>POVV01000002.1_pt1 | contig 949912 bp, 823 predicted proteins | sample 1560271 | NCBI WGS metagenome assembly POVV01 (sample SAMN08337232, study PRJNA429181) | Bioreactor metagenome, whole genome shotgun sequencing project. | biome: cows' rumen and soil; feature: anaerobic; isolation source: anaerobic chemostat enrichment culture, galacturonate as sole carbon... | reverse complement strand
AGAATTTGCCTGGCGGCACTAGCGCGGTGGTCCCACCTGACCCCATGCCGAACTCAGAAGTGAAACGCCGTAGCGCCGATGGTAGTGTGGGGTCTCCCCATGTGAGAGTAGGGAACTGCCAGGCATCAAACAAGTGAAGAGCCCATCCTGACGGATGGGCTTTTTGCGTTTTTGTCGTCTGAACCGACCGGACATCGGTTTACCCATAAAACCTATCTCCGCGGTCATTTCTGCCTTTTACTCCCTGCTTTCATCCACATCTTCATAATAATAACCTGCCGGTTTTATGCGGGCTCTCTGTATAAATATACAGAAGATTCCACTAGCCACACTTCAGTCTTATGTACCAGGCTTATAACGTGTATCAGCCAGCCCGTGAGAAAATAATGGCCATTAAGCCTTTTAATTACCAGCAAGACTTTTCCAGCATCGATTTTCGCCAGCATCCGGAGTTTTATCAGGTAGGAAGAGGTGAACAGGGCGTGTTGTTGGTTGAACCCTATAAAAGCGAAATTCTTCCCTACTGGCGCTATAAAGATGAAGCATCGGCGATTGAATCTGCGAGGAAAATTTATCAGCTCTTCGAGTTCTATCGACAGCAGAATGATTTTGTCGGTATGGATATGGCGCGCAAATTTATTCAGATGGGCTACACCCGGGCAAGGCGTTATGCCAATTACAAAGGCGGTAAAAAATACGCGAAGGAGGGGCACCTGAATTCGCGAGGTAATGATCCTGTTAAGGCGGCAGCTGCGGCAGTTTTCAAACAATGGTGGGATAAGCTTCGTCAGGATGAAGATTATCTCCAGCGAAAAAAGAAACATCAGGCTCATTGGGGATAATTTTCAGCATCGATCTTCCCGCCCCACATAAATTTGTGCCGCAATATCGCCTGTATAAAAACCTGTTCTGGCCCGCTATTCACCATATTTCACTTTGCTAATCCTGAAGAATCTCCTTTTAATCGCGAAAACCTGCAGTACGAAAAAAAATGTGAATGGCATCACAAACTAAAAAATAACAATTATATAACATTTAATTTACTAATCGATTTGTCTGATTGAGCGGGGTCACCCGACGCGGCAGATTGCAGTCTTTGCTGGAGCAGAATTACAATGACAGAAAGCAGTATTAGCGAACGCGGATCCCAGGATCAGGGTGATACCCGGCGCCGTATATGGGCAATTGTGGGGGCGTCATCAGGGAATTTGGTGGAATGGTTTGATTTCTACGTCTATTCATTTTGCTCACTCTACTTTGCGCACATCTTCTTTCCTTCTGGCAACACCACTACGCAATTGTTACAAACTGCAGGGGTATTTGCGGCGGGTTTTCTGATGCGTCCGATCGGGGGATGGATATTCGGGCGCATTGCCGATCGTCGTGGACGTAAAACCTCTATGCTTATCTCCGTATGCATGATGTGTTTTGGTTCACTGGTGATTGCCTGCCTGCCGGGTTATGCAACGATAGGGACCTGGGCCCCGGCTCTGCTGCTACTTGCACGCCTGTTCCAGGGCCTGTCCGTTGGCGGAGAATACGGTACCAGCGCGACCTATATGAGCGAAGTCGCGGTGGAAGGAAAGAAAGGTTTCTATGCCTCATTTCAATACGTCACGCTGATTGGTGGGCAACTTCTGGCCGTGCTTGTTGTGGTTGCCTTGCAGCAGATCCTCAGCGATGAAGAGCTTCATGCCTGGGGATGGCGTATCCCGTTTGCTCTTGGCGCAGTCCTGGCTATTGTTGCCCTGTGGCTGAGACGACAGCTGGACGAAACGTCTCAACAGGAAACGCGCGCGTTAAAAGAAGCGGGATCGTTTAAAGGATTATGGCGTAACCGTAAGGCATTTATCATGGTGCTCGGATTCACTGCCGCAGGGTCGTTAAGCTTTTATACCTTTACAACCTATATGCAGAAATATCTGGTCAACACCGCAGGCATGAGCGCGGGTACCGCCAGCATGATTATGACCGCTGCCTTATTTGTTTATATGCTTGTTCAGCCGCTTTTCGGCGCGCTTTCGGATAAGATTGGCCGCCGGACCTCAATGCTCTGTTTTGGCGTACTCGTCACCGTCTTCACTGTCCCGATTCTCAATGCATTACAGAACGTGAGTTCACCGTATGCGGCATTTGCTTTAGTGATATGCGCCCTGTTGATAGTAAGCTTCTATACCTCAATCAGCGGCATTCTGAAGGCCGAAATGTTTCCGGCTCAGGTTCGTGCCCTGGGGGTTGGACTCTCTTATGCGGTGGCCAATGCGCTATTTGGCGGCTCGGCAGAGTATGTCGCGCTGTCGCTAAAATCAGCGGGAATTGAGCACGCCTTTTACTGGTACGTGACCGTCATGGGCGCGATTGCCTTCCTGGTCTCCCTGACGCTGCATCGTAAAGGCAAGGGGCTACGTTTGTAGCATTACTGATGTGCCAGCTGCCATACCGCATAGCCGGTAGTGGCACCTGCCACATCCCAGGCAAAATCTTTCCAGCTCCAGCCGCTCCCTGACGGGCGGCTGTCCCATAGCTCCTTCGATGCCCCTAAGCTCACGGAAAACATAAAGCCTATAGCGGCACTCCGGTCGCGGCTATAGCCCTGATGCTGGGCATATTCGTTGCCTGCGGCGGAAAGCATGGCTGAGGCGAGGAAGTGTTGGGCTTTATCCTGGCCGCTCCATGAATCATTAGCCATATGGCTGCAGCCAGTCAGTAATAATAGTGGGGCAATAAGCATGATGACGCGCATACTAATTCCAGAAAAAGCCCCGCAGGGCGGGGCGTGAATTCAGAGAATACGGCTGATAAGGCGGTCGATTCGGATACGTCGCAGACGCCTGATCAGTTTGCGTACCTTTATCGGGTAATCGGCAATACTTTGTAGATCGCGATAGTGCTGAACGATCGTAGTATGTTTGCGGATGAGATTGAGCTCTTTTTCACGCATTGCGCCGAGCTGGTGTTTTGGATCGTGGATAAGTATCGCGTTTTCCAAATCCAGCCGCCATGCGCGCGGGTTCAGGTTATTGCCGGTCAGCAGCATCCATTCGTCATCAACCCACATGCCTTTCAGGTGGTAGCTGTTATCGTCGTCCTTCCATAAACGGACAATCAGCTGATCGGTATTGACATAATACTGCAGTCGGCTCAGGAAGCGTCGCAGATTGATTTCGTAAAGATAGGGCAGCGCTCCGATAATTTTAAACGGCTGATCTTCCGGAATATAGAAATCATTAGCGGTTTTATCACCAACGATAATTTCGACTTTCTTCCCGCTACGCAGCAGCTGGATGATATTACGTACCAGCAGAGCGGGCAGGTTGAAATAGGGGGTGCAGATAGTCAGCTTATGCTCAGCGCAGGGCATCAAATGAAAAATGGTTTTATTCAGCAGACTCGTCTTCCCGAGGCCCACTAACGGAGTGACCGACAGCTGGTCATCGTCAGCATTGCCGATAAAATGATAGCTGCTATCGCGGAGCTCCTGGCGATACTGGCGGATGTCATTTTTGATTTCCGGACTTTTTGGCCGATCGGCCCTGTCAAGGCGGTTAACGCCACGCCCTTGCACCAGGTTATTCTCAACCCAGTCGAACATCACATCAGCCATTTTACCGTTGCGAATGCACTGGTAGCGGTCGTAGCGATACTTATCGTGTTGATGCAGGTAAACATCATTCAGACTGGCGCCGCTGTAGAGAACGCTGTCATCAATGATAAAACCTTTGAAGTGGAGGACGCCGAGCGCTTCCCGGGTATTGACCGGAACGCCATAAACCGGGATATCGACACCGGGATTTTCCTGCGCCATGCGGCAGTACCAGTCGGCATTGGTGTTTGACGCCGCGACGCCAATACGCCCGCGCTGGGCGCGATGCCAGTCGACCAACACCTGAACATCTAATTCGGGACGCTGACGCTTAGCGTCATAGAGCGCCTGCAAAATTCCTTTGCCGCCATCATCCTGTTCCAGATAAAGCGCAATGATACAAATACGCTGGGTGGCTTGAGCTATCCTGGCCAGTAACGCTTGCCGAAAATCTGCCGGAGCGTAAAAGAACTCGATATCATCAACTGACTGAGAAAGCTTAGGGAGTTGGGCAAGGTGTTGTTGATGTTTATTGCGTTTAAATTTTGACAACATCACAGTGCGTTTCTTCTCTGTTTATTGAAGGGTCTTCTGTACCATGCAGACGACGTAAGCGGGCAATAATACCATTACTACCCGTTAAAGTAGTCAACAATTGCGGCCAGCCGTTTGTAATTGCTCAGGTACAAGCTGTAGAGACAAACTGACAATTCCATCTTCAAGCTGAATATCAACCGAGAATCCTAGCTTTCTGGCGAGTCCGATCATGCCTTTATTATTCGGCATGGTAATGCCATTCAAACGCTGCAGGCCGTGGTTTTGCGTGTAGATAATCAGCTTTTCCAGGAGCTTGCGGCCTAACCCCATACCCTTCAGGTCGGAGCGCACCAGTACAGCAAACTCGGCATCGATATTATCCGGATCGGAGATCGCTCGCGTTACGCCGAGGATCTCGTTCCCCTCGGCGGTGGTGCGCACAGCAACAAAGGCCATTTCTCGATCGTAGTCGATCTGCGTCATATTGGCTAAATCATCATGAGTAAATTCGTTGATTTCGCTGAAGTAACGATAATAAAGATCTTCTTTCGTGACCTGAGCGATAAAGGCCATAAGCTGCGGCTCATCTTCCGGGAGGATGGGACGGAAAAGACAGCGTTCGCCATTCTTCATCACCACCCACTCCTCCTGCTGCTGAGGGTAAGGGCGTATGGCCAGGCGACTTTCACTATCGCCGGTAAACGGTGCGAGAGTTAACGTGACATCAAGCGCGGTAAACTCGTGGCCGGAAGCCAGAAGAGGGTGAATATCCAGGCGCTGTATTTCCGGACAGTCGACGATCAGATTCGATACCTGTACCAGAAGCTGGCTCAGGCCAGGAATATCGAGAGGGCGCAGCGCGCTGCGGCCGCGCACTTTTTTACTTTTGATGGCCTGGATAACCAGATAGCGCGCAAGGTTCATATTCAGCGGCGGGAGCGCGACGGCGGCCTGATCCTCAGCCCGCCATTCGACGCCGCCTTCTCCCAGCATGATCAGCGGCCCAAAAACCGGATCGTGCTCAACGACAACCCGCAGCTCCTGCGCCCCGGCGCGATTAGCCATGCTTTGCACCAGCAGCCCGTGAATACGCGCCTGAGGCCAGGTCATTTTGACGCGATCGATAATCGCGTCCGCGGCCTGCTGTACCTCTGTAGCCGTGCGCAGATAAAGCATAACCCCCTGAACTTCCGACTTGTGCGGAATATCAGGCGAGCGCAGCTTCAGAGCGACGGGGTAGCCAATCTGCTCGGCAATATGTACAGCCTCGGCGCTATCGGCGGCAATCCACGTCGGCAGGGTATGAATACCGTAAGCGTGCAGAACGGGGCTCACTTCATGGGTATCCAGCGACGTTGCGCCTTCATTCATTGCCCGTTGCAGCAGGTTGTGCGCTTCGGCAGCGTTAGTGGTTAACGAATCTGACAGGACCGGGGTTTCCCTGAGCTGTTTCTGGTTACGCCGGTACTCCACCATGTGCATAAAAGCGGTAATGGTTCCTTCAGGCGTTCGATAGGTCGGCAGCCCCGCATCGCTAAACAGGCGCCGGGCTTCTTGTGAAGAGAACTCACCGCACCAGTTGGTAAGAACCGTAACGTATTTGCCGCGCGGGTGGCGCTTCAGGGCGTCAATCAACGCCAGCGCGCTCTCTGTTCCCGGTGCGGCAGCGCTGGGAGAGTGGATCACCAGCAGCGCATCGTAGTCATGGCTATCCAGCAGTACGTTCAACGCTTTGAGGTAATGCTCGCTGCTGGCGTCATCGCGGAGATCCAGCGGGTTGGCGATATCGATGGTTTCAGGTAATGCCTGACGGAGAGCGCTGCTGGTCTCTTCGCTGAGCGCGGCGAGTTTGCCGTTACGCAGCCAGAGCTCATCCAGCGCCAGCGCAGCCGGAGCGGCGCCGTTGCTGATTATCATCAGTTTCTCGCCGCGCAGCGGGCGCATGTGGCTGAGGGTTTCGACCGCTGAGAACAGCTCGTGCGTGTCCTGTACGCGCAATAAACCTGCGCGCTGAATAGCGGCGTCCCAGGCCGGATCCATGCCAGAGTTGACGTGCAGAAGCTTCTGCGCAGCCGGACTGCGTCCGCTTTTAATCACCAGAATCGGCTTATTACGCGATGCGCTACGGGCCGCTGAGACAAAACGACGGGCATCGCTGAGGTGTTCGAGATAAAGCAAAATGGCGCTGGTTTTACTATCGCGAGCGAGGAAATCAAGCAGGTCATCAACGTCGATGTCCAGACTATCCCCCAGCGCAATAAAGTAAGAAAAACCCATCTCGCGCTGCTGGGCCCAGTCGAGGATGGTATTGGAGACCGCCGCCGATTGCGAAATAAACGCCAGTTTGCCGCGATGAATAGGCACCGGCGAAAAGCTGGCGTTGAGGCCCTGCCACGGCGCAAGCAGGCCAAGGCTGTTAGGGCCGAGCAGACGCATCTGGTAGCGGGAGGCGCATTCAAGCAGCGCGGGATACTGTTCGGGGATGGAGGAGAGAATGATGCAGGTTTTGCACCCTTTTTGCCCCAGCGCTTCCAGCAGCTCAAGATTTCGGCGGGCGTTAGTACAAAGCACGGCGAGATCGGGCGTGAAGGGCAGACTGTCGACGTCAGGCCAGGCCAGTACGCCCTGAACCGCTTTCCACGCTGGCGTTACGGGGAGAACGGGGCCGCTAAATCCGCCCGCCAGCAGGTTGCGCATCATCAGATAACCGGCGCGCTGTGGTTTCATTGATGCGCCAATAACGGCGATCGACTTTGGCCGCAGCAATGCTTCCAGGCCTCGTTGGCTCATACCGGTCTCCTTTGATCCCCAGTGACCGAATGATTTTAAACGTTTTCTGTCAGTTGTGCTGTGATACTACCCTTATGCTGAGTTTTTCCTGCCAGGTAGCGCGTTCTGAATAAGCTGAAGTGCTCGCCAAGGGCCGTGGCTGCGCTTTTATCTCCCGCGAGATCCAGCAGCGCAATCGCGACTTCGGCAGTACAGTATTGGCCTTCTGCGTGAGCTTCCCGCAGGTGATAAGCGGAGATACGCGACAGATCGACGGAAATCATCGGCAGCGCGTCAAGCCAGGGGCTTTTGCGGAACATTTTTCGCGCTTCGGGCCAGGTGCCGTCGAGCATGATAAACAGCGGTGGTTTACCCGGGAGCGGGGAATCAAGAACCTGACGCTCTGGGCCAGCATAAGAGGCAGGAAAAACCACTATCGGCTGATATTGCGCGTCGGCGACGAGATCGAGAAGCGCCTGCGGCGGTTCGGTTCGTGACCACTGAAAGGCCTCCGTATCCGGCAGGATATCGGCAATCAGGCGGCCGGTATTGCTGGGCTTCATTGGCTCGGTATCGAACATCACCAGGCAAAAACGGCTGGCGGCGGCAGCCGGCTTGAGGGTGGCGCAAAGGCACTGCTTCAACGGCAGCAAGCAACGCTGGCAGCGGTGGATACGGTTGCCGCGAGCAAGAAAAGGCCGGGTGGCGCGCGCGAGGCGTTCGGCGCGAAGGCGAAGGACGGCGTTATCAGTCATGGGGATCGCTAAGAAAAAACGCCATTGTCGCAGAGGAGAAAACGGGGCACAAGCGGTGCCCCGTGAGGTTTACTGCTGGCCTGCTTCGTTTAGCCAGCTATCGAAAGGTGCTTTAGGTACGGCGCCATTGAGCATGTCGATAACTTCGCCATTTTTAAACATCATAATGGTCGGGATGCTGCGAATGCGGAAGCGAGCGCTCAGTTCACGCTCCATTTCGGTATTCACTTTCACGAAACGCATTTCGCCGCTGCGTTCTTCAGCCACATCTTCAAAGATTGGCGCAAAGTTACGGCAGGGGCCACACCACGGCGCCCAGAAATCAACAACCACGGGCAGATCGTCCTTCAGCAGTTTATCCAGCGTTACCCCGGTCGCGTTGATCACATCGCCATCAAAAAGATCGTGACCGCAGCGCCCGCATTTCGCGCCATCGGCGCTACGATCGTCGGGGATGCGGTTCAGAGCCTGACAACTGGCACAAACGGTATTCATAACTAACCTCTGGTTATGGGTTGCAGCGCGGCACGTGGCCGATTTGTTTCTGTAATGTTACATATTATCGATGCACTGCGAATAAAGGACAATGAGTTTTATTCAATGAATACGATAGACTCAGGCTTTTAAATGAAATAATGGCTAAGTGATGGCACATCGGGTAATCTGCGCGCTTCGCGCAGCGCAGGTGGAGAAAATGAATGAGCGACGACGAACTGAAAAATAAAAGCGGCAAGGTCAAAGTGATGTATGTCCGCAGTGATGATGATTCTGACCGACGTACCCATAACCCGCGTACCGGGAAGGGCGGGGGACGTCCAGGAAAGTCTCGTGTTGACGGTCGTAACCGCCCTGCGCGCGATGAAAAAGAGAGCCGCGGTGGCGATCGTAGACGTGACGATCGCAAGCGTGAAGGCTTTGGCGGCGAGGGCTCCTCTCCGTGGCGTACCGTATCCCGCGCGCCGGGCGATGAGGCGCCGGTAAAAGCGGATCACGGCGGGATCAGCGGAAAAAGCTTTATCGATCCTGAAGTACTGCGCCGCCAGCGCGCGGAAGAAACCCGCGTTTATGGTGAAAACGCCTGCCAGGCGCTGTTCCAGAGCCGTCCGGACGCTATCGTTCGCGCCTGGTTTATCCAGAGCGTGACCCCGCGCTTCAAAGAAGCTCTACGCTGGATGGCGGCGAATCGTAAAGCCTATCACGTGGTCGATGAAGCAGAGCTGGCGAAAGCGTCCGGCACTGAACACCACGGCGGGGTTTGCTTCCTGATTAAAAAGCGCCACGGCACTTCCGTTGAGCAGTGGGTGGCTAAATCCGACGCTGAAGATTGTGTTCTGGCGCTGGAAGATGTCGGCAACCCGCATAACCTCGGCGCGATTATGCGCAGCTGTGCGCACTTTGGCGTCAAAGGCGTGATTGTGCAGGATGCCGGCGTTATGGAGTCCGGCGCCGCGATTCGTACTGCGGAAGGCGGCGCGGAGCACGTTGAGCCGATTACGGGCGACAGCTTCATCGATACGCTCGAGCGCTTCCGTAAAGCGGGCTACGCGATTGTTTCTACTTCCAGCCATAACGGGACTCCGCTGTTCAAAGCCGAGCTGCCGAAGAAAATGGTGCTGGTGTTAGGGCAGGAGAGTGACGGTCTTTCTGACGCCGCTATCTCCAGCGCCGATCTGAACATCGCGATTGAAGGCACCGGCAACGTTGAAAGCCTGAACGTGTCCGTAGCAACCGGCGTGCTGCTGGCTGAATGGTGGCGGCAGAACAAGGCGTAACACCTTGTCTCAGAGTCAAAATGCCAGCGTAATGCTGGCATTTTCATTTTCAGAGCTATTCGCTTTCAGCCGGTAGCCTGGGCAGCCAGTCAATGGGCGCTTCGCCGCGTTCGGTCAGCCACTGATTCGCCTGCACGAAATGATTACTGCCAAAGAACCCGCGGTGGGCGGAGAGGGGCGACGGGTGCGGCGCTTTGAGCACGCAGTGGCGCTGGCGATCGATTATCGCGCCTTTCTTCTGCGCATGCGAACCCCACAGCAGAAAGACGACGCCTTCCCGATGCTGGTTAATCAGCGAAATGACTTTATCGGTAAAAGTTTCCCAACCGAGGCTGGCGTGAGAGTGCGCTTGTCCGGCACGTACCGTTAATACGGTATTGAGCAGCAACACGCCCTGGCGCGCCCAGCTTTCGAGATAACCGTGAGTCGGGCGCTGAAAGCCTGGTATCGTCCCTTCCAGTTCCTTGTACATATTCAGCAGCGATGGCGGGATCTGAATGCCCGGTAGAACCGAGAAGGCGAGGCCGTGCGCCTGCCCTGGTCCATGGTAAGGATCCTGGCCGAGAATCACCACTTTAACGTCGCTTAGCTCAGTATAACGAAACGCGTTAAAGACATCTTTTTGCGGGGGATAGATGGTGATTCCCGATTGCCGCTCGTCAGCAACGGTTTTCAGGGTATTAACAAAATAGGGTTGCTGCTTCTCTTCTGCCAGCACGTCATGCCAGGTTAATGGGGCGGTCATTTTGCTCTCCTGCAAAGTGTCATTGCCATAGCTTAACTGCATCTTTCAACATCACAAAATTTGCCCCACGCGATTGACGCTCTTTATGCAAAAAAAATTGAAAACTTACAAATTTATTTGGTAGGTGGCATGGCGTAACTTGATGTAAAACAATAATATCCGCCTATGACCACTTTTGTGATGTGGTTTTTGTTGATTTAAATCAAAGAATGCCGGGTGTACGGCTGATATATATACACTCATAGAACAATGGTTTTACCAATTGGCCGCGAAGGCCAATAATCGAACAAACCCTGCCTGGGAGGCATAAAATGATTACTGGTATCCAAATTACTAAAGCTGCAAACGACGACCTGCTGAACTCTTTCTGGCTGCTGGATAGCGAAAAAGGCGAAGCCCGCTGCCTGTGCGCGAAAGCCGGTTTTGCTGAAGATGACGTGGTTGCAGTGAGCAATCTGGGTGAAATCGAATACCGTGAAATCCCGGTAGACGTGAAGCCTGAAGTCCGCGTTGAAGGCGGTCAGCACCTGAACGTTAACGTGCTGCGTCGCGAAACTCTGCTGGACGCGGTTGAACATCCGGAAAAATACCCGCAGCTGACCATTCGCGTGTCTGGCTATGCGGTACGCTTTAACTCTCTGACTCCGGAACAGCAGCGCGACGTTATCGCCCGTACTTTTACTGAAAGCCTGTAAGATTCCGTTTTAATGTGAAAACGCCGGGATATCCCGGCGTTTTTTTTACTCTTCGTTTGACTTCTGCGGAGCATCCGCTGCGCTTGGTTTACGACGCTTACCAATGTTTTTGGTATCGCGATGGCGTTTTTTCACGCGCGGTTTCTCTTTTTCTTTCTCTTTCTTCTCTGCACGCTTGGCTAAAACCTTCTTGGAAGGTTTACCGGTTTGCTTCTCGCTGGGTGCGCGAGTGGTCGGGCGCAGTTCATCGATGACGCGGGCTTTTAACGGCTCTTCAATATAGCGGCCAATTTTACCCAGCAGCAGATGGTCGTGGGCTTCGACCAGAGAGATGGCCGTTCCCTTTTTACCCGCGCGTCCGGTACGACCGATACGGTGCAGATAGATGTCGGCCGTGCGCGGCAAGTCGAAGTTGAAAACGTGACTGACGTCCGCGATGTCGATCCCGCGCGCGGCAACGTCGGTGGCGATTAACACGTTAATACGGCCATCGGTCAGGCGGCTAATCGCTTCATTACGTTTTGCCTGTACCATCTCGCCTTCCAGCCAGCAGGTGTTGATACCCGCTTCACGCAGCCAGCCCGCCAGCTCATGCACGCGCTCGCGCTTACGGACGAAGACGATAGAACGCGTCGCTTCCGGCTGCTTTAGCAGATGGACCAGCAGCGCGGTCTTATGCTTGACGTCATCGGCGCGGTAATACCACTGGTGAATCTTTTTACGCTCGCGGGTGGAGGGAGTCGCAGAGACTTCCACCGGTTCTTCCAGCAGACGCTCAGCAAAATCTTTAATGGCGTCACCTTCGAGGGTGGCGGAGAACAGCATGGTCTGCTTACGCCAGCGGGTTTCACCGGCAATGTGTTCGATATCCTGCGCGAAGCCCATGTCCAGCATGCGGTCCGCTTCATCAAGGATCAGCGTTTCAACGGCGCGGCAATCAAAGTTTTCTTCTTTAATATATTGCAGCAGGCGACCGGTCGTGGCGACCACGATGTCCTGGTTCTCGCTGAACACTTCGGCATGGTTCATATAGGCGACACCGCCGGTGATCGTGGCGATATCCAGATGAGTATGTTTTGCCAGCTCACGCGCATGGTCGGCAACCTGCATCGCCAGTTCGCGCGTGGGGGTCAGGATAAGAATGCGCGGCGGACCAGACTTCTTGCGCGGAAAATCGAGCAGATGCTGCAACGCTGGCAGGAGATACGCCGCCGTTTTACCGGTGCCGGTCGGGGCTGAACCGAGAATATCACGGCCATCAAGCGCAGGCGGAATAGCGGCGGCCTGAATGGCTGTCGGGCGTGTGAAACCTTTATCCTGGAGGGCGTCCAGCAGGTTTTCGTCGAGTTCAAGTTCGGAAAAAGTCGTTACAGTCATGATCTACCTCTGAGTGGACCGCCGATTATAGACGTTACGGACGCAATGTTCATCTGTTTGTAAGGCTATCTGTTCTCCGGTATTGTGCATAGCCTTAAGCTCAGGAGTTTTTTGCCCGCAAGGTTATCGAGGATGTCCCAGTCGAAGTTCGCGCTGCCGCGCAATGGTTTTACGTTTAAGCAGTTTTTTGTCGCCCACGATCGCTGTGCGATGAAAGTGGGTACCGACGGCATTTTACTCGGCGCATGGGCCCCCATCGCTCAGGTTAAGCGCGTGCTGGATATCGGCGCGGGCAGCGGTCTGTTAGCGCTGATGCTCGCGCAGCGAACCGGCGAGACGGTGATTGTGGATGCCGTGGAGCTGGATGAAGAGGCGGCAGAACAGGCGCGAGAAAACGCCGCGGATTCTCCCTGGGCCGATCGCCTGCAGATTCATCAGGCGGATATTCAGCAATGGCAGCCGCAGCAAACCCGCCGCTATGAGCTGATTGTCAGCAATCCGCCTTTTTTCGCTGAAGGCGTACCTTGCGCCACCTCGCAGCGCGAGCAGGCTCGCTATACCTCCTCCCTCGATCACGCAACATTATTAACCTGCGCCGCCGAGCTTATTACGGAGGAGGGGTTTTTCTGCGTCGTGCTTCCGGTCGACATTGGTAACGCCTTTGTGCAGCGGGCGCAGAATATGGGCTGGCATCTGCGTCTGCGTACCGACGTGGCGGAAACGGAAGTGCGCCCGCCGCATCGGGTTCTGTTGGCTTTTTCGCCGACGGCGGGGGAGGAGTGCTTTAGCGACAGATTGATCATCCGTGGGCCAGAGCAGCAGTATTCCGAAGGATTTACCGCTCTGACCCAGGACTTTTATCTTTTTATGTGAGCCAACGGCGAGAGCACCGACGGCCCGCTCTCCGGCAACTGGTCAGGATAGTCCAGCGTGTAGTGAAGCCCGCGGCTCTCTTTACGCAGCATGGCGCAGCGCACAATCAGCTCGGCAACCTGCACCAGGTTCCGCAGCTCCAGTAAATTATTGGAGACGCGGAAGCGGGCGTAGTATTCGTCCAGCTCCTGCTGCAGCATAGTAATGCGGCGCAGGGCGCGCTCAAGACGGCGGGTGGTGCGCACGATGCCGACATAATCCCACATCAGCAAGCGCAGCTCATGCCAGTTGTGCTGAATCACGACCAGTTCATCAGGTATTTCAACCTGGCTTTCGTCCCATGATGGCAGTTCATTGACTGCCTGCGCGAACGGCAGACGCTTAACGATATCTTCGGCGGCGGACCACCCGTAGACGAGGCACTCAAGCAACGAGTTTGATGCCATCCGGTTAGCGCCGTGTAATCCGGTATAGCTTACTTCACCGATGGCATACAGCCCGTCGACGTCGGTGCGCCCGTGATCGTCAACCATGACGCCGCCGCAGGTGTAGTGTGCGGCAGGAACCACGGGCACCGCTTCTTTTGTCAGATCGATGCCCAGCCCCAGCAGCTTCTCGTAGATCATCGGGAAGTGGTGGCGAATAAATTCTGCCGGTTTATGGCTGATATCCAGATACATGCAGTCAGCGCCAAGGCGCTTCATCTCATGATCGATGGCTCTGGCGACGATATCGCGCGGAGCCAGCTCGCCGCGCTCGTCAAAGTCCGGCATAAACCGCGTGCCGTCAGGGCGTTTCAACAGCGCGCCCTCGCCGCGCAGCGCTTCCGTCAGCAGGAAGTTGCGCGCTTGCGGATGGTACAGCGCGGTTGGGTGGAACTGATTAAATTCGAGGTTGGCGACCCGGCAGCCGGCACGCCAGGCCATCGCGATACCATCGCCGGAAGAGACGTCAGGATTCGTCGTATATTGATAAACTTTAGCCGCGCCGCCGGTAGCCAGCACCACGGCCTTTGCGCTACAGGTTTCAACCGCTTCTTTATTACGATTCCAGATCCACGCGCCCACCACCCGGCGCGTGCCGGGCAGGCCGATTTTATCGGAGATAATAAGGTCAACGGCGTTACTGCGTTCCAGTATGCGGATATTAGGGTGGGCCAGCGCCTGGCTCACCAGGGTAGTCTCAACGGCTTTACCGGTCGCATCGGCGGCGTGGAGAATTCTGCGGTGGCTGTGACCTCCCTCGCGGGTCAGATGGTAGCTCTCTTCGCCGTTCGCCTGAACCTGAGTATCAAACAGCACGCCCTGATCGATTAGCCACTGAACGCAGGGTTTAGCGTTGCTCGCCACGAATGAGACCGCATGGCGATCGCAAAGACCCGCTCCGGCTATCAACGTATCCTCGATGTGCGATTCAACGCTATCGGTTTCATCAAATACGGCGGCAATACCGCCCTGAGCGTAGAAAGTAGAACCTTCACTGATAGGGCCTTTGCTGAGAACCGTGACCGCGCAGCGTTCCGCCAGGCGTAAGGCAAGGGATAATCCGGCAGCGCCGCTGCCAATAATCAGCACATCACAGGAGGAATCGGAAGTTGTTTTCATGGCCTTTGTTTAATTTACTAAACACAATAAGCGAACAATAGCACCAGCCAGCGAGAAATCGTACATTTTTTTTACTCCGCGTTGTGAGGACTAAACATAACGGCGTAATGAGGCGGGCTGTAAATGGAAAAAAGGTTTTGCGAAGCGGCTCGTGAGCTTCAGATTTTATAGTGAAATAAAAGCCGGGTTACGTTACCCTTCTGGCGGGTCTTGCGCTTTTTCTTATTATCTTACATATCGTTTAGCGACCGGGACATATAATGAGAGATAACAATCCGTCAGCCGGTGCCGGACGAAAAACAAAGGCGTAACGGAACTTTATTGTTTTCAGACACTCCAACCCTCTGCTTGCTCACTTGATGCAGTAATTGGGTGGTGTTTTTGAATACGCATGGGAATTGGGTTTGGGGAGACATTACCTCGGATGAGCGAGCAGTTAACGGATCAGGTCCTCGTTGAACGGGTCCAGAAAGGAGATCAGAAAGCATTTAACCTGCTGGTGGTGCGCTATCAGCATAAGGTTGCAAGTCTGGTCTCCCGCTACGTGCCGCCGGGCGATATCGCTGACGTTGTTCAGGAATCGTTCGTTAAAGCATGGCGTGCGCTGGATTCTTTCCGGGGGGATAGCGCTTTTTACACCTGGTTATATCGCATCGCCGTAAACACGGCGAAGAATTATCTGGTTGCTCAGGGACGCCGTCCGCCATCCAGCGATGTTGATGCGAATGATGCTGAAAACTTCGAAAGTGGCGGGGCATTGAAAGAAATTTCGAACCCTGAGAACTTAATGTTGTCAGAAGAGCTGAGACAAATAGTTTTTCGTACCATTGAATCGCTTCCGGAAGATTTACGCATGGCAATTACCTTGCGGGAGCTGGATGGCATGAGCTATGAAGAAATAGCCGCCATCATGGATTGTCCGGTGGGCACAGTGCGTTCGCGCATCTTCCGGGCGCGAGAAGCTATTGATAATAAAGTTCAACCGCTAATCAGGCGTTGACGATAGCGGAATACTGGAAAAGGGTATCAGGCATGCAGAAAGAAAAACTTTCGGCCTTAATGGATGGTGAAACGCTGGATAACGAACTGCTCAACGAGCTGGAGCGTTCATCTGAAATGCAAAAAACCTGGGAGAGCTACCATCTCATCCGCGATACGCTGCGAGGCGATACGAGTGAGGTGCTCCATTTTGATATCTCAGCTCGCGTCATGGCCGCCATTGAAAACGAGCCCGTTCGTCAGACGGTTCCTCTAATTCCTGAATCTCAGCCCGCACCGCACCAGTGGCGTCAGATGCCTTTCTGGCAAAAAGTACGCCCGTGGGCCAGCTCGCTTACCCAGATGGGCGTTGCCGCGTGCGTATCCCTTGCTGTGATTGTCGGCGTTCAGCAGTATAATGGCCAGTCTGATTCATCCCAGCAGCCAGAGGCGCCGGTGTTTAACACCATGCCGATGATGGGTAAGGCCAGCCCGGTCAGCCTGGGCGTGCCGGCGGATGCTTCGGCAGGTAGCGGTCAGCAGGCTCAGGTGCAGGAACAGCGCCGCAGAATTAATGCTATGCTGCAGGACTATGAATTGCAGCGTCGCCTGCATGCGGAACAGCTTCAGTTTGGCCAGGCCCAGACTCAGCAAGCCGCTGTTCAGGTGCCGGGCTATCAAACTTTAGGAACACAATCGCAGTAATGAAGCAACTTTGGTGTGCCATGTCGCTCATGGCAGGCAGCCTGTTCTTCTCCGTCAACGCCTCGGCTGATACATCGTCCGGGGCGTTGTTGCAGCAGATGAACCTGGCCAGCCAGTCCCTTAATTACGAGCTCTCTTTCGTCAGCATCAACAAGCAGGGTGTTGAGTCGCTGCGTTATCGACACGCTAAACTAAACAATCGCACCCTGGCACAGCTGCTCCAGCTTGACGGGCCGCGTCGGGAGGTGGTGCTGCGCGGAACGGAAATCAGCTATTTTGAGCCCGGACTCGATCCTTTCACCCTGAACGGCGACTATATCGTTGATTCGCTGCCTTCATTGGTCTACTCCGACTTTAAACGTCTGTCATCCTATTACGACTTCATTTCCGTGGGGCGGACGCGTATTGCCGATCGTTTATGCGATGTTGTGCGCGTCGTGGCTCGCGATGGCACCCGCTATAGCTATATCGCATGGTTAGATGCTGAAACTAAGCTGCCTCTGCGCGTTGATCTGCTTGATCGCGACGGCGAAACGCTTGAGCAGTTCCGCGTCGTCTCGTTCAACGTTGGCGATAACGTTAGCGCCAGTATGGAAACCCTGTCTAAGGCCAACCTGCCTCCGCAGCTGTCGGTGCCGGAAGGGGGAAATAAGGCCAACTTTAACTGGGCGCCAACCTGGCTGCCGCAGGGCGTGGCCGAAGTCTCCAGCAGCCAGCGTCGTCTGCCCACTTTCGATGGCCCGGTAGAGTCCCGTTTGTATTCCGACGGGCTGTTTAGTTTCTCTGTCAATATCAATCGCGCCACGGCAAATAGCAGCGATCAGCTGCTGCGTACCGGCCGTCGTACCGTGGCGACTACCGTGCGTGATAACGCAGAGATAACCATCGTTGGCGAGCTGCCGCCGCAAACGGCGAAGCGTATTTCCGATAGTATTAAATTCAGGGCAGTACAATGATTAAAGAGTGGGCGACGGTCGTTTCCTGGCAAAATGGCGTTGCGCTGGTGCACTGCGATGTGAAAGCCTCCTGCAGCAGCTGTGCTTCTCGCGCCGGTTGCGGAAGCCGGGTGCTGAATAAGCTTGGGCCGCAAACCAGCCATACCCTTAGCGTCCCCTGCGAACAGCCGCTGTCGGCCGGGCAAAAAGTCGAACTGGGCATTGCCGAAAGCAGCCTGCTCGGGTCGGCGGTATTGGTTTATATGGCGCCGTTAGTCGGTTTGTTTGTGATGGCATCAATATTCCAGGTGCTGTTTGCCAACGACTTTGCCTCGCTTTGCGGGGCCATTTTGGGCGGCGTTGGCGGGTTTCTGGTCGCTCGCGGTCTTTCGCCTGGCTTAGCCTCCCGGCAGTCGTGGCAGCCGGTTATTATCAGCGTCGGTTTACCGCCAGATTTAGTCCGCATCGAGACGCCTTCCTCCCAACTGGGTCAGTGATTTCACTGGCCCTTATCTTTATTTACAACTCCCGCAGGAACTCATCATTTACTCCGGTTATGCTAGCGGTAAGAGCATTTCCTGGTTTCGTGGATGTAGTGTAGAATGCGGCGTTTTCGGATTAAAAAACGTCAGGCACAGAACAGCGGCCTCATGATTCGCGTAAGGCATAATTAACTCTAAATATGAAGAATATACGTAACTTTTCAATCATCGCTCACATCGACCACGGTAAGTCGACATTGTCTGACCGTATTATCCAGATTTGCGGTGGCCTTTCCGATCGTGAAATGGCAGCCCAGGTTCTGGACTCCATGGATCTTGAACGTGAGCGCGGTATCACTATCAAGGCGCAGAGCGTCACCCTGGATTACAAAGCAACTGATGGCGAAACCTATCAGCTGAACTTTATCGACACCCCCGGCCACGTCGACTTCTCTTATGAAGTTTCTCGTTCGCTTGCCGCCTGTGAAGGCGCTTTGCTGGTGGTTGATGCCGGCCAGGGCGTCGAAGCCCAGACGCTGGCTAACTGCTATACGGCGATGGAAATGGACCTTGAAGTCGTACCGGTCCTGAACAAAATTGACCTGCCCGCAGCCGATCCGGAACGCGTAGCGGAAGAGATTGAAGACATCGTTGGTATTGATGCCACCGATGCGGTGCGCTGTTCAGCGAAGACCGGCGTTGGCGTACCGGACGTGCTGGAGCGCCTGGTGCGCGATATTCCGCCGCCGGAAGGCGATCCGGAAGCGCCGCTGCAGGCTCTGATTATCGACTCCTGGTTTGATAACTACCTCGGCGTCGTTTCTCTGGTGCGTATCAAAAACGGTACCATGCGCAAAGGCGATAAAATTAAGGTGATGAGTACCGGGCAGGTGTATAACGCCGATCGCCTGGGCATCTTCACGCCGAAGCAGGTGGACCGTACCGAGCTGAAATGCGGCGAGGTAGGCTGGCTGGTTTGCGCCATTAAAGACATCCTTGGCGCGCCGGTCGGCGATACGCTGACGCTTGCGCGCAACCCGGCAGATAAAGCGCTGCCCGGCTTTAAAAAGGTGAAACCGCAGGTCTATGCCGGCCTGTTCCCGGTCAGCTCCGATGATTATGAAAACTTCCGCGACGCACTGGGCAAACTGAGCCTCAACGATGCTTCTCTGTTCTATGAACCGGAAAGCTCTACGGCGCTGGGCTTCGGTTTCCGCTGCGGCTTCCTGGGTCTTCTGCATATGGAGATCATCCAGGAGCGCCTGGAGCGTGAATACGATCTGGATCTGATCACCACGGCGCCGACGGTAGTCTATGAAGTCGAAACCACCTCGAAAGAGGTTATCTACGTCGACAGCCCGTCGAAGCTGCCGCCGCTGAACAATATTCAGGAGCTGCGCGAGCCGATCGCGGAGTGTCACATGCTGCTGCCGCAGGAGTTTTTGGGCAACGTCATCACCCTGTGTATCGAAAAGCGCGGCGTACAGACCAACATGGTTTACCACGGCAATCAGGTTGCGCTGACCTATGAAATCCCGATGGCGGAAGTGGTGCTCGACTTCTTCGACCGACTGAAGTCTACCTCCCGCGGCTATGCGTCGCTGGACTACAACTTCAAGCGCTTCCAGGCTTCCAACATGGTGCGTGTGGATGTGTTGATTAACGGCGAGCGTGTGGATGCGCTGGCGCTGATCACGCATAACGACAATGCGCCATACCGCGGCCGCGAACTGGTAGAGAAGATGAAAGAGCTGATCCCGCGTCAGCAGTTCGATATCGCTATCCAGGCTGCCATCGGCAACCACATCATTGCCCGCTCTACCGTAAAACAGCTGCGTAAAAACGTCCTGGCGAAATGCTATGGCGGCGACGTCAGCCGTAAGAAAAAGCTGCTGCAGAAGCAGAAAGACGGTAAGAAACGCATGAAGCAGGTCGGTAACGTTGAGCTTCCGCAGGAAGCGTTCCTCGCCATTCTGCACGTTGGTAAAGACGGCAAATAACCCTAAGGAGTTGGCATGGCGAACATGTTTGCCCTGATCCTGGTCATCGCTACTGTGGTGACGGGTCTGTTGTGGTGCCTGGATAAGTTTATCTTTGCGCCAAAACGTCGCGAAAGTCAGGCCGCTGCGCAGGCGGCGACCGGCGACCAGTTGGACAAGAAAACGCTGAAAAAGGTCGGCCCGAAACCGGGCTGGCTGGAAACCGGCGCGTCAATCTTTCCGGTACTGGCGATTGTGCTGGTGGTTCGCTCATTCATTTATGAGCCCTTCCAGATCCCCTCCGGCTCGATGATGCCGACGCTGCTGATCGGCGATTTTATTCTGGTTGAGAAGTTTGCCTACGGCATTAAAGATCCGATTTACCAGAAGACGCTGATCGAAACCGGACATCCGAAGCGCGGCGATATTGTCGTCTTTAAATATCCGCAAGATCCGCGCCTGGATTATATCAAGCGTGCGGTCGGTTTACCGGGTGATAAAGTGACTTACGATCCGATTGCCAAGCAGGTCACTATCCAGCCGGGCTGTAGTTCTGGCCAGGCCTGCGGCAACGCGCTGCCGGTCACTTACTCCAACGTTGAGCCGAGCGATTTCGTACAGACCTTCTCCCGCAGCAACGGCGGCGAAGCGACCAGCGGTTTCTGGCAACTGCCGAAAGGCGAGACGAAAGCCGATGGCATCCGTCTGGCCGAACGTAAAGAGACGCTGGGCGAAGTGACGCACCGTATATTGACCGTACCGATTGCTCAGGACCAGGTGGGGATGTATTACCATCAGTCCGGTCTGCCGCTGGCGACCTGGATTGTCCCGCCGGGGCAGTATTTTATGATGGGTGACAACCGCGATAACAGCGCCGATAGCCGTTATTGGGGCTTTGTGCCGGAAGCGAATCTGGTGGGTAAAGCAACCGCAATCTGGATGAGTTTCGAAAAACAGGAAGGCGAATGGCCTACCGGCGTACGTTTATCGCGTATCGGTGGTATCCAGTAAATCTTTCCTGCTTTATTCACGCTGCCGACGCAATAACGGCAGCGTGAATTATTTAAAATTTAAATCTATTCAAACTAACGACATCCCTTGTCGTTGCGTATAGAATATCCCCCCGAAGTTTTAGGTTGTCTCTCGTAAGATTGACACAGCACACGAAACCGCGTTGGTTTTTACTCAGGTCGGTTTCGTGTGCTGCATTTTTGACGCATTCATCTATTGGTAACGCATGAACCCCATCGTAATTAATCGGCTTCAACGGAAGCTGGGCTACACTTTTCATCATCAGGAGCTGTTGCAACAGGCATTAACTCACCGCAGTGCCAGCAGCAAACACAATGAGCGCCTGGAATTTTTAGGCGACTCAATATTGAGCTTTGTGATCGCGAACGCGCTCTATCATCGTTTCCCTCGGGTAGACGAAGGCGATATGAGCCGCATGCGCGCGACCCTGGTACGAGGCAACACGCTGGCAGAAATCGCCCGCGAGTTCGAATTAGGTGAATGTCTGCGTCTTGGGCCGGGTGAACTGAAAAGCGGGGGCTTTCGCCGTGAATCTATACTGGCGGACACCGTTGAAGCGTTAATCGGCGGGATTTTCCTCGACAGCGATATTCAGAACGTTGAGCGCCTTATTCTCTCCTGGTACCAGAGTCGTCTGGATGAAATCAGCCCGGGTGACAAGCAAAAAGATCCGAAGACGCGCTTGCAGGAGTATCTGCAGGGGCGCCATCTGCCGCTGCCGTCTTACCTGGTGGTACAGGTTCGCGGTGAAGCGCACGATCAGGAATTTACTATCCACTGCCAGGTTAGCGGCCTGAGTGAACCGGTGGTTGGCACGGGTTCTAGCCGTCGCAAGGCGGAGCAGGCTGCCGCCGAACAGGCGCTGAAAAAGCTGGAGCTGGAATGAGCGAAGAAAAGAACTACTGCGGATTTATTGCCATCGTTGGTCGTCCAAACGTGGGCAAATCCACATTGCTGAACAAGCTGCTCGGGCAGAAGATCTCGATCACTTCCCGAAAAGCGCAGACCACGCGTCACCGCATCGTTGGTATTCATACTGAAGGTCCGTATCAGGCAATCTACGTCGATACCCCCGGCCTGCATATGGAAGAAAAACGCGCGATTAACCGTCTGATGAACAAAGCAGCAAGCAGCTCCATTGGCGACGTTGAGCTGGTTATTTTCGTCGTTGAAGGTACCCGCTGGACGCCGGACGACGAGATGGTGCTCAACAAGCTGCGCGATGGTAAAGCGCCGGTGATTCTGGCGGTCAACAAAGTCGATAACGTACAGGAAAAAGCCGATCTTCTGCCGCACCTGCAGTTCCTTGGCAGCCAGATGAACTTCCTTGATATCGTGCCGATTTCCGCGGAAACGGGGCTGAACGTTGATACCATCGCCGGTATCGTGCGTAAGCATCTGCCGGAAGCGATTCATCACTTCCCGGAAGATTACATCACCGACCGCTCTCAGCGCTTTATGGCTTCCGAGATCATTCGTGAAAAGCTGATGCGTTTCCTCGGCGCTGAACTGCCGTATTCCGTTACCGTGGAGATCGAACGTTTTGTAACCAACGAGCGCGGCGGCTACGATATCAACGGTCTGATTCTGGTTGAGCGTGAAGGGCAGAAGAAGATGGTGATTGGCAACAAAGGGGCCAAAATCAAAACCATCGGTATCGAAGCGCGTAAAGACATGCAGGATATGTTTGAAGCGCCGGTTCACCTCGAGCTGTGGGTGAAAGTGAAGTCCGGCTGGGCTGATGACGAACGCGCGCTGCGCAGTCTCGGTTACGGCGACGATCTCTAAGTTTGGATACTCTATGGCTTTCGAGGTGCAGGACAAAACACAACGTGTTTTGAACAGCGCTTGCGCTGGCTGCGAAGGAGCGAGGCCAGAGGCTGAGTCACGCGGCAAGACCGCGAGTCCCCGGGAGCTTACTTCAGTAAGTGACTGGGGTGATTGGGCGCAGCCAACGCACCTGCGGCTTGAAAGACGACGAGTATGATGGAAGGCTGGCAACGCGCTTTCGTACTGCATAGCCGTCCCTGGAGCGAAACCAGCCTGATGCTGGACGTCTTCACGGAAGAATCCGGCCGCGTGCGCCTTGTGGCTAAAGGCGCACGTTCCAAACGTTCTAACCTCAAAGGCGCGCTTCAGCCTTTTACTCCCTTACTGCTTCGCTTTGGCGGGCGCGGCGAAGTCAAAACGCTGCGCAGCGCGGAAGCCGTCTCGCTGGCGCTCCCTCTCAGCGGCATCACGCTCTACAGCGGCCTTTACGTCAACGAGCTTCTCTCTCGCGTGCTTGAGCACGAAACGCGCTTTTCCGAACTCTTCTTCGATTATTTGCACTGTATCCAGTCTCTGGCTGGCGCAAGCGGCTCGCCGGAACCGGCGCTACGGCGTTTTGAACTGGCGCTGCTGGGGCATCTGGGATATGGCGTGGATTTCCTGCACTGCGCCGGCAGCGGAGAAGCGGTTGACGACGCAATGACCTATCGCTACCGTGAAGAAAAAGGCTTTATCGCCAGCGTGGTTATTGATAACAACACCTTTACCGGGCACCATCTTAAGGCGCTGGCGAGCCGTGAATTTCCGGACAGCGATGCGCTGCGCGCGGCAAAGCGTTTCACCCGTATCGCCCTGAAGCCCTATCTGGGCGGGAAGCCGCTTAAAAGTCGCGAGCTTTTTCGTCAGTTTTTGCCCGCGCGGGCAGCGCGAGCCGATAAAACAAATAACGATTAACGAGGATTGTCATGGCTGAATTACTGTTGGGGGTCAATATTGACCACATTGCGACATTACGCAACGCTCGCGGTACCGCTTATCCGGATCCGGTCCAGGCGGCCTTTATCGCCGAGCAGGCCGGCGCTGACGGTATTACCGTCCATCTGCGCGAAGATCGTCGCCATATTACCGATCGCGATGTCCGTATTTTGCGCCAGACGCTGGATACCCGCATGAACCTTGAGATGGCGGTGACGGAAGAGATGCTGAAGATTGCCTGTGAGACTCAGCCCCATTTTTGCTGCCTGGTACCGGAAAAACGTCAGGAAGTGACCACCGAAGGTGGACTGGACGTGGCGGGCCAGCTCGACAAAATGCGCGACGCCTGTAAACGCCTTGCCGATGCCGGTATCCTGGTTTCGCTGTTTATTGACGCGGACAACGCGCAAATTAAGGCCGCAGCGGACGTTGGCGCGCCTTATATCGAAATTCACACCGGATGCTACGCTGATGCGCAAACTGACGCTGAGCAGGCAAAAGAGCTGGAGCGTATTGCCAAAGCGGCGACCTATGCCGCCAGCCTGGGGCTGAAGGTTAATGCCGGTCACGGTTTGACCTACCATAACGTGAAGGCCATTGCCGCGCTGCCGGAAATGCACGAGCTGAACATCGGCCACGCGATCATTGGCCGTGCGGTGATGAGCGGCCTGAAAGAGGCGGTGGCGGAAATGAAGCGTTTGATGCAGGAAGCGCGCGCCTGATGGCCATTCTCGGACTGGGTACTGATATTGTAGAAATTGCCCGTATTGAAGCGGTAATTGCCCGCAGCGGCGATCGTCTGGCGCGTCGCGTCCTGAGCGATAGCGAGTGGGCGATATGGGAACAGCATCAGCAGCCGGTCCGTTTTCTGGCCAAGCGTTTTGCCGTTAAAGAAGCGGCGGCCAAGGCGCTTGGTACCGGCATCCGCAATGGGCTGGCGTTTAATCAGTTTGAGGTTTACAACGACGAGCTGGGTAAGCCAAAGCTGCGATTGTGGGGCGAAGCGAAGAGTCTGGCCGAGCGTATGGGCGTAAGCAGCATTCACGTGACGCTGGCCGACGAGCGTCACTATGCCTGCGCCACGGTGATTATCGAAAGCTAGAGTGTTACAGGCCGGAGAGGTCGGTTAACGCCGCCATCCGGCAATATCACAGTTTGTCCGCGTGGTGCAGCAGGACAAACTTATCCCACAGCTGCTCTTCATTTTCGTTATGGGCCGGATCTTTCAGAATGGTATTTGGGATCGGGCACACCTTCTGGCAGGTCGGCGTATCATAGTGGCCAACGCATTCGGTGCAGCGATCGCTGTTAATTTCATAAATGCTATCACCCATGGATATCGCCTCATTCGGGCACTCCGGCTCGCACATATCGCAGTTGATGCATTTTTTGGTGATTAACAGCGCCATCAGGAAATTCTCAGAAACAACACAAACAGGGCGGGCATTATACGCCCATTTTTCGCCCGGGCCAGCTCTTTTCCACCGCGGGGCGACCATCCGCAGCGGAGAAATTTAGCCCGGTCTGAGCCAATAAGAGAGAGTGTGCTTTTGGCAGCGGGCAGGGCACTCGGGGTTACACCAGCTTTTTCACCAGCGCTTCGCTATGGCGAATCCGCTCCGGAGCGTGCTCAAGATCCTGCTGCACCAGCCCCATAAACAGTAGATCGGTCAACATCATTTGCGCGCTGGTGGAGGAGATCGCGGCGCTACGCGTGGCCTGCTCTTCCGCAATGGTGTACAGGCACAGCGTTGCCTGCTGCTGAAGCGCGTTGGGGTTAAAGCCGGTGATCGCCAGGATCTGGCTTCCTACCCGCAGCGCTTCACCGGCCGCCATATTGATCTCGCGTCGTTCACCGGAATAGGAGATGGCCAGCAGCAGATCGTCCGGAGACATCGCCTGTACCGTCGCCAGCAGGGCGTGCATATCCTGTTCTGATACCGCGTTAATGCCGATTTTCATCAGCTTCCAGCTAAAGTTTCTCGCCACCAGGCCCGACGCGCCGATGCCGGTAATGATGACCCGACGGGCGTGGCGCAACAGCGTGACGGCTTCCAGCAGCTTCTCTTCGGTGTTGACGTCCAGCGAGGCGTGCATGGCCGCGACGTTATCTTTAATCAGCTTTTCGCCAACCAGGCGCAGGGGATCGTCACCGCGAATCTGGTTATGCACCGGTACGGATTGCGGAGTCGGCGCGCTTGCCAGGGCTTCGCTCAACGCCAGCTTTAACGCCGGGAAGCCTTTGAACCCCATCTTCTGCGCAAATTTCACTACGCTTGACTGGCTGACGCCGGCTTCGCCCGCCAGCTGCTGCGAGCTGAGGTGGCGGGTTTGATCCGGTTGAGCCAGAATGAAATCGGCCAGTTTTTTATCGCTTGCGGCCAACGTCGGATAGCGCTGGCGAATACGGGTCAAACAGTTCATAGCGGCTCCGGAGGACAGCTTCACCCTCGCTGAAAGAATTTTGTATTCGATTATAAGAGGATTATCGCGAATTAAAAATTCTGTGCCTAAGATTTCTCGGCAAAGACGTTTTCTTAATACGGATTCAACAGCAGCGTATGTTTTCGCTATTGGCGACGTAAGGCTGTTAAGCTATTGGTTATCATGCGATCGTTCAGGGGAGTGGGTTTTGAATAGCAGCACGCGGAGAGTGGTTTTCTTTGATCTGGATGGAACCTTGCATCAGCAGGATATGTTCGGCAGCTTTTTGCGCTATGCCCTGCGCCATCAGCCACTGAACGCGCTGCTGCTGCTTCCTTTATTGCCGGTTATCGCGGCCGGACTGATGTTATACGGTCGCGCCGCGCGCTGGCCGATGAGCCTGCTGCTCTGGGCATCAACCTTCGGACGCAGCGAGCAGCAGCTTAAACGCCTGGAGGCCAATTTTGTTCGCTGGTTTCGCCAGCACGTCACGGCATTCCCGGTTGTTCAGGCGCGGCTTAAACATTATCTGACCAGCACGGACGCTGACGTCTGGCTGATCACCGGTTCGCCGCAGTCGCTGGTTGAACAGGTCTATTTTGATACCGCCTGGCTGCCGCGGGTGAATCTGATCGCCAGCCGAATGGAGCGACGCTACGGCGGCTGGGGATTAACCCTGCGCTGTCTCGGTAATGAAAAAGTGACGCAGCTGGAACAAAAGATCGGCGCACCGCTGCGCTTGTATAGCGGCTACAGCGACAGCGAGCAGGACAACCCGCTGCTCTCTTTTTGCCAGCACCGCTGGCGGGTAACGCCGCAGGGCGATCTTCAGCAGTTAGAATAGTGTGTAATACATAGCGCCCATGTATAATGCGCCCCGCTTTTCTGCAGGAGTGCCCGCTTTGTCTGACCATGAATTAAATGATGAATACTGGATGCGTCACGCCCTGACGCTGGCTAAACGCGCCTGGGAAGAGGGCGAGGTGCCGGTCGGCGCCGTGCTGGTGCATAATCATCAGGTCATCGGCGAGGGCTGGAATCGGCCCATCGGCCGCCACGATCCCACCGCGCACGCCGAGATTATGGCGCTGCGTCAGGGCGGGCTGGTGTTGCAAAACTATCGCCTGATTGACGCAACGCTGTACGTTACTCTCGAGCCCTGCGTGATGTGCGCCGGGGCAATGGTGCACAGCCGTATTTCCCGACTGGTGTTTGGCGCCAGGGATGCGAAAACCGGCGCCGCCGGGTCGCTGATTGATGTGCTGCATCATCCGGGCATGAACCATCGGGTAGAAATAGCGGAAGGTGTTATGGCGGAGGCCTGTTCCGGCATGCTGAGCGATTTCTTCCGCTGGCGGCGGGAAGAGAAAAAAGCGCTAAAGCGAGCGGGCCAACAGGCGCAGGATTAATGCCCCATTCCGGGGATTTTTAATTTTGCGTTATCGACCAGCGTTTCGGCGCGAAAGTTAAAAAAGGACCTGGTGTACTGCTCTTCTTTATCCAGCTCATCCGGCATGACTGCCGGATAGTGTTCGCCTAAGGCCGCCATCTGCGCGTCTTTTTTCTCTTTTTCAGAGAGATAGCCCACGAGGCTAATATGATATTTGCGGATATTTTCGACGTAGGCGTAGGCTTCGTGCCCGCGCGCAAAGCCGTACTTCAGTCGGCTGTAGTAGTTTTTCTGGCTTAGCAACGGCAGACGCTGCTTCACATCGGCCCAGCTATTCGGGTTGCCTTTCTGCTTTTTGGTCAGCGCCATCGCGTCAAGCATGTGCGCGTAGCCCATATTATAAGCCGCCAGCGCAAACCAGATGCGCTCGTCCTGTGGGACCGACTCCGGCACTTTATTCATCATGTCCTGTAAATAACGCATGCCGCCGTCGAGGCTTTGCTCGGCGTCGGTACGATCGGTCAGGCCCAGGCTTTGCGCCGTATTGCGGGTCAGCATCATTATCCCGCGAACGCCCGTCGGAGAGGTGGCCTGCGGATCCCAGTGCGATTCCTGCCATGAGATAGCCGCCAGCAGCCGCCAGTCTATCTGTCGGGCGTATTTTTCAAACATCGGCTGCAGGTCAGGGAGGACGCTCTCCACGGCGCGCAGGAAGGTGCGGGTGTCAACGTAGTCAAAATCGTTGCCGTGGCCGAGGTATTTCTCCTCCAGCCTCGCCAGGGTGCCATCTTCGTTAATGTTATTGAAGAAATCGAGCATTGCCGCCGGCAGGGAATTATCCTCACCTTTTTCGCTAAACCAGGTGACCGGCTGTTCGTCGCTGATATCGAGGGCGACGGCCAGCTCCGGGTGGACGCGCTGGAACAGACTGACGGCGACCGAATCAGCGACGGTATAGTCGAGTTTGCCATCGATAACCGCCTGCATCAGCGCCGTCGTGCCGCGCTTATCGTCCACGTGCCACTCAAGGTCGGGATATTTTTGCTTTTTCAATGCCTGGAGATCGTTAATCGCCACGTGCCCGGGAGCGATGGCCAGCTGCGCGGCGGTGATGTTTGCCAGGGTGCGCGGACGCAGGTTGCCTTTGCGATACACCAGCTGTTGCGAAACGGAATAGTAGGTCGGCCCGACCTGATAGTTTTTCACCCGCTCGGAGTTGTAGACCAACCCGGCTGCCAGCATGTCGGCTTTGCCTTCATCGAGGTCGTCGAATAGCTGGCTGATATTCTGCCTGACGGTGACTTTGAGCTCGACGCCGAGGTAGTCGGCAAACTGCTGCGCCAGCTCATAATCAAAACCGTAGGTCTTGTCATTGATGGTCGCGAAGGTCATCGGCGAATTAATGGTGCTGATTCGCAGTTCTCCGCGCGCCATGATCCCCGCCACGCGGTTTTCTGGTTTTCCCATCCACGGGAGAGACGGCCACAGGGCAGCCGCCAGCAGGAGGGTCACAATGCCGATGAGCAGATAATTAATCTTTAGTTTTTTCAGATAGTTAATCTTCTGCAGCTTCGCGTTCCTCAGCAGATTATGACCAGAAAAAGTAAAAGGTTGTCCTGGAATGAGCGGCATTTTGCTTAAGAATGCGCCAGTTGGCAACTTATTCGCGAGATGAGTCACATTAATTGATAAACCCCGGCAATCATTTTATTTCTACGCAAACGGTTTCGTCGGGGCGCAGGATTCACTATAATGGCGCCCGTTTCCCCCCTGGCTCACCATGAAAGCTTCGAAGACGAGAGACTTATGATGGAAATTTTGCGTGGTTCACCTGCACTGTCGGCATTCCGTATCAATAAACTGCTGGCACGTTTCCAGGCGGCCAACCTTCCGGTCAGCACCCTTTATGCCGAGTACGTTCATTTTGCCGACCTCAGCGCCCCGCTCAGCGGCGACGATCGCGAGAGCCTGGCAAGATTGCTCAAGTATGGCCCGAACTTAAGCAGCCATACCCCGACCGGCAAGCTACTGCTCGTTACCCCCCGTCCCGGCACCATCTCTCCCTGGTCTTCTAAAGCTACCGACATCGCCCATAACTGCGGCCTGTCACAGGTTTTGCGCCTGGAGCGCGGCGTGGCGTATTACGTCGAAGCGAGCAGCCTGAATGACGAACAGTGGTCGCAGGTGGCGGCCGAACTGCATGACCGCATGATGGAAAGCGTCTTTGGCGCGCTGGAAGAGGGTGAAAAACTCTTCGCCCACCATCAGCCAACCCCGGTCACCAGCGTTGATCTGCTGGGCCTGGGCCGTCAGGCGCTGATTGACGCCAACCTCCGTCTGGGGCTGGCGCTGGCGGATGATGAAATCGACTATCTGCAGGATGCTTTCCAGAAGCTGGGTCGCAACCCGAACGATATCGAACTCTATATGTTCGCGCAGGCTAACTCCGAGCACTGCCGACACAAGATTTTTAACGCCGACTGGGTCATTGATGGCGAAAAGCAGCCGAAGTCGCTGTTTAAAATGATCAAAAACACCTTCGAGAAAACCCCGGACTACGTGCTGTCTGCTTATAAAGACAACGCCGCGGTAATGGAAGGTTCAGCCGTGGGGCGCTACTTCGCCGACCACGAAACCGGCCGCTACGACTTCCACCAGGAAGACGCGCATATTCTGATGAAGGTCGAAACCCATAACCACCCGACGGCGATCTCTCCGTGGCCGGGCGCGGCGACCGGTTCCGGCGGCGAAATTCGCGATGAAGGCGCCACCGGGCGCGGCGCGAAGCCGAAAGCGGGTCTGGTGGGCTTCTCGGTTTCCAACCTGCGTATTCCGGGGTTTGAGCAGCCGTGGGAAGAGGATTTCGGTAAGCCGGAGCGTATCGTCACCGCGCTGGATATCATGACCGAAGGCCCGCTGGGCGGCGCGGCGTTTAACAACGAATTTGGTCGTCCGGCGCTCAACGGTTACTTCCGTACCTATGAAGAGAAAGTGAGCAGCCACAACGGCGAAGAGCTGCGCGGTTATCACAAGCCCATTATGCTGGCGGGCGGTATCGGCAACATTCGCGGCGAACACGTGCAGAAGGGCGAGATCGTCGTCGGCGCGAAGCTGATTGTTCTCGGCGGTCCGGCGATGAACATCGGTCTTGGCGGCGGCGCGGCCTCTTCAATGGCTTCCGGCCAGTCCGATGCCGATCTCGATTTCGCCTCCGTACAGCGCGACAACCCGGAAATGGAACGTCGTTGCCAGGAAGTTATCGACCGCTGCTGGCAGCTGGGCGACGCTAACCCGATTCTGTTTATCCACGACGTCGGCGCCGGCGGTCTGTCGAACGCGATGCCTGAACTGGTCAGCGACGGCGGACGCGGCGGTAAATTCCAGCTGCGCGATATCCTCAGCGATGAGCCGGGTATGAGCCCGCTGGAGATCTGGTGTAACGAATCGCAGGAACGTTATGTGCTGGCGGTCGCGCCGGAACAGCTGCCGCTGTTTGATGAGCTGTGCCGCCGCGAACGCGCGCCGTACGCGGTGATTGGCGAAGCGACCGAAGCGCTGCATCTGAGCCTCGACGATACTCACTTTGACGATCGCCCGATCGACCTGCCGCTTGACGTGCTGCTGGGCAAAACGCCGAAAATGACCCGCGACGTGCAGACGCTCAAAGCCCAGGGTCAGAGTCTGGAACGCCAGGGAATCACTATTGCCGACGCGGTGAATCGCGTGCTGCACCTGCCGACCGTGGCGGAGAAAACCTTCCTCGTCACCATCGGCGACCGTACCGTCACCGGTATGGTGGCGCGCGATCAGATGGTGGGTCCGTGGCAGATCCCGGTGGCTAACTGCGCGGTGACCACCGCCAGTCTCGACAGCTACTATGGCGAAGCCATGTCCATTGGCGAACGCGCGCCGGTGGCGCTGCTGGACTTTGCCGCTTCCGCCCGTCTGGCGGTCGGCGAGGCGCTGACCAACATCGCGGCGACGCAGATTGGCGCGCTCAATCGCGTGAAGCTGTCGGCAAACTGGATGGCCGCAGCCGGTCACCCGGGCGAAGACGCCGGTTTATATGAAGCGGTAAAAGCGGTTGGCGAAGAGCTCTGTCCGGCCCTCGGACTGACCATTCCGGTGGGTAAAGACTCTATGTCGATGAAAACCCGCTGGCAGGAAGGCACTGAACAGCGCGAGATGACCTCTCCGCTGTCGCTGGTGATTTCCGCCTTTGCCCGCGTGGAAGACGTACGCCGTACCGTCACCCCACAGCTCGCGACCGAAGACAACGCCCTGCTGCTGATTGATTTAGGCAAGGGGAACAATGCGCTGGGCGCGACCGCGCTGGCGCAGGTTTATCGTCAGCTTGGCGATGTGACCGCCGACGTGCGCGATGTCGCACAGCTGAAAGGCTTCTGGGACGCAATGCAGGCGCTGGTGGCCGAAGGTAAGCTGCTGGCGTGGCACGACCGGTCTGACGGTGGCCTGCTGGTCACGCTGGCCGAGATGGCCTTTACCGGCCACTGCGGCGTCAAGGTTGATATCGCCGCGCTCGGCGAGGATCGTCTGGCCGCGCTGTTTAACGAGGAGCTTGGCGGGGTGATTCAGGTTCGTGCCGCCGACCGCCAGGCGGTGGAAGCGCTGCTGGCCGCTCATGGTCTGGCGGATTGCGTTCACTATCTTGGCCAGGCCACGACGGGCGATCGCTTTGTCATCGAGGCCGACGGTCATCCGGTATTCAGCGAAAGCCGCACAACGCTGCGCATGTGGTGGGCAGAAACCACCTGGCAAATGCAGCGTCTGCGCGATAACCCGGAGTGCGCCGACCAGGAGCACGAGGCGAAAGCCAACGATGCCGATCCGGGCCTTAACGTGAAGCTCTCCTTCGATATCAATGAGGATATCGCTGCGCCTTATATTGCCACCGGCGCGCGTCCGAAGGTTGCGGTGCTGCGCGAGCAGGGCGTGAACTCCCATGTAGAAATGGCCGCGGCGTTCCATCGCGCGGGCTTTGATGCCATCGACGTGCACATGAGCGACCTGCTGGCGGGGCGTACCGGTCTTGCTGACTTCCAGGCGCTGGTGGCCTGCGGCGGCTTCTCCTACGGTGACGTTTTAGGCGCGGGTGAGGGCTGGGCGAAATCGATTCTGTTCAATGAGCGGGTTCGCGACGAATTTGCCACCTTCTTCCATCGTCCGCAAACCCTGGCGCTGGGCGTGTGCAACGGCTGCCAGATGATGTCTAACCTGCGCGAACTTATCCCGGGCAGCGAGCTGTGGCCGCGCTTTGTGCGTAACCAGTCCGACCGCTTTGAAGCCCGCTTCAGCCTGGTTGAAGTGACCCAGAGCCCGTCTCTGCTGCTGCAGGGGATGGTGGGGTCAATGATGCCGATTGCCGTATCCCACGGTGAAGGGCAGGTGGAAGTTCGCGATGGCGCGCATCTGGCGCAGCTGGAAAGTAAAGGCCTGGTGGCGCTGCGCTTCGTCGACAACGCTGGTAAGGTGACGGAAAACTATCCGGCTAACCCGAACGGTTCGCCGAACGGTATCACCGCGGTGACCAGCGAAAGCGGGCGCGCGACCATCATGATGCCGCACCCGGAACGCGTGTTCCGCACCGTGTCGAACTCCTGGCATCCGGAAAACTGGGGCGAAGACAGCCCGTGGATGCGTATTTTCCGCAACGCGCGTAAACAGCTGGGCTAAAACCGCTCACAAATCGCATTAAGCCTCCTGCCCGCGCAGGGGGCTTTTTTATTGGTGAGGCGTATCGACAGCAGGTGTCGGGGATCGCCGACAAACGCGCTATAGCGGTGTCGTCAAAAGGTGACACTTAACTTATTGATTTATAATAGCATTGCTAAACCATTCATCCGGTGTTGCTAATCAGCGACACTTTGCGCGAAAACCGACCATCATCATTCATGCCCATGAATAGTAAAAAGGTATTATATTTCATTGTGTTAATAAAATGTTTTGAGATGTGGCATAGTTCGTGCATAATTATAACCAGTGGCTCATTCACCTTCTTATGTCAGCCCCTTCGGGACGCGCTACATAAACTTCGAATGACGCACAAACAGGTGCCTGCCGTCCAACTCCTGATAACAGCTCCGCTTTATCAGTCATCGGGCGAAACGTCGAGTAAGGCACCGCCTCATTTCTTAATAAAGCCAGGCTCCTGTAGCCTGGCTTTATTATTTCCGGCGTAGATGTTTATTGCGTCCTCGGTTAGCATCGTCATGAGCTAATGATTGAGACCCTATCCGTGAAGCGACTCTCCCTTTTCCCCCGTTCGCTGCGCCAGCTGGTCACGCTATCCTTCGTGCTGATCCTGCTGCCGCTGCTGGTGCTGGCATGGCAGGCGTGGCAAAGCCTCAACGCGCTGAGCGCGCAGGCGGCGCATATCAACCGTACTACCCTTATCGACGCCCGCCGCAGCGAAGCGATGATTAACGCATCGCTGGAGATGGAACGTAGCTACCGTCAGTACTGCGTGCTGGACGATCCGACGCTGGCGCGGGTCTACCAGAATCAGCGCCAACGCTACAGCGAAATGCTTGATGCTCACGCGGGCGTCCTGCCCGATGAGAAAATCTGGCAGGCGCTGCGTCAGGATCTCGACGATCTGGCCGAGCTGCAGTGTAAAAATAGCGGTCCGGCGGCGAAGTCAGCCGCCAGCCTGGAAGCGTTTGCCTCGGCCAATAGCGACATGGTGCAGGCAACCCGAACGGTGGTCTATTCGCGCGGGCAGCAGCTGCAGCAGGAAATCGCCGAGCGCGGGCAGTTCTTCGGCTGGCAGGCGCTGGTGCTGTTCCTGCTCAGCCTGGCGCTGGTGCTGCTGTTCACCCGCATGATTATCGGCCCGGTGAAGGGCATTGAGAGAATGATCAACCGACTGGGGGAGGGGAAGTCGCTGGACGACGCCGCGCTGTTTACCGGTCCGCGCGAGCTGCGCTCCGTCGGTAAACGCATTATCTGGCTGAGCGAACGCCTTGCCTGGCTGGAGTCCCAGCGTCATCAGTTCCTGCGCCATCTTTCCCATGAGCTGAAAACGCCGCTGGCCAGCATGCGCGAAGGGACGGAGCTGCTTGCCGACCGGGTGGCCGGGCCGCTGACGCTCGAGCAGCAGGAGATCGTTGAAATTCTCGATAACAGCAGCCGCAACCTGCAAAAGCTGATCGAGCAGCTGCTGGATTACAACCGTAAACAGGCCGATGGCCCGATTGCGCGCGAGACGGTAAACCTGGCCGAACTGGTGGAAAATGTGGTTTCTGCCCATAGCCTGCCGGCAAGAGCTAAAATGATGCATACCGAACTGTTGCTCAGCGAGCGTTTATGCGAAGCGGAGCCCGCTCTGCTGGTGAGCGTCCTGGATAATCTCTACTCCAATGCGGTGCACTATGGTGCTGAATCCGGTAACATTCGCATTCATAGCTATCGGCACGGCGAGCAGGTGCGCATTGACGTCATTAACGACGGCGAGCCGATCCCGCCCGCAGAGAGAAACATGATTTTTGAGCCTTTTTATCAGGGAAGCCACCAGCGTAAAGGGGCGGTAAAAGGCAGCGGTCTGGGGCTGAGCATTGCCCGCGACTGCGTACGGCAAATGCAGGGCGAGCTGAGCCTGGTTGATGATAAATCAGGGCTAATCTGTTTTCGTATCACGCTCCCCGTCGCCGAGTCTGGACAAAATAACGTATAACTATCGGGTGAATATGTCCCACTTCTTCGCACTTGTCCGTCCCCTCAGGGGATGGCTGTTGTCAGGCATGTCCTGCCTGGCGCTGGCGGGATGTTCCGCCTCTACATCACCACACGCCGCGGATGGCAAAACGCTCTCCGCGCTGCCGCAGCACCAGGTCGCCGATTTTCTTTCGGTGGAGTGCGCCGACATCTGGAGCCTGCAAAGCGAGGCCAGTGATAAAAACCCGCTTTACTGGCTGCGGGGAATTGACTGCGCGGACCGCCTTGCTCCGGTACAGGCGCGGGCTGAAGCCCGGCAGCACGATGCCGACAGCTGGCAGGATGCCTTTAAACGCGGCATTTTACTGGCCGATGCCAAAATCACGCCCAACGAACGTCGCGATCTGGTGGCCAGTCTGGATGCCTTCAGCCCGCAAATCGCCGCCCAGGTTCGCCCGCTTTATCAGCTCTGGCGCGATGCCCAGGGCCGGCAGCTTCAGCTGATTGAGGAGCGCTCCCGCTACGCCAAATTGCAGCAGTCAAGCGATGCGGAGCTGGAGACGCTGCGTCAGCAGGAAATTGAGCTACGCAGTCAGCTCGAACTGACGACCCGCAAGCTGGAGAATCTCACCGATATCGAGCGTCAGCTCTCCAGCCGTAAACCCGGCGGGAACTTCAGCTCTGACGCCGGGCACGGCGGCGATAAAGTCCCGGAGGTGATTCATGACGATCCGTAAACCCGCCCGTCTGCTATTAGTGGACGACGATCCGGGGCTGCTGAAACTGCTGGGTATGCGTCTGGTCAGCGAAGGGTATAGCGTACTGACCGCCGAGAGCGGGCCGGAGGCGCTGCGCACGCTGAGCCGCGACAAGGTCGATCTGGTGGTCAGCGACCTGCGGATGGACGAGATGGACGGACTCCAACTGTTCAGCGAAATCCAGAAGGTTCAGCCGGGGATGCCGGTGATCATTCTCACCGCGCACGGTTCCATTCCGGACGCCGTTGCCGCGACCCAGCAGGGCGTGTTTAGCTTTCTCACCAAGCCGGTGGATAAAGACGCCCTTTATAAAGCGATTGATGACGCGCTGGAGCAGAGCGCGCCAACCACCGACGAGCGCTGGCGTCAGGCGATTGTGACCCGTAGCCCGCTGATGGAGCGACTGCTGGAGCAGGCCGGGATGGTGGCGCAGTCGGACGTCAGCGTGCTGATTAACGGCCAGAGCGGTACCGGCAAGGAGATTGTCGCCCAGGCAATTCATAACGCCAGCCCGCGCCGTGATAAACCTTTTGTCGCCATTAACTGCGGCGCGCTTCCCGAACAGTTGCTGGAGTCAGAATTGTTCGGCCACGCGCGCGGCGCTTTTACCGGCGCAGTCAGCAATCGCGAGGGGCTATTCCAGGCCGCGGAAGGCGGGACCCTGTTTCTTGATGAAATTGGCGATATGCCGGTTGCGCTACAGGTGAAACTGCTGCGCGTTCTGCAGGAGCGTAAAGTGCGCCCGCTGGGCAGCAATCGCGATATCGATATTGATGTGCGGATTATTTCTGCGACCCATCGCGACCTGCCGAAGGCCATGGCGCGAGGCGAATTTCGTGAAGATCTGTTCTATCGTCTCAACGTGGTGAATCTGAAAATCCCGCCGCTGGCTGAGCGTACGGAAGATATTCCGCTGCTGGCGAACCATCTGCTGCGCCAGTCTGCCGATCGCCATAAACCTTTTGTCCGCGCATTCTCCACGGATGCGATGAAGCGGCTGATGGCCGCCAAATGGCCGGGCAACGTGCGCCAGCTGGTGAACGTGATTGAGCAGTGCGTGGCGCTAACCTCTTCGCCGGTCATTAGCGACGCCCTGGTGGAGCAGGCGCTGGAAGGGGAAAACACCGCGCTGCCGACCTTTGTTGAGGCGCGGAATCAGTTTGAGCTCAATTACCTGCGCAAGCTGCTGCAAATCACTAAAGGCAACGTCACGCATGCGGCGCGGATGGCGGGGCGCAACCGCACCGAATTTTATAAGCTGCTGTCGCGCCACGAGCTCGACGCTAACGACTTTAAAGAGTAGCTCCGCGTGATGACGCAAGTTATGATACGGTTAGCAACCGGTTACGCGACTAAAACAGGAACACCATGAAAAAGATTGATGCGATTATTAAACCCTTCAAACTGGATGACGTGCGTGAAGCGCTGGCCGAAGTCGGCATCACCGGGATGACGGTAACGGAAGTGAAAGGTTTTGGCCGCCAGAAGGGGCATACCGAGCTGTATCGCGGCGCGGAGTATATGGTCGATTTTCTGCCGAAAGTGAAAATCGAAATCGTTGTCACCGATGATATCGTCGATACCTGCGTGGATACCATTATCCGTACGGCGCAGACCGGCAAAATCGGCGACGGTAAGATCTTTGTTTTCGATGTCGCGCGCGTGATTCGTATCCGCACCGGCGAAGAAGACGACGCGGCGATTTAAGCCATCCAAAAAGCCCCGGTACCTGATGTCACCGGGGCAGCTGACTATGTTTTTGAATTAGGGCTTATCGTGCTGTTTTTTGGGCATTGATAAATGCGGATCCATAGCTATCGGCGGCGAGTAAAGCTGCATAAACCCTCTCCTCAGTCACCGCAAACGGCATATTGTGTATCGTTTCTCCCTCCACGCAGGCCAGCCCGGCGACTTTGCGCATTTTATTTTCGATATCATCCGTCACGTTTAGCTGCCTGAGCGTCACCGGCAGGCCGACGTCGATGCACAGCTGGATAACGGTATCGAGTTCTTCAGTCGGCGCATTTTCCAGCATCAGCTGGGTGAGCGTGCCGAATGCCACTTTTTCACCGTGATACATCGAATGCGTCTCTTCCAGTACGGTAAAGCCGTTGTGGATAGCGTGGGCAGCCGCCAGGCCGCCGCTTTCAAAACCTACGCCGCTCAGATAGGTGTTCGCTTCGACAATGCGCTCAACGGCTTCGGTCACCACATGGCGCTCGACGGCAAGGATGGCTTTTCTGGCATCGGCAATCAGTGTTTCATAACATAGCCGGGCGATACCGGTTGCGGCGACGGTGGGAAGTCCGCCTGCCATCGTCGCGGCCGAGCTTTTTATGCAGGCGCGGGCTTCGAACCAGGTCGCCAGCGCATCACCGATACCTGCCGCCAGTAGCCGCACGGGAGCGTTGGCAACGATCTGCGTATCGACCAGCACCAGCGTTGGGTTGAAAGGCAGGTCGAGATAAGCGTCGAACTCGCCGTCATCGGTATAGAGCACGGACCAGGAGCTGCAAGGCGCATCGGTAGACGCAATCGTCGGGATAATGACCAGCGGCAAGTTCATGTACCAGGCTACCGCTTTTGCCGCATCGATGGTTTTCCCGCCGCCAATACCAATAATTGCCGTGCACTGATTCTCCTCGGCTTCTGCCTGAATGGCCGCGATGGTATTGCGGGAGCATTCGCCGCTAAAGGTAGAAAATTGACAGGTGATATTGGCCTCTTTAAAGCTGGCGCTAAGCTTTTCCTGCGTCAATCCCATAACAAAGGCATCGCCAAGCACTAAAAATTTCGCGTTCAGGTGTTTGACATAGGCAGCGACAGAATTTAAAAGTCCTGCCCCCTGAATATATTTACCCGGTGACTGGATAATTTTTGCGCTCATAATCTTTTCCTTGATTTATACGTTGATTATTTGATGGCAAGGCTTCCGTAAGCGGATTGCCAGTCACTCTGAAACTGGGCCACAGCGGCATCGACGGCAGGGTTTTGCAGAAGGTTTTTTGCCAGGTCGGTAGGCAGCGTGATGCATTCGCAGCCCGCCAGCAGGCAGTCGAGGAACTGCTGATTGTTTTTGTAGCTGGCACCAAACACTTTGCAGTGGGGGGCATGCAAAGCAAGGATCTTAACCAGGGCGCTGACTGTCTCAAGACCGTTGCCGGACAGCGCCTCAATGCGGTTGAAATAGGGGGCAACAAATTCCGCACCGGCCAGCGCAGCCAGCAAACCCTGGGTGGTGGTATACACGGCGGTTCCCAGCGTTCTGACCTGATGGGATTTCAGCTTTTTGATGGCCTTCAAACCTTCCGACGTGACGGGAATTTTAATAACGATATTTTCATCCATTGCACTCAGCCGACAAGCTTCTTCCACCATGCCCGCGCAGTCGGAGGCAATGACCTGAGCGAAGATCATCCTGTCTTTTCCCAGCATAGCGCGAATTTGCGGAATAAGAACCGATAGCGCAATGCCGGATTTCGCGGTGATGCTCGGATTCATGGTTACACCGGCCAGCGGTAGATTTTCTTCCAGCAGTTTTATTTCATTGAGATCGGCAGTATCAACATAGATTTTCATAGTATTATTCCTGATTAATTAAAATTAAATTTATTTCGCTGAATTAATAGCTGGGCGCGATTTCGCTATTCTGTCCACGATATAATTTGGTCCAGGCTAAGGCGTAAAATAGAATGAACGCAAAGCAGATTAGCGGCATGATAAAACCCGTTGCCATATCGTAATGGTCGGCGATAGCGCCCATAAGTATGGGCATTACGGCTCCGCCAACTATGGACATGACAATAATCGATGAGGCTTTTTTGGTTTGTCCGCCAAGTCCCGCGATACCCAGAGAGAAAATAGCCGGGAACATAATCGACATAAAATAAAAGCTCAGAACTAAAGAGATTGTTGCCAGATAACCATCTGAATAAATAATAATAACCATCAACACTGAGTTGATTAACGCAAAGGTGGAGAGAACCACCTGAGTTTTAATTTTGCTCAGCAGCATTCCTCCGGTCAGGCGACCAATCATAAAGAGCCCAAAACCGCCGAAGGCCAGTATTTGTGACGCACCGCGTTCGGTAATTTGGTAGAAGCTCCCCGTGCTAAAGGTCCATGTTGATGGCAGCAGGCTGGCAAGACCGAGCGTCATGGCTGGCGAGTGTTCGACAACGTAGTTGATGAAGAAGCTGAAGATACCCGTTTGCCCGGCAACGTATAAGAACTGGGCAATGACGGCGAAAACAAAATGCGGTAGCTGCCAGAAGGGCTTCTCGGTCGCGCCGATTCTTTCATCTGCTTCCGGCGTCACCTCAGGCACTTTGGTTCTGAAGAAGACCAGCAGAATCAGCGTCACCGCAAGGAAAATCCCCAGATACGGGACGAAGAGTCCATCGTTGGTTTTAGACACCTCACCCGTGGCAGAGAGGACAAAATGGCCGCCGATCAGCGGGCCAAAGATCAGGCCGAGACCCGCAATAGACTGTGAAATATTCAGCCTTGCCGCACCGCCGTCTTTATTCCCGAGGACAATGACGTATGGGTTGGCGATGGTTTCGATAAAGGTCAGTCCGGCGGCGAGAATAAAAATACCAATAAGAAAGAAAAAATATTCGCCGTGCACCGTTGCGAGCATAAACGTACTGGTACCGCACATAATCAGCACTAAGCCTATAATAATCCCCGATTTATATCCATAGCGCTGCGCCAGGATCCCGGCCGGGATAGCGACGAAAAAATAGCTAATATAGTTAGCAAATTGGATTAGCGCCGATTTTGCTTTGGTGATCTCGAGCGTATTTTGAAAATGTTTATTCAGGATATCGATCATACCGGTGCTGAAACCAAGGACCAGAAACAGCATCGAGATGATGCAGAAGATCTTGAATTGATTATTACCATCAGGAGAAATGAACAATCCTGTTTTTTTCATCACAGCACCGCCTGGTAGTTAAAAAGTTTATCCATTATATTGTTGTCATATTCCGGCTGGGCGCCTGCTTTCGTCGCCACCCATGACCCTAACGCCGAGGCTTTATATAGCGCTGTCGTGGGGTCGAAGTCAGGGTTAATTAACGCGTTGATCATGGCTGCAAAGAAGGCATCACCGGCGCCGATAGTATTTTTAACGTCTACACGGATGACTTGCCCGTGGTAAATATTACCTTCCCAGTAAAGCACCGGAGATTTATCGCCTCGGGTGATACAAATAATCTTGTGACCAATAATGCTGGTCAGGGCAAAGATCCGTTCTTCAATATTTTCACTGGTAATATGAAAATGAGCGGCAACCTGCTCCAGTTCACTTTCATTTAACTTAATAAAATCAGCGTGCTGTAAAAAATTGCCTACAATCTGGATATTATTTTGCCCTTCGCGCAGGTTAACGTCGAAACACTTTAGCCCCTGATATATCTGTAAAAAGTCAGCGAAAGCGCGCTGGTTGAATGCGCTGCGCAAAGCCACGGACCCGTAAACAAAGGCGCTGCAGGCAAGATTTTTGGCGCTGTGGCTGATGCTAATATAATCCCAGGCTGCAGGGGTATGGATGTTATAAGTTGCATCGCCTGCAGCGTCGATTTTGACATCAACAACGCCCGTTCCCACATCTTTAAGCACCTTGATTTCGCTAATATCGCAGCACCACTCATTTTTAATAATGCTGAGTGACTGATTGCCGAGCCTGTCGCTACCGACGCTGGATACCGGGATCGTTCTGCAACCTAATCTTTGCAGATGATAAGCTACATTAAGGGTAGCGCCTCCCTGCTGAGGAGGGTGATCTTCAACGCAGTCCCAGAGGATTTCGCAGGCCAGCAGACATGAAGGATTAGCATGAGGCATTTGAGCGCTCCTCCTTCTTCACCTGGGGCACAATCACCGTATCAATATCCAGCACTTCAATATCGTCAGGAGTGTGGCGGCCGGATAGCAGCATATAGGTGGCATTTTCCTCATCTAATGGAAACGGTGCAAAATGCCAGGCGTTGCGGCGCATGATGATCCCGAAAGAACCATCAAGATGGACAGCAACCAGTTTATTGATATCAAACTCACCCACTGGCCCGAGAACAATCACGCTCTCACCGGTTAAGGGGATCACGGCCTCTTCGGTCTGCATGTGACGTTCAATATTGGACAGCACAAAAGGGTGCGGTTTCGCTTTCAGGAAGCTGGCTACCGGTATATTGGTGAAGTCATTTGCATCGCAAATATCGTGAAAGTAAGTGATATCGGTACGATCTACAGAAGGGGATCTGTTTGCTGGTAAACCGATGAGTTTTGCGTAAGGGGCCAGGCTTTCTGCGGTGGCTTCGATCAGTGGGATGGTCAACATGTTTAGTGCTCCTTATTGATGATAACGTTGTCTTTTTATGTTTTTTAATATTTGAATTTTGTGTATTAATTGATTGTTTTAAATGTATTAATTTTTAATTTATGCAAAATGACAACGTTGTCATTTTTTGTGGATTCTAGCCTGGGGGATGGCGATCGAAAAGAGAGAGAGATCACAGAAAGCGATCATCAGTCATTTGACGGCTTTTACAGTTCGCGGCGACAGGAATTGCCAGAAAATGGTTATGTGAAGTAACCTGTTGAATAGCTGAAGAGTTTAATTGGATGTCAGGACTCAAGGGGCGTGCCAGAATGTGTGAGTGACCTGGCGTTGGTCATAGAGTCATTGAATGAAAAGAACGACGGATCGTCTTAAGAGAAGAATATGGCAAGCATCGCAGATATCGCTAAAAAACTTAATTTATCCAACTCTACTGTTTCGAGAGCATTACGCGATTCGGGGCTCGTGACGAAGGAAACCCGAGAGAAGGTGTTACTTGCAGCACAAGAAGTAGGGTATGAGGTGAACGCAATAGCCAGAAAGCTGCGTAGCGGTGAGTCGAAAACCATTGGCGTGATCGTATCCGATATTACCAATTTATTTCACGGTGAAATCATCACCGCCATTCAGAAAGTTGCGATCGATAATGGCTATACCGTTATTTTTGGTACCTCTTCAGAAGATGAAACTACCGAAAAAGAGCTTATCGACCTGCTAAAAAGTAATATGCTTCAGGGGCTTATTATTGTTCCGACACATCAGTCAATAAATAACATTAGACCGCTGGAGCATCTGCCGATTGTCGAGGTTGACCGCCTGTCCGGGCTTGATTCCAGCGATCAGGTGCTAATTAGCAACTATGAAAGCATGAAGCTTGCTACCAACTATCTTATCAGCCAGGGGCACAAAAATATTCTCTACTGTACTGGTGATTTAGCCATTACCACATTTGATGAACGCCTGAACGGGTTTCAAAGCGCAATAGCGGAAGCAGAATCAGATATTGCTCACGAAGTTTTGCTGGTGAAAGATACGGGCAAGCTGCAGGCCAGGACCAGCAGTGAAGTTATTAACAATCTGACCGGGAAAAAGCGGCCTTCAGCCATTATTGCGGCAAATGACTTTATTGGTGAAGGAGTTATTTCTGCGATTTATAAATGTGGTCTGGCGGTGCCGGATGACATCTCTTTTTTGATGTTCGACGATCCGCGGTGGGCAAGCTTCTTCCCGACGCCGTTAACGGTGATTAAGCAGCCTGCATATCAGCTGGGCTTAACGGCGGCTGAGTTGCTTATTTCCAGAATTGAGAACAAAGAAAAGGGAAGCAAAAGAGTTAAGCGCCTCACCGCTGACCTGATCGTCAGACAGTCGGTCGCGAAAATAGGGTAGGTTATCTTAACAGAGTCCACAGGCCGGTATCCCGGCCTGTCATCGATAACGTTTTACAGCACCTTATGCGGGCCGAAGCACTCATAATGAATGTTGTCGCTGCTCACGCCCAGATCTACCAGCTGCTTCGCGGCAAACTGCATAAACGCCACCGGGCCGCACAGATAGAACTGCATCTGCGGGTCGCCGATCTTGTCGGCCAGGGCCGATAAATCCATCAAACCTTCGCTGTCAAACGCGCCGGATTGACGGTCCGCTTCGCTCGGGCTGCGGTACCAGACGTGAGAAGTAAACTTCGGCAGCGTTTCACCCAGCGTTTTAACTTCGTCCGCGAAGGCGTGTACGTCGCCGTTCTCTGCCGCATGGAACCAGTTCACCTGCGCCGGATGCTGCGATTTTGCCAGCACATCCAGCATCGCCAGCATCGGCGTCTGACCGACGCCGCCGGAGAGCAGCGTGACCGGGGTTTCCGGCGCCACGTTGAGGAAGAAATCACCGGCCGGCGCGGCCAGATAAATCACGTCGCCTTCTTTCGCAGAATCATGCAGCCAGTTTGAAACCTGGCCGCCGTTTTCACGCTTAACCGCAATGCGATAGCCTTTGCCGTCGGGTTTGCGGGTCAAAGAGTACTGACGAATTTCCTGATGCGGAAAGCCTTCCGGCTTCAGCCAGACCGCCAGATACTGGCCTGGATGATATTCCGCTACCGCGCCGCCGTCGACCGGCTCAAATTCAAAGCTGGTAATTAGCGCGCTGCGCGGCGTTTTTTTGACGATGCGGAACGCGCGGGTGCCTTCCCAGCCGCCGGTTTTGCTGGCGCTTTCGCTGTAGATTTGCGCTTCACGATTAATAAAGACGTTGGCCAGCACGCCGTAGGCCTTGCCCCAGGCATCCAGCACTTCCTGACCCGGGCTGAACATCTCGTCAAGGGTGGCCAGCAGGTGGGTGCCGACAATATTGTACTGCTCGGGCTGGATCTGGAAGCTGGTGTGCTTCTGAGCGATTTTTTCCACCGCCGGCAGCAGGGCGGGCAGGTTCTCAAGATTGCTGGCATAGGCGGCAATGGCGTTGAACAGCGCCTCGCGCTGGTCGCCGTTGCGCTGATTACTCATATTAAAGATTTCTTTGAGTTCGGGATTATGAGCAAACATGCGGTCGTAAAAATGAGCGGTCAGTTTCGGACCGGTTTCAACCAGCAGAGGGATGGTGGCTTTCACCGTAGCGATGGTTTGTGCGTCGAGCATAGCAGCTTCCTTTATAGGTTATCTTAATGATGCATTTAAAATGCATCTTATAAAAATAACCCTGCTTTGTAAATGGTTCTTTAACACTTTCCCATAAGGCAGTTACAACATGAATTATTTGCATCACAAACCTGAAAAGAAATCCGTTGATAATCGAAGGTGCTTTATTGCTCAAAGCCTTGTGTAACGCGGAGCCAATCGTTTGCGTAAAATCCTTTGTCAAGACCTGTTATCGCAGAATGATTCAGTTATACTGTGGGCCGTTGTCCAGGTGGACCGCCTTTTTAGGCCGAAATTTTATTGTTAGCTGAGTCAGGAGATGCGGATGTTAAAGCGTGAAATGAACATTGCCGATTATGATGCCGAACTGTGGCAGGCTATGGAGCAAGAAAAAGTACGTCAGGAAGAGCACATCGAACTGATCGCCTCCGAAAACTACACCAGCCCGCGCGTTATGCAGGCGCAGGGCTCTCAGCTGACCAACAAATACGCTGAAGGATATCCGGGCAAGCGCTACTACGGCGGCTGTGAATACGTCGATATCGTAGAGCAGCTGGCTATCGATCGCGCCAAAGAGCTGTTCGGCGCTGACTACGCTAACGTGCAGCCGCACTCCGGCTCCCAGGCTAACTTCGCGGTCTATACTGCACTGCTGCAGCCGGGCGATACCGTTCTGGGTATGAACCTGGCGCAGGGTGGTCACCTGACTCACGGCTCCCCGGTCAACTTCTCCGGCAAACTGTACAACATCATTCCTTACGGCATCGATGAGTCCGGTAAAATTGACTATGAAGACATGGCTAAGCAGGCTCAGGAACATAAACCGAAGATGATTATCGGTGGTTTCTCCGCTTATTCCGGCGTAGTTGACTGGGCAAAAATGCGCGAAATCGCTGACAGCATCGGCGCATACCTGTTCGTCGACATGGCCCACGTTGCCGGTCTGATCGCCGCTGGCGTTTACCCGAACCCGGTTCCGCATGCTCACGTCGTGACCACCACTACTCACAAGACCCTGGCCGGTCCGCGCGGCGGCCTGATCCTGGCGAAAGGCGGCAGCGAAGAGCTGTACAAAAAACTGAACTCTGCCGTATTCCCGAGCGCCCAGGGCGGCCCGCTGATGCACGTTATCGCGGCGAAAGCCGTTGCGCTGAAAGAAGCGATGGAGCCGGAGTTCAAAGTTTACCAGCAGCAGGTAGCGAAAAACGCGAAGGCAATGGTAGAAGTGTTCCTGAACCGCGGCTACAAAGTGGTTTCCGGCGGCACTGAAAACCACCTGTTTCTGCTGGATCTGGTCGATAAAAACCTGACCGGTAAAGAAGCTGACGCTGCGCTGGGCCGTGCTAATATCACCGTCAACAAAAACAGCGTGCCGAACGATCCGAAGAGCCCGTTTGTGACCTCCGGCATCCGTATCGGTTCTCCGGCGGTCACCCGTCGCGGCTTTAAAGAAGCGGAAGTGAAAGAGCTGGCCGGCTGGATGTGCGACGTGCTGGACAACATCAATGACGAAGCGGTTATTGAGCGCGTGAAGGGTAAAGTGCTGGATATCTGCGCACGCTTCCCGGTTTATGCGTAAGCGTTAGCGTTGACATAAAAAAGGCCGCTGATGCGGCCTTTTTTGCGTTTGTTGATTAGCGGCGGTCGAGCGAAATCGCCCCGGGACCGGTTATCGCCAGCAGCAGGAAGGCGCCGGCAATACTGATGTTTTTCCAGAAGTTAATCATGTTCGGCAGAACCGCATCGCCGGTCATATTCCAGTAGTGATGGCCAATCACCGCGGTACCGAGGGTATAAAAAATAAAGATCACCGCCAGCGGGCGGGTGAAAAAGCCCAGCACAATTAAAATGGCCGCCGGCACTTCCATAATAATGGCAATGATGGCCGCAAGCGTTGGCATCGGCGCGCCGGAGGAGGCCATGTACTGCACCGTGCCGCTAAAGCCGAGCAGCTTGGGATAGCCGAAAAGAATAAACAGCACCACCACCGCGATACGCGCAATCAGCAGCAGCAGAGAGCGGGAGGAGCCAAAGTCAAAGTAGCGTAGAGTGTTCATAATCAGCTCGTTATGAGAGACGTGTGATTTAAACGTAATACACAAATTTGCGCTCCGCCACGTCCGCTGACGATTAACGCAGCGTTTGCAGCTGTTCCTCCACGTACAGATAACCGATCCCCATCAGCTGCTGGGCGCGGGTCAGTTTGCCAAAGCCGATTTGAGTGGCGTGCGCTCGCGGCGTATCGCCGTGGTCAAAGGGATTAAAGCCGGTTTGTTTAACGATACTTTCCAGCCATTGTTCGCCAAAGGCGCAGCTGCGTCCGTATAGCCAGATCTGATTAATATTCAAAATATTTAAGAAATTATAAAGGCTTAAGCCAATGGCGTTGGCCGCGCTATCAACCCATGCGCGAATATGCACGTCTCCCTGTTCCCAGGCTTCAATGAGCGATGCCGTGGTTAATTGCTCGGGAGAGCGCTGCGCTTCCGGCTGCGTTTTAAGCCACATCCGCGCCTGCTTTTTCAACGCGCTGAGGGACGCTACGGTTTCGAGGCAACCGTATCTCCCGCAGTCGCAGGCCCTGCCGTCAGGATTCACAATCGTGTGTCCTATCTGCCCGCTGCCGTAGAGGCTTCCTCGATAAATCTGATCGTTAATCACAAATGACGAGCCGATACCGTAATCGACGTTAATCACGCAAAAATCCGGCTGTATACCCTGATGCTGCCACTTCTCCGCCAGCGCCAGCATCACGCAGTCATTATCCACCCGCACCTGCACGCCGAGCTGTTCCTCCAGCAGATACTTTATTTCAATCGGCGTTTTCCAGCGCGCCTGGGGCATGGTTTGTGACACCCCGGTTACCGGATCAACCTGCCCATGAACGCCAAGCGCGAGATTGATGCTGTGCTGCGGGTAGCGGCGGTGTATACGTCGCCAGCATTCCACGATGGCCTCCAGAAGGGCCTGCGGCGTGGGGGCATCGATGGGCAAATGCTGGTGACCGTCAACCGCCAGCAGTCGGGCATCGGCAAGCTGATACTCAATGCTGGTCGGCGTGATATTCATGCATAGCGTCCAGGCACCGTGTTCGGGGATCTGGTAGCTTCCGCTGTTCACGCCGCGCTTGCTCATTTTTTCCGTGGAATGGCCGATCAATCCCTCGCTAAGCAGTTCGGCAAGAATGTTGCTCACCGCCGGAATAGAGAGCCCGGTGAGCTGGGAAAGCTGGGATTTACTGAGCTGTTTCTCCCGCCAGAGGTGGGAGAGAAAAATTGATTTGTTGGCCTGCCTGACCCGGGCGTTATTCAAACCGGTGCGCTGCATACACTTAACTCCCTTAACTATATTGCGTGAGCGTTGCGCATTTTAGCAGCTAAATGGCGATATAAACTCCTCTCATTGCATGTTTTACTTTATTTCGTTTAGTGGAGGCGTCATGTACGGTTCGGTTAAGGTCTGGCAGGAAACAATTACATTACCTACGTGGACGACGGGGGCGGAGGATCCGAACCCCATGTTTCTGGAAAAGCGCGTTTATCAGGGTTCCTCCGGCAACGTCTATCCCTACGGCGTGATAGATACCCTGACCGGCGAGCGTGAAATGCGCGATTATCAGGCAGTATGGATGGAGAATGATTTCATTCGTATCATGCTGCTGCCGGAGCTCGGCGGACGTATTCACCGGGCGTATGACAAAGTCAAACAGCGCGATTTCGTCTATTACAATGAAGTCGTTAAGCCCGCTCTGGTAGGGCTACTGGGGCCCTGGATCTCCGGCGGTATCGAGTTCAACTGGCCGCAGCATCACCGCCCGACAACCTTTATGCCGGTCGATTTTTCGATCCAGCGCGGGGAAAACGGCGTGCAGACCGTATGGATGGGGGAAGCGGAGCCCATGCGCGGTTTACAGGTCATGACCGGGTTTACTCTCTATCCTGACCGCGCGCTGATTGAAATTACCGGTAAGGTTTTTAATGGTAACGCAACGCCGCGTCATTTCCTGTGGTGGGCCAACCCGGCGGTCAAAGGCGGCGATGCTCACCAGAGCGTGTTTCCACCCGACGTCACCGCCGTATTCGATCACGGCAAGCGCGATGTTTCCGCTTTTCCCATCGCCACCGGCACCTACTACAAAGTGGACTATTCTGCGGGTGTCGATATCTCCCGGTATAAAAATGTTCCGGTACCCACCTCGTATATGGCGGAGAAATCGGACTACGACTTTGTCGGCGCTTATCACCACGACGAGCGCGGTGGACTGCTGCATGTTGCCGACCATCACGTCTCGCCGGGCAAAAAACAGTGGAGCTGGGGCTATGGCGACTTTGGCCAGGCGTGGGACCGCAATCTGACCGACGAAAATGGCCCCTATATCGAGCTGATGACCGGCGTCTACACCGATAACCAGCCTGACTTTACCTGGCTTGCGCCTTATGAAGAGAAGGTGTTTGTGCAAAACTTCCTTCCCTACAGCGAGCTGGGAATGGTGCAAAATGCCAATACGCAGCTGGCGCTGAAGCTGGTTCGTGAGACGGAGCAGCTGCAGCTCGGCGTTCACGCCATTGCGCCGCTGGAAAATATTGTTGTTGAACTCAGCGCGGAAAAGCAGCCGCTGTATGAAACTCAGCTTACGCTGAAGCCCGGCGAGAGCTGGCAGCATACGCTGCCGGAAAATGACGCCCGGCGCTTAACCATTAAGGTGAAAACCGCAGACAACCAGCCGCTGCTGGATTATCAGGAACATATTACTCCGCAGACGCCCCTGCCCGAACCTGCCTGCGCGCCGGCGATGCCGGAAGAGATTCACAACGGCGATGAGCTCTATTTTATCGGCCAGCATCTTGAACAATACAATCATGCAAGCCGCTATGCCGCGGATTACTATCGCCGGGCGATAGCCCTCGATCCGCAGGATTACCGCAATAATGTTGCCCTCGGGACGCTGGCGTTTAATTGCGCCGACTGGGGGCTGGCGGAGCAATGTGCCCGGGCCGCGCTACTTCGCGCCCATCGTCTGAATAAAAATCCGCGCGATGGCGAAGCCAGTATGCTGCTTGGCAGCGCGCTGGAAAGGCAGGGCGATGAAGCTGGAGCATGGGATTGCTATTACAAAGCATCCTGGAGCGGTAACTGCCGCGATGCCGCCTGGTGGGCGCTGGCAAGGCTGGCGATGAAGCGTGGCGATACCGCCGACGCGCTGGAAAAGGTCAACACCAGCCTGCAGTTTAACGCCAGCAACCATCTGGCTATGGGGCTGAAAGCGCTGGCGTTAGCGGACAGCGGGCGGGCGAAGGAAGCGCAGGCGTATATTGTCCTCTGCCTCGAACAATACCCGTTGAGCTATCCGCTGCACTGCGCGCGCTGGATGATTGCGCCGGGCGATGAGGCGCGCGCGAGCCTGCTGCGCGTAACGGGGCGCAGAGGGATCAACGGCAGCCTGCTGGCGGGCTGGCTGCTCTCCATCGGTCAGAAGCAGGCGGCGAAGGAGGTGCTTGAGGTTCTGGATTGCCAGGAAGCGCTGCCGATGCTGTGGCGCGCCTCGTTAAGCGATGATGCGAATAAACGGCAACGGTTAATTGCCGAAGCCGAGCGCTGCCATGTGCGAAAAGTGCGTTTCCCCAACACGCTCGATGAAGTCCAGATGCTGCAAACCCTGAGCGATAGCGCTTTTGCCCGCTATCTGCTCGGTTGCTTCTGGTACAGCAAACGTCGCTATGAAGAGGCGGTAAGCTGCTGGCGCGAGACGCTGGAAAAATCTCCCGACTATGCGCCCGCTCATCGTCTGCTGGGGGTCTACGCCTGGAACAAACAACAGGATGCCGCGCAGGCGCTGGCTTATCTGCAGCGGGCCGTAGAGCTTGAGCCCGAAAACGCGCGCTTCCTCTTTGAGCTTGATTTCCTGAAAAAATCACTGGGTACGCCGGTAAACGAACGACTGGAAACGCTGGCGGCGCGCAAAGCGGTGGTGCTGAAGCGGGATGACCTGACCGCTGAGCTGTTAAGCCTGTGGAACGCGGCCGGCCATTACGCCGATGCCGCCGCTATTCTCGGTACGCGCGTATTTCATCCCTGGGAAGGCGGGGAGGGGAAAGTTACCGGCCAGTATTTGCTCAATCAGCTCCATCGCGCTTTACAGTTGATCGAACGTAAGGCGTTCACGCAGGCCGCTCGCTGCCTGAATGAAGCGTTACGCTATCCCGATAATCTGGGAGAGGGGCGGCTGCCCGGGCAGACGGACAACGATATCTGGTATTTGCTGGGCTATTGCGCGGAACAGACTGGGGATGCGCACCGGGCAGCGGAATATTACCAGCTTGCCCTGCAAGGGGGCTCAACGCTGGACGCCGGGCGTTACTACAACGATCAGCCCGCCGATTACCTTTTCTGGCAGGGCATCGCGCTGCGTAAGAGCGGTAATCCGGCGCAGGCCGAGCAGCACTTCCAGAATTTTATCGCCTGGGCCAGGCAGCATCGGGATGACGTTCCGCAAGCCGACTTTTTTGCCGTCTCTCTCCCGGATCTGGTGGTGCTCGATGTTTCTGCGCAGCAGCAGCATCAGCAGCACTGTTTGTTTATTGAAGCGCTGGGCCATCTGGGGCTGGGCAACGTATCCGCCAGCCAGCAGGCGATGCAGCGGCTGCTGCAGCTGAACCCGGCTCATGATAAGGCGCATCTGATTCGTCATGCCCTGCAAAGCGGCATGTTTTCCTGAACCTGAAACGGGCGGGCCTGGCCCGCCTGAACCCTACTGTTCCCTGCGTTTCCCTTATAGAGGAATCATTATGAATAACGCGCAGACACATCTGAAAATGGGCTACGTCTGGACTATCTGTCTGGTCGCCGCCTGCGGTGGTTTACTCTTTGGCTATGACTGGGTGGTGATTGGCGGCGCAAAGCCGTTTTATGAAGCCTGGTTTTCCATTACCGACCCGGCGCAGTCCGGCTGGGCAATGAGCTCGGCGCTGGTGGGCTGCGTTTTCGGCGCATTAATCTCGGGATGGTGCGCCGATAAACTGGGGCGCAAGCTGCCCTTAATACTGTCCGCCGTGCTGTTCAGCGCTTCGGCGTGGGGGACGGCGGTCGCCAGCAGTTTCGACATGTTTGTGGTTTACCGCATTGTGGGCGGGGTGGGGATTGGTCTGGCATCCGCGCTCAGCCCGCTTTACATCGCGGAAGTCAGCCCGGCAGAAAAAAGAGGGCGCTTTGTTGCGATAAACCAGCTCACTATCGTGGTTGGCGTGCTGGCCGCTCAGCTTATCAACCTGATGATTGCGGAACCCGTGGCGACGGGAGCGACGCAGCAGATGATTGTGGAGACCTGGAACGGGCAGATGGGCTGGCGCTGGATGTTCGGCGCGGAACTGGTGCCGGCGCTGGCGTTTCTGGTGCTGATGTTTTTTGTTCCTGAGTCGCCGCGCTGGCTCATGAAGGCCGGTAAGCCGGATCGCGCCCGGGCCGCGCTGGAGCGCATTGGCTCCGCCGACTATGCCGACAGGATATTACGCGACATCGCGCACACGCTGGAAAAAGATAACCATAAAATATCCTACGGCGCGCTGCTGGCTCCGCAGGTTAAACCGATCGTTATCATTGGTATGGTCCTCGCCGTCTTCCAGCAGTGGTGCGGAATTAACGTCATCTTTAACTACGCGCAGGAGATTTTTGCCTCGGCGGGATTCGATATTAACAGCACGCTGAAATCGATCGTCGCAACGGGGATCGTCAACCTGGTGTTTACCCTCGCCGCGCTGCCGCTGGTGGATAAAATCGGCCGCCGTAAATTAATGCTGCTCGGTGCCTCAGGGTTGACGCTGATCTATGTTCTGATTGCCGCCGCCTATGGCATGGGCATCATGGGCTGGCCCGTTCTGCTGCTGGTGCTGGCGGCGATTGCTATTTACGCCTTGACCCTGGCGCCGGTTACCTGGGTACTGCTGGCGGAAATCTTCCCCAACCGCGTTCGCGGACTCGCGATGTCCTTAGGCACCCTGGCGCTGTGGATTGCCTGTTTCTTGTTAACCTACACTTTCCCGCTGCTTAATGCCGGACTGGGCGCGGCGGGCAGTTTCCTGCTGTATGGCGTCATTTGCGCTGCCGGCTACCTCTATATTCTGCGCAACGTGCCGGAAACGAAGGGGGTCACTCTCGAAGCCCTGGAAGAGCAGCTGGCGCAACGTCATGCGGGCGCTCAGGCGATGAAGCAGGAGCAGACGCGCTAATGGCGGAAGAGTGGATTCTGGAAAACGCGCATCTGCGGATGCGCGTCGCTTCTCTGGGCGGCAAAGTGCAAAGTTTATACTCGCGGCATTATCAGGCGCCGGTGCTGTATGAAAACCCCGCCGGCGGCATGTTTCCGATGCTGCCGCTGGCCAATCGCGTCGCCGGGAACCGCTTTATTTTTCAGGGACGTGAGATAGTTCTGCCTCGCCACCACGCCGACGCGCATTTTTTTCTCCACGGCGACGGTTGGCTGCAGCGCTGGGATATGATTGCGCGCGGCGGCGACTATTGCGTGTTACAGCTGCGTCGGCAGCATGCCTGCGGTTTCGATTACCTGGCGCAGATCCGCTACCAGCTGCTGCGTAACCAGCTGGTGGCTGCGCTGACGCTTACCCACTGCGGTAGCACGCCCATCCCCTATGGCTGCGGTTTTCATCCGTTTTTTCCTTTTGATAAGCGCGGTACGGTGCAGTTTGCAGCCGCCGGCTACTGGCCGGAAGGGGAGCAGCATCTTCCTCTCGGCTGGCAAGGCCAGTTGCCCGGCTACGCCGATTTCAGCCACGCGCAGTACGGTGAGGATCGCTGGCTGAACGTGGGCTATTCCGGCTGGAGCGGGCGGGCGAGGGTGAGTAGTGATGTGATGGATATCACAATTCTTTCGCAAACTCCGTGGTTGATGCTTTTCAGAATGCAGGGCGAGCCGTTCCTTTGCCTCGAGCCGCAAAGTCATCCGGTAAACGCCCATAACATGGACGGACAGCCGGGGCTGCGGGTTTTAGGCGCCGGAGATACGCTGAGTTTTTCGCTGAAAATAGACGTACAGGGGCGCGAATAGCGCCATATCTGGGGCGAGGGTATCTTGCGCCCGCCCCGCTTTATCGCCAGACTGTCGCCTCCATTCGGGAGGGAATCATGGTCTTACACTCCACGCGCTGGCTGGCGCTAAGTTACTTCACCTATTTTTTTAGCTATGGCATCTTCCTGCCTTTCTGGAGCGTCTGGCTTTCCGGACTTGGCCTGACGCCGGAAACCATCGGCATGCTGCTCGGCGCCGGGCTGGTGTCGCGCTTTCTTGGCAGCCTGCTGATTGCGCCGCGGGTCAGCGACCCGTCCCGTCTTATCTCTTCTCTGCGCATTCTGGCGCTGCTGACGCTGCTCTTTGCGCTCGCATTTTGGATCGGCCACCAGGTTGCCTGGCTGATGGTGATTATCGTCGGCTTTAACCTCTTTTTCTCGCCGCTGGTGCCGCTGACCGACGCGCTGGCGAATACCTGGCAAAAGCAGATCACCATGGACTACGGGCGCGTGCGCCTGTGGGGGTCGATAGCTTTCGTCATTGGCTCGGCGCTGACCGGGAAGCTGGTCAGCCTGTATGACTACCGGATGATACTGGTGATGCTCAGCGTCGGTATTGCCTCCATGCTACTCGGCATGCTGCTGAAGCCGTCGGTGCAGCCGCAGGGCGAATCCCGCCAGCAGGAAGCGGCCGGCCTGGCGGCCTGGCTTACGCTGGTGCGGCAAAGCTGGCGCTTCCTCGCCTGCGTCTGTTTGCTGCAGGGCGCGCACGCCGCCTACTACGGATTTAGCGCTATCTACTGGCAGGAAGCGGGGTATTCCGCCTCCGCGGTGGGCTACCTGTGGTCGCTTGGCGTCGTGGCGGAAGTGGTGATTTTCGCGCTGAGCAAAAAAGTTTTCCGTCGCTTTAGCGCCCGCGACCTGCTGCTGCTGTCCGCGGTGTGCGGGCTGATTCGCTGGTCGTTGATGGGCTGGACGACGGCGCTACCCTGGCTTATCGTCGCGCAGATCCTCCACTGCGGCACTTTCACGGTGTGCCATCTGGCGGCGATGCGCTACATTGCGGCGCGTCAGGGCAGCGAAGTGATCCGCCTGCAGGCGGTCTACTCCGCCGTCGCGATGGGCGGCAGCATTGCGGTGATGACGGTCTTTGCCGGTTTCCTCTACCAGCATCTGCACCAGGGCGTTTTCTGGGTGATGGCGCTGGTGGCCTTACCGGCGCTGGTGGTGCGGCCAAAAGCGGTGGCTTAGGCCTCCAGCATTTTGCAAATCTGCTGCTGCTGATGATCGCTGAACGTCTCTTCGGCGTGAAACAGCGGCGGCGAAAACAGCGGCAGCGCCGTGGCATAGGGAGTGACGATCAGCGTCACTTCCTTCGGCGCGCCCTCTTTCTGAAAGGTGCTCACGCTCAAATACTTTATATTGAGCGGCAGCAGGGTTAACTCGCGCAGCTGCTGCTCCAGCGACTGCTCAAGGTCCGGGTTATCATCGGTCAGCAGAACCACCTGTTTCTCCTGCAGATCGCTTTTTTGCATCAGCCAGGCGCCGAAGATCACCGCGATTAAACTGACTTCCTCCTGGCTAAAGCGTACCTGCCAGCTGGCTTCAAACTCCGCCAGCGCAGCCTGCGTTGTGCGCATCAAACGGGGATAAAGACGGCCAATCTCCTCCGGCAGCGCGTTATCGATACCGATAGCGAAAACGCTGCGGTGTAGCGCCTGCGAAAGGTGAATATAGAGCTGATCGCTCAGCCCCTGTTCATCGCTAAACGGACGGCCCGCCAGGTTCTGAAAGCGGTGAATCAGCCCGGAAATGGCCAGATGCAGACGGCGATCGTGCTGATGACCATCGCGGATAGGATCGGGGGTTTTCAACAGCATAAACAGCAGGGCCAGAAACAGCTGTTCTCCGGCATGGGGCGTTGCCGCAACCCGCCGCTGCCAGTGGCGGACAATCTCCTCGGCGAGGGAAAACTCGGCGGCGGCTTGCGCCCAGCGCTGCTGCTCGTGGGTGAAAGTGGGGCTCTGTCCAAGGTGGTGCTGCAGCAAACAATACTGTAAATAAAGACGCAGAAAATGCACGTCGCGGCAGTCAAACTGCCGGTTCAGGGCGCGCGAGCAGCGGTTGACCAATGCCTGAAGATTGGTGTCGTCATACAGCGTGCGTGCGATACCCTGCTGTTTAAGCTGCGTTTTCAATGCCGGGGTAAAATGGTGGCTGACAAAATGCGGGCACAGGCGCAGCCCGCGGCGCAGGCCGTGCAGCAGGCATAAACGTTGATCGAGCGCGGCGCCTTCCATCCGATAGCTGCCGTCCGCTTGTGAAGCAAGGGTCAAGCGGTGATAACGCTGAATCTCGCGTCCCGTCTCCGCAATGTCCTGCCGGGCGGTATCCTCATCAACCTGGGTGAGGTTACCCAGCCATTCGGGCGTCACGGACTGCCCGGGCAGATAAAACATCAGGAGCACCTGGCTACGGCGCTGTGGACTGGAAAGCACAGATGGTGGTTCAATCACTGTCATCATCCGGTTAGTTCCAGTTAGGGTTTTCGTTAAGAGTAGTTAATGTATTGAGGGTGAACAGGGCATTTCCGGGTCTTTACATCAGGATTGCTGGCGGGGTTCACAGAATTTTTCACGCGAGGAACAGATGAAGAGAGTGAAACAATGCGTCAGCGTAGCGTTTTTCATGTTTTTATCGCTATCTGCGGCGGCGCATCCGCACAGTTTCATCAGTTTGCAAACGGAGGCCGTGGCGGAAAATGGGCTGCTCACCGGCTTTAAAATGCGCTGGACGATGGATGAAATCACCTCCGCCGATCTGCTCTATGATGCGGGCAACGCTAAACCCGGTAGCGAAATCTGGAAAAAGCTGGCGGCGGAAGTGATGGCGAACGTGCTGGGCCAGCACTATTTCAGCGAGCTATGGCACAACGGCCAGCGGGTGAAGTTTGATAATCGGCCCGCTGGTTATGGCCTTGAACGCAGCGGTCATCAGGCGGTGCTCACCTTTACCCTGCCGCTGGCGAAGCCGCAGCCTCTGGCCGGGCAAACCTTCACCTTTTCCACCTACGACCCGACCTATTATGTTGATATGTATTACGACAAAGACGCAGACTTCACTCTACCGACGGCGATGAAGACAAGCTGCTCGGCAAAAGTGATGACGCCGAAGCCTAACGAAAAAATGTTGTCCTACGCGCAGTCGCTGGATAAAGCGGATGCGCCGCCGGAGGATATGGAACTGGGGAATTACTTCGCGCAAAAGGTGACGCTGCAATGTCAGTGATTTTTGCTCAAACCGGCCGTTCGCCGCGCTGGCGTCAGCTGTGGCCGCTGGCGCTGTTTCTGCTGCTGGCAGCCGGAGCTGGCTTCTGGCTATGGCGGGCCTGGCCGCAGGTGCTGCTGCAAAGCGCGGTCTGGCAGCGCGCGCTGAATGTCGAACTGAGTCGGCTTCTGCAGGCGGTTGCGGAGAATCCTGCCTCCGCCGGGCTGTCGCTGCTGGGGTTTAGCTTCGTCTACGGCGTTCTGCATGCGCTGGGGCCGGGGCACGGCAAGGTGGTCATAACCACCTGGCTGGCAACCCATCCGTCGAAGCTGAAATCGAGCATCGGCCTGACGCTGGCCGCTTCGCTGCTGCAGGGGCTGGTGGCCATCGCCTTAGTGGTGGTGGTGCTGACGCTGCTGCGGCTGCCGGCAAGACAGCTGCATCTGAGCAGCTTCTGGCTGGAAAAGGGAAGCTATCTGCTGGTCGGCGCGCTGGGCCTTTTGCTGTGTTGGCGGGCGCTGAAAAAGCTGCGGATGCTGCTGCGCCGACCGACATTCATCGCCTTCACCGCGCATCACGTTCATCACGCCAGCTGCGGCTGCGGGCACCAGCATCTGCCGGCGCCGGAACAGCTGCAAAGCGGCGATGACTGGCGGGCGCGGCTGGCTATCGTGCTGTCAATGGGGATGCGGCCCTGCTCGGGAGCCATTATGGTGCTGTTGTTCAGCAAGGTTATCGGCGTATTTGGCTGGGGCATGGCGGCCGCGATGGCGATGGCGGCGGGAACCTCGCTGACGATTAGCGCGCTGGCGCTGCTGGTTCATGGTTTCCGCCAGCTGGCGGTCAGGCTGAGCGCGAATCGGGCGCCGGCGCTGTGGAAGCAGATCGGTTGGGCAACGCTGGCGCTGGCCGGCGGCGTGATTTTACTGGCGGCGGCCATCGTGATGTGGAGTAGCGCGATGCCATCGGGCGGCGGCCTGAGGCCGTTTTAATGCGATAAAAAAGGAAGCCGCGGCTTCCTTTTGGTTGTCATCCCTAAACCACCTCCTAGGGAGGTGGTGATTGCTCCTGTAAGGCTATAGCCTGAAGAATGCCCATGTCGGAATATCTCTGCTTACTCACCACAAGTAAAAGGAGACAAACCGACATGGGACTTTACAGGAGTTCATCACATGTATATTGGCGTTGCAAATACCACATAGTCTGGACACCCAAGTACCGATTCAGGATCCTGAAAGATAAGCTGGGTAAGGAGCTGTACAGGACGATCTATATCCTCTGTGGAATAAAGGATTGTGAGGTTCTGGAGCTAAATGTTCAGCCCGATCATGTACATCTGGTCGTCATCATTCCACCAAAGATCTCGATATCAACTCTGATGGGCCATCTAAAAGGACGCAGTGCCATCAGGCTTTATAACCGTTTTCCACATATCAGGAAGAAGCTATGGGGGAATCATTTTTGGTCGCGAGGCTACTTTGTCGATACGGTGGGAGTGAATGAAGAAATTATCAGACGATATGTGAGGCATCAGGAGAAAACGGAACAAACGTATGAACAGCAGATGGAATTGCTAGAGTAATCAGCGGAAGGTGACAATAGCCCCCCTTACAGGGGGCATTCTCAAAAGCCACCTTCTCAGAAGGTGGTCTTTTACTTTTCATGCGGTGAGAAATTAACGCTTCAGCGCTTCAGCGCTTCACTCAGATGCTCGCGCATATTGGCCAGCATCGCTTTCACGACGCGCGGGTTACCTGCAACGATGTTGCCGGTCAGCAGGTAGTTATGGCCGCCGGTAAAGTCGCAGACGATAGCGCCTGCTTCACGGGCGATCAGCTCGCCTGCCGCGAAATCCCACGGTTTCAGCGCGATTTCAAAGTAACCGTCAACCCGGCCAGCGGCAACGTAGGCCAGATCCAGGGCCGCGGAACCGGTGCGGCGGAAATCCGCGCATTCGGTGAACATGTTGCCGAGGATGTTCATGTAAGAGGTCGCGTGCTGTTTTGCTTTGAACGGGAAGCCGGTGGCGATGATTGTGCCATCCAGGTCGCGAGCGCTGCTGCCGCGCAGGCGGTAGCCGTTCAGCTGCGCGCCCTGACCGCGGGTCGCGGTGAACAGTTCGTTACGCATCGGATCGTAAACCACGGCCACTTCAGTACGGCCTTTAATGCGTACGGCGATGGAGACGGAGAAGTGCGGCAGACGTTTGACGAAGTTGGTGGTGCCATCCAGTGGATCGATAACCCATTGAACATCCTGATCTTCACCAGCGTGCTCACCGCTTTCTTCGGTGATGATGGTGTGCTGCGGGTAAGATTTGCGAATGGTTTCGATAATCATCGCCTCGGCGGCTTTATCGACGTTGGTCACAAAATCATTGCTGCCTTTCTGGCTGGTTTCTACGGAGTCAGGGGTTTCGTAGTGCTTGGCAATTAAATTACCCGCCTTGCGCGCTGCGCGCACGGCGATGTTCAGCATCGGATGCATCGGTATCTCTCACTGGATGTTAAAGAACGGGAAAAAACGGCGCATATAGTAACAGTGAAATCTCCTTATGTCTTCGTTTTATGATAGCATGCACGAATAATCTTTAGCCGAAGAACCATAATGCTGCAAAATATTCGAATCGTACTGGTAGAAACCTCACACACCGGCAATATGGGCTCCGTCGCCCGCGCAATGAAAACCATGGGGTTAACCAACCTGTGGCTGGTCAATCCTCTGGTCAAACCCGATTCTCAGGCCATCGCTCTGGCGGCCGGGGCCAGCGACGTCATTGGCAATGCCCACATCGTTGATACCCTTGATGAAGCGCTGGCGGGCTGTAGCCTCGTCGTGGGGACCAGCGCGCGCTCCCGTACGCTGCCGTGGCCGATGCTCGACCCGCGTGAATGCGGCCTGAAAAGCGTTGCCGAAGCGCAGCATGCGCCGATCGCGCTGGTATTTGGCCGCGAACGCGTCGGCCTGACTAACGAAGAGCTGCAGAAGTGTCACTACCACGTGGCGATTGCCGCGAATCCGGAATACAGCTCGCTGAACCTGGCGATGGCGGTGCAGGTTATCTCCTATGAAGTGCGTATGGCCTGGCTGGCGGCGCAGGAGCAAAATGAACCTGTCATCGAGCATGAAGAAACCCCGTATCCGCTGGTGGATGATTTAGAGCGTTTCTACGGTCATCTGGAGCAGACGCTGCTGGCAACCGGGTTTATCCGCGCCAGCCACCCGGGCCAGGTGATGAACAAACTGCGCCGTTTGTTTACCCGCGCCCGCCCGGAAAGCCAGGAGCTGAACATCCTGCGCGGCATGCTGGCGTCAATTGAGCAGCAGCAGAAAAATAAAGCGTCATAGTGCACGCCGTTGCCCGGCGGCGCGGTACTGCGGGCTCCCTCTCTCCTTGTGGGAGAGGGCCGGGGCGAGGGCACCAGGCCGCGCTGAAGTGAAACGGCACGGAAAGCCAAATACCTGACTAAAACAGTCAAGTAAATAGTTGACCAATTTACTCGGGAATGTCAGACTTGCCCTTGCTATGCAATACCCATATTAATAAAAAGCCCGGGCAGGGGCGAGTTTGAGGTTAAGTAAGACATGAGACTGACATCTAAAGGGCGTTATGCCGTGACCGCGATGCTTGACGTTGCGCTCAACTCTGAATCGGGTCCGGTTCCGTTGGCTGATATTTCAGAGCGTCAGGGAATTTCGCTTTCCTATCTGGAACAGCTGTTCTCTCGCCTGCGCAAAAATGGCCTGGTTTCCAGCGTACGTGGTCCAGGCGGCGGTTATCTGTTAGGTAAAGAAGCGGGTAGCATCGCGGTTGGCGAAGTTATCAGCGCAGTGGACGAATCCGTTGACGCCACCCGTTGTCAGGGTAAAGGCGGCTGCCAGGGCGGCGATAAGTGTCTGACTCACGCGCTGTGGCGCGATCTGAGCGAGCGACTGACCGGTTTTCTGAATAACATCACGCTGGGCGAACTGGTGAATAACCAGGAAATCCTTGATGTCTCTGGCCGTCAGCACAACCATGAATCCCAGCGTAGCACCCGCGCTCAGGACGCCATCGACGTCAAACTGCGCGCGTAGTTCTCGTTCAGTTTCATCTTGCAGCTATCGGCTGCAAGCTGAAACGAGCTGAGTAAAAAAGATAAAAAAGATTTTCGAATCAGGCCAGGATGTTCCGACATCCTGTGTACTCGGTCGTACATCCAGCCGGTTGCCTGATTCCTTGCATTGAAGCGATGTACGGAGTTTATAGAGCAATGAAATTACCGATCTATCTCGATTACTCCGCAACCACGCCGGTGGACCCGCGTGTTGCCGAGAAAATGATGCAGTTCCTGACCCTGGACGGGACCTTTGGTAACCCGGCCTCGCGTTCACACCGTTTTGGCTGGCAGGCTGAAGAGGCGGTAGATATCGCCCGTAATCAGATTGCCGAGCTGGTCGGCGCTGACCCGCGCGAAATCGTTTTTACTTCCGGCGCGACGGAATCCGACAACCTGGCGATTAAAGGTGCAGCCAACTTTTATCAGAAAAAAGGCAAGCACATCATCACCAGCAAAACCGAACATAAAGCCGTGCTGGACACCTGCCGTCAGCTGGAGCGCGAAGGGTTTGAAGTGACCTACCTCGCCCCGCAGCGTAACGGCATTATCGATTTAAAAGAGCTGGAAGCCGCGATGCGTGATGACACCATCCTTGTTTCCATTATGCACGTGAATAACGAAATCGGCGTGGTGCAGGATATCGCTACCATCGGCGAGATGTGCCGCGCCCGCGGTATCATTTACCACGTTGACGCGACCCAGAGCGTGGGCAAACTGCCTATCGACCTGAGCCAGCTGAAAGTTGATCTGATGTCCTTCTCCGGCCACAAAATCTATGGCCCGAAAGGCATCGGCGCGCTGTATGTGCGTCGTAAACCGCGTATTCGTATCGAAGCGCAGATGCACGGCGGCGGTCACGAGCGCGGCATGCGCTCCGGGACGCTGCCTGTCCACCAGATCGTCGGTATGGGTGAAGCTTACCGTATCGCGAAAGAAGAGATGGAAAGCGAAATGGCCCGCCTGCGCGGCCTGCGTAACCGTCTGTGGGACGGCGTAAAAGATATGGAAGAGGTCTACCTGAACGGCGATCTCGAGCAGGGCGCGCCGAACATTCTCAACGTCAGCTTTAACTACGTTGAAGGCGAGTCGCTGATTATGGCGCTGAAAGACCTGGCGGTCTCTTCCGGTTCCGCCTGTACTTCCGCAAGCCTCGAGCCGTCCTACGTGCTGCGCGCGCTGGGGATGACCGACGAGCTGGCGCATAGCTCTATTCGTTTCTCTTTAGGTCGTTTTACTACCGAAGAAGAGATTGACTACACCATCAATCTGGTTCGCAACTCCATTGGTCGTCTGCGCGAACTTTCTCCGCTGTGGGAAATGTTCAAGCAGGGCGTGGATCTGAACAGCATTGAATGGTCACATCACTAATTCGGCACCAATAAGGAGAATTCATCATGGCTTACAGCGAAAAAGTTATCGATCATTACGAGAATCCGCGCAATGTCGGCTCCTTCGACAATAGCGACGAAAACGTCGGCAGCGGCATGGTTGGCGCACCGGCGTGCGGCGACGTGATGAAGTTGCAGATTAAAGTCAACAATGAAGGTATCATTGAAGACGCGCGTTTCAAGACCTACGGCTGCGGTTCCGCTATTGCTTCCAGCTCCCTGGTGACCGAGTGGGTGAAAGGGAAATCGCTGGACGAAGCTCAGGCGATCAAAAACACCGATATCGCAGACGAGCTTGAGCTGCCGCCGGTGAAAATTCACTGCTCTATTCTGGCGGAAGACGCGATTAAAGCCGCGATTGCGGATTACAAAAGCAAACGTGAAGCAAAATAATTAAGAGTTGAGGTTTGTTATGTCGATTACTTTAAGCGACAGTGCAGCAGCGCGAGTCAACACCTTTCTGGCCAACCGCGGTAAAGGGTTTGGTCTGCGCCTGGGAGTCAGAACTTCCGGCTGCTCGGGTATGGCTTATGTACTGGAGTTTGTTGACGAGCCGGCGGCAGAAGACACCGTGTTTGAAGACAAAGGCGTGAAGGTCGTGATCGACGGCAAAAGTTTGCAGTTCCTCGACGGCACGCAGCTGGACTTCGTCAAAGAAGGTCTTAACGAAGGGTTTAAGTTCACCAACCCGAACGTGAAAGACGAGTGCGGCTGCGGCGAAAGCTTTAACGTGTAATCGGTTATCCCTGACCCCACCGTAGTCTCGCTGCGCGTGGGGTTTGCTTTATCTCGTTAACCCTGAGGTTGCTATGGACTATTTTACCCTCTTCGGGTTACCGGCCAGCTATACCCTTTCGTTAGAACCCCTGGCTGCCCGGTACCAGGAGCTACAGCGCCAGTATCATCCCGATAAGTTCGCCAGCGGCAGCGCGGCTGAACAGCTCGCCGCGGTGCAGCAGTCCGCCACCATTAATCAGGCGTGGCAAACCCTTCGTCATCCGCTGACCCGCGCCGAATATCTCCTTTCACTTCACGGTTTCGATCTCGCCAGCGAGCAGCATACCGTGCGCGATACCGCGTTCCTGATGGAACAGCTGGAACTGCGCGAAGAGCTCGATGAGATAGGCAAGGCGAAAGATGAAGCGCGGCTGGAAAGCTTTATCAAGCGGGTCAAAGCGCAATTTGATACCCGGCATCAGCTGATGGTTGAACAACTGAATAACGAGACGTGGGAGGCGGCGGCGGATACCGTGCGCAAGCTGCGTTTTCTCGATAAACTGCGAAGCAGTGCGGAACAACTCGAAGAAAAACTGCTCGATTTTTAATTTTCGGAAGCAATTATGGCCTTATTACAAATTAGTGAGCCCGGACTGAGCGCCGCGCCGCACCAGCGACGTCTGGCGGCGGGTATCGACCTGGGCACCACCAATTCACTGGTGGCTACCGTGCGTAGCGGCCAGGCCGAAACTCTGCCCGACCATCAGGGGCGCTATTTGCTGCCGTCGGTGGTGAACTATCAGGCTTCGGGTTTGACGGTGGGCTATGACGCGCGACAAAACGCCGCTCTGGATCCGGTCAACACCATCAGCTCCGTCAAACGCATGATGGGCCGCTCTCTGGCCGATATCGAGGCCCGCTATCCACATCTGCCTTATCAGCTGCAGGCCAGCGAAAACGGCCTGCCGATGATTCAGACTACGGGGGGGTTGCTCAATCCGATCCGCGTATCTGCCGACATTCTAAAAGCGCTGGCCGAACGCGCCACCGAGGCGCTGGCGGGCGAGCTCGACGGCGTGGTGATTACCGTGCCGGCCTACTTCGATGATGCTCAGCGTCAGGGAACCAAAGACGCGGCGCGTCTGGCGGGCCTGCACGTGCTGCGTCTGCTGAACGAGCCGACCGCGGCGGCGATAGCCTACGGCCTGGACTCCGGTCAGGAAGGGGTCATCGCGGTTTACGATCTCGGCGGCGGTACTTTTGATATCTCCGTGCTGCGCTTGAGCCGCGGCGTGTTTGAAGTCCTGGCCACCGGCGGCGATTCCGCGCTCGGCGGCGACGATTTCGATCATCTGCTGGCCGATTATCTGCGCGAGCAGGCTGGCCTGAGCGATCGCAGTGATAACCGCCTGCAGCGCGAGCTGCTTGACGCGGCGATCGCGGCGAAAATCGCCCTCAGCGATGCCGAGACGGCGCGGGTGAACGTCGGCGGCTGGCAGGGGGAGGTGACCCGTAGCCAGTTTAATGCGCTGATCGCCCCGCTGGTCAAACGCACCTTGCTGGCCTGCCGTCGCGCGTTGAAAGACGCCGGCGTTGAGGCGCAAGAGGTGCTGGAAGTGGTGATGGTGGGCGGCTCGACCCGCGTGCCGCTGGTGCGCGAACGCGTCGGCGAATTCTTTGGCCGTACGCCGCTGACCTCTATCGACCCGGATAAAGTCGTCGCCATCGGCGCGGCGATTCAGGCGGATATCCTGGTAGGCAATAAGCCGGACAGCGAACTGCTGCTGCTTGATGTCATTCCGCTCTCTCTGGGGCTGGAAACCATGGGTGGCCTGGTGGAAAAGGTTATCCCGCGTAACACCACCATTCCGGTGGCGCGCGCCCAGGAGTTCACTACCTTCAAAGATGGTCAGACGGCGATGTCTATCCACGTTATGCAGGGCGAGCGCGAGCTGGTGCAGGACTGCCGCTCCCTGGCGCGCTTTGCGCTGCGCGGCATTCCGGCATTACCGGCGGGCGGGGCGCATATTCGCGTGACCTTCCAGGTGGATGCCGATGGCCTGCTGAGCGTGACGGCGATGGAGAAATCGACCGGCATTGAGGCCTCTATCCAGGTGAAACCGTCCTACGGTCTGACCGATGGCGAGATCGCCAGCATGATTAAAGATTCGATGAGCTACGCCGAACAGGATGTCCAGGCGCGTATGCTGGCCGAGCAAAAAGTTGAAGCCGCGCGCGTACTGGAAAGTCTGGTCAGCGCGCTGGCCGCCGACGCCGCGCTGTTAAGCGCCGCAGAGCGTCAGGCTATCGATGACGCCGCGGAGCAAGTGCGCGCCGCAGCGGCAGGCGATGATGCCGATGCAATCAAAGAAGCGATTAAAAATATCGACACACAAACCCAGGAATTTGCCGCACGTCGTATGGATCAATCGGTCCGTATCGCGCTGAAAGGCCAATCCGTGGACGAGGTTTAAAATGCCAAAAATTGTTTTTCTGCCCCACCAGGACCTGTGTCCGGATGGCGTAGTTGTGGAAGCTGAGACCGGTGAGACCATTCTTGATGCAGCGCTGCGTAGCGGTATTGAGATAGAACACGCCTGCGAAAAATCCTGTGCCTGCACCACCTGCCACTGCATCGTGCGTGAAGGCTTTGACTCGCTGGCGGAAAGTACCGAAGATGAAGACGACATGCTGGATAAGGCCTGGGGGCTTGAGCCCGACAGCCGTCTGAGCTGCCAGGCGCGGGTGACTGACGAAGATTTGGTCATCGAAATTCCGCGTTACACCATCAACCACGCACGCGAGCATTAATATGGGACTGAAATGGACCGATAGTCGTGAAATCGGCGAAGCGCTGTACGACGCTTTCCCGGATCTCGACCCGAAAACCGTTCGCTTCACCGATCTGCATCAGTGGATTTGCGATCTGGAAGAGTTTGATGACGATCCGAACGCATCCAATGAAAAAATTCTTGAGGCGATTCTGCTAGTCTGGTTAGACGAAGCAGAATAATTTTCGCGTCATGATTTACCCGGTGGTTTTAAGCCGGATGAAACAACGAGCGAAAGAACTTTACGGGCTGCCATACGGCGGCCCGTTTGCTAAGAAGGATAATGATAATGACCGAAGCTATGAAAATTACGCTTACCGCTCAGCCAGCCGATGCGCGCTGGGGAGAAAAAGCATCTTACAGCATTAATAACGACGGCATCGCCCTGCATCTGAACGGCAAAGACGACCTCGGTTTGATTCAGCGCGCGGCGCGAAAAATTGACGGCATGGGCATCAAACATGTCGCGCTTGACGGCGAGGGCTGGGATACCGATCGCGCATGGGCATTCTGGGCCGGCTATAAAGGCCCGAAAGGCAGCCGCAAAGTGGAGTGGCCGGCCCTCGACGATGCGCAGAAAAGCGAACTGGATAACCGCCTGACCATTATTGACTGGGTCCGCGACACCATCAACGCCCCGGCGGAAGAGCTGGGGCCGGAACAGCTGGCGCAGCGTGCGGTAGACCTGCTGTGCAGCGTGGCCTGCGATAACGTCTCTTATCGCATCACCAAGGGCGAAGATCTGCGCGAGCAGAACTACCTGGGCCTCCACACCGTCGGCCGCGGCTCCGAGCGTCCGCCGGTCCTGCTGGCGCTGGACTATAACCCAACCGGCGACAAAGAAGCCCCGGTGTACGCCTGCCTGGTCGGTAAAGGCATCACCTTTGACTCCGGCGGATACAGCATCAAGCAGAGCGCGTTTATGGACTCGATGAAGTCCGATATGGGCGGCGCGGCGACGGTAACCGGCGCGCTGGCGTTCGCCATCACGCGCGGCCTGAACAAGCGCGTGAAGCTGTATCTGTGCTGCGCCGATAACCTGATTAGCGGTAACGCCTTCAAACTGGGCGATATTATTCACTATCGCAACGGCAAAACCGTGGAAATCATGAACACCGATGCGGAAGGTCGCCTGGTGCTGGCGGACGGCCTGATCGATGCTTCGGCGCAAAAGCCGGCGCTGATCATCGATGCCGCCACGCTGACCGGCGCGGCGAAAACCGCGCTTGGCAATGATTATCACGCGCTGTTCAGCTTTGATGATGCGCTGGCGAATCGCCTGCTGGCGAGCGCGCAGGCTGAAAACGAAGCTTTCTGGCGCCTGCCGCTGGCTGAGTTCCACCGCGGCCAGCTGCCGTCCAACTTTGCTGAACTGAACAATACCGGCAGCGCGGCCTATCCGGCCGGCGCCAGCACCGCGGCGGGCTTTCTGTCCCACTTCGTGGAGAATTATCATGAAGGCTGGCTGCATATCGACTGCTCGGCGACCTACCGCAAATCTGCGGTTGAGCAGTGGTCGGCGGGCGCGACCGGCCTCGGCGTGCGCACTATTGCTAATTTGCTGACCGCGGAATAACCCTTTCCCCTGACCCTCCCCCTGATGTTTCAGGGGGAGGTCACGTTCGGCTTTCTCCCGCTTCCTTCGTGGAGAGAGCCGGGGTGAGGGGATTTTCGTTGTGGAACTACTATGTCCGAAACTAAAAATGAGCTAGAAACCCTGCTGGAGAAGGCGGCTACCGAGCCAGGCCATCGTCCGGCGTTTTTCCGTACGCTGCTGGAAGCTACCGTGTGGGTACCCGGAGCCGCCGCTCAGGGCGAGCAGGTCGTTGAAGACAGCGTGCTGGATCTGCAGCACTGGGAAAAAGATGATGGCACATCGGTCATTCCTTTTTTCACCTCGCTGGAAGCGCTGCAGCAGGCCGTTGAGGACGAACAGTCTTTTGTGGTGATGCCGGTGCGCACGCTGTTCGCCATGACCCTCGGCGAAACGCTCTATCTCAATGCCAAACTCGCCACCGGCAAAGAGTTTGCGCCGCGTGAGATTAGCCATCTGCTGGGGGAAGAGGGCAGCCCGCTCAGCACCCAGACCGTGCTTGAAGGCGGAGAGTCGCTGCTGCTGTCTGAGGTTGCCGAGCCGCCCGCGCAGATGGTGGACTCGCTGACCACGCTGTTTAAGACCCTGAAAACGGTGAAGCGCGCGTTTTTATGCTCTATCAAAGACAGCGCCGATGCGCCAGCCAACCTGCTGATTGGTATTGAAGCGGAAGGCGATATTGAGGAGGTTATTCAGGCGACCGGCAGCGTGGCGACCGATACGCTTCCCGGCGACGAGCCGATTGATATCTGTCAGGTGGTGGAGGGGGAAAAGGGGATTAGCCACTTTATGATCGCCCACATCACGCCGTTTTATGAAAAGCGCTGGGGCAGCTTCCTGCGCGACTTTAAGCACAATCGGATTATTTAACTCAACGGGGGCTCAGGCCCCCGTTGTTCTCTTTACTGCCTACTGCGCCGGTTCAATCGGCAAATCCGTCCGCGCCCCCCATTCGCTCCATGAGCCGTCGTACAGGCTAACGCCGTTAACGCCGAGGGTGGTGAGCGCCAGCACGACGACCGCCGCCGTTACGCCGGAGCCGCAGCTGGCAATAATCGGCCGTTCAAAATCGACGCCCTGACGCGCGAAGATCTCGTTGAGTTCATCGGTGGTTTTGAGTTCGCCGTTAATCACCAGTTCCGTCCACGGTACGTTTAGCGCGCCGGGAATATGCCCGCTGCGCAGTCCCGGTCGCGGCTCTGCCACCTGGCCATTAAAGCGTCCTGCAGGGCGCGCATCGACGATCTGCGCCGATCCTTCGTGGCTGACCAGCAGCACATCCGTCAAGCGCTTGATCGCCAGCGGATCGACGCGGCCGTCAAAATCACCTTCCGGCAGTTCGGGGAGGCCCTGCTCCAGCGGTAGCCCATCGCGGCGCCAGCCCTCCAGCCCACCGGCGACAATCGACACCTTTTCAACGCCGAACGTGCGCAGCATCCACCAGGCGCGCGGCGCGGAGAAGAGATTGCCTTCATCGTATACCACCAGATGCTTATCGCTGCTGACGCCAAGTTCGCGCATGGCGACGGCAAACGCCTCCGCGCGCGGCATCATGTGCGGCAGCGGGCTGGTGTGGTCAGAGAGGGCTTCGATATCGAAAAAGACGGCGCCGGGAATATGGCCTGCCTGATACTCAGCGTTAAGATCGCGCTCTTCTTGTCCCGGAGGGGCCATCCGCGCGTCGATAATCTGGATTTCCGGGTCATCAATATGCTCTGCCAGCCAGTCGGCAGCGACAAAAAACGAGGTAGACATGAGTGCCTCCGTGTCATCAACAATAGAGTGATTGTTGTTGTTTTTTGCGATATCGACAAGGCATTTTCAAGGAGAGGCGGCGGGAATGTGATATTCCCCCGAGCGGCGTCGGGGGAGGATTGGCTTAAAACGCGTTTTGCTGCAGGTAGCGCCAGGCGTACTGCGCGTACAGTTCAGCGCCGCTTTTCATCACCTGCTCGTCGATATTAAAGCAGCCGTGATGGTGCGCGTAGTCGCTGCCTTTCTCTTTATTGCCCGAGCCGAGCAGCGCAAAGGCGCCGGGGATATTTTGCATATAAAAACTAAAATCTTCTCCGCCGGTGGTCGGTTTTTCATTGAAAAGGACGCCATCGCCGAACGCGTCGCGGATAACCGACTGCGCCAGCAGCGCGCTGCGCTCTTCGTTGATCACCGGTAGCGTACCGTAGCAGTAGTCAACCTGAGCGGTCGCCCCATATACCGCGGCGGTATGCTCGGCATAGCGGGTAATGGCCGTTTCCAGGCGCTGGCGCGCTTCCAGGCTGAAGCAGCGCACGGTACCTTCAAGAACGGCGTTTTCGGCAATGACGTTAAAGCGCGTGCCGACATCCATTTTGCCGATGGTGACTACCGCGGACTCCAGCGGGGAGGTTTCTCGCGCCACAATAGCCTGCAGATTCATCACGAAAGCGGAAGCGACCACCGCCGCATCGACGCAGGCCTCCGGCATCGAACCGTGGCCGCCGCGGCCGCGGAAGGTCACTTTCAGCAAATCGGCTGAGGCAAAGGAGGAACCGACGTTGCAGGAGATTTTGCCGGACGGCGTGCCGGACCAGATATGCATCCCGAAAACGTTATCCACGTTATCGATAGCCCCCTGCTGAATCATCGCCTTCGCCCCCTCGGCAATCTCTTCCGCAGGCTGAAAGATCAGCCGGACGTTGCCCGCCAGCTGCTCGCGGACGTCATATAACGCACGGGCGGCGGTCAGCAGCATGGCGGTATGGGCGTCATGGCCGCAGGCGTGCATTTTCCCGGGAGTTTGTGATTTATAGTCGAGCGGGTCGTTCAGCTCCACCACCGGTAACGCATCCATATCGGCGCGCAGAGCCACGGTTTTACCCGGCTGGCCGCCGGCGATGTCGGCGATGATTCCGGTGGGATGCGTCCGGCGGTAAGGGATACCGATGGCCTCCAGTCCGGCGGCGACGCGATCCGTGGTGCGCTTCTCCTCCCAAGGAAGTTCCGGATGGGCGTGCAGGTCGCGACGAAAAGCGATCATCGCCTGTTCTTCTCTGGCGATAATCGCGGTGATGTCAGGGTTAATCATCAATGGCTCCATCATTTGCTAAAAATTCAACGCGCTCAGCCGACAGCGGGGGTCAGATAGCCGACCAGAATTCCGGCTAACACCACCGAAACCATGGTGACGGAGACGAATCCGCCGACCAGCATCGGGCCCAGCATATGGTGGGTCAGCATCTGGCGCTCTTTTTCATCGTGGGTGAGGGCGTTAATGGCCTCGTTGGTAATAATATAGTCGGCGGGGAAACCGTACAGCGCGGTCAATGAGATGGCGAAAGCCATCGGGCCGCTGACGCCAAGCAGTTTCCCGACCAGCCAGGAGACCACAAACATCCCGATCGCCGCCGTGGCGATTAACACCACCATCGGGAAAAGCAGGCGCAGCAGCATCTCCGGCGTGGCTTTGTTTAAGGTATCAAAGATAAATAGCATCAATGCCATAATGGCGAAGCCAAAGCCGTTCGCCTTATGCAGCATATGTTTTTCAAGAAAGCCTAACGAGGTAAACACTACGCCAAAAAACAGGCACAGCACGAAGGGGCTGATATTCACTATCGGCTTCGCGAGGTCGGCGACAAGCCAGGCCAGACAGCCGACCAGCGCCAGCCGCAGGAATTTAAAGTAGTTGCTGTTGTAGCTAACGGGGATTTTACTGAACAGGCGCGGCATTTTCTCCTCACCAACGGTGAGCATCGCGTGCTCATCGGCGATGTTATCGGGTCGGTGCTCGCCGCTGCGGTAGCGGGCAAGCAGCGTTTTACCTTCGCGCTGCAGCATGATGGCGGTGAGCGGATATCCGGCAAACCCCTGCATCACGTAAATCAAAATGGCAAAAACCGACAGGTCGACCAGGCCGGCGCTGCTCGCGCCCTGCGACATAATCAGCGATGAGACGATACCGCCGACCAGCGGAGGAATGGTGACCAGCGCGGTGTTGCGGTCGAACAGCGCCAGGCTCACCGCAAAGACCGCCGCCGCGATCCCGGCAATGCCGGCGAGGGAGATGACCACGGTCTTCCACTGCTGCGCCAGCTCTTTTAGCGACAGCAGGGTGCCCATATTGGTGATTAACAGATACATCAGCATTATGGCAACCGGCGTGCCGATTCCGGCCCGGCTGATAATATCTGCCGGGAAAAATGTCCAGTACCCGATTAAAAACAGGACCGCACAGACAAATACGGAAGGAATCCAGGCTTTTGTGCGGGTTGAAACAACGTCGCCGATATAAAGAATTAAAATAATAATCGACAGTGCGACCATCTGAGACATAAATAACTTCCATATTATTAATCCCATATATATTTATATGAGATGGGTTGATGTTGTGCTATCTGGTAAACGCTGGAACGTACAGTCAATATCATCGCCGGCGTAATAATTTATATTTTAAAGGCAATGATATCCCGAACAATAAATAGAAAACGCGCGCCTTGTCAATTTATATGGGCGGAGAGAATGGGATTTCAGAATAAAAAGTATCGATAGCTGAGGATATTAAAAGTTGATATAAGAAAAATCGTAGCGTGGTATATCCGTTAAATTAATCCACTCCTGCTATCCGTGGTCCCTACCAATATTGCTTGCTAGCGCGCTATTGGTAATTCTGCCGTTAACGCATAATAATGTGTTCACTGAATTTATCTGGCCTGCGGGCCGAGGGGTTAGAAGGATGAAACCATTTCGTTTGGCGGCGCTATCTCTGGCGCTACTTACCGCGCTATCGTTGACCGCCTGTGACGACAGCGGCAAACCGCAGGCGGTCGCGTCGGCGCCATCCGCGGCGGCAGATAGCGCTCCCGCGAAGCCGGACAGCGCCCAGCTGGCGGCGCTGGCTGAAAAAAGCAAAGGCAAAGCGTTAACGCTGCTGGATGCTTCTGAAGTTCAGCTCGACGGCGCGGCGACGCTGGTGCTGACCTTCTCTATTCCTCTGCAGCCGGATCAGGATTTCTCCCGCAGCGTGCATCTGGTCGACAAAAAAAGCGGCAAAGTCGATGGGGCATGGGAGCTGGCGCCCAACCTTAAAGAGCTGCGTCTACGCCATCTTGAGCCAAAACGCGAGCTGATCGTTTCGCTCGACCCCACCCTGACCGCGCTGAATAAAGCGACCTTAGACAGCAGCGTTGAAAAAACCATTACCACCCGCGATATCGCCCCGAGCATCGGCTTTGCCAGCCGCGGCTCGCTGCTGCCGGGGAAAGTGGTGGCCGGACTGCCGGTGATGGCGCTGAATGTCGATAACATCGACGTCAATTTTTTCCGCATCAAACCTGAATCGCTCTCCGCCTTCGTCAGCCAATGGGAATACCGCAATTCCCTGAGCAACTGGGAGTCGGACGAGCTGCTGAAGATGGCCGATCTGGTCTACACCGGCCGTTTTGACCTTAACCCGGCGCGCAATACGCGCGAAAAACTGCTGCTGCCGCTGGCGGATATCAAGCCGTTGCAGGAGCCGGGCGTCTATATCGCGGTGATGAACCAGGCGGGCCGCTACAGCTATAGCAACGCCGCGACGCTGTTCACCCTCAGCGATATCGGCGTATCCGCGCACCGCTACCACAACCGGCTGGATGTCTTTACCCAGAGCCTGGAAAACGGCGCGGCGCAGTCCGGTATCGATGTGCAGCTGCTGAACGCCAAAGGGCAAACCCTGGCGCAGGCGAAGAGCGACGCTCAGGGGCACGTGACGCTGCAAACGGACAAAGAAGCGGCGCTGCTGCTGGCGCGTAAGGACGGGCAAACCACTCTGCTGGATCTCAAACTTCCGGCGCTGGACCTGGCTGAATTTTCCATCGCCGGTGCGCCGGGCTTCAGCAAGCAGCTATTTATGTTTGGCCCACGGGATCTCTATCGTCCGGGCGAAACGGTTATTCTCAACGCGCTACTGCGCGATAGCGACGGTAAACCGCTCCCCGAGCAGCCGGTGAAGCTGGAAGTCGTGCAGCCGGATGGCCAGGTTATTCGTTCGACGGTCAGCAAACCGGTTAACGGCCTGTATCAGTTGACTTATCCGCTCGATAGCGGCGCGGCGACCGGGATGTGGCACATTCGCGCCAGCACCGGCGACAACCAGCCGCGCGAGTGGGATTTTCACGTTGAAGATTTTATGCCTGAGCGCATGGCGCTGAATCTCACGCCGCAAAATGCCCCGGTTTCGCCGGCTGCGGATGTCAGCTTTGCCGTGAGCGGGGCGTATCTGTACGGCGCGCCGGCCAGCGGCAACCCGCTGCAGGGTAAACTGTTCCTGCGTCCGCTGCGCGATGCGGTGCCTGCGCTGCCGGGCTTCCAGTTTGGCGACATTGCCGAAGAGAACCTTTCCCGCAGCCTGGATGAAGTACAGACCACCCTGGACGATCGCGGACATGCGGAAGTCACCGCCGCCAGCCAGTGGCAGGAGAGCCGCTCGCCGCTGCAGGTGATCCTGCAGGCCAGCCTGCTGGAGTCCGGCGGCAGACCGGTCACGCGCATCGTCAGGCAGCCGATCTGGCCGGCCGAAACGCTGCCGGGTATCCGACCGGAATTTGCCCTGAAAGAGGTTTACGACTATCGCACCGACAGCACTATCAAGCAGCCGGTGGTGGATGAAAACGGCACCGCCGCGTTTGAGATTGTGTATGCCGACGCCAAAGGTGAGAAGAAAGCGGTCTCCGGGCTGCAGGTTCGGTTGATTCGCGAACGCCGCGACTACTACTGGAACTGGTCCGAGAGCGAAGGCTGGCAGTCGCAGTTCGATCAAAAAGATCTTCAGGAAGGCGAGGAGTCGCTGGATATTTCAGCCGGACAAACGGCGAAAGTGAGCTTCCCGGTCGAGTGGGGTTCTTATCGCCTGGAAGTTAAAGGGCCGGATGATGCGGTCAGCAGCGTGCGCTTCTGGGCCGGATACAGCTGGCAGGATAACAGCGATGGCCAGGGGGCGGCGCGTCCGGACCGCGTCACCATGAAGCTGGACAAACCGGCCTATAAACCGGGCGATACGATCAAGCTGCATATCGCCGCTCCGGCAGCCGGTAAAGGCTACGCGCTGGTGGAATCAAGCGAAGGGCCGCTGTGGTGGCAGGAGATTGACGTCCCGGCGGAAGGGATGGAGCTATCGATCCCGGTGGATAAAGCGTGGAATCGTCACGACCTCTACCTCAGCACCCTGGTGATTCGTCCGGGGGATAAATCCCAGTCCGCGACGCCAAAACGGGCGGTGGGTCTGCTGCATCTGCCGCTTGGCGATGAAAATCGCCGTCTGAACCTGACGCTGGAAGCGCCGGATAAAATGCGCCCCAACCAGCCGCTGAAGGTCAACGTTAAGGCCAGCGTCAAAGAAGGCGAGACGCCGAAACAGGTTAACGTGCTGCTCTCCGCCGTCGATAGCGGCGTACTTAATATCACCGACTATGCAACGCCAGATCCGTGGAACGCTTTCTTTGGCCAGAAACGCTACGGCGCCGATATTTACGATATCTATGGTCAGGTGATCGAAGGGCAGGGGAGACTCGCCAGCCTGCGCTTCGGCGGCGACGGTGATGAACTCAAACGCGGCGGCAAACCGCCGGTTAATCACGTGACGATTATCGCTCAGCAGGCGCAGCCGGTGGTGCTGGATGAGAAAGGCGAAGGGACGGTGACTTTGCCGATTGGCGACTTTAACGGCGAACTGCGGGTTATGGCCCAGGCGTGGACCGCTGAGGATTTTGGCAGCAGCGAAGGAAAAACGATCGTGGCGGCGCCGGTTATTGCCGAGCTGAATATGCCGCGCTTCCTCGCCAGCGGAGATACCACTCGCCTGGCGCTGGATCTCAGCAATCTGACCGATAAGCCGCAGACCCTCAACGTTGCGCTGGCCGCCAGCGGTCTGCTGCAGCTTGAAGGGGGAGAAATACCGCCGGTGCATCTGGCTCCCGGCGCGCGCAGCACGCTGTTTGTGCCGGTTCGCGCGCAGCAAGGCTTTGGCGATGGTCAGGTGAATGCCACCATCAGCGGCCTGAACCTGCCGGGTGAAACCTTCGCGCCGATGCAGAAGCAGTGGCAGCTGGGCGTGCGTCCGGCTTTCCCGGCGCAAACCGTGAATTCCGGCGCTGTCCTCCAGCCGGGTGAAAGCTGGCAGGCTCCGGCGGCGCAAAGCGAGGGCTTCTCGCCCGCGACGTTGCAGGGGCAGCTGGTGTTCAGCGGTAAGCCGCCGCTGAACCTGGCGCGCTATATACGCGACCTGAAAGCCTATCCTTACGGCTGCCTGGAGCAGACCACCAGCGGGCTGTTCCCGTCGCTCTATACCAACGCCGCCCAGCTTAAAGCCCTGGGGATCGGCGGCGATAGCGATGAAAAGCGACGCGCGGCGGTGGATATCGGCATTTCTCGTCTGCTGCAGATGCAGCGCGATGATGGCGGTTTCGCCCTGTGGGATAAAGAAGGGCCGGAGGAGTACTGGTTGAGCGCCTACGCGATGGACTTCCTCGTCCGGGCGGGCGAGCAGGGCTACAGCGTACCAACGAACGCCGTCAATAACGGCAACCAGCGCCTGCTGCGTTATTTACAGGAGCCGGGGCTGATGACCGTCCGCTATAGCGATGATGCCCAGGCCAGCCGCTTTGCCGCTCAGGCCTACGCCGCGCTGGTACTGGCCCGGCAGCAGAAAGCGCCGCTCGGCGCGCTGCGCGAAATCTGGAGCCGTCACGACCAGGCGCGTTCCGGTCTGCCGCTGCTGCAGCTGGGCGTGGCCCTGAAATTGATGGGCGATGCGCCGCGCGGCGGCGAAGCCCTGAAGCTGGCGCTGACGACGCCGCGGCAGGACGCGAATCGCTGGCTCGGCGATTACGGCAGCGAGCTGCGCGACGATGCGCTGAAGCTGGCGCTGCTGGAGGAGAACAAACTGCTGCCGGAAGCGCAAAATACGCTGCTCAGCCATCTGGCGGACGAAGCCTACGGCCAGCGCTGGCTCTCGACGCAGGAGAGTAACGCCCTGTTCCTGGCCGGGCGTACGCTGCAGGATCTCCCCGGCAGCTGGCAGGCGCAAACCTCCGTGCAGGCCGAACCGCTCTCCGGCGAGAAAGCGCAAACCCGCAACCTGACCGGCGACCAGCTGGCGGCCTTGCAGGTGACCAATACCGGCCAGCAGCCGCTGTGGCTCCGTCTCGACAGCAGCGGATATCCGCAGAACGCGCCGCAGCCGGGGGGCAACGTACTCGGCATTGAACGGCAAATTTTCGATACCCAGGGCCAGCAGAAATCGCTCTCTTCGCTGCGCAGCGGCGAACTGGTGCTGGTGAAGCTGGAAGTGACGGCTAAGCGTAACGTCCCGGACGCGCTGGTGGTGGATTTACTCCCGGCGGGGCTGGAGCTGGAAAACCAGAATCTGGCCAACAGCAGCGCCAGCCTGCAGGAGAACGGCGAGGTGGTGCAGAATCTGCTTAACCAGATGCAGCAGGCCGATATTCAGCACATTGAGTTTCGCGACGATCGCTTCGTCGCCGCGGTGGCTATCAATGAAGGCCAGCCGGTGACGCTGGTTTATCTGGCGCGCGCGGTGACGCCGGGCACCTATCAGGTACCGCAGCCGCAGGTCGAGTCAATGTACGTGCCGCAGTGGCGGGCAACCGGCGCGGCCAGCGGACCGCTCACCGTTGCACCCTAAATGCGGGCACTGAAGCGCATTAAACGCCGCTGGCGCTGGCTGGCGGCGTTTATTTTTTTGCTGTGGCTGCTGCTGCTGGCCGCCGATCGCCTGTGGCCGCTGCCGCTGCGCGAGGTGACGCCTGCCCGAGTGGTGGTGGCGGAAGACGGGACGCCGCTGTGGCGTTTCGCCGACGCGCAGGGCGTTTGGCGCTATCCGGTGACCCTGGCTGACGTTTCGCCGCGCTATTTACAGGCGCTGATCCAGTATGAAGATCGCTGGTTCTGGGATCACCCCGGCGTTAATCCGTTCTCGATCGTTCGCGCTGCCTGGCAGGATCTCACTTCCGGGCGGGTGATCTCTGGGGGCAGCACCCTGACCATGCAGGTGGCGCGCCTGCTCGATCCGCATCCCCGAACCTTTGGCGGCAAGCTGCGTCAGCTATGGCGCGCGCTGCAGCTGGAGTGGCATCTGTCAAAAAGCGAGATCCTCACGCTCTACCTCAACCGGGCGCCGTTCGGCGGTACGCTGCAGGGGATCGGCGCAGCCAGCTGGGCCTATCTCGGTAAACCGCCCGCGCAGCTCAGCTATGGCGAAGCGGCGCTGCTGGCGGTACTGCCGCAGGCGCCGAGCAGGCTGCGTCCGGATCGCTGGCCGGAGCGAGCGCAGGCGGCGCGCGATAAGGTGCTGCTGCGGATGGAAAATCAGGGCGTGTGGCCGGCGCAGCCGGTACGAGAAGCTATCGAAGAGCCCGTCTGGCTCTTTCCGCGGCAGATGCCGCAGCTGGCGCCGCTTTTTGCCCGCCGCGCGCTGGCGAGCAGCCGCGCAGAGAAGGTGGTAACGACGCTGGATGCCGGACTGCAGCGGCAGCTGGAAGACCTGGCGCTGAACTGGAAATCGCGCCTGCCGCCGCGCAGCTCTTTAGCGATGATCGTGGTCGACCATACCAATATGAAGGTGCGCGGTTGGGTAGGGTCGGTGGATATCAACGATGATAGCCGCTTTGGTCATATTGATATGGTCTCGGCGATCCGCTCCCCGGGCTCGGTTCTGAAGCCGTTTGTTTATGGTATGGCGCTGGATGAGGGGCTGATCCATCCGGCTTCGTTGTTACAGGATGTGCCGCGACGGTTTAGCGACTACCGGCCGGGGAATTTTGACAGCGGTTTTCACGGGCCGGTGAGCGCCAGCGACGCGCTGGTTCGCTCGCTGAACCTTCCGGCAGTGCAGGTGCTGGAGGCCTACGGGCCGAAGCGTTTTGCCGCCAGGCTACGCAATGCCGGATTGCCGCTGATGCTGCCCGCCGGCGCGGAGCCGAATCTGTCGCTGATCCTCGGCGGAGGCGGCGCGCGTCTGGCGGATATCGTGGCGGCGTACAGCGCGTTCGCCCGCCATGGTAAGGCGGGACAATTGCGCATCACGCCAGACTCACCGCTGGTTGAGAGGCCGCTGCTGTCGCCGGGCGCCGCGTGGATCGTGCGGCGCATACTGGCCGGCGAAGCGCAGCCGGTGCCCGATGCGTCGCTGGTGCAGGTGGTGCCGCTGGCGTGGAAAACCGGAACCAGCTACGGCTACCGCGATGCCTGGGCGATCGGCGTGAACGCCCGCTATCTGATAGGTATCTGGACCGGGCGACCCGACGGCACGCCGGTCGTCGGGCAGTTTGGCTTCGCCAGCGCGGTGCCGCTGCTGAACCAGGTGAATAATATGCTGCTGGCGCGCCCGGCGATGAGCCGCGGCGGATTGCCGGCCGACCCTCGCCCGTCGTCGGTCAGCGCCGGGACGGTTTGCTGGCCCGGCGGGCAGAATTTACCCGCGGGCGACGCGAACTGCCGCCGACGGCTGGCCACCTGGTTGCTCGATGAGAGCCAGCCGCCGACCCTCCTGCTGCCCGGCCAGGAAGGTATCCGCGGGATTCGCTTCCCGGTATGGCTGAATGAGAAAGGGCTGCGGGTGGCGGCAGATTGCCCCGGCGCGGTAGAGAAAAGCCTCGACGTCTGGCCCCTGCCGCTTGAACCCTGGCTACCCGCAGGCGAACGGCGTCGCGTCAGGCTGCCTGCGGTTTCGGCGGCGTGTCCGCCGGTGCAAACCGCGGATGCCGCTCCGCTGGTGCTCTCCGGTCTTCGTGAAGGCGCGGTGGTTAAACGGCTGCCCGGCGAGCAAAAGGTGATGCTGCCGCTGCAAACGACCGGCGGGGAGGGGCGCCGCTGGTGGTTTCTTAACGGTGAGCCTCTGCCGGCGGAAGGCGCCAGCGCGACCCTTAACATCGATCGCCCTGACCGTTATCAGCTGGTAGTGATGGACGAGGCGGGGCAAATTGTTGCCGTGAACTTCACCGTGCAATAAACGTAACGTGCCTTAATTGGCGGGATTTGTTGTTTAAGGTCGCTTTTTTTTAAAAAAATGTTACCTAAACACATAGGCAATCGCCTTAGATGATGATTATAATTCGCGCCGTATTTATCGGTCTCATCTGCTCATCTGCAAAACAGAACAACATATATAAAGAGGTTATCATGGCTATTGAACGTACTTTTTCCATCATCAAACCAAACGCGGTGGCAAAAAACGTTATTGGCGGCATCTTTTCTCGCTTTGAAGCTGCAGGGTTCAAAATTGTTGGCACCAAAATGCTGCATCTGACCGTTGAGCAGGCTCGCGGCTTCTATGCTGAGCACGAAGGTCGCCCGTTCTTTGACGGTCTGGTTGAATTCATGACTTCCGGCCCGATCGTGGTTTCCGTGCTGGAAGGCGAAAATGCGGTTCAGCGTCATCGTGACCTGCTTGGCGCAACCAACCCGGCGAACGCGCTGGCGGGTACCCTGCGCGCAGACTACGCTGACAGCTTCACCGAGAACGGCACCCACGGTTCCGATTCCGTTGAATCCGCTGCGCGCGAGATCGCGTTTTTCTTTGCTGAAGGCGAGGTTTGCCCGCGCACCCGCTAATCTCCCGCGTCTTTCACGCCACCGCTTTGTTGGCTTCATTCGCGCACCCCGGTCACATAGTTATCTATGCTCCCGGGATTTGCGAATTCGCCGCCTCGCCGTGACGTAAAATACTTTGGAGATACCCATCCTCGTCGTCTTTTCGACTATCGCTGTGTTGGCTGCGCGCGTTCACCCCGGTCGCTTATCTATGCTCCCGGGGCTTCACTTGCTTACCGCCTTGCGACAATCGAAAATCCTTAGAGGATCTGCCAGGCAGTTACAGATTTTTTCATCATTGCTGCGTGCAAACGTGGTATTGATGGACCAGAATTTGTAGAATACAGCGCCCCGGATGAGCAGTCGCTCCCGGGGCGTTTCTTTTTTCAACCCTCCAGGGGCCATAACGTGTAATAACGAGGCCGGAATCAATTATGTCTGAACAAATAGTCACACCTGATAGCGCCGCTCTGACGGTGCCGAACAAAGATGCCAAAATCAACCTGCTGGATTTGAATCGTCAGCAGCTGCGCGAGTTTTTCAAAAACATGGGCGAAAAGCCTTTCCGCGCCGATCAGGTGATGAAATGGATGTATCACTACTGCTGCGATAACTTTGACGAGATGACCGATATCAACAAAGTTCTGCGCGGCAAATTAAAGGAAGTCGCGGAGATTCGCGCCCCGGAAGTCGTTGAAGAGCAGCGCTCCAGCGACGGTACCATTAAGTGGGCGATTGCCGTTGGCGATCAGCGCGTCGAAACCGTGTATATCCCGGAAGACGATCGCGCCACCCTGTGCGTTTCTTCCCAGGTGGGCTGCGCGCTGGAGTGTAAATTCTGCTCTACGGCCCAGCAGGGCTTTAACCGCAACCTGCGGGTTTCGGAAATTATCGGCCAGGTCTGGCGCGCGGCGAAAATCGTCGGCGCGGTGAAGACCACCGGCGTACGTCCGATTACCAACGTGGTGATGATGGGGATGGGCGAGCCGCTGCTGAACCTGACTAACGTGGTGCCGGCCATGGAGATCATGCTCGATGACTTCGGTTTTGGTCTCTCTAAACGTCGCGTCACGCTCTCCACTTCCGGCGTGGTGCCGGCGCTCGATAAGCTTGGCGATATGATTGACGTCGCGCTGGCCATCTCTCTGCACGCGCCGAACGATACCATTCGTGATGAAATCGTGCCGATCAACAAGAAATACAATATTGAGACCTTCCTGAACTCGGTGCGTGGCTATATTTCGAAGTCCAACGCCAACCAGGGACGCGTCACTATCGAATACGTCATGCTGGATCACGTCAACGACGGCACCGAGCATGCGCACGAGCTGGCCGCGCTGCTGAAAGATACGCCGTGCAAAATCAACCTGATCCCATGGAACCCCTTCCCGGGCGCGCCGTATGGCCGTAGCTCCAACAGCCGTATCGACCGTTTCTCCAAGGTGTTAATGGAGTATGGTTTCACCACGATCGTGCGTAAAACCCGCGGCGACGATATTGATGCCGCATGCGGTCAGCTGGCCGGCGACGTTATCGACCGTACCAAGCGTACGCTGCGTAAACGTATGCAGGGCGAAGCCATCGACGTGAAGGCGGTCTGATAATCAATGATGCAGCGCACAGCCCTGGCGGTGCGCTGCATATTTATGTGGAATCGCCGGGCGAAATACGCTGTTGTGGTTAATAATTACGGTGCGTTTTTGTCGACTTTGAGGCAGTATGTAGCGGTACAACAACCGCTTAGCATTCAATATTGATAAGTCTCTGTGATACCAGGTCATACGGACTTATACTGTTTGTCTGACGTTGAGCAGATGTCTCGCGGCGCGGGGTCACCGGCGCTGAATTTTAAATTTCACGTACCAGTAGTTGTAGCGAATGAATACTGAAGCCACTCAAGACCATCAAGAAGCAAACACCACGGGCGCGCGTCTGCGTAATGCCCGCGAACAACTCGGGCTCAGCCAGCAGGCGGTGGCTGAACGCTTATGCCTGAAGGTTTCCACGGTTCGTGATATTGAAGACGATAAGGCACCCGCCGATCTTGCTTCAACCTTCCTGCGCGGCTATATCCGCTCTTATGCCCGCCTTGTGCACATTCCTGAAGAAGAGCTGCTGCCGATGATGGCCAAGCAGGCTCCGATCCGGGCGGCGAAAGTTGCCCCCATGCAGAGCTTCTCGCTGGGTAAACGCCGTAAAAAGCGCGACGGCTGGCTAATGAGCTTTACCTGGCTGGTGCTGTTCGTGGTGATTGGCCTCAGCGGCGCCTGGTGGTGGCAGGACCACAAAGCGCAGCAGGACGAGATCTCCACGATGGCCGATCAATCCTCCGCCGAACTGAATGCGGGCGATAGCAACAGCCAAAGCATCCCTCTGGATAATCAATCGGCGAATTCTGCACCGGATACCGCCGCCAACAGCGCGCCTGTAGAAACGTCTCCGGCGCCAGCGGCGTCGGCCCCGGCCCCGGCTCTGGCCGAGAATAACGCCGTTGTCGCGCCTTCTCAGGCCAACGTCGATACGGCGGCAGCGCCGGCAACTTCGCCGTTACCGACCGACCAGGCAAACGTGACCGCTGCGGCGGCCTCCGCCCAGGATCTGGTGCTGAATTTTACCGCCGACTGCTGGCTGGAAGTGAGCGATGCGACCGGTAAAAAGCTGTTCAGCGGTTTACAGCGTAAAGGCGGTAACCTCAATCTGAGCGGTCAGGCGCCTTATAAGCTGAAAATCGGTGCCCCGGCGGCGGTACAGATACAGTATCTGGGTAAACCAGTCGATTTGAGTCGTTTTATCAGAACTAACCAGGTTGCACGTCTGACCCTCAATGCCGAACAATCACCGGCGCAGTAATAGACGGGTAACGCGGGAGATTTTTCATGCATAACCAGGCTCCGATTCAACGTAGAAAATCAAAGCGAATTTACGTTGGGAATGTGCCGATTGGCGATGGCGCTCCCATCGCCGTACAGTCGATGACAAACACGCGCACCACCGATGTGGCGGCGACGGTAAATCAAATTAAAGCCCTTGAGCGCGTTGGCGCGGATATCGTGCGCGTTTCGGTGCCGACGATGGACGCGGCGGAAGCGTTCAAGCTTATCAAACAGCAGGTTAGCGTACCGCTGGTTGCCGATATCCACTTCGATTACCGCATTGCCCTGAAGGTAGCGGAATACGGCGTTGATTGCCTGCGCATTAACCCGGGCAATATCGGCAACGAAGAGCGTATCCGCATGGTGGTGGACTGCGCTCGCGATAAAAATATCCCTATCCGCATCGGGGTGAACGCCGGCTCTCTGGAAAAAGATCTCCAGGAAAAATACGGTGAACCCACCCCGCAGGCGCTGCTGGAATCGGCAATGCGCCATGTCGATCACCTCGATCGTCTCAACTTCGATCGGTTTAAAGTCAGCGTGAAAGCTTCCGATGTGTTCCTGGCGGTTGAATCCTACCGCCTGCTGGCGAAACAGATCGATCAGCCTCTGCACCTCGGGATCACCGAAGCGGGCGGGGCGCGCAGCGGCGCGGTGAAGTCCGCGATCGGCCTCGGCCTGCTGCTGTCTGAAGGGATCGGCGATACGCTGCGCGTCTCCCTGGCGGCGGATCCGGTTGAAGAGATCAAAGTGGGCTTCGATATTCTCAAGTCGCTGCGCATTCGCTCTCGCGGAATCAACTTCATTGCCTGCCCGACATGTTCACGTCAGGAGTTTGACGTTATCGGTACCGTTAACGCGCTGGAGCAGCGCCTGGAAGATATCATTACGCCGATGGATATTTCGATCATTGGCTGCGTGGTAAACGGTCCCGGCGAGGCGCTGGTTTCCACCCTCGGCGTGACCGGCGGCAACAAGAAAAGCGGCCTGTACGAAGACGGCGTACGTAAAGACCGACTGGATAACGACGATATGATCGATCAGCTGGAAGCGCGTATTCGCGCTAAAGCATCGATGCTTGATGAGGCGCGTCGCATCGATATTCAGCAGGTTGAAGCGAAATAACGTGTTGGGAAGCGATACGCTTCCCGTGTATGATTGAACCTGCGGGCGCGAGGCGCCGGGGTTCATTTTTGTATATATAAAGAGAATAAACGTGGCAAAGAACATTCAAGCCATCCGTGGCATGAACGATTATCTGCCGGGCGAAACCGCTCTCTGGCAGCGCATTGAAGGCTCACTGAAGCAGGTGCTTGGTAGCTACGGTTACAGCGAAATCCGTTTGCCGATTGTAGAGCAGACCCCGTTATTCAAACGCGCTATCGGCGAAGTGACCGACGTGGTTGAAAAAGAGATGTACACCTTTGAGGACCGTAACGGCGATAGCCTGACTCTGCGTCCGGAAGGTACCGCTGGCTGCGTACGCGCCGGCATCGAACATGGTCTCCTGTACAATCAAGAACAGCGCCTGTGGTATATCGGGCCGATGTTCCGCCACGAACGTCCGCAAAAAGGGCGTTATCGCCAGTTCCACCAGATTGGCGCGGAAGCGTTCGGTCTGCAGGGGCCGGATATTGATGCCGAGCTGATTATGCTGACCGCCCGCTGGTGGCGCGAGCTGGGCATTTCCAGCCACGTTGCGCTGGAGCTGAACTCTATCGGTTCGCTGGAGGCTCGCGCTAACTATCGCGACGCGCTGGTGGCCTATCTTGAGCAGTATAAAGATAAGCTGGACGAAGACTGCAAACGCCGCATGTACACTAACCCGCTGCGCGTGCTGGATTCTAAAAACCCGGACGTCCAGGCGCTGCTGAACGACGCCCCGACGCTGGGCGACTATCTTGATGAAGAGTCCAGAGCGCATTTTGCGGGACTTTGCGCGCTGCTGGATGATGCCGGTATCCGCTATACCGTGAATCAGCGTCTGGTGCGCGGTCTCGACTATTACAACCGCACCGTGTTTGAGTGGGTCACAACCAGCCTCGGTTCCCAGGGCACCGTCTGCGCCGGCGGCCGTTACGATGGTCTGGTTGAGCAGCTTGGCGGTCGCGCAACCCCTGGCGTCGGCTTTGCGATGGGGCTGGAACGTCTTGTTTTACTGGTTCAGGCAGTGAATCCGGAATTTAAAGCCGATCCTGTTGTCGATATATACCTGGTAGCCTCCGGAACTGACACCCAGTCCGCAGCAATGCGTCTGGCTGAACAGGTACGCGATGCGTTACCCGGCGTTAAGCTGATGACCAACCACGGCGGCGGCAACTTTAAGAAGCAGTTTGCGCGCGCTGATAAATGGGGCGCTCGCGTTGCGCTGGTGCTGGGCGAATCAGAAATCGCTGACGGAAACGTGGTAGTGAAAGATTTACGCTCAGGAGAGCAAACTACCGTAACGCAGGATAGCGTTGCCGCGCATTTGCGCACACTTCTGGGTTAATCTCCCGGGAATCATTAGTCAGGAGAAGGACTGCGTGGAACTTTACAATAACGAAAACGATCAGGTCGACGCGCTGAAGCGTTTCTTTGCTGAAAATGGCAAGGCGCTGGCCGTTGGGGTGATTTTGGGCGTTGGCGCGCTGGTTGGCTGGCGCTACTGGACCTCCCATCAGTTGGATACCGCCAGAGGCTCGTCTCTGGCTTATGAAAATGCGATTTCCGCCCTCAAATCGGATAAACCAGAAGCGCTGAACGCTGCGCAGAAATTTGCCGCCGACAGCAAAAACACCTATGGTGCGTTTGCTTCTCTTGAGCTGGCGCAGCAGTTTGTCGATAAAAACGACCTGCAGAACGCTGAAAAGCAGCTTCAGCAGGGGCTTACGGCCGCTTCTGATGATAACCTGAAATCGGTTATCAATATGCGTCTTGCTCGCGTCCAGCTGCAGCTTAAGCAGCCTGATGCCGCGCTGAAAACCCTGGATGCCGTGAAAGGCGAAGGCTGGACCGCAATTGTCGCTGACCTGCGCGGCGAGATCCTGCTGAGCAAAGGCGATAAGCAAGGGGCGAAAGCAGCATGGGAAGCGGGCGCGAAAAGCGATGCCTCACCGGCGCTCAGCGAAATGATGCGTATGAAAATAAATAATTTGTCCATCTGAGAGGGACTCGATGCAATTGCGTAAATTACTTCTGCCAGGGCTGCTTTCCGTTACCTTATTGAGCGGCTGTTCGCTGTTTAACAGCGAAGAAGATGTGGTGAAAATGTCGCCACTGCCGACGGTGGAAAACCAGTTTACGCCGTCCACCTCCTGGAGCACCTCCGTTGGCGGCGGTATTGGCGAATTCTACTCTAACCTGCACCCGGCTTTTGCTGATGGCGTCGTGTATGCCGCAGATCGTAAAGGTACCGTTAAAGCCCTTAATTCAGGCGACGGCAAAGAGGTGTGGTCGGTTAATCTGGCAGAGAAAGACGGCTGGTTCTCCCGCGCGCCTGCGCTGCTCTCCGGCGGCGTGACCGTCTCCGGCGGCCACGTTTATATCGGTAGCGAAAAAGCGAAAGTTTATGCGCTGAACACCAGCGACGGCACCGTCGCGTGGGAAGCGAGCGTGGCGGGTGAAGCGATTTCTCGTCCGGTCGTCAGCGACGGCATGGTGCTGATTCATACCACTAACGGTCAGCTTCAGGCGCTGAACGAAGCCGATGGCGCGGTGAAATGGACCGTTAACCTTGATATGCCAGCGCTCTCCCTGCGCGGCGAATCCGCTCCGGCTACCGCCTACGGCGCAGCTATTGTAGGCGGCGACAACGGTCGCGTCAGCGCGGTGCTGATGCAGCAGGGCCAGATGATTTGGCAGCAGCGTATCTCTACCGCGACCGGTCCGACCGAAATCGACCGTCTTAACGACGTCGACACGACGCCGGTTATCGTGAACGGCGTGATTTACGCGCTGGCCTACAACGGCAACCTGACGGCGCTGGATCTGCGCAGCGGCCAGATTATGTGGAAACGCGAGCTGGGTTCAGTGAACGATTTCATTGTCGACGGCAACCGTATTTACCTGGTTGACCAGAATGACCGTCTGCTGGCGCTCACCACCGACGGCGGCGTGACGCTGTGGACGCAAAGCGATCTGCTGCACCGCCTGCTGACGGCGCCTGTGCTGTATAATGGCAATCTGGTTGTTGGCGATAGCGAAGGCTATATGCACTGGGTCAACCCTGAAGATGGTCACTTTGTGGCTCAGCAGAAGGTGGACAGCTCAGGCTTCCTGACCGATCCGGTTGTTGCTGACGGCAAACTGCTGATTCAGGCGAAAGACGGCACGCTGTACGCGATTACGCGTTAACAACAGCGGTAGTCTATTTTTGAGAAACGGCCCCTGGCAGACAGGGGCCGTTTTGGCTTTTTTAAAAACGCCGTGAAAACGGGCGTTGTATCGATTTTTGTATGAGGCATTTAACATGATACCTGTGGTCGCGCTTGTCGGGCGCCCTAACGTTGGAAAATCCACGCTCTTTAACCGCTTAACGCGCACTCGCGATGCGTTGGTCGCGGATTTCCCGGGGCTGACTCGTGACCGTAAGTACGGTCGTGCTGAAGTGGAAGGCCGCGAATTTATCTGTATCGATACCGGCGGGATCGACGGTACCGAAGATGGCGTAGAAACGCGAATGGCGGAACAGTCGCTGCTGGCGATTGAAGAAGCGGACGTGGTGCTGTTTATGGTCGATGCGCGTGCGGGCCTGATGCCGGCGGATTCGGCAATTGCGAAACATCTGCGCTCCCGTGAGAAACCGACTTTCCTGGTGGCAAACAAAACTGACGGTATCGATGCCGATCAGGCGATTGCCGATTTTTGGTCGCTGGGGTTAGGCGAGATTTATCCTATCGCCGCTTCCCATGGCCGCGGCGTCACCAGCCTGCTCGAGCACGTGCTGCTGCCGTGGGTTGACGAGGTGAACCCGCCGGAAGAAGTGGACGAAGACGCAGCATACTGGGCGCAGTTCGAAGCCGAGCAGAACGGCGAAGCGCTTGAAGAGCCGGAAGATGATTTTAACCCGCAGGATCTGCCGATTAAGCTGGCGATTGTGGGCCGCCCGAACGTGGGTAAATCAACGCTCACCAACCGTATCCTGGGTGAAGATCGTGTGGTGGTTTACGATATGCCGGGAACCACTCGCGACAGCATCTACATCCCGATGCAGCGCGATGAGCGTGAATACGTCCTTATCGATACCGCAGGCGTGCGCAAGCGCGGCAAAATTACCGATGTCGTCGAAAAATTCTCGGTGATCAAAACGCTGCAGGCGATTGAAGACGCCAACGTGGTGCTGCTGGTGATTGATGCGCGCGAAGGGATTTCCGATCAGGATCTCTCCCTGCTGGGCTTTATCCTCAACAGCGGTCGTTCGCTGGTGATTGTCGTCAATAAATGGGACGGCCTGAGCCAGGAAGTAAAAGAGCAGGTGAAAGAGACCCTGGACTTCCGTCTGGGCTTTATCGACTTTGCCCGCGTGCACTTTATCTCCGCGCTGCACGGCAGCGGCGTAGGCAATCTGTTTGAATCCGTGCGCGAGGCGTACGACAGCGCAACCCGTCGCGTGGGTACCGCTATGCTGACCCGCATCATGACCATGGCTGCTGAAGACCATCAGCCACCGCTGGTGCGCGGCCGTCGCGTGAAGCTGAAATATGCCCACGCCGGTGGTTATAACCCGCCGATCGTGGTTATTCACGGTAACCAGGTTAAAGATCTGCCGGATTCTTATAAACGCTACCTGATGAACTACTTCCGTAAATCGCTGGAAGTGATGGGCACGCCGATTCGTATTCAGTTCAAGGAAGGGGAAAACCCGTTTGCCAACAAACGCAATACCCTGACGCCGAACCAGATGCGTAAGCGTAAACGCTTGATTAAGCACATCAAGAAAAGCAAATAAGCTATCAGGACGATTTACCCACCAGCATGAAACCCCCAAAGCCCGCAGATGTCGGGCTTTTTTGGTATCATGGGCTATCATAAAGACGCAACAAAGCGCATGATTGGCATGTACACAGAGGTGTGCCCATAATGCAAACCTGTGATTTTGGGTATGCCTCCAATCATTTTGGGTACCTTTCACTGTGTACCCAACCGGATAACAGTAAGGTTTTCAGGTGTCGGCACATGCCAAAACTCACAGACATGCAGATCCGCGCGTGGATTAAGAGCGGGGAACGATTCGAGGGGCGGGCCGATGGCGACGGCCTATATCTGAGGTTTCGAAAAGAGGATAAAACTCCTTTTTGGCGGTTTCGGTACAAGCTGGTGGGGAAAGCTCGCACCATGATGATCGGTTCTTATTCCGATTTCTCACTGGCAAAAGCCCGAGATATAGCGAAAGAGCTATCCGCACGGGTAGCGCTCGGGTATGACGTAGCCGCAGAGAAGCAGGAGCGCAAAGCTGAGGCAATAGCGAAGATTGAGGCCGAGAAGAACGCCATACACGTTTCAGAGCTCGCAGCGGAGTATTACACCCGCCAGATTGAAACCTCCTACAAACACCCGGAGCTTTTCCGTAGCAGCCTGCAGAAGAATATCGTAGCCCTGATCGGGAAGATGAAGGTAGAGGACGTTCGCCCGCGGCACATTGATAGCGTCCTGCAGGATGTTTTAGAGCGCGGATCTCCCACGGTAGCTAATGATGTACTTCGCATGCTCAAGCGCCTGTTTGATTACGCCGTGGTGCGTGGAATGATTGAGGTGAACCCAGCCATATCATTTGGCTCGAAAGACGCGGGTGGGAAAGAGCAGGGGCGCAAACGTGCGTTAAGCCGTGATGAGCTGATTATGTTCTTCAAGGCGCTACGCCGCGGGCGCGGAATCAGCAGAGAGAATGAGCTGACGTTCAAGATTATTCTGGCGCTTGGGGTGCGCAAAATGGAACTCTGTGCCGCCGAATGGTCGGAGTTCGACCTTGATAACGAGGTGTGGCATCTCCCGGGCTCGCGGGCAAAGAATGGTGATGACATCGATATCCCGCTGCCGACGCCAGTGATCGAATGGATTAAAGAGATTCGGCTTTTCGCTGGCGACAGCCGTTGGTTAATTCCCGCTAGACGGGCAAGGACTACAGCTCACGTTAGCCGGGCCACGTTGAATATGGTTATGCCATCTGTGTTGAAAGAAATGGCTGACGTTGAGCCGTTCAGTATCCACGACCTGCGGCGCACCATGCGCACCCAGATGGCCGCGATAGGCATTGACCCGGTGATAGCCGAGCGTTGCCTTAACCACAAAATACCCGGGATAGAGGGCATCTATAACAGGCATCAATACTTTGACGAACGCAAAGCTGCGCTGGCGCAATGGGCCAATTTGCTAGTGGCTCTGGAGTGCGGAGAAGATTACAACGTGACGCCTATCATACAACTTAAATAACAGGTATTAACGAGTCTAAATGAATGAGGCGTTAGCATATCTCATCACTTGGCTCACTTAGCAATCAAATATTGTGTTAGAGGTAATGCTATGGCTCTGCCGGAAAGAAAATATTACACCTTGCAAAAGGCTGGAATCGAATTGGGGTGTGAGGTAGATGATTTAATTCATTATGCTGCGATAGGGTTACTTCAACTTTGCGTGAAGTTTCCTGAAAATGGATTTTGCTGTTTTATCTTAAACGAAGAAACAGGTGAAGAGGAAGAGGTGTCTTCTCCTGGTTTAAATATTTTAAGTGAATATGATTTTGAATGTGAAAGTAATGTTGCTACTGCGTTCGATTATGTTCAAGGTGTTTATTTATCAGACTATATAAGAGTTGTTGAATCTTTTAACAAAAAAACAGATAGGAAGGTGGATCACAAGCTTGAGGGTTTTTTAGCTTTGAAACAAAGGGATATTTATGAAAATGAAATTGAATTATTGATTTCTGAAGACGCTGTTATAAGTGTTTTTGAGTTTGAGGTTCCTCGTTCCAAAGTGTTTGAAAAAACTGAAGGTTATATTTTGATGGGATTTGAGGTTCGTGATTATGAATCGGTTGATTTAAAATTGACTGATCTACTCATAACTAAGGATGAAATTGAACTCCTTAAGTCTGGTGGAAAAAAACTAGAGACGAATACAGGCATTAATGGGGTTTATAATTATGAGGAAAGCTTCAATCAAGAAGAAATAATCGAGCATAAGGTTAATGCTAATAAAATAGGCGATTTTATTAGTGTGTTGATACGTTCTGTACCAGAGCTAGGAGATAAGGTTATGAGAACTAGTGTCCATGACAGGCATAAACGCATTGTTGATTTTTTCGACAAAAAACATGCGAAAGGTGAATTCATTGATGTCGCACCGCCGTCTTCGGCTACTCTTGAAAAGTATTTCAAAATTTAGAACAAATTACTTCAAATTTGGAACAGAGACGCGTTCATTTGATTTTTAATGCCCATAACTTCAAGAGCTATCACAGGAGTTATGGGACTAATGAGAGCAAGTAATAAACAACCATCTACCATTCCAACCACTGGATACATTCGCCGTTTCCGTTTACCAGAGCTTCTTGGCGTATCTATGCCTACCATTGATCGCTGGGTTAAAAATGGCACACTCCCACGTCCGATTAAGCTCACAGAAAATGTTACCGCATTCGATGCTGTTGAAATTAACAACTGGCTAACTGAACGTCGCGGGAAGGTGGCCTGATGCAAAAAGAAAACCGCCCTTTACAGGCGGCTAACATAGATCATCGCGGATCTGATGTTACGCCACCAGCCAACACCGTTCAAGCCTCAAGACGCACTCCGAAGAAACACCGTGCTCGCACCTACATGCTGCGCTGCGGGACCGGTGGGTGGACAGAGAATGATATCCTGCGCCATTGCCACCTGTCGTCTGGCCGTAATTATGCCAGCGAGTTAGAGCGCCGCCTTGATATCCTCCTTGAGCGCACGGACGAAAAGAATCCCGACGGTATCGGCTCACACCTCCGGTACCGTTTTACCGGGCGCGGTGACGTTCTAAAAGTTATTCAACTGGTAAACAGCAATGCTGCCGCTGGTGGTTATTACGGCCTTTCTGAGCAGGATATCACCGACATTCTGAATCTCTACCCGGACAACCTCACCGCCGCATAACGGAGCCGACAAAATGAAAATCGAAAAAAGCAGATTCAATTCTGAGGCCTCCACTCAGCCTGTAGCCAGCCAGAAAGAGATATTCAAAGCCGAAGAGAGCGATATTTCAGTTATTAAATTTGAGGGGTATACCGTGCGCATTGTGAATGTTTACGGTGAGCCGTGGTTTGTTGTCTCAGACGTCTGCCTGGCGCTGGAGATCAGCAATCCAACCAGTGCCGTTTCCTCTCTGGATTGTGACGAGGTAATGACCCTAACTTTAACTGAGGGTCATTCGGGTAAGCGCGGCGGGGCGCGTAGCTGGAATATGGCCGCAGAATCTGGCTTCTATAAACTGATTGCCCGTAGCCGTAAAGCATCCACGCCCGGTACGTTCGCCCATCGCTTCAGTAATTGGGTATTCCGCGACGTTATCCCGTCCATCCGCAAAACCGGCTCCTACGGAGTGCCGTTCGCCTTCCTGAATGACCATACCCGGCGCAAAGAGCTGTACACGAAGAAGGCCAGTAAGCGCGGTAAAGACCTGCAGTCGTGCAAAGGCGAGAAGGCCCGCCTTGCTGCTGAAGAAATCGAGCTTTGGCGCAAGTATCAGCCGGATCTGCTGGAGGTTCATTAATGGTTAAGCCCACCAGCACACCGTTACCAAATCACTCCTACCGCGACGCTCACGGCCAGATGGTGAACGTGACCGCTGTAGCGCATAACCGCGTGACGTTCTACCGCAAGGGCTACCAATTCCCTTGCGTGCAGCCCATTGAGCGTTTCATGAAGGAGTTCTCGGAGGTAAAGCAATGATTTTCACCGTCCAGGGTAAAAATCTCTCTTTGGCTGGCCTGATGAATGCAAAAGCTAAAGCTTTGCTGGTGGTGTGTCACCGCGTGAACCTGTCAAAACCTGTCACATTGCGGGCCACTGATAGTGGCGTACAAAATGCCTGGCGGAGTTTCGAGACAATTACGCGCGATGGACATCACACCTGCAGTAATGTGTTTTCGGAGTCCATAAAAAAGGACTTGATGTTCTACATCATCCCGGTCTATGGTTATAACGCACCAGCAAAATCTGGTGCCGGGATTGGCGTCCTGGGAAAGTACAAGGCGACACATGACGCGCCTAGCGTCTTTTTTTGTGTCCTCACATTCGCTCACCCTTTTTTCAGCGCTGCGGTTATAATCCGTGCCGCTTGCAGAGTTATGGTGAGTTGGATGGGGGCGGAGAAATCCGCGCCGGTTACCTTGTACGCCGGTTACGCCAACCCTGTTCAGCTCACCACCAGTGAAATTGGCGTTTCCGGTGGTGGGATTAATCCCCAGTACAAGGAGGCTGCCATTGTGGCTACTACCCCTACCCAAAATCCGCAGTTTATCTGGATTATCGCCGCTGTTCGCCGCGATATAACGACAATTAAAGCCCAAATTCACCATATCACCGCACCGTCTGAACGTGACGCCCGCCGTTCACTGGCTCGCGATCATGTCTGCTTTTTCGCCGGCCGCATCCGTCTGGAGGTGGCTCATGCGTAGTTATTTCCGCATAAGCGGCTATGCCGTCAATAAGCGCGGTTTAACCGTTGGCATCGGCTATCAACTCATATCCAGCGACACCAAAACAGCAACGGCCCACGCAGTGATTCAGGCGCAGCGTGAGGGGTTCCGCCATGTACGCATCACACGCGTTCAGGAGGTGGCGGCATGAGCCTGTATAACGATTTAGTTCGCCACGAATTCGGCAAAGGCGCCACCGTTGATGAGCTGGAAGGCATTCAAAACCGCATGGATGAGGCTGTGAGTGATTTGTTACTCGGCATTAGTGCCATTGGAAGCCTGATGTTCTGGGCCACGGACAATGACAACTACACCGAGGAGACCGCAAAGGGAGACATGCGCAAAATAGGCGCAATGCTGGGTACGGTTGGTGAGGTGGTGCTGGCGCTGAACGATACCGTAGCGAATGCGGGGGTGTGTCGTTCTGACTGCGTCAAAGAATCAAAAATGAGGGCGGGAAAATGAATATAAACGCTATATACCGCCATCCTGCTGAACTTGAGGCCGAGGCGATGCTATCCCGTGAGCAACCGTATCCGGAAGATTTTACGCTGGCAGAGCGTACCGCAGAACGTATGGCCCGCGCTCGCAATGGGTTGGTTCATGTAATGACCGATTTATCACCATACTTCGACGTTGAGCAAGCAGTCATTGTGCATTGCTGGCTGGATAAAGTCCTGGCGATTGTCGATATGGCCAGAATTGATGCGGAGGTCAGGGTATGAGCGATATGCAGCTTATTGATGCCCAATGTCGTGTTGAACAAGCACAGGCACTGCTCTCAATATGGTTAGAGGGCACGAAAGCATCTGAACGGGATATGCAGTTAATTTGTGCTCTGATCTCGTTACTCCAGGATGTACCAGAAACGATTAAAACGGCGGATGAAGAACTTGCTGATTACGTCTTGCGTGCACATCGGGAGAAGCGTCAATGAAACTGGCACCTAACCTGAAACATTTGCCAAAAGAAAAATTTACTGAAGCAGTTATTTTTGCTGGAACCGATGCGTATGCACATGCAAAAGGGTGGGAAGAGGGCATGGGTAAACAAGTCGCTGAGGACAGAACACCTCCCATTTATCTTGGACCGAAGCAGCTGGCGGAACTGGAGAACCTGCAAATTATTGATAAAGGGCGTCGCAGTGCTCGTGTTTATCTGGCTGGAAGCATTGAGCCAATAATGATTAATGCCATTGGGGAAAAACTTGCACAGGCAGGTGTACTGGAAGCGAAATTATATAAGGGAATTCCTGACCAAAAACCGGAAAACTGGAGGCAATATCTGGCCAGGCTCAGAGAACAGGGCGAGCACACAACGACATCAATTCTGAAAGCCAATAAATCTGCGAATAGTGACAACCTGAAGCCACATGTTGAAAGCCGAGCTGACGGTATTTTTTGGGTTGAACCCAAATCAGACAAAGATACCGGGGAAATAACTACCCGTGAAAGCTGGCTGTGTTCTGCTCTGGAGGTCATAGGCACTGGCATAGATGACAGTAAAACCCGGTATCTGATCCTGCGCTGGCGCCCATTCGGTTCGAAGGGGGATACTGTCCAGGCAATACCATTTGCTGATATTGGTGAACGCGAAGGCTGGCGAACGCTTAAGGCTGGTGGGTTGAACGTCACAACCAAAAGTGGTCTACGTGCAACGTTGGCCGACTGGCTGCAGAGCTGTGCCAATGGTGAGGTATGGCGCATTGCGCATGCTACGGGCTGGCAGTGTGGCGCCTACATCATGCCGGATGGCGAGATCATTGGTACTCCAGATCAACCGGTGCTGTTTAACGGACGAAGTTCTGCCGCATCCGGTTATACCACCAGCGGTACTGTTGAGAGCTGGCGAGAGAGCGTTGGACGTCTGGCCTTTGGCAACTACTCGATGATGACTGGCGTGGCCGCAGCGCTGTCAGCTCCTTTGATTGGCCTTGCCGGCGCTGATGGTTTTGGTATCCATCTCTATGAGCAGTCGAGCGCCGGTAAGACCACCACTGCCAATGTGGCATCCAGTCTCTACGGCAATCCTGATGTATTGCGCCTTACCTGGTACGGTACCGCGCTGGGGCTGGCGAATGAAGCTGCCGCACACAACGACGCGCTGATGCCGCTAGACGAAATCGGGCAGGGCGCTGATCCGGTGGAGGTCTACAAATCTGCCTACGCGCTATTTAATGGTACGGGTAAGCTGCAGGGCGCGAAGGAGGGGGGGAACCGTGATCTGAAGCGCTGGCGTACTGTGGCCATCAGTACCGGTGAGATGGATCTGGAAACCTTCATTGCGAGCGCCGGTCGCAAGGCTAAAGCAGGCCAGCTGGTTCGCCTGCTGAATATCCCGATGCGCCGGGCTGTTCGTTTCCATGAGCATGCCAACGGCAAACACCATGCCGATGCCCTCAAAGATGCATACCAGCATCACCATGGAGTGGCTGGGCGTGAGTGGGTGAAATGGCTGGCTGACCACCAGCAAGAGGCGGTGAACGCCGTCAGAGCAGCGGAAGAGCGCTGGCGTAGTCTGATCCCGTCGGATTACGGGGAGCAGGTCCATCGTGTTGGCGCCCGGTTTGCCATTCTGGAAGCCGCACTATTGTTAGGTAATGTGATCACCGGCTGGGATGAGCAGACGTGTCGGGATGCTATTCAGTACAGCTATAACGCCTGGCTGCGTGAATTCGGTACCGGCAACAAAGAGCATCAGCAAATTATTGAGCAGACAGAGGCATTCCTGAATGCTTACGGCATGAGCCGCTTTGCACCGTTCCCGTATGACCCGACCAGTCTCCCCATCTCCAACATGGCGGGATACCGGCAGAAGGGCGGTCATGAGACTGACCCGATGGTGTTCTACACCTTCCCGGCAGCCTTCGAAGGGGAGATCGCCCGCGGCTTTAACACTCGTCAGTTTGCGGAGGTATTGAAGAAAGCTGGCATGCTGACACCGCCGACTTCAGGCCGGGGGTTTCAGAGAAAGTCACCACGCATTGATGGGCGACAGATTCGGGTTTATGTCCTGCAGTATCTGCCGGACGATGGCCAGCCAGAGTAAAAGCACTCTTTCATGTGTGTAGATTAAGTGTTGGTTCAGTTGGTTCAGTTGCCTCAGTAGTTATATATATCTGTTTAATAAGGTTTCATGTTTAAAAAATGAACCAACATTGAGGCAACAAACTACCAGTTTGAACCAACACTGAATCAGGTACAGGGTATCAGAAGAGAGGATCACTGCGATGACAGCTCAAATTTCAGCGTATGGCCGGCTGGTGGCCGACCCGCAGACCAGAACAACGGGAAAAGGTACGAACATGACAATGGCCCGCCTGGCGGTAGCTCTGCCCTGTAATGCGGCAGATAACGGAGAGGCTACTTTCTGGTTGGGCGTGATTGCCTTTGGTAAGCAGGCTGACGCGCTGGCCAAACACCATAAAGGCGACCTTGTCAGCGTGGCGGGCAATATGCAGCTCAATCAGTGGACTGGTCAGGATGGTGGTATGCAGCAAGGTTATCAGGTTATTGCGGACAGTGTACTCAGCGCCAGAGCGGTCCGCCCAGGCGGTAAAGTAGGTCAACAAGGACAGGCTACTGATGCCCTGCGCCGGGCCCAGGAGCAGCAACCGCCCGCGAACGGGTATGAAGGATACGACCAGACACCTCCGTATGACGATGATTTTTGACATGGGTATGGATCAGTAACATGCGACTGACTACAGAACAGAAGGCGGAAATCGCTCGCCTCAAACGTAGTGGTGTAGGGTATCGCACCATCGCGAATAAAATGGGACTTAAGCCCAGCACTGTGAGTAGCTTCTGCCAGCGCAGTGGATTGTTCGCTGATAATCCGGCTCACAAGGTTCTTTTCACTATCCCTGAGGCGCGCTTTTCGAACGTACCTGCGTTAACAAAGGCACTGCCGCCCCAAAAGGTCATCACTGGTCATAAGCAGACCGATGCTTATTTGTGGGTGCTGGAAGTGATTAAGCTGAATGAGCCAGCACATCTGGATGCTGCAGAGGTAGCACTTGAGAAGCTTACCATTAGCCCAAAAGACGTAGAGAAACGGTATCGTGACTGGATGGTCGCTAATGGTGCTGACATATTGCAAGCCGCTTTCGGTACCTTTTTCATGGATGATCCTCAGCACTACCTCAAGCTTGCCAGGGAGAATATCAGGAAGGCCAGCGAAGTTCGTGCTGTGTTTGGTAGTTATGAAGCTGCTATGGAACCAGTAGAAGCAGAGTTACTCATCTCACGATCTGCATTTCTGGTAGATGAGGATTTTGGGCTGACGAGGGAAGAAGTCGCCGATGGAAGTATTTCAGGTATCGAGCGATATCTGGAACTGGATGATGCTCGGAAAGATGCACATCATGGTTTCACGGATGTACTGCCTTCACCTCACACACTATCCGATGTTGTCCGCGAATTTGATTACTGGACGTGGCTTTATTGGATACGCGATGCTGCTGGGCGAGAGTTAGGTCACCAGTATTCTGAAGGGCTGAGTCAGGAGGTCTATGATCGAGAGGACTGGCTTGATACCCAACTTGCTACGATCAGTCCTATCCACCAGCAGGAGGCTATTGATGTGCTGAAATGGCTACTCAAAAGTGACCGACACGAAGGGCGAGATGAGATGGATGCTATACTGATGAACCTTATTGGTAAAGACTATTACCAATAATAGATATTTGATAAGCCCGCGAATATTCGCGGGTTTGAATTTTGCAATGTTTATTTTTTTATCTCTTTAATAAACTTGATTTGTAGGTTTCTCAGTAGCTCGTTTGTCCTGATTGTTGCTACACCAAACTTATCACATATATCGGGGATTTTCGGTTTGAAACTCCCGTTCCCAGCTCTCACTTCATGGGTAACGAGTGTAGCAGAAAGAGTTTTTGCTTTTGCAATGAGCCAAGGATCCGCTACGCTTAAGAATGATGCAATATTAGGGTTGTTAGGCTTTCTTGAAGAATACTCTTTCTGAACGTAGTTTGCTATGGCAGCAAAATTTTTCTGTGTATTCTCATCATCAACACTATCGAAATAATGCTTGCGATCTCTAAGCCAATCGAATATGACATCATCTTTATTAGCAATCTCATCGTATACATTGCGTATGCTAATGAGTTCACCGGAATGAAATCGTTCAGAAAGGAAATCCCAAAAACCAGGACAGATATCAAAGCAGTAGTAAGTGTTCTGCGCTTCGATAAATATGTTTGAGTCGATGATGTATGTCAAAGCCCTAGTTCCTTCTGCGCAAATTCATTTAATTTACTGGGTCTGATGCCAGTTAGCCTTTGGGCTTCACGAAGAAGTAATTTACCTTCAAGAGCTTGTGTGACAACAGCTTTTGCGAATGTTTCACTGACCCTACCTTTTTGTGTTCTCGGATAGCTACCCCCACCACCGGGAGTCTTATCGTTAATCCTTCTTACATAAGACAAATATTCATCATCTCTGATATAGCCAAGAGACAAAGCTCTCCTTGCAACTACCCAGCGACTAACTTTGAAAATATTTATTAAATGAGGAATGTTCTCCTCCCAGTCTTCTGTACGAACCCATTGCTCTTTGAAAATAGACTCAGGAACTAAATACTCTGCTGCTACAGCATTACAAAGAACTTCTTCACTAGACTTAGCTTGATATGCCAGATCACTGATAGCAGATTCACCGATCATCAAATGAGATAATTCGTGAATTAGGGTGAATAGTTGGGCGGATTTTGCATCATTATTGTTAATGAATATCACCGGAGCTCGTTTATCTGCTATGCAGAACCCGCGAAAATCATCAACACTAATAGGCCTATGAGTGTTGTTTTTTACAACACCATTTTTCATAACTAAGATGCCATTCCTTTCAACTTCTTTTATTAAAGTTGAAAAAAAGTCCTCCCATTTTCCTGAACGAGGTGGGATCGTGACCCTAAGCTTATGTCTCAGTTCGTTAACAAGCGTGGTATATGCTGTGTTTTTATTGTACTTTCCTACTAGTTCGACAGTATCCAGCCCACTCTCAATAGAGTATTCCTTGTACCAGTCAATTTTAATCATTACATCGCTAAGGGTATCCCTTAACTCAGCAGAGACATCAATGTCTCTGCTGCCTACCGTCCGACGGTCTGGTATTGGCAGTGTTTCAACGGTTGGCTCATCCAGATAAAGACATCCAAAAGGGGTGTGAGTCAAATCGGCAAATTTTTGTGCTTCGTTAAAAGTGATGGGGCGTGTTCCATTCTCCCATCTCTCGATGAGCTCAGGATCTTTTTTCATTTTTAATGCTATATAACTAGTTGAAAGATTGGCTCTTTCTCTAGCCCATGTCAGCATTTTTGTATTTATAAACGCCTGCGCCATGCTTCACCAATTTCTATTAACATCCATTAACCGCAATTCATTCTGGTTCAATAGCAAAGTAGCGTCAACTTGGCTCAATCTCAAAATGACCAAATTTTCTCATCTTTTGTAAGACACATAAACGCACCTAGCCAGCCAAATCACTATGCATACCAGCCCCATCAGTCAGATGAAACTCCTCACTAAGATTAAGATCCTGGATTGGCATAACCACTCAGAATGAACCACGCCAGAAACACGACGGCAACGATAAACACGATCACCGGGAAGGCAATGCCTATCCTCATAGATCCTCCTTGAATCGATTAATTTAAAGCAGGATTCCAGCACCATAACTCTCATAGCGAGTACCACATAGCAATGCAGAGAACCACGATTTTGAGCTGGCGCAGAAGAACAGTCAGAGCTATGCGTACGGGGTATGCAGATGATATAGCTCAATATTAGATCGGAATCAGGAGTGGCGATACCTGTGTATTTATCAGGGGTACGTGTTAACGCCGTGCTACATCGACACGGTGATCCATTCGTTTCTACCTACTACAGGAATTGGCGGTGATTTTTTGCTGCTTCGATTGATGTTAGGATAAATCCGAGGTGACATAATGAGATTAGGGATATGAAAAAGACACTTTTAGCATGCGTTATTGCCACTAGCCTCTTGGCTGGGTGTGGGCCAAAGGATTTAACCCCTGAGCAGAAGCAGGAAGTTGCAAGTCTCCGTAGCGAACTAGCTAAGGCTGAACAAGAAATTGTCGAGGCTAAATCACAGCAGGGGCAGTATACTGGGGGGTTAATTAGAAATCTTATAACAGCCAGGCTTGAAGTCTTAGGGACTAATAAAGCCCTTTTGGAGCAGCGTATTAACGCGATTGAGTCGGGGGCTAAGATTGAGATATCTGTTAGCGGTGTTAAACCAAATCCTGAAGCAGCGGCGGCATTAAAAACTGAAATTGAAACTCTTGATACACAGATTGCCGATGCTAAGAAAGATGCAAGTCAGTACAGTGGTGGTCTGCTACAGGCACTGAAACTATCTGCTATTGCGACGCAGGAGCAAACAAGGGCGATGCTTCAACAGAGATACCTTTCGGCAACGTATGGGTTAGCTGAAGTGAAAGTACCTAATGAGCAAGCAAACGAAGCAATCACAGAAAAACAAGCAGACAAAGCAGAACCCCATTCCACCAGAACGCCGTTACTTCCACCAGGTGAAGGACCATTCGGTTTAGAGGCCGGTTTGTCTAAGAAAAATATTGAAGACATGATTGGTGAAGAGCTTGAGCCAATGGCGAATAATGTCAATCTTTATACGGCTAACTCTTTACCCAAAATGAATGCTGGCTTTGATGCGTATGGGCTGTTGATATCTCCAACAGTAGGGCTATGCCAAATAAGAGCTCTTGGGAAAGATATTGATACAGATAGTTATGGCTTTACTATCAAGTCAAGATTTAAAGAGCTCATGGAGTCACTATCTTCTATCTATGGAAAGGCCAAGGAAAATGATTTCCTTCTGGCCGGTTCAATATGGAAAGACCCCAGAGACTGGATGATGGGATTGTATAAGCATGAAAGATATTTGTCAGCTGAGTGGAAAGGAACTGCAGAGGCTCCACTAAAAAGTAAATTAACTTCCGTATCGATCGAAGCTAGAGCAAACAGTTCTGATAAAGGATATATCTTCCTTCAGTATAATTTCAATAACTATGATGTTTGTGAAGCTGAGGTTGAAGCAGCGAAAAAAAGCTCTCTTTGAATAACCAGAAAAATGCGAGCCCTGTTATCACAGGGCTCTGATTATGTTTTGCTAATTAGCCTGTTATGTGTTCGGTAGTTACAAAAACCCTGAAAGAAAAAGAGATATAAGGTTTGACAAAGGATTACCTGATAGCGGCCTACTTGTCAGCAATTGCTATCTGGCCAGTCACACTGGCGTTAATTGGTCTCTCTGCAGGAGCGGCATTCTATATGAGACGCAGGGGGCTGGGCGTAGTCCTCGTCATTCTGTTCATGCTGGTGACCATTGCTGCGCGACAGTTTGAGCATCACATGTAGAATCATACCGCCCCATGAAAATGCTCATATCTTATTTATAGGCAGAAACGGTGTGTTCTGGCTATGTATGGCAGAAATGGTGTGTTCTGCCTATAAGGGCAGATAGCGCTCGAAAATGGTCGTAGAGAGCGTGCTATGGCAGGAGATGTTTAAGCGCCCACCAGCCCGCGCAGAAGATTTCGGTGGGCTTCACAAGGCAGCGAAGGAGACCCAGCACCGCATGGGAATAGCTCAGCCCAATGGGGAAGCGTTCAGGTTAAAAACAAGCCGATGAAAGTGATTGTATTGGATTAATCTTCTTCGATGTTACGATAATACTTTATTTACTTTTGGGGATAAGTTGATGTCAGTATGGAACATCATTGTTTTGATATTCGCTATTATTATCTATGTTCTTCCCGGCGTTATCGCCAGTTCAAGGGAGCATAAAAACTCAACGGCAATATGGGTGCTAAATATTGTCTTGGGCTGGAGTTTCTTGGGGTGGATAGCCGCGCTTGTATGGTCTTTCACAAGCCCAGGAGTGGTAAAGATAGAACCGCAGGCATTTGGCGTAGAATCTATAGATGCCGGTTCAGTAGATGATACTAAAAAATGCCCGTATTGCGCCGAAACAATAAAAAAAGAAGCAATATTGTGCCGATTTTGCGGAAAAGACCTACCATAAGTGTTAATCATCCAGAAATAGAACCCCGCTTCGGCGGGTTTTTTTGTACCTTTGTGTTTCACAAAACGCAATGCTTGCCATTTATGTTGCATAAACTACAATACAAATTGACTGTATAAATATCAGGGGTAAGCAGATGAACCGATCACAAATCACGGTAGCACTTTGCCGGGAGCATCTTCAGTCCATTCGTGAAATTCAGGAAGAGGAGCGCAAGCGTTCTCCGATTGGTGTAGCACCAACGGTAAACGCTATTGCCCGCGCATTGGTCGCTAAGGGCCTTGAATCCGTTAAGCGGGGTGGGTGATGGAGCAACTACAGAGACTGGCTGAAGTTATTGCCGAAACCTATATTCGCGATCTGCGCCGGGAAACTGGCTCCAACATTCTTAGCATTGACGGTGTAAGTGGCAACGTTGAAAAACACCTGCTCGCCGCGGGGCTTATTGGCATCACGATCACCCGGGCAGGTTTTGGCTACCGGCGATGGTACATTTGCCCGCATTGTGGTGGCCGGGCTGCGAAATTATTCATTGGCCGGAAGGATGTAGGGTGTCGCAAGTGCTGGAGCCTTCACTATGCCAGCCAGAGTGAAGATGAGCTCGCTCGCTTACGGCGCAGCGTGTGGAAGCAGAGACATAATATTTGGGGGGGTGAGTACCCGCCCGCGGGCAGCCTGTTAAATAGCCCGCTAAAGTTTCCGAAGCCTGCCGGCATGCGATGGGAAACCTTCGAAAAAAAGCGCTCTCGGCTGCTAAAGACTGAATCAGCTTACTGGCGGTTGAAAGAACCGAGGGACGCTAAAGGGTTTGCCCGGGTGATGCGCAAAGCGGAGGCGTCAATTAGGTCATTTGAACGGGCATCCAAAAAGGCTACCCCATGAATACGGTAAGATCACGGTAAGGTAATTGTCTATCTGGTGTTTCAGCCAACAACAGAGAGCAAACTGCTAATGACAAGAATATCTGCCGTACCAGAATCACTAGTTGCTGGATTGCGCAGATGGCCAGCGTTTCCGACTCCTTTCCCTTCACCTGTTACTGAGATTGGTACTCCCAAAGGCGGCGCACTTTATCGCTATGAAGAGGTAATGGGTTTCTTCAGTAAAATGAAACTGTTGTAGCAAGTCTTAGAAATAACATCCACCAGCTGATATGCTTGCCTCGGGAAAAGTCAAAATTAGGTGTCATGCCTTACACAAAATTCGTCAAATTTTGATGTTATGTTCCTCAAAAATGCGTCAAAATTAGATCAACATAACGTCAAAAAAAACCGTCAGTTAAAGCCACCAGCCTTATACATAAATTCGTGCTTGATATCTGTGGAACCGCGCTAAATCTGGTCTGAGCATTTTTTTCTGTAAGGTATGACGGTAAACAACACTGCCGTTTGAAGCACGTAAAAATCAATCTTCCAGATTTTTTTTCTTGATCTCAGAATGAGACGGGTAAATGCCTTTGCTAGGCCGTGAGATAACAGAGCTAACAATACCCAGGCTGAACGGTGAAGTACTTGATAACCATACCCACTACACCATTCACAATGGGCCGGCACAGTCACTACAGACCAAAGAGCGCCACCGCCGCAGGATGGTAGCACTAGCCTACCAGTGGAAGAAAGCGAAGTATGATAGATAACCTCCTTTATAAAATTGGATTAATAGGCAAAAGTTATTGACTACCTTCTGTAGTAGTTAATTAGCTGAATAAAATCAACATATAGTGTTTTTACTGCATTTTTACTGTTATGTAGGCGGTAGAGGGGTTAGCATTTCGTGACATGTCACATTGACATACTGATATCTTCAGGTAGATTTACCAGCAACTGAGCCCGGCCCCCTGGCTTGATCTCATCCCAGATGAGCGATTGTTATGGCCGGGCCTTCTTATATCTGGAGGTAGGGATACTGTTGCATGGCTGATCCGGTTAAAGTTCATAAAGAATATGACGAACTTATCGATCTGTTACTTTCGCGTGGCATGGATGTGCCAGACCGGGATCATGCAATAAAGAAAATCTCTCAAGTAGGTTACTACAGACTCTCCGGATTTTGGTATCCGTGCCGAATCCCTCACATAACTCCCGAGAACATCAGGACGCGTTTAGATCAAGTACGCCCAGGTACGAACTTTCGGGCAGTATACGACCTATACTTATTCGATAAAAAAATGCGTTTATTGATGATGAATGCCTTGGAACGAATAGAGGTTTATGTCCGTTCTGTTATTGCGCATGAAATTGGTAAAATTTCACCTCTCGCATATCTTGATGACTCTTTAATAAATCCTAAGCATCTAAGAGGTCGTCCTCGTGGGCGGTGTAGCGCGAGGGAGGAGTGGCTTAGCAAGCACACAAATGAAATATCCAAAAGTCGAGAGGACTTTATAAAGTGGCATGAGGGTAAGTATGAGGGACTCCCATTCTGGGTTGTTATCGAGGTGTGGGATTTCGGTCTGATGTCGAAGTATTATGCGATGTTAAAAGACGGGCATCGTAACGGGATTCTATCTAGGCTGGGTATTGCTGCGGGTAATGGGGCTATTTTCCAGAACTGGCTCAGCGCCATGAATGTAATGAGAAATCGTTGCGCTCACCACTCACGTATCTGGAACAAGGTTAATGAGCCGAAGTTGATGCCCCTGCCAAATCATCCATATTTTGAACGCCTGAATATGAATGATGATGCCTATGAAAGAATGTACGGCATGATAGCAGTGCTATGGTTTTTGGTGAAAAAGATTGGCCCGGGCTCAAACTGGATTAGGCATGTCGCTGAATTAGTAGACAACAAGCCATATCTTCCCGGTTGTAACTTAACTGCGATGGGACTTCCTGATAACACAGGATTTCCAAGAGCTCTATTCGGTATCGAATAGTAGGGCACATTAAATAATTATGAATGCTACGATCATAGCGCCGCTACTATCTTCTCAGCATTGTGCCCCTGACGCTTCCAGGCGCTGTAAATGTCCTTATCCCACGCTTTGCCCGCTTTTGTCTGATAACCGGCCGCATTGAGCCTCTCAGCGATAATGCGGCCATTGTCGAACCCTTCCCGGATAGTATCAGCAACAATCCCGATAACAGCCGCTTCATTGTACAGGGTCGGCGGGATCCCCTGTTTGCCACCCGCCAGCGCAGCCGCCGCCATTTCCATTCGCTCCACCAGCTCAAGCATGCGCTGCTGTGGGTTGCTCTCTGGCTGGTTCAGTTTGCTGCGAAGGGCATCGAGAAGCCATGCTGTTTTGTCACCGCCCGCCGCCGCTACAGCCTGATTAAATGCGTCATGCAATTCAGCCGGAACGCGGAATGCTACAAGATTGGATTTGCTCATGAGGGGCCGCCATATCAGTGTTTTCGGTCTATACAGTATACAACTGTATAACGATGTTATACGGATTAGGTTTCGCATAACTGACTATTTTCTCCATCCATCCTAACCTTGGGTGTGAGGCGCTGGTGGTCATAAATTTTGGAATGCTTTGGAAATTTTATAACTACTGACGCAGAAGGAACCGCGCTGGCGATAGTCTGGAGTTGAAATACTTACAGGAGCATCCAAAAAAGATGCGTGTTAAATTTATACTGTTTGATACGGATTTGGATTGCGCTGATTGGTAAACGTGCGTCGTGGTTGGCGCTGCATACTATAGGGACGATCGGCCGTATTAAATTTGCCTGGCCCGTACATGCGGGAAAATCCCGGATGTAAGAGGGAACCTTCCAGGAGAACAGGGTAACCAACGGTTATCCTGTTGTTGGCTAGAGGTGGGAAAATATCACCTTTAGAGCCATATCTAGAGTACATGAAGGGCTGTCCCGTATGTAAAACCGACTTAGTCGGTACCTCTATCTCGATGAGATATATGCCCATTTATCCATGCCTCAATTTCATTAGATGGCCAGCGGACACTGCGCCCAATCTTCACTGGATAAGGGAAAGTACCTTTGCCCATCCATTTGTAGATAGCTGTCTTCCCAAACCCGGTTGCTTCACATACCTGTTTCAGGTCCATAAGATAAATTTTCATCGGTTTCACCTCATAAACTGGATGCATGTTGGTTCACTCAGCTAAATGTTGGTTCAAAATCTGGTGGTGTTGGTTCACTTTTTTGATAAATATCCAAATAAAACAATGGACTTTACGTTTTGAGGCAACTGAACCAACCGAACCAACACATTTTGCATGTATATAGAGAAATTTTTACCAAACTTACAGAAGGAGATCAGCACACCATCGCGAGGCGGATATGGCATTTTATCAAAGAGGCAACATTTGGTACGTTGACTATAAAAATTACGAAGGTAAGAGAGTCCGCAAATCTATGGGGACAACCGATAAAAAACTTGCTTCAGAGTTGTATGACAAAGTTAAGTACGAATCATGGTGCTCATCAAGGCTTGGATACATACCACGTGTAACTTTTGAAAAGGCATGCATACGCTGGCTGAAAGAGAAATCGGGTAAAAAAACGTTATGTGATGACAAAAAAAGAATTATGTTCTGGCAGGCATTCTTTGGGACAAGATACCTTGATGAAATAACAGTGGATATGATTTACCAAGCTGTTAACTCAATGATTAATCAGAAGTATGAACAGAACTGGAGAGCCAAGTATCTGGCTTGTAATGCCTCAGCACTGGCCCCATCAAAGTATGTTCCAAAAGCCGTCTCGATGGCGACAAAGAACACTCACCTTGCATTTATGAAGGCTCTACTTCGCAAATCATGGCTTGAATGGAGATGGCTCGAAAAAATGCCTTACATTCGTCTTTATCCTGTCAAGAATACTCGCGTACGTTGGTTGAAACCTTACGAAGCCAAAAAACTTATAAATGCTTGTAGTGAACCATTAAAATCAGTTGTTGAATTTGCTCTTGCAACAGGGCTTAGACGTTCAAATATCATTAATCTTCAGTGGCAGCAGGTTGACATTTCTCGTCGGGTCGCATGGATTCCATCTGAAGAGTCTAAGTCTGGTCAAGCAATTGGCGTGGCTTTGAATCAAAGTGCTTGCGATATCCTTGAAAGGCAGGCGGGAAAACATTCCCAGTGGGTGTTCGTTCACACCACGGCAAAACATCGACCGGATGGAACGCTGACGCCCGCAGTTAGAAAAATGCGGGTGGATGACAATAACGCCTGGCGCGCCGCGCTTAAAAAAGCGGGCATCGAGGATTTCCGTTTTCACGACCTCCGGCACACTTGGGCAAGCTGGCTTGTGCAAGCTGGCGTTCCACTTTCTGCCTTGCAGGAAATGGGAGGATGGGAAAGCATTGAGATGGTTAAAAAGTACGCTCATTTGTCTCCAACGCATTTGCTGATCTATGCTCAGAAACTGGATAGTATTTTACGTGAAGGTTGAAGCACCATTCAAAATCACGTACACAAGGGTGTGCACAATTAGTTTATAAATAAAATAAAAATCATATTAATCAATGTCATTGGTGTTTTAGTTGTTTTTCACATCAAGAAAAGCAAATAAGCTATCTGCCAGCATCAAAAACCTAAAGCCCGCATCCGCCGGGCTTTTTTATTATCGCCATTGTACATGCGCAGAATAATAAACTCGCTTGAGGCCGGGTTATAAATGTGAGACAAACCAGGGAGGATAAATATTTTTGTCACAATGAGGTCTGAATGAAACGCCTTTTAACCCTCCTGATGCTGTTTCTTATTCCCATAGCCTGTGCCGCTGAATCACAACCGATTGAACCACGCGTTAAGCCTGCTTATCCCGCGAAAGCCGAAAAAAAAGGGATACCGGGCCTGGTTAAAGCGCAATTTGACGTTGATGAGAATGGGCGGGTGACTCACGTTCGGTTATTAAGCTCCGATCCTTCCGGAATGTTTGATAATGAAGTCAGGGCCGCAATGGAAAAATGGCGATACGTCAAAGGGAAGCCTTCCAGCAATAACATCATTACCATTCATTTCACGCCGGGGCCGCTTTGCGTAGAGGTGCCAGCGCCAAACCAGCCCGGCAGTATTCAAAGCAGCGGCGTCCCTTTTCGCTAAAGTAGAACACGGGTAAATGAGCGTAGGGGAGAATCGTGTCAAACGATGGGGGCAGGGATATGAAAAAAACAATAGTGATGGTCGGTTTGGTTATTTTAGCCAGCAGCTGTACGCCGTTTCATCCTTCTGACTGTCATAAGACATCAGCGCTTGGGAGCTGTAGCTCCGGACGCTTCAGCGATGACGATAAATATGGCAAACAGGCGAGAGCGATAAAAGAGTCTATTGATTCCCGGTTATCCAATCGCTACGGCTGGACGGGAAAAAAATGCACAATACATCTGAGATTTAGCGATGAGGGGAAACTGAATAGCGTGACAACGAGTGAAGGTCATAAAGCCTATTGTGCCGCGCTGGTTGATGCCGCTAAACGGGCCACTTTTCCGCCGTTTACCGATAAGCAGGTCTATGATGCTTTTGCTCAGTCCCGATTCAGTATGCAGGGTGAATAAAATTAAAGGTGGCGGACCGCCTGGGGGCGAATAACCTGCTGGAGGATAATGACTGGCAGCAGCCACAGATTGTGCAACCGTGATAAAATAAAGCGATATACCCGTCGTCAGGAGTCACCATGGAATTTGATTGCCCCGTGTGCCATACGCAGCTTGCTGTGCAGGGCAATAGCGCCCGCTGCGAGCGTTGTGCGAAAGAGTATGTTGTCGAAGCCCGCTGCCCGGACTGCCACAAGCCGCTGGAGGTGTTAAAAGCCTGCGGCGCGGTGGATTATTTTTGCCAGAATGGCCACGGGCTGATTTCGAAAAAACGCGTCGAGTTTGTGCCGATTTAATCTTTATCGCTGACGCAGCCTTCGCCGTCGCGCCAGAGTTCAACCAGTGAATCTGGCGCACGATCCTCCGGGATGAGAATAATCAGGCTGTGGTAGCGCTGCTCGCTAACGATCTGGATGCGAAAAAAACGCTGGTCGCCCCGGCCAGGCGAGTCGGGCTGGCCCGGCGGCTTGCCCAGCGGTAGCGACTGTTGGAGAATCGTCGCGATCCGCTGCTTCTGTTGCTCGTTGAGCTTCGCCACGACGATCTTACGCATCCCGCTGAGCGCCGGGATCCAGGCAACGCCACCCTCGCGCGCCAGCTCAATCACCGCGTCATCGCTAAGATCGGCAAGATTCATAGCACCACTCCGACCCGCTCCCAGGCCTGAGTAATCGCCTCTGCGGCCTCTTTGCCAGAGCGTTTCTCGCCGTGGCGAATCGTCAGCCTGGCAAAGGCTGAGAAATCGGCGTCTTTTGCCAGAGATTGATCGCACACCGCGTCGTACCAGGCGTATCCCGCTTTCTCCCATGCAAAACCGCCGAGGGCGCTGGCGGCGAGATAAAAGGCGTGATTAGGAATGCCGGAGTTGATATGCACGCCGCCGTTATCCTGCTGGGTATGAACAAAATCTTTCATATGGGCGGGTTGCGGATCTTTGCCAAGGACAGGGTCATCGTATGCGGTACCCGGCTGCGACATTGAGCGCAGACCTTTGCCGTGGATGCCTTTCGCGAGTAGCCCCTCGCCAATGATCCAGTCCGCTTTGTCTGCCGTCTGCTGGCGCTGATACTGTTTGACCAGCGAACCGAAAACATCGGAAAGCGATTCGTTCAGCGCGCCGGATTGTTCGAAATAGATGAGACCGGCTTCGCTCTCCGTCACGCCGTGGCTTAGTTCGTGCGCCACTACGTCAATGGCGATAGTAAAACGATTAAAAATCTCGCCATCCCCGTCGCCAAACACCATTTGTTGGCCGTTCCAGAATGCGTTTTGATATTCGTGACCATAGTGGACGCTGCCGGTGAGCTTCAATCCGCGGTTATCCAGCGAATCGCGCTGGTAGCTCTTCCAGAAAAAATCATGGGTGATGCCGAGATAGTCATAGGCTTCATCAACGGCAACGTCGCCGTTGGAGGGCTGTCCCTCAAAACGGACCTGAGTACCCGGTAGATCCTGGGTCTGCCCGGCATCATAAATGTCGCGTTCAAGCAGGCCCGGCGTGGTGACGTGGGGCGCGGCAGGGCGCCCCGGAACGTGCGCCATCAGGGTCTGAACGTGGCTGAGGGTATTCTGCGCGCAGCGCTGCTGCTGAAGGGAACCGCGATCGACAATGCGGCGTAAAATGTAGGGCGGAATTACATAACGAGGATAAGCATCTGGCATATCACGCTCCTTAGCCGGATAGAACCGTTTAAAAAGGGCATGACAGCAGTATAGTTATCCTCGGTCGAAATGGCAGGCTTATCCGGCTTTTTTGCGGGAACGGGTTTTCTTCACCGGCGTGATGTTCTTCACTTCGCTCTCTACCCAGCCATCGTTCAGGCGGGTAGTGAGAACGTCTCCCTCGCGCACCTGTTTCGTTTGTTTCAGCACCTTGCCGTCGCTGGCGGAAGTGACGCTATAGCCGCGGGCCAGCGTCGCCAGCGGGCTGACGGCTTCCAGGTGCGTGACCATATTACCGAAGCGTTCACGTTGCTCGCCAAGACGCGCTCGGATGTTTTCCGCCAGCCGGTATTCCAGCTGTTGAATACGGCTCTGGGCGCGGTGAATTCGCGGCTGTGGGTTTTGTTGATTCAGGCGCTGCGCGGCGCGCTGCTGGCGCTGGTCGGCGCGCTTTATTTGCGTCTCAAGAGCGAAACGCATGCGCTGACGCAATCTTTCAAGCTCCGTTTGCTGACGGGCCAGCCGCAGCTGAGGATGCTGCTGCTGCAGGCGGTGAAAAACCTGGGTAAAGCGACGATGGCGGTTGGCAAGGAAGTAGTCCATCGCCATTTCAAGGCGCTGCTGCCCGGACTGGAGCTGGCGCAGCAGCTCCTGCTGGTTGCGGCTGACCATTTCCGCCGCCGCGGAAGGCGTCGGCGCGCGCAGGTCGGCGACAAAATCGGCGATAGTGACGTCAGTCTCATGGCCTACGGCGCTGACGATGGCAATAGGGCTGGCAAAAATCGCCCGCGCCACTCGCTCATCGTTAAAGCTCCATAAATCTTCCAGCGAACCGCCGCCGCGCCCGACAATCAGCACGTCGCACTCCTGGCGCGCGTTGGCCAGCTCAATCGCGCGAACGATCTGCCCCGGCGCATCTTCCCCCTGGACGGCGGTCGGGTAAATAATCACCGGCAGGGAAGGATCGCGGCGCTTGAGCACGTGTAAAATATCGTGCAGCGCAGCACCGGTTTTAGAGGTGATGACGCCGACGCAGTGCGCGGGAGAGGGGAGCGTTTTTTTATGCTGCTGATCGAACAAGCCTTCCGCCGCCAGCGCGGTCTTGAGCTGTTCATACTTCTGCTGAAGCAGACCTTCGCCCGCAGGCTGCATGCTTTCCACGATGATCTGATAATCGCCGCGCGGCTCGTACAGCGTGATATTGGCGCGGACCAGCACCTGCTGCCCGTGCTGCGGACGGAACGTCACGCGGCGGTTGCTGTTGCGGAACATCGCGCAGCGCACCTGGGCGTTATCGTCTTTTAGGGTGAAGTACCAGTGGCCGGAAGAGGGCTGGCTGAAATTGGAAATCTCGCCGCTGATCCATACCTGACCCATTTCACGTTCGAGCAGCAGTCGAACCGACTGATTGAGGCGGCTAACCGTGTAAATTGAGGGGGATTGAGATGGCAACATGTGAGCAAGATCAAATTCTAAATCAGCAGGTTATTCAGTCGATAGTAACCTGCTGGGAGGGGATCGCAAGTATTATTTGCAAAAAAGGGTAGATGCAATCGGTTACGCTCTGTATAATGCCACGGCAATATTTATCCACCCTGGTCGAGATATTGCCCATGCTACGTATCGCTAAAGAAGCCCTGACGTTTGACGACGTCCTCCTCGTTCCCGCTCATTCAACCGTTCTGCCAAATACCGCCGATCTCAGCACTCAGCTGACGAAAACCATTCGTCTGAATATTCCAATGCTCTCTGCTGCAATGGATACCGTGACGGAAGCGCGTCTGGCAATTGCCCTGGCACAGGAAGGCGGCATCGGCTTTATTCATAAAAACATGTCCATCGAGCGCCAGGCGGAAGAAGTTAAGCGCGTGAAGAAGCATGAGTCCGGCGTGGTTACCGACCCGCAGACCGTCCTGCCGACCACCACTCTGCGCGAAGTGAAAGAGCTGACTGAACGCAACGGTTTTGCTGGCTATCCGGTGGTGACCGAAGACAACGAGCTGGTCGGCATCATCACCGGTCGCGACGTGCGTTTCGTCACCGACCTGAATCAGCCGGTGAGCGTTTATATGACGCCGAAAGAGCGTCTGGTGACCGTTCGCGAAGGCGAAAGCCGCGAAGTGGTTTTTGCCAAAATGCATGAAAAACGCGTTGAGAAAGCGCTGGTTGTGGATGACAGCTTCCATCTTCTCGGCATGATCACCGTTAAAGATTTCCAGAAAGCGGAGCGTAAACCAAACGCCTGTAAAGATGAGCAGGGTCGCCTGCGCGTCGGTGCGGCGGTGGGTGCGGGCGCCGGTAACGAAGAGCGCGTGGATGCGCTGGTTGCCGCGGGCGTAGATATTCTGCTGATCGACTCCTCTCACGGCCACTCTGAAGGCGTATTGCAGCGTATCCGCGATACCCGTGCGAAATACCCTGACCTGCAAATCATCGGCGGCAACGTGGCGACCGGCGCGGGCGCACGTGCGCTGGCGGAAGCCGGCTGCAGCGCGGTGAAAGTAGGGATCGGCCCTGGCTCCATCTGTACGACTCGTATCGTGACCGGCGTGGGCGTTCCGCAGATCACCGCCGTTTCTGACGCGGTTGAAGCGCTGGAAGGCACCGGTATCCCGGTTATCGCCGACGGCGGTATTCGTTTCTCCGGCGATATTGCGAAAGCGATTGCCGCAGGCGCAGCCGCCGTCATGGTTGGCTCAATGCTGGCCGGTACCGAAGAGTCCCCGGGCGAAATCGAACTCTATCAGGGCCGTTCGTACAAATCTTACCGCGGTATGGGTTCCCTTGGCGCGATGTCTAAAGGTTCCTCCGATCGCTACTTCCAGACCGATAACGCCGCCGACAAACTGGTACCGGAAGGTATCGAAGGCCGCGTCGCCTATAAAGGCCGCCTGAAGGAGATCATTCACCAGCAGATGGGCGGCCTGCGTTCCTGTATGGGCCTGACCGGTTGTGGTACCATCGACACCCTGCGGACCAAAGCGGAATTCGTACGCATCAGCGGCGCGGGTATCCAGGAGAGCCACGTTCACGACGTGACTATCACCAAGGAATCCCCGAACTACCGCATGGGCTCCTGATTTTCATCGCCCGGCCACGCGCCGGGCGATTTATTTAACCTGTATCACTTGCCTCGGAATTATCGTCAATGACGGATAACATTCATAAACATCGTATTCTTATCCTGGACTTCGGTTCTCAGTACACCCAGCTGGTTGCGCGTCGCGTTCGTGAATTAGGTGTCTACTGTGAACTGTGGGCATGGGACGTGACTGAAGCTCAAATTCGTGAGTTTAATCCTAACGGCATTATTCTTTCCGGCGGCCCGGAAAGCACCACCGAAGATAACAGCCCGCGCGCGCCGCAGTATGTCTTTGAAGCCGGCGTGCCGGTATTCGGCGTATGCTACGGCATGCAGACCATGGCGATGCAGCTGGGCGGCCACGTTGAAGCCTCTAATGAACGTGAGTTTGGCTATGCGCAGGTTGAAGTGCAGACCGATAGCGCCCTGATTCACGGTATCGAAGATGCGCTGAGCGCGGATGGTAAGCCGATGCTGGACGTCTGGATGAGCCACGGCGACAAAGTCACCGCCATCCCGTCTGACTTCGTCACCGTTGCCAGCACCGAAACCTGCCCGTTCGCCATTATGGCTAACGAAGAGAAACGTTTCTACGGCGTACAGTTCCACCCGGAAGTCACCCACACCCGTCAGGGTCTGCGCATGCTGGAGCGTTTCGTACGCGATATCTGCCAGTGTGAAGCGCTGTGGACCCCGGCCAAAATTATCGACGATGCCATCGAGCGCATTCGTCAGCAGGTTGGCGACGATAAAGTGATCCTCGGCCTGTCCGGCGGCGTGGATTCCTCCGTGACCGCCATGCTGCTGCACCGCGCCATCGGCAAAAACCTGACCTGCGTCTTTGTGGATAACGGTCTGCTGCGTCTGAATGAAGCCCAGCAGGTTATGGATATGTTTGGCGATCGCTTCGGCCTGAACATCGTTCATGTCGAAGGCGAGGCGCGTTTCCTGGCTGCGCTGGCGGGCGAAAACGATCCGGAAGCGAAGCGTAAAATCATCGGCCGCGTGTTCGTTGAAGTGTTTGACGAAGAAGCGCTGAAGCTGGAAGACGTGAAATGGCTGGCGCAAGGGACCATCTATCCTGACGTCATCGAGTCCGCTGCTTCCGCAACCGGTAAAGCGCACGTCATTAAATCTCACCACAACGTGGGCGGCCTGCCGAAAGAGATGAAGATGGGCCTCGTTGAACCGCTGCGCGAGCTGTTCAAAGATGAAGTGCGTAAGATTGGCCTCGAACTGGGTCTGCCGTACGATATGCTGTACCGCCACCCGTTCCCGGGGCCGGGTCTGGGCGTGCGCGTGCTGGGCGAAGTGAAGAAAGAGTACTGCGACCTGCTGCGCCGCGCGGACGCAATCTTCATTGAAGAGCTGCACAAAGCTGACCTGTACAACAAAGTGAGCCAGGCGTTCACCGTATTCCTGCCGGTCCGTTCCGTCGGCGTCATGGGCGATGGCCGTAAGTACGACTGGGTCGTTTCCCTGCGTGCGGTTGAAACCATCGACTTTATGACCGCTCACTGGGCGCATCTGCCGTACGATTTCCTCGGCCGCGTATCCAACCGTATCATCAATGAAGTCAACGGTATTTCCCGCGTGGTGTACGACATCAGCGGTAAGCCGCCGGCGACCATTGAGTGGGAATAAACTTTATTCTTTGCGTTAATTGAATAAAAAAATAATGCCATTAATGATTGACGTCATTAATGGCATTTTTCTTAACAATATCGCCGAATTACGGCATTCCCTGAGACGATGAATACCGATACACCGGGTTTCTACTGTCAACCCCGTTCTTCAATTGCCGCTGGCGTATTCTCCCGCTGACACCATGCAACGGCCATCGCCAGAGCTGCCACCACCAGGGCCAGCGCGGCGGAAACCGCTAAACTGCCCCTTATCCCGAGATAATCATTCAGCCACGCGTAGGCAAACGGCGAGGCGGCGGCCAGCAGCTGCGCGGGAATCAACAAAATACCGGTTCGTCGGGCATAATCCTCGGCGGCAAAAAGCTGCAGCGGCAGAGTGGCTTTAAAAACGGTCGTCAGGCCGTTGATCGCGCCGTAACCCAGCACAAATCCGCCGGCCGCCCACGACAGATATGGCCCGCTCAGGCCGAGCGCAAAGCAGAGCGGCATCAACAGGGTGGTCAGTATCGTTAGCCGCAACGGCGTAAGGACAGAACCGGATGCCACTTCGAGAAAGCGCGCGCCGGTTTGCCCAATCCCCCACAGCATTCCCACCGCGACAGGAAGCCCGACGCTGGCGATATACTCGGGGAGATGCGTCGAGGTACCGTTGGAAACAAAGGTTACCAGCGCAATCAGCGACGCGTACAGGAGGGCAGGGCGTTTATCGCGGCGGGAGAGCCGCTGGCGTTGCATTATCCGTTTCGGTGACGGCAGTCTGTGATTTGGCATTTTCCACAGCAGCATCGCGCTAAGCAGGCCAAACAGGGCATAAATCAGCAGCGCATGCCGCCAGTCCATCTGCGTCAACAACCCGGCGCCGAGCGGCCAGAACAGAGCCGAAGCCAGGCCGCCGGCCAGCGTCACGCGCGAGATAGTTAATCTGGCGCTTTGCCCATAGATATTCACCAGCGCGGCGAACAGCGCGTCGTAGAGCGCCAGACGCATCCCGGCGCCGGTCAGAACCCAGGCGGCGAACCAGCCCGGTAGACTCTGGACGTAAGCCATTATCAGGCAGCCCGCTGAAATCATCAGCGTACCCGTGACCACCACCCGTTGGCCCCCAAAGCGGGCCAGTAGCCGGGCGACAAACGGGGAGAGCATCGCCATCATCAGCATGGCGATAGTCAGGCCAAAGTAGATTTCCGTTGCGGCCCAGCCGGTCTCCTGAGCAATAGCTCTGGCGAAAGTGCCGGGCATATAAAATGAGACTCCCCAGTTTATTAGCTGGTTGCACCCGGCGGCAAGCGTGACGGCGCCCGGCGCGGAGAGTGGTTTTGCAGATGTTTTCATGATCGTCCATTTTGTTACGCTGTTGTCGGCAGCATACCCTGCACGCTATTGTGGAGGCAGGCCGGTCCATTTATGACCCTTATAAGAGAAACTTTGTGATGATGACGCTCAATCTGGGAAATCTGGCGACGTTCCGCCTGGTGGTACAGCGCGGAAGCTTTTCCGCCGCAGCTGACCTGCTGGGGCTGTCGCAGCCTGCGGTAAGTCTGCAGGTACGTCAGCTGGAACAATTTCTCCAAACCAGACTGCTTGAGCGAACAGGACGAGGCATCAAAGCGACGGCGGCCGGCATCGCCCTGCTGGCGCACAGCGAGCGGATTGAACTGGCGGTGGGCGCGGCAGTGCAATCGGTTAGCGAATTCAATCGAGAAATCAGCGGCTCGATAACGTTGGGTACCGGGGCGACCGCCTGTATCCACCTGTTACCGCCGCTGCTGCAGAAGCTGCATCAGGATCACCCTCTGCTGACGGTGAGGGTCACGGTTGGCAATACCCTGGAAGTGGTTCGGGCTATCGAGGAGAACCGGCTTGATCTGGGCCTTTGTACGCTTCCGGCGAACGGACGCAGCCTGGCGGTGACGCCGGTTTTAGATGAAGAGTTTGTCGGTATTTTTAGCGATGCTCAGGACGACCTGCCCTCGCCGCTGACGCCAGAGGTTCTGCAATCATTGCCGCTAATTGCTTTTGAAGCGGGGAGCGGAACCCGGGATCTGATTGACGGCTGGTTTCGCCATAATGGACTGATGGTCGTGCCAGTCATGCAGTTAGGCAGCATTGAGGCGATTAAGCGGATGGTGCGAGCGGGACTGGGATACAGCATCGTGCCGCGTATGGCGGTAGAGGATCCGCAGGATCGCGTCGGCCTGAACGTGCAATCGTTGACTCCGCGCCTGTATCGGCAGTTAGGCATCGTCATGCGGCAGGATAAAATCATCAGCAAAGGCATCGCTGAAGTGCTGCGTTTGCTCTCTCAGGCCGGTTGCTGAACAGCGTACCGCGCTTATTTTTGTACCGGCGTTTTTAGCGGATCTGAAGGTTCAACGGTGATAGTGGATTGCTGCGATTGCTTTTTGTCCTGATGATGGTACCAGGCACCGATGGAGGAGTAGACAAAGCGTCCAAAGAAGAAGATAAAGCTGATAAGCAGTACGATACGGGTCATGCGACGGTTAAATCGATGTCGTTTACGCATACTGGGTGCCTGACTCACAAAAGGTTCCTTAAAGTATACCCAAAGGATGGGCGATGTGCGTATTAAGGCACAGTAACGCGGAAGGGTCAATTGATGAGGATGTAAAAATCCCAGGGGTAAAACATTAATTAATGTTATATAAGATAATCCTCGTATTTACATGCTTTCTGCTTATCGCAAATTGATGTTAAAAAAAAGACATTATTAATATTAGCGACGTGATTTTTTGATTTATATCAATCGTCTATTCTCACCGACAACTAAAATCACCAGCCAGTTCCGCGTTGTTATTCCTTGCGCGATTATGACGGTTGGTTGGATGCCTGCCTGAATATACCCTGCAGGATTTAGGGTTATCCGTAGAGCATCTATGAACATTATTAAACTTTACAGAAGATATCGGGATAAATGGTGGTCGCTGCCGCTCATCTTACCCATCCTTTTACTCCCCCTGGCAAGATGGGCGAACACCGTTGCTGTACTGAATGGTAATGAAGTTTATCTTTACTATTTACCTCTGGCGTTAGTGCTGAGCCTGATGCTGTTTTTCGGCTGGGCTGCTTTACCGGGGATCGTTGTCGGTTTGCTGCTTTCCATTACGCGCGGCATGGCGCTGGAAGATTCCATCGGCGTGATTTTCCACTTTCTTATTCCGACCGTCCTTTGCTGGGGCGGGTATCGCGTTTTTGTCCCGCGAAGGCAGCAAATCTCGCATGGCAATGTGCGACTGATGCCTCAACGATTGTTCTGGCAAATGTTGCTGCCATCGCTGATCTTTCTTATCCTTTCCCAGCTCGCCGAGTATTTGGGGATCCATCCTCGCGCGACCGGGTTGATTGGGGTCAACCCCTTAAGTTTGCGTTCGCTTATCACCTTTCAGGCCCTGATGGCCGGATGCCTGACCGGCGTGCCGCTATGCTACTTTCTGATTCGAATTATCCGCAACCCGCTCTATATTCGGGGTTTTGTTTCTCAGATTCGCCTGCAGATCGATCCGAAAATAAAGCCCTTAGAGTTTATTTTATGGGCGGTAGTGCTGTTAATTTTATTAGTTTTGCTATTAATGCCGCTAAGTAGTACGAGCACTATTTTTAGTACAAATTATACCTTGTCCTTGCTTATGCCGGTGATGCTGTGGGGGGCGATGCGTTTTGGCTATCGCTTCATTTCATTGGTCTGGTCCCCTATATTAATTGTTATTATCCACTTTCATTATCAATATCTCCCGCATTCACCGATTTACAGTAATCAGCTGGCTATTATCTCCTCAAGCTATCTGGTGTTTTCATTTATTATCGCCTATATGGCGATGCTGGCGACGCAGCAGAGAATTTTTTATGCGCGTATGCGGCGGATGGCCTTCATTGATCCGGTTGTACGCTTGCCCAATATCCGCGCGCTGAGCCGGGCGTTAAATAAATCCTCCTGGTCAGTACTGTGCTTCTTACGCATTCCCGAGCTGGAAATATTGGGCCGCCATTACGGCGTTCTGTTGCGCATTCAGTACAAGCAGCTGCTGGCCGAGTCGCTTGGCGATCTATTGCAGCCCGGGGAGGATATCTATCAGATGGCCGGGCACGAGCTGGTTATCCATCTGCACAGTGAAGACCATCAGCAGCGAGTCCCCCTGCTGTTTGACCATCTCAAAAAGTTTCGCTTTGTCTGGAACGGTATGCCGCTGCAGCCGCCCGTGGGATTCAGCTATTGCAACGTTCGCTCTCCGGTGATGCATCTGCATTTACTGCTTGGAGAACTCAGCGGCGCGGCTGACCTTTCCCTGGCGACCGGAAGTCCTGAAAATTTACAGCGTCGCGGCGCCATTAATACGCAGCAGGAGCTGAAAGACAAAGTCATGATAATGAATCAGCTGGTGAAGGCGCTGGAGCACGATCGCTTCGTTCTGATGGCACAACCGATCGTCGGCATCCGGGGGGATAGCTATCATGAAGTTCTGCTGAGAATGCTGAACGACAACGATGAAATCATCATGCCGGATGTCTTTTTACCAGTGGCGCACGAGTTTGGACTGTCGGCGCGTATCGATAGCTGGGTCCTCGAACATACGTTGATCTTTATGGACAAGCGGCGCAAAAAGCTTCCTGGAATGCGCCTGGCGATAAATATCTCGCCGTTTTCAGTGAGTAACAGTTATTTTCATCAGCAGGTAAAAACGCTGCTGGAGCATTATGACATTGAACCCTGGCAGATTATTTTTGAGCTGACGGAGAACCATTCACTGACCAATCCCGAGCAGGCGCGGAAAACCCTGGCGCAGCTTCAGGACCTGGGCTGTCGGGTAGCGATTGATGACTTTGGCACCGGCTATGCCAGCTACGCGCGGCTGAAAACGATGAATGCGGATCTGCTGAAAATCGACGGTAGTTTTATTCGTAATCTGGTGACCAGCAGTCTGGACTATCAGGCCGTTGCCTCTATTTGCCTTCTGGCGAGGATGAAAAATATGCAGGTGGTGGCCGAATATGTCGAAACGCCCGAGATTCGGCAGGCTGTGGTTTCGCTGGGGATTGATTATATGCAGGGCTATGATATCGGCAAACCGGCCCCGCTTGAGGCGCTGGTTGAGGATTGATAAGCGAATGGGCCGGACGTCCGGCCCATATGCGCGAAACTAGCTTGCCGCGTCAGGCTTCTCTTCTTCGCTGATTTTCAGCCACCAGTCAGGTACCCCTTCCCAGTATTCCTGCTCTTTTTCCAGATCGAGCAGCACCAGCGCATTCTGGCTAAACCAGTCGTGCGGGAAGGTCAGCGTCCAGTGGTTTGCCTCGGTTTTCAGCGTAAGGCTCGGCGGCGTTGTCGTTGCCTGACGCTGGTTATTCAGCAGCACGCCAAGGCGCAGCAGCTGAATTAACGGCAGAAACTGCTTCTTCTTAAACAGCGTGAAACGCGGTAAATCATCCAGCTTAATCGCTTTACGGTGATAGCGAACTAAGGTGGCCATCAGCATCTGCTGTTCCTGATTAAAGCCCGGCAGATCGCTGTTTTGCAGGATATAAGCCGAATGACGGTGCATGCCGCTGTGGTTAATATTCAAGCCGACTTCATGCAGCATGGTCGCCCATTTCAGCAGCGCCGCCAGATGGGGGTTCGCGAGCTTGGGATTCTGCTCCTGCCATTGCTCATAAATATGCGTGGTGGTCTCCAGCACCCGACGCGCCTGCTCGCGGTCGATATTGTACTGGTTCGCCAGGCTCTGCGCGGTGCGGCTACGGATATCCTGGTGACGGAAACGTCCTTCCATCTCGTACAGTACGCCTTCGCGCAGCGCGCCGTCGGACAAGCGCAGCTCTTTAATCGCCAGCGCGTCAAACACCCCGCACAGGATAGCCAGACCGGGCGCAAAAACGGCTTTCCGATCTTCAGACAGCCCGGGCAGGCTTAGCGAGTCGAAGTTTTTATACTTCAGCAGCTCTTCGACCAGCATCTCGAGGCGCTCGGGAGTGATGAACCCGTCTTTCTCGCCCATGGCCACCAGCACTTCGTGAGCGGCTTTAATGGTGCCCGATGCGCCCAGGGCGACGTTCCACCCCTGGATGCGGAACTGCCAGGCCAGAGTTTCCAGCTTCTGCACGGCGGAAAGACGCGCGCGCTGGAAATTCTCTTTGTTGATGACGCCGCCAGCAAAGTAGGCCTGAGAGAAGCTCACGCAGCCCATACGGCGGCTTTCCACCAGACGAGGCTCGAAATCCTCGCCGATAACCAGCTCGGTAGAGCCGCCGCCGATATCGATGACCAGCTTACGGCCTCGCTCCGGCTGCGTGTGCTCCACGCCCATAAAAATCAGACGCGCTTCTTCGTTGCCGGGAATGATTTCGATCGGGTAGGGGATGACCTGCTCCGCGCGCTTGAGGAACTCTGCGGCGTTTGTCGCCTGGCGCAGCGTGTGCGTGCCGACGATACAGACGCTTGATGGGTCAAAACCCTGCAGGCGCTCGGCGAACAGCGACAGGCAGTTCAGCCCGCGCGCAATAGCCTCTTCGCTCAGTACAGAGTTTTCATCCAGGCCGTCGGCCAGATGTACGCGCTGCTTCAGGCGACCGATGATCTGCATTGCCCCGTCAACGACACGGGCGATCACCATATGAAAACTGTTCGAACCGAGGTCGACCGCAGCGAACTCCTGCGGCCGAGGGGCATTTTCGTTTATTGGCATAGGTTAATCGGGCTGTTCAAGTGATTTGAGGTAGTCGTATATCGCCATCTGTGCGCGCACTTTGCGGCGATTGCCGCGCGGCACGTAGCGATTACTCAGTTCTTTATCAAGATAGCGTGCTTTCACCGTATCGTTGAAGAGGAGATCGAAAATATCCAGCACCCGCTGTTTCAGGCGCGGATCCAGCAGCGGCGCGGCCACTTCGATACGATAGTCAATATTGCGCGTCATCCAGTCCGCGGACGATAGCCAAACCTGCTTATCGCCGCCGTTTTCAAAGCAATAAACGCGGTCATGCTCAAGGAAACGGTCAACAATGCTGGTCACGCGAATATTTTCGCTGATTCCTTCCAGACCGGGGATCAGCGAGCACATACCGCGAATAAGCAAATTAACCGGCACGCCGGAGCTGGAAGCGGCGTAGAGACGGTCTACCAGCCCCTTATCGACCAGGTTGTTCAGCTTCAGCATGATGCCCGACGGCTGGCCATTTTGCGCGTTGGCGATTTCACGATCGATCATCTCATAAAGCAGGCGACGCGAGTTTTGCGGCGACACCAGCAGATAATCGAAGCTGACCGGGCGGTAGGGGTTTTCGATAAAGTTAAATACCCGGCGGACTTCATTGGTGATGCGCGCATCGGCGGTCAGCAGCGAGTAGTCGGTGTAAAGACGCGCGGTTTTTTCGTTGAAGTTGCCGGTGCCGATATGCGCATAGCGCACGACTTCATCGCCCTCTTTGCGCGAAACCAGGAACAGCTTGGCGTGGATCTTGAGGCCCGGCGCGGAGAAGATAACGTGCACGCCGGCTTCGGTCAGGCGTTTAGCCCAATGAATATTGGCTTCTTCATCGAAACGCGCCTGCAGCTCCACGACCACCGTCACTTTCTTACCGTTGTGGGCGGCGTGAATCATCGAGTCGATAATCCGTGAATCTTTCGCGACGCGGTAGATGTTGATTTTGATAGCCAGCACGCTTGGGTCGAAAGAGGCCTGGCGCAGCAGCTCAAGGACGTGTTCAAACGTATGGTACGGGTAGTAAAGCAGCACGTCGCGTTCGCGGATTGCGTCAAAGCCGTTGCGGAATTTATCAAACCACAGATGACGCAGACGCGGCATCGGTTTGTTAACCAGATTGGCTTTGCCGACGTTCGGGAAGCCGATAAAGTCTTTAAAGTTGTGGTAACGACCGCCCGGCAGCATTGAATCGTAGTTGGAGATGGAGAGCTTATCGCGCAGCATTTCGACCATCGCGTCGGGCATATCGCGCTGATAAACGAAGCGCACCGGCTCGGCGGTCAGGCGCTGTTTCAGGCTGGAGGACATCAGCTCCATCAGGCTCGATTCCATCTCGTGCACCAGATCGTATTCGGCGTCACGGGTCATTTTCATCGAGTAGGCGTTCAGCGCGTCGTAATCAAAAAAGCCCTTGAAGATATCATCCAGGCAGTAGCGCAGGATGTTATCTAACAGAATCATCGGCTTGCGGCGGCGAGGCGCTTCCGGCGGCAGGTTCACAAAACGCGGCACCTTGTCTGACGGAATTTCAAGCAGCGCGTAATTGATGGTATCCCCGCGAATAATCTCGACGGCCAGGTAGGTGTAATCATCCTTCAGGAACTGCACCAGATCCGTTTCGCGGTTAATCAGGATTGGCGTGATGTGCTGACGAAGATACAGCTTGAAGTAGTTACGCAGCCAGGACTGCTGGTTGACGGAGAGCTGGCGTTCGTTGATCAGGAAAATCTGGTTACGCGCCATTTCCAGCAGCAGCTCGTTGTATAAGCCGTCAAACTCCTGATCGGCCTTGAGCACGCGGGCCTGAATTTTGCCCAGCAGATGGCGAGAGTGTGCGGTACTGCCTTGTTCTTCGCTGATGATGATGCGGCGCTTCAGCTCGGCAAAGCGCACTTTATAAAATTCATCGAGGTTATTGGAGTAAATCCCTAAAAAGCGCATGCGCTCGATCAGCGGGTTGCTTTTGTCCGCCGCTTCCTGAAGTACGCGCTCGTTAAAGGATAACCAGCTGAGTTCTTTTTCGATGTATAGCTTTTCCTGGCCCATTACAGCTCACACTCCGGTAGATGTATGTTGCTATTTCATTATGGCGAGCTTTGCCACTGAATGTCCAATTATGTCAAAGAAGTATGACTGTTTTCTTTCAGTATATAGCGAAGAAAAACAGACGATTTTCGCGACTTACGTTATGTTCAAGGCAAGGTGAGATTCAGGAGCAAAACCATGTGGGAGACGCGAGCGTTAGAACTGAATAATCAGGATATATGGAACTGGTCATCGGTATGCAATCTGGTCAGGTATGCCTCTCAGCATGGCTTTAATGCTATCGTGGTGGGGCAGGCAGATCTCTTCGGTAAGCTGGTGTCCCCGAAGGGATATACGCCTTTCCACTATAACGATAGCGTTTCCAGCCAGCAGAGAGCGCGCTGTATCTACCTTAATCGTCTCGCCATGTATTGCCGCGAGCAGGGGCTGCGATTTTATTTACAGGCAAAAGAGCTGGATTTCCCAACGGAATTGCTGTTGTCGCATAAGTATCTACTGGATAACCAGCAAGGGATCCTTTTTGATGTGGATTTCTGGAGCCGCTGGCTGACAGACAAAATTCGCGGCGTTTGTCAGGGAATTCCAGCTTTAACAGGGCTAATTATTGCGCTTTCCAGCACCGATGGTTTATTGCCGATTACGCGCCCTAAATGGGATATAAACGCCAGGGATGAGCCTGAAAATACCCGGCAACCGTCGCAAAGCTTTGTGCTCTATCGCCGTTGTTTTCAAGCGCTCAGCCAGGTGGTTACCGCACAAAATAAACATCTGGTTTTGCGGGTTTTCCCTGCAAGTAATGATGATCTTGGTACCGTTCTCGATGCTATCGAGCCGCTTCCGCCAACCGTTTCGGTATCGATCAAGTTAACGCCAGAACGTTTCTGGCCAGCATTTCCAAATAATCCCGCACTGCTTCAGGTCACTATGCGAGACGTCTGGGTTGATATTGATTTAGCAGGCGAAGAGGTGGGCTGGGGCGTTATGCCTTTCTTGCGCATTGATGAGTTAAAAGGCCGACTGCTGTGGTGCCAAAGCGCGAATCCCAGAATCACCGGTGCGATATGCAAAACCAGTTGGGAGAGCGTTGATAACCACTGGATACCGGAAACGTTAAGCGAATGCAATCTGTTTGCCTGTAGCCAGCTGTTAGGTCATGGTGCGGGAAAGACCCAGGAGCAGCTGTTGGATCTCTGGCTGGCTGAGCGTTACGGCTGGTGCCCCGATGTTACAGTCACCCGCCGTTTTCAGCAGCTACTTGAGCAGGCAACGGAGGTGCTTTACCAGGCGATTTATGTTCGCGATCACGTTTTTCACCGCCATAGTCAGCTACCGGAAAGCTACGGTCAGGCAGTATGGAGTTTGTACAGCCAGCTGGCGCGTAATCACTGGCTGCCGGGGTCGGCCAAGGATATCCACTTCACGCGTGACGATCCGCAAATATCGATGGAAAACCTCACGCGAATTGCGCAAGAGAAGGATGAGGTAGCGGCAGATGCCCTGAAGCTATGCGCGCAGGCGCTGGAGTTTGCCGAGAATGCCGCGTTTCCCACGGCGCTCTATCGGCTCTGGCAGAATGAATGGCGGGGGCTCGCACTCTACTGTCAGCTGTTCACGCATGCACAGAAAGCTTTTTTTACGCTGCATTTTGCTCGTGAGGTGGAGAATAGCTGGAGTATGAGAGAAATCTGCCATATCAACGTGCAGGCGTTGTATCAGGGGGCATCCGAAATGGAGATGCTTTGCCAGCAGATGAACGAAGCATCGCCTGGGTTTTATATCATGTTCGATGCGGGTCGGGTTCGTAGCCTGGCTGATAGCCTGAGTAGCGAACTATCGGCACTCAGGCATTAGGTATTAACGCGTGCGGTATAAAGCCTCGACCAGGCTGAGTATCGCCAGCGCCTGGCCATATGGCATTGCAGTTAGGGGGATTCGTCGGTAATGGTCAAGGTCGTGTCCCATTGCCGTGCCAAATGAAACCTGGGTTAATTCTCCCTCCGGCGAGATATGCTCAATAATGCCTGCGATTGCTCGTTCGGCAACGGGTAGATAGCTGTCGTCGAGGTAGCCGAGACGTATCGCTTTCAGGATACCGGCTGCAAATCCCCCTGTTGCTGAGGCTTCAGCGTAGCTTGTTGCATCATCTAATAGCGTCGGCCATAGCCCGTTTTCACATTGACAGCGGGCGAGGGCGGATACCTGGCCCTGCAGGATGTTACAGAGCTGGCGATAGAAGGCGTCATGCTCATCAAGATTGAGCATTTCCAGTAGTTCAGGAATCGCCAGTGTTATCCAGCTATTGCCACGAGCCCATCGGGCACCGGCAAAATGATGCCTGCCGTCGAAATTCCAGCCGTGAAACCATAAACCACTTTTTCTATCCGTAAGGTAGTGAATGTGCTGTAGAAATTGAAATTTTGCTTCTTCTACCCAGTAAGGTTTTTGCAATAAAAGCCCAATCCTGGCCAGAGGCAGGACCGCCATCATCAAGGTGTCATCCCAGATTTGCTGATAATGCGCGTTTTCGTAGGTGACATGCTGCATGCAGCCTTCATCAGTGCGCGGAATCTGACGATAAAGCGCATCTCCCCACACTTCCAGATACGCGCGCCATTCGTGACGCGCGTCCTGCTGGTAGCGACTGGCAAGCGTCAAAAAAGGGATCGCGGTATTAATATTCTTCTCCGGCGTTCCTTCGGCGAAACGGGCGCTGAACCAGTCGTCAATAATCTGCCTGGCGCGAGATGAGCCGGTAAGTTCATGGTAGCGGTAGAGACCAAACAAGCCGATACCATGTGTCCATTCCCATCCAGCCCAGCCTTTTGTATCAATCACGCGCCCGTCAGGCAGGCGCTGCAGGAATTGACCATTGTCATCCTGAATTGCGGTGAGGCTATCGATCAGTTTTTCGATAAGACGGATGATTTCAGGATGGCTTATTTTCTGCGACATAGAGATTCCCTTGCGTTGTCGTTTCAGCTGTATGCTGCCAGTGGGTATTCATATGCGGATGCCCGGTAAGTAACTCTACGGTTTGTCGTACCTGCGTTGATGCATCTTCGGGTTTACCGCCAGACCGCAGACGCTCTAGCTCGAAGGTAAGCGTCTTATGACACTCCTGGCTTAGACGAAAGCGAAACGCGCCGTACATCGCCAGCAGAGTGAGTAAACCCGGTCCGATAAGGAATACCCACCAGATGCCGTTTAGCGCGGCGGCATCTTGCGACTCTGCACCTTTGGTAAAGCCAAACGCCTCCAGCGCCAGTCCAACAATAAACAGGGCCAGCGCCTGGGAAAATTTGCGCGTTAGCATCATGACGCCCGCGTAAATGCCTTCACGTCTGACGCCGGTATAAGCTTCATCCACATCAGGTAAAAAGTTGTAGACGTTCCATGGGATAAGATAGGTTCCGCCGCGTGCGATGCCCATCACGATGGCCCCGCCGAATAAGAATCCTGATAAATGGCTAATGGAGGCGGAAAGCTGGCTGAACCACAGTAGAGCGCACATAATCAGTGCAATTGCCAGTTTGTAGGCGTTGCCGTTGCCGATGCGAATACAAAGCCAGGTAAAGAAAGGGATGGCAAAAAATTGAAATAGCGTCATCAGGCTCATTGCCTGGGAAGCTAAGGATGCGCCGACCTGAAGTACATATGTAAGATAGTGCATAAACAGCGAGCCGAAAATATCCAGGGCGACGGCTCCGCCAACGTACATCATGATGTGAATGCGAAAAGTACGTAAACGGAAAGTTGAAGCCATTTCTCGATACAGCGAAATAATTGTTTTCCCCATCCCGCGCTGAGTCGAAGGCGGCGGGAGATTCTCCCGTTCCCAGGTTCCCCGCCAAACGAAGATCCACGGTAGGGCGAAGAGTACGGAAAAGACCAGGCCGATATATAAAAATGCCTGCGATTTATCGGCGACGTGCGCCAAAATTTGTCCTGGGATAAGTGCAGATAAAAACGCTGTCGCCTGGGCAAATAGCATCCGCGCGCCAGACATTTTTGAACGCAGATCGTAACGCGAGGTCATCTCCGCAGGCAGCGTATCGTAGGGCACCATCAAGAGGGTAAAAACGGTGCTGAATAACAAATAAGTACCAAGATACCAGGCATAGCCAAAACCGCTTACCCACATCAGGGCAAAGCAAAAGGAGAGCGGCGCGCCGATAATAAAGAATATTCGGCGTCGCCCCCAGCGCGTGCGAATATTGTCGGTGATATAACCCATGATCGGGTCGGTGATGCCATCCCAAATTTTGGCGATCGCAAAAATGGATGCTGCGGCGGCGGGAGAAAGGCCCGCCACTTCAATATAAAAATAAAGCAGCCAAAGCCCGGTGATCGTCATTGCCCCGCTGCCGAAGATATCGCCCATCCCCCAGCAGAGAATATTGCGTGTTTTTACTTCCCGTGGTGCCGTTACTGTCCTCGTCATTTTTCCTGTCTCTTCTGTCAGTAAAGAGGAAGTAGCACAGTAAAAGAGGTGAAAATTTTGCGGAATCGTCATTAAGGCGCTTTTGTTAAGAACTGAGAGCGGGGCGGAGAAAGCGGATTAAATGAAATAAATAGCGTGATATGGCCGGCAGTATTAGGACGGGCGAAAAAATGAAATGTGATAGCCATCGCTATTTCTGCGGAAGGAGCGAGAAGAAATGTGTCCGAAATCACAGATGAACTGCGGGAAAAAAGGACGTTGTGAGAACGGCGACAGATTACTTATGTCGATGCTGTTTTGCCCTACGGCGATCGATAATGACTGTGTTCAGATAGCATTCCCATTTCATCTCAGGAAATCCTATGAACATTTTTCTTTCAAACTGGCGCCCGCACGCAGATGGTATTACTCGCGACACTGAGATTTTTCAAAAAGCGCTGGATACCTTATCGCAAGCGGGCGGCGGTACGCTGGTGGTGGAAAGTGGAAAATATTACCTTGGCGGGTTACGCATGGGGTCAAACACCTGCCTGTGGTTGTCACCCGGTGCAGAACTCATCGTCAGCGATAATTATGCTGATTTCACCCAGGCGGTGGCCTTAAGCCGCGCAGAGTGCTCAGACCGGGCTTTCCTCTATGCCCTGGATGCCGAAAATATCTCGATTTGTGGGGGCGGTACTATTTACGGTAATGCCGATGGTTGGTTCTCCTCATCGGTTGATGATATGGGCTATCGCACGCCCGCCGAACAGCGGCCGCGCATGATTCTTCTGGAAAATTGCCAGCGGGTCAGGCTGGAAAATATCTGTATACACCATGCGCCGATGTGGACAATTCATCTTGTTTCATGTTCACAGGTGGTGATTGATGGCATTACCGTCGATAACGATCTGACAATGGCAAATACTGATGCGCTGGATATCGATAGCTGTCAGCAGGTACACGTTGCTAATAGTTTTTTTAGTGCGGCGGACGATGCAATTTGTCTGAAAACCACCGATAAACCGGCGGCTATCCAACGTCCTTTACGTCAGGTGACGATCGTCAATTGTACCCTGCGCTCAAAAAGCTGCGCTTTTAAAATCGGCACGGAAACCTGGCAAGATATTGAAGATATTGTGGTCAGCAACTGCACTATCTATGATTCGAATCGCGGTATCGGCCTGATTTCACGAGATGGCGGCCGGCTACGAAGAATGCTCTTTACCAGCATGACTTTTGAGTGTGTGGCGGCGCCAGCCTGTCACTGGGGGGAGGCGGACCCGATTTTCCTCTCCGCGCGTCGCAGGAATCCGCAGATCGAGCCCGGTGAGATTACGCAAATCCAGTTTCGTGGGCTTTGCGGAGAATGTGAAGGCGCCATCAATATGCACAGTGAAACCCCTTCCATGATCAACCGAATACGACTCGAGAGTATTCAGCTTACCCAGCGACTGCATTGCCACGGTTGGCAGGGGAATTATGATATTCGTCCGCCGTGTAATCCTCTTTCGCCAACAGGAATGGGTGTCGATAACGCCTGGTGCCTCAACCCAGAAACGGGAAAGGCCTGGGGAGTCGAACCCTATCCCGGAGGGCTACCCGTCCTGTTTGCGCAGGGGGTTTCCGATTTAGTCATCAGAGAACTTGATTGGCAGCGTCCAGTTCCCCTACCGGCAGGCTGGAATACGCAAGCGCTGTGTCTGGAAAAATGCGAGCGGTCATCCGTGCGGGAAACCTGAGCTAATGAAAAACGCCTCCAGCGGACGCCAGAGGCGGGAAAGTTTACTCTTCTGCCGCATATCCCTGCGGTGGAAGAGGAACATCATCAAGCCAGGCTTCGTTTCCTTCCGCGCGCAGGCGGCCATCGACAAACCAGCTGATAGCCAGGGGATAGATATCGTGTTCCTGCGCCTGTACGCGGGCGGTAATGTCGTCCTCGGTATCTTCAGCGAAAACCGGTACCTTTGCCTGCAGAACCACCGGACCTCCGTCCAGCTCATCGGTCACAAAATGCACCGACGTCCCGTGCTCCTCATCGCCATTTTCCAGCGCCTGACGATGGGTGTGCAGCCCCGGATATTTTGGCAGCAGGGAAGGGTGGATATTCAGCATGCGCCCCTGGTAGTGGGCGACAAAAGCCGGGCTAAGAATACGCATGTAGCCGGCGAGAACCACCAGATCCGGCGCGTAAGCATCGATCTCGTGCATCAGCTCGCGGTCGAAAGCTTCCCGGTTGGCAAACTGGCTGGCGGCGAGCGCGTGAGCCGGAATATTGGCCGCGCGCGCGCGCTCAAGGCCGAACGCGTCGGCCTTGTTGCTGAAGACTGCACGCAGGGTGCCGTTGATTTTTTTCCGGGCGCAGGCGTCAATAATCGCCTGCAGGTTGCTACCGTTACCGGAAATCAGCACCACGATGTTTTTCATTCAATGACCACACGCTGTTCGGAATCAGAGGCTTTGATATACCCTATTTTCCACGCGCTTTCACCTTTGTCGTTCAGGAAGGCAATGGCTTTATCCGCCGCTTCCGCCGGCAGCGCGATGACCATGCCGACGCCGCAGTTAAAGGTGCGATACATTTCGTGGCTGCTAACGTTACCCGCGGTTTGCAGCCAGTTGAACACGTCCGGCCACTGCCAGGAGGATTCATCAATGACCGCCTGGGTGTTGTCCGGCAGCACGCGCGGGATGTTTTCCCAGAAGCCGCCGCCGGTCAGGTGGGCGATGGCGTGCACGTCAACGTTGGCGATCAGGTCGAGTACGGATTTCACATAAATGCGGGTCGGCGCCAGCAGATGGTCGGCCAGCGGCTTACCGTTGAGATCGGTGGTTTGCGTGTCAACGCCGCTGACTTCGATAATTTTGCGCACCAGAGAGTAGCCGTTAGAGTGCGGGCCGCTGGAAGCCAGCGCCACCAGCACGTCGCCATCGGCCACTTTGCTGCCGTCGATAATTTCTGATTTTTCTACCACCCCAACGCAGAAACCGGCCACGTCATAATCTTCGCCGTGGTACATGCCCGGCATTTCCGCCGTCTCGCCGCCCACCAGCGCGCAGCCTGACTGCAGACAACCTTCGGCAATGCCGCTGATTACGCTCGACGCAGTATCGACATCCAGTTTGCCGGTCGCGTAGTAATCAAGGAAGAACAGCGGCTCTGCGCCCTGAACCACGAGGTCGTTTACGCACATAGCGACCAGGTCGATACCGATAGTGTCGTGACGCTTGAGGTCCATCGCCAGACGCAGCTTGGTGCCGACGCCGTCGGTGCCGGAGACCAGAACCGGTTCGCGATACTTCTGCGGCAGCGCGCACAGCGCGCCGAATCCGCCCAGTCCACCCATCACTTCCGGGCGGCGGGTTTTCTTCACCACGCCCTTAATACGGTCGACGAGAGCGTTGCCTGCATCAATATCCACGCCGGCATCTTTATAGCTGAGAGAGGTTTTATCGGTCACTGCGAAGTCTCCACGCGTTTGCGGTAGCAATAAAAAACGGCGCAATTCTAACAGGGATAGCAAACGTTTGCGAGCCTGCTTTGCAGCCGATGTAAAACGGCCGTTAAGTGCGCAAATTTGATACTGTTCACGAAAATGAAACCGGGTACATTCTTCTGCTTGCCAGCGTTGTCGGGAATAATCATCATGCCAGTGAAACCGGTTTCTTTTCTGATTTCTGGAGAGATAAACCGCGAATGTGATGGATTCTGGAGGAAAGCTGAGGATGAACATTGCCGCATTTGATATCGGTGGCACGGCGTTAAAAATGGGGGTAATGACGCGCGAAGGCACGCTGCTGGAGAAAGGAAAGCAGAACATCGTCGACAGCGACGGCGACCAGATCCTGCAGGCGATGCTGGCGTGGATCGCCGCTCACCCGGCGTGTGAAGGGGTGGCAATCAGCGCGCCCGGCTACGTTAACCCGCACACCGGCTTTATCGAAATGGGCGGCGCCATCCGTAAATTCGATAACTTCGCCATCAAGCGCTGGCTTGAGCAGCAGGTGCGGCTGCCCGTGGCCATTGAGAATGATGCTAACTGCGTGCTGCTGGCCGAGCGCTGGCGGGGTAAAGCCGCCGACATGAGCAACTTTCTGGTCCTGACCATCGGCACCGGCATCGGCGGGGCGATTTTTTGTAATAATCAGCTGGTCCACGGCGCGCGCTTCCGCGCCGGCGAGTTCGGCTATATGCAAACCGCGCGTCCGGGCACCCGCGATGTGCGGCGCTATTCGATGAACGAAAACTGCACGCTGCGCGTGCTGCGCCATCGCTACGCTGAACATATCGGCAAGGCGCTGGATGACGTCACTGGCGAAGAGATTTTTGACCGCTACGATGCGGGCGACGCCACCTGTCGACGTCTGGTCGCTGAATTCTTTAACGGCCTGGGTACCGGGCTTTACAACCTCGTCAACTTATTCGACCCGCAAACGATTTTGATCGGCGGCGGGATTGTGGAACGACCGGGCTTTCTGGCGCTGCTGCGCGAACATCTGGCCTGGTTTGGCATTGCGGAATATATCGACACCGTCAGCCACGGCAACGATGCCGGGCTGGTAGGCGCGGTTTACCATTTCAATCAGCAATACCGGTCGCAGAGCGGCGACTGCGCATAGGGAGAGAACATGTCCGGATTTAAAGAAGGTTTTCTGTGGGGCGGCGCGGTGGCGGCGCATCAGCTGGAAGGCGGCTGGAAAGAGGGCGGTAAAGGGGTGAGCGTCGCCGACGTGATGACCGCAGGCGCGCACGGCGTACCGCGCGAAATCACCGATGGCGTGCTGCCGGGGAAAAACTACCCCAACCACGAAGCGATCGATTTTTATCATCGCTATAAAGACGACATTCGCCTGTTTGCCGAAATGGGCTTCAAATGCTTCCGCACCTCCATTGCCTGGACGCGCATCTTTCCGCTGGGCGATGAGCAAGAACCTAACGAGGCCGGGCTGCAGTTTTACGACGACCTGTTCGATGAGTGCCTGAAGCACGGTATTGAGCCGGTGATTACGCTCTCCCACTTCGAAATGCCGTACCATCTGGTGACGGAGTACGGCGGCTGGCGTAACCGTAAACTGATTGATTTCTTCGTCCGCTTTGCCCGGGTGGTATTTACCCGCTACCAGCACAAAGTGAAGTACTGGATGACCTTCAATGAGATCAATAACCAGGCCAACTTCCACGAAGATTTTGCGCCGTTCACCAACTCCGGACTGAAATATCTGCCGGGGGAGGACCGCGAGCCGGTCATGTTTCAGGCGGCGCACTATGAGCTGGTCGCCAGCGCGCTGGCGGTTAAAGCCGCCCGCGAAATTAACCCGTCATTGCAGATTGGCTGCATGATCGCCATGTGTCCGATTTACCCGCTGAGCTGCGCGCCCAACGACATGATGATGGCGATGAACGCCATGCATCGCCGCTACTGGTTTACCGACGTTCACGTGCGCGGCCGCTATCCGCAGCACCTGCTGAACTACTTCGAGCGTCGCGGTTTTGCGCTGGACATCACCGAAGAAGACCGCGTGGCGCTGACTCAGGGCTGCGTCGACTATATCGGCTTTAGCTACTATATGTCGTTCGCCACGAAAGCAACGGATGATAATCCGCAGCTGGATTACGATGAAAGCAAGAGCCTGGTTTCCAACCCGTACGTGCAGAAGTCAGACTGGGGCTGGCAGATTGATCCGGTCGGGCTGCGCTACTCCCTGAACTGGTTCTGGGACCATTACCAGCTGCCGCTGTTTATTGTGGAGAACGGCTTTGGCGCCATCGACGTGCGCGAAGCGGACGGCTCGGTGGATGACCAGTATCGTATTGACTACCTTTCCGCCCATATCGCCGAAATGAAAAAAGCGGTTGTTGAGGATGGCGTCGACCTGATGGGCTATACCCCGTGGGGCTGTATCGACCTGGTTTCCGCGGGAACCGGTGAGATGAAAAAACGCTACGGCTTTATCTACGTGGATAAAGATAATGAGGGCAACGGCACGCTGGCGCGTAGCCGTAAGAAATCTTTTGCCTGGTATCAGCAGGTTATCGGCAGCAACGGCGAAAAGCTATAAACGGCCGTAAAGCCCCATTCAGCCCCGCCTTCGCGGGGTTTTTTTATTTTGTCTTATACTGGCTCAGGCAGCGTAAAGCATTTTGGTTGATCCCGGTCAAACATATCGGCTATGGCGTAAAAGGAAAAAGGCGGTATAATCCGGCGATTTTTTTTGTGGCTGCCCCTCAGAGGAGAAAGAGAATGAAGATCGTGGAAGTGAAACACCCACTCGTCAAACACAAGCTGGGCCTGATGCGTGAGCACGACATCAGCACCAAACGCTTCCGTGAACTCGCCTCAGAAGTTGGCAGCTTACTGACTTATGAAGCTACTTCCGATCTGGCGACCGAAAAAGTCACCATCGAAGGCTGGAACGGCCCGGTAGAAATTGAGCAGATCAAAGGCAAGAAAATTACCGTAGTGCCGATTCTGCGCGCGGGTCTGGGGATGATGGAAGGCGTGCTTGAGCACGTGCCGAGCGCGCGTATCAGCGTGGTGGGCATCTATCGTAACGAAGAGACCCTTGAGCCGGTGCCTTACTTCCAGAAGCTGGTATCCAACATCGACGAACGCATGGCGCTGGTGGTTGACCCGATGCTGGCGACCGGCGGCTCCATGATCGCCACCATCGACCTGCTGAAAAAAGCGGGCTGCTCCAGCATTAAGGTGCTGGTTCTGGTGGCGGCGCCGGAAGGCATCGCCGCGCTGGAGAAAGCGCATCCGGACGTTGAGCTGTACACCGCGTCCATCGACCAGGGCCTGAACGAGCACGGATACATTATTCCGGGGCTCGGCGACGCCGGCGATAAGATTTTTGGTACGAAATAAATGATGAAGTAGAAAAAGCCGACTTTGAGAGTCGGCTTTTTTTTGAATAAAACACACCAACAGCAATCAACAAACGACTCTCAGAGGAAAATGCCATGACGCGCCGTGCTATCGGGGTGAGTGAAAGACCGCCGCTTTTACAGACAATCCCGCTTAGTTTGCAACATCTGTTCGCCATGTTTGGCGCAACGGTACTGGTGCCCGTTCTGTTCCATATCAACCCGGCCACGGTACTGCTGTTTAACGGCATCGGAACGCTGTTATATCTTTTCATCTGCAAAGGCAAAATTCCGGCTTATCTTGGATCGAGCTTTGCGTTTATCTCCCCGGTGCTGCTTCTGCTGCCGCTGGGCTACGAAGTCGCTCTCGGCGGCTTTATCATGTGCGGCGTGCTGTTTTGTATCGTCTCCTTTATTGTCAAAAAAGCCGGAACCGGCTGGCTGGACGTGATGTTCCCACCGGCGGCGATGGGCGCGATTGTCGCGGTTATCGGCCTGGAGCTGGCGGGCGTGGCGGCGAATATGGCCGGTCTGCTGCCCGCTGACGGGCAATCGCCGGACAGCAAAACCATTATTATTTCGATGGTGACGCTGGCGGTGACGGTTTTCGGTTCGGTGCTGTTCCGCGGTTTCCTGGCGATTATCCCGATTTTAATCGGCGTCCTGGTCGGCTACGCGCTCTCCTTCGTGATGGGCGTCGTCGATACCACGCCCATCGCCGAGGCCCACTGGTTCGCGCTGCCGACCTTCTACACCCCGCGCTTTGAATGGTTTGCGATTTTCACCATTCTCCCCGCCGCGCTGGTGGTGATCGCCGAGCACGTTGGACATCTGGTAGTCACGGCCAATATCGTCAAAAAAGATCTGATCCGCGATCCGGGCCTGCATCGTTCAATGTTTGCCAACGGCCTGTCTACGGTGATCTCCGGCTTCTTTGGCTCCACGCCAAACACCACCTACGGCGAGAACATTGGCGTGATGGCGATCACCCGCGTCTACAGTACCTGGGTTATCGGCGGCGCGGCGATCATCGCGATTCTGCTCTCCTGCGTCGGCAAGCTGGCGGCGGCGATCCAGATTATCCCGCTGCCGGTAATGGGCGGCGTCTCACTGCTGCTGTACGGGGTTATCGGCGCTTCGGGTATTCGCGTGCTGATCGAATCTAAAGTCGATTACAACAAGGCGCAGAACCTGATTCTGACCTCCGTTATCCTGATCATCGGCGTCAGCGGGGCAAAAGTGCATATCGGCGCCGCCGAGCTGAAAGGCATGGCGCTGGCGACCATCGTTGGCGTCGGGCTGAGCCTGATCTTCAAACTGATTAGCGTGCTGCGTCCGGAAGAGGTGGTTCTCGACGCTGCGGATAGCGAAGAAGCAAAACATTGATCCTTATACCGGGCGGCGATCCTGCCCGGTTCTCTCCTTGCGTATTTCTGTGCTAAACTCTCCGCGTTTTTCTGCAAGCCTATGTTGAGGTCCATCTGAACGCACCGGCACAGCTCTCTTTGCCACTGTATCTTCCCGATGATGAAACTTTCGCGAGTTTCTGGCCGGGCGATAACCCTTCTCTTCTTGCCGCCCTTCAGAACGTGCTGCGGCAGGAACATAGCGGATACATCTACATCTGGTCACGCGAAGGGGCGGGGCGCAGCCATCTCCTGCACGCGGCCTGCGCGGAGCTCTCCCAGCGCGGCGATGCGGTGGGCTACGTACCTCTGGATAAACGGACGTGGTTTGTTCCTGAAGTGCTGGACGGGATGGAGCACCTGTCGCTGGTTTGTATCGATAATATTGAGTGCGTAGCGGGCGATGAACTGTGGGAAATGGCGATTTTCGACCTCTACAACCGCATTCTCGAGTCCGGTAAAACCCGGCTGTTGATTACCGGCGACCGACCGCCGCGCCAGCTCAAGCTTGGCCTGCCGGATCTGGCTTCGCGTCTTGACTGGGGGCAAATCTACAAGCTGCAGCCGCTGTCGGATGAAGACAAGCTCCAGGCGCTTCAGCTTCGCGCCAGACTGCGCGGTTTCGAAATGCCGGAAGACGTCTGTCGGTTCCTGCTTAAGCGGCTGGATCGCGAAATGCGTTCGCTGTTTATGACGCTCGATCAGCTCGATCGCGCTTCCATTACCGCCCAGCGCAAGCTGACCATTCCTTTCGTGAAAGAGATCCTCAAGCTTTAGCGGGCCGCGGCCTGAGGATCAACAACTTAGTTAACGATTTCCAGAACCTGCTCCGGCGGGCGACCGATACGGGCCTCGCCGTGGCTAACGACGATAGGCCGTTCAATCAGCTTTGGATTATCAACCATCGCCTGGATCAGCGCATCTTCGCTAAGCTGCGGGTTTGCGAGATCGAGGGATTTATAGAGATCTTCTTTCTGGCGCATTAAGTCGCGCGCGCTGGCCATCCCCAGCATCTTCAGCAGCTGGCGCAGCGTGGCGGCATCCGGCGGCGTCTCCAGATAGAGCACCACTTCGGGGTCGATGCCGTTAGCCTTCAGCAGGCTCAGCGTGTCGCGACTCTTGGAGCAGCGCGGGTTGTGATAGATTTTGACCGTATCGGACATGAGGTCTCCTTACATTTTCTGGTACGGTTTGAAGCGTTCCTGCAGCTGACGCAGCTGATCGATACGCGCATCGTAGCGGGCCTGCTGCAGGCTGCCTAATTTTACCTGTGAGCTGGCGCTGCTGAGCAGGGTAATGGCCTGATCGAGTCGGCCAACCAGCGCCATGCCTTCCGCTCGGGCTGCCAGCTCCTGATCGCGATTTCCCAGTTTAGCTTCCGCTTGCGCCAGCAAATCCCAACCATTGACGTCATCTTTATTATTGAAGGTATAGCGGTTAAGGATCGTCGCCGCTTCCCCCGGCTGCCCGCCTTCCAGCAGGGCGTTGGCGAGGTTGAGCTGCAGCACCGGATTAGTACGCAGCTCGCGGGCGCCCTTCAGGCGATTAATCGCGTCTGTGGCTCTCTTTTGCCCGAGATCGATATCGGTCGCCAGGTCAAGGTACCAGGCGTTCTGCGGTTCGGCGCTCAGCAGCGGCTGCAGCGTTTTGCGCGCCAGATCGTAATTGTTATTGCCCATGGCCAGCAGCGCGCGGCCGTACTGGGCGGCGTGCTGCTCGCGAATATTGCCTTTTTCCCAGCTGCTCAGCAGGTCGTTGCCCAGCTTATTGTCGCCGGAGGTGTACATGCCCAGCGTTCTGGCCTTCGCCAGGTAGAAGTCAGCGGAGGACTGCACCACAACCGGGCGCATCTGGTTCGCACGGTTGCGGGCGTCGGCGAGACGGCTTTCCGGTAAGGGGTGGGTCAGCAGCATTTCCGGCGGCCGGGTGGAGTAGCGCGACTCGTCGAGCAGCTTACCCATAAACGCCGGCATTGCCTGCGGGTCGAACCCGGAGCGCTGAAGGACCTGAATGCCAATGCGGTCGGCCTCTTCTTCATTTTGACGGGTAAAGCTGATCAGCCCCTGCTGGCTGCCCGCCAGGGTGCCGGTCAGCGCGGCCATCCCGGCCTGCGGGCTGGCCATCGCCAGCAGAATCGACCCCAGCGCGCCGACCCAGGTCAGCGGAGCGTTACGCTTTTGGTCTTCCATCGCGCGGGCGAGATGGCGCTGGGTGACGTGAGAAATTTCGTGCGCCATTACCGACGCCAGCTCGCTTTCATTATCCGAGTAGCGGAACAGGGCCGAGTGCAGTACGACGTTACCGCCGAAGAAAGCAAAGGCGTTTATTTGATCGTTATTAATCAGATAAAAGTGGAACGGGGTGCGAACGGAATTGGCGTGCGACACCAGGCGCATGCCTAAACCGTTAATATACTGCACCAGCAGCGGATCGTTGATTAACGGCGCGCTGCCGCGCAGCTGGCGCACGTAGTAATCTCCCATCTGCATTTCCTGGCCGATGGAGAGCGTGCTTCCTGCAGAGGTGCCCATGTCCGGCAGCGTGTCTGCGGTATCGGCAAAAGCAGGTAATATTGAACCCAGCGTCAGCGACGCTATGACGGTCGCCACCAGCGTTTTCTTCAACTGCCTGAACATAACCTCTGTCCTGTAATGTAGGTGTGCCAGTTTGACCGATTGTGCGGCGTAATGTTCCCTGACCGCAAGCAGGTCCAGCGAGTTTAGCCGTCGTTCGCGGCGTTGCAAATATGATATTCATCCGGCCAGTAATGTTTGTGGTTTTACCCATAAAAAGCGAAGTCTTTTTTGTGACATTTCGATACAATTCCTGAGATTGTTACAGTTCCGCTCTTCAGGGAAGGGTTTTATGCTCCAGATGTTAATGCAGTGGTACCGTCGTCGGTTCAGCGACCCGGAGGCGATAGCGCTGCTGGTCATTTTGCTGGCTGGGTTCGGCATTATGTTTTTCTTCAGCGGCCTGCTGGCACCTTTGTTAGTGTCGATTGTTCTGGCCTATCTGCTGGAGTGGCCCACCGTCAGACTGGAGCGTATCGGGTTTTCACGTACCTGGGCCACCTCGGTCGTTCTGATTCTGTTCGTCGGCATTCTGCTGCTGATGGCGTTTGTGGTGATGCCGGTTGCCTGGCAGCAGGGCATTTATCTGATTCGCGATATGCCCGGGATGCTGAATAAACTTTCCGATTTCGCCGCCACGGTGCCGCGCCGTTATCCGGCCCTCATGGATGCCGGCATTATCGACGCGATGGCGGAGAATATGCGCAGCCGGATGTTAACCGTCGGCGACTCGGTGGTGAAATATTCGCTGGCCTCCCTGGTCGGGCTGCTGACCCTGGCGGTCTATCTGGTGCTGGTGCCGCTGATGGTTTTCTTTCTGCTGAAAGATAAAGAGCAGATGCTTAACGCCGTACGCCGGGTGCTGCCGCGCAACCGCGGCCTGGCCGGGCAGGTATGGAAAGAGATGAACCAGCAAATTACCAACTATATTCGCGGTAAGGTGCTGGAGATGATCGTCGTCGGCGTGGCGACGTGGATTGGCTTTATCCTTTTTGGCCTCAACTATTCGCTGCTGCTGGCGGTGCTGGTGGGGTTCTCGGTATTAATCCCCTATATCGGCGCGTTTGTGGTCACCATTCCGGTGGTGGGCGTGGCGCTGTTCCAGTTTGGCGCGGGAACCGAGTTCTGGAGCCTGTTTGCGGTGTACCTGATTATTCAGGCGCTGGATGGCAACCTGCTGGTGCCGGTACTCTTCTCGGAAGCCGTTAACCTGCATCCGCTGGTGATTATTCTGTCGGTGGTGATTTTTGGCGGTCTGTGGGGATTCTGGGGCGTGTTCTTCGCTATCCCGCTGGCGACGCTCATCAAAGCGGTGGTGCACGCCTGGCCGGATGGCCTGATAGTGGAAGACGAGCATTAGCGCGAAGCCGCAAGGAATGCCCTAAAAAAAGACGCCGGGTGGTTGAGAACGACCCGGCGTCTTGCGTTTATCTTAGCGTCAGGCGTTTTCTTTCAGCCAGTTCAGCACCACGTCGTGGTGATTGCTGGTTTTGAAATCATCAAACACATGTTCGATTTTGCCGTTGGCGTCGATGAGGAAGCTAATACGATGGATACCGTCGTAGGTTTTACCCATAAAGGTTTTTTCACCCCAGATACCAAACTGCTCGCATACCTGATGATCTTCATCAGACAGCAGAGTGAAGTTCAGCAGCTCTTTTTCGGCGAAACGGGAGAGTTTTTCTGGTTTATCCGTACTGATACCCAGTACTTCAACGCCTGCTTTTTTCAGGTCGTCCATATTATCGCGTAAACCGCACGCCTGTACGGTGCAGCCCGGGGTCATGGCTTTCGGATAAAAATAAACCAGAACACGCTGTCCCTGGAAGTCGGTCAAATTTACTTCCTCGCCGTCCTGGTCCGGTAAGCTAAATTTCGGTGCAATATCACCGGCTTTCAGTGGGTTCATCACTCAAACTCCATCCTGTTCATCATGCTGTGAATAATTAACAATGTTAATACTGCCTTGTGCATTCAGTTCTGTACATAGGGCTTTGAACGCTTGTTCGATATTTGATGCATTTTGCGTAGTCGGGCTGTGGGCGGTGATTTGAATAAAAAGCTGTGCTGACTCGTCGTTCGCTCCGGGCTGAGTGCGGGAAACCAGCTCGGCAATGTTCATTTTCCACGTATCGCACAGCGCCGTAAACCGCTCAATGATATGCGGCGAATCCGGCACCTCAACCTGTACCCAGACGGTGTTCTGCATCGCCTGAGGTGGTCTCGCGGTTGTACGCTTCATCACGATAAGCAGATCCAGCTCGGCGCCTTTCAGCGGCAGAGTGGATTCAATCAGGTTAATTGCATTCCACGAGCCGGAAAGCAGCATGATAAACGTAAACTCATCGCCAAGCATGGCCAGCCGACTGTCTTCAATATTACAGCCGCAGCTGCTGACGTGACGAGTGATCGTATTCACGATGCCTGGGCGGTCAGCACCCAACGCGGTAATAACCAGATAGTGTTGTAATGAGGCTGTCAAACCTGTTCTTCCTTTAAAAAGGTGAGGTAACGTTAGGAAAGCATAAAAAAAACCGGCATACAACATCCCTGATGGCATCGGGTCTCTTGCTTTTATTACGACTCCAAACGTAACATTGAGAATCTTGTCCCACTTATGCTCTGAGGATGGCCCATGTTTACGGGAAGTATTGTAGCGCTTGTCACGCCAATGGATGAAAACGGCAACGTCTGCCGGTCAAGCCTGAAAAAACTGATTGATTATCATGTCGCCAGCGGAACCTCGGCGATCGTTTCGGTAGGGACTACCGGAGAGTCCGCAACATTGAGCCATGAAGAGCATGGTGATGTGGTGATGCAGACGCTGGAGCTGGCCGACGGGCGTATCCCGGTCATTGCCGGTACCGGTGCAAATGCAACCGCAGAGGCGATTAGCCTGACCAAGCGATTTAACGATAGCGGCGTGGTTGGCTGCCTGACGGTAACGCCGTATTACAACCGTCCGACCCAGGAAGGGCTGTTCCAACACTTTAAAGCTATCGCAGAACATACTGACCTGCCGCAAATCCTGTATAATGTGCCGTCCCGTACCGGTTGCGATATGCTGCCTGAAACCGTTGGTCGTCTGGCGGAAATTAAAAATATTATCGGTATTAAGGAAGCGACGGGGAACTTAAGCCGCGTTCATCAGATCAAAGAGCTGGTTTCAGATGACTTTATTCTGCTGAGCGGCGATGATGCGACCGGAATGGACTTTATGCAGCTTGGCGGTCATGGCGTGATTTCCGTAACGACAAACGTTGCGGCGCGCGAAATGGCCGAGATGTGCCGACTGGCGCTAGCAGGTCAATTTGCCGAAGCTCGTGCGATTAACCAGCGTCTGATGCCATTGCATACCAAATTATTTGTCGAACCCAACCCTATCCCGGTCAAATGGGCCTGTAAGGCGTTGGGTCTTGTGGCGACCGATACGCTACGCCTGCCGATGACCCCGATTACCGAAAACGGTATTAAGGTTGTGACCGCAGCGCTGAAGCATGCCGGTTTGCTGTAAAGTTTAGGGAGATTTGATGGCTTACTCAGTACAGAAGTCGCGCCTGGCGAAGGTTGCGGGTGTTTCGCTGGTTCTACTCCTCGCGGCCTGTAGTTCTGACTCGCGCTACAAGCGTCAGGTGAGCGGCGACGAGGCCTATTTGCAGGCTACGCCGCTTAGTGAACTTCACGCGCCAGCAGGGATGATCCTGCCGATTCAGGTGGGTGATTATAATATTCCGGTTGCGACCAGCACCGGTAACACTGGCAAAGCCCTGGACATTCGTCCGCCGGCCCAGCCACTGGCGCTGGTCAGCGGCGCGCGTACGCAGTTTAACGGTGATACCGCGACGCTGATGGTGGAAAACGGGCGCAGCGGTTCGCTGTGGGCGCAGGTGGCAAGCATCGTGCAGTCGAAAAACTACACTATCGCGAAACGCGACGATGCCAGCCAGACGCTGAATACCGACTGGGTCGAATGGAATCGCCTCGATGAAGACCAGCAGTATCGTGGTCGCTATCAAATCTCAGTTAAGCAGCAGGGCTATCAGCAGGCGGTGATCGTGAAGCTGGTGAATCTGGAGCAGGCGGGTAAACCTGTTGCCGATCCGGCTTCGCTGCAGCGCTACAGTACCGCCATGCTGAACGTCATCTCCGAAGGTCTGGATCTGAACGCCACCAGCGCGCAGAACGCCGCGCAGAAAAACGCCGGGGCGACCTTCGACGTGCAGAGCGGCGCTGATGATACCGGCCTGCCGATGCTGATCGTTCGCGCGCCGTTTAACCTGGTGTGGCAACGCCTGCCGGGCGCGCTGGAAAAAGTGGGCATGAAGGTCACCGATAGCTCTCGTTCTCAGGGCAGCTTCTCCGTCACCTACAAACCGCTTTCCGACAGCGGCTGGACCGATCTGGGCGCCCGCGACCCGCAGCTGGTTTCCGGCGATTATAAACTGCAGGTCGGGGACCTCGATAACCGCAGCAGTCTGCAGTTCATCGACCCGAAAGGCCATACGCTGACGCAGTCGCAAAATGATGCCCTGGTTGCCGTATTCCAGGCTGCATTAAGTAAGTAATTAACAGGGCTGGAGCAATCCGGCCCTTTTTAATGTATAGTGACGCAAACGTGTGCGTCGGCAGAAAAGCACAAATTTTTATCGTTAATCATCACTGGAGTGACAAAGATGCAAAAGCAAGCTGAGTTGTATCGTGGTAAAGCGAAGACGGTATACAGCACCGAAAACCCGGATCTGTTGATACTCGAATTCCGTAACGATACGTCAGCAGGGGACGGCGCTCGCATTGAGCAGTTCGATCGTAAAGGCATGGTGAACAACAAGTTCAACCATTTCATTATGAGCAAGCTGGCGGAAGCGGGTATCCCGACCCAGATGGAAGCGCTGTTGTCCGATACCGAGTGTCTGGTTAAAAAGCTGGATATGGTGCCGGTGGAGTGCGTGGTACGTAACCGCGCTGCCGGTTCGCTGGTGAAACGCTTAGGGATTGAAGAGGGCATCGAGCTCAACCCACCGCTGTTCGACCTGTTCCTGAAAAACGACGCCATGCACGACCCGATGGTCAACGAATCCTACTGCGAAACCTTTGGCTGGGTGAGCAAAGAGAACCTGGCGCGTATGCAGGAGCTGACCTACAAAGCTAACGATGTGCTGAAAAAGCTGTTTGACGATGCGGGCCTGATCCTGGTGGACTTCAAGCTGGAGTTCGGTCTGTTCAAAGGCGAAGTGGTGCTGGGGGATGAATTCTCTCCGGACGGCAGCCGTCTGTGGGATAAAAAAACCATGGATAAAATGGACAAAGACCGCTTCCGCCAGAGCCTTGGCGGCCTGATTGAAGCCTACGAAGAAGTCGCTCATCGCCTGGGCGTGAAGCTCGACTAATCCCCCGACGCCAGAAGAAGTTTTCTTCTTCTGGCGCTCTTCTTGCTGTTTCCTGTGGTAATCCTCCGCTGAACCGCCTACGATCTTATTCATTGGTTAATATGATGAATTGAGGTGCTTATGCGCTGGCAAGGACGTCGCGAGAGCGACAATGTGGAAGATCGTCGTGGTCAATCTGGTTCACCGATGGGCGGAGGAGGCGGTTTTCGTCTCCCCAGCGGTAAAGGCGGCATTGTACTGCTGATTATTGTTCTGGTGGCGGGCTATTACGGCGTGGATTTAACCGGCATGCTGACCGGCGAGCCGGTATCTCAACAGCAAACCACCCAACGCTCCATTAGCCCGCAGGATGAAGAGGCCGCGAAATTCACGAAGGTGATTCTGGCGGACACGGAAGATACCTGGGACGCTATTTTTAAAGATATGGGCCGTCAGTATCCGCAGCCCAAACTGGTGATGTACCGCGGCGCGACGCGGACCGCCTGCGGCACCGGTCAATCGGTCATGGGGCCTTTTTACTGCCCTGCGGACAGCACGGTGTATATCGACCTGTCATTCTACGATGAGATGAGAAACAAGCTTGGCGCCGGCGGCGATTTCGCGCAGGGCTACGTTATCGCCCACGAGGTTGGCCATCACGTACAAAAGCTGTTGGGTATTGAATCGAAAGTGCGCCAGCTGCAGCAAAACGCTTCGCAGGCGGAAGCGAACCGTCTGTCGGTAAAAATGGAGCTACAGGCGGACTGCTTTGCCGGCGTCTGGGGCTACAACATGCAGAAGCAAGACTACATGGAGACCGGCGATCTGCAGGAAGCGCTGAATGCCGCAGAGGCGATTGGCGACGATCGCCTGCAGCAGCAGAGCCAGGGGCGCGTCGTGCCGGACAGCTTTACCCACGGAACGTCGCAGCAGCGCTATACCTGGTTTAAACGCGGTTTCGATAGCGGCGACCCGGCGCAGTGCAACACCTTCGGCAACGCGCTGTAATGCTCTGTTGTCATGGATGAACTGCGTCACCTGACGGCGCAGATGGCGCGCGAAGGCGTTCGTCGTCTGCTGGTTCTCAGCGGCGACGATGCCTGGACCCTGCGTCAGGCGCAAAGAGTCCGTACCGCGCTGGCGGGCGACGGGCTGTGGGTCGGCCCGCGTCCGATGCCCGAGCCGTACGTCTCGTCTGCTGCCCTGAAATCGCTGCTGGGCCGCGAATTCCAGCACGCCTTTTTCGATGCCCGCGAGGGTTTTGATGTGGCGGCCTTTGCCGCATTAGCCGGTACGCTGCGCGCCGGAAGCTGGCTGGTATTGCTCACCCCCGACTTTGCGCAATGGCCGGCCCGTCCTGATGCGGATTCTCTGCGCTGGAGCGACGCTCCCGACCCCATCCCTACGCCGAATTTTGTTTATCGTTTTTGCCAACAGATTAGTGCGGATAACGCGTCCATTCTCTGGCGGCAGGGCAATGAACTTGCGGCGCCCGCGTTACCCGTGCGCCCGCCATGGCATCCCGCCGACGGACATCCGCAGGCGGAGCAGGCTGCCGTGCTTGCCGAACTGGCCCGGTTCCCTCCCGGTATTGCGGCGCTAACCGCCGAGCGCGGGCGAGGCAAGTCCGCGCTCGCGGGAATGCTTATTCGCCATCTGGGGGGAGATGCCATCGTCACGGCACCGGCGCGGGGAGCAGCGGAGGTGATGGCGACATTCGCCGGGGAGGCTTTCCGCTTTATGGCCCCCGACGCACTGCTGGCTTCCGGCTGCACCGCCGGATGGCTGATTGTCGATGAGGCCGCGGCCATCCCCGGGCCGCTGCTGCGCCAGCTGGTCTCCCGCTTCCCGAGGACGCTGTTGACCACTACCGTTCAGGGGTACGAGGGGACGGGACGCGGCTTTTTGCTTAAGTTTTGCGCCAGTTTTGCGCACTTACGGCAGTTTAGCCTGACGACGCCCATCCGTTGGGCAAGCGGCTGCCCGCTGGAGGCGGCGATTGCGCGGCTGCTGCTGTTCAACGACGAGACCTTTCAGCACGCGCCAGGCGGCGATATCGTGCTGGAAAGCGTCAGCCAGGAGAGCTGGCGGCGACAGCCTGCGTTACCGGAAGCGATGTATCAGCTGCTCTCCGGGGCCCACTATCGCACGTCGCCGCTGGACCTCCGGCGCATGATGGATGCGCCGGGGCAGCATTTTACCTGCGCCCGCGGCGGGGAGCGCATCGCCGGATCGCTATGGCTGGTGGAGGAGGGCGGTCTTGAGCCGCCGCTTAGCCAGGCGGTGTGGGCCGGCTATCGTCGTCCGCGCGGCAATCTGGTGGCGCAGTCGCTGGCGGCGCACGGCGGTAGCCCACTGGCGGCTACGTTAGCGGGGCTGCGCATCAGCCGTATTGCCGTGCATCCGGCTCGCCAGCGCGAAGGGCTGGGGCAGCGGCTGGTGGTCCGGGCGGCGTCGCAGGCTGCGGACCGGGATTATCTCTCGGTGAGTTTTGGCTACACGCCTGAGCTGTGGCGCTTCTGGCAACGCTGCGGTTTTACGCTGGTGCGGCTGGGCACGCATCGGGAAGCCAGCAGCGGCTGTTACACCGCGATGGCGCTCTATCCTCTCAGCGAAGCGGGCCATCGCCTGGCACGCGAAGAAGCCCAACGGCTGCAGCGCGACGAATTCTGGCTGCGCGAGTGGCGAGATGAACCTGTGCCGCTGACGGCGCTGAAAGCGACTATTCTTACTGAAGAAGACTGGCTGGAGGTGGCGGGTTTTGCTTTTGCCCATCGTCCGCTGCTGACCTCGGCGGGTAGCCTCAATCGCCTGCTTATATTGGTGGAGCTGCCGCTTCCGGCGCTGCGGGCCCGCCTGCAGCAGCAGGATGAGGCCGCGCTTTGCCAAACGTTAGGTTTATCCGGACGGAAAGCGCTGCTGGCCAGGCTGCGCGAAGAAGCGGCGCAGGCGCTGCTCAGCCTGGATGAAAACCGCGCCAACGACCTGCGCCGGCAGGTTCAAATGCTGCAATTTTTTTAACTAACTCCTTCAGTTAAATGGCATGGTCATATTTCGCCTGCGGCGTAAACTTCCTTGCAGACATTAAGGAGACAGCCATGAAACACGATCATTTTATTGTTCAAAGCCCCGCGACACCTGCACAGCAACTGCTGCTGCTGTTTCATGGCGTCGGCGATAACCCGGTGGCCATGGGGCAAATCGGTAGCTGGTTTGCGCCGCTGTTTCCCGATGCGCTGATTGTCAGTATCGGCGGCGCTGAGCCGTGCGGTCCGCCTCCGGGACGCCAGTGGTTTTCCGTGCAGGGCGTTAGCGAAGAAAACCGCCAGCAGCGAGTGGATGCCATCATGCCGACCTTTATCGAAACGGTGCGCTACTGGCAACAGCAGAGCGGCGTCAGCCCGCAGGCGACGGCGCTGATCGGCTTCTCACAGGGGGCGATTATGTCGCTGGAGAGCATTAAAGCCGAGCCGGGTCTGGCATCGCGGGTGATCGCCTTTAACGGCCGCTATGCGACGCTGCCGGAGACCGCGACGACCGCGACCACTGTTCACCTGATCCACGGCGGTGAAGATCGGGTGATCGATCTGGCGTGGGCGGTGGCGGGGCAGGAGGCGCTGCAGCAGGCCGGCGGTGACGTGACGCTGGATATTGTTGAAGATCTGGGGCACGCGATTGACGATCGCAGTATGCAGTTTGCCCTCGATCATCTGCGCTTTACCGTACCGAAGCACTATTTCGACGAAGCCCTCAGCGGCAGCACGCCGAAAGACAGCGATATTATTGAACTGCTGTGATAATAAACCCGGAGGCGGCGCGATGCGCCTGTCCGGGCTACCGGACCTGCAGACGGGCTGGAAACCCGTAGCCCGGGCAAGGCGCGTTAAGCGCCGCCCCCGGGATAAAGAGCGCAGAGTGGGATAATTTCCCGGAGGCGATGCTGCGCATCAGTCCGGGCTACCGGACCTGCAACGAGCTGTAAACCCGTAGCCCGGGCAAGGCGCGTTAAGCGCCGCCCCCGGGAAAAGAGCGCAGAGTGGGATAATTTCCCGGAGGCGATGCTGCGCATCTGTCCGGGCTACCGGCCGGCAGACGGGCTGTAAACCCGTAGCCCGGGCAAGGCGCGTTAAGCGCCGCCCCCGGGAAAAGAGCGCAGAGTGGGGTAATTTTCCGGAGCCGATGCTGCGCATCTGTTCGGGCTACCGGACCTGCAGACGAGCTGGAAACCCGTAGCCCGGGCAAGGCGCGTTAAGCGCCGCTCCCGGGAAAAGAGCGCAGAGTGGGGTAATTTCCCGGAGGCGATGCTGCGCATCTGTCCGAGTACCGGACCTGCAGACGAGCAGGAAACCCGTAGCCCGGGCAAGGCGCGTTAAGCGCCGCCCCCGGGATAAAGAGCGCAGAGTGGGGTAATTCCCCGGAGGCGATGCTGCGCATCAGTCCAGGCTACCGGCCGGCAGACGGGCTGTAAACCCGTAGCCCGGGCAAGGCGCGTTAAGCGCCGCCCCCGGGAAAAGAGCGCAGAGTGGGATAATTTCCCGGAGCCGATGCTGCGCATCTGTCCGGGCTACCGGACTTGCAACGAGCTGGAAACCCGTAGCCCGGGCAAGGCGCGTTAAGCGCCGCCCCCGGGAAAAGAGCGCAGAGTGGGATATTTTCCCGGAGGCGATGCTGCGTATCTGTCAGGGCTACTTGACCCGCGTCGAACTCGCCGGGCGATTGCTTTATGGCAATCCGCGGTAAGATGTTACTTCTTCTTCGACGGGTCGTTCTTCGGCCAGTCGTCATCGTCGTCCCACTTGTCGTTGAAGTCGCGATGCGGGGGCAGATCCGGTTTATTGTTGAGAAATTTTTTGTGGTCAACGCGGGTCAGATCTTTAATCACGTTGATCATCACGCCCACCAAAAATACCAACACCAGAACCCACCAGTATTTCGTTAGCCAATCCATGCGCTTACCTCTTCTCTATTGATGCCGTCAGGCGACCAGCTGTTCCATGATGCGTTGGTACATCCGCGCCAGCAGCTGGAGGTCGGCGGCATTCACACACTCGTTTATTTTATGAATGGTGGCGTTCACTGGCCCCAGTTCAACCACCTGCGCGCCCATACGCGCGATAAAGCGCCCGTCGGAGGTGCCGCCGTTGGTCAGCAGCTGCGGTTTTATTTCATTATAGTGCTCAATGGCGTTAACCACCGCATCAACCAGCTTACCGCGGCTGGTCAGGAACGGCTGGCCTGAGAGCCACCAGTCGACGCTGTAGCGCAGCGCGTACTTCTCCAGCAGCGCCACGACGCGCGCTTTAATCATTTCGTCGGTCAGCTCGGTGCTAAAGCGGAAGTTGAACTGGACGAACATATCGCCGGGAATCACGTTGTTGCTGCCGGTGCCGGCCTGCACGTTAGCGATTTGCATACTGGTCGGCGGAAAGAACTCGTTGCCCTTATCCCATTCGATATTCACCAGCTCCGCCAGCATCGGCGCGGCGCGGTGCACCGGGTTATCGGCGAGATGCGGGTAGGCCACGTGCCCCTGCACGCCGTGAATGGTCAGGTTGCAGGTCAGCGAGCCGCGACGGCCGTTTTTCACCACATCGCCGACGACTTCGGTGCTGGACGGTTCGCCGACCAGGCAATAATCCAGGCGCTCGTTGCGCGCCATCAGCGCTTCAACAACCTTAACGGTGCCGTTTTTGGCGCTGGCTTCTTCATCAGAAGTGATCAGGAAGGCCAGACGACCTTTATGATTCGGATACTGAGCGACAAAACGTTCGGCGGCGACGACCATTGCCGCGAGCGAGCCTTTCATATCCGCGGCGCCGCGGCCAAACAGCATGCCGTCGCGAATGGTGGGTTCAAAGGGGGGATTAATCCAGCGATCGGCGTCCCCCGACGGGACGACATCGGTATGGCCGGCAAACGCCAGCGTTTCCCCGCGCCCGCGCCAGGCCCAGAAGTTTTGGGTATCCCCGAAATCCATCGGTTCAACGGTAAAGCCAATCGCACGCAGGCGTTCAATCATTAACGCCTGGCATCCCGCATCATCGGGGCTGAGGGAAGGGCGGCGAATAAGCTGCTGAGCCAGCTCAATGACCGGGCAAGACATAGACTACACCTCGTTAAACTGCTGATAACTTGATTCACTGAAACCCAGCAGCATAGGCTGACCGGGCGCGCAGAGCAATGGGCGTTTAATGATTGCCGGCATTTCCAGCATCAGTTTTGCCGCAGCGTCGGCGTTATTGATACCGGCGCGGACCGTTTCATCCAGCTTGCGCCACGTCGTCCCCCGGGTGTTAAGCAGGGCTTCCCAGCCGAGTTCAGCGATAAAGGTATCTAATAAAGTGCGATCCAGACCATCGACACGATAATCATGAAAGCGATATTCTATCTGCTGCGTCTCCAGCCAGCGGCGAGCCTTTTTTATGGTGTCGCAGTTTTTTATCCCGTACATGGTAAGCATGATTAAACCTTTTCCGTTGAATTAAACGATTGGCTAAGAATGTTCCGAATATATAAGCCCTGAATAAATAATACGTGAAATGCTTTAATAAATATCGTTTTTTCCCGTCGGGATATATTCATCGTTACATTTTGGCTGTTTTTTAAACGCTCCCTGACGGTGTTTCCTGGCCTCAAGGCGGATCCCGGTGATTCAGGCTGATGAACAAATGTTGCTAAATGTTGCTGTTGGTCACATTAAAATGCGCAAAATCGGCTCATAGTACTTACGAATGAAAGAGAACGTTCCGCAGGGGGTAATGAAAGTTATCAGTACGATAGCGCAAACAGGCTTTTAACCATCAATGAATTTGCATAAAATCACCCATAATAATAAGAGAGGCTATTATGATTGAACACGAACTGGGGAACTGGAAAGACTTTATCGAAGGCATGCTTCGTAAATAGTTTTCCGCAATAAAAGCATGGCGATTTCACAGGCAGAATAATAATGCAGTTGAAGCGACCACATGAAAAAGGCGACCTGTCCGGTCGCCTTTTCTGTTATTTGGCCCTGGCGAAAATATCGTCAGGGCGCGTCCCGATTATTGCGGCCGTTCCTTGAGCGGGAAGCGGCGACGTACCAGCACAAAGAACAGCGGCACGAAGAAGATAGCCAGCACCGTAGCGGAAATCATCCCGCCCATCACCCCGGTGCCGACGGCATGCTGGCTGCCGGAGCCCGCCCCTGTGCTGGTGGCCATCGGCAGTACGCCGAAGATAAACGCCAGTGAGGTCATCAGGATCGGCCGCAGACGCTGGCGGCAGGCGGAGAGCGTGGCGGTAAGCAGATCTTCGCCTTTCTGATTCAGCTCATTGGCAAATTCGACAATAAGAATGGCGTTCTTCGCCGACAGGCCGATAACCGTCAGCAGGCCTACCTGGAAATAGACATCGTTTTCCAGGCCGCGCATCCAGGTGGCCAGCAGCGCGCCGATAACCCCCAGCGGCACCACCAGCATCACCGAGAACGGCACCGACCAGCTTTCATACAGCGCCGCCAGGCACAGGAACACCACCAGCAGCGAAATGGCGTACAGCGCCGGCGCCTGCGCCCCGGAGAGCCGCTCCTGATAAGACATCGCCGTCCATTCGAGACCAAAGCCGTTCGGCAGCTGCTGGGCCAGCTCTTCCATAATCGTCATGGCGCTACCGGTACTGACGCCCGGCGCGGCTTCACCGACGATCTCTACCGCCGAGTAGCCGTTGTAGCGCTCCAGACGCGGCGAGCCGGTCTCCCAGCGCGAGGTCGCGAAGGCGGAGAAGGGCACCATCGTACCGCTGCTGTTGCGCACGTACCACAGGTTGATATCGTCCGGCAGCATGCGATACGGCGCGGCCGCCTGAACGTAGACCTTCTTTACGCGGCCGCGATCCATAAAGTCGTTGACGTAGCTTGACCCCCACGCGGTCTGCAGGGTGTCGTTGATATCGTCGATAGAGACGCCCAGCGCCTGCGCTTTACGCTGATCGATGTCCACCTGAAGCTGCGGGCTATCGTCGAGGCCGTTGTGGCGGACGCGGGTGAGCTGGTTATTTTTGCCGGCCAGCTCCAGCAGGGTATCGCGGGCGGCCATCAGCGCTTCGTGTCCGTTGCCCGCGTGATCCTCCAGCTCCATATCAAAACCGGCGGAGCTGCCCAGACCGCTGATGGCCGGCGGACTGCTGGCAAAGACGCGCGCTTCTTTAATTTTGTTAAACGCTTTGGTTGCGCGTTCAATGATGGCGAAAGATGAACCGGTTGTGGGATCGCGTTCGTCCCAGTCCTTCAGGCGTACGAACATACGCGCCACGTTCTGGCCGTTGCCGCCGGGGCCGGAGCCGATGGTCGCGAATACCGATTCGACGTTTTGCTTCTCATTGTTCAGGAAGTAGTCTTCCGCCTGCTGCACCACCTTCAGGGTTTGCTGCTGGGTTGAGCCGCTCGGCAACTGCACCGAAGTGGTAAACATGCCGCGGTCTTCCAGCGGCAGGAATGACGTGGGCAGATGCAGAAACAGAAAGACCATCCCGCCCAGCAGCAGGACGTAGATCATTATCCAGCGCAGCGAACGATGAAGAATTTTACCGACCGCGGTTTCGTAGCGGCTGGCGTTGCGGTTAAACGTGCGGTTAAACCAGCCAAAAAAGCCCCGCTGCCCGTGGGTTTCGCCTTTATGAACGGGTTTAAGCAATGTGGCGCACAGCGCCGGGGTGAGGATCATCGCCACCAGCACCGACAGCACCATCGCCGAGACGATGGTAATCGAGAACTGGCGGTAGATCGCGCCGGTGGTGCCGCCGAAGAAGGCCATCGGCACAAATACCGCCGATAGCACCATGGCGATACCGACCAGCGCGCCCTGAATCTGCCCCATTGATTTTCGCGTCGCTTCACGCGGCGAGAGGCCCTCCTCGCTCATGATACGCTCGACGTTCTCTACCACCACGATGGCATCGTCCACCAGCAGGCCTATCGCCAGCACCACCGCGAACATGGTTAAGGTGTTGATGCTGTAGCCGCAGGCGTAAAGGACGGCAAAGGTTCCCATCAGCACCACCGGAACGGCGATGGTCGGGATCAGCGTGGCGCGGAAGTTCTGCAGGAACAGATACATCACGAGAAAGACCAGCGCGATGGCTTCAAGCAGCGTTTTCACGACGTCGGTAATCGACGCCTTAACGAATGAGGTGGTTTCGTAAGCGACTTTATATTCCAGGCCGTGCGGGAAATATTGCGACAGCTCGTTCAGACGGCTGATGACGCGTTCAGCGGTCGCCATTTCGTTTGCGCCAGAGGCCAGCTTAACCCCCAGCCCGGACGCCGCCTGGCGGTTGTAGCGGCTGAGGTAATCGTATTTTTCCGCCCCCATCTCGACGGTGGCGACGTCGCCAAGGGTGACTTCCGAACCGTCCTGATTAACCCGCAGGGTAATATCACGGAACTGTTCCGGCGTTTGTAACAGCGATTGTGAATTAATCGTCGCGTTGAGCGCCTGTTTATCCACCGACGGCGTGCCGCCCAGCTGGCCGACGGCGATCTGCGCGTTTTGCGAAGAGATGGCATCAGTGACGTCTTTCGCCGTCATCTGAAAGCTGTTGAGTTTGGCCGGATCGAGCCAGATGCGCATCGAATACTGCGAACCATAGGCGTCAATATCTCCGACGCCGTTGACCCGGCTGAGCGGGTCCTGAATATTACTGGCGACGTAGTCGGCGATATCCTGTTTATCCATACTGCCGTCGGTAGAGACGAAGGCGATCGTCAGGATATTGGTATCCCCGGTTTTACGCACCGTTACGCCCTGGTTCTGGACGGCCTGCGGCAGTTTGCGCATCGCCGACTGTAGCTGGTTCTGCACCTGCTGGACCGCTTCATCCGGATCGGTCCCGGCGGTAAAGCTCAGCGTCACGGTGGCCTGGCCGGTGCCGCTGCTCTGGGATGACATATACATCAGGTTATCGAGGCCGGTCATATTTTGCTCGATAACCTGGGTGACCGTATTTTCCAGCGTCTGTGCCGAAGCGCCCGGATAGTTCGCTGTGATCCGTACGTTAGGCGGGGCAAGGTCGGGATATTGCTCAACGGGAAGCGACAAAATTGCGAGCGTACCGGTCAGGCATAAAAGTATTGCCAGTACCCACGCAAAAATGGGGCGATCGATAAAAAAATTCGCCATCAGAATTAGGACCTCATTTTGCACATTTTTTTGTTATTGCACAGCCTGTGACACTCTAGCGGCAAGCCCTCAGGCAATCGTGGAGAAAATAAGGAGATAGTGTAATTTATCGTGTGCCTTTTATGGCAGCGTAAAGAACTCTCTTTCTTCCTCTACCTGCTCCTTCCTTTCGGCGCGCCGCCGCGGTGGCGCATACGTAGCGCATTATTACTTAGCTAAATAAAACGTGATTTCATTTAAGTCAAAAAAATTGATCCACCTCGGGTTATTACCAAAAAATCGGCAACCTGTGCAAATGCACATTGTTCCGGCACCGTTTTGTCGGGTAATAGATAAGCATGCGAATTGAGGGGTTATTCACCACGAAGACTGAAGGATGTCATGAACCACTTTATTTTAAGCGATAGTCATAAGTGCATCGGATGCAAGGCTTGTGAAGTTGCCTGCGTCATGGCGCACAACGATGAGCAGCATGTTTTGACCCCGCAGCGTTTTTTGCCGCGCATTACGGTTATCAAAAACGAGCAAAAACGTAACGCCGTAACCTGCCACCATTGTGAAGGGGCGCCGTGCGCCCGCAGTTGTCCCAATGGCGCCATCAGCCAGCTTAACGACAGCGTCCAGGTTAATCAGGAGAAATGCATCGGCTGTAAATCCTGTATGGTTGCCTGCCCGTTTGGCGTGATGCAAATCGTCCTGACGCCGGTACAGGAGGAGAGGGTCAAAGCGACGGCGCATAAATGCGATTTGTGCAGCGGTCGCGAAGAGGGGCCCGCCTGCGTACAAAACTGCCCGGCCGAAGCGCTGGTACTGGCAACGGACAGCACGCTGGTGAATCTGGCGAAACAGCGGCGTCAGCGCGCGGCGCGTCTTGGCCACCCCGGCGCGGCGATGGCGCCTTGCTCCGCGGGCAAAGTCGCGCAGATGGCCGCGACGCCGCCGCGCGGCGAGCCCGACAAGCTATCCGCCGAGGCGCGTAAGGCCAATTTTAGCGAAATCTATCTGCCGTTCAGCGCCGGGCAGGCCAACCGCGAGGCGGAGCGCTGCCTGACGTGCGGCGAGCACAGCATTTGTGAATGGACCTGTCCGCTGCATAACCACATTCCGCAATGGATTGAACGCGTGAAAAAGGGGGATATTTCCGCCGCCGTGGAGCTTTCTCACCAGACCAACTGCCTGCCGGAAATTACCGGCCGCGTCTGCCCGCAGGATCGCCTGTGCGAAGGGGCCTGCACGCTGCGCGATGAGCACGGTTCGGTGACTATCGGCAACATTGAACGCTATATCTCCGACCAGGCGCTGGCCAACGGCTGGCGGCCGGATCTTTCTCAGGTCGTTGAAAGCGGCAAGCGGGTGGCGATTATCGGCGCGGGTCCTGCCGGGCTCGCCTGCGCCGACCGTCTGGTGCGTAACGGCGTGAGTCCGGTGGTCTTTGACCGTCACCCGGAAATTGGCGGTCTGCTGACCTTTGGTATTCCGGCCTTTAAGCTGGATAAATCTCTGCTTGCCCGGCGGCGGGAAATCTTTACCCAGATGGGCGTGCGCTTTGAGCTGAACTGCGAGATAGGCAAAGATATCCCGCTGACGACGCTGCTTGATGACTATGACGCGGTATTTATTGGCGCCGGAACCTATCGCTCGATGAAAGCGGATCTGCCGAATGAAGACGCGCCCGGCGTATATGACGCGCTGCCGTTCCTGATAGCCAACACCAAACAGGTGATGGGGCTGCTTGAGCTGCCGGAAGAGCCTTACGTCAACACCGAAGGGCTGAACGTCGTGGTGCTCGGCGGCGGCGATACGGCGATGGACTGCGTGCGTACCGCGCTGCGCCACGGCGCGAAGCAGGTTACCTGCGCCTATCGTCGCGATGAAGCCAATATGCCTGGTTCGAAGAAAGAGGTGAAAAACGCGCGCGAAGAGGGGGCGCAGTTTGAATTTAACGTCCAGCCGGTCACCCTGGAGCTGAACGAAAAGGGACACGTCAACGGCGTACGCTTTCTGCGTACCCGGCTGGGCGCGCCGGACGCTCAGGGGCGCCGCAGCCCGTCGCCAATCCCCGGAAGCGAGTTTGTCATGCCCGCCGACGCGGTGATCATGGCCTTTGGTTTCCATCCGCACGGTATGCCGTGGCTGGAATCGGTGGGCGTTAAGCTCGATAGCCGGGGTCGAATCAAGGCCAATGTGGAAAGCCGCTACCGCTACCAGACCACCCATCGCAAAGTGTTTGCCGGCGGCGATGCGGTGCGTGGCGCCGATCTGGTGGTGACCGCCATGGCGGAAGGCCGCCACGCGGCGCAGGGGATAATGGACTTCCTCGAGGTTAAATCGATTCCGCTTCACTGACGACAAAGCGGGCTTCACAGCGTAGTATGGAATCGTCATTTCACGCTGTGGGGCTCGTATGTCACTCAATATCAACATTATCAAAGATAAAATCCTCTCCGAAAACTGGTTCCTTTTGCGCAACATGACCTATGAACTGACGCGCAGCGACGGCAGCGTGGTTCGCCATAGACGCGAAGTCTACGATCGCGGCAACGGCGCTACCATCTTGCTGTATAACCGCCATAAGCAGACCGTCGTGCTGGTTCGCCAGTTTCGCATCGCGACCTGGGTAAACGGCAACGAAGACGGGATGCTGATTGAAACCTGCGCCGGGCTGCTGGACAGCGATGAGCCGGAGGAGTGCGTGCGCAAAGAAGCTATTGAAGAGACCGGTTTCGAAGTCGGTGAAGTGCGCAAACTGTTTGAACTGTTTATGTCGCCCGGCGGCGTCACCGAGCTTATCTATTTCTTTATTGCCGAATATAACGATACTCAGCGGGCCAACGATGGCGGCGGCGTTGATGATGAAGATATTGAGGTGCTGGAGCTCCCTTATCATCGGGCGCTGGAGATGATGGCGAACGGGGAGATCCGCGATGGCAAAGCGGTGATCCTGCTGCAATATTTGCAAACCTCCGGGCTGATGAACGGGGATCTCTGATAAATCCGATTGAGTAAAACCTCGCCGCTGGTGAACATAGCCGCTGTGTATGGCGTTTTCTCCGGGGTTGTGCCGCTCATGTTGCATCGGGTTATTTTGTTTCTGCTTTTCGGTTTACTGCCGACGTCGCTGGTGCGGGCGGCGCCGGCACAACAGCTCTTCAATGACTGGCAGGTAACCTGCAACAATCAGAACTTCTGCGTGGCCCGCAACGTCGGGCTGCATCACGGCCTGGTCATGACCCTCACCCGCAGCGCCGGGGCGGCCACCAACGCCAGCCTGCGCATTGAACTCGGCGGCGTGGGCAATCCGGTCGCGGCGCTGGCGCCGATTGCGCCGCGCCTTCGCCTCGATGGTAAACCCCTGTCTCTGGGCGATAAACATTGGCAGATCGCCGACAAACTGCTTGAAACCGACGATAGCGTCACCATTGATGCCTTTCTGCAGCAGGTGCAGGCAGCAAAGGCGATAACCCTCGAAAATGGCCTGCAGGCCATCTCTTTACAGGGGCTGAAAGCCGCCCTGCTGTTTATCGATAGCCGGCAGAAGCGCGTGGGGAGCGAAACCGCGTGGGTAGGGAAGGGGGAAGAGCCGCCGCTCAGCGTTCCGCCCGCCCCGGCGCTGCGCTCGGTGGCGAGAATCGACGTGGCGGAGTCCCCCCTCAGCCGCGATGAACTTAACGATCTCATGGATTATGGCAACGAGCGCATGAACAGCAGCGCCTGTTCGCTGGATCCGTTTCGCCGCGAGGTGCGGGTTGCCGCGCTGACCGACGATAGGGTGCTGCTGATGACCAGCTGCGAAGCGGGCGCCTACAACACCATTTGGCTGGCCTGGCTGGTGTCGCGCCAGCGGCCGTATATTGCTCATCCGGTACGGCTCACTCTGCCTTTCCAGCCCCCCGGCGACGGGCCGCGCGATGTCGAACTGGTAAACGCCCGCTACGACGATCGACGCCAGGAACTGGTGACGCTGGATAAAGGGCGCGCGCCCGGCGACTGCGGGACGCAAACGCGCTGGCGCTATGACGGCCAGCGGTTTAGCCTGGTACGCTACGCGCGGCAGCCGCAGTGCGATAATTGGCAGGGGCCAGACGCCTGGCCCACGCTATGGGTTACCCGTTCAGTACCTCGTCCCCTACGGTAACGATATGCTCAACGGTAAAGCCGAAGTAAGGGAAGAGCTTATCCGCGGGGGCCGATTCACCGTAGCCGGTCATGCCGACGATTTTGCCTTTTAGCCCCACATACTTATACCAGTAGTCGGCGATGCCGGCCTCAACCGCGACGCGGGCGCTGACGTCCGACGGCAGGACCGATTCCCGGTAGGCTTCCTCCTGGGCATCAAACACGTCGGTCGATGGCAGGGAAACCACGCGCACGTTCACCCCTTTGGCCAGCAGCTTCTCCGCCGCCAGCACGGTGATCTCGACTTCCGAACCGGTAGCTATCAGGATCAGGTCCGGCTTGCCGCCAGCGTCCTTCAGCACGTAGCCGCCGCGGGCGATATTCTGTACCTGCTCCGGCGTGCGCGCCATTTGCGCCAGATTTTGCCTTGAGAGGATCAGCGCCGTCGGCCCGCTGTGACGTTCGACCGCCAGCTTCCACGCCACCGCGGCCTCCACCTGATCGCACGGTCGCCAGGTGCTGAAGTTTGGCGTCAGGCGCAGGCTGGCCAGCTGTTCTACCGCCTGGTGCGTCGGACCATCTTCGCCGAGACCGATGGAGTCGTGGGTATAGACCATGATTTGCCGCGCTTTCATCAGCGCCGCCATACGCGCCGCGTTGCGGGCATATTCGACGAACATCAGGAAGGTGGCGGTATAGGGGACAAACCCGCCGTGATGCGCGATGCCGTTGGCGATGGCCGTCATCCCGAACTCGCGTACGCCGTAGTGGATATAGTTACCCGCCGGATCCTCTTTCAGCGAAGTCGATCCTTTCCAGATGGTCAGGTTGCTGGGCGCGAGGTCAGCGGAGCCGCCCAGCAGTTCCGGCAGATGCGGGCCGTAGGCATCGAGGGCATTTTGCGAAGCCTTGCGGGTGGCGATTTTCGCCGGGTTAGCCTGCAGATCGGCAATATACTTCCGCGTCGTTTCATCCCACGACTCAGGCAGTCCGCCGCTCATGCGCCGCGTAAACTCCGCCGCCAGCTGCGGATGGGCCTGCTGATAGGCGGCAAACTTCTCCTCCCAGCTTTTCTGCGCCTTTTGTCCCTTTTCACGCGCGTCCCAGGCCCGGTAGATCTCTTTCGGGATCTCAAACGCCGGGTGATGCCAGCCCAGCTGCTGGCGCGCCAGCGCCACTTCCTGTTCTCCCAGCGCGGCGCCGTGGGCCTCTTCTTTCCCGGCTTTATTCGGCGAACCAAAGCCTATCACCGTACGGCAGATAATCAGCGAGGGTTTGTCCTTCACGCTCTGGGCTTCCAGAATCGCTTTCTTCACGGCTTCGGGGTCGTGGCCGTCAATTTCATGCACCACATGCCAGTGATAGGCCTCAAAGCGTTTTGCCGTGTCATCGGTAAACCAGCCTTTGGTTTCGCCATCAATGGAAATGCCGTTGTGGTCGTAGAAGCCGATCAGCTTGCCTAGTCCTAACGTCCCCGCCAGAGAGCACACTTCGTGAGAAATCCCCTCCATCAGGCAGCCATCGCCCATAAACACGTAGGTGAAGTGATCGACGATCTCATGGTCTGGCTGATTAAACTGGGCCGCCAGCGTGCGCTCGGCGATAGCCAGGCCCACGGCATTTGCCAGTCCTTGCCCCAGCGGACCGGTGGTGGTTTCCACTCCCGGCGTATAGCCAATCTCCGGGTGGCCCGGGGTTTTTGAATGCAGCTGACGGAAGTTTTTTATCTCTTCGATGGGCAGGTCATAGCCCGTCAGATGCAGCAGGCTGTAGAGCAGCATCGACGCGTGGCCGTTGGAGAGAATAAAGCGGTCGCGATCGTACCATTGCGGGTTTTCAGGATTGTGCTTGAGGAAATCGTTCCATAGCACCTCGGCGATATCGGCCATACCCATTGGCGCGCCGGGGTGGCCGGAGTTGGCTTTCTGGACTGCATCCATACTCAGGGCGCGGATGGCGTTGGCTAGTTCTCTACGGGACATAATGTGCTCCTGAAACAATAGGTTACATGAGTTTTTATTGGATTAGGATAGAGAGGGTGATGAGTTGCATAACTAAAAAGCATAGCAGACGGGGCTATCCTTGCTTCTGAAACTAAGTTACATAAACAATATAAATCGATAACAAATATAACTTTGTTATGGCGAGAGTTTGGCGGTGTTCAAAGTTTACGAAGCCGTCAGGCGAGATACTAGGTGGCCCTTTAGGGTGAACACCAGGTACGCGATAACGTTTCACCCCCTACGATCGATACGTGAAAGGAACGATAAAATGGATGAGCAGTTAAAACAAAGCGCCCTTGATTTCCACGAATTCCCGGTCCCCGGAAAAATCCAGGTCTCCCCGACAAAACCGCTGGCTACCCAACGCGATCTGGCCCTGGCCTACTCGCCGGGCGTCGCCGCGCCCTGTCTGGAAATCGAGAAGGATCCGCTGGCAGCCTATAAATATACCGCGCGCGGCAACCTTGTGGCGGTGGTCTCCAACGGCACGGCCGTTCTGGGGCTGGGCAATATCGGCGCGCTGGCCGGTAAGCCGGTGATGGAAGGCAAAGGCGTTCTGTTTAAAAAATTCGCCGGTATCGATGTGTTCGATATTGAAGTCGATGAACTGGACCCGGACAAATTTATCAACGTCGTCGCGGCGCTGGAGCCGACCTTCGGCGGTATCAACCTTGAAGATATCAAAGCGCCGGAGTGCTTCTACATCGAGCAAAAGCTGCGCGAGCGCATGAATATTCCGGTTTTCCATGACGATCAGCACGGGACAGCGATTATCAGTACCGCGGCGATTCTTAACGGTCTGCGGGTGGTGGAGAAAAACATCTCCGACGTGCGGATGGTGGTCTCCGGCGCGGGCGCGGCGGCGATTGCCTGTATGAACCTGCTGGTGGCGCTGGGGATGCAGAAACACAACATCGTGGTCTGCGACTCGAAAGGCGTTATCTATAAGGGCCGCGAGCCAAATATGGCGGAGACGAAAGCGGCCTATGCGGTTGAAGACAGCGGCAAACGCACGCTGGATGACGTGATTGACGGGGCGGACATTTTCCTCGGCTGCTCGGGCCCGAAAGTGCTGACTCAGGAGATGGTGAAGAAAATGGCCCGCGCGCCGATGATTCTGGCGCTGGCTAACCCGGAGCCGGAGATTCTGCCGCCGCTGGCGAAAGAGGTGCGCTCCGACGCCATTATTTGTACCGGCCGCTCCGACTATCCGAACCAGGTGAACAACGTGCTGTGCTTCCCGTTCATCTTCCGCGGCGCGCTGGACGTCGGCGCAACGGCGATTAACGAAGAGATGAAGCTGGCGGCGGTGCACGCGATTGCCGAGCTGGCGCACGCTGAACAGAGCGAAGTGGTGGCCTCCGCCTACGGCGATCAGGATCTGAGCTTCGGCGCGGAATATATCATTCCGAAGCCGTTCGACCCGCGGCTGATCGTCAAGATTGCTCCGGCAGTAGCGAAAGCGGCGATGGACTCCGGCGTCGCGACCCGCCCGATCGCCGATTTTGATGCGTACATCGAGAAGCTCAGCGAGTTCGTCTACAAAACGAACCTGTTTATGAAGCCGATTTTCTCGCAGGCGCGCAAAGAGCCGAAGCGGGTGGTACTGGCGGAAGGCGAAGATACCCGCGTACTGCACGCGACTCAGGAGCTGGTCTCCCTTGGGCTGGCGAAACCGATTCTGATCGGTCGTCCCGGCGTCATTGAGATGCGCATCCAGAAGCTGGGACTGCAGATCAAAGCCGGGGTTGATTTTGAGATCGTCAATAACGAATCCGATCCGCGCTTCAAAGAGTACTGGAATGAATATTACACCCTGATGAAGCGCCGCGGGATCACCCAGGAGCAGGCGCAGCGGGCGGTGATCAGCAACACTACGGTCATTGGCGCGATCATGGTGCAGCGCGGCGAAGCCGATGCGATGATCTGCGGCACCATCGGTGACTATCACGAGCACTACAGCGTCATTCAGCCGCTGTTTGGCTACCGCGAAGGGGTTCATGCGGCCGGGGCGATGAACGCGCTGCTGCTGCCGAGCGGCAACACCTTTATCGCCGACACCTACGTCAACCACGATCCCTCGCCGGAGCAAATTGCCGAGATCACCCTGATGGCGGCAGAAACCGTTCGTCGATTCGGGATTGAACCGCGGGTGGCGCTGCTGTCGCACTCGAACTTTGGTTCCTCGGACTGCCCGTCCGCCAGCAAAATGCGTCAGGCGCTGGAGCTGGTGAAGGCGCAGGCGCCGGAGCTGATGATCGATGGCGAAATGCACGGCGATGCCGCGCTGGTGGAAAGCATTCGTAATGAGCGGATGCCGGACAGCCCGCTGAAAGGTTCGGCCAATATTCTGGTGATGCCGAATATGGAAGCGGCGCGTATTAGTTACAACTTACTTCGCGTCTCCAGCTCTGAAGGCGTCACCGTCGGACCGGTGCTGATGGGCGTCGCAAAGCCGGTGCATATCCTGACGCCAATTGCTTCGGTACGGCGTATCGTGAATATGGTCGCGCTGGCGGTTGTTGAAGCGCAAACTCAGCCGCTGTAATGTTCATTTAATTATTTCAGGCGCGGGAATTCTCCCGCGCTTTTTTATTTCTGTTTATAAGTGATCTATCTCACCTTTCAAATCAACTTGCCGAATTTTGTTATTTACTCCAGCGGAAACTTGTCACGATAAGCGCAAGTTTTAGCGGAGCGGTGAGCCATGGATAAAGAACGCATCATTCAGGAATTTGTACCCGGCAAGCAGGTGACGCTGGCGCATCTGATTGCACATCCTGGGGCAGAACTGGCGAAAAAGATCGGCGTTCCCGAATCCGGCGCTATCGGCATTATGACCTTAACCCCTGGAGAAACCGCCATGATCGCCGGTGATTTAGCGATGAAGGCCGCCGATGTGCATATCGGTTTTCTCGACCGGTTTAGCGGCGCGCTGGTGATTTATGGCTCGGTCGGCGCGGTAGAAGAGGCGCTGCTGCAGACGGTGAGCGGGCTTGGCCGATTATTAAATTACACCCTCTGCGAGTTAACCAAAAGCTAATTAGAGGCGGCAATGAAACGTATTGCATTTGTCGGTACGGTGGGTGCGGGAAAAACAACGCTATTTAATGCGTTGCAGGGGAATTATTCCCTCGCGAGAAAAACGCAGGCCGTGGAATTTAACGAGAAAGGCGATATTGACACCCCGGGGGAATATTTCAGTCATCCGCGCTGGTACCACGCATTAATTACCACGCTGCAGGATGTCGATACGTTGATTTATGTCCACGCGGCAAATGATACCGAAAGTCGCTTACCCGCCGGGCTACTGGATATTGGCGCGAATAAACGACATATCGCCGCGATCAGCAAAACGGATATGCCGGACGCCGACGTCGCCGCGGTGCGGCAACTGCTGTACGGGATGGGGTTTCAGGAGCCGATTTTCGAACTCAACGCTCACGACCCGCAAAGCGTAGAGCATTTGGTGAATTACCTGAGTGAGCTCAGCCAAAAGGAGGAAGGGGCAGGTGAAGAAACTTATCACAGCTAACGATATTCGTGCGGCCCACGCGCGAGGCGAAGAGGAAATATCGGTTGTGCTGCGCGCCAGCATCATCACCCCGGAAGCCCGCGAAGTCGCGGAGCTGCTGGGCGTCGCCATCCAGGAGTGCGATGAATCCGCGCCAGAGCCGGCAGTCCCGGCGGCAGAGGAAAAAACCGAAAGCCAGCGCATTCGCGAAACCATTATCGCGCAGCTGCCGGAAGGGCAGTTTACCGAAAGCCTGGTGGCGCAGCTGATGGAAAAAGTGATGAAGGAGAAGCAGTCGCTGGGGATGGACGCGATGCAGCCCAGCTTTAAGGCGGTCACCGGTAAAGGCGGCGTAAAGGTCATTGACGGCAGCAGCGTGAAATTCGGCCGCTTCGACGGCGCCGAACCGCACCGCGTCGGCTTAACGGATTTGGTCACCGAGCAGGACGGCAGCAGCATGGCCGCCGGGTTTATGCAGTGGGAAAACGCCTTCTTCCCCTGGACGCTGAACTATGACGAGGTCGACATGGTGCTGGAGGGCGAACTCCACGTGCGCCATGAAGGTGAAACCATGGTGGCCAAAGCCGGGGACGTGATGTTTATCCCGAAAGGTTCGAGCATTGAATTCGGCACGCCGTCGACCGTGCGCTTCCTGTACGTCGCCTGGCCTGCGAACTGGCAATCGCTATGAAAGATTTTATTACCGAAGCCTGGCTCAGAGCGAACCATACGCTCAGCGAAGGAGCAGAAATTCATCTGCCCGCCGACGCCCGTCTGACGCCTTCGGCCCGGGAGCTGCTGGAAAGCCGCCGTCTGCGCATTAAGTTTCTCGACGAGCAGGGCAGCCTGTTTGTCGATGACGACGCGCAGCAGCCGCAGCCGGTACACGGTTTAACCAGCAGCGGTACTCATCCCCAGGCCTGCTGCGAACTGTGCCGCCAGCCGGTAGACAAAAAACCGGACACCCTGACCCATCTGACGGCGGAGAAAATGGTCGCCAAAAGCGATCCGCGGCTGGGCTTTCGCGCCGCCCTCGACGCCACCATCGCCCTGGCGGTATGGCTGCAAATCGAACTGGCGGAGCCCTGGCAGCCCTGGCTGGCGGATATCCGCTCGCGCCTGGGCAATATTATGCGCGCCGACGCCGTGGGTGAACCGCTGGCGGCGCAGTCTATCGTCGGGCTGAACGAGGATGAACTGCATCGCCTTTCCCACCAGCCGCTGCGCTATCTCGACCACGATCATCTGGTGCCGGAAGCCTGCCACGGCCGCGATGCCGCGCTGCTCAATCTGCTGCGCAGCAAAATACGCGAAACGGAAACGGTCGCCGCGCAGGTCTTTATTACCCGCAGTTTTGAGGTCTTACGTCCGGACATTCTGCAGGCGCTCAACCGCCTCTCCAGCACCGTCTACGTGATGATGATTTTAAGCGTGGCGAAACATCCGCTAACCGTCAGTCAGATCCAACAGCGTCTGGGAGGGGATCAATGATTATTCAACGCGCCCGTCAACTGGCTTTGCGTTCGCCCGCCCGGGTGGTGTTTGCGGACGCGCTGGATATCCGCGTCCTCAAAGCGGCGCACTACCTCCAGCAGCAGGGGCTGGCAAAGCCGATTTTGATCGCCAGCCCCTTTGCCCTGCGCCAGTTCGCCCTCAGCCACCGCCTGCCGATGGACGGTATGCAGATCGTCGACCCGCACAGCAACCGGCAAATGCGCGAAGCGTTTGCCCGGAGCTGGCTTGCCCGCGCCGGAGAAAAAACGCCGCCGGACGCGGAGGAAAAACTCAACGACCCGCTGATGTTCGCCGCCGCCATGGTCAGCGCCGGGAAGGCCGACGTGTGTATTGCCGGCAATCTCTCCTCGACGGCGAACGTGCTGCGCGCCGGATTACGCATTATTGGCCTTCAGCCTGGCTGCAAAACGCTGTCGTCGATCTTTCTGATGCTGCCGCAGTACGTCGGACCGGCGCTGGGATTTGCCGACTGTAGCGTGGTGCCGCAGCCGACGGCGGCGCAGCTGGCGGATATCGCCATCGCCAGCGCGGAGACATGGCAGGCCATTACCGGCGAGGAGCCGCGGGTGGCGATGCTGTCGTTTTCCAGCAGCGGCAGCGCCCGTCATCCCAACGTCGCCAACGTACAGCAGGCCACAGAGATCGTACGTCAGCGCGCTCCACAGCTGATGGTGGATGGCGAACTGCAGTTTGACGCCGCCTTCGTGCCGGAGGTCGCCGCGCAAAAAGCGCCCGCCAGTCCGCTGCAGGGGCGGGCCAACGTGATGGTTTTTCCGTCGCTGGAAGCCGGCAACATCGGCTACAAAATCGCCCAGCGCCTGGGCGGCTATCGTGCGGTCGGGCCGCTGATTCAGGGGCTGGCCGCACCGCTCCACGACCTCTCCCGAGGCTGTAGCGTGCAGGAAATTATCGAACTGGCGTTAGTGGCAGCCGTGCCGCGCCGGAGTGACGTAAGCGGCGAGTGCCGCTTACCCACGCAGGTTGAATGAACGGTCCCGTTCTGGACCCCCTTAAGTAAGAGGAAAACACAATGGAAGCATTAGGAATGATTGAAACCCGGGGCCTGGTTGCGCTGATTGAGGCCTCTGATGCGATGGTGAAAGCCGCGCGCGTGAAGCTGGTTGGCGTGAAGCAGATTGGCGGCGGTCTGGTGACCGCGATGGTGCGCGGCGACGTGGCGGCCTGCAAAGCCGCTACCGATGCCGGCGCCGCTGCGGCGCAGCGCATCGGCGAGCTGGTATCGGTGCACGTGATTCCGCGTCCGCACGGCGATCTGGAGGAGGTGTTCCCCATCAGTTTTAAAGGCGACAGCAACATCTGATGGTCGGGCCGGATAAGACGCGCCAGCGTTGCCCTCCGGCATTAACGCGCGCCATTGCCTGATGGCGCTGCGCTTATCCGGCCCACGACTTACCACGCAATTCAGGGAGGCGGTATGAAACTGGCAGTCGTCACGGGACAGATTGTCTGCACCGTCCGCCATCAGGGGCTGGCGCACGACAAGCTGCTGATGGTGGAGATGATTGATGCCGCGGGCAAGCCCGACGGGCAGTGCGCCGTCGCCATCGACAGCATCGGCGCGGGGCCCGGTGAATGGGTGCTGCTGGTGAGCGGAAGCTCGGCGCGACAGGCACACCGCAGCGAGGCGTCTCCTGTCGATTTGTGCGTCATCGGTATCGTCGATGAAGCGGTGGCCGGCGGTCAGGTGATTTTCCATAAATAGGACTGAACATCATGAATCAACAGGATATTGAACAGGTGGTGAAAGCGGTACTGCTGAAAATGACGGCCAGCAGCCAGCCGGACGACGCCGTTCATGAGATGGGCGTCTTTGCCTCCCTGGATGACGCCGTCGCGGCGGCAAAGGTGGCCCAGCAGGGGCTGAAAAGCGTGGCGATGCGCCAGCTGGCGATTCACGCCATCCGTGAGGCGGGCGAAAAACACGCCAGAGAATTAGCGGAGCTTGCCGTCAGCGAAACCGGCATGGGTCGCGTTGAAGATAAATTTGCCAAAAACGTGGCCCAGGCGCGCGGCACGCCGGGCGTGGAGTGCCTCTCTCCGCAGGTGCTCACCGGCGATAACGGCCTGACGCTGATTGAAAACGCGCCCTGGGGCGTGGTGGCCTCGGTCACCCCCTCCACCAACCCGGCGGCGACGGTAATTAATAACGCCATCAGCCTGATTGCCGCGGGCAATAGCGTGGTGTTCGCCCCGCATCCGGCGGCGAAAAGGGTTTCCCAGCGGGCGATTATGCTGCTCAACCAGGCGGTGATTGCCGCGGGCGGTCCGGCCAATCTGCTGGTCACCGTGGCGAACCCGGACATCGAAACGGCCCAGCGGCTGTTTAAGTACCCCGGTATTGGCCTGCTGGTGGTCACCGGCGGTGAAGCGGTGGTGGAGTCCGCGCGCAAGCATACCAATAAACGTCTGATTGCCGCCGGCGCCGGTAACCCGCCGGTAGTGGTCGACGAAACGGCAGACCTGGCGCGCGCCGCGCGGTCCATCGTCAAAGGCGCCTCGTTTGATAACAACATCATCTGCGCCGACGAAAAGGTGCTGATTGTGGTCGATAGCGTCGCCGACGAGCTGATGCGCCTGATGGAAGGCCAGCAGGCGGTGAAGCTCAGCGCGGCCCAGGCCGAGCAGCTTCAGCCGGTGCTGCTGAAGAATATCGATGAGCGCGGCAAAGGTACGGTCAGCCGTGACTGGGTGGGCCGAGACGCGAGCAAGATTGCCGCCGCCATCGGCCTGAACGTGCCGCCGCAGACGCGCCTGCTGTTCGTGGAAACCCCGGCCAGCCATCCATTTGCCGTGACGGAACTGATGATGCCGGTGCTCCCTGTCGTACGGGTGGCCAGCGTCGATGACGCTATCGTGCTGGCGGTGCAGCTGGAGGGCGGCTGCCACCATACGGCGGCGATGCACTCGCGCAATATCGACAACATGAATCAGATGGCGAACGCCATTGATACCAGCATTTTCGTTAAAAACGGGCCGTGCATCGCCGGGCTCGGGCTGGGCGGAGAGGGCTGGACCACCATGACCATCACTACGCCAACCGGGGAGGGGGTGACCAGCGCGCGCACCTTCGTTCGCCTGCGGCGCTGCGTGCTGGTGGATGCCTTCCGAATTGTATAAGGGATGACTCATGGCACACGACGAACAACGTTGGCTCACCCCCAGACTGCAAAAAGCGGCCGCCCTGTGTAATCAGACGCCTGCCGCCAGTGAATCACCGCTGTGGCTGGGCGTGGATTTAGGCACCTGCGACGTGGTGTCGATGGTTGTCGACAGCGAAGGGCAGCCGGTGGCGGTGTGTCTGGACTGGGCTGACGTCGTGCGTGACGGCATCGTCTGGGATTTCTTCGGCGCCGTCACCATCGTGCGCCGCCATCTCGATACGCTCGAACAGCAGCTTGGCTGTCGCTTCAGCCACGCGGCGACCTCGTTTCCGCCGGGCACCGACCCGCGTATTTCGATCAACGTACTCGAATCTGCCGGGCTGGAAGTTAGCCACGTGCTGGATGAACCGACCGCGGTGGCGGATCTGCTACAGCTCGACAACGCGGGCGTGGTGGATATCGGCGGCGGCACCACCGGGATCGCTATCGTCAAACGGGGCGAGGTGACGTACTCCGCCGATGAAGCGACCGGCGGTCACCATATCTCCCTGACCCTTGCCGGTAACCGCCGCATGCCGCTGGAAGAGGCGGAGCAGTACAAGCGCAGCAACGCCCAGGAGATCTGGCCGGTGGTGAAGCCGGTATACGAAAAAATGGCCGAGATTGTTGCTCACCATATCGAAGGCCAGGGCATTGCTGATTTATGGCTGGCGGGCGGCTCCTGTATGCAGCCGGGCGTGGACGCGCTGTTTCGCAAGCGCTTCCCGGAATTACGGGTGCATTTACCGCAGCACAGCCTGTTTATGACCCCGCTGGCGATAGCCAGCAGCGGGAGAGAGAAAGCGGAGGGAATCTATGCAAGCTGAACTGCAGACGGCGCTCTTTCAGGCATTCGATACCCTGAATCTGCAGCGGGTGAAAACCTTCAGCGTGCCGCCGGTGACGCTGTGCGGCCTCGGCGCGCTGAGCGCCTGCGGCCAGGAAGCGCAAGCGCGAGGCGTAAGCCATCTGCTGGTGATGGTCGACAGTTTCCTGCATCAGGCGGGAATGACCGCCGGGCTTGCGCGCAGCCTGGCGATGAAGGGGGTGGCGATGACCGTCTGGCCCTGTCCGCCGGGAGAGCCGTGCATTACCGACGTCTGCGCGGCGGTGGCGCAGCTGCGCGAATCGAAGTGCGACGGCGTGGTGGCCTTTGGCGGCGGTTCGGTGCTTGACGCGGCGAAAGCGGTCGCGCTGTTGGTCACCAACCCGGAGCAGACGCTCAGCGCGATGACGGAAAGCAGCGTACTGCGCCCGCGTCTGCCGCTCATTGCGGTGCCGACCACCGCCGGAACCGGCTCGGAAACCACCAACGTGACGGTGATTATCGATGCGGTCAGCGGGCGCAAGCAGGTGCTGGCCCACGCCTCGCTCATGCCGGACGTGGCGATTCTCGACGCCGCCCTGACCGAAGACGTTCCGCCGCCGGTGACGGCGATGACCGGGATTGACGCGCTGACCCACGCCGTTGAGGCGTACAGCGCGCTCAACGCGACGCCCTTCACCGATAGCCTGGCGCTTGGCGCGATAGCGATGATCGGCCAGGCGCTGCCGAAGGCCGTGGGCTACGGCCACGACCTCGCCGCCCGCGAAAGCATGCTGCTGGCTTCGTGTATGGCGGGAATGGCCTTTTCCAGCGCGGGTCTTGGCTTGTGTCATGCGATGGCGCATCAGCCCGGCGCGGCGCTGCATATTCCACACGGGCAGGCCAACGCCATGCTGCTGCCGACGGTAATGCGGTTTAACCGCATGGTATTCCGCGAGCGTTTCAGCCAGATCGGCCGGGCGCTGACCGCTAAAAAAACCGACGACCACGAGGCTATTGCCGCCGTTGAGGCGCTGATCGCCGAAGTCGGCCTGAGCAAACGACTCTCTGACGCCGGGGCGAAGCCCGAACATTTCAGCGCATGGGCGCAGGCGGCGCAGGAGGACATTTGTCTGCGCACCAATCCACGCACCGCCACCCGGGAGCAGATTATCGATCTGTACGCGGCGGCGCGCTGATGCGGCCATTTTCCCGGAGGCGTGTGGCTGTCCCGGCTCGCGCTGCGCTTAGCCGGGCTACAGGATCGCAGCCGTCTGCTATTCCGTAGCCCGGGTAAGGCGTTCACGCCGCGACCCGGGAAAGCCCCCGGAGCGCGGTTAATGCCCCGGCGTTCACAGTATCTACAAATCATAAATGACAGGGAGTAAAGGCTATGGGAATTAACGAAATCATCATGTACATCATGATGTTCTTTATGCTGATTGCCGCCGTGGACAGGATCCTGTCGCAGTTTGGCGGCTCGGCGCGCTTTCTCGGCAAGTTTGGCAAAAGCATCGAAGGATCCGGCGGCCAGTTCGAAGAGGGGTTTATGGCGATGGGCGCGCTGGGCCTGGCGATGGTCGGGATGACCGCGCTGGCGCCGGCACTGGCGCACCTGCTCGGGCCGGTGATAATTCCGCTGTATGAAATGCTCGGCGCCAACCCGTCGATGTTCGCCGGAACGCTGCTGGCCTGCGATATGGGCGGCTTCTTCCTCGCCAAAGAGCTGGCGGGCGGCGACGTGGCGGCGTGGCTCTATTCCGGCCTGATCCTCGGGGCGATGATGGGGCCGACGCTGGTGTTCTCCATTCCGGTCGCGCTCGGCATCATCGAGCCCTCCGACCGCCGCTACCTGGCGCTGGGCGTGCTGGCCGGGATCGTCACGATTCCGATCGGCTGCATCGCCGGCGGCCTGGTGGCCATGTACTCCGGCGTGGAGATTAACGGACAGCCGGTGGAGTTCACCTTCGCGCTGATCCTGATGAATATGATCCCGGTGCTTATCGTCGCGGTGCTGGTGGCGCTGGGGCTGAAGTTTATTCCGGAAAAAATGATCAACGGCTTCCAGATTTTCGCCAAATTTCTGGTGGCGCTGATCACCATCGGCCTGGCGGCGGCGGTCATCAAGTTCCTGCTCGGCTGGGATCTGATCCCGGGGCTCGACCCGATCTTTATGGCTCCCGGCGACCAGCCCGGCGAGGTGATGCGCGCCATTGAAGTCATTGGCTCGATCTCCTGCGTGCTGCTCGGCGCTTATCCGATGGTGCTGTTGCTGACCCGCTGGTTTGAAAAGCCGCTGATGCGCGTCGGTAATCTGCTGAAAATCAACAATATGGCTGCCGGCGGTATGGTGGCGACGCTGGCCAACAACATCCCGATGTTCGGCATGATGAAGCAGATGGATACCCGCGGCAAAGTCATCAACTGCGCGTTCTCCGTCTCCGCCGCTTTCGCGCTGGGGGATCACTTAGGCTTCGCCGCCGCCAACATGAACGCCATGATCTTCCCGATGATCGTCGGCAAGCTGATCGGCGGCGTCACCGCCATTGGCGTAGCGATGCTGCTGGTGCCGAAAGATGAAAGCGCGCCGGCGGCGGCGAAAACCGAAGCGGAGGCGCAATCGTGAAAACTCGCCAGCTGCTGAGCGTCGGTATCGATATTGGCACCACCACCACTCAGGTGATCTTCTCCCGCCTTGAGCTGGTTAACCGTGCGGCGGTGTCGCAGGTGCCGCGCTACGAATTCATCAAACGCGAAATTAGCTGGCAAAGCCCGGTCTTCTTTACCCCGGTTGATAAGCAGGGCGGTCTGAAGGAGGCCGAACTCAAGGCGCTGATTCTGGCGCAGTACCAGGCCGCCGGGGTTGCCCCCGAATCGGTGGACTCCGGGGCGATCATTATCACCGGCGAAAGCGCGAAAACCCGTAACGCCCGCCCGGCGGTGATGGCGCTCTCGCAGTCGCTCGGCGACTTTGTGGTGGCTAGCGCCGGGCCGCATCTGGAATCGGTGATTGCCGGTCACGGCGCCGGGGCGCAAACCCTTTCTGAACAGCGGATGTGCCGGGTGCTGAACATTGATATCGGCGGTGGTACTTCAAACTACGCGCTGTTTGAAGCGGGAAAAATCAGCGCCACCGCCTGCCTGAACGTTGGCGGGCGCCTGCTGGAGACCGACGGCCAGGGGCGGGTGGTTTATGCCCATCAGCCGGGACAAATGATCGTCGATGAGGTTTTTAGCGCAGGCGCCGATGCGCGCGCGTTGAGTGCTTCGCAGTTAGCGCAGGTAGCGCGGCGGATGGCGGAGCTGATCGTCGAAGTTATCGACGGCACGCTCTCTCCGCTGGCGCAACGGCTGATGCAAACCGGCCTGCTGCCCGCAGGCGCGGTACCCGAGGTGATAACCCTTTCCGGCGGAGTGGGCGAGTGCTACCGCAACCAGCCCGCGGATCCGTTCTGTTTTTCTGATATTGGGCCACTGTTGGCCACGGCGCTGCATGAGCATCCGCGGCTGCGGGAGATGAACGTGCAGTTCCCGGCGCAAACCGTACGCGCCACGGTGATTGGCGCCGGCGCGCACACGCTCTCGCTTTCCGGCAGCACCATCTGGCTGGAGGGGGTTCAGCTCCCGCTGCGCAATCTGCCGGTGGCGATCCCGCTTGATGAAGCCGATCTGCTGAGCGCCTGGCAGCAGGCGCTGATGCAGCTCGATCTGGATCCGGGATCGGATGCTTACGTGCTGGCGCTTCCTGCTTCGTTGCCGGTGCGCTACGCCGCCCTGCTGGTGGTGATTGACGCGCTGCTGGCTTTTGTCGCGCGCTTTCCCAACCCGCATCCCCTGCTGGTGGTGGCCGAGCAGGACTTTGGCAAAGCGCTGGGCATGCTGCTGCGCCCGCAGCTGCAACAACTCCCGCTGGCGGTCATCGATGAGGTGAGCGTACGGGCGGGGGACTATATCGACATTGGTACGCCTCTTTTTGGCGGATCGGTTGTGCCGGTGACGGTGAAATCACTCGCATTTCCTTCCTGAGGGAACGACTTATGAAACTAAAGACCACATTGTTCGGCAATGTTTATCAGTTTAAGGATGTAAAAGAGGTGCTGGCTAAAGCCAACGAACTGCGTTCGGGGGATGTGCTGGCGGGGGTGGCGGCGGAAAGTTCGCAGCAGCGCGTGGCGGCGAAGCAGGTGCTCTCCGATATGACGGTCGCCGATATTCGTAACAATCCGGTGATTCCTTATGAAGAGGACTGCGTGACGCGCCTGATTCAGGATGACGTCAACGAAACCGCCTATCAGCGGATTAAAAACTGGACTATCAGCGACCTGCGCGAATACGTGCTTAACGATGAGGTCACCAGCGATGACATCGCGTTTGTGCGCAAAGGGCTGACCTCAGAAGTGGTGGCGGCGGTGGCGAAGGTCTGCTCCAACGCCGACCTGATCTACGGCGCGAAGAAAATGCCGGTGATTAAAAAAGCCAACACCACCATCGGCCTGCCGGGCACCTTTAGCTGCCGCCTGCAGCCGAACGATACCCGCGATGACGTGCAGAGCATTGCCGCGCAAATCTACGAAGGGCTCTCGTTCGGCGCGGGCGATGCGGTGATCGGCGTTAACCCGGTAACCGATGACGTGGAGAACCTGACCCGCGTCCTCGATACCGTCTACGGCGTTATCGACAAGTTTAATATCCCGACCCAGGGCTGCGTGCTGGCGCACGTCACCACCCAGATTGAAGCGATCCGTCGCGGCGCCCCGGGGGGGCTTATTTTCCAGAGCATCTGCGGCAGCGAAAAGGGGCTAAAAGAGTTCGGCGTGGAGCTGGCGATGCTCGATGAAGCGCGGGCGGTCGGCGCCGAGTTTAACCGTATCGCCGGGGAGAACTGCCTGTACTTTGAAACCGGGCAGGGCTCGGCGCTGTCGGCCGGCGCGAACTTCGGCGCCGACCAGGTGACGATGGAGGCGCGCAACTATGGCCTGGCGCGGCACTACGATCCGTTCCTCGTCAATACCGTGGTGGGCTTTATCGGGCCGGAGTACCTCTATAACGATCGGCAGATTATTCGCGCCGGTCTCGAAGATCACTTTATGGGCAAGCTGAGCGGCATCTCGATGGGCTGCGACTGCTGCTACACCAATCATGCCGACGCCGACCAGAACCTCAATGAAAACCTGATGATTCTGCTCGCCACCGCCGGCTGCAACTACATCATGGGCATGCCGCTCGGCGACGACATCATGCTCAACTATCAGACCACCGCGTTTCACGATACCGCTACCGTCCGTCAGCTGCTGAATCTACGGCCGTCGCCGGAGTTCGAACGCTGGCTGGAAACCATGGGCATTATGGCAAACGGTCGTCTGACCCAACGGGCGGGCGATCCGTCACTGTTCTTTTGATGACGCGGGGATGACACATGATGGATCAAAAGCAGATTGAAGAAATTGTACGTAGCGTGATGGCGTCAATGGGACAACCGCAGACGGCAGCAGCAGCGCCTGAGGCGACGGTGACGAAGTGCGCCAGCCGGTGCGAGGTCGCGGCGGAGAGCTGCGTGCTGGATTTAGGTTCGCCAGAGGCGAAAGGCTGGATTGGCGTGCAGCAGCCGCATCGTGCGGAAGTGCTGGCCGAACTGAAGCGCAGCACCGCGGCGCGCGTGTGTACCGGCCGCGCCGGTCCGCGTCCGCGCACCCTCGCGCTGCTGCGCTTCCTCGCCGACCACTCGCGCTCCAAGGATACGGTGCTGAAAGAGGTACCGGAGGAGTGGGTGAAAACCCAGGGATTGCTGGAGTTGCGCTCCGAAATTAGCGACAAAAACCTCTACCTGACGCGCCCGGATATGGGCCGTCGGCTGAGTCCGGAGGCTATTGAGGCGCTGAAGGCGCAGTGCGTGGCGAATCCTGACGTTCAGGTGGTGGTATCCGATGGCCTCTCTACCGACGCGATTACCGTCAACTATGAAGAGATCCTGCCGCCGCTGCTGTCGGGCCTGAAGCAGGCCGGACTGAAGGTCGGTACGCCGTTCTTCGTCCGCTACGGGCGGGTCAAAATTGAAGATCAGATTGGCGAAATTCTCGGCGCGAAGGTGGTCATCCTGCTGGTAGGCGAACGTCCGGGGCTGGGGCAGTCGGAAAGCCTCTCCTGTTACGCCGTGTATTCGCCGCGCGTGGCGACCACCGTCGAAGCGGACAGGACCTGTATTTCCAATATTCACCAGGGCGGTACGCCCCCGGTAGAAGCCGCGGCGGTGATTGTCGATTTGGCCAAACGCATGCTGGAGCAGAAGGCTTCCGGCATCAACATGACTCGGTAAGGAGGCATCATGCCTGCATTAGATTTAATTCGCCCTTCGGTGACGGCCATGCGCGTGATTGCCTCAGTGAATGACGGCTTTGCCCGCGAGCTTAAATTACCGCCACATATACGTAGCCTCGGACTCATCACGGCGGATTCGGATGATGTGACTTATATTGCCGCTGACGAAGCGACAAAACAGGCGATGGTGGAAGTGGTCTACGGTCGTTCTCTTTACGCCGGCGCGGCCCACGGCCCTTCGCCAACCGCAGGTGAAGTGCTGATTATGCTGGGCGGCCCGAACCCGGCGGAAGTGCGCGCCGGTCTGGATGCGATGGTGGCGCATATCGAAACTGGGGCCGCGTTCCAGTGGGCCAACGATGCCGAAGATACGGCGTTTCTGGCGCACGTGGTGTCGCGTACCGGCTCTTATCTCTCGTCTACCTCCGGCATTGCGCTGGGCGATCCGATCGCTTATCTGGTGGCGCCGCCGCTGGAGGCGACCTTCGGTATCGATGCGGCAATGAAATCGGCCGACGTGCAGCTGGTGACCTACGTGCCGCCGCCGTCGGAAACCAACTATTCCGCCGCCTTTTTGACGGGAAGCCAGGCCGCCTGTAAAGCCGCCTGTAACGCCTTTACCGATGCCGTTCTGGATATTGCCCGTCATCCAATCCAGCGCGCGTAAGGGGGAAGCGATGATCAACGCCCTGGGATTACTGGAAGTGGACGGCATGGTGGCCGCCGTTGACGCGGCGGATGCGATGCTGAAGGCGGCCAACGTGCGGCTGCTCAGCCATGAGGTTCTTGACCCCGGCAGGCTGACGCTGGTGGTGGAAGGCGACCTGGCGGCGTGCCGGGCGGCGCTGGATGCCGGCAGCGCTGCGGCGCAGCGTACGGGGCGCGTTATCAGCCGTCGGGAGATTGGACGCCCGGAAGAGGATACCCAGCGGCTGATCGCCGGTTTTCAACGGCTGCCGCAAACGCCGGAGCCGCCGGTGGTCGTGGAATCCTCAGAACCCTTGCTGACGCTGCTCTCTTCGACGCGTCAGGGAATGACGGCAGGGGAGGTGGCCGCCCATTTCGGCTGGTCGCTTGAAGAGGCCAGGAAGGCGCTGGAGCAGCTCTTTTCTACCGGAGCGTTGCGTAAACGCAGTAGTCGCTATCGCTTAAAAAATTAACCAGTCGGAGGTGCCGGGAACGCGAAAGCGCTCCCGGTTTATCAGATCATGAAAAAGAAAAAACCGGCCAACCTGCACCATCTTTATCATGAAGCATTACCCGAAGACGTTAAACTGACGCCGATGGTCGAGGTGGACAACGTCCATCAGCGGCGGACCACCGATGTCTATGAACATGCCCTGACGATTACCGCCTGGCAGCAGATTTACGATCAGCTGCATCCGGGGAAATTTCACGGTGAATTTACCGAAATCCTGCTCGATGATATTCAGGTCTTTCGCGAATATACCGGCCTGGCGCTGCGTCAGTCCTGCCTGGTGTGGCCGAACTCCTTCTGGTTCGGTATTCCGGCAACCCGCGGCGAGCAGGGGTTTATTGGCTCACAGTGCCTCGGCAGCGCCGAAATCGCCACCCGACCCGGCGGCACCGAGTTTGAGCTCAGCACGCCGGATGATTACACCATTCTGGGCGTAGTGATCTCGGAGGATGTCATTTCCCGCCAGGCCAGCTTCCTGCATCACCCGGAGCGGGTGCTGCATATGCTGCGTAACCAGTCGGCGCTGGAGGTCAAAGAGGAGCACAAGGCGGCGCTGTGGGGCTTTGTGCAGCAGGCGCTGGCGACGTTTAGCGAGAATCCGGAGAACCTTCATCAGCCCGCGGTGCGTAAGGTGTTGGGCGATAATCTCCTGCTGGCGATGGGGGCGATGCTGGAGGAGGCGCAGCCGATGATTACCGCCGAGAGCATTAGCCACCAGAGCTATCGGCGTCTGCTTTCCCGGGCGCGGGAGTACGTGCTGGAGAATATGTCGGAGCCGCTGACGGTTCTCGATTTATGTCAGCAGCTGCACGTCAGCCGCCGTACGCTGCAAAACGCCTTTCACGCCATTCTGGGGATCGGGCCGAACGCCTGGCTGAAGCGCATTCGTTTAAACGCGGTGCGCCGGGAGCTGATTAGCCCGTGGTCGCAGAGCACGACGGTTAAGGATGCGGCGATGCAGTGGGGATTCTGGCACCTGGGCCAGTTCGCTACCGATTATCAGCAGCTGTTCGCCGAGAAACCGTCGCTGACGCTGCATCAGCGGATGCGGCAGTGGGCGTGATGACGATCTATTTAGCGGATGGCGATTCGCGCCGTCATCGCAGGCCTGAAAAGCGTAGCGCCATCAGGCAAAACAGCGCCGTATCTGGCCTGCGAACCACACTATCAGGCAACGTTAAACCCAATCGCGCACCTGAATAAACTCGCTCAGCGCCGCTTCCGGGCTGCCCGCTTCCGGCTGGTAGTCGTATTCCCAGCGCACCAGCGGCGGCATCGACATCAGAATGGATTCGGTGCGGCCGCCGGTTTGCAGGCCGAACAGGGTACCGCGATCCCACACCAGGTTGAACTCCACGTAGCGCCCGCGGCGGTAGAGCTGAAAAGCGCGTTCGCGCTCGCCCCAGACCCTCTCTTTACGCCGCTCGACAATGGGCAGATACGCATCGGTGAAGCCATTGCCCACCGCCTGCATAAAGTCGAAACAATGGTCAAAGTTCGGGGTATTCAAATCATCAAAAAACAGGCCGCCGATGCCGCGCTGCTCGTTACGATGCTTGAGGAAGAAGTAGTCGTCGCACCACTTTTTATAGCGCGGATAAACCTCTTCGCCGAAGGGCTGGCACAGGTCGCGAGCGGTGCGATGCCAGTGAACGGCATCTTCTTCAAAGCCGTAGTAGGGGGTTAAATCGAAGCCGCCGCCGAACCACCATACCGGCTCGGCGCCCGGTTTTTCCGCGATAAAGAAGCGCACGTTGGCGTGGCTGGTGGGGATATAGGGACTGCGCGGGTGCACGACCAGCGAGACGCCCATCGCTTCAAAGCTGCGGCCCGCCAGCTCAGGGCGGTGCGCGGTTGCGGAGGCCGGCATCGCCTCGCCGTGCACGTGCGAAAAGTTAACGCCAGCCTGCTCAAAGATACCGCCATCGCGCAGCACCCGGCTGCGTCCGCCGCCGCCGCCTTCCCGCAGCCAGCTATCTTCGATGAATTCGCTGCCGTCAACGGCGCTGAGCTTTTGGCAGATAGCATCCTGGAGCTGGAGAAGGAAAGCTTTTACCTGGTGCGCATCGGGTCTCATTAACGTCTCTTCGAGTGGGCTTTCTGGTTATCGAACCAGTGGAAATAGCTGATGATGCCGTTGGCAATCGCTGTGGCGATTTTCTGCCGGAACGCGGTGGTGCCGAGCAGTTTTTCTTCGTTCGGATTGGTAATAAACGAGGTTTCTACCAGCACCGACGGAATCGACGGTGATTTCAGCACCACAAACGCCGCCTGCTCGGTATTGCGGCTGTGCAGCTTGTGCACCGGCTTGATCTTTTTCAGGATATGGGAACCGAGCGTCAGGCTGTTTTTGATGGTATCAGTTTGTACCAGGTCGAACAGCACTTGCTGCAATAGGTGGTCTTTATCCGTCGTTTTCTTGCCGGCCACTTCATCCGCCCGGTTTTCACGGTCCGAGAGATACTTTGCCATGGCGCTACTGGCGCCGCGGTTGGAAAGGGCGAAAACGGAAGCGCCGGCCGCGCTCGGGTTGGTGAAACCATCGGCGTGAATTGACATAAAAAGATCGGCGCCGTGCTGGTGGGCGATCTCCACCCGGTCATAGAGCGGAATAAAGGTATCGCCGCTGCGCGTCAGGCGCGCATCGATGCCGTTGCTGCGCAGAATGCTGCGCACGTTTTTAGCGATCGCCAGCACGACGTGCTTCTCTTTTGAACCGTTATGGCCGATAGCGCCGGTATCAATACCGCCATGGCCCGGGTCGAGCATCACGACGCGTTTGGCGCCTTTTTTCTTCGCTGCGGGTTTGCTGTGCCCATTGGATGTTTTCAATGGCTGTTGTTCTTTCGCGCTGGCCTGTGAGGCGATCCCTGAAAGCGTGATTGCTGCCAGCCCGGCTTTCAGCACCTGGCGGCGCGAAGCAAGTATTTTTAATGGTTTAAAAGTGCTCATTCGGCCTGAATTGCAAACAAGTGGTAACCAATGTTATATCGTATCGTCTTTTCTGATACGACCATTCAAAATAAGAATTGTTTTACTTTTCATTTCAATACATGACAAAGTCATAGTATGCCATTTTTTGCGGCTCATTGCGCCTGATATTGGCTATCGGGCACAATCACGCCATAATCTCTGTTTTTAACCGTCAATGGTGGGGAATACCATGGAGATACGCGTTTTTCGCCAGCAAGATTTCGAAGAGGTCATCACCCTGTGGGAGCGTTGCGATCTCCTTCGCCCATGGAACGATCCGGAAATGGATATTGAACGTAAGCTGAACCACGATGCCAGCCTGTTTCTGGTCGCCGAAGTTAACGGTGAAGTGGTTGGCACGGTGATGGGCGGTTATGACGGGCATCGCGGGTCTGCCTATTATCTTGGCGTGCATCCTGAATATCGCGGTCGCGGTATTGCTAATGCGCTGCTTAATCGGCTGGAGAAAAAGCTGATCGCCCGCGGCTGTCCGAAAATAAATATTATGGTTCGCGAAGATAATGACGTGGTGCAGGGGATGTACGAACGCCTTGGCTATGAGCATTCAGACGTGCTGTGCCTCGGCAAGCGCTTAATTGAAGATGAAGAATACTGAGTTTATCCCCGCCGATTTCGATACCCACGGCCGCCTGCGTTTGCCGTTTCTCTTTTGGTGCGTGCTGCTGCTTCAGGCGCGGACGTGGGTGCTATTTCTGATGGCCGGCGCGTCACGCCAGCAGGGCGACGCGCTGCTGAATCTGTTTTATCCGGACCACGATAATTTTTGGCTGGGATTGCTCCCCGGCATTCCGGCGGTGCTGGCGTTTATCATTAGCGGGCATCGTCAGCGCTTCCCCCGGCTCTGGCCCATGATGCGCTGGCTGCTGGTGCTTTCCCAGCTCTTGCTGTTGGTCTGGCAACCGCTGTTGTGGATGAGCGGCGAGTCGCCTTCGGCGGTGACCATCGGCCTGCTGGCGGCGGATCTTTACGCGCTCTGGTGGCTGTTAAGCAGCCGTCGGCTGAAAGCCTGTTTTCGCGAAGAACAGGTTTAACGGCACTTTTTGCCGATCGCGCACTCCAACTTGCGTTGAATACATCAGAAAGGACACTCAGTCATGAAATCGCTACGTTTACTTCTCTGCGCACTACCGCTGGCTTTAACCGGCTGCTCAACGATGAGCTCGGTGAACTGGTCGGCGGCTTATCCGTGGAACTGGTTTGGTTCCTCTATGGAGGTGAGCGAACAGGGCGTAGGCAACCTGACGGCGTCAACGGCGCTGAGCGAGCAGGCGATCGGCGACGCGCTCGGCAGCAGCTACCGCCTGCGCAGCGGCATGAAAACGGCTAACGGCAATATTGTGCGCTATTTCGAAGCGTTAAAAGATGACAAGGTCGCGCTGACCATCAACGGCGAGAGCGGGACTATTAGCCGCATCGACGTGCGCGATAGCAATATCAAGGCCGCCAGCGGCGTGAAAATCGGTACCCCGTTCAGCGATATCTACAGCAAAGCGTTTGGTAACTGCCAGAAAGGCAGCAACGATAACGGTGCCGTGGTGGAGTGCAAGGCCGAGGGTAGCCAGCATATTAGCTATGCCTTCACCGGCAACTGGAGCGGCCCTGATGAGCTAATGCCCTCCGACGACACGCTGAAAAACTGGAAGGTGAGCAAGATTATCTGGCGTCGCTAATTTGATCTGAAGTGATTCGAGGTCCTGAAAAAGCGGGTACAATAGCGCCTTAAAAAGCCACAGCGTTGTGGTTGTACTATTTCAGGAGGAGCGATGTCTCAGGTTCAGAGCGGCATTTTGCCGGAACATTGCCGTGCGGCGATTTGGATTGAAGCAAATGTCAAAGGCGATGTTGACGCCCTGCGCGAAGCCAGCAAGGTGTTTGCCGATAAGTTAGCCACCTTTCAGGCGAAATACCCGGAAGCGAAGCTGGGGGCGGTGGTCGCTTTTGGCCATAACGTCTGGCGTCAGCTAAGCGGTGGCGTCGGGGCTGAAGAGCTAAAAGACTTCCCGTCCTATGGCAAAGGTCTGGCCCCGGCCACCCAGTATGATGTGCTAATCCACATTCTGTCCGCGCAGCATGAGCTGAATTTTTCTGTCGCTCAGGCGGCCCTGTCCGCTTTTGGCGCAGCGATTGATGTTAAAGAAGAGATTCACGGCTTTCGCTGGATTGAAGAGCGCGATCTGAGCGGCTTTGTCGACGGTACTGAAAACCCGGCGGGGGAAGAGACCCGCCGTGAAGTGGCGGTGATTCAGGATGGCGTCGATGCGGGCGGCAGCTACGTATTTGTGCAGCGCTGGGAGCACAACCTCAAGCAGCTTAATCGCATGAGCGTTCCCGATCAGGAGATGATGATCGGCCGTACCAAAGAAGCCAACGAAGAGATTGACGGCGACGATCGTCCGGATACCTCTCACCTGAGCCGCGTGGATCTGAAAGAAGAAGGTAAAGGGCTGAAGATTGTGCGTCAGAGCCTGCCGTACGGTATCGCCAGCGGGACTCACGGCCTCTACTTTTGCGCCTACTGCGCGCGTCTGCACAATATTGAACAGCAGCTGCTGAGCATGTTCGGCGATACCGACGGTAAGCGCGACGCGATGCTGCGTTTTACCAAACCGGTGACCGGCGGGTACTACTTCGCGCCTTCGCTGGATAGACTGCTGGCGCTGTAAGATCTCCTCCAAACCCTCTCCCCGTGGGAGAGGGAACCGTTCGGCGCGGCCGGCAGCGTCGAACGTTTTCCGGTTCTGCATGCGTGATTCAGATAAGCTTTGCCATTCCCTTATTCTCTTTTCGACTTCCAAATCGCCAAACGGTATATAAAACCGTTACTCCTTTCATAGCCGTTATAAATATGATGATCAGCAGAAAATCATCATATTGATAAGGGTGCGCAATGGCCGTTAAATCACTAAAAAAAGGATATCTGGCGCTGGCTGCTTCTGTGCTGCTGGTCGCGCAGGCGCAGGCGACGGAATTGCTGAACAGTTCCTACGATGTTTCCCGCGAGCTGTTTGCCGCCCTTAACCCGCAGTTCGAACAGCAGTGGGCGAAAGATAACGGCGGCGATAAGCTGACGATTAAACAATCTCATGCCGGGTCATCAAAACAGGCGCTGGCGATTCTGCAAGGGCTGAAGGCCGACGTGGTGACCTACAATCAGGTGACCGATGTCCAGATTCTGCACGACAAAGGCAAGCTGATCCCCGCCGACTGGCAAAGCCGTCTGCCGAATAACAGCTCGCCGTTTTACTCCACCATGGGCTTCCTGGTGCGTAAAGGCAACCCGAAGAATATCCACGACTGGAATGACTTAGTGCGTTCCGACGTGAAGCTGATTTTCCCGAACCCAAAAACCTCCGGCAACGCGCGTTACACTTATTTAGCGGCGTGGGGCGCGGCGGACAAGGCTGACGGCGGCGATAAAGCGAAAACCGAGCAGTTCATGACCCAGTTCCTGAAAAACGTCGAAGTGTTTGATACCGGCGGTCGCGGGGCTACCACGACCTTCGCCGAGCGCGGCCTGGGCGATGTGCTGATCAGCTTCGAATCGGAAGTGAATAACATCCGCAAACAGTATGAAGCGCAGGGCTTTGAGGTGGTTATCCCGAAAACCAACATCCTGGCCGAGTTCCCGGTGGCGTGGGTGGATAAAAACGTCCAGGCCAACGGTACCGAGAAAGCGGCAAAAGCCTATCTCAACTACCTGTACAGCCCGCAGGCGCAGACCATCATTACCGATTACTACTACCGCGTGAATAACCCGGACGTGATGAACAAACTGAAAGATAAATTCCCGCAGACCGAACTGTTCCGCGTGGAAGATAAATTTGGCTCCTGGCCTGATGTGATGAAAACCCATTTTGCCAGCGGCGGTGAGCTGGACAAACTGCTGGCGGCGGGGCGTAAGTAATGTTTGCAGTATCGACTAAACGCGTGCTGCCGGGCTTTACCTTAAGCCTCGGGACCAGCCTGCTGTTCGTCTGCCTGATCCTGTTGTTGCCGCTCAGCGCGCTGGTGATGCAGCTTGCCCAGATGAGCTGGGCGCAGTACTGGGACGTAGTGACCAACCCGCAGGTGGTGGCGGCCTATAAAGTGACGCTGCTGTCGGCGTTTGTCGCCTCCATTTTTAACGGCGTGTTCGGCCTGCTGATGGCGTGGATCTTAACCCGCTACCGCTTCCCGGGCCGCACGCTGCTTGATGCGCTGATGGATTTGCCGTTTGCGCTGCCGACGGCCGTTGCCGGCTTAACCCTCGCCTCGCTCTTCTCCGTGAACGGGTTGTACGGCGAGTGGCTGGCGAAATTTGATATTAAAGTCACCTATACCTGGCTCGGTATCGCGGTGGCCATGGCCTTTACCAGCATCCCGTTTGTGGTGCGTACCGTGCAGCCGGTGCTGGAAGAGTTGGGTCCGGAATATGAAGAGGCGGCGGAAACCCTGGGCGCCACGCGCTGGCAGAGCTTTCGCAAGGTGGTGCTGCCGGAGCTCTCCCCGGCGCTGATGGCGGGCGTTGCGCTGTCCTTTACCCGCAGCCTCGGTGAGTTCGGCGCGGTGATTTTTATAGCCGGCAACATTGCGTGGAAAACGGAAGTGACCTCGCTGATGATTTTTATCCGTTTGCAGGAGTTTGATTACCCGGCGGCGAGCGCGATTGCTTCGGTGATCCTCGCGGCCTCGCTGCTGCTGCTGTACTCGATTAACACTCTGCAAAGTCGCTTTGGTCGACGTGTGGTAGGTCACTGATGGCGGAAGTTACGCAATTGAAACGATACGATGCGCCCCGCATCAACTGGGGTAAATGGTTTCTGATCGGTGCGGGCGTGCTGGTTTCCGCGTTTATTCTCGTCGTGCCGACGGTGTATATCTTCGTTCAGGCCTTCAGCAAGGGGCTGATGCCCGCGCTGGAAAACCTGGCGAACCCGGATATGCTGCACGCCATCTGGCTGACCGTGCTGATTGCGCTGATCACCGTGCCGGTGAACCTGGTGTTCGGCACGCTGCTGGCGTGGCTGGTGACGCGCTTTAACTTCCCGGGACGTCAGCTGCTGCTGACCCTGCTGGATATTCCTTTTGCCGTGTCGCCGGTGGTAGCGGGCCTGGTGTATCTGCTCTTTTACGGCTCCAACGGGCCGCTGGGCGGCTGGCTGGATGAGCACAACCTGCAGATCATGTTCGCCTGGCCGGGCATGGTGCTGGTGACGGTCTTTGTGACCTGCCCGTTTGTGGTGCGCGAGCTGGTGCCGGTGATGTTAAGCCAGGGGAGCAACGAAGACGAAGCGGCGGTGCTGCTGGGCGCGTCAGGCTGGCAGATGTTCCGCCGCGTCACGCTGCCGAATATCCGCTGGGCGCTGCTTTACGGCGTGGTGCTGACCAACGCCCGCGCGATTGGCGAGTTTGGCGCCGTTTCTGTCGTCTCCGGCTCTATTCGCGGTGAAACCCTGTCGCTGCCGCTACAGATTGAACTGCTGGAGCAGGACTACAATACTGTCGGCTCCTTTACTGCCGCCGCGTTGCTGACGCTGATGGCTATTTTGACCCTGTTTTTGAAGAGTGTGGTGCAGTGGCGTTTAGAAAATCAGGAAAAACGTCAGCATCAGGAGGGAAATCATGAGCATTGAGATTGCCAATATTAAGAAGTCTTTTGGTCGCACCCAGGTGCTGAATGATATCTCGCTGGATATCCCTTCCGGACAAATGGTGGCGCTGCTCGGGCCGTCTGGCTCCGGTAAAACCACGCTGCTGCGTATTATCGCCGGGCTTGAGCATCAGACCAGCGGGCACATCCGCTTTCATGGCACCGACGTGAGCCGTCTGCATGCCCGGGATCGTAAGGTGGGCTTTGTATTCCAGCATTACGCGCTGTTCCGCCATATGAACGTATTCGACAATATTGCGTTTGGCCTGACCGTGCTGCCGCGCCGCGAGCGCCCGAATGCGGCGGCCATCAAAGCGAAAGTGACCAAACTGCTGGAGATGGTACAGCTTGCGCATCTGGCGGATCGCTTTCCGGCGCAGCTCTCCGGCGGGCAGAAGCAGCGCGTGGCGCTGGCGCGTGCGTTAGCCGTTGAACCGCAGATACTGCTGCTGGATGAACCCTTCGGCGCGCTGGACGCCCAGGTGCGTAAAGAGCTGCGTCGCTGGCTGCGTCAGCTGCATGAAGAGCTGAAGTTCACCAGCGTCTTCGTCACCCACGATCAGGAAGAGGCGATGGAAGTTGCCGACCGCGTGGTAGTGATGAGCCAGGGCAACATTGAGCAGGTTGACGAGCCGGAGCAGCTCTGGCGCGAACCGGCGACCCGCTTTGTGCTGGAATTTATGGGCGAGGTGAACCGTCTGCAGGGCACCATTCGCGGCGGACAATTCCACGTGGGCGCGCACCGCTGGCCGCTGGGCTATACCTCCGCGCATCAGGGGCCGGTCGATCTGTTCCTGCGTCCGTGGGAAGTTGACGTGAGCCGCCGAACCAGCCTCGATTCACCGCTGCCGGTGCAGGTGCTGGAAGCTAGCCCTAAAGGTCACTACACGCAATTGGTGGTACAACCGCTGGGCTGGTATACCGAGCCGCTGACCGTGGTCATGCGCGACGACGTCCCGCCGCACCGGGGAGAGCGCCTGTTTGTCGGTCTGCAGCATGCCCGTATTTATCACGGGAAGGAACGCATTGAGACGCGCGAGGATATTGCTCTGGCTGAGTCAGCCTGATAGGTTATCGCGTATGTTTTTCGCCCGGTGGCGTAATGCTTACCGGGCTTTTTATTGGGCAAAACCGTGAATACATTAGAACAAACAATCGGCAACACGCCTCTGGTCAAACTGCAGCGCATGGGGCCGGACAACGGCAGCGAAATCTGGGTCAAACTTGAAGGCAACAATCCGGCGGGGTCGGTGAAAGACAGGGCGGCCCTGTCGATGATTGTCGAGGCCGAAAAGCGCGGAGAGATTAAACCCGGTGATGTGCTGATTGAAGCGACCAGCGGCAACACCGGCATTGCGCTGGCGATGATCGCCGCGCTTAAAGGCTATCAGATGAAGCTGCTGATGCCGGACAACATGAGCCAGGAGCGCCGTGCCGCCATGCGCGCCTACGGTGCGGAGCTGATTCTGGTCACCAAAGAGCAGGGAATGGAAGGCGCGCGTGACTTAGCGTTAGCCATGGCGCAGCGCGGCGAAGGCAAGCTGCTCGATCAGTTCAACAACCCGGACAACCCGTACGCGCACTACACCACTACCGGGCCGGAAATCTGGCAGCAGACCGACGGGCGGATCACCCATTTTGTCTCCAGCATGGGTACCACCGGCACCATTACCGGCGTATCGCGTTTTCTGCGCGAGCAGGATAAAGCGGTGAGCATCGTGGGGCTGCAGCCGGAAGAGGGGAGCAGTATTCCCGGAATTCGCCGCTGGCCTGCCGAATATATGCCGGGCATTTTTAACGCGCAGCTGGTGGACGCGGTGCTCGATATCCATCAACAGGATGCCGAAAACACCATGCGGATGCTGGCGGTGAAGGAGGGGATTTTCTGCGGCGTCAGTTCCGGCGGCGCGGTGGCGGGCGCGCTACGTGTGGCGGGTGAAAATCCTGGCGCGGTAGTGGTGGCGATCGTTTGCGATCGCGGCGATCGCTACCTTTCTACCGGCGTATTTGGCGAAGAGCACTTTACCCAGGGCGCGGGAATTTAAACCTCGGGCGCGTCGAGCAGGTCCGTACCGTAGGAGTTATCCACGGTGCAGAGCCAGCGTTCACCCTGCTGACGAAAGACATAGGTTGCGCGCCGCGTGACCTGTGTTATCCCGGCTTCCGCCGTCGGGATATCCAGCCGGGTTTCCATAATCACCAGCGCATTGCCGCCGCCTTCGATAATCTCCATTTTTCCCTGCGTCACCACCAGCCGGTGCTGGAAATAGTCGGCAATGGCGATAAACGCGTTGCGGATATTTTCTTTGCCCCGCACCACCATGCCTGGCTTGACGACCAGCGCGGCGTCATCAGCGTAATACTCCATCAGTGTCGCGTAATCCTCCTGGGAGATAGCGCGATCGCAGGCTTCGATGGCGGCTTTAAGCTGTGGGTTGGGATTGGGCATTTCTGGCGATCCTTAAATTGTCGGGCTTTAATAAAAGCCTTTTGCTTACTTTGCCGTCAGCTTATCAAGAAACGCCCATAGCTTCTCATTCATTTCGCGATAATCCCAGGCACGCATCTCCTGTTCACTACGAATGAAACGCCTGCCTCTGGCGGCGCTAAGCTCCTGCTGCGAATGGGCGATCAGCAGCTCAATGACCTCAGCATCAAACTCCATGTGGCACTGGAAGCCATAAACCCGGTCGCTGTATTTCACAATTTGCCGCGGGCAGCCTTCGCTGGAGGCCATCACTTCCGCCTCCGGGGTCAGGCCTGGCATATCGTTATGCCAGTGGCCGACGACCAGCGAGGGGCCAAAATGGGCCAGTTTGTCATCCTGCAGGCCCGCGGTGGTGAGCGTGATGGGATAGTGACCCACCTCTTTTTCCGGACTTTGCATGACCGGCGCGCCCAGCGCTTCACCGATAAGCTGCGAGCCCAGGCATATCCCTACCACGATCCGTCCTGCGGCAATGGCCTGCGCAATCAAACGCTGCTCGGCGTGGCTATCAAACCAGGGGCACTCAGATAATGTCGTGCGCGGCGACTGCGGACCGCCGAGCACAACCAGCATATCAAAAGCGTTGGCGTTTTCCGGTAGCCTGTCCCCCGCGTATACCCGCGACCAGCTGATACCGTAGCCGCGCGCCTGCGCCCAGTGCAGGTAAGCTCCCGGCGCTTCAAAGACTTCATGGACGATAAAGTGGATCTGCATAGCGTTAACTCCCGTCACTGTTGTTGTAATATCTGGTATAAGTCATTGGCGAGCTTATTCATTTCATTGTCGCTGAGCGTCGCAAGCGACAGCCTCAGCCCGTGCGAAGGGGCGCGAATGCCGAACGTTTCGCCTTCGCGAACCAGCCAGCCGGCGTGCGCCAGACGGAGCGCTACCGGCTGGCTCGGCTCTTCCAGCGGGAACCAAAAATTAAGGCCGTCTCCCGGCGTCAGATGGGTGATTCCGCGGCTGGCGAGGGCGGCAATCAGCTTTTCATGCTGCTGACGATAGTGGCGCCGGGTTTCCGCCAGAGAGGCCATAAAGGTGTTGTCGTTAAGGCAGGCGATGACCAGATCCTGCAACAGATGGCTGACCCATTGGCTACCGGAATTAAGCCTCAGTCGCAGCGCCGCCGACGTGTCAGCGTCGCTGGCGACGATGGCCAGACGCAAATCTGGTCCCAGGGTTTTTGACAGGGAGCGTACCAGCGCCCAACGCTGACTTTCCGCGGCGATAGGGGAGTACCAGGGCGTGGCGGAGAGCAGCGCGAAATGGTCGTCAACAATCACCAGAACCTGCGGATAGCGGGCCAGTATTTCGCGTATTGCCCGGGCGCGGGATTCGCTGAGGCTACAGCCGGTCGGATTGTGCGCGCGCGGGGTAATAATGACCGCCCGGGCGCCGTTGCTCAGCGCCTCTTCAAGGGCCCCAGGCTGCATGCCTTCCCCGTCGACCGGTACCGGCGAAGGGCTAAAACCGGCGTAGCGCAGCATATTGATGCTGCTGAGAAAGCAGGGGTCTTCGATGGCCACGCTATCGCCGGGCAGCAGCAGGGCGCACAGCAGGCGCTCAAGCGCATCGACAGCGCCGCTGGCAAGGTTAATATCGGCATCCAGGTTCACATCGTTGTTAACCCAGCGGCTGGCCCACGCGGCCAGCCGTGGTTCAACCGCCGCATCGCCGTACAGGCGAGGCGCTGGCGCAATTGCGCCGAGATAGTGCTTGAGGTTTGCCAGGCGAGCGGGGTCGGGATTGCCGCTGGAGATATCCTTCAGCGGCGAAGAGGGATCGCCACCTTCAAGGGCGGGCAGGGTATTATGGGTTTTAATGGCGGTACCATTACGCCCCTGGCTGATAGCCAGGCCAGAGGTCACCAGTCGCTTATAGGCGGCAGCGACGGTATTGCGGTTAACCGACAGCTTGCCCGCCAGCTCGCGGACCGGCGGTAAAACATCGCCAGGCTTGAGTACGCCGCTTTGTACCAGATGGCGGATGCTATCGAAGATCTCACTGGCAGTTTTTCCAACGATCATTATTGACCTATGACAAAATGAATTTTAGCATAGGACGAATGATAATCAGAGTATGACCCGCTGTCCAGCGGGGGGAGAAAGGATGGGCCAGCAAGATGAAATACAATCGGTGCTCTTCAACGATAAAAGTCGGGCGCTTCAGGTCGATATTGTGGCCGTGCAGTCGCAGGTGGTCTACGGCAGCGTAGGCAACAGTATTGCGATACCGGCTATAAAGCAGCACGGCCTGCGGGTCATCGCGGTGCCGACGGTGCTGTTCAGCAATACGCCGCACTATGATACTTACTATGGCGGCGTTATCCCGGAAGAGTGGTTTGCCGGCTATTTAAAGGCGCTGGAGGAGCGTGACGCCCTGCGCGAGCTGCGGGCGGTAACGACCGGCTATATGGGCAGCGCCGTGCAGATTAAGCGTCTGGCGCAATGGCTGCTGCGCATTCGCGAGCAGCATCCTGAACTGTGTATTCTCGTTGATCCCGTCATTGGCGATGTGGATAGCGGTATTTACGTCAAGGCCGAGATCCCTGAAGCCTATCGTACGCATTTGCTCCCGCTGGCGCAGGGGATCACGCCCAATCTGTTTGAGCTGGAGACGCTAAGCGGTCTGCCTTGCCATAATCAGCAGGAGGCGATTATTGCCGCCCGTAGTCTGCTCTCTGATTCACTGAAATGGGTCGTTATCACCAGCGCGCCGGGAGAAAATAGCGCCACGATCAACGTGCTGGTGGTTAGCGCGCAGTCGGTCGAGGTGGTTGAACATCCGCGCGTTGAAACCGATCTGAAGGGAACGGGCGACCTTTTTTGCGCCGAGCTGGCGAGCGGTCTGGTATGCGGAATGCCGCTGGGCGAGGCCGCCCACGCTGCCGCGCAGCGGGTGCTGGCGGTTATGACCTGGACCAATGAACAGGGCTGCGATGAGCTCATTCTTCCGCCGCATAGGGAGGGAGAATGAAGAGCTATCGTTTAGTGGTGCGTCAGCAGGGAAGAGTCGTCGGCCATTTTGAGACCACCGGCAGCGAAGCCCTTGAGGATGTCTGCGAAGTGGGATCTTTATTTGGCGCCGTTGGCGGATATCAGTGTGATTTACAGGTTTCTGACAGCGAGAAGCGGATTCTGGAAAGCGGCCCGGAAGGGATGAAAATACTTTCGCGGGAGAAGTGCTATCGGCCGTTTAAAGCGGCGAGATAAAAAAATGGCGCCCGAGAGGCGCCATTCTTCTGCGGCAAGAATTACTTCTTGATGCGGATAACCGGTGTTTCACCCACGGTTACGCTACCGGACAGTTTGATCAGCTCTTTGATCTCGTCCATGTTGGAGATAACAACCGGAGTCAGGGTTGACTTGGCTTTCTCTTCCAGCAGCGGCAGATCGAATTCGATAACCGGGTCGCCGACTTTCACACGCTGGCCTTCTTCGGCGATACGTTTGAAGCCTTCGCCTTTCAGCTCAACGGTATCAATACCGAAGTGAACGAACAGTTCAATGCCGCTATCAGATTCGATTGAAAAAGCATGGTTGGTTTCAAAAATTTTACCGATGGTACCATCTACCGGCGCAACCATTTTGTTGCCAGTAGGTTTGATAGCAATGCCATCACCCACAATTTTTTCCGCAAAAACTACATCCGGCACGTCTTCAATGTTGACGATCTCGCCAGAGAGCGGGGCAACAATCTCAATAGTTCCGGTGTCTTTTTTATCATCAGAAACCAGAGATTTCAATTTATCGAACAAACCCATGATCTTCTCCTAAGCAGTAATTTGGGCCGCGCATCTCGTGAATTAGCAGATTGTTTTTTCTTCAATGAACTTGTTAACCAGCGTCATTAACTCGTCCGTTGTCGGTTGAGCAAGAGCCTGCTCTGCTAATACTTTCGCATCTTCGAAGTTCGTGTTACGGATAATCTTCTTGATGCGCGGGATGGAAATGGCGCTCATAGAGAACTCGTCCAGACCCATACCCAGCAACAGAAGTGTAGCACGTTCATCGCCCGCAAGCTCACCGCACATGCCAGTCCATTTGCCTTCAGCATGAGAAGCATCAATAACTTGCTTAATCAGCGTCAGCACGGACGGGGACATTGGCTGGTAAAGATGTGAAATCATATCATTACCACGGTCAACTGCCAGAGTATACTGCGTTAAATCATTGGTACCGATACTAAAGAAATCAACTTCTTTGGCTAAGTGACGCGCAATTGTCGCAGCGGCTGGGGTTTCCACCATCACGCCAATCTCAATTGCCTCATCAAAAGCCTTACCTTCGTCGCGCAGTTCCTGTTTGTAGATTTCGATCTCTTTCTTCAGTGCACGTACTTCTTCAACAGAGATGATCATCGGGAACATGATGCGCAGTTTACCGAAAGCGGAAGCGCGCAGGATGGCACGAACCTGGTCGCGCAGAATCTCTTTGCGATCCATGGCGATGCGCACTGCGCGCCAGCCGAGGAACGGGTTCTCTTCTTTCGGGAAGTTCATGTACGGCAGCTCTTTGTCGCCGCCGATGTCCATGGTGCGAACGATAACCGCCTGCGAGCCGCACGCTTCGGCAACGGCTTTGTATGCTGCGAACTGTTCTTCTTCAGTCGGCAGCGAGTCGCGGTCCATGAACAGGAATTCTGTACGATACAAACCAACGCCTTCCGCGCCGTTACGTTCGGCACCTTCAACGTCGCGTACGGTACCGATGTTGGCGCAGACTTCAACCTGATGGCCGTCCAGCGTAATGGCCGGCAGGTCTTTCAGCTTAGCCAGTTCCGCTTTCTCTTCAGCGACCTGAGCCTGCAGGTTGCGCAGTTCTTCGATTTGTTGATCGCTCGGGTTAACCAGAACCTGATTATTCACCGCGTCGAGAACCAGATAATCGCCGTTTTTCACCTGGGTAGTCACGCTACCGGTGCCCACGATGGCCGGCAGTTCAAGGGAACGCGCCATGATGGAGGTGTGGGAAGTACGGCCGCCCGCGTCGGTGATGAAACCCAGCACCTTGTTCAGGTTCAGCTGTGCGGTTTCAGACGGGGTGAGGTCAGCGGCTACCAGGATAACTTCATCCTGAATCGCGCTCAGATCGATGATGGCCAGACCGAGGATGTTGCGCAGCAGGCGCTTACCGATGTCGCGTACGTCAGCGGCACGCTCTTTCAGGTATTCGTCATCCAGTTCTTCCAGGGCAGTAGCCTGACCTTCGATAACTTCATTGGCTGCCGCATCGGCAGTCATATGCTTATCTTTAATCAGGGCTATGATTTCCTGCTCAAGCTCCTCATCTTCCAGCAGCATGATGTGCCCTTCGAAGATGGCTTCTTTTTCTTCACCGAAGGTTTCACCAGCTTTGGTTTTGATGACCTCCAGCTGGGCGGAGGCCTTGGTGCGGCCATTCAGAAAACGTTCAACTTCCTGATCAACCTTATCGGCAGAAATTTTCTTCCGGTCGATGACAATTTCATCTTCTTTCAGCAGAAGTGCCTTGCCGAAAGCGATACCCGGGGATGCTAAAATGCCTGAAATCATAACCCTACCTTACTTGTGACTGATATTAAAAAGAACCCGTGAACTTACTCGAGTTCAGCCATCAGTTTTACCAGATGCTCAACTGCTTTTTGCTCGTCTTCGCCTTCGGCAGAGAGAGTGACAACGGTACCCTGGGTCAGGCCCAGAGTCTGCAGTTTGAACAGGCTTTTGGCGCTGGCGCTTTTGCCGTTGGAGGTTACAGTGATCTCAGAAGTGAAGCCTTTTGCTTCTTTAACAAACTGAGCAGCAGGGCGGGTGTGCAGACCGTTCGGAGCGGTAATAGTAACTTCTTGCTGGAACATTATATTTCCCCAACTTATAGGTTTAGTGTTGTGGACCTAAAGTTTAGCCTAACGGCCAAACTTTAGCCTGTATCGTTAGCGCCGGCATCACGTATCCGGCTCCGGCACCATCAGCGGAAAATCGCTGTGGAAACCTTCAGGCCGTTAACGTCTACCACGTCATTAAACATTATGCCGCTAAAGGAAGACTTGAACCAAATCATAAAATCGATTCAGCTTATGGAAATCCAAATCGGAATAATTTCGCGCATCGAAATAAATGTGCTGGTTAAATACCAGACCCAACGAAGTGAATCAATGCCAGGAGGGGTAAAAGTTTGATGTGCGCCACAAAAAAGCACCTGAAAAGGTGCTTTTTTACACGATATTAACAAGCTGGCATTACTGTTGCAGTTCTTTCTCGGTGAAGAGATCGGCAAACAATGCGGTGCTTAAATAGCGCTCACCTGAAGAGGGTAGGATAACCACAATATTCTTGTTGGTAAAGGCTTCATCCTCCTGCAGCTTCAGCGCAGCGGCAACGGCAGCGCCGGAAGAGATGCCGGCCAGAATGCCTTCCTCTTCCATCAGGCGACGGGCGGTGGAAATGGCTTCTTCATTGGTAATAGCCACTACTTTATCCACCAGCTTCAAATCCAGGTTGCCTGGGATAAAGCCTGCGCCAATACCCTGGATTTTGTGCGGGCCTGGCTTCAGCTCTTCGCCTGCCAGCGCCTGGGCGATAACCGGGGAGTCGGTAGGTTCAACGGCAACGGTAATCAGATCTTTTTTACCTTTGGTGCCTTTGATATAGCGGCTCACGCCGGTCAGCGTACCGCCAGTACCGACGCCGGAGATGAAGATGTCGATTTGACCATCGGTATCTTCCCAGATTTCCGGGCCGGTGGTTTTTTCATGAATTTCCGGGTTGGCCGGGTTGCTGAACTGCTGGAGCAGGAGGAATTTTTCCGGGTTGCTGGCGACAATTTCTTCGGCTTTCTGGATGGCGCCTTTCATCCCCTTGGCGCCTTCGGTCAGCACCAGGTTAGCGCCCAGGGCCTTCAGCAGCTTGCGGCGTTCGATGCTCATGGTCTCCGGCATCGTCAGCGTCAGTTTATAACCGCGCGCCGCAGCCACGTAGGCCAGCGCGATACCGGTATTACCGCTGGTCGGTTCCACCAGCTCAACGCCGGGCTTCAGCACGCCGCGTTTTTCGGCATCCCAAATCATATTGGCACCGATACGGCATTTTACGCTAAAGCTCGGGTTACGAGATTCTACCTTTGCCAGGATGCGTCCGTTACCGATGCGGTTCAGTCGTACCAGCGGCGTATGGCCGATAGTCAGGGAGTTATCTTCAAAAATCTTACTCATGGCCCGTCCTTAACTGTATGAAATTTGGGAGTACGGCTTCAGCATACCCGCTTAAAGAATATGCGGAAGTAAGGATTTAGCATATCTATATTCAGAAGAGAAATAATGGCAAGCCAGAAGTAATAAGGAGCGGCATAAGCCGCTCCGAAAGCGATAGCGCTACTTCCACATGGCGTGTTTGTCACGGTAGCAATCGACCCACATTGCCGTCGCGCCGCAAATCGCGACGGGCAGGATGACCAGGTTTAGCACCGGGATCATGGTAAACAGGCTGGTCAGGGCGCCAAACTGCATATTGGTCACTTTGCGCGTGCGCAGCGCCTGACGCATCGTTTTAAACGGCACCTTATGGTTATCAAAAGGGTAATCGCAGTACTGAATCGCCAGCATCCAGGCGCTGAACAGGAACCACAGCACGGGGGCGACGGTCTGGCCGATACCGGGGATAAAGTAGAGAAGCAAAAGGACGATGGCCCGCGGTAGGTACCAGGCAAACTTCTGCCACTCGCGCTTCATGATGCGCGGAACATCTTTCAGGATGCCGAAAACCCCGACATCCGGCGGCGTCGCGCCCGTCAGGCGCGCTTCAAGCTGCTCGGCCAGCAGGCCGCTAAAGGGCGCGGCAATCCAGTTGGCGATTGTCGAGAAGAAGTAGCCGAAGACAAGCAGAATAGAAATGACCACCATGGGCCACAGCAGATAGTTAAGCCATTGCAGCCATTCAGGAACATGGCTCATCAACGAAGGGATCCAGCTGTCCAGACGCGTGAACAGCCACCAGAATGCGCCGCCCATCAGAATAATGTTGACGAGTAAAGGGAGGAATACGTATCGACGGATCCCCGGCAGCCCGATCAGCTTCCAACCCTGCGAAAAATAGTAGACGCCACTACGCGGGGTCGTTACGGATGATGAAACCATAGTCAGGTAATGCTCCTTTTTTGACATCCAGGCTGAATGCCGGGCTATTTTATCGGGTTAGCAGACAATAACCAGTTAGGAAATGTTCGAAAAAACAGCAAAAAGCACGATTTAGTTCATCTTTATGTAGTGAAAGCCCCCGACGCACTTGCACTTGATGTAATCGGCAAATACTCTTAGTGAGTAAATGTTTGCCGTGGTGGCAAGGTGTTAGAACAACAGAGAATATAATGATGCAGGATTTGCGTCTGATATTAATCATTGTTGGCGCGATCGCCATAATCGCTTTACTGGTGCACGGTTTCTGGACCAGCCGTAAAGAACGCTCCTCGATGTTTCGCGATCGCCCACTGAAACGTATGAAGTCTCGCGACGATGAAGCGTCGGAAGGCGACGACTTTGATGACGATGTTGAAGGCGTTGGTGAAGTCCGGGTTCATCGGACCAGTCATGCGCCGAATGGCGTTCATGGGGAGCATGAAGCACCTCGTCAGCCGCAGCACCAGTATCAGCCTCCTTATGAGCGTCAGGCGCAACAGCCACCTGTGCGCCCGGAAGAGCCTGTCCGTGCACCGCAGCCGCCGCAACATCAGCCCGTTCACGCCCAGGCCCCGGTCCAGCAGCCGCAGCGCGCCGTGCCGCCTCAGCAGCCGGTACAGCCGCAGCCCGTTCCGCATGTGCAGCAACCCGTTCAGCATGCGCAGCAGCCCGTTCAGCATGTGCAGCAGCCGGTTCAACAACCTGCCGCCGCTCCAGAGCCGCAGCCGGCGCCGGAACCTCAGGCCCCTGAGCCGCAGCAGGCCGCGCCGCAGCCTAAAGAGCGTAAGGAGACGGTCATCGTGATGAACGTCGCTGCGCATCACGGTTCGCAGCTCAACGGCGAGCTACTCATCAATAGCATCCAGCAGGCAGGCTTCAAATTTGGCGATATGAATATCTTCCATCGCCACCTCAGCCCGGACGGCAGCGGTCAGGTGCTCTTCAGTCTGGCCAATATGGTTAAGCCTGGCACCTTCAATCCTGACAGCATGGCGGATATGATGACGCCCGGGGTCACTATCTTTATGCAGGTTCCGTCCTTTGGCGATGAACTGCAAAACTTTAAGCTGATGCTGCAGTCCGCGCAGTACATTGCCGATGAAGTCGGCGGCGTAGTGCTGGATGACCAGCGTCGTATGATGACGCCGCAAAAATTGCGTGAATATCAAGACCGAATTCGTGAAGTGAAAGAGGCTAACGCCTGATTCATCTTCTTGCGTTTCATCTACTTATCCTGAACCCCCGCCCGTCGGGGGTTTTTTATCATTGATGGTGTGATATGGAATCGAACGAACAAAAACTGACTGAACTGCGAACCACGCTTCGCCATCATGAATATCTCTACCACGTCATGGATACGCCGGAAATCCCTGATGCGGAATACGATCGGTTAATGCGCGAACTGCGCGAGCTGGAAGCTCAGTACCCTGAGCTGATCACCCCGGACTCGCCCACCCAGCGCGTCGGTGCCGCACCGTTAGCCTCTTTTAGCCAGATTCGCCATGAAGTCCCGATGCTGTCGCTGGACAACGTTTTTGATGAGGAGAGCTTCCTCGCGTTCAACAAGCGGGTACAGGATCGCCTGAAAAATACCGATAACCTGACTTACTGCTGCGAGCTCAAGCTGGATGGCCTGGCGGTCAGTATCCTGTATGAAAACGGCCTGCTGGTGCAGGCGGCGACCCGCGGCGATGGAACGACCGGCGAAGATATTACCTCCAACGTGCGTACCATTCGCGCGATTCCCCTGAAGCTACGCGGTGACAATATTCCGCAGCGGCTTGAGGTGCGCGGAGAGGTGTTCCTGCCGCAGGCAGGGTTTGAAAAAATTAATGAAGAGGCGCGGCGAACCGGAGGTAAAGTCTTTGCTAACCCGCGTAACGCGGCGGCGGGGTCTTTACGCCAGCTCGATCCGCGAATTACCGCGAAGCGTCCACTCACTTTCTTTTGCTACGGCGTGGGCGTGCTGGAAGGCGGCGAGCTGCCTGCCAGCCACTCGGCGCGCTTGCAGCAGTTTAAGTCCTGGGGGCTGCCGGTCAGCGAGCGTGTAAAGCTCTGCCATACGCCAGAGGAAGTGCTTACTTACTATCGCCAGGTTGAAGAGGATCGGCCGAAGCTGGGGTTTGATATCGACGGCGTGGTCATCAAGGTCGATTCGCTGGCGCTGCAGGAACAGCTTGGCTTCGTAGCCCGCGCGCCGCGCTGGGCGGTGGCGTTTAAGTTTCCGGCGCAGGAACAGATGACTTTCGTGCGCGACGTTGAGTTTCAGGTCGGGCGCACTGGCGCCATCACGCCGGTTGCGCGTCTGGAGCCGGTACACGTCGCCGGGGTCCTGGTCAGCAACGCGACGCTGCATAATGCTGATGAAATTGAGCGTCTGGGGCTGCGTATCGGCGATAAGGTGGTCATTCGCCGCGCCGGCGATGTTATCCCTCAGGTCGTGAACGTCGTGCTCTCAGAACGCCCGGAGGAGACGCGTGAGATCGTGTTCCCCACCCATTGTCCGGTATGTCATTCCGACGTTGAACGCGTGGAAGGCGAAGTGGTGACGCGCTGTACCGGCGGTCTGATCTGCGGCGCCCAGCGTAAAGAAGCGCTCAAGCATTTTGTCTCCCGTCGCGCCCTGGACGTTGACGGTATGGGCGATAAAATCATCGATCAGCTGGTCGAAAAAGAGTACGTGCATACGCCGGCCGATCTCTTCCAACTGACGCCGGGTAAACTCACCGGGCTCGATCGCATGGGGCCCAAATCAGCGCAGAACGTGGTGGATGCCCTGGAGAAGTCCAAAGAGACCACCTTTGCCCGTTTCCTTTATGCGCTGGGGATCCGCGAAGTCGGTGAGGCGACGGCAGCCGGTTTAGCGGCCCATTTTGGCACCATTGAGGCGCTGGAGCAGGCTTCAATTGACGATCTGCAAAAAGTGCCCGATGTCGGGATTGTGGTTGCCACGCACGTGCGTAATTTCTTTGCCGAAGAGAGCAACCGAGAAGTGATTGCTCAGCTGCGTAAAGAAGGCGTCCGCTGGCCGGCGCCGGTCGTGGTCAATGCGGAAGAGATTGATAGCCCCTTTGCCGGCAAAACGGTGGTTCTGACCGGTAGCCTGAGTCAGCTCTCCCGTGACGATGCGAAAGCCCGGCTGGTTGCGCTGGGGGCGAAGGTGGCGGGCAGCGTGTCGAAGAAGACCGACCTGGTCATCGCCGGTGAGGCGGCGGGCTCTAAGCTTGCCAAAGCGCAGGAGCTGGGAATTGCGGTGATCGATGAAGACGAAATGCTGCGTTTGCTCGGAGAGTCGCGTGGATAAAGATCAGCTTATTGAGATTGCCAACACGGAAATGCCGTTTGGTAAATACAAAGGGCGGCGCTTAATCGATGTGCCGGAAGAGTATTTGCTGTGGTTTGCCCGTAAGGATCAATTTCCCGCCGGGCATCTTGGCGAGCTGATGGCATTAACGCTATTGATTAAAACGGAGGGGCTGACCAGCCTGGTCGAGCCCCTTAAGCGCCCGCGTTAGGCTTCGGAGGCGCGGCTTTTCTCCTGCGCCTGTAACGCTTCGGCCTGGCGCTTATAGCGCCGCGCCAGCACCGCACAGACCATAAGCTGAATCTGATGGAAGATCATCAGCGGCAGAACCATTATCCCCAGGATAGAGGTCGGGAAGAGAATGTTGGCCATCGGAATGCCGTTCGCCAGGCTCTTTTTCGACCCGCAAAAGACAATCGTAATTTCATCCGCTTTATTAAACCCGCACCTGCGCGCCACAAAGACGTTAATCGCAATCACAATCGCCAGCAGCACCATGCTGACAATAACGATAAACAGCAGCGAACCGACGCCGACTTTGTGCCAGATACCGTTAACAACCGCCTCGCTGAACGCCGAATAGACCACCAGCAGGATGGAGGTCTGGTCGGTTTTCGAGATCCACTTTTTATGTTTTGCCACCCAGTTGCCAATCCACGGACGAGAGAGATGTCCCAGCACAAACGGCAGCAGCAGCTGCAGCATGATTTTGCCAACCTGCTCCAGACTCCCCCCCGCACCGTGCAGGTTCATCAACAGGCCGACCAGCAGCGGCGAAATGAAGATCCCCAGCAGGCTTGAGGCCGAAGCCGAGCATACCGCAGCCGCCACGTTGCCGCCCGCCAGAGAGGTAAACGCAATGGCTGACTGGACGGTGGCGGGAAGAATGCAGAGATAAATAAACCCGGTATAGAGCGCCGGATCGACGTTAACGGGCGCCCACCAGGCGAATAGCACGCCAAGTACGGGAAAAACGATAAACGTGCTGCACATGACCCAGAGATGTAAACGCCAGTGGCTGCCCCCGGCAACGATCGCCTCACGGGAGAGCTTGGCGCCGTGCATAAAGAAAAGCAGCGCGATGGCGGCGGTGGTTAAATGTTCAAAGAAGGGGACAAATCCGCCGCGCGCAGGAAAAAAGGAGGCCAGCAGGACGACGGTGACTAATGTCAGGGTGAATGGATCAAGAATGCGGAAAAATTTCATAAACGCTCCTGAAAATCGATGTCGCTATTGTGCTTTCTTTAGTTTGAGAAATAAAATCGATTTATTGCATCTATTCATGAAAAAAAGAGATGAATTATTCGCTACGTCAGTTGAAGGTTTTTGTGACCGTTGCTCGCGTCAAAAGCTTTAGCCGGGCAGGGGAGAGTATTGGCCTGAGTCAGTCAGCGGTAAGCCACAGCGTGAAAGAGCTGGAACATCAGACCGGCGTACGCCTGCTTGACCGAACGACGCGCGAAGTGGTGCTCACGGAAGCCGGACAGCAGCTGGCGGCCCGGCTTGAGCGCCTGCTGGATGAGTTAAACGGCACGTTGCGTGAGGCCGGGCGCGTCGGGCAGCAGCTTATGGGAACCGTGCGGGTGGCGGCCAGCCAGACTATTTCCGCCCATCTGATCCCGCAGTGCATCGCCTACAGCAACCGTCGCTATCCGGAGATAGATTTTGTTCTGCACGATCGCCCCCAGCAGTGGGTGCTGGAGAGCATCCGTCAGGGAGAAGTTGATTTTGGCATTGTTATCGACCCTGGCGCCGCGACCGATTTGCAGTGTGAGGCGGTTCTCGCTGAACCTTTCCTGCTGCTTTGCCGTTGCGATCACCCTTTCGCTAAAAGGGATGCGGTGAGCTGGCATGCGCTGCATGACCAGCGGCTGGTTTTGCAGGATTATGCTTCGGGTAGCCGGCCGCTGATTGACGCCGCGCTCGCGGGATTCGCCGTTACCGCAAATATCGTGCAGGAAATCGGTCATCCGGCCACGCTATTCCCGATGGTTGAGTCGGGGATAGGCATCAGCATCCTACCTGCGTTAGCGCTGCCGCTCCCTCAGGGAAGTCATCTGCAGGTGAAGCGGCTCACCCCGGTGGTGGAACGCCAGCTGATGCTGGCGCGGCGTAAAAACCGCTCGCTATCGACAGCCGCAGAGGCGCTGTGGGAGGTGGTGCGGCAGCAGGCTGGCCAGCTGACCGCCTTACGCGAAAACGACCCCTTGTATCAGAAATGAAATCAATAGCTTTTTAATATCAAACGTCCGGGAAAACTGTATTGGTAATCGATTGCGTAGCATCGTTATAACAGCATGGTAGCCAATCACTTTATCGATCTTTCAGTTTTTAAGGACAGCTTATGAGCGACACGCTTTTCTCACAGAATCCCTGGTATAGCGCCGATATTATTCGCGGATATAAGCCGGATTTTACGCCGCGGGTGGCCTTTATCCTGGGGTCGGGTCTCGGGGCGCTGGCGGAACAAATTGAAGATGCGGTGGCGATATCTTACGAGAAGCTGCCCGGCTTTCCGGTGAGTACCGTGCACGGCCATGCCGGCGAACTGGTGCTTGGAAATCTGGCCGGCGTACCCGTTGCCTGCATGAAAGGGCGTGGGCACTTCTATGAAGGTCGGGGCATGACGGTGATGACTGATGCCATCCGGACGCTAAAGCTGCTGGGGTGTGAACTGCTGTTTTGTACTAACGCGGCCGGTTCTTTACGTCCGGAAGTGGGGCCGGGAAGTCTGGTGGCGCTCAGCGATCATATTAACACGATGCCGGGTACGCCAATGGTGGGCCTGAATGATGAGCGCTTCGGCGAACGCTTCTTCTCCCTGGCCAACGCCTATGACGCGGATTACCGCGCCGTTCTGCAGCGCGTAGCGGAGGAGGAGGGGTTTCCGCTGACTGAAGGCGTATTTGTCTCTTATCCCGGGCCGAATTTTGAAACGGCGGCGGAGATTCGCATGATGCAGATTATCGGCGGCGATGTGGTGGGGATGTCCGTCGTGCCGGAAGTCATCGCTGCCCGCCATTGCGAGCTGAAAGTGGTGGCCGTCTCAGCCATTACCAATCTGGCTGAGGGCCTCGGCGATGTGAAACTATCTCACGCGCAAACCCTGGCAGCGGCCGAACTCTCCCGGCAGAACTTTATTAACCTGATCTGCGGCTTCTTACGCAAACTGGCCTGAAAAAATAATAAATATTGACCCCGCTTGCGGGGTCTTACTTTAATGGCAAGGAACGGAAAAATGGGTATCGCCTCTCGCTTAAAACTCATGTCGTTTTTGCAATATTTTATCTGGGGTAGCTGGCTGGTCACCCTGGGTTCTTACATGATAAACACACTGCATTTCACCGGGGCAAATGTCGGCATTGTCTATAGTTCCAAAGGGCTGGCGGCCATTATCATGCCCGCCATTATGGGGATCGTTGCCGATAAATGGCTACGTGCAGAACGGGCCTATATGCTCTGCCACCTGGTCTGCGCGGGCGTGCTTCTTTATGCAACGACCGTCACCGATCCGGAGACGATGTTCTGGGTAATGCTGATTAACGCGATGGCCTATATGCCGACTATCTCGTTGTCTAATAGCATCTCCTATTCATGTCTGGCACAGTCCGGCCAGGATCCGGCGACCGCGTTTCCTCCTGTTCGCGTATTTGGCACTCTTGGTTTTATTGTCGCCATGTGGACGGTGAGCCTGATGGGGCTGGAGCTGAGCAGCGCGCAGCTGTATATCGCCTCTGCCGCGTCGTTATTACTGGCGATTTATGCGCTTACGCTACCGAAAATTGCTGTGACCGAGAAGAAACCTGGCGCCACATTGGCCACGAGGCTGGGACTGGATGCATTCGTATTGTTTAAAAATCCGCGGATGGCCATTTTCTTTTTCTTCGCGATGATGCTCGGGGCGGTACTGCAAATAACCAACGTCTTCGGTAACCCCTTTCTGCATGATTTCGCCCGCAACCCGGCGTTTGCCGACAGCTTTGTCGTACGCTATCCCTCTATTTTGCTTTCGGTTTCGCAGATGGCGGAAGTCGCCTTTATTCTCACCATTCCATTCTTTCTGAAACGCTTTGGCATTAAAACGGTCATGCTGATGAGTATGCTGGCGTGGACGCTGCGCTTTGGCTTTTTTGCCTTTGGCGATCCGTCTCCGTTCGGTTTTGTTCTGCTGCTGATGTCGATGATCGTTTACGGCTGCGCATTCGACTTTTTTAATATTTCAGGATCGGTGTTCGTAGAGCAAGAGGCGGGGGCGCATATTCGCGCCAGCGCGCAGGGGTTGTTTATGACCATGGTGAACGGTGTTGGCGCATGGGTAGGTTCGGTTCTCAGCGGCATGGCCGTGGATTACTTCTCTGTTGATGGCGTAAAAGAGTGGCAGACCATCTGGCTGGTGTTCGCGGCCTATTCATTGCTGCTGGCGGTTATTTTTGCCGCGTTCTTCAAATATAAACATGAACCTGAGAAGTTAATGAAGAAAGCGCTGACGCATTAATCCTCTTCCGCGGCGGGCACATGTTCCGCCGTTTCATTTTTTCTGATGCAGTGTGGTAACTTTGCGCATTATCTTTATGCCTCAGGAGCGCATGACCCATGGAACGCACGCATCGTATCGATCTGAAGTTATTGCGCTATTTTCTGGCTGTTGCCGAAGAGCTGCATTTTGGTCGTGCGGCGGCCCGTCTGAACATGTCGCAACCTCCGCTCAGCATTCACATTAAAGACCTGGAGCAGCAGCTTGGCACGCTGCTGTTTGTTCGCCACTCCCGCAGCGTAGCGTTGACCCACGCAGGAAAAATCCTGATGGAGGAGTCCCGTCGTCTGCTTTCCAGCGCGAATCAGGCGTTGGCGCGCGTGGAACAGATTGGGCGGGGTGAGGCGGGACGGGTAGAGTTGGGCGTGATAGGTACGGCTATGTGGGGAAAAATGCGTCCGGTGATGCGGCGTTTTTTGAAAGAGAACCCTAACGTAGAGGTGCTTTTCCGCGAGAACATGCCCGCCATGCAGATGGCGATGCTGGAACGACGCGAGCTGGACGCTGGCGTCTGGCGGATGGCGACAGCGCCTTCTCCTGGATTTACCAGCCTGCGCTTGCACGAATCCTCTTTTCTGGTGGCCATGCCGGAAGAGCATCCGCTTGCCGCGCGTAAGGCGATCCCGCTTGCGGCGTTGCGTAACGAATATTTTGTCACCATGCCTTCAATACATACCGACTGGACGTTTTTGCAGCGCGTGTGCCAGAGCGCCGGATTCTCGCCGATGATTATCCGTGAAGTGATGGAGCCGCAAACGGTTCTGGCGATGGTCAGTATGGGGATAGGTATTACGCTCATCGCTGATAGCTATGCGCAAATGACGTGGCCGGGGGTGGTGTTTCGTCCGCTGGAAGAACGCATACCGGCAGATTTGTATATCGTCTATGACCAACAGCAGGCGACGCCCGCGCTGGAGAAGCTGATTGCGGCGCTGGTGAATTGATGGTCAGTGCCGGATAGCAAGATGAAGGCCCGTGTCGGCTTTGTCTATCGCAGATAGCAAAAAAGCGCCTTTAGGGCGCTTTTTTACATTGGTGGGTCGTGCAGGATTCGAACCTGCGACCAATTGATTAAAAGTCAACTGCTCTACCAACTGAGCTAACGACCCGAAGTGGTGGGTGATGACGGGATCGAACCGCCGACCCCCTCCTTGTAAGGGAGGTGCTCTCCCAGCTGAGCTAATCACCCACTTCGGTACTTCATTTTTCGGCAAGAAATCCAGCTGGCGAGAAAGTGGTGGGTGATGACGGGATCGAACCGCCGACCCCCTCCTTGTAAGGGAGGTGCTCTCCCAGCTGAGCTAATCACCCACTTCTCAATTTCTTGCTACACGGCGGAGACTACGTAAAGTAGTTGGTGGGTGATGACGGGTTCGAACCGCCGACCCCCTCCTTGTAAGGGAGGTGCTCTCCCAGCTGAGCTAATCACCCCCGCTGTGTGGAGTCGCATTATAGGGAGAGTTGAAAATGAGTCAACGCCTTTTCTAAATAATTTGTTTGTTCGTCGTAAAATTAAACAAAACGATCGCAATGTCATCCGTGGCGCATGATTTATAAACAAAAAGGGGAAAGCGTGACGTTGAAACGGTAACAACATTGAGGAATCAGCCCACGGTGTTAGAATATTCCTCCATAAAATCCAACGAACACTGCCGCGTGTCGGCACCTTTATCAAACGTAAGGCCACTTCATGAAAATCAAAACTCGCTTCGCGCCCAGCCCGACAGGCTATCTGCACGTTGGCGGCGCGCGTACTGCTCTCTATTCCTGGCTTTTTGCACGTAATCACGGCGGTGAGTTTGTGCTGCGTATTGAAGATACCGATCTTGAGCGCTCCACGCCGGAGGCCATTGAAGCCATTATGGATGGTATGAACTGGCTGAGCCTGGAATGGGACGAGGGTCCGTACTTCCAGACCAAGCGTTTTGATCGCTACAACGCCGTTATTGATGAAATGCTGGCAGCGGGCACGGCCTATAAATGCTATTGCTCTAAAGAGCGTCTGGAAGCGCTGCGTGAAGAGCAAATGGCAAAAGGCGAGAAGCCCCGCTACGACGGTCGCTGCCGCCATGGCCACGAACATCATGCTGATGACGAACCTTGCGTCGTCCGTTTTGCCAACCCGGAAGAGGGTTCCGTTGTTTTTGACGACCAGATCCGCGGTCCGATCGAATTCAGCAACCAGGAGCTGGACGATCTGATTATCCGCCGTACCGATGGTTCTCCAACCTACAACTTCTGCGTCGTGGTTGACGACTGGGATATGGAAATCACCCACGTTATTCGCGGCGAAGACCATATCAACAATACCCCGCGCCAGATTAACATCCTGAAAGCGCTGAATGCGCCAGTGCCGGTTTACGCCCACGTCTCGATGATTAACGGCGACGACGGTAAGAAACTGTCCAAGCGCCACGGTGCGGTCAGCGTTATGCAGTATCGCGACGACGGCTATCTGCCGGAAGCGCTGCTGAACTATCTGGTGCGTCTGGGATGGTCCAGCGGCGACCAGGAGATTTTCTCTCGCGAAGAGATGATTAAACTGTTCAGCCTGGGGGCGGTGAGCAAATCGGCGAGCGCGTTCAATACGGAAAAGCTGCAGTGGCTGAACCACCACTATATCAACTCGCTGGCCCCGGAGTACGTGGCAACGCATTTACAGTGGCACATTGAGCAGGAAAATATCGACACCCGTAACGGCCCGCAGCTGGCTGAGCTGGTGAAGCTGCTGGGCGAGCGCTGCAAAACCCTTAAAGAGATGGCGGCGAGCTGCCGCTATTTCTATGAAGATTTTGCCGAGTTTGATGCCGATGCGGCGAAAAAACATCTGCGTCCTGTTGCTCGTCAGCCGCTGGAAGTGGTGCGCGACAAATTAGCCGCCATAAGCGACTGGACGGCGGAAAACGTCCATCATGCGATTCAGGCGACGGCCGATGAGCTGGAAGTGGGGATGGGAAAAGTGGGAATGCCGCTGCGCGTCGCGGTGACCGGTGCGGGACAGTCTCCGGCGCTTGATGTGACCGTCCATGCGATCGGTAAATCACGTAGCGTAGAACGTATCAACAAGGCGCTGGCCTTTATTGCTGAGCGCGAAAGCCAGCAATCCTGATCCTGATACAGCGATTGTTAAACGGCGGGGATAGCGAACCCCGCCGTTTTTTTTGCCCGTTACTTCGCATCAGTAATGCCAAGCCGGGACAGAAACCCGCTGATCCCCTCGCGCGCAAGAAAATCCCGCAGGTGCAGCTGCTCAGTTGGGGTCATCAGGTGCATGGTCTCGACAATCTGGCGCCAGATTGTGTCCGCATCGTTCACAAAGTATTTGACGGGCGGTTCCGCCAGCTGGTTATCCATGGTCAGATGCCGCAGCGCCGGGATATTTGCCAGGAAATCGATCACCGACCTGTCGATGACGATAAGACGAGCGCGTCCGCCTTTGACTCCGGGGATCGGTTCCGTCCGCCATTTTTGTTCTCTGGCCCAGCGGTTTATGGTTTGCCGGGCGAGGTTAAGGCACTCGGCGAGCTCCGCTGGGGTCATTTTATCTTTAAGTTTCATCATGCTTTCACCGATCGCGAATACCGAGTCGGTTGAGTAACCCGGTGATCCCTTCACGCAGCAGCAGCGACATCAGCAGCTTTTGCTCTCCCGGCGTCATCTCTTTACACAGGGTAAGCAGCAGAGATTCGAGATCGTTATCCGTTGCGGAATAGGGGACAGGGTTTTCGGCCACGCGCTGCGCGCTGCGAATAAACTCGCGAACCTGCTCATTAACATGTACGAGGCGCGCTTTGCCGCCCTGTACGCCGGGGCGCGGGGACGTTTGCCATCCCTCTTTACGTACCCATTTGTTAATCGTTTGCCGACTGAAGCCAGTCAGATGCGCTATTTCTTCAGGTGTCATTCGTTCCTTGAGCATACTATTTCCTGAGTAAATATGTGGGAATTAGTTGCACATGTTATAGCATCCTTTTAAAGGAAAGAGTGACATGTTTAACTTCTGGCTGCGATAAGGCTCGCAATGTCAGCCGTTTGCCTGCTTTTTCAGCGATCAAATAGCCGGGATTGATTTTGCCGTTGACACCTGGCGAAGGAATTCATATTATGCCGCCCGTCAACACGACACGCTTTACGTTACGGGGCTATAGCTCAGCTGGGAGAGCGCTTGCATGGCATGCAAGAGGTCAGCGGTTCGATCCCGCTTAGCTCCACCAACACCTGCACCCATCAGGTTTGGTTCGTAAAGAGGTCCTGTGGGGCTATAGCTCAGCTGGGAGAGCGCTTGCATGGCATGCAAGAGGTCAGCGGTTCGATCCCGCTTAGCTCCACCAAATTCGGAACCCTCGCTACGGCGGGGGTTTTTTGTTTGTCTGGCGGAGGAAATGTAAAGCATTCTCTGAATAAGTCAGCAAACCTCTGCGTTAAGTAATTTCAGATTTTTTCACTATTTAAAATCTTGCCTGCCTTTATTAAGCAACATAATATCTGTTGCCTGAATATATTTATTGCAGCCGGAGTTTTAATTAACAATAATGCTTGATCATCTTAACATTAAGATCAAAAAAACTCTGCTGGCGCTCCTGGTCTGCTTTATCGCAATTCCGCTGTCCCGATTTATTTCCCCACAAACCATTATTGACGGAAATCAAATTTATCTGGCATGGCTACCGCTGAGCTTAATGTATTCCGTACTTTTTATTTTTGGCCGCTACGCCGTTGCGCCATTGATTATCGCGTTTGCGATCACTAATGCCTGGATAATCGATCTGACGCTAACCCAGGCGCTGATCCTGCTATTTTGCCAGCTCTTCTCAGTTTTCCTGTCCTGCGCGATTGTTCGCTTTCAGCTTGGAAGGCGCTGGCGCGCTGGGCTGACGGCAAAACATATGGGCGCGAGGATTTTTTGGGGCGGTTTTTTTGCACCGCTCCTTTTGAAGGTCACCATGTATCTGGCGGGGCGTTTTTTTGCTTTTCCGTTGGCAATATCCAGCTATTTCGGCAGTATGTCGGTTATTTACACCATTATCGATATACAAAGCCTGATTAGCGCCGCATTAATTTTCACGACATTCTTTTATTATCCGTTGCGGATGATTATCAGTCCACGTTATGCACGAGCATTCTGGCGTAATCTTTGCCACTCATGGCGGGCGGGCGAGCAGCGGGTATTTACGTTGTATTGGTTTGTGGCCCTGGCGGCAATATTACTGGTGCTGTGTACGCCTTATGATTCTGTTTTTATTGCCGGTTATTTAGTCCCGCTTATTTTCATTTTATACTTCATTGGTATTAGCCGCCTGGGGCATACGCTGATTCGCATTTCATGGTCCGTTTCAGCCTTTTTACTCGTGGCGTATAACCAGAATTTTTTACACGGCGTACAAACTGAATATTCACTGTCGTTTGTTCTTTCGGTACTCATTTGTTTCACTATCTGCCTGTTTTATATGGCGGATATCTATGCTCGCAGTGAAAGAATGAAGTTCAGATGGCGGGATCAGGCGGAAGAAGATCCGCTAACCGGTTTACCGAATCTGCGCGCGCTGGAGAGTCACCTGCAGCGGAATCCTGCTGTGGCCATCAGCAGCCTGCGCATTCAGAATCTGGACTTCCTGAGCCGCCATTATGGCATGATGATGAGAGTGGAGAGCAAACGGCAGATAGCCCGGAAGCTACAGCCGCTATTAGCTGCCGGCGAGCGAATATTTCAGCTCCCCGGCAGCGAGCTACTGCTGGTACTGAAGGGGCCGGAGCCAGAGGCGCGGTTAAGTCATATTGTTTCCACGCTTAACCATAAAAAATTTAGCTGGAATAACCAGGCGTTAGATCTGGAATTTGGCGCATCGTGGGGCGGCTACCGCGGCATAGAATCTGAGCTTCACCCGATGCTTGGTCAGCTTAGCTGGTTATCGGAGCAGGCCGGCGCGGCGCGGCGCGTATTACCGCTGGACGCGGCGCAAGAGCAGATTTCCGATCAAACGAGCGAACAGGTACGGCTGCTGGCGAAGATTAAGCAGGCGCTTAACGAACGTGGGCTGGTGCTGTACGCCCAGCCTATCCGGGACGCCTCCGGAGAGGGGTATTACGAGATACTGAGTCGTATGCGCTGCGGCAATACCATCATTACGCCCGATCGGTTTATCCCGCTGATTGCGCAGTTTAACCTGAGCCAGCGTTTTGATATGCAGGTGCTGGAAACGCTGTTTAGTTCGCTCAATCACCATCAGGGTCAGCATTTCTCCGTCAACCTTCTGCCCTATACGCTGATGCAAAAGGATAGCGCGGCGCAAATCATCGCGCTGTTTAAACGCTATAACCTGTCGGCGGAGGCGATAACGATTGAAGTTACCGAAGAGCAGGCGTTTTCCGATGTCGAGACCAGCATGCATAACATCCAGCTGCTGCGAGATTTCGGTTGCGGTATAGCGATTGATGACTTTGGTACCGGCTACGCTAACTACGAGCGTCTGAAAAGCCTGCGGGCCGATATCCTGAAAATTGACGGCTGCTTCGTGCGTGATATCGAGACCGATCCGCTGGACGCCATTATGGTCAAATCCATTATTGAAATGGCTAAGGTTAAGAAGATGAAAGTGGTGGCGGAATACGTTGAAACGCCGGAGCAGCGGGAAAAGCTTCTCGAGTTAGGCGTCGATTATCTCCAGGGGTATCTGGTGGGTAAGCCGCTGCCGTTGAGCGAACTGCGGGCATGAAAAAGCCGGGACTTGCCCGGCTTTCGCGATACCGCTGACGAATTACAGTACCAGCGCGGCGATAGACGCAGAGAGCACGCTCACCAGCGTAGAACCGTACACCAGCTTCAGGCCGAAGCGGGAAACCACGTTACCTTGCTCTTCGTTCAGGCCTTTAATCGCGCCGGCGATGATACCGATAGAAGAGAAGTTGGCGAAGGAGACCAGGAAGATAGAGATGATGCCTTCCGCACGCGGAGAGAGCGTGGCGGCAACTTTCTGCAGATCCATCATGGCGACGAATTCGTTAGAAACCAGCTTGGTGGCCATAATACTTCCTACCTGCAGCGCTTCACCTGCCGGTACGCCCATCACCCACGCAACCGGATAGAAGATATAGCCGAGGATCCCCTGGAAGGAGATGCTATAGCCGAACCAGCCGGTGACGGTGGCGAACAGGGCGTTCAGCGCGGAAATCAGCGCGATAAAACCAATCAGCATGGCGGCCACGATAATTGCCACTTTAAAGCCCGCCAGGATGTATTCACCCAGCATCTCGAAGAAGCTCTGTCCTTCATGCAGGTTTGACATCTGCAGATTTTCTTCGCTTTCGTCAACGCGATACGGGTTAATCAGCGACAGCACGATAAAGGTGCTGAACATGTTCAGTACCAGCGCCGCAACTACATATTTCGGCTGCAGCATGGTCATGTACGCGCCCACGATAGACATGGATACCGTAGACATCGCGGTCGCCGCCATGGTGTACATGCGGTTGCGGGACATCTTGCCAAGAATATCTTTATAGGCGATGAAGTTTTCGGACTGGCCCAGAATCAGCGAGCTGACAGCGTTAAAGGATTCCAGCTTGCCCATGCCGTTGATTTTGGACAGCACGGTACCAATCGCGCGAATGACGATAGGCAGAATACGAATATGCTGCAAAATACCAATCAGCGCAGAAATAAAGACGATCGGGCACAAAACCTTCAGGAAGAAGAACGCCAGGCCTTTGTCGTTCATGTTGCCGAAGACGAAGTTTGTCCCTTCGTTGGCGAAACCGAGGAGTTTTTCAAACATCTCGGAGAAGCCCTTCACAAAACCCAGACCAATGTCAGAGTTCAGGAAGAACCAGGCCAGCAGCACTTCAATGACAAGCAGCTGAATGACATAACGAATACGAATCTGCTTACGGTTGTGGCTAACCAACAGGGCCAGAATGGCCACCACTACGATCGCGAGAATAAAGTGCAGGACGCGGTCCATATTTGCTCCAAATATGAGGCAGGTTAAATTTCTGTGCACATTCTATGTAACAAGCGCAAAGAAAACGAGAGCCAGCACACACTATTGCAAGGATATGTGACTAATGGCAAAAATAGTGATCAACCATGCATTTTTGTTATGTTACGTAAAGGTTTTAAAAGTTGCTCGGTTGTACTATTCTGGTGATTAATTAAAAGCGTTTATCAGTTCCCCGGTTTTCCGTTGCCAACCCGCTATCGTTCTCTCCTATCACAGCAATCATTATCATCGCTCCAAATGAACTTGATAATCATTCGCATTTTGATAGCATAAAACATAGCAAAGGCTATATTTCCAGAGGCAGAAAATGACCAACAGTCGCGTTGAGAATAGCAGCGGTCGCGCAGCGCGCAAGATTAAGCTCGCCCTGATGGGGCCGGCGTTCATTGCTGCCATTGGCTATATCGATCCGGGTAACTTCGCCACCAACATTCAGGCCGGCGCCAGCTTTGGCTACCAGCTGCTGTGGGTGGTGGTATGGGCTAACCTGATGGCGATGCTGATTCAGGTGATGTCGGCGAAGCTGGGCATCGCCACCGGTAAAAATCTGGCGGAGCAAATTCGCGACCACTACCCGCGTCCTGTGGTGTGGTTCTACTGGGTGCAGGCCGAAATTATCGCTATGGCGACCGATCTTGCCGAGTTTATTGGCGCGGCTATCGGATTTAAGCTGGTGCTCGGCGTGTCATTGCTTCAGGGCGCTGTATTGACCGGAATTGCGACGTTCCTGATTCTGATGCTGCAGCGTCGCGGTCAAAAGCCGCTGGAAAAAGTGATAGGCGGGCTGCTGTTGTTTGTCGCCGCAGCGTATGTCGTTGAGCTTATCTTCTCCCAGCCCGCGCTGGCACCGCTGGCGAAAGGGATGATCGTTCCTTCACTGCCGACCAGCGAAGCGGTGTTTCTTGCCGCCGGGGTATTGGGGGCGACCATCATGCCGCATGTTATCTACTTACACTCATCGCTCACTCAGCACCTGCACGGGGGGACGCGCAAAGAGCGCTATAACGCCACGCGCTGGGATGTCGCCATCGCCATGACCATCGCGGGTTTTGTTAACCTGGCCATGATGGCGACCGCCGCCGCCGCCTTCCACTTTAACGGCCACACCGGGATTGCCGACCTCGATCAGGCCTATCTGACGCTGGAGCCCTTACTGAGCCACGCGGCAGCTACCATCTTTGGTCTGAGCCTGATAGCGGCGGGTTTATCCTCCACGGTTGTGGGAACCCTGGCAGGGCAGGTGGTAATGCAGGGCTTTATCCGCTTCCATATCCCGCTGTGGTTTCGCCGGGCGATCACCATGCTGCCGTCGTTTATCGTCATTTTAATGGGGCTGGATCCCACGCGTATTCTGGTGATGAGCCAGGTATTGCTGAGTTTTGGTATCGCCCTCGCGCTGGTGCCGCTGCTGATATTCACCAGCGATTCCCGGTTAATGGGCGACCTGGCCAATTCCCGGTGGGTAAAACTGCTGGGGTGGGGGATAGTTGCGGTCGTTGTGCTGCTTAACGGCTGGCTGATTATTGGAACGATATTCAGTTAAGCGTGACGATGAAAAAGGGAGCCGAATGGCTCCCTTTTGCGATTAATGATGGCCGTGGCCATGTCCGCGTCCGCCGCCTGGCCCACGCCCCCAGCCGCCGCGTCGGTCATCGCGATCTTTCCAGCCTTCGCGATAGCCGCGTTCGTAGGCTTTACCTTTATCCCAGCCGCGATGCCAGCCGTTGTCGTGACGGCGCCAGCGGTTATCGCGCCACTCATAGTGTCGACGCCAGTAATCACGGTCGCGCCAGCCGCCACCGTCCCAGTAGTTACCGTAATTGTCGCGATCGCCAATTTGTAATTTTATTGATGGCAACAGGGTGATTTCACCAGCGTTAGCGACCAATGGCGCTGAAGCCAGAAGCACTGCAGCCAAAATCAGTGACCTGAACATACTCTTCTCCTTCACGATCGGGGCCGTTGTCGGCCTGTTAACCTGATATTACGGGGCGGTAAAGCCCCGCCGCATCGGAGGAACTCCTAAATCGCAAGTGAGAGCACTTTTTGCTAAAGTAACAATGAATTTACACCGCAAGGATCGCGTCAATGGTGGCCCGTTCTTCGGCGCTGAAATGGCGGTTTTCCAGCATGCCAACCGCATCGTCGAGCTGCGAAGTTTTACTGGCGCCAATCAGTACCGACGTCACTTTCTCATCGCGCAGTACCCAGGCCAGCGCCATCTGTGAGAGCTTTTGCCCGCGGGATTCGGCCAGCGTATTCAACTGACTAATCTTTTCCAGCTTGCTTTCAGTAAGCTGCTCCGGTTGCAGGAACCGGCTGCCGCTGGCGGCGCGGGAGTCTGCAGGGATACCGTGCAGGTAACGGTTGGTGAGCTGGCCGCCCGCAAGCGGTGAAAACGCTATACTTCCCACCCCCGCGCTCTGCAGGAAATCGAGTAACCCCTCCTCGACCCAGCGTTCAAACATCGAATATTTGGGCTGATGAATCAGACACGGCGTGCCGAGATCGTTAAGGATATTGACGGCTTCCCGGGCCTGTTCGAGCGGATAATTCGATAATCCGACGTAGAGCGCTTTCCCCTGGCGGACGATGTGGTCCAGCGCGCCCATGGTTTCCCGCAGCGGCGTTTCGGGATCGGGGCGGTGATGGTAGAAGATGTCGACATAGTCGAGACCCATTCGCTTAAGGCTCTGGTCGAGGCTGGCAATCAGGTACTTGCGCGATCCCCAGTCGCCATAGGGGCCGTCCCACATGGTGTAACCGGCTTTACTGGAGATAATCAGTTCATCGCGATAGGGCAAAAAATCCTCTTTCAGGATGCGGCCAAAATGACTCTCCGCCGAACCCGGCGGTGGCCCATAGTTGTTGGCTAAATCAAAATGAGTCATGCCGAGATCGAATGCGTGACGCAGAAGCTGGCGGCTGGTTTCCACCCGCGTTTCGTCGCCAAAATTGTGCCAAAGCCCAAGAGAAATCGCCGGTAGCTTTAGTCCGCTATGACCGCAGCGGCGGTACTCCATCGTTTGATATCGCGTGGCGTTTGCCTGGTAAACCATACTTCCTCCGCAGATAAAACAGGGTTGTGTATACGTTTACACTAAAGAATGTTTGCCGCGGAGTACACACCCTGAAGGCGTAAATTTTGCTTTCCACCGCCATTGTTGAGCGCAATCTGGACAGCGCACCTGCTTATTCAATACTCAACTTACCTGCACGAGAGGAGAGTAAGGATATGCAACCGACTTATACCATTGGCGATTATCTGCTGGATCGTCTCGTAGATTGCGGCATAGACCGCTTGTTTGGCGTACCGGGTGATTACAATTTACAGTTTCTCGACAGCGTTATCGCGCAGCAGAGCTTAGGGTGGGTAGGCTGTGCTAACGAGCTAAACGCCGCCTATGCCGCCGATGGCTATGCGCGCATTAAGGGCGCGGGCGCGCTGTTGACCACCTATGGCGTCGGTGAACTGAGCGCGCTCAACGGCGTTGCCGGGAGCTACGCTGAGCATGTACCGGTCCTGCATATCGTCGGCGCTCCCTGTACCGGCGCACAGCAGCGCGGCGAGCTGCTGCACCATACGCTTGGCGACGGTGATTTCAGCCACTTTTCGCGTATGAGTGAACATATTACCTGCTCTCAGGCGGTGCTCGCAGCGGGAAATGCCTGCCATGAAATAGACCGGGTACTGAGTGAAATGCTGACCCAGCATCGCCCCGGTTATCTCATGCTGCCGGCCGATGTGGCCAAAGCAAAGGCCACCCCGCCAGCTCACCGCTTGCTTATTCACACGCTGCCCGCCGACGAGAACCAGCTGGCGGGGTTCCGCGAGCACGCCGAGCGGATGCTCAGAAGCAGCCGTCGCGTATCGCTGCTGGCGGATTTTCTCGCCCAGCGCTATGGGCTACAAAACGCTCTGCGAGAGTGGGTGGCGAAGGTGCCGGTTGCTTACGCCACGATGCTGATGGGCAAAGGGCTTTTTGATGAGCAGCAGCCTGGGTTCGTCGGGACTTACAGCGGGATAGCCAGCACAGAGGATACCCGCGATGCCATTGAAAGCGCGGATACCATTATCTGCGTCGGCACGCGTTTTACCGATACCATTACCGCCGGTTTCACCCAACACCTTCCGCAGGAAAAAACGATAGAAGTCCAGCCCTTCGCCGTGCGGGTTGGCGATCGCTGGTTTAGCCGGGTACCGATGGAAAAGGCGCTGGATGTCTTAATCGAACTCTCTGCCAGCCTGGCGGCAGAATGGCATGCGCCAAATGTTCAGGCGCCGGGCGTCAGCGGCGCGCCAGAGGGGAGCCTGACGCAGAAAAACTTCTGGAGTACGGTGCAGAAACAGCTGCGCCCGGGAGATATTATCCTTGCCGATCAGGGGACGGCCGCTTTTGGCGCCGCCGCGCTTAAGCTGCCCCCTGACGCAACGCTGATTGTCCAGCCGCTATGGGGATCGATAGGCTTTACCCTTCCGGCAGCCTACGGGGCGCAAATCGCGGCAGCGGACAGAAGGGTGGTGCTGATTGTTGGCGATGGCGCTGCGCAGTTAACTATTCAGGAGCTGGGGTCGATGCTCAGAGACAAGCAGCGCCCGCTGATCCTGTTGCTCAATAACGAAGGCTATACGGTCGAGCGCGCAATTCACGGCCCCGAGCAGCGCTATAACGATATTGCGCTCTGGGACTGGAATCGCCTGCCTGACGCTTTTGCGCCCGATGTCCCTTCCCGATGCTGGCGAGTGACGCGCACCCACGAACTGCAGGAAGCGATGAATAGCAGCGTCGCCTCAGACAGGCTGACGCTGGTGGAGGTGATGCTGCCAAAAATGGATATTCCCGACTTTCTGCGCACGGTCACTCAGGCGCTGGAAGAGAGAAACAGCCGGGTTTAATCTCCACGCTTCCTGGCAATCATCAAGGGTTTACCGGCCAGCAGCAGCCAGGCCGGAAGCATGACGATACACAGCAGCGGAAGCAGCGTGGAATCGGGCACCACGACCGCTGCCATAAACAGGCTCAACCAGCCATCACGCGTCACTACCAGCGTCAGTCCGAGGATGGCGCAGGAAACGGTGATGGCTGCCGGCACGGCATCCACGTGTGCGTGAAGCATCAGGCCTAGCGCGACGCCGACGAACACCGCCGGAAAAATTCGACCGCCGCGAAAACCACAGGCGGCCGCCAGCACCAGCGCCGCCAGCTTCACCAAAGCAATAAGCATGTAATCGCTGGCGGTTAACGTCTGGCTGAAGGCTAATTGCTGCATTTCATCCAGGCCTTTAAACAGCGTGATATGCCCGCCGACGACGCCCAGGATCCCCAATAAAAATCCGCCAATACCGAGGGTTAAGATCGGATTTTTCAGCCGCTGCATCAGCGCGTGCAGGCGCGGTAAGCACCAAACGCCAACCATGCCGACGGCAATAGCAATCAGCGTCACGATAGCCCCGCTAAAGATATCGACAAGCTGCCACCGCTCGTAGTGCGCAATAGGTAACGAAAAGTTGGGGTGGAAAAACAGCCCGGTGGTCAGAGAGCCCGCCGCCGCGGCAAGTAAGGGGGCGAAGAGTCGGTCCCAAAGCGGCACATCGTTACTGCTGTTCAGCGTTTGCGAAAAGATCAGCGCCGCGGCAACAGGCGTGCCAAATAGCGCCCCGATAGTGCCGGAGGACGCCAGGATCGTCCAGTCCAGCGCGCTGACTCGCGGGAAAAGGCGGGAGCCAAGCGCCACCGTGAGGGCGATATTAATCACCATGATAGGATGCTCCGGCCCGAGGCTAACGCCGCCCGCCAGGCCGACGATCAGCGCAGCGAGCAGGCCGGGCAGAGCGCCGGGACTCACCGGTGCGCCAATGAGTGACTCGGTGGCCGGATCGGGTCCGGCGTGACCAGGACTAAAACGCACGACCAGACCCACGGCGATGCCGGTGCCGGTGAGGATAGCTATCGTCCAGAAAGGGCCGCTGGCGTTCATGCCCAGCAATCCAGGCAGGCTACTCCAGAGAATATTCTGCAGCATGGCTGCCGTTTTCATCGCCACAATCAAGACCAGGCTGGCAGCAATACCAATCACGATTGCGGGTATTGATAACAACAGCATCGTTCTGGCGCGCGGGTGCAGCATGAAAATATCCTTCTGAAGGTTTCGACGCACTACTTTGCCCGGGGGCGTTAAGGTCGTTGGCGCAAATGGTGCTGAAACGATAAAGTAAAGAGCTGGCCTGACGATCGGCCGCACAATAATTTCATAAATTACAGCCTAACTGTGACGTAGGTCGCTAAACAAAGGGCGCTTATGCGTTGGTCGTTGTTGTTAGGACGTCATGAATTTAGAGTGTGCCAAAGAATCATTTTGACTTTAGCGGAGCCGTAACGGAATGACAAAATTTGCTTTAGTAGGGGACGTTGGCGGAACGAATGCTCGTCTGGCGTTATGCGATCTGGCAAGCGGGGAGATCTCCCGTGCTAAGACCTATTCCGGGCTCGATTATCCCAGTCTTGAAGCCGTTGTTCAGGTCTATCTGGAAGAGCATAACGTCCAGGTAGAAGACGGCTGTATTGCCATCGCCTGTCCGATTACCGGTGACTGGGTGGCGATGACCAACCACACCTGGGCATTTTCTATCGCTGAGATGAAAAAGAACCTGGGTTTCTCGCATCTGGAAATCATTAACGATTTTACCGCGGTATCGATGGCGATCCCCATGCTAAAAGCTGAACATCTGATTCAGTTTGGCGGCGCGGAACCGGTGGAAGGCAAGCCGATTGCCGTCTACGGCGCCGGTACCGGGCTGGGCGTTGCTCATCTGGTACACGTTGATAAGCGCTGGGTGAGCCTGCCGGGTGAGGGCGGCCATGTGGATTTCGCCCCTAATAGCGAAGAGGAAGGCATTATTCTCGAAGAGCTGCGCAGCGAGCTGGGGCACGTCTCCGCTGAACGCGTCTTATCTGGACCGGGGTTGGTCAATCTTTACCATGCGATCGTGAAGTCTGACGGGCGTCTACCGGAAAATCTGCAGCCTAAAGATGTGACCGAACGCGCGCTGGCCGATACCTGCATCGATTGCCGCCGCGCGCTGTCGCTGTTTTGCGTCATTATGGGCCGATTTGGCGGTAACCTGGCGCTGACCCTCGGCACCTTTGGCGGCGTGTATATTGCTGGCGGTATCGTGCCGCGCTTCCTTGAATTCTTCAAAGCCTCCGGCTTTCGCGGCGGTTTTGAAGATAAAGGCCGATTTAAAGCCTTCGTCCAGGATATTCCGGTCTATCTGATTGTCCACGACAATCCGGGACTGCTGGGCTCCGGCGCGCACCTGCGTCAGACTCTGGGACAGATTCTGTAAGCCCCGTCTCTTACCCGAATAAAATGATTATTCGGGTAAATCCTCTACAGATGCATGAGCTGGCGAAACTCTTTCACCTTGCTGCGGCTTACCGGAACCTGAAACTCAAGGTCGCGTAGCCGCAGAATATAGGTGTTGTTGAACCAGGGTTCGATTTCGCGAATTTTGCTCAGGTTGACGCAGTACGAGCGGTGACAGCGGAAAAAGTGCGCCGTCGGTAGCTTGTTGCAGAACTCCGTGATATTCATCGGCATCACGAAGGACTCCTTGCGGGTATAAACGAACGTCATCTTTTCATGCGCTTCCGCGTAGTAAATATCGTGGATGCTGGTGACGATAATCCGTTCATCTTTAACCAGATTAATCGTGTCGTTTTCCCTGGCTGGATTGGCCGCTGCCCCGCTACCGGCGCTGACCTGCTGCTGTTGCTGCCAGGCGCCGGTCAGCTTTTGCAGCATGTTGATAATGCGCGATTCCTGGTAGGGCTTGAGAATATAATCAAACGCCTCCAGCTCAAAGGCTTCCACCGCATGCTCTTTCCACGCGGTAATAAAAACGATAAAGGGCTTATGCGCGAACTGGCTGATGTTTTGCGCCAGCAGTACGCCATCCAGAGATGGAATATTGATATCGAGAAAAATGGCGTCGACTTTGTTGTGCTGTAAAAACTTCAGCACATCCAGACCGTCGTCAAAGGTGCCAACAATCTCCATTTCGCTATGGGTGTTAATCAACCAGGTGAGCTCTTGCTGCGCGAGGAACTCATCTTCCACAATGATGACCTTCATTTTATCTCCGCTCATGACAGCAGCGACTCCGTAGCCACCTGGGGCGCGTGTTGGGTTGGCACATAGAAGGCAATTTCGGTCCCCGGCGTCAGGCGTCGGATATGCAGTCCTTCCCCGTACAGTAGCTTGACCCGGTGATGAACATTGAGTAAACCGATTTTATTTCCCGGCATTTCGTCAGCCTCTACCCTCGCTACCACCGCAGGGTCGATACCGTTCCCCGTATCGCGAACGCTAATTCGTACCCGATTCCCGCACTCATTGATGCCAATGGTCACCACGCCTTTTCCTTTGCAGGGCTGAATCCCGTGGACGATAGCATTCTCCACCAGCGGCTGAATTAGCAGGCTGGGGATCATAAAGCTGACTTCATCATCAATATCATAAATCACCGTCAGCTTGTCGCCGAAGCGAGCCTGTTCAATCGCGATGTAATCCTTGATTTGATACAGCTCCCTTTTGATATCTATCTGTTCATCATCTTTTAATTCAATGTTGTAGCGTAAATAGCGCGACAAATTAAAAATTAACTGACGCGCGGTGTCCGGATTCATGCGAATCGACGATGAAATGGCGTTCAGCGCATTAAATAAGAAATGGGGATTGATTTTGCTTTGCAGCGCCCGCAGCTCGGCTTTATTGGCCATTTCACGCAGCTGTTCAGCGCGGGAAACCTCCAGCTGCGTAGAGATGATTTGCGACAGGCCTACCGCCATTTCCTGCAATGAGGAGGTGATGCGGTGCGCGTGGCAGTAATAGATTTTTAGCGTACCGGTGACGACGCCTTTTTCCCACAGCGGAATGACCAGCATAGAGTGTATTTCCGGCGTCCGATGAGCCTCATCATTGTTTTTAATAATGATTTTTCCATAGCGGATCGCCTGTTGCGTCGTCGGGCTGATAAAGTCATCGTTATCGCGGTAGTTGATTTCCCCGACGCCGACGTAGGCCATCACGTGTTGGGTATTGGTAATCGCGACGGCATCGGCACTGATATCGCGGCGGATAATGTCGCATACCTGACGCAGGGACTCGCTGTTGACGTGGCGAAATAGCGGGAGCGTTTTGTTGGCGATGTCGAGCGCCAGTTTTGCCTGACGGGCGGCGCTGGCTTCCTTTTCCCCCTCAACGCTCTGCACCAGCAAAACGATAAAGCCGATACATACGCTGCCAAGGATCATCGGAATACCAATCTTAGACACGATGTCTATCCCCAGCGCGAATGAAGGCGCCCACACGATCACGAGAATCATGGTTAAGGTTTCGCATAGCATCCCGGCGAGGATCCCCGCTTTCCAGCGCTGGGCTTTCGGCACTTTACGACCAATAAAACCAGAGAGCAGACCGGCGACAATGCTGGTAATAAAGCAGGGGACGGCGGTGACGCCATCAATATCAATCAGGTAGCGATGTACGCCGGCGATCGCGCCGACAATAGCCCCAACCCACGGGCCGAACAGGATCCCGCCGGACATGACCGCGATAATACGCACGTTGACCAGCGATCCCTCGACCGGTACGCCTGACCAGGTGCTAAAGAGGGCAAAGAGAGAGAAGATCGCGGTAACGGCCAGCAATTCTTTAGGGGTGTGCGCGGATTTATGCAGAAGTTCACGAAACAGGCGCAGGCGAATGAGGAAAAAGAGACAAATCAGCATTAATGCCGCGCGGTCAAAAACCGCCAGCAGCATAGTAAATATTTCGTGCATGTGTGCGCCGTGTTAATCGCGAGAAAGCAACATGATAGAAAACCTCGTGGCAGAAGGCCAGCTGAAGGCATGAATAGGGAAAAGTCTTACAAATAAAAGGGGATTAATAACAAACACCCGCGATTCAATAGCGTCTACGGATGAGCAAGCATTTAAGTAAAATTAAAGATATCAGCATGTTAATTTTGATGTAGTAGGCGAGGAGGGGAAAGAACGTTGCTGCCGTATTTAGTCGTACTGATGCCCGTTTTTATCGCCAGAAATTATTTTTCTCTGCCCCTCTCGACAGCAGGAAAATTTTCGGGTTATTTTCTAAACGTGCTGCACAGGCAGCAGCGTCGCTCGGACGGTCCGGGCGCTAACGTTAATCCGAGGAATCTATGGCTGAATTCAGTCCTGAACGCCGTTTTACGCGTATCGATCGTCTCCCCCCTTACGTTTTTAATATCACTGCTGAACTAAAAATGGCTGCGCGACGCCGCGGCGAAGATATTATTGATTTCAGCATGGGTAACCCCGATGGCGCCACTCCGCCGCATATCGTTGAGAAACTCTGCACCGTTGCCCAGCGTCCCGATACCCACGGCTATTCTACTTCCCGCGGCATTCCGCGCCTGCGCCGGGCGATTTCTCGCTGGTATCAAGAGCGCTATAACGTTGAGATCGATCCGGAATCAGAAGCGATAGTCACCATTGGTTCAAAAGAGGGGCTCGCGCATCTGATGCTGGCGACGCTTGACCATGGCGATACCGTACTGGTGCCAAATCCCAGCTATCCCATCCATATTTACGGTGCGGTGATTGCCGGAGCCCAGGTACGTTCGGTACCTCTGGTCGAAGGCGTGGATTTCTTCAACGAGCTTGAGCGCGCGATTCGTGAGAGTTACCCGAAGCCGAAAATGATGATCCTCGGTTTCCCCTCCAACCCGACCGCACAGTGCGTCGAACTGGAGTTCTTTGAGAAAGTCGTGGCGCTGGCGAAGCGTTATGACGTGCTGGTGGTGCACGATCTGGCCTATGCCGATATTGTTTACGATGGCTGGAAAGCGCCCTCTATCATGCAGGTCCCCGGCGCGCGCGATGTCGCCGTCGAATTCTTTACGCTCTCTAAAAGCTATAATATGGCGGGCTGGCGTATCGGCTTTATGGTCGGTAACAAAACGTTGGTTAATGCGCTGGCGCGCATTAAAAGCTATCACGATTACGGCACTTTCACCCCTCTACAGGTTGCGGCGATTGCCGCGCTTGAAGGCGATCAGCAGTGCGTTCGCGACATTGCCGAGCAGTATAAACGTCGTCGCGATGTGCTGGTGAAAGGGTTGCATGAGGCCGGATGGATGGTGGAATGTCCGAAGGCGTCAATGTATGTCTGGGCGAAGATCCCAGAGCAGTATGCGGCGATGGGCTCACTGGAGTTTGCTAAAAAGCTGCTGCAGGATGCAAAAGTCTGCGTTTCTCCGGGCATTGGCTTTGGAGACTATGGCGATACCCATGTACGCTTCGCGTTAATTGAGAACCGCGATCGTATCCGCCAGGCGGTGCGGGGCATAAAATCGATGTTCCGTGCCGACGGGCTGCTTCCCGCGTCGGCTAAGTTGACCAGCGAAAGTCACGAATAAAAAAAGGAGCCGAAAGGCTCCTTTTTTTAACACCGTTAAAGCTAGATCATCAGGGCGAAAGTACCGGCCCAAACGATGACCATAAAAGAAATGCCCATTAAGAAATATTTCACGACTCATCACTCCGCGCTCTCGGCGAGACGCCTTAAATGAATTTGCTCTTCATTGCCTGCTCAGCTATCGCTCACGAAAACGACGCTTTATCAGCGGGCGGTAGCTGTAAATTCTGAGCGTAAACGGCTCCAGATGGCGCTAATGTACGCCTAAAAAATGAGGGAAACAAGAGCCATTTTTTTATTAATTTTTAGTTACTTACGAGTGTCGTGATTCGGCGACACATTAATTTCATTCGGTATTAAATTTCATTCTGGCGACGGTCATTAACAACAGTTTTTGTACTGATATAGTTGTTTGATTTTGTGCTTTTTTCTGCCTGAATGCGGGAGGAGTTAACTATCCCGCATGAGGAGATAACGGGTTTAGCGAGCGGCTGAATCCTGATGTTGCCACTCTTGCGGGTAGCGTGCGGGAGCGAAACGCAGCGTTATGGCCATTAAGGCCAGGACGCAGGCGGCGTGAAGCATCCAGTCGAGCTGGTAATTGCCGCTTAAACTCCGCAGCAGTCCCGACAGCCAGGGGGAAAGCCCGGCGACAATAAAGCCCACTCCCTGCATAAACGCGACCAGTCGGCCCGCAATGGCGGGGTGCCTGGCGTGATCGAGCGCCAGGACCAGACACAGCGGAAATGCGCCGCCAAGCCCAATACCGCAGCAGATGGCCCAGACAAGCGGTACCTGCTGCGGTAGCCAGATAAAACCGCAGAAGCCGACAAGCTGTAAGGCCAATGCCAGCATCAGAAGCGTTCGTCGATCCTCATGTCTGGCCAGGATGGGCAGCAGGAGCGCTCCGCCGGTCTGGCCGATGGTCATTAACGCCAGCAGGGTACCGCTGAACTGCGCGCTGTAGCCCGACTGCATATAGTAAGGCGGCAGCCAGGCAATCAGGCTGGCATAGCCGCCGTTGATCAAACCAAAATAGAGGCTAAGCGTCCACGCGCGACGATGGCGAAAAAGCGTGACCCGGGTTGTTGATGGCGTCCGGGCGGGTAACGTTCGGCTTAGCGGCCACCAGCAGAGGAGCGCGGCGGCGGCGGGTAACGCCCACCACGCAAGCGCGTGATACCAGATAGCGCTATGCTGCGCCAGCCACGGCGTGAATGCGGCGCCCAGGCCGCCGCCGCCCATCAGCGCCGCGGACCAGACCCCCATCACCTGCGGCGTCCGACGATGAAAAAGACGCTTTATCACCGCGGGAATAAGCGCCTGAATAATACCAATGCCGATTCCGCCAAGGAGCGCGCTGCTGAGTAATAGCGCGCTCTGCGGCGCCAGTTCGCGAAGTAAAGCCCCGGCGACGATCGTTAACAGGCTGAGGGAGATACTTTGACGCTCGCTGAAATGACGGTTAATCCAGCCGCCGGCTAGCGCCAGCAGACCCATGGCGATCACCGGTAGCGCGGTGAGCAGAGAGGCAAGCGTGAAGCTCATGCCGCTTGCCTGCTGGATCTGCAGAAGGAGCGGTCCAACGGAGGTCAGCAGCGGACGCATATTGATACCGATAAGCACCAGCACCAGCAGCATCGTGCCATTACGTTGCGTCAGGTTCATCGTTGAGTAGCCGGCGTTTGTTTCGCTGTGGGGAAGGTATTGAGGCAACTCATGCCGATCTCCTGTGGCGTTTGGTAAAGAATCGCGAGCAGAGTACGTAACTTATTTCATAAGTTAAAATACTTAATTATGATTGAGTTCATTTGAATTTCTTATGGATGAATTCATGCTGCCGCGACACCTCAACTACTTCATTGCCGTTGCTGAACACGGCGGCTTTACGCGAGCGGCAGCCATCCTGCATGTTTCACAGCCGGCTTTGTCGCAGCAGATTCGACAGCTGGAAGAGACGCTGGGAGTACGGCTTTTTGATCGCAGCGGGCGCAACACTTGCCTGACGGACGCCGGCAAGGTCTGGTTAATTTATGCGCGCCGGGCTTTACGGGAACTGGCCGAGGGGCAGCGCGCGCTCCATGATGTTGACGATTTGCAGCGCGGCACCTTACGTGTGGCGATGATGCCAACCTTTACCCATTATTTTATGGGGCCGCTGGTGGCTTCGTTTTATCAACGTTACCCGAATATAACGCTGGATATACAAGAGCTGGCGCAGGATCGAATGGAGACTCTGCTGCTCAATGATGAGCTGGATATCGGGATCGCTTTCGACGGTAGCGATTCGCGGGATATTGTGTCTCAGCCGCTGCTCTCTGAAACCCTGGCGCTGGTGGTTGGCCGCTCTCATCCTCTGGCGGCGACCCGTCGTGTGGCGCTGACGGCGCTCAATCAGGCGTCACTGATTCTGCTAAGCTGCGCTTTTGCTACTCGCGAACAAATCGATCGCGACTGCCGACAGCGCGGTATTCAACCGAAAGTGCAGATGGAGGCCAACTCGATTAGCGCAGTGCTGACCGTGGTTGAACGCACGTCGTTGGCAACCTTGCTTCCTGCTGCTATTGTTCAGGGGCGTGACGATTTAACCGCGATCGAACTCGTGCCATCATTACTGGAAAGAACCGCGTGTTTGATACAGCGAAAGGGGGCCTGGCAAAGCGCCGCGACCCGAGAGTTTATACCAATGGCACATCAGGCTGCGTCAATATTGAGCGCAGGGCAGGGTTTTCAGGAATCCACTGGCGGAGACTTAACGTCATGTTGATTCGCTGTATATGAAGTGATTCATAAACATCAGGAGCGTTTATAGAGAACAGTTTTATTGTGAAGTCAGATGTATATATGAATTCATATTGAAATGCATTTCACATTTGCTACTGCGTTGCGCGCCCTGTACCTATAGCGCTGAAATGATTCATTCTGATATAATTAAATTAAAGAAGTATCATTCGAACGTATATTCTGACGTCGGAAGATTAATGCTGCCGTAGCTGGAAACCACGCCTTCAGACCTGAGTTTATCCATAGCCCTATTAAATATTTTATTTTTTTTGTTTTCAGTCGCGTTAAGCATGTTATCGCCAAAATGTGGATTGGATTGGATGATGTGATTGATAAATTCAATGAGCAACTTATTTTGCATAATCGTTGAGGGTGTCACCATATCTTGCTCCTCAGGTAAATCTAAGGCTTTTTCAGAAAGTTCGAGAGGGCGACTGCTGATGGTATGTTCATAAATTTTCTCAATCGCCTGACTTGTGATGTAAAGCTTACTCAGCGTGATGGTTGGTCTCTCATCCTCGTCCGGTATGAAGTGACAGAAGAGGACATTGGTGGCCGGTGATATGATGCTTATCCTCTCCTCGGTAATCATGCCATCAGGCGTTTCTAAGATCTCCATTAAATTTCTTGTGTGGCAGTACCATAACCCGGAGACGGAAACCCGGAGTTTCAGCTGGGTAATCGGCATACCATATTGGGCTTCCTGATTTGCTTCACTATCATTAAATTTAAAAATTTTGTTAATTTTGGAATGCCGTGACCAAGATCTTTCGCTGATACTCAATTCATCAACATTGGGTGCGTTAAGAAAATAGAGATTATTACTGCTCTGGTCATGTTGGAACGCACCTTTTAATGTTCCGTTAATTTTACCTACTTTTATGCACAGGCTTATCGCGCCAATATCATGCCAATGAAGCAGATCTTCTATTTCACAATTCAATAATTTTTTAGCGCGAGATATTGAACAGTATTCCAGGGGGGGGAGATTGTTTAGTTTCCATATGTTTCTTTCTTTTCTTTCCATGGTCTATATCATCTTATGAAAAATAGGGGGTTATGGTTTTCCTAAATTGACCTCTATCGACGTTGCGACGATTTAGATTCATACAAAATATTTATCAAAACAGATGTTTTATATCAAACTTTGATATTGGCATGTCATGTTGAATCTGGTCAGAATATTATCTCTAATGCATCTTATCAGCTTTCCTGTAATAATTAAATGTATCGCGGCTAAAAAAATCCGCAGTACTCATTATCCTTGTGATGAATTAATGACTTTTAATTATTTTGTTGGTGCATTGAATTTCCAATAATTATATGAAATTACTAATAATGCAGGAGGCGATATTGAGTCAAAAGGCTGATGATTCATCGAAAGCGGAACCTGCTTGAAAATCCTCGGATAGACGATGCGGCTGGTGAACGGACAGAAGAGGGATCGCCATGGGTCAGGCCTGTATCGTGTCAATGCTTGTTTTGATGCGGGCTCGTGTGCAAAGAATCCTGCTATATCTGTCATAAGCAAAACAGAATTTCCCTTGCTGGAATCGGGCTTGCGTACTGTGCGGAGCATATTTGTGAAAGTACGGTGGGGTTATACCCCCACCGTACTGTTTTTACTTTTTCACTGCGTTTTTGGCCGCAGTTTTTGCGTTGTCGCAGGCTGCCTGGTTTTTAGCACAGGCGTCTTTGGCTGCTTTTGCTTCTTTCTGCGCATCCGCTTTTGCCGTGGACTTTGCCTGGGCGCACTGCGTCGCGTTATTCTGGCAGGCTGACTTAGCTTTTGAAACGACCTGACCATTTGCCGCGCTGGCAGCGCCACAAGCCATAAGCGCACAGATACCCAGTGCCATTGCGAGTTTTTTCATCATATCTATCCGTATAACCAATTTAGGTAAGGCAACAGGCTGTCCGCAAGTCCCGTACAGAACCCGATTCTTGTCGCAGACATCCTGCCGCAATATGAAGCGGATGGCTGAGAAGATAGCTTTTCATCCGCCATAAACCGCCGGACGCGCTGCTTTTAAGCAACGCTGATACTGAAAGAACAGCAGTTCAGCGCATCCGGCAGCGGGAAGAATACGTGACGTCAGGGATTTATCTACCGGCATTGTTTTGCGAATCGTAACGCAGGGAAACAATCAACAATGATAACTACTGTGAATGTTAAAATTTAATATATGTAATTGATTTTAAATGGAATTGAATTTATATATGGAATATCAGGCCAGACATAATTATGAAAAGCGTTACGGTAGAAAAATTTTTTCCCTCTCTGGCAAGCGATACCGTGACCCGCGTTGATGCAATTCTGACCGATACTTCAGCCAGGCTGTGGGGCGTTTTATCGTCGGGAAAAAAGATTTTGCGGAAGGCGCGCGGCTAACCCAATGGGAGCCTTAAGGTGGATTAACTATAATTATCGACAGCACGGATAGTTCAGAGCGTCAGTGTGTCAAAAGCTTACGCTGGGCTTCGTAGCGAGGGGCACTCGTTATAAACGGGTAGCACAAATGGCGGGAGTGCGGAAATGGAGCGCGTATGAAGATAAGAGAAGTACTGATGACTATTGCTGTGCTGTATCCGATAGCGGGGTATTCCGCGAGTTTTGATTGTCAGAAAGCGACGCAGGCGGATGAAAAGGCTATCTGCGCTAACCGGAGCCTGAACGATATGGACGTGGTGATGGCGACGAAGTATGAGTTTCTGCGGGGGCTTTTTCCAATGGGGACGCGTGGCGAGATGATGGATGCACAAAAAACATGGCTCCATAGCCGGCAGAAATGCGGCAGCGACAGCCGTTGTTTGACGAAATCATACGAAGACCGGCTACAGCAACTTGATGAGATCTATGCAGGAATCGATAAACCTCTGTGATTCATCTGCTTCGGGGCTGGCGTTGTTCTGCGGTGGTGATGATTAAACGAATGCTGTGAACGGAGGTGAATAATTCAAAAGTGTCCCCTGCAGGAATCGAACCTGCAACTAGCCCTTAGGAGGGGCTCGTTATATCCATTTAACTAAGGGGACGAAGCGCCGGGATTATAGCGTTATTTTCGGCGCTCGTTAAGCTTGTACAGGCCAACTGCTTAATCTATAGCCATTTAGCGCTTTTTGGCCTCCTCGGCTGCACGAGCTTTCTTCTCATGACTCATGTCATTGCGAATCTGGGCATGGCTTAGTAAAGCGAAAATAAAGGTCCCGCCGCATATGTTGCCGGCAAGCGTTGGCAGAGCAAAAGGCCAGATAAATTCCTGCCACGGTAGCGTCCCGTTAAATACCAGGTAGAAAATCTCGACGCTGCCAACCACAATATGCGTGGTGTCCGCGAGGGCGATAAGCCAGGTCATCAGAATGATGACGACAATCTTTGCAGAACCTGCGGCAGGAAACATCCACACCATGGTGGCGACCAGCCAACCGGAGATAATTGCATTGGCAAACATCTCCAGCGGCGGGTTTTGCATGACCTTCAGGCTAATTTTAAGAAAGGCTTCGCGAGTGGGCTCATCGAACACAGGCATAACATCGAACGCCCAGGCCGCGATAGCGGTCCCGATTAAGTTACCTGCCAGCACAATCCCCCATAAACGTAACAGCAGGCCGATGTTGCCTGGAGTGGGTTTATGCATAATAGGCAGGACGGCGGTGACGGTGTTCTCGGTAAACAGCTGTTGGCGAGCGAGAATGACGATCACAAAACCAAAGGTATAACCAAGATTTTCCAGCAAGAAGCCGCCGGGAAGTTCGCTCAGGTGGACATGGAAGATGCCTTTGGCGACCAGCGAGGCGCCCATCGAAAGTCCGGCGGCAATCGCTGACCATAATAGCGCCATGGCATCGCGTTCGAGCTCTTTCTCGCCCTCCTGGCGAATTACTTCATGAGTGGCCATCGCCTGTGAAGGCAGGCGTTCTTCATCAACCTCAATTTCTTCACCATTCTGCTTTTCTTCACTCTCTACTTCAACATCCTCATTATCATGGTGAGTTTGCGGTTTCATAACTTTTCCTCAACGGCGGGTCTTTATTATAATCCTAGAGCGGTTTCGGCTGTTCGGGTCGGATAAGCTCCTAAATTCTTCACAATGACAAGATTAGCAATACGGAAATTGCAAAATGTGTATAGAATCGGGACACCAACAATGATGCTAAAAAAGGCTATGCTGAAAGCAGGCACATGCTTACGGGCGATATCTTTATGGAGGCAGCTGTCCCCCGATAACCCCCAGCGATAGCTTAAATTAACAGGGAGACACCTATGAATTTTCGCCTGTCGGCGCTTGCGCTTGGCGCCACATTGCTGGTGGGATGCGCCAGTTCGAGTTCTGGCGATCGGCCGCAGGGGCGTTCAGATCCGCTTGAAGGCTTTAACCGTACCATGTTCAACTTCAACTTCAACGTTGTCGATCCCTATGTCCTTCGCCCCGTCGCGGTGGCGTGGCGTGATTACGTTCCGCAGCCGGCGCGTAACGGGCTGAGTAATTTTACCAGCAACCTCGAAGAGCCGGCGGTAATGGTGAACTCCTTCCTGAAAGGCGATCCCTATAAAGGAATGGTGCACTTTACGCGTTTCTTCCTGAACACCATCCTTGGGATGGGTGGCCTGGTTGATGTGGCCGGGATGGCGAATCCGAAACTACAGCGCGTTGAGCCTGCCCGCTTCGGTAGCACGCTGGGTCACTATGGCGTTGGCTATGGTCCATATGTGCAGTTGCCTTTCTACGGCAGCTTCACCCTGCGTGATGAGGGTGGCGATATGGCTGATGACCTGTATCCGGTTCTTTCCTGGCTGACATGGCCGATGTCTATCGGCAAATGGATGGTTGAGGGCGTTGAAACGCGCGCGCAGCTGCTGGATTCAGACGGCTTGCTCCGTCAGTCCTCCGATCCGTATATTTTAATGCGTGAAGCCTACTTCCAGCGTCACGACTTTATCGCCAACGGCGGTAAACTTTCCCCGAATGAAAACCCGAACGCGCAGGCGATTGAGGGCGATCTCAAAGATATCGATTCACAGTAACCGACGGGTAGAAAGTAAAAAGGGTGAACATCATGTTCACCCTTTTTTGTGGTTTCACATTATCAGAAACGGTAGTTGAAGTTCGCGCCGTACAGCCAGGCTTTACCTTCTGATTTAAAGGTATACGGCCCTTCTGTAAATTCAACGTGCTGACCGTGCATATAAGACACACCGACGTCGACTGAGGCATCTTTATTAAAGGCGTAAGTCGTACCGGCGCTGAGCCACAGGCGATCCTGGTCCGGAATAGAGATAGAGCGATTGGAAGCCGGGACCGGGCTATCATCAAAGGCGATACCGGTACGGAAGGTCCAGTTATCGTCGTGGTAATAGGTCGTACCCAGCGCGATACGGTAGGAATCTTTAAAACCTTCGTCCTTGTAGAACAGCGTTTCACCACCGCTGGTTTTGGTCGCTTTCAGCTCCTGGAACTGGCTCCAGCTGGTATAGGCAAGGCTGTAGTGAACGGCCCATTTTGGCGCCACGCGGTTATAACCTGATACTTCCCACATTTCTGGCAGATTCAACGTCAGAGAACCGCCAATCGTGGAGCCGCCGGTGCCGTACGGCAGGCCCAGGCCCAGAGCGGAGTTGATGGGGTTGAGGGAAGACGGCAGGCTGCTCTTGTAATCCCCGTCAAAATCAACTTTGACTTCAGAGCGGTAGGTTAAGCCGTAGCGGTTGTTTTTATCGACTTCATATAAAATACCGGCATTCCAGCCAAAGCCCCATTCATCACCCTTCAGACGAGCAATTTGGGTGTCGCGGCTGATACCGCCGGCCTGTTGACCGATGGCCGCAGCCTGAGCCGGGGAGAGTTTGCCGGCTTTCACCATTCCCGGTAGCTGTGCGCCGATAATTTCCGGTAAATCACCCGCATAGCGCTCTAATTTTGCTCGAGCGTACACGGCGTCAAAGCCCAGACCAAAACTCCAGTGGTCGTTGAGACGATAAGCGCCGCTCAGGTTCAGGTTGAGCGTTTCGAGATCGGTGGTACCGCCCATCGAGCCCGCGGCAAAATCGTTGTTGAACTCGGTGGCTAAACCATAGTTAGAGGTCAGGGAAGCTCCCCAACCGAACTGGTCGTTAATCGGCGCCACGAAGTGCAGATTTGGCACCCATGCGGTAGGCGCAATATTGTCCTGGCTGGCGTCATTACCGATAACTGAACTACCGGTGACGTTGACATCAGGATCGACGAAAATAGCGCCGCCGGAGAAGGTTGGACGGTCGAACATCATGATTAACGCCGGGTTACGACTGGCGTTTCCCGCATCATCAGCAATAGCGCCTTCACCTGAATAGGCGCGACCAAGGCCCGATGAAGAGAATTCGTTTAGCTGAAAGCCTGCTGACCAGGCCTGGGTTGAAACGAGTGCTACAGCCACTGCAAGGGCAGATTGGGTAAGGCGGGTTTTCTGGCTCATGCCCATAACCTCATAGAGTTATTTTTATTTAAACAATGTTACATGCTGTAACAGGAGCGCGAAGTGTAGGGTCTGCTTTACGACAGAGAAATCAGACCAGTGCGCTGAGTATAGGTCTGACCAGATGATATGTTGCAAGTTTGTTTATAAGTTTTTTCAATTGTGATCTAAGAAACGCGATCCAGTTGGCAAATTTGCCCGGGTACCTGTTACCCAAAGTAGGTGCTTTTTGTTTTGGATCATTTTTAAGTGTGATTTCGGTCACTTATCCCGTTTGTCGCCATTAACGACTGGAGGCAGGCATGTCCGGGGCGTAAAATACGCACATTATTTGTCTGGCACCTTGAGTGCATATACAGAGGAAATCTACGATGAGTAAATGCAGTGCTGATGAAACCCCGGTTTGCTGCTGTATGGATGTTGGCACCATTATGGACAACACCGATTGCACCGCCTCTTATAGCCGCGTGTTTGCGAACCGTGCCGAAGCCGAAGAAACGCTCGCCGCATTAAGCGAAAGAGCGCGTAACGTTGAATCAGAGCCGTGCAAAATCACCCCGACCTTTACCGACGTTGATGGTGGCGTGAAGCTGGATATCGATTTCGTGTTCAGCTGTGAAGCTGAAACCCTGATTTTCCAGCTCGGCTTGCGTTAATCCTTCCCTTAATGCCCCTCATGGCAGGGGCGTTACCTTTTCTAATCAATGTGTTTTGGCTCCCACTTTTTCGGTTCCCCGATTGGCTTAATGTAAAATATTAGTTAAAACTGTTATCAGGTCAGACCACTTTGTTTTATCGGTTAACAGGGGAGCGTTATGAGTCAGGCATTACCGCTAGTCACCCGCCAGGGCGATCGTATCGCGATAGTCAGCGGTTTACGTACTCCGTTTGCCCGACAGGCGACGGCTTTTCACGGCGTGCCGGCCGTTGATTTAGGTAAGCTGGTGGTCGGCGAAATGCTGGCTCGCAGCAACATCCCCGCGGACATAATAGACCAGCTGGTATTTGGCCAGGTGGTGCAGATGCCGGAAGCGCCGAACATCGCCCGGGAAATTGTGCTGGGGACCGGTATGAGCGTGCATACCGATGCCTACAGCGTCAGCCGCGCCTGTGCGACCAGCTTTCAGGCGGTAGCCAACGTCGCGGAAAGCCTGATGGCAGGCACTATTCGCGCGGGTATCGCCGGCGGAGCCGACTCCTCTTCCGTATTACCTATTGGCGTCAGCAAAAAACTCGCCCGAACGCTTGTTGATGCCAACAAAGCTCGCACCCTGGGACAGCGTCTGAAGCTATTTTCTCGGCTGCGTTTGCGCGACCTTCTGCCCGTACCGCCAGCGGTTGCCGAATACTCAACCGGCCTGCGGATGGGCGATACCGCCGAGCAGATGGCGAAAACGTGGGCTATCACGCGCGAACGGCAGGATGCGCTGGCGCTGCGTTCACACCAGCTTGCCGCCAGAGCCTGGGAGGAAGGTAAGCTCTCGGCAGAAGTGATGACGGCGTACACGCCGCCGTTCCGTGAACCGCTGGAACAGGATAATAATATTCGTAAAAATTCAACCCTGGCGGATTACCAAAAGTTACGCCCGGCCTTCGATCGTCAACACGGGAGCGTAACCGCCGCGAACAGTACGCCGCTAACCGATGGAGCGGCGGCGGTGATCCTGATGACCGAATCCCGGGCTAAAGAGCTGGGCCTTGTTCCGCTGGGCTATCTGCGAAGCTACGCTTTCACCGCGATTGATGTTCGCCAGGATATGCTGCTGGGCCCGGCGTGGTCGACGCCGCTGGCGCTGGAAAGAGCGGGGCTGACGCTGGCTGATTTGACCCTGATTGATATGCATGAAGCTTTTGCCGCGCAAACGCTGGCCAACCTGCAATGTATGGCCAGCAATCGCTTTGCCCGCGAAGTGCTTGGCCGCTCTCAGGCTACCGGGGAAGTGGACGAGAGCAAATTTAACGTGCTTGGCGGCTCGATTGCCTACGGTCATCCCTTTGCCGCCACCGGCGCGCGAATGATTACCCAAACGCTGCATGAACTGCGGCGGCGCGGCGGCGGATTTGGTCTGGTCACCGCCTGCGCGGCGGGTGGGTTGGGTTCAGCGATGGTTCTGGAGGCCGAATAATGGAAACCGTATCGGCATTTACGCTTGAGGTTCGCCCGGACAATATCGCCGTCATCACCATTGACGCGTCCGGTGAAAAAATGAATACCCTGAAAGCTGAGTTCGCCAGCGAGGTACGGGGGATCATCCGCCAGATCCGCGACAATAAGGAGCTGCGCGGCGCGGTGTTCATCTCGGCAAAAGCGGATAACTTTATCGCCGGGGCGGATATCAATATGATTGCCCGCTGCCATTCCGCGCAGGAAGCGGAGGCGCTTGCCCGTCAGGGTCAGCAAATCATGGCCGAGATCCACGGTCTGTCGATTCCGGTGATTGCCGCTATCCACGGCGCATGCCTGGGCGGCGGCCTTGAGCTGGCGCTGGCCTGCCACGGGCGGGTATGCAGCGATGACGATAAAACCCGGCTTGGCCTCCCGGAAGTTCAGCTGGGGCTGCTGCCCGGCTCTGGCGGAACTCAGCGTCTACCGCGATTAATTGGCGTCAGCGGCGCGCTGGAGATGATCCTGACCGGTAAGCAGCTTCGCCCGCGTCAGGCCCTGAAGGCAGGGCTGGTTGATGAGGTGGTGCCGCAGACTATCCTGCTGCAAACCGCGATTGAACTGGCGCTCAAAGGTCGCCCGGCAAGCCGCGCTGTTCCGGCGCGCGAACGTATTCTCGCAGGCCCGCTTGGCCGCAGCCTGCTGTTTCGTCTGGTCGCGAAAAAGACGCATCACAAAACCCAGGGGAACTACCCGGCAACTGAGCGCATTCTGCAGGTGATTGAAACCGGACTGGCGCAGGGCTGCAGCAGCGGATACGCCGAGGAGGCCCGCGCTTTTGGCGAGCTGGCGATGACGCCGCAATCGCAGGCGCTACGGTCGATTTTTTTCGCCAGCACCGATCTGAAAAAAGATCGCGGCGCGGATGCTGATCCCGTCGCGCTGCGCAGCGTGGGCATTCTGGGCGGAGGACTCATGGGGGGCGGTATCGCTTACGTCACCGCCTGCAAAGGCGGATTACCGGTACGCATTAAGGACATCCAGCCGCGCGGGATAAATCACGCGCTGAAGTACAGCTGGGATCTGCTCGATAAACAGGTGCGTCGCCGCTATCTGCGCGCCAGCGAGCGCGATCGCCAGATGGGGTTAATATCCGGTTCGCTGGATTATCAGGGATTTGCACATCGCGATGTGGTGATCGAAGCGGTGTTTGAAGACCTTACGCTCAAGCAGAAGATGGTCAGCGAAGTTGAACAGCACTGCCGCCCGGAGACGATCTTTGCTTCTAACACCTCGTCTTTACCGATCGGCGAGATCGCGGCGCATGCAAGCAGGCCGCAGCGGGTCATCGGGCTTCACTTCTTTAGCCCGGTAGACAAAATGCCGCTGGTGGAGGTGATTCCACATAGTGGTACGGATCGGCAAACAATTGCGACGGCGGTTAAGCTGGCGAAACTGCAGGGTAAAACGCCGATTGTCGTCGCCGATAAAGCGGGCTTTTATGTTAACCGCATTCTGGCCCCCTACATAAATGAAGCCATGCGCCTGTTGATGGAAGGCGAGCCGGTAGAGCATATTGATAACGCTTTGGTTAAATTCGGTTTTCCGGTTGGCCCTATTCAGCTCCTTGATGAAGTGGGAATCGATACCGGTACCAAAATTATCCCGGTGCTGGAGGCCGCATGGGGAGATCGTTTTAGCCCGCCTGCAAACATCATTAGCTCGATTCTGAATGACGATCGCAAAGGGAGAAAAAATAACCGGGGTTTCTATCTTTATGCGGCAAAAGGGCGTAAAAGCAAAAAACGGCCCGATCCTGCAATCTACGCTTTATTGGGTATTTCCTCACCGCAGGCGCGCTTGTCCGCGCAGCAGGTGGCGGAACGCTGCGTGATGATGATGCTTAACGAAGCGGCGCGCTGCTTCGATGAGCGAGTGGTTCGCAGCGCCCGCGATGGTGATATCGGCGCCGTATTTGGCATTGGTTTTCCGCCGTTTCTTGGCGGCCCGTTCCGCTATATGGATACCCTGGGAGCGGGGGAGGTCGCCGCGATATTGCAGCGCCTGGCTGCTCAGTACGGCCCGCGTTTTACACCATGTGACACTTTGTTACACATGGCCGAGCAGGGGGCGACCTTTTGGCCCGCTGAGGAACGTACGACCTAAGTTGTGGTCAAAGAAGGTAAATCCGGTAATGAACGGCGCTGCGCTTTGGCGATTTTGTAAGCAATAGTTGACTATACTTACGCCATTGAGGTAAAAAACAGCGTTTCATTCGTTGAATGGATCAGGCACAATGCCCGGCCACCGGGTCACCTGCGTATCGTCTACGTGGGTAAGACCGCGGTGCTTCTGGTTAACAAAAGCGGTGCAATATGCAAGTTTTTATCATGCGTCACGGCGACGCTGCCCTCGATGCAGCCAGTGACTCGGTTCGTCCATTAACCGTCTGCGGTTGCGATGAGTCTCGTCAGATGGCTACCTGGCTGAAAGGTCAAAAAGTGGATATTGAGCGGGTTCTTGTGAGTCCCTACCTGCGTGCAGAACAGACGCTGGAAATTGTTGGGGAGTGCATGAATCTGCCAAAAGATGTCGACGTGATGCCGGAACTCACGCCGTGCGGCGACGTTGGCATGGTTAGCGCTTATCTGCAGGCGCTGGCGAATGAAGGTGTGGCGACGGCGCTGGTCGTGTCTCACCTCCCTCTGGTGGGGTACCTCGTCTCAGAGCTGTGCCCGGGGGAAACTCCCCCGATGTTCACCACTTCGGCGATTGCCTGCGTCACGCTTGATGCCAGCGGCAAAGGCGAATTCAACTGGCAAATGAGCCCCTGCAATTTGAAGATGGCGAAGGCTATCTGATTCCCTCCGGGGCTGACGTTTACGGAAGCTCCGGCGGTTGCCACTCTTCAACTTCAATCAGTACCAGCAGTGCGGCGTCTCCGCCGTACTCTTTTGGTGCCTGATGAAACGCCATAATATGCGGGTGCTGGGCCAGCCACAGCGGCGTTTGCTGTTTAAGAATATGCTTTCCATGCCCGTGCATCACGCTGGCGCAGAATACGTGCTCGCGACGGCAGGCGGCAATCAAGGCTCCCAGTTCCTGCTTGGCCTGCTGCTGGGTTAAACCGTGCAGGTCGAGAAACAGCTCCGGCGAATAATCACCCCGACGCAGCTTTTTCAGCTCAAAATGGCTGACGTCCGAGCGCACATACTTAACCGACCCTTCGGTATTCAGCAGCGGCTGAAACTCATCGGAAAAATAGTGGCTGTTATCCGCCTGCTCCTGGAGCAGCCGCTTGGGCGGTACTTCAGCGATTTTTTTACGCTGCGGGCGATGAACGATGGTGTCCTGCTTAATCTGACGCGTGCCGGTCATCAGCTGCCGGAACAATGCCTGATCCTCCTCGCTTAGCGATGTTTTCTTTTTCATTATCTGATCTCATTTTTTCTTTGTCGGTAGTTTACCCGACTCGCCACGCATCCAGGCAAGGAAAACCTATTTTTCCCCCTCCGCCTGACGTAAGAATGCTGATTTATCCCCGTCTTCGTGGCAAACTAGCCGCCGAATTTATAGCAGAGCGTGCCCTGGGGGATAGCGTGGATAAAATTTTTGTTGATGAAGCCGTGAATGAGCTTCATACCATTCAGGACATGCTGCGTTGGGCGGTAAGCCGCTTCAGCGCTGCAAATATCTGGTACGGACACGGCACCGATAACCCGTGGGATGAAGCCGTACAGCTGGTGATGCCTTCGCTGTATCTGCCGCTTGATATTCCGGAAGATATGCGTACCGCGCGTCTGACTTCCAGCGAAAAACATCGCATCGTTGAGCGCGTCATTCGCCGTATTAACGAGCGCATTCCGGTCGCTTATTTGACCAACAAAGCCTGGTTCTGCGGCCATGAGTTTTACGTCGATGAACGCGTGCTGGTGCCGCGCTCGCCGATTGGCGAACTCATTAACAACCATTTTTCCGGCCTGATTGACCACTATCCGCAGCACATCCTTGATATGTGCACCGGCAGCGGCTGTATCGCTATCGCCTGCGCTTACGCTTTCCCGGAAGCGGAAGTCGATGCGGTGGATATTTCCCCTGACGCGCTGGCCGTTACCGAGCAGAACGTGGAAGATCACGGCTTAATTCATAACGTTACGCCGATTCGCTCCGATCTGTTCCGCGATCTGCCGAAGGTGCAATACGATCTGATCGTGACCAATCCGCCGTACGTCGATGAAGAAGATATGTCCGACCTGCCGGGTGAATATCGCCATGAACCGGTCCTGGGGCTGGCTTCCGGTAGCGATGGTCTGAAGTTAACCCGCCGGATCCTCGCCTGCGCGCCGGATTATCTCAGCGATGACGGTATCCTGATTTGTGAAGTCGGTAACAGCATGGTACATCTGATGGAGCAATATCCTGACGTGCCATTTACCTGGCTGGAGTTTGAAAACGGCGGCGATGGCGTCTTTATGCTGACTAAACCGCAGCTGATTGCCGCCCGCGCGCATTTCGGTATTTATAAAGACTAAAACAACACGCAAACATAACGACAAAAACGGAGCCGTGATGGCAGGAAACACAATTGGACAACTCTTTCGCGTCACGACGTTCGGCGAGTCGCATGGCCTGGCGCTGGGCTGCATCGTTGACGGCGTGCCGCCAGGCATTCCGCTAACCGAAGCCGATCTCCAGCACGATCTCGATCGCCGTCGTCCGGGAACCTCACGCTATACCACCCAGCGCCGCGAGCCGGACCAGGTGAAGATCCTCTCCGGCGTATTCGAGGGGGTGACCACCGGGACCAGCATTGGCCTGCTGATTGAGAATACCGACCAGCGTTCTCAGGACTACGGCGCCATTAAGGACGTTTTCCGCCCGGGACACGCTGACTACACCTACGAGCAGAAATATGGCCTGCGCGACTATCGCGGCGGCGGTCGTTCCTCTGCGCGTGAAACCGCCATGCGCGTGGCCGCAGGGGCGATTGCCAAGAAATTCCTCGCCGCGAAATTTGGTATTGTGATTCGCGGTTGCCTGACCCAGATGGGCGATATCCCGCTGGCGATAAAAGCGTGGGATCAGGTAGAGCAGAACCCGTTCTTCTGCCCGGATCCGGACAAAATCGAAGCGCTTGATGAACTGATGCGCGGCCTGAAAAAAGAGGGCGACTCCATCGGGGCGAAGGTCACCGTGGTGGCCGATGGCGTACCGCCGGGACTGGGCGAGCCGGTATTCGACCGTCTGGATGCCGATATCGCGCACGCGCTGATGAGCATCAATGCGGTGAAGGGCGTGGAAATTGGCGATGGTTTTGAGGTGGTGAAGCTGCGCGGCAGCGAAAACCGCGATGAAATTACCAAAGCGGGCTTCCAGAGCAACCACGCGGGTGGCATTCTCGGCGGCATCAGCAGCGGTCAGCAGATCGTGGCGAATATCGCGCTGAAGCCGACCTCCAGCATCACCGTCCCGGGTCACACGATCAATCGCTTTGGCGAAGAAGTTGAGATGATCACCAAAGGGCGTCACGATCCTTGCGTCGGTATTCGTGCGGTACCTATTGCCGAAGCGATGCTGGCGATCGTGTTAATGGATCACTTTATGCGTCAGCGCGCGCAAAATGGCGACGTGACGACATCAATTCCACGCTGGTCATAGATGAAAAACACCGTTATCGCACTGCTGGCGCTCCTCGCCAGCGGTACCAGCCTGGCGGCGACGCCGTGGCAGAAAATTACGCAGCCCGTTAGCGGCAGCCCGCAGTCCATTGGCGCGTTTGCCAATGGCTGTATCGTTGGCGCGCAGGCGCTGCCGTTAAACGCCACTGGTTATCAGGTGATGCGTACCGATCAGAATCGCTACTTCGGCCATCCGGACCTCGTGCAGTTTATTCAGCGTCTGAGCAATCAGGCGCACAATAAAGGCATGGGAACGGTGCTGATTGGCGACATGGGTATGCCGGCCGGCGGGCGCTTTAACGGCGGCCACGCCAGCCATCAGTCCGGACTGGATGTCGATATTTTTCTTCAGCTGCCGCAGGCGCGTTGGAGTTCAGCTCAGCTGCTGAAGCCGCAGGCGCTGGACCTGGTGGCCCGCGACGGCAAACGCGTAGTGCCGTCGCTGTGGAGCCCGCAAATCAGCCAGCTGATTAAGATGGCGGCGCAAGATAGCGACGTTACGCGTATTTTCGTCAACCCGGCGATTAAGCAGCAGCTGTGCCTGGATGCCGGTAGCGATCGCGACTGGCTACGCAAAGTTCGCCCATGGTTCCAGCACCGAGCGCATATGCACGTGCGCCTGCGCTGCCCGGCCGACAGCCTCGAGTGTGAAGACCAGGCTCCGCCTCCGGCGGGCGATGGCTGCGGTGCGGAATTGCAAAGCTGGTTTGAACCCCCTAAGCCAGGATCAACCCCTCCTGTGAAGAAGACGCCGCCTCCGCTGCCGCCTTCCTGCCAGGCGCTACTGGATGAGCATATTCTTTAATGGATAGTTTTATCGACGTTTTTATGGTGTCACCGACGGTACTGGTCGTACTGTTTTTCGTGGCCATTCTGGCGGGATTTATCGATTCACTGGCGGGCGGCGGCGGGTTATTGACCGTCCCGGCCCTGATGGCGGCGGGTCTTCCCCCTGCGCAGGCGCTGGCCACCAACAAGCTGCAGGCCTGCGGCGGGTCGCTGTCCGCTTCGCTTTATTTCATCCGCCGCAAGGTGGTGAATCTTGCCGACCAGAAGCTCAATATTCTGATGACCTTTCTCGGCTCGACGGGCGGCGCGCTGCTGGTCCAGCACGTCCAGTCCGATATTCTCAAGCAGATACTGCCAATCCTGGTTATCGGCATTGGCCTCTATTTTCTGCTGATGCCGAAGCTCGGCGAAGAGGACCGGCAGCGACGTCTGTACGGTCTGCCGTTTGCCCTGGTGGCTGGCGGCTGCGTCGGTTTTTACGACGGTTTCTTTGGTCCGGGCGCCGGATCGTTTTACGCGCTGGCTTTCGTCACCCTCGCGGGGTTCAATCTGGCGAAATCGACCGCGCATGCAAAATTGCTTAACGCGACGTCTAACGTTGGCGGCCTGCTGTTGTTTATTATTGGCGGCAAGGTGATATGGGCTACCGGCTTTGTGATGCTGGCCGGGCAATTTATCGGCGCCCGTGCGGGATCGCGGCTGGTGCTGAGCAAAGGACAGTCACTGATTCGACCGATGATCGTCGTGGTGTCGGCGGTGATGAGTGCAAAACTGCTTTATGACAGCCATGGACAGGAGTTCCTCCAGTGGCTGGGGATGAACTAATGAACAGCACGCATAAATATGAACAGCTGATTGAAATTTTCGACGGCTGTTTTGCTGAAGATTTTAATACCCGTCTGATTAAAGGCGATGACGAACCGATCTATCTTCCGGCAGATGATGACGTGCCTTACAACCGTATCGTCTTTGCCCACGGCTTTTACGCCAGCGGACTGCACGAGATATCGCACTGGTGCATTGCCGGGAAGGCGCGACGTGAGCTGGTAGATTTCGGTTACTGGTACTGCCCGGACGGTCGCGACGCGATGACCCAGTCTCAATTTGAAGACGTTGAGGTGAAGCCTCAGGCGTTTGACTGGCTGTTTTGCGTGGCGGCGGGATACCCATTTAACGTCAGCTGCGACAACCTGGAAGGGGATTTTGAGCCCGATCGGATCGCTTTTCAGCGGCGCGTGCATGCCCAGGTGATGACCTATCTGGAGCAGGGGATCCCTGAGCGTCCCGCGCGTTTCATTCAGGCGCTGCAAGAATATTACCAAACGCCGCCCTTGACGGCAGAACAGTTCCCGTGGCCGGAAGACCTGCACTAAGGCCACACTTTACATACTATGAGGAAAGAAGATGATCGCGGAGTTTGAATCACGCATTCTGGCGTTAATTGATGATATGGTCGACCACGCCAGTGATGACGAACTGTTTGCCGGCGGTTATCTGCGCGGCCACCTGACGCTGGCGGTGGCCGAGCTGGAAGGAGAGGGCGAGCATACTGCGCAAGCGGTACATGACAAGGTATCCCGGAGCCTGGAAAAAGCCATCAGCGCGGGCGAACTGTCGCCGCCGGATCAGGTTCTGGTGCAGGAAATGTGGAACAGTTTGTACCAGAAGGCGATGCAGAAATAGTTCTGCCCTCCGCCAAAGCCCGGCATTCGCTCAGCCGGGCTCTATTTCCCGCAATTATTTCACCGCTTTCCCTTTCAGCAGTTTTCTTACCCACAGCCGGTTAGGATTCAGCGCCGCCAGCGTTTCTTTATCCATGGGTAATGGCTCATTGCTCATTTGCGACGCCAGAATTTCAGCCGCCAGCGGCGCGGAGCACAGGCCGCGCGAGCCCAGCGCGCCCAGCATATACAGGTTGCGGTAAACCGGCGCTTCTCCGGCCTGCTCCTGACGTTCAGCCAGCGAGGCATATTCGCGTAAGGTGGCCTCATAATCAGGCACGCTGCCGACCATCGGCAAATGATCGCGGGTTGCGCAGCGCACGCCGCTGCGGGCCTGATTAGCGCTCAAGTCTACCTCCCGCGTCCATTCCGCCTGCGGGAAACAGTCAATCAGGCGCTGGCGATTCTGCTGCTGATCCTCGGCGCTAAACGCGGCCTCTGCCTGTCCGCGGTGGTAGCTTGCGCCAATGCAGTGTTGCTGATTATGCGGGTTTTGCGGCGTCAGGTAGCCGTTGTAGCACAGGACCTGGCGCAATTTCGATAGCCCTGGCGTCGTCGGAATATGGCTAACCTGACCGGCAACCGGGTACATGGGAAGATGCTCCGTCTGGCTAAAGCGGGTCATCTGATGGCCGTTGGCCAGCACCACGACCTCGTGGTACTGCCGCTGGTTTAATTGCCAGCCGTTGTTGTCTGCGCTGAGCTCCGTGACCGGATAATCGTAGCGCACGCGCAATCCGCGAGTGGCGGCGAGGGCCAGTAGTTCAGCGGTTAACTGCTGCGGACAAAGCCAGCCGCCGGCAGGATAGGCGATGCCCCCGCAGCCGGTTTCCACACCGGTTTGTTGCGCAGTGGTTCGGGCGTCCACGGCGACGGCGATTTCCGGCGGCAGGTTAAGCGCAATCATCTGGGCGATTTTCTGCGCGCTTTTCGTATCCCAGCCCAGTTGCGTCACGCCGCACCAGTCATGATCGAACATCACCGGCAGAGCGTCATACAGGCGGCGGGCGAAAGTAAATGCCGCCGGGAAGAAGCGGGCCAGGGCGGCATCGTGCTGGCTGAGCAGCGGATAGAGCGCGCCCTGGCGGTTTCCGGATGCGCCTTCAGCCGGCGCGCTGTCGGCGCAGTATAACGTTACCTGCCATCCGCGGCGCAGCAGCGCCAGCGCGAGCAGGGCGCTGGCGATCCCCCCGCCGATAATCGCGGCATCGCGCTGTTCCGTACCGCTGCGGGCAAACCACGGCGCGCGCGCGGGGATCTCCGGCGTTTCACGCATTTCGCCGGTCAGCATTTCGCGCTTGCGGCCAAAACCCTTGCGCTTCTGCATGCTGAAACCGGCCTCCTGCAGGCCGCGGCGCACAAAGCCGGCGGAGGTGAAGGTGGCCAGGGTACCGCCGGGTCTTGCCAGACGAGCCATCGCCGCAAACAGCTCCGCCGTCCACATGTCCGGATTTTTTGCCGGGGCAAAGCCATCAAGAAACCAGGCGTCCACCTGCTGATTAAGCGAATCATCGAGCTCGTTGGTCAGTTCATTAATATCGCCAAACCACAAATCCAGCGTGACCCGCCCTTCATCCAGCAGCAGACGATGGCAGCCCGCGATGGGCAGAGGCCACTGCGCCTGCAGCTGCTCGGCCCAGGTTGCAAGCTCCGGCCAGCGCTGGTGAGCAAGGCGCAGGTCCTCCGCTTTCAGCGGAAATTTTTCGAAACTGATGAAATGTAATCTTTGCAGGGTAGCTTCTGGTTTATCGCGGTGAAAAACGTCAAACGCCTGCCACAGCGTGAGGAAATTCAGGCCGGTACCGAACCCGCTTTCGGCAACCACAAAGAACGGACGTGCATGCTCAGGGAAGCGTTCCTTGAGCTGGTTTCCGTCGAGGAAAACGTAGCGCGTCTCTTCCAGACCGTTGTCATTGGAAAAGTAGACATCGTCAAAATCTCGGGAAACAGGTGTACCCTCAGCGTTGAATTCCAGGTTGGCGGGTTGTATGGCGTTTTGTTTCACGTAAGTTACTCGAATCACAAGGCGTAGAACGATCTTAACGATGTGTGCCTGAGGGCGCAAATTTATACACAAATTGGCTGATCGGACTTGTTCGGCGTACAAGTGTACGCTATTGTGCGACTCGAAACTTAATATAGTGCGACTTACAGAGGTATTGAATGAAACGTGCAGTGATTACTGGCCTGGGCATCGTTTCCAGTATTGGTAATAACCAGCAGGAAGTCCTGGCATCTCTGCGTGAAGGACGCTCCGGGATCACTTTCTCTGAAGAGTTTAAAGATTCAGGAATGCGCAGCCACGTATGGGGCAACGTCAAACTGGACACCACCGGCTTGATCGACCGTAAAGTGGTTCGTTTCATGAACGATGCCTCTATCTATTCCTATCTTTCCATGCAGCAGGCAATTGAAGATGCTGGCCTGAAAGATGAAGTCTATCAGCAAAACCCGCGCGTGGGCCTGATTGCCGGTTCTGGCGGTTCTTCTAAATCTCAGGTTTTCGGCGCTGATGCAATGCGCAGCCCGCGCGGTCTGAAAGCGGTTGGCCCCTACGTGGTGACCAAAGCGATGGCGTCCGCGGTATCCGCTTGCCTTGCAACACCGTTCAAAATCTACGGCGTGAACTACTCCATCAGCTCCGCCTGTGCGACTTCCGCCCACTGCATCGGTAACGCTGTTGAACAAATCCAGCTGGGCAAACAGGACATCGTGTTTGCCGGCGGCGGCGAAGAGCTGTGCTGGGAAATGGCGTGTGAATTCGACGCGATGGGCGCGCTGTCCACCAAATACAACGAAACGCCAGAAAAAGCGTCTCGTACCTATGACACCCATCGTGATGGTTTCGTTATCGCGGGCGGCGGCGGTATGGTTGTGGTTGAAGAGCTGGAACATGCTCTGGCGCGCGGCGCGCACATCTATGCTGAAATCGTTGGCTACGGCGCAACGTCCGATGGCGCAGACATGGTTGCCCCGTCCGGTGAAGGTGCGGTTCGCTGCATGAAGATGGCGATGGACGGCGTTGACACACCGATTGACTACCTGAACTCCCACGGTACTTCTACTCCGGTAGGCGATGTGAAGGAGCTGGGGGCGATTCGTGAAGTCTTCGGTGATAACAGCCCAGCGATCTCCGCGACCAAAGCGATGACCGGCCACTCCCTGGGCGCCGCTGGCGTACAGGAAGCTATCTACTCCCTGCTGATGCTGGAACACGGCTTTATTGCGCCGAGCATCAACATCGAAGAGATGGACGAGCAGGCCGCCGGCCTGAATATCGTGACCGAGCCGACCGAACGCGCGCTGACGACCGTGATGTCTAACAGCTTCGGCTTTGGCGGGACTAACGCCACGCTGGTCATGCGCAAATACCGCGCATAACGAACACGCTTTACAAGGGGAGCCAACGGGCTCCCTTTTTTGTATTCTTGACAGACCCCCGGGAGAAAAGGCAAACTCCTGGCACAACATTATTCTCTCAGATAATGCGTAAGCGTTTAACGTCATCCAACGCGCCTTAACCCTGATAATCAGGTGGAGAGGGCGTGGTCTCACCTCGCCTTACTCTGCGAACTGGAGTAAAGCATGTCCGCAGTCACTGAAACAAAACGCACTCCTTCAGCGAATGGTTCGCTGTTTCGGATCACGTTCGCCGTTTTTCTCACCTATATGACCGTCGGCCTGCCGCTACCGGTTATCCCTTTGTTTGTCCATCAGGAACTGGGATTTGGCAATACCATGGTTGGCGTCGCCGTCGGTATCCAGTTTCTGGCGACCGTATTAACCCGCGGCTATGCCGGCCGCCTTGCCGATCAGTACGGCGCCAAACGCTCTGTCCTGCAGGGGATGTTGGCCTGCGCGCTGGCGGGGGGCGCCTGGCTGTGCGCCGCGCTGCTGCCGGTGCCGGTCATGGCGAAGTTTGGCCTGCTGGTGCTTGGCCGTCTGATCCTGGGTTTTGGTGAAAGCCAGCTGCTCACCGGTAATTTAAGCTGGGGGATGGGGCTGGTGGGGCCCATGCGCTCCGGTAAAGTCATGTCGTGGAACGGTATGGCGATATACGGCTCTCTGGCGGCCGGGGCGCCGCTGGGGCTGCTGATCTACAGCCATTACGGCGTCGCGGCGCTGGCCTGCGTCACCATGGTGCTGCCGTTAGTGGCCTGGGCGATTAACGGCACGGTGCGTAAAATTCCTGCTCACGGCGGCGAGCGGCCGTCGCTGTGGAGCGTGGTGGGAATGATCTGGCGGCCCGGTATCGGTCTTGGCCTTCAGGGCGTCGGCTTCGCGGTAATTGGCACATTTGTCTCTTTGTATTTCGCCAGCAACGGCTGGGCGATGGCCGGTTTTACGCTGACCGCGTTTGGCGGGGCGTTTGTCCTGATGCGCGTACTGTTTGGCTGGATGCCGGACCGCTTCGGCGGGGTGAAAGTGGCCATCGTTTCGCTGCTGATTGAAGCGATAGGCCTGGCGCTGCTCTGGCAGGCGCCCAATGCCTGGATCGCGCTGGCGGGGGCGGCGCTCACCGGCTGCGGATGCTCGCTTATCTTCCCGGCGCTGGGCGTCGAGGTCGTGAAGCGGGTACCGCCGCAGGTACGAGGAACGGCGCTTGGCGGCTATGCCGCGTTTCAGGATATCTCTTACGGCGTCACCGGCCCGCTTACCGGGCTGCTGGCGACGTCGTTAGGCTACTCTTCCGTCTTCCTGGCCGCGGCAATATGCGCCGTGCTGGGGATCCTGGTTAGCCTGGTGTCGCTGCGTAAGTAGCGCTTCATTCGGCCCGGCATGCGGGCCGATGATATCTCCTTAAATCACCAGCCACAGCAGGGCAAGCACCACGATAACTGCCAGCGCGATAACCCACGGTTTTTTCAATACCAGCCACGGTGAGGCGGGAGGCGCCTGAACCGGCGGGATCGCCAGCGTCTCCTGGGCTCTGGCGACCCTGAGCACGAAAATTTTGTTGAGCAGCGTCAGCAGCTGCGCCGCGCTGAGCGGCGTTTTCGCCGTCGCGTGCCAGTGGGTTTGGGCAAAATCCATCACTCTTTGCCATTCCGCGGCTTCAAGCGGCTGTTTTAATGCGGCCTGCAGCGAGGTCAGCGTCGGCGCAGCCTGCGAACTGAGCGTTTGCCGGGCATGTAGCCAGTACGAGAGGGGAGTGAAGTGGGTCGCCGGGATCAGCTCTCCGCTCTTGACGCCGCTTAGCTCCAGCATGGATTGCCAGATAAGCTTGCTGGACTCGCCGGTGGCCGCCGCGAGTCTGGTCACCTGCTGATTGAGCGTGTTGTGCTCCGCGGGCAGCAGCGGACGATGCGTTGGCGGGCGCTGCTGCGGCTGAGGAATCGAGAGCTGGCCGCTTTGCAGGAGCTGCAGAACATTCTCCAGCTGCGGCTGGGACAAGGCATGCAGGGCGGTTTGACCGTCATGCTGACGAATATAATCGCTGACCGCCTGGCGATTGTTGCCCTGATTCAGCAGCTCGCTCAGCTGCGCCAGGATTTGCCGACGGTGATGATTTTGCTGGGCGAGGATTAGGCGCTGGTTCAGGCTGTTCTCGGCGGCGGCAAAATGGCTTGCCAGCAGCGGCGCGTCGTTTTTCAGGCTCAGATCGTGTTTTACGCAGGCCCACACTTCCGCATTTTGCTGGGATGTTAAAGCCACCAGGCGCGTAATGAGCCGCTCAAGCGCGGTACGCTGCTGAGTGGTGAGCGGAGGTTCGCCTGAGCCCGGAGGGCGATCGGACATACCTGAAACGGGTTGCGTCATGATTAATCCTTTGCGTATTGCTGTACTAAATTACTGTACTAAGGGCCGGGTGGTGATGTTCCTGGCGGGCAGATTATGGCACACTTCCCCGGTTTACTCTCGCTCTCAGACAGGTACTGAACCGTGAAAATCCTCGTTGATGAAAATATGCCCTATGCGCGCGAGCTTTTTAGCCGCCTGGGGGAAGTGAAGGCCGTTGCAGGTCGCCCTGTCCCGGTTGAAGCGCTGAATGACGCCGATGCGCTGATGGTGCGATCCGTCACCAAAGTTAACGAAGCGCTACTTTCTGGCAAAGCGATCAAATTTGTTGGCACCGCGACGGCGGGTACCGATCATGTCGATCAGGCGTGGCTACAGCAGGCGGGAATCGGTTTTTCCGCGGCGCCGGGCTGCAACGCTATCGCGGTGGTGGAATATGTGTTTTCCGCGCTGCTCATGCTGGCCGAGCGTGACGGTTTTGCGCTGGCCGACCGTACCGTCGGGATCGTGGGCGTCGGCAACGTGGGCGGGCGTCTGCAAAAACGCCTTGAGGCGCTGGGAATCAAAACGCTGCTCTGCGATCCGCCGCGCGCCGATCGCGGCGACGAGGGGGATTTCCGCTCCCTTGACGAGCTGGTGCAGGACGCGGACATTTTGACGTTCCATACCCCGCTCTATAAGGAAGGGCAGTACAAAACGCTGCACCTGGCGGATGAGGCGCTGATTCGCCGCCTGAAGCCGGGGACGATTTTAATCAACGCCTGCCGTGGTCCGGTGGTGGATAACGCCGCGCTGCTGCAGCGGCTGCAGGCCGGGCAGGCATTAAGCGTGGTGCTGGATGTTTGGGAGCCGGAGCCGGATCTGAATACCGAATTGCTCAAGCGGGTGGATATTGGTACGCCGCATATTGCCGGCTATACCCTTGAAGGCAAAGCGCGCGGTACGACGCAGGTTTTTGAGGCCTACAGCGCGTTTATTGGTCATCCACAGCAGGTGGCGCTGGACACGTTGCTACCGGCGCCGGAGTTTGGCCGCATTACGCTGCACGGGCCGCTCGATCAGGCAACGCTAAAACGGCTGGCGCATTTGGTGTATGATGTGCGCCGCGATGATGCGCCGCTGCGAAAAGTCGCGGGCGCTGCGGGCGAGTTCGACAAACTGCGCAAAAATTATCAGGAACGCCGTGAATGGTCTTCGCTGTACGTACAGTGCAGCGATGCGCAGGCGGCGACGCTGTTGCGCCAGCTGGGCTTTAACGCCGTTCATCATCCTGTTCGTTAATATCATCTTAATGCTCCTGCTGGATAATCCGGCAGGGCCGCTTTTTTCTGGAGTACACCACCATGTCTGAAGGCTGGAATATTGCCGTACTGGGCGCAACGGGCGCCGTAGGCGAAGCCCTGTTCGAAACGCTTGCCGATCGTCAGTTCCCGGTGGGGGATATTTATGCGCTGGCGCGTAGCGATAGCGCCGGTGAACATCTGCGTTTTTCGGGCAAGTCGGTTATCGTTCAGGATGCGGCGGAATTTGACTGGACCCAGGCCCAGCTGGCCTTTTTTGCCGCCGGTGTAGAGGCCTCCGCCGCGTATATCGAAGACGCCACTAACGCGGGCTGCCTGGTGATTGATTTAAGCGGTCTGTTTGCGCTGGAGCCGGACGTGCCGCTGGTGGTACCGGATGTTAACCCGTTCGTACTGGCGGATTACCGCAATCGTAACGTTATCTCGGTCGCGAATAGCCTGACCAGCCAGCTGCTGTCGGCGTTGAAACCGTTGATCGATCGGGGCGGCCTGGCGCGTATCAGCGTGACCAGCCTGCTTTCCGCTTCCGCTCACGGTAAAAAAGCGGTCGATGCCCTCGCGGGGCAGAGCGCCAAATTGCTTAACGGTATTCCGATCGATGAAGATGATTTCTTCGGTCGTCAGCTGGCGTTCAATATGCTGCCGCTGCTGCCCGATCGTGAAGGAAGCGTGCGTGAAGAGCGCCGTATCGTCGATGAGGTCCGCAAAATCCTGCAGGATGATGGCCTGATGATCTCCGCAAACGTCGTTCAGTCGCCGGTGTTTTACGGCCACGCGCAGATGGTGAGTTTTGAAGCGCAGCGTCCGCTGGCCGCCGAAGAGGCGTGCGATGCCTTTAGCCTTGGCGAAGATATCGAACTGTCCGAAGAGGGCGAGTTCCCGACGCAGGTCGGCGATGCTTCCGGTAACGCCCGCCTCTCCGTCGGCTGCGTGCATAACGACTACGGTATGCCTGAGCAGGTGCAGTTCTGGTCCGTCGCCGATAACGTCCGTTTTGGCGGCGCGCTGATGGCGGTGAAAATCGCTGAGAAGCTGGTTCAGGAGTATTTGTACTGATGTCTGAGATGGAGCAGCCGCCGGTCTACAAAATCGCGCTGGGCATCGAATACGATGGCAGCAAGTACTACGGCTGGCAGCGGCAGAACGAAGTCCGCAGCGTACAGGAGAAGCTGGAAAAGGCGCTCTCGCAGGTAGCGAACGAGCCTGTTAACGTTTTTTGCGCGGGCCGTACGGATGCTGGCGTTCACGGTACCGGTCAGGTCGTGCATTTTGAAACCCGCGCGCAGCGTCAGGATGCCGCATGGACGCTGGGCGTAAATGCGAATTTGCCCGGCGATATTGCGGTGCGCTGGGTAAAGCCGGTTCCACCGGATTTTCATGCCCGCTTCAGCGCCACGGCGCGTCGCTATCGTTATGTTATCTATAATCATCGTCTGCGGCCGGCGGTATTGAGCCGCGGCGTAACCCATTATTACCTCCCGCTGGATGCGGAGCGGATGCAGCGCGCCGCTCAGTGTCTGCTGGGAGAGAATGATTTCACCTCGTTTCGTGCGGTACAGTGCCAGTCGCGCACGCCGTGGCGCAACGTGATGCATATTAACGTCACCCGTTATGGTGCATATGTGGTGGTGGACATCAAAGCGAATGCCTTTGTACATCATATGGTAAGGAACATTGTCGGCAGTCTGATGGAAGTAGGTGCCGGTAACCAGCCAGAGAGCTGGATTGCAGAACTTCTGGCGGCAAAAGACAGGACGCTTGCTGCCGCAACGGCAAAGGCGGAAGGATTGTATCTGGTGTCGGTCGACTACCCGGCCCACTACGACCTCCCGGTCATGCCGATGGGCCCGCTGTTTCTGGCGGACTAACCGGGTTATTAAGGGCTAACGCAAACTATGGACCTGATTCACTTTTTAATTGATTTTATCCTGCATATTGATGTGCATCTGGCTGAACTGGTCGCGGAGTACGGCATTTGGGTATACGCGATTTTATTTTTGATTCTGTTCTGCGAAACTGGCCTGGTGGTCACGCCGTTCCTGCCGGGGGATTCGCTGCTGTTTGTGGCAGGCGCGCTCTCCGCGCTGCCGACCAACGATCTCAACGTGCATTTAATGGTGCTGCTGATGGTCATTGCCGCGATTGTTGGCGATGCCTTGAACTACACGATTGGCCGGCTGTTTGGCGAAAAGCTCTTCAGTAATCCCAATTCGAAAATTTTCCGCCGCAGCTACCTGGATAAGACCCATAGCTTCTACGAACGCCACGGCGGTAAGACCATCATCCTGGCCCGTTTCGTGCCGATCGTCAGAACGTTTGCGCCGTTTGTGGCGGGAATGGGGCATATGTCCTATCGTCATTTTGCGATGTATAACGTTGTTGGCGCGCTGCTGTGGGTACTGTTATTTACCTACGCGGGTTATCTGTTCGGCGATTTGCCGATCGTCCAGGAAAACCTTAAGCTGCTGATCGTGGCGATTATCGTCCTGTCCGTATTGCCGGGCGTGATTGAAGTCATCCGCCACAAGCGGGCGGCGGCGAAACAGGCGAAATAACGCGGCGACGATCTTCGGGCGGTATGCCGCCGCCCGAAGAGTGAAGTGTGAGCGGTTCGACCACTTTTTTATCCCATGTTACGGGATGTTATGATTTAATGTGCAACATTCATGGTCTGTGAGGGGCAAAAATGGCATTATGCGCCCCTTGCGACAAAACTGGCATCGACCAGGTTCAGGTAGAAAGGTTATCAATGAGCTGGATTGAACGAATTAAAAGCAATATAACCCCCACCCGTAAGGCAAGTATCCCTGAAGGTGTATGGACCAAGTGCGACAGCTGCGGTCAGGTATTGTACCGCGCAGAGCTGGAGCGCAACCTGGAGGTTTGCCCTAAGTGCGATCACCACATGCGTATGTCGGCGCGCAACCGCCTGCATAGCCTGCTGGACGAAGGTTCCCTCGTGGAGCTGGGAAGCGAGCTCGAGCCGAAAGATGTGCTGAAGTTCCGCGATTCGAAAAAGTATAAAGACCGTCTGGCGTCCGCCCAGAAAGAGACCGGCGAAAAAGACGCGCTGGTGGTCATGAAAGGCACCCTGCATGATATGCCGGTTGTTGCCGCCGCTTTCGAATTCTCCTTTATGGGTGGGTCGATGGGCTCCGTGGTCGGCGCGCGCTTTGTTCGCGCGGTTGAGCAGGCTCTGGAAGACAACTGCCCGCTGATTTGCTTCTCCGCATCCGGCGGCGCCCGTATGCAGGAAGCGCTGATGTCGCTGATGCAGATGGCGAAAACCTCCGCTGCGCTGGCGAAAATGCAGGAGCGCGGCTTGCCGTATATCTCCGTGCTGACCGACCCAACCATGGGCGGCGTGTCTGCGAGCTTTGCGATGCTGGGCGATCTCAACATCGCTGAGCCAAAAGCGCTGATCGGCTTTGCCGGCCCCCGCGTTATCGAGCAGACCGTTCGCGAGAAGCTGCCGCCGGGATTCCAGCGCAGCGAGTTCCTGATTGAGAAAGGGGCGATCGACATGATCGTACGCCGCCCGGAAATGCGTCTGAAGCTGGCCAGCATTCTGGCGAAGCTGATGAACCTTCCGGCGCCAAATCCGGAACCCGCTCACGAAGGTGAGGTGGTGCCACCGGTGCCGGATCAGGAACCAGAGGCCTGATAATGCAGAGGGCAGGCCTGACGGCGCTGCCCTTTTTTTTACGCGTAGTTATCCTAACTCTTGCCGGACATCATGGAAAAACAACCTATTCCTCAGGCCACGTCGCCCCTGGCTACGTGGCTTTCTTATCTGGAACATCTGCACAGCAAAACTATCGATCTCGGGCTGGCGCGCGTCAGCGAGGTCGCGCAGCGGATGGCGGTAATGAAACCTGCGCCGTTTGTCTTTACGGTGGCGGGGACCAACGGCAAAGGCACCACCTGCCGTGCCCTGGAGTCGGTGCTGATGGCGGCGGGCTATAAGGTTGGCGTTTACAGTTCGCCGCATCTGGTGCGCTACACAGAGCGGGTGCGGGTGCAGGGCGAAGAGCTGGCGGAGCTCGCGCATACGACCTCTTTTGCCGAAATTGAAGCCGCGCGCGGCGAGATTTCCCTGAGCTATTTCGAGTTTGGCACACTCTCCGCGCTGTGGCTGTTTCAGCAGGCGCGGCTGGATGTGGTGATTCTTGAGGTGGGCCTGGGCGGCCGCCTGGATGCGACCAATATCGTCGATGCTGACGTGGCGGTGGTGACCAGTATTGCCCTCGACCATACCGACTGGCTGGGGCCCGATCGCGAAAGCATCGGCCGCGAAAAGGCGGGGATTTTCCGCCCTGGTAAACCGGCTGTCGTCGGCGAACCCGATATGCCGTTGACCATCGCTGAGGTGGCGAGCGAAAAAGGGGCGCGGCTCCTGCGCCGTGACGTTGACTGGCAGTATGACGCCGGTGAACAAGGCTGGTCCTTCCGCGATCGTCAGGGGGCGTTAAGCGATCTGCCGCTGCCGCAGGTCCCGCTGCCGAATGCGGCTACGGCGATTGCGGCCTTGCGCGCCAGCGGGCTTAAGGTCAACGAGCAGGCGTTGCGCGATGGCGTTCAAAACGCGATGCTGCCGGGGCGTTTTCAGATAATCAGCGATGCTCCCCGGACGATCCTGGACGTTGCCCATAATCCGCATGCGGCGGCCTATCTCGCCGGGCGTCTCAAAACCTTATCGAAAACGGGGCGCGTGCTGGCGGTTATTGGTATGCTGCATGACAAGGATATCGCGGGAACGCTGGCAAATTTGCAGGCCGAAGTTGACGACTGGTACTGCGCGCCGCTGGAAGGGCCGCGCGGAGCCACGGCGGAGCAGCTGCTGGAACATTTGCGCGCAGGTAAAGTCTATACTAGCGTCGCTGAGGCGTGGCATGCCGCGATGGCGGACGCCGGGCCTGAAGATACGGTGCTGGTGTGTGGTTCATTCCATACGGTGGCGCATGTAATGGAAGAAATAGACGCGGGGAGAATCGGTGGCGAGTAAGTTTCAGAACCGTTTAGTCGGGACGATTGTGCTGGTGGCGCTGGGGGTGATTATCCTGCCAGGGCTGCTGGATGGTCAGAAAAAACATTATCAGGATGAGTTTGCCGCCATTCCGCTGGTGCCAAAACCGGGGGATCGCGATGAGCCGGATATGCTGCCAGCGGCGACCCAGGCGCTGCCTTCGCAGCCGCCTGAAGGGGCGGCGGAAGAGGTGAGGGCCGGCGATGCCGCTGCGCCATCGCTGGATCCGTCGCGGATACCGGTGAACAACAACAGTTTTGATGTGGTGCAGGAGCCAGTGGTCGCACCGAAACCACAGCCGAAACCTCAGCCGAAGCCGGTAGAGAAGCCGCAACCGCAACCACAGCAGCAGGTTGCGGCGCAGACGCCGCCGCCTAAACCGCAGCAGCAGGCTGAAATTCCGGTACCGACCGGTAAAGCCTATGTGGTGCAGCTTGGGGCGCTGAAGAACGCCGATAAGGTCAACGAGATTGTCGGTAAGCTGCGCGCTTCCGGCTTTAAAGTTTACACGTCGCCTTCGACGCCGGTGCAGGGTAAAATTACCCGTATTCTCGTGGGGCCGGATACCTCGAAGGATAAGCTGAAAGGTCAGCTTGGTGAGCTGAAGCAGCTTTCGGGACTTAGCGGCGTGGTCATGGGCTACAGTCCGAACTAACTCTCTCTTTTTTAAAGGAGTAGAGTGCTGAAACTCCTGTCTGACGCGCCCTGAAGAGGCGAAAGGCAGTATGGCGTTGAATGTTTTTTCAGCGCCATTTTTATTTCTGTAGGGCACGGAAATCCCTACGCAAACGTTTTCTTTTTCTGTTAGAATGCGCCCCGAACCGGACGACAGGGCGTAAAATCGTGGGACGTATATGGTCTGGATTGATTACGCCATAATTGCGGTGATTGGTTTTTCCTCACTGGTTAGCCTGATCCGCGGCTTTGTTCGTGAAGCTTTATCGCTGGTAACCTGGGGATGCGCTTTCTTTGTTGCCAGTCATTACTACACTTACCTGGCTGTCTGGTTCACGGGCTTTGAAGACGAACTGGTCCGAAATGGGATTGCTATCGCGATACTGTTTATCGCAACGCTTATCGTCGGCGCTATCGTTAACTTTGTGATAGGTCAGCTGGTGGAAAAAACCGGCCTGTCGGGAACCGACAGGGTGTTAGGGATCTGCTTTGGCGCCCTGCGCGGGGTGCTAATCGTCTCGGCGATTCTGTTCTTTCTCGATAGCTTTACCGGTATGGCGAAAAGCGAAGACTGGCAAAAGTCTGAGCTTATCCCACAGTTCAGTTTCGTTATCAGATGGTTCTTTGACTATCTGCAGAGCTCGTCAAGTTTCTTGCCCAAAGCATAAGCGTTGGGATGTAGCTTAACGAGGAAAAGACGTATGTGCGGTATTGTCGGTATCGCCGGTGTTATGCCGGTAAACCAGTCGATTTATGACGCGTTAACGGTGCTTCAGCATCGTGGCCAGGATGCCGCAGGCATCATCACCATTGATGCGAACAACTGTTTCCGTTTGCGTAAGGCGAACGGTCTGGTGAGCGACGTTTTTGAAGCTCGCCATATGCAGCGTATGCAGGGCAATATGGGTATTGGTCACGTTCGTTACCCGACGGCTGGCAGCTCCAGCGCCTCCGAGGCACAGCCTTTCTACGTCAACTCGCCATACGGCATTACGTTGGCGCACAACGGTAACCTGACTAACGCTCACGAGCTGCGTAAAAAGCTGTTTGAAGAAAAACGCCGCCACATCAACACCACCTCTGATTCCGAAATCCTGCTCAATATCTTCGCCAGCGAGTTGGACAACTTCCGCCACTATCCGCTGGAAGCAGACAACATTTTTGCGGCGATCGCCGCCACCAACCGCCAGATTCGCGGCGCTTATGCCTGCGTGGCGATGATTATCGGTCACGGCATGGTCGCTTTCCGCGACCCGAACGGCATCCGTCCGCTGGTGCTGGGCAAGCGCGATATCGGCGATGGCCGCACCGAGTATATGGTTGCTTCGGAAAGCGTGGCGCTGGATACGCTGGGCTTTGAGTTCCTGCGCGACGTGGCGCCTGGTGAAGCGGTGTATATCACCGAAAAAGGCCAGCTGTTTACTCGCCAGTGCGCGGAAAACCCGGTCAGCAACCCGTGCTTGTTCGAGTACGTCTATTTTGCGCGTCCGGACTCCTTCATCGACAAAATTTCCGTTTACAGCGCCCGCGTCAATATGGGCACGAAGCTGGGCGAGAAAATTGCCCGCGAGTGGGAAGATCTGGATATCGATGTGGTCATTCCCATTCCGGAAACCTCCTGCGATATCGCGCTGGAAATTGCCCGCATCCTCGATAAGCCGTATCGCCAGGGGTTTGTTAAAAACCGCTACGTTGGCCGTACCTTTATCATGCCCGGTCAGCAGCTGCGCCGTAAGTCCGTGCGCCGTAAGCTTAACGCCAACCGCGCCGAATTCCGCGATAAGAACGTGCTGCTGGTGGATGACTCCATCGTGCGCGGCACCACCTCTGAGCAGATTATCGAGATGGCGCGCGAAGCCGGGGCGAAGAAAGTGTATCTGGCCTCCGCTGCGCCGGAAATTCGCTTCCCGAACGTGTATGGCATCGATATGCCAACCGCCAATGAGCTGATAGCCCACGGGCGTGAGGTAGATGAGATCCGCCAGATCATCGGCGCCGATGGCCTGATTTTCCAGGATCTGGACGATCTGATTGACGCGGTGCGCGCGGAGAATCCGGATATTCAGCAGTTTGAATGCTCGGTGTTCAACGGTATCTACGTCACTAAAGATGTCGATCAGCAGTATCTGGACTATCTCGACTCTCTGCGTAACGACGACGCGAAAGCGGTTCAGCTGCAGAATGAAGTTGAAAACTTAGAGATGCACAACGAAGGGTAATCCTCTGTTTTGCTGAGAGCCCGCGGTCTGACGGCCGCGGGCTTTTTTATTTTCTCGCGCCAAATGCGGGTCCGCGGTTGCGTCGGAGACTATAATCCGGCAAAGTCTGCGCCATTGTGTGAAAGGGGCAATCATCGTGAAGCGACTCATTATCGGTATTTCTGGCGCCAGCGGCGCGATTTACGGCGTACGCTTGCTCCAGGTTTTGCGCGAAGTTTCGGATGTCGAAACCCATCTTATTTTAAGCCAGGCCGCGCGCCAGACGCTGGCGCTGGAGACGGATTTCTCCCTGCGCGAGGTGCAGGCGTTAGCCGACGTGGTGCACGATGCCCGCGATATCGCCGCCAGCATCTCTTCCGGCTCTTTTAAAACCGCCGGGATGGTGATTTTGCCATGCTCAATGAAGACCCTCTCCGGCATTGTTCATAGCTATACCGACGGGCTGCTGACCAGGGCGGCGGACGTGGTGCTTAAAGAGCGCCGGCCGCTGGTGCTGTGCGTACGGGAAACGCCGTTCCACCTTGGCCATTTGCGGCTGCTGGTCCAGGCGGCGGAAATGGGCGCGGTGATTATGCCGCCGGTTCCGGCGTTTTATCATCGCCCGAAAAGCCTGGACGATGTGATTAATCAGACGGTCAATCGCGTGATCGATCAGTTCGATATCTCTCTCCCGCAAGACCTCTTTTCCCGCTGGCAGGGCGCGTAGGGCGCACTAAGATAGTGCGCTTTGTTCACATCCGCCTCCCCGCAGTGCAATTTTGTCGCCTCGATCAAATCCTCAACATTTAATTTGTTTTTTTGCGCTGCGGCACTGCGGTTTATCCGTTATTGCTGGTATCTTCCCTTTTAAGACAAACCTGCAACCTTTATTTAACAAATTTAACGCCATTTCCAGCACGCACTGAGAAAATGGCATAAAACGTGCAAGCTTTTGTCGGCAGTACAAATAACAAGATAACGCATCGCATAACAACATCACGACACTTAAGGGTAACCTATGAAGAAGACGGTCCTGGCTCTCTCTTTAATGATGGGAATTTGCAGCGCCTCCAGCGCGTTCGCCGCGCTGCCGCAGAGTATCCGCATTGGCACCGATGCCACCTACGCGCCTTTCTCTTCAAAGGATGCGAAAGGGGATTTCGTGGGTTTTGACATTGATTTGGGTAACGAACTCTGTTCGCGCATCAAAGTAAAATGCACCTGGGTCGGCAGCGATTTCGACTCCCTGATCCCGTCGCTGAAGGCCAAGAAAATCGACGCCATTATCTCTTCGCTGTCGATTACGGAAAAACGCCAGCAGGAAATCGCCTTCTCTGACAAGCTCTACGCGGCCGACTCCCGCCTGATCGCCGCCAAAGGCTCGCCGATTCAACCGACGCTGGAATCCCTCAAAGGCAAGCATGTTGGCGTACTGCAGGGCTCCACCCAGGAGGCCTATGGTAATGAACGCTGGCGCAGCCACGGCGTGGACGTTGTGGCCTATCAGAATCAGGATTTGATCTACTCAGACCTCGCTGCGGGTCGCCTGGACGCCGCGTTGCAGGATGAAGTGGCCGCCAGCGAGGGCTTCCTCAAGCAACCTGCCGGTAAAGATTTTGCCTTTGCCGGTCCTTCCGTTAAAGACAAAAAGTTCTTCGGTGATGGTACCGGCATCGGCCTGCGTAAGGACGATAGCGAGCTGAAGGCCGCGTTTGATAAAGCGCTGGCCGACATGCGTAAAGACGGCACCTACGACAAAATGGCGAAGAAATACTTCGACTTCAACGTTTACGGTGATTAAGACGCCCGCTGGCCCGCACGCCGGGCCATGCGCATCCCTTTCTGTCTGATTTTGGTGCAGCTGCGCTTTTAGCGGATCAATTTGGTGCAGGAAATTGCGCACGCGATGTTAAAAAGTGCATAGTTAAGCGTTTCCGATGCGAAAAAATTTGCTTTCCGGCGCAGAATGCTTTGCCTTACCGGGGCGAATAATGGCACGATAACTGCCGTAAGTACTTCTAATAAATCCGTTAGAATGACAGTCTGTTGAGGATAGTTATGAAAAAACTGGCGTTGTCTCTCTCTTTAGCGCTGGCCCTTTCCAGCGTTTCCACTGTATTCGCAGCCATTCCGCAAAAAGTCCGCATCGGCACCGATCCTACTTATGCCCCGTTCGAATCGAAGAATGCGCAGGGTGAACTGGTGGGTTTTGACATCGATCTGGCAAAAGAGCTCTGTAAGCGTATCAATACGCAATGTACCTTCATTGAGAACCCGCTGGACGCGCTGATCCCTTCTTTAAAAGCGAAGAAAATCGACGCCATTATGTCTTCGCTTTCGATCACCGAAAAACGCCAGCAGGAAATTGCCTTCACCGACAAACTGTACGCGGCTGATTCGCGCCTGGTCGTGAAAAAAGGCAGCGATATTACGCCAGACCTCGCGAAGCTGAAAGGCAAGCGCGTTGGCGTTCTCCAGGGTACCACCCAGGAAACCTACGGCAACGAGCACTGGGCGCCAAAAGGCATTGAAATCGTTTCCTATCAGGGACAGGACAATATTTATTCCGACCTGACTGCCGGACGCATTGACGCGGCGTTCCAGGATGAAGTCGCCGCCAGCGAAGGCTTCCTCAAACAGCCTATCGGCAAGGATTATCAGTTCGGCGGTCCGTCGATTAAAGACGAGAAGCTGTTCGGCGTCGGCACCGGTATGGGGCTGCGCAAAGAGGATAACGAACTACGTGAAGCACTGAATAAAGCCTTTGCCGAGATGCGCCAGGATGGCACCTACGACAAGCTGGCGAAGAAATATTTCGATTTTAACGTGTACGGCGACTAACCATCCCGCGTACCCCGTCGCGCGTTATTTTGCGCGCGATGGTTGATGACAGACAGGGCAGACAGCATGCTGTACGGGTTTTCACAGGTTATTTTTCAGGGCGCGCTGGTCACCCTTGAGCTGGCGTTAAGCTCGGTCGTTCTGGCGGTGCTTATCGGTCTGGCGGGCGCCGGGGCGAAACTTTCCAACAATCGTCCGTTGGCGTTGATTTTTGAAGGCTATACCACCTTAATCCGCGGCGTGCCCGATCTGGTGCTGATGCTGCTGATTTTCTACGGGCTACAGATTGCGCTCAACGGCGTAACCGATGCGCTTGGCCTGGCGCAGTTTGATATCGACCCCATGGTGGCGGGGATCATCACGCTGGGCTTTATTTACGGGGCCTACTTCACCGAAACCTTTCGCGGCGCCTTCCTGGCGGTGCCAAAGGGACATATTGAAGCGGCGACGGCCTTCGGCTTTAGCGGTGGGCAAACCTTTCGTCGTATTCTGTTTCCGGCAATGATGCGCTATGCGCTGCCCGGAATCGGCAACAACTGGCAGGTTATCCTCAAAGCGACCGCGCTGGTCTCACTGCTGGGACTGGAAGATGTGGTCAAGGCAACCCAGCTGGCGGGTAAAAGCACCTGGGAGCCGTTCTACTTTGCCATCGTCTGTGGCCTGATTTATCTGGTATTTACAACGGTTTCCAATGGTGTGCTGCTGATGCTCGAACGCCGTTATTCTGTGGGCGTGAAGAGGGCCGACCTGTGATTGATATTATTCAGGAGTACTGGAAATCCCTGCTGTGGACCGACGGCTATCGCTTTACCGGCGTGGCGATTACGCTCTGGCTGCTGATCTCTTCCGTGGTGATGGGCGGCATCCTGGCGGTTTTCCTCGCCATTGGCCGAGTGTCGAGCAATAAATTTATCCAGTTCCCCATCTGGCTGTTCACCTATATCTTTCGCGGCACGCCGCTGTACGTCCAGCTGCTGGTGTTCTATTCCGGAATGTACACGCTGGAGGTCGTCAAAGGCACAGAACTGCTGAACGCCTTCTTTCGCAGCGGCCTGAACTGTACGGTGCTGGCGCTGACGCTGAATACCTGCGCCTACACCACGGAGATTTTCGCCGGGGCGATTCGTTCAGTGCCGGCAGGCGAGATAGAAGCCGCCCGGGCGTACGGTTTTTCGTCGGTCAAAATGTATCGCTGCATTATTTTGCCTTCCGCGCTGCGTATTGCGCTGCCTGCATACAGCAACGAAGTGATTCTGATGCTGCATTCCACCGCGCTGGCTTTTACCGCCACGGTGCCGGATCTGCTGAAAATTGCCCGCGATATTAACTCGGCAACCTACCAGCCGTTTACCGCCTTCGGTATTGCCGCAGTACTGTATTTAATTATCTCGTATGTGTTGATTAGCCTGTTCCGCAGGGCGGAAAAGCGCTGGCTCCAGCATATCAAACCTTCTTCGACGCACTGAGAACGCCATGTCCGACAATAAATTAAATGTAATCGATCTGCATAAACGTTACGGAGAGCATGAAGTACTGAAGGGCGTCTCACTGCGGGCGAAAGCCGGAGACGTGATCAGTATTATTGGCTCATCCGGTTCCGGGAAAAGTACCTTTTTGCGCTGTATTAACTTTCTTGAGAAGCCCAGCGAAGGGACGATCGTTGTTAACGGGCAAAACATTGGCCTGGTTCGCGATAAAGATGGTCAGTTAAAGGTTTCTGATAAAAATCAGCTACGTTTGCTACGTACTCGCCTGACGATGGTATTCCAGCATTTTAACCTGTGGAGCCATATGACGGTGCTGGAAAACGTGATGGAGGCGCCGATTCAGGTACTGGGCCTGAGTAAACAGGAAGCGCGCGATCGGGCGGTAAAATACCTGGCGAAAGTCGGTATTGATGAACGACAGCAGATTAAATATCCGGTTCATCTCTCCGGCGGCCAGCAGCAGCGCGTTTCCATTGCCCGCGCGCTGGCGATGGAGCCCGACGTACTGCTGTTTGATGAACCGACGTCGGCGCTTGACCCTGAACTGGTGGGCGAAGTGCTGCGGATCATGCAGCAGCTGGCGGAAGAGGGGAAAACCATGGTCGTGGTCACCCATGAAATGGGCTTTGCACGCCACGTCTCCTCGCACGTGATCTTCCTGCATCAGGGCAAAATTGAAGAAGAAGGGCATCCTGACGAGGTTTTCGGCAATCCGAAAAGCCAGCGTCTGCAGCAGTTCCTGAAGGGCTCTTTGAAGTAAACACTGTCCAGCCCCCGGCGGAACACTCTCCGTCGGGGCGGCTAACGCTCCAGCCGATACACCCAGTCGTCATAGTCAATGCCGTTCAGATGATACGCTTTTTCGAGCACCTGAATGCGGATAAAGCCGTGTTTTTCCAGCAGACGGGAAGAGCCAGCGTTACTGCCCAGCACCCAGGCATTTATTGCGTGAACGCCGAGCTGCTGAAATCCGTAGTCGCAAATCGCTTTTAGCGCTTCACTGGCGTAACCCTTCCCCTGAGCCTCAGGCAGGAGAGCGTATCCGACATCCGCTTCGTGCGGATTTTTACCGCTGATGCGCAGGCCAATATCGCCAACCGCTGCGCCGCTGGCGTCGCGCAGTACGAATACGCCCGGGTCAGCGCAGCGTGATGCAAACAGCGTCCGCAGCGCCGGCTCCTCAAGAATCTCGCCCATATAGCGCATCACTTCCGGGTCTCGTCGTAAGCGCAGGAAAAAAGGCCAGTCGGATGAGTGAAACGGAGAGAGGCGCAGGCGCGGAGTGGTGAGTATTCTCATAAAGCGGTCCATAGCGGTGGATTATTCCGCCACCTTAACATCATAAAGCGCCGGAAGGGCAATGCGTCTAAGCAACCGTCGGACAAGCCCGGGGCTGATTTCCGAAGCCGTGAAGATAGCGCAGCACGGTGGTGCTCTCCGACGTCGCCCTCAGTTGTAGCGCCAGGTTGAGGTTATCCAGAACTGTCGCGTGGGCGACCAGCGGTGAATCTTCGGCAAGCCGTCCTTCCATCACCAGCCAGCCCACGACGGTTTTCCAGCGCCACAGCGGGGAATTGCCTTTAACCCGCTGTACCGGCCCGGGAAACTGACCTGAGCCTCGTGCGCCATCTTTTAATAAGGCGACGGCCTGTCGCGTCAGGCCGGTAAGTTCGGCAATATCGCTTAAACCGACCAGCGCGGAATCGACGGATTCAACCCGCGCGTTCAGAGCCGATGCGGATTCGATATCGGCAATCGCTGACAGAATAGCCTGCTCAAGAGAGTCTCTTTCGCGATCGAACTCCAGATAGACCGCCGTTCCGTAAAAACAGACCAGTGCGTCAGCGCAGCCTGCGGCATGCAGCGCATCTTCCAGACCCACGGTACGAGCAGTTACGCCGGAGAGGGTGAGCGTAAAATTATACAGCGCCATGGTTTAATCCTTCTTGTGGTTAATCTGACCCGAGGCAGGCGGCTGGCAGCGGTCGACCATTCTGATAATTTGCCTGGCGTGGTTAATGGGTACCGCAGGCGTTGACCAGATGCTCATCATATGTTCCCGGTGCCGGGCTGTCCCACACATCAACCTGCCAAAACAGTGAGCGCTTTTGCCGCCAGTGATAAAAATCCAGTCTCGTGCCAGTGCGTAGTCAATAGCTGCTCTGATATGTTTATCCGGATATTCCTTCATCAATTCGTCCTGGTAATATTGAATAAATTGTTGACGAATGTCAACGGTGTGATGGTGTTAAATTACACGCAGGGTTATGGCAGAGTGAAAGGCATATCACTGGAATGAGATTCACAGTTAAGGCGACACAGGACTGGTGATTTTTACGCGCTGCGAAGCGGGTTCCATAAATTAATTAATCAGGGAGAGCGATACTCTCCCTGATGGACCTGGACTACCGCAGCACATCGGCGAGGGCTTCTTCCAGATCGTACCAACGAAAGCCAAATCCGGCGGCTTCCAGGCGTTTAGGCAGCGCGCGCTGGCCGCCGAGTACCAGAACGGAAGATTCTCCCATCAGCAGGCGAATAGCCGCCGCCGGGACGCGGAAAATGGCAGGGCGATTTAGCGCATGCCCCAGCGCGTGGGCGAATTGCTCGTTGCGCACAGGGTAAGGGGAAACCATATTAAACGGCCCCCGCAGGTCGTTATCCAGCAGCCAGAGAATACCGTTGACCATGTCGTCGATGTGGATCCACGCCAGATATTGCCTTCCGCTACCGATAGGGCCGCCGAGGCCAAGCTTAAAGGCCGGCGTCATTTTGGCCAGAATACCGCCTCGCGGCGCCAGCACCACGCCGGTACGCAGCAGGCAGACGCGGGTGCGATCGCTCTGCGCTTCGCAGGCGATTTGCTCCCAGCGGGCGCAAAGCTTGTGGGTAAACTCGTTGTGCGGTGGCTCCTCTTCGGTTACCACGACTTCACCGAGGTCGCCATAATAACCGGCGGCGGAGCCGCTAATCAGCACCGAGGGCGGCGTATCGCTGGCGTTGAACAGCGTGACCAGCTTTTGCGTGGTATCCCAGCGGCTGTGGCAGAGACGCTGTTTCTGCTCCGCCGTCCAGCGCTTATCGGCGATCGGCTCACCGGCCAGATTAATGACGGCATCAATGCCGTTGAGGTTCGCCTGATGCTCGAAATCGCGCCACAGGGTGACGCGCGAATCGAGGCGGCTTTTGGCCTTTTCAGGGCTGCGCGTTGAAACCGTTACGTGATGTCCAAGCTCCAGTAGCCGGGGGATCAGATGGCGGCCAATCAGGCCGGTACCGCCAGTAAGCAGAACGTTCATAGCGCCTCCCTAAGATGCGTCTAGCGCCGCCAGCTCATCGTCATGGATACCGAATCAGCGTAGCGCAGCGCATGCAGTTTATCGATCTCTACTTCAGCATATGTGACCCAGTGATGTTCGCGTGCGATGTCGAGCACATCCTGAGTTAATTTTTCCAGCAGAGAGAAGCGGTTATTCTCAATATGGCTAATAATGCGCTTGGTGATGGTGCGGTAGTTCAGCGCATCGTTAATATCTTCGCTGTTGCGCGATTTTTCCGCCGGGTAGTGGATCGCGACGTTAACCACCACGTCCTGGCGGTTGGCGATCTCTTCCTCTTTAATTCCGATAAAAGTACGCAGGCGCAGGTTCTTAATTCGAATAATGGCGTCTGGTTGAGACATGGCAGGCTTCCTCCGTGTAGTAATTTCCGCAATCATACATCAAAGCTTCCCGGGCGAGCAGGGGGTTAATGGGCTTCTGTTTTCAGAAGCGCTTCAACGGTGGCCGGGCGCTGGCGAATGCGTTCAAACCAGTTATGCACCGCCGGGTAATTGGCAAGGTCGATACGCTGGCGCTGATGGGCATTCACCCACGGCCAGCAGGCGATATCGGCGATGCTGTAGTGATTGCCGCCAAGCCAGGGACTCTCGCCAAGGCGCCGATTGAGCACGCCATACAGGCGCTGCGTTTCCACCTGATAGCGCTCAATGGCGTAGGGCACCGCCTGCGGAGCAAAGTGGTTGAAGTGATGATTTTGTCCGAGCATCGGCCCCAACCCGCCGACCTGCCAGAATAACCACTGTAGGGTGACGTGGCGCTCGCGGAGCTCGCCGCTCAGTAATTTTCCCGTTTTTTCAGCCAGATAGAGCAGGATGGCGCCGGATTCAAACAGGCTTAATGGGCCACCACCGTCGGCGGGAGCGTGGTCAACGATCGCCGGGATCTTGTTGTTGGGTGAGATCGCGAGAAACTGCGGATGAAACTGTTCCCCCTTGCCGATATCCACCCGGATGAGGCGATACGCCAGCTGCGCTTCTTCGAGGAATAACGTGATTTTGTGGCCATTAGGAGTGGGTGCGTAGTAAAAATCGATCATGAAAATTCCTCGCCGTCACAGGTCGCAAACTTTTCGAGTATAGGTGAACTGGCATCATCCGACAGGTTTGCCTCATCCTGGATGACTTTCGCCGATCGCGTTCACCCCCTGAGAAGTATGTAAGATCCTCAGCGTGGCGGTCAGTGACATCCTCTGAAAGACAGGATATGTTGGCGTATTGCCCCATTACATTAGCCATTGAGGATGCTATGAGCCAGCCCGCGATTACCCTGTGGTCCGACGCCGATTTTTTCTCGCCATATGTGATGTCCGTATACGTTGCCCTGCAGGAAAAGAGCCTGCCTTTTACCCTGAAAACCGTTAACCTCGACAGCGGCGAACATTTGCAAAGCGGCTGGAAAGGCTACAGCGCGACGCGTCGCGTACCGCTGCTGGAGATCGGGGAATTCTTCCTGAGCGAATCCTCCGCGATTACCGAATATCTGGATGAGCGCTTTGCGCCCCCGGAATGGGAGCGGCTTTACCCGCATGACCTGCAAAAGCGCGCGCGGGCGCGTCAGGTGCAGGCCTGGCTGCGTAGCGATTTAATGACGATTCGCGAAGAGCGCTCCACGGACGTGGTCTTTGCCGCAGCAAAGAAACCTCCGCTCAGCGAAGCCGGGAAAAAAAGCGCCGACAAGCTGTTTGCAACGGCTGGCGTTCTGCTGTCCCATGGCGGGCAGAATCTATTTGGCGAATGGTCCATTGCCGATACCGACCTGGCGCTGATGCTCAATCGCCTGGTCCTGAACGGCGATGAGGTTCCCGCCGCGCTGGTGGATTACGCCACCTTCCAGTGGCAGCGGGCGTCGGTTCAGCGCTACGTCGCACTCTCAGCCAAACGCGCGGGCTGATAAGCGCCAGCGGTTCCGTTATCATAGCGGCATCGTAATGCGTGGAGATGAAATGTATGAAGCTGATGTTTGCCTCGGATATCCACGGCTCTCTGCCTGCCGCTGAACGCGTGCTTGCGCTGTTCGCGCGCAGTGGGGCGCAGTGGCTGGTTATCCTCGGCGATGTGCTCAATCACGGGCCGCGTAACGCCCTTCCCGAAGGCTATGCGCCGGCCCAGGTCGCGGAGGCGCTAAATAGCGTGGCGGAGCGGGTGATTGCCGTACGCGGCAACTGCGACAGCGAAGTCGATCAAATGCTGCTGCGGTTCCCCATTACCGCCCCCTGGCAGCAGGTTTTGAGCGCGCGAACCCGTCTGTTTCTGACCCACGGGCATCTGTATAGCCCCGAAAATTTGCCTCCTCTCGCCGCTGGCGATGTGCTGGCTTATGGCCATACTCATATTCCGGTTGCCGAGAAACGCGGCGAGATTTTTCTCTTCAATCCCGGCTCGGTCAGCATCCCTAAAGGGGGATTTACCGCCAGCTACGGTCTTCTGAACGAGGGGCAATTGCAGGTTTTAGCACTCGATGATAATCAGGTTATTGCAGAGGTCGCAATTTACCCGTAATTTACCCCTCAACCGTATAGACGCGCCGCAAGAGCGCTTTAAAAAGTAAGGTTTCCTGATGGCGGAACAGAATCATTTGGCAAGCACAGAATGGGTCGATATTGTTAATGAAAACAATGAGGTGATAGCACAGTCCAGCCGCGAACAAATGCGTGCGGAGTGCCTGCGTCATCGAGCGACCTACATTGTTGTTCATGATGGGATGGGCAAAATCCTGGTGCAGCGTCGTACCGAAACAAAAGATTTCCAGCCGGGCATGCTGGACGCCACCGCCGGCGGCGTGGTGCAGGCTGACGAGCAAATGCTGGAATCCGCGCGCCGTGAGGCGGAAGAAGAGCTCGGTATTGCCGGCGTGCCTTTTGCTGACCACGGGCAGTTCTACTACGAAGATAAACACTGCCGCGTCTGGGGCGGCCTGTTTAGCTGCGTATCGCACGGCCCGTTCGCGCTGCAGGAAGAAGAAGTGAGCGAAGTGTGCTGGCTGACGCCGGAAGAGATCACCGCCCGCTGCGATGAGTTCACTCCGGACTCATTAAAAGCGCTGGCGCTGTGGATGACCCGCAATGCGAATAATGAGTCAGCAAAAAGCGAAAAGCAGGAAGAGGCTGAGTAGTTTTCTAACAGCTGTCCCTCATGCATAAACTGGACGCGATGGGCTTTCTGTCGCTCCAGTTTCCCTCCGTAAGACGCTCCAGAAGGGCGCGCCCGGCTTCTATACCAATCTTATGGTGCGGTACCGCCATGGTCGTTAACGGCGGCTGGCAGACCCGGCTCACGTCGCTGTCGCCAAAACCGACGACGGCTAAATCATCCGGTACCTTTATGCGCCGACGCTGACATTCATACAGCGCTCCGCATGCCAGCTCATCGGAAACGCAAACCAGCGCATCCAGCTCCGGCCATGCCAGCAAAAACTCCGGCAGCTGTGAAGCTCCGGTGGAAAAGTTGGCGGGCAGCGCGGCGTTAATTACCCGGTTAGGCGACATATGATGGCGCAGCATGGCTTTATACCACCCCTGCAAATGCTGCTGAAAAATCCACTGTTCCTGATTGGCGCACAGCAGACCGATATTCTGATAGCCGCGGTGGATGAGCATCTCCGTCAGCTCGAACATCGCCGCCACGTTATCAATACCGATATTCATGTCGATCGGATCGGCGCGCATTGCGCCCATCTCCACCACCGGAATCGAGGCGTTCTTCAGCCAGTGGCGTACGGTATCGCTGTGTTCAACGCTAAGCAGAATGGCGGCGGCGATGTTAGAGGCCAGCAGCGTTTCCAGCAGCTTTTCTTCCTGCTCCAGACGGTGCTGCGATTCTGCCAGCATGATTTGATACCCTGCCGGCTGTAATATCTGCTGAAGCCCGGCAAACATCGCCGAACAGCCCGCCTCGGCAAGATTTGGTACCACCATCGCGATGGTTCTTGAGGAGGCAGACGCCAGCGCGCTGGCGGCGAGATTAGGCATATACCCTAGCTCTTGCACCGCCGCTTCGATTTTTTCACGGAGCTTATCGGAAACCTGTTCCGGCGTGCGAAGGGCGCGGGACACGGTCATCGTTCCCACACCAGCCAGCTGAGCAACATCGGCGATCGTGACTTTACCGGTACTACGCCGTTTTCGGGTTAGAGACATACATATTCCTGCTAAACAGACGTTTTTATTATCATCCATTACTTCACGTGTCAGGGAGTATACGCCTTAAACGGGCCTTTTTGCTGCGTTTTGATGGGATGATTACGAATTGATAGCGCTATCACAAATCTGAATGTTTAGCGTTGGTAGCGCTATCTTTGTGATCGTTCTCGCAGATAACTATTGGCTGCTTGCATAAAGTTTGCCCATCTTTTGCTAAAAGAGGCGGGACAAAATGCTCAAGACTTGGCTCTCTGATGCCACCATCGCGCTGCGGCAAAGCGTAGAGACCTGGCCACAGGCGCTGGACATCTGCGCCCGGCCGCTGCTGAAGGCCGACGTTATCGAACCTGCCTACGTGACGGCCATCGTGGAGCAGCACCAGCGGCTCGGGCCGTACTACGTGCTGGCCCCGGGACTGGCGATGCCGCATGCGCGGCCTGAGGAGGGCGCGAAGGGCCTGGGGCTGTCGCTGTTGAAACTGCAACAAGGGGTATCGTTTGGCTCTGAGGAGTTCGACCCGGTTGATATTATCATTATGCTTGCGGCGCCGGATAAACATAGCCATATCGAAATGATTTCTGCCCTGGCGGAATTATTTTCCAGCGATGAAGATATGAATAAATTACATCAGGCAACCAATATTGAGGAGATAAAAACGATCGTCGCGCGCTACTGATTCAATTTTATTATCCGGCTTATAACCCATTACGCGCCTGCGTGATGTGGACGTACTCTACCCAAAAAAGGTGATAACAATGAAAATTATGGCAATTTGCGGCTCTGGCCTGGGCAGTAGTTTTATGGTTGAGATGAATATAAAAAAGGTGCTTAAAAAACTCGATATCGAGGCCGAGGTAGAGCACTCCGATCTGTCGTCGGCAACGCCGGGCGCGGCGGATTTATTCGTGATGGCAAAAGACATTGCCGCCAGCGCCAGCGTGCCGGAAAGCCAGCTGGTGGTGATTACCAACATCATCGATATTAACGAACTCGAAGCGCAGCTGCGCGCGTGGTTCGCCAGACAATAATTATTGATAGCGAGGTGGATATGTTTATCCTTGAAACGCTGAATTTTGTTGTTGATATTCTAAAAGTACCCTCGGTGCTGGTCGGTTTAATTGCGTTAATTGGTCTGGTAGCGCAAAAGAAATCTTTCTCCGATGTCGTCAAGGGAACCATTAAAACAATTCTGGGTTTTATTGTTCTTGGCGGCGGCGCGACGGTATTAGTCGGTTCGCTGAATCCGCTGGGGGGCATGTTTGAACATGCTTTTAATATTCAGGGCATTATTCCTAATAACGAGGCGATTGTTTCTATTGCCCTGGAAAAATACGGTGCTTCAACCGCGCTGATTATGGCGTTCGGGATGGTAGCGAATATTGTGGTCGCCCGGTTTACGCGTCTGAAGTATATCTTCCTGACCGGTCACCACACTTTCTATATGGCCTGTATGATCGGCGTGATTCTTACCGTGGCGGGTTTCGAAGGCGTCGGGCTGGTCTTTACCGGCTCCCTGATCCTCGGGCTGGTGATGGCGTTCTTCCCGGCGCTGGCCCAGCGCTATATGAAACGTATTACCGGCACGGATGATATCGCTTTCGGCCATTTCGGCACCCTGGGCTATGTGCTGTCGGGTTGGATCGGTAGCGTCTGCGGTAAAGGATCTCGTTCAACTGAAGAGATGAACCTGCCGAAAAATCTGAGCTTCCTGCGCGACAGCTCCATCTCCATTTCGCTGACCATGATGATTATTTATCTGATTATGGCGGTGAGCGCGGGGCGCGAGTACGTGGAAAGCACCTTTAGCGGAGGCCAGAACTACCTGGTTTACGCCATCATTATGGCGATTACCTTCGCCGCCGGGGTGTTCATCATCCTGCAAGGGGTACGTCTGATCCTCGCGGAAATCGTGCCGGCCTTTACCGGATTTTCAGAAAAGCTGGTGCCCAACGCCCGTCCGGCGCTGGACTGCCCGGTCGTTTACCCCTACGCGCCCAACGCGGTGCTGATTGGCTTCCTGTTTAGTTTCCTCGGCGGTCTGGTCGGGCTGTTCCTCTGCGGGCAGTTTAAATGGGTGCTGATCCTGCCCGGCGTGGTGCCGCATTTCTTTACCGGCGCGACCGCGGGGGTCTTTGGCAACGCCACCGGCGGGCGGCGCGGGGCGATGATTGGCGCGTTTGCCAACGGCCTGCTGATCACCTTCCTGCCGGTGCTGCTGCTGCCGGTACTGGGGGCGATTGGCTTTGCCAACACCACTTTCTCGGATGCGGATTTCGGCGCCGTGGGTATCGTGCTGGGTAACCTGGCCCGCTACCTGTCGCCGTTTGCGATTACCGGCCTTGTTGTGGCGTTGTTTGTGCTGCTGGTGGCGTACAACGTTTTTGTGAAAAAGAAACCTGTGGGCGGCGGCGCGCAGGAGAACAGCGGAGCGAAATCATGAATGTGCAAGAAGTGACTAACCTGGCGCGGGACATTCGCGTCGCTACCCTGAAATCGCTGACGGACCTCGGTTTCGGCCACTACGGCGGCAGTATGTCGGTCGTGGAGACGCTGGCGGTACTGTACGGCGCGGTGATGAAAATTGATCCCGCGGACCCGGACTGGCCAGAGCGCGACTACTTTGTGTTATCAAAAGGTCATGCCGGCCCCGCGCTGTACAGTACGTTAGCGATTAAGGGGTATTTCCCGATGGAGGAGCTGAGCACGCTAAACCAGAACGGTACGCGGCTGCCAAGCCATCCGGACCGGCTGAAAACGCGTGGGGTGGACGCCACTACGGGCTCGCTGGGGCAGGGGATTTCCATCGCCGGCGGCATGGCGCTGTCGCATAAGCTGGCGGGGCGGGCGAATCGCGTGTTCTGTATCGTTGGCGACGGCGAGCTGAATGAAGGCCAGTGCTGGGAAGCCTTTCAGTTTATTGCCCATCACCGTCTGAATAATCTGACCGTGTTTGTTGACTGGAACAAGTTACAGCTTGACGGCAGGCTGGATGAAATCATTTGCGCTTTCAACCTGGAGGATAAATTCCGCGCCTTTGGTTTTGATGTTGTCACCGTCAAAGGCGATGACATCCCCGGGCTGCTGGCCGCGGTTCAACCCGTACCTCCCGTCGATGCGCGCCCGCGCGTGGTTATTCTCGATAGCGTGAAAGGCCAGGGCGTGCCGTATCTCGAGAATCTCAGTAATAACCACCATTTACGCCTGACGGCGGAGATGAAAGAGACGCTAAACGAGACGATTCGCCAACTGGAGGCTGAACATGATTAAGGTTGCACCCGCAGGGCAAAAAGATGCCGTAGAGATGCGTAAAGTCTATGCCGGATTCGTCGCGCAGCAAATTGAAGCCAGGAGCCCGATTATCGCGCTGGAAGCGGATCTGATGAGCTCCATGGCGATGGATGGCGTCGCGCGGCAGCATCCGCAGCACGTCATCAACTGCGGCATTATGGAAGCCAACGTGATCGGCACCGCCGCCGGGCTATCGTTGACCGGACGCAAGCCGTTTGTCCATACCTTTACCGCTTTCGCCAGCCGCCGCTGCTTCGACCAGCTGTTTATGTCGCTCGATTATCAGCGGAATAACGTCAAAGTGATCGCTTCGGATGCCGGGGTGACCGCCTGCCATAACGGCGGAACCCATATGTCGTTTGAAGATATGGGGATCGTGCGCGGTCTGGCCCATTCGGTGGTGCTGGAAGTGACCGATGCGGTGATGTTTGAGGATATTCTGCGTCAGCTTATCGATCTCGACGGTTTTTACTGGGTACGCACGATCCGCAAACAGGCGCCGACCGTCTATGCGCCGGGTTCGACGTTTACCATCGGCAAAGGGAATGTGCTGCGCGAAGGCGACGACATCACCCTGATTGCCAACGGGATCATGGTGGCGGAAGCCCTTGAGGCGGCGCGTCAGCTTGAGCAGGAAGGGGTCAGCGCGGCGGTGATTGATATGTTTACCCTGAAGCCCATCGACCGCATGCTGGTGAAAAATTATGCCGAGAAAACCGGGCGTATTGTGACCTGCGAAAACCACAGTATTCATAACGGGCTGGGATCGGCGGTGGCGGAAGTGCTGGTGGAGACCTGCCCGGTTCCGATGCGTCGCGTGGGGGTGAAGGAGCGCTATGGCCAGGTGGGAACGCAGGAGTTCTTGCAGAAGGAGTATGGCCTGACGGCGCATGATATTGTCTCGGCGGCGCGAGAGCTGCTGTAAATAAAAAGGCGACCATCCGGTCGCCTTTTTTCATGCAGCGGGCAGATTATGCTTGCTGCTGGGACGACTGAATCGCGGTCAGGGCGATGGTATAGACGATATCGTCAACCAGCGCGCCACGGGACAGGTCGTTCACCGGCTTACGCATCCCCTGCAGCATCGGCCCGATGGAGATCAGGTCGGCAGAACGCTGTACGGCTTTGTAAGTGGTGTTACCGGTGTTCAGGTCCGGGAAGATAAACACGGTAGCGCGGCCGGCAACCGGGGAGTTCGGCGCTTTGGATTTCGCTACGTCAGCCATGACCGCTGCATCGTACTGCAGCGGGCCGTCGATCATCAGGTCAGGACGTTTTTCCTGCGCCAGACGGGTCGCTTCGCGTACTTTCTCTACATCGCTGCCGGCGCCGGAGGTGCCGGTGGAGTAGGAGAGCATGGCCACGCGCGGTTCGATGCCGAAGGCAATCGCGGAGTCTGCGGACTGGATGGCGATTTCAGCCAGCTGTTCAGCGGTCGGATCCGGGTTGATCGCGCAGTCGCCGTAAACGTAAACCTGTTCCGGCAGCAGCATGAAGAATACGGAGGAGACCAGAGAGCTGCCCGGCGCAGTTTTGATCAGCTGCAGCGGCGGACGGATGGTGTTGGCGGTGGTGTGAACCGCGCCGGATACCAGGCCGTCGACTTCGTCCTGCTCGAGCATCAGGGTGCCGAGAACCACGTTGTCTTCCAGCTGCTCGCGGGCAACCGCTTCGGTCATCCCCTTGCTCTTACGCAGCTCGACCAGGCGAGCAACGTAGCTTTCGCGAACCACTTCCGGGTCAACGATTTCAATACCGGCGCCCAGCTCTACGCCCTGAGAGGCGGCCACGCGGGTGATTTCATCCGGGTTACCCAGCAGTACGCAGGTGGCGATACCGCGCTCGGCGCAGATAGCCGCGGCTTTAACGGTACGCGGCTCGTTGCCTTCCGGCAGCACGACGCGCTTGCCTGCTTTACGCGCCAGCTCGGTAAGCTGATAGCGGAAGGCTGGCGGAGAGAGGCGACGGCTGCGCTCGGAAGTTGCGGTCAGCGATTCAATCCAGTCGGCGTTGATATAGTTAGCCACGTATTCCTGAACTTTCTCGATGCGCTCGTGATCGTCAACCGGAACTTCCAGGTTGAAGCTCTGCAGGCTCAGAGAGGTCTGCCAGGTGTTGGTGTTAACCATGAATACCGGCAGGCCGGTTGCAAACGCGCGTTCGCACAGTTTGCTGATGCGGGCGTCCATTTCGTAGCCGCCGGTCAGCAGGATAGCGCCGATTTCCACGCCGTTCATCGCGGCCAGGCAGGCGGCGACCAGAACGTCAGGACGGTCTGCGGAAGTGACCAGCAGGGAGCCTGCGCGGAAGTGTTCCAGCATGTGCGGAATGCTACGCGCACAGAAGGTGACGGACTTCACGCGACGGGTATTGATGTCGCCTTCGTTGATGATGGTGGCGTTCAGGTGATGCGCCATATCAATCGCGCGGGTGGCGATCAGATCGAAGCTCCACGGCACCGCGCCCAGAACCGGTAATGGGCTACCGCTCTGCAGCTGAGCCGGATCGATCTTCACGACTTTTGCTTTGGAAGAGTCGTCGAAGATTTCCGACAGGTCAGGGCGAGTACGGCCCTGTTCGTCAACCGGCGCATTCAGCTTGTTGACGATCACGCCGGTGACGCTGGTGTTTTTCGCGCCGCCGAAGCTGCTGCGAGTCAGCTCAATGCGCTCTTTCAGCTGTTCAGGAGTATCGGTACCCTGGGACATCACAAAAACGATTTCAGCGTTCAGCGTTTTCGCGATTTCGTAGTTCAGAGACTGGGCAAACTGATGTTTGCGGGTCGGGACCAGACCTTCAACCAGCACCACTTCCGCATCCTGAGCGTTGGCGTGGTAGTTGGCGATGATCTCTTCCATCAGCACGTCTTTCTGGTTGCTGGAGAGCAGCGACTCAACGTGGCTCATCTTCAGCGGTTCTGCGGCCGGAAGGTCGGAGTTCGCGCGAATAATAGTGGTAGTCTGGTCTGGCGCATCGCCACCGGCACGCGGTTGAGCGATAGGTTTAAAGACGCTCAGACGAACGCCTTTACGTTCCATAGCACGGATAACACCGAGGCTGACGCTGGTCAGGCCTACGCTGGTTCCGGTAGGGATCAGCATGATTGTACGGGACACGATATATCCTCTTTCGTTACCGCCAGTATCAGGCGGGATACAAAACTGCACCACCAGCTTCCCGTCATACTTCAAGTTGCATGTGCGTTGGCTTTACCCGCTCACCCCAGTTACGTACTACTCGTACGCTCCTGGGGATTCTCTGCGTCGCCGCCTTCCTGCAACTCGAATTATTTAGGGTTATGGCTGGCGGTGTGGAATCAGGCGGTCAGACGGTTGGCGTCTTGCGCGATGACCAGCTCTTCGTTGGTCGGAATGACGATAGCCGGGCGAGTGCCTTCTTTGTTGATGAAGCCAGACTTGCCGAAACGGGCAGCCAGGTTGCGCTCGTGATCAACTTCAAAGCCCAGTACGCCCAGTTTGCCCAGAGACAGTTCGCGAACCATCGCGGCGTTCTCACCGATACCACCGGTGAATACGACGGCGTCCAGACGACCGTCCATCAGCGCGGTGTAGGAGCCGATATATTTCGCCAGGCGGTGGCAGTAAACGTCCATGGCACGTTTAGCGTCAGCTTTTTCCTGGTAGTTGTCTTCAACGTAGCGGCAGTCGCTGGTCACTTCGGTCAAACCGAGCAGACCGGACTCTTTGGTCAGCATTTTGTTGATGGCGTCTACGCTCATGCCCAGCGCATCGTGCAGATGGAAAATGATTGCCGGGTCGATATCGCCAGAACGCGTACCCATAACCAGACCTTCCAGCGGAGTCAGACCCATGGAAGTGTCAACGCACTTACCGTTGCGGATAGCGGAAACGGAACCACCGTTGCCCAGATGGCAGGTGATGATGTTCAGCTCTTCAACCGGTTTGTTCAGAACTTTCGCGGCTTCCTGAGTCACATAGAAGTGGCTGGTGCCGTGCGCGCCGTAGCGACGTACGCCGTGTTCTTTGTACAGGCTGTACGGCAGGGCATAGAGGTAAGATTCTTCCGGCATGGTCTGATGGAACGCGGTGTCGAACACGGCAACGTTCTTGTCTTTCAGATTAGGGAAAGATTTCAGCGCCTCAGCGATACCGATCAGGTGCGCCGGGTTGTGCAGCGGAGCGAAAGAGGCGGAGTCTTTGATTCCCTGAATCACGGAGTCATCGATAACGACGGAGCTGGTGTATTTTTCACCACCGTGAACGATGCGGTGGCCGATTGCGGTCAGCTGAGCAGACAGTTCTGGTTTTTGTGCCAGAATAGTGTTAACGATAAAGTTCAGCGCTTCACTGTGAGCAGCGCCAGCGCCTAATTCGGCTTCTTGCTTGCTGCCGTCCATTTTCCATTTGATACGGGCTTCAGGAAGATGGAAACATTCTGCTAAACCGGACAGGTATTCGTCGCCGTTGACGGCATCAAGGATAGCGAATTTCAGAGAGGAGCTACCGCAGTTCAGAACCAGTACTAACTTACTCGACATGGAAGTACCTTTTATGATACGTGGCTAAAAAAACGTCAGTGTGTCACAAAGCGTAGCGCAGGATGACATCGACATTTATGATTAACATCATGCCTTGTACTGTTTTCGGGCACGATGAGAGAAGTACATTTGATTTTATGTCATTTTGCATAATTTTCAGCCGGTGGCAGAATATGCGATAATTTGACTAACCTGGTAAAAGGGTCTAACCGCCCCTCAGGTGCGCACAGAATACCTGATTGAGGCCGCCATTGCCAAAATCTTTTGAACGTTGTCATGCACAGTTGGTGTTTTGCACATATTTTTTAAGTTTTATATGTAAAGTTGAGGTAAGCCATGTCCGGTCCCGAGAATCGCCCTGTGAGTTTTTTTGGCTTGTTTCGCCACGGGCAGCACTATGCAAAGACCTGGCCTCTGGATAAGCGCCTTGCCCCGGTGTTTATTGAAAACCGTATTATTCGCGCCACGCGCTATGCGATTCGCATCATGCCGCCGGTGGCGATTTTCACGCTGTGCTGGCAAATCGCCCTCGGCGGCCAGCTGGGCCCTGCCGTGGCTACCGCGCTGTTCGCGCTGAGTCTGCCGATGCAAGGCTTATGGTGGCTGGGTAAGCGTTCGGTAACGCCGCTGCCGCCGTCGATACTGAACTGGTTTTATGAAGTACGGGGTAAACTGCAGGAGGCGGGACAAGCGCTGACGCCGGTTGACGGCAAGCCGGATTATCAGGCTTTAGCTGACACGCTTAAGCGCGCCTTCAAACAACTGGATAAAACTTTCCTTGATGATTTGTAATTGCATCGGGAAAACGCATATAAAAGAAGGCGCATGAATTATGCGCCTTCTTTTTTCACGTCGTAAAAGTGCCACAGGAGTCAAAAATGGAAATGACCAATGCGCAGCGTCTGATTCTGTCGAATCAATACAAAATGATGACGATGCTCGATCCGGACAACGCTGAACGCTACCGCCGCCTGCAGACCATCATTGAGCGTGGATACGGGCTGCAGATGCGCGAGCTGGACCGCGAGTTTGGCCAGCTTACCGAGGAAACGTGTCGTACCATCATTGATATCATGGAGATGTATCATGCGCTGCATGTCTCCTGGACGAACCTGAAGGATGCCAGCGGAATTGACGAGCGTCGGGTCACCTTCCTCGGCTTCGACGTGGCGACCGAAGCCCGCTATCTCGGCTATGTTCGCTTTATGGTTAACGTTGAAGGGCGCTACAGCCACTTTGACGCCGGCACTCACGGTTTTAACTCCCAGACCCCGATGTGGGAAAAATACCAGCGCATGCTGAGCACCTGGCACTCCTGCCCGCGTCAGTACCATTTAAGCAGTAACGAAATTAACCAAATTATCAACGCCTGATGGAGGTTCCCGTGCAGTGTAAAGGTTTCCTGTTTGATCTTGACGGGACATTGGTCGATTCGTTGCCGGTTGTGGAGCGTTCGTGGTGCAAATGGGCGGATCGGTTCAGTATCCCTCATGATGAAGTGCTGAACTTCATTCATGGCAAACAGGCGATAACCTCGTTGCGTCATTTTCTCCCCGGCCGCAGCGAAGAGGAGATTCAGGCAGAGTTCACCCTGCTGGAAACGGTAGAAGCAACGGATACGGATGGCGTAACGGCGCTGCCGGGCGCGGTGGCGTTGCTCAGGACGCTCGATCGCGCGGGGATTCCGTGGGCGATCGTGACGTCGGGTTCGATACCCGTCGCCCACGCTCGTCATCGTGCCGCGGGACTGCCTGAGGCGAAGGTTTTTGTTACCGCCGAGCGCGTAAAGCACGGGAAACCCGCACCAGACGCCTACCTGCTGGGAGCTGAACTGTTGGGGCTGGCGCCGGGGGATTGCGCCGTCGTGGAGGATGCGCCTGCCGGTCTGCTCGCCGGGCTGAATGCCGGCTGTCGCACCATCGCGGTCAATGTGCCCGCCGATGCGCCGCGTCTTGATGAAGCGGATTTAGTATTAACGACGCTGGAGAGCCTGCAGGTTGAACGCCTGCCTGACGGCAACGTGAATATTATCCTTAAAGATTAATCTCATGATTTAGCCCCGCGCCGGCGGGGCTTTTTTATGCCAGACTTCCAACTCCATCTTCTGACAAGGATAAGTTGTGAACGGTGAATTGATTTGGGTGTTATCCCTTCTTGCCGTAGCCGTCGTGCTCTTTGCCACCGGAAAAGTGCGCATGGACGCTATCGCATTGCTGGTGATTGTCGCTTTCGTCCTCAGCGACACTTTAACGCTCAGCGAGGCCTTCTCCGGCTTTAGCGATCCTAACGTTATTCTTATTGCCGCGCTTTTTATTATTGGCGATGGGCTGGTGCGCACCGGGGTCGCCACCAAAATGGGCTCCTGGCTGGTGAAGGTTGCCGGCAACAGCGAAACCAAAATGCTGGTCTATTTGATGTTAACCGTTGCCGGATTAGGGGCGTTTATGAGCTCGACCGGCGTGGTGGCCATTTTTATCCCCGTGGTGCTCAGCGTGTCGATGCGCATGAACACCTCCCCTTCGCGGTTGATGATGCCGCTCAGTTTTGCCGGACTTATCAGCGGGATGATGACCCTGGTGGCCACACCACCTAACCTGGTCGTTAACAGCGAACTTTTACGCGAAGGGCTGCAAGGATTCAGCTTTTTTAGCGTTACGCCGATAGGTCTGGTGGTGCTGGTTCTGGGCGTTTTCTATATGCTGGTGATGCGTTTTATGCTCAAAGGAGAAGAGGGCGAGCAAGCGCGAGATGGCCGAAAAAGAAGCACCTTCCGCGATCTCATTAAAGATTATCATCTCACGGGGCGCGCGCGCCGCCTGGCCATACGCCCCGGCTCGCCGATGATTGGCCAGCGCCTGGACGACCTGAAGCTACGCGAGCGCTACGGGGCGAACGTTATCGGCGTTGAGCGCTGGCGGCGCTTTCGACGGGTTATCGTTAACGTTAACGGCGTATCGGAATTCCGCGCCCGCGACGTCTTGCTGATCGATATGTCGGCCTCAGACGTGGATTTACGCCAGTTCTGCGGCGAGCAGATGCTCGAACCGATGGTGCTGCGCGGCGAATATTTTTCCGATCAGGCGCTGGACGTGGGGATGGCGGAAGTCTCTCTGATCCCGGATTCAGAACTGATTGGCAAGTCGGTGCGCGAAATCGCCTTTCGTACCCGTTTTGATTTGAACATCGTGGGGCTGAAACGCGATGGCAAAGCCCTTGACGGCGCGGTGACCGATGAAGCCTTGCAGCTTGGCGATATCATGCTGGTGGTGGGCAACTGGCGGCAGATAGCGCTGCTGGCTAAGCGGGGCCGTGACTTTGTGGTGCTGAATATGCCCATCGAGGTCAACGACGCCTCGCCGGCGCACAGCCAGGCGCCGCACGCGATTTTCTGTCTGGTGCTGATGGTCGCGCTGATGCTGACTGACGAAATTCCTAACCCTATAGCGGCCATCATTGCCTGCCTGCTGATGGGTAAATTCCGCTGTATTAACGCCGAGAGCGCCTATAAAGCTATCCACTGGCCGAGCATTATCTTGATTGTCGGAATGATGCCTTTTGCTCTGGCGCTGCAGAAAACCGGCGGCGTGGATCTGGTGGTTCAGGGCCTCATGGATGTGGCGGGGAGTAAAGGGCCTTATCTGATGCTTGGCTGCCTGTTCGTGATGTGCGCGGCTATCGGCCTGTTTATTTCCAATACCGCCACCGCGGTGCTGATGGCGCCCATTGCGCTGGCCGCGGCAAAGTCGATGGGGGTTTCGCCTTATCCCTTTGCGATGGTGGTCGCCATGGCGGCCTCGGCGGCGTTTATGACCCCGGTATCGTCGCCGGTGAACACCCTGGTGCTGGGGCCGGGGAAATATTCATTCAGCGATTTTGTCAAAATCGGCGTGCCGTTCACCCTCCTGGTGATGGTAGTGTGCGTCCTGCTGATCCCGGTGCTGTTTCCGTTCTGATTCAGCGGCATCCTTCCCCGGTCAGGCTGACGCTGGCCGGGGAAGTGTGGGGTTATAAAGGCGAATCCTGGCTGATTTCATCGAGGGAAAGATGGAAGCTCGGGACGAACACCTGCATAAAGTAGTCCATCTCTGCGCTGCGGCGCGATTCCAGCGTTTTTTCAAGGCGGCCTTTGGCCAGCAGAAATTCATTGTTCCCCGCCGATAGCTCTTCCAGACACTTCAGGTAGGCGCAAAGCGCATCCGCCTGCTTGACAAGGGATTTTTCCTCTTCGCTGTAGTGATGTTCATCGATCAGCGGTTCAAAAATGTCGCGCAGTTCATCAGGAACCATATCGACCAGCTTCTGCTGGGCGATTTTTTCGATGGCTTTGTACTCTTGCGCGATCTGAGAATTGAAATATTTTACCGGCGTCGGCAGGTCGCCGGTCAGGACTTCCGAGGCATCGTGATACATCGCCAGCAGCGCGATGCGTTCGGCGTTAACCCGCCCGCCGAATTTACGATTTTTGATCGCCGCCAGCGCATGGGCCACCATCGCGACCTGTAAGCTGTGTTCGGAGACGTTTTCGGTGCGCACATTACGCATCAGCGGCCAGCGGTTGATCAGTTTCAGGCGGGAGAGGTGGGCAAAGAAATGACTCTGACTCATAGGAACCCTTAATCAGTTACGACGTCGGGTGCCATTGTGCGCAGGGATTGCCGCCGGATGCAAATCCCGGCGGCTGGACAGATAAAATCAGAGCTGGTGGTAGCCGGAAAGGAAACGCCCGAAACGGGTAATTGCCATTTCAAGATCGTCTTCGCGCGGAAGGGTCACAATACGCACGTGGTCCGGCCACGGCCAGTTAAAGGCGGTACCCTGAACCAGCAGGACTTTCTCCTGCAGCAGAAAATCGAGCACCATCTTCTGGTCATCGTGAATATTAAAGCGTTTAGCGTCGATTTTCGGGAACATATACAGCGCGCCTTTCGGCTTAGTGCACGAGACGCCCGGAATGTCGTTAATCAGCTCCCAGGCGCGATTACGCTGTTCATACAAGCGTCCGCCGGGAACAATAAATTCGCTGATGCTCTGATAGCCGCCGAGAGCGGTTTGGATCGCATGCTGGGCCGGGACGTTGGCGCACAGGCGCATAGAGGCCAGCATCTCCAGGCCTTCGATATAGCCTTTTGCGTGTTTCTTCGGCCCGTTCAGTACCATCCAACCCTGGCGGAAGCCGGCAACGCGGTAGGTTTTTGACAGACCGTTAAAGGTAACGGTGAGCAGATCCGGGGCCAGCGGCGCAATTGAGTGGTGCTGCGCTTCATCGTAGAGGATCTTATCGTAGATCTCATCGGCGAAAATAATCAGGTTATGCTGGCGGGCGATCTCGACGATCTCCATCAGCAGCTCTTTTGAGTACACCGCGCCGGTTGGGTTATTCGGGTTGATAATCACGATGCCGCGGGTACGCGGGGTGATTTTCGCGCGGATATCGTCGAGGTCCGGGAACCAGTCGGACGACTCATCGCAAAGATAATGCACCGCTTTACCGCTGGAAAGCGCGACCGCGGCGGTCCACAGCGGATAATCAGGCGCCGGGACCAGCATTTCATCGCCGCTGTTCAGCAGCGCCTGCATGGCCTGGACGATAAGCTCCGAAACGCCGTTACCAATATAGATATCTTCGACCGTCACATCACGCATACCGCGGGCCTGGTAATGCTGCATGATGGCCTTACGGGCGGAATAGAGGCCCTTTGAATCGCTGTAGCCCTGCGAGGTAGGAAGGTTGCGGATAACGTCAACGAGGATCTCGTCAGGCGCGTCAAAGCCAAACGGCGCTGGGTTGCCGATGTTCAGCTTCAGGACTTTATTGCCTTCTTCTTCAAGGCGTTTCGCCTCTTTCAGAACCGGGCCGCGGATGTCGTAACAGACGTTATCTAACTTGCTGGATTTTTCGATGGGGGACATGAACCTTGACCTTTTAGCTGTTATCGCCACTCCCTGCCGTGGAAGTCAGCACGGAATAATGTACTCCGCCTCCCCGCTGTTTTGAAGGGTTAACAGGAGAAGATTTTGCTATTCATCGCTTTTTGGTGTAATCAATTTATCTGGTGAACTGCGCTTTTGTTTATACATTACACCTTTAATAATTTTATTGATGGTCTTATATTGTGCCTGGTGGTGTTTTGGTGAACGTTTATCTGGTTTGTTGATTTAAAGAGGACCGGCGCTTGTTTTTTACGCGTAAAACGAATCATCGTCTGGTGAACGTTTAATTCACAATACGCTGAAGGTTGTAACAACTTTGCTAGATATTTTTAATGAAAGTATTTAATAGCTAAATGAGTTTTATTTTATGCAAGGAATATTCTTAGATCTGTTAATTTAATTAAAGCGCCAACCAGCATTTAAAGTGGCCTGAGATAATACTGATTAACGCTTATAAATATTGTGGTTTTCGGTTAGAATATCGCCGTTAATACCGACATATGGCTATGCCAGGTAGCTTATTTCTTTATTAATACATTGTTATTGCAGGTTTTTGTTCTGCCTGAGCCCGATGGCAAGGTTTGTCGCCGGTGAGGATGCAGACAATGGTCATTGACGGCTATTTTTTGCGTCACATCACAAAAACAAATGCGTCGTAATTAAAAGCGCTTAGGCGTACGAGCAAAATATTACTCTGAAATTCCGCGCATTTGCTGCGGATGAGTGCTTTCTAATGCAATAACGTTCGTCCAGTTGTTCATCCGTCCGTCTCTGGCGGGTAACGCGAAGCTTAAGGATTAGCCGGAAGCCTGGAGCACAGTATCAACAAGGCAGGTAAGCATTAGCCGCCTGAATGTGAAGCAAATATGATAAATGAAAATCGTTCGATACTAAATTTAGACCTCGATCTCTTGAGAACCTTTGTTGCCGTCGCCGATCTCAGTACCTTTGCCGCTGCCGCCGTCGCGGTGCGCCGGACCCAGTCAGCGGTGAGCCAGCAGATGCAGCGGCTGGAGCAGCTGGTTGGCAAAGAACTTTTTGCTCGCCACGGGCGCAATAAGCTTCTGACCGAGCAGGGCATTCAGCTGCTGGGCTATGCGCGGAAAATTCTGCGCTTTAATGATGAAGCCTGTATGTCGCTCATGTTTGGCAGCCTGCAGGGAACGCTGACCGTGGGAGCCTCTGATGAGACGGCGGATACCATTTTACCGTGCCTGTTAAACCGGATTGGTAGTTTTTATCCCAGGCTGACGCTGGAAATCAAAGTCCTCAAACACCTTGATATCGTCGATATGCTGAAGAGCGGGGCAATCGATCTTGCGCTGACGACCCGACAAACCAAGGGTTCCGACATGCTGACGCTGCGCACGTCGCCAACGCTGTGGTACTGCGCAGCGGATTATGTCCTCCCTCAGGGCGAGTCTGTCCCGCTTGTTTTGCTGGATGCCCCGGATCCGTTTCGGGAAGAGATCGTTGAGGTACTCAACGCCGCCGGCGTTGCGTGGCATCTTTCCCATGCGGCAAGCTCAATGGCGGGGGTGAAGGCGGCGGTGAAAGCCGGGCTTGGCGTGACCGTGCAGCCGGTAGAGATGATGAGCCCCGAATTTCGCGTACCGGGCCGGAGTGACGGTTTACCCGTGCTGCCGGATACCCGCTACATGCTGAACTGCAATCCGCAGAAGGCAAGCGAGCTGACGCAGGCCATTTTTCAGTCGCTGAGCGCAGAGTACCAGCCGTGGTCCACGCAACGCGTTTATACTCCTGAAGGGGGAGATAATTCCCTTATTTCCTGAGCGGGAAAAGCTAACAAACATCACAAAAACTGGTAACAAAATGTAAGTGTAAAAACGAACCCCAGACGTGTGAAATTGCCGCTGCGGTTCGTTTTTTTCAAATTTTATTGATTAATAGAAACTTTTGTTGATTTATTTTGAGCTAAATCAGTAGGTTAGATCCGCTCCTCCTCTCATTTCTCGACTTTTCTCTGCACTTTCAATACTTCCTGCTAATGTTAAAAAACCATCTGGTTTGTTGCTGTTTTCTTGGTTGAATTAACAAAAGCGTGTCGCAGATCAAGAAAATACCCCTCCTTAGGGGGAGGAATCGTGTCTGAATCCTGTCAAAATAGGCGGGCCATTTTGATTTACGGCGGAAACGGACACGATTCAACAACACTAAAGCCGAACAGTATGCAAGGTTATTCCGCATGAAAGGGCATTTAATGTTAATGAAAAAAATCCAATGTAAATTAATGTTGTGAAAACTTTTGTTAAAGTTGACAAAAGGTTAATGAAAGGAGTAAAAAGCCACCGCAACTGGCCTTCCACATCACCCAGGGACGCTTTTTTGCACGGCTATTTTTTTATTCCTCCCCGTGAAACGCTGTGGCGTTCATCTGCCAGTAAGAGCAGAGGGTTTTAGCGCTACACTTTTTTGGTTAAGCAATGCGTATGTCAACATCCACTGAAGTCATCGCTCATCATTGGGCATTCGCTATATTTCTCATCATCGCTATCGGCCTGTGCTGCCTGATGCTCGTCGGCGGCTGGTACCTTGGCGGACGCGCGCGCGCGCGAAGCAAGAACACGCCGTTTGAATCCGGGATCGACTCCGTCGGTTCGGCTCGCTTACGTCTTTCTGCGAAGTTTTATCTGGTTGCCATGTTCTTCGTTATCTTCGACGTGGAAGCCCTGTATCTCTACGCATGGTCGACTTCTATCCGTGAAAGCGGCTGGGTCGGCTTTGTGGAAGCCGCAATTTTCATTTTAGTGCTACTGGCTGGTCTGGTTTACCTCGTTCGTATCGGCGCACTGGACTGGACGCCTGCGCGCTCCCGTCGCACGCTGGTTAACCCGGAAACAGACAGTCCCACTAACCGTCATACGCAGTAAAAGCGAGGCAATAAGATGGATTATACGCTCACCCGCATCGATCCTAACGGTGAGAACGACCGTTACCCCCTGCAAAAACAGGAGATCGTAACCGACCCCCTGGAGCAAGAAGTCAATAAAAGCGTGTATATGGGGAAACTCGAACACGCCTTGCATGACATGGTGAACTGGGGCCGTAAGAACTCAATCTGGCCTTACAACTTCGGCCTTTCTTGCTGCTACGTGGAAATGGTGACGTCATTCACCGCGGTGCATGACGTTGCGCGCTTTGGTGCAGAAGTATTACGTGCCTCCCCGCGTCAGGCTGACCTGATGGTGGTCGCCGGCACCTGCTTTACTAAAATGGCGCCGGTCATTCAGCGTCTTTATGACCAGATGCTGGAGCCGAAGTGGGTTATCTCGATGGGCGCATGCGCCAACTCCGGCGGAATGTACGATATTTACTCTGTCGTCCAGGGCGTGGATAAGTTTATTCCGGTCGATGTTTACATCCCGGGCTGCCCGCCGCGTCCGGAAGCTTATATGCAGGCGCTGATGCTGCTGCAGGAATCCATTGGTAAAGAACGCCGTCCGCTCTCGTGGGTGGTTGGCGATCAGGGCGTGTACCGCGCCAATATGCAGTCGGAACGCGAGCGTAAACGCGGCGAACGTATTGCAGTGACCAATCTGCGGACTCCGGACGAGATTTAACTTGCGCCTGCGGGCGGGATAAAAACTTCGCAAATCAATCTACTACAGCGCGAAGCCTCGCCGGCAGTCACCACGGACCTTTTGCAATGGTGAACAATATGACCGATTTAACCGCGCATGACGCCGCACCAGCCTGGCAAACCCGCGATCACCTTGATGACCCGGTGATCGGCGAACTGCGCAACCGTTTTGGGCCGGATGCCTTTACCGTTCAGCCAACCCGCACCGGCGTTCCGGTGGTTTGGGTGAAGCGTGAACAGCTGCTTGAGGTGGGTGATTTCCTGAAGAAATTGCCGAAGCCTTACGTGATGCTGTTTGACCTGCACGGCATGGACGAACGTCTGCGCACGCACCGCGACGGTTTACCCGCCGCGGATTTTTCCGTTTTCTATCATCTGATTTCAATAGACCGCAACCGCGACATCATGCTCAAGGTTGCCTTGTCTGAAAACGATCTGCATCTGCCGACCTTCACCAAACTGTTCCCTAACGCCAACTGGTATGAGCGTGAAACCTGGGAGATGTTTGGCGTGACCTTCGATGGTCACCCGAATCTGCGCCGCATCATGATGCCGCCGACCTGGGAAGGTCACCCGCTGCGTAAAGACTACCCGGCGCGCGCCACCGAATTTGACCCGTTTGAGCTGACCAAAGCCAAACAGGATCTGGAAATGGAAGCGCTGACCTTTAAACCGGAAGAGTGGGGCATGAAGCGCGGGACCGAAAACGAGGACTTCATGTTCCTTAACCTCGGCCCGAACCACCCCTCCGCTCACGGTGCGTTCCGTATTATTCTACAGCTTGATGGCGAAGAGATCGTCGACTGCGTGCCAGATATCGGCTACCACCACCGCGGCGCCGAGAAAATGGGCGAGCGCCAGTCCTGGCACAGCTACATTCCGTATACCGACCGTATTGAATATCTCGGCGGCTGCGTTAACGAAATGCCTTACGTGCTGGCGGTTGAGAAACTGGCGGGGATAACCGTGCCGGATCGCGTCAACGTGATCCGCGTGATGCTCTCCGAGCTGTTCCGTATCAACAGCCATCTGCTGTACATCTCTACCTTTATTCAGGACGTCGGGGCGATGACGCCGGTGTTCTTTGCCTTTACCGACCGTCAAAAGATCTACGATCTGGTGGAAGCGATTACCGGTTTCCGTATGCACCCGGCCTGGTTCCGTATCGGCGGCGTCGCGCACGACCTGCCCCGCGGCTGGGATCGCCTGCTGCGCGAATTCCTCGAGTGGATGCCGAAGCGTCTGGATTCCTATGAGAAAGCCGCGCTGCGCAACACCATCCTCATCGGTCGTTCGAAAGGGGTTGCCGCCTACAACGCGAAAGAGGCGCTGGAGTGGGGCACCACCGGCGCGGGCCTGCGCGCGACCGGCATCGGCTTCGACGTACGTAAATGGCGTCCCTATTCTGGCTATGAAAACTTCGACTTTGAGATCCCGACCGGCGGTGGCGTCTCCGACTGCTACACCCGCGTGATGCTGAAAGTGGAAGAGCTGCGCCAGAGCCTGCGCATTCTTCAGCAGTGCCTCGATAACATGCCGGAAGGCCCGTTCAAGGCGGATCATCCGCTGACGACGCCACCGCCAAAAGAGCGCACGCTGCAGCATATCGAAACCCTGATTACGCACTTCCTGCAGGTTTCCTGGGGCCCGGTCATGCCGGCGCAAGAATCCTTCCAGATGATTGAAGCGACCAAGGGTATTAACAGTTACTACCTGACCAGCGACGGCAGCACCATGAGCTACCGTACCCGCGTGCGCACGCCAAGCTTCGCGCACCTGCAGCAGATCCCGGCCGCTATTCGCGGCAGTCTGGTCTCCGACCTGATTGTCTATCTGGGTAGTATCGATTTTGTTATGTCAGACGTGGACCGCTAATTATGCACGAGAATCAACAACCACAAACCGAGGCTTTTGAGCTGAGTGCGGCAGAGCGTGAGGCGATTGAGCACGAGAAGCACCACTACGAAGACCCGCGTGCGGCGTCCATTGAAGCGCTGAAGATCGTTCAGAAGCAGCGCGGCTGGGTGCCGGACGGCGCAATCTACGCTATCGCCGATGTGCTGGGGATCCCGGCCAGCGACGTAGAAGGCGTTGCGACCTTCTACAGCCAGATTTTCCGCCAGCCGGTGGGTCGTCACGTGATTCGCTACTGCGACAGCGTGGTGTGCCACATCACCGGGTTCCAGGGCATTCAGTCGGCGATTGAGAAGAAGCTGGATATCAAACCGGGTCAAACCACCTTTGATGGCCGCTTCACTCTGCTGCCGACCTGCTGCCTGGGCAACTGCGACAAGGGGCCGACCATGATGATTGATGAGGACACTCACAGTTATCTGACGCCGGAAGCGATTCCTGACCTCCTGGAGCGGTATAAATGAAAACCATTATTCGTACTGCCGAAACCCATCCGTTAACCTGGCGTCTGCGCGACGACAAACAGCCGGTATGGCTGGATGAATACCAGAGTAAAAACGGCTACGCCGGGGCGCGTAAAGCGCTCTCCGGCATGGCGCCGGATGAAATCGTCACTGCGGTAAAAGACGCCGGCCTGAAGGGGCGCGGCGGCGCGGGCTTTTCCACCGGTCTGAAGTGGAGCCTGATGCCGAAAGACGAGTCCATGAACATCCGTTACCTGCTGTGTAACGCCGATGAAATGGAGCCGGGCACCTATAAAGACCGCCTGCTGATGGAACAGCTGCCGCACCTGCTGGTGGAAGGCATGCTGATCTCCGCGTTCGCGCTGAAAGCCTGGCGCGGCTATATCTTCCTGCGCGGCGAATATATCGAAGCGGCGCAGCATCTGCGCCGGGCCATTGCCGAAGCGACCGAAGCGGGCCTGTTGGGTAAAAATATCCTTGGCACCGGTTTTGACTTCGAACTGTTTGTGCACACCGGGGCAGGGCGCTATATCTGCGGCGAAGAAACCGCGCTGATTAACTCCCTCGAAGGCCGCCGCGCCAACCCACGTTCGAAGCCGCCGTTCCCGGCTAGCTCCGGCGTCTGGGGCAAACCGACCTGCGTAAACAACGTTGAAACCCTATGCAACGTTCCGGCGATTCTGGCCAACGGCGTCGAGTGGTATCAGAACATTTCGACCAGTAAAGACGCCGGCACCAAGCTGATGGGTTTCTCCGGCCGCGTGAAGAACCCGGGCGTCTGGGAGCTGCCGTTCGGCACCACCGCGCGCGAGATCCTCGAAGAGTACGCGGGCGGCATGCGCGATGGCCTGAAGTTCAAAGCCTGGCAGCCGGGCGGCGCGGGCACCGACTTCCTGACCGAAGCGCATCTCGACCTACCGATGGAGTTCGAAAGCATTGGTAAAGCGGGAAGCCGTCTGGGCACCGCGCTGGCGATGGCGGTTGACCATGAGATCGGCATGGTGCCGCTGGTACGCAACCTGGAAGAGTTCTTTGCCCGTGAGTCCTGCGGCTGGTGTACGCCTTGCCGTGACGGTCTGCCGTGGAGCGTGAAAATTCTGCGCGCTCTCGAGCGCGGCGAAGGCCAGCCGGGGGATATCGAGACGCTTGAGCAACTGTGTCGATTCCTCGGTCCGGGTAAAACCTTCTGCGCGCACGCGCCGGGTGCGGTTGAGCCGCTACAGAGCGCGATTAAATATTTCCGCGAAGAATTCGAAGCTGGCATTAAACAGCAGTTCAGCAATACCCATGCAATCAACGGGATTCAGCCGAACCTGCTTAAGACGCGCTGGTAATCTAAAGGTTTTTTTATTTTGGAAGCACGCTAATGGCTACGATTCATGTAGACGGCAAAGAGTACGAGGTCAACGGAGCGGACAACCTGCTAGAAGCTTGTCTCTCTTTGGGCCTTGATATTCCTTACTTTTGCTGGCATCCGGCGCTGGGAAGCGTTGGTGCTTGCCGCCAGTGTGCGGTGAAGCAATATCAGAACGCGGAAGACACGCGTGGCCGCCTGGTGATGTCCTGTATGACACCGGCATCCGACGGCACTTTTATTTCCATCGACGACGCAGAAGCGAAGCAGTTCCGCGAAAGCGTAGTTGAGTGGCTGATGACCAACCACCCGCACGACTGTCCGGTGTGCGAAGAGGGCGGCAACTGCCACTTACAGGATATGACCGTAATGACCGGTCATAGCTTCCGTCGCTACCGCTTTACCAAGCGTACCCACCGCAACCAGGATCTGGGGCCGTTCATCTCTCACGAAATGAACCGCTGCATCGCCTGCTACCGCTGCGTTCGCTACTACAAAGACTATGCCGACGGTACCGACCTGGGCGTCTACGGCGCTCACGACAACGTCTACTTTGGCCGTCCGGAAGACGGTACGCTGGAAAGCGAGTTCTCCGGTAACCTGGTGGAAGTCTGTCCGACCGGCGTCTTTACCGATAAAACGCACTCCGAGCGCTATAACCGTAAGTGGGACATGCAGTTTGCGCCAAGCATCTGCCAGCAGTGTTCCATCGGCTGTAACATCAGCCCCGGCGAGCGCTACGGCGAACTGCGTCGTATCGAAAACCGTTATAACGGTACCGTTAACCGCTACTTCCTCTGCGACCGCGGTCGTTTCGGCTATGGCTATGTCAATCTGAAAGATCGTCCGCGTCAGCCGGTTCAGCGCCGCGGCGACGATCTGATCGCCCTCAACGCCGAACAGGCGATGCAGGGGGCGGCAGATATTCTGCGCCAGTCGAAGAAGGTGATTGGTATCGGCTCCCCGCGCGCCAGCATTGAAAGCAACTTTGCGCTGCGCGAGCTGGTCGGCGCCGAAAACTTCTATACCGGCATCGCCAAGGGCGAACAGGCGCGCCTGCAGATGATGCTGAAAGTGCTGCGCGAAGGCGGTATTCATACCCCGGCGCTGCGCGAGATCGAATCCTACGATGCGGTGCTGATCCTCGGTGAGGACATCACCCAGACCGGCGCGCGTATCGCGCTGGCGGTGCGTCAGGCGGTGAAAGGCAAAGCGCGTGAAATGGCGGCGGCGCAGAAAGTCGCCGACTGGCAGATCGCCGCGATCCTTAACATCGGCCAGCGCGCGAAGCATCCGCTGTTCGTGACCAATATCGACGACACGCGTCTTGATGATATCGCCGCATGGACCTACCGCGCGCCGGTGGAAGATCAGGCGCGTCTTGGCTTCGCCATCGCCCACGCGCTGGACGATAGCGCGCCGGCGGTCGAAGGGCTGAGCAGCGAGCTGAAAGGCAAAATCGACGTGATCGTTCAGGCGTTAGCCGGAGCGAAAAAACCGCTGATTGTTTCCGGAACCAACGCCGGCAGCATCGAGGTAATTCAGGCCGCCGCCAACGTGGCGAAAGCCCTGAAAGGCCGCGGTGCTGACGTTGGCGTGACCATGGTTGCCCGGGCAGTGAACAGCGTAGGCCTCGGGATGATCGGAGGCGGCTCGCTTGAAGAGGCGCTGAGTGAACTGGAGACCGGTAACGCCGATGCGGTTATCGTGCTGGAAAACGACCTGCACCGCCACGCTTCAGCCGCCCGCGTTGACGCGGCGCTGGCGAAAGCGCCGCTGGTCATGGTGGTTGACCATCAGCGTACGGCGATTATGGAAAAAGCGCATCTGGTGCTCTCCGCGGCAAGCTTCGCGGAAAGCGACGGTACCGTGGTCAACAACGAAGGTCGCGCCCAGCGCTTCTTCCAGGTTTACGACCCGGCCTACTACGATGCGAAAACCGTGATGCTGGAAAGCTGGCGCTGGCTGCACTCATTGCACAGCACCGTTAACAACCGCCAGGTTGACTGGACGCAGCTGGACCACGTGATTGACGCCGCCATTGCCGCGCTACCGCAGCTGGCCGGTATCAAAGACGCCGCGCCGGATGCGACCTTCCGCATTCGCGGTCAGAAGCTGGCCCGTGAACCGCACCGCTATAGCGGTCGTACGGCGATGCGCGCCAACATCAGCGTGCATGAACCCCGTCAGCCGCAGGATAAAGACACCATGTTTGCCTTCTCCATGGAAGGGAACAACCAGCCGTCCGCGCCGCGCTCGCAAGTTCCCTTTGCGTGGGCTCCGGGCTGGAACTCCCCGCAGGCGTGGAACAAGTTCCAGGATGAAGTGGGCGGTAAACTGCGCCACGGCGATCCGGGCGTGCGTCTGATTGAAGCCTCCGCCAGCGGTCTTGAGTACTTTACCGCGGTACCGGCAAGCTTCCAGGCTGAAGAAGGGAAATGGCGTATCGCGCCTTACTACCATCTGTTCGGCAGCGACGAGCTGTCGCAGCGTGCTCCGGTATTCCAGAGCCGCATGCCGCAGCCGTACGTTAAGCTGAACCCGGCAGATGCCGCGAAGCTTGGCGTGAACGAAGGGGCGATGGTTTCCTTCAGCGTTGATGGCCAGGCGCTTAGCCTGCCGCTGGTAATCTCGGCGGGGCTGACGGCAGGGCAGGTTGGCTTACCGATGGGCATGCCAGGGATTGCGCCGGTGCTGACCGGAGCGCGTATTGATACTCTGCAGGAGGCGAAAGCATGAGTTGGTTAACTCCCGATCTCATCGACATTCTGTTAGGCATCCTTAAGGCGGTAGTGATTCTGCTGGTGGTGGTGACCTGCGGCGCGTTTATGAGCTTTGGCGAACGTCGTCTGCTGGGCCTGTTCCAGAACCGTTACGGGCCTAACCGCGTGGGCTGGGGCGGTTCGCTGCAGCTCGTCGCCGACATGATCAAAATGTTCTTTAAAGAGGACTGGGTTCCGCGCTTCTCGGATCGCGTGATCTTTACTCTGGCGCCGGTGATCGCCTTTACTTCGCTGCTGCTGGCCTTCGCCATTGTGCCGGTCAGCCCGACGTGGGTGGTGGCCGATCTGAACATCGGGATCCTGTTCTTCCTGATGATGGCAGGTCTGGCGGTCTATGCGGTGCTGTTCGCCGGCTGGTCGAGCAACAACAAATACTCGCTGCTTGGCGCGATGCGTGCTTCTGCCCAGACCCTGAGCTACGAAGTGTTCCTCGGGCTTTCCCTGATGGGCGTGGTGGCGCAGGCCGGTTCATTCAACATGACCGATATCGTCAACAACCAGGCGCATCTGTGGAACGTCATCCCTCAGTTCTTCGGCTTCGTGACCTTTGCGATCGCGGGCGTAGCGGTATGTCACCGTCACCCGTTTGACCAACCGGAAGCGGAACAGGAGCTGGCTGACGGTTATCACATCGAATACTCCGGCATGAAGTTCGGTCTGTTCTTCGTCGGTGAATATATCGGGATTGTTACCGTATCGGCGCTGATTGTGACGCTGTTCTTCGGCGGCTGGAATGGCCCATGGTTACCTCCTTTCATCTGGTTCGCGCTGAAAACCGCGTTCTTTATGATGATGTTCATTTTGATCCGCGCATCATTACCGCGTCCGCGCTATGACCAGGTAATGTCCTTTGGCTGGAAGGTATGCCTGCCGTTAACGCTGATCAACTTGTTGGTAACGGCGGCTGTCATTCTCTGGCAGGCGCAATAAGGGGTGAATTGACCATGACCTTAAAAGAATTATTGGTAGGGTTTGGCACCCAGGTCCGCAGTATCTGCATGATCGGGATGCACGCCTTTGCCAAACGTGAAACTCGGATGTACCCGGAAGAGCCGGTATATCTGCCGCCGCGCTACCGTGGCCGCATCGTGCTGACGCGCGATCCGGACGGCGAAGAGCGCTGCGTTGCCTGTAACCTGTGTGCGGTAGCCTGTCCGGTAGGCTGTATCTCTCTGCAAAAAGCGGAGACCAAAGACGGCCGCTGGTACCCGGAGTTTTTCCGCATCAACTTCTCGCGCTGCATTTTCTGCGGCCTGTGCGAAGAAGCGTGCCCGACCACGGCGATTCAGTTGACCCCGGACTTTGAGCTGGGCGAATACAAACGTCAGGATCTGGTGTACGAAAAAGAGGATCTGCTGATTTCCGGTCCGGGTAAATACCCGGAATATAACTTCTACCGGATGGCGGGTATGGCAATCGACGGCAAAGATAAGGGCGAAGCAGAGAACGAAGCTAAGCCTATCGACGTCAAGAGCCTGTTACCGTAAGGAGAGGGCAATGGAATTCGCTTTTTATATCTGTGGCCTGATAGCCATCCTCGCAACCCTGCGGGTGATCACCCACACCAATCCGGTGCACGCGCTGCTGTACCTGATCATTTCGCTGTTGGCGATCGCCGGGGTGTTCTTCTCCTTAGGGGCTTATTTCGCCGGTGCGCTGGAAATTATCGTCTACGCCGGGGCCATCATGGTGCTGTTCGTGTTCGTGGTGATGATGCTCAACCTGGGCGGCAGCGAAATCGAGCAGGAGCGCCAGTGGCTGAAACCTGGGATCTGGATCGGTCCGGCCATTCTCGCAGCGGTACTGCTGGTGGTTATCGTTTACGCCATCCTCGGCATTAACGATCAGGGTATCGACGGCGCGGCGATTAACGCCAAAGAGGTCGGTATTGCGCTGTTTGGTCCGTACGTTCTGGCGGTGGAGCTGGCCTCCATGCTGCTGCTCGCGGGCCTGGTTGTTGCCTTCCATATCGGCCGTGAAGAGCGCGTCGGGGAAGTGCTGAGCAACCGTCCGAACGACAGCGATAAAAGAAAAACGGAGGAACACGCATGATCCCCTTAACACATGGACTGATCCTCGCCTCTGTCCTGTTTGTCCTCGGCCTGACGGGGCTGGTCATCCGCCGCAATCTGCTGTTTATGCTGATTAGCCTGGAGATCATGATCAATGCCGCGGCGCTGGCTTTCGTGGTTGCAGGGAGCTACTGGGGCCAGACCGATGGCCAGATAATGTATATCCTCGCCATCACCCTCGCCGCCGCGGAAGCGAGTATCGGCCTGGCGCTGCTGCTGCAGCTCCATCGTCGTCGCCAGAACCTGAACATCGATTCAGTAAGTGAGTTGCGCGGATGAACATGCTTGCCTTAACCATTCTTTTGCCATTGATTGGCTTTGTTTTGCTGGCCTTCTCTCGCGGCCGCTGGTCGGAAAACTTATCCGCCACCGTAGGGGTAGGCTCGGTAGGCCTGGCGGCGCTGGTCACGGCGTTTGTCGGCGTTGACTTCTTCGCCAACGGCAAACAGGCGGTCAGCGTGCCGCTGTGGACCTGGATGTCGGTGGGCGACTTCAACGTCGGCTTCAACCTGGTGCTGGACGGTCTCTCTCTGACCATGCTGTCCGTGGTGACCGGCGTCGGCTTCCTGATCCATATGTTCGCCTCCTGGTACATGCGCGGCGAAGAGGGCTACTCCCGCTTCTTCGCCTATACCAACCTGTTTATCGCCAGCATGGTGGTTCTGGTGCTCGCTGATAACCTGCTGCTGATGTATCTCGGCTGGGAAGGCGTGGGCCTGTGCTCCTATCTGCTGATCGGCTTCTATTACACCGATCCAAAGAACGGCGCGGCGGCGATGAAAGCCTTTGTGGTGACCCGCGTCGGCGACGTGTTCCTGGCGTTCGCGCTGTTCATTCTCTACAACGAGCTGGGCACCCTGAACTTCCGCGAAATGGTTGAACTGGCGCCTGCGCACTTCGAAGCCGGTAATAACATGCTGTGGTGGGCAACCCTGATGCTGCTGGGCGGCGCGGTGGGTAAATCCGCGCAGCTGCCGTTGCAGACCTGGCTTGCGGACGCGATGGCCGGCCCAACCCCGGTCTCCGCGCTGATCCACGCTGCCACCATGGTGACCGCCGGCGTCTACCTGATTGCGCGTACCCATGGCCTGTTCCTGATGACCCCGGAAATTCTGCATCTGGTGGGTATTGTCGGAGCGGTAACGCTGGTGCTGGCAGGCTTCGCCGCGCTGGTGCAGACCGATATCAAACGCGTGCTCGCGTATTCCACCATGAGCCAGATTGGCTACATGTTCCTCGCGCTCGGCGTGCAGGCGTGGGATGCGGCGATTTTCCATCTGATGACCCATGCGTTCTTTAAAGCGCTGCTGTTCCTGTCGTCCGGTTCGGTGATTCTGGCCTGCCACCACGAACAGAATATCTTCAAGATGGGCGGCCTGCGTAAGTCTATTCCGCTGGTATACGTCTGCTTCCTGGTGGGGGGCGCGGCGCTGTCCGCGCTGCCGCTGGTGACGGCAGGCTTCTTCAGTAAGGATGAGATTCTGGCGGGCGCGATGGCGAACGGTCATCTGAATCTGATGGTTGCCGGCCTGGTCGGGGCGTTTATGACTTCCCTGTACACCTTCCGTATGATTTTCATCGTGTTCCACGGCAAAGAACAAATTCACGCTCACGCAGGGAAGGGGATTACCCATCATCTGCCGCTGATTGTGCTGCTGGTGCTCTCGACCTTCGTTGGCGCGCTGATTGTGCCGCCGCTGGAAGGCGTACTGCCGCAGACCACCGAGCTTGATCACGGACGCGTCATGACGCTGGAAATTGCCTCCGGGGTGATTGCTATCGCCGGTATTCTGATTGCCGCCTGGCTGTGGCTGGGTAAACGCACGCTGGTGACGTCGATTGCCAACAGCGCGCCGGGTCGTCTGCTCGGTACCTGGTGGTACAACGCCTGGGGCTTTGACTGGCTGTATGACAAGGTGTTCGTTAAGCCGTTCCTCGGCGTGGCGTGGCTGCTGAAGAGCGATCCGCTGAATGCCCTGATGAACATTCCGGCGATCCTTTCCCGCTTCGCAGGCAAAGGCCTGGTGGTGAGCGAGAATGGCTATCTGCGCTGGTATGTGGCTTCTATGGGCATCGGCGCTGTCGTGGTGCTGGCGCTGCTGATGGTATTGCGTTGAGTTTGAGGATTGTGGGCGTTGTCGGTTAACCCGACTTACAAGCAGTAGGCCCGGCAAGCATAGCGCTGCCGGGCAATAACACCCGCAATCCGAAGTGAATTTTCTGTGAGAATTCGTTGAAAATCGGTCCTGAACGGGACTTTAACAAGGAATAAAGATCGCCATGTTATTACCCTGGCTAATATTAATTCCCTTCATCGGCGGCTTCCTGTGCTGGCAGACTGAACGCTTTGGCGTGAAGATGCCGCGCTGGATCGCGCTGATCACTATGGGATTGACGTTTCTGCTTGGCCTGCAGTTGTGGATGCAGGGCGGCTATTCTCTCACGCAATCTACCGGTATTCCGCAGTGGCAGTCGGAATTCGTGATGCCGTGGATCCCGCGATTCGGGATTAGCATTCATCTGGCTATCGACGGTCTGTCGCTGCTGATGGTGGTGCTGACCGGGCTGCTGGGCGTGCTGGCGGTGCTCTGTTCATGGCGCGAAATCGAGAAATATCAGGGTTTTTTCCATCTTAACCTGATGTGGATCCTGGGCGGCGTGATCGGCGTATTCCTGGCTATCGACCTGTTCCTGTTCTTCTTCTTCTGGGAAATGATGCTGGTGCCGATGTACTTCCTGATCGCGCTGTGGGGCCATAAGGCTTCCGACGGTAAAACGCGTATCACGGCGGCAACCAAGTTCTTCATTTATACCCAGGCGAGCGGCCTGGTGATGCTGATATCCATCCTGGCGCTGGCGTTTGTGCACTTCAACGCTACCGGCGTATGGACCTTCAACTATGAAGAGCTGCTGAAGACGCCGATGTCCCACGGCGTGGAATACCTGCTGATGCTGGGCTTCTTTATCGCTTTCGCGGTAAAAATGCCGGTGGTTCCGCTGCACGGCTGGCTGCCGGATGCGCACTCTCAGGCGCCGACCGCGGGTTCCGTTGACCTCGCGGGGATCCTGTTGAAAACCGCGGCCTACGGCCTGCTGCGTTTTGCGCTGCCGCTGTTTCCGAACGCTTCCGCCGAATTTGCCCCCATCGCGATGTGGCTGGGCGTCATCGGTATCTTCTACGGCGCGTGGATGGCCTTTAGCCAGTACGATATCAAGCGTCTGATTGCATACACCTCCGTTTCCCACATGGGCTTCGTGCTGATTGCTATCTACACCGGCAGCCAGCTGGCTTATCAGGGCGCGGTGATTCAGATGATTGCTCACGGTCTGTCCGCTGCCGGCCTGTTTATTCTTTGCGGTCAGCTTTACGAGAGACTGCATACGCGCGATATGCGTCAGATGGGCGGTCTGTGGAGCAAGATCAAGTGGCTACCCGCGCTGTCGATGTTTTTTGCGGTCGCGACCCTCGGGATGCCGGGTACCGGTAACTTCGTCGGTGAATTTATGATTCTGTTCGGCAGCTATAAAACCGTGCCGGTGATTACCGTTATTTCGACCTTTGGTCTGGTGTTCGCTTCCGTGTACTCGCTGTCGATGCTGCATCGCGCGTACTTTGGTAAAGCAAAAAGCGAAATCGCCGCGAAAGCGTTGCCGGGAATGTCCCTGCGTGAACTGTCGATCATCCTGCTGCTGGTCGTTCTGCTGGTGCTGCTGGGCTTCTTCCCGCAGCCGATTCTGGACACCTCGCACTCTGCGATGAGCAACATTCAGCAGTGGTTTGTTAATTCTGTTTCTACTACAAGGCCGTAATTCGCCATGACAATAACTCCACAACAACTGATCGCACTGCTACCGCTGCTGATCGTCGGCTTGACGGTGGTGGTTGTGATGCTCTCCATTGCGTGGCGACGCAATCATTTCCTCAATGCCACGCTGTCGGTTCTCGGCCTGAACGCCGCGCTGATATCACTCTGGTTCGTGGGTCAGAACGGAGCGATGGACGTCACGCCGCTGATTCGCGTTGACGGTTACGCGATGCTCTATACCGGGCTGGTGCTGCTGGCGAGCCTCGCCACCTGTACTTTCGCCTACCCGTGGCTTGAGGGTTACAAGGACAACAAAGAAGAGTTCTATCTTCTGGTGCTGATCGCCGCGCTGGGCGGCATTCTGCTGGCGGGCGCTAACCATCTGGCGGCGCTGTTCCTCGGCATCGAACTGATTTCGCTGCCGCTGTTCGGCCTGGTGGGCTACGCCTTCCGCCAGAAACGTTCGCTGGAAGCCAGTATCAAATATACGATTCTGTCCGCCGTTGCCTCTTCGTTCCTGCTGTTCGGTATGGCGCTGGTGTATGCCAACTCCGGTAACCTCTCCTTCCTTGCGCTCGGTAAGAGCCTGACGGATGGTATGCTGCACGAGCCGCTGCTGCTGGCTGGTCTCGGTCTGATGATTGTCGGTCTCGGCTTTAAGCTGTCGCTGGTGCCGTTCCATCTGTGGACGCCGGACGTATACCAGGGCGCGCCTGCTCCGGTTTCCACCTTCCTGGCGACCGCCAGTAAAATCGCCATCTTTGGCGTGGTCATGCGCCTGTTCCTCTATATGCCGGTGGGCGACAGCGAGGCGGTACGCGTGGTGCTGGGCCTGATCGCCTTTGCTTCGATTATCTTCGGGAACCTGATGGCCCTGAGCCAGACCAATATTAAACGTCTGCTCGGCTACTCTTCCATTTCTCACCTTGGCTATCTGCTGGTGGCGCTGATTGCTCTGCAGAGCGGTGAGATGTCGATGGAAGCGGTGGGCGTTTATCTGGCAGGGTACCTGTTCAGCAGCCTCGGCGCGTTCGGCGTGGTGAGCCTGATGTCCAGCCCGTACCGCGGCCCGGATGCCGATTCGCTCTACTCCTACCGCGGCCTGTTCTGGCATCGTCCGATTCTGTCGGCGGTAATGACGGTGATGATGCTGTCTCTTGCCGGTATTCCGATGACGCTGGGCTTTATCGGTAAGTTCTACGTGCTGGCGGTGGGCGTGCATGCGCACCTGTGGTGGCTGGTCGGCGCGGTAGTGGTGGGTTCAGCGATTGGCCTCTACTACTACCTGCGCGTGGCGGTGAGCCTCTATCTGAGCGCGCCGGAGAAACTGAATCGCGATGCGCCGTCTAACTGGCAGTACAGTGCCGGAGGCATCGTGGTGCTCATCTCCGCGCTGCTGGTGCTGGTGCTGGGCGTTTGGCCGCAGCCGCTCATCAGCATCGTACAATTGGCTACGCCGCTGATGTAATGCTATCTTTAGCCAGAGAAAAGGATCGCTTCGGCGGTCCTTTTTTTATCTACGCAAAGGCGCCAGGCGCTTTCTTTACTCTTTTTCGTATTATTCATGCTTTTTATCATATTAATCTCACTTTACGTTTCCACTCATCCTCTTATTTTCCGTACTATTATTACTACGCACGCTATTGTGTTTTGTAGATGGAGAAAGTGAATGAAAACAAGACGTAAGCATTTGACTGTCGGGGAGGTTCAGCGTTTGGTTGAAGCGGCCAGGCGGGGAGCAAACCCGGAGCGCGATGTCTGTTTACTGTGGATGTGTTTTAATCATGGTTGTCGAGTGAGCGAAATTCGTCACTGGAAGCTCTCTGATATCGATATTCAAAGCGGGGTCATTTATATTCGTCGACTGAAGAACGGCTTTTCAACCACTCATCCTATTTATAAACAAGAGGTAAAAGTACTCAACGAATGGCTGCGCGTGCGTAATAATTATCCCGGAAATAATTCTGGCTGGCTCTTTCTGTCACGAAATGGCCAGCCTTTATCCCGGCAGAGAATATACCAGATGATGAAGAACCTGAGCCTCGTCGCCCAGCTGGAAATTAACGCGCATCCGCATATGCTGCGCCACGCATGCGGTTTCGCGCTGGCTAATAAGGGGGTGGATACGCGATTAATTCAGGACTTTCTGGGACATCGGAATATTCAGCACACGGTTATCTATACAGCCAGTAATGATGCGAGGTTTAGAGAAGTTTGGTAAACGGAATAGTCATTTTGTATCAAACTGACTCCTATGCTATCCACAGGTAGTAACAATGTCAATTTATGATTAACAATATTTTTTACTATTATTTTCATATAGTTATATTAAGTATAGGTGTCATTTATTTTTTAATTGTTTTAATTGGCTTTATGTATGGTTTGTTCCGCCTCTCATTCTTTAGCTTTTTATCGTGTTTATTGGGATTTTTCCTGATAAATATGAAATCAAAAACGCCTTCCCTGGCAATTTATATTCTAATTAATTGAAGTGGTCATATTGATACATAATGACCACTTCAAAATATTATATCCATTTCATGGGTCAATGTTTTGTTGCGTTATTAATATCAAACGTAAATAAAAGGATGCGCAGGGTATTGCGCTTATAAGTTAATGCATCGACTGCATTGAAAAGGATAAATCATGAAAAAAACATTACTTGCTGCTGTTGTCGCCGGTTGCGCGGCGTTCTCTGGTGCTGCGCTGGCGGATGACGGTCAGGTGAAGTTTATCGGCGATATCATCGATGCGGGCTGCGACGTGGTGAACGACCTGTCCAACCCGCTGGAAGTTCAGATGGGGCAGATTGCCAAGACCGCGTTTAGCGGTACGGGGTCTACTGCGGCTGAACAGAATTTCGCGATTAAACTGGAAAACTGCCCGACTACCGTCACCAAAGCATCGGTACTGTTCTCCGGCGCTAACGTCAACGGTGATAATGATAAACTGCAGCTGACCGGAGCGGGTACCGATCCTGCCGTTGCCGAAGGCGTGGCCCTGCAGCTGGTTGACGCCAGCAGCAACGCGACGCTGCCGCTCTATACGCGTTCTGCCAGCCTGACCATCCCCGCTACCGGCAATATCGATCTGCCGTTCCGCGTCCGTTATATCCAGACTGAAAGCACTATCGTTGCGGGTAAAGCTGACGGTACAGCCAACTTTACCATCAGCTATAACTAATTTTCCGTCTATATGACAGTGTTAGCGAGCCCTATGTGGCTCGCTTTTCCAGGGAGCTGGAGATGCAAAAATACCTGAAAGTGCTAATAGCTGGATGGCTGTTGGTCGGCGCTGCGGCGCATGCGGGCGTGGTGACCGGCGGTACTCGTCTGATTTATCCCGGCGGTAAAAAAGAGTCCTCACTGAGCGTAACCAATAATGATGCTACGCCTTATCTCATTCAAAGCTGGGTTGAAAGTAATAAGGGCGCAGCCCCTTTTCTGTTAACGCCGCCTTTATTTCGCCTTGAGGGCGAGCAGCAAACCCGACTGCGGGTAATTTACAGCGGCGGCTTACCGGAAAATAAAGAAAGTATGTTCTGGATGAACATTAAAGCGATTCCCTCCTCGCAGGCTAAAGCCGGCGCCAATACTCTACAGATCGCTATCAAAACGCGCATCAAATTAATTTATCGACCTAAATCCGTTGAGGGAACGCCGGAGATGGTGACGGAGCAGCTTCGCTGGACGCGCAGCGGCAATACGCTACAGGTCATGAATCCCACCGCCTTTTATATGAATTTTGCCGAGGTCAAAGTGGGGGGCGCCGAAGTTAAAGAGGCCAATTGGGTGGGGCCGGGGGAAACGGCGCGCTTTCAACTGCCGGGCGTCAGCGCGGGCGCTTTGCAGTGGAAACTGATTAACGATTATGGCGGTACCGGCGCGCTGCACCACGCGAATTTGTAAAGGCTTTCAGGCCAGGGAGTTCCAGGGAAAATGAAAAATAATCATAATAAATGGCGGCTTAACCGGATAGCCGGCGCTCTGGCCGTTGCGCTGCTACCGCTGTGTGAAGATGTCCTGGCGCGGGAGGTTTTTAACCCGGCCCTGTTGGAAATGGACGGCCCTCATACGGGCGTCAGGGATTTATCCGCTTACGAGCAGGCTGGCGGACAGCTGCCGGGGACCTACCGGGTAGATATTTATCTTAATAACGTTTTTATGGACACCCGCGATGTGGTTTTTCAGCAGAGCAAAGGACCAGGAATAACGGAATTACAGCCTTGCCTGACGGTAGACGATCTGGCCGAATGGGGCGTGCGCGTCTCCCAATTTCCAGAGCTGGGCCGCAGAACGCCCGGCTGCGCGGATATCAGCGTGATACCGCAGGCAAAATCCGATTTTCGCTTCAGCCAGCAGCGCCTGCTATTGAGCTTCCCGCAGGCGGCGGTAGCCAGCGCCGCCCGCGGCTGGGTGGATCCGAAACAGTGGGATGAGGGGGTGCCGGCGATCCTGCTGAATTACTCCTTTAGCGGGGCAAATAACTGGTCACGTCAGAACGATGCGCCGGACAGCGATAACCAATACGTTAACCTGCGCCCCGGTATCAACGTCGGGCCGTGGCGTTTACGTAACTACACGACCTGGTCGCGCAGCAGCAGCGGGGGAGAGTCCAGTAATAGTTGGGACACGGTTTATACCTATGCGCAGCGCAACATCAAATCGATACAGGGGGTGATGACGCTGGGCGATAGCAGCACGGACGCCGACGTTTTTGAGGGCGTTCCCTTCCGCGGGGCGATGCTGGCTTCCGATGACGATATGCTGCCGGAAAGCCTGCGCGGCTACGCGCCCGTCGTTCGCGGGATTGCGCGCACTAATGCTCAGGTCATTATTCGCCAGAACGGCTATGAGATTTACCAGACCTACGTCGCGCCTGGCGCTTTTGAAATTACCGATATGTACCCGACCGGCGGCTCGGGTGATTTAGCCGTCACCATCAAAGAGGCGGACGGCAGCGAGCAGAACCTGATCGTACCTTACGCTTCTCTCCCTGTCCTGCAGCGCGAAGGGCGTCTGAAATATAGCGTGACCTCCGGCGTGTATCGCGCCTATGACAACAGCATTGACGAAACGCCCCTCACGCAGGCGACGGCAATTTACGGCTTGCCCTGGGGGTTAACCCTGTACGGCGGCGGCCAGTTTAGCAGTAAATATCAGTCGGTGGCGCTGGGAATGGGGAAAAACCTCGGTGAACTGGGCGCCGTATCGACCGATATCATCCAGGCCTGGTCGACCCGACAGGATAAAGATAAAGAGAGCGGGCAGTCGGTACGTCTCCGTTACAGCAAAGATCTCCCGGGTCTGGGAACTAACGTAAGCCTGGCAGGCTATCGCTATGCGACCAGCGGTTACTGGGATATGCAGGAAGTGCTGGATACCTATCGGGATGACAACTACACGCCTTCTATTGAACGGCGGCGCAACCGCGGGGAGGTAACGATCAGCCAAAGCCTTGGCGAAGAAATGGGATCGCTGTCGCTGAGCTATATCCGCGAGGACTACTGGAATACCAGCCGCACCATGGAGTCAGTGGGCGTCGGATACAACAACAGCTGGCGCGGCATCAGCTATAGCATGAACTACAGCTATAACCGCAATACTACCGACCAGAACACCGGTAAGCGTAATGACGAAGATCACCTCTTTGCACTGAGCATCAGCGTGCCTTTGGGGGAATGGCTACCGAAGCCGGTTTATGCCAACTACTCCCTGAACAGCAGCAAAAATGGCTCCACCAGCAACAATCTGGGCCTCTCCGGCACCTTGCTGGAGCGTAATAACCTGAGCTGGAGCGTGCAGGAAGGCTACACCAGCCAGGGAAGAGGGGAGAGCGGCAGCGTCAATGCGGACTGGCGTGCAACCTATGCTGAACTTACCGGCGGCTACAGCCATGATAAATACAGCCATCGGCTGAACTACGCCCTGCGCGGCGGAGCGCTGGTACATGAAAACGGCCTGACGCTGGGCCAGCCTTTCGGCGAAACCGTCGCTCTCATCAAGGCGCCCGGCGCCGCCGGCGTCGGCGTGAATAGCCAGACAGGGGTCAGAACCGACTGGCGAGGCTATACCGTAGTGCCTTACGCCTCGCCGTATCGTAAGAATATCCTGACGCTCGATACCACGACGATGCCGGACGATGTCGACCTTGAGTTGGCGACGCAGACGGTCGTACCAACCCGTGGGGCGGTGGTTCGCGCAAATTATGCCACCAGCGTGGGTAACCGGGTACTGATGACGGTACGCCAGGAGAACGGGCAACCCCTGCCTTTCGGAGCCATGGTCAGCGTCCCCGGGGCGGCATCCTCTGAGCAGGCGTTTATCGTTGGCGATGGCGGGCAGGTCTACCTGACCGGACTGGAATCTAACGGCGTACTCAACGTGAAGTGGGGCTCCGGGGCGCAAGAACGCTGCCAGATCCACTATGCGCTGCCGTCAGCAAAAGAACTTACCGGCATTATTGTGGCCCAGGCGCAATGCCGATAATCGAAAGGATGCAGAGACAATGAAACGATTTTCATGGGGAATATTAGCGGGCCTGGCGGTGCTGGCGATCGCGCCGCAGGCGATGGCGGCAACCGGGTGGTGTCAGAATACCGGTAATGGCGGGGCGCCTTTTCAGGATAGCTTTTCATTTATTGAAAGCTTTACTAATCCCTCACAAAATCAGGCCGGAATGGAGTTTCCCCGTTTGTACCGCTGGAGTACCGGGGGAACCTACAAGGCAAAGTGTGATTGTGATAGCGCCAGCGGGGTGACGTATTTTAAAGCCACGGTGCCAGGCCTTACCGCGACGCAAAGCCGCAATGGATTAAATTATTACCAGCTAAATAAATACCTGGAAATTGCCACCGAGTTATTTATTGCCGGGGGTGTTAATAAATATATTCCTACGCCGATTGAGGATAAGAGTAATCAGAATAATCAAGGTTTTGCCTGTAATCCCGGCGGCGCCATTTTTGATACAGGGTCACTGGGATATATTTCGCTTTATTTTACCCGGCCTTTTGTAGGCCAGGTGACGATCCCTCCGACAGTTATCCTGAGTGTCTACGGGACGCGAAAAACCGGCAGCTACAGTGGTATCCCCCTGACGCAAATTTCAATGAGCGGGTCGGTAACGGTTCCACAGTCCTGTGAGATTAATACCGGTAAAGCGATTAATATTGATTTTGAGGATATTGCCGCCAACCATTTTAAAACCGCGGGCCAGATGCCGAAGGACTTCGTTCCGCATGTTGTTAATATGACTGTGGCCTGTACCAATATTTCCGCCGGGGTAAAAATCGCGCTGTCGTTCCAGGGGATGGCGGATACTAACGATAGCACTGCGCTGGCGACCACCAATCGCGACATTGCGGTGCGTATTGAAAATATTACCGGCGTCAAAATACCGGTCATTTCAGGTCTGCTGCCGGTCAATTTTAATTACCCGAGTCAGACCGGGGACACCACTATGAAAATTTATCCGATTAATACCACCGGGAATTTACCCAGCGGCGGAGGCTTTACCGCTACGGCAACCATTCAGGCAGAAATTGAATAGCAGGAGTAGATAATGAAAAAGGCGCTATGGCTGGCATTATTGCTGCCTGTTTTTTCATCCTCGGGCGGGATCCCTTTGAATATTACCGGCAATATTTATTATCTCCCCTGTGACGTCAGTACCGACACGAAGTATCAAGAGGTTAATTTTGGCCCGCTCCTGAATATTGACTTTCAAACGGCCGGCAACGCTTCAGAGTGGAAATCCTTTTACCTGAATGTCGAAAACTGCCCGGCGGGGACAACAAAAGCAACGGTAAAATTTGACGGCGTTATCGACGTTGATGATGCCAGACATTTTGCCAATATGGCCGCCAGCGATGCGGCGCAGAATATCGCACTGCAAATCACCAGTAGCGATCACTCTACTCTTTATAAAAATCAGGACCAGATGAGTATTGCTATCGACGGCAGTACCGGGAAAGGCGTATTCCCGCTGGCTGCCCGTTTATATTCAACCCGGGGTGGAGCAACGGTGGGTAAATTTGAGTCTATTGTACAGCTGACATTTACCTATCAGTAATTTTATAGTCAAATGGATGAAAAGGAATAACGTATGCAGGTAGATACGGAATATCTTAGCGTCAAGGACGTTGAGCGTCTGGTACTTGCTGCACATTATTGTGCGCACCCGGAAAGAAATAGCTGCATGATCCAGATGTGTTTTTTGCACGGTTGTCGGATTAACGAAATTACCGCCTTGACCTTGCGGGATGTCGACCTGTCGCGAAAACGGGTTTATATTCGCCGGGCGCGTCACGGTATCTCTGGGTATCATCCCTTACAACCCAAAGAAATTATCTCATTACAGCGCTGGCTACTGGCCAGAGAGTGTTACCCGGCTCATAACGATTTGCTGTTTATCTCTTCCCGGGGCAATCAGATGACGCGCCAGCGTTTTTATCAAATTATTCGCGAGTGCTGCGAGCTGGCGAAGCTGAAGCAAAATATTCATCCCAGGATGCTGCGCCACGCGTGCGGCTATGAGCTGGGAAAAAAAGGAATTGATGACGACTCGATCCAGGATTACCTGGGCTATCGCAATTTAAAATCTATTCTGCGTTATAACAGCTACGCTGAAGAGTAATGGCTGGCGTATTCGCGGCGTCTCTCTGCCGCGGTACGCCGCTTTTTTATTCTACGCTATACGCCATGAAATCTTCTGCCAGCACGGTAGACGGAAATATCTCTCTGCACTCTGCCAGCAGACGCTGGCAGCCTTCAGCGTCATAGCGAGAGCTAAAGTGGGTGGCGATAAGCGTGCCGACGCCCGCGTCGCGCGCCAGCGCCGCCGTTTGCTGGCTGGTTGAATGCCCGCGGCTGTTCGCTTTTTCCGCCATCGCCTGTTCGAGCGTCACCTCGTGAACCATGACATCCACGCCGCAGGCCAGCTCCCGCGCCGCCTCGCAGGGGGCGGTATCGCCGAAAATAGCCAGCTTCTTACCCGGCGTTGCCGGGCCAAGGTAGCGGCTGCCGTCAATCCGCCTTCCATCTTCCAGCTCAACCGTTAATCCCTGTTTTAAGCGCTGAAATAACGGACCGGGAGGCACGCCTTCGGCGATAAGCTGCGCGGCGTCAAGGGTGCCCGGCTTATCATGCTGTTCGATACGATAGCCGTAGCATTCGACCGGGTGGTTGAGCGGCCAGGCGGTGACCCGGAAGCCGGCTTCATCGAGCACCAGTCCCGGCCCGACTTCGATAATCGTCAGCGGGTAATCGGTCCAGGAACCGCTGAGGCGCAGCGCGGTTTCCACGAACGCTTTAAGTCCTTTCGGTCCGTACAGCGTCAGCGGCAGAGAATTACCCTGCATCGAGCGGCTGCACAGCAGGCCGGGGAGACCGAAGAGATGATCGCCATGTAAATGCGTAATAAAAATCTTATTCAGCTTGCCGGGATGGTAAGGGGTGCGCAGAAACTGATGCTGAGTTCCCTCCCCGCAGTCGAACAGCCACATCTCAGCCATTGTTGGCTGTTGCAAATTCAGCACTATCGACGTCATATTACGCGTACGGGTAGGCACGCCAGCGGATGTCCCCAAAAAGAGTAATTCCATCGTCCAGTGTCCTCAGGGCGTGAGTCAAAAAACAAAGTATACCCGTCATACTTCAAGTTGCATGTGTGTTGGCTGCACTCGTTCACCCCAGTCACTTACTCATGTAAGCTCCAGGGGATTCGCTCGCTGGCCGCCTTCATGCCACTTGAATTATTTAGGGTTAAAATTAATTAAGGAAGCGCAGATGATTACATGGCAGGATCTTCACCACGGTGAACTGACCGTCCCACAGCTCTACGCCGTGCTGAAATTACGCTGTGCGGTGTTCGTTGTCGAACAAACCTGCGCCTATCAGGACGTCGACGGCGACGATCTGGTGGGGGAGAATCGCCATCTTCTCGGCTGGCGCGGCGATGAGCTGGTAGCCTACGCGCGCATTCTCAAGAGCGATGATGAGTTTGAACCGGTGGTGATTGGCCGGGTGATTGTCAGCCAGGCGGTACGCGGCGAGAAGCTGGGCTATCAGCTGATGGAACAGGCGCTGGCCAGCTGCCGGCAACACTGGCCGCAAAAGGCTATCTATCTTGGCGCCCAGGCGCACCTGCAAAAATTCTACGCCAGCTTCGGTTTTGTGCCGGTGACCGAGGTTTACGACGAGGACGGCATCGACCATATCGGCATGGCGTTCGAAATCGCCACCCACTAACCGCCGCGCTAATTAAAAACCGCTCCCTCATCGTGGGTACTGCTATTCCTCAGTAGTACCCCGTATAATGTGGGGTTTTTACTCCGTGGAGGTTTGCGTGCTGTCTGTATCCACCGCGCTGGAAAGCCTGTATCGCTGCCTGGATGAAGCGTTCCCGCCCTTGCCCGGCACGCGAATTTTCGATGTCCCCTTCGCGCTGAATGACGCATTTGATCCCCTTCTGTGGTGCACGCATCAGCCGCAGTGGCCGCAGTTCTACTGGCAGCAGCGCAGCGGCGATGAAGAGCTGGCCGCGCTGGGGGCGGTGCAAATCTTTGCTTCCCTTGAGCAGGCGCACGCTTTTTTGCGCCAGCAGGGGCGTGAAGATTTGCGAATTTGCGGCCTTAACGCCTTTCATCCTCAGCAGGGTCTGTTGATCTTGCCGAGGCTGGAGTGGCGTCGGCTGGGCGGCAGCGCCACGCTACGCCTGGTGTTATATAGCGAGACCTCGCTCCGTGACGATGCCCGTGCGGCACGTGAATTTCTCGATTCGCTGGTGGCGAAACAGGCGCAGGCTACCGCGATGCCCTCTCTGCTGAGCGAACAGCATTTCCCGGCTTATCCGCAGTGGAGAGAGCTGATTGCGCAGGCGACGCAGGCGATAGCGGCGGGGGAGATGGATAAAGTGGTGCTGGCTCGCGCCACCGATTTGCACTTCGCCGCTCCGTTAAACGCCGGAGCGATTATGGCGGCCAGCCGCCGCAGCAACCTTAACTGCTTCCACTTCCTGATGGTCTTTAACGCGCAAGAGGCCTTTATGGGCTCTACGCCGGAACGGCTGTGGCGGCGTCGCGGAGCGCTGCTGCGTACCGAAGCGCTGGCGGGAACCGTTGCCAGTCATGCGGACGATCGCCAGGCGCAGCGTTTGGGTAACTGGCTGATGGCCGACGATAAGAACCAGCGCGAAAATATGCTGGTGGTGGAGGATATCTGTCAGCGGATGCAAGGGGAGACCCGCGCGCTGGAAGTCCTGCCGCCGCAGATTGTCCGTTTGCGGAAAGTACAGCATCTCCGGCGCTGTATTTGGGCCGAGCTGGAGAAGCCTGACGATGCCCGCTGCCTTCATCAGCTCCAGCCCACGGCGGCGGTTGCTGGTTTACCGCGCCGGGTTGCGCTGGATTTTATCACCCGTAATGAGCTTTTTACCCGCGGCTGGTATGCAGGCTCCGCCGGCTATCTGTCGCTGGCGCAAAGCGAATTTTGCGTTTCTCTGCGTTCGGCGAAAATCGAACAGCGTACGCTCAGACTCTACGCCGGTGCGGGGATCGTCAGCGGTTCCGACCCGGAGCAGGAGTGGCAGGAAATTGAAAATAAAGCCGCGGGATTGCGTTCGTTACTGCTGTCAGAAGTATAGAGAAAACGATGCATATCAAAACGGCAACAGTTTGCTTTATCTATACTTAGCCTCAATATTTGATACTGGACAAATTCATGTCTGTAAGCGCATTTAACCGACGCTGGGCGGCGGTGATCCTTGAAGCATTGACGCGCCACGGCGTGCAGCATATCTGCATTGCGCCCGGATCGCGCTCGACACCTTTAACCCTGGCGGCGGCGGAAAACCGCGCATTGATTCACCATACCCACTTTGACGAACGCGGCCTCGGCCATCTGGCGTTAGGGCTGGCGAAAGCCAGCGGTCAGCCGGTGGCGGTGATTGTGACCTCCGGTACCGCGACGGCTAACCTCTATCCGGCGCTGATTGAAGCCGGGCTGACCGGTGAAAAACTCATTTTACTGACCGCCGACCGGCCGCCGGAGCTGATTGACTGCGGCGCGAATCAGGCGATTCGCCAGCCGGGCATGTTTGCTTCGCACCCGTCGCAGACGCTATCCCTGCCGCGTCCGTCGCAGGATATCTCCGCCCGCTGGCTGGTCTCGACCCTCGACCAGGCGCTCGGCGCGCTACACTGCGGCGGCGTTCATATTAACTGCCCGTTTGCCGAACCGCTGTATGGCGATATGGACGACACCGGCGCCGAGTGGCAGCAGCAGCTCGGCGACTGGTGGCAGAGCGACAAGCCCTGGCTGCGTCACTCTCTGCATCTGGAAAGTGAAAAGCAGCGCGACTGGTTTTTCTGGCGGCAGAAACGCGGCGTGGTGGTCGCCGGACGGATGAGCGCGGAAGAGGGCGTCAAGGTGGCCGAGTGGGCGAAAACCCTCGGCTGGCCGCTGATTGGCGATGTGCTCTCGCAAACCGGGCAGCCGCTCCCCTGCGCCGACCTGTGGCTGGGCAACGGCAAGGCGGTCAGTGAACTGGCGCAGGCGCAAATCGTTGTTCAACTGGGCAGCAGCCTGACCAGCAAACGCGTTTTGCAGTGGCAGGCCACCTGCGAACCCGAAGAGTACTGGCTGGTGGATAATTTGCCGGGGCGACTGGATCCCGCCCAGCATCGCGGTCGCCGGCTGGTGTGCGCCATCGACCGCTGGCTTGAACAGCATCCGGCGGAAAAACGACAGCCGTGGCCCACCGTCATTCCCGAGCTTTCGCGCCAGGCATGGCAGGCGGCGGTCGCCAGCAGCGAGGATTTCGGCGAAGCCCAGCTGGCGCAGCGAATCCGGCGCTATCTGCCGGAACAGGGCCAGCTGTTTGTCGGCAACAGCCTGGTGGTGCGCTTAATTGACGCGCTGTCGCAGCTACCGGTAGGTTACCCGGTCTACAGCAATCGCGGGGCCAGCGGAATAGACGGCCTGCTGGCGACGGCGGCCGGGGTACAGCGCGCCAGCGCGCGTCCGACGCTGGCTATCGTCGGCGATCTTTCGGCGCTTTACGATCTCAACTCGCTGGCCCTGCTGCATCAGGCCTCCGCGCCGCTGGTGCTGATTGTCGTCAACAATAACGGCGGGCAGATTTTTTCCCTGCTGCCCACGCCGCAGGAGCAGCGCAGCCAGTTCTATCTGATGCCGCAGAATATCCATTTCGCGCACGCGGCGGCGATGTTCAATCTGACTTACCATCGCCCTGCGGACTGGAATGAGCTGGAGCAGGCGCTGGACGTTGCCTGGCGAGGACCCGGCGCGACGTTGATTGAACTGGCGGTTAATGAAACCGACGGTACGCAAACGCTTCAGCAGCTGCTGGCGCAGGTGAGTCAGCTATGACGCTGCACGCGGTGGCTGAAAGCGGCCTGCCGGGCTATCCCTGGCTGGTCTTTTTGCACGGTTTTGCCGGGGATAGTCATGAGTGGCGCACGGTGGGGCAGGCGTTTGGCGCGTATCCGCGTCTCTATATTGACCTGCCTGGCCACGGCGGATCGGCGCATATCGCCGTAAACCATTTTGCCGATGTCAGCGAGTTGATTAAGAATACGCTTAATAGTTACAACATACTTAAGTACTGGCTGGTGGGATACTCCCTCGGCGGACGGGTGGCGATGTTCTATGTCAGCCAGCCGCGCGAAGGGCTCTGCGGGCTGGTCGTCGAGGGGGGGCATCCGGGCCTGGGGGATGATAACCAGCGTAGGCTGCGCCGGCGCAGCGATGCCGCCTGGACTGAACGCTTTCGCCGCGAGCCGCTGACCCAGGTCTTTGCCGACTGGTATCAGCAGCCGGTCTTCGCTTCCCTGGACGCAGCGCAGCGGGCGGCGCTGGTTGCGCTACGCAGCCGCAATAACGGCGGAGCGTTGGCGGCGATGCTGCAGGCCAGCTCGCTGGCGGAACAACCCGATCTGCGCGCGTCGTTACGGGCGCGCGATTTCCCTTTTCATTATCTTTGCGGAGAACGCGACGGCAAGTTTCGCGCCATCGCGGGTGAACTCTCCGCCACCGCGCACGTGATTAATCATGCCGGACACAACGCGCATCGGGAAAACCCCGATGCTGTCGTGGCTTGTCTGGCGCAGTTTTTAGCGAGTTAACCGAAGGACACTTTATGATCTCTCTTGATGAAGCCATGCTTTACGCCCCGATTGAATGGCAGGACTGCTCCGAAGGCTACACCGACATTCGTTACCAAAAATCGGCGGACGGGATTGCCAAAATTACTATCAACCGCCCGCAGGTACGCAACGCTTTCCGCCCGCTGACCGTCAAAGAGATGATTCAGGCGCTGGCGGATGCCCGCTATGACGACAATATTGGCGTCATCGTTCTGACCGGTGAAGGCGATAAAGCGTTTTGCGCCGGCGGCGATCAGAAAGTCCGCGGCGACTACGGCGGCTACCAGGATGATTCCGGCGTTCATCACCTCAACGTTCTCGATTTTCAGCGCCAGATCCGCACTTGCCCGAAACCGGTGGTGGCGATGGTGGCGGGGTACTCCATCGGCGGCGGCCACGTCCTGCATATGATGTGCGATCTGACTATCGCGGCGGAAAACGCCATCTTCGGCCAGACCGGCCCGAAAGTCGGCTCTTTCGACGGCGGCTGGGGCGCCTCCTATATGGCGCGCATCGTCGGGCAGAAAAAAGCCCGTGAGATCTGGTTCCTGTGCCGCCAGTACGACGCGCAGCAGGCGCTGGATATGGGGCTGGTGAATACGGTGGTGCCGCTGGCGGACCTGGAAAAAGAGACCGTGCGCTGGTGCCGGGAAATGCTGCAGAACAGCCCGATGGCGCTGCGCTGCCTGAAGGCGGCGCTGAACGCCGACTGCGACGGCCAGGCGGGACTGCAGGAGCTGGCGGGTAACGCCACCATGCTGTTTTACATGACCGAAGAGGGTCAGGAAGGGCGCAACGCTTTCAATCAGAAGCGCCAGCCGGACTTCAGCAAATTTAAACGGAATCCGTAATGCGGCAGGCGCAGGTCTACCGCTGGCAGCTACCGATGGACGCGGGAGTGGTGCTGCGTGAACGGCGGTTAAAAACCCGCGATGGTTTGCTTCTGCGCCTGCGCGACGGCGAGCGCGAAGGCTGGGGGGAAATATCTCCCCTGCCCGGATTCAGCCTGGAAACGCTGGATGAGGCGCAGGCTGCGCTGCTGGCGTGGGCGAGCGCCTGGCGCGATGGCGAAGAGGGCGCGTTGCCAACGCCGCCGTCGGCGGCTTTCGGGGCGAGCTGCGCACTGGCGGAACTGTGCGGCGAGCTGCCGCAGGCGGCGGACTATCGTGCGGCGCCGCTCTGCGCCGGCGATCCGGACGAGCTGTTCGCCAGGCTTTCGCTGATGCCCGGCGAAAAAGTCGCCAAGGTCAAAGTCGGCCTGTATGAGGCGGTGCGCGACGGCATGGTGGTCAACCTGCTGCTGGAGGCGATTCCCGATCTGACGCTACGCCTCGACGCTAATCGCGCCTGGACGCCGCTGAAAGCGCAGCAGTTTGCCAAATACGTGAATCCACACTATCGCAGCCGCATCGCCTTTCTCGAAGAACCCTGTAAAAACCGCGATGATTCGCGCGCTTTTGCCCAACAAACGGGTATCGCTATCGCCTGGGATGAGAGCCTGCGCGAGGCGGACTTTACCTTTTCCGCCGAGCCGGGGCTGCGGGCGGTGGTGATTAAACCGACGTTGACCGGCAGTCTGCAAAAAGTGCGGCAGCAGGTGGCGCAGGCGCATGCCCTGGGGCTGACGGCGGTCATCAGTTCCGCCATTGAGTCGAGCCTTGGCCTGACGCAGCTGGCGCGAATCGCCGCCTGGCTGACCCCGGACACGATCCCCGGTCTGGACACGCTGAGCCTGATGCGTGCCCAGCTGGTGCGCCGTTGGCCGGAAAGCGAGCTGCCGTGTCTGCACGTTGATGAGCTGGAGCCGCTGCTGTGACCTTTAGCGACTGGCCCTGGCGCCACTGGCGGCGGCTGCGAGAAGAGGCTCAGGCGCTGCGCCTGAACGAGCGGCGGCTAAGCTGGCGGGAACTGTGCGCGCAAATTGATGCGCTGGCGGGGGGATTCCACGCCCAGGGCGTTCGCGACGGCGATGGCGTGCTGCTTCGCGCTTACAACCAGCCCGATGCTCTGCTGGCGTGGCTGGCCCTCCTGCAGTGTGGCGCGCGCGTCCTGCCGCTGAATCCGCAGCTGCCTGCTCCTCTGTTGGCGGAACTGCTGCCGTCTCTGGGACTGCGCCACGCGCTGGTGCTAAACGGCGGCGACCTTCCGGTGGCGCTTAATCCATTAGCGTTGCGCGCCGGCGACGGCGTGCACGCGGTCGCCTGGCGAGAAGATCGTATCGCGTCCATGACACCAACCTCGGGGTCGACGGGACTACCGAAAGCGGCGGTGCACGCTTTTCGCGCCCATCTTGCCAGCGCAGAGGGCGTGCTGGCGATGATACCCTTTGCGCCGCAGGACGACTGGCTGCTGTCGCTACCGCTGTTTCACGTTTCCGGCCAGGGGATTCTCTGGCGCTGGTTGTTAGCTGGCGCAGGCCTGACGGTACGCGACAAGCAGCCGCTGGAACAGGCGTTACGCGGCTGTACCCATGCCTCTCTGGTGCCGACCCAGCTCTGGCGCCTGCTCAGCGGCGACGCCGAGGTGTCGTTGAAAGCGGTTCTGCTCGGCGGCGCGGCGATCCCGGTGGCGCTAACCGAGCAGGCCGGTAAGCGCGGTATTCGCTGCTGGTGCGGCTACGGCCTCACCGAGTTTGCCTCCACGGTATGCGCCAAGGAGGCGGACGGCCTGGCGGATGTCGGGCAGCCGCTGCCGGGGCGCGAAGTGCGGATTGTCGATGGTGAAGTGTGGCTGCGGTCGGACAGCATCGCCGCAGGCTACTGGCGCGATGGGCAAATTGTCCCCCTCGCTAATGCCGACGGCTGGTTCGCCACTCGCGATCGGGGCCGGCTGGAGCACGGCAGGCTGACTATCCTCGGACGAGTGGACAACCTCTTTTTTAGCGGCGGAGAAGGTATTCAGCCGGAAGAAGTGGAGCGGGTGATTGGCGCTCATCCGTGGATTACGCAAGTTTTCATCGTGCCGCAGGATGATGCGGAGTTTGGCCAGCGGCCGGTGGCGGTGGTGGAGTGCGGCGAGAATGACGACCCGTCCGCGCTGGCGGGCTGGTGCGCCGATAAGCTGGCGCGGTTTCAGCAGCCGGTGCGCTGGCTGCGGCTGCCTGAATCGCTGAAAACCGGCGGAATTAAAATTTCCCGCCGGGCGCTACGTGACTGGGTCAACCAGCAGGCGATGCCCGACTCAGACGCGCTGGACGGTCAGTAGCTGCTTCGTATGCCAGCGGCCCAGCGCTAAAACGGTGGTCAGCGCGCCGAGCAGGGCGCAAAACATATCCGACTGGGTATCCCAGGGATCGCCCTGGGTGCCGAGAAACTCATCCGCGCCCTGTCCCAGCGCCAGCGCCGCCCACCATTCGATCAGTTCATAGACGGCGCTAATCGCCAGCGCAATACAGCAGACCAGGAAACCGAGCATTTTACGCCCGTGAACGTAGCCGCCGCGCAGCAGAATCTCCCGCGCCGCCAGCGCCGGCACCAGCCCCTGGAAAAAGTGCCCCAGCTTGTCATAGGGGTTACGGCTCAGTCCCAGCCACGCCTGTACGTCAAAGCCGATGGGCACTTTCGCGTAGGTGTACATACCGCCGACCATCAAAATGATGGCATGGAAGAAAATCAGCGTGTAAAGCAGCGGCGTCAGCGGATAGCGCGAGCGCGTGGCCAGCAAAAGCGGAACGATGATAATCACCGGCGTCACTTCCATCAGCCAGGTGAGCTTATCCCCTGCGCTGATACCGGTGTAAACAAGCATCAGGGCCAGCGCCAACGCGGCGAATGTTAACCCCGAACGGGATGCGGCGACGGTCATAACGGATCACCAGAAAGTTAAAACGATAACTATCAGGCAGATGTGGTGGAAATTCAACGTATACCGTCATTGGCGGCGCTGAGCGACCGCCAATGACGTTGAGCATCAGGAAGAGGGCAGGTCGCCCTGCGTATTAAGCTGGCGCTTCCGCCAGTACCGCAGCAGCGGGGGGACAACAATCACCGCGATGGCCAGAAACAGAAGCGTTTTCGTTACGCCGCTTTGCCACAGAATCGCCACGTTGCCGTTGCTGATGGACAGCGCGCGGCGCAGGTTCTGCTCCAGCATCTCTCCCAGCACAAACCCTAAGATCAGCGGCGACATCGGGAAGTGCATCTTACGCATAATGTAGCCCAGCACGCCCAGCCCAACCATCAACAGCAGGTCGAAGGTGGTGCTGTGCACCGCGTAGACGCCGACCGCGGACACGGCGGCGATGGCCGGGGCCAGAAACCATAGCGGAATCGTCAGCATGCGGGTGAACAGGCCGATCAGCGGAATGTTCATAATCAGCAGCATCACGTTGGCGATGAGCAGCGCGGCAATTAACCCCCAGACGATATCCGGCTGTTCGGTAAACATTGCCGGTCCCGGCGTGATGTTGTAGAGGGTGAGGGCGCCCATCATCACCGCGGTAGTCCCGGAGCCGGGAACGCCGAGCGTGAGCATCGGAATAAACGAGCCGCAGGCGGAGGCGTTATTCGCCGCTTCCGGCGCCGCGACGCCGCGAATATCGCCCTTCCCGAAGGTAGCGCTATTGCCGCTGAGCTTTTTCTCGGTCATATAGGTGATGGCGCTGGCAATGGTCGCCCCTGCGCCCGGCAGAATGCCGACAAAGAAACCCACCACCGATGAGCGCAGGGTCGCGCCCACGCACTGGCCCGCCTCTTTGGCGTTAAACAGCATGCGTCCGGTTTTCCGTACCAGCTTCTGTCCGCCGCTGGTGCTCTCCAGCATCAGCAAAATCTCCGAAACCGAAAAGAGACCAATCACCACCACGATAAACTGCACGCCGTCGGAAAGATGAACGCTGTCGAACGTGAAGCGGTACACGCCGGTATTGGCATCAACGCCCACCGTCGCCAGCCCCAAACCGATTAGCGCGGCGAGAAACGACTTCAGCGGATTTTCCGCCATCATGCTGCCAAGGCAGGCGATGGCAAAAATCATCAGGGCGAAATATTCCGCCGGGCCGAACGCCAGCGACCACTGCGCCAGCACCGGGGCGAACAGGATGATCCCGCCGATAGCGATCGTTGAACCAACAAAGGAGCTCACGGCAGAGATCGACAGCGCTACGCCGCCGCGTCCCTGCTGCGCCATCGGATAACCGTCGAGAGCGGTCATAATGGCGGCGGCATCGCCGGGTACGTTAAGCAGGATAGACGAAATGCGCCCGCCGTATTCACAACCAATATAGACCGTAGCCAGCAGGATTAGCGCTGATTCCGCGGGCAGGTGCAGAGCAAAGGCCAGCGGCAGTAAGATCGCGACACCGTTAATCGGGCCCAGACCCGGCAGGAGACCGACGATAGTACCAACAAAGCAGCCAATTAGCGCGATGGTCAGGTTGCCCGGCGTCATGGCAACGGCGAAGCCCTGCGATAAATAAATCCAGATATCCATAACCTTCTCCGTTAACTCAACCAAACGCCGAGCGGCAGGGTGACATCAAGCAGGGCGTCAAAGACGTACCACAGCGCGATGCCCATCGCGACGCCGGCTACCCCGGCGGCGGGCAGGGTGGCGCCAAACAGCAGGCCAAACACGGCGGTCAGCAGCGCGGTGGCCAGAGGAAAACCCAGCCATTCAAAACCCCACGCATAGATCCCCAGCGCAACCACCATGGTTAATAGACGTTGTAAAATCCGGCGCCCGGGCCACGTGATGGCGTCGGGCCGACGCAGAAGCAGCAAGACAGAGCACGCCAGCATCAGGCCGATAATGCCGACCGGGAAAGGGCGTGGGCCGACGGGTTCATAGGCGTATTCGCTGTGAATTTGCCAGGCGATAAACATTCCACCCGCGCAGAGCAGCAGCCACACTCCGGCAAAAATACGATCGCTCATCGCAACCTCCGTAAATTATTTGGCCAGGCCAAAGGATTTCGCCTGCAGGCGATACGCTTCCACCTGTTGTTTAACGTAGGCGTCCAGTTCCTTACCGTTCATATTGAATTCGAACAGGCCGCGCAGCTCGCGCTGCTTTTTGAACGCGTCGGTCTGCTGCAATTTCGTGAACTCATCCACCCACCACTGATAGTCGGCGTCGCTGACTTTCGGACCCACGAAGAAGCCGCGAATAATCGGCCAGACCAGGTCATAGCCCTGCTCTTTGGCGGTGGGGACATCGGCGAGGGCACCCGGCAGCCTTTCGTTAGCGAACACCGCCAGCACGCGGATTTTATTGCCCTGGAGATAAGGCACCATTTCGCTGAGATCGCCGGAGACCGCCTGTACGTGATTGCCCAGCAGCGCGGTGACCGGTTCGCCGCCGCCCTCAAACGCCACGTAGCGCATTTTGTGCGGATCGACGTTGGCTTTTTGCGCCAGCAGCGCTGCTTTCATCCAGTCCTGGCTACCAATGGAGGCGCCGGCGCCGATGACGATACTGGCGGGATTTTTTTCCATCGCCGCCATAAACGACGGCAGGTCTTTCCACGGCGAGTCGGCGCGGACTGCGATCATGCCGTAATCGGTGCCGACGCTGGCCAGCCAGCGCACATCATCCACGCCGTAGCGGCCAAACTTGCCCTGCGCCAGGTTGAGCAGCGAGCCGCCGGAGAAGGCAACTACGGTACCGGGTTCGCCGGGGCGCTGGGCGACGATCGCGTTGTAGGCCACAGCGCCTACGCCGCCGGGCATGTAGGTGACGCGCATCGGTTTTTCGATGGCGCCGGTTTCCATCAGGCTGACCTGGATCAGCTTGCAGGTGAGGTCGAAGCCGCCGCCGGGCTTGGCGGGCGCGATACATTCGGTACGGGAAGGCGCCTCGGCGGCCAGGGCAGAGGCGGTTAAAAGGCATAATGCAATGGCGCCAGCACGGCGCAGGAATGGCATATTCATAAGCTTCCTCAGTCAGATACAGGAGACGTTTTTTTAATTATGTGAACCGGCATGTGGCTATTCGGTTGCGTGATTGTTAAAACAATTACCTTTCATTTCCCTTTCAATGCGGCAGCAACTTTTCAGGATGTGATATGCGTCTCTTACTGGCAGAAGATAACCGTGAGCTGGCTCACTGGCTGGAGAAAGCGCTGGTGCAGGGCGGGTTTGCCGTGGACTGCGTATTGGATGGTCGCGCGGCCGATCATCTGCTGCAAAGCGAAAAATATGCGCTGGCGGTGCTGGATATTGGCATGCCGGGACTGGACGGTCTGGAGGTGGTGCAGCGCCTGCGAAAGCGCGGGCAGACCCTTCCCGTCTTGCTACTCACCGCCCGCAGCGCGGTGGCGGATCGGGTTAAAGGGCTGAACGTCGGCGCCGATGACTATTTGCCGAAGCCTTTTGAGCTTGAAGAGCTGGATGCGAGGCTGCGCGCGCTGCTGCGGCGTAGCGAAGGCCAGGTGCATGAGGTTCAGCAGATCGGCGCGCTGGAATATCGCGATGAAGGCTATTTTTTACTCTGCGGACAAACGCTGTCGTTGACGCCGCGCGAGCAGGCGCTGCTGACGGTGCTGATGTTTCGCCGTACGCGGCCGGTGTCGCGCCAGCAGCTGTTTGAACAGGTTTTCAGCCTGAACGATGACGTCAGCCCGGAAAGCATTGAGCTGTATATCCATCGTCTGCGTAAGAAACTTCAGGAGAGCAACGTGCGTATCGTGACCCTGCGTGGCCTGGGCTACGTGCTGGAGCTCGCTCATGAGGTGGGGTAAACCGCAGTCGTTATTCGCTCAACTGTTGCTGTTTCTCGGCCTGCCGCTGGTTTTGCTATGGGGGCTGTCGGCGTTCAATAGCTACGTCAGCGCTCTGCAGGCGGCAACCCAGGCTTACGATCGCACGCTGCTTTCATCCGCCCGCACGGTGGCGGAACGCCTGGTGGTTCGCCGCGGTAGGCTGGAGGTGAATGTCCCCTGGGTGGTTCTGGACAGCTTCGAGCTGAATATGAACGATCGGCTGTACTATAAGGTGCTCGATCCCGAGAAGCGGGTGATTTCCGGTTTTGACGACCTGCCATCGATGCCGCCATCGACCTCTCGAACCGAGCTCTATCCGGCGCTGGCGTGGTTTTATCATACTGAATATCGCGGTCAGGCCATTCGCGTGGCGCGCCTGCTGCAGCCGGTTAACGAAGGCGGCGTTGTCGGCATGGCGGAAATCTACATCGCCGAAACGCTGCAGTCGCGGCGCTGGCTGGCGGGACAGCTGCTGTTTTCATCATGGATCTCGCAGGGGCTATTAGTGCTGTTGACGCTGGTGCTCACCGGCTGGCTGCTGCGCCGCGTGCTGCGGCCGATGCGCCGGCTTTCGGCGCTCATGGTGCGGCGCGAACCCGGCCTGCTGACGCCGCTGCCGGAGCTGCTGCCGTGGTCGGAAACCCGTCTGCTGATCGTGGCCTTTAACCGCTATATCGACCGGTTACGGGTGATGATCTCCCGCCAGGAGCGCTTTAGCGCCGACGCGTCGCATCAGCTCAAAACGCCTTTAGCGGTGTTGAAAACGCAGGCCTCAGTGGCGCTGGCGAGCGGCGATCCCCGGCTATGGCGAGAGAGCCTGGAGGCGATGAGCGGCACGCTTGACAGTACGATTCTGCTTACCGAACGCCTGCTGCAGCTGGCTACCATCAAACGGAAAGAGCAGGGCGAGCACGCGTTCCCGCCGGTGGACCTGCATGAGATCGTCCACAACAGCTGCTTTTCGCGTCTTCAGCAGGCGCGGAGCAAGGCTATCGATCTCGGCTATGAGGGGGAACCCTCGACGGTGACCATTGCCGGCGATGGTGTGCTGTTGAGCGAGCTGTGCGCGAATCTGCTGGATAACGCGATTCGCTATACGCCGCAGGGCGGTATCGTCACGGTCAGCCTGCATCGTGACGGAGAGGCGGTGCTGCTGGAGGTCGAAGACAGCGGGCCCGGGATCGATGATGCGCAGATTCAGCAGGCGCTCATGCCGTTCCATCGTCTGGAAAACGTGGGTGACAACCCCGGCGCCGGGCTCGGACTGGCGCTGGTCAGCGATATTGCGCGCCTGCACCGCAGCCATCCGCAGCTGCTGCGTAGCGAAACGCTGGGCGGGCTGAAGGTCAGGCTGCGCTTTTTGCGCGCTTGTTCAGAGTAGGCCTTTCAGGGTGAGCGTCCTGCGGGTCGCCGCGTTCAAATCATAGTGGGGAAGATCTTCTGCCTTCACCCAGGCGTAGTCCTGAAACTCCTCGTTGATCGTCACTTCGCGATTGGCGCTGATGCAGTCGAAGATCAGGTAAATCATATAAATCTCTTCCCGGCGGCCATCGGCGTAGGTTTTAACCCGGATATCGTCGCTAAAGGTCCACGGCGTAATCTGGGTCAGCTGCAGTTTTTCGCCCAGCTCCTCGCGAATTTCTCGCCGCAGCGCCTCTTCAATGCGCTCGCCTGGCTCAACGCCGCCGCCGGAGAGCGCCCACTGGCCGGGAAATACGCCGCGATCGTCGGCCATTTTGCACAGCAGATAGTGGCCTTCATGTTGAATGAGCGGGCAGACGATAGTCCTTTGACGCATGATTTCTCCTTACTGATGACAGGGATAAATAACGGGAAGGCCCAGTTTGCGAGCCGCCTCGGCAAACCGCAAGCGAAAACGCGCGGCGAACGCGTGCGGTGGTAGGGTGAGCGTAGGTTAACGGGTCAGGGGCCATCATGGAACAGATAGCAAGCCACTCACCGCACGATGCGGTGTTTAAACACCTTTTGTCCCAACGGGCAACGGCGCGCGATTTTTTGTCTATTCATTTGCCGAAGCATTGGCGGGAACAGTGCGATCTGCGAACGCTGCAGCTGGAATCCGGCAGTTTTATTGAAGAGGACCTACGCGCAAGCCATTCGGATATTCTTTATTCGTTAAAAACCCAGCACGGAGAGGGGTACATCTACATTCTTATAGAGCATCAAAGCTCTCCCTACAGGCATATGGCGTTTCGCCTGATGCGATACGCCATCGCGGCCATGCAGCGCCACCTTGATAAAGGGCATCATCAGCTGCCGCTGGTTATTCCTCTACTATTTTATCACGGCAGGATCGCTCCTTACCCGTACTCGACGCGCTGGCTGGATGATTTCCCTCAGCCAGAGGTGGCCGAGCGGCTGTATAGCCAGCGTTTTCCACTGATAGACGTCACGGTGATTCCTGACGATCGGCTTGTGCAGCACCGCCGTGTCGCTATGCTGGAACTGCTGCAAAAACATATCCGCCAGCGGGATTTGATGGACATTTCTGAGCAACTGGTCAGGATATTATCCTTGGGATACACTACGCGTCGGCAGTTTAAAACTTTGCTGAATTATATGCTTCAGGCGGGCAACGCCGCCGATCCGGTGGCCTTTTTACGCAAGCTCGCGCAAAAGACGCCACTCAAGCCGCATAAGGAGACGCTGATGAATATTGCTCATTTTCTGGAAGAGCGTGGCCGTAAAGAGGGGGTCCTTCAGGGAATGAAGGCGGGGATAGAAAAAGGTTTACGAAAGGGTCGACAGGAAGGCCGGAATGAAGGCCGACAAGAAGGCCGGCATCAAGGACAGCAGGAGGCGACGCAACGCATTGCTCAGGCGATGCTGGATGATGGGCTTGAGCCCTCTCAGGTCGCAAAGCTAACCGGTTTGTCGCTGCGGCGGCTCGCTAAGCTTCGGCACTAAGCGCGTTTAAAAACCGTAAAATGGCAGCCGCAAGGGCTGCCATCAGCATTACTCTCCGTGCTTTAAGGCTTTCAGCGCCGCAGCCACGCCCGCGCCGTAGTCGGGGTGGACTTCACTGAACAGGCCAATTTGTCGCTGCTGAATAAACTCAGGGATATCCCGCATATCATTGGCGATACGCTGGAACATACGCTGATGTTCATCTTCGCTTAACAGCTCAAACAGCCTGCGCGGCTGGCTGAAGTAGTCGTTATCTTCCCGATGATTCCAGTGGGCCGCCGCGCCTTCAAGGCTTAAAGGCGGCTCGCTAAAGTCCGGCTGTTCCTGAAACGCGCCAAAGCTGTTGGGTTCATAGGTGACGCCGTTACCGCTATTGCCGTCAACGCGCATCGCGCCGTCGCGGTGGTAGTTATGGAACGGGCAGCGCGGCGCATTGACCGGAATTTGATGATGGTTGACGCCCAGACGATAGCGCTGGGTATCGCCGTAGGAGAACAGCCGTCCCTGCAGCATGCGATCCGGAGAGAAGCCGATCCCGGGCACCACGTTGGCCGGATTCATCGCGACCTGCTCAACTTCTGCGAAGTAGTTGTCCGGGTTGCGGTTGAGCTCCAGCACGCCGACTTCCATCAGCGGATAATCAGCGTGCGGCCAGATTTTGGTCAGATCGAAGGGGTTATAAGGGACCCGGCTGGCGTCCGCTTCCGGCATGATCTGCACGTAGAAGGTCCAGCGCGGGAAATCGCCTTTTTCAATCGACTCATAGAGATCGCGCTGCGAACTCTCGCGGTCCTCTGCCACCAGTCGTTTCGCTTCATCATCCATCAGGTTGGCGATCCCCTGCTGGGATTTGAAGTGGAATTTCACCCAAAAACGTTCGTTATCGGCATTAATAAAGCTGAACGCGTGGCTGCCGAAACCGTGCATATGGCGATAGGAACGCGGAAGGCCGCGGTCGCTGAAATCAATCGTTAACTGATGCAGCGTTTCCGGCAGCAGGGAGAAAAAGTCCCATTTCCAGGTGGGGTTACGCAGGTTGGTGCGCGGGTCGCGCTTCACGACGTGGTTAAGGTCGGGAAACTTCAGCGGGTCGCGAAGGTAGAAAATGGGCGTATTGTTGCCCACCAGATCCCAGTTGCCTTCTTCGGTATAAAACTTGATCGAGAAACCGCGAATATCGCGCTCGGCGTCAGCGGCGCCGCGTTCTCCGGCGACGGTTGAGAAGCGCAGGAACAGATCGGTGGTTTTACCGATTTCGGCAAACAGTTTTGCGCGGGTATAGCGGGTGATATCGCGGGTAATGGTCAGTTTACCGTAAGCGCCGGAGCCTTTAGCGTGCATTCGGCGTTCCGGGATAACCTCACGGTCGAAGTGGGCCAGTTTTTCCAGAAACCAGACATCCTGCAGCAGCATCGGGCCGCGCGGGCCTGCGGTGACGACATTGTTATTATCGACAACCGGGGCGCCGGCGGCGGTGGTTAATCCTTTTTTGCTCATCTTTATCTCCTGACAAAGTTTTATGTAACTTATTCATCTCTTTGCGACGACGAAATAAGCTGGAGCCTATTTGTATAATAAAGGCTGAGACCCAGCAATTTGACCCTGACTATTGAATTGATATCTGAGACCGTTAACAAGGCTCCCGAAGCAACTGGTTACAATCACGCGGTAAAAGCGCGCTATAACGCATTGATTCCTTAAAACGGAGCAGTACAATTTCGCGGTTTTTTGGGATTTTCTTATTATTATTTTCTGGATAGATAAAAATGAAAAAAAGCATATTTATGGCCCTGGCCGGCATGATGTTCGTCTCGACGGCGGCAAATGCGATCAGCGTCAGCGGGCAGGCCGGCGAGCACTACACTAACCTTGGCGTCGGATTCGGTACGGAATCGACCGGCCTGGCGGTAACCGGCAACTGGCTGCACAATGATGACGACGGCGATGCGGCGGGGCTGGGATTGGGCCTGAACATTCCCCTGGGGCCATTCCTGGCCACCGTGGGCGGAAAAGGCGTTTACACCAACCCGAACAATGGCGATGAGGGCTACGCGGCGGCGGTTGGCGGCGGTCTGCAGTGGAAAATCGGCGACAGCTTCCGCCTGTTCGGCGAATACTATTACTCTCCCGATTCACTCTCCAGCGGTATCGACAGCTATCAGGAAGCCAATGCCGGCGCGCGCTTTACCATTATGCGCCCTCTGAGCATCGAAGCCGGTTACCGCTACCTTAACCTGGCGGGTAAAGACGGCAACCGCGATAACGCGGTCGCGGACGGTCCGTACGTCGGCGTCAACGCCAGCTTCTAATCTCTCCGGCGCGGTATTCCGCCGCGCCTGATTTTCAGGCTTTTTCACCAGCCGCTTTGCGATATAGTATTTCTACTTATCAGGCTGGAGTTCACAATGTTAAACGTGGAAATGCTGTCCACCGGCGATGAAGTGCTGCATGGGCAAATCATCGACACCAATGCCGCGTGGCTGGCGGATTTCTTTTTTAATCAAGGATTACCCTTAACGCGTCGCCATACCGTGGGTGACGACCTCGACTCCCTGGTGGCGATTTTACGCGAGCGCAGCGAACACGCTGACGTGCTGATCGTTAACGGCGGCCTGGGGCCGACCAGCGACGATTTGAGCGCGCTGGCCGCGGCGACGGCCAAAGGCGAAGGGTTAATTCTGCACGAAGATTGGCTGGAAACCATGACCCGTTTCTTTGCCGAGCGCGGAAGACCCATGGCCGCCAGCAATCGTAAACAGGCGGAAATTCCGCAAAGCGCCGAGATGATCAACAACCCGGTCGGGACCGCCTGCGGTTTTGCCGTGCAGCTAAACCGCTGCCTGATGTTTTTCACTCCCGGCGTGCCTTCCGAATTTAAGGTGATGGTTGAACAGGAAATCTTACCGCGCCTGCGCGAACGTTTCCCGCTATCCGCTGCGCCGCTGTGTTTGCGCCTGACCACCTTCGGCCGTTCCGAAAGCGAACTGGCGCAGAGCCTCGACCATCTGCAGCTGCCGCCGGGCGTCGTGATGGGCTATCGCTCCTCGATGCCGATTATCGAACTGAAGCTGACCGGGCCTGCCGAACAGCGCGAGGCGATGCTGGCGCTGTGGCCGGAAGTGCAGAAGGTGGCCGGAGAGAGCATGATTTTCGAAGGTACCGAAGGCCTGCCTGCGCAGATCGCCCGTCGCCTGCAGCAGCGTCAGCTAAGCCTGACGCTGAGCGAGCAGTTTACCGGGGGTCTGCTGGCGCTTCAGCTTTCTCGCGTCAACGCTCCGCTGTTGGCCAGCGAAGTCATTCCGGCGCAGGAGGAGACCCTGGCGCAGTCTGCGCGCTGGGCGGCGGAACGGCGCGAAAAACACTTTGCCGGTCTGGCGCTGGCGGTGAGTGGTCAGGAGAGCGATCACCTGAACTTTGCGCTTTCCACGCCGGACGGCACCCACGCGCTGCGGGTGAAATTCACCACCAACCGCCACAGCCTCCAGGTGCGTCAGGAAGTGTGCGCGATGATGGCCCTCAACATGCTGCGCCGCTGGCTGAACGGCCAGCCGGTGGCCGGTGAACACGGCTGGATTAACGTCGTCGAATCTCTCTCAGCGTAAACCCACCTCCGCGTCGGGAGCCCCTCCCGGCGCGCGATGAGTCCAGCCTGTTGTACTTGCTTTAAAAAATTCTGTGTACTATCTCGCATTTTTCTCCCTCTGAACATCCACCCGGCTGGAATAGCGTCGTCATTTGAAGTCGCTCACAATTTACACGCCCGACAACCGCAACACTGATTCCAGTATTCAGGATTGGAGTCCAGTATGTTGGAATCAAGCAAAGTCCCGGCGCTGACCCGCGCCATTGATATTCTCAATCTGATCGCCCGCATCGGCCCCTGCAGCGCGGCGACCATTATTGACGAACTGGGTATTCCGAAAAGCACCGCCTATCTGCTGCTGGGAGAGCTGAAAAAACAGCGCTTCCTCAGCATGGATAATCAGGATAACTACTGCCTGTGGACCAAGCTGGTTGAGCTGGCCGGGCAGGCGCTGAGCAAAATGGACCTGCGCGAACTGGCGCGCCCGCGCCTGACGCAGCTGATGGATCAGTGCGGGCTGCTCTGCCACCTGGGCATCATCGACAGCGGCAACGCCTACTACATTCTGAAGATTGAATCCCCGGCCACCATCAGCGTGCGTTCGCATGAAGGTAAGAGCCTGTCGTTATATCGTTCCGGCATTGGTAAATGCCTGCTGGCCTGGCAGCCCGAGCGGGTTCAGGAGTCGATTATCAGCGAGCTGCAGTGGGAGCGGGCGACGCCAACCACCATCACCAGCGCCCAACAGCTTCGCGATGAACTGGGCCGTATTCGCGCCCGCGGCTGGAGCTTCGATAACGGCGAAGACTATCCCGACGTTCGCTGCGTGGCGGCGCCGGTTTTTAATGCCAATAACGAGCTGACCGCCGCCATTTCCGTGGTGGGTACCCGTCTGCAAATCAATGAAGACAATCGCGATTACCTCGCCGGTAGGGCGATTGCCTGCGCCAAAGATATTTCCCGTCTGCTGGGGTGGAAAAGCCCCTTCGAACAACAAGCCTCATAATAAGGAGAAGATCATGACCCTACCGAAAATTAAACACGTCCGCGCCTGGTTTATTGGCGGTGCTACCGCAGAGAAAGGCGCTGGCGGCGGCGATTATCATGACCAGGGGGCAAATCACTGGATTGACGATCATATCGCCACGCCTATGAGCAAATATAAACAGTATGAACAGTCCCGCCAGTCGTTTGGCATCAACGTTCTCGGCACGCTGATCGTTGAGGCCGAAGCCGAAAACGGGCAGACCGGCTTTGCGGTATCGACCGCCGGCGAGATGGGCTGCTTTATCGTGGAAAAACACCTCAACCGCTTTATCGAAGGCAAATGCGTCAGCGATATCAAACTGATCCATGACCAGATGCTCAACGCCACCCTGTACTACTCCGGATCCGGCGGCCTGGTGATGAATACGATTTCCTGCGTCGACCTGGCGCTGTGGGATCTGTTCGGCAAAGTGGTTGGGCTGCCGGTTTACAAACTGCTGGGCGGCGCGGTGCGCGATGAAATTCAGTTCTACGCCACCGGGGCGCGTCCGGACCTGGCGAAAGAGATGGGCTTTATTGGCGGCAAAATGCCGACCCACTGGGGGCCGCACGATGGCGACGCGGGGATCCGCAAAGATGCTGCGATGGTGGCCGATATGCGCGAAAAGTGCGGCCCGGACTTCTGGCTGATGCTGGACTGCTGGATGAGCCAGGACGTTAACTACGCCACTAAACTGGCCCACGCCTGCGCGCCCTCTAACCTTAAGTGGATCGAGGAGTGCCTGCCGCCGCAGCAGTATGAAGGCTATCGCGAGCTTAAACGTAATGCGCCAGCCGGCATGATGGTCACCAGCGGCGAGCACCACGGTACGCTGCAATCCTTCCGCACGCTGTCGGAAACCGGCATCGATATTATGCAGCCTGACGTGGGCTGGTGCGGCGGCCTGACCACGCTGGTGGAGATTGCGGCGATCGCCAAATCGCGCGGCCAGCTGGTGGTGCCGCACGGCTCGTCGGTCTATTCGCACCATGCGGTCATTACCTTTACCAACACGCCTTTCAGCGAGTTCCTGATGACCAGCCCCGACTGCTCAACGATGCGTCCGCAGTTTGACCCGATTCTGGTTGATGAGCCGGTACCGGTGAACGGGCGCATTCATAAAACCGTGCTGGACAAACCGGGCTTCGGCGTGGAGCTGAACCGCGACTGTAATCTGAAACGTCCTTATAGCCACTGATCCCGTCGTGCCGCACAGCGCAGATGTGCGGCCTATTGTTGAGGATATTACGATGAGCAACGCCTTGCTTGAGAGCGTGGTGAAGAAAAACCGCGCCCGTTTGATCCCCTTTATGCTGGCGCTGTACGTGCTGGCGTTTCTTGACCGTTCGAATATCGGCTTTGCCAAAGAGACCTATCAGCTGGATACCGGCCTGAGCAACGAAGCCTATGCGCTGGGAGCGGGGATTTTCTTTGTGGTCTACGCCTTTCTCGGGGTGCCCGCTAACCTGCTGATGCGCAAATTCGGCGCAAGAAAGTGGATCGGCTGCACCACCTTGCTGTGGGGGCTTCTCTCCGCGGCGATGGCGTGGGCGGATACCGAAGCGAAGTTTCTGCTGGTGCGCACCCTGCTGGGCGCCGCGGAAGCGGGTTTTTTCCCGGGCATGATCTACCTGACGTCCCAGTGGTTTCCGCAGCAGAACCGCGCCAGCATTATGGGGCTGTTTTATATGGGCGCGCCGCTGGCGCTGACCCTCGGGTCGCCGCTCTCTGGCGCGCTGCTGGAAATGCATGGTTTTATGGGGCATCCCGGCTGGTTCTGGATGTTTATCATTGAGGGGCTGCTGGCGGTCGGCGCGGGGTTCTTCACCTTCTTCTGGCTCGACGATACGCCGCAAAAGGCGCGCTTCCTGAGCGCTGCCGAAAAACAGGCGTTAATCAGCGAGCTGGCCAGCGAAGAGCAGAAAAAGGTGACCTCGCGTTTGTCCGATGCGCTGCGTAACGGCCGCGTCTGGCAGCTGGCGATTATCTATCTCACCATTCAGGTGGCGGTTTACGGCCTGATCTTCTTCCTGCCAACCCAGGTTGCCGCGCTGCTCGGCACCAAGGTGGGGTTCGTGGCGTCGGTGGTGACCGCGATCCCGTGGGTGGCGGCGCTGTTCGGTACCTGGCTGATTCCGCGCTACTCCGACCGCACCGGCGAGCGGCGTAATGTGGCGGCATTCACCCTGCTGGCGGCGGCAATTGGCATTGCGGTCTCCGGGCTGGTGTCGCCGGTGCTGGCGATTATCGCGCTGTGCGTTGCCGCCGTCGGCGTCATTGCCGTGCAGCCGGTCTTCTGGACCATGCCGACGCAGCTGTTGTCCGGTACGGCGCTGGCCGCTGGCATCGGCTTTGTGAACCTGTTCGGCGCTATCGGCGGGTTTCTGGCGCCCATTATCCGCGTCCAGGCTGAAACCATGTTCGCCAGTGATTCTGCCGGATTAGTGACGCTCGCCTGCGTGGCGATTGTCGGGGTGGTTATTATCTTTTCACTGCGCGTGAACCGCGCCGTGCCGCAGGCTGGCAGCGTACAGCATTAATGTAAGGGAGAACTATGAACGCAATTTTATCGAACCCATTTAAAGCGGGATTATTACAAGGGGAAGCGCAAATTGGCCTGTGGCTGAGCTCGACCTCTTCTTATATGGCTGAGATTGCCGCCACCTCGGGTTACGACTGGCTGCTGATTGACGGCGAACATGCGCCCAATACCATCCAGGATCTTTATCATCAGCTGCAGGCCATTGCGCCCTACGCCAGCCAGCCGGTCATTCGCCCGGTAGAGGGCAATCGCAGCCTGATTAAACAGGTGCTGGATATCGGCGCCAGAACGCTGCTGATCCCCATGGTCGATACCGCCGAACAGGCGCGGGAGATTGTCTCGGCTACCCGCTACCCGCCGCTGGGTACCCGCGGGGTGGGGGCCGGAGTGGCCCGCGCCGCGCGCTGGGGACGGGTCGAAAACTATATGGCGCAGGCCAACGATGAGCTGTGCCTGTTGATTCAGGTAGAGAGTAAAACGGCCCTCGATAATCTGGATGCGATCCTTGAAGTGGAGGGCATTGACGGCGTGTTTATCGGCCCGGCGGACCTGTCAGCCTCGCTGGGCTACCCGGATAACGCCGGTCATCCTGAAGTGCAGCGGGTTATTGAACAGAGCATCCGCCGCATTCGCGCGGCGGGTAAGGCGGCCGGATTCCTTGCCGTCGATCCGGAGATGGCGCACAAAGCGCTGGCGTGGGGGGCGAATTTTGTTGCCGTTGGCGTCGATACCAACCTTTACACCAGCGCGCTGGATAAACGGCTGGCGATGTTCAAGCCGATAGCCGAACAGGCGGAGGGAAAGGGGAGCTACTAGCCCCCCGGTGCTGGCGCTGGCGTCAGGCCAGCGCCTGTGCCAGCAGGGTGATGGGGTGTTCGCAGCGTTTGCTGGTGGACATCTCTATCTGCCATTTGCAGGTTTCACAGTCGGTCACCACCAGATCCGCGCCGCTCTCCTCAATTTGCCGGAACAGCGGCGCGCCCATCGCCTGCGATGAGTCGTAGTTCTCCGCCTTGAAACCGTATGTGCCGGCAATACCGCAGCATTGCGAGTCGAGTACCTCCAGCTGCAAGCCGGGGATCAGCCGCAATAGCTCAAGGGTATACAGCGACCAGCCCATTTTTTCCATATGGCAGGGCGTGTGATAGACCACCTTCAGCGGCAGCGTTTTTAGCTTCAGAGGTCGCCCATTATCCAGCTGACGCCAGAGCCAGCGAGTCGCCAGCTCAATCCGGTCGCGGATATCGTGATTATCGATATCAAGGAGATGCGGATATTCATCGCGCAGCGTAAAGGTGCAGGTCGATGAAGTCGCAATAATGGGCAGACTATTTTCCCGCATCGCGATGACGTTGCTCAGCGCCTGCTTGCGCGCTTTCGCAAAAAAACCGTTGGCAATCAGCGGTACGCCGCAGCATTTCTCTTTGCTCAATAACTGCACCCCGATGCCCATGGCGTTGAACACGCGGATAAGATCTTTGCCCAGCTGCGGATTGTTGTAGTTCACATAGCAGCCGTGAAAAAACGCCACCTGCTCGGCGTACTGCCCCTGCCGGGCGGCCAGCTGACGATACGCGCGGCGAAAGGTACCAAAGCCATATTTCGGCAGCGTGCGGCGGTGATCGATTTTAAGCGCGGCATCAAGGATTTGGCGTACCGGCCTCAGCCCGGTGGCGGCGTTGACCAGCGGGGCAAACGGCGTGGAGAGGGTGCCCATCAGGTCGGTATGGCTGAGGATCGCATCGCGCAGCGTGGGCTTTTGCCGACCGTGCTCCATGCGCGCTCGCTGGATAATATCGCCAATTTTGACGTCCGAAGGGCAGGCAACTTCGCAGCGTTTACAGTTGATGCAGTATTTCAATGCCTCGTCGTAGAGCGCGCCGTCTTTCAGGCGCAGGCGTTCGCCGTCCGGCCCGGCCTGTTTTGGCCCCGGATAGCGCGGATTAACCCGGCTGACCGGGCAGGCGGTGGTGCAAACGGTGCATTTTATACAGTGTTCAAAGCGCGTATCGTTCATGATTCACCTCCGGCAAGCTCGCCGATTAACCCAGCAGCATGCAGCGCGGTCACCGCGCAAACGCCGCCGCCGCATCCCAGCGCGATGGCGTCAAAACCACCGAGGATCGCGCCTACGGCGAACAGATTTTCCAGCGTCTGCCCCTGAAGCTGCGGGCGCAGATCCGCATCGGTTTTCAGGCCGAAACGCTGCCAGGGCTGAGAGGCAAAAAAGTCCTGCTGATACCAGCGCTCGCGCGGCAGCGTCTGCTGCAGGTCAAGGCCGAGGATCGGCTCGCGCACGCCGCTGCGCTCGGCGACCAGCCCGTTGCTGAAAAAGCTGCCGCTGGCCAGCACCGCGAAGCGCGGGCGCAGCGGGATATCGCCGTGATTGCGCGTCCAGATCGCGTTAACGCTACCGTTGCGGTGGCTGATATCGATGACTTCATCCCCGGTCAGCCAGGTCCCGCCGCTGCGGATAAATTGCCGCTGCAGCTGGGCGTGCAGGCGCATCCCCGGCACCGACGGCGGCAGCGTAGGCAGCAGGCGCAGCGGGCAGGGCAGGCGCTGCTGCAGCCACTGGTACAGGCGATCGTCGGCGAGGCCAAAGCAGGCGGGCATAATCAGTAAATTATGCCGCTGCGCCAGCGGGCGCAGCGCCGCCAGCAGGGCCGGCCAGTGCGCTTCATCGTCCAGCCGGCGGGCAATATTGGCGGCACGAAATTCGGATGGGCTATCGCGCAGCACATCGAGGAGAGGTAAATCTATCTCATGGGCTTCGGCGGTCACGCCGTGCTGGTTCAGAGAGGCGGCGGCAAGATGCGGCTGGAAGTCGCCGAATCCGCTGATGCCGACCACGCCGACGCCGCTGGCGGGCAGCGGCGCGCTGGCGATTTCCTGCGGAGATAGCCAGGCCGCGCGTAAGGTTCCCAGCGGCGTCACGCGCAGATGCGGCTGGCTGGCGTCGCCCTGCATGGCGATACCGCAGTCGGCAAACAGCGCCTGACTCTGGCGGGCGTAATCCATCACCCGTTCGGCGCCGAGCCTGGCATAGGGATGTTCGGGAAGCTGGCGGGCCAGCTGGCCGATGCCGTGAGCGACATCGGTGACGGTGTCGCCATTCGGCAGCGTGGTAAGCAAATCCAGCGAGGCGGAAGAGAAGTGCAGGGCGCTTTGGCCGCGGCTGATAATCACGCTGCGCAGGCCGCGCTGGTTGAGCGCCAGCCCGCAGAGCAGTCCGGCGAGGCCGCCGCCGATGATGGCGCAATCAAACTTCATCCTGATGCTCCTTTTGTAATCCGCACAGGCCGAGATAGACCCAGCGGGTGAACTCGCTTTCGCGCAGCGCGTCCCCCCAGGCCACCGGCTGGACGCCTTTCCAGCGTTCGTTCAAAAATTGAGACAGCTGGGTAAGGGATCGTGCGGAAGTGGTGACGTTAAAACGCGCGAGCAGCCCGGCGGCGCGGCAGGCGCACAGTTCGCCCTGACAGGTTCCCATGCCGACGCGGGTGCGGCGGCGCAGGTCGAGCAGGTTTTTCACCGCCAGGTTTTCGACCGCGTACTGAACCTCGCCGGCGGTCACCGCCTCGCATTCGCAGACCAGGCTGCGGTGCTGGCGGCTATCGCCAAGCCAGGCCGGGGTGCGATCGCCGTGGCGATAGATGGCCGACCCGCGCAGCGACGCAGGTAAAGAGATGATTTTGCGTAGCGTGGCTTCCGCCGGCTCCTGCGAGCCCGGCAGCGGCGTATCGGCGGTCGTACAGGGGACGGTATTTCCGAGCTTGCGGCAGAGCGCATCCGTGGCCCACTCCGCCATCAGACGATAGGTCATCAGCTTACCGCCGGTGATGGTGATAAAGCCCTCCAGTCCGTCGCGCCGGGCGTGGTCGAGCAGCACAATACCGCGACTGACGCTGCGCCCGCTGGGATCGTCATCGCTGGCGACCAGCGGACGTATGCCGGAGTAGGCGCGCAGTACCCGCGTCCGCCCCATGATCGGCGCCAGCTTTTCCCCTTCGCGCAGCAGCGTTTCGACCTCCTCGGCCGTTACCCGGTTGTCGTCAATTTCGTCATAGGGAATATGCATCGAAGTAGTGCCAATCAGCGAAATAGTATCGCCGGGCACCAGGATATCGGCGTCAGCCGGTTTGCGGCAGCGGTTGATAACCTGACGGTTAATGCGATGGTCGAGGATTAACAGCGATCCTTTTGCCGGAAACATCGCGATGCGCAGGTCGGCATACTCTGCGATGCGCTGCCCCCAGATCCCGGCGGCGTTGACCACCACCTGCGCGCGCAGCGTGCGCGATTCACGGAGCTGATGGTTGTAGATCGTGACGCCATGGACGCGATCGCCCTGACGCAGCAGGCCGGTGACTTCGCAGCCGGTGAGGATAGCGGCGCCATGTTCGCGGGCATCGAGCATATTTGCGGCGGTGAGGCGGAAAGGATCGACGGTGCCGTCGGGGACCTGCACCGCGCCGAGCAGCGCCGGGTTAACCGCAGGCTCAATGCGCAGCGCCTCGGCGGGCGTCAGAGGCTGGGCCTCAATACCCGCCTGCTGGCAGGCGGTGATAAAGGTGTGCTGATACGCCGGATCGTCTTCCGGCAAGGTAATAAACAGGCCGCTGGTGGGCTCAATGCAGTGCCGGGCGATGCGGCGTAAGATGCGGTTTTCGCTGATACACTCCCGCGCCGATTCGCTATCGGTTACCGCATAGCGCGCGCCGCTGTGCAGCAGGCCGTGGTTGCGGCCGGTCGCCCCGGTGGCGATATCGTAGCGCTCAACCAGCGCCGCCTTCAGCCCGCGCAGCGCGCAGTCGCGCGCGATCCCGGCGCCGGTGGCGCCGCCGCCAATAATAATGACGTCATATTCACGACTATCGGCCATCTCCCTGTCCTCTGTGTTCGTTTTACATCATTTAGCCATATCGACCGCGTTTAATGTTTGATTTCGAGCATATTTGCGCGTAATTCGAGCGTTTGTTGTGACTTTATGCGCATATTGGAAAGTTCTGTCATATTTCTGTAACAAAGTGTGCGACATTTCACAGTATTAGATTTACGCTTTGCCTACTATCGCGACCAAATCAGAAGTCAGTGAATAAATTACGTTTTTTTGCGACGACGTCAGAAGAACAGCAATGGCCACGGAGGCTGATATGTTAAGTATATTTAAACCCGCAGCGCATAAAGCGCGTTTGCCAACGGCGGAAATCGATCCGCTATATCGTCGATTACGCTGGCAGATCTTTATCGGTATCTTCTTCGGATATGCCGCTTACTATCTGGTTCGTAAGAACTTTGCTTTGGCGATGCCCTATCTTATTGAGCAGGGGTTCTCCCGCGGCGATCTCGGCTTTGCGCTTTCCGGTATCTCTATCGCCTACGGATTTTCGAAATTCATCATGGGTTCGGTTTCTGACCGTTCGAATCCGCGCATTTTTTTACCGGCAGGCCTGATCCTTGCCGCGCTGGTGATGCTGGTGATGGGCTTCGTCCCCTGGGCGACCTCCAGCATTATGGTGATGTTCGTCCTGCTGTTCCTGTGCGGCTGGTTCCAGGGGATGGGCTGGCCGCCGTGCGGACGTACGATGGTGCACTGGTGGTCGCAGAAAGAGCGCGGCGGTATTGTTTCGGTATGGAACTGCGCGCACAACGTCGGCGGCGGGATCCCGCCGCTGCTGTTTCTGCTGGGGATGGCGTGGTTTAACGACTGGCACGCGGCGCTGTATATGCCGGCTTTCGGCGCGATCCTGCTGGCGATTTTCGCCTTCGCGATGATGCGCGATACTCCGCAGTCCTGCGGCCTGCCGCCGATCGAAGAGTACAAAAACGATTATCCTGACGACTACAGCGAGAAGCACGAAGAAGAGCTGACCGCAAAGCAGATCTTTATGCAGTACATCCTGCCGAACAAGCTGCTGTGGTACATCGCTATCGCGAACGTGTTTGTTTATCTGCTGCGCTACGGCATTCTTGACTGGTCGCCGACCTACCTGAAAGAGGTTAAGCACTTCGCGCTGGATAAATCGTCCTGGGCCTACTTTCTTTATGAATACGCGGGGATCCCGGGCACCCTGCTGTGCGGCTGGATGTCGGATAAAGTGTTTAAAGGCAACCGCGGCGCGACCGGCGTCTTCTTTATGACCCTGGTCACCATCGCCACCGTCGTCTACTGGCTGAACCCGCCGGGTAACCCGGGCGTGGATATGGCCTGCATGATCATCATCGGCTTCCTGATTTACGGTCCGGTGATGCTGATTGGCCTGCATGCGCTGGAGCTGGCGCCGAAAAAAGCCGCCGGCACCGCCGCGGGCTTCACCGGCCTGTTTGGCTATCTCGGCGGCTCCGTGGCCGCGAGCGCCATCGTTGGCTATACCGTCGATTTCTTCGGCTGGGACGGCGGCTTTATGGTAATGATCGGCGGCAGCGTGCTGGCGGTCCTGCTGCTGATTATCGTGATGCTGGGCGAACGACGCCATCACCAACAGATGAAACAAGCTTAAGGAGCGGCGATGAAAAGCACATTAACCACCCTGATGAGCGGAATGCTGCTGGCTGCGACGGCGCTCTCTTTCAGCGCCGTCGCGGGGGAGAAAATCGTTATCGCCCACCGCGGCGCCAGCGGCTATCTGCCGGAACATACCCTGCCGGCGAAAGCGATGGCCTACGCGCAGGGGGCGGACTACCTCGAGCAAGACCTGGTGATGACTAAAGACGACCGGCTGGTGGTGCTGCATGACCACTATCTGGATCGGGTGACCGACGTGGCCCAGCGTTTCCCGCAGCGGGCGCGTCAAGATGGCCGCTTCTACGCCATCGACTTTACCCTCGCCGAGATAAAGTCGCTGAAGTTTACCGAAGGGTTTGAGCCGAAAGATGGCAAGAACGTGCAAACTTATCCGGGCCGTTTCCCGATGGGTAAATCTGATTTCCGTATTCATACCTTTGAAGAGGAGATTGAGTTTGTGCAGGGGCTGAACCATTCGACCGGCAAAAACATCGGCATCTACCCGGAGATCAAAGCGCCGTGGTTCCACCATCAGGAAGGCAAGGATATTGCCGCCAGCACGCTGAACGTGCTGAAGAAATATGGCTACACCGGCAAGCAGGATAAGGTTTATCTGCAGTGCTTTGACGCCAACGAGCTCAAGCGCATCAAGCAGGAGCTGGAGCCGAAAATGGGGATGGATCTCAATCTGGTGCAGCTTATCGCCTATACCGACTGGAATGAGACCCAGCAGCGGCAGGCCGACGGCAAGTGGGTGAACTACAGCTATGACTGGATGTTCAAACCGGGGGCGATGGCGCAGATCGCGCAGTACGCTGACGGCATTGGCCCGGACTACCATATGCTGGTGGCGGAAGGCTCGACGCCGGGTCACGTGAAGCTGACGGCGATGGTGAAAGAAGCCCATGCCAGCAAGCTGCAGGTGCATCCGTATACGGTCCGCGCGGATCAGCTGCCAGCGTATGCAGCGGACGTGGAGCAGCTTTACGACGTCCTGTATAACCAGGCGGACGTGGACGGGTTGTTTACGGATTTCCCGGATAAGGCGGTGAAGTTCCTCAATAAAAAGTAAGCCATTAATCAGGGGCGCTTGCGCCCCTGTTGCAGAGGGGCAGCAGCCCGGCCAGTCGTAGCTGTTTTTCCCACTCTGGCTCTGGCCCCAGCTTTTCCGCAACCTCGTTGACCAGCGCCTGAATCACTGGCGAGGCGCGACGCGTCTGGCGATACAGCGCCACAATGTTGCCACCCTCCGGCTGCCAGTCGGGTAAAATAATTTTTAGCTCTCCCCGCACGATCGCTTCAGCGCCTAAAAATAGCGGCATGACCACAATCCCAAGCCCCATTCTGGCGGCCTCCAGCAGGCTGAAGGCGTTATCCGAACGCAGACGATTTTTGACCCGCCAGGTCTGGCGCTGCCCGTTATGCAGCAACTGCCAGCAGCCCCCCGGCGCGCGATGGGTATATAGCAGCCCGTCATGCTGCTCCAGTTCAACAGGATGCAAAGGCGTGCCCCGTTGCGACAGATAGTCCGGGCTGGCGCAGAGCCAGGTCAGGTTGCGCGCCAGCGTTCGGGCGATGAGCGTTGAGTCCGGGACGAGGCCGAGGCGGATGGCGATATCAAAGTCGGGCTGGTGCATATTGATCTGCCGGTCCTCCGTCGCGATATCGAGAGACAACCCCGGATGGTCGCGGATAAAACCGGCCAGAATTGTCGATAGATGAGTGGTCATAAACGTATGCGAGGTGGCAATCCGCAGCCCGCCCCGAAGCTCGCTGCGTGACGGGGCCACCGCCTCTTCTGCCAGCGTGACTTCGTCAAGCAGCCGTACGCACTCCTGATAAAATAGCAGGCCCGCCTCCGTGAGGCTAAGCCGTGGCCCGCGCTCCAGTAAGCTGGCGCCAAGCCGTTTCTCCAGCATCTTGACGCGCTGGCTGACTACCGATTTTGATGTCCCCAATTTTGCCGCCGCGCCGACAAAGCTCAGAGACTCAACAACCGAAATAAACGTGCTCATTTCCACGAACTTGTTCACACAGGCGCTCCTTTTTCGGGTCTTGCGGTTGACTATGCCTCGTTCTATGCGCCAGAAAAACGGCTGGCGAGATATTCTGCCGCCATGATCGCATCCGGATTGGTCGCCTGAGAGGGAACGTCCGGGAACAGCGAGGCATCGACGACAAACAGCCCGGCAATACCGAAAACTTTCCCGCAGGCGTCCACGACGGCGATGGGATCGCTTTCGTTCCCCATTGGCGCAGTCGCGCTGAGGTGCAGGTTACTTTTCACCGTCTTACGCTGTTCTTCTGCTATCTGCTGGTCTGTTTCTGCCAGTGTACCGCCTTTTACCATCGGGACTTCGCCAATCACCAGCGCCTGTAGCGGACCTTCCTGCACCAGCGCCCGGGATAATTTCACCGCTTCGACCATTCGCGTGACGTCGCGCTCGTCACCCAGTAAATTGAGATCGATACGGGGGCCGAGCAGCGGGTTGCGGCTCGCCAAAGTCAGACGCCCGCGGGCAAAGGGGCGCGCCACGGTGAAAAAGAGCTGGAAACCCGCACCATGTGGAAATAGTTCAGGATCGACGAAGTGGTTATTGCTGATATAGAGATCCAGTTCGTTGGCTGCCGCCAGCGAAGATTGCGTCCAGAGCGTTGTGCCTATAGGGGGATAACTGGCATGCTTAGCGGACGTTGCCAGCATGATCCCGTTCACGGGTTGTTCCTGCAAGTTGCGCCCAACGGGGAGATCCTGTTTCACCGTGATCTCCAGATGGCGTAAATCGTCCGCAGGGCCAATGCCGGAGCGCAACAGAATCGCTGGCGTACCGGCCGCGCCGGCGCACAGGAATACGTTGTCGGTAGCGATCTGTGTTCCGTCCGCCAGCTGTATGCCGTTCACGCGCGAACCTTCAATCAACGCTTTATCCACGACCGTCATGCCGACAATCGACAGATTCTTGCGCGCGCGAACGTCTGCCGTCAGGTAGACCATGGCGGTATTTTGCCGGATGCCGTTGACAACATTGACCGGGTAGACCGCGACGCCGTGCTGCTGCGCGCCGTTGATATCGTCAACGGCGGCGAAGCCGTGAGCGCGGCAAGCATGATAAAACGCCTGGCTTGCCGGGCTGAGCGTTTCCAGCGCCGGTAACCGCACCGGAACCGGGCCGTGGCGACCATGCCAGCGATCGTCGCCATAGTCGGCGTTTTCAAGCCGTTTGAACCAGGGTAAAACCTTATCGAACGACCAGTCGCTCAGGCCGCGCTTGACCCAACGGTCAAAATCAGATTTGGGGGCGCGAACAAACGCGCCGGCATTGATCGTTGACCCGCCGCCAAGTACTTTTGCCCGCAGATGACCGGCCGTGTGATCGGTTCCCGTTGCTACCCCGCGCTCCCAGACGTAATCGCCGCCACCAACAGAGTGGCTGTGCGCCAGCTCGTCCGGCCAGGCATCAGGGGCGAAAACGGGGCCACCTTCCAGCAGCGCTACCTGGCAATCGGGGTTCTCACTCAGACGTGCGGCGAGTACCGCACCCGCCGAACCTCCACCGACCACGATGACGTCGTATGCTTTTTTCAGTCCGTTGGCGCAGTTTTCCTCTTTGACGGAAGCCATTTTTTATCTCCTCATGAATGTCGTGACGCAGAGCATCAGCCAGCGTTGCTGCGATCATTGCTGATGGCTTTATCCGGTGGCTTATACAGGTAGAGTAGGCGGAGTGGGGGGAGGTGAACAGGGATAGGAAGACGAACCCAGGGTTCGTAAAAAACGAACCCTATAAAGAATGGGAATGCGTTTCAGGCTGGCTTACATTTCGATTTCGATATCGCCTTTTGCCCGGCAGCAGCAGGGCAAAATCTCTCCCGGCTGGACAAACGCCAGCGGCTCGGTGAGCCAGTCAACCTGACCGGAAACCAGACGCAGACGACACGATCCGCAGTATCCTTCGCGGCACTGATACTCCACGTCGATATTGTGCGATTCCAGGGCCGCCAGCAGGGAGGGATGTTCATCCTGACACTCAAGGCGAGTGTCAGAAATCTTCAAGAAAATGCGTTTCATCAGAGCTGGAAGTTGCTCAGATCGTCAGCGTCGACTTCGGAATCGATCTGCCCGACCAGATAAGAGCTGACTTCCACTTCCTGCGGCGCGACCTGCACGTTATCGGACACCAGCCAGGTGTTGATCCACGGGATCGGGTTGGAGCGGGTCTGGAACGGCAGATCGAGACCTACCGCCTGCATGCGGATGTTGGTAATGTACTCAACGTACTGGCAGAGAATATCTTTGTTCAGGCCGATCATCGAACCGTCGCGGAACAGATAATCCGCCCACTCTTTTTCCTGCTGCGCCGCCTGCACGAACAGGTCGTAGCACGCCTGTTTGCACTCTTCGGCGATTGAAGCCATCTCCGGATCGTCGACGCCGGAACGCAGCAGATTCAGCATGTGCTGAGTGCCGGTCAGGTGCAGCGCTTCGTCGCGAGCGATCAGGCGGATAATCTTGGCGTTACCTTCCATCAGCTTGCGCTCGGCAAAGGCGAAAGAGCAGGCGAAGCTGACGTAAAAACGGATGGCTTCCAGCGCATTCACGCTCATCAGGCACAGGTAGAGTTTCTTTTTCAGCTCGCGCAGGTTCACGGTAATGGTTTTACCGTTCACGCTGTGGGTGCCTTCGCCCAGCAGATGCCAGTAGCTGGTCAGCTCAATCAATTCATCGTAATAGCTGGAAATGCCTTCCGCGCGTTTCTGAATCTGCTCGTTGGTGACGATATCGTCAAATACCATCGCCGGATCGTTAACGATATTGCGGATGATATGGGTGTAGGAGCGCGAATGGATGGTCTCCGAGAACGCCCAGGTTTCCACCCAGGTTTCCAGCTCCGGAATTGAAATCAGCGGCAGCAGGGCGACGTTCGGGCTGCGGCCCTGGATGGAGTCCAGCAGCGTCTGATATTTCAGGTTGCTGATAAAAATGTGTTTTTCGTGTTCCGGCAGCGCCTGATAGTCGATACGGTCGCGGGAAACGTCAACTTCTTCCGGACGCCAGAAGAAGGAGAGCTGCTTTTCAATCAGCTTTTCGAAGATGTCATATTTTTGCTGATCGTAGCGGGCGACGTTCACCGGCTGACCGAAGAACATCGGCTCTTTGAGCTGGTCATTTTTCGTCTGTGAAAAGGTGGTGTATGCCATGAGTGGGGATCCTGTCCTGGAATTATACGCCGGGCGGCGCTTCGCTAACCCGACCTACATTAGACCGTAGGCCCGGCAGGCAACGCGCCGCCGGGCAATATTATCAAATCTTACATGCGCCGCTTTCGCAGCCGTCGTCCTGGATGGACGGCGCCAGGTCATCCTGGGCATCTTCCGCGCCATCGCGCGTGTTGTGATAGTACAGCGTTTTGACGCCGAACTTATAGGCATTGAGCAAGTCTTTCAGCAACTGCTGCATCGGCACTTTGCCAGACGGGAAGCGCGTCGGATCGTAGTTGGTGTTAGCAGAAATCGACTGGTCGATAAACTTCTGCATAATACCGACCAGCTGCAAGTAACCGTCGTTGTTCGGCATTTCCCACAGCAGCTCGTAGCCGTTCTGCAGTTTTTCGTAATCCGGCACCACCTGGCGCAGGATACCGTCTTTCGACGCTTTGATGCTGACGTGACCGCGCGGCGGCTCAATGCCGTTGGTGGCGTTGGAGATCTGCGAAGAGGTCTCGGACGGCATCAGCGCGGAGAGCGTGGAGTTACGCAGACCGTGCGTTTTGATCGACTCGCGAAGCTGCTCCCAGTCGTAATGCAGGGATTCGCTGACGATAGCGTCCAGGTCTTTTTTGTAGGTATCGATCGGCAGAATGCCTTTCGCATAGGTGGTTTCGTTAAACCACGGGCACGCGCCTTGCTCGATAGCCAGCTCGTTAGAGGCTTTCAGCAGGTAGTACTGAATCGCTTCGAACGTTTTATGCGTCAGGTTGTTAGCGCTGCCGTCAGAGTAGCGTTTACCGTGTTTCGCCAGATAGTAGGCAAAGTTAATCACCCCAATACCCAGCGTACGACGGCCCATCGCGCCGCGTTTGGCCGCCGGGATCGGGTAGTCCTGGTAATCCAGCAGGGCATCCAGCGCGCGAACGGCCAGCACCGCCAGCTCTTCCAGCTCATCAAGGCTATCGATAACGCCGAGGTTGAAAGCGGACAGGGTACACAGCGCAATTTCACCGTTTTCGTCGTTCACATCTTCCAGCGGCTTGGTTGGCAGGGCGATTTCCAGGCACAGGTTGGACTGGCGCACCGGCGCGACAACCGGGTCAAACGGGCTGTGGGTGTTGCAGTGGTCCACGTTCTGGATGTAGATACGGCCGGTGGAGGCGCGTTCCTGCATCATCAGCGAGAACAGTTCTACCGCTTTAATGCGCTGCTTGCGGATGCTGTCGTCCTGCTCGTATTGGGTGTACAGGCGCTCGAACTCGTCCTGGTCGGCGAAGAACGCATCGTACAGGCCCGGGACGTCGGACGGGCTGAACAGGGTGATATCGCCGCCTTTCAGCAGACGGGTGTACATCAGCTTGTTGATCTGTACGCCGTAGTCCATGTGACGAACGCGGTTGGCGTCGGTACCGCGGTTGTTTTTCAGCACCAGCAGGCTTTCGACTTCCAGATGCCACATCGGGTAGAAGAGGGTCGCCGCACCGCCGCGGACGCCGCCCTGGGAGCAGGATTTCACCGCCGTCTGGAAGTGCTTATAGAACGGGATACAGCCGGTATGGAAAGCTTCACCGCCGCGAATCGGGCTACCCAGCGCGCGGATGCGGCCGGCGTTGATGCCGATACCGGCGCGCTGAGAGACGTATTTCACAATGGCGCTGGAGGTGGCGTTAATAGAATCCAGGCTGTCGCCGCACTCGATCAGTACGCAGGAGCTGAACTGACGGGTCGGGGTACGCACGCCGGACATAATCGGCGTCGGCAGCGAGATTTTGAACGTCGACACCGCGTCATAGAAACGCTTGATGTAGTTCAGACGCGTCTCGCGCGGGTAGTTGGAGAACAGGCAGGCGGCAACCAGAATGTACAGGAACTGGGCGCTTTCATAGATCTCACCGGTGACGCGGTTCTGCACCAGATATTTGCCTTCGAGCTGCTTAACCGCAGCGTAGGAGAAGGTCATATCGCGCTCGTGCTCGATGAACGAGTCCATCTGCTTGAACTCTTCTTCCGTGTAGTCTTCCAGCAGATGAGTATCGTATTTGCCGTTTTTCACCATTTTCGACACGTGGTCGAACAGCGCTGGCGGCTCAAACTGGCCGTAGGCTTTTTTACGCAGGTGGAAAATCGCCAGACGGGCGGCGAGATACTGGTAATCCGGCGCCTCGCGGGAGATAAGGTCCGCGGCGGCTTTGATAATGGTTTCGTGAATGTCGGCGGTTTTGATGCCGTCATAGAACTGAATGTGGGAACGCAGTTCTACCTGGGAGATGGATACGTTATTCAGCCCTTCTGCCGCCCAATCCAGCACGCGGTGGATTTTATCGAGATTGATGCGCTCGGTGCTACCGTCACGCTTTGTCACCAGCAGACTCTGATTCATGTGGATTATACCTGTCCGTGAAAGAAAATATCCCCCACTTATCCACAGAACGCCGTTGTGACTAACTCTGTGGATAAATACTATATGTAGGGGGTGGTCGATAAAAGAAACGCTATATGGTGAGTATTCTAGTAAGGATTCTTTTGAGTACAAGAGTTGATTTTGACGTTAAATTGAGGTTGCGGAAGGGTAATAATCGCCAAGTCCACGCCACATAAGGCCTGGAGAAGATGTCAATAAATCAGAAAAAAAAATGAAAATTTGATCGAGTGCTGATTTCTTCATCGGAAGAAAAAATCACGCGGCTTGATGCCGCGCAATCATCATAGGAAATACAGCTGACGTTATGCTTTTTTCGCCGTTGTATGCAACATATAGTTAACATCCACCCCTGGCGCCAGCTTGAAGGTATTGGTCAACGGATTGTAATGAAGACCGGTAATATGCTGCTCTTTCAGAATTGTCTCATCTACCCAGCCGATCAGCTCCGCGGGCTTGATGAATTTCTTCACGTCGTGGGTTCCCTTCGGCACCATTTTCATGATGTATTCGGCGCCGACGACCGCCATCAGCCACGCTTTACCGTTGCGGTTAATGGTTGAGAAGAACACCTGACCGCCAGGTTTGACCAGCCGCGCGCACGCGTGGACGACCGACTGCGGATCCGGGACGTGCTCCAGCATCTCCATGCAGGTAACGACGTCGTACTCTCCGGCGTGCTTCGCCGCGTGCTCTTCAACGGTTTCCTGGACATATTCGACCTGAATGCCGCTCTCCAGGGCGTGCAGTTTCGCCACCTGTAGCGGTTCGAAGCCCATATCCAGACCGGTCACCGCTGCGCCTTCCCGGGCCATGCTTTCCGCCAGGATGCCGCCGCCGCAGCCGACATCAAGTACTTTTTTGCCAAACAGGCCGCCGGAGCGCTCCGCGATATAGCCGAGGCGTAGAGGATTGATGCGATGTAACGGCTTGAATTCGCCCTCTAAATCCCACCAGCGCGAGGCGACGGCTTCAAATTTAGCGATTTCATTATGATCAACATTGTGGGCCACCGACGGTTTTTCGGCATTCATGGGCGCTTTTACTCCTGTTCAGTTCAGACCCGCGAGTATATCAGGCCTCAGGGATGAATAAACCGTCTATCCCTGTCGCCTTTCGCCGCGCGAAAATCATTGGGTATAGGTTTACCCGTATCACCGCGGCTGTGTTATAATTTGCGACCTTTGAATCCGGGATACAGTAGAGGGATAGCGGTTAGATGAGCGACCTTGCGAGAGAAATTACACCGGTCAACATTGAGGAAGAGCTGAAGAGCTCCTATCTGGATTATGCGATGTCGGTCATTGTTGGCCGTGCGCTGCCGGATGTCCGAGATGGCCTGAAGCCGGTACACCGTCGCGTACTATACGCCATGAACGTATTGGGCAATGACTGGAACAAAGCCTATAAAAAATCTGCCCGTGTCGTTGGTGACGTAATCGGTAAATACCACCCTCATGGTGATACTGCCGTGTATGACACCATTGTACGTATGGCGCAGCCATTCTCCCTGCGCTATATGCTGGTAGATGGCCAGGGTAACTTTGGTTCGGTCGACGGCGACTCCGCCGCAGCGATGCGTTATACGGAAATCCGTATGTCGAAGATCGCCCATGAGCTGATGGCCGACCTCGAAAAAGAGACGGTGGATTTCGTCGATAACTATGACGGCACGGAAAAGATCCCTGACGTTATGCCGACCAAAATCCCGAACCTGTTAGTCAACGGTTCGTCAGGTATCGCGGTAGGTATGGCGACCAATATTCCGCCGCACAACCTCACCGAAGTGATCAACGGCTGTCTGGCCTACGTTGAAAATGAAGACATCAGCATTGAAGGGCTGATGGAACACATCCCAGGTCCGGACTTCCCGACCGCCGCGATCATCAACGGTCGCCGCGGCATTGAAGAGGCCTATCGTACCGGTCGCGGTAAAGTGTACATTCGCGCGCGCGCGGAAGTGGAAGCTGACGCGAAAACCGGCCGCGAAACCATCATCGTGCATGAAATTCCGTATCAGGTGAACAAAGCGCGCCTGATTGAGAAAATCGCCGAGCTGGTCAAAGACAAACGCGTCGAAGGCATCAGCGCGCTGCGCGACGAGTCCGATAAAGACGGTATGCGCATCGTGATTGAAGTGAAGCGCGATGCGGTGGGTGAGGTGGTGCTGAACAACCTCTATTCGCAGACCCAGCTCCAGGTCTCCTTCGGTATTAACATGGTTGCTCTGCACCATGGTCAGCCGAAGATCATGAACCTGAAAGAAATTATTGCCGCGTTCGTGCGCCATCGCCGCGAAGTGGTGACCCGTCGTACGATTTTTGAACTGCGTAAAGCCCGCGATCGCGCGCACATCCTCGAAGCGCTGGCGATTGCCCTGGCCAACATCGATCCGATTATCGAACTGATTCGCCGCGCGCCGACCCCGGCGGAAGCGAAGGCTGCCTTAATCGCCCGTTCATGGGATCTGGGCAACGTTTCCGCGATGCTGGAACGCGCCGGCGATGACGCCGCCCGTCCGGAATGGCTGGAGCCCGAGTTCGGCGTACGCGACGGCCAGTACTACCTGACTGAACAGCAGGCGCAGGCGATTCTGGATCTGCGTTTGCAGAAGCTGACCGGCCTTGAGCATGAAAAACTGCTCGATGAATACAAAGAGCTGCTGGAACAGATCGCGGAACTGCTGCACATTCTGGGCAGCGCCGATCGCCTGATGGAAGTTATCCGCGAAGAGCTGGAGCTGGTCCGTGAACAGTTCGGCGACGCGCGTCGTACCGAGATCACCGCGAACAGCGCGGATATCAACATTGAAGACCTGATCAACCAGGAAGATGTTGTCGTGACCCTTTCGCATCAGGGCTACGTGAAGTATCAGCCGCTGACCGACTACGAAGCCCAGCGTCGTGGCGGTAAAGGTAAATCTGCGGCGCGTATCAAAGAAGAAGACTTCATCGACCGCCTGCTGGTGGCCAACACCCACGATACGATCCTCTGCTTCTCCAGCCGCGGTCGTCTCTACTGGATGAAGGTTTATCAGCTGCCGGAAGCCAGCCGCGGCGCGCGCGGCCGTCCGATCGTCAACCTGCTGCCGCTGGAAGCCAACGAGCGTATTACCGCGATCCTGCCGGTCCGCGAATACGAAGAGGGCGTGAACGTCTTTATGGCGACCGCCAGCGGTACCGTGAAGAAAACGGCGCTGACTGAATTCAGCCGTCCGCGTTCCGCCGGTATTATCGCGGTTAACCTCAACGAAGGCGACGAGCTGATTGGCGTCGATCTGACCTCCGGTCAGGACGAAGTCATGCTGTTCTCCGCCGCCGGTAAAGTGGTGCGCTTTAAAGAGGACGCCGTCCGCGCGATGGGCCGTACCGCCACAGGCGTGCGCGGCATCAAGCTGGCCGGCGAGGACAAAGTGGTTTCTCTGATCGTTCCGCGCGGTGAAGGTGCGATCCTGACCGTTACGCAGAATGGCTACGGTAAACGTACCGCAGCTGAAGAGTATCCTACTAAGTCGCGTGCGACCCAGGGCGTTATCTCAATCAAAGTGACCGAACGCAACGGTTCCGTTGTGGGCGCGGTGCAGGTTGATGACTGCGACCAGATTATGATGATCACCGACGCGGGCACGCTGGTACGAACCCGCGTATCTGAAGTGAGCATTGTCGGTCGTAACACTCAGGGCGTGATCCTGATTCGTACTGCGGAAGATGAAAACGTGGTCGGCCTGCAGCGCGTGGCTGAGCCGGTTGATGACGAAGAGCTGGATGCCATCGACGGCAGCGCGGCGGAAGGCGACGAAGATATCGCGCCGGAAGCGGATACTGACGATGACATCGCCGAAGACGAAGAGTAATTCTCTGCGGTAATTGTCTGAAAGGGTCGGGGCTCTCCCCGGCCCTTTTTGTTTTCCCGTTGCGGGACCGTTGTTTTATCGTTACCTTAACGCCATTCTGTTGAGCCCCTGACGGCCGAGCATCGCCACATTGAAATATCTAGCTTCTTTCCATAACACGTTAAAGGTTTCACGCTATCTGTTCAGAGCGCTGGCGATACTGCTGTGGGTGCTGGTCGCTTTTGTTTCGGTGTTTTACATCGTCAATGCGTTGCACGATCGCGAATCGGAAATTCGCCAGGAATTTAACCTCAATGCCGATCAGGCGCAGCGCTACATACAGCGTACGGCCGATGTGATCAAAGAGCTGAAATACGTTGCCGGCAACCGGCCGATGGACGGTAGCGAAGGCGGCGATACGCCGGTGCAGCGCGGTGATATTACGATCCCTGATTTTGAACCGCTCTACCCGGATTCCGACTGCGCGCTGATGAGTACGACCTGGCGTAACTCGCTGCAGTCACTGGCGTGGTTTATGCGCTACTGGCGCGACAATTTCTCAACGGCCTACGACCTCAATCGTATTTTTATGATTGGTAGCGACAATCTGTGTATGGCCAACTTCGGCCTGCGCGATATTCCGCTGGAGCGGGACCAGGCGTTAAAAGTGCTGCATCAGCGCATTGAGCAGTATCGCGACGCGCCGCAAAACGAGCGCGGTAACAATCTGTTCTGGATAAGCCAGGGCGTGCGTCCGGGCGTTGGCTATTTCTATGCGCTGACCCCAATCTATGTGGCGAATCGCCTGCAGGCCATGCTTGGCGTAGAGCAAACCATCCGCATGGAAAGCTTCTTTACCCCAGGCAGTTTGCCGATGAACGTGACGATTCTCGACGATAGCGGACAGACGCTGATCTCGCTTGCCGGGTCGGATAGCAATATTAAACCGGATGCGAAGTGGATGCAGGAGCGTCTGTGGTTCGGCTATACCGCCGGTTTTCGCGAGCTGGCGATGAAAAAAAGCCTGCCGCCGTCATCGTTGAGCATTGTCTATTCGGTGCCGGTGGATCAGGTACTGGAACGCATCCGGATGCTGATACTGAACGCCGTGGTGCTCAATCTGCTTACCGGCGGGCTCCTTTTTGCGCTTGCCCGCATGTATGAACGGCGGATTTTTATTCCGGCTGAAAACGACGCCCAGCGCCTCGAAGAGCACGAGCAGTTCAACCGAAAAATCGTTGCCTCCGCGCCGGTGGGGATCTGTATTTTACGTACGATCGACGGCACCAATATCCTGAGTAACGAGCTGGCGCATAACTATCTCAATATGCTAACCCATGAGGATCGGCAGCGGCTGACGCAAATTATCTGCGGCCAGCAGGTGAACTTCGTCGATGTGCTGACCAGCAACAATACCAATCTGCAAATCAGCTTTGTCCACTCGCGCTACCGTAACGAGAACGTGGCGATTTGCGTGCTGGTGGATGTCTCTGCGCGCGTCAAAATGGAAGAGTCGCTGCAGGAGATGGCCCAGGCCGCCGAGCAGGCCAGCCAGTCGAAATCGATGTTCCTTGCCACCGTCAGCCACGAACTGCGAACGCCGCTGTACGGGATTATCGGTAACCTCGATTTATTGCAGACCAAAGAGCTACCGAAGGGCGTCGATCGTCTGGTGACGGCGATGAACAACTCTTCCAGCCTGCTGCTGAAAATTATTAGCGACATCCTCGATTTCTCGAAAATTGAGTCCGAACAGCTCAAAATTGAGCCGCGGGAGTTTTCGCCGCGCGAGGTCATGAACCATATTTCCGCCAACTATCTGCCGCTGGTGGTGCGGAAACATCTCGGGCTGTACTGCTTTATTGAACCTGACGTACCGCAGCTGATGTCCGGCGATCCGATGCGCCTGCAGCAGGTTATTTCAAACCTGCTGAGTAACGCGATTAAGTTTACCGATACCGGCTGCATTATCCTGCACGTAGAGCGGGCGGAGGATTATCTGCGCATCAGCGTACGCGATACCGGGGAAGGGATCCCGGCGAAAGAGGTCGTACGCCTGTTTGACCCGTTCTTCCAGGTGGGGACCGGCGTGCAGCGCAATTTCCAGGGGACCGGACTCGGTCTGGCGATTTGTGAAAAGCTTATCAGCATGATGGATGGCGATATTGCCGTTGAAACCGAGCCTGGTATGGGCAGCCGCTTCACTATTCGTATCCCGCTTTATGGCGTACAAAATACGCCGTCGCCGAATATTGATGGCCTGGCGGAAAAATGCTGCTGGCTGGCGATTGATAACAGCTCGCTGGCGCTGTTCGTCGAGCAGTTGCTGAAATACCACGGTATTCCGGTCCGTCATTTTGCCGGGCAAGCGCCGGGCGCGGAGGATATTCTGTTGACCGATAGCGAGACGCGTAACGCCTGGGACGGCTGCGCGATGGTGATCTTCTCTCGTCGGCATATCGGTATTCCGCAGGAGCGGGCGCCCGGCGAGTGGCTGCATAGCGTGGCCACGCCGCACGAGCTGCTGCCGCTGCTGGCCCGCATCTTCCATATTGCCATGGCCAGTACGGAAAACGGCCCTGCGCTATCCGCGGCGGATGCGCAAACCGCCAGCAATGATGACATGATGATTCTGGTGGTGGACGATCATCCGATTAACCGACGTCTGCTGGCCGATCAGCTGGGATCGCTGGGCTATCAGTGCGTGACGGCAAATGACGGGGTCGATGCGCTGAATGTCCTGAGCAAGCAGCATATTGATATCGTGCTCAGCGACGTCAACATGCCGAATATGGATGGTTATCGCCTGACCCAGCGCATTCGCCAGCTAGGGCTTACGCTGCCGGTTATTGGGGTGACCGCCAACGCGCTGGCGGAGGAGAAGCAGCGCTGCCTGGAGTCCGGTATGGACAGCTGCCTTTCAAAACCGGTCACTCTGGATATTATCAAGCAGACGCTGACGGTCTACGCCGCGCGGGTACGTAAGGGCAGGGAATAAAAGATGTTTCCCGGATAGCGCCGCGCTATCCGGGAAGAGAGACGTTAGTCTTTGTCCGTTGAGCTCAGGGAAACGGAAGAGAGGTAGTTGAGCAGGGCGATATCGTTTTCCACGCCGAGCTTCATCATCGCCGATTTTTTCTGGCTACTGATGGTTTTGATACTGCGGTTGAGCTTTTTGGCTATCTCGGTGACCAGGAAGCCTTCGGCGAACAGACGCAGTACTTCACTCTCTTTGGGCGACAAACGTTTGTCGCCGTAACCGCCGGCGCTGATTTTTTCCAGCAGGCGCGAAACGCTTTCCGGGGTGAATTTTTTGCCTTTTTGCAGCGCGGCGAGCGCCTTAGGCAGATCGGTCGGCGCACCCTGTTTCAGGACGATCCCTTCGATGTCCAGATCGAGAACCGCGCTCAGGATCGCCGGGTTGTTGTTCATTGTCAGTACAATGATTGACAGGTCCGGGAAATGACGCTTGATGTATTTAATAAGCGTAATGCCATCGCCGTATTTATCACCGGGCATCGATAAATCGGTAATCAGGACGTGTGCGTCCAGTTTAGGCAGATTGTTAATTAATGCGGTGGAGTCTTCAAACTCGCCAACAACGTTCACCCACTCAATTTGTTCAAGTGACTTACGAATACCGAACAGTACGATCGGATGGTCATCGGCAATAATTACGTTCATATTGTTCATGTATTAGGCTACCTTGCTACAGCAAGCTCTTGACGTAAACGTCAATGTCGCTGATATATTTTTCTATGCCTTGCGCATCTTTTTCACGAATCAGATGCTCAAGCGTTTCACATAACTGCTTGCCGGGTACCAGATTTAGCATAGCAAATGCCCCTTTGAGGCGGTGGGCGGTTTGCGCCAGCGCGGCGAAATCGCCCGTCGCCAGTTCATTATACAGCCTCTTAACATCATCTGGTACCGTGTCAGCAAACAGCGTGTAATAGCCGCTGGCATGCAGTTCGGCGTTACTTTCATTCCCGGGAGAGGATGGCTGCTCCTCTTCCTCAGCAAGCTGCTGCTCAATCAATTGCAGGATAGCTTCCTGCAGCGCAGCGCTGATATTAAAGTTTACGCGGAGCTGACCAGGACCAATCTTATGAACCCGGGCTTCATCATCGCTTAAAAGCAAGCCCGAAGCAGTAAGATTAGACGGATTATCCGTTAAAAAGAGATCATATTGTTGACTTGTGATTCTGTCATCCGGAGTGATGCAGGTAGCTCCCCAGCTCTCCAGCTGACGGGTCACGATACGGCGGACTTCATTGGCGGTCACATCAAGCATGATCACCACTTCATCCAGCAGATGTTCACCCGAATCACTCTCCTCCGCGCTGGCGGCCATTTTTAGATGCAGGGAGTAGCGGGTACCCAGCGATTCGCGCGCTTTGATATTGAGCTGTCCGCCGAGCTTGCGCGTCAGGCGATCGCAGAGCCAGAAGGTGAGGGCGTTGGCTTTGCCGTAAAGGTCTGCCTGCGTATCGTTGAGGAATGGAAAGTGCATATTGTCGATTTCGTTCGCCGAAACCCCGTTGCCGGTATCCAGAATACGGAAGGTCAGACGATCGTCCGCGGATTCATCTTTACTGACTTCCAGGGTTATTTTGCCAATAGGCGTGGTGGTCACCGAGTACTGAATCAGCAGTAAAAGGGTGCGGCGCAGGGCGTCGCGATCGCCGTAGCGCTGCTCATTGGCCGGTAGCGAGTTGTTAATCAGCAGCTGCAGACCTTTACGTTTGATGATGGGCAGGACTTCAGGTACCACTTCATCGATCAATTCCTGAATTGAGAACAGGTCCTGAACGCTCTTCCAGCTATCGCTCTCCAGCAGGTTTGCCAGCTCTATTTCATCAACCAGCTGTACCAGTTCATCGGCATGCTGGGCCAGCCTGCGGCTTTCGGCCATGCCGAGCACAGCAGCTTCTTCCGCCAGCGTTTGCGCCGGCTGTTTCAGCGCCGTGCCGATATGCTGCATAAACGCCGTACGGCCCTGCTGGTTTTTCTCATACAGGCGCTGGGCCTGCTTGAGTTTCTTATTCACCAGCACCTCGCGGTCCTGATCGCGAATAATAAAGATTTGCGTGCGCGGCGACACCTGGCTGCGGAACTGACGGATTTCATACAGTTCATTGTTCACCGTCGCCTGAATCACGCCCTGGTGCTGATCGGCCATGTTGATGATGTTTTGCAGATTCAGATGCGGCAGCAGATGATCGGCAATCGGATTGCTGATCACCGTCCGGTTAGCTTCCTGATCGTGCACCAGCAGCCCCAGCGGCAGCAGAGAAACTATCTCTTCGTGAATGGCGCGCTGGGCGCGTAATTCACTATTGGCGGCCGAGGAAACGGCCGTCCCCACGATGCTTTTGCGGCCGCTGTAGTGACGGAAGGTGGTAAATCCGAACAGCGCCAGCGCCAGCAGGCCAATGTTCAGCAGCAGCGGCAGTAAAATACTCTGCAAGGACTCCAGAATCAGCTCGCTAAAGGGCACCATCCAGACCAGGCGCATACCGGTGGTATTAATCGTGGTGATAATTTCAATCTGCGGGCCGTTAAAGTTAATGCTGACGATGTCGGCGGTTTCTTTATCCGGATTGGCGCTGACGTTCTGCGACGGATCGGGCTCCAGGCGGAAACTCTCCAGCGACATACTGGGAGGGATGAGATCGTTAATGGGCAGATCGAAGGCCACAACGGTCGCCAGGTGGCCGGGCTGGTTAAAGGTGGTGCGTAACGTAAAGTAGTAGCCGTTTTGCCAGGCGAGGTGGCGCAGCGACGAAAACGTCTCGCGTTCATCTAACGTGTTGGCCTGCAGCAGCATTTCTGCCCGTCGTGATTCAACGACGCTGCTGATGGTCGACTCTTTGAAGCTGGAGGAGAGATCTTTTAACGGCAGCGTTGAAACCAGAATCAGGCTGTTATCCAGGCCGTTAAGGTAATACATCGACCAGGGAATAGTCTCGGCGCCCCACAGGATATCGAGATAGTTGGAGATTTTTTGCGTCATTTCCAGCGTTGAGCTGTCATGGGAGCCAAAAATCAGCGCTTCAGTTTTGCGCCGGGGTTTCTCAAGGTAGTAAACGTCCTGCTTTAAACGCGTCTCTTGTAACCCTGTTTCTGCGGCTGAACTGGACGAGGTCGCGGCAATGTTGTCATAGATTTGCCAGGTGGCGTAGCGCCAGGTATCAATGCGTTTATGTAAGTCGTAGCTGACATCGACAACCTGGTAGCTTTTATCTTTTAGCCAGGTGTTAACGGCGCTTTGGATCATGACCCCCATCGTCGCCAGCAGGACGATGACCATGAGAATAAAGAAGCGGGTAATGTTGCCGGGTATCAGGGAAAATTTTTTCGGGGTCATCGTGTGAGAGTACGACTCATCAGTATGTGTAAACGGACTGTTGCACCAAGTTAACCGGGGGCAGCGCAGATGCTATGAACAGTATAAAGGTTAACGTCCAAAATCCATACATCTGAATACTATACAACGACTTTTTTGCCTTGAGATTTATCCCAAACCCGCGCGGCGAGCAAAGATGTACGGCCCGAGTGATTTTGTACAATTATTTACGGATTGACTAACGGAAATAGCACTAAATAACAAGAAATTATATAAACAGCCTTGAGTTTATTCGCAAGCTGTTTGATTAATAACCGTTATTTTTTTCGCCGGTAGCATAGAATAATTAAAGATGTGTAAAGAAGGGTAAAAAAAACCGGATGCGAGGCATCCGGTTGAAATAGGGGTAAACAGACATTCAGAACTGAATGACGGTAATAAATAAAGTTAATGATGATAGCGAGGGTAATTTTAGTCGCAGACGAGAATTTTGTTTTACCATTCAGTGCTATAGATATGTAACCGTGTAACTCATTGACAGGGATTAAAAATTTTTATTTTTTGATTATTAGTGCTTATTTCACTACCCATTTAGGACCGAAAAAAAGTTCCCTCATATTTACAAATTGAAACATCTTGTGGGTATTTTGAAACATCTTAGAAGTTTTAGTATCATATTCTTGTTGGATTATTCCTCGTTTTGCAGCACAATGAAATAGCCGACTGATTAGAAGGGTAATCAGTAAGCAGTGGCAATAATAAAAGGCATATAACAAACAGAGGGTTAATAACATGAAAGTTAAAGTACTGTCCCTCCTGGTACCGGCACTGCTGGTAGCAGGCGCAGCGAATGCGGCTGAAGTCTATAACAAAGATGGCAACAAATTAGATCTGTACGGTAAAATCGACGGTCTGCACTATTTCTCTGACGACAAATCTTCCGATGGCGACCAGACCTACATGCGTCTGGGCATCAAAGGCGAAACTCAGATCAACGACCAGCTGACCGGTTACGGCCAGTGGGAATACAACGTTCAGGCTAACAACACCGAGAGCTCCAGCGATCAGGCGTGGACTCGTCTGGCATTTGCTGGTCTGAAATTCGGCGACGCGGGTTCTTTCGACTACGGTCGTAACTACGGCGTTGTCTACGACGTAACTTCCTGGACTGACGTTCTGCCGGAATTCGGCGGCGACACCTACGGTTCTGACAACTTCCTGCAGTCTCGCGCTAACGGCGTGGCAACCTACCGTAACTCTGACTTCTTCGGTCTGGTTGACGGCCTGAACTTTGCTCTGCAGTATCAGGGTAAAAACGGCAGCGTAAGCGGCGAAGGTACTTCCCCGACCAACAACGGTCGTGGCGCTCTGAAACAGAACGGCGACGGTTACGGCACCTCTCTGACCTATGATATCTACGACGGTATCAGCGCTGGTTTCGCGTACTCTCACTCCAAACGTAATGGCGATCAGAATAACCTGTCCAAAGGTCGTGGTGACAACGCTGAAACCTACACCGGTGGCCTGAAATATGACGCCAACAACATCTACCTGGCGACTCAGTACACCCAGACCTATAATGCTACTCGTTTCAGCGGTAGCGGTGATTCTGACTCCATCAGCGGTTTTGCTAACAAAGCGCAGAACTTCGAAGTGGTTGCTCAGTACCAGTTCGACTTCGGTCTGCGTCCGTCCGTGGCTTACCTGCAGTCCAAAGGTAAAGACATCGAAGGTTTCGGCGATCAGGATCTGCTGAAATATGTTGATGTAGGCGCGACCTACTACTTCAACAAAAACATGTCCACCTACGTTGACTACAAAATCAACCTGCTGGACGACAACGAGTTTACCCGTCGTGCCGGTATCTCTACCGACGACATCGTTGCACTGGGCCTGGTTTACCAGTTCTAAGCACGCTGAAGTTTGAAAAAAGGCGCCGATGGCGCCTTTTTTTATGCCCGGTTTAACCTTGCTGGTGTACTCTTTGCGCCTTAGCCAGAGGAAGCCAATTTTATGGATATCACTTTTTTCCGCGCCGCCCTGTTCGGCGCCTGCGTATTACTTTCAGGCTGTGATTCAGCCACCACTCCCCAGACGCCAAAATCCGCCGCCACCGTGCTGGAGGGTAAAACCATGGGCACATTCTGGCGGGTTAGCGTCATCAACGTTGATGAGTCGAAGGCCGAGGCGCTGCGCCAGAAAGTTCAGGCTCAGCTGGATGCCGACGATCGTCTGCTTTCCACCTGGAAGAACGATTCAGCGTTGATGCGCTTTAACCATTCGCCGGGCACCTCGCCGTGGCCGGTCAGCGAGGCGATGGCGGATATCGTGACGATGTCGCTGCGCATTGGCGCAAAAACCCATGGCGCCATGGATATCACCGTCGGGCCGCTGGTCAATTTATGGGGCTTTGGCCCGGATAAACAGCCGGTCAAAACGCCGGATGCGCAGCAGATTGCCGCGGCGAAAGCGCGCAGCGGATTACAGCATCTGACGGTGATCAACCAGGCCGGCAAGCAGTTTCTGCAAAAAGATATTCCGGATCTGTTTGTCGATCTCTCTACCGTGGGTGAAGGCTACGCCGCGGATCATCTGGCGCGCCTGATGGAGCAGGAGGGGATCTCGCGCTACCTGGTCTCGGTGGGCGGCGCGCTGGCGAGCCGGGGAATGAATGCGGAAGGGCAGCCGTGGCGGGTGGCGATCCAGAAGCCAACCGATCGCGAAAACGCGGTACAGGCGATCGTTGATATCAACGGCCACGGCATCAGCACCTCCGGCAGCTATCGCAACTACTATGAGCTGGACGGTAAGCGCATCTCGCACGTTATCGATCCGCAAACCGGGCGGCCTATCGATCATAAACTGGTTTCGGTGACCGTTATCGCCCCAACGGCGCTGGAGGCCGACGGCTGGGATACCGGGCTGATGGTGCTGGGGCCGGAAAATGCGCGTGACGTAGTACGCGAACAGGGGCTGGCGGTCTATATGATTATCAAAGAGGGGGACGGGTTTAAAACCTGGATGTCGCCGCAGTTCCGCACTTTCCTCGTTGGCGAGAAAAATTAAAGCGCAAGATTTCGGGTTTTTGATGACGGACTTCGGCCCACACTGAAGATACACTTACAGCAGGAGTCCGTGATGAAAACGATAATGATTGATACCGATGAGCGCCGCTGGCAGGCGGTATGCGAACGCGATGCCAGCGCTGATGGTCAGTTTGTCTTTGCCGTGCTGACCACCGGCGTCTGCTGCCGCCCCTCCTGCCGCTCGCGCCGCGCGCTGCGGGAAAATGTTCGCTTTTATCCTGATGTGGCAACCGCGCAGGCGGAAGGCTTTCGTCCGTGCAAACGCTGCCAGCCGGAAAAAACCGATCCGCAGCAGCAGAAGGTAGAGAAAGTGGCTGCCGCGTGCCGTCTGCTGGAGCAGGAGACGCCGTTAACGCTGGAAGCGCTGGCACGCCAGCTTGCGGTCAGCCCCTTTCATTTTCACCGCCTCTTTAAATCCGTCACCGGAATGACCCCTAAAGCCTGGCAACAGGCGTGGCGAGCTCGCCGTTTACGCGAAGCGCTGGGGCAGGGGGAGAAAATTACCGATGCGGCGCTCTCTGCCGGTTTTCCGGATAGTAGCAGCTACTACCAGCAGGCTGACGCCGCGCTGGGAATGACCGGCCGCCAGTTTCGCCGCGGCGGGGGGGATATTGATATTACCTGGGTATGCGGTGACGGTCCGCTGGGGCGCTGTCTGGTGGCTGAGAGTGAGCGGGGCGTGTGCGCCGTGCTGCCCGGAGAGGACGACGCCTTGCTCTATGCGGAATTAGCCAGCCTGTTCCCCAATGCGCGGCTGCATCCGGGCGACGAGATTTTTCGTCAGCGGGTGGCGCAGGTATTTTCCCATCTTGATGACCACCGGCAGCCGTTTTCCCTGCCGTTGGATCTGCGCGGCACGGCGTTTCAGCTTCAGGTCTGGCAGGCGCTGCGTCAGATCCCGGCGGGGGAGACCCGCAGCTATCGCCAGGTCGCGCAAAGTATTGGCCGCCCCCGCGCGGTGAGGGCGGTGGCAAGCGCCTGCGCTGCGAATAAACTGGCGCTGGTTATTCCCTGTCATCGGGTCGTTCGCGAGGATGGGGCGCTATCCGGCTATCGTTGGGGTACGGCGCGCAAGGCGCTGCTGCTGGCGCGAGAAGCGTCATCCGAGGAGAAATAATGCTCGATCTTTTTGCCGATACGCCGCCCTGGCAGGAGCCGCTGGCTCCGGGGGCGATAATTTTGCGCCGCTACGCCCGAGAGCGCGCGCCGGCGCTTTTGCAGGCAATCAGCGAGATTGCCTGCCGTTCGCCTTTTCGCCAGATGGTCACCCCCGGCGGCTATACCATGTCGGTGGCGATGACCAACTGCGGCGAGCTGGGCTGGACCACCAACCAGCACGGCTATCTTTATGCTGCCGACGATCCGCTGACGGGCAAGCGCTGGCCGCAGATGCCGTCGCTTTTCCGCGAACTGGCCGCAGAAGCGGCGGCGGCGAGCGGCTATGCGCGCTTTACCCCGGATGCGTGTCTTATCAACCGCTATCAGCCGGGAACGAAGCTGTCGCTGCATCAGGATAAAGACGAGCAAAACCTGCGAGCGCCGATTGTTTCCGTCTCTCTGGGGCTTCCGGCGATATTTCAGTTTGGCGGCCTGCGGCGTAACGATCCGCTGCGGCGGGTGCTGCTGGAGCACGGCGACGTGGTGGTCTGGGGCGGCGAATCGCGGCTGTTTTACCACGGTATTCAACCGCTGAAAGAGGGCATCCATCCGGCTACCGGCGGCTGTCGTTACAATCTCACTTTCCGCCTGGCGGGTAATAAAGAATAAAAATAAGAATTATTCTTGCTGTCATCGTCGAGCAGTTTAAACTGCTGGCTGTTTTTGCTTGCCCGGATTACGCGTTATGGAACTTCTTCTTCTTGTCTGGCGCCAGTATCGCTGGCCGTTTATCTCCGTCATTGCCCTGAGCCTGCTGAGCGCGGCGCTGGGTATTGGGCTTATCGCCTTCATTAACCTGCGCCTGATAACCCTTGTCGATACCTCCCTGACGGTCCTGCCGGAGTTTCTCGGGCTGTTATTGCTGTTGATGGCGGTCACCCTCGGCTCGCAGCTGGCGCTGACCACGCTCGGCCACCATTTCGTTTACCGCCTGCGCGGCGAATTTATAAAGCGCATCCTTGATACGCAAATCGAGAAGATCGAGAAAATCGGCAGCGCGTCGCTGCTGGCCGGGCTAACCAGCGATATCCGCAATATCACCATTGCCTTCGTGCGCCTGCCGGAGCTGGTACAGGGGATTATTCTGACCTTTGGCTCCGCCGCTTATCTGGCCTGGCTGTCAGGAAAAATGATGCTGGTTACCGCCCTGTGGCTGGCGTTGACCATCTGGGGCGGATTTATGCTGGTATCGCGGGTTTATAAGCATATGGCGTCGCTGCGCGAAAGCGAAGATAAGCTGTATCACGACTACCAGACGGTGCTCGAAGGTCGCAAAGAGCTCACTCTCAACCGCGAGCGCGCCGAATATGTGTTTACTCAGCTCTATCTGCCGGACGCGCGCGAATACCGGCACCATATTGTTCGCGCCGATACCTTTCATCTGAGCGCGGTCAACTGGTCGAATATTATGATGCTGGGCGCGATTGGCCTGGTCTTCTGGATGGCCAACAGCCTGGGCTGGGCCGATACGGCGGTGGCGGCGACCTACTCGTTGACCCTATTATTCCTGCGCACGCCGCTGCTCTCGGCGGTAGGCGCGCTGCCCACTCTGCTCAGCGCGCAGGTGGCATTCAACAAGCTGAATAAGTTTTCGCTCGCGCCGTACCGCGCTGAGTTCCCGCAGCCGCAGGCGCATCCCCACTGGCAGACGCTCGAGCTGCGCGACATCACCTTCCATTATCCTGACAACAGCTTTGCGGTCGGGCCGATCAACATGACCCTCAAGCGCGGCGAACTGGTCTTTCTCATCGGCGGTAACGGTAGCGGGAAATCGACGCTGGCTATGCTGTTGACCGGTTTGTATCAGCCCCTTTCCGGGCAGATCCTGGTTGACGGGCAGCCGATGGCGGCGGATAAGCCGGAAGATTACCGCAAGCTGTTCTCGGCGGTGTTTACCGACGTCTGGCTGTTTGACAGACTGCTGGGGCCGGAAGGGAAGGCGGCTGACCCGACGCTGGTGGAGAAGTGGCTGGGTTATCTGCAGATGAACCATAAGCTACGGCTCGACGATGGCAAAATCCTCGACCTGAAGCTGTCAAAAGGGCAGAAAAAGCGCGTGGCGCTGCTGCTGGCGTTAGCGGAAGATAGAGATATCATCATGCTGGATGAATGGGCGGCGGATCAGGACCCCCATTTCCGCCGTGAGTTCTATCAGGTGCTGCTGCCGCTGATGAAGGAGATGGGTAAAACCCTCTTTGCTATAAGCCATGACGATCACTACTTTCAGCACGCCGACAGGCTGCTGGAAATGCGCGGCGGTCAGCTTTCTGAGCTGACCGGAAATGAGCGCGAGCTGGCGACCCGCGACGCGGTCGCCCGTACCGCCTGATCGCTTTACGCCGTCCCGGAGGCGCCAGCCGACCTCCGGGCTTCCCGCAGGCTGCTGTTTTTTCCGTCGACTGAATTCATAGCGGTTATTATTTCCGCCTCCTCGCGCTATGCTTAAGGCTTCCGGCCTGCTGGTCTGACAGATATTTTTACAAGGATTGCCTGACCGATGTCCGTTTTGCATAAAAAAAGCGCCAGATTGCGTGACGAAGAGCGCGCCCGCCTCATTTGGCTCCTGAGCACCGATAAAGCCGTCACATCCTCGCTGCTGGGTAAATTAACCCTCGCTGAACGTTACGATGACAGCACGCTTGCCGACGATCTGGCGGAAGTGGAGATGCTGGTTTCCCACCTGCCGCCTCCGGACCTTGCCGATGCGCTCGAAGCGCTGCCTTACGATGCGCGCAACGCGCTCTGGCGGCTGGTCGCTGATGATAAGCGCGGTGAAGTGCTGCTGGAGGCATCGGAAAGCGTCTGGGGCGACCTCATCGAGGAGATGAGCGATCACGACCTGCTGTTCGCGCTGCAAAATCTCGATATTGATGAACAGGTCTACCTGCTGCAGCACCTGCCGCGCGATCTGACCGGACGTTTGCTGGCCACGCTGCCCGCGGATAAGCGCGCGCGTATTCGCCAGATGATGCGCTACGCCGACAATACCGTCGGCGCGATCATGGAGTTTGAAGTCATTACCGTTCGTCCGGAAGCCACTCTCGCGGCGGTACAGCGCTATCTGCGGCGACTAGGGAAAATGCCGGAGAACACCGACAAACTGTTTGTGACCACCCGCAATAAGCTGCTGCTCGGCGAACTCGAGCTGCAAACCATTCTGCTTAACGATGCGCAGAAGCGGGTGGGGGAAGTGATGGAAGGCGATCCGGTGACCTTCCAGCCGCACGAGGACGCGGAAAAAGTCGCGCGTACCTTTGAACGTGATGACTTACTCAGCGCGGCGGTGATTGATGCCGACGGCAAGCTGATGGGGCGCTTAACCATCGATGAGATCGTTGACGTGGTCTACGAGGAGACGGATAACGATCTACGCCGGATGGGCGGCCTGAGCAACGATGACGATGTGTTTGCCCCGGTGAGCAAAGCGGTGAAGACCCGCTGGGCCTGGCTGGCGGTCAATCTGTGCACCGCCTTTATCGCCTCCCGCGTTATCGATGGTTTCGAGCACACCATTTCGCAACTGGTGGCGCTGGCCTCGCTGATGCCGATTGTCGCCGGAATCGGCGGTAACACCGGTAACCAGACGATCACCATGATCGTGCGGGCGATGGCGTTACAGCATATTCAGCCGGGAAGCTTTTCGTTCCTGATCCTGCGTGAGATGGGCGTCGCGCTGATCAATGGGATCGTCTGGGGCGGGATTATGGGGGCGATCACCTGGTGGCTGTACGACGATCCGCAGCTGGGCGGCGTAATGACGCTGGCGATGATGCTCAACCTGTTGATGGCGGCGATGATGGGGGTGATTATCCCGATGGTGATGGTCAAGCTGGGACGCGACCCGGCGGTCGGCTCCAGCGTGATGATTACCGCTATTACCGACACCGGGGGATTCTTTATTTTTCTTGGGCTGGCGACGCTTTTTCTGATGTAGCCTGCGCTTGAGTGCGCAGACGGCGAGGGATCAGGGCCATTGAGAGCAGGCCTGCCAGAACGCCGATTGCCAGATTGCTGGTACCGACGGTCGCGCCGACGGTCACCAGCATCACCAGCGTTTCCGGCCACGGATTGCGCGCCAGCTCCGCCGGACGAATGCTGTGCCAGCTAAAGGTTTTTACCGCCACTATCACCATCACGCCGGCGAGCACGGCCATCGGGATTCTCGCCATCACTTCGCTTAACGCGGTTACCAGCAATAGCAGTACCAGGCCTGCGGCAACGGTCGAGACACGGCTGCGCGCTTTGCCCATTTCAACGTTAACGATGGTCTGACCGATCATCGCACACCCGGCGATGCCGCCGTAAAACCCGGCGAGAATGTTGGCGACGCCCAGACCGGCGCTCTCGCGCGCCTTACTGGAAGGGGTGTGGGTCAAATCGTCTACCAGCTTCGCCGTCAGAAGCGACTCCATCAGGCCGACAAAAGCGATGCTCAGCGCGCAGGGCCAGATGATGCGCAGCGTGGTTAAGTCGAGGGGCACCATCAGGCTGGTTAACCCCGGCAGTCCGCCGCTCATGGAGCCTTCGTCGCCGACGGTCGGCAGCAGCTGGCCGCTGAAAACGGTAAACAGCGTCAGCAGAACGATAGCAATCAGCGGAGAAGGGATCGCTTTAATAAAGCGCGGCGCCCACAGGACAATCAGCAGCGTCAATACGAACAGGCCGATAATCAGCGGCTGCTTGCTCCAGAAATGCGGTACCTGAGCAAAAAAGATGAGAATACCCAGCGCGTTAACAAAACCGGTCATCACCGGCTGCGGGATAAAGCGCATCAGGCGCGCCATGCCGCATAGGCCAAACAAAATTTGAATAACGCCTGCCAGCACGACCGCCGGCAGAATGTAGCCGACGCCGTATTGGTGCACCATGGGCCCGATAACCAGCGCCACCGAGCCGGCGGCCGCGGTGACCATCGCCGGCCGGCCGCCGAGGACCGACATCGCCAGGCACAGTACCACGGAGGCAATCAGGCTAACTTTCGGGTCAACGCCAGCGATGACGGAGAAGGAGATGACTTCGGGGATCAGGGCCAGCGCGGTGAGCACGCCTGCCAGCGTTTCACGCGTCAGCAGCGCGGGCGAGCGCAGTATCTGGCCTAATGCGCCAGCGTGACCAGAGGTAGCGGAATCGGAAACTGGGGGCATAAAAAAAGTTCGCAGAATTTAAAAAATTTTGGCCGGGATCGGTCGCTGCTTACGTGCGGTCGGTCACAAAACCGAGGATAATAGCGCGGATACATCGCTGACACCAGTACAAAATGTGATTTGTGATACACATTTATTAAACATTTTTATAACAGATCTCAAAACTCAACTTAAAATTTAAACAATATTTAAATTTTTTTTCTTCAGTGTTACCTTTGAAGCCGAGAATCGTTTCACCTGCGCTAAATAAAAAAGCGAGTAAAGTAAGGCTCAAATCCGATGAAGAAAAAGATGGCCGTACCCAGCTCACAGGCGGTTGGTTCCAATAACACTCGGACCAACACCCGCCATGAGCAAGAGACGGATGTATTGTTGATTGGCGGCGGCATCATGAGCGCCACGTTGGGAACCTGGCTGCAGGAACTGGAGCCGGACTGGTCTATTACCATGGTCGAGCAGATGTCCAGCGTCGCGGAAGAGAGCTCGAACGGATGGAACAACGCGGGCACCGGCCACGCGGCGCTGATGGAATTGAACTATACGCCGCAAACCGCTAACGGTATCAATATCGATAAAGCGGTTGATATCAACGAATCTTTCCAGATTTCTCGTCAGTTTTGGGCCCACCAGGTGACCCGGGGCATTCTGAAAAAGCCTAAATCCTTTATTAACAGCGTGCCGCACATGAGCTTCGTGTGGGGCGAAGACAACGTGAACTTCCTGCGCGCCCGCTATGCGGCGTTACAACAAAGCGAGCTGTTCCGCGGCATCCGCTACTCTGAAGATCATCAACAAATTAAAGAGTGGGCTCCGCTGGTGATGGAAGGGCGCGATCCGCAGCAGAAGGTGGCCGCGACCCGCTCGGAAGTCGGCACCGACGTGAACTACGGTGAAATTACCCGTCAGCTGATCGCCGGACTGCAATCCCATGATAATTTCTCGCTTCAGCTGGGTACCGTGGTCCGTCGCTTTAAGCGCAACGCCGACAAGAGCTGGAGCGTAACGCTGGCGGATGCGAACAATCGCCACCAGAAACGGGTTATCAGGGCTAAATTTATCTTTATTGGCGCCGGCGGCGCCGCGCTGACCCTGCTGCAGGAAACCGGTATTCCGCAGGCGAAGGAGTACGCGGGCTTTCCGGTCGGCGGTCAGTTCCTGGTTTGTGAGAACCCGGAAGTGGTGACTCACCATCTGGCTAAAGTCTACGGTCAGGCGGAAGTGGGCGCGCCGCCGATGTCGGTTCCGCACATCGACACCCGTATTATCGACGGCAAACGCGTGGTGCTGTTTGGGCCGTTCGCGACCTTCTCAACCCGCTTCCTGAAAAACGGTTCGCTTTGGGATCTGCTGGCCTCCACCAACACGTCGAATATCATGCCGATGCTCAACGTCGGGCTGGATAACTTCGATCTGGTAAAATACCTGATTAGCCAGGTGCTGCAAAAGGACAAAGATCGTCACGCGGCGCTGTGCGAGTACTATCCGGAAGCGCGCAAAGAAGACTGGCGCTTATGGCAGGCCGGCCAGCGCGTGCAGATTATCAAGCGCGACGCGAAGAAGGGCGGCGTTCTGCGCCTGGGAACCGAAGTCGTCAGCGATGATGAAGGCACGGTAGCCGCGCTGTTGGGCGCCTCGCCGGGTGCTTCCACCGCGGCGCCAATCATGCTGCAGCTGATGGAGAAAGTGTTCAAAGAGAAGATCAACTCAGCGGAGTGGCAGGCGAAACTGAAAGCGATTATCCCGAGCTACGGTACGCGTCTGGATGGCAACGCAGCGGAAATTGAAAAGGCGCTGGCGTGGACCAGCGAAGTGCTGGAACTGCGCTATGAGCCGCTTACCGAGGCTGATAACGTTCCGCAGGCGACGCTGAAGCCGCTGCCGGAAGGGAAACCTATCGCTGACATCGCGCTGTAAGCGCTTCTCCGGCGGCGCAGGCCGCCGGATTCACTCTTCAGGCATTAACGCTCAACCGCTACGCCGATGGTTTCGTCCGCTCTCCAGATACGATATTTCACGTCGATATTCGCCGGGGTATAAACCACGATGGGCAGCTTGCTGTTATAGCGCAGCATGCCCGCATCGCCCAGGCCTGCCATCACAAACTGCTTCTCTTTTTTACCATCCGGGCAGGCCATCATGGTTGAGACGGGCGACGTCACTTTATCAAATACGTAGTAGTCGTAGCCCCAGCCTTCCAGGGTTTTGCTTTCCAGCTGGCCGCCAAGGCGGTGGCGATTGCAGTCGACTTCCAGCGTCTGGCCAATCATCAGCTCGACTTTTAATGCGGATTCATCCTGCTGCTGCGGCAGCTGAATCACCTGACGCTTCATCCCTTGTTCCGCCTTTGGAAACGGGGCGATCTTCTCCAGCGGCTGCTCAGCTGCAGCGGCGCTGGTGGACATGCAGGCAACGGCCAGCAGGGAGGCAGCAAACGTAGTGATTTTTTTCACGTGGGTAATCCTTTGTTATCAATCATAAACAGCATAATGTTAGCATTTGTTACGTTGATAGGCAGTGGCGTTTACCAAAATTTTCACAAATACCAGTTATAAATGCTGCTTATGGGCGCGGGGGGAGGGGATTTCATCGCGGTTGAGCAAGGGGCATTCCCCCTGACCTCGCTGTCCCCGCGATGTTGTGCAATACCGCCCGCTACTCCTCGTGATTTTTACCCTCTTCTAAGAAATCCTCATCAAGCTCATCGATGTTTCCGGCGTGATCGCGTCCGGACAGCAGGTTCCAGCAGGCGATAAACAGGGCGGCGATCAGCGGGCCGATAACAAAGCCGTTGATGCCGTAGATTTCCATTCCGCCGATCGTGGTGATCAGGATCAGGTAGTCCGGCATTTTGGTATCTTTACCCACCAGTAAAGGTCGCAGAATATTATCAACCAGGCCTACGATGATCACAAAGAAACCGACGATAAACGCGCCCTGCCAGAGCTGACCGGTCGCGAAGAGATAGATCGCCGCAGGAACCCAGATAATCGCCGAGCCCACCGCCGGGATCAGCGACAGAAACGCCATCAGCGCGCCCCACAGGATGCTGCCATCAATGCCCACGATCCAGAACGCCAGTCCCCCAAGCGCGCCCTGGGCGAGCGCGACCGCCACGGTGCCTTTGACCGTCGCCCTGGCGACGGCGGCAAATTTGGCGAAAAGATGCTGCTTCACGTGATTTGATAGCGGCAGGGATTCCAGAATCAGCCTGACCAGGTAAGGACCATCTTTTAGCAGGAAAAACAGCAGATAAAGCATGATGCCGAAGCTGATGGTAAAACCGAACGTGCCTTTACCAATCAGGAATGCGCTACCGGCCAGGTACTGGCCTCCTTTAAGCGCAACGTCCGAAAGCTGCCGCTGAATCTGTTCCGCGCTATCAAGATTATGCTCTGAGAGGAAGCTCCTTGCCCATTCCGGCAGGTGAGCAAACAGGCTGGCTACCACGGTCGGGAACTGGGTATCGTTATGCTGCAGTTTGGTGTAAACCACGTTGAGCTCGAAGGCCAGCGACGAGAGAATGATCGCCAGCGGGGTAAACACGATCAGACAGATAATCACTATCGTCAGAAACGCCGCCAGGCCGTTACGCTCGCCGAGCCGATCGCGCAGCTTGTTCTTCACCGGGTGGAAGATCACCGCCAGAATGGCCGCCCATAAAATGGCTGAATAATAGGGGGAGAGAACGTCGAAAAAAGCAAGGGTGACGATCAGCACGAGCAGGATGAAAAATCCTTTCGTAAGTCCATTAACTCTCATGTAAATCCTTCAGAAAAATGACGTGTACAGTCAAATAATAGAAGTTTTTCCGGGATTTACAATCAGAGTCGCGGTAGCGTTTCGCTTAGAACAGGGTGGAAATATGACATTAAAAAACCCGCAAACTCTGTGAGAGTGCGGGTTCTTAAGGGGTTACCGATTTAATCGGTGAATAATGATGGATATTACATTACCTGGCGTCAAAACAAGGAGAACAACAAGCGCGTCGAAGGTTGTGAAACCGGCGGGTGAAGAGGTTAGTAAATCCGACAAGCAGGGTCGGGCTGAGCGTAATGTACTGCGCCGTGAACAACTTAACGCAAAGACAAATGTCCGGTATATATGCTGGATGAAGGCTATCGCCCAGTACCCGCCGTCAAACAGATTATCTCCTTATCTGGAGAGAAAAAACGCCGTGTTGTCATTCATTCGCCGAATGACTTATGCACTTCGTCCAGGCACAAACCCGATATGGCTGGGCAAAAACTGCAGAAGCTTGCCACATTCCAGCCAGGAGATAATTTTTCTGTCGTCATACAGAGTGACCTCGTCAAACGAAGTGAACGGGGTTTTGTAGGTACTACATCTTCCATGCATCCAGTGGATGATTATCTTATATCCGATGCGCCGAAAAGAATAAATGGTATCTCTGGTTATCCCGAATTTTAATGATATGTCCAGTATTGGACAGTTTTAGGGCTTTTCAGTATTAAGCACTATCCTGTAACATTCCCGTGAAATGCTTAATTGGTCGGGGTTTTCATTTTAAATTAAGCGGACAGCCTGGCTCTTTAGCACTCAAAGCCAGTCAGGGTGCGGTAGTTAAGCCTGAATTAAATGTTAGTACATTTCACTGAAGTTAAATTCCCTATATTATCCGCTTTACCTTAACGCAAATCACTGGTTAAAATAAAAGCCCCTGTATTTATATGGTGATACTCAATCCAACAAGGGATTAATTTATTCAGGAGATAAATAACCATGTCTGAATCATTTCAGAACGAGATACCCCGCGCGCGCGTAAATATAAAACTGGATCTGGTCACGGGCGGTGCCAGGAAGAAAGTTGAACTGCCGCTGAAGCTGCTGACTGTCGGCGATTACAGCAATGGCAGGGCGGAGGGGACCCTTTCAGAGCGCGAAAAAATCAACATCAATAAAAATAACTTCAACAGCGTTCTCGCTGATCTCCATCCCGAAGTAAATATCACCGTTAAAAATACCCTGGCAAACGATGGCTCCGAAGAAAACGTGAAGCTGCTTTTTCAGAATATGAAGGATTTTGAGCCAGAGGCGGTGGCACGTCAAATACCTCAGCTCCGTGCGATGCTCGCTATGCGTAATTTACTGCGTGATTTGAAATCCAATCTTCTGGATAATGTCACTTTCAGGAAAGAACTGGAAACTATTTTAAAGGACCCGGCACTTACTGATGAACTTCGCCGCGAACTGAATGCGCTTGCCCCGGTACAGGGATAATTACCGGAACCCGTTAACGGAATAATCACGAGTAAAATGCTTATGTCAGTCAATAATGAATCCCAGAATTATACAGGCGGTGCGACAATTGAAAAGACGCTGCCACAGAATGGTGTTTATGCTTCCCTGTTCAATAAAATTAATTTAACACCGGTTGCTGAAATTGGTGACCTGAATGGTTTTGAAGATAATACCGTGATGGCGGAAACATCTGCTGATGCGCGCGTTACTGCCGCCGTTCAGGTCTTCATGCAGTGCCTACAGAAGTCTGGCCAGAAAGTTGAGAAACTCGATAAAACATTACTGGATCACCACATCGCAGAACTGGATTTCCAGATTAGCCGCCAGCTTGATAAAGTGATGCACAGCGATGAATTCCAGAAGACAGAATCCGTCTGGCGCGGCCTGAAATCGCTGGTTGATAAGACTGATTTTCGTCAGAACGTAAAAATCGAGATTCTTGACCTGTCCAAAGATGAACTGCGTCAGGATTTCGAGGACTCGCCGGAAATTATCCAGAGTGGCCTGTACCGCCAGACATACACGATGGAATACGACACGCCGGGTGGCGAGCCGATTGCTGCGGTGATTTCAGCGTACGAGTTTGATGCGTCCGCGCAGGACGTGGCGCTGATGCGCAATATTTCAAAAGTGTCTGCGGCAGCCCACATGCCGTTCATTGGCTCTGCAGGCCCGGCGTTCTTTTTAAAAGAGAACATGGAGCAGGTTGCCGCTATCAAGGACATCGGTAATTACTTCGACCGCGCCGAGTACATCAAATGGAAATCCTTCCGCGAGACGGACGATTCCCGCTATCTCGGTCTGGTGATGCCGCGCGTGCTGGGACGCCTGCCGTATGGCCCGGATACCGTACCGGTGCGCAGTTTCAACTACGTTGAAGAAGTGAAAGGCCCGGATCACGATAAATACCTGTGGACCAACGCCTCGTTCGCCTTTGCGGCCAACATGGTGAAGAGCTTCATCAACAACGGCTGGTGCGTGCAAATCCGTGGCCCGCAGGCCGGTGGTGCCGTCCAGGACCTGCCAATCCATCTGTATGACCTCGGCACCGGCAAACAGGTGAAGATTCCGTCAGAAGTGATGATCCCGGAAACCCGCGAATTTGAATTTGCCAGCCTCGGCTTCATTCCCCTGTCGTACTACAAGAACCGCGACTATGCGTGCTTCTTCTCGGCGAACTCCACCCAGAAACCGGCGCTGTACGACACCGCCGATGCGACGGCCAACAGCCGCATTAACGCCCGTCTGCCGTATATCTTCCTGCTGTCGCGCATCGCCCACTATCTGAAGCTGATTCAGCGCGAGAACATCGGTTCCACCAAGGACCGCCGCCTGCTGGAGCTGGAACTCAACACCTGGGTGCGCAGTCTGGTGACCGAAATGACCGATCCGGGCGACGAGCTGCAGGCCTCACACCCACTGCGCGACGCAAAAGTGGTGGTGGAAGACATCGAAGACAATCCGGGCTTCTTCCGCGTGAAGCTGTACGCTATCCCGCACTTCCAGGTGGAAGGCATGGACGTCAACCTGTCACTGGTTTCCCAGATGCCGAAAGCCAAATCGTAAGGCGAGGGGAAATCAGGGATGAAAATTTACCGCCCACTTTGGGAGGATGGGGCCGCTCTGGCCCCGCAACAATTCCAGCAGCAGGCCCGCTGGAGTGAATACGTTGCCGACATGGTCGCCCGGATGGGGTTTTCTCATCCCTGGGGCGTGGTTGCGGCAGAATTTGATGATGCTGCACTGGCGCTCGCGCGCCTGAATGCCATCCGTCTGGTCGTACGTTTCCAGGATGGCACGATGGTTGATACGGATCTGGCGGATAATATTCCGCCGGTCTGTGATTTGTATGCCGCAAACGGCTCTGAGGCTGTTGAGGTGGTTGCCGCATTGCCGCTGCTGAGCGCCAGTGGTGGCAACCTTGATAACGGACAAGACAGCGAGCGCCCGCGTCGCTGGAAAGCTGAGCGTGTGGTGGTGCAGGAACTGGCCGGCCATGAAAGCGGGGAACTCGCGATCTTGCGTCATGCGCTGACCCTGCGTCTGTCCAGCCAGGAAAACACGGCATACCTGACCTGTCCGGTCGCTCGTCTGGTGCGTAATGCGCAGGGGCAGTGGAGCCGGGACCCGTCCTTTATCCCGCCAATGCTGTCTGTTGCTGCCAGTCCGTGGCTTGCCACCGAACTGGGTGACCTGCTGGTCCGTCTGCAGGCCCGCCGCCGTCGCCTGATGGCCATGCGTCGTGAGAGCAATGAGCGGATACCGCCTTCAGCGGCTACCAGTTGTTGCTGGAGTACTTCACCTTCCGCGACAAGTTTATGTTTGTCCACTTTAATGGCCTGGACGGCATCACGCCGCCTGCCGGGACAGAGTACTTCGACATTGAAGTGGTATTCAGCACGCCGTGGCCGTCTGATCTGCCGGTCTACCCGCCTGCGGAAGACCGATTCCACTGGCGGGTGCTGAGCCACCTGGGCTCCGGATTCCTGAATATGCTGAGTACCGCTGAAGTGCTGCGCGGGACGCTTGCGCTCTATAACTGGCAGGAAGATGAACTGAACACCCGGCGTCTGGAGGCTATTCAGCATGTGGAGCATCACCGCCTTCAGCGCTTTGAGCAGGGCTACCTGCTACGGGGCCTGGATATCGAAGTGACCCTCGACAGCAATGGTTTTACCGGTGAGGGCGATATTCATCTGTTTGGTGAAATGCTTAACCGGTTTTTTGCGTTGTATGTCGATATGAACCAGTTCAACCAGCTTACCCTCATCGTTCAGCCAGAAGGAAAATGCATCCGGTGGAAAGAGAATCACAGTCCGCGCCTGCCAGGCTGATGGAGCGGCTGGGTGACCGGCTGCCATATATCAATTTTTACCGCTTCTGTCAGTTGCTGGAGCAGAGCCAGCCGGACAAACCGGTTACGGGCAGCACCTGGCAGGTACGTCATGAGCCGGTACGTTTTAGGCCGCACCCGGGGATGGGCTTCCCGGCTTCAGAAATCAGGTCATTCGACGCTGCTGAGTACCCGCATCTTCCGCCGACGGTACGTATCACCTTTATGGGGCTTTATGGCGTGGAGTCTCCGCTGCCGACGCACTATATCGATGATATCACCCAGCGGCGGGAAGGGTACGAAGCCACGGCGGATTTCCTCGATATCTTCAATCACCGGCTGATTGCCCAGTACTACCGCATCTGGCGGAAATATTCGTATCCGGCAACTTTTGAGGAAGGCGGTAAGGACAAAACTTCGCAGTACCTGCTGGGGCTGGCCGGGCTCGGGATTGACGGCTGTACAGACAGTATCGCCGCGCCAGCCTCACGCTTTCTGGCGCTGCTGCCGGTCATGATGCTGCCGGGGAGGACTGCAGAAGGCATGGCCTCACTGGTGCGTCTGCTGGCACCCGGCACGCAGGTAAAAATCTGGCACCACGACAAACGCCGCGTGCCGCTGAAGAAGCCCCTGACCATGAGCGTCAGCCAGCCCGTCACCCTGACAAACCGTCCGGTGATGGGTAACTATGCCACCGATGTGAATAGTCAGGTACTGATGCGTCTGACCACCACTGACCCGGCTGAAGTGCCGGGCTGGCTACCGGGCGGGGAGCTTCACACGGATTTAATGGCTCTGCTGCATGTGTATCTTGGCTCACGGCTCGATGTGCGCCTGCAGTTATGTGTCGACCGTTGCCTGCTGCCGGATGCGACGATGAGTACTAAACCCAAAGCTGGTGCAGTGCAGCTGGGCCGCACCGCCGTGATGCGGCCGCTGAATGCGACGAATACCGTCGTACACCCTCAAATTATAAACATCAATCTTGGCCGCTATGAGCGGGTCCAGGAAAATATTCACCGCAGGGAGACCGATGAAGATGGCGATTATCGCTGGTAATTTTCCTCAGATTGCGCTGGCCGCGGGTATCACACTGATACTCGCTGGCTGTGGGCTGACGCAAAAAGTGACAGACGGCACCGTTGCCGTGACTAAATCAATTTTTTATAAGCAGATAAAGACCCTGCATCTGGATATTCGCGCCCGCGAGGCCGTCAACAGCAATGCAGGCGGCGTGGCACTGTCGACGGTGGTACGTATTTACCAGCTCAAGGACCGAAAAACCTTCGACACGACGGACTACCCGTCACTGTTTAAGGCTGACAGTCAGGCTATTAAAGCAGACCTGATAGCGGAGAAAGATATTCGTCTGCAGCCGGGTGGGGCGGTGATGGTGGATATGCCGATGGAGGAAACCGCGCAGTATGTTGCGGTGGCTGGCATGTTTATGTCGCCGGACCAGGAGAACAACACCTGGCGGGTGGTGCTGAGCCGCGATGACCTCGATCCGGATAAGGCACGCGTCATCGAAGCGGGCAACAACCGGCTGACCCTGCAGGCGCTGAAAGATGAGTGAGTCACCCCGTCCGTCACTATATGAAACGCTCTACGGCAATTTTACTGGCGGCATTGATCTGTATCAGGTCAGCGAGCAGAACCAGACCATCATTTCTGTGCTGGACAATATGCAGCGTATCCTCAACTGCCGCGCCGGTACGCTGGCGCACCTGCCGGACTACGGTCTGCCGGATATGACTAAAATCCTGCAGGGGATGCCAGGGACTGCCCATGAACTGATGGGAGCGTTATCGGCTGTACTGCTGAAGTACGAGCCGCGGCTTAAGAAAATTGATGTGGTTCTGCTTGAGCAGACTATTCCGGGGGAATTGCGTTATGCCATTGATGCCGAACTCAGGGGCATCGGTCTGGTGCGTTACGGCACGGCGTTCATGCCTGAAGGGCGCGTGCTGATACGCTACCTTAAACAGCAGCAGTATCTTGATGCACAGACCCACCTCTAATTTCCTGACGGACAGTAAAAGTATGTCGGCAAAATCACGATTTTTTCAAAAACTACAGGACCAGCACTCCTGCAGCGAAGCCTTTGATACTAAGGCGGAAGCGGATATCGCGGCGTTTCGTCAGCGGATCAGCCAGCTCCAGGCGTCAATGGAAACGTGGCTTAGGGGAGTTTGATGATTGCCCGGTCATGTAGTTTTGTCGGGGTTTCACCCCAGTTTCACCCCATTAACTCCACGCGCAAAAAACAGGCATAAAAAAACCAGCCTTAAGAGGCTGGTTTTACTGGGATTTTTGGTCGGCACGAGAGGATTTGAACCTCCGACCCCCGACACCCCATGACGGTGCGCTACCAGGCTGCGCTACGTGCCGATTCGTGGGGAACAATATTACCCGTTCCCCAAGCGAATGCAAGCCGGGAAATGACTGATTGATTTATAAATAATCAATCAGTTAGCGATAAAGCGTTTTTCATCGGTCAGCACCTGCAGCAGCAAGCTGAGCTGCGGTTTTTGATCGTTAATTTTCTCGCCGTCGCTGTTCCACGTTCGGTAAGTGCCGTTGTGATTAAGCACAACCGTGAATTTCGGCGTGGTAATGGCCAGCGTATCGCTATTGGCCGCGGTGACCCAGGCACGACGGCGGGCGGCGCTAAACAGATCCTCACCTTGCGAATACTCGTTGGCCGGGGTAGAGACGTGGAGCAAACGCTGCATCAGCGTCGTCATCACGTCTTTATTATCGGTCAGCGTCGCGATCTCCTGAGCCGGCGTGCCCGGCCAATGGATCACTAAGGGAACCTGCAGCTGCTCGCGCGACCAGCCAAACTGCTCATGCTGCGGGTTCAGCGGCATTCCACGGCCCGCGGTCACGATAACCACCGTGTTGTCCAGCTTGCCCGCTTCCCGCAGCGCGTTCAGCACGCGGCCAATTTGCGTATCGACCGCGCCCGCGGCGTTACCGTAGCGGCGGACGAAGTTTTGCTGCTGCCCGTCGTCAAAGGTAGTGCCGTTGAGCGAAACCCACGAGAACCAGCGGTTTTCATCCTGGGCGTAGCGGTCCAGCCAGTTAATCCACTGGTTTGCCGTCTGCTCGTCGCTTTGCGCTTTCGCGACGGGCAGTGAGAAATCTGACAGCAGCGCCTGACGGTAGAGCGGGCTGCTAAAGCCATCTGATGAGAACAGGCCCAGCTGATAACCCTGCTGATTCAGCGACGTAATCAGCGCCGCAGGGATGCGCGCAGACAGAACGCCGTCCATATAGCTCGGTGAAATACCGTAGAACAGGCCAAACATGCCGCTGTCAGCGGTGTTGCCGGAGCTCATGTGCTGGGTAAAGTTCACGTTGTCTTTCGCGAACCCGGCCAGCGCCGGCATGTTTTTCTCAAAGCGCGAATAATTAAGGTTATCAACGGTAATCAGCAGCACGTTATAACCGGTACCGAGATCGCGATAACGCAGATCGCTCAGCGGATATTGCACCGAGACGGCTTCCGGCGCGCCTTGTTCCACCAGACGGCGCTGGTAGTCCTGCGCGTCGAGCAGGCCATGTTTTTCCAGGAAACGGCGCGCCGTCATCGGATAGGAGAGCGGCAGGTTGGCCCGCTGCATGGTGATCGGACGATAGAAGTTGGCATCCGCCCAGATATAGACCAGATGGCTACTGATAAAGGAGATAAAGAAGAACCAGGCAACGGGTCGGGCGTAGTGGCGGCGGCGCGTCAGGCTGCGCAGCTTCTGCCAGCTCCAGGTCGCGAAGAGCATTTCCAGGAGGAAAATGATCGGTACGCTGATAAACATCAGCTGCCAGTCGCGCGCCATCTCGTTCTGGTCGGGGTTGATAACCAGTTCCCAGACAAAGGGATTAAGATGCAGGTGGAAACGGGTGAAAACTTCGCTGTCGATCAGCAGCAGCGTCATGCCCACGGTCGCCAGAATAACCGAGATAAAGCGCATTAAGCGCTGAGAGACGACGATAAAAGTCAGCGGGAAAAGAATCAGCACGTAGCTGGTAAAGACCAGGAAGCTGAAGTGACCAACGAGGCTGACGTACGAAAAGAGGCGTCCGGCAAGCGTCGTTGGCCAGTCGGCGACAAACAGATAGCGACTGCCGAGCACCATAGCCAACAACATGTTGAAAAGGGCGAACCAGTGCCCCCAGCTGACCATCTGGGAGACTTTTTCTCGGTAGGGCTGACGAAGAGTCACCATATACTGTTGTTCGTTATCCTTAGTGCGCTGGATCGTCGTTGATAGATGACTGCAGCGCCTGGGCAAAAGAACGGGCGATGGCCTGACGCTGCGCCGGCGCGACGCTACTGTTGATCAGGTTAGTCACCATATTGCCCAGAACCATCAGTGAAAGGTCAACGGGCGCTTTATGTGTTTCCAGAACGCTCGTCAGCTCGCTGAGCAGCTGTTCGACGTGTTCATCGCTATAGCGGGATAATTGCGGCATAAACTCAAAATCTGTTTGTTCGTGAAAGGGCAACATATTACCGTAGCAGCAGCTTTTTTTCCGCATTTTTTCGCCACGACGCAAAAGCGCGCGGCTTCGCTCGCAAAGAGTCACTCGGCGGTTGCGTCGTTGCCCCCGCGGTGGTTGAATACCGCCCGGTCTAAAAGGAGAGTTTAACATGAGTCTGGATATCGACCAGATTGCCCTGCATCAGTTAATCAAACGTGATGAACAAAATCTGGAGCTGGTGCTGCGCGAATCGTTGCTGGAGCCGACGGCGACGGTTGTCGAGATGATGGCCGAACTACATCGTGTCTACAGCGCAAAAAATAAAGCCTACGGCCTGTTTAATGAAGAGAGCGAGCTGGCGCAGGCGCTGCGCGGGCAGCGTAAGGGCGAAGAAGCGTTCCTGCCGTTTAGCCGCGCCGCTACCGGGCGCCTGCGCGACGAACTGGCAAAATATCCCTTTGCAGAAGGCGGTATTGTGCTGTTTTGCCAGTATCGTTATCTGGCGGTGGAATATCTGATGGTGGCGGTGCTGAACAACCTAAGCAGCATGCGAGTCAACGAAGAGCTGGATATCAGCTCCACCCATTATCTGGACATCAATCACGCGGATATCGTCGCGCGTATTGATTTAACCGAGTGGGAAACCAACCCGGAGTCAACGCGCTATCTGACCTTCCTGAAGGGGCGGGTAGGGCGCAAGGTGGCGGATTTCTTTATGGATTTCCTCGGCGCCAGCGAAGGGCTGAACGCCAAAGCGCAGAACCGCGGCCTGCTGCAGGCGCTGGATGATTTCGCCGCCGATGCGCAGCTGGATAAATCTGAACGTCAAAACGTGCGCCAGCAGGTATACAGCTACTGCAACGAACAGCTGCAGGCCGGTGAGGAAATCGAGCTGGAGTCGCTGTCGAAAGAGCTGGCGGGCGTCAGCGAGAAGACCTTTCAGGAATTTACCGCCGAACAAGGCTACGAGCTGGAAGAGAGCTTCCCGGCGGATCGCAGCACGCTGCGTCAGTTAACCAAGTTTGCCGGCAGCGGCGGCGGGTTAACCATTAATTTTGACGCTATGCTGCTGGGCGAGCGGGTGTTCTGGGATCCGGCTACGGATACCTTAACCATAAAAGGCACGCCGCCGAACCTGCGCGACCAGCTACAGCGCCGTACTTCTGGCGGAAATTAATGCGTAAAATCCCGACGTCGAGTCGGGATTTTTTTTGCCTGAACCCGCATTACAGGGCGTAGAGGATTTCTACCCCCGCCAGGGTTAGCTGCTGTCGCAGCGCCTCGTCCAGGGTCGTATCCACGATCAGCGTACTGGCTGCCCCCAGCTCGCCGATGGCAAAGGCCGACGCGGAGTTAAGCTTTTCTTGTGACGCCATCACCACCGTTTCGGCAGCCCGCGCCGCCAGCGCGCGTTTAATGCCCGCTTCTTCATAGTCACCGGTGGTGAATCCCGCCCGTGGGTGAACGCCGGTGACGCCCATAAAAAACAGATCGGCGTTGATACGGGAAATACTCTCGAGGGCCGCAGACCCGACGCTGACGACGGAATGTTTAAACAACCGGCCGCCGATCAAAATCACCTCGATGAGCGGTTTTTCCACCAGCGCGACGGCAATCCCCGGGCTATGGGTGACCACGGTACACGCGAGGTTATCCGGCAGCAGGCGCACCATCTCCCCGGTGGTGGTGCCGCCGTCGACAACCACTACCTGACCGGGCTGAATGAGCTCAACCGCGCGCTGGGCAATGCTCTGCTTTGAGGCGATTTGCACGTTCTTTCTTGTTTCAATAGGCGCGATGGCTTCGGAAACCGGCAGCGCGCCGCCGTGGACGCGCTGCAGCTTGCCTTCCGCGGCCAGCTCCCGCAGATCCCGGCGAATGGAGTCCTCTGATACGCTAAAGCGCTGGCTGAGATCCCCGGACATCACCTGTTTTTCCTCGGCGAGGATCTGCAAAATCTGCTGTTTTCTCTGGCTGGCGAGCATCAAAATACCTTCATGAGTGATCTTGTTTGTGCACGATTATGCATGTTATGTTGCTAACTGTCACCTAAAAGGGGAAAAACATGCACGCTGACGCACCGCGCGTTCGCCATATCCGCGAAACGCTGTTATCGGATAACTGGTACACGCTCAAGAAATATACTTTTGAACTATTGCGCCGGGACGGACGCTGGCAGGAGCAGAGCCGGGAAGCTTACGACCGCGGCAACGGCGCGGTGATCCTGCTCTACAATCGTGAAAAGCAAACGGTAGTGCTGGTTCGCCAGTTTCGCTTTCCGGTGTGGATTAACGGTCATGATGGATTTTTGATCGAAGCCGCCGCCGGACTGCTGGATAACGCTTCCCCGGAAGCGCGCATCGTTGCCGAAGCCGAAGAGGAGACCGGTTTTCGCGTCACGCGTATTGAGCCGGTATTCACCGCTTACATGAGCCCCGGTTCGGTGACGGAGAAGCTTTACTTTTTCATTGCCGAATACTCTGCCGACGATCGGCGCGGCGACGGTGGCGGACTGGCGACGGAAGGGGAAGATATCGAAGTGCTGGAGTGGCCGCTGGAAAAAGCGTTGCAGGCTATTCGCGAAGGGGAAATCGTCGATGCGAAAACGATTATGCTGGTGCAGCATCTTGCGCTGAACAGGTCAACGCTACTCGACTGATAAACAAAACGCCCCGAACCTTGCGGAGCGGGGCGCTTGCCATACAACTTTCAGTCGGCGATTAAGCGCGAACGAAGTCGATGTGAGTCAGCTTCGGCTTGAACGGGTGACGCTGAACAGCCTGAGCTTTAACTTTCTCTTCTTTGCCATCAACAACGATGGTCAGAACTTCGTTGTAGAACTCAGCGTTGGTCTGCATGTTCCACACTTTGTCGTGATCCAGTTCGATTGCTACTGGCGCAGCTTCGCCGCCATAGATGATGGCCGGGAATTTGTTAGCTGCACGCAGGCGGCGGCTCGCACCCTTACCCTGCTCTTTACGTACTTCTGCGTTGATAGTAAACATTGATGTCTCTCTATATATAAATCCTGCTACAGGCGACCCAGCAGCAGGCAGATTATCTGCTTTGCGAATGCAAAAGCGGGCGGCATTATAGCCGCCATAGGTGTTTGCAGCAACCAAAACCTCAGACGTGAGGGCGATTAGCGCAGTTCGTTGGCCCGGCGGAATCGGCCCTGATAATCAAATACTTTCTCCCGCACCTGCCAGTATTGCCCCTTCATGCGCGCCACGACAAAGTCCGGATGGCGCAGAAGCGCCTGCTGGGCGAGGATATCGGCGGGCGTTATCCAGCGCAGCGGCACGCCCGGCGTTCGGGTATGCGGGCGGATAAAGAGCTGCTCAAAGGCGGTACGCTGGGCGGGCGTATGCAGGCGGAAGCGCTCACTAACATCCGCGCCATCTTCATCGTAATAGGTAATTTTTAGCCAGGCGCCTTTGTCATCCGCGCCGTGCTGCAGATCCATACCGCTACAGCGCAGCACCAGCGCGTCTTTAAGCTTCAGCGCGGCTTTCAGCATGTCGTCGGGGTCGACCAGGATGGTATCGCACTCGCGGCAGCGGCGGGCGGCGATATCGTTTTCCGCGTTACACTGCGGGCAGTTTTTAAAGCGAAAACGAAAATCACACTGCTCGCGATGGCCTTCGTCATCCTCAAACCAGCCCTGGCAGCGGCGGCCAAAGTGTTCAATCAGCGTGCCGTCGGCGGTGGTTTTCCCCCAGAAGGTATTGGCGAAACCGCATGCCGGGCAAAAAACCTGGACCGGCACGTTGTCGCTTCTCCCCTTCGGCGTTCCCACTTCAGGCGCGTAAAGGTCGTGCGGATTCCCGGCGTAATCGAGAATCAGGCAGTCCGTCTTACCCGGCGCCAGGCGCAGGCCGCGGCCGACGATCTGTTGGTAAAGGCTCACCGACTCGGTCGGGCGCAGGATAGCGATCAGATCGACATGCGGCGCATCAAAGCCGGTCGTCAGTACCGCGACGTTAACCAGATAGCGGTACTGCTGAGCTTTAAACGCGTCGATGATGCGATCGCGCTCCGGCCCCGGCGTTTCACCGGTGATTAAGGCCGCTTCGCCCTGCGGAAGCAACCCGGTCACTTCGCGGGCGTGTTCAACGGTGGCGGCGAAAATCATCACCCCTTTGCGCGTTTGGGCAAATTCAACGATTTGGCTGACGATATGCGGCGTGACGCGCTGCTGTTTTTTCAGTTCGTGGTTTAAATCAGCCTCGCTGAACAGGCCGTTACTTTGCGCCTGCAGGCGGCTGAAGTCATATTGAACCACCGGCATATCCAGCCGCTCCGGCGGCGTCAGGTAGCCGTTCTTAATCATATAGCGCAGCGGCAGCTCGTAGATACAGTCGCGAAATAGCGCGTTTTCATCACCGCGCACCATGCCGTGGTAGTGGAACTGGTAAATCCACCCCTTACCGAGGCGAAAAGGCGTCGCGGTCAGCCCCAGCAGGCGCAGGTGCGGATTGACCTGCTGAAGGTGGCTGATAATCTGCTGATACTGGCTGTCATCATCGTCGCTGATGCGGTGGCACTCGTCGACGATCAGCAGCGAAAACTCGCCCTGAAACTGGTCGAGGTTGCGGGCGACCGACTGCACGCTGCCAAAGACCACTTTACCGTGGCTCTCTTTACGCTTGAGGCCCGCGGCGAAAATATCCGCTTCCAGGCCGAGCGCGCAATACTTGGCGTGGTTCTGCGCCACCAGCTCTTTAACGTGCGCCAGCACCAGCACGCGACCGCGCGCCAGGCGCGCAAGTTCGGCGATAACCAGGCTTTTACCTGCGCCTGTCGGCAGCACAATCGCGGCAGGTTCATGATGGCGGCGAAACCAGGCGAGCGTCGCGTCGACCGCCTCTTTTTGGTAGGGACGTAATGTAAATGTCATGAATTTATGGCGGTTAATTAACTCGCGAATAGTATGCCACGAATCTTTTCCCTTGAGTGGTGTTAATAGCCCGTTATACTACCCCATGAAATTCTTCTTTTTCGGGCGCGTTGCCCGCTCCAGCACTTGTACAGGCTAAAAAAATCTCATGCGACTTGATAAGTTTATCGCTCAGCAACTTGGCGTTAGCCGGGCTATTGCCGGGCGTGAAATCCGCGGCAGCCGCGTTACCGTGGACGGCGACATTGTAAAAGACTCCTCCTTCAAGCTTCTGCCGGAGCATGACGTCGAGTATGACGGCAATACGCTGGTTCAGCAGACCGGCCCGCGCTACTTTATGCTCAACAAGCCGCAGGGTTACGTTTGTTCCACCGACGATCCGGATCATCCGACGGTCCTTTATTTCCTCGACGAGCCGGTGGCGCACAAGCTGCACGCCGCGGGGCGTCTGGATATCGACACCACCGGACTGGTATTGATGACCGACGATGGCCAGTGGTCGCACCGCATTACTTCCCCGCGCCACCATTGCGAAAAAACCTATCTGGTGACGCTGGAAAATCCGCTGGATGAGTCCACCGCCGAGCAGTTTGCCAAAGGCGTTCAGCTGCATAATGAGAAAGACCTGACCAAACCGGCGGTGCTGGAAGTGGTGACGCCGACCGAAGTCCGCCTGACCATTAGCGAAGGGCGCTACCATCAGGTGAAGCGGATGTTTGCCGCGGTGGGGAATCATGTGGTTGGCCTGCATCGCGAACGTATTGGCGATATCGCGCTTGATGCGTCGCTGGCGCCGGGTGAATATCGTCCGCTGACGGCAGAAGAAATTGCCAGCGTTGGCGGCCAACATGCGCGGAGTAAAACGTGACGGCAAAGCAGAATTCTTCATTAGGGATTGTGTTTATTCTTGGCCTGCTGGCCATGTTAATGCCGCTGTCGATCGATATGTATCTTCCGGCGCTGCCGGTGATTGCGGCGCAGTTTAATGTGCCGGACGGCAGCGCGCAGATGACGCTCAGTACCTATATTCTGGGCTTTGCCCTGGGCCAGCTTTTATATGGCCCAATGGCGGACAGCATGGGGCGTAAACCGGTGATACTGGGGGGCACGCTGGTTTTTGCCGCGGCGGCGGTGGCCTGCGCGCTGTCGCAGACTATCGATATGCTGATCACCATGCGCTTTTTCCACGGCCTGGCGGCCGCGGCGGCGAGCGTGGTGATTAACGCCCTGATGCGCGATATCTATCCCAAGGAAGAGTTCTCGCGGATGATGTCGTTCGTCATGCTGGTGACCACCGTCGCGCCGCTGGTGGCGCCGATGGTCGGCGGAGCGGTGCTGGTGTGGTTTAGCTGGCATGCGATCTTCTGGATCCTCGCGGTGGCGGCGCTATTAGCCTCGGCGATGATCGCCTTCTTTATTAGCGAGACCCTGCCGCCGGAACGCCGGCAGAAATTTCATATTCGCACTACGCTCGGCAACTTCGCGACGCTGTTTCGCCACAAGCGGGTGCTGAGCTATATGCTGGCAAGCGGTTTCAGCTTCGCCGGGATGTTCTCGTTTCTGAGCGCCGGCCCGTTTGTCTATATCAATATCAACCACGTTTCACCGCAGCACTTTGGCTACTATTTTGCGCTGAACGTCGTCTTCCTGTTTGTCATGACCATGATCAACAGCCGCTTTGTGCGGCGGGTTGGGGCGCTGAACATGTTCCGCGCCGGGCTATGGATCCAGTTTGCGATGGCGGCGTGGATGGTCGTGTGCGCGCTGTTTGGCGTGGGGTTCTGGGCGCTGGTGTTTGGCGTGGCGGCGTTCATCGGCTGCGTTTCGATGGTCTCCTCTAACGCGATGGCGGTGATTCTCGATGAGTTTCCGCATATGGCCGGGACCGCTTCCTCGCTGGCAGGGACGTTCCGTTTCGGGATTGGCGCCATTGTCGGCGCGCTGCTGTCGATGGCGACGTTTACCACCGCCTGGCCAATGCTGATTTCTATCGCCTTCTGCGCCAGCAGCTCCATCCTCTTTTACCTCTACGCCAGCCGACGGCGCAAAGCCGCGCGCTAAGCGACTTCAGGGGGGCGATATCGCCCCTTTTTTTGATGCATGTCAACCAAATCTGGCTTCTCTGTTCAGCGATTTGTTTATTTTATGTAAAATCAAATCGTTCAAAAAGTCGCATGATTGCGATAAAAAAGTTGTTTTAGATCACAGAAACGGGTACATATAGCCCGAAGATGTTCCATCTGCACAATTATAAACTTTTACATTACAAACCAATAACACGGCTATGCCACTGGTGTAAGCGTTTTCTGTGCAGGAAGAGGACTGGTTGTCAATAATGTGTTAGTATTGATGTAAAATTATTGTGAAGTATTTTGCTTCCGGGGTAAACACGTGAATACACTGCAACTCTCTATCGTACACCGTCTGCCGCAGAGCTATCGCTGGCTGGCCGGTTTTGCAGGTTCAAGAGTTGAACCGATTCCGCAAAACGGCGCCCAGAGCGAAAACAGCCTCGTGGCGTTGAAATTACTCAGCCCCGATGGCGAAAGCGCGTGGCCGGTCATGCATAAGCTCAGCCAGGCGCTTAGCGACATCGAGGTCGACAGCTCTGTCGTTGAATGCGAAGGGGAACCGTGCCTGTTTGTTAACCGTCAGGACGAATTCGCTGCAACCTGCCGCCTGAAAAATTTCGGCGTGGCGATTGCGGAACCTTTCTCCGGCAACAATCCCTTCTGACCGTCAGCTTAACGCCAGCAGCTGACGGGTATACTCCTGCTGCGGAGCGGTAAATACGCGCTCGCACTCACCCTGCTCGACGACTTCCCCCTGCCGCAGCACCATCACCTGATGACACAACGCCCGCACGACGCGTAAATCATGGCTGATAAAAATATAGGCCAGCTGATGCTTTTGCTGTAACGCCTTCAGCAGCGCGAGGATTTGCGCCTGTACGGTTTTATCCAGCGATGAGGTGGGCTCATCCAGCACGATAAGCTGCGGTTTGACGACCAGCGCCCTGGCGATCGCGATGCGCTGACGCTGGCCGCCGGAGAAGGCGGCAGGGTAGCGATGCCGTGAGTGTGGATCGAGGCCGACCTCCTGCATCACCTGAATCACCGCCTGCTCCCGTTCGGCCGGCGTGAGCGTCGGTTGATGGACGCGCAATCCCTCTTCGATAATTTGCAGCACGTTGAGCCGCGGGTTTAGCGATGAGTTAGGATCCTGAAAGACCACCTGCATGCGACGACGCAGCGGCAGCATCTGCCGACGATTACGTCCCTGAAGCGCCTCACCGTCAAAGGCGATCGCGCCATCGGAATGAATCAGACGCAGAAGCGCCAGCCCGGTGGTGCTTTTGCCCGATCCGGACTCGCCGACCAGCCCCAGCGTTTCTCCCGCGCGCAAATGAAAGCTGAGGGCGTTAACGACCCGGTTATGATCGACAACTCGCCGCAGCAGACCTTTACGTATCGGGAAGGCGATAGTCAAATTTTCCGCCCGCAGCAACACCGGGGCATCGGGTGCGAGCGGGACGGGATCGCCCGACGGCTCGCTATCCAGCAGGCGGCGGGTATAAGGGTGTTCGGGGGCGGAAAACAGCGCCCGGCAGCCGTTTTGTTCCACGCAGCGGCCGTTCTGCATCACCGCGACGCGGTCGGCGAGCTGACGAACGATGCTCAGATTATGGGTGATAAACAGCAGCCCCATATTCAACTCTTGCTTCAGCTCCCGCAGCAGCGTGAGGATTTGCGCCTGCACCGACACGTCCAGCGCGGTGGTGGGTTCGTCGGCGATAAGCAGCTCCGGGCGGGTTAACAGCGCCATGGCGATCATCACCCGCTGGCGCTCGCCGCCGGAAAGCTGATGGGGATAGTCGGCCAGCCGCCGGGGCGCGCTGCGGATGCCGACGCGATCGAGGCAGTCGAGGATTTCCCCGCGCGCCGCTTCTTTGCGCATCCCGCGATGCAAAGAGAGCACTTCGTACAGCTGTTTTTCCAGAGTATGCAGTGGATTAAGCGAAACCATCGGCTCCTGAAAGATCATCGCAATGCGGTTACCGCGCACGCCGCGCAGGGTGCGTTCATCCGCGTGCAGCAGCGACTGGCCGTGAAAACGGATGTCGCCGGCAGGATAGCTGACCGGCGGCGACGGGAGTAGCCGCAGCACCGATAGCGCGGTCACGCTCTTCCCGGAGCCGGACTCGCCGACCAGCGCCAGGGTCTCGCCGACGGCAATCTGCAGCGACAGTTCGCTGACGACGGGAGTTGTCTCACCCTGCTGGCGAAAGGCGATGGAGAGGTTATCGATATCTAACAAAGGTTGCGTCATGCTACACCGCCTTGCTTGGGTCAAAGGCGTCGCGAACCGCTTCACCAATAAAAATCAATAATGTCAGCAGGACCGCCACCGACAGAAAGGCGGCGATGCCCAGCCAGGGCGCCTGCAGGTTGTTTTTACCCTGCAACAGCAGTTCGCCCAGCGAAGGGGAGCCCAGCGGCAGGCCAAAGCCGAGGAAATCGAGCGAGGTCAGGGTGGTTATCGAACTGCACAGAATGAACGGCAGGAAGGTCAGGGTGGCGACCATGGCGTTAGGCAGCATATGGCGCAGAATAATGGCGCGATCGCTGACGCCGAGCGCCTGCGCGGCGCGGATATAATCATAGTTACGGGTGCGCAGGAACTCAGCCCGGACCACGCCGACCAGCGTCATCCAGCCGAACAGCACGGTAATGGCCAGCAGCCACCAGAAGTTGGCCTGTACAACGCTTGAGAGCAGGATAATCAAAAACAGCGTCGGCATTCCCGACCAGACTTCGATAAACCGCTGCCCCCAGAGGTCAATCTTCCCGCCGTAATACCCCTGAACGGCGCCGGCCATCACCCCCAGTACGCTGGAGAAGAAGGTCAGCAGCAGTCCAAAGAGAATGGAAATGCGCGTGCCGTACAGAATACGCGCCAGCACGTCCCCGCCGTTGGCATCGGTGCCCAGCCAGTTCTGTCCTGACGGCGGCGAAGGGAAGGGCGCGTCGGTGGCGAAATTAATGGTCGTCGCGCCGAAACGAACCGGCGCCCACAGGGCCCAGCCGTTATCCGCCAGCCGTTTTTGCAGCCACGGGTCCTGATAGTCGGCGGCGGTGGCAAAGCTGCCGCCGAAGGTGGTCTCACTGTAGTTTTTCAGGAGCGGAACGTAGAAGCTGCCGCGGTACTGAACCAGCAGCGGCTTATCGTTAGCAATAAGCTCTGCGCACAGGCTACAGGCGAAAAGCGCTAAAAAGAGCCATAGCGACCAGTAGCCGCGGCGGTTGTGGCGAAAACGCGCCCAGCGGGCCTGATTGACGGGACTAAAAAATGACATTAGCGGCCCTCAAAATCGATTCGCGGATCGACCAGCGTATAGCTGATATCGCTGATGATATTCAGCAGCAGGCCAATCAGAGTAAAAATATAGAGCGTGCCGAACATGACCGGGTAATCGCGAGATACGGTGGCCTCATAGCCCAACAGTCCCAGTCCGTTTAGCGAGAACATCACCTCAATCAGCAGCGAGCCGGTAAAAAACATACTGATAAAGGTGGCCGGGAAACCGGCAATCACCAGCAGCATCGCGTTACGAAACACGTGGCCCCAAAGGATCTGCTTTTCGCTGACGCCCTTGGCGCGTGCGGTAACCACGTACTGCTTGCGGATTTCATCAAGAAAGCTGTTTTTGGTCAGCATCGTGAGGGCGGCAAAACCGCCGATCACCGTTGCCAGCACCGGTAGGGTGATATGCCAGAGATAGTCGAGGATTTTTTGGTACCAGGGCAGGCTGTCGAAGTTGGCTGACACCAGCCCGCGCAGCGGAAAGAGATCGAAATAGCTGCCGCCGGCAAAGATAACGATCAGCAAAATGGCAAACAGGAACGCCGGGATGGCATAGCCGATAATAATCAGCGTACTGCTCCAGACGTCAAAATGGCTGCCGTTGCTGACCGCTTTACGGATCCCCAACGGAATCGACACCAGGTAGATGATGAGCGTACTCCACAGGCCCAGGGTGATAGAGACCGGCAGGCTGTCTTTAATCAGCTGCAGTACCGATGAGCTGCGAAACAGGCTATCGCCAAAATCAAAGCGCAGATAATCACCGAGCATTTTAAAATAACGCTCGTGCAGCGGCTTATCAAAGCCGTAGCGGTGGGTTATCTCGGCAATCACCTCCGGGTCCAGCCCGCGCCCGCCGCGATAGTGCCCATCGCTGATGTTGCTGACCCCGGTACGCGCATGGCTGGCGGCCATGCCGCCATCTCCGGCGCCGGGCAAGCCGCCGCGGTCGCCGAACTCAATCGCCGCAATCGCCTGATCGACCGGACCGCCGGGCGCGATCTGCACAATAAAAAAGTTAATGGTGATAATCGCCCACAGGGTGGGGATGATGAGCAGTAGTCGGCGGAGCAGATATGCACCCATCTTAATTCCTTAGCGTCTGTCCGCGGGGAGTCTGGCCGCTTTGCTTGCGTCGTACCACCAGTTTTCGAAACCGGAGGAGTAGACCGCGCGGGTCTGCGGGAAGGAGAATTTGTCCCAGTATGCGGTTCGGTCCTGCGCCATATACCACATCGGCAGCATGTAATAGTTCCAGGTCAGCACGCGGTCGAGAGCCCGGCCCAGCGGCAGCAGCTTTTCTTTATTACCCTGCCAGCGAATAATCTGCGCGATGAGCCGGTCGACGGCCGGGCTTTGTACCCCTGAGGCGTTATAGCTGGAGTTAATATATTCGGAGTCCCAGGAGACTTGCAGGTCGGTGCCGGGCCATGGCGTGGCGCGCCAGACGTTGGGCATCATGTCGTAATCCCGGCTGCGCTTGCGGTTACTGTACTGGGAGTTGTCGACCTGGCGAATATCCATGACGATGCCGAGCCGCTGGAGGTTGTGCTGGAAGGGCAGGACCCAGCGATCGCTGCTGCCGGAAGGAAGCAGCAGCTCAAAGCGTAACGGTTTGCCGCTTTTCGCATTAACCCGCCGCTGGTTTTTCACTATCCATCCCGCCTGGTTAAGGATGGCATCCGCCTTCAGCAAGTTTGCGCGTTCGAAACCATCGCCGCTGGAAACCGGGGGGCGGTATATCTGCGTGAAAACTTCGGCCGGGATCTCTTTTTTCAGCGGCGTTAACAGCGCCAGCTCGTCGGCATCCGGATAATCGCGCGCCGCGTATTCGGTATTCTGAAAGAAGCTGTTGGCGCGGCTGTAGGAGTGATAAAACAGCGCCTTATTCATCCATTCAAAATCAAAGGCGAGGGTAATGGCTTCGCGTACCCGGCGGTCGGAAAATACCGGGCGCTGAATGTTAAAGGCCAGCCACTGCGTATTCTGCGCCGAGGTGTTGGTGTATTCATCTTTAACGATATAGCCGTGGGTAAAATTGCGCCCGACGTAGCGGGTAGCCCAGTTCTTGGCAACGTTCTCTTCGCGACGGTCGACGGCGCCGGCCTTAAAGGCTTCGAAAGCGACGTTGTCGTCCAGGTAATAGTCGTAGCGCAGCGTATCGAAATTCCAGCGCCCGCGGTTGACCGGTAAGTCGGCGGCCCAGTAGTCCTTAACCCGCGAGTAGGTAATGTACTGGCCCATGCGCCAGGCGGTGATGCGATACGGGCCGCTGGCCAGCGGTGGGGCGGATAGCGGGTCGCTGAGTTTATGGTTTTTCCAGAATTTTTCCGGCATCACCGGTAGCGTCATCAGGCTAAGCATGTTCTCTTTGCCCGGTTTGGCTAAATCAATGCGTACGGTGAGCGGAGCGATGGCTTTTACGGTGGTGCCTTTATAATAGAGGCGAAACTGCGGCACCCCTTCGGTCATAAACTTCTGGAAGGTAAACGCGACATCGCTGGCGGTGACGGGGCTGCCATCGTGATAGCGGGCGCGGGGATTGAGCGCGATCTCCATCCATGAAAAATCATCGGCATAGCGCGTATGCTCGGCGATCAGCGGATAGTAGCTGCCGGGCTCATCATCAGAGGTGGTGAATAGCGTGTCGTATAAGCTTTCGGTACGAATACCGGGGTTGCCGCGCATGGCGTAGCGATTGAAATTATCAAAAGTACCGATGGCCGCGAGGGTAATCGCCCCGCCTTTAGGCGCGGCGGGGTTGGCATAATCGTAATGGTCAAAGCCCGCGGCGTATTTCGGTTCGCCGATAATAGCGAACCTGTCGCTCTCTTTAATCGTTTGCGCCTGGCTCTGCAGGCTAAATAAGGTCAGCAGGATCAGGCTGATGCGTGCAAAAATAACCAGGATGACGCCCTCCAATGTCAGACCTGAAGCGGCCTGACCTTTGATAGCAAATAATAAAGGACCCTTAGCGGCTTGTGAAATATTTCGCCGGTTCATCATGGGCGGCGATCAGCGCGTCCAGCGTCAGCGGCCGGCTTAACCAGTAGCCCTGTAAATAGTTTACCCCGTGGTCGCGCAGCCATTCCGCTTGTTCCTGCGTTTCCACCCCTTCAGCGACCGTGGTGAGCTTCAGGCGGCGGCTCAGGGTGATAACGGCATCAAGCACCGGTGAGGTGACGGTCTCAGTGCCGATAGCCTGCACGAAGCCGCGGTCTATCTTCAGGTAATCAAAGTCATAGCGCTCCAGATAGATTAGCGCGCTATGGCCGGTACCAAAATCATCAATCGCAATTTCAAAGCCCTGTTCGTGCAGCCAGTCGAAGTTCCCTAAGGATCGATTTTTATCGATCATCGCGCGCTCGGTGATCTCCAGCACCACGCTAAAATGGCCGGCCGGCATGGCGGCGGCGAAGTGCTGAAGGTCCTGCTGAAAGCTGCCTGCGTGCAGATGAAGGGGGGAGATATTTATTCCCAGCTTGCTCCCTGCGGGCAGGAGCGTTTGCAGAACAGGCGCATCCTGCGCAATCAGTTTTAACAGATGGCGGGTGAGCGGAATAATGATCTGCTGGGTTTCAGCAAGGTTGATAAACACATCGGGAGGGATCTCGCCGGCCACGGGATGTCGCCAGCGCATCAGCACCTCAACGCCGCTGATGCGCAGCGTCTCTGACCTCACCACCGGTTGATAAACCACATAGAACTGATCGTTTTTGATCGCCAGCAGCAGCTCTTTGCGCGGGTCCGATTTAATCGTCAGGATGTAGTAGCTTAAAAGCCCGGCCAGCAGCCCGCACACGACGCCCAGCAGCAGAGCAAACTGCGTATTCTCCGCCAGCCAGCTGTTCGCGTAGAGATAAACCTTCAGCGGCAGGCCGTCGATTTGCGTCTGGCGAATGGGCGGCGAGAGCAGCGTCTGCGGGTCGATAAGTTGGTTGCTGAAGGTGGAAATGGCGGTGTCCTTAATGGCCAGCGCCAGGCCGCTGAAATCATTCTGTCGGGCTGAGTAGAGAATATAGGGCGTCAGGTTGGCATTAATCGAGACAAAAATACCGTCTTTCCCGCCGTGTGGGCTGCGGACCCACAGCGCCAGCGCGGCGCTTTTCGGCATCATTGGCGTCCCGGGCAGAATCGCCATATCGACCGCTTGAGTAAGATTAAGCTGCGGAATGAGCTGGGTTAAGGGCGTGTTCATAGCGCCTGTGGCGGAGGAGCAAAACGCAAGGCCATTTTTGACCAGCAGGATGGCGCGGACGTTCGGGCTGAATGCCGCATGGGCGGTTAAGCCTGAGGCAACGTTTTCACAGGGTTGATCGACCAGCGGCTGCATGCCCTGAATCGTCTGCTTCAAATCGTGAAAGTAGTCCTGCAGATACGTATGAACGTTATGAATAATGGCGTCGAAACGCTCCGCGCGGTTGTGATAAATCACCATAAACTGGATGCTACCGGCCAGCAGGGCGACGGCTATTCCAACACATATGCTGGTCAGCCAGATTTTTCGCCGGGGAGCGAGATGACGGGTAGGCATAGGCTATATAGTCAGTCCGTATTGTTGATTTGCGCCAGGGGGCTGATAGAAATCGCTTTTTCTATCCCTGCTTAAAGACATCGCTTATTTTACGAAGTTTCCTGGCTGGCGAGCAAAAAAAAACACCGCCTCGGCAGTGTTTTTTTTATTTCTTTCGTTGGCCAAGGGATTAACCAACGGCAGAAGACGATTACGAACGGCTCAGAACGCGTCGCGCTTCGTTATAGCGCTTTTTCCAGTACGGCTCATCCATGCTTGAAATCGTCACACCGCTGCTGGTGGAAGCATGAACAAACTGATTGTTGCCGATGTAGATCCCTACATGGCGGCCCGTGGAACCTGCACGGAACAGAACTAAATCACCGGTGCGCAGCTGCGCGCGGCTGATCGATTTTCCGGAATCCTGCTGCTCTGAAGTCGAGCGCGGCAGTTCCAGGCCAAACTGTTCGCGGAAAGTCCGTTGCACAAAGGCGGAACAATCGATGCCTTTACGGGTGCTGCCGCCGAGGCGGTAACGCACGCCCTTCCAGCTGGCATATTGATCCATCAAGCGGGACTTAACGTCCAGGTTGCGGACCATTGTTTCAAATTCATCCTGAGAGGCTTGCAGTGATGATAAATCGCCACTACCCACAGCAAGCGTCTCAGAATGCATATTCCTGGCGGTACTATTTGAACTACACGCGGAAAGCAGAACCGCAACTGCAATCGCGGGGGCGACCCGCAAGATATATCTCAAAATCGGCTGAGATTTGACCATGCTGTGTGTTATCCCTTGTTGTCCTTAACGACAATGTCGTTATAAAAAATGCCAAACGTGTTAGAGCCTAATTACCTGGTCGCAATGAGACAATTCCGTAAGCATAAAACTGTGGACTGACGCACAAATTTATTCATTCTCTGAATTGATGTCGCTGACGAGGCAAAACGAGATTGAGGTTACCCGATCAACCGGGGGATGGCGAGCGGTTTTACGCATTTTCTTATAAGTATTTTTGCGACAAAAAGTGAATCATCGGCAAAGGGCAAAATAGCGACAGCAATGGGTAAAAAATACGCAATTTACTCATTTCTAACATGATTACTATGACGGGAAGATGATGCCGGATGAGAAAAAACGCGCGGACAAAAAAAGGGACCCAGAACGATCCCTTATGAATGATATTAATTAATTGTAAAGATAGATTTAATTTTTAGTTTTTCTACCCGGAAGATAACGCTCAAATAACGCAATGACATTATCACTCAGCGGGGTCATCAATACCCAGGGGGCACCAATGAGTACCGCCGTTAATGAGCCGACGGCAATATCGGTAAACCAGTGAGCGCCAATCATTACGCGTGGAAAAGCGAACACCACGAATATGACCAGCGCGATGACAAACGCCCGGCGACCAAAATAGCGCCACATAAATGAGGCAAAAATCAGCAGCATCATACCGTGATCGCCTGGAAAGCTATCTTTAGACGCATCTTTAGTGGGGAAGGAGATCACATCGCTCACTTTGGTGATATCGGTAAAAGAGAGCGAAGGGCTGGCGCGCTTAACCGGCATCAGGTGCTGGGCAAGCTGATTGATGATGACGGCGGCCAGCAGCATCGCCAGGCCGATGATAATCACCCGGCGGCGTCCGGCGCTCTGCTCTTTAAACCAGAAGCTTAGCATCAGGCTGCCCATTGCCAGTAGCGAGCAGGCATCAAATGCGCGGTTGTTGATAATCGCCAGCAGCCAGGTGTAAGCGGTGCTCACGCCAACCAGATGGTTAAAGAAATAGAAGATCGCCGAGTCCAGCGGATTCCAGAAACCATGGTTAACGGGAAGGTACCATGAACAAAAAAGCGCAACACCCGCCGCGTTCAGCAGCAGGATTAGGGGAATTCGATTTTTAATCATAACTATCGTGTGTTGGGTAAACGACGGCAACCATAGCCGTCTTAACTTAAACGAATCCTCAACAAGGAGGCCTGCAGTGCGTTCCAGTCCGTTTCGGTATCGGCAATCAGCTCGATACGGCTATCGGGGGGAGAAACGTTCTGCGTCTCAATATGCAGATCGCGCTGCTGGCGGTTGATGCGTACCACTCCTTCCGCGATGCGCATCACGCCTTTTACGCGCCCGACCGGCGCCAGGCGCGCCCATTCGAGCAGGGCCACGGTGTCGAAAACGGTTTCGGCGTCAAAAATCCAGCCGCAGGCGTGATAGCCCTGGCCGCTATTGAGGCTGCGACGCCAGCGCTGATGGGCAGGGAGGCTCAGTGCCGCAAGGCCCTGTTTCTGCCCGTGGCCGTGCGCGTGTTCGGGGCTGGCGGGAAGCGGCGCAAGATTGCGGCGCGGCAAATCAAGCAGTGCCGGGTCGATATTCCCCCGCGTGGCGCTGACGAACCGCCGATCGCCGGCATAGGTCTGCCACCAGGCGGCGAATGCGCGTTGGCTTTCCTCCGTTGCGCGGTCGGCTTTATTACTGATAATGACGTCAGCGGCGGCCAGCTGGTCGCGAAAGTTGTCGTTGGTCACAATTTTTTCGTCCAGCAGCTGGCGCGGATCCAGCACGCATAAGGTGGCGCGCAGGTCGATCCACGGCTCGTATATTGCGGCGGTCAGCATATCGAGGATCTGTTTAGGATGGCCAAGCCCGGTGGGTTCAATCAGCAGGCGATCGGGTTTGCCCTGGCGCAGCAGGGTGTTGAGCCCGACCTGCATCGGCAGACCGTTCACGCAGCACATGCAGCCGCCGGGGATCTCTTTGAGCAGCGCGCCACTTTCCGCCAGCAGCGCGCCGTCAATGCCCACTTCACCAAACTCGTTGACCAGCACGGCCCATTTTTCATCCGCGGGCTTATGGGCCAGCAGATGCAGAATCGACGTCGTCTTGCCGCTGCCGAGAAACCCCGTGATCAAATTGGTTTTGGTCACTTTTTCTCCAGGGTAAATGTAATGTTGTAACAGTTACGCTATCCTGACGAAAAAAAGGGGAAAAGAGAAGTCCTACCGCGGACAGAAGGAGGATCTGTCCGCTAAAAGGCAGAAATTGTTAAGCGTTCAGCGTGCCGGCAATCGCCTGACGCGCGCCAAAAGCGGCGAGCTGATGCCATGCGGCGGTGATATGAGCGACAAACTGCGGGTTCTGCGGCAGGTCGCGGCCAAAGATCTCTTCCAGCGTAAGCAGGGCCGCCACGCGCTGGTGTTCATCGCTGGCAGCAACCCGTTTCTGCATCTTATCGGCCAGCGGATCGCGAATATCAATCGCATTTCCGGCATCGTCAATACCGCTGACGTAGCGCATCCAGCCGGCCACGCCGAGCGCCAGCAGCGGCCAGCGGCTGCCCCGAGCGAGATGGACGCGAATACCCTCAAGCATACGTTGCGGCAGCTTCTGGCTACCGTCCATGGCGATTTGCCAGGTGCGATGCTTCAGCGCCGGGTTGCTGAAGCGCTCGATCAGGCTGTCAGCGTACGCCGTCAGGTCAACGCCCTGAATGGATAAGGTCGGCGCCTGTTCGTCAAGCATCAGGCGGTAGGCGGCGCTGCGGAAAATCGGATCCTGCATGCAGTCGCTAATGTGCGCATGGCCAGCCAGATAGCCAAGCCAGGCGAGAAACGAGTGGCTACCGTTGAGCATCCGTAGCTTCATTTGTTCCCACGGTAAAACGTCATCGGTCATCTGGACGCCCGCGGTTTCCCAGTCCGGGCGACCGGCAACAAAGTTATCTTCAATGACCCACTGGATAAAGGGTTCGCAGCTGATTGCGCAGGGGTCTTCCACGCCTAGCGTCGCGCTAATTTCTGCCAGCGACTCATCGGTGGCGGCGGGCACGATGCGGTCAACCATGGTACCGGGAAAGCTGACGTGTTCGGCAATCCACTGCGCCAGCTCGGGGTCCCGTTTTTCGGCCATTCCCAGCACGGCGTTTTTTACCACATGTCCATTATCGGGAATATTATCGCAGGAGAGGACGGTAAACGGCGGTAGCCCCCGCTGTCGGCGGCGCGCCAGCGCTTCCACCAGAATGCCGGGAACCGATTGCGGCAGCGTCGGATTTTGCAGATCGTGAATAATGCGCGGCTGCGTCATATCCAGCTGGCCGCTGGCCGGATCGATGCAGTAGCCCTTCTCGGTGATGGTCAGAGAGACAATGGCGACCTGCGGTTCGCAAAATTTCTCAATAATGGCGGCCAGCGAATCCAGTTTCGCATTCAGACACTCATGAACGGCGCCGACAACAATCGGCTGATTGCCCTCGGCGCCTTTTTCCAGCACGGTAAACAGGTGGTCCTGCTGGCGAAGCTGGCTCATCAGCCGATCGCCGCTGAACAGGCTAATCTCACAAATCCCCCAGTCTCCGCCGCCGGCGTTGAGCACCCGATCGGTGAGAAGGGCCTGGTGCGCGCGATGAAACGCGCCAAAACCGAAATGCACAATACGCGAACGCAGCTGACTGCGATCGTATCGAGGAAGCTGTACGCCTTCCGGCAGCGTGGCTGTCGCAATGGTTGTCATTCTTAACACACCTGATTAACCAATAATTAACATGGCCAGTGTAAAGATATATGACAACAAATTAAATTGGTGAGCCTTATTTATCCGCTTAATGTGAACTTGATCATGCAATTCTGTCGCGGTAAACGGTCAGGCCGCAAAGTATGCGGAGAGAGCCGGTGAGATTAGCGGTAGCTTCGCTATTATTGGTATAACAGCTTTTGGCGGAGGGGGAGATTGCGGATAAGGGGCTAATAAAAAGGACAGCCGCTGGCTGCCCTCCAGGGTGTTGCAAACGCGGAGTTTAGTCCGCGCGGCCCATGTAGCGGCTCTCTTCGATATGGATGCGGATACGCTCTCCCGCGCTCAGGTATTCAGGCACCTGAACAACAAGGCCGGTGCTCAGCGTCGCCGGTTTGTTACGCGCGCTTGCGGATGCGCCTTTGATACCCGGCGCCGTCTCAACGATTTCGAGATCCACGGTCTGCGGCAGTTCCAGCGCCAGCAGCTGGCCGTCCCAGGTCAGAACCTGCATATCCGGCATGCCGCCTTCCGGCATAAACAGCAGCTCTTCTTCGATCTGCTCTTTGGTGAAGATATACGGGGTGTAATCTTCTTTATCCATAAAGACGTATTCGTTGCCATCGATATAGGAGAAGTCAACGAAGCGGCGGGTCAGGGTGACGGTATCGACGATGTCGTCGCCTTTGAAGCGTTCTTCCACTTTCAGGCCGGTGCGTACATCGGAGAAACGCATTTTGTACAGCGTCGCTGCGCCGCGGGCGCTGGGTGACTGAATATCAATATTTTTAACAATCAGCAGTTTGCCGTTGTAATTCAGCACCATACCTTTTTTAATTTCATTCGCTCTTGGCATTGCGGTAATCCTGTCACTTAAAGGGTCGAAAATATCGCGTAAAACTACTCGCGCCGGGCCTTTCAGGCAAGTGGAATTCGTCGGTTTTGCTATCTTCAGGTAAAACGTTTAGGCTGGGCTGCTAAAAGCGTTATCGGAAGAGTCGATTATGGAATGCCGCCCTGAATGCGGAGCTTGCTGTATCGCTCCTTCTATCTCCAGCCCTATCCCGGGCATGCCGCAAGGCAAGCCGGCAAACACCCGCTGCGTGCAGCTATCGCAAAATAATCTCTGCGCTATTTTTGGCTCGCCGTTAAGGCCGAAAGTGTGCGCCAGCCTGAAGCCGGAAGCGGAAATGTGCGCCACCAATCGCGAAGACGCCATGACCTGGCTGCTTCATCTTGAGCTGAGCACTTCGTGACGGTGCAAGCCGGCGCGGATACCCTTAAACGTCTTTAATACGCCACAGACAGGCCTGAGTGACGACCCCCATCACCAGCGCAATCCAGAATACGGCGTGATAGCTCCAGACTTCCGCAACGACTCCCGCCAGCGAACCGGCGATAATCCAGCCAACGCGCGTGGTATTGGTATAAAGCGTGGTGGCCGCGCCCGCCTGTCCGGGCATCAGATCCTGAAAATAGAGCATGCCGATACCGGCCAGGATACCGATAAAAATGGCGTTCAGCGCCTGCAGGGCCAGCAGTAGTCCAGGGGTATGTACGGTTAGCATGCCGACGTAAAACAGCACGCCGGCCACCGCAGAGATGCGCATCAGGAAACGCTTGCCGAAACGTTTGGCGTAGTAGCCCGCAATCAGCATGGTCGGGATTTCCAGCCCGGCGGCGGTGCCCATCATGACCCCGGCCAGCTTCTCCGGTAAATGCAGTTCATTGATGATAAACAGCGGCATATTAATGATGTACAGGCTGTTGATTCCCCACATCAGCGTACAGATGATAAACAGCAGCAGCGCGTCGCGGCGGTTGGTGCGCGGCGCTTCAAGATGGCCCGTAGCGATCTTCGGCTCTTTACGCATGCTGGGAAGAAAAAACCAGACCATCGCGCCGCAGACCACAAAGGCAACTGCCGCGCTGAGATACATCACCGTAAAGCCAAAACCCATGGCCAGCGCGTAGGCCAGCGGCGGTCCGATAACCCATGCCAGCGATACCTGAGCGCGCAGAATCGAGCTAAACATGACCGCCTCGCGGCCCGTTTTGTCCGCATGCTCGCGGGCGAGGGCAAACATCTGCGGGTTGGCGGTGGAGCCGAAGCTGCTGAGAAATACCCCGATGAACAGCAAAATAAAGTAGTTACGGTTCCAGGCGAAGAGCACGCAGGCCAGCACGCCCATCAGGCAGCAGAAGACAATCAGCCGCTTGCGGTCGCCTTTGCGATCCGAACGCCCGGCTAGGAACTGGCTCACCAGAATGCCGATCACCGCGCTACCGGTAAAAAAGAAGCCGACCATCGCCGGCCGTACGTGAACCTCGTTCGTCAGAAACAGGCTCAGCGTTGGCGTCTGGAGTGCCCCGGCGATACCCGTCAGGAAGGCGACGATCAGAAAGGCGGAAGAGGTGAAATCAAACCCGCGTCGTGGCAGGGCGGCGCTACTGTTTTGCATGTCGGCGTTCATCGGTTTTCAGGAGTCGCGGAGTTTACGCCGTCACTCAGAAAATGAACAGTACCAGGGCACGAATAAATCAAAAAGATGTTTCAAAATCAAACTTCAGCAGAAAGCTGAAGTTTTTCCGGCCTCGACGCTCCCGCTTCAGCAAAAGTGTGCTGTATCTCTAACTTCTGTTATCAGAAAACGAACTTTTCTTGCCTGGCGGCTAATAAAGGTACAGACTTCTTGAAACGTTTCAGCGTCATCGGGAGATTCTCCGGCAGGTAGATGACGCATTTTTTCTCAAAGTAGCTGAAACGATTCAATTCAGCAGGAGAGGAGAACCATGTTCCAGTTATCTGTGCAGGATATTCATCCCGGTCAGCAGGCCGGTAATAAAGAAGAGGCTATTCGTCAGGTTGCCTCCGCGCTGGTCAGCGCGGGCAACGTGGCAGACGGCTACATCAACGGGATGCTGGCTCGCGAGCAGCAAACCTCCACTTTCCTTGGCAACGGTATTGCGATTCCGCACGGTACCACCGACACCCGCGATCAGGTACTGAAAACCGGCGTTCAGGTGTATCAGTTCCCGCAGGGCGTGACCTGGGGCGAAGGGCAAACCGCCTACGTCGCCATCGGTATCGCCGCCAGCTCGGATGAACACCTGGGGCTGCTGCGTCAGCTGACCCACGTGCTGAGCGACGACTCCGTTGCTGAACAACTTAAGTCCGCGACGACCGCTGAAGAGCTGCGCGCCCTGTTGATGGGTGAAAAGCAGAGCGAAGCGCTGAAGCTGGATAACGAGACGCTGACCCTGGACGTTGTCGCCAGCGACCTGCTGACCCTGCAGGCGCTGAATGCCGCTCGGCTGAAAGAAGCCGGCGCGGTCGATGCTTCCTTTGTTAGCCGTACGATTAATGATAAACCGCTGAACCTCGGTCAGGGCATCTGGCTGAACGACAGCACCGAAGGCAACCTGCGCAGCGCCGTTGCCGTCAGCCGCGCGGCCAACGCCTTTACCAGCGATGAGCAGCCGGTTTCTCTACTGATCACCGTCGCGATGGCCGATGACCAGCCGACCGCCGTGCTTAATCGCCTGAGCAATTTGCTGCTCGACAAAAAAGCTGACCGTTTGCTGAAGGCTGATGGCGCCACGCTGCTGGCGCTGCTGACCAGCGACGACGCGATTGCGGAAGATGTTCTCAGCGCGGAATACGTTATCCGCAACGAGCACGGGCTGCACGCGCGTCCCGGCACGATGCTGGTTAATACCATTAAACAATTCTCCAGCGACATTACCGTCACCAACCTTGATGGTTCGGGCAAACCGGCCAACGGCCGCAGCCTGATGAAGGTCGTGGCGCTGGGCGTGAAAAAAGGTCACCGCTTGCGCTTTACCGCGCAGGGTGATGATGCGCAGCAGGCGCTGGATGCGATTGGCGAAGCGATCGCCGCAGGCCTTGGGGAGGGCGCATAAATGAGCAGACGTGTCGCAACGATTACTTTAAACCCGGCCTATGACCTGGTGGGTTTTACCCCGGAAATTGAACGCGGTGAGGTTAACCTTGTTCGCACTACCGGTTTGCACGCCGCAGGGAAGGGGATCAACGTTGCAAAAGTGCTGAAAGATCTCGGTATCGACGTCACCGTTGGCGGTTTCCTCGGTAAAGACAATCAGGATGGTTTTCAGCAGCTGTTCAGCGAGCTGGGCATTGCTAACCGTTTTCAGGTTGTTCAGGGCCGTACCCGTATCAACGTCAAGCTGACGGAGAAAGACGGCGAAGTCACCGATTTCAACTTCTCCGGCTTTGAAGTCACGCCGGGCGACTGGGAGCGTTTTGTTAACGATTCCCTGAGCTGGCTGGGCCAGTTCGATATGGTTTGCGTGAGCGGTAGCCTGCCGTCTGGCGTCAGCCCGGAAGCATTCACTGACTGGATGACCCGTCTGCGTAGCCAGTGCCCGTGCATCATTTTTGACAGCAGCCGCGAAGCGCTGGTTGCCGGTCTGAAAGCGGCGCCGTGGCTGGTTAAACCTAACCGTCGCGAGCTGGAAATCTGGGCGGGCCGCAAGCTGCCTGAAATGAAAGATGTGATTGAAGCCGCTCATGCGCTGCGTGAGCAGGGAATTGCCCACGTGGTTATCTCCCTTGGCGAAGAAGGCGCTCTGTGGGTTAACGCATCCGGAGAGTGGATTGCCAAGCCGCCTTCCGTTGAAGTGGTAAGCACCGTTGGCGCCGGTGACTCCATGGTTGGCGGCCTGATTTATGGCCTGCTGATGCGTGAGTCCAGCGAACATACGCTGCGCCTGGCAACGGCAGTTGCCGCGCTGGCGGTGAGTCAGAGCAATGTCGGTATTACCGATCGTACCCAGTTGGCCGCAATGATGGCGCGCGTCGACTTACAACCCTTTAATTAACAGCAGGAGAGGCATAATGAAAACGCTGCTGATTATTGATGCCGGGCTTGGACAGGCTCGCGCCTATATGGCGAAGACCCTGTTAAGCACTGCGGCGCAAAAAGCGCAACTCGAACTGATTGATAACCCGAACGACGCTGAGCTGGCGATTGTGCTGGGCACGGCGCTGCCGGCCGACAGCGCGCTGAACGGCAAAAAGGTCTATCTCGGCGATATTAACCGCGCCGTAGCGCACCCGGAGCTGTTCCTCGGTGAGGCCAAAAGCCATGCAACGCCTTACAGTGCCCCGGCCGCTGCCGCTGTACCTGCAGCGACCAACGGTCCGAAACGCATCGTGGCGGTCACCGCCTGTCCGACCGGGGTGGCGCACACCTTTATGGCGGCGGAAGCGATTGAAACCGAAGCCAAAAAACGCGGCTGGTGGGTGAAAGTTGAAACGCGCGGCTCCGTGGGCGCGGGCAATGCAATCACCCCGGAAGAAGTTGAACAGGCGGATCTGGTAGTGGTGGCTGCCGATATCGAAGTGGATCTGGCGAAATTTGCCGGTAAGCCGATGTATCGCACCACCACCGGTCTGGCGCTGAAGAAAACCGCTCAGGAGCTGGATAAAGCCGTTGTTGAAGCGAAACCGTATCAGCCTGCGGGTAAATCCCAGGCCGCGGCGGAAGGCAAAAAAGAGTCCGCTGGCGCCTATCGCCACCTGCTGACCGGCGTGTCGTACATGCTGCCGATGGTAGTGGCGGGCGGTCTGTGTATCGCGCTTTCCTTCGCTTTTGGTATTAAAGCCTTTGAAGTGAAAGACACCCTGGCCGCCGCGCTGATGCAAATCGGTGGGGGCTCAGCCTTCGCGCTGATGGTGCCGGTACTGGCGGGCTTTATCGCCTTCTCCATCGCTGACCGTCCGGGCCTGACGCCGGGTCTTATCGGCGGTATGCTGGCGGTAAGCACCGGGTCCGGCTTTATCGGCGGTATCATCGCTGGTTTCCTTGCCGGTTACGTGGCGAAAGCGATCAGTACGAAGCTGAAACTGCCGCAAAGTATGGAGGCGCTGAAGCCAATCCTGATCATTCCACTGGTTTCCAGCCTGATCGTAGGTCTGGCGATGATTTACCTGATTGGTAAGCCCGTTGCCGGGATCCTCGAAGCGTTGACCCACTGGCTGCAAACCATGGGCACGGCAAACGCGGTTCTGCTCGGTGCGATCCTCGGCGGTATGATGTGTACCGACATGGGCGGTCCGGTGAACAAAGCGGCCTACGCCTTTGGTGTTGGTCTTCTGAGTACCCAAACCTATGCGCCGATGGCGGCCATTATGGCGGCGGGTATGGTTCCACCGCTGGCGCTGGGTCTGGCGACGCTGGTTGCGCGTAACAAGTTCGACAAAGCGCAGCAGGAAGGCGGTAAAGCCGCACTGGTTCTCGGCCTGTGCTTTATCACCGAAGGCGCGATTCCGTTCGCTGCTCGCGACCCGATGCGCGTCCTGCCCTGCTGTATCGTTGGCGGCGCGGTCACCGGCGCGATGTCCATGGCGGTCGGTGCTAAGCTGATGGCGCCGCACGGCGGTCTGTTCGTCCTGCTGATTCCTGGCGCGATTACGCCGGTACTCGGTTACCTGATGGCGATTGTCGTCGGTACGCTGGTCGCAGGGCTCTCCTACGCGGTGCTGAAACGTCCTGAAGTTCAGGTAGTCGAAAAAGCAGCCTGATCGACCTACTAAATCGTTCTCAAGGGCAGAGTCTTCTCTGCCCTTTTTTTATGCCTCATCTCCTCCCGCTCATCCTGCCGTATGTGCTCTCCTTCGCATTTTTAAACTGTTTAAAAACCATACGGCTCATTTTTTGTGATTTTGTTCATGTTCATATGAAATCCCTCTTGCTGACCTCTTTACTTTAAAAACATTCCGCTTAACATAAACACATGTTCACATTCAAACATGTGTTTACTGAGGGGTGATGAATGGGAGTATGCTTATTTATTGATATTCAATAATTCCACTGCCATAGCATTTTTTATGCTGGAGGGTATTTTTATGCCTGAAAATGATTACGTTGTAATTATTGGATCGGCAAATATGGATGTTGCTGGTTATTCCAATGTATCGTTGAACTATGCGGATTCTAACCCCGGGAAAATAAAATATACTCCCGGCGGCGTAGGGCGAAACATTGCGCAAAACATTGCCTTGTTAAATAAAACAGCGTGGCTATTATCGGTTGTCGGTGACGATTTTTATGGCCACTCTCTATTAAAACAAACGGCCCAGTCCGGGGTTCACGTCGATAAATGTCAGGTTATCCAGGGAGAAGGTACTTCAAGCTATTTATCGCTGCTTGATAATACCGGTGAAATGCTGGTGGCGATTAATGATATGAGCATCACAGAACATATTACGCCAGCGTTTTTAAGACAGCATCATGATTTTATCCGCAACGCTGCGGTGATTGTCGTTGATTGCAATATCAGCGAGGCCGCTCTCGCCTGGCTGATGGAAAACTGCGGCGCAACGCCCGTTTTTGTCGATCCGGTTTCAGCCTGGAAATGCGTGAAAATCAGCCAGCATCTGGAGCGTATTCACACCCTGAAACCGAACCGAATTGAAGCTGAAACGCTGAGCGGCATCGCGCTGTCCGGCACGGATGACGTCGCGCGCGTTGCCGACTGGTTTCATCAGCGTGGCCTGAAGCGCCTGGTGCTGAGCATGGGCGGCGACGGGGTTTACTACAGCGAGAAAGAGGGCGAACGCGGCTGGTCAGCGCCGCTAAAAACGCAGGTCGTTAACGTCACCGGCGCCGGTGACGCCATGATGGCCGGCCTTGCCTGCTGCTGGCTCGACGGCTGTTCATTTTCGCAAGCGGTGAAGTTTGCTCAGGGATGCTCTTCTCTGGCGCTCTCATCGGAATTCACCAATAACCCTGAATTATCTTACGCCAACGTAAAAAAGGTAGTGGAGAAAGAATATGTCTGAATTAAATATTTCCTCTGAATTATTACAGGTTTCTGCGGAAGTTCAGCAGGCGTTGAAAAATAATCAGCCAGTAGTGGCTCTGGAATCGACCATTATTTCTCACGGCATGCCATTTCCGGAAAATGCGCAAACGGCGCTGGAAGTAGAAGAAACCATTCGTCGCCAGGGGGCGGTGCCGGCAACCATTGCGATTATTCATGGCGTCATGAAAGTTGGCTTAAGCCGTGAAGAAATTGAACTGCTGGGCCGCGAAGGGCATAACGTCGCCAAAGTCAGTCGTCGTGATTTACCCTTTGTTGTCGCCGCGGGATTAAATGGCGCGACCACCGTGGCGTCCACCATGATTATTGCCGCAATGGCCGGAATTAAAGTCTTCGCCACCGGCGGAATTGGCGGTGTACATCGCGGAGCCGAGCACACGTTTGATATTTCCGCCGATTTGCAGGAGCTGGCAAATACCAACGTCACCGTCGTCTGCGCCGGTGCAAAATCTATTCTCGATCTCGGTTTAACGACCGAATATTTAGAAACGTTTGGCGTTCCGCTTATTGGTTATCAAACCTCTGCGCTGCCGGCATTCTTCTGCCGAACCAGCCCGTTTGACGTCAGCATTCGCCTCAATAGCGCCAAAGAGATCGCCAAAGCGATGGCGGTGAAATGGCAGTCGGGTTTGAATGGCGGCATGGTGGTGGCGAACCCCATTCCTGAAGCGTTCGCGATGCCGGAAGAGAAAATCAACGCCGCCATCAACCGGGCGGTGAAGGAGGCGGAAGAGCAGGGCGTGGTGGGGAAAGCGAGTACGCCGTTCCTGCTGGCCCGCGTTGCGGAGCTGACCTGCGGAGACAGCCTGAAATCCAATATTCAGCTGGTCTTCAACAACGCCATTCTGGCCTGCGAGATTGCCAAAGAGTATCAGCAGGTAGCCTGACGGCAGTTGCGGGCCGTTTGCGGTTGCCCGCCCCGATATCAACGATACCGAAAGCCTGGCCCGCGCCGGGTTTTCCACCAGGTAAGGATATCATTATGGACATCATGAGAAGTCTTCTGGGGATGGTGGTGTTGCTGGCCATTGCCTTTGCGCTGTCAGTCAATAAAAAACGCATCAGCGTCAGAACGGTAGGGGCGGCGCTGCTGCTGCAAATCGTCATTGGCGGGGTGATGCTCTACTTTCCGCCGGGCAAGTGGCTGGTCGAGCAGGCCGCGCTTGGGGTACATAAAGTCATGTCCTATAGCGACGCCGGAAGCGCGTTTATTTTTGGTTCACTGGTCGGCCCGAAGATGGACGTGCTGTTTGACGGCGCCGGCTTTATCTTCGCCTTCCGCGTGCTGCCCGCCATCATTTTTGTCACCGCGCTGATAAGCCTGCTTTACTACCTCGGCGTGATGGGGCTGCTGATCCGGATTCTCGGGGGCATCTTCCAGAAGGCGCTGAATATCAGCAAAATTGAGTCTTTTGTCGCCGTGACCACCATTTTTCTTGGGCAAAATGAGATCCCGGCGATCGTCAAACCGTTTATCAACAAGCTCAACCGCAATGAGCTGTTTACCGCGATTTGCAGCGGGATGGCGTCGATCGCCGGGTCGATGATGATCGGCTATGCCGGTATGGGCGTGCCGATTGATTATCTGCTGGCCGCTTCGCTTATGGCTATCCCCGGCGGGATTCTGTTTGCCCGTATGCTGAGTCCGGCAACCGAAGCATCCCAGGTCACTTTCGACAATCTCTCCTTCACCGAGACGCCGCCGAAAAGCGTTATTGAGGCGGCGGCGTCAGGGGCGATGACCGGCCTGAAAATTGCCGCCGGGGTGGCAACGGTAGTGATGGCGTTTGTGGCGATTATTGCTCTGCTGAACGGTATTATCGGCGGCATTGGCGGCTGGTTCGGCTACGGTCACGCCACGCTGGAGGGAATTTTCGGCTTCCTGCTCGCGCCGCTGGCATGGATTATGGGCGTTGACTGGAGCGATGCGACGCTGGCGGGCAGCCTGATTGGCCAAAAGCTGGCGATAAACGAATTCGTCGCCTACCTCAACTTTTCTCCCTATCTGCAAGCCGGCGGCAATCTGGACGTGAAAACCGTTGCGATCATCTCGTTCGCGCTGTGCGGTTTCGCCAACTTTGGCTCGATCGGCGTGGTTGTCGGGGCGTTTTCGGCCATTTCACCGCAGCGCGCGCCGGAGATTGCCCAGCTTGGGCTGCGCGCCCTGGCGGCGGCCACGCTCTCTAACCTGATGAGCGCCACCATTGCCGGGTTCTTTATTGGTCTGGCATAACAGGCTGCGCGCACCGCGCCTGCGGTGCGCGCTACGCCACGCCGGGAAGTAAATTGAGCGCGTTATCAACGGACAACGAGGGGTTGTTGATACCGTCGCTGGCGCGGGTGATGGCGGTGCAGGCCATGGCGAAAGCGACGCTCTCTTTAAAGTCGCTACCGTCGAGATAGCTATAAAGTAGCCCTGCCATTAGCGCATCGTCGGCGCCGAAGCTGTCTATCGTCGTATGGTCCGGCAGACTCATTCGGAAGCGTTCACCCCCTGCTTCGCTACAGAAAACAGCGTCGTCTTCCGAGCAAATCACCACCCGCTGAGTTCCCCTTTCGTGCAGCCATGCTAGCGCCCGATCGCGATCCGCGTCGTTTTCGATAGCCTGTCCCCAGAGGATCTGGAGTTCGCGCAGCGTGGGTTTAAGGGTGTGGATCTTCCCCAGCCATGGGCGAATGCGGTGCGCTTTAAACTCGGACACGGTATCAACAAATACCGGAATGCCGTTAGCCAGGGTAAATACCCACTCCAGCGACTGCTCCGTCAAATTACAATCGACCAGAATGACGCCGGCATGCGTCAGCAGATCCCGGTACTGATTCAGCAGCTGGGGCGTGAGCGACTGTAAAATATGCGTATCGTTAATCGCCAGCACCGTCTCTTCCTGCGGGTTAGCGATGGAGAGGTAGGTGGCGGTGTTATGGCCGTGCAGGCGGATACAGCTCTGCACGTTAACGCCCGCCTGGCGGGTTTGCTCCAGCAGCGTTTCGCCGTAAAAGTCGCTGCCGACGGCGGAAATCAAATGCACATCGCGGCCCAGCAGCGCCAGGTTATGCGCGATGTTCCGCGCCACGCCGCCGGCGGAGCACTGGATATTCCCCGGGTTGGAGACCGGTTGAGGATAATGAATATCGGCAATTCCGCGGATATCCATATTCACCGCGCCCAGCGAGACGCAGTACTCCTGCTCGGTAAGGATGTAGCCTTTGCCCTTGATGGCCCCCTTACGCGTGAGGTCCATAATGTGCGCGGCCACGCGGGAGCGGCTAATCTGCAGAATATCGGCAATCTCATGCTGCTGAATTAGCGGATTGCGCCGCAAAATTTTGAGGATCTGCTTTTCCCTGTCGTTCATATCAGACCGTGGCCTCTTCCGTTTGCTGCGCCCGCAGCCAGGCGATCTCTTCCGCCCAGATATCAGGATTGATCGTTTCCAGAATCAGCGGGATACCGTCAAAGCGGCGGTCCTGCATAATCCAGCGGAAAGCATCATGGCCAATATTGCCTTCACCCAGGCTGTGGTGACGGTCAACGCGGCTGGCGAACGCGCTTTTCGCATCGTTCAGGTGCATACCGCGCAGATACTGGAAACCCACAATTCGGTCGAAATCAGCGAAGGTTTTTTCGCACTCTTCGGCGCTGCGCAGGTCGTAGCCGGCGGCGAAGGCGTGACAGGTATCAATGCACACGCCGACGCGTGATTTATCTTCCACACCGTCGATGATGGCCGCCAGATGCTCAAACTTAAAGCCCAGGTTACTGCCCTGGCCGGCGGTGTTTTCAATGACCGCCGTGACGCCTTCGGTTTTTGCCAGCGCGATATTGATCGATTCGGCGATACGCGCCAGACATTCGTCTTCCGGGATTTGCTGCAGATGGCTACCCGGATGGAAATTCAGCAGCGTCAGGCCGAGCTGCTGGCAGCGGGAGAGTTCATCAATAAAGGCATCGCGGGATTTTTCCAGCGCGTCCTCAACCGGATGACCGAGGTTTATCAGATAGCTGTCGTGCGGCAGAATTTGCCCCGGGCCGAACTGGTACTTTTCGCAGGCGGCTTTAAATTCAGCAATGGTTTCGTCGCTCAGAGGGGCGGCGCGCCACTGGCGCTGGTTTTTGGTAAAGAGGGCAAATGCGGTCGCGCCGATTTCGGCTGCGCGAATGGCGGCGTTGGCTACACCGCCGGAGGCGCTGACGTGCGCTCCAATATATTTCATAAAAAACTCCAGTTAAGCCGCTGGGGGGAGGGTAATGATAGCGGCTTAGCCGGAGAGTTACATCATCCTTAATACAACCTGAGTAGCGAGGGGCTTCAGGCCATCAGGCTATGAATGGCCAGGTTAATCGCGCCGCCGCCGACAATCAGCCAGACGAAGAGCATCAGCGCCATCAGCAGCGGTTTGGCGCCGGCTTTTTTCAGCGCGCTGACGTGGGTGGTCAGGCCGAGGGCGGCCATCGCCATCGCCAGCAGTACGGTATCCAGCGTGACCAGCATATCGACAACCGCTTTCGGCAGCAGGTGGAAGGAGTTAAACACCGCCACCAGAATAAACAGGATCGCAAACCACGGAATGGTGATTTTACTTTTCTCACCGCCGTTTGCCGGGGCTAATTGCTTCACGCGCGCGGCGAGGAACAGCAGGAACGGAGCCAGCATCATCACGCGCAGCATTTTTGCAATCACCGCCGCGTTTTCCGCGTCCGGACCCACCGCGTGGCCTGCCGCGACAACCTGAGCAACCTCATGCATCGTCGAACCCATATAAATGCCGTAGGCTTCCGGCGTGAACCAGTGCGCCAGGAAGGGATAAATCGCCGGGTACAGGAAGATGGCAATGGTACCGAAAATCACCACCGTGGCGACGGCGACCGTGACTTTGCTGGCCTCCGCTTTGACGACCGGTTCCGTCGCCAGTACCGCTGCCGCACCGCAGATGCTGCTGCCGGCGCCAATCAGCCAGCTGGTATGTTTATCGAGGCCGAAAACCTTTTGCCCAAGAAAACAGGCGATCAAAAAGGTGCTGGAAAGCGTCAGAACGTCAATCACGATACCGCCGACGCCGACGTCGGCAATCTGGGCGAACGTCAGGCGAAAGCCGTATAAGATGATGCCGAGACGCAGCAGGTGCTGCTTCGCAAAAATCACGCCGCCGTCGCAGGGCTGCCAGATTTTCGGGTAAACCGTGTTACCGATGACCATGCCGAATAAAATGGCCAGCGTGAGGGCGCTGAAGCCCGCGCCAGCGATAGCCGGAAAGCTACCGGCCCACAGCGCTGCGCCGGTGAGCAGGGCGGTGAGCGCCAGTCCAGGTGCAAAGTGCCGCAATGGGCGATGTTTAGTCGGTAAAGTGAGTGCTGTCATAACCTTCTCCTTTGTCTGGGAAAAGCATACGACTCGCTGGTTTAAATATAAAATTGATTATATATTTATAATTAATCGAAATAAGTGGTAAAAACGCGGTTTCGCGGTTTGAGAACGATGGGCCTCAGCCTCACGCCGCGGATCGCGAGTCGTCTATAAAGGCAGGAAAAATATGCATATCACGCTACGTCAGCTGGAAGTTTTTGCTGAAGTTTTAAAAAGCGGATCGACCACTCAGGCGTCGCAAATGCTGGCGCTTTCCCAGTCGGCGGTTAGCGCGGCGCTGACCGAACTGGAAGGGCAGCTGGGGGTGCAGCTCTTTGACCGCGTAGGGAAAAGGCTGGTGGTCAACGAGCACGGCAGGCTGCTTTATCCGCGGGCGCTGGCGCTGCTGGAGCGGGCGCTGGAGATAGAGCAGCTGTTTCGCGGCGACAACGGCGCGATCCGCGTCTACGCCAGCAGCACCATCGGCAACTATATTCTGCCGGAAATCATTGCGCGCTATCGACGCGATCTGCCGGATTTACCGCTGGAGCTGAGCGTGGGCAATAGCCAGGACGTGATCAATGCGGTGGCCGATCTGCGCGTGGATATCGGGCTGATTGAAGGTCCCTGTCACGCCGCGGATATTATCGCCGAACCCTGGCTGGAAGATGATCTGGTGGTCTTTGCCGCGCCGGATTCGCCGCTGCTGGCAGGGGAGGTGACGCTGCAACGGCTGGCGGAAGCGCCGTGGATTTTACGCGAGCACGGCTCCGGGACCCGGGAGATCGTCGACTATTTATTACTCTCGCATTTACCGGCGTTTCATCTTGGGATGGAGCTGGGCAACTCGGAAGCCATCAAGCACGCGGTGCGCCACGGTCTGGGCATTAGCTGCCTGTCGCGACGCGTGGTGGCGGAGCAGCTTGAAGTCGGATCGCTGGTGGAGCTGACGATTCCGCTGCCGCGCTTAACCCGTACCTTGTGGCGCATTCATCACCGGCAGAAGCATATTTCCAAGGCATTACAGCGATTTCTGCATTATTGCGACGTGTAAAAGCTGACGCCACGCGCGCTGGCGTTTTCGGGATTTCATGCTTTACTAATAATCCATGCTCGATCATGAAGCTCTCTTATAACTTTGCAATTGTATCGGATGGATCACAGACACTCTGCTACAATCTCGCCTCGTTTTTTGGATGGATAGCATTTTCACATGGTTTCGGATACTAAAACCACAGAAGCGCCCGGTTTACGTCGTGAACTGAAGGCGCGCCACTTGACCATGATCGCGATTGGCGGTTCCATAGGTACAGGTCTTTTTGTTGCCTCTGGCGCAACGATTTCTCAGGCGGGCCCGGGTGGGGCGCTGCTCTCTTATATTCTCATCGGCCTGATGGTTTATTTCCTGATGACCAGCCTCGGCGAGCTGGCGGCGTTTATGCCGGTGTCCGGCTCTTTTGCCACCTACGGGCAGAATTACGTTGAGGAAGGCTTTGGCTTCGCGCTGGGCTGGAACTACTGGTACAACTGGGCGGTGACCATCGCCGTTGACCTCGTTGCCGCTCAGCTGGTGATGACCTACTGGTTCCCCGATGCACCCGGCTGGGTCTGGAGCGCGCTGTTCCTCGGCATCATGTTCCTGCTGAACTGGATCTCGGTAAAAGGCTTTGGTGAAGCGGAATACTGGTTCTCGCTGATCAAAGTGGCCACCGTCATCATCTTTATTATTGTCGGCGTGATGATGATCTTTGGCATCTTTAAAGGCGCACAGCCGGCGGGCTGGAGCAACTGGGTTGTCGACGATGCGCCGTTTGCCGGCGGCTTTGCGGCGATGATTGGCGTGGCGATGATTGTCGGCTTCTCGTTCCAGGGAACCGAGCTTATCGGCATCGCGGCCGGCGAGTCGGAAAATCCGGAGAAGAACATTCCGCGCGCCGTGCGGCAGGTGTTCTGGCGTATCCTGCTGTTCTATGTGTTCGCCATCCTGATCATCAGCCTGATTATTCCGTATACCGACCCGAGCCTGCTGCGTAACGACGTGAAAGATATTTCCGTCAGCCCGTTCACGCTGGTCTTCCAGCACGCGGGGCTGCTGTCGGCGGCGGCGATTATGAACGCGGTTATTCTGACGGCGGTACTGTCGGCGGGTAACTCCGGGATGTACGCGTCCACCCGCATGCTCTACACCCTGGCCTGCGATGGCAAAGCGCCGCGTATTTTCTCTAAACTGTCTAAAGGCGGCGTGCCGCGTAATGCGCTGTATGCCACCACGGTGATTGCAGGGCTGTGCTTCCTGAGCTCGATGTTCGGTAATCAGACCGTTTACCTGTGGCTGCTGAATACCTCCGGCATGACCGGCTTTATCGCCTGGCTGGGGATTGCTATTAGCCACTATCGCTTCCGTCGTGGCTACGTGCTGCAGGGGAACGATCTCAACGATCTGCCGTATCGTTCCGGCTTTTTCCCGCTGGGGCCGATCTTCGCTTTCGTGCTGTGCCTGATCATTACCCTGGGCCAGAATTACGAAGCGTTCCTCAAAGATACCATCGACTGGGGCGGCGTGGCGGCAACCTATATCGGCATTCCGCTGTTCCTGGTGATCTGGTTCGGTTACAAGCTGGCGAAAGGAACGCGTTTTGTGCGCTACAGCGAAATGAAGTTCCCGGAGCGTTTTAAAAGCTAAGGTCAGCTGACGCCGTAAGATAAAACCCTTTCATCGAGAGGGTTTTTTTTATGTCTGCGATTCTTACATGTTGATACAGTTATTCATAATTTTATTGATAATTGTAATCATTATCTTTATCATTTCCGCCAAATTCAGGATGAAGCCAATCCCCGTATCTTGCAGAGGGTCAGACTGACAAGGGGCGACCAGCCACATCTACTGTAAAAAATTGCGCGCATACGCCGTTAGAGCGCTATGCCGACAGTACCTGTGAGCAGGACCTTTTTTGTTTGTTTTGTTGTACACCTCATGGAGATATGGAATGTTCAGGCTAAACCCTTTTGTCCGGGCCGGATTATGCGCGTCCGTCGTATCCCTGGCGTTTCCGGCGCTCGCCGACGTTAACGAAGAAACGCTGGTCGTCACCGCTGCGGCAACTGAACAGAGCGTCAAAGATGCGCCCGCCAGTATTAGCGTTATCACCCAACAGGATCTGCAGCGTAGACCGGTACAAAACCTGAAGGATGTACTGCGGGAAGTGCCGGGCGTGCAGCTCACCAACGAAGGGGATAACCGCAAAGGGGTGAGCATTCGCGGCCTCAGCAGCGGCTATACGCTGATCCTCGTTGACGGCAAACGCGTTAACTCGCGCAACGCCGTTTTCCGCCACAACGATTTTGACCTCAACTGGATCCCGGTTGATGCCATTGAGCGTATCGAAGTGGTGCGCGGGCCGATGTCTTCCCTCTATGGTTCCGACGCCCTCGGCGGCGTGGTCAATATCATCACCAAAAAAGTCGGTCAGCAGTGGACGGGCACCCTCAGCGCGGATACCACCATTCAGGAACACCGCGATCGCGGCGATACGTACAACGGTCAGTTCTTTACCAGCGGCCCGCTGATTGACGGCGTGCTGGGGATGAAAGCCTACGGCAGCCTGGCAAAGCGTGCCAAGGACGATCAGCAGGCTTCCAGCAACGCAGCTGGCGAAACGCCGCGTATTGAAGGCTTCACCAGCCGCGACGGCAACGTCGAATTCGCCTGGACGCCCACTGATAATCAGGACATCACCGCTGGCTACGGGTTCGATCGCCAGGATCGGGATTCCGACTCTCTTGACCGCAACCGCCTTGAGCGCCAGAACTACTCCCTGAGCCACAACGGCCGCTGGGATGTCGGCAATAGCGAGCTGAAATTCTACGGCGAGAAAGTGGATAATAAAAATCCGGGCCAGGCCGGCACGATCACATCTGAGAGTAACTCGGTGGACGGCAAATACGTTCTGCCGCTGGGCATGATCAACCAGCTGCTGACCTTCGGCGGCGAATGGCGTCACGATAAGCTGAAAGATCCGGTCAACCTGAGCAGCGGCGGTAAATCCACTTCCGCCAGCCAGTACGCGCTGTTCCTCGAAGATGAATGGCGGATAATCGAGCCTCTGGCCTTAACGACCGGCATTCGTATGGACGATCACCAGACCTATGGCGATCACTGGAGCCCGCGAGCTTATCTGGTGTATAACGCCACCGATACCGTGACCGTGAAGGGCGGCTGGGCGACAGCATTTAAAGCGCCATCCCTGCTGCAGCTGAACCCGGACTGGACCACCAACTCCTGCCGCGGCTCGTGCAGCATTATCGGTAACCCGGATCTGAAACCGGAAACCAGCGAAAGCTTCGAACTGGGTCTTTACTATCGCGGTGAAGAAGGCTGGCTTGAAGGCGTGGAAGGAAGCGTCACCACCTTCCAGAATAACGTTGACGATATGATCGATATCCTGCGTACTTCCAGCGCCAGCGAAGCGCCGGGCTACCCGAATTTTGTCGGCTGGAAAACCGTGAACGGTAAGCGTGTGCCGGTATTCCGCTACTTCAACGTCAATAAGGCGCGTATCAAAGGGGTAGAAACGGAATTGAAGGTGCCGTTCGGCGACGAATGGAAGCTGACGGTCAACTACACCTACAACGATGGCCGCGACCTGAGTAACGGCGGCGATAAACCGCTGCAAACGCTGCCGTTCCATACCGCTAACGGTACCCTCGGCTGGAAACCGCTGGACGACTGGTCCTTCTACGTCACCGCCAACTATACCGGCGAACAGCGTTCGGTCAGCGCGACGGGCAAAACGCCCGGCGGCTACACCATGTTTGATATCGGCGCGGCCTGGAACGTCACCAAAAACGTCAAGCTGCGCTCCGGGGTACTCAACGTGGGCGATAAGGATCTGAGCCGCGACGACTATAGCTATACGGAAGAAGGCCGCCGCTACTTTATGGCCGTCGATTACCGCTTCTAACCGGGCGATAAAAGAGGGCTGGCGGATTTCCCTGCCAGCCCTCGCTAAAGGCGCTCAGGGTGAAGCCAGATGGAAAAGCATCAATGCGCCGGGAAGGTGATTCACGACGCATTGAAGGATCAGGAGAAGAGGTGTCGGGCATGGAAACGCAGGTGGTCCTCAATAAATGAGGCGATAAAGTAGTAGCTGTGATCGTAACCGGGCTGAATACGCAGGGTTAACGGCCAGCTTTTCTGACGCGCGGTTTCCGCCAGCACCGCCGGCTGCAGCTGTTCGGCGAGGAATGTATCGCTGTCACCCTGGTCAATCAGGGTTGGAATCGCATCTGACTCGCTGCTGGCCTGCATTAACGCGCAGCTGTCCCAGGCCTGCCAGGCCGCTTTATCCGCTCCCAGATAGGCGGTAAACGCTTTTTTGCCCCAGGGAACCTGGGTCGGGTTAACGATAGGCGCGAACGCGGAAACGCTGACGAAGCGGCCCGGATTCTTCAGCGCCATCACCAGCGCGCCGTGGCCGCCCATGGAATGCCCGCTGATGGCGCAGCGGCCGCTGAGATTAAACTCGCGGGCAATCAGCTGCGGCAGCTCGTCGCGAAGGTAATCGTACATGCGGAAATGCGCGGACCACGGCGCCTGGGTGGCATTGAGATAAAAACCAGCGCCTTTCCCCAGATCGTAAGCGCTATTGTCGGCAACGTTATCACCGCGCGGACTGGTGTCCGGCATCACCAGCGCAATGCCCAGTTCGGCGGCGACGCGCTGAGCGCCCGCTTTGGTGGTGAAGTTTTCATCGTTGCAGGTCAGGCCGGAGAGCCAGTAGAGAACCGGCGGCGGCGCGTCAGCGGCGGCGGGAGGTAAAAAGATGCTGAAGGTCATTGCGCAGTTCAGCGTTGCGGAGTCGTGCCGCCAGCGTTGCTGCCGACCTTCAAAACAGCGGTGCTCTTCGAGCAGTTCCATGCAGGGCTCCTTAAGTGTCTCAGGCGTAATTTTCCATAATACAGATATTTCATGCCCTCGTGAGTAACTTTCACTTCCTCCTTTTCGGAACGTATTGCATCATTAATGCAACTTTTAACCAACATGCTGACCTTGCCGCAGCGGCAGGCGTCGCGCTATGGGTCGGCGATTGGCTTGGTTGCGGCAAGGTGAGCAGGGCGTTGCGTGACGCATCGTAGTGCGCTGGTCTGGCGGCGTGGAACGAGAGGTGACGCCAATTTCAACAATTATCGATGCGGCTACTGGATTCTGTGCGTCACCTCACGCACAATGAATACAAACTTTGCCCTCAGAAGAGCAAAGAGCGCCACACCTGCAGGAGAACAAAAATGTCATCACTGAGTAAAGAAGCCATACTCGTTCATGAAGCGCTGGTCGCTCGTGGGCTGGAGACGCCGCTGCGTCCGCCAGTACAAGAAATTGATAATGAAACTCGCAAGCGTCTGATCGCCGGACACATGACCGAGATTATGCAGCTGTTAAACCTTGATCTAAGTGATGACAGCCTGATGGAGACCCCGCATCGCATCGCCAAAATGTACGTCGATGAGATCTTCTCCGGACTGGACTACGCCCGGTTCCCCAAAATCACCGTCATCGAAAATAAGATGCAGGTTGATGAAATGGTGACCGTGCGCGATATCACCCTGACCAGCACCTGTGAACACCATTTTGTGACCATTGACGGCAAAGCCACGGTGGCCTATATCCCGAAAGATTCGGTGATTGGCCTGTCGAAAATTAACCGTATCGTGCAGTTCTTCTCCCAGCGTCCGCAGGTGCAGGAGCGGCTGACGCAGCAGATCCTCACCGCGCTGCAAACGCTGCTGGGGACCAGCAACGTCGCGGTTTCCATCGATGCGGTGCACTACTGCGTGAAAGCGCGCGGCATTCGCGATGCGACCAGCGCCACCACCACCACGTCGCTGGGCGGCCTGTTTAAATCCAGCCAGAATACCCGCCAGGAGTTCCTGCGCGCCGTACGTCACCACAACTAAAACGGAGCAGGGTACATGGAGAGAAATGTCACGCTGGACTTTGTCCGCGGCGTCGCCATCCTCGGTATCCTGCTACTGAATATCAGCGCCTTCGGTTTACCGAAGGCCGCTTACCTCAACCCGGCGTGGTCCGGGAACATTTCCGCCAGCGACGCCTGGACTTGGGCGATTCTCGATCTGCTGGCGCAGGTCAAATTCCTGACCCTCTTCGCCCTGCTGTTTGGCGCCGGACTTCAGCTTCTGCTGCCGCGCGGCAAGCGCTGGATCCAGTCGCGCCTGACGCTGCTGGCGCTGCTTGGCTTTATTCACGGACTGTTTTTCTGGGACGGCGATATTCTGCTGGCCTATGCGCTGGTCGGGCTGGTGGGCTGGCGGATGGTGCGCGACGCGCACGATGTCAAATCGCTGTTTAATACCGGCGTGGTGCTGTACGTTATCGGCGTGGCGGTACTGCTATTGCTGGGATTGATTTCCGGCAATACGCCCAATCGTTCGTGGCTGCCGGACGCGGCAAATTTGCAGTACGAGCAGTACTGGAAGCTAAAAGGCGGCTTTGAAGCGGTGAGCAATCGTGCGGATATGCTGTCGGATAACCTGCTGGCGCTGGGCGCGCAGTACGGCTGGCAGCTGGCCGGTATGATGCTGATGGGCGCCGCGCTGATGCGCAGCGGCTGGCTCAAAGGGCAGTTCAGCCTTCGCCACTATCGGCGTACCGGCGGGCTGCTGATTGCGGCCGGAATGGCGGTCAACTTGCCCTCGATTATTGCCCAGTGGCATCTTGGCTGGGACTACCGCTGGTGCGCATTTTTGCTACAGGCGCCGCGGGAGCTGGGCGCGCCGCTGCAAACCATCGGCTACGCGGCGCTGGCCTGGGGCTTCTGGCCGCAGCTGTGTCAGAGTCGTCTGGTGGGGGCGATTGCCTGCGTCGGGCGCATGGCGCTAACCAACTATCTGCTGCAGACCCTGATTTGCACTACCCTGTTCTACCGCTTCGGCCTGTTTATGAAGTATGACCGCTTACAGCTGTTAGCCTTCGTACCGGCCGTATGGGCGGTTAATATTCTCTTCTCGTGGTTTTGGCTACGTCATTTCCGCCAGGGGCCCGTTGAGTGGCTATGGCGTCAATTCACCCTGCGTGCGTCGGGGACATCATTAAAAGATACATCCAGATAACGATCTGGATCACAATCATTAACAAAATGGATGTAACCGTTTCCATCCCTGTGACTTCACTCACGTAGCGTACGGCACGTCGCTGCCAGAATAGCCTCCTTGCTGAACACAGGAGGTGAGTGTGACGTACTGCAATGCTCTACAGGTCGGTGAGTATGATCACCATTCGTGATGTCGCCCGCCAGGCGGGTGTTTCCGTCGCGACGGTTTCGCGCGTGCTGAATAACAGCGCGCTGGTGAGCCCGGATACGCGAGAAGCGGTAATGAAGGCGGTAACGCTGTTGGGCTATCGGCCGAACGCCAACGCGCAGGCGCTGGCGACGCAGGTCAGCGATACCATCGGCGTGGTCGTGATGGACGTGTCGGACGCCTTTTTTGGCGCGCTGGTCAAAGCGGTTGATACCGTCGCCCAGCAGCATCAGAAATATGTGCTTATCGGCAACAGCTATCATGAAGCGGAAAAAGAGCGTAACGCCATTGAGGTGCTGATTCGCCAGCGCTGTTCAGCGCTGATCGTCCACTCTAAAGCGCTGAGCGACGCGGAGCTGGGGGATTTTATGGAGCATATGCCGGGAATGGTGCTGATTAACCGCATCGTGCCGGGATACGCCCACCGCTGCGTTGGGCTGGATAACGTCAGCGGCGCGCTGATGGCGACCCGCATGCTGCTCAATCATGGTCACCAGCGCATCGGCTACCTCTCTTCCAATCACGGCATTGAAGATGATGATTTACGGCGAGAAGGGTGGTTAAGGGCGTTACATGAACACGGCATTGTCGCTCCCGAAAGCTGGGTGGGATCCGGGTCGCCGGATATGCAGGGCGGTGAGGCGGCGATGGTCGAACTGCTGGGGCGCAACCTTGGTCTGAGCGCGGTTTTCGCCTACAACGACAGTATGGCGGCCGGCGCGCTCACGACGCTTAAAGATAACGGCATTGCCGTACCGCAGCATCTTTCGCTGATCGGTTTTGATGATATCCCCATTTCCCGTTACACCGACCCGCAGCTGACGACGGTTCGTTATCCGATTATGTCGATGGCGAAACTGGCGACAGAGCTGGCGCTACAGGGCGCGGCGGGAAAGCTGGATCGTGATGCCAGCCACTGCTTTATGCCGACGCTGGTGCGCCGACATTCGGTGGCGCAGAGGCAAATTGTGGGGCCGATCACTAACTAATTATCTGCCTGATGTAACCGCTTTCAATATGTGAGTGATTTCACAGTTTGTTAACATTAAGCTGACTATGATTGCTGCGTTTACAAGTCTGAACATACTATGTCACGGTGATTAATCACTTTTACAGCAGTAATCGGCGGTTAAACGATTAATAAAGCCGTTTTTCAGGAGCGTTACCCTACACGGAAGACAGAATTACAGTCGTGAATGTCGCTGTGCAGTAACATAAATGTAACGCTCGCCAGCCATTTTCACACCAAAGACCCTGCATAATAAAACCGGAGATTCCATGAATAAGAAGGTGTTAACCCTGTCTGCTGTAATGGCTAGCATGTTATTTGGCGCCGCGGCTCACGCAGCAGATACCCGTATCGGCGTGACCATTTATAAATACGACGACAACTTTATGTCGGTGGTGCGTAAGGCGATTGAAAAAGATGGCAAATCAGCGCCGGATGTTCAGCTGCTGATGAATGACTCGCAAAATGACCAGTCCAAGCAGAACGATCAGATTGACGTCCTGCTGGCAAAAGGGGTGAAGGCGCTGGCGATTAACCTGGTTGACCCGGCGGCGGCGGGGACGGTCATCGATAAAGCGCGTGGCCAGAACGTGCCGGTGGTGTTCTTTAACAAAGAACCTTCCCGCAAGGCGCTGGATAGCTACGATAAAGCGTACTACGTCGGTACCGACTCAAAAGAGTCCGGCGTGATTCAGGGTGACCTGATTGCCAAGCACTGGAAAGCGAACCCGAACTGGGATCTGAATAAAGACGGCCAGATTCAGTTTGTCCTGCTGAAGGGCGAGCCGGGCCATCCGGATGCGGAAGCGCGTACCACCTACGTTATTAAAGAGCTGAACGATAAAGGCTTCAAAACTCAGCAACTGGCGTTAGATACCGCCATGTGGGATACCGCTCAGGCGAAAGATAAGATGGATGCCTGGCTGTCTGGCCCGAATGCCAACAAAATTGAAGTCGTCATCGCTAACAACGATGCGATGGCCATGGGCGCGGTAGAAGCGCTGAAAGCGCACAATAAGAGCAGCATTCCGGTATTCGGCGTCGATGCGCTGCCTGAAGCGCTGGCGCTGGTGAAATCCGGCGCCATGGCGGGTACCGTACTGAACGATGCCAACAATCAGGCGAAAGCCACCTTCGATCTGGCGAAAAACCTGGCCGATGGTAAAGAACCGGCTGCCGGTACTCAATGGAAAATTGATAATAAGATTGTCCGCGTACCGTACGTTGGCGTTGATAAAGATAATCTGAGCGAATTTATCGGTAAGTAATCGCTTAATAAGCTGCGGGCGTACGCGCTTGTACGCCCGATTATTCCTGATACAGAACTCGTCCCGGCTCGTCGTTAATGCGTCGGCTGGGGTATGCACGCACGCAGCCAGGTATAACTATGGTCAGCAATAATAGCGAACGGTCAGGCGAATATTTGTTGGAAATGAGCAACATCAACAAATCGTTTCCTGGCGTCAAGGCTCTCGATAATGTGAACCTCAAGGTTCGTCCCCACTCTATTCACGCGTTAATGGGGGAGAACGGCGCGGGCAAATCTACATTATTAAAATGCCTATTTGGAATCTATCAAAAAGATTCCGGCAGTATTCTTTTTCAGGGACAAGAGATCGATTTCCATTCGGCAAAAGAAGCCCTGGAAAACGGTATTTCAATGGTTCATCAGGAATTAAACCTGGTATTGCAACGTTCGGTAATGGACAACATGTGGCTGGGGCGTTATCCCACCAAAGGCATGTTTGTCGATCAGGACAAAATGTATCGTGATACCAAAGCGATTTTCGATGAGCTGGATATTGATATCGACCCGCGCGCTCGCGTCGGAACGCTATCGGTATCGCAAATGCAGATGATTGAAATTGCGAAGGCATTTTCCTATAACGCCAAAATTGTGATTATGGATGAGCCGACTTCTTCGTTAACCGAAAAAGAGGTCAACCATCTGTTTAAAATTATCCGCAAGCTGAAAGAGCGCGGCTGCGGCATAGTCTATATTTCCCACAAAATGGAAGAGATCTTCCAGCTGTGCGATGAAATTACCATCCTGCGCGACGGCCAGTGGATTGCCACCCAGCCGCTGGAAGGGCTGGATATGGATAAGATCATCGCGATGATGGTGGGCCGCTCCCTCAATCAGCGCTTCCCGAACAAGGAGAATAAGCCGGGTGAGGTAATTCTTGAGGTGCGCAATTTAACCTCACTGCGCCAGCCATCGATTCGCGATGTCTCTTTCGATCTGCACAAAGGCGAAATCCTGGGGATTGCCGGACTGGTTGGCGCGAAACGTACCGATATCGTGGAGACGTTATTTGGTATTCGCGAGAAGGCCGGCGGGACGATCAAGCTGCACGGTAAGAAGATTAATAACCATAATGCCAATGAAGCCATCAACCATGGCTTTGCGCTGGTGACCGAAGAGCGCCGTTCGACGGGAATTTATGCCTACCTGGATATCGGTTTTAACTCGCTGATCTCCAATATTAAGAAATACAAGAATAAGGTCGGATTGCTGGATAATTCACGCATGAAAAGCGATACCCAATGGGTGATTGATTCGATGCGCGTGAAAACCCCGGGGCAGCACACGCAAATTGGTTCGCTGTCCGGTGGTAACCAACAAAAAGTGATTATCGGTCGCTGGTTATTGACCCAGCCGGAAATTCTGATGCTCGATGAACCCACGCGCGGCATTGACGTTGGGGCGAAGTTCGAAATTTACCAGCTGATCGCCGAGCTGGCAAAAAAAGACAAAGGAATCATTATTATTTCCTCCGAGATGCCGGAGCTGCTGGGTATTACTGACCGTATTCTGGTAATGAGCAATGGTCTTGTTGCCGGAATTGTTGAGACTAAAACCACCACGCAAAACGAAATTCTCCGTCTTGCGTCGTTGCACCTTTAAGATCAGGGGCTCCTCATGAGTGCGTTAAATAAAAAGAGTTTTCTCACCTATTTGAAAGAAGGTGGGATTTACGTGGTTCTTTTAGTATTGCTGGCCATTATTATTTTCCAGGATCCGACTTTCTTAAGTTTGCTGAACTTAAGTAATATTCTGACCCAGTCTTCGGTGCGTATTATTATCGCTCTCGGCGTGGCCGGACTTATTGTCACCCAGGGAACCGACCTTTCAGCCGGACGCCAGGTCGGCCTGGCGGCGGTTATCGCCGCCACGATGCTGCAGGCGGTGGACAATGCCAATAAGGTGTTCCCGGAGATGGCCACGATGCCGATCCCGCTGGTTATCCTGCTGGTGTGTGCGATCGGCGCGGTCATTGGTCTTATCAACGGTATTATCATCGCTTACCTGAACGTGACGCCGTTTATCACCACCCTCGGCACGATGATCATCGTTTACGGTATCAACTCCCTGTATTACGACTTTGTTGGCGCGTCGCCGATTTCCGGCTTCGATAGCCACTTCTCGCAGTTTGCCCAGGGGTTTGTGGCGCTGGGCTCATTCCGCCTGTCGTATATCACCTTCTATGCGCTGATTGCCGTATTCTTCGTATGGATCCTGTGGAACAAGACCCGCTTTGGTAAAAACATTTTTGCTATCGGCGGTAACCCGGAAGCGGCGAAGGTCTCCGGCGTCAACGTCGCCCTGAACCTGCTGATGATTTATGCGCTCTCCGGCGTGTTCTACGCGTTCGGCGGGCTGCTGGAAGCCGGACGTATCGGTTCGGCGACCAACAACCTTGGCTTTATGTATGAACTGGATGCGATTGCCGCCTGCGTGGTCGGCGGCGTATCGTTCAGCGGCGGCGTCGGTACCGTATTTGGCGTGGTGACCGGGGTGATAATCTTCACCGTCATCAACTACGGTCTGACCTATATCGGCGTGAACCCGTACTGGCAGTACATCATCAAAGGGGCGATTATCATCTTCGCCGTGGCGCTGGATTCGCTTAAGTATGCGCGGAAGAAGTAACGAGTAGTGAATGAAGGCAGGCGTCAGTTCAGGCGTCTGCCTTTTGCATTTTCTGGATGATAATTTGCCGCCTTCCTGCCACTCGAATTATTCAGGGTATCTATCCTCAGTATCCCGATACTCACTCGCGTAATCAGAAAAGTATTCCCGCTCGATAAGACGCCAGTTATCACGCTCACTTTATGGAGGCTTTACTTCTCTTTTTTCTGCAGCTCCAGCAGCTGCTGCGGCGTGACCGCCGGATAGGACTGCGCGCCGTCGGGAACTTCCTGCAGCGCGGGAATCGGGATCAGCGGGCCTAAAAAGCGCGGTTCGCGTTTAAAAATATAGAGATCCGCCAGCGCGCCGAAGCGGGCGCCGAACTCGCGCAGGCGAACGCTCCACATGTCCTTCGGCGACGGCACCGCGTAGCACTGCGCCTGAATCCCCATATGCAGGGCAATAAACAGCGCGCGCTCGCAGTGGAAGCGTTGGGTAATAATAATAAAGTCGTTAGTATCGAAGACTTTACGGGTGCGGACAATCGAATCGAGCGTACGGAAACCCGCATAGTCCAGCACAATATCCGCCGGATCGACGCCGGCTTTAATTAAATCGCGGCGCATGGTCATCGGCTCGTTATAGCTTTGCAGTGCGTTATCGCCGCTGAGCAGCAGGTAGTTCACCTTGCCGCTGTTGTAGGCGTTCAGCGCGCCCTGAATCCGGTAACGATAATATTGGTTGATAACCCCGGTACGGTAGTACTTGGCGGTACCGAGCACGACGCCGACCTGGCGGTAGGGCAGGTCCTGTAGCTCATCGTAAATATAGGGAGAGGTTTTCCAGCTCATCCAGCGGTCGAGTCCCAACACGGTTAACAGCAGCAAGCCGAACAGGACTAACAGGCTGTATAACACACGCTTTAACATGAACCTGGCTCAATAGTGGACGAAGGAAGCTTCAGGCTACTTTACCCGTCGGGCAAGCGCAAGAAACCGTCGTTTAATTGCGGGGATTTTCAACAGCGCGGGCCGTTTGGCCCGCAGAATGTGACTAACCTAACAGTACGCGATCGATATTATGGCAGCCCAGCGCCTTCAGCGTCGCCACGGTGGCGTCCCACTGGATAAGCGCCGCATCGGCCTTCTCGGCCAGGATCGCGCGCTGGATATCCGGGTAATCGTATCCGTTGAGGCTCAGCAGATTCAGCGCACCCTGCAGCGGGGGCAGCGTCGGGTTAAAGGCGGCGTTTTCGGCATAGCTACCGGTGAAAAGGGTACCGTCTTTCAGCTCCAGCGCAACGCCGGATGGTGAGTTGCTGTAAGGCATATGGCAACGGTTGGCCGCCTGAATCGCCGCCTGAGCCAGCGCGTCGCCGCTGAGCGGGAAGCCGTGGTCCTGCTCATCCATCAGCAGGGTTTTTATGTCCAGATCTTTCGGGCCGAAAGCGTCCGGCAAATAGTGCTGCAGCGAATGCGCTTCGCGCCCGGGGAGGTGGATGCGCAGCGACAGGCCGCTGTTCAGTTCGTTCATAAACTGACGACAGTGGCCGCAGGGGGTGTAGTTCACGGTAATCGCCCGCAGGGATTTTTCGCCGCGCAGCCAGGCGTGGCTGATGGCGCTTTGTTCGGCGTGCACGGTTTGCTGCATGGTGGCGCCGAGAAATTCCATATTGCCGCCGAAGTACCAGGTGCCGCTGATGCCGCGGGCAATCGCGCCGACGTTAAAATGCGACAGATCGGCCCGCGCGCAGGCCGCCGCCAGCGGCAGCAAAGCAAAGGCCAGCGCGTCTTCATCCAGCCCCGTCGCGCTTTGCAGCGCTGCCACCTGGTCTGCATTCAGCAGGGCCGGGAAATGCGGGTCGGCCAGCATCGGGGCGATGGCCGCTTGCAGGTCCGCCGCCAGTTGGGGAAGAACAGCTTGAAAACGTGGGTGCATGGCGTTGCCTCATAACAATGTAATGGAAATCTAGTGTACGGGTGGTTACAACCTGTATATGTGATAAACATCTCATTGTCATTGCAACTAATCTGTGTTGCATTTAAAAATGTGATTAAAATCACATTTAACCCACCACCGCTAAAATGAGCGGAAACAAAAACGGCGCGACCAGCGAGGTAATAATCCCGCAAAGCACCAGCGCCAGCGAGCTGAACGCCCCTTCCTGATAGTCGAGCTCAGCGCAGCGGGCGGTCCCCAGGGCGTGGGATGCGGTACCCATCGACAGCCCGCGCGAGGCCTTGGTGCGGATGCGCATCACATTCAGCAGGGTGTGGCCAAAGACCGCGCCGAGAATGCCGACGAAAATAACGCAGACCGCGCTGATCGCCGGGATCCCGCCAATGCTGCTGCTCACCGCCATGGCAATCGGCGTCGTTACCGATTTCGGCAAAATAGAGGCGGCAATCTGCGGGGTTGCGCCCATCATCAGGGCAACGGTAGTGCCGGTGACCATCGCCACCACGCTGCCGATAAAGCAGATGGTGATGATTGACTTCCAGCGGGCGCGGATTTGGTGCAGCTGCTCATACAAAGGAAAGGCCAACGCCACCACCGCCGGCTGCAGCAGGTCGTTAAGAATTTTGCTGCCGAGGAAATAGCGCTCGTAGGAGATGCCGGTAATCAGCAGAAAAGGTATCAGCACCACCATCGCGACCAGCAGCGGGTTGAGAAGCGGAAATTTAAACCGCGCCGCCAGCCTGCGGGCAAGGAAAAAGACGGCCAGGGTTAACGGCAGCGACCACCAGATTTCATGGATCATTTTTCACTTCCTTTTTGCCCAACCACTTTGCGCTCACCGTGAACCAGGTGTGAACTCCAGCTGACCACTAAAAAGACCACCAGCGTGCTTATCGCGCAGGAGACCACCACCGGGCCAAACTGCGCGCGCAGTAAATCCCAGTACTGCATGACGCCGACGCCAATAGGTACAAACAGCAGCGCCATATAGCGAATCAGGATGTTGCAGCCGGGGTTGACCCACTGTGCAGGCAAGATTTGCAGCGCCAGCAGAAAAAACAGAATCAACATGCCAATAATGCTGCCGGGAATCGCGATCGGCAGGAGCGAAGAGAGAAAAATGCCCGCATACAGGCAGGCGTAGATGAGCACGAAAGCGCGCAGATACTGCCAGATAATAATCAGTGATTTACTCATGGTAATAACCCTTGATGAACCGCATTCATCATACAATTAAAGCCAAAAATGTGCTACCGATCACATCATGAATTCTGCGCATACCTGCGATAGAGACCGTGAACACCGGACCGGACGGCGGTCAGAGTGAAGATTGCAGGGACAGGCAATGGAGAAATCGGCTCAGCGCCAGCGACGGCGCTTCACTTTTTCGCCAGAACACCCCAACGCTACCTTTTTGTTCAATGCGCGGCAAATTAAGAATCGCCAGCTGGTGCTGGGCCGCGTAGCGCTGTGCCAGGCGCAGTGAGAGAATCGAGACCATATCGCTGCTCTGCAGCAGATTGCTGGTGACGTTCATCGAGGCGGACTCAATGGTGTTTTCCGGCAGCATCACGCCGTTATCCACCAGCGCGTTGTCGATGCTCAGGCGAATTGGCGTGCCGGTGGGCCAGACGATCCAGCGCCAAGGAGAGAGGTCGGCCCAGCTTAATCGCGATTTCTGGGCCAGCGGGTGATCGGGGCGGGCGACAAAGCAGACCGGTTCGGTGTAGAGCACCCGGTAGCTCAGCGGCAGCTCCAGCGCCCGCCCGCCGACGCGCCCGACGACGACATCCACCACCCCGGCGAGCAGGTCGTTAAGCAGCGGCGTCATCACTTTCTCTTCAATATTCAGGTGCAGGGTCGGCATCTCTTTCAGCAGTTCGAGGATCGCCTGTGAGACGCAGTCGGTCGCCACCGGCGAACAGCCGATCATCAGGCTGCCCACCTGTCCTCCCTGTTTAAAACGCTCGATTTCATACTGCGAACGCGACATATCGTTAATCAGCCGCTGGGCGTGCTGAAGCAGCAGCTTTCCGCCTTCGGTCGGGCGCAGACCTTTGCTGTGGCGTTCGAACAAAACCATGCCGACTTCGTCTTCAAACTGGCTGAGCCATTTGGAGAGCGCGGGCTGAGTAATGTTCATCATTTTCGCCACCTGCGTGAGATTGCCTTGCTCCCCCAGCGCCACCAGCATCTGTAAATGGTGCAGCTTCAGTTTCTGCGTCCAGTCTGCCATCAGCGATAACCTCCAGGTTATGTCTATGCCCGAAATACCATTGTACATTTCATTGCCACAGTTACAAACTCGCAACATAAAAGAAATAAATACAACATCTACCCCTACCTGCTCTGAGGCATAATCATGACTCAACGACTTGAACTACAAAAACTACTCAACGCTGTGCCGGTCGGCGCCCGGCAGTGGCGCGTGATTATCTGCTGTTTCCTGGTGGTGATGCTTGATGGCTTCGATACCGCCGCGATTGGTTTTATTGCGCCGGATATCCGCAGCCACTGGCAATTAACCGCCGGTGACCTCGCGCCGCTATTTGGCGCAGGGCTGCTGGGCCTGACCGCCGGGGCGCTGCTCTGCGGTCCGCTCTCCGACCGCTTTGGCCGCAAACGGGTGATTGAGTTCTGCGTCGCGCTGTTCGGCCTGTTCAGCCTGCTTTCCGCGTTTGCCCCCGATCTACAGATGCTGGTGTTCCTGCGTTTTCTGACCGGTCTCGGCCTCGGCGGCGCGATGCCTAATACCATTACCATGACCTCGGAATATCTGCCCGCCCGGCGGCGCGGGGCGCTGGTGACCCTGATGTTTTGTGGATTCACCCTCGGCTCGGCCTTCGGCGGCGTGGTCAGCGCGCAGCTGGTCCCGCTGATTGGCTGGCACGGTATTCTGGTGCTGGGCGGCGTTTTGCCGCTGCTGCTGGCGGTGGCGCTGATACCGCTGCTTCCCGAATCTCCGCGCTGGCAGATCCGTCGCCAGCTCCCGCAGGCGGTGATTGCCAAAAACGTTAGTGCCATAACCGGCGAACGCTATACCGATACCCATTTCTGGCTTGATGAGCCTGCCGCAGGGGCGAAGGGCAGCATCAGCCAGCTGTTCACCGGTCGCCAGCTGGCCATCACCTTAATGCTATGGGTGGTGTTCTTTATGAGCCTGCTGATTATCTATCTGCTCTCCAGCTGGATGCCGACGCTGCTTAACCACCGGGGGATTGATTTACAGCACGCTTCGTGGGTCACCGCCGCCTTCCAGATTGGCGGCACCTTTGGCGCGCTGCTGCTCGGCGTGCTGATGGATCGCTTCAATCCCTATCGGGTGCTGGCGCTGAGCTACGGCCTGGGGGCGGTTTGTATCGTCATGATTGGCCTGAGCGAGAACGGCCTGTGGCTGATGGCGCTGGCGATTTTCGGCACCGGGATTGGCATCAGCGGCTCGCAGGTAGGGCTGAATGCGCTAACCGCTACGCTGTATCCCACCCAAAGCCGCGCGACCGGGGTGAGCTGGTCAAACGCGGTCGGCCGCTGCGGCGCCATCGTCGGCTCGCTCTCCGGCGGCGTGATGATGGCGATGAATTTCTCTTTTGACACCCTGTTTTTTGTTATCGCAGTACCGGCCGTCGTTAGCGCCGTGATGCTTGTCCTGCTGACGCTTGCCGTCCGCAACCCAACATCTGTACCTGCCGCGTTGCCTTCTGCTGGCATCGTGAATAAATAAGGAGAACGCTCATGACTCAATCTTCAATGGAAATCAATAAAGACCGTCAGCAGTACTATCAGCATATTTCCGGCCAAAATCTGACGCCGCTTTGGGAATCCCTGCACCACCTGGTGCCGAAAACGCCGAATGCCACCTGCGCCCCGGCCTACTGGAATTATCAGGAGATTCGTCCGCTGCTGATGAAAAGCGGCGAGCTGATTGGCGCGAAAGAGGCGATACGCCGCGTGCTGGTGCTGGAGAACCCGGCGCTGCGCGGACAGTCATCGATTACCTCCTCGCTGTACGCCGGTTTACAGCTGATCATGCCCGGCGAAGTGGCGCCGAGCCACCGTCATAACCAGTCGGCGCTGCGCTTTGTGGTTGAAGGTGAAGGGGCATTTACCGCCGTCGATGGCGAACGCACCGCCATGCGCGCCGGCGACTTTATTCTGACGCCGCAGTGGCGCTGGCACGATCACGGCAATCCCGGCAATGAGCCGGTGGTCTGGCTCGACGGCCTCGACCTGCCGCTGGTGAACTATCTGGGCTGCGGCTTCGCTGAGGATTACCCGGAAGATCAGCAGCCGGTGACCCGCAAAGAGGGAGACTACCTGCCGCGCTACGCCGCCAATATGCTGCCGCTGCGCCATCAGGTCGGTAACTCTTCGCCCATCTTTAACTATCGCTACGACCGCAGCCGCGAAGCGCTGCACGACCTGACGCGTATGGGCGATGCCGACGAGTGGGACGGCTATAAAATGCGCTACGTCAACCCGGTTACCGGCGGCTATCCGATGCCGTCGATGGGCGCCTTCCTGCAGCTGTTACCGAAAGGGTTTACCTCACGCGCGGCGAAAACCACCGACAGCACTATCTATCACGTGGTGGAAGGCAGCGGCCAGGTCACCATTGGCGAACAGACCTTCGCCTTCCAGGCAAAAGATATCTTCGTGGTGCCGACCTGGCATGCCGTCTCTTTTAACTCTGCCGAAGATACCGTGTTATTCAGCTTTTCGGACCGTCCCGTGCAGGAAGCGCTCGGCCTGTTCCGCGAAGCGCGTTATTAAAAATGAAGAATAAGGAATCCATCATGACTCAATACGTTTTTGCACCCCAGGCCCCGATTAGCGTTCCGGTTGTCGGCAGCGATGAGCAGTTCCCGGTGCGCCGCGTTTACTGCGTGGGCCGCAACTACGCCGCTCACGCGCGTGAAATGGGCTTTGACCCGGATCGCGAACCGCCGTTTTTCTTCTGTAAGCCAGCCGATGCGGTGGTGCCCGTCGCTGCGGGAGAGACGCTGGAGTTACCGTATCCGACGCAAACCGATAACTATCACTACGAAATTGAACTGGTGGTGGCGATTGGCAAGCGGGGAAGCGATATCCCGCTGGAGCAGGCCCATGAGTATATCTGGGGCTATGCCACGGGGCTGGATATGACCCGCCGCGATCGCCAGATGGAGATGCGCCAGATGGGCCGTCCGTGGGAGATTGGTAAAGCTTTTGACCTGTCCGCGCCGATTGCGCCGCTGCATAAAGCGGATACGGCGGACGTGAACCAGGCCGGAATTTGGCTGCAGGTAAACGGGGAAGATCATCAGCGCAGCGATATTCGTCACCTGATCTGGTCGGTCAATGAAACCATCAGCTATCTTTCCGGCTTCTTTGAGCTGCAGCCCGGCGATCTGATTTTCACCGGCACGCCGGAAGGCGTCGGCGCGGTGGTGAAAGGCGATGTCATCACCGGCAACGTAGATGGACTGACGCCAATCGCCGTGCGCGTGGTGTGAGGTGAATGATGAAGCTGTACAGTTTTTTCAATAGCTCAGCCTCCTACCGCGTGCGCATCGCGCTGGCGCTGAAAGGCATCGACTACCAGAGCGTGGGCGTCAATATCCGCATCGGTCAGCAGAACGCGCTGGAGTACCGGCGGCTGAATCCGGTTGGCCTGGTGCCAACGTTGATTACTGATGATGGTGAATCTCTCGGCCAGTCGCTGGCGATTGCCGACTGGCTGGATCGGCACTATCCGCAGCCGCTGCTGCTGCCCCAGGAGGACAGCGCGCGGATGCGGGTCCTGGAGATTGTTTACGCCATCGCCTGCGATATTCACCCAATAAACAACATGCGCGTTTTACGCTACCTCAGCGACGAACTGAAGGTGAGCGAAGAGGAGAAAAAGCGCTGGTATGCGCACTGGATCCAGCAGGGATTCAGCGCCGTCGAGCAGCTATTGCGCCACGCGAAATCCGGCGATTTTTGCGTGGGCGATGCGCCCACGCTGGCAGACTGCTGTCTGGTTCCGCAGTGGGCCAACGCGCTGAGAATGGGCTGCGATCTCAGCCACTATCCGCGCTGCCAGGCGGTCTATGACGTCTGCACCCGGCTACCGGCGTTTATCGCCGCCGCGCCGGAAAACCAACAAGATAAGATCCCGGCTTAGGAGGCAACATGGCAAAAGTGATGCGAGCAATTATTGTCGGCGGTGGTATTGGCGGAGCGGCCACGGCGCTCTCTCTGGCGCGCCAGGGCATCAAGGTGATGCTGCTGGAAAAGGCGCATGAAATCGGCGAAATCGGCGCGGGGATCCAGCTTGGCCCTAACGCGTTCTCGGCGCTGGACAGCCTCGGCGTCGGCGCAGTCGCCCGGCAGCGGGCGGTATTTACCGACCATATCACCATGATGGATGCGGTAAGCGGCGAAGAGGTGGTGCATATTGAGACCGGACAGGCGTTCCGCGACCATTTTGGCGGGCCGTATGCGGTGATCCACCGGGTAGACATCCACGCCACCGTCTGGGAGGCGGCGCAGAGTCATCCGGGCGTGGAGTACCGCACCTCGACCCAGGTGGCGGATATCCGCCAGACCGCCGACGACGTGACGGTTTTCGATGACAAAGGCAACAGCTGGACGGCGGATATCCTGATCGGCTGCGACGGCGTGAAGTCGGTGGTGCGTCAGAGCCTGCTGGGCGATACGCCGCGGGTAACCGGCCATGTAGTCTATCGCGCGGTGGTCGACGCCGCCGATATGCCGGACGATTTGCGCATTAACGCGCCGGTGCTGTGGGCGGGTCCGCACTGCCACCTGGTGCATTATCCGCTGCGCGGCGGCAAGCAGTACAATCTGGTGGTGACCTTCCACAGCCGGGAGAAAGAAGAGTGGGGCGTGCGCGACGGCAGTAAAGAAGAGGTGCTCTCCTACTTTAAAGGCATTCACCCGCGTCCCCGGCAGATGCTGGATAAGCCGACCTCCTGGCGGCGCTGGTCCACCGCCGACCGCGAGCCGGTAGAGAAATGGGGCAACGACCGCATCACGCTGGTTGGCGATGCCGCTCACCCGGTGGCGCAGTATATGGCCCAGGGGGCCTGTATGGCGCTGGAAGACGCGGTGACGCTGGGTAAAGCCCTGGCGCAGTGCGACGGCGCGCCGCCCGCGCTTTCGCGCTGTATGAGTCGGTACGTATTCCGCGTACCGCGCGGATCGTCTGGTCGACGCGTGAAATGGGGCGGGTCTATCACGCCGCCGGCGTTGAGCGCCAGGTACGCAACCTGCTGTGGAAAGGCAAGACCCAGAGCGAGTTTTATCGCGGCATCGAGTGGCTGTACGGCTGGAAAGAGGATAACTGCCTGGAACCACGTTAAGCGGCTGTGCATTTCCCGGGGCGCAGACAGAGGTGACCTTGTAGCCCGGCTAAGCGCAGCGCAAGCCGGGAAGCAGCAGCGCCGCTGCCGGGAAAACCGATCTTGGCCCCTTTCAACCCGCATCCAGAGGCGCTAACATAGCGCCTCTTTTTTCCGGGCAATGAAAAAACAATATGCGTGTATTACTGGCGCCGATGGAAGGCGTGCTCGATTCGCTGGTGCGCGAGCTGCTGACCGAAGTGAATGATTACGATCTCTGCATCACCGAATTTTTGCGCGTGGTGGATCAGCTCCTGCCGGTAAAATCGTTCTACAGACTGTGTCCGGAACTGCATAACAACAGCCTGACGCCGTCCGGCACCCGCGTGCGCGTACAGCTGCTCGGGCAGTATCCGCAGTGGCTGGCGGAAAACGCCGCTCGCGCGGTCGAGCTCGGTTCCTGGGGCGTTGACCTTAACTGCGGCTGCCCGTCAAAGCTGGTGAACGGCAGCGGCGGCGGGGCGACGCTGCTCAAAGATCCCGAGCTTATCTATCGCGGCGCCAAAGCGATGCGCGAGGCGGTTCCCGGCCATCTGCCGGTCACGGTAAAAGTTCGGCTTGGCTGGGACAGCGGCGAGCGGCGGTTTGAAATTGCCGATGCGGTCCAGCAGGCGGGCGCCAGCGAGCTGGTGGTTCACGGCCGCACCAAAGAGGATGGCTATAAAGCGGAGCGCATTGACTGGCAGGCTATTGGCGAAATCCGTCAGCGCCTGACTATCCCGGTGGTGGCCAACGGTGAAATCTGGGACTGGCAAAGCGCCCAGGATTGCCTGGCCGCGACCGGCTGCGATGCGGTGATGATTGGCCGCGGCGCGCTGAACGTTCCAAACCTGAGCCGGGTGATAAAATATAACGAACCGCGTATGCCCTGGCCGCAGGTGGTCGAACTGCTGCAAAAATACACCCGTCTGGAAAAGCAGGGCGACACCGGCCTTTATCACGTCGCGCGGATAAAACAGTGGCTGAGCTATTTGCGTAAAGAGTACCTCGAAGCGGCTGACCTGTTCAGCGCGGTACGCACCCTACAGGATTCAACCAGCATAGCGCGCACGATTAACGACTGGCGTAGCTAAACTATCTGACCGGCATCACATTTTTTAGCTTGTCCCATTGAGATTACCCGGCGGACAGTGAAATACTCACTACCGATTGTTACTGCTCCGGCAGGCAAAACCTGATTTCCTGGCATCCGTCGGGGTCAGGTTTTTTTGTTTTTGGGGTTCATATGCAAATCGCCAAAGTACTTAATAATAATGTAGTGGTGGTTGTTGATGAGCAGCAGCGCGAACAGGTGGTCATGGGCCGAGGACTTGCCTTTCAGAAACGCGTTGGTGACTCTCTTGATGAAAGTAAAATTGAAAAGGTCTTCGCGCTGCAGAGCGATGAACTGGTTGGCCGTTTAGGTGAATTACTCAGTCAGATACCATTAGAAGTGATGACGACCTGCGATCGGATCATCGATCTGGCGCGCGGTCGTCTCGGTAAGTTACAGGATAGTTTGTACATTACCCTGACCGATCACTGCCACTTTGCGATTGAGCGGCAGAAGAAGGGCATCGCTATTCGTAATGTGCTGCTGTGGGAAATAAAGCGGCTGTATCCGAAGGAATTTGAGTTAGGGCAGGAAGCGCGGGCGATTATCGCCAAACGGCTCGGGGTTGAACTGGCCGAAGATGAAGCGGGTTTTATCGCCCTGCATCTGGTCACGGCGCAGCTCAACAGCGAAATGCCGGAAGTAATGCACGTCACCCGGGTCATGCAGGAGATCCTGCAGCTGGTGAAGTATCAGCTGACGCTGAACTACGATGAAGAGTCGCTGAGCTACCAGCGCTTTGTCACCCATCTCAAGTTTTTCGCCCAGCGCATGCTGACGCGAACGGTGGTCGAAGATGATGATGTGACGCTGCACAGCGCGGTAAAGGATAACTACCCTAAAGCGTGGAAGTGTGCGGAAACCGTCGCCCGGCACCTGCAAAAGAGCTACCAGCGGCCGCTGACGACGGAAGAAATTATGTTTCTCGCCATTCATATTGAGCGGGTGAGAAAAGAGGGACGCTAAGCGCCGATCGGGCCTGGCGCATAGCTCCCGCGCTACAACTGGATTGTTACTGCATTACGCAGGCAAAACCTGAGCGCAACGCCTACACGGCGTTGTTCTCGGGTTTTTTTTTATTTTTAATACTCAGTTAACGATGCCTGCGGGCAGCGGAAGTAAGGAAAAACAGCATGGAATATAAAGCACTCGCGCAGGATATTCTCAGCCGGGTTGGTGGCAAAGAGAATATTGTGAGTCTGGTTCACTGCGCAACGCGGCTGCGTTTTAAGCTCAAAGATAGCAAGAAGGCGGATGCCGAAGGACTGAAGGCGAATCCTGGCGTCATCATGGTGGTGGAAAGCGGCGGCCAGTTTCAGGTGGTCATCGGTAACCACGTGCACGATGTCTGGCTGGCGGTGCGCAGCGAAGCCGGACTGACGGATGACAGCGAGCCGGTGGCGGTGAAAGGCGAAAAAGTGTCGATTATCGGCCAGCTTATCGACGTGGTTTCCGGTATTTTCACCCCGTTTATCGGCGTCCTGGCGGCCTCGGGGATCCTCAAAGGGCTGCTGGCGCTGGCGGTGGTTTGCGGCTGGTTAACGACGCAGCAGGCAACCTACAAAATCTGGTTTGCCGCCAGCGATGCGCTGTTCTTCTTTTTCCCGCTGTTTCTCGGCTATACCGCCGGTAAGAAATTTGGCGGCAACGCCTTTATTACCATGGTGATCGGCGGCGCGTTAACCCACCCGCTGATGATTCAATCTTTTGAAGCCAGTATGGCGCCTGACGCCGCGGCGGAGTATTTCCTTGGGATTCCGGTGACCTTTATCAATTACAGTTCATCGGTCATCCCGATTATCCTCGCCTCGTGGGTGAGCTGCTGGATTGAGCGGCGCAGCAACGCGATACTGCCCTCGTCGATGAAGAACTTCTTTACCCCGGCGATTTGCCTGGCCGTGGTCGTCCCGCTCACGTTTCTGATTATCGGCCCGGTTGCGACCTGGCTGAGCCAGCAGCTGGCCAACGGCTATCAGCTTATCTATCAGGTTGCGCCCTGGCTTGCCGGCGCGGCGATGGGGGCGCTGTGGCAGGTGTGCGTCATCTTTGGGCTGCACTGGGGCCTGATACCGTTAATGATTAACAACCTTGCCGTGCTTGGCCATGATTCGATGATGCCGATGCTGCTGCCGGCGGTGATGGGGCAGGTTGGCGCCGCGCTGGGGATTTTCCTGCGCACCCGCGATGCGCGGCAAAAAGTGCTGGCGGGCTCGGCGGTATCCGCGGGGATCTTCGGCGTGACCGAGCCGGCGATTTATGGGCTGAATCTGCCGCTCCGCCGTCCGTTTATCTTCGGCTGCGTCGCTGGCGCCATCGGCGGCGCGATTGTCGGCTTTAGCGACAGCCACGTCTATTCTTTCGGTTTCGGTAATATTTTCACCCTGGCGCAGATGATCCCGCCGCAGGGCATTGACGCCACGGTGTGGGGCGGCGCGCTGGGGACGGTTGCCGCTTTAATTATCGCCTGCGCGCTCACGTTAGTCGCCGGGCTGCCGCGCAGCACCGCTGAACAGGCGGCCGTTGTGGTGGCTCCGGCCTCGGAAAACGACATCCTGGCGCCGATGACCGGCAGCGTACTGGCGTTGGATCAGGTTCCCGATAGCACCTTCGCCAGCGGTTTACTTGGCCAGGGCGTGGCGATTATCCCCTCAGTGGGCAAAGTTATTGCGCCGTTCTCGGGCGAGGTCGCCTCGATTTTTCAGACGAAACATGCCATCGGTCTGCTGAGCGATAGCGGAATCGAGCTGCTCATCCACGTGGGCATCGACACCGTCAAGCTCGATGGCGCACCGTTCACCGCCCACGTTAAAGAGGGCGACAAAATCAAAGCGGGCGATCTGCTGCTGGAGTTTGACCGTCAGGCGATTCTGAACGCCGGTTACGATCTGGCGACGCCCATTATTATCAGCAACAGCGACGATTTTCGTGCTCTCGACATCGTATCCGCCAGCGCGGTGGATGCCGGTCAGCCGCTGTTGTCCGTAAGCCGTTAATCACAGGAGAGAGATGAATGAAGACATTCCCACAGGCGTTTTTATGGGGCGGCGCGACCGCGGCAAACCAGGTTGAAGGCGCTTATCTGGAAGACGGGAAGGGATTAACCACTTCTGACGTCCAGCCGCGCGGCGTATTTGGCGACGTCGTAGAACGCGTGCCTGGCGATAGCGGTATAAAAGATGTTGCTATCGATTTTTACCATCGTTATCCGGAGGATATCAGCCTCTTTGCCGAGATGGGCTTTAACTGCCTGCGCGTATCCATTGCCTGGGCGCGTATTTTCCCTGAGGGCGATGAGGCGCAGCCAAACGAAGCCGGGCTGGCCTTTTACGATAAGCTGTTTGATGAAATGGCGAAGCACAATATTACTCCGCTGGTGACCCTGTCCCACTATGAGATGCCGTGGGCGCTGGTGAAAAACTACGGCGGCTGGGGCAATCGCAAAGTCATTGGCTTCTTCGAACGCTACGCCCGTACGGTGTTTGCGCGCTACCAGGCGAAGGTCAAACTGTGGCTGACCTTTAATGAAATCAATATGTCCCTGCACGCGCCGATGACCGGCGTCGGTCTGCCGGCCGACAGCAGCAAAGCTGAAGTCTACCAGGCCATTCATCATCAGCTGGTGGCGAGCGCGCTGGCGGCTAAGGCCTGCCATGACATCGTGCCTGAGGGCAAAATCGGCAACATGCTGCTCGGCGGCCTGATGTATCCGCTGAGCTGCAAACCGGACGATATTTTTGAAACCCTGCAGCAGAACCGCAGCTGGCAGTTCTTTGGCGATGTCCAGTGCCGCGGCGCTTACCCGGGCTATATGCTGCGCTATTTCCGCGACAACGGCATTAGCCTTGAGATCGCCGATGCCGATCGCGAAGCCCTGAAAGAGACCGTCGATTTTATCTCCTTCAGCTACTACATGACCGGCTGCGTGACCGCCGACGAAGAGCTGAACAAAAAATCGCGCGGCAATATTCTCAGCATGGTGCCGAACCCGCACCTGGCAAGCTCGGAGTGGGGCTGGCAGATTGACCCCCTTGGCCTGCGCACGCTGCTGAACGTGCTGTGGGATCGCTATCAGAAGCCGCTGTTTATCGTGGAAAACGGCCTGGGCGCAAAGGATAAGGTGGAAGCCGACGGCAGCATCAACGACGATTACCGGATCAGCTACCTTAACGACCATCTGGTGCAGGCTCGTGAGGCAATAGAGGACGGCGTTGAGCTGATGGGCTACACCAGCTGGGGGCCTATCGACCTGGTGAGCGCGTCGAAGGCGGAGATGTCCAAACGCTATGGCTTTATCTACGTCGATCGCGACGATGAAGGCAACGGCACCCTGGCGCGCAGCCGCAAGAAGAGCTTCTGGTGGTATAAAGAGGTAATCGCCACCAACGGCGGCAGCTTAAAAGAGTAATGCCCTGAGCACGAAGCTAACATCAGCCTTATGGCCCGGATAACTTCCGGGCCTTTTTGCCTATTACGCCGGCTTGCGCGCGCGCAGGAGAAAAATCATCGGCCGCTCTTTTTCTTCATCCAGCGCCGGCTGAGCGGCAATCTGCTCCGCCGTCGGTCCCCACTCATCCAGATGATCGATGATAAAACCGGCGGCGATCAGCTGGTTTATCCAGCTGGAAAGCTTGCGGTGCTGCTTTTTCACCCCGTCGGCAAACCAGTTGCTGATGCGCTCGCCCTCCTGCTGGTAGTGGCTCACCGGCCAACTTTTCTGCCCGTTCTCATCCACCTGCCAGCCCTGACGCGGCGGGGCGGTATAGATGGGATGCTCGGCGGAGAACAGCAGCGTACCGCCGGGCGTTAGCGCCCGGTAAACGGTGGCGAACAGCGGCGCCACGTCGGGCAGATAGTGCAGCGCCAGCGAGCTATAGACCAGCTCGCAGCTATCGGCGGGCAGGGTAAGCGTCTGAAGATCTTCGCAGCGATAGCGGATACCTTCGCCCTCCGTCATTTCGCGGGCGCGCTCCAGCATTCGACTGGAGAGATCCAGCCCGTCCACCTGCGCGGCGCCCCGATCGCGGGCCCAGCGGCAAAACCAGCCGTAGCCGCAGCCAAGATCGACGACCCGTAAACCGGATAATGGCGGAAGCATTTGCTGAAGGGTCGGCCACTCGGGCGCGCCTTCCAGCCCTTTGACTGAACGGTCGAGGGTGGCGTATCCGGCAAAAAAAGCGGGATCGTCATAGATGTTCTGACTCATTGTCACTCCATGAGAAGTTTATTTTTAGTCTGCTAATAGTTACGGCACACGCTTTACTAAACGGCTAGGATGCAAGTAGCTTAATATACCCGACCTTATTTAATCATCTGACCGATTTCATGAACCTGACTTTGAGCATACGCGCGTTGGCTGGCCTGCCACTGGTTATCGCGCTGGCGGGCTGCGCGCCATCGCACGATACTGGCAAGCCGCTCCAGCAGCAAACCCCGGCATCCCACGTCGCAACGGAACTGCCCGCCGCCGTGAAAAACGGCTGGCCGCAGAGCAACTGGTGGCAGGATTACCATGACCCTCAGCTCAATAGCCTGATTCAGCGTGCCTTAGCCAATGCGCCGGACATGCAGATTGCCGAACAGCGCATCAGGCTGGCGGAAGCGCAGGCGCGGATGTCGCAATCCAGCCTGGGGCCGAACCTGGATTTTTCCGCCGATATTGAACGGCAGAAAATGTCCTCCGAGGGGCTGATGGGGCCGTTTGCCACCGATACCGACGGCAATACCGGGCCGTGGTACACCAACGGCACCTTCGGACTGACCGCCGGATGGGATCTGGATCTGTGGGGTAAAAACCGCGCGCTACTTAAAGCGCGCATCGGTGAAGTCAAAGCCCAGGTCGCCGAAGAAGCCCAGACCCGCGAACTGCTGGCCGGCAGCGTCGCCCGCCTTTACTGGCAGTGGCAGACCGAAGCGGCCATTAAAAACGTGCTGACGCAGGTGAAGCGCGAACAGAATAATGTCGTTACCGTGGATACTGCGCTGTATCAACGCGGGATCACCAACTCGGCCGAAGGGGCCGAGAACGATATTAACGTCAGTAAAACCGATCAGCAGCTCGCCGACGTGGCGGGCAATATGAAGGAGATTGAAGCGCGGCTGATGGCGCTGACCAACAGCCAGAGCCAGGCGCTGAATCTTCATCCGGCGGATTTACCCGCCGTCAGCGCGCAAATGCCCAACCAGCTGGGCTATGAGCTGCTGGCGCGACGCCCGGACCTGCAGGTCGCCCACTGGTATATCGAGGCTTCATTAAGCGAAGTTGATGCCGCGAAAGCCGCGTTTTATCCGGATATCAACCTGATGGCCTTCCTGCAGCAGGATGCCCTGCATCTCAGCGATCTGTTCCGCCACTCTGCCCAGCAGATGGGCGTCACCGCCGGGCTGACCCTGCCGATCTTTGATAGCGGCCGCCTGAACGCGAATCTGGATATCGCCAGCGCGCAAAATGCCCTGTCGATAGCGAAGTACAACAAAGCGGTGGTCGATGCGGTTAATCAGGTGGCGAAAACCGCCAGCCAGATGGAAACGCTGATGGCGAAAAATCAGCAGCAGCGGCAGGTTGAAAAAGATGCTCAGCGGATGGTCGCGCTGGCGCAGGCGCGGATGAACGCCGGGATTATTTCCGGCTCGCGCGTCAGCCTGGCGAAGCTGCCGGCGCTGCAGGAGCGCGTCACCGCGCTGCGCCTGCACGGCCAGTGGCTTGATGCCAGCATCCAGCTGACCTCCGCGCTGGGCGGCGGGTATCATCAGGCGGCGAAGTAGTTCTGTTTCCCCGGCTCGCGCTGCGCTTAGCCGGGCTACAGGCCCATGCGATCTGTGGGGTTGTCGCCCGGATAAGGCGTTTACGCCGCCATCCGGGAACTCTCGTCACTCTTTCTTCTTTGCCTCGCGGCGCTTTAGCCACCAGTGCGCCGCAACCACCAGCACCACCGCCAGAATCAGCCAGATCCAGTGCTTCAGATGCGCATCCAGATGATGCAGCCACGGGCCAATCGCTTCCCCGCCGAGATAGCCGAGCGTGGTAAAAATTAACGCCCAGATAATCGCGCCGACAATATTCAGCGGCAGAAACACCTTCGGCGGCAGGCGGCTGGCGCCAATCAGCAGCGGGCCGATAACCCGAAAGCCGTACATAAAGCGGGTGCCGATGACAAACAGGTAGGGGCGACGCTGGATCATCCGCTGGGCCTTTTGGATCCGCTTTTTCTGGCGTGCGAATCGCCGCAGAATCCGTCCGCCAAAGCGCCTGCCGAGTAAATAAAGCAGCTGATCGCCAATCATCCCCCCCAGGGCGACCGAGATAACCACCAGCCAGAACTTCAATAATCCCTGATGTGCCGCCACGCCGCCGAGCAGCGTGATGGTTTCGCCTTCCGCCACGCTGCCAATGACCAGCGCCGCGTAGCCGTACTGGGAAATCAGGTTATTGATATCCATATAAAGATTAACTCCATAAAACGTCAGTCCCTTAATCATACACCCTGATGATAAAAATGCGGGGGAAGCGCATTTTTCTCGCTGTACACAAAATAATCTATAAGGTGAATTATACTTGGATCAGTGCTGTACCACGCCGTGACAAGGGGGACGCTATGAACCATGTCTGGGGGCTCTTCTCTCATCCTAATCAAGAGATGAGCGTTATTAAAAGCGAAAACGAAACCGTTTCGCATCACTATACGCACCATGTGCTGGTCATGGCGGCGGTTCCGGTTATCTGCGCCTTTATTGGCACCACGCAGCTGGGCTGGAACTTCGGCGACGGCACGGTGGTAAAACTGTCGCTGATGACCGGGCTGGCCCTGGCGGTGCTGTTTTACGCCGTGATGCTCGCCGGGGTTGCGGTGATGGGGCGGGTTATCTGGTGGATGGCACGAAGCTATCCGCAGCGGCCTTCCCTTAAGCGCTGTATGGTTTTCGCCGGCTATGTCGCCACGCCGCTTTTCCTCAGCGGGCTCGTGGCGCTCTATCCGCTGGTGTGGCTGTGCGCGCTGGTCGGGACCGTCGCGCTGCTTTACACCGGCTATCTGCTGTATCTCGGTATTCCCACGTTCCTGGGGATCAACAAAGAAGAGGGGTTGAGCTTCGCCAGCTCGACTCTGGCGATAGGGGTGCTGGTGCTGGAAGTGCTGTTGGCGATTACCGTTATTCTCTGGGGATACGGATATAGGCTCTTCTGATTTAACTCATTGCCGGCATAAATAGATTTTTATGTCGGCAATGCAGCATTTGTTCACGATTCTTATTAGCCAGCTCGCGTTCTGACAAGGTATGATGATTTTTGCCAGCGGCGTCATCACCCCAGCGCCGCGGCGTACGTTCATAACGTGCAAAAATACTTTTCAGAATGTTCACGATGACCAAATTTCGAGTTTCTTTGCTCAGCCTGACGTTGCTGCTGGCTGTGCCTTTTGCGCCCCAGGCGTTGGCTAAAACCTCCACGGCGGTGACCGCCTCCCAGCCGGATATCGCTTCCGGCAGTGCGATGATCGTCGACCTTGCCAGCAAAAAAATCATCTATGCCAGCCAGCCGGACCTGGTTCGCCCGATGGCGTCGATCACCAAGGTGATGACCGCGATGGTGGTGCTTGATGCCCATCTGCCGCTGGATGAGATGCTGACCGTTGATATCAGCCAGACGCCTGAAATGAAAGGGATCTATTCACGGGTGCGTCTGAACAGCCAAATCAGCCGCCGCAATATGCTGCTGCTGGCGCTGATGTCGTCGGAAAACCGCGCCGCCGCCAGCCTGGCGCACCATTATCCGGGCGGCTATGACGCCTTTATCCGCGCGATGAACGCCAAGGCGCAGGCGCTGGGGATGACCCGCACCCGCTACGTTGAGCCCACCGGTCTGTCGATTCATAACGTCTCTACCGCCCGCGATCTGACTAAGCTGCTGATCGCCAGCGAGCAGTATCCGCTGATTGGCCAGCTGAGCACCACCAAAGAAGATATGGCGACATTCGCCCATCCGGCCTATACGCTGCCGTTCCGCAATACTAACCATCTGGTCTACCGCGATAACTGGAATATTCAGCTGACCAAAACCGGCTTTACTAACGCGGCGGGCCACTGCCTGATTATGCGTACGGTGATTAATCAGCGCCCGGTGGCGCTGGTGGTGATGGATGCGTTTGGCAAATATACCCACTTCGCCGATGCCAGCCGCCTGAGAACGTGGATTGAAACGGGAAAAGTGATGCCGGTTCCGGCTTCCGCGCTCAGCTATAAAAAGCAGCGTGAAGCGCAGATGGCCGATGCGATGCTGAAAGGCGGCGCGCAGACCGCGCAGAACGATTAACCCCCATTTCCCCGGATTACGGCGTAAACGCCTTATCCGGGCTACCGAACCGCGCTGTACCGTAGCCCGGCTAAGCGCAGCGCGAGCCGGGGGGTTACTCCGGCAGCGTCCAGTCGCCATCGCCGAGCGGGCGTTGCATAATCAAGGTATCCCGCCAGTCGCCCATCTTATAGCCGACGCTGCGCAGCTGACCCGCCACGCTAAAACCGAACTTTTTATGAATCGCAATCGACCCGGCGTTACTGTGGCCATCGCCGATAATCGCCAGCATTTGTCGCCACGGTCCCTGTTCGCATTTCTCAATTAACCGCGAGAGCAGGGCGCTGCCGATACCGCGTCCCCCCATTCCCGCCTCAACGTAAATCGACTCTTCCAGGGTGTAGCGGTAGGCCGGACGCGGGCGGTAAAAGGTGGCGTAGCAGTAGCCGACGATGGTGCCGCGCCACAGGGCAACCAGCCACGGCAGCCCGCTATCGCGCACGGTTTTGATTCGCTTGCGCATCTCATCCACGGTTGGCGGGATCTCTTCAAAAGAGGCGCGTCCATTGAGCACGTGCCAGACGTACAGCGCGGCGATAGCGTGGGCGTCATCGGGCAGCGCTTCGCGGATCTCTAAGTCAGCGTCGTGTAGCTTATCCACTGCGGACATGATGGATTAATTCCTTAAACGGGTTTGCCGGAGAGGAAATTTCTCCGGCGTGCAGCGTAATACAGAAGCCCCGCGGCTGAACAGTCCCCCGTGCGGATTATTGCGGTTCGGTCGCGCTCGTCGGTTTATCCTGCGCTTCTCCCCAGTATTTTTGCTTACTGGTTTTGCCAATCCCCGGGTTCATGCTGTTGGTGGGATCGTTTTCGCGATAGAAGCGTTTTAAGCTTTCCGGCGCTTCATACAGATGGCCGACGTTATGCTCGGCCGGATATTGGGCGCCCCGCTCCTTCAGCAGCACCAGCATTTTCTCTTTCAGTTCGTGGGCATCGACGCCTTTTTTCACGATGTAATCCTGATGGAAAACGTGGCACATAAAGTGGCCGTAATAGAGCTTATGCACCAGCTGGCTATCGATATCGGCGGGAAGATGCTCAAACCATTCGGTGTCGTTACGGCGCAGGGCGATGTCCAGCGCCAGAATATCTTCCACCTCATCGGCGTGAACCGCCTGGTAGCGGATCGCCGCACCCGCGGCGGCAAAGCGGTGCAGGAAGGCTTTGCTGCCTTCTTCTGCGGTGCAGACGAAGAAATCCCCTTCGGCATTCTGGAAATATTCCCCGAGCCAGGCCTGAGCCTCTTCGATGCCGTCGCCCGCCATTTTCAGCAGCAGATGGTGTTCGTATTTATCGCGCCAGGTTTTCATTCGCTCCGGCAGATGCGACGGGAAGACGTGACCCAGCTTTTGCATAAAGCGGTCGGTGAAGTGCGGCTTAAACAGCGACACTTTCTCCAGCATCGCGTCGGTGCGGCCCTTCATGGTAAAGAAGAACGGCATTTTATCGGTGCCGAGCTTGTCGATCATCAGGAAGGTGTCTTTCCCGTACTGCTCGGCGATGTCGTAAATATCGCGGTGCATATACTCGCCCGCCACCGGCAGATGGTTGAACTCGGCGAGAATATGGCGGCGAATTTCGGTCAGCACGTCCGGGCGGTTGGTACCGATGTAGAACACCTGCTGGCGTTTTTCCGCCGGGAAGGTATCGAGGCGCACGGCGAACACCGCCAGCTTGCCGGCGCAGCCCGAGGATTCAAACAGGCGGTCCGGGTCGGCGTTGTAGCGCGCCGGGGTATCGGCATTCACGTCGCGCACGCGGGTGACGTAATCATGATCGTGGGCGTGGCGACCGTCGTGGCGGACATCTTCATCTTTAACCCGTTCGTCGTCGAGGCGGCTGAGGATTTGCTCCGGCGTGGTGCCGAGGTCAATGCCGAGGTGGTTCACCAGCGTCAGCTTGCCGTTTTCATCAATTTGCGCGTACAGCGACATTTCGGTGTACGCCGGGCCGCGCTGTACCAGCGAGCCGCCGGAGTTGTTGCAGATCCCGCCGACCACCGATGCCCCGATACAGGATGAACCAATGACCGAGTGCGGTTCGCGACCCAGCGGCTTCAGCGCTTTTTCCAGCGAATAGAGCGTCGTGCCGGGATAAGCCAGCACCTGCTCGCCTTTATCCAGCAGATGCAGTTTATCCAGGCGCAGGGTGCTGATAATGACGATATCGCGGTCATAATCGTTACCGTTCGGCGTTGAGCCTTCGGTCAGGCCGGTGTTGGCCGCCTGCATCAGAATGATTTTATCGGCGTTGACGCAGGCGTTCAGCACGCGCCACAGCTCCAGCAGGGTACCGGGAAAGACCACCGCCAGCGCGTCGCCCTGGCCGGAGCGAAAGCCTTTACGGTAGCGCTGGGTTTTAGCCGGGTCGGTGAGCAGATGGGACGAGCCGACCAGACGGGCGAGTTCAGCCAGAAAAGCGTTGTTATAGGTTGTTGCAGATGACATGTTCCACTCCTTGTGGTGGTACAAAATTATCAAAAATAAGAATAGCGCTTTGTATGACAATTTGATGCATCAATGTTTCGAAAAATCAGAGAACAACGCGCGCTTTATTCAGGCGTCTCGTTTATGTTTATGGCAGACTTCGATTTTTGCTATCTTTTCGCCGATCTGGTCGACTGGAACAATGAGGGATAAAAATGAAATGGCTTTGTACTGTAGGCGTCGCTGTGAGCCTGGCGCTGCAACCGGCGCTGGCGGATGAATTGTTCGGCAATCATCCCCTAACGCCGCAGGCGCGGGATGCGTTTGTGACGGAACTGCTGACGAAAATGACGGTGGATGAAAAAATCGGTCAGCTGCGCTTAATTAGCGTCGGCCCGGATAACCCGAAAGAGGCCATCCGCGAGATGATCAAAGAAGGCCAGGTGGGGGCGATTTTTAACACCGTGACCCGCCACGATATCCGCATTATGCAGGATCAGGTGATGGAACTCAGCCGCCTGAAAATCCCGCTCTTTTTCGCCTATGACGTGCTCCACGGCCAGCGTACCGTCTTTCCGATTAGCCTTGGCCTGGCCTCCTCTTTTAACCTCGACGCGGTGAACACCGTCGGGCGGGTGTCGGCTTACGAAGCGGCCGATGATGGCCTGAACATGACCTGGGCGCCGATGGTCGACGTCTCCCGCGACCCTCGCTGGGGCCGCGCTTCGGAAGGGTTCGGGGAAGATACCTACCTGACCACCGAGATGGGCAGGGCGATGGTGGCGTCGATGCAGGGGAAAAGCCCGGCGGATCGCTATTCGGTGATGACCAGCGTCAAGCACTTTGCCGCCTACGGCGCGGTCGAGGGCGGAAAAGAGTACAACACCGTTGATATGAGCCCGCAGCGCCTGTTCAACGACTATATGCCGCCCTACAAAGCGGGGCTGGATGCGGGCAGCGGCGCGGTTATGGTGGCGCTCAACTCGCTCAACGGTACCCCGGCGACCTCCGACGCTTGGCTGCTTAAGGACGTGCTGCGCGACCAGTGGGGCTTTAAAGGCATCACCGTCTCCGACCATGGCGCTATCAAAGAGCTGATCAAACACGGCGTGGCGTCGGACCCGGAAGACGCGGTGCGCGTGGCGCTGAAGTCCGGCATCAATATGAGCATGAGCGACGAGTACTACAGCAAGTATCTGCCGGGACTGGTGAAGTCCGGTAAGGTGACGATGGCGGAGCTGGATGACGCGACCCGCCACGTGCTGAACGTGAAATATGATATGGGCCTGTTTAACGACCCGTATAGCCACCTGGGGCCGAAAGATTCCGATCCGCAGGATACCAACGCCGAAAGCCGCCTGCATCGCAAAGAAGCGCGCGAAGTGGCGCGCGAAAGCCTGGTGCTGCTGAAAAACCGCCTCGATACGCTGCCGTTGAAAAAATCGGGCACTATCGCGGTAATCGGCGCGCTGGCCGACAGCAAGCGCGACATGATGGGCAGCTGGTCGGCGGCGGGCGTGGCCGATCAGTCGGTCACCGTGCTGACCGGTTTGCAGAACGCGCTGGGCGACAAAGGCAAGATTATCTATGCCAAAGGCGCTAACGTCACTGACGATAAAGGCATCGTCGACTTCCTCAATCTGTACGAGAAAGCGGTGCAGGTTGACTCGCGCTCGCCGCAGGAGATGATTGACGAAGCCGTGGCGGCGGCGAAGCAGTCCGACGTGGTAGTTGCCGTGGTGGGCGAGGCGCAGGGCATGGCCCACGAAGCCTCCAGCCGCACCGACATCACCCTGCCGCCGAGCCAGCGCGCCCTGATTAGCGCGCTGAAAGCGACCGGTAAACCGCTGGTGCTGGTGCTGATGAACGGTCGCCCGCTGGCGCTGGTGAAAGAGGATCAGCAGGCTGATGCGATCCTCGAAACCTGGTTTGCCGGTACCGAAGGCGGCAACGCCATTGCCGATGTGCTGTTCGGCGACTACAACCCGTCTGGCAAGCTGCCCATGTCCTTCCCGCGCTCGGTGGGGCAGATCCCGACCTACTACAGCCATCTCAACACCGGTCGCCCGTACAATGCGGATAAGCCGAACAAGTACACCTCGCGCTACTTTGATGAAGCCAACGGCCCGCTCTATCCGTTTGGCTACGGCCTGAGCTACACCACCTTTAGCGTTTCCGACGTAAAAATGTCGGCGCCGATCCTGCAGCGCGACGGCAGCGTGACCGCCAGCGTGCAGGTAACCAATACCGGCAAGCGCGAAGGGGCGACGGTGATTCAGCTTTATCTGCAGGACGTTACCGCCTCCATGAGCCGTCCGGTGATAATGCTGCGCGGCTTTAAAAAGGTGACCCTCAAGCCGGGTGAGACGCAAACCGTCAGCTTCCCGATTGACGTTGAAGCGCTGAAGTTCTGGAACCAGCAGATGAAGTACGACGCCGAGCCGGGTAAATTCAACGTCTTTATCGGCGTCGACTCCGCCCGCGTGAAGCAGAGCGAGTTTGAACTGCTGTAATGGTGATTTGTCGCCCGGGTGAGGCTGCGGCCGCCACCCGGGAACAGGCATTCCTTACCCCAAAGGCCGATTTATCGGCCTTTTCTTTTTCCGCTCCGCCCCAAATGAACTACGCTTTTTGCTTAAGCTCCTGTTAATGGAGCGCAAATTAAAGAGGGACGCGAGGATGATTAAGGCAAGAATGTGGTCCGGCACGCTGGCGCTGGCGGCCCTGATAAGCCTGCCGCTGCAGGCGGCGGAGCCGGTTAAGGTCGGCTCAAAAATTGACACCGAAGGGGCGCTGCTCGGCAATATTATTTTGCAGGTTCTGGAAAGCCATGGGGTGAAAACCGTCAATAAAATCCAGCTCGGCACCACCCCGGTGGTGCGCGGGGCGATAACCGCCGGTGAGCTGGACATTTACCCGGAATATACCGGCAACGGCGCGTTCTTCTTCAAAGAGGAGAACGACCCGGCGTGGAAAAACGCGCAGCAGGGATATGAAAAAGTTAAAAAGCTGGATGCGGAAAAGAATAAGCTCGTCTGGCTTACCCCGGCTCCGGCCAACAACACCTGGACTATCGCCGTCCGTCAGGATCTGGCGGAGAAAAACCACCTCGCCTCATTAAGCGACCTTGCCGGCTATCTGAAAAAGGGCGGTGACTTTAAGCTGGCCGCCTCGGCGGAATTTATTGAACGGCCGGACGCGCTGCCGGCGTTTGAAAAAGCCTACGACTTCACGCTCAAGCAAAATCAGCTGCTGTCGCTGGCGGGCGGCGATACGGCGGTCACCATCAAAGCGGCGGCGCAGCAAACCTCCGGCGTGAATGCGGCGATGGCCTACGGTACCGATGGCCCGGTCGCCGCGCTGGGTCTGCAAACCCTGAGCGACCCGAAGGGCGTGCAGCCGATTTATGCGCCCACGCCGGTCGTACGTGAAGCGGTGTTAAAAGCGTATCCGCAGATAGCCGACTGGCTACAGCCGGTCTTCGCCAGCCTGGATGAAAAGACGCTGCAAAAGCTGAACGCCAGTATTGCGGTTGAGGGCCTGGATGCGAAGAAAGTCGCCGCCGACTATCTGCAACAGAAAGGGCTGCTTAAGTAGGGCGCGCGTGACCACTCGTTGCTGTAACCGGGTTGCGCTGCTGCTGGCATTCCTCCTGCTGCTGGCGATGGCGCTGCCGTTTATCAACTATGCGCCTAACCGGCTGTTATCCGGCGAGGGGCGCTGGCTATGGCAGGTCTGGCCGTGGCTGGCGGGCGTACAGGGGGCGGCAGGGCTGCTGATAGCGCTGCTGAGCTGGCGTCCCGGGCGTCTCCCGCTGCTGGTTATCTTCCTGCTGGCGGATCTGCTGCTGCCTTTATTGCTATGGGGAGCCGGCAGTGCGGCGGTACAGCTGGCTCAGAGCGGTTCTCCGCTGGCCCGCACCTCGCCGGGAAGCGGCCTGTGGCTGGCGCTGGCCCTGTGCCTGCTTATCGCCAGCGATGCCGTTCGTCGCCTGACGACCCGAGCCCTGTGGCGCTGGCTGCTGAACGCGCAGGTCTGGCTGCTGCCCGCGCTGCTGCTGGGACTCGGCGCGCTCGATGGCCTCTCTTTGCTGAAAGAGTATTTCAATCGCCGCGAGGTGTTTGACGATGCGCTGTCCCAGCATGTGACGCTGCTGTTGGGGACCCTGCTGCCGGGGCTGCTGATTGGCTTGCCCGTTGGCGTCTGGCTCTGGCGCTACCCCCGCTGGCAATCGCCGGTTTTTGCCGTTCTCAACGTGATTCAGACCGTTCCCTCCGTCGCGCTTTTTGGCCTGCTTATTGCGCCGCTGGCCGGGCTGGCGCGCCAGTTTCCGTCGCTGGCGCAGCTCGGCGTTTCCGGCACCGGCATCACGCCGGCGCTGATTGCGCTGGTGCTGTATGCGCTATTGCCGCTGGTGCGCGGGGTGACGATCGGCCTTCAGCAGGTGCCGCGCGAAGCGCTGGAGAGCGCGACGGCGATGGGGATGAGCGGCGGGCAGCGCTTTCGTCAGGTACAGCTACCGCTGGCGTTGCCGGTGTTGTTGCGCAGCCTGCGGGTGGTCAGCGTACAAACCGTGGGTATGGCGGTGGTGGCGGCCCTGATTGGCGCGGGCGGCTTCGGCGCGCTGGTTTTCCAGGGGCTGCTCAGCAGCGCGCTGGACCTGGTGCTGCTGGGGGTTATCCCGACCATCGCGCTGGCGGTGGTGGTGGATGCGTTATTCGCGCTGTGGGGCGCATTACTGAAAGGAGAGGCCCGTGATTGAGTTCGACGGCGTCAATAAAGCCTTTGCCGGAGAGCCTGCGGTGAAAAACCTCAATCTGCATCTGCGCGAGGGGGCATTTTCGGTGCTGATTGGCACCTCCGGCTCGGGGAAGTCGACCACGCTGAAGATGATTAATCGCCTGGTGGAGCACGACAGCGGGACGATCCGTTTCGCCGGGCAGGATATTCGCCAGCAGCCGGTGCTCGAACTGCGCCGCAGGATGGGCTACGCCATCCAGTCCATCGGCCTGTTCCCCCACTGGACGGTGGCGCAGAACATTGCCACCGTCCCGCAGCTGCAAAAGTGGTCGCGGCAGAAGACCCAGGCGCGGGTCGATGAGCTGATGGCCTTGCTGGGGCTGGAGCCGGGCCTGCGCGAACGCTACCCGCATCAGCTTTCCGGCGGCCAGCAGCAGCGCGTCGGCGTGGCGCGCGCGCTGGCGGCCAACCCGGAAGTGCTGCTGATGGATGAACCCTTCGGCGCGCTCGATCCGGTGACGCGCGAAGCCTTGCAGCAGGAGATGATCCGCATTCATCGTCTGCTGGGACGCACTATTGTGCTGGTGACTCACGATATCGATGAGGCGCTGCGGCTGGCGGACCATCTGGTGTTGATGGACGGCGGCGAAGTGGTACAGCAGGGCGAGCCGTTGCAGATGCTGCTGGAGCCAAAAAATGCGTTTGTGGAGACGTTCTTTGGCCGTAGCGAACTGGGCGTGCGCCTGCTGTCGCTACGCGGCGTGAGTGATTATCTGCGCCGCGATGAGCGCCTGGCGGGGGACGCGTTGAACGTGACGATGACCCTGCGCGAGGCGCTGTCGCAGTTCGTTGCTCATCGCCGCGAGGTGCTGCCGGTGGTCGATGAGCAGGGAGAGGCCTGCGGGACGCTGCATTTTGCCGACCTGCTGCGCGAGGAGGCCCGGCGTGAAGGTGCTGCGTGATCCGCTGCTGTGGCTCAGCGCCATGTTTATCGCGCTGCTGCTGGCGTTGCCCTACAGCGCGCCGCTGTTCAGCGCGCTGTTTCCCGAACTGCCGCGTCCGGTTTATCAACAGGAGAGTTTTGTTTCTCTTACCCTGGCGCACTTTTGGCTGGTGGCGCTCTCCAGCCTCGCGGCTACGGTGGTGGGCGTCGTCGCCGGGATTGCGGTCACCCGTCCGGCGGGGCATGAGTTTCGCCCGCTGGTGGAGACGATTGCCGCAATGGGGCAGACGTTTCCGCCGGTCGCGGTGCTGGCGATTGCGGTTCCGGTGATGGGGTTTGGCTGGCAGCCCGCGCTTATTGCGCTGGTGCTGTACGGCATCTTACCGGTTTTGCAGGGCACGCTGGCCGGGATTGGGGCGGTACCGTCCGGTGTTTTAGCTATCGCTCAGGGAATGGGGATGACCGGCTGGCAGAGGCTGATAAAAGTTGAGCTGCCGCTGGCGGCGCCGGTGATGCTGGCCGGAATTCGTACCTCGACCATCGTCAATATCGGTACGGCGACCATTGCTTCAACCGTCGGCGCGAATACGCTCGGCACGCCGATTGTTATCGGCCTCAGCGGATTTAATACCGCTTATGTGATTCAGGGGGCGCTGCTGGTGGCGCTGGCGGCGATTATCGTCGACCGGGGGTTTGAACGGCTGAACCGGCGAATCAGCCGACACCACCGCGAACAATAAATGAATAACCGGCCAGCATCACGCCGCCGATGCCGCTGATGGCCATAAATAAGAACAGGGTAATCACCGCAATTTTCGCTGGCTTCATAATAGGCTCCTGATGTTAACGCAGGGATTATACGGTGAAGCGCAGGTGTTAATAAAACATTAATTGCTTTTTAGCTACGACAACCCCCCGGCTTGCGCTGCGCTTAGCCGGGCTACGGTTCATCACCGTCTGCGGGCCGGTAGCCCGGGTAAGGCGTTTACGCCGCAACCCGGGGAATGTGCCGCGATGTGGCATTGCTGCGGTTTCTACCCGCTTGCGCTGCGCTTAGCCGGGCTACGGTTCATCAACGTCTGCGGGCCGGTAGCCCGGGTAAGGCGTTTACGCCGCAACCCGGGGAATGTGCCGCGACGTAGCATTGCTGCGGCTTCTACCCGGCTTGCGCTGCGCTTAGCCGGGCTTCGGTTCATCACCGTCTGCGGGCCCGTAGCCCGGGTAAGGCGTTTACGCCGCAACCCGGGGAATATGCCGTGACGTAGCATTGCTGCGGCTTCTACCCGGCTTGCGCTGTGCTTAGTCGGCCTACCCGGCCACAGATTGCCGGTAACCCGTAGCCCGGACAGGCGCGTCAGGCGCCGCCTCCGGGAGACGTGGCGGTGGCGTGATTCAGCCAGATAATCTGCCCCTGCTGCTCCCAGAGGCGCATTTGATTGACCTGGGTGCTACAGGGCGCTTCTCCACACCAGACCATCAGCGTACTCTCCGGGAAAAGCTCCGGTCGGAGCTGGTTCAGCGAATGGGCGAGAATGTCCACCCGCCAGCCCTGTTCGCTGGCTATCCAGCCCTCCAGCCATAGCCGGGTGATATCATTCACATTCCAGCCGATAATCAGCGCATGGCTGCCGGGATATTTTGCCGTGGATGAAAGAGTGCGGGCGATATGATTAATCAGAATACCATCAAGGATGCCCCGCAGCGCCAGCAGCGTGGGCTGCGGGCTAAGCAGGCGCTGGCGTAATGGATTAATCAGATTCTTCACCAGAATTTGCGCTGACTCGCTGTGGTTGCGCTCCTTAAGCCACATACGCAGGCGATGATAGCTACCGTTTTGCAGATAACCGAGCAAAATTTCCTGCTGCTTGCGCCAGCCGTCGGCCACCTCCTGCTCATTATCCATCAGCAGCGTTTTCACTTTCCCTACCTGCACGCCGGAGTCAATCCAGCGTTTAATTTCGCGAATCCGGTCTATCTCATATTCGTTGAACAGGCGGTGGCCGCCGTCGGTACGCTGGGGTTTCAGTAATCCGTAGCGCCGCTGCCAGGCGCGTAACGTCACGGGATTGATATCGCAAAGCTGGGCCACTTCGCCGATTGTATAAAGCGCCATTTTCTCCTCCCGCTGTGTTCTCCTCCATTAACTGTAGAAGCTGTTTGCCGAAGCGGGAATTTTTGTCTGTTTTTTGTACAAATCTGGGCCGGCGAGACGCGAAGAAATGTGATCCTGAACATGAATTATCATTTTCATGTATTGCTTCAAAGAAAGTTATAAGCAAGCAGTGTATGTTACGCGCTTTCAAATGAAGTGTGGTCTGCGGGTATGTACGAGTTTGATCTGGTGTTGCTGCTGCTTCAGCAGATGTGCGTGTTTTTGGTCATTGCGTGGCTGATGAGCAAAACGCGGCTGTTCATCCCGTTAATGCAGGTCACCGTCCGGCTGCCGCATAAGCTCCTGTGCTACGTAACCTTCTCCATTTTCTGCATCCTCGGTACCTACTTCGGGCTGCATATCGAAGACTCGATCGCCAATACGCGCGCCATCGGCGCGGTGATGGGGGGGCTGCTGGGCGGGCCGGTGGTTGGCGGCCTGGTGGGGCTGACCGGCGGGCTTCACCGCTACTCGCTGGGCGGCATGACCGCGCTGAGCTGTATGGTATCCACCATCGTAGAAGGGCTACTCGGCGGGCTGGTACACAGTATTCTGGTCAAACGCGGGCGGCCGGACAAAGTCTTCAGCCCGCTCACCGCCGGCGCGATCACCTTTTTCGCCGAGATGGTGCAGATGCTGATTATTCTGCTTATCGCTCGCCCGTTCGAAGATGCCCTGCATCTGGTACAAAGCATCGCCGCGCCCATGATGGTCACCAACACCGTCGGGGCGGCGCTATTTATGCGCATCCTGCTGGATAAGCGAGCAATGTTTGAAAAATATACCTCGGCCTTTTCGGCTACGGCGCTGAAGGTCGCCGCTTCGACGGAGGGGATCCTGCGCCAGGGGTTCAACGAAGAGAACAGCATGAAGGTCGCGCAGGTGCTGATCCAGGAGCTGGATATCGGCGCGGTGGCGATAACCGATCGCGACAAGCTGCTGGCGTTTACCGGGATCGGCGACGATCACCACCTCCCGGGCAAACCCATCTCTTCGCTCTATACCCAAAAGGCGATCGATACCGGCGAAGTCGTTTACGCCGACGGCAACGAGGTGCCTTACCGCTGCTCGATTCATCCGAACTGCAAGCTGGGCTCGACGCTGGTTATCCCGCTGCGCGGCGAAAATCAGCGGGTCATCGGTACCATTAAACTCTATGAAGCGAAAAACCGCCTGTTTAGCTCCATCAACCGCACGCTGGGGGAGGGGATTGCGCAGCTGCTGTCGGCGCAGATCCTGGCCGGACAGTATGAGCGGCAAAAGGCGCTGCTGACGCAGTCGGAAATCAAGCTGCTGCACGCCCAGGTGAATCCGCACTTCCTGTTCAACGCGCTGAATACCCTGAAAGCGGTGATTCGCCGCGATAGCGACCAGGCCGGGCAGCTGGTGCAGTATCTGTCGACCTTTTTCCGCAAAAATCTGAAGCGGCCAGCGGAGATCGTGACCCTGGCGGATGAGATCGAACATGTGAACGCCTATTTGCAGATTGAGAAAGCGCGTTTTCAGACCAATTTGCAGATTCATATGCTGGTGCCCGAGGCGCTGGGGCAGCATCAGCTACCGGCGTTTACCCTGCAGCCAATCGTCGAAAACGCGATTAAACACGGGACTTCGCAGCACCTTGGGGTGGGCGAAATCACTATCCGCGCCAGTCAGCAAGAGCGCTGGCTGCAGCTGGATATTGAAGATAATGCCGGGCTGTATCAGGACAAACCCAGCGCCAGCGGGCTGGGCATGAACCTGGTCGACCGCAGACTGCGGGCGCGCTTTGGCACCGACTGCGGGATCACCGTAACCTGCGAGCCGGAATGTTTTACCCGCGTCACGCTGAGACTGCCTCTGGAGGAAAGCGCATGTTAAAAGTATTAATTGTCGACGACGAGCCGCTGGCGCGTGAAAACCTGCGTATTTTGCTGGAGACCCAGCCTGATATTGAGATCGTTGGCGAATGCGGGAATGCCGTCGAGGCGATTGGCGCGGTGCATAAGCTGCGCCCGGACGTGCTGTTTCTGGATATCCAGATGCCGCGCATCAGCGGTCTGGAGATGGTCGGCATGCTCGATCCGCAGCATCGGCCCTATATCGTCTTCCTTACCGCGTTTGACGAGTACGCGGTGAAGGCCTTTGAAGAGCACGCGTTTGATTATTTACTGAAGCCGATTGAGTCCGCCCGGCTGGAAAAAACGCTGTTTCGCCTGCGCCAGGAGCGCAGCCTGCAGGATATCACCGTGCTCGACGATACCCAGCAGGCGCTAAAGTATATTCCCTGCACCGGACACAGCCGGATCTGGCTGCTGCAGATGGAAGACGTGGCCTTCGTCAGCAGCCGGATGAGCGGGATTTACGTGACCGACCGCGAAGGGAAGGAGGGCTTTACCGAGCTCACCCTGCGCACGCTCGAGAGCCGAACGCCGCTGCTGCGCTGCCATCGTCAGTACCTGGTCAACATGTCCCATCTCAAGGAGATCCGCTTTGAGGAGAACGGCCAGGCGGAGCTGCTGATGCGCGCCGGGCAAACGGTGCCGGTCAGCCGCCGCTACCTGAAGAGCCTGAAAGAGGCGATTGGGCTGTAAAACGGCGGAATCGTGATAGACTTAGCGGCAGATTTTTTCATCATGAAGGCAATATGATCAGTAACGATATTCTCCGTAGCCTGCGCTACACCCTGAAAACCAATAACAGCGGCCTGGTTCGTATTTTTGCCCTGGCGGATGCGCCGGTCAGCGCGGAACAGCTGGTTCCCTGGCTGAAAAAAGAAGACGAAGAGGGGTTTGTGCGCTGCCCGGATATCGTGCTGTCGAATTTCCTCAACGGCCTGATTTACGACAAACGCGGTAAAGATGCGTCGGCGCCGCCGCTGGCGGTCGAACGCCGGGTGAATAATAACATCGTGCTGAAAAAGCTGCGTATTGCCTTCTCCCTGAAGACGGATGATATTCTCGCTATCCTCACCCAGCAGAAATTCCGCGTCTCCATGCCGGAAATCACCGCCATGATGCGCGCCCCGGATCATAAAAACTTCCGCGAATGCGGCGACCAGTTCCTGCGCTACTTTCTGCGCGGACTGACCGAGCGCGAACACGCGAAATCCTGATATGCCTCCCCGGCTTGCGGCGTAAACGCCTGAGCCGGGCTACTGAACGCACGGCTCCGTAGCCCGGCTCAGCGCAGCGCAAGCCGGGAGTAGTCCGCACCAGTCAGGGCTGTTTCACTTCTTTAAAACCCTGCGATTTCAGCAATTTCTCCGACTCGCTCAGCGAAATGAACTTTTGTGAACAGTCGGAAAAACTGGCCCCCGGCAAGTGACACAGCTCGCTGATTTTAGCCTGATTGAAGTCGATGGAGAGGTGTTCCTGCGCGACGTTCTCTTTATAGTCGACGCTGTGGGTAACGCCTTTGATTTTGCTGTAGGCCGCGCCGATAGGGTCGATGACCTTGCGCGCCTGCTCTTCGTTACTTACCCCGAGTGATTGATAGGGGATAGTATTCTCCGCGTCCTGGCGGGTGACGACATCGCCTTTATAGTGATAGATGTAGGTCAGATCAACGCCGTTGATCGTATTGTTAAACGTTTTGACCTCATCTTTGTTGTTATCGCAGCCGACAAGCGCGGCCATCAATAGCGTGGCGCCCAGAGCGGCGGTCATCCTGCGGTTAAATTTCATTATCATTCCTTGTTAATCAATCATCATCTCTAATTGTATACAGAATTGGGCGATGGTGCCGGGCGTATCCTCGGAAGTCGCCGTTTCGCGCCTATGCCAGCGTTTTCTTCTTTCTGCGCCAGCACCCGGCGGGCGATGTCGTCGACAATATCGTGGCGCTCTAAAAAAAAAGCGCTGCCGGAGCAGCGCTTTATACAGCCTTACTTGACCTGCTGGCCCGGCTGAGCGCCGCTGTCCGGGCTGAGCAGGAAGATATCTTTCCCGCCAGGACCTGCGGCCATCACCATGCCTTCAGAGATGCCGAAGCGCATTTTGCGCGGCGCCAGGTTAGCGACCATCACCGTCAGGCGGCCAATCAGCGCCTGCGGATCCGGATAGGCGGAGCGGATGCCGGAGAAGACGTTACGCTTCTCGCCGCCGAGATCCAGCGTCAGGCGCAGCAGCTTATCGGAACCGTCGACGAACTCGGCGTTTTCAATCAGCGCGATGCGCATATCCACTTTGGCGAAATCGTCAAAGGTGATAGTTTCCTGAATCGGATCGTCCGCCAGCGGACCGGTGACCGGCGCTGACAGCGCTTTCACTTCTTCTTTCGACGCCTCGACCAGCGCCTCAACCTGCTTCATTTCGATGCGGTTATACAGCGCTTTAAAGGCGTTAACCTTGTGACCGAGCAGCGGCTGCTGGATAGCATCCCAGCTCAGTTCGCCGTTGAGGAACGCTTCGGCGCGGGCGGCCAGCTGCGGCAGAACCGGCTTCAGCCAGGTCATCAGCACGCGGAACATATTCAGGCCCATGGTGCAGATGGCCTGCAGATCGGCGTCGCGGCCTTCCTGTTTGGCGACCACCCACGGCGCCTGTTCGTCAACGTAGCGGTTTGCCACGTCGGCCAGCGCCATGATTTCGCGGATGGCTTTCCCGAACTCGCGGCTGTCCCACGCATCGCCAATGCTTGCTGCCGCATCGGTGAAGGTTTTATACAGCTGAGGATCGGCCAGCTCGGCGGACAGCATGCCGTCGAAACGCTTGTTGATGAAACCGGCGTTACGCGAGGCAAGGTTAACCACCTTGTTGACGATATCGGCGTTGACGCGCTGCACGAAGTCTTCCAGGTTCAGGTCGATATCATCGATACGCGACGAGAGCTTGGCGGTGTAGTAGTAGCGCAGGCTGTCGGCGTCAAAATGATTCAGCCAGGTGCTGGCCTTAATAAAGGTACCGCGCGACTTGGACATCTTGGCGCCGTTGACCGTCACGTAGCCGTGTACGAACAGGTTGGTCGGTTTGCGGAAGCTGCTGCCTTCCAGCATCGCAGGCCAGAACAGGCTGTGGAAGTAAACGATGTCTTTGCCGATAAAGTGGTACAGCTCGGCGGTAGAGTCTTTCTTCCAGTACTCGTCGAAGCTGGTGGCGTCGCCGCGCTTGTCGCACAGGTTCTTAAAGGAGCCCATGTAGCCGATCGGCGCATCCAGCCAGACGTAGAAGTATTTACCCGGCGCGTTCGGGATTTCGAAGCCGAAGTACGGGGCATCGCGGGAGATATCCCACTGCTGCAGGCCGGACTCGAACCACTCCTGCATTTTATTCGCCACCTGCTCCTGCAGCGCGCCGCTGCGGGTCCACGCCTGCAGCATTTCGCTGAACGACGGCAGGTCGAAGAAGAAGTGCTCGGACTCGCGCATCACCGGCGTCGCGCCGGATACCACCGATTTCGGCTCGATAAGCTCGGTCGGGCTGTAGGTCGCGCCGCACACTTCGCAGTTATCGCCGTACTGATCCGGTGATTTACACTTCGGACAGGTGCCTTTCACAAAGCGATCCGGCAGGAACATGCCTTTTTCCGGATCGTAAAGCTGAGAGATGGTGCGGTTTTTGATAAAACCGTTCTCTTTCAGGCGCGTGTAGATGAGCTCCGACAGCTCGCGGTTTTCATCGCTGTGCGTGGAGTGGTAGTTGTCGTAGCTGATGTCGAAGCCAGCAAAATCGGTCTGATGCTCCTGACTCATTTCGCCAATCATCTGCTCCGGAGTAATTCCGAGCTGCTGCGCTTTCAGCATGATCGGGGTGCCGTGGGCGTCGTCGGCGCAGATGAAGTTGACTTCGTGGCCGCGCATTCGCTGGTAACGGACCCAGACATCAGCCTGGATGTGCTCCAGCATGTGGCCGAGGTGGATTGAGCCGTTTGCGTACGGCAGCGCGCACGTTACCAGAATTTTCTTCGCGACTTGAGTCATAGTGGGCATTACATCTTCTATTGTAAAAAGGGGTTTTGATGTTACCGCAAAGGCAATAATTTGGTAAGCCCAAAGCTTATGGTGGGGGAATTATTCCCTTTAAGGTAAACTTAACGCACAAGATTCAACTCACAATAACAAAGGAGTCGGGATGAGTTCGCAATCCCAGGCCAAATCCCCCGAGCGTCTGCGCGCGATGGTCGCCGGGACCCTGGCTAATTTCCAGCACCCAACCCTGAAACATAACCTCACTACGCTGAAGGCGCTGCATCACGTCGCCTGGCTGGACGAGACCGTGCACATTGAAATTCAGATGCCGTTCGTCTGGAACAGCGCGTTTGAAGCGCTGAAGGAGCAGTGCAGCGCCGAGCTGCTGCGCATTACCGGCGCCAAAGCCATTGACTGGAAGCTGACGCACAGCATCGCCACGCTTCAGCGGGTAAAAAATCAGCCGGGCATCAACGGCGTGAAAAACATTATCGCCATCAGCTCCGGCAAGGGCGGGGTGGGTAAATCGTCGACGGCGGTCAACCTCGCGCTGGCGCTGGCGGCGGAAGGGGCGAAAGTCGGCATTCTGGATGCCGATATTTACGGGCCGTCGATTCCGACCATGCTCGGCGCGGAAGATCAGCGTCCGACTTCGCCGGACGGCACCCATATGGCGCCGATTATGAAATTCGGTCTCGCTACCAACTCCATCGGTTATCTGGTGACCGACGACAACGCCATGGTGTGGCGCGGCCCGATGGCCAGCAAGGCGCTGATGCAGATGCTGCAGGAAACGCTGTGGCCGGATCTCGATTATCTGGTACTGGATATGCCGCCGGGCACCGGTGATATTCAGCTGACGCTGGCGCAAAACATTCCGGTCACCGGCGCGGTCGTCGTCACCACGCCGCAGGATATTGCCCTGATCGACGCCAAAAAAGGCATCGTGATGTTTGAAAAAGTCGAGGTACCGGTGCTGGGTATCGTGGAAAACATGAGCATGCATATCTGCAGCAACTGCGGACACCACGAGCCGATTTTCGGTACCGGCGGAGCTCAGAAGCTGGCGGAGAAATATCATACCCAGCTGCTGGGCCAGCTGCCGCTGCATATCACTCTGCGCGAAGACCTCGACAAAGGGACGCCGACGGTGGTTGCGCGTCCGGAAAGCGAGTTTACCGAGACCTACCGCCAGCTGGCCGACCGCGTCGCGGCGCAGCTGTACTGGCAGGGGGAAGTCATTCCCGGAGAGATAGCCTTCCGCGCGGTCTAATCTCCTCACCCTCCTGAGCCGCCCGGCGCTTTTCGCCGTGCGGTTTTTTATTTTTTTCCGTCCCGGTTCTCTACCGAGGAGATAATCACCGCGCGAATAATATTGCTGTTAAATATTATTTATTTTTATTCACATTTAGCGATATTGAGATTAATCAATAAAACATATTGCTAACATTGTTTTCCTCTGGCGGTTGTGCGAGCTTTAATAGCAAAGAAGTATGATTTTAATTCGCCGTGATGAGGTTTAATTTTGGCTTTTTATTTGGCGAAACGTGGATGTTATCAGTAATACGTATATAAAAACGATGGAAGGAAAGTATAGCCGTACACATTTCCGGAGTGCATGATGAATAATATTGCTCTAATCGTTAAGTTACGAGAACTACTGGTTATTTTTATGCATACGCGCTCGCTGCCGGAGAAAGCAGCAGACGCGTTGCGTTATTGCCAGGAGCATCTCCCGATAGCTGAGATTCCGATTGGCGCTTATGGTGAGTACAGTGATATTTTTGAACAGATTGTTTTTTTATCGGATGACAAGAGTCGTACGGCCCCGGATGATTTACTGCGTAGCGGTGGCGATCTGATATTAAGTATTTTAATGCTCTATGAGCAGGTTGCTTCATATATTGCCGTCGAGGAATTTATGCAAAAACAGAACCGCTTTAACGAATAGCGCTTTGCCACAAAAAAACGCCAGCGGCAGGGAGAGCGCGCTGGCGTTCAGCTTTTAGCGATGGTAGAAAATCTCGCCATCATAAATTTTGAGGATTTTCCCCTCGGTTTCGGTAATCAGCACGTAGCTTCCGCCCATATAGGTCCAGCGGGTCCCGGCATCCGGCGCAGGCAAATTGCGCTGCTGCCACTGCTTGATGTTGTATTCTGGCGTGAGGTACAGCGGCGGGACGGTATCGCCGATGTGAAATTGTTTGAAGTCCGCAGTGACCCCATCCAGCTCATATTTCTGTATACCTTCGCCGGTCGCCGCCCACGCTCCGCTGGCGCAGGCCAACAGTACGCCCAGAAGCATCATTTTTGTTTTACGCATAATTTCCCCATTATTATCCTGGACACAAAATCGCAGCCTCGTATGATTCCTGATACGTCAAGGGATTGGCAAGCGTTGGTTTGGTTAAAAGTGTAAGCAAACGGTGATGCAGCGCCGTTTTTCATCGGCGCGCGCCTGTTTTGAGAATAATCCGGGTTGAGGAGTGTGTATGTTCCGGCTGGAAGATCTGGCATTGTTTGTCCGCGCTGCGGCGTTAAGCAGCTTCAGCGATGCGGCGCGAGAGGCCGGGCTGCAGCCCGCGCAGGTGAGCGCGGCGATCAAGCGTCTGGAAACGACGCTGAATATTCGTCTTTTTGCCCGTTCGACGCGGAGTTTACGCCTGACGCCGGAAGGCGAAACCTGGCTGCCCTATGCCACGCAGATGCTTGATACGCTGCACGCGGGGCTGCAAAAAATCAGCACGCCGGATGACGAAGTACGCGGTACGTTACAAATTGCCGTGCCGTCCGACCTGGGGCGCAACTTGCTTCTGCGCGTGTTTCGCGCTTTTCGCCAGCGCCATCCCGCGCTGCGCCTGCGGATACTGTTTTCCGATCATCGGACCGACGTATTTAAAGATCCGGTAGACGTGGCGTTTCGCTACGGCGATAACGACGATGCCTCGTTTATTTCCCTGCCCGTCGCGCCGGAGAACCGCCGGATGCTGGTGGCCTCGCCCGGCTGGATAGCCGAACACGGCGAACCGAAGACGCTGGAAGATTTGGCCCGGCACAATGCGCTGACCTACGTGCTGCGCGGCAGGGCGTTCGATCGCTGGCCGCTGAGCCTGGACGGGAAGGTCCATTACGTGCAGGTTGCCGGCACTATCGTGAGCGATGATGCGGAGGTGATTCGCCGCCTGGCGGTTGCCGGGGAGGGGATCGCGTTCAAATCTGAACTCGACGTCGGGGATGATATCCGTGAAGGGCGGCTCCAGGTGCTGTTGCCGGAGTATCAGGGCGACGTGGTGCCGCTGAATATGATTTGCCCGCACCGCAAGCAGCTTTCGCCTGCGGTACGGCTGCTGTATGAGGCGGTGAAAGAGGCGTGCGAAGCGGTTCATTCCCGCGCGCCCTCTGCGGGCCGCTAGCGCCGACTCGGGAATGGTGCCGGGGTGATGCATCGGCGTGGCTTTTTCCCGGCTCGCGCTGCGCTTAGCCGGGCTACGGAGTGGTAGCCCGGACAGGTGCGCCAGCGCCGCCTCCGGGACGGTGTCGGGGTGATGCATCGGCGCGGCTTTTTCCCGGTTCGCGCTGCGCTTAGCCGGGCTACGGATTGGTAGCCCGGACAGGCGCGCCAGCGCCGCCTCCGGGAGAACGATCGGTGCGAAGCTTAATGCTTCACCAGCGTGGCGAAGTAGTAGACCAGCGGAATCGCAAGGATCCACAGCCCGATGGGGATTTCCCGCCATTTGCCGGCAATCGTTTTAATCACCACATAAAACAGCAGCCCGCCGGCAATCCCGGTCCCGAAGCTATTGGCAATCAGCGTAATCATCACCATCATCAGCACCGGCAGGCCGTCGGTGAAGTTTGCCAGGTCCACTTTGCGCAGGCCGCTGAACATATTCAGGCCAATGAGGATCAGCGCAGGCGCGGTCGCCTCTTTCGGGATCATCAGCGCCACCGGGGTAAACAGCAGCATCAGGAGGAACATCACCGCCGCCGACAGCGCGGTTAACCCGGTTTTACCGCCGGCTTCCGCTGCCGCTGAGGATTCAATCAGCGCGGTCGCCGCCGGAATGCCCAGCCAGGGGCCAACGGCTGCGGCGATCGAATCAACCATAAACGGGCGATTGATATGCGGCATATTGCCTTCTTCATCCAGCAGACCCGCTTCGCCGCCTACCGCCAGCGTGGTGCCCATCGTGGAAAAGAACTCTGAGGCGAAAAAGACGAACAGGAACGGCAGGAAGACGATATTCAGCGCGCCCAGCATATCGATTTGCCCCAGCACCGGCGTCAGCGAATGCGGCATATCGATAAAGCTGCCCGGGAGTCTGGTGACGCCCATCGGAATGCCGACCAGGGTGGCAAAGAGAATCGCCCACAGAATTGAGCCGGGGATTTTTCTCGCCTGCAGGGCAATGGCCAGAAACAGCCCGCATAGCGCCACCAGCGCCCCCGGTGAGAGAAAATCGCCGAGCATCAGGGCGTTGGTTTTGGCGTTAGCCAGCACCAGCCCGGCGTTACGGAAACCCAATACCGCGACAAACAGCCCAATGGAGGCCGTCAGGCCGAGCTTGATCGACTGCGGCACCGAACGGGTCACCACTTCACGCAGGCCGAATTTGGTTAGCAGGAAAAACAGAATCCCCGACCAGCAGGCGATCCCAAGACCAACCTGCCAGCCAGTGCCTTCGCTGCCCGCCAGCGTGACGCCGACCAGCACCGAGCCGCCGATGCCCGGCCCGACGATAAACGGCAGGTTGGCATAAAACGCCATCAGCAGCGTGCCGCCGACGAACACCAGAATCGTGCCGGTGGTTGCCGCGCCTTTATCCATCCCGCCAACCGCCAGCAGGCCGGGGATAACCACCAGCAGGTAGGCGGCGGCGAGAAAGCCGGTGATGCCCGCGAGGCATTCGGTGCGCAGCGTGCTGCCGCGGGAATACAAGGCAAAACGGCGCTCCAGCCAGCTTCCTTGCGTGGATGAATGAAGGGTATTGTCGGCCATGCTCAGGCTCCCTGATGATTATTGTTGTGTTCTGTGTGTTCCGGGATTTCCCGGCAGTCTATCAGCGGCTCGACGATCTGGCGGGTGCTGCCGTCGGTCAAACCTAAATCGGTCAAATGCGGCCCGGCGTTACAGGCAAGGCAGGTGCCTTCGATAGCCTTAAATACGCGATAGGGCGGCTCCCAGTCGGCGACCTCCGCGCTCAGGTCGCGAAGCTGGCGGAACTGTCTGGCCAGCTCCGGAGCGGGCAAGTCGGAAAGCATTCCGGCAATCGGCATCGCCACGTGGGCAAGGATTTTTCCCTGCTGAGACAGCGCCATACCGCCGCCGGAGGCGATCAGGCGGTTTGCCGCCAGCGCCATCTCGTCGGCATCGCGGCCGAGCACCACCAGGTTGTGGGAATCGTGGGAGTAGCTGGTGGCGATGGCGCCGCGCAGCTCGCCCCAGCCTTCCAGCAGCGCAATTTGCGGCGTCGCCTGGTGACGACCGTGGCGGTGCTTAACCCAAATCAGGCTAAACCCGTCCGGGATTTGCACCCGGCCATCGCGGACCTGCACCTCAACCTCTCCCCACTGGGTAAAGCGCGCGCCGCGAATATGCCGCAGGCGGGCGACGCCGTGGCGAATCGCGCCGACGCGGAGGATAAAATCGTCAGGGCTGAGCGGCGGCATCTGCAGGGTATCGCGCGGCGGGGTAATACCCGGCGCCGGCGGAATCGACTCAAGCAGGGCGCCCTCGCGGGCAATCAGCTTCCCGGCGACGTACACCTCCCGCGCGTCGAGCTTTTCTAATGAATCAAAAACCACCAGATCGGCGCGGCGTCCGGCGGCAATCAGCCCCAGATCGTTACGCTGCAGACGGATCGCCGCGTTTAAGGTGGCGAAGCGCAGGACGTCGGTGGCCGGCAGTCCGTGCTCAATCAGCAGGTTGAGCAGGGCGATAATGCCGCCTTTTTCCAGCAGCATATCCGGCGGCACATCGTCGGTGCAGACGGTGATTTGCGAGGAGAGATGCGGCAGCGTTTTCAGCGCGGTAACGATATCCGGCAGCAGGTAAGGGTGCGAGCCGCGAATTTCGATAGTCAGCCCGGCGCGCAGTTTTTCCAGCGCATCATCCGCCGAGGTGAGCTCGTGATCGGAGGTGACCCCGGCGGCAAGGTAGGCCTGCAGATCCGCGCCGCGCAAACCGCGGGCGTGGCCTTCGATCAGCTTGCCGCTGTTGAGACCGGCCTGGATAATCTCCTGCATCCGCTCGCTGCCGTGCAGCACGCCGTGCATATCCATCACTTCGGCGACGCCGCAAACTTCCGGCCAGGCCAGCATGGTTTCCATCTCCGCGCCGGCAAAATCGGCGCCGGACATCTCCAGTCCCGGCGTCGACGGCACGCTGGACGGCGCCGCGACCATCACCTGCAGCGGCAGATGGCGGCTGGCGGCGACGGCGTAGCGCACGCCTTCGACGCCCAGCACGTTGGCCAGCTCGTGCGGATCCCAGAATACCGCCGTGGTGCCCTGAGCCAGCACGATTTCGGCATAGCGTTCAGGCGGCAGGTGGGAGCTTTCAAGGTGGACGTGCGTGTCCATCAGACCCGGCGACAGGAAATATCCCGCCAGCGAGCGGCGTTCGTGGGCATCGGAGCGGCTGCCGCGCGGGTGCACGCTGGCGATGGTTTCGCCGACGATCCCGACGTCTGCCTCGCGGATCTCTCCGGTGGCCATATCGACAATCTGCGCGTCGGTTAATAAGAGATCGAACGGGGATTCGCCGCGTGCGGCCTGCACGGCGCGGCGGCGGGTTTCAGCACTGCTGGACATAACAACTCCGGCACAAGGATAATGGGGATACTCTAGGGGCAGAGCAAACGTTTGCCCAGATGAATAAATTTATCGCCCGATAACCTCGGGTTATTCTGCATGCTCACCATTGATGAAAACATGATGACTGAACCCTGGCAGCGTCTGCCCGCGCTCTCCCTTAAGCAGATCCAGTACTTTGTGACCCTGGCCCAGCTACGCCACTTCACCGACACCGCCAACCGGCTGGCTATCAGCCAGCCGGCGCTAAGCAGCGCGCTGCGGCAAATCGAGACGGTGCTCGGCGGCAAGCTGGTCAACCGCACCGCCTCGGCGGTGACCTTAACCGATCTGGGGGCGGCAATTTTGCCCCACGCCCGGCGGGTGCTGAGCGTGGCGCAGCTGGCGTTTCAGGATATGCAGCAGATAGTCGAGGCCGGCGGCGACGGTACGGTGCGTATCGGGCTGGTGCCCTCGGTGAGCTCGCTGCTGTTTCCGCTGCTGCCGCAAACGCTGGCCCAGGCGTTTCCGCGCCTGAGAGTGGAGTTTCACGATCAGACCAACGACGCCCTGTTTTGCGAGCTGCAGTCGGGAAAGATAGATTTTGCCGTTGGCGCAATAGACAGTTCGTTACCGCCTGAGCTGCAGGTTTATCCTCTGCGCGACGATCCGTTTGTGGCGGTGCTGCACTGTGACGATCCGCTGGCCGGGCAGCCGCATCTGCCGTGGAAGCTGCTCGCGGGGCGCGATATCGCGGTGTTCTCAAAGGGCAATATTCAGCGTCTGGTCGGCGCGCTGGCGGAGAGCCATCGCCTCACGCTGAATACGCGTTATCAGGTTGACTATATTGAAACGCTTTACGGCCTGGTGCGTTCCCGGCTGGCGGTGGCGATTCTGCCTGAGCTTTATACTACCCACCTTCAGGATCCGGCGTTAAAGGTGGCGCAGCTTCAGCAGCCCGCGCTGACGCGAACCGTGGCGCTGATGCGCGGGCCGCAGCCTTTGCCGCCGCTGATTGAGGAATGTTTCGCATTATTGCTAAGTTCGCTGCGCTGACCGGCGCGGGGGGGAGCCCGACGAACGCAGCGCGCCGTCTGCGGGAGAGGCTGTCAGGGAAGATGCTTAATCAGCACGTCGACGGTGAGATGATTAATGTACTCCAGGGAGTGTGAAGCGAGAACGCCCAGCAGCCGGTTGTGGTGACCGGCAATGATCAAATCAATATTCCGCTGCCGCACGCACGCTTCGACATCGGCAAAACGACGCGTGGTCACCAGCGATAGCGTTTGCACCGGTAGGGCGACCGTGGTGGCCAGTTCATTGAGCAGCGCTTTGGCCTGAATCACCTCCCGGGAAACGTCATCATCCAGCAGGCTGTCGGAGACATAATTAAGCGACCGGTAGTCGGTGCTGATATGGGCGATGGTAATACGCATAGCGTTCTCTTCCGCCATTTTCGCGGCGTGCGCCAGCAGCGGAACGCCGTCAAGGCTGCTGTTGATCAGCACCAGAGCATGGTGATAAACGGACATAACGATACCTCGACGCAGGGTGATACCTGCTGATAATTTTGTGCCTGCGGCGAGGGGAAAGCAAATGAAACTCCGGACGGATTAAGTCCCGCAGCTGGCCGCCGCGGGAGCTTATTTACGGCGTCACGATATTGAACCAGAACTCAAATTTATCCATATAGCCCAGCATCTCGTCCAGCTTCGCGCCGTCGCCGGTCACTTTGACTTCACCCTTATCCTCCGCCTGTTTTAGCGTTTCCTCTTTCAGGATGATTTTGTTCAGCGTGGCGCGATCCAGCGCGATGGTAGCGTCGGCGTCTTTGGCTTCGGCATCGGCGGTGTGGTTGAGCACGCCGTTTTCCAGCTCTAGCTTATATTTACCGCCATCGTTACCAAGGTCGATATTGAATACCGCTTTGGCGGTTCCGGCTTTTTCGCCGTTGATATGGACCGCAAGATAGTCGAAAAACATTTCCGGAGTCATGGCCCGCACGGTATCCGGGCTGGCGGTATTCGGCGTCGGCCCTTTCACGACGCCGTTGCGTAGCTCCTGCGCGCCGGTCAGGTAGAAGTTACGCCACGGTCCTGATTCCGCCTGATAGCCCAGCTGCTCCAGGGCATCGGCTTCCAGATTGCGCGCCTCCAGATTGCCGGGATCGGCGAAGACAATTTTGCTGACTACCTGAGCTACCCAGCGATAGTTGCCCTGGTTGTAATCTTCTTTGGCTTTCTTGAGGATAGCGTCGGCGCCGCCCATATAATCAACGAACTTCTTCGCCGCTTCTTCCGGCGGCAGCTCGTCCAGCGTAGCCGGGTTGCCGTCGAACCAGCCGAGATAGAGGACGTAGGTGGCCTTCACGTCATGGCTGACGGAGCCGTAGTAGCCGCGGTTGGCCCAGGTATTGGCCAGGCTGTCCGGCAGCTTGAATTTGGCGGCGATCTCATCGCGGGTCAGGCCCTCGTTGGCCATGCGCAGAGTCTGGTCATTAATGTACCGATACAGGTCGCGCTGGCTCTTCAGCAGGTTAACCACGTTCTCATTACCCCAGGTCGGCCAGTGGTGCTGGGCCATAATGATTTCAGCCTTGTCGCCCCAGCGCACAATGGCGGCGTTGATATATTTCGACCACGGCAGCGGTTCACGAATTTTCGCCCCGCGCAGCGAGTAGGTGTTATGCAGGGTATGGGTGACATCTTCGGCGGATTCAATGAGCTTCTTCTCTTCGATATACCACAGCATTTCCGACGGTGCTTCCGAGCCCGGCGCCAGCATAAAATCGTAGGTCAGGCCGTCGATGGTCTCTTTCTGGCCATCTTTCTCGATGATATTGGTGGGAGCGATCAGCGTGACGGTGCCGGCAGAGGTCGTGGTGCCGAGACCTGCGCCAACCTGGCCGGTGGCATCCGGTTTGAGCAGGTTGCCGTACATATAGCTGGCGCGACGGCTCATCACGTTACCGGCCATAATATTTTCAGCAACGGCAGCTTCCATAAAACCGGAAGGCGCGTAGATTTTGACTTTGCCGGATTTGACATCGGCTTCATCGACCACGCCGCGCACGCCGCCGTAATGGTCAACGTGGCTGTGGGTGTAGATCACCGCAACGACCGGCTTATTGCCGCGATTTTTGTAATACAGATCCATTCCGACCTTTGCGGTCTCCGCTGATACCAGCGGATCCACAACCGTGATGCCCTCTTTACCTTCAATGATGGTCATATTGGAGAGATCGAGGTTGCGGATCTGGTACACGCCTTCGGTCACTTCAAACAGGCCGCTGATATTGATGAGCTGGGATTGACGCCAGAGGCTGGGGTTGACCGTATCCGGCGCCTTTTCCCCCTCTTTGATAAAGGCGTACTGCTGCGGGTTCCAGATAACGTTGCCCTGTTCACCTTTAATCACTTCCGTAGGAAGCGCGGCAATAAAACCTTTATGCGCGTTGGTAAAGTCGGTGTTGTCGGAGAAGGGGAGCTGTTTATACAGCGCGTCGTTTGCCTGTTTGGTCGCCGCAGCGGCTTCTTTCGGCGACGTTTCGGCCCAGCTGGTCACAGGGAGAGTCGAGATAATTCCTGCCAGAGCCAGACTTTTCATAATCGGTGTTAATTTCATCGGAATCCTCATGGGTTTACGCTGATTCACTCGTTAATTTCGATATGACGTCGGGTTACATCCTGTAACGCCTCCTAAACTATAAACACGTATCTGCAAAAGTGTTTATTTTGTTAATTATTTGATTGCTTATTGTTAATTTTGAATTGCCGCGCGCTTGTATACCTACGCCTGGCCGGCTTGCGTTGTCCCGCGACTTACCGTAACCTGCCCACTGAGAACGTTTTTATCTCTCAATGACTCGGGGTGCCCTTCTTTGTGAAGGCTGAGAAAAACCCGTACCACCTGATCTGGATAATGCCAGCGTAGGGAAGTCAGAGACCGCAGGGTCGTCGCTTCTTCATCGCCTGGCGGGAGCAAACGATGTCTGACCTGCTGAACCCCGCGCATATTGCCCATCTGCGGCACCTTTTTCACCGCCATTCTCCTCTTGTTCACTGCATGACCAACGACGTGGTGCAGACCTTTACCGCCAACGTCCTGTTAGCGATTGGCGCATCCCCGGCGATGGTTATTGACCCGGACGAAGCCAGCCAGTTTGCCGCCATTGCCGATGCGCTGCTGATTAATGTCGGTACGCTGACCGTCGAACGCGCGGCGGCGATGCGTGCGGCGGCGCGCAGCGCGCAGCAGGCGGGTAAACCATGGGCGCTGGACCCGGTGGCGGTCGGCGCGCTGACCTTACGGACAGAATTTTGCCGGGAGCTGCTGGCGCTGCAGCCTGCCGCCGTTCGCGGTAATGCGTCGGAAATTATGGCCCTGGCCGGAATGAGCGGCGGCGGGCGCGGCGTCGATACGACCGATACCGCCGCCGCAGCGCTGCCCGCGGCCCAGGCGCTGGCCCGCCAGCTGAATACCGTTGTCGCGGTAACCGGCGAGGTCGATTACGTGACCGATGGTCAGCGCACGCGCGCGGTCACCGGCGGCGATCCGCTGATGACCCGGGTAGTCGGCACCGGCTGCGCGCTATCGGCGGTGGTTGCCGCCGCTGCGGCGATGCCCGGCGATCGGCTGGAGAACGTGGCCGCGGCCTGCGGTCTGATGAAGCTTGCGGGGGGAAAAGCGGCGCTGCAGGGCGGCCCCGGCAGCTTTACTCCTGCCTTCCTCGATGCGCTCTATGCGGGAGGCGATCTGTGAAACGAATTAATGCGTTAACCATCGCCGGCACCGACCCGAGCGGCGGCGCGGGGATCCAGGCGGATCTCAAAACCTTCTCGGCGCTGGGCGCTTACGGCTGCTCGGTCATCACCGCGCTGGTGGCGCAAAATACCCGCGGCGTCCAGTCGGTGTACCGGATAGAGCCTGATTTTGTCGCCGCGCAGCTCGATTCCGTTTTCAGCGATGTGCGTATCGATACCACCAAAATAGGGATGCTGGCGGAAACCGATATCGTCGAGGCGGTGGCGGAACGGCTGGCGCGTTATCAGATTAAAAATGTGGTGCTCGATACCGTCATGCTGGCGAAAAGCGGCGATCCGCTGCTCTCCGCCTCGGCGGTGGAGACGCTGCGCCAGCGCCTGCTGCCGCAGGTCTCGCTGATTACCCCGAACCTGCCGGAAGCGGCGGCGCTGCTGGATGCGCCGCATGCCAGAACGGAACAGGAGATGCTGGAGCAGGGCAGAGCGCTGCTGGGCATGGGCTGCGGAGCGGTATTAATGAAAGGCGGCCATCTCGATGATGCGGAAAGCCCGGACTGGCTCTTTACCCGCGACGGGGAGCAGCGCTTTACCGCGCCGAGAGTCCAGACCAAAAATACCCACGGCACAGGCTGTACGCTGTCGGCGGCGCTGGCGGCCCTGCGTCCGCGTTACGAGGATTGGGGGCGAACCGTGGCGGAAGCCAAGGGCTGGCTTTCGGCGGCGCTGGCGCAGGCGGATTCGCTGGAAGTGGGGCACGGCATCGGTCCGGTACACCATTTTCACGCATGGTGGTAGTCTTCATGCCTGGCGAAAAGTATACTGTTTCCTGACTTTCGCCAGGAAAAAACACGATGGAACAAGCGCATACCCTGTTGATAGCACAACTGAACGAGCGTATTGCAGCGCCGGATAACACGCCGCTGTACCTGAAGTTTGCTGAAACGGTTAAAAATGCTGTACGCAGTGGTGCGCTGGAGCACGGTAATATTCTCCCCGGCGAGCGCGACCTGAGCCAGTTGACGGGGGTGTCGCGCATTACCGTTCGCAAAGCGATGCGGACGCTGGAAGACGAAGGGGTGGTGACCCGAGCCCGCGGCTACGGTACGCAAATCAATAATATCTTTGAGTATTCATTGAAAGAGGCGCGCGGTTTTTCGCAGCAGGTGGTGCTCAGAGGAAAAAAACCTGACACTCTGTGGGTCAACAAACGGATAGTGAGCTGCCCGGATGAGGTGGCGACGCAATTGGCGATTGCCCCGCAAAGTGATGTATTTTTGCTCAAGCGAATTCGCTATGTGGATGATGAGGCCGTGTCCATAGAAGAGTCCTGGGTTCCTGCCCAACTGATTCATGATGTTGATGCTATCGGCGTGTCGCTGTATGACTATTTTCGCAGTCAGCATATCTTCCCGCAGCGTACGCGCTCGCGCGTCAGTGCACGTATGCCGGATGCCGAATTTCAGTCGCACATTCATATGGATGAAAAAATACCGGTGCTGGTTATCAATCAGGTTGCACTCGATCAACAACAGCGGCCGATTGAATACAGCATCAACCGCTGTCGTAGCGATCTATACGTCTTTGTGTGCGAGGAGTAATGCTTCGCGCGTTGGGCTACAATCACCGCCGCGATGTCCTACCACCCAGGACGCAACCGCATTACCAAGCAGTACCGACTCGCCCAGCGTCCATCCCGAGGCGAGTCCGGCTAGCGTCCCTCCTACGTGGCTGTCACCTGCACCGATTGTATCGACTACCGCCACAGGGAACGGCGCTGCCAGTCCCTGTTCTTCCGCGCTGAAGTACCACGCACCCTCTTCGTCATGACGAACAATCAACGGCATTGCGAATTTCTTTAGCCAGGCCTGACCAAACGCTTCGGTTGCCACGGGTAATCTAAAGCGCTCTGCGGCGATCTCCGCCTCCTGGCGATTCAGAGAAATAACAGGCTTACAGGCCATGATCCTCTGCATTAGTGTCTCGGGAATATCAGCGATGCGCGGGCCGAAATCAATATACGGTGTAATATCACGCAGGGATTCCAGCCAGTGCACCAGCACCTCCCCACAGGGCGATGCCAGTTGATAACCAGAAAGTGACACCAGGCTTTGCGGCGGAACAGTTAGTTGCGCCAGCCAGGTGGGATTCCACTGGTTTTCAACACCGCTAAACGACATAAACGTGCGTTCGCCGTCCGGCTCAACTAGCGCAAGACACCAGCCGTTGTCACCCGTGACGCCGTCGATGCGGCTGGAAAGCCCTTCCCGGGCCATGTTATTACGGATGATATCAGCCCATACGCCTTGTCCAACGGGTAGGGCGTTATCGGCCTCCATTCCCAGACGTTTCAGGGCAACCGCAATATTCAGGGCACAGCCGCCAATATTGACGCTTTGCTGTTGCAGTTCAATATCACAGCCTCGCCAGGGGAGGGCGTAAGCGTCAGCAATCACATCAATGACCGCCGCGCCGACGATGGTGATGGGACGCTTGTTGCCTAAGGTGGGTAATCGTTGCATCAGATTCATGATGCCTCCCGTTGCTCTCGGTAGTGTGCAAGCGCCGTGGCGTAGCGGGTAAAGTCGAGTTGGTTCACTTCATCAAGCTGCTGCTTCAGGGTGGCGTCGATAGCAGAAATCCCCCTCAGTGCACCGCAAATTGCAGTTGCCATTGCGCCGATGGTGTCGGTATCGCCACCGAGATTTGCGCACAGAATGGCGCAGCGGTTAGGGTCGCCTCCAGCCAGCTCAACCATCGCAATTGCGCAGGGAACGGATTCAAGGGTACTGGTGCCTGCGCCAACGCGCTGATAGAGCCCCTCACAGGCTGATTCAATACCATTTGCCTGACGTACCACGCACAAAGCCAACTCCAGCCGGGCAGCCAGCGAGGCACTAAAAGTGGTGATCCGCTTTTCCTGCGCCTGGCGTGCCACAGCAGGTAGCGAGTCGACAATAGCCTGCCAGCTATCTCCTTCGATAGCCCGAGAGATTGCCCACGCCACCACGACGGCACCCGCAATCGCGAGGTCGGATTTATGCGTGGGGCTGGAAGCCAGCGCCACCTCATCAATAAAGCTGTCTAGCTGTGTTGGTGCGAGCAGGCAGCCTAGCGGTGAGACGCGCATCGCCGCCCCATTCGTGACGCCGTTGTTCTCCAGTTCATCGATCGGTACTGCGTCGCGAATGGCATTGAGCGCAATTTTAGAAGTCGGACCCAGCACGTTTTTATTGAACGCATCGAACCCTTCAGCCCAGGCAAGGATATTGCGCCCGATAACTTCTGGTGAGATTTTGCCATGACATTCAATGATGGCATCCGCTAGGCAGAGCGCCATCGATGTATCATCCGTAAATTCGGCACGATTAAAGTAACAGGCTGCATTGTTTTCAGCCGGCCCCGGCAGGAAACGGTCAATCCACCCAAAGTGAGCTTTAACGCGTGAGCGAGGCCAGAGTTCAGACGGCATGCCCATCGCATCGCCTAATGCCTGCCCGTAGAGCGCGCCGAGAATACGTTCCGTTTTCATTTAACTTCCTCTTGTTTCAGTGCAGCATCGCAATCGTCGTTTTGCACCTTAATAGCGGTGATCTCTGTATCCGATTCGCGAAAGAAAATCATAAACAACACGGCGATAACGGCGATCATAGCGGCGCCGAAGCCCCACATTCCTGCCCAGTTGAAGGTCAACCCATTTACCGGCTCTTGATAAGCAAACATTTTCTCCATCATTACGCCGCCCAGACGATAGCCGAGTAAACTGCCAAACCCCTGGCAGCAGAGCGTGATTAGCCCTTGCGCCGCCGTACGCATGTGTACCGGTGCTTTTTTATCAACGTAGATATAGGCAGTAACGTAATAGAAATCGTAGCTTACGCCGTGAAGCAAAATTCCAAGAAACAGCAGGGCATAGGTGAAGTATTGATCTGCACCGCCGTAGACGAAAAATCCGTAACGAATCGCCGCGGTGATAAGACCAAGCAATAATACCTTTTTAATGCCAAAGCGTGTGGTGAAGAACGGTAGTGCCAGCATGAAGAAAATTTCAGAGAACTGGCCGAGCGTCATCCATCCTGTCGCGTTTTGCATTCCGACTTCCGTGAGGTAGCCGTTGGCGAAGATGTAGTAGAAAGCCAGCGGCATAGCGAACAGGAATGAGCAGAAGAAAAACACAAGAAAGTTTTTATCACGTAACAGGATGAGCGCGTCCAACCCCAGCATCACTTTTAAATCCAGCTTGCCGGTACTCTTCGGCGGCGTATCGGGCAGCATAAAGGCAAAAATACCCAGCAGCACCGAGCTGCCAGCAGCGATCAACAAAGGGATATTGGTCGGAGAAATATCGCTATAGCCCATCATTTGTGGCAGAAAGCCGCAGACCAGGCCAGAGACAATCCAGCCAATGGTGCCCATCACGCGAATGCGGGGAAAGTCACGTTCGACATCCGGCACGTTGGCAAAAGCGATGCTGTTGGTCAGTGCAATGGTCGGCATATACGTGAGGGAGTAGGCCAGCAACAACGGGAAGAAGCCGCTGAAGGTGGTTTGCTGCGCGGCGAAATACATTAATACCGCGCCGACAAACATCAGTACGGCCAGCACTTTCTGCGCTGAGAAAAAGCGATCGGTCAATGAACCTACGAGGATCGGCGAAAGGATCGCCGCAATGGCGGTACAGGCATAGGACCAGCCAATTTCACCAGCGGTAAATCCGCTTTTATTCAGCCATAACCATAAAGGGACAAACCACGCGCCCCAGATAAACCACTCAATGAACATCATGAATGACAGCTTTACTGTAGTTTTCATCTTTAAATCCTTCATGATAGGTAAGGTACGTAATAACAATACCATTATGTAATACCTTTTAAATACCTTTGGGGTGGAACTTTGACCGATATAACATTTTCCCGGTTATGGATGATGTCAGCGGATGACATTTAAAAATCCCTCTGCAATGGAAAAATCCCACTTTCGATACCAGACTTATTGCTGCCCAAAATAATTGGGTTGGGAAAATGCATGCCGGTTTCGACCGGCACTTACGGGAGATCGCTATGACTGATATTACGCAGTTGCTTGGCAAAGATGCCGACACGCTTTTACAGCACCGCTGTATGACGATTCCAGCCGACCAGCTCTATTTGCCGGGGTCGGATTACGTCGATCGGGTGATGGTTGATAACAACCGTCCGCCGGCGGTGCTGCGTAATATGCAAACCCTGTATAACACCGGCCGCCTGGCGGGAACCGGCTATCTGTCGATCCTGCCGGTCGACCAGGGCGTAGAGCATTCTGCTGGCGCCTCTTTTGCCGCCAACCCGCTGTACTTTGATCCGAAAAATATCGTCGAACTGGCCATTGAAGCCGGTTGTAACTGCGTGGCCTCCACCTATGGCGTGCTGGCCTCGGTGTCGCGCCGCTATGCGCACCGCATCCCCTTCCTGGTCAAGCTGAACCATAACGAAACGCTGAGCTACCCGACCGAATACGATCAGACGCTGTACGCCAGCGTTGAGCAGGCGTTCAATATGGGGGCCGTGGCGGTCGGGGCGACGATCTATTTCGGTTCCGAACAGTCTCGTCGTCAAATCGAAGAAATCTCCGCTGCGTTTGAGCGCGCGCACGAACTGGGCCTGGTGACCGTGCTGTGGGCCTATCTGCGTAATTCGGCGTTTAAAAAAGATGGCGTCGACTACCACGTTTCCGCTGACTTAACCGGCCAGGCTAACCATCTGGCGGCGACCATCGGCGCGGATATCGTGAAGCAGAAAATGGCGGAAAATAACGGCGGCTATAAAGCGGTGAACTTCGGCTATACCGATGACCGGGTTTACAGCAAGCTCACCAGCGATAATCCGATCGATCTGGTGCGTTACCAGCTGGCGAATTGCTATATGGGCCGCGCCGGGCTGATTAACTCCGGCGGCGCCGCGGGCGGGGAAACCGATCTCTCCGATGCCGTGCGCACCGCGGTTATCAATAAGCGCGCGGGCGGCATGGGGCTGATTCTGGGCCGTAAGGCGTTTAAAAAATCGATGGCCGACGGCGTGAAGCTGATCAATGCCGTGCAGGATGTCTATCTGGACGGCAAAGTCACCATCGCTTAAGCATTCGTGTGGCGGCGCTACGCCTGGCCGGGCTACGGTTTCGTGCGGTCTGGTAGCCCGGGTAGGGCGTTTACGCCGCAGCCCGGGATCTTGCTTACTCGCGAATCAGCCGCGCCGTGTGCTGTAGCGTTTTATACGCTTCATAGCGCCGCTGATGATCGGCGCTATACTGGGCAACGCAGCGGTAGGTTTTATCCACCCGGGTAAACTGCTTCATCGCTTCCGGCAGGGACGGGGCGATCTGGCCGGCCACCGCGCCGAGAATCGCCGAACCTAACAGCACCGGTTCGCTGGATTCGGTACTCACCACGCTCACTCCGCAGGCGTCCGCCAGCAGCTGGCGCACCAGCGGATGCTGCCCGGCTCCGCCGCTGATGACGATATGCTCGCTGTGGATGCCGCACGCCTTCTGGGCGTCAATAATCTGCCGCAGGCCGTAGCCGATGCCGCACAATCCGGCGACGTAGAGCGCCATCAGGTTGTCCAGATCCCGCTCCATCCCCAACCCGGCGATAATCGCTTTCGCGTGCGGGTCGGCCAGCGGCGCCCGATTACCTAAAAATTCAGGCACCACGTGCAGCCCGGCTGCGAGTTTGACCGCGGCAGAAGGACGCTCCACTTTCGCCAGCACGCTATCGGCAAGATAAACCGGCAGCGGGACGCCGCGCGCTCTGGCCAGCGCCTTAGCCTCGGCGGCGGCGGGATGGAAGCTCAACAGCTGGTCGATGGCCGCTCCGGCCGCGCTCTGCCCGCCTTCGCTCAGCCAGAACCCCGGCACCATCGCCGAGTAATATGGCCCCCAGACGCCGGGCACGAACACCGCTTCCTGCGTGGTGGTCATGGTGCAGGAGGAGGTGCCGAAGACGTAGGCCATATTGTTGACCGCGCCGTTAAGCACGCCGACGGTGCCGATACCGCCCGCGTGGGCATCGATCATCCCGACCGCCACCGGAGTACCGACCGGCAGGCCCATCTCCTCTGCCGCCGTGGCGCAAAGGCCGTCGCCGCAGGGGGTTCCCGGATCGACAATCCGCTGGCCGATGCGGACAAAATCTTCATCCGCCAGCTCTTCGAGGCCAATCTGGCGGAAGTAGCTGGCATCCCAGCGTTGTTCATGCGCCAGGTAGGTCCATTTACAGGTCACGGTACAGACCGAGCGGGCTAAATCGCCGGTCGAGCGCCAGGTGAGATAATCGGCGAGGTCGAAGAAGTGGCGCGCCTGCTGATAAATGTGCGGGCGGTTCTCCTTCAGCCAGAGAATTTTCGGCGTTTCCATCTCCGGCGAGATTTTACCGCCGACGTACTGCAGCACCGCGTGGCCCGTGGCGTTGATCTTTTCCGCCTGCCCGGTGGCGCGGTGATCCATCCAGACGATAATGTTGCGCTCCGCATCTTCCGAAGGCCCAACCGCCAGCGGGGCGTCGTTATCGCCAATCACCACCAGCGAGCAGGTGGCATCGAAGCCGATCCCGGCAATCGATGACGGCGCGACCCCGGCGCTGGCCACCGCCGTTTTAATGCAGTAGCACACCGCCTGCCAGATCTCGCGGCTCGACTGTTCGACCACGCTTCCGGCGCTGCGGAACAGGGTAATTTCCCGGGTCGCGTGGGCGAGAAGCTCGCCCCGCAGATTGAACACCCCGGCGCGAACGCTGCCCGAACCGACATCGACGCCAATAATATGTTGCGTATCGCTTTGCATAACATCCTCTCACACAGTCTGGTTGAACGGTCAGAGATCCACGCTGTTCGGCAGGATCACAATGTCGCGCACGGTGACGTTTTTCGAGCGCGTCACCATAAACAGCACCGACTCGGCCACCTCAATCGGCTGCATCAGGCTGCCGTTGGCCAGAGCTTCGTCCATTTTGGCTTTCGGCCAGTCGTCCAGCAGGGCGGTGACCACCGGGCCCGGCAGCACGGCGCCGACGCGCACGCCGTACTGCGAAACCTGGCGGCGGGTAGTATGAACAAACGCCTGGACGGCAAATTTCGACGCGGTATAGATAGGCTCCCAGATCACCGGCACCACCCCCGCGATAGAGCTGGTGAAGATAATGTCCCCGGACTTTTGCGCGATAAGATGCGGCAGGACGCTACGCACGCAGCGGAAGGCGGCGTTGGTATTGAGGTGTAGTACGCGGTCCCAGACGTCCGGATCGCCCTCGGCCACCGGCCCGCCGATGTACGCTCCGGCGTTGGCGTGGAAAATATCGAGACGCCCGGTGAGCTGCAAAATACCCTGCAGAATATTATCGACCTGATCCGCCTGCATCAGGTCAACCTGCAGGGCGAAGGCGTTTTCGCCGAGTTCGGCGACAAGTTTGTTGAGCTTCTCGCCTTCACGGTCGATAAGCACCACTTTTGCGCCAGCGCCCAGCAGGGTCCTGGCGCATTCGAGGCCGATACCGGACGCCGCGCCGGTAATGGCGGCGACTTTACCGCTAAGGGAAGTATTCATAGAGGAGACAGAGTGGTTCATTTTATAATCCTTTACAGAGTCTGGTTGGAACTATCGAACGCGAGGGCATCGCGTTCGACGCTGGAGACGAAAACTTGTTAAGGTATTGAATATGAGCGTCATTTTTTTGATGTCCGCTGGCGTATTCACGCTGAATGCGTTAATACTTCGGGAAGTAAAATGGAAGCTCAATCGATGAAGCTCATGTTGCGCTAGCTTCATCGATTGAGCAAGTGGGGAAATTAACAGCGAAATGATTTTGTGACGCAAGTTGGGAAAATGAAGAAAATCACGATTTACGACCTGGCGGAACTGTCCGGCGTTTCGGCGAGCGCGGTGAGCGCTATCCTCAACGGCAACTGGAAAAAGCGCCGCATCAGCGCGAAGCTTGCCGAAAAGGTGACGCGGATTGCCGAGGAGCAGGGCTATGCGATTAACCGCCAGGCCAGCATGCTGCGCAGCAAAAAATCGCGCGTCATCGGTATGATTATCCCCAAATACGATAACCGCTATTTCGGTTCGGTGGCGGAGCGCTTTGAGGAGATGGCCCGCGAGCGCGGCCTGCTGCCGATTATCACCTGTACGCGCCGGAGGCCAGAGCTGGAGATCGAAGCGGTAAAAGCGATGCTCTCCTGGCAGGTTGACTGGGTGGTGGCCACCGGGGCAACCAATCCGGACAAAATTACCGCCCTGTGCCAGCAGGCAGGCGTGCCCACGGTCAATCTCGACCTGCCGGGCTCTGTCGCCCCGTCGGTGATATCGGATAACTACGGCGGCGCGAAGGCGCTGACCCACAAAATCCTCGCCAACAGCGCTCGCCGTCGGGGAGCGCTGGCGCCGCTGACCTTTATCGGTGGGCGCAGCAGCGACCATAACACCCGCGAGCGTTTACGCGGCTTCCACGATGCGCATCGGGAGCAGGGGCTGGTCGTGCCGCAGGAAAATATCCTGGCGCCCGGCTATTCAAAAGGCAAAGTTGAGGCCTGCCTGCAGGAGCGGTTTGCTACCGCGAAGACCCCATTGCCGGGGCTATTTGTCAACTCGACAATATCGCTGGAAGGGGTGGTGCGTTGGCTGTCGCAGGCGGGACTTACCGGCAGCGCCCAGCCGCCGATGGGCTGCTTTGACTGGGACCCGTTCGTCTATCTGCTGGGGCACGATATCGACATGGTGCAGCAGGACGTGCCGGCGATGCTGGAAGCGGTGTTCACGATTATTGACGCCGGCGAGGCCGGGCAGCAGCGGATTGAAATCCCGCCGCTGTTGATGAGCAGCCGCTGATCCGGCTGCCGCCGTTAGCGCGTCAGCAGCCAGCGGGCGGTGTGCTCGTCGGTCACCAGGCCGTTGATCCAGCCGCCTTTAAGCGCCGCCAGAATCGCCGGACGTTTGTACTCGCCGCACGCCACCGCGATGCGCGGGCACTGGTTCTGGCGGATATCGTAGCTGGTGATCATTCTGTTGATTTCGCTCTCCACCACGCCGCCTTCGGCATCGATAAAGCGTCCCATGATCTCGCCGATGCCGCCGCGTGCGGTCAGCTCATCCATCTGCGCCTGATTGATAAAGCCATCTTTGAAGATGGGGCTTTGGGTACCTAATGGCCCAATGCCGACAAAAATAACGTCCGCCCGGCGGGCGACGGCGGAAACGCTGCGAAACAGCCGGCTGGTACACCACATGTCGTACTCCTCCTGGGTCTGCGCGTAGCGCGGCGCGGGCCACTGATAGTACTTGGCCTTAATTTTGCTGGTCAGCAGCAGCGGGACGTCATCGTAATAGTTGCACTGTCCGTCGGCGTCCATGGCGCTGATCAGGGCGACGCAGCGGGTGTTCAGACTGTCGAAGTCGATGCGCTGCAGCGCTTTTTTCAGGGTCAGGCCGGAACCCAGGCCGATGATTTTCTCTTTATCATCCTGCAGATAGCGGGCCATCAGCTGATAGCAGCCGAAGGAGACGCTATCCAGGGTGCTTTCTTCGTTAAAGGCGGGCACGATATTGCACTCGATAAGCCGGTACTTCTCCTGCAGCAGCTGCGCATAGTCGAGGCAGTTCGCCACCGGGTGGTGCAGGCTAATCGACACAATCCCTTCTTCTTTCGCGGCGGCGATCAGCCGCTGTACCACCGGCCGCGACGTGCCAAGCTGGCTGGCGATCTCGCTCTGATTCTGCCCGGCGATGTAGTACATCCACGCGGCGCGGACCTTTTGATCCAGCCGGATATCATCTTCTTTGCTCATGCTTTCCTGCCCTAAGTGTCGGGCCGCGGCGATAATTTCGCCCGGCGAATACCCGCATTCTCGCCGTGGTCGGGAAAACTGGCAAGCTTTTGCTCTTTTCTGGTCATTTGTAATTTTATTGGGTAATTGTTCTTTTGTGATCCGTGGCTCTTATTTTGGTCAATTGATCATTTACAGTGAGGCCATCAACTCAAGGAGAGCGGAACATGAACAATCAATTCACATGGCTTCACATTGGTCTGGGTTCTTTTCATCGCGCGCATCAGGCGTGGTATCTGCATCGTCTGATCGCTTCCGGAGATAAACGCTGGCACATCGCGGCGGGGAATATCCGCAACGACGCCGAACAGGTGGTTCAGGCGCTGGCGGCGCAGGGCGGGCGCTATGTGCTGGAAACCGTCAGCCCGGAAGGTGAACGTGAATATGAAGAGATCACCTCCATTCAGAAACTGCTGCCGTGGCAGGCCGGGCTGCAGCCGCTGATTAACGAAGGGGCAAACCCGCAGACCAAAGTCATCGCCTTCACCGTGACGGAAGGTGGCTACTACCTGAATACCCGCCATAAGCTGGAAACCAGCAATCCCGATTTACAGGCCGATCTGGCAGGGGAGTGCAAAACGATTTACGGCACTATCGCGCGGATTCTGGAAAAGCGTATGGCGGACAACGCCGGGCCGCTGACTCTGCTGAACTGCGATAACGTGCGCCATAACGGCGAACGCTTCCACGACGGTATGGTTGAGTTCCTGCAGCTAACCGGCAAGCAGGCGGTGATTGACTGGATGGCCGCCAACACCACCTGTCCGAACACCATGGTCGACCGCATCACCCCGCGCCCGGCGGCGGACCTGCCCGCGCGCATCAAAGCGCAGACCGGCATTGACGATAAAGCGCCGGTGATGGGCGAGACCTTTATCCAGTGGGTGGTGGAAAACAATTTCCGCGATGAACGCCCGAACCTGGAAGCGGTCGGGGTTGAGATGGTGGCGTCGGTGATTCCTTACGAAGAGGCGAAAATTCGCATTCTGAACTCGTCGCACAGCTGCATTGCGTGGGCGGGAACGTTAATTGGCCAGCAGTACATTCATGAAAGCACGCTAACGGATTTCATCTACGCCATTGCCGACCGCTACGTTACGGAAGATGTGATCCCATGCCTCGGCAATAACGGCATTGACCTGCCGGCCTATCGCGACGTGGTGCTCAAACGCTTTACCAACCCATATATCCAGGACACCAACCAGCGCGTCGCCGCCGATGGCTTCTCGAAAATTCCGGCGATGATCGCCCCAACCCTGCAGGAGTGCTACCAGCGCGGCGTTCGCCCGCAAGCCACCGCTATGCTGCCCGCGCTGTTCTTCGTCTTTATGGAGCAGTGGCACAAGGGCACTCTGCCGTATGAGTACCAGGACGGCATCCTCGACGCCGAGGGGGTACATCAGATGTTTGAAGCCAACGATCCGCTGGCCCTGTACGCCCGCGATAAAGCGCTGTTTGGCGAACTGGCCGAAAACGCCGATTTCCTCGCGCTGATGCGCGAAAAAGTGGCGGCCGTTTATACGCTGATTAACTAAGAGGTGACTATGTATCTGGGTATCGATCTCGGCACATCGGAAGTCAAAGCGCTGGTCATTGATGAGAACAATGAGGTTATCGCCAGCCATAGCGCGCCGCTGAGCATTCAGCGGCCCCATCCGCACTGGTCAGAACAGTCGCCGCAGTCATGGTGGGAGGCGACGGAGTATCTGATGACCACGCTGCGGGAAAAATGCGCCCAGCACTGGCCGGCCATTAAGGCCATTGGCCTTTCCGGGCAGATGCACGGCGCGGTTCTGCTGGATGCCGAGGGGGAGGCGATCCGCCCGGCAATCCTGTGGAACGACACCCGCTGCGCCGCGGAGTGCGCGGAGCTGGAGAAGAGGGCGCCGGAGCTGCATCAGGTGGCGGGAAACCTGGCGATGCCCGGCTTTACCGCGCCGAAGCTGCTGTGGGTGCGTCGCCATGAGCCGGAAAACTTTCAGCGCACCGCCACGGTGCTGCTGCCGAAGGATTATCTGCGCTACCGGATGACCGGTAAAAAAGTCTCCGATATGTCCGACGCCGCCGGGACGCTGTGGCTGGACGTGGCGAAGCGCGACTGGTCCGACGCTCTGCTGGATAAATGCGGCCTGGCGCGCAGCCAGATGCCGACCCTGGTCGAAGGCTGTGAGGTTTCCGCCACCCTTGACCCGCAGGTGGCCGAACGCTGGGGGCTGAACGCCTCGGTAGCGGTAGCCGGAGGCGGCGGCGATAACGCGGTCAGCGCCATAGGCGTCGGCGCGGTTTCGCCCGGGGATGCGTTCATTTCGCTTGGCACCTCCGGGGTGCTGTTTGTGGTGACCGACGCCTATCGTCCGGCTCCGCAGTCGGCGGTCCATGCGTTTTGTCACGTGCTGCCGAATCTGTGGCATCAGATGAGCGTGATGCTCAGCGCCGCCAGCTGTTTGCAGTGGTTCTGCCGCCTGACCGGCACTACGGAAGTGGCGCTGCTGGAGGAGATTGCCGAACTTAGCGAAGAGGAGAAGTCCCACGCGCCGTTCTTCTTACCCTATCTCTCCGGCGAACGTACGCCGCACAACGATCCTGACGCGCGCGGCATGTTCTGGGGTATGACCCACTCCAGCCTGCGCGCCCAGCTCGGCTACGCGGTGCTGGAAGGGGTGAGCTTCGGCATCAGCGACGGTCTGCAGGTACTGAAAGAGAGCGGTACGCAGATCGAACAATGTTCGCTGGTTGGCGGCGGCGCCCGCAGCCCGTTCTGGGCGCAGCTGTTGGCCGATATCCTCGATATGCCGGTGGTGACCCACAAAGGCGGTGAGACCGGCGGCGCGCTGGGCGCGGCGCGGCTGGCCTGCCTGGCGGCGGGCAAACCGATTACCGAAGTCTGTGAAAAACCGGAGATCTGGCAGACCTGGCGCGCGGACCCGGTACGCCATCAAACCCTGATGCGGCGCTATGCGCAGTTTAAGGCCCTGTATTTAAACGATCTGAACTATCGGCAGCATTAATTTTTATCACCATAACCGCTCCGGTGAACTGACCGGAGCGGCCTCCTGTACCCTAAAAACGAGGTCATTATGTCCATCAATAATAAACAGTGGCTCGGTTTACCCCTGAACCTGCTCTGGGGATACATCGCCATTGCCGTATTTATGACCGGCGACGGTTTTGAACTGGCATTCCTGTCGCACTACATCAAAGAGCTCGGGTTCTCCCCGGCGCAGGCATCGTTCGCCTTTACCCTCTACGGCCTGGCCGCCGCGCTGTCGGCGTGGATCTCCGGCGTGGTGGCGGAAATCATCACGCCGCTGAAGACCATGATGATTGGCTTCGTGCTGTGGTGCGTGTTCCACGTGCTGTTCCTCGTTTTCGGCCTCGGTCACGCGAACTATGCCCTGATCCTGGTTTTCTACGGCATCCGCGGCTTCGCGTATCCGCTGTTCCTTTACTCGTTTATCGTCGCCATTGTCCACAACGTGAAAAGCGATAACGCCAGCTCGGCGATCGGCTGGTTCTGGGCGGTTTACTCGATCGGCATCGGCGTGTTCGGCAGCTATATTCCGAGCTTTACCATCCCGCATATCGGCGAGCTGGGGACATTGTGGCTGGCGCTGGCTTTCTGCGTCACCGGCGGCATCATTGCGCTGGCTTCCCTGCGCCATATTAAAACGCCGCACCATATGCAGAACCTGACCACCCGCGAGAAGTTTGCCGAACTGGGCCGCGCGGCGACGCTGCTCTATACCAACCGCAATATTCTGCTGTCGAGCATGGTGCGAATTATCAACACCCTGTCGCTGTTCGGCTTTGCGGTGATTATGCCGATGATGTTCGTCGATGAGCTGGGCTTTACCACCTCGGAATGGCTGCAGGTGTGGGCGGTCTTCTTCTTCACCACCATATTTTCGAACGTGCTGTGGGGCATTCTGGGCGAAAAACTGGGCTGGATGAAGGTGGTGCGCTGGTTCGGCTGCATCGGCATGGCGCTCTCCAGCCTGGCGTTTTATTACATTCCGCAGCACTTCGGACATAACTTCGCGATGGCGCTGCTTCCGGCTATCGCTCTGGGGATCTTTGTCGCCGCGTTCGTACCGCTGGCGGCGGTTTTCCCGGCGCTGGAGCCGAAGCACAAAGGCGCGGCCATTTCGGTATATAACCTGTCGGCGGGGATGTCGAACTTTCTCGCGCCGGCCATTGCGGTGATTTTGCTACCGTTCTTCAGCACCATCGGGGTGGTGATCGCCTATACCGCGCTGTACGTGGCGGCTTTTTTCCTCTGTGCATTTATTCGCGTCGAGCAGCCGGGTTTTTCCCACAAGGAAGCGCCGGCCAGCGAGCAGGTGGAGTTCTCTTAAGGTGATGCGGCCGGCATGCCAGGCATGCCGGCCTTAATGAGGTGGATGATGAGTATTCAGGCAGTGATTTTTGACATGGATGGCGTAATTATTGATTCCGAAGCCCTGTGGCGGCAGGCGCAAATCGACGCCCTCGCGCAGTGGGGGGCAACGGCGAGCGTCGAGGAGTGCGAAACCCTGACCAAAGGCAAACGCCTCGACGATATTGCCCGCACCTGGTGCCGCTATTGCCAGCTTGAGCTTGCCCCGCAGCGGCTTGAGGCCGCGATATTGCAGCGTATTACCGGCCTGATCGCCGCCGAAGGCGAGCCGATGCGCGGCGTGCATGAGGCGTTACGCTATTTTCGCCATGCCGGTTATAAAATTGCCCTCGCCACCTCCTCGTCCCGGCAGGTTATCGCCGCCGTGCTGAACAAGCTCTCGCTCTGGCACTATTTTGATGTGATTTGCAGCGCGGACGATGAAGCGCAGGGCAAGCCGCATCCGGCGGTGTATCTGACGACGTTGGATAAGCTGAATCTCGACGCCAGCCGGTGCCTGGTGATCGAAGACAGCTTCAACGGCTTTAGCGCCGCCCGGGCGGCGGGGATTGCCACGATAGTGATTGCCGAAGATAGCCAGCACGCGCGTTTTCAGGGCGCCGCTGGCCGCTATCGGGCGCTGCCTGAACTGCTGGAAGCCCTCACCGCCGAGGCGGAGGCGGTCGAATAACTCACCCTTTCGTGAGCGCAGAAAATCCCGGGATGTACACGGTCGGTTACTCTCTTTTCTGCGCTCACGCCCCCCTTTTTCACCATGCCGATCCGCCTCACATTTCGCTTATCTTTTGTGAAAACAGTCACGCCTTGTTGTGCCAATGCCCAAATTTATTGCCTTGCTTAGCGGTGTTTGTCCGAGGCACTGCTGCGTAATTGTGCTTAGATTAGATATTGAAACGTATTTTCAATAATGTGAAACCACTTTGCCGATTTGCTTCTATCGATCGGATTTGGCCGTGATAAGGACCGAGCATGAAAATTGAATCTGTAAATGTCACCGTTTTCCAGTATCCCACGCGTCGGGTTTCCGACAGCGCCGGGCACTCCCATCCGGGGGCTGAAAGCATGGCCAAAATGGCGATGCTGACCATCACCGCCGATGATGGCGCGCAGGGCTTTTCGTTTGCGCCTCCGGAAGTGGTGCGCCCGTTCGTGGTGAATACCTTTTTCCGCAAGGTGCTGGTGGGGCAGGACCCGTTTAACCGCGAGCGTATCTGGCAGGATCTTAACCACTGGCAGCGCGGCAGCGCTCACCAGCTGACCGAGCGCGCGCTGTCGTTTATTGAACAGGCGCTGTGGGACCTGATAGGCCGCAGCCTTAAGATGCCGGTTTACAAGCTGCTCGGCGGCTATCGCGACATCGTCCCGGCCTACGGCAGCACGATGTGCGGCGACGATCTGCCGGGCGGTCTGTCGACCCCGGAGGAGTATGCCGCCTTTGCCGAAAAGCTGGTCGCCCGCGGCTACAAGGCCATCAAGCTGCACACCTGGATGCCGCCAATCTCTTTTGCGCCCAATCCCAAAATGGACATTAAAGCCTGCGCGGCGGTGCGCGAAGCGGTGGGGCCGGATATTGACCTGATGATTGACGGCTATCACTGGTACAGCCGCGCCGAGGCGCTGTGGATCGGCAAAGAGCTGGAAAAACTCAACTTCGCCTGGTTTGAGGAGCCGATGGAGGAGGATTCGATGTCCTCCTACGCGTGGCTGGCGGAAAACCTGTCGATCCCCATCGTCGGGCCGGAGAGCTTCGGCGGCAAGCACCGCATGCGCGCCGAATGGGTGAAAGCCGGAGCCTGCGACATTCTGCGCGCCGGCGCTAACGGCGTGGGCGGTATTACCCCGACCATGAAGGTCGCGGCGCTGGCGGAATCTTTCGGCATGGATTGCGAAGTCCACGGCAACGGCGCGGCAAGCCTGGCGGTGGTCGGGGCGATCCGCAACTGCCGCTGGTACGAGCGCGGCCTGCTGCATCCGTTCCTCGACTACGATGAACCGGCGGCTTATCTCAACAGCCTTGTCGACCCCATGGATGACCAGGGCTTTGTGCATCTGTCACAACGTCCGGGCCTCGGCGAAGACATTAATTTTGCGTATATCGAAGCCAATACCGTTAGCCACGACTGATTCAAAAAAATAAATGCCCGATGGCGCTGCGCTTATCGGGTCTGCGGCCCGGTAGACCGGATAAGGCGAAAATGCCGTCATCCGGCAACATGTACCCTACAGTACAGGCAAACAGAGATATGAAAAAAACCTCCCGACTGGCAGCGTGCTTGCTCGCGCTCGCCGTGTCGATGGGGAGCGGGGCGGCGATGGCGAAAACGCCGCCCGACCAGCTCATCATCGGTATGAATATGAATAACCTGCTCACCCTGGACCCGGCGGCGATGACCGGTAATGAAGTGGTGGGGATCGTGGTCAACCTCTACGACTCGCTGGTGGAGCTTGACCCTGAGCAGCTCACCAACGTTAAGCCCGCGCTGGCGAAATCCTGGGATATCAGCCCCGACGGCAAAACCCTGACCTTTCATCTGCGCGACGACGTGAAATTTCACTCCGGCAATCCGCTGACCGCCGCCGACGTGGTGTGGTCGATGCGGCGCATCCTGCACCTCAACCTGGCGCAGGCCTCGGTATGGAAATCCTACGGCTTCAGTCAGAAAAACATCGACGGCCAGGTCAGCGCGCCGGACAGCTTCACGGTGCAGATCGTGTTGCCCAAAGATAACGACCCGCAGCTGGTGATCTACTCGCTGGCGGCGCTGGGCAACCTCGGAGTGCTCGACAGCAAAACGGTGCAAAGCCACCAGCAGGATAACGACTGGGGTAACCGCTGGCTGACCACCCATGAAGCCGGCTCCGGGCCGTTCACGCTGGAAACCTGGCAGGCGAAAGATGTGCTGCGCATGAAGCGCAATCCTGACTACTGGCGCGGCGAGGCGAAAATGAGCCGCGTGGTGCTGCGCCATTTCCAGGAGTCGCAAACCCTGCGCCTGATGATCGAAAAAGGCGACCTCGATATTGCCAACAATATGGCGGTTTCCGACATCAACGCCCTGCGCAGCGACCCCCAGCTGACCGTCGACGCGGTGCAGCGCGGCACCATGTACTACGTGGCGATGAGCATGAAAGAGGCGCACTTCGCCCATCCGAAAGTGCGTGAAGCGGTGCGCTATCTGATTGACTACCAGGGCATCAATAAAGCGCTGATGCCGGGCTACGGGGTGCTGCACCAGCGGCCGATTAAGGCGGGCATGCCGTCAACGCTGCCCGACCCGGGCTATAAGCTGGACGTGGCGCGGGCGAAAAAGCTGCTGGCGGAAGCAGGCTATCCCAACGGCTTTGATACCACGTTGCGGGTCCTCTCGGATCAGCCGTTCCTGAACATTGCAATCGCCGTGCAGTCGACGCTGATGCAGGCGGGGATTAACGCCAAAATTATCACCGGCACCGGTAACCAGATCTACGGCGCGATGCGCGAGCGTAAATTTGACCTGCTGGTAGGACGCGGCGGCAGCGGAATGGAGCCGCACCCGCACTCCAGCCTGCGCGCGCTGGTCTATAACCCGGATAACAGCGATGAGGCGCGCCTGACCAACTTCCAGGGCTGGCGCACCGGCTTTTACGACCCGCAGCTCAACGCGATGATTGACCGCGCCCTGCTGGAACGCGATCCGCAAAAACAGGTGGCCGACTACCAGGCCATCCAGACGCGCTACGACCAGCTGGTCCCGGCCCTTATTCCGCTTTCGCAGATGGTCGATTCCGTGGTGGTGCGTAACGAGGTGCGGCAGTATCAGCCGCACCCCTCTGCCACCACTTTTCTGCGTGACGTCGATAAAGTCCGCGAAGGAGAAAAAGGATGAGTATCGCAATCCTTGCGCCCGGCTCACGCGGCCGGCGCTTATCAAAACGGCTGCTGCAGGTGGTGATTACGCTGTTCGGCCTGCTGCTGCTGACCTTTACCATTGGCCGCGTCATGCCCATCGACCCGGTGCTGGCGATTGTCGGCCCGGATGCTGACCAGAGTACCTACCAGCAGGTTTACCATCAGCTGGGGTTTGATAAATCGCTGACCACCCAGTTTGGCATCTATTTCGTCAACCTGCTGCACGGCGATCTGGGCAACGCGCTGCTGACCGGGAAACCGGTGGTGGACGACATTATCCGCGTCTTCCCGGCCACCATGGAGCTGGCGACGATGGCGATTCTCGTCGGCGCGGGCCTCGGTATTCCGCTGGGCGTGCTGGCGGCGGCGCGGCGCAATAGCGTCGCCGATTATGTCGTGCGCATTATCAGCCTGGCGGGCTACTCGACGCCGATCTTCTGGGTCGGGATGATGGGACTGCTGGTGTTCTATGCCTGGCTCGGCTGGGTGGGTGGCGCCGGGAGGGTAGATCTCGGGCTGGATGGTGTGGTGCCGCGCCGCACCGGCCTGATGACCGTTGATGCGCTGCTGGCGGGCAACGGCCAGGTCTTCTGGAACGCCATTAATCACCTGATTCTGCCCGCCTCGCTGCTCGGCTTTCACTCGCTGGCCTACATCAGCCGCATGACCCGCAGCTTTATGCTGGCCCAGCTGTCGCAGGAGTTCATTATTACCGCGCGGGTGAAGGGGCTGACCGAGCGTCAGGTCATCTGGAACCATGCGTTTCGCAATATCCTCGTACAGCTGCTGACGGTGGTGGCGCTGGCCTACGGCGCGCTGCTGGAAGGCGCGGTGCTGATTGAAACCGTCTTCTCGTGGCCGGGTTTCGGCTCCTACCTCACCGGTAGCCTGCTGCTGGGCGATATGAATGCGGTAATGGGCTGCGTGCTGCTGGTGGGGGCGATCTTCGTGATGCTCAACCTGCTCTCCGACATGCTGTATCAATTCTTTGACCCGAGGACAAAATCATGACCGTTTCTCTGGATTCGCCGCTTTCGGGCGGCACGGGCGAAGGCCGTCAGCGGCTGCAACGCGCGGCGGCGCGGGCCGTCGGGTTTATCGGCAAAATGGCGCGCAACCCGCTAACGGCCATCGGCGGCGGAATTATCTTTCTGCTGCTGGTGGTGGCGATTTTCGCGCCGCTGATTGCGCCGTATAACCCGCTGGTGCAGGACCTGAACAGCGCGCTGGTCGCGCCGAACGCGCAGCACTGGTTCGGCACCGATGAGTTTGGCCGGGATATATTTAGCCGCCTGGTGTACGGCTCGCGCATCACGCTCTATATCGTGCTGCTGGTCTCGGTGACCGTCGGTCCGCTCGGGCTGCTGCTCGGCGTTTGCGCCGGCTATTTTGGCGGTAAGGTCGATATGGTGCTGATGCGCGTCACCGATATTTTCATCTCCTTCCCGAGTCTGGTCCTGGCGCTGGCGTTTGTCGCCGCCTTAGGTCCGGGGCTGGAGCACGTGGTTATCGCCATCACGCTCACCGCCTGGCCGCCGATAGCCCGCCTGGCGCGCGCCGAAACGCTCTCTCTGCGCCAGGCCGATTTTATCTCCGCCGTACGTCTGCAGGGCGCATCATCGGCCCGCGTCCTCTGGCGCCATATCGTGCCGCTGTGTCTGCCCTCGGTCATTATCCGTATCACCATGAATATGGCCGGGATCATTCTGACCGCGGCCGGTCTGGGCTTTCTCGGGCTCGGCGCGCAGCCGCCGGAGCCGGAGTGGGGGGGGATGATCTCCAGCGGGCGCACTTACATGATGGAGTGCTGGTGGGTGGTTACGATTCCGGGGCTGGCGATTCTGATCAACAGCTTAGCGTTTAACTTCTTAGGAGATGGCCTACGTGACATCCTCGATCCCCGCAGCGAATAATGCTCCGCTGCTCGACGTGCGCGATCTGTGCGTCGACTTTGTTAACGGCAGCGCGGTGACCCATGCCGTGCGCGGCGTCTCCTTCCAGCTGGGGCGCGAAAAGCTGGCCATTGTCGGCGAGTCCGGTTCAGGTAAATCCACCGTTGGGCGCGCCCTGCTGCAGCTGCATCCGAAAAAGGCCCGCGTCAGCGCCAGCCGGATGCAGTTTGCCAACCTCGATCTGCTGCATCTTACTGAAGCGCAGATGCGTGGCGTGCGCGGCAAACGTATCTCCATGATTATGCAGGACCCGAAATATTCGCTTAATCCGGTGGTCTGCGTCGGTAAGCAAATCGCCGAGGCCTGGCTGACCCATCATCCGGGACGCAAAGATGAGGCGAAGGCAAAGGCGCTGGAGATGCTGGAGGTGGTGCGTATTCGCCAGCCGGAGCGCGTTTATCAGCTTTATCCACATGAAATATCCGGCGGACAGGGGCAGCGCATCATGATCGCCATGATGCTGATTACCGACCCGGAATTGATCATTGCCGATGAGCCGACCTCCGCGCTGGACGTGTCGGTGCGCCTGCAGGTGCTGGGCCTGCTGGATGATCTGGTTCAGTCGCGCGGGCTGGGGCTGATTTTTATTAGCCACGACATCAACCTGGTGCGCAGCTTTTGCGACCGCGTGCTGGTGATGTACGCCGGACGGGTGGTGGAGTCTATTGCCGCCTGCGACCTCGATAACGCCCGTCATCCCTATACTCAGGGGCTGATTAACTCGCTGCCGGATATGCAGCATCGTCGCCCGATACTGCCGGTGCTGCAGCGCCAGGCCAGCTGGTTAACGGAATAAGGAGTGGATGATGATTGAAGTTCAACGTCTCAACCTCGCGTTTGGCGAAGGGGAGAAGCGTAACCAGGTGCTGTACGACGTTAATTTCCACGTTAAGCCCGGCGAGATCTACGGTCTGGTGGGGGAGTCCGGCTCCGGCAAAACCACGGTGCTGAAGTGCCTGGCGGGGCTGTTTACCCACTGGCAGGGGGAGTTAACTATTGACGGGCAGCGCTTAGGGCATGAGATTAGCCGCGAGCGCTGCCGTCAGGTGCAGATGGTATTTCAGGACCCGTACGGATCGCTGCATCCCCGTCACACCATTGGCGATATCCTTGAAGAGCCGCTGCAGATTCATCGCATTCACGATCGCGACCGGCGGATTCATGCGCTGCTGGACAAAGTGGGCCTCAATCGTGCGTTTCGCGAACGCTATCCGCATCAGCTTTCCGGTGGCCAGCGGCAGCGCGTGGCGATTGCCAGAGCGCTGATCCTTGAGCCGCAGGTGCTGCTGCTGGATGAGCCGACGTCGGCGCTGGATGTGTCGGTGCAGGCCGAGATCCTCAACCTGCTGGCAGAATTGCAGCAGGAGGCTAAACTCACTTACCTGATGGTGACCCACGATTTGGGCGTCATTGCCCATTTATGCCAGAAGGTGGCGGTAATGCAGTACGGGAAAATCCTTGAAACCCTGACGGTCGATGCGCTGGTCAACGGCGAGGCGCAAACGGCCTATACGCAGATGCTGGTTAACGCCAGCCGGCAATATACGCGCGAAATGGCGCGCGAGGTGGCGGCATACTAAGCGATATGGCGCATTGTCTCGCGGACAATGCGCCCTGTTTTTGGATAAAACTTTGAAATGATATGTATTAATAGTTATAAATATCGTCTATTAATGTAAAAGTGGTGTTTAGATCTAAAATGAAAGTATCTGTTGTATGAATGAAAATATATGGAATCATAACTTGTGTTTATTATTCATTTTGAAATAAATAACCAGATTTTCTTCAAATCTCAAAATATTCCATGCTGTAAATTCATTTAAACCTTGTTAATTGCAAGGAAAAACTGCGTATTACGCCTCCAGATCCGCTGAGTAATAGAGTAAACTCGCCTGCGAATAATCTTAAGTTATCAGCTGCGTCATAAAGGATTACCGTATTTAGAGTAGGGTACCCATGCCGCTTATCCACTTGATTACTATTCTCAGGGAACAGGATGGAAAAAACATATACGATTAATGGAATAATTACATTTATTCCTCAACGTGGTGCTCTAATACTCATTGCTGACGAGACGAAAACGGTTTCATTAAATATGCCGGCCAGCCGTTGTTTATTGCTGCTTATTCAGCAGGATGGCAAAACCGTTGCCCGCGAAACCTTTTTCGAGGAAGTGTGGATAAAGCATGGCTCCCAGGTAACCAGCAACGGTTTCTACCAGAATATTTCTCTGCTGCGCCGGGCATTTAAAGAGCTGGGCATGGAGGGCGATATTATTATTACGCTGCCGAGGGTTGGCGTCAGGCTGGATGCGACAATATCGGTGACGGAGTCCCAGCCGTGCGAGATGGAGAAGGCGCCGGAGCCACAGGTGCCCCTGGATGGGCCCGTGCACGAGGAGGTCGCGGCTGCGAGTGTGCCTGAAAAAAAGCGGTTAAGGCCGCGATGCTCTCTGTTATGGGGGCTTGCGGCGCTGCTGAGCTGTCTGGTCGGCGGTTTTGTTGCGTGGCAAACAGAATTCGACTCTTATTTGCAAACTTATTCGCCCATAATTGCTAAATTTTCGCAACAATGTCATTTTTTTGCCAATAATGATGTGGTTGATCACGTTCGTCATGTCAATTTTATCAAGCGCAGCAAATTTGAATGTGAAGAATACTCGTGGATTTATTTGACGCTTTATCCCGGGCAAGCGCGGGTGTCGGTGATTCGCTGCCGTCAGCCATTTAGTCAATGGCGTGATAATCAATGCCTCACCAAATATTACATTAAGGAGGTAGCCAATGCGCCCGCGTGAAATTAAATGGTTAATCGCTATCGTATTTATCGGGGTGCTTAGCGGAATAATGATCAAATCCTGGCAATACTGGCAGCGCAATCATTTCCAGTGCAGCGGCGAGATGCGGCTAATTAACGCAGGCTACCAGGGCGATATTTCCTTACGCTACGTATTTGATAGCAGTCGCGGGCTGGCGATGGTCCGGGGGGAAATTACGCCGCCGCAGGGCGCTGCGTTTACCATTAATCAGAACATCTGGTTTAGCTTTACCCGCGACGGCCAGCACTACTTCCTGCGTTCGGAAACCGTCTCAGCCAGCATCGGCGAGACCGAGCAGGAGGAGCATGTAAAGCGTATCCTGCCAGCGTTTTTCCTCCAGCCGCAGGTACCGTTTTACCTTAACATCCAGCGGCTCAACGAACGTACCCGGCTGCTGTATACCAGCCGGGCGCCGTCTTTGCTTTGCGAAACCTGATTAACGTAGCAGCGGGCAGTCCGGCGGCAGTCGGCAGCGAAGCGCGGCCGGTAACAGCTCCATACGGAAGGTTTTGCCGGTTAGCGGTTCACCATCGAGATTAAACGTCATCTCGTGGGGTGCGGTGATCTCGAACCACGATGAGACGCCGTCGATAATATTCGGCGAGGTTTCCGGATTGGCCAGGGTGCTGAACAGCGCGGGGATTAGCTCTTCGCCGGTGAAAATGCGCAGATGCAGCAGGCCGTCGTTGATTAACGCTTCCGGGCACAGCTGCTGGCCGCCGCCGGCCTGGCGCCCGTTGCCGATGCCGATGACTAGCGCGTCGCCATGCCAGTGAAAGTTCTCGCCGCGGATTTCGCAGCGGTCCGGCTTAAGCGTATCCATGCGCATCAGGCCGTGGATTAAATAAGAGACGCCGCCCAGCGCGGCCTTGAGCTTCTCCGGGGTTTCGGTCGTGATTCGGGTGCCGAAACCGCCGGTGGCCATATTAATAAAACCGGTCTTATCGTTAACCCGTGCAACATCTATCGCCACATCGCGGCCAACGATGGCCAGCTTCAGGGCGCTGGCCAGATCCTGGGGGATGCCGACGCTGGTGGCGAAGTCGTTCGCCGTGCCCAGCGGTAAAATCCCCAGCGCCAGATTGCCGTCGCGCTCCACCAGCGCCGTCGCCACCTCATTGATGGTGCCATCGCCGCCGCCGGCAATCACCGTTTCGACATTCAGCGTCAGGGCTTCATCGATAAACCGAACGGCATCGCCCTTTTCCCAGGTGACGCGGACGTGAATATCGATACCTTCGTCGCGTAACAGTTTAACCGCCTCTCGCAGGGACGGTTCATTGGCGCCTTTACCATTCAGAATCAGTAAGCTGGCTGGAAACGTGGACATTATCAGGGGACCTTTGTTGCTCAATGATGCATAAAGTGTACCGCATGCGGAAAGGGAAGGCCGGGAGAGAGATAAAAAAATAAGCCCGCGTAAGGGAGATTACGCAGGCTAAGGAGGTGGTTCCTGGTACAGCTAGCATTTATGGGTTATGTTTTTCAGCGAAATGGATGATATCTGCTTTGAACGAACCGGTATGTGATCCGTTTCTAATATCTTTACATCGTGAAAAAATAACCCAAATTAACTAGTTACTGTGCGGATTTCTGGTCGTCTGACCAGTAAAATTACGCATCAGCAGCGCATACTGCAGCGCCATATCTTCCGGAACAGGCAACCATACTGTGTGGCCATCGCCCGGCGCCACCGGCATGCGTTCACCTTTGCCATTTTCCATATGCTCGAGGGTAAAGTTAACGTTGCCCTGCGGGGTCATCAGCTCAAGGCTGTCGCCGACGGAAAATTTGTTTTTCACCGCCACCGCTGCCAGCTGGCCGTTGCGCTCGCCGGTAAATTCGCCGACAAACTGCTGGCGTTCGGAAACGGAGTAGCCGTGCTCGTAGTTCTGGTAGTCATCGTGCGTATGGCGACGCAGGAAGCCTTCGGTATAGCCACGGTGCGCGAGGTTTTCCAGGGTATCCAGCAGGGAGGTATCGAACGGTTTGCCAGCGGCAGCATCGTCAATGGCCTTGCGGTAGACCTGAGCGGTACGGGCGCAATAGTAATGTGATTTGGTGCGGCCTTCGATTTTCAGCGAGTGGACGCCCATCTGGGTCAGGCGCTCAACGTGGGCAATCGCGCGCAGATCCTTCGAGTTCATGATGTAGGTGCCGTGTTCGTCTTCGAAAGCGGTCATGTATTCGCCCGGACGTTTGGCCTCTTCAATCATAAACACCTGGTCAGTCGGCGCGCCGATGCCCAGCGTCGGCTCGACGTTCTGCACCGGGATCGGTTCGTGCTTATGCACGATATTACCGACGTCGTCTTCTTTACCTTCCTGCACGTTATACTCCCAGCGGCAGGCGTTGGTGCAGGTCCCCTGGTTTGGGTCGCGTTTGTTGATATAGCCAGAGAGCAGGCAGCGGCCGGAGTAGGCCATGCACAGCGCGCCGTGAACGAAAATTTCGATCTCCATTTCCGGCACCTGGCTGCGAATTTCGGCGATTTCATCCAGCGACAGCTCGCGGGAGAGAATAGCGCGGGTGAGCCCCATTTGCTGCCAGAACTTGACCGTCGCCCAGTTGACGGCGTTGGCCTGTACCGACAGGTGAATATCCATATGCGGGAAATTTTCGCGCACCAGCATGATCAACCCCGGGTCGGACATGATCAGCGCGTCCGGTCCCATTTCCACCACCGGCTTCAGATCGCGAATAAACGTTTTCAGCTTGGCGTTATGCGGGGCAATGTTGACCACCACATAGAATTTTTTACCCAGCGCGTGGGCTTCGTTGATGCCGAGCTGCAGATTTTCGTGATTGAATTCGTTATTACGCACGCGCAGGGAGTAGCGCGGTTGGCCTGCGTAAACGGCATCTGCGCCATAAGCGAAAGCGTAACGCATATTTTTCAGCGTTCCCGCCGGGGAAAGGAGTTCCGGTTTAAACATGATTTTCTCGTTCTGATGACAGGTCAGATTCGCCGCACCCGGTACGGCGAGTTGGGGAGTGCCCCCACATTAAGGGCGGGCATTGTAGCGCCGTGGGGGAGGGGAGTAAATATCAGTCGGGTATCTTTGGCGATAAGCGGACGGCAAATCAGTTCCGGGTATGCATCAAGCGGCCGCTATCTGCCGGTTTCAGCCGCTGCTTTTTCCCCGGAGGCGGCGCTTGACGCGCCTGTCCGGGCTACCCGGCCCGCAGACGGCGGTGAGCCTGTAGCCCGGCTAAGCGCAGCGCGAACCGGGGAAAAGTCGGGCAGGGGCTAACTATGCCAGCCGGCAGGCGTCGGCTTCCCAGCGGTACCCTACGCCGTAAACGGCGCGGATAAACGACTGCTCGGCGTCCAGCGACTCCAGCTTACGCCGCAGGTTTTTGATATGGCTATCGATCGTTCGGTCGGTCACCACGCGGTAATCATCGTACAGGTGATTCAGCAGCTGTTCGCGCGAGAAGACTTTACCCGGTTCCTGGGAGAGGGTTTTCAGCAGGCGGAACTCGGCGGGCGTGAGGTCCAGCAGCTTGTCGCGCCAGGAAGCCTGAAAACGACCTTCGTCGACAATCAGCGGGCTTTCCGCATCCAGCGCCTGCAGATCGCGCTGCGGTTTGCAGCGGCGAAGAATGGTCTTCACGCGGGCCACCACCTCACGCGGGCTGTAGGGCTTACAGATATAGTCATCGGCGCCGATTTCTAACCCCAGCAGGCGGTCGATCTCCTCGATTTTGGCGGTGACCATAACCACCGGTACCTCAGAGAAACGGCGGATTTCCCGACACAGGGTCAGGCCGTCGGTGCCGGGCAGCATCAGATCCAGCAGGATCAGATGCGGCGGCGTCTGGCGAACGTACGGGAGAACCCGATCGCCGTGATTAATCAGCGTCGGCGCATAGCCCGCCGCCTGAAGATAATCGATCAGCAGCTGACCCAGCTTGGGCTCATCTTCCACGATAAGAATGCGTGGCGTGTTTTCATCAACAGGTAATTCAGTCATACGTCTCTCGATAAATTACGTTCCAGAGGTAGTTCTACTTTAATGCTAACCCCGCCCAAAGGCGAATGGCCGGCACGCAAAGTACCGCCGTGGGCCGCGACAATGTTAAGGCAAATCGCCAGCCCTAAACCAGAGCCGCCGCTGGCACGATTGCGCGACCCCTCAGTACGATAAAAACGCTCAACCAACCGCTCCAGCTGTTCATCGGTGACGCCGGGGGCGCTATCGGCAAACTCGAGAACCAGCCCATCCCCGCTCTGGCTGGCGCTAATCTGCAGGCCGCCGCCGCTATCGGTATAGCGCAGGCTGTTTTCCAGCAGGTTATTAAACAGCTGCATCAGGCGATCCCGGTCGCCGAAAATCGTTGCGCTTTCCGGCAGCGAAACGCCGATCGACAGCCCGCGGCTGGCGAAGCGCTCGCGAAACGCGCCGGCGGCGACCTCCAGCAGATTGATGATATCCACCGAGGTTTTCTGGTAGGAGAGGGCGCCTTCATCGGACATCGACAGCTGGTGTAAGTCATCGACCAGTTTGGTGAGGGTGGCGACTTCCGCCTGCAGGGAGGCGATGGAGTCCGGGGTAAATTTGCGGATCCCATCCTGAATCGCCTCCAGCTCGCCGCGCAGCACCGCCAGCGGCGTGCGCAGCTCGTGGGAAATATCGGCCATCAGGTCCCGGCGCATCTGCTGGTTGCGTTCCAGAGTGCTGGCCAGCTGGTTAAAATCTTTGGCCAGACGCCCCAGCTCATCGCTGCTGGTGGCGGCGACGCGGGTGGAGAAATCGCCGGCCGCCAGACGGTGCGTCCCCTCAACCAGGCGTTTAACCGGCGCGAGCAGGCCGCGCGCCAGCGGGAAGGTGGCCAGCGCCGCCAGCAGCGTGGCGAGGGCGACAATCAGCCAGCTGGTACGTTTCTGCTGGCGGTCAAAGTTGATATCGGTGTTGCGCGTCAGGCGTTCAACCGGCGAGGCGATGACCGCGCCAACCTCAACGCCGTCGACCATAATACTGCGCCGGGTACCGTCCTTCGGCACGCGTTCGCGCGGGCCCACCAGTACGCGTCCTTTTTGATCGACCACCCAGAACATCGTGCGCCAGCCGTGCGGAGGCATATCGGGGCCGGGACCGCGGTCGCCACGATCGCCGCGTGGACCGTCGAGCGGCCGGTCCGGCGCGGCGTCCGGCGGCATCTCTTCCGGGCCGGGGCCACCGTGCGGCTCATCCATCGGACCGTGGCCCATACCGCGGCCCGGCGGCGAGCGGTCATCGTTGTCGCGTTCAAAGGTTTTCAGCAGCTGGAAAATAAAGCGGTCGTTGTTGCGCAGGAACGTCCAGCTGCCGTGCTGGGCATACTGCTCGCTCAGGGCATCGCCGAGCATGGTCAGGCGCTGTTCGTTGCCGCGCTTGATATAGTCAATAAAGCCGCGTTCAAAGCTGATACGCACCGCCCAGTGCATACTGATCAGCAGCACGATGCAGGTGGCGAGGATCGCGATAAACAGCTTGCCGGTAATGCCGGGACGCCAGAACTTCAAGACTCACTCCTTTTACGGCGACGAATCACGGTATTGGTCGTGGTGTCGTCCGGTACGCGGGAAAAAAGCAGCGCCGGCAGCGCGATAATCACCGCCATGCTTAAGTAGGTATAGAGAAAGACCTGATGAGCGATCGCCGCATCGGCGCTGATATGCTGCTGGCCGTAGAGACCGAGCAGCATCCCGGCGATAGTGACGCCGATACTCATCGACAGCTGCATGACCATCGACAGCAAGCTGTTGCCGCTGCTGGCCAGATCGTCGGGCAGATCTTTCAGGGTCAGCGTATTCATTGAAGAAAAGCGGCTGGAGTTAATCATCCCCTGCAGGAACAGCACCACCGGCAGCAGCCAGTACCAGCCCGCGAGCGCAACGGCCATAAACAGCAGGCTGACCAGCGCGAGGCCAATCGTCGAGGTCACCAGTACCCGGCGATAGCCGAAGCGGTTGACCACCTGGACCACAATGCGCTTCATCCCCATGCTGCCGAGCACCATCGGGATCATCATCAGCCCGGCGTGGAACGGCGTAAAGCCGAGGCCGATCTGTAAAAACACCGGCGTCATAAACGGCAGCATGCCGCTGCCGATACGCCCGGCGAAGCTGCCGCCAAGGCCGAGAGAAAAGGTGCGGTTGGTAAACAGTTTCAGGCTAAACAGCGCGTTGCGGTTGCCGCGCGCGTGCCACAGATAGCACAGCATTGACGCCGCGCCGATGGCCACCAGCGCCGTCAGCCACAGGGGGGAGAGCCCGAGCCCTTTTTTACCGTCGAGCGCCAGGGTCAGCGTCGCCATGCCGGCGGCCAGCAGAATAAAGCCGAAGATATCAAAGCGCCGGGTTTGCAGGGTGTAGTTGGGCATCAGGCACAGCGTGGCGATGGCGCCGACGATGCCGACCGGAATGTTGATCAGGAAGATCCAGTGCCAGGAGGCGTACTCCACCAGCATCCCGCCGAGCGCCGGGCCGAGCAGCGGACCCACCTGGCCGGGCAGGGTGACGAAGGTCATCGCCGCCATGTATTGACTGCGCGGGACGATTTTCATCACCGTCAGGCGGCCAACCGGCACCATCATCGCGCCGCCGACGCCCTGCAGCACGCGGGCGAGTATCAGCTGATCGAGCGTGGCGGCCTGCGCGCAGAACAGGGAGCCGGCGGTAAACAGCACGATGGCGCTAAAAAAGATATTCCGCACCCCGACCCGATCCGCCAGCCAGCCGCTGGCGGGCAGCATCACCGCCACCGTCAGCACATAGGAGACGATAACCATATGCATATGCAGCGGGCTCTCCCCGAGGCTCTGCGCCATGGAGGGGAGGGCGGTGTTAACGATAGTGGTATCCAGCGCCTGCATAAAAAAGCCGAAGGCCACTATCCACAGCTGCCAGCGCACGCTGGAGGGAAGATCTGTCATGTTATTCGCTTACCGGTTGAGGGACTTTTCGCGAAAAACGCAGCCGCAGACGGTCGAAGAACAGATAGACCACCGGCGTGGTGTACAGGGTCAACAGCTGACTCATCACCAGGCCGCCGACAATGGTAATCCCCAGCGGCTGGCGCAGCTCGGAGCCGTCGCCGCCGGAGATAACCAGCGGCAGCGCGCCGAACAGCGCCGCCAGGGTGGTCATCATTATCGGCCGGAAGCGCAGCAGACAGGCCTGGAAGATCGCCTCTTCCGGCGGCAGGTTGCCGTTGCGCTGCGCCTCAAGGGCGAAATCGACCATCATGATGGCGTTTTTCTTCACGATGCCAATTAATAGCATAATCCCGATAAGCGCGATTAGGCTGAACGGGGCATCGAAAAGCTCCAGCGCCAGCAGCGCGCCGACGCCGGCGGACGGAATGGTCGACAGAATGGTCAGCGGATGAACGTAGCTCTCATAGAGGATCCCCAGCACGATATAGACCGTGGCGATGGCCGCCAGAATCAGGATCACCTGCGAGTTCATGGTCTCCTGGAACACCTGCGCGGTCCCGGCGAAGGACCCGCGGACGCTGGACGGCACGCCAATCTGGGTCATCGCCCGGTTGATGGCGTCGCTGGCTTCCGACAGCGACTTGCCGGTAGGCAGGTTAAAGGAGATGGTCGACGCCGCCGACAGCCCCTGGTGGTTCACCGACAGCGGCGCGTTAGCCGGCTGCCATTTGGCGAAATAGGAGAGCGGAATCGGCTTGTCTTCGCTGTTGATTACAAACATCTTATCGAGGGCGCTGACGTCCTGGGTGTAGACCGGGTCGACCTGCATCACCACTTTATACTGGTTCAGCGGCTGGTAGATGGTTGAGATCTGCCGCTGACCGAAGGCGTTGTTCAGCAGATTGTTGGCGTCCTGCACGCTGATGCCGAGCCGCGACATGGTATCGCGATCGTAGATCAGATCCATCTCCGCGCCGTTATTCTGGCTGTCGGAGTTGACGTCCGCCAGCTCCGGCAGCGCCGCCAGCGTTTTGCGGATTTTCGGCTCCCATTCCCGCAGCGCCGCAAGGTCGTCCGACAGCAGCGTATACTGGTAGCTGGCGTTGGCCTGACGGCCGCCGACGCGGATATCCTGTACCGCCATCAGGAACAGGTTGGCCCCCGGCTCTTTGGCCAGCTTCTTCCGCAGCCGATCGATAATCTGCTGCGCCGTTTCATGGCGCTCATCGCGCGACTTGAGGGTGATAAACATCATTCCGCTGTTGACCCGCGAGCCGCCGGTAAAACCGGTGACGTTGTCCACCGCCGGATCTTCACGAATGATCTTCATAAAGTCCTCCAGCTTGCCGCGCATCGCCTGGAACGAGATGCTCTGGTCTGCCTGGATACCGCCCATCAGCACCCCGGTGTCCTGCTCCGGAAAGAAGGTTTTGGGAATTGAGATATAGAGCCAGACGCTCAGCGCGATGGTGCCAAGCAGCACCAGTCCGGTTAAGCGGCTGTGCTTCAGCACCCACTTCAGCGATTTGCCGTATCCGCCCTGAATCGCCACCAGCAGGCGGCCAACCCCGCGCTTGCGCGTCGGCTCGTGGGGCTTGCCGCTTTTCAGCAGCCAGCCGCACATCATCGGCGTCAGGGTCAGAGAGACCGCCAGCGAAATGCCAATCGCCACCGACAGGGTAACGGCGAATTCGCGCAGCAGCCTTCCCGGCAGGCCGCCCATCAGCAGCAGCGGCAGGAACACCGCCACCAGCGACAGGCTCATCGACAGGACGGTAAAACCGACTTCCCGGCTCCCCTGCAGCGCCGCCTGCAGCGGCTTCATGCCGGCTTCCAGATGGCGGGAAATATTTTCCAGCACCACGATGGCGTCATCGACCACGAAGCCGGTAGCGATAGTCAGCGCCATCAGCGACAGGTTGTTAAGGCTGAAGCCGCACAGGTACATGGCGGCGAAGGTGCCGATCAGCGAAACCGGAACCGCCACCGCCGGGATCAGCGTCGCGCGCCCCGAGCGGAGGAAGAGGAAGACCACGAGGATCACCAGCGCCACCGAGATGACCAGCGTTTGCTCCACTTCCTCCAGCGAGGCGCGGATGGTCGGCGAGCGGTCCTGGGCGATTTGCAGATCGACAGAGGCCGGGATGGTGCGCTGCAGCTCCGGCAGGCGGGCGCGAATGCTGTCCACCGTCTCGATGATATTGGCTTCCGGCAGCTTGCGGATCATCAGCAAAATCGCCGGTTTGGCGTTAGTCATCCCGGCGTTGCGCACGTCCTGCACCGAATCGGTGACGTTGGCGACGTCGCCGAGGCGCACCGCCGCGCCGTTGTTATAGTGCACGATCAGCGGCTGGTATTCGGCGGCGGTCTTCAGCTCGTCGTTGGTCGCCACCTGCCAGCGGTGGGTGGCATCTTCCAGCGCCCCCTGCGGTTTACGTACGTTGGCGTTGCTGATGGCGGTGCGCACCGCGTCCAGCGATACGCCCTGGTTAAACAGCGCCTGCGGGTTGAGGTCGACGCGCACCGCGGGCAGCGAACTGCCGCCGACGTCCACGTCGCCGACGCCGTCAATCTGGGCAATGGTCTGCGCCAGCTGGGTAGAGGCGAAGTCGTACAGTTCACCCTGGGACCAGGTATCCGAGGTGAGGGTGAGGATCATGATCGGCGCGTCTGACGGGTTGGCTTTGCGGTAGGTCGGACGGCTCGGCATGCCGCTCGGCAGCAGGCTTTGCGCGGCGTTAATCGCCGCCTGCACGTCGCGGGCCGCGCCGTTGATATCGCGGTCAAAGTTGAACTCAAGAATGATGCGCGTACTGCCGAGCGAGCTGGAGGAGGTCATCTCATTGACCCCGGCAATCCGCCCCAAAGAGCGCTCCAGCGGCGTCGCCACCGAAGAGGCCATGGTCTCCGGCGACGCGCCGGGCAGCGAGGCGCTGACCATGATGACCGGGAAATCCACCTGCGGCAGCGGCGCCACCGGCAGCAGGCGGAAACCGAGGATGCCGCACAGGGTGATGGCGAGCGAAATCAGAATCGTCGCCACCGGACGGTAAATGAAGAGGGCGAAAAACTTCACCTACGCCTCCTCCTCACGCCGCGGGAACCGGCTCTTTATATACAGCGACAGCCGGTCGAACAGCAGATAGATAACCGGAGTCGTGAACAGCGTCAGCACCTGGCTGAGCATCAGACCGCCGACCATGCCAATCCCCAGCGGACGCCGCAGCTCCGCGCCGACGCCGGTACTGAGCATCAGCGGCAGTGCGCCCAGCAGGGCGGCGAGGGTGGTCATCAGGATCGGGCGGAAGCGCAGCAGGCAGGCCTGGTAGATCGCCTCGCGCGGCGGCATGCCCTGCTCGCGTTCGGCGGCCAGCGCGAAGTCGATCATCATGATGGCGTTTTTCTTGACGATGCCGATCAGCAGAATGATGCCGATAATCGCGATAACGTCCAGTTCGCTCCCCGCCAGCCATAGCGCCAGCAGCGCGCCGACGCCCGCCGTCGGCAGGGTGGAGAGAATCGTTATCGGATGAATAAAGCTTTCATACAGCACCCCGAGGACGATATACATCGCCACCACCGCGGCAACCACCAGCCAGACGGTGCTGCCGAGCGCCGACTGGAAGGCCAGAGAGCTGCCCTGGAACTGGGTACGGATATCGCTCGGGAATTCCAGCGCCTGCTCGGCGCCAAGAATCGCTTCGACCGCATCGCCCAGCGAATAGTTGTCCGGCACGTTAAACGAGATGGTGGTAACCGGGAACTGATCGAGATGGTTTATGGATAGCGGGGCAAAGCGCTCCTCGACGCTGGCGATGGATTTCAGCGGCACAATCCCGCCGTCGCTGCTGGTCAGGCGAATATTATCCAGCGCCGCCAGCCCCGGCGTGGCCTGGGTATCATGCTCCAGCACCACGCGGTACTGATTCGCCTGGGTATAAATGGTGGAGATTAAGCGCTGACCGAAGGCGTTATACAGCGCGTTATCCACGTCCGCCATGCTGATGCCGAGACGGCTGGCGCTATCGCGGTCAACGTTGATATACGCCGCCAGGCCCTTATCCTGCCAGTCGCTGCTGACGTCGGAGAGCTGCGGCAGCGCCTGCAGCCGGGCCAGCAGCTGCGGGACCCAGTTGCTGAGCGCGTCCAGCGAGTTGGCCTGCAGGGTGAACTGATACTGGGTGCGGCTGACGGTGGTGTCAATGGTCAGATCCTGCGTCGGCTGGAGGTAAAGCTCAATGCCGGGGATGCCGCTCACCGCGTTCTGCAGGCGGGCGATCACCGTCTGCACGCGATCGTCGCGCTCGTCCAGCGGCTTAAGGTTGATTTGCAGGCGGGCGCTGTTGAGCGCCGGGTTGGTACCGTCGACGCCGACGTAGGAGGTCAGGCTTTCCACCGCCGGATCGTTGAGTATCGCTGCCGACACCTGCTGCTGGCGCTCGGCCATGTTGGCGAACGACGCCGACTGCGGCGCCTGCAGCGTCCCCTGGATAATGCCGTTGTCCTGAATCGGGAAGAAGCCCTTCGGAATAAACACCCACAGCATAATCGACAGCACCAGCGTACCGAGGGCCACGCTCAGGGTCAGCCACGGATGATTCAGCACCCGGCTCAGCCAGCGGCCATAGACGGCAATCACCCGCTCAAAGAAACGCTCGCTGGCGCGCGAGAAGCGGTTCTGCTTGCGCAGAGACTCGTGGCTCAGCATGCGGGCGCACATCATCGGCGTCAGGGTCAGCGACACCACCGCGGAAATCAGGATCGCCACCGCCAGGGTAATGGCGAACTCGCGGAACAGACGGCCCACGATATCGCCCATAAACAGCAGCGGGATCAGCACCGCAATCAGCGAGAAGGTCAGCGAGATAATGGTAAAGCCAATCTCTCCGGCCCCTTTCAGGGCGGCGGCCAGCGGCTTTTCGCCTTTCTCGATATAGCGCGAGATGTTTTCAATCACCACGATGGCGTCATCGACCACAAAGCCGGTGGCGATGGTCAGGGCCATCAGCGTCAGGTTGTTAATTGAAAAATCGAGAAATACCATCACCGCAAAGGTGCCGACCAGCGATAGCGGTACGGCGATGCCGGGAATAATCGTCGCCGGGACGTTGCGCAGAAAGACGTAGATAATCATCACCACCAGGGCGATGGCCAGCATCAGCTCGAACTGGGTATCGCTAACCGAGGCGCGGATATTGGTGGTTCGGTCGGAAAGTACCTGTACTTTAACCGATTTCGGCAGGCTTTCGGTGAGCTGCGGCAGCATCTGGCGGATGCTGTCGGCGGTCGAGATAATGTTGGCCCCCGGCTGGCGCTGGACGTTCATGACGATCGCCCGCTGATTGTTGGCCCATGCCCCAAGCCAGCTGTTTTCCGCGCCCTGTTCCACGGTGGCGACGTCGCCGAGGCGAATCGGCGCGCCGTTCTGATAAGCGATAATCAGCCGGCGGTAATCTTCCGCCGACTGCATCTGATCGTTGGCGGAGAGGGTCACCGCCCGCGACGGGCCGTCAAGGCTCCCCTTCGCCGAGTTGACGTTGGCGCTGGTTATCGCGGTGCGCACCGTTTCGCTGGTCAGCCCGAGGGCGGCGATGGCCTGGGCGTTGAGCTTGACGCGTACCGCCGGGCGCTGGCCGCCCGCGAGGGTGACCAGCCCGACGCCGGAAACCTGGGAGATTTTCTGCGCCACGCGGGTCTCCACCATATCCTCGACCTGGGTCATCGGCACGGCGGAAGAGGTGACCGCGAGGGTCATAATCGGCGGATCGGCGGGGTTCACCTTACTGTAGACCGGCGGGTTAGGCAGGTCCGAAGGCAGCAGGTTGGTGGCGGCGTTGATGGCCGCCTGCACTTCCTGCTCCGCGACGTCCAGCGGCAGCGTGAGCTGGAACTGGAGCGTCACCACCGACGCGCCGCCGGAGCTCTGGGAGGACATCTGCTTGAGGCCGGACATCTGGCCAAACTGGCGCTCCAGCGGGGCGGTCACCGACGAGGTCATCACGTCCGGGCTGGCGCCGGGATAGAGGGTTACCACCTGAATCGTCGGGTAGTCCACTTCCGGCAGCGCCGAAACCGGCAGGAAACGATAGCCGATAATCCCGGCCAGCATAATGGCCACCATTAACAGCGTCGTGGCGACCGGGCGCATGATAAACAGACGGGAAGGGCCACCCGTGCTGCTCGGCGGTAACACTTGCATCAGGAGCGCGCTCCTTTTTTACCGTACTCGCGGCTGGTGGCTTTTTCCGGCTCGGCGGCGGTAGCCGCATCGTGGGCTTCCACCACCTCAACCTTCGCGCCTTCGGTCAGACGGTCGATACCGTCGGTTACGACGCGATCGCCGGCGGAAAGCCCGGCGTTGATCACCACTTTCAGGCTGTCCTGAATACCCGGCGTGACGGTGTGCTTGCTGACCTTGTTCTCATCGTTCAGTACCCAGACGAAATGGCCTTCGTTACCCATTTGCAGCGCGGCGGTTGGGATCACCACCGCGTTCTGCTCGGTATCGACCAGCATACGGGCGTTGACGAACTGATTCGGGAACAGGGCATCGTCCAGGTTAGTAAAGCGCGCTTTCAGCTTGATGGTGCCGGTGGTGGCGTCAATCTGGTTATCGAGGCTCAGCAGTGAGCCTTCGCTGATTTTCTGTTTATTGGTGCGGTCCCAGGCTTCGACAGCCAGCTTTTTTCCCGCCTTCTGCGCCTGTACTACGGTGGCGATTTGGTTTTCCGGCAGCGTAAAGACCACGTCGATAGGGTGGGTTTGCGTCAGCACCACAATCCCGGTGGTGTCGCCGCTGGCGATCTGGTTGCCGATATCCACCTGTTTTAAGCCGACCCGGCCGTCGATTGGCGCGGTGATGCGGCTCCAGTCCAGCTGCAGCTGGGCGCTGGCGACGGCGGCTTCGTCCGCTTTGATCGTACCCTGGGTTTCGCTGACCAGCGACTGCTGGGTGTCCAGCTCCTGCCGGGAAACCAGATTGGTTTTGACCAGCTGCTGGTAGCGCGCCAGATCGCGACGGGCGTTGGCGAGGGTCGCCCGATCTTTGGCCAGCTGGCCTTCGGCCTGGGCGAGGGCAACTTTAAACTGGCTGGGGTCGATTTCCGCGAGCAGATCGCCCGCTTTGACCTGCTGGCCTTCGGTAAAGTGGATGGCCAGCAGCTGGCCGTCGACGCGGCTGCGGACGGTGACGGTATTCGCCGCCGTCACGGTGCCGAGGCCGGAAAGGTAGCGGGGTACCGCTTCGCTGGTGGCGGTGGCCGCCTGTACCGGCGCGAGGGCGGCGCCAAAACGACCGGGGCGTCCGCCTCCGGGCCCCTGCTGACGCGCGCCTGATGCCGTCGGCGCGCCGCTGTTTGCCGCTTCGCGACCCTGCCAGAACCAGTACGCGGCGCCCGCGACGATCGCGACCACCAGCACCGCAGCCCAACGGCTTTTATTGCTACCTTTCATTAATTTGCTATCTCATCCTGAAACGTTTCACGGAATGATACTAGTTTAGCCAGCGAACGCTGCTTAAAAATGGAGGAATTATGAAAAGACTGTCCAGATATGTCTGTAAAAAATGCTTTTCGCAGAGCCGGTTACGGTGAATAGTTAGGCGTAATATTCGCTTAACGATTTTGCTTAGCCGGGCGATGAACCCGGTTAGTTATTGCCCGTCATCCGCTGTTTCTTAAGGGTCACAGCGGAATACGTCGAATCTGAACTGATATACAGCGTGAATAAGCGGCTCCGGAAAGTGATTCAGCCTGATTGGCGGCGGCATCTGTTTGATAATCAAATTCACTCACGATTTTGCCTTAAGCAATGCGACCACTACCAGAGGGTTCTTTATGCATTTTACCCAAGCTATCGCCCGTCTCCCGGCCGCCACCTGCGGCGCAGGACAAACTACCGCCCGGCTGGGCGCGCCGGATATCGCCGCCACCACCCGCCAGTTTCTCTCCTATGTAGAAACCCTGCTGCAGCTTGGCCTGAAGGTCACCGTACTGCCCGCGGCGGCGGATTATCCTGATGCGCACTTTGTTGAAGATACCGCGGTGGTGATGCCGGAACTGGCGGTGATCACCCATCCGGGCGCGCCGAGCCGTCAGGGCGAGGTCGATACCATTGCGCCGGTGCTGGCGGGGTTCCGTCCGCTGGCGCGAATGAGCGAGCGCGGGCATATGGACGGCGGCGACGTGCTGTTAGTGGATAAGCAGTTTTTTATCGGCCTGACGGCGCGCACCGATGAGCAGGGGATCCGCGAGTTTGCCGCCGCCGTTGAGCCGCACGGCTATCAGGTCGCGGCGATTGAAGTGAGCGCCGGTCTGCATCTGAAATCGATCGTCAACTATGTGGGCCGCAATACGCTGCTGCTGACGGAAGGCTACGTTAGCCATCCGGCGTTTAGCGGCTTCAACAGCATCGTGATCCCGGAAGAGGAGGCCTACGCCGGAAATACGCTGTGGATCAACGATACCTTAATTACGCCGCAGGGCTACCCCTATACCCTGGGCGAAATCAGCAAGCTGGGAATGCCTATCGTGCAGCTCGACACCAGCGAATTTAAGAAAATGGATGGCGGCCTGACCTGCCTCTCACTGCGTTTTTAATCACCGCGCCAACACCGGGGAGATCGAAATGAAAATACGCCTTGCCGCACTACTGGCCTGCATGGCGCTCAGCGCGCCGCTGGCCGCCCAGCAGTTTGACACCATCAGCTTTGGCGTCGATGGCGGCTATCCGCCGTTTGACGTGCTGGCGCCCAGCGGTGAAATTACCGGCTTTGATATTGATATCGCCAATGCGCTGTGCACCCAGCTAAAAGCCAAATGCGTTTTCGTGAAGCAGCCGTTCGAAAGCATGATTGCCGCCCTCAACGCGCATAAGTTCGATGCCATTATCGCTTCGCTCAATATTACCGATGAGCGTAAAAAGGAAGTGGATTTCACCGACCGCTACTACCGCAGCGCGGCGCAGCTGGTGGCGCGCAAAGGCAGCCCGCTGATGCCTGACGTCGCCAGCCTGAAAGGCAAAACCGTCGGCGTCCAGACCGGCTCCACCCATGAAGCGTTTGCGAAGGCCAACTGGGCCAATCATGGCGTGAAGATTGTCGGTTACGCTAACCAGGATAACGTCTACCTCGACCTGCTCTCCGGGCGAATCGACGCCGCGTTGCAGGATAATATTCAGGCGGCGACCGGCTTTATTGATACCCCGCGCGGGCAGAAATTCGCCTTTGCCGGTCCGGTTATCCAGGACGGCGGCATCTCTTCCGACGTGGGGATTGCGGTGAATAAAGACAACCCGGCGCTGCGCGATGCGCTGAACGGGGCCATTAAGGCAATCCGCACCGACGGCACCTACGACGCGATCCAGAAAAAATACTTTAGCTTTGATATTTATGGCAAATAAGTCGTGAAGATGCGGGCGCGGGTGATGGCCTGCGCCCCTTTACGACCTCCGCGGAAGGCTGAATATGGTCGCAGACTATTTACCCCTGTTGTTACGCGGCGCGGCGCTTTCGCTGTGCGTGATGCTCTCTTCATTACTGGTCGCTCTGCTGCTGGGGCTGATTAACTCGCTGGTTAAGCTCTTTGGCCCGCCGTGGCTGCGCCTGTTTTCCACCGCCTACACCACGCTGGTGCGCGGTATCCCGGAGCTGGTGATTATGCTGCTGCTGTTTTTCGGCGGCGAGATGCTGGTGAACCTGCTGCTGGGTCTGGTGGGGCTCGGGCCGGTGCGCTTCAATACCTTTATCTCCGGCGTGCTGGCGATCGGCTTTGTTTTCGGCGCCTATTACACCGAGACCTTTCGCGGCGCCTTTCTGACCGTCGATCGCGGGCAAACCGAAGCTGCGCAGGCCTACGGGATGCGGCCGTGGACGGTGTTCCGCCGGGTGATGCTGCCGCAGATGCTGAGCTTCGCGATCCCGGGCATCAACAACAACTGGCTGGGGCTGATGAAAGCATCGGCGCTGGTGTCGATCCTGGGCCTTGAGGATATGGTATGGCTGGCCGAACAGGCCGGGCGCGCCACGCAAAAGCCGTTCCTCTTCTATTTTCTGGTCTCGCTGATTTACATGGTGATTACCGCACTCTCCAGCTGGCTTTTCAGCCGCCTGGCGAAGCGTTACGCGCTGCGCTCTTCCACGGCGGGGACGGCCTTATGAATCTGCAAACCTTTCTCGATGCGATCCCGAGCTTTTTGTGGAGCGACGGCAACGGCGCCGCCAGCGGGCTGGCGGTCACGGCGGAGCTGTTTTTGCTCTCCATCGTTCCCGGGATGGCGCTGGCGATAGCGATGGCGGTGGGGCAGGTGTATGGACCGCGCGCGCTGGCGCTGCCCATCCGTGGTTTTACGTATTTTTTCCGCAGCACGCCGCTCTATCTCCAGCTGATGCTGATTTACTACGGCCTGTCGCAGTTCGATATCGTGCAGACGGGCTGGATGAACGACCAGCCGTTCTGGCTGTTGTTCCGCGATGCGACCTTCTGCGCCACGCTGGCGCTGGTCCTCAACACTGCCGCGTACGTCGCGGAGCTCCTGGCGGGGATGATGGTGACCTTTCCGCGCCAGGAGTGGGTCGCCGGGGAGGCCTACGGGATGGGGAAATGGCAGATTATTCGTCGTCTGGTGCTGCCTGCGACGCTCAGACGCGGGATCCCGGCGCTGAATAATGAAATGGTCTTTTTACTGCACGCCACGTCGCTGGCCAGCACCGTCACCCTGCTGGATATTACCGGCGTGGCCCGCGCGTTCTACGCCATGACCTATTCGCCGTTTATTCCGTTTCTGATGGCCGCGGCGCTGTATCTGCTCTGCACCTTTATGCTGATTTTCGCCTTTTCCCGCGCCGAGCGGCGCTGGCTGGCGTTTATCCGGCGCGGCTAGTCAGGAGCGCTTAATGGCCTGCAGTTCGGTCAGGGTGACGATTTTATCGACGTGAAACTTTTTACTGGTCAGCCAGCTATCCGCCAGCTGGCAGTAGTGCGCCATGCTGCGGCAGCCGATGCGTACCAGAAAGTCGAAGCTGCCGCTGACCAGCCAGCAGTCCAGCACTTCGGGCGTCTGGCGCATCTCCTGCTCAAACATCGGCTGCGAGCGCCCGTGGTCGGCCAGCGCGATTTGCGCCTGTACCACAAACGCGTGCTCCGGCTCGGGCAGTTCTACAATGGCGCTGTAGCCGCGAATAATGCCGTCGCGCTCGAGGCCGCGCACCCGCTCCAGGCATGGACGGGCGGTGAGGTTTACCTGCTCCGAGAGCTTCTGATAAGAAATGCGGCCATCCCGGCGCAGAATTTCAAGGATCTTATGATCGATACGGTCAAGCCGGGCTTTCTTTTCCACAACCAGGACGTCCAATGAAAATTAAACACTATACATTACCTGAACATGCACTCGGTGGGCAGCGGCAATTAAGCCATTTTCATTTCGGCGCGCCCGGCACGGGAGAGAAGGTCTATCTGCAGGCGGGGCTGCACGCCGATGAAATCCCGGGCATGCTGGTTCTGCATTATCTTAAAAGATTACTCAGCCAGGCGGAACGGCGCGGCGAACTGCGCGGCGAAATCATTCTTGTGCCGGTAGCCAACCCGCCGGGGCTGGCCCAGGTGCTGCTCAGCAGCGGTATTGGCCGTTTCGATCTGGCGAGCGGGCGCAATTTTAACCGCGATTTTCCCGATCTGGCGGCGCTGGCGCAGGCCGGTTTACCGGCGGATTTGCCCGGTACGCGCCCCGAGTATCTGCAGCGGGTGCGCGCGGCGATGCGGGAGGCGCTGGCGGCGCTTCCCGCCGTGAGCGAGGCGCAGGCCCTGCGCCACCATCTGCTGAGCCTCGCCTGCGATGCCGATCTGGTGCTCGATCTGCACTGCGATGACCAGGCGATTTTGCACCTCTACGCCGACCCGGCCTGGCAACGCGAGGCGAAAGTTCTGGCGGCTTTCCTCGGTATTGGCGCCGTGCTGCTGTCGCAGGAGAGCGGGGGCAACTCGTTTGATGAAGCCTGCGGCCTGCCGTGGCAGCGTCTTTGCGCGAGGAATCCGTCGTGGCGCCAGCAGCAGCCCGGCTGCATGGCGGTGACCGTCGAGCTGCGCGGCCAGCAGGAGGTGAATCACGCCACCGCCTGCGACGACGCCGAACGCATTTACCGTTACCTGCAGTACCGCGGCGTGCTGGCGGGCGCCAGGCCCGAGGTTCCGCAGCAGGAAACGGTGATGCTGCCGTTTGCCGCCGGGGAGATTGTCACCGCGCCGGCGACCGGCATCCTGGTGCAGCTAAAACAGCCCGGCGAGTGGGTCAGCGCTGACGATGTCGTCGCGGAAATCATCGATCCGCTGACCGATATGGTCAAAGCGGTGCGGCCGACATCGGGCGGCCTGATTTATGCCAGCCGTCGGGCGCCGTTTGTCACTTTAGGGGCTGAAGTGATGAAAATCGCCGGCGAGCGGCCCTTCAGCGGCGGAGGCGGACTGGCGCTGTAAGCGGCTTTTATGGTATCGCCCGGCCTAAAAAGTCGTTCACCGTCTTCATGCACAGCTCGCGCTCTTCGACGTGCGGCATATGGCTCGAGGCTTCAAAAATGACCCACTCGGCGCCGGAGATATGGTCCATAAAGGGCTGTACCACTTCCGGCGTGGCTTCATCGTAGCGCCCGGAAAGCAGCAGAACCGGAACCGTAATGCGCGCGAGGCGGTCGATAATCGTCCACGCTTTCATGCTGCCGATAACGTGGAATTCGGTGGGGCCATTCATGGCGTGATAAACCGTCGGGTCGGCATCCATGGCGTCGAAGGTGCGCCGCACTTCCGCCGGCCAGGGATCGAGCCGACAGACGTGGCGTTGATAAAATACTGCGCTTGCCGCCTTATATTCCGCGCTGTCCAGCGTTCCCGCCGCCTCATGGTCCAGCAGCGTCTGCTGGACGTCGGCGGGCAGCTGCGCCCGCAGCTTTGCCGCACCCTGCAGCCACAGCGCCATCGATGCCGGGGAGTTGGCGATAATCAGCGCCTTTAACCCCTTTGGCTGCGTCACGGCGTGCTCCGCGCCGAGCATACCTCCCCAAGATTGGCCGAGCAGGGCGTAATTATCGGCAATATTGAGATGCAGCAGCAGGTTAGCCAGTTCGTCAAGAAACAGCGCCGGTTGCCAGAAGTCGGCGGGCTGCTGCGGTAAATGGGTTGAACGCCCGTTGCCTAACTGATCGTAGTGGATCACCGCTCGCCCGCTGAGGGCGATATCGCGGAACGCATCGACGTAATCATGCGTGCACCCCGGCCCGCCGTGGGCGACGACCAGCGGCGTGAGTCCGCTATCGATATCGCCGCAAACGCGAAACCAGGTTTGATAGTGCCGAAACGGGGCGTAACCTTCGCGGATGGTATACATGAATCATCTTTACCCTGCTAAGTGGACCGGCTTTCAGGGTAAAGGCTGGCAACCGCGGCTGAACACTAGCAAAAATGCTAGTTCTTAGCTGTCGAGCAGACGGTAGTGCAGGGCGCGGACCACCGCCTGCACGCGGTTGCTGGCGCCCAGCTTTTTGGCCGCGGTATTGAGATGCAGCGTCACCGTCGCCACCGAGCGATGCAGCTTGCGGGCGATCTCTTTGGCGGTAAGCCCCTCGGCGGACCACGCCAGGCATTCGCGCTCGCGGTTGCTCAGCTTGACGTGATGGCAGGTGAGCATAGTGCTGTCGAACAGCGGGAAGGCGGACTCCTGAAACTGCCAGGCGAGCAGCATCAGCTGCGCCAGGGTGGCGCTGATTTCCCGCTCCTGGCGCTGGCCGGTATGGATGCCGGTGAGGGTCACGAATCCCCCGTTGGGGAGATGCAGGGGAACCGTCGCGCCGCAGGGCATATTGTGTTCGCGCATATAGTCGGTGACCGCGGTGGGATGATTGTCCAGCCTCCCGCGCAGCATGCTGCTGTCCGGCCGTTGATAGGACCAGACAAAAGGCGCGCAGCTCTCGAGCGCGCAGTGCTGTACCGGATCCACCTGGTAATATCCGCGCTCGCACCATAGCTGGCGCATATCTTCCGGCACGTTGAACGTTTTCAGCAGCGAGGGCGTAATCAGTTCTCCTTCCAGAGAACGCGGAACCGGCGTGTAATCGTAAATCACCGCCTCAAATCCCAACCTCCGGGTGTGCTGAAAAAGCCCGCTGAATGCGTCATCCAGGCTGGCCGCCCGCGCGCTGCCGGGGTGGTCAAACTCCAGTCGCATATAACCCCCTTCACCTAAAACGAGACCTGCGACGGGCACGATTTGTGCAAATCCGTCAGTAGCTGGCCCAAAGATATGCAATTCCGGTGCCGTCCCGGCGCAGCGCAAAACTAGTATTTTTGCTAACTGTTCAGCGTCCGGGGTTGCCGTTAGCGTTAAGACAGACCCCAACCCTCTTACCATCGACGATGAGGAATAGACCATGTGGAGCGAAATAGCGCCCGACCGGTGCCATAACATTGCGGTGGAAGGCTATAACGTCGTGGCCTATCAGTTTGGCGACGGCGATGAGACCGTTCTCTGCCTCAACGGCGGACCGGGGCTGCCCTGCGACTATCTGCGCGAAGCCCACGCCTGCCTGAAACAGCACGGCTATCGGGTGATCGCCTTTGACCAGTTGGGGACCGGAAAGTCCGACCGGCCGGATGACGCCAGCCTGTGGACGATGGCGCGCTATGTGCGTGAAGTGGAGACCGTCCGCCGGACTTTGGGCCTTGGTCAGGTGCATCTGCTTGGTCACTCGTGGGGCGGATGGCTGGCGATTGAAGTGGCATTGCACCATCCTGGCGCAATTCGCTCGCTGATTCTTGAAAACACCGTCGCCGATATGCCGCATCTGGTGCAGGAGCTGAACCGTCTGCGCGGGGCGCTGGGGCCAGAAACCGTCGCGATGATGCAGCGCTACGAAGCGCTCGGCTGGCTAGACCACCCAGCCTATCAGGCGGCGATTACGCTGCTGAATTACCGTCACGTGTGCCGTCTTGACGTCTGGCCAGAGCCGGTTACCCGCTCGCTTGGGGACTGGAATATGGGCCCGTATATCACCATGCAGGGGCCGAACGAATTCCTCTATACCGGTAATTTAAAAAACTGGAACCGCAGCGCTGAGCTGGCGTCAATCCGCGTGCCCTGTTTGATCACCAGCGGCCAGCACGATGAACTGACGCCCGCCTGCGCCCTGAAAATGAAGCAGGGCCTGGCGAACGCTGAAATAGCCATTTTTGCCAACAGCAGCCATATGCCGTTTTACGAAGAGCCGCAGGCTTACTACCCGGTGCTGCTCGATTTTCTGGCACGCCAGCGCGACGCGGGAGGCTGTTAATGCATCGTTACCGCTTTCTGCTTTTTCGCCCGCTACAGCTGCTGCCGGTTCTGCTGGGTATCAGCCTGATCACCTTCATGATGGTGCGCGCGATCCCCGGCGATCCGGCGCGTATTCTGCTGGGGGTGCGCAGCACGCCGGCGGCGCTGGCCCGCATTCGCGCGCAGTTTGCCCTCGATGAACCGCTGTGGGTTCAGTACGGCTATTTTCTGCGCAACCTGCTGCAGGGCGAGCTGGGGAAGTCGATTGTATACCGGGTGGATACCCTGAAGCTGATTGCCTCGCGGCTGGAACCGACGCTGTGGCTGGTGCTCGGCAGCGTTCTGCTGGCAGTAGCGTTGACGGTGCCGCTGGCGGCGATAGCCGCACGCCAGCGCGGGCGTCTCGCCGATCGGTTGATTCGTCTGTTTACGACCGCCGGGCTCGGATTCCCGGCGTTCTGGCTCGGCATCATGCTGATTCTGCTGTTCAGTATCGTGCTCGGCTGGTTTCCGGTCTCCGGCTACGGCAGCGATTTTTTAGACCAGCTGCACCATATGGTTTTGCCGTGCCTGACCGTGGCGCTGGCGCTGTCGGCGGTATTGATTCGCAACCTGCGCGCCAGCCTGCTGATGGAGATGAATAGCGACTATGTGGTGGCGGCCCGGGCGCGCGGGCAGCAGGAAAGACGTATCTTCTGGCGGCACGTGCTGCCGAACTCGCTGGTGCCGACCATCAATCTGCTGGCGGTGAATATTGGCTGGCTTATAGGCAGTACGGTGGTGATTGAAAGCGTGTTTGCTATCCCCGGCCTCGGACAGCTGCTGGTTAAGGCGATTTTTAGCCGCGACTACATGGTGGTGCAGGGCGTGGTAATGGTCTTTGCCCTTGCCACCGTGGCGGTCAGCCTGCTGGCGGATATTCTGACCGTGGCCCTCGACCCAAGGATAAAACTATGAAGGCGATAGCGACCTTTTCCCGCCTGCGTCAGCGGGCGATCCCGCGTCAGCAGGCGCTCTTCGCCGGGCTGGCGATAGTCGGACTATGGCTACTGGTCGCCTGTCTGGCGCCGTGGATAGCGCCGTTCGATCCTATTGTCCAGGACGCCTCTTCCAGCCTGCTGCCGCCGGGCGGCGCGCATCTCTTCGGTACCGACAACTTTGGCCGCGACGTTTTTTCCCGCGTGCTGTGGGGGGCGCGGGTCGATCTGCAAATCTGCCTGCTGGGGGTCCTGTTCCCCTTTATGCTCGGCACCACCCTGGGGGCGCTGGCGGGCTATCTCGGCGGCGTGGCCGACGCGCTGGTGATGCGGGTTATTGATATCGTGCTGGCCTTTCCGTTTCTGGTGCTGATGCTGGCGATTATCGCCATCCTCGGGCCGGGGCTGAGCAGCTTTTATATGGCGATGGCGATGGTGGGCTGGGTCTCCTACGCCCGGCTGGTACGCGCTCAGGTACTGACGCTGAAACAGCGCGATTTTATTCTGGCGGCCCGCAGTCTGGGCTACGGCCATCTGCGGATTTTGTTCCGCCATCTGCTGCCCAATGCGCTAACCGGAGCCATAATTTTTTCGATGTCTGACTGCGTTCTGGTGCTGCTGAACGGGGCCTCGGTGAGCTATCTCGGGCTCGGCGTGCAGCCTCCTACCGCCGAATGGGGGATTATGGTGGCCGAAGGGCAGAGCTTTATCACCACCGCATGGTGGATAACCACCTTTCCGGGGCTTGCCATCGTGCTGCTGGCGATGGGCTTCAGCCTGCTGGCCGATGGGCTGGGCGATAAGCTAGGGGAACGCGTATGAGCTTGCTGAAGGTAAATCAGCTGACGGTCATGCGCGGCGAGGATGTCGCGCTGGTGGATAACGTCTCGTTAACGCTTGAAGCCGGGGAGATGCTTGGGCTGGTTGGCGAAAGCGGGTCGGGGAAAACCGTGACCTGCCGGGCGCTGATGCGCCTGCTGCCGGGGGCCGGACTGCGGATTACCGGCGGTGAGGTTCTGCTGGACGGCCGGGATATCTTGTCCCTCAGCGAAGGGCAAATGTCGGCGGTGCGCGGCCGGGAAATCGGCATGATTTTCCAGAACCCGACCAGCCATCTCAATCCGGTGATGACCATTGGAGAGCAGATTGCAGAAAGTCGCCGCCTTCACTTTGCGGCAAACCGCCGTCAGGCGCGGGAGGATGCGCTGGCCTTGCTGCGCCAGGTCGGTATCCCGGACCCGCAGAATCGGCTCAATAGCTATCCGCACGAATTTTCCGGCGGCATGCGCCAGAGGGCGATGATCGCCGTTGCCCTCGCGCCGGAACCCCGGCTGCTGATTGCTGACGAACCGACCACCGCGCTGGATGTCACCGTGCAGATGCAGATTCTGCGCCTGCTCAGCGATCTGCGCGCCGAGCTGGGGCTGGCGGTCATTATGATCACCCACGATCTCGGGGTGGTGGCGCAAACCTGCGACCGGATTGCGGTGATGTACGGCGGCAGGCTGTGTGAAGTGGGCGGCAAACGCGAAGTGCTTGGCGGGCCCCTGCATCCCTACACCCGCGGGCTCATTGATTGTCAGCCGGCCAGCGAAGGCGGGCAGGGGAGGTTGACGATCATCGACGGCCAGCCGCCCAGCGCCGACCACTTCCCATCAGGGTGTCGCTTTCACCCGCGCTGCCGCCGCGCCGATGAGGCGTGTCAGAGCCAGCCATTGCTGCGTTACGGGCAGGATTGCCATAGCCACGCGGTGGCCTGCCATCACATTTTGCCAGCACGGCAGGAGGGATAATGGTTAACGCTCGCTGGCCGCTGCTTGAGGCCGATAATCTTTGCGTCACCTTCCCGGTTTCCGGCGGCCTTTGGCGGCCGAAGCGGGTCGTACACGCGGTAAACCGGGTCACGATGCAGATCTTTCCTGGCGAGACGCTGGGCCTTGTCGGCGAATCCGGCAGCGGTAAGAGCACGCTTGGCCGAGCGCTGTTACAGCTTGAACGGGTTGCCGATGGCGAGGTGCGGTTCGCCGGACAGCGCATTACCCATGGCTTAACCAGCGATATTGCCCGTCTGCGCCAGCAAAGCGCGATGATTTTCCAGGATCCCTATGCCTCGTTGAATCCCCGGCAGACCGTAGGAGAAAGCATCTCCGAGGTGCTGCGCGTGCATCAGAAAGTCCCGCGCGGGCAGGAAGCGCTGCGGGTTGCGGAACTGCTCACCCTGGTCGGCCTGCGTCCGCAGCAGGCCAGCGCGAAACCGTCTCAGCTAAGCGGCGGCCAGTGCCAGCGCGTCGGTATTGCCAGAGCGCTGGCCATGGAGCCGCGGCTGATCGTGGCCGATGAGTGCGTCGCGGCGCTGGACGTCTCTATTCAGGGACAGATCGTCAACCTGCTGATGGATCTGCGGGAAAAGATGGGGCTGGCGATTCTGTTTATCGCCCACGATCTGGCGATTGTGCGGCGGCTCTGCGATCGCGTTGCGGTGATGTATCTTGGGAGAATTGTGGAAGAGGGGCCGGCAGAAGCGGTCTTCACTCGACCGCTGCATCCCTATACCGCCGCGCTGGTCTCGGCGATCCCGGAAATCGACCCGGATAAACCGCTGCCGAAAAATTTGCTGGGGGGCGAGCCGCCCAGTCCCGTAGCCGTTCCACAAGGCTGTGCATTTCATCCGCGCTGCCCTTATGCGCAGGTGCAGTGCCGCACCGGCGCACCACCACCAACCCGGCAGATTGCCGATCGCGCTTATGCCTGCGTGCTCAACCTCGCGGGCGATGAGACCGTTTTTCCGTTAACTGGGGGATCTTTTGATGAAGCACAGGCAGATTAAGTTACTGGCGGCGAGCGTTTTTCTGGCGCTCAGCGTGGTGAGTGAAATAGCTCAGGCGGCCGGCGTATTGACCATTGGCCGCCGGGAGGACAGCACCACGTTTGACCCGATAAAATCGGCGCAAAATGCGGATAACTGGGTCTTTTCCAACGTCTTTGACCCGCTGGTGCGGGTGGATAAAAGCGGGACGAAGCTGGAGCCGGGCGTGGCCGAGAGCTGGACGATTTCACCGGATGGCAAAGTCTATACCTTCAAAATTCGCGCAACCCGGTTCTCGGACGGTACGCCGCTGACCGCCAGCGATGCGGCGTTTAGCCTGATCCGTATCCGCGATGATGAAGGCTCGCTGTGGCGGGATTCCTATAGCATTATTGCCAAAGCGGAAGCCACGGACCCGCGCACGCTGGTGGTGACGCTGAAATCGCCTTCAGCGCCGTTCTTATCGCAGCTGGCGCTGCCGAACGCTTCGGTGATTTCCCAGCAGGCGATGAAGGCGGAAGGCGAAGAGGCGTTTGCCGAAAAGCCCGTGGGCTCCGGCGCGTTTAGCGTGAAAGAGTGGCTGCGCGGAGAAAAGATCGTGCTGGTGAAGAACCCGAACTTCTGGCAGGCGAAAAACGTCAGCCTGGATGGCGTGGAGTGGTTAACCATTCCGGACGACAATACCCGCATGCTGAAAGTGCAGGCCGGCGAACTTGACGCCGCGCTGACCGTGCCTTTCTCGCGCATTGCATCGTTACAAAAGGATGCCAATCTGAAGGTGGAGCTGGATCCTTCTACTCGCGAGGACCATCTGCTGATCAATCATTCTCACGGCGCGCTGGGCAAGGTGGAAGTCCGTCAGGCGCTGGACTTCGCGATTGATAAAGACGCGATTGTAAAAACCGTGACCTTTGGCTACGGTCAGGTGGCCAATTCCTATATTCCCGCCGGAGCGCTTTACCACTATCAGGATAATCTTCGCCGGCCATACGATCCGCAAAAGGCCAAAGCGATGCTGAAAGCGGCGGGTGCTGCCGACCTGAAGCTGAACTATGTGGTCAATGCCGGGGATGAAGTCGATGAGCAAATTGCCATTTTGCTACAACAGCAGCTGGCAAAAGCCGGGGTGACGGTGAATTTGCAAAAAGTCGACCCGAGCCAGAGCTGGGATATGCTGGTGGCCGGGGAGTACGATATATCGGTGATGTACTGGACCAACGATATTCTCGACCCCGATCAGAAAACCACCTTCGTGCTGGGTCACGATGCCAATATGAACTATATGACCCGCTATCATAACGACCAGGTTAAAGCGCTGGTGGCCGCCGCGCGCGTTGAAATGGACAGTAAAAAGCGCGAGCAGATGTATATCGACCTGCAAAAAATGGCCAAGGCCGACGTGAACTGGGTCGATCTGTATTACAGCCCGTACCGCAACGTCAGCCGCAAAAATATCGATGGTTTTTATCAGAATCCGCTGGGACGTTTCTTCCTGGAGGATACCGTAAAACACTAATGCCTCTTTGCGCCGGTTGTCTTCTGACGCCGGCGCCTTTTTCATCTTACCGGCGGCGCGGCACGGTTTGATGCACATCAACGAGCACATTAACTTTTACTATAAAAACTAAAAAAGAGTTGTAACCCCGCCTGCTTTTATTCAATTTATGTGGTGAATGTTTAATGTATTCCAATAAATAAAACATATATACATTAAAAAACAACACGTTAAATAAATCAGGGGTTAATTTTTGTGGCAAGTGCAAACAAACTCACGCTGTTCATCGTCATCTTCATGCTGTTGGGGATCCTCTCCGGCGCGGCCATCCACGCTTACGCCGGGCAAACGACTATTACCGCATGGTCGGAAAACATTACGCTGCTTACCGACGTGTTTCTGCGCCTGATTAAGATGGTCATTGCGCCGTTGGTGTTCAGTACCCTGACGGTGGGGATTATGCGGCTGGGCGAAACGGCGACCATTGGGCGGGTCGGCGGTAAAGCCATGGTGTGGTTTATTACCTCGTCCATTCTCTCCATTCTGGTCGGGCTGGTGATTGTTACCCTCGAGCATCCCGGCGCCGGTTTGAACCTGGCGATCCCGAAAGAGTCCGTGGATACCGGGCTGGCGGTGAGTGGGATGAGCCTGAAAGGCTTTCTGACCCATACCATCCCCACCAGCATTACCGAGGCGATGTCCAACAACGAGATTCTGCAAATCGTGGTCTTCTCTATGTTCTTCGGTATAGCCGGGGCATCGCTGGGGGAGAAATTCAACGCCCCGCTGGTGGCGGCGCTGAACGTGGTTTCCCATATTATGCTGAAGGTGACCGGGTACGTGATGTACGTCGCGCCGCTGGCCATTTTCGCCGCGATCTCTTCGGTTATCGCCTCGCAGGGGCTGGGGATCCTGCTTAATTACGCCTCGTTTATCGGCGGATACTATGTCGCGATTCTGCTGACCAGCGCGGTGCTGCTGGCGGTGGGGTATATGGTGCTCAAAAAAGAGGTTTTTCGCCTGCTGAATATGCTCAAAGATCCGGTGCTGGTGGCGTTCACGACCAGCAGCTCCGAGGCTGCCTATCCGAAGACCCTGGAGCGTCTGGTGGAATTTGGCTGCTCGCGTAATATCGCGTCGTTTGTGCTGCCAATTGGCTACTCCTTTAATCTGGTCGGTTCAATGGTGTACTGCTCTTTTGCCGCCATGTTTATCGCCCAGGCTTACAATATTCAGCTGAGCTTTAGCGAGATTACCGTAATGATGCTGACGCTGATGCTGGCTTCGAAAGGGATTGCCGGGGTACCGCGTTCGGCGCTGGTGGTGCTGGCGGCGACCATCCCGAGCTTCAATATTCCGGTGGCGGGTATTTTGCTGCTGATGGGGATTGACCATTTCCTCGATATGGGGCGTTCAGCGATTAACGTGCTGGGTAACGGGATTGCGACGGCGATGCTGTCAAAAAATGAAGGTCTGTCGCAGAATGAGGTACCCGAGGCTGAAGTCGCGTCTCAGCAGGCGCAAGCCTGATCGTCGGGCGGCCTCTCTGACGGGGTCGCTTTTTGCGCAGAAAAAGAGGCCCCTGACAGGCACGCCAGGGGCAATGTGACGAAGTAACAGATTCCCTGGTAGAGGCATTTTTTATTGTATAAAAATACGCTCCGGTATTTTCATACCAGGGAACCGGGTCATGTTACCCGCTGCCCGTAACGCCTGAGTAGATGTTTTTCATTTTACCGATCTTTTTCGGAATCCCGTTCCTCGCAAGCCAGCAAATTCTTAATTTTACGGTACATAATCCGATCGTCGATGGCGCGTGCGCGCGTTTACCAGCGTTCTTTTAATAAGTTAATAAACTGGAAAAAGTCATAATTGTTATTAAGGCTGTATTTTTCCATAATTTTGCTTTTGTGCCAGGTGATGGTTTTGGGAGTGACTTTGTTGAGAGCAGAAATTTTACCGATATCAAAGCCATGAATAATGCCGGTGGCGACGGCTACCTGCGATTTGGACAACATCTTATGCGGGCAGTTTGTGCAAATTAGCGGCGAGTCGATCTTCTGCGTCAGAGGAAGCAGTTCACTTCTTTTCAGCTCGTGGGCAATAATTTCAAACATCTTATCGATATTAACGGCTTTGATTGAGACAAAGGTAACGCCCTTAAGGCAGTTGACGATCAGCTCCTTTTCCGGAAGTTTGTCATAGCTGTGTAATATAATCACCGAACTGTTTTTTTTACGGTTCTTAATACTGGTATTGCACAGATAGATCTCGCCGGGAAGAACTTCAGCGATGATGATATCCTTATCTAAAAAATCATTATGCTTATAAGAAAAAGCGGCTTTAAGGTTGCCGCTGCGGCTGATGAGCTCATTGACTATGGCAACCAACGACTCTCGGAGAAAAGTATTCCTGGTGTTGATAGCGATGTTTATTTTTTTCATGGCGTTATTTCCCTGATAAATCAACATAACGCCATGTTGTGATCAATCCTCCGGGCGTATGCGGTGGCTGCTGCTGGACAGATTTGGTTATTATTCGCGGGGCTTTAGTTATTTTCTGCGCGATGAATTCTTAGTTGAAAACGGAAATTTTTGTTTTCTCCTGTCTCTGATATAGGAAACAAGGCTGTAAACAGACACGCAAAGGCAAAATATGCACAGCAATAAGGCTAACCATGTTTGCATGGCCATGATAGATATCCTTTAACTTAATTTTAGGTGTTAAAAATGTACCTCGCCGGCACGGGAATATTTTTATACTCTTCTTTAAACCGTGCTCGCGATACGCGTACGAAAAGCGCGCGGCAAGCGTCCTGAATTCAGCTATCGCTGGATCAGCAATAGTCGGTTCGCTCAGGGACGCTTTGGGCCGGTACGCTCACGACACCATGTCAATGTAAGAAAATTCTTAATGTGCTGTCAGTCTCATTTCTCTCATTCCTCTCAAAAACTGAAAAAAATTAACAAGAGGAGCAAAACTGAAAACAACTTCGCAATGACGCCGCGCGGATGGCGGAATACTGACCGGCAGCGCTGCTGCTGCCGGCCGGGGAAAGGTCAGGAGAGAAACGCCAGCCCTTTGCCAAAAATCGCGCGAATCGGCAGGGTGATACCGTGAAGGCGGGCCTTGTGGCGCAGGCGGCTGATCACGACGTCGATTCGGTGCAGTTCCGGTTCGCCTTCATCGGTAAACAGAGAGGTGTGCAGGTCAACCTTGCTGCAGACCTCATTGCGGTTACGCATTAACACTTCCAGCAGTCGGTACTCTTGCTGCGTGAGCGGCAGGGCCAGCCCAGACGGCGCCACAAGGTGCTCGTTCTGGAGCACCCAGTGAGACGGCGCTGGCCGCTCTGCTGATGGCGGCGGGTTGACGCGTTCCGTCGGTTTTTGCTGGCGAAGCCGGGAGCCAAGCGCCTGAATACTCTCCGCTAGGTCGGAAAAGTTGACCGGCTTGATGAGATAGAGATCGGCGCCGGCGTTTAAGGCCTGGAGCCGATCCTGCTCATGCCCTCTGGCGGTCACCACCACCAGGCCGAACTGGCCAATTTCGTGCAAATAGTCCAGCACGCTAAAGCCGTCCTCACCCGGCAAGCCAATATCGATAAGCACAATATCAACCGGATCGCGATGCAGCTGCCGCCAGAAGGCTTCGGCGCTGCGCACGCCCCAGGCATCGAAGCCGCGATGGCGCAGAAAAGCCAGCAGCTCGTCGAGTAAATCAGCGCTATCTTCGATGATTGCGACGCGTAATGTCATGATGTGTCCTTCTGCTGTCCGTTAACCGGGAGCGTGAGCGCAAATTTGCATCCGGCCGACGTGTTCTCTGCCAGCCACAGGTCCCCGCCGTGAGCCTGGATGATTTGTCGGGCGACATACAGGCCAAGCCCGGTCCCGGCCGGCGTTGCGGTATCCGTTTCGCCGCGCCGATAGCGCTCGAAAATATGTTCGACCTGTTCAGGCGGGATGCCGGGACCGCGATCGCCAATGCGTAATTCCACGTGTTTTTCCTGCGGATAAATCTCGATGCTTATCTCCCCGGAGGCGGCATATTTCACCGAGTTGTCGAGCAGGTTGGCGATGGCGATACACAGTAGCCCGCTATCAATAAACAGCACCGGTGAAGGGGAGTCCGGACCCACAGTTTGCCCCTCAAGGGTGACATCCAGATAATGGTTAAGCGAAAGATCCACGACCGTCGCGGCCATATAGATCACGGGCAGCAGCGCTGCATCCTGCCTGTCGGCGTGCAGGTCCCTGGAGGAGAGCCGGGCGTCGGCCAGGCAATTATCGGTAAGCTGTACCAGACGGGTTGTCGCCCGCTGCATGCGGTCGAGGCGCGAGCTCTGCGTCACCGTTGCGGGGCACAGGCGCAGGTTTTCCAGCGCGGCCTGGAGGATCGCCAGCGGCGTTCTGAACTCATGCGCCACCATTCCCATAAACTGGCGCTGGTGGAAGCTGGCCTCGCGTTCAATCTGTAGCTCTCGCGCCAGCTGCTGCTTGCGTACCAGAGTCCGGTTTTCCGCCCGCACCCGCAGTACGGCGATGATCAGGACGGTGACGATATGAATAATCAGCGCGTACTGCCAGGTGGAATAGACCCCATTATGAAACGGAATGACGCCGTGGATAGAGAGCAGTGCCAGCCCGGCGGAGACGACATATATCGGCGGCAGCAGCCCCAGCAGCAGCGTATTGATATCAATCGCTTTGCGCCGCCACAGCATCCATGACGTGATTAACAGAATAGGGGCGGCGATAAAAAATATCCCGGCCTCTATCTGCATCGCCAGGCCGTAAAAGCCCAGCGGAATACTGATTTGCAGAACGATGTTTAAACCGATCGCCGCCAGCAGCAGTTGATGCAGCCGCGGCATATTTTTCTTGAGATCGAAAACTTCGCTATGCAGCCACAGCGCGGTGGCGTAGCTCACTAGCGACAGGCAGCTGATCATATAATCCTGAACCGGCAGCAGGGCGCTGCCAAATAACCACTCCGGGTAGCCATGCAGGGCCGCGACGAGCGGATAGTTTAGCGAGAACAGGCAGATCCCCCACAGCAGGCGCCGACGCAGCGCGATGGCAAGCCACAGGGCGATGCCGCTGGCAATTACCGCCAGGCCAAAATAGAAGCTCCAGAAAGCGGTATCGAGCGTGGCCGAACGCACGAACTCCTGCGGCGAGGAGAGCGTCGCCAGCAGAATCAGGGTGCTGCTGCTCTGGAGACGGAATACCATCTCGTAGCCAGCCGCCGTCGGCGGGGGCGGCAAAATCAGAACGCTTTCGCGGTAGTCGAGATCGTTATCCCGGGCAGACGCATGGTCGCCAAACTCTTTCTGTCGCCATGGACTGTCGCTGCCGTAGGGGCGATAAAACACGGTCAAACGATCGACAAACGACGGACCGAGCTGCAGCCAGCGCTGTTCGCCAGCAAATAAGGCCGCCGGGAGCGAAGTACGTAGCCAGTAGGCCTTTGTCGAGTAGCCGAACGACGGGATAAGCGGCGCCGTTTTTAGCACCTCTTCAGGGAGTGAAAGAAAGGCGTTGAGGGTCAGCGTGTCGCTGGCGTCGGCGTACCAGTAGACCGGAATATCAATACCCAGCTGGCGGACCTCCGCGCGGGCTGGCACCCCTATCTGCAGAGCGATAATGACGCCGCACCATGCCCAGAAATGCGCGCTGCGGCTCCTGCGAATAAGATCATAAAAAGCGCACAAACGATTCAATCACGCCCCCTTGTGGCATGGATTAATCAATCAGACGGTATAAACGCAGAGGAACGCTGCCGCAGGCACAGGTACCCCTCCGCATTCGGGAAATAAACGTCCAGGACCGGGCAACGCAGCATTCTGCTGGTGCCGAAGATATTATTCCAGCGTTATCTGCACGCCGGGTAACTGGCCAGACCTGCTGTAAGAAGATTCTCAATCAACGTTAACGTAGGGGGGAGGTGCATAATAAGCAACCTGAAAGTTCAGGCGCAGCATACGAGTTTATGATGTTATGCCATAAATTGACGCGACAGCTATATAAAATTGGCATTAGATTATTTAATCAGCGCATATAAAAGCAGCGGGTTATATTCAAGTTTAATTTACGCTGAAATAACGATAACGGACAATATCTGCGGCGAGTGAGGCGCATTTGGCGATGAATCCACCGCGGCTGATGGGATGACCGGTCGCACAGACCCTCATAAAAGACCGCCGACGAGCGTGTGATAAAAAACTGACACCGGCAGTCCATGGCACCGCGTACGAGTAGCGGATTTATGCGGGCAAAAAAATAAAATGGTTATATATTGACCTGTGATGAAATAAAATCAGTATTCTAAGGCGTGATAGTAGAATTTAGATGAGGGTAATTTCGGGGTAAGCGTATTTTATGCGGTTGAAAGGGCGATTTTCTGTTTCTTCCCCACCCGTAATAGCGGTCCTTTATCAATGTTTTGGTTATTTACATCAAAGAATCCGCGGACGACTGTGGTTATGTTGGTTATTCCGCCTGGAAAAATGACCAGGTAAATCATTCACTCGTTGTGCAAGGAGACCTGACAGGATGACGACGAAATCGCTAACGCTGTCTTTGGATGAACAACAGTCCATTCCGTTGAGTACGGTCTCAGGGACGCAGGGCTATCCCGGCATGGATATTCGTCCGCTGGCGTCCGCAGGTATATGCAGTTTCGACCCCGGTTTTGCTAACACCGCAGGCTGTACGTCGGCCATCTCCTGGATTGATACCGAAAACAGCGTTTTGCTGCACCGCGGCTATCCGGTCGATCAGCTGGCTCGCCAGTGCGACTTCCTTGAGGTAGCCTGGATTCTGCTGCGGGGCGATGCGCCTGACGAAGCCAGCTATCAGTCGTTCAAAAACACGATTACCCGCCATAGCCTGGTACACGAGCAGATTGGCCGCATGTGCAGCAGCTTTCGGCGCGACTCGCATCCGATGGCCTTAATGTGCGCTCTGGTGGGCACGCTGGCGGCGTTCTATCACGATGTGCTGGACGTTGAAAATCCTGAGCACCGCGCGCTGGCCGCCACCCGCCTGCTGTCGAAAATGCCGACGCTGGCGGCGATGAGCTATAAGTTTTCTATTGAGCAACCGGCGCAGTATCCGCGCAACGATCTTTCCTACGCGGGGAATTTCCTGCATATGCTGTTTGCTATCCCGGCGGAGCCGTATCAGCTGAATCCGGTGATTGAGCAGGCGATGAACCAGATCCTGGTGCTGCACGCCGACCACGGCCAGTGCGCATCGACGACCACCGTCCGGGCGGCGGGCTCCTCCGGGGCGAATCTTTTTGCCTGCATTGCCGCCGGGCTCGCTTCTTTATGGGGACCGGCCCACGGCGGGGCGAACGAAGCCAGTATGCGGATGCTGGAGGAGATCAACACCGTCGACCAAATTCCGGCGTTTCTGAGCAAAGCGAAACGCGATCCGCAGGCGTTTCGTCGTCTGGGATTCGGTAACTCTCGCTACCGTCATCTTGATCCGCGCGCCGCTATTTTGCGCGAAACCTGTCACCGGGTGCTGAAGGAACTGGGGATGTCCGATATGCCGCTACAGGTGGCGATGGCCCTTGAAGAGGTGGCGCTGACTGACCCCTACTTTGTTGAAAATGGCCTGTCGCCGAGCGTGGATTTCTACACCGCGGTGATCCTTAAAGCGATGGGGCTGCCTTCATCGATGTTTGTGGCGATTACCGCCGTAGGCAGAACGCTTGGCTGGGTGGCGCACTGGAACGAAATGCACGAAGCGCCGCTGAATATTTATCGCCCCCGGCAGATTTATACCGGCGAAAAGCGGCGGGATTACGTTTCGCGGCGTGAAGGGTGACGGCAATCGGGAAGATTTAGCCCGGCTCGCGCTGCGCTGAGCCGGGCTACAAATTCACTGCGTTCTGTGGTGCGGGAACGCAGCGGATGTTTAACGAAACATCACCTGCGCCCAGCGGGCCAGCCCGGCGGTAACCGAGCCAAAATCATCGCCTCCGGCAACCGGAATACCCGGCAGGTGTGCCGCCAGCGCTTTTTTAATCAACGGCGATCGAGCGCTGCCGCCGGTCAGGTAAATCACGTCCGGTTTTTCATTACTGTTATCCAGCGCCAGCTGAACCTGCTCCATGATCCGGGCCAGCGGCTGATCCAGCGCAGCTTCCAGACCCTGCTGGCTGATGGCTGTCGCCAGCTCGTCGCTAATAAACGGCAGCCCCGCGTTGACGCTCGGCTGCGCGGAAAGGGCGATTTTACTCTCTTCCGCGCTGCGCACCAGGCGATAGCTCAGGCGCTGACGCCAGACCTTCAGCAGCAGCGCGACTTTTTCGCTATCGCGGGCGCTGCGCAGCAAATCGTTAAGCAGGCGACCGTTGGCGGCGCTGTAAAAGTCGGTCTGCGCCGGCACGTCGTTAATGGCCACCGCATTCCACCACGGCAGAATCGGTAGCGCGATGCCTTTTTCGGTATCGCCGCCCATCCCCAGCAGCGGCATCAGGCATTTAAAGGCCAGGGCGATATCCAGGTCGTTACCGCCGACGCGGCAGCCGCTGTGGCCGAGCAGGCTTTGCTGGCGATCGGCTTTTTCCCGCCACTGCGGCCCCATCAACAGCAGCGAACAGTCGGTGGTACCGCCGCCGATATCGACGACCAGCACGCGTTTTTCTTCACTCAGCGTCGCTTCGAAATCCAGACCGGCGGCGACCGGCTCAAACTGAAACACGACGTCGCGAAAGCCCGCGCGCTTTGCCGCACGTTCGAGAATGCCCTGCGCCTGGGCGTTGGCATCATCGCCGCCAAGCCCCTGGAAGTTAATCGGCCGTCCGATAACCGCCTGGTCGATGGTTTCCGGCAGCTGCGTTTGCGCCTGGAGTTTGATATGCAGCATCATGGCGCACACTAAGTCTTCAAACAGCGCTACCTGCTGCGGCTTGAGCCCGCTGGCGCCGAGAAACGATTTCGGCGACTTTACGAAGTAGACTTCTTGCGGATCTTCAACGTACTGATGCAGCGAAGCGAGACCAAACTGCACGCTGTTGCCGAGTACGTCGATATCTTCCTCGCGGTTGAAGCTTATCGCGCGACGCAGCAGCGCCTGGTTTTCATCACCGTTGGGCGGGACGTCGTGATGGCGGTAGAGCCACTCGCTGACCGCTTCGCGGGTCGGCGCGCAAAGCATTGATGGCAGTAGTGAACTGCCGTTTTCCAGCGTCAGCAGCTGCGGCGTATTGTCGCGCATCACCGCCACTGAACAGTTAGCGGTACCGTAGTCAAAACCAATAAACATAGCCTGCAAAATCCCCATGCCGGTGAAGAAGGGGGGCGACTTTAGCGGATTGACGGCACTGCGACAACTGGAATTTAAAAGCAAGGCGCAGGCGGCGCGGAGCCGCTATGATTGAAGCGCTAAAAAAGGAGAAATGATGACGCTGCTACCCTGGCATTCCCCCTACGACTGGCAATGGATGTTTCATTTTCTTGGCGCGCGTACGGTGCAGGGAATTGAAACTTTTGCCGGCGACAGCTATTGCCGCAGCTTCGCCCTGAATGGCCACGCCGGACTCATCACGGTGACGCCGGATGACGCCGCGCAGGGCATGCGGGTGACGCTTTCCGCCGGGCTGCAGCCGGTCGCGGAGTCGTGCCTGGCGCGGGTTGCGCGCTTATTTGATTTGTCCTGCGACCCGCAGCAGATCGCCCTGACGCTGGGAAGCCTTGCGCTGCCAAGGCCGGGGCTTCGTCTGCCGGGCTCCCTGGATGCGTTTGAACAAGCGGTACGGGCGGTGCTCGGCCAGCTGGTGAGCGTGGCCATGGCGGCAAAGCTCACCGGGAAAGTGGTGGCCGCATTCGGGGAACCGTTGACCGACGCGCCGGGCTTTTATCTCTTCCCGAGCGCGCAGCGGCTGGCGCAGGCCGATCCGCTGGCGCTAAAGGCGCTGGGCATGCCCCTGCGGCGCGCGGAGGCGCTGATCCACCTGGCGCAGGCGGCTATCCGCGGCGATCTCCCCCTCTCCGCGCCGGAGAATATCGACGCCGGAATAAAGCAGCTGCAGACGCTGCCCGGCATAGGCCGCTGGACGGCGAACTATTTCGCGCTGCGCGGCTGGCAGGCGCCGGATATCTTCCTGGCGGATGATTATCTGATTAAACAGCGTTTTCCCGGCATGACGCCGGCGCGGATTGCGCGCTATGCCAGCCGCTGGCACCCCTGGCGCTCGTACGCTTTACTGCATATCTGGTATACGCAAGGCTGGTCGCCGGAGGAGGAATAGACCCGGGAGGCGCTTAGCACTGGTATCGACGCGCTGAAATCCCTATAATTGCGGCGTTTGGCGGTCAACCGCCACCCTTCCTACATTCCCAGGTTAATCAGGTCGCAAAAATTTATGACTGATACGTCTCATCAGTGCGTCATTATAGGCATCGCCGGCGCATCGGCTTCGGGCAAAAGCCTTATCGCCAGTACGCTATATCGTGAATTACGTGAACAGGTCGGCGATGAACATATCGGCGTTATTCCGGAAGACAGCTATTACAAGGATCAAGGTCATCTGTCGATGGAAGAGCGTGTAAAAACCAACTATGACCACCCAAGCTCCATGGATCATAGTCTGCTGTTTCAGCATTTGCAGATGCTGAGAAGCGGCCAGCCGATAGAGTTGCCGGTGTATAGCTACGTTGAGCATACCCGTATGCCGGAAACCATTCATATTGAACCGAAGAAAGTCATCATTCTCGAAGGGATTCTGCTGCTGACCGACGCCCGCCTGCGCAACGAACTCAGCTTCTCCATTTTTGTCGACACCCCGCTGGATATCTGCCTGATGCGGCGCATCAAGCGAGACGTTAACGAGCGTGGGCGTTCGATGGATTCGGTAATGGCGCAGTACCAGAAAACGGTGCGCCCGATGTTCCTGCAGTTTATCGACCCTTCCAAACAGTATGCCGATATTATCGTGCCTCGCGGCGGTAAGAACCGTATCGCCATCGATATATTGAAGGCCAAAATCAGTCAGTTCTTTGAATAACACGAACGAATTGTGTAACGTGCAAAGAGAAGCCAATTTGCCCTTATCCCCGGAAGGCGTAGGGGCGCAATGCCTTAAAGGAGAACGTTCATGCGTCTGTGCGACCGAGATATAGAAGCCTGGTTGGATGAGGGGCGTCTGGCCATTAACCCGCGCCCGCCCGTTGAGCGCATTAACGGCGCGACGGTCGATGTTCGGCTGGGAAATAAGTTTCGGACTTTCCGCGGGCACACGGCGGGCTTCATTGACCTGAGCGGGCCTAAAGCGGAAGTCAGCGCGGCCCTGGATCGCGTGATGAGCGAAGAGATTGTTCTGCCGGATGGTGAAGCGTTCTTCCTGCATCCGGGCGAGCTGGCGCTGGCGGTGACCTTTGAATCGGTCACCCTGCCGCCGGATCTCGTCGGCTGGCTGGATGGCCGTTCTTCGCTGGCGCGTCTGGGCCTGATGGTGCACGTCACCGCGCACCGCATCGATCCGGGCTGGTCCGGCTGCATCGTACTGGAATTCTATAATTCGGGTAAGCTGCCGCTGGCGCTGCGTCCGGGGATGCTGATCGGGGCGTTAAGTTTTGAGCCGTTATCCGGGCCGGCGATGCGGCCTTATAATCGCCGCGAAGATGCGAAATATCGCGACCAGCAGGGCGCGGTAGCGAGTCGAATCGACAAGGATTGATAATTTTAGCGGTTTGCTGAGGATGCCATGAGACGAATTCTGACCACGCTGATGATCTTACTGGCGGTAGTTGTCGCCGGTCTTACCGCGCTGGTATTGCTGGTCAACCCCAACGATTTTCGCGCCTATATGGTTAAAGAGGTGGCGGATCGTAGCGGCTATCAGCTCGAGCTCAATGGGCCGCTGCGCTGGCACGTCTGGCCGCAGCTCAGCATTCTCTCAGGCCGCATGACCCTGACCGCGCCGGGTGCTGAAGAACCCGTTATTCGCGCGGATAATATGCGCCTTGACGTCGGGCTGCTGCCGCTGATCTCCCATCAGCTGCAGGTCAAGCAGGTGATGTTGAAGGGCGCGGTGATCCAGCTGACCTCCAAAACCGAAGCCGTGCGTAGCAAGGGGGCTCCGGTCGTCCCGCACGACAATACGCTGCCTCAGGTGCCGGAGGATCGCGGCTGGTCGTATGATGTCCAGAAGCTACAGATTGCCGATAGCGTGCTCTTTTTTCAGCATGAAGATGGCGAGCAGGTTACGGTGCGCGATATCCGTTTGCAGATGGAGCAGGACAGCAGCCATCGCGCCACGGTCGATTTCTCTGGTCGGGTGAACCGCGATCAGCGCGATCTGGCGCTTTCCTTCTCCGCCCAGGTGCAGGGCGGTGATTATCCTCATTCTCTGAAGGCGGATATTTCACAACTGAACTGGCAGCTTCGCGGCGCGGAGCTTCCCCCCGAAGGGATTAGCGGCCAGGCCAGCATGCAGGCCAGCTGGGTCGAGGATGCAAAAAAGCTCAGCTTCGATGGGCTGAACTTAACGGCTAACGGCAGCACCATTGCCGGCAACGGCAGCGTCGTGCTGGGCGACCAGCCTGACTGGACGCTGAACCTTCAGGCGGGCACGCTCAACCTCGATAGCCTGCTTTCTCATGCCTCCGCCTCTGGCGATAATAGCGTTAACCAGCAGGGGCAAAGCCAGAACAGGCAGCTACGCCCGGTTATTGCGGATAACGATATTCAGCAGGATTACAACGCCCTGCGCGGTTTTAACGCCCGGCTGAACCTGACGGCTGACCAGCTGCAGTGGCGGGGAATGCACTTTACCCAGGTGAAAAGTGAAATCAGCAATCAGCAGGGGCTGCTGACGATTCATCAGATGCAGGGGAGCCTGGACGGTGGACGACTCTCGCTCCCCGGCTCGCTCGACGCGCGGGGCGCAACGCCGCATGCCTCTTTCCAGCCGCAACTTGACAACGTCGAGATCGGCTCGATTCTGAAAGCGTTTAATTATTCGATAAACCTCACCGGCAAGCTCTCGCTGACCGGCGAGTTCTCCGGCGGTAAGATCGATGCCGACGAGTTCCGCCGCAGCTGGCAGGGGCAGGCGGTAACGCAGCTCACTGATACGCGCACTGAAGGGCTCAACTTCCAGCAGCTGGTACAGCAGGCCGTCGAGCGCAGCACCAACGTTCAGGCGCAGGAAAATTACGACAATGCGACCCGTCTGGACTCTGTCAGCACCGAGTTTGCGCTGAATAATGGGCTGGTCACCTTGACGCATATGCAGGGCCAATCTGACATGATGGCGCTGACCGGTCAGGGTGAGCTCAACCTGCTGAAAGAAGATTGTGATATGCTCTTCAACGTCCGGGTACTGGGCGGCTGGAAGGGCGAAAGCAAACTCATCGACAGGCTCAAGCAGACGGCGATCCCTTTGCGAATTTATGGTAACTGGCAGACGCTGAGCTACAGCCTGCAGGTTGACCAGATACTCCGCAAGCAGCTGCAGGATGAAGCCAGGAAACGGCTCAGCGAATGGGCTGAACGCAATAAAAACACCCAGGACGGCAAGGATGTGAAGAAGCTGCTCGACAAACTGTAAGTTAGCCAGGAAAAGCAGAAGAAGCGCATCGTGCTAAGATTGCCGGCAATGCGCATTCCTCTGGAATTGCCGGCGGCGCTTCGCCTGCGCGGGCCTACGGCTAAAGAGGGATGCGTTGAGCGTGTGGCTTTTTTCGGCCGGGTAAGGCGATAGCCACTACCCGGCCGACAGATTAGCAGACCCTTAAAAATTGGTTAACCGCCTGCGTCCGGCTTTTGATGCTTCATCGAAGAAATCATCACACTTCATAATCCAGTTCATCTTCATCCTGCGCCGGCGGCACTATCAGTACTTTTTGTACCCGATGGCTGTCCACCTGCAGCGTGCGCAGCACGTAGCCGTCAAGTTTCACTTCTTCACCTTCCTGCGGCACATGCTGTAGGTACTCCATCAGCAGACCGGCAACCGTATGGTATTCACGTTTCTCATCCAGCGGCAGAGGAACGGACTGGACCAGGTCTTCCAGCGGCATATGCCCGTTGACCGTCCAGCTCCCGTCGCCGTTTTTGTGAATATCGTGACGGGCATCGATCTCTTCTGCTTCATTAGGCAGATTTCCGGCGATGGTCTCCATGACGTCGCTGAGCGTCACAATTCCTTCTACGGAGCCAAATTCATCGACCACAAAGGCGAAGTGGGTTCTGGCTCTTCGGAACTGCTCCAGCGCAGGAAGCAGCGGCAGCGTTTCCGGGAACACCAGCGGCTGACGAATCAGAACCTGCAGATTGAGCGGTTCATGACGTAATGATTGCTGCAGAAGATCGATCACGTGCACGACGCCAAGCATATCCTCGTCATCATCGCCGCCGGTAACCACGAGGCGGGTATGCTGATTTTTGTCGAGTAAGGCGCGAATCTCCTCTTCCGGCGCGCTGAGATCAATATGTTCAATGTCATGACGCGAGGTCATGATGCTGCTGACGGTACGCTGATTGAGATTCAGTACCCGCTCAATCATCCGCCGCTCTTGCGGATTGAAGAGTGGGTTATCGTCGCGATCGGCAACCAGCGAGGCGGTCTCGCTATCCAGTTCGCTACTGTCTTTGCGCCCGCTCAACAAATTCATCACCGCTTCGGTGGTTCGCTGGCGTAGGGTCAGGTTGGCCGAGAGAAAGCGATGGCGGTTAAAAATCGCCAGCTGGTTGAAGGATTCAATCATGACCGAGAAGCCGATAGCCGCGTACAGGTAGCCTTTAGGAATAGGGAAACCAAAGCCTTCGGCAATCAGGCTAAAGCCGATCATCAGCAGGAAGCTCAGACAGAGAATAACGATGGTCGGATGGCTGTTAACAAAGCGGGTGAGGGCTTTACTGGCCATCAGCATCAGGCTAATGGCAATAATCACCGCAGCCATCATGACCGCCAGGTGGTCAACCATGCCGACCGCGGTTATCACCGAGTCGAGAGAGAAGATGGCATCAAGCACCACGATTTGCGCTACCACCCCCCAGAACCTGGCGCCTTTGCGCTGGGTCGGGTTATCGCTATCTTTCCCTTCCAGCCGTTCGTTAAGTTCAACGGTGGCTTTGAAGAGGAGGAATAATCCGCCAAACAGCATAATCAGATCGCGGGCGCTAAAGCTCAGATCGTGCCAGGTCATGAGCGGTTTGGTTAGCGTGACCAGCCAGGAGATCGAAGCCAGCAGCAGCAGGCGCATCACCATTGCGAGTAGCAGACCGGTGACGCGGGCCCGGTCTCGCTGCGCGGGAGGAAGTTTTTCCGCGAGAATGGCGATAAAGACCAGATTATCAATACCGAGTACCAGTTCAATAACGACAAGCGTAATGAGCCCGGCCCAGATAGAGGGGTCGGCAATCCATTCCATATTCAGTTAAAACCTTTACAACCTAAGAGTGCCATGAATCGATCATGGATAAGCTATAGATAAAATGCAATATTTTCTGCTGTTAATTAGCTCAGCCCTGAACCCGCCTCCCAATAAACCAACAAATAAAAGAGTCAGTTGTGCAGGATATAACCTTTCCACAATGCGCCCATGGGATGGTACTTATTAATTAACGCGCGAAATTTCAGCGATACGGGCGGAGACGGTGCGTACGATTTTAAGCCAGATGTCACCCGAGCGGTGAAGGACCATGCTGCTCTGCAGCAGAAGGCGGATACGTTACTTAGATAACGCGAGAGTCAATCAATAGATTTGATGTATATATCAACGATTTTCTTGAATTTGGATTTTTATACTACTTAATGTCGTGGCTTGCCGTAGATCAATTTTTGCAGGACGATGTAATGAGCGTTATATGTGATGGCAAGCGGTAAAAACAGCAGCGAAGAGGGTTTAAGTCAGCGGGCTGCCCGTCGTTTTTTTCAGCAATATCATTGCTGACCGTGAAGTCAGACGTGACGGGTAATTGGCTGCAATTCAGGCGCTTTTGTACGTTAAATAATTTTATTATCAATATAATTGATTATTTGGGCTGGATTTTTATTTTTTTGCAGTCACTTGTTCTGTGTCAATTCATGATGAAAGATTACAAGGTATTAAAAGAGAAATGATGGAGAAGCGATGAGCGTCATTACGCTACCTTATGAATGAAATAAGGTGCTGCTGGTGAGTAACTCATTGTAATTAAATGGAAATTCTTTAGAAGCTATGCGTATAAGAATTTTCTTAAAACTGTCTATTGGTATGTAGACTTTGCGTGTATTCTTAAATTCAGCGTGTAATTTCAGAATTTGACGGACAGAATGGCAGGTATCAAGCGTGTATCATCACTGATAAATGCCAGTGATACATACAAACTGACAGGATCAAAAGGTTTATAACCATACGGGTGGATATGAAAATGGTGAGTTTGAAAGCAGTTATACCGGTAGCAGGATTAGGGATGCATATGTTGCCCGCCACCAAGGCCATTCCGAAAGAGATGTTGCCGATCGTCGACAAGCCAATGGTGCAGTACATTGTTGATGAAATTGTAGCTGCGGGTATCAAGGAAATCGTGCTGGTGACGCATTCATCCAAGAATGCCGTAGAAAACCATTTCGACACCTCCTACGAACTGGAAGCCTTGCTTGAACAACGCGTAAAACGTCAGCTTCTGGCGGAGGTGCAGGCTATCTGTCCTCCTGGCGTAACGATCATGAATGTGCGTCAGGGCCAGCAGCTGGGCTTAGGTCACTCCATTCTTTGCGCGCGCCCGCTGATTGGCGATAACCCGTTTGTGGTGGTGCTCCCGGATATCATTCTGGACGATGCCAGCGCCGACCCTCTGCGCTATAACCTTGCCGCGATGGTGGCGCGTTTCAATGAAACGGGTCGTAGCCAGGTACTGGCCAAACGGATGGAAGGCGATCTCTCCGAGTATTCCGTTATCCAGACTAAGGACTCTCTGGAATCGGCGGGGCAGGTTGCCCGAATCGTTGAGTTCATCGAAAAACCTGATGAACCGCAAACTCTGGATTCCGACCTGATGGCGGTAGGGCGCTATGTCCTCTCTGCCGATGTCTGGGCTGAACTGGAGCGTACCGAGCCGGGCGCCTGGGGACGTATTCAGTTAACCGATGCGATCGCCGAGCTGGCGAAAAAACAGTCGGTCGATGCGATGTTAATGACTGGCGACAGCTATGACTGCGGTAAAAAAATGGGCTATATGCAGGCTTTTGTCAGCTACGGGCTGCGTAACCATAAAGAAGGGGCAAAATTCCGCGAGAGTATTAAGAAGCTGCTGGCGTAGTTTTCGCGTCAGTGCTTATTAGCGCGTGAGAGTGAACGGTCCGAATTATCTGATGACGAAAAGAGGATTCGTGGCCGTTCACAACGTCAGATTCACAATATCAGATACTGCGCGTAGAACTGGTTAATAGCCCTATAAATACAATGAGTTAGCTGGTTTTATTGTTATAGTGTATCGCTTTTGAACGCAGCAAATGTTCGGAGACTTCTGGTAGTCGAATAAGACGCAGCATGATGAAATGGTCAGACAAGCAAAATTTACTCTTTGCTGATAATTACTTACTAAGATTTTTCTTAAGTAAGCAGCCCTTAGTCAAGGTGTAACATGAAAATAAAACTTGACTGAGATCATGTTTGCGCATTAAACAACGGTAGCGTGTGCATATTAATGTGAATTTAACGATTGCATACGCCCACACAAATGTCGCGGGAAAGGCGTTGCGAACTGGAGAGATCGTCAAAGGATGAAAGATAAATGAACTGGCAGGTTGTCACTTTTTTTGGCGATAGCACCGTACTGTTACCCAGTGCGGCAGTATTGTTTATCGTGCTTTTTCTGCGAAAAGATTCAAAGCAGCTGGCCTGGCACTGGGCGCTGCTGTTTGGCATAACCGGCGCAATTGTCTGCGCATCAAAACTGGCATTTATGGGTTGGGGTATTGGGATTCGCGAGCTGGACTTCACTGGCTTTAGCGGGCACACCGCATTATCTTCAGCTTTCTGGCCAATCCTCTTATGGCTGCTGTGCGCGCGTGCTACACCAGCTCTTCGTTTTACTGCTGTCATAGTGGGTTATGCTCTGGCCGGACTGGTTGGCTACTCCCGACTGATGGTCCACGCACATTCAACTTCTGAAGTCATTGCCGGCTTACTGCTGGGAGCCGCAGGCAGCGCAATTTTTCTGCTGCTACAGTCACGCGTTCGCGCCACTCATACAGCGCGGTTATCCTTTGGCAGTCTGGCGAGCATGGTGGTTATCCCGGCGCTTCTGCTGAATACGGGGGCGAAGGCGCCAACCCAATCTTTGCTGAACGAGATTGCGGTGAAGATTGGCCCACTGGAAAAACCTTTTACCCGAGCCGATCTGCATAAGCGATTTTACTGATTCAGACAAACGTGGAAAAGATGAAGGATTCAGAAAGAATCATGTCGTGTTCACATTGTATGCAATATGAAATTTATGAAGAAAGTGTCAGTGGCGGCGATATTTCATATCCATGAAATAAATTTGTGCTGGGTCATTCTGCGCAATAATTAGCGCAATGATAATCAGCCAGGATGTTTCCTAAATAAGTTTTCTGTCTAAATATCGAATTTATTAATGATAACAACAGCGTGGCATACTTCTTTTTACTATCAATTTTTGTAGTTGACTAACTATAATTAACTTGAAGCTAAGTCAACACACTTTTTGTGGTGAAAAAAGCAATAAAATCATAAAGTTGAGATTATTCAGTTGCTTTGTACTGGTTCCGTTTTTACGTGAAGAGCAGAAAACAATAGCGTTATCGGCAATTGGTTCGTGGCGCTGGCAACGTAACTGATAATGTGAGATTACGCTCCCAATTGAGGGTAGAATCTCGTAAACTTATGGCCGCGAAATTGTTTGCTTTGATGGATTAATCGCCGATTTATCGGAATCTACGATCGAATTTACAGGGAAAGAAGTACAGTGCATTGGTAGCTGTTAAGCCAAGGGCGGTAGCGTACCTGCGACCAGGCCTTTTCTCTATATCACATCTCATTTTATGCGACAGAAATTCCTAAAGTGGACTCCATGCAGGTGATTCTCTTCGCAACCTGTATATACTAGCGAGTTGTCATCAAATCAGGACCTATTCATCTTGAGGCGGGCTGATAAACTGCGGGTATGAGGTGCGATGGAATAGCCTTCAATAACAATTTCGCATACATTGTGTACTGCAGGTAGCCTGCGAGTAGAAAACGAGCTTTAGCACGGCGTTCCGATCGGCATGCTTTCGTTTTCTTGGGCCAAAACCTGTAGACCAAACATAGCAAAGGTTGGCGTCAGAGGGCGCTGCATCTACCAGTGTTCCCCTTGTCGCACCAGCTTGCGGAAACGGGGCTTTAAATGGATCTTGTACAATGATAAAAATTGCGCGAATCGCACTCGCATTAGGGCTGCTTACTTCTGCCAGCTCACTTGCCTATGCCTCCGGGTTAGTGATGAATGACAACGAACTGCGCAACGATCTGGCGTGGCTCTCCGATCGTGGCGTTATTCATCTCAGCCTGTCGACCTGGCCGCTGAGCCAGGAAGAGATTAACCGGGCCCTTAAGAAGGCAAAACCCTCTTACTCTTCCGAACAGGTTGTTCTGGCGCGAATCAACCAGCGCCTCGACTCTTTAAAAGCGGATTTTCGTGTGAGCGGCTACACCTCAACGGATAAGCCCGGAACGCCGCAGGGTTTTGGTCAGAATCAGCCTGCGGATAGCTCTTTATCATTAGCCTTTAATAACAGCGGCGAATGGTGGGATGTGCACCTGCAGGGTAACGTTGAAGGTGACGAGCGCATCAGCAACGGTTCACGTTTTAATGCTAACGGCGCCTATGGTGCGGTTAAGTTCTGGAACCAGTGGCTCTCATTTGGTCAGATGCCGCAGTGGTGGGGGCCGGGTTATGAAGGCAGCCTGATCCGCGGTGATGCGATGCGGCCAATGACCGGCGTTTTAATGCAGCGTGCTGAACAGGCCGCACCGGAAACCTGGTGGCTGCGCTGGATTGGCCCATGGCAGTATCAGATTTCCGCTAGCCAGATGAATCAATATACCGCCGTACCGCATACCAAAATTATCGGCGGGCGTCTGACGTTTGCTCCTTTCCAGTCCCTTGAACTGGGCGCATCGCGCATTATGCAGTGGGGCGGGGAGGGGAGACCGGAGTCATTTAGTAATTTTTGGGATGGTCTGACCGGCAAAGATAATACAGCAGCAAACGATCCCAATGAACCCGGCAACCAGTTGGCTGGATTTGACTTTAAGTTGAAGCTGGAACCCACACTTGGCTGGCCGGTTAGTGTCTATGGGCAGATGATTGGTGAAGACGAGTCTGGTTTCTTACCTTCAGCGAATATGTTCCTTGGTGGCGTTGAAGGGCATCACGGTTGGGGTAAAGATGCTATCAACTGGTATCTGGAAGCTCATGATACCCGGACGAATATGAGCCGAACCAACTATAGCTATACGCACCATATCTACAAAGATGGTTACTACCAACAGGGATATTCACTCGGCGATGCAATGGGGGGCGATGGTCAGCTCTTTGCAGGAAAAGTCGAGCTGGTGACCGAGGATAATCAACGTTGGAGTGCGCGTTTAGCGTATGCGAAAGTCAATCCCGAAAATCAGTCAATTAATAATGCATTTCCTCGTTCGGATACCTTGAAAGGCCTACAATTGGGCTGGAGCGGGGATGTGTATAAATCGGTACGCCTGAACACCTCTCTCTGGTATACAGATGCAGACAATAGCGATAGCGATGATGTGGGTGCGAGCGCGGGGATAGAAATCCCATTTAATTTATAGCCTTTACGCAGCTTTGGAAATGGGCTGTTGTTTGGGAATTAGAAACTTTTGGTTTACTGATGATGTGACATTATGAAGAAAAAAATTGTTAGATTTTCGGCATTGGCATTAGCAATAGGGTTTTTATCGGGCTGTACAATCATGCCGGGCCAAGGGTTGAATAGCCTTCGTAAGAATGTGGTTGAGCTGCCGGATAGCGATTACGACCTGGATAAACTGGTGAATGTCTATCCATTGACTCCGGGCTTAGTTGACCAACTTCGTCCCGAAACCGTCATGGCTCGCCCGAATCCGCAGTTAGACAATTTACTGAAAAGTTATGAGTACCGTATCGGCGTGGGCGATGTGCTTATGGTGACTGTTTGGGATCATCCAGAGTTAACTACTCCTGCTGGTCAATATCGTAGTGCCAGTGATACGGGTAACTGGGTGAATTCTGATGGTTCTATTTTTTATCCATACATTGGCAAGGTTCAGGTCGCAGGCAAAACTTTAAGCCAAGTACGGCAGGAGATAGCTGGTCGCTTAACAACATATATTGAAAGCCCGCAGGTGGACGTAAGCATTGCTGCTTTCCGATCACAGAAAGTATATGTTACTGGGGAGGTGACCAAATCTGGCCAGCAGGCAATTACCAATATACCTCTGACAATAATGGATGCAGTGAATGCTGCTGGTGGTCTTGCTACAGATGCCGATTGGCGAAATGTTGTGCTGACTCATAATGGTAAAGATTCCAAAATATCATTGTACGCACTGATGCAAAAAGGCGATCTCACTCAGAATCGTTTGCTTTATCCTGGTGATATTTTATTTATACCTCGCAATGACGATTTGAAAGTCTTTGTTATGGGTGAGGTAGGTAAACAGAGCACCATGAAAATGGATCGCAGTGGTATGACACTTGCTGAAGCATTAGGAAATGCGGAAGGCATGTCACAGAGCCTTAGTGACGCGACGGGAGTATTTGTTATCCGCCAATTGAAAGGGGACAAACAAGGTAAAATAGCCAATATTTATCAGCTAAATGCACAAGATGCATCTGCTATGGTATTGGGTACGGAGTTCCAGTTGCAACCATATGATATTGTTTTTGTAACAGCAGCACCTTTAGTTCGTTGGAATCGTGTAATTTCACAGCTGGTACCGACTATAACCGGTGTACATGATATGACTGAAACCGTCCGCTATATTAAAAATTGGAATTGATTATGTTTGACTCGATTCTGGTTGTTTGTACAGGCAATATTTGCCGTTCACCAATTGGTGAGCGTTTTTTACGGCGTACGTTGCCAAATAAGAAAGTAGACTCAGCGGGTACTGGCGCCTTGGTTGGCCATAGTGCAGATGAAAGTGCAATAAGGATTGCAGAAAAACATGGTCTTTCATTAACAGGGCACAAAGGGCGACAATTTACCTCATCATTAGGTCGACAATATGATCTAATTCTCGTAATGGAAAAATCTCATCTTGAACAAATTGGTCGGATTGCTCCCGAAGCAAGAGGAAAAACAATGCTGTTTGGCCAATGGCTAAACCAAAAGGAAATCCCTGATCCATACCGGAAAAGTGATGAAGCGTTTGCTTCGGTATATCAGTTGATTGAACTGGCTGGCTTACGTTGGGCCGAGAAATTGGGCGCATAAATATCAGGAATCATTGCATGTCATCAGTAAAAAGCAGACCTGTCGAGAAAGAGACGGATGAAATTGATTTAGGGCGTTTGGTAGGAGAGCTTATCGATCATAGAAAGCTTATTCTATCCGTTACTGCATTATTTACGCTTATCGCACTTTTATATGCACTATTTGCGACTCCTGTCTATCAGGCCGATGCGCTCTTACAGGTAGAACAAAAGCAGGGAAATGCGATACTCAATAGCCTTAGCCAGATGTTACCTGATAGTCAACCTCAGTCAGCGCCAGAAATAGCATTGCTTCAATCTCGTATGATCTTGGGAAAAACAGTTGATGACCTTAATTTACAGGCCCGAGTTCAACAGAAATATTTCCCAATATTTGGTAAAGGATGGTCGCGGCTAACCGGCAAGAGAGCGGGAAGTGTGACAGTTAGCCGTCTTTATTTACCGTCGGATGGCGGATCGGATACCCCTAGCCTGAAGCTGACAGTAAAGGATAAAAATCATTACAGTGTTATTTTTAATGATAAGCAAATGTCAGGTGAGGTTGGCTCTTTATTGGATATGAATGGTATTGCTCTTAAGGTCGATCAAATAGAGGCAGAGCCAGAAACTGAATTTGTCATATCATATGTAAGTAAACTGGAGGCAATTTCAGATTTACAAGATATGTTCTCTGTCGTCGATCAGGGAAAAGATACTGGGATGTTAAATCTATCATTAAGTGGCCCAGATCCCCTGTTGCTTGAAAAAATACTTGATAGTATTAGTAATAACTATCTTGCACAAAATGTGGCTCGCCAGGCAGCGCAGAATGCTAAAAGTTTAGAATTTCTTAACGTGCAATTACCAAAGGTACGCAATGAATTAGATATTGCAGAGGACAAACTAAACCAATATCGCCGGCAAAAAGACTCAATTGATCTTTCTTTAGAGGCAAAATCGGTTCTTGAGCAGATAGTAAATGTTGATAATCAGCTGAACGAGTTGACATTCCGAGAATCTGAGATTTCTCAACTTTACACAAAAGAGCATCCAACCTATAAAGCGCTGATGGAGAAGCGGAAGACTTTACAAGAAGAAAAAGCAAGGCTTAATCAACGTGTTTCGGCAATGCCTAAAACTCAGCAGGATATACTACAATTAAGTCGTGATGTTGACTCTGGCCAAGCAGTTTATATGCAGCTTTTAAATCGTCAGCAAGAACTTAGTATAGCTAAATCAAGCGCGATTGGTAATGTACGTATTATCGATAATGCTGTATCACAACCCAAACCAGTAAAACCCAAAAAAGTAATAGTATTATTCGTTGGTATTATTTTGGGTGGGATGGTATCAGTAGGACTGGTTTTACTGCGAGTGTTCTTACGTCGCGGAATAGAAAGCCCGGAGCAATTAGAAGAGATAGGTATAAACGTTTATGCTAGTATACCTGTATCAGAAACGTTTGTGAAAAGAAGTCAGCAATCTGTTAGACTGAAGAAAAAAACGGAAATAGGATATCAAGCTTTTTTAGCAGTAGAAAACCCAGCAGACCTGGCGATCGAGGCTATTCGTGGTCTTCGCACCAGTCTCCATTTTGCAATGATGGAGGCGCGGAACAACGTTCTAATGATCTCTGGTGCTAGTCCTAATGCAGGAAAAACATTTGTGAGTTCTAACCTCGCTGCTGTTGTAGCGCAGACAGGACAAAAGGTTCTATTTATTGATACGGACATGAGAAAAGGCTATACTCATAAATTATTTAACTTAGATAATGAGAATGGCCTTTCAGATATCCTTTCTGGTAAAACTGAATTAAATAAGGCAGTGAAAACTGTTTCAAATGCCGGTTTTGATTATATATCGCGAGGTGCCGTACCACCCAACCCTGCAGAGTTGTTAATGCATCGCAGATTTGGTGAGCTTATTAACTGGGCAAGCGGGATTTATGATATTGTTATTCTAGATACCCCACCGATATTAGCTGTAACGGATGCTGCTATCATTGGTCATTATGTTGGCACGACTTTATTAATCGCCAGATTTGAACAAAATACTACAAAGGAAATTGAAGTTAGTTTTAAACGCTTCGAACAAAGCGGTGTTATGGTTAAAGGATGTATCCTTAATGGTGTAATGAAAAAAGCTAGCAGTTATTATGGCTATGGTTATAACCACTATGGTTATTCCTATACTGACGATAAATAAAATACATAAGCCGAGCTATTAATGCTCGGCTAGTTTTTTCTTCAGTAAGTTTATAATCCGCTGTGTTAATTATAAAATCCATAGAAGATTACATATATTGAGAGGGAATCATGACACTCCTCAGCAGGAATTTTATAGTCAGTGTGGCACTTGCCTTATCTGATTTTATTAGTTTTATTATCTCAATCTATTTGGCGATCGAATTATTATCATTTATGTCGAGCCAAAATGAATATATTACACATCTTTCCCAAAATGAGGGGTGGGTTGCATTACATTGGTTGTTAGCATTTTGCTGTGTGGGATGGTACGCCGTTAGGTTACGGCATTATTTTTATCGGAAAACATTCTGGTTTGAACTAAAAGAAATACTCCGTACTTTGGTGATTTTTGCCATTATTGAAATTGCCATTATTGCTTTTACAACATGGTCATATTCGCGGTCTCTTTGGATGCTGACTTGGCTTTTTGTTCTGATTTTTGTACCAACTGCACGCATGATAACTAAGAGCGTTCTGAATACCTTAAGCTATTGGCAACGAGATACTTGGATTATTGGAAGTGGAGATAATGCATTTGAAGCTTATAAGGCGATAAGTAGTGAGCGAAACCTCGGTTTAAATATTGTGGGCTTTATCGCTAGTGAGGGAGGCACTCCTGCGGGAGAATATATCGAAGGTATTGGTGTGCTATCGAACGATATAAACTGGTTAGCGACAAAAGATAAAAAGACTCAGTTTATTGTTGCAGTTGAATCTCATCAAAGTGAAATGCGTAATACTTGGTTGCGTAATTTTATGATCAAAGGTTTTCGCTATGTATCAGTTATTCCAACCCTGCGAGGGATGCCTTTAGATAGTACAGATATGTCATTTATTTTTAGCCATGAGGTTATGATTTTTCGTGTACAACAGAATCTTGCTAAGTGGTCATCAAGAATTTTAAAACGCTTATTTGATATAGTTGGTTCTATATCTATAATTATTATACTGTCACCAGTATTATACTATATTAGCAGGAAAGTAAAGCAGGATGGCGGGCCAGCTATTTACGGGCATGAGCGGATCGGTAAAGATGGTAAGTCATTTAAATGTCTTAAATTTCGCTCGATGGTAACCAATTCTAAGGAAGTGCTAGATAATTTATTAGAGACTGATTTAGACGCAAAAAAAGAATGGGATGCAACATTTAAATTAAAAAATGATCCGCGTATTACCAAAATTGGTGGTTTTTTACGTAGAACAAGTCTTGATGAGTTACCTCAATTATTTAATGTACTAAAAGGTGAGATGAGCCTTGTCGGGCCCAGACCAATTATAACAGCAGAACTGGAAAGGTATAATGATGAAGTTGATTATTATCTTTTAAGTAAGCCGGGAATGACAGGGTTGTGGCAAGTTAGTGGTCGAAGTGATGTTGATTATGAAACACGAGTCTACCTTGATGCATGGTATGTTAAAAATTGGTCTATGTGGAATGATATAGCTATCCTATTTAAAACTATTGGAGTTGTCTTAAAGAGAGATGGTGCTTATTAGGTTATTTTTTGATGTGATCTTTTAAGCAATCTATTCTTAGCAGGTATAAAATGAAAATAAGTAAAGACTTACCTTTACTCTTTATAGCATCAATGCTTAACCCTTTTATTGCAATTTTAGGGTCCATTTTCTTATTTAATAAAAAAAATGCGAAAGGAATAATTATTATTCTGTCGTTAATTGTTTTTTTTATTACAATAAAAATACCACCTTGGCAAGATTTATATAGACGGTTCCTTGATACATATATGCTATACAATGAAAGTACAACATATATGGATGCTATTCGTGGTCATGTTGACATATTATTTTATGTAAATGCTTTATTATTCTATAAAATAGGGCTCCCGTTTTATTTTATTCCCGCTCTTTACAGTTCTTTATCGTTCTATCTTTTCGCGACAACAATTTTAAATGTGATCGGGAAAGAAAAGGAGGTTACAGGTGACTATAGAACACCAAATATTAAACTGTTATTCTTTTTTGCAGTAAGTTTTGTTGATATAATTCTATTAGCCTCTACATTACGCTTTTTATTCTCAGTAGCATTGGTTGTAAGAGGTGTGTCATTGCTTTTAATTGAAAAGAAAACCAACAGAGGAATCCTCTTTTCTTTACTTGCATGTATTACGCATTCGGCAATGATATTAGTGCTTATGGCGGTAATAGGTTCATTTTTTGTTAGGCTAAGCAAATTACAAACAATATTATTAGCGCTGATATTCTATTTCACGAGTTCAACACTTTTGCCATATGTTTTTGCTCATTTTAATCCCTTTGGATTAGCTAATTACTTTATCGGTGGTTATGTTGACACTGATTTATCAGAATTTGGCAATAATACAAACAAATTAATTGTGTCATCATATAAAACGATAGTTTTATTATTTTGTTTGTTTTTCTATCTGCGTCGAGATGGAGAGTATAAAAGATTTGATAATTTTATCCGAGTCTTTATTGTTATATCCTGTATTACATCAGTCTCAGCTACAGCATTCGGTCGCTATATTTTAGGTGTGTTGCCATACTTGGCTGTTTTAGGATTTTGTTATTCTTATAGTGCGCTGAAAATAAAAAAATCAGTGAGGCTAATCATTTTGGCAATTATTTTTCTTAACGTAGTATTTGTGAACATTTATTTAGAGAGAAGACAAATAGTTATGGCGGGTTTATGGTCCACGTTATATGTACCTTCTGTGTTATTACTTTCTAATTATAGTGCAGATGATTTTAGATCTTATCTGGGTCAAATTGATAATGATGGAAATTGGATAAAGGATCGTGTGAGTAACGAAAAATAGATTTATATTTTATAACTCATGGTGGTTAAAATGAATAACTTAGTAACTGTATATATCACGACTCAAAACAGACCTCAATTTCTGCATAGAGCTTTACTTTCTCTGAGGCATCAATCATATCAAAATTTTGAGGTGATAGTATGTAATGATGCATCAGATGCAGTCCATACTAATGAGTATGAAAATGTGATAAATGCCTTTGAAAATAACTTTCAGGGATTCCAATACATTGTAAATGAAAAAAAACAAGGTGCGTGTGTTAGTAGAAATAAAGCAATTCAAGTTGCGAAAGGTGAATTCATCACTGGCCTAGACGATGATGACTATTTCCATAAGAGACGATTAGAATACTTTGTAAATTTTAGTAATGAAGATAAGTTCTCACTAATTTGCTCTAATGTTAAATTACTTAATGATGACATTCTCAATGTCCAATCTGAAACTCTAAGCGAAGGAGGAAAAGTAATTACCTTTAATGATATCAAACAATATAATTGTGTTGGTAATCAGGTTTTTGTAAAAAAATCTGTGATTGATGCTATTGGTGGCTTTGATCCTAACATGCCAGCTTGGCAAGATTATGATACTTGGTTCAGAATAATTAAAAAATTTGGTGATGCATATAAATTAAACGCATGTACGATGTATTTGGACGATGGGGCTAATAGAGAACGAATAACAACGAGCAGTAAGGCTTATTTAGGATATCAAAAATTTATAGAAAAGCATCATAATAGCTTAACTGAAAAGGATTCAATCAGCTTGAAATATATGGATATGCTTAACAGAAAGCAAAATATTCCTCTTCTGAGTTTTGAACTTATAAAACACTCAGAAATTTTCAAGAGAGTGATGAAATACCAGATGACATATAGATTACCAAAACTATATGGTATATATCAAAAAATAATTAAGTAAATTTATAAATGACTATGAAAACTATCATCTTAGTAATATTATATAATAAATCTATCAATCAATCTGAAACATTGATCTCACTGAATGATAATAAGTTTACTAACTATGATCTAATTATATATAATAATGGACCTAAGCTCTTAGACAAAGATTTATTGTTTGATGAACTACAAGCTAAGATATTGTCTGTTAAGTTATGTCAAGATATGTCTAATAAGCCCTTGAGTATTATATATAATGAATTTCTAAGCAATAACAAACAATATGAGCGATTTGTCATATTTGATGATGATACTGTTATTCCAGGATCTTTCTTTTCAGACATTGATGATAATAAAGAAAACTTGGAAATAGCTCTTCAACTGCCTTTGATTAAATCAAAAGCGACTAATGATATATATTATCCAGCCGCTGATAATAAGGTGGTTTATAGCGAGAAATTATTTGAAAATGACGAATATGTATTATCTATTGGCTCTGGATTAATCATCTATCCTATATTGATTGATTTGTTTAATAAAAATGGTATTACTTTATTCGATGAACGGTTTGCTTTATATGGAGTTGACTTTAGCCTCTTTAGACGTATACATGGTTTCAAAAATAAAGGTGAGGTAATTAATATACAATGCGCTTCATTTTTATGGCACTCACTCTCAAGGTCTGATGCGAAAGATAGTCTATGGCGGCAAAATGAACGTTTAATCGATACTGTTTTAAGTATATTACATTATTCACCGGTTTATAAAGTTATATATAGCATATCAAAATTATTAATTCAAAATATAGTGTGGTTCAATGTGGGTAATGTTAAGCTAATTATCAAAATTTTAATAATGAAAAAACATCCTAGGTGCAAATAATGATATAAATGAGGCGGTAGAGAGTATTATTAGCAAAAAAATTAAATCTATTAGTAAAAAACATACGCTAATAATTCAAAATCGTCATGCGCAAAGTCCGATTCACCGGACACCAGATCATCACTGTTTTGACGTCAGTATAAGCCGGACGCACCGTCAAGGATGTTTGCCGCTAAGCCCGCATTATCGGCCGGATATGTGACTCGATGAGTCGGTTATTCTGATGCTAATCATTACAGCTGAACGATATTTGTGGTATGGATTTAAAAAGATTTTTTGATCCTTCGCTGCAGGGCAATAGCTGAACCATAAAAGAGTTTACTTTGTTTATTGTGTGCCGAATCTGCATTTTCGCTGTAAGATAAAACAGCGCCTGCTGGTGCGCAATCCGGCGCTGCTGGTGATACCAGCAGAGATGAATCAAAGCTGGTCAGTCTGCTTTATGCATGATGCGCTGGTATGCGTCAGACGCTGCCGGACCTTCAACTTGTTGACCGATTTTAATCGTGAAGCACTGTCTAGGGTAGTTGACCTTTATATCATGACGCTGTCAGTCGTATAGTCTTAGAAAGAATGGTGAATAGTGGCAAATTGCGGATGGACAACGGCTCGGAGCTGATCTTGCGACGCTAGCACAATGGGTAGAAGAGCATGTGTTGATGTTGCTATTTATCAGTTTGACATGTCAACGCAGAATGCCTATGTCGAACGGTTTAAACGGGCGTGCAGCATAGAAATATTAAATTTTTATTCATTCAAATCGCTGATTGAATCACGGGAAATTACAGAGTGCGGCTGGCTGAATATAATAGCGAGCGGCCCCTTGAACTCCCGAATAACCTGACGCCGGAAGAATACCGCGCAATCGTCGAAGAACCTAGAGTTTTAAAAAGTGTATTGAACTAAAACGAGTGTATTTACAGACTTTTTTAGTTTTTTAAAGTATATTTGTTCGATTGTTTAGGGAGCATCTTTAAGTAAAAATGCTGAGAACCTCAATCTTAAATTACTATTGAGTATACGGATGTGCAGTATACTAACTATATATTATTCATTGTGTATATTAAGTAGTGAATGATTATTATAACGTGTGCAGTGTTGGTGTTATAAATTAAACCTTGCGCTTAAACTTATATATGTATAAATGCCTTGGCGTGATCATGTATGCTTTAACTAGATGACAGATAATATTATATTTGAGTCCTTTGTCAATTTTACTGAGTTATTTAATCCAATACAAACTGTTTTTATTATGAATAATTGTCACTATTCTATATGCAAGTATTAACTATGTAATGATTTTCAGGGTGAAATATATGTTCTATCTTGATTTTAGGTTAAAATGACATCATAGTTGCAGTAATGCCTTAATTTTTTCATGTGTAGTAGTGAATATCATGCGACTTGAATATCTCGGCTTTTCTACTATTCTCAATGAAATACAACCTTCACTTGTCTTTATAATGCAAGTCCTTGACTTAAGCAAGATTTTCAGTGTGCTTTACTACGGTGTTTTTAGTTATGGAAAATTTTAGTATTCTTTTGTACTAGTTTTATCCTCTCTTTTGGGTATTTCCTTGTTAACTCTGTTAATTAACTGAAAAACAGTATTTCTAATGTGTAATTATGGAGTTTTTCCTTAAGGATAATTCTATGGTAAAAAATATTATGCTTTTATTATTTTTTTTCTCTTTTTCAGCTTGTAGTAACTCTAACTTTACACCAGGAAAACCGTGGTATGATAATAACGGCGAGGTCATCAATGCACATGGAGGAGGCGTGTTGAAATTTAAAGATAAATATTATTGGTTTGGTGAAGCAAGAACAGATGGAAGAAAAAATACTGGGAAGGTAAGCGTATATTCTTCCGCTGATTTATATAATTGGCATAATGAAGGAATTGCTTTAGATCTTTCATCAAAATTAGCAATGATCGCTGTGGAAAGACCTAAAGTTATTTATAATAAAAAAAATAAAGAGTTTGTAATGTGGTTCCATGAAGAGTTGGGAGGTAAATATAACACAGGTAAAGCCGGTATAGCTGTTGCAAAAAAAATCACAGGACCTTATGTTTTGTATAAAGATTTTTGGCCTAATGCATCAGTGGATCCAATTTATGTGGATAAACATGATATTAATAATAAATATTATCATAATAATGTTTTTAAAGCTGATAATGATTTTAAAGACAATTTCTCCCGTGGACAGATGTTTAGAGATATGACACTTTTTGTTGATGATGATTCTACTGCTTATGTAATTTATGAGTCGGAGGGGAATTACTCGATACAAATTGCAGAATTGGATGATAGCTATAAGGGCGTCACTGGGAGATATTCAAGAGTTTTAGTAGGTTTAATGAACGAAGCCCCTACGATGTTTAAATACAAAAGTAAATATTATATGATTACATCTGGGCTAAAAGGGTTTAGCCCTACTGACGCACGGAGTTCCTATAGTGATAATATATTTGGACCGTGGGTTTCTTTAGGTAATCCTGTTCGCTCTGATGATGTTGATAATATTAAAAAAACTTTTTCCTCTCAAGGAACCTTCGTAATACAGAATGTTGGCTCTAATAACACATATATTTTTATGGCAGATCGGTGGCAAAGTAATAGTTTGAAAGATAGTTCATATATCTGGTTACCAATTGATTGGGATAACAATATTCCGGTAATTAGATGGAAGGCTAATTGGAAATATTGATTCTTTTTAAATTTACATGGTGATATAATGAAAGTGGCTTATTTAATAACGGCTTATAATAATTTTAATCATTTAATAGCATTGATTAAAAAAATTAAAGTTGACAATTCATTAGTTTACATACACATAGACAAAAAAACTATAATTCCGGATTTTTTTACATCATTTTCTCAAAATGAAAAAAATCTCACTATTATTAGCACAGTGGAAGTATGGTGGGGAGGATGGTCTCACCAACAGGCAATTTTAGATTTGATAAATGAAGCAAAAAAAGAGAAACCTGATTACTATGTAATTATGAGTGGTCAAGATTACCCAATTAGGGACCGCTCAGAGTTTTTAGAATTGCTAAGCAAGAATAAAGAATATATTACTATTATGCAAGGATTTCACCAGACTAAACCAGAGGATCGCATCAGATATCATTACTTTGATTGTTTTGATAGACGTAGTAAATCGTTAAAAACAGTAATATATAAGCTAGCTGAAAGGTTTTTAAGAATTATATATCGGAAGAAAAATTACCCCTTTAGCACAATTTATCATGGATCGACATGGTGTGCCCTCTCGGGATCATGTGTTGATTATATACTTGATTTTATGGATAAAAACCCTCACTTTGTTGACTTTTTTAAGACATCTTGGTGTGCCGAAGAGTCTTTCTTTCCGACTATTATAGGTAATTCTGATTTCTTTAATAACGTGAGTCCTGGTATTTGGTATACTGATTGGGAAGGTGTAAACCCGCCAGTAGCTTTGACTGAGAAGCATATTTCATTATTTAAAGAAAATGATTTTTTTTATAATAAAACATACGATATTACATATTGTCCTTATTTTGCCAGAAAATTTAATGATGGTAATCAAGATGTCAGAAGTCTTCTAGATTGATTATCTTAATGCAATATTCCCACTCTTTTAAAATTTTTTATTATTTAAGATATGAGAATCTTGCTATATTATTTTTATCTCTACCAGAGGGAGTATGATGGACAAAATTGATGAGAAATACGTTGCAGTAATTATTCCTATGTTTAATGCTGAGAAAACAATAATCAGAGCGATAGAATCTGTATTTTCACAAACATATACTCAATGGCATTTGTATATTATAAATGATTGTTCTACAGATTCGTCATTAGAAATGGTGATGGATAGATATAAGAGTGATAAAATAACAATAATTAATAATGATCAAAACTTAGGGGCGGCTGAGTCAAGGAATGCAGGGCTAAAATATTCAAATGAAAAAGTTATAGCTTTTTTGGATAGTGATGATCAATGGCTTCCTGATAAGTTAGAAAAACAAATGGATGCTATATCTAAAGGGTATAACATGGTGTTATCTTGGTATTTCTATGATATTAATAATAAAAAACACGTAATTAAGTTTAATTCAAATGTTTTGAAAAAAAATAGTTTTTTAAAAAAACATTTTCGCGTATGTTTTTCGTCTGTATGTATTAAACGTTTAAATGAAAATATATATTTCAAAGATCAAGGTCATGAGGATTTTATTTATTTAGCAAGCTACTTTGATATTTATAATGAAGCGTATGTAATTAGTGAAGGTTTGGTTAATTATTATGTTTTAAATGATTCACTTTCGGCCAATAAGAAAAATGCAGTGAAATGGCATTTTCATATACTGACTCAAAGATACAAGGGGAACCCTTTTAAAATACTATATTTTTTTTCTTGGTATATACTTAATGCTATTTCTTTTTTAATAGTAAATCGTTAATTTAATATTTGTGATAAGGGGGTTGGGTTGAAAAAAATAGCATTTGTGATCAATAACGCATATTCATATGCGGGAACAGAAAATATATGTAACTTTATGAGTGATTGCTATGGTGAGTTATATGACTTGACTATTTTTTCTGTATCTGGAGAAGGAGATAGTTTTTATCCATATAGGAAAGTAAAAAAGATAATTAATTACAAGGAATATAAAAATCCAATTAAAAAGATTGTTGATGATGTAAATAAAAACGATTTCGATTATGTCTTTGTTATAAGTATGGGTAAACTGAGTGTAATGTACTCATTTTGGAATATTTTTTCACGTTTTAAAAACAATGATTGTAAGCTTTTTGCTTGCGAGCATGTCGCAATCCATTCATTTAATAGCATTGTCCGTTTTCTAAAGTTCATCTTTTTAAGATTTTATGACAAAGTTATAGTTTTAACAGATAAAGACAAAACTATTCTTCAAAAATGGGGGGTTAACTCTTTAAAGATAGCCAATCCAATTTCTTTTAAAAACTTTGATAGGCACAACAGAACTTATCATGCTTTGGCTGTTGGGCGACTTGAGCACCAAAAAGGATTTGATTTATTGCTTGATATCTGGCGATCTTTTTCTATAAATAATAAAAACTGGAAATTATTTATAGCGGGTGATGGTTTACTTCACCAGCAATTAAGCGAACTTATCAAAAATTATAATATTGAAGATACTGTCACATTATTGGGTAAAGTTAAAGATATTGATAAATTTTATGCACAGAGTGATATGTTACTTATGACATCACGTTATGAAGGTTTACCGTTAGTATTGCTAGAGGCAAAATCTTGGTCATTACCGGTTATAGCGTATGATTGTCCGACAGGACCGCGTGAGATCATTGAGAATGATATTGATGGTTTCTTAATTCCAATTAATAACAAAGAATTGTTTGTTGAGAAAATGAATCTTTTATCAACTGATGATGAATGTTACTTTAAATTAAGCAAAAACACCAAAAAGACCTCTTTAAAATTCGATAGTCAAGAAATAAAAAACAAATGGATATCGTTAGTGTCATAATTTAATTATTCTCTGGTCTGATTTTTCCTCATATATCATATAAATGAGGTTAAGAGTAAAATAATTCGATTTATAATATCTAATTAAAAGATCTTTCATGTTTAAATGATCTTTACTGAGGTTGTATGGGACTCTTATCAAACACTAAGTGGGTTGCCCTCTCGCAGGGAATAAAAGTGGGTGTACAGTTATTAAATATTGTGGTTTTAGCACGACTAATTCCGCCTGGCGAGTATGGGCTTATGGCTATGGCATTGGTTGTAACTAATTTTGCTGGATTGGTTAGAGATTTAGGGACTGCAGCTGCAATTATACAAAAGAAAAACCTTGAGGAAAGAACTATTAATGCAATATTTTGGCTTAATGTGTGTATGGGATGTGCGATAGCTATCATCATCCTCATCTCATCGCCGATAATATCATTGATATTTCATGAACAGAGGCTTGTTCTAATTTTATGTTTATTATCATTGAGCTTTCCTCTTGCTAGTACGGCATCAGCGCATCTTGCTTTGTTAGAAAAAAAATCTAGATTTAAGGAGATTGCTTTTATTGAAATATCGTCATCAGTAATTGCAGTTTCAATTGCTATTATACTGGCTTATAGAGGATATGGTGTTTATAGCTTGGTTTTTCAGAGCATATTTCTCTCATTGATGTCAACTATTCAATTTTGGTTTAAATCAGAATGGAGGCCTAATACAAAAATTATAATTGATTTGCAAGAGATAAAAAAACTGATCGGTTTTAGTGGGAATTTGACCATTTTTAACTTTATTAATTATTTTTCAAGGAATGCTGATAGTATTATTATCGGGCATTTTTTATCATCAGCTATTCTGGGTGCTTACTCACTAGCTTATAGAATTATGCTTTTCCCAGTGCAAAATATGACTTTTGTTGCTTCTAGGGCTCTCTATCCTGTGTTTAGTGAGTATCAAGATGATAACGAAAAATTAAAAAAAACTTATTACAATACTTTGTATCTTATATTGCTCCTTGTATTCCCATTAATGACAGGTCTTGCTATGTTAAGTGAGCCATTTATTAAACTTGTTTTTGGGGATAGTTGGCTTTTAACAGCCTCAATTTTGACTTGGCTTGCACCTACTGGTATCGTACAGGCTGTACTAAGTACCTCAGGCACTATATTTATGGCTAAGGGTAAAACATATATATTAATGAAGCTAGGTTTTCTGGGGATGATTCTTCAGGTCTCTTCTTTTATTTTAGGTGTTCAGTTTGACATTGTGACTTTTGCAAAGTTTTATTTCATTGCAAATATTTTAAACTTCATCCCTGTGATGTGGTGTGTATTAAAAATTTTAGATGGGTCTCTTCTCGAATTTTTTTCGAAGATTTATAAGTTAATGTTGGGTTCTGCCCTAATGATTTTTTTTATTAAGCTATTAATGAATAATGTCATTTTTCTACAGAATATTGATGGTTTTGTAAAATTAATTTCACTTAGTGTACTTTCTTTTTTATTTTATATCATATCAATAATGCTAATTGATAAAAGATTGTTTAAAGCATTTAATAAGCACATGAAAATAAATTTTTTTAATTAGTTACTGGTATTTGGATAAGGCTTTTACATGCTATTTATTATTTCATTTTTAACTCGTTCTCTAGAATAAATATTTAGTCTATACGGTTGAGAAGCTTTAAGCTAACATAGTAGTCACATTTAAGCTGCGAGCTTGTCGCAGTGACCACACCTGACAGGAGTATGTAATGTCCAAGCAACAGATCGGGGTTGTCGGTATGGCAGTGATGGGGCGTAACCTTGCGCTCAACATCGAGAGCCGTGGTTATACCGTCTCCGTTTTCAACCGCTCCCGTGAAAAGACCGAAGAAGTGATTGCCGAGAATCCCGGCAAGAAGCTGGTCCCACATTATACAGTGCAAGAGTTTGTTGAGTCGCTCGAAACTCCACGCCGTATCCTGTTAATGGTGAAGGCGGGCGCAGGCACTGATAGTGCCATCGACTCTCTGAAGCCTTACCTGGACAAGGGTGACATCATCATCGATGGTGGTAATACCTTCTTCCAGGATACGATTCGTCGTAATCGTGAGCTTTCTGCTGATGGTTTTAACTTCATTGGCACCGGCGTGTCCGGCGGTGAAGAGGGCGCGCTTAAAGGACCTTCAATCATGCCTGGCGGTCAGAAGGAAGCTTATGAACTGGTTGCTCCCATTCTTAAGCAGATTGCAGCTGTCGCTGAAGACGGTGAGCCGTGCGTAACTTATATCGGTGCTGATGGTGCTGGTCATTATGTCAAAATGGTTCACAACGGTATTGAATACGGCGATATGCAGCTTATTGCAGAAGCCTACGCTTTACTGAAAGGTGGTCTGGCGCTTTCTAATGAAGAGCTGGCGCAAACCTTTACCGAATGGAATGAAGGTGAGCTTAGCAGCTATCTCATTGACATCACTAAAGACATCTTCACCAAAAAAGATGAAGAAGGCAAATACCTGGTCGACGTGATCCTCGATGAGGCGGCAAACAAAGGTACCGGTAAATGGACCAGCCAGAGCTCTCTTGACCTCGGCGAACCGCTGTCACTTATCACTGAATCTGTATTCGCACGCTACATCTCTTCGCTTAAAGATCAGCGTGTGGCTGCTTCGAAAGTCCTTACCGGACCGCAGGCGAAGAGTGCAGGCGATAAAGCGGAGTTCGTTGAGAAAGTTCGCCGTGCTCTGTATCTGGGCAAAATCGTCTCTTACGCTCAAGGTTTCTCCCAACTGCGCGCTGCTTCTGATGAATACCATTGGGATCTGAACTACGGTGAGATCGCGAAAATCTTCCGTGCCGGCTGTATCATTCGTGCTCAGTTCCTGCAAAAGATTACTGATGCCTATGAGCAGAATGCCGGCATTGCCAACCTGCTGCTGGCACCATACTTCAAGCAGATCGCCGATGATTATCAGCAAGCCCTGCGCGATGTTGTCGCATATGCTGTGCAGAATGGTATTCCGGTTCCGACATTCTCTGCGGCCATCGCCTACTACGATAGCTATCGTTCCGCAGTCTTGCCTGCTAACCTGATTCAGGCGCAGCGTGACTATTTCGGTGCGCATACCTATAAGCGTACCGATAAAGAGGGTGTGTTCCACACTGAGTGGATGGAATAAACTTTATAGTGTCATTTGCCCGGGGTATTAACCCGGGCATAAATTTTCAAAAAATAGAATTCCTCTCCTCTAATTAGTACTCCCTTATCCTAATTTTTTAAAAACGTAATTTGCAAATGTTTTTCTAAAGGAAATCATTTAATATGATACTCATATCCTAAGGAATATATTTCGAATTTTATTAGGCTCTGGTAATAAAAGGTAAGTTAAATATGAAGATCCTTGTCACTGGCGGTGCAGGTTTTATTGGTTCTGCAGTTGTTCGTCATATCATTGAAAACACCTCCGACGAAGTACGCGTAATAGATTGCCTCACCTACGCCGGTAACCTGGAGTCCCTGGCGCCGGTTGCCGGTAATAAACGCTACTCGTTTTCTCAGACAGATATCACTGATGCCAAATCTGTGGCAGAGCAGTTCAGCGATTTCCGTCCGGATATTGTGATGCACCTGGCCGCAGAGAGTCACGTGGACCGCTCTATCGATGGGCCTGCTGCCTTTATTCAGACCAACCTGATTGGAACTTTCACCCTGCTGGAAGCGGCCCGCCAGTACTGGTCAGCTCTCGATACGGCGCAGAAGCAGACTTTCCGCTTCCACCATATTTCGACCGATGAAGTCTACGGCGACCTGCACGGTACCGATGATCTGTTCACCGAAGAGACCCCGTACGCGCCAAGCAGCCCGTACTCTGCCTCCAAGGCCGGCAGCGACCATCTTGTCCGCGCCTGGAACCGCACTTATGGCCTGCCGGTGGTGGTGACCAACTGCTCCAACAACTACGGCCCGTATCACTTCCCGGAAAAACTTATTCCGCTGACCATCCTCAATGCCCTCGCCGGCAAACCGCTGCCAGTGTACGGCAACGGAGAACAGATCCGCGATTGGCTGTACGTGGAAGATCACGCCCGGGCGCTATACAAAGTGGCGACGGAAGGCCGCAGTGGTGAAACGTACAACATCGGCGGTCACAACGAGCGTAAAAATATTGATGTCGTGCGCACCATTTGCGCCATTCTCGATAAAGTGGTTGAACAGAAGCCGGGCAATATCAGCCAGTTTGCCGATCTGATTACGTTTGTGAAAGACCGTCCGGGTCATGACCTGCGTTATGCCATTGATGCGGCGAAAATTCAACGCGATCTGGGCTGGGTGCCCGAAGAGACGTTTGAAAGCGGAATTGAAAAAACGGTCCACTGGTACCTGAACAACACGACCTGGTGGCAGCGCGTGCTGGATGGCTCCTATGCCGGTGAACGTCTTGGCCTGAACAACTAAAAAGGAAAGAAGTATGAAAGGTATTGTACTGGCCGGCGGCTCCGGCACGCGTTTATATCCGATCACCCAGGGTGTTTCCAAGCAGCTACTGCCCATTTATGACAAACCGATGATTTACTACCCGGTTTCTGTTCTGATGCTGGCGGGAATCAAGGATATCCTGATTATTACCACGCCGGAGGATATGCCCGCATTTCAGCGTCTGTTGGGTGACGGTTCTCAGTTTGGCGTGAATTTCAGCTATGCGATTCAGCCGTCGCCGGACGGTCTGGCGCAGGCCTTTATCATCGGCGAGAAGTTTATCGGTAATGATGCCTGTGCATTAGTCCTGGGCGATAACATCTACTTTGGTCAGAGCTTTGGCCGCAAACTGGATGCGGCGGCCAGCAAAACATCCGGAGCTACGGTATTCGGCTACCAGGTTCTCGATCCGGAACGTTTCGGTGTGGTGGAGTTTGATGAGAACTTTAAAGCGCTGTCGATTGAAGAGAAGCCGTTGAAGCCGAAATCTGACTGGGCGGTGACCGGACTCTATTTTTATGACACCGATGTGGTGGCAATGGCGAAGGAAGTTAAACCCTCCGCGCGTGGGGAGCTTGAGATCACCACGCTGAACCAGATGTATCTGGATCGGGGTGACCTGCAGGTTGAACTGCTGGGCCGTGGTTTTGCCTGGCTGGATACGGGAACCCACGACAGCCTGATTGAGGCCTCTCAGTTTATCCATACCATCGAGAAGCGTCAGGGGATGAAAGTAGCCTGCCTGGAAGAAATTGCTTATCGCAAGCAGTGGCTGAGCGCGGAAGGGGTGGCGGCACAGGCCGAACGGTTGAAGAAAACCGAGTACGGTGCTTACCTGAAACGTCTGCTGAATGAGCATTAATGGCTGCCGGTCATCATTGGGATATTAACGTATGAAAATTTTACTGATTGGCAAAAATGGTCAGGTGGGCTGGGAGCTGCAGCGTGCGTTGTCCACGCTGGGCGAAGTGGTTGCCGTGGACTTTTTTGATAAAACGCTGTGCGGTGATCTGACCAACCTGGAAGGGATCGCGCAGACGGTCCGTACGGTAAAACCGGATGTAGTGGTGAACGCGGCTGCCCATACTGCGGTGGACAAAGCGGAAAGCGAGCGCGAGCTTTCCGATCTGCTGAACGATCGGGGCGTGGCGGTGCTGGCAGAAGAGTCAGCGAAGCTGGGAGCTCTGATGGTGCACTACTCAACGGACTATGTGTTTGACGGTCAGGGAAGCCACTATCGTCTGGAAGATGAGGCGACCGGGCCGCTGAACGTGTACGGCGAAACCAAACGAGCCGGGGAAATCGCGCTGGAGCAGGCGAATCCGCGCCATCTTATTTTCCGTACCAGTTGGGTATATGCCACCCGCGGAGCAAACTTCGCTAAAACGATGCTGCGTCTGGCAGGTGAGAAAGAGGCGCTGTCGATTATTAACGATCAGCACGGTGCGCCAACCGGCGCAGAGCTGCTGGCGGACTGTACGGCAATCGCCATTCGTGAAGAACAGCGCAACCGTGCTGTAGCCGGGACCTATCATCTGGTGGCCAGCGGGGAAACCAGCTGGGCGGAGTACGCGGAATTTGTTTTTGAGGTGGCGCGGTCGCACGGCGCAGAGCTGGCAATCAAAGCAGTAAGCGGTATCCCGACCACGGCCTACCCAACGCCGGCAAAACGTCCGCTGAACTCGCGGCTGTCGAATGAGAAATTCCAGCGTGTATTTGGCGTAACGCTGCCGGACTGGCGCCAGGGCGTGGCGCGCGTGGTAACAGAAGTTCTGGGCAAGTAAACGGGCAGAAATATTATGAATATTATTAAGACAGATATCCCTGAAGTGCTGATTTTTGAACCTCGTGTCTTCGGCGATGCGCGCGGTTTTTTCTTTGAGAGCTTCAGCAGTAAAGTATTTGATGAAGCAGTGGGGCGGAAAGTGGAGTTTGTGCAGGATAACCACTCCCAGTCGCAGAAGGGCGTGCTGCGCGGGCTGCACTACCAGCTTGACCCGCATGCCCAGGGCAAACTGGTTCGCTGCATTGAAGGCGAGGTGTTTGATGTGGCGGTCGATATCCGCCGTTCATCGCCAACGTTTGGTAAATGGGTGGGGGCGGTACTGAGCGCGGAAAACAAGCGTCAATTGTGGATCCCGGAAGGGTTTGCCCATGGCTTCATGGCGTTGAGCGAAACGGTTCAGTTTGTGTACAAGGCTACGAACTATTATGCGCCGCAGTCTGAGCGGAGCATTATCTGGAACGACCCTGAGATTAATATTCAGTGGCCGGAGATTGCAGACTGTACGCTCTCTTTATCTGATAAGGATTTGCAGGCTCATACCTTAAAGACAGCTGAAGTATATAAATAAGCATAAAATATAGCTTCATTTACTGTATAGGCCCTTTATAGGCCTATACAGTATTTCAGAGAGCGTTGGTGTCTTGCTTGACTTACATTGTTCCTGAGAGTAGAAACATCAACAGTTTTGCTTAATTTGCGGCCATCTGCCGCCGTCCAGTTAACTGATTAAAGTGTGATCGAATGAAAATTACTATTTCCGGTACCGGTTATGTTGGTTTATCGAATGGCATCCTGATTGCGCAAAACCACGAAGTGGTGGCGCTGGATATCATTCAATCCAAAGTTGATATGATTAACCAAAAGGTTTCTCCGATTGTCGATAAAGAGATCCAGGAATATCTGGCGGAAAAACCGTTGAATTTTCGCGCGACAACTGACAAGCATGATGCCTATCGTGATGCAGATTATGTCATTATCGCTACGCCCACTGACTACGATCCGAAAACGAACTACTTCAATACTTCGACCGTTGAAGCCGTTATTCGTGATGTCACCGAGATTAACCCAGACGCGGTAATGATTATTAAATCCACCATTCCCGTTGGTTTTACGCGTGATATTAAAGAGCGCCTGGGCATTGATAACGTCATTTTCTCTCCTGAGTTTCTGCGTGAAGGCCGCGCGCTTTACGACAACCTGCACCCGTCTCGTATTGTCATTGGCGAACGTTCAGAACGCGCGGAGCGTTTTGCTAATCTGCTGAAAGAAGGCGCGATTAAGCAGGATATCCCGACGCTGTTTACTGACTCCACCGAAGCTGAGGCGATTAAGTTATTTGCCAATACCTACCTGGCGCTGCGCGTAGCCTACTTTAATGAACTGGACAGCTACGCTGAAAGCCAGGGTCTGAACAGTAAACAGATCATCGAAGGCGTGTGTCTCGATCCGCGAATCGGTAATCACTATAACAACCCATCCTTTGGCTACGGCGGCTACTGCCTGCCGAAAGATACCAAGCAGCTGCTGGCAAACTACGAATCTGTACCGAATAACATCATCGGTGCCATCGTCGATGCTAACCGCACGCGTAAAGATTTTATCGCTGACTCTATCCTGGCGCGCAAGCCTAAAGTTGTTGGTATCTATCGCCTGATCATGAAGAGTGGCTCCGATAACTTCCGCGCTTCCTCAATTCAGGGCATCATGAAGCGTATCAAGGCCAAAGGTATCCCGGTCATTATCTACGAACCGGTTATGCAGGAAGATGAGTTCTTTAATTCCCGCGTAGTTCGCGATTTCGACGCGTTCAAACAAGAAGCTGACGTGATTGTCTCAAACCGAATGGCTGAAGAGCTGTCGGATGTCGCTGACAAAGTATATACCCGCGATTTGTTCGGTAGTGACTAAATCCCCCCTCTGGCCGGGAGATGCGCTGTCGGCCAGAGTTCTCCTCTCTCCTGAAGGGTTCAGCTATTCGCCCGACAAATCGTTTTGCTCCTCTTTCCCGACTCAACTCATTAAAAAACGTGACCTCGCTTAAATTCTTCAATCGATCATCTTGTCCCAACCATTGAGGTCGGATATGTTAAATTCACCTTGTGAAGAGCTACCGTCACTGTGATGTAGACGCTGGAGATAAGCGCCGGAAGGTAAAACAGAGCCTGCTTGCAGGCTTTTGTTGTTTCTGGATCCCGGGCTCTCAGGCGTACTGCGTTGCGGTGAGGCGCTGATTGATATTTAAACGGGGAGGGGCGGGATCTTTCAAGGGAAGGGCGCAGGCATAGCAAACGCAAGCCATTCATGGCCGTGAGAATAGCGTGCTGATGCTAAGGATATAGTATCAGTTTAATATGACATTTTTATTTTAAAAAGATATCCAATGCCAGCTGTAAAGACTATGCGTATCCCCACCGCTGGCAGTGTTTTATTTTTATATTATGATTTCCTATGCCTGTATTATAATTATATTAAGTTTTCTTTTCACCACTTTCGTTTGTTAAAAGTCAGCTTGGTCTTTTTCTGATCTTTGATATAAGAAATCAGAAAATAGACTGAAACAATCAACAGGATGGCAGCAACTGCTAAGAAAATTATGTTTGCCATAATGCGTACCAGAATGAAAGGAATGTTATAAATCCATTTGCCTGCGAACTAATATCTCTGCAAAAGCATGCCTTTGCCTGCTTAACATAGCCTGAATTTAAGAAAGTTCCTATATGGTGTTTGTGGTTTTTTTTTGAGAAAAGTGGAAAAAACTTTTTCATTACCGTTACGTTGAACAATAGCGCTGTGGCCGACTTTGCTGGCAGACTGATGAGCTGGGGATTGTTTGCTTTATAAGGTAATGCTCTTCAGTGAGGGTAATGGAAGTGGCTTAGATGAGAGTTTGTTGAAGGTTTTGTTTGCTTCGTGTTAAATCTGCGTTTATGTATTGTGTGGTTTTCAGCGGCAGGTCATGAATAAATGACGTATCTCAACTCGCAGCAGGGATGGATAAGTTTATCCAATGACCATTTCAGATATAAAAAAGCCGCAGTAGCGTTCTGCTGCGGCTAAATCCACAATGCCTGATATGACTACGCCTTGTAATAGGCTTTATACCAGTCAACGAAGTTCTTCACCCCCTGCCTGACCGTCGTTTGCGGCCTGAATCCCACCGCATCATACAGCGGCCTGGTATCTGCGCTGGTTTCCAGCACATCGCCGGGCTGTATCGGCATCATATTTTTCACCGCCACCATCCCCAGAGCCTCTTCCAGAGCAGTGATGTAATCCATGAGCTCAACCGGTGAGCTATTCCCGATGTTATACACCCGGTACGGCGCTGAGCTATCCGCTGGTGAACCCGTTTCAACGGTCCATTCCGGATTAGGCTGCGGGATAATGTCCAGCATCCTTACAACCGCCTCAACGATATCGTCAATGTAGGTGAAGTCGCGCTTCATCTTGCCGTAGTTGTAGACATCAATACTCTTACCCTCAAGCATGGCTTTCGTAAATTTGAACAGCGCCATATCCGGACGGCCCCACGGGCCGTAGACGGTGAAGAATCTCAGTCCGGTGGTTGGAATGCCATAAAGATGCGAGTAGGTGTGCGCCATCAGTTCATTCGCTTTCTTGGTGGCGGCATACAGCGAAACCGGATGATCAACCGAATCCTCCGTAGAGAACGGCATTTTACGGTTCAGACCATAGACCGAACTGGATGAGGCATAGAGCAAATGCTCAACGTTGTTGTGTCTGCAGCCTTCAAGAATGTTCAGATAACCAATCAGGTTAGCGTCAGCATAAGCGAACGGGTTTTCCAGGGAGTAGCGAACTCCTGCCTGCGCGGCGAGATGGATCACTCGGTTAAATTTCTCGTTAGCAAAAAGCCGGGCAATACCTTCACGATCCGCGAGATCGATTTTGTGAAAACTGAACAGGGGAGATTGCAGTAAATCCAGACGGGCCTGCTTAAGATTGACGTCATAATAGTCGTTCATGTTGTCGAGGCCGACAACCTCATGACCCGCCTCCAGAAGGCGCTTGCAGGTATGAAAGCCGATGAATCCTGCGGCTCCAGTTACTAAAAATTTCATATTCATCCTCTGGGGTGACTGTGTCCCGCTATATATTCATTGATTTTACACTGGCTTGCCGTGTGGATCACCTGCTTTACCGTTGCTGATTATGTTCATGTGTTCGTTGGGGAAGCGCTGGCGTCCGGATATCAATGGGTTTGTACTGGCGTTCTGTAGTTTGAATGAAATTCATTATCTGTGCTTTATGATTAGCAAGGTAATGATTGCGTATGGTTTGATCGCGTACTCAGGATTCCCTGTTCTGCCCGGATGGTTTATGCCCCGGAGAAATAACGCAGATTAAAATTGATTTTATGTTTGAGTTTACAATTATTTCACATTGAAGGCGGGTTTTTAAGATTTTTCTTTTTAAATCAAAGAGTTGTTTTCTTTTCTAAATTTTGTTTAAATTATGTTTACCTGCTGAATCATTTGCAATATGAATTGATTGGCAACGTATTTTCATTTTTATTCCTATAGACCAGCGCTATAATGCTGCTGCTCATTTGCATGACCATTGTGTTGTCAGCTTAATCAGCTATCCTGTGCGCAGCATTAAATATGACACTAAACTGATTGTTGGCGTCATTTCAATCAATATTGGAGCACAGTTTGCGCTGATTCATCAGAAGATGAATGGGTAGATAACGGAGACAGAGCCCTCTGACGCATGGAAAACAGGCTTGTCGGATGAGCGAATTGAGAAATTCCTGATGGATGAGGCGAAAGCAAACAGCGAGAGTGTGCCCCTGCTTGAATCTTTATCGTTTTCAAGCGAGCAACACCCGGTGTCACGGGCGGCCACTTTTTCGACAGCCGCTGTTTAACGTCAGGACGGCGTTGAGCCAGTGCGCTGTGGTTGTGATAACAGGCGCTGGAGGTTTTGACAGACAAGATAGATGAATCATTACGCAGTTTGGTTGCGACAGCCAAGGGCGGTAGCGTGATTTAAAGCTATCTCATAACATTAAGGGGAGGGGGTATCTGACTGAAAAATAGCAGTTTTTACTGTTTGCCATGAAACAGCACATTAACTGGTCATCTCCAGGTCAGCATCTCACTTGTCCCAGTTCGGTATGCAAGATCTACAATGGTCGGCTGCTGCCAATGCATTAAAGCGGAGACAAAACTCGGGAAAATCTTGCTTTAATCTATGTGCTTAGGTTTTCAGCTCGTATGCTCAAGTCACGGTATCTAGCGGCAATCTATAAGTTCGGGCGTTAGAGCTATCGCAGCTGACGGGGGTTTAGTCAGCTACAGCGCGAAATCTAAAGTGCATAACAAAATGCTTAAAATTTCGTAGAATAATTTATGAGTATAAAAATGAAGTATAATCTAGGGTATTTATTTGACCTGCTTGTTGTTATCACTAATAAAGATCTAAAGGTACGGTATAAAAGTAGCGTGTTTGGTTATTTATGGTCAATTGCCAATCCTTTGCTTTTTGCGATGATCTACTATTTTATTTTCAAACTGATCATGCGTGTTCAGATACCTAATTATACCCTTTTTCTAATAACGGGGCTGTTTCCCTGGCAGTGGTTTGCAAGCTCAGCAACAAATTCACTTTTTTCATTTATTGCTAATGCGCAAATTATTAAAAAAACTGTATTTCCGCGCTCAGTTATCCCGCTCAGTAATGTCATGATGGAAGGGTTACACTTCTTGTGTACCATTCCTGTCATCGTCGCTTTTCTTTTTGTATACGGTATGCGTCCTTCGCTTTCGTGGCTGTGGGGAATACCGCTCATTGCTATCGGGCAGGTGATATTCACCTTTGGCATATCTATAATCTTTTCAACGTTGAATCTATTTTTTAGAGATCTGGAAAGATTTGTGACTCTCGGTATTATGTTAATGTTCTACTGTACGCCAATTTTATACGCATCCGATATGATTCCAGCAAAATATAGCTGGGTTATTGACTATAACCCTCTGGCGAGTATGATTTTAAGCTGGCGCAACTTATTTATGGATGGGGTTTTAAACTATGAGCATATTTCAGTATTATATTTGACGGGTATAGTGCTGACGGTTATCGGTCTGAGTATTTTTAATAAATTAAAATATCGCTTTGCAGAGATCTTGTGATGGAACCAGTAATTGATTTTAATAATGTGACAAAAGAGTATCCACTTTACCATCATATTGGCTCAGGTATTAAAGATTTAATATTTCATCCCAAAAGAGCATTTCAATTACTGAAGGGCCGCAAATATCTTGCTATTCAGGATGTTTCTTTTACGGTCGGTAAAGGAGAGGCCGTTGCGCTCATCGGGCGAAATGGCGCAGGCAAAAGCACATCTTTGGGGCTGGTTGCCGGCGTGATAAAACCCACAAAAGGATCGGTCACCACCCGTGGGCGAGTCGCTTCAATGCTTGAGCTGGGCGGCGGCTTTCATCCAGAATTGACGGGGCGCGAGAACATTTTTCTTAATGCCACACTTCTTGGGTTACGCCGTAAAGAGGTGCAGCAGCGAATGGAGCGCATCATTGAATTTTCCGAATTAGGGGAATTTATCGATGAGCCGATCCGCGTCTATTCTAGCGGTATGCTAGCGAAGCTTGGTTTTTCTGTTATCAGTCAAGTTGAGCCTGATATTTTGATTATCGATGAAGTGCTTGCCGTTGGCGATATTTCTTTTCAGGCCAAATGTATCAAGACGATTAAAGAGTTCAAAAATCGTGGCGTGACAATATTGTTTGTTAGCCACAACATGAGTGATGTGGAAAAGATATGCGATCGGGTTGTCTGGATCGAAAATCACCGTATGCGGGAAATCGGTTCCGCTGAAAGAATCATCGAACTTTATAAACAAGCAATGGCCTAAATCTGGTAATTAAATGAATAGTATTAAGATCTATACCTGTCATCATAAGCCGAGTGCATTCCTTAATGCATCGATTATCAAACCATTACATGTGGGTAAAGCCAACTCCTATAATGATATCGGCTGTATTGGCGATGATACCGGTGATAATATTTCTTTTAAAAACCCCTTTTACTGTGAGTTAACAGCACATTATTGGGTTTGGAAAAATGAATCTCTTTCTGATTATGTCGGCTTTATGCATTATCGCCGACATCTGAACTTTTCCTCAGAGCAGAGCTTTCCCGAAGATAATTGGGGCGTCGTTAATTCACCCGTTATTGATGCAGAGTATGAAAAGCAGTTTGGTTTAACCGACACGGCAATCCAGGATTGTATTTCAGGGTTTGACCTGCTGTTACCAAAGAAGTGGTCTGTGACCTCTGCCGGCAGTAAAAATAACCTCGATCATTATGAGAAAGGTGAGTTTTTACATATAAAGGACTATCTGGCTGCCCTGGAGGTTGTCGAAGAGCTTTATCCGGATTATAAAGCGGCTATTCAGCAGTTTAACAATGCCACAGATGGCTATTATACGAACATGTTTGTGATGCACAAAGATATGTTCGTAGATTATTCAGAATGGCTCTTCGCGATTTTGACTAATCTTGAAAGCCGCATCTCTATGAATAATTATAACGCGCAAGAAAAGCGTGTTATTGGACATATTGCTGAGCGTCTTTTTAACATTTATATTATTAAGCAGCAGCAAGACCGGGCCCTGAAAGTTAAAGAACTTCAGCGCACTTTCGTGACGAATGAGACATTCAACGGCAAGCTGGAACCGGTTTTTCCTCACGCTGCGCCGATAGTCATCAGTTTTGATGACAACTATGCCATCAGCGGTGGAGCCTTAATCAACTCCATTGTTCGCCATTCTGATAAAAACACCCATTACGATATTGTTGTGCTGGAAAATAAGGTGAGTAACCTTAACAAACAGCGCTTACTAAAACTGGTCTCGGGACAGCAAAACTTTTCACTGCGTTTCTTTGATGTGAATGCCTTTACTGAATTGAATGGCGTACATACCCGCGCACACTTTAGCGCATCAACCTACGCTCGCTTGTTTATTCCGCAGCTTTTCCGTGAATATGAGAAGGTCATTTTTATCGATTCCGATACTGTGGTGAAGGCCGATCTTGCGACTTTGCTTAATGTCGACCTCGGCACAAACCTTGTTGCCGCCGTTAAAGATATCGTGATGGAAGGCTTCGTCAAGTTTGGTGCGATGTCGGAGTCGGCAGATGGCGTGATGCCCGCCGGCGAGTATCTGCAAAAAACGCTTAAAATGACCAATCCGGATGAGTATTTCCAGGCGGGAATTATCGTTTTTAACGTTGCCCAGATGGTGCAGGAAGATACCTTCTCCGCGCTGATTAAAACGCTCAAAGAGAAGAAGTACTGGTTCCTCGACCAGGACATCATGAACAAAGTCTTCTATGGCCGGGTTGAGTTTTTACCGCTGGAGTGGAATGTCTATCACGGTAATGGCAATACGGATGACTTTTTCCCCAATCTCCAGTTCGCAACATATATGCGCTTTTTAAAAGCCAGAAAGAACCCGAATATGATTCACTATGCCGGGGAGAATAAACCGTGGAATACGGACAAGGTTGACTTTTATGACGATTTCCTGGAAAACGTCATCAATACGCCATGGGAAAAAGAGACCTATTTCCGTCAGTTATCTCCGGTAAATTCATCAAGTCCTGCGCAAACTGCAGTGCAAACGCCAGTTCTGCTTCAGACTAAGATCAAAAAAGCGTTGATGCCTTTCCTCAATAAATATGCTCCTGTTGGTTCACCGAGGCGAAACACGATAACAAAATACTACTATAAAGTTAGACGCTCAATTCTTGGTTAAGGCTGCTGGAGTTATATTATGAACAGTAAAAATATTCTCATCGTCGGAGCGGGTTTTTCCGGTGTGGTTATCGCACGCCAACTCGCTGAACAAGGTCATCACATCAGAATTATTGACCAGCGTGACCACATAGGCGGTAACTCCTATGATGCGCGCGATCCGCAAACCGACGTTATGGTTCACGTTTATGGCCCGCATATCTTTCACACCGATAATGAAACAGTGTGGAATTATGTGACTCAGCACGCTGAGATGATGCCGTATGTGAACCGTGTCAAAGCAACCGTGAATGGCCAGGTGTTCTCTCTGCCGATCAACCTGCATACCATCAACCAGTTTTTTGCGAAGACCTGTTCGCCAGATGAGGCCCGGGCGCTTATTGCCGAAAAAGGGGACAGTTCGATCCTGGAACCGAAGACCTTTGAAGAACAGGCTCTGCGTTTTATCGGCAAAGAGCTCTATGAGGCGTTCTTCAAGGGCTATACCATCAAACAGTGGGGGATGGAGCCTTCGCAGCTTCCTGCGTCAATTCTTAAGCGTCTGCCGGTTCGTTTTAACTACGATGATAATTACTTTAACCACAGATTTCAGGGCATGCCGAAACTGGGTTATACGAAAATGATTGAGTCAATCGCCAATCATGAAAATATTACCATCGAACTTCAGCAATCGTTTAACGCTGAAGAGAGAGAACAGTACGATCACGTGTTCTATAGCGGGCCGCTGGATGCTTTTTATTCCTATCAATATGGTCGACTGGGCTATCGTACTCTGGATTTTGAAAAATTCACCTGGCAGGGCGATTATCAGGGCTGCGCGGTAATGAATTACTGCTCGCTGGATGTTCCTTATACCCGTATCACTGAACATAAGTACTTTTCGCCCTGGGAATCCCATGAGGGATCGGTCTGTTACAAGGAATACAGCCGCGAATGTGGTGAAAAGGATATCCCTTATTATCCGATTCGTCAGATGGGAGAGATGGCTTTACTCGATAAATATTTGTCCCTCGCGGAAAATGAAAAGAATATGACGTTTGTTGGCCGCCTTGGAACCTATCGATATCTGGATATGGATGTCACTATCGCAGAAGCATTAAATACAGCCGATAAGTACTTGTCCTCCCTTAGCAGTAATGAGTCTATGCCAGTATTTACGGTTTCTGTGCGATGAATTGCTCCGCATTAATAGTCACGTATAATCGTTTAGAGAAGTTAAAGCTGACTATTGCCAACACGGTGAAATTAAATTTTACAGCGATCGTTGTTGTCAATAACGGGTCCACGGATGGAACCCAGGCCTGGTTAGCCACCCTTAGCGACCCGCGAGTGATTGTTCTTAATCTGCCATCCAACAGCGGTGGCGCGGGTGGCTTTAAGGCCGGGAGTCAATATTTATGCGACAACGTCGATAGCGACTGGGTTTTCTTTTACGATGATGACGCCTGGCCCGAGAGCGATGCGCTGGAAAAATTTTCCCAGCTAGAAAAGGCTAACTGTCGGGTGTTCACCGCTTTGGTCAAGGATCTTCAGGGGCAACCCTGTCCGATGAACATGCCTTTTGCCAAAGTTCCGTCATCGTTTATGGACACATTACGCTACATCAGAAATCCTGCGGAGTTTCTTCCGTCGGTTTCCCGGGCGTGTGCGGTACAGACGGTTTCCTTTGTCGGTATGATTATTCAGCGAGATGTGCTGCAAAAGCATCTCCACAGTATTCACGACGAGTTATTTTTATATTTTGACGATCTCTATTTTGGCTATCAGCTGACATTAGATGGCGAAGCTATTCGCTATTCTCCCGAGGTCATCTTTACCCACGATGTGAGTATCCAGGGGAAATGTATTGTTCCCGAATGGAAGGTTTATTATCTTTGTCGAAATCTTATTTTGGCGAAGAGAATTTTTCCGCGAGTTGCCATTTTTAGCCGTCTCTCAATCCTTTTACGGTTGATTAAATATGTATCAATATTGCCATGGCAACGCAATAAATTGTTATATTTTAAATACTTGCGTCGTGGAATTATCCATGGTGTAAAAGGAATCAGCGGTAAGAATCATTAAGTGGATATAGCAATGAAAAAACTGTGTTATTTCATAAACTCGGATTGGTATTTTGATTTGCACTGGATTGATCGTGCGATCGCCGCCCGAGATGCTGGTTATGAGATTCACATCATCAGTCATTTTGTCGACGGTAAAGTGCTGAATAAATTTAAAACATTCGGTTTTAAGTGTCATAATGTCCCACTTGATGCTCAATCATTTAATGCATTAACTTTCTTTCGGGCCTTTTTTGCCTCCCGAAAGCTCATTAAAGAAATTAATCCCGACCTTTTACACTGTATTACTATTAAACCCTGTCTGATCGGTGGGCTCCTGTCCAGGACAAACAACCGTCCCGTCATCGTGAGTTTTGTCGGTCTGGGTCGTGTATTTTCAGGTGATACGGGGTTGCTTAAGCTATTGCGCAATATCACCATCATGGCCTACAAATATATTGCCAGTAATAAGCGCAGTATATTTATGTTTGAGCACGATAAAGATCGTAAAAAACTGGCGGGTTTTGTCGGGATTGACTATCAGCAGACTATTGTCATCGATGGCGCGGGTATCAATCCGGAGATCTATAAATATTCTCTGGAGCAGGAGCGTGACGTTCCGGTTGTGCTGTTTGCCAGCAGAATGCTCTGGAGTAAAGGGCTCGGGGATTTAATTGAAGCCAAGAAAATCCTCGAAGCAAGAAATATTCATTTTACGCTAAACGTTGCCGGGATACTCGTTGAAAACGATAAGGATGCTATATCCCTTGCGGTGATCCAGCAATGGCATAAAGAAGGTCTGATTAACTGGTTGGGGCACAGCTCTAACGTCTGCGACTTGATCGAGGAGTCGAACATTGTGGCATTACCTTCGATCTATTCCGAAGGCGTGCCGCGTATTCTGCTTGAGGCTTCCTCGGTTGGCCGGGCCTGCATTGCCTACGATGTTGGCGGCTGCGATAGCCTGATCGTTAATAACGATAACGGCATTATCGTGAAAAGTAACTCTCCGCAGGAGCTGGCCGATAAGCTTGAATTCTTGTTAGCCAATCCCAAAGCACGAGTAGAGATGGGTATCAAAGGACGGCAACGCGTTCAGGATAAGTTTTCTAGCGGTATGATCATTAGCAAGACCTTAAAGACTTATCATGATGTGGTTCAGGGATGATGTAACGCAAGAGATTACAGCTTCATGTAAATCAAACACCTCCGAAGCGGTTGCATTTTAAGCTATGTAACTGCTCAGCAAACGCATGATGAGTTTAATGATTGCGTGCCTCTTATTTTGAAGGTGATTGAATGTCTGATGAATCAAGTAACGTTATTGTATCCGTTATTATCCCTGTCCATAACGCCGCGGAGTATATTGCTGAGACGCTTACTACGGTGTTAGCCCAGTCTTTAAAAGAGATTGAGATTATCCTTGTTAACGATAGCTCAACGGATAATACTCTGGATATTGTCACTAAAATAGCCAGTGAAGATTCGCGAGTCCGGGTTATCACCAATCCGAGCAACGTCGGTGGCGGCGAATCGCGAAATATCGGCTTACGAGTAGCGACCGGCGAATACATCATTTTCCTCGACGATGACGATTACGCCGATAAAGAGATGTTAAAGAGAATGTCCGACCGGGCTACGGCCCTGCAAACGGATGTTGTTATCTGCCGGTGCCAGTCAGTCGATTTGCAAACCAATACCCGTTCTCCCATGCCTTTGTCGGCGCGTGAGGATTTACTGCCTGAAAAAGAGGTCTTCTCTTCACGGGAAATTGCTGACGATTTTTTCAGAGCCTTTATATGGTGGCCATGGGATAAGCTCTTCAGACGCGAGGCTATCCTGGCAATGGGCCTGGAGTTTCAACCGCTGAGAACCACAAACGACCTGTACTTTGTGAGTTGTTTCATGCTGTTAGCAAATCGCATCTCTCTGGTTGATGAGATCTTAATCTCTCATACTATCCACCGCGCTGAGTCGCTTTCCTCCACCAGAGAAGATTCGTGGCACTGCGCGCTGGAGGCATTAACTTCGCTACGTTTGTTTATGCAAGATCGTGATTTACTGGCGTCCAGAAGTCGTGATTTTAATAATTACGCCGTTGTTTTTCTTGAGTGGCATCTCAATACGATTTCTGGCGGTACGTTTAACCCGTTGTTTAATGAAGTAAAGTCGTTCATCTTATCTTTAGAAATCGATCGTGATGATTTTTATGATGACTTTATCAAAGCTGCGTATGCCCGGATCGTTAATCAGTCAGCGGAAGAGTATATTTTTTCGCTGAAAGACAGAGCGTTACGCGAGCTTGAACATGCACAAATGATGAACTCAACGCTGCAGGAAGAAATGACTTCTCTTAAACAGTCGGCGGTATCTCAGCGAAGTGAAATTGATGTTCTGAAGGCGCAGGTTGGCGATAAAACCACCATTATCCACGAGCTTGAACAGCGGAATGCGCATTTAGAGGACGAGTATCAAACTCAGCAACAGAAATTGCTCAGCATTGAAAATGCGTACCAGGAGCTGACTCAGCGCTATACAGATTTGGTTTCATCTTTATCATGGAAAATGACGAAACCATTGAGACTAGTTAAAGAAATAACCGCACGAAAAAAGTCATGACGATGATAAACAGGTGATATCAACCAGCGCGCTGGCAATGTTGATATTGCAAGGGAGGCGTCATGCCGCCTCCCTTTGATGATTTACTTATGCCTGCTCCGCAGGTTTTCCACCACATCCGTTAAATTCAGCCCCTGATCCTGCAGCAGCACCAGCAGGTGATACATCAAATCCGACGCTTCATTCTTCAGTTCGAACTGGTCATGCACCGTCGCGGCCAGCGCGGTCTCAACGCCTTCTTCCCCCACCTTCTGCGCAATACGTTTGGTGCCGCTGGCGTACAGCTTCGCGGTATAGGAGCTTTCCGGATCGGCGTGTTTGCGTTCCGCCAGCAGCTGCTCCAGCTGATATAAGAACAGCCACTGATGGCCGGTTTCGCCAAAGCAGCTTGAGGTGCCTTTATGGCAGGTTGGGCCAATCGGATTAACCAGCGCCAGCAGGGTATCGTTATCGCAATCCGGGGTGATGCTCACCACGTTGAGGAAATTGCCCGACGTTTCCCCCTTGGTCCACAGACGCTGTTTGGTCCGCGAATAAAAGGTCACCTTGCCGGTCTCTTCGGTTTTCGCCAGCGCATCCTGATTCATATAGCCCAGCATCAGCACTTCACCAGAAACGGCGTGCTGCACGATGACCGGCATCAGACCGTCGGTTTTTTGCCAATCCAGCTGTTCACTTAACATACCCTAATCTCCACGCCCTGTGCTGCCAGGTACGTTTTCAGTTCACCAATGTTGATAATTTGCTTGTGGAACACCGAGGCGGCCAGCGCGCCGTCGACGTTGGCGTCGCGGAAGGCTTCCAGGAAGTGCTCCATGGTGCCCGCGCCGCCGGAAGCAATCAGCGGCACGTGGCACACGGCGCGGACCTTGCTTAACTGCGCCAGATCGTAGCCGTTACGCACGCCGTCCTGGTTCATCATATTGAGGACGATCTCGCCGGCCCCGCGCTTTTGCACTTCCTGCACCCAGTCCAGGGTTTCCCACTGCGTCACCCGCGTCCGGCTCTCATCGCCGGTATACTGGTTGACGTGATACTTACCGCTCGCGGCGTCAAACCAGGTATCGATGCCCACCACAATACACTGCACGCCGAAACGGTCGGCAAGGCGGGTAATCAGCGTCGGATCCGCCAGGGCAGGGGAGTTGATGGAGATTTTATCCGCGCCGAAGGAGAGAATTTGCGCCGCATCGTCCAGCGACTTAATGCCGCCGGCGACGCAGAACGGAATGTCGATCACTTCCGCGACCCGCGACACCCAGCTTTTGTCCACCACGCGGCCGTCGCTGGAGGCGGTGATATCGTAGAACACCAGCTCATCCGCGCCTTCGTCGGCATAGCGTTTTGCCAGCGGGACGATATCACCGATGATTTCGTGATTACGGAACTGCACGCCTTTCACTACCTGGCCGTCGCGAACGTCGAGACAGGGGATTATCCGTTTTGCCAGCATTGAATGGCCTCCGTTACGTTAAATTTACCTTCCAGCAGCGCCCGGCCGACAATCACCCCGCGCACTCCGGTTCCGCGCAGCGCGGCGATATCATGCAGATCGCCAATGCCGCCGGAAGACTGAAACGCGACCTGCGGATAGCGGGCGCAGACTTCTTCATACAGCGAGACGTTAGACCCGGCCAGCGTCCCGTCGCGGGAAATATCGGTGCACAGCACGTGCTGCAGGCCGACGGACTGATAGCTCTCCACCAGCTCCTCCAGGGTTACGCCGGAGTTCTCCTGCCAGCCGCTGACCGCCACCTGCTTGTTGCCTTCCGCGTCGATCCGCACGTCAAGCGCCAGCACCAGATGCTGCGGGCCAAAACGCGTAAACCAGCCTTTCACCACTTCCGGCGACTTCACCGCCGTTGAACCCACCACCACGCGCGCCACGCCTGCATCAAGCAGGGCGGCCACGTCTTCTTCCGTCCGCACGCCGCCGCCAACCTGCACCGGCACGTTCACGCCGGCAACCAGGGTTTTCAGCAGCGGGATCTGGCGCTTCGCCGGATCTTTCGCCCCGGTCAGGTCGACCAGGTGCAGCACTTCGGCCCCCTGGGCGGCATAGGATTGCAGGCGCGGCAGCGGGTCGTTACCGTAGTCGCGCTGCTGACCGTAATCGCCCTGATGGAGGCGGACGACCGTGCCGTCAATTAAATCTAAAGCAGGAATGATCATCACATCTCCAGGAAGTTTTTCAGCAGCTGCGCCCCGGCGCTGCCGGAGCGTTCAGGGTGGAACTGGACGCCAAAGAAGTTATCTTTCTGCACCGCCGCGGTGAAGGCCTCGCCGTAGCTGCACTGGGCGATGGTATTGACGTTGACCGGCATCGCGTAGCTGTGGACGAAGTAAAAATATGCCCCGTCTTCAATGCCGCGAAACAGACGATCGCCCGCTTTGGCGTATACCCGGTTCCAGCCCATATGCGGCAGCGGCAGGCCGTGGTCGGTCATTTTCGGCACGTCCTGGTCGATAATGCCCAGCAGGTCAACGCCGTTATTCTCCTCGCTGCGTTTTCCCAGCAGCTGCATACCGAGGCAAATGCCCAGCACCGGCTGGGTACAGGCTTTAATCAGTTCGATCAAATCGCGCTCGCGCAGCTGGTCCATCGCCGCCTGAGCCGTGCCCACTCCCGGCAGAAACAGTTTATCGGCGCGTAGCACCACATCCGGGTCGCGGCTGACCTGTGGCTCGTAGCCGTGGCGGCTCACCGCGGATTTCACCGAATTGAGGTTGGCGCAGCCGGTATCGAGGATCACCACGTTCATCAGAGTACCCCTTTCGAAGACGGCAGCGTGTCGCCCTGGACGCGAATCGCCTGGCGTAGCGTGCGGCCGAAGGCCTTAAACAGGCTCTCTACGCGGTGGTGGTCGTTTTTGCCCTTGGTTTTCAGGTGCAGAGTGATCGCCATGGTATAGGAGAGCGAGCGGAAGAAGTGTTCCACCATCTCGGTGCTCAGATCGCCAACGCGCTGATAGGTAAAGTCGGCTTTGTATTCGAGGTGCGGACGGCCGGAGATATCCAGCGCGCAGCGGGCCAGGCATTCGTCCATCGGCAGCACAAAGCCGAAACGGCCGATACCGCGTTTGTCGCCGAGGGCCAGCTTCAGCGCTTCGCCCAGCGCAAGCCCAGTATCTTCCACGGTGTGGTGATCGTCGATATAAAGATCGCCGCCGACGTTAATCTCCAGGCGGAAGCCGCCGTGGGTGGCGATTTGGTCAAGCATATGATCGAAGAAGCCGACGCCGGTGGAGATTTTGCTGCCGCCTTCGCGGTCCAGCCACACTTTCACATCCACCTGGGTCTCTTTGGTGATGCGCTCAACGTGGGCGTAGCGGTCGCGGCGGGTTAGCTGTTCACAAATGGTTGGCCAGTCCAGCTTTTCGCGGTCATAGCGCAGGCCGGTAATGCCCATGTTATCCGCCAGCTGGATATCGGTCGCGCGGTCGCCAATCACGTAGCTGTTGGCGGTGTCCATCACCCCTTGCTCCAGCCACGGTAGCACCAGTTTGGTTTTCGGCTTGCGGCAGTCGCAGTTATCCGCCGGGAGATGCGGGCAAATCAGCACCTCGTCAAAGTTGACGCCCTGTGAGGAGAAGATCTGCATCATCAGGTTGTGCGGGCCGTCGAACTCGTCCTGCGGCAGGCTGGCGGTTCCCAGCCCGTCCTGATTGGTGATCATCACCAGCTTGTACCCTTCCTGCTGCAGCTTCAGCAGGGCCGGGATCACCTGCGGCTCAAACGCCAGCTTATCGAAGCGGTCTACCTGAAAATCAACCGGTGGCTCGGAAATCAGCGTACCGTCACGGTCAATAAAGAGAAACTTCTGGGTCATACATTCTCCGCAGTCAAAGCGTCAATGACGCGCTGGCTCTCTGCACGGGTACCGATAGTGATACGCAAACAGCCGCTTAATGAAGGTTGTTTATTCTGGTCACGTAAGATAATGCCCTGATCCCACAAAGATTTAAATACCGCGCTGGAGGCGGTGATCCGCGCCAGAACGTAGTTGCTCTCGGAATCGAACACCTCTTCAACACAGGCAATGCTGCGCAGCTGGCTGACCAGATAATCGCGTTCGCCGAGGATCTGCGCCACGCGCGCCCGCATGGCGGCAATGCCTTCCGCGCTGAGCGCCTGGGCGGCGATGTCGGCGACCGGCGTCGAGAGCGGATAAGGTGCGATAACCTTCATCAACACGTTAATCACCTCGGCGTTGGCGAGGGTAAAGCCGCAGCGCAGTCCGGCCAGGGCGAAGGCCTTGGAGAGGGTACGCAGAATCACCAGGTGCGGATACTCGTTGAGCCAGGTCGCCAGCGTGGCCTGCGGGCAGAACTCAATATAGGCCTCATCCGCGACCACGATGGCTTTACCGCGCGCCATCTCCAGCAGGGTGCGAAAATCTTTCGGGTTGATAATCTGCCCGGTCGGGTTATTCGGGCTGCAGACGAACACCACTTTCACGCCGTCAAGATTGGCCGCGATACCCGGCAGATCCAGCTGCCAGTCGGCGAGGGTGGGCACCGTACGGCAGGTCACGCCGATGGTTTCGGCGCTGACGCTGTACATGCCGTAGGTCGGCGGACAGTAGAGCACCGCGTCCTGGCCCGGCTCGCAGAAGGCGCGGATCAGCAGTTCAATGCCTTCATCGGCGCCGCGGCTGACCAGCACCTGCTCCGGCTTGACGCCCGCATACTGCGCGTAGCGTTCAATGACCGCTTTCGGCTGCGGTTCCGGATAGCGGTTCATCGTCTGCTCGGTCAGCTGAAACGCGACCGCGGTCGGGAATTCGTTGGCGTTCAGCCAGACGTCGCCTTTACCGCCCAGACGGCGAGCAGATTGATACGGCGTCAGCGCGCGGACGTTGGCGCGGGCTAAATCTTCGATGCTCATGCTTGCTCCTTAAGGGCTGCGACGCGCAGCGTAACGGCGTTTTTGTGGGCGTCCAGACGCTCGGCGGCGGCCAGAATCTCAATCGTTGAGGCGAGGGCGGCAAACCCGTCGCGCGACAGCTCCTGCACGGTCATACGTTTCTGAAAATCCGCCAGGCCGAGGCTGGAGCAGGTGGCGGTGTAGCCGTAGGTCGGCAGCACGTGGTTGGTGCCGGAGGCGTAATCGCCGGCGGATTCCGGCGACCAGTCGCCGAGAAATACCGAACCGGCGCTGGTAATGCCGTCGACCAGTTCGCGGGCGTTGCGGGTCTGAATAATCAGGTGCTCGGGACCGTACTGGTTGGAAATCTCCACGCACTGGGCGATATCGCGCGCCACGATGATGCGGCTGGCGGAGAGCGCCCCGCGGGCCGTTTCCGCACGGGATAGCGCGGCCAGCTGGCGCTCAACGGCTTGCGCGACGCGGGTGGCCATCTCGCTATCCGGCGTCAGCAGGATCACCTGCGAATCCGGGCCGTGCTCCGCCTGGGAAAGCAGGTCAGAGGCGACGAAATCCGGGGTGGCACCGCTGTCGGCGATCACCAGCACTTCCGACGGCCCGGCGGGCATATCGATAGCCGCGCCGTCAAGACGCTGGCTGACCTGGCGCTTGGCTTCGGTCACGAAGGCGTTGCCCGGGCCAAAGATTTTATCGACCTTCGCTACCGATTCGGTGCCGAACGCCAGGGCGGCAATCGCCTGCGCGCCGCCGACGTTAAAGATATTGCGCACGCCGCACAGCTGGGCGGCATAGAGGATTTCATCGGCAATCGGCGGCGGCGAACACAGCACCACCTGCTGGCAGCCCGCGATGCGCGCCGGCGTGGCGAGCATCAGCACCGTGGAGAACAGCGGCGCCGAGCCGCCGGGAATATATAAGCCGACGGAGGCGATAGGGCGGGTCACCTGCTGGCAGCGTACGCCCGGCAGGGTTTCCACATCGACGGCCTGCAGCCGCTGCGCGTTGTGGAAGGTTTCGATATTTTTGACCGCCACGGCCATCGCCTGCTTGAGCTCGTCGCTCAGGCGCGCGCCGGCGGCGGCAATCTCTTCATCGCTGACCTTCAGCGCCTTGACGTCGGTTTTATCGAACTTCGCGCCGTATTCGCGCAGGGCCGCATCGCCGTTGTCTTTAACGTTATTCAGGATCTCCGACACCGTCTTGCTGATGCTCTCGGAGGCGGAAATGGCCGGGCGCGTTAAGAGCTGTTGCTGTTGTTCTGCGCTACAGCCGTTCCAGTAGATAATTGTGTTGAAGCTCATGGTTGTTTCCCCTGTTTATCCCGTGACCGACCCGCCGGTTTACTCCATCATCTTCTCAATCGGCAGGACCAGAATGGAGCTGGCGCCCAGCGCTTTCAGTTTTTCCATGGTTTCCCAGAACAGGGTTTCGCTGCTCACCATGTGCATCGCCACGCGCTGCTTGTCACCCGCCAGCGGCAGAATGGTCGGGCGCTCGGCGCCGGGCAGCAGGGCGACCACTTCTTCCAGGCGCTCGGTCGGCGCGTGCATCATGATGTATTTTGATTCGCGGGCCTGAATCACTCCCTGAATACGGGTCAGCAGGCGGTCGATCAGCTGCTGTTTGCTATCGGCCATCTCGCCGTCGCGCTGGATCAGGCAGGCTTTGGAGCGGAACATCACTTCCACTTCGCGCAGGCCGTTTGCTTCGAGAGTCGCGCCGGTTGATACCAGGTCGCAAATCGCGTCGGCCAGACCGGCGCGCGGGGCCACTTCAACCGAGCCGTTCAGCAGGCAGGATTTGAACGAGATCCCTTTCTGGTCAAGGTAGCGCTTCAGCAGGTGCGGGTAGGAGGTGGCGATGCGTTTGCCGTCCAGCGCTGCCGGGCCGTCCCAGGGTTCATCCGCCGGGGTCGCCAGCGACAGGCGGCAGCCGCCGAAGTCGAGACGGCGCAGGGTGAAGTAGCGCGGGTCTTCGCCCTGAGCGCGGCGGCTCAGCAGCTCTTCCTCCAGCACGTTTTCGCCGATAATCCCCAAATCGACCACGCCGTCCATGATAAGGCCCGGAATATCGTCATCACGCACGCGCAGAATATCGATGGGCATATTTTCCGCCAGCGCGATCAGGCGCTGGGTGTGCAGATTCACTTTGATGCCGCAGCGGCTGAGTAATTCGCGTGAATCTTCGCTTAAACGCCCTGATTTCTGAATAGCTATGCGTAAACGGCTGTTGTCTAACATTCTTATTTTCCTCTGTAACCCTGTCTGAATCTGTCCGAATTCGGTCCAAAAAAAAGCCCCCGGAAGTGAATCTTCCGGGGGCTCTCTTTGCGTTCATGCACCACTGGAAGATCCAAACGTCTTCCAGCACACATCGCCTGAAAGACTAGTCAGGATGATGGTGATGATGGTGGTTTTTAAATTGAACGCTGTTCATAAAATTCTCTGTGAATGACTATGCATTTGATGCCTTTTAACCTAAACCACTTCACTCGCATAAAGCAAGGACTTTTTTCTATCATTAATTGATTTCATATTGACCTTAGAAATTGTCAGCTGCCGCCGGCTGGCGTAGCCTTAAGTCAGCACAGCGAAAATTCAGGAGCAAGGGGATGAAAAAGGTCGCAATTGTAGGTTTAGGATGGCTGGGTATGCCGCTTGCGCTGTCGTTGATGTCGCGGGGATGGCAGGTGACCGGCAGTAAGACCACGCAGGATGGCGTCGAGGCGGCGCGGATGTGCGGCATCGACGGCTATCCGCTGCGTCTGGAGCCGCAGCTGGTCTGCGACGCCGAAGATCTGGATGCCTTAATGAACGTTGACGCGCTGGTCATTACCTTACCGGCGCGGCGAACCGGACCGGGAGAGGACTTTTATCTTCAGGCGGTACAGGAGATCGTCGATACCGCGCTGGCGCATCACGTGCCGCGCATCATATTCACCAGCTCAACGTCGGTTTACGGCAACGCCAGCGGCACGCTGAAAGAGAACTCGCCCCGCAACCCGCAAACCGCCAGCGGGCGGGTGCTGAAAGAGCTGGAGGACTGGCTGCATAATCTTCCCGGCACCTCGGTGGACATTCTGCGCCTCGCCGGGCTGGTGGGGCCGTCCCGTCATCCGGGGCGCTTTTTTGCCGGAAAATCCGCGCCGGACGGCCAGCACGGCGTCAATCTGGTGCATCTTCAGGATGTGATTGCCGCGATCGAACTGTTACTGCAGGCTCCGAAAGGCGGGCGCATCTATAATATATGTGCGCCTAAGCATCCCGCGCGCGGCGTCTTTTATCCGCAGATGGCCCGCGAGCTTGGGCTTCCCGTCCCCGTATTCTCTGATAACCCGGAGAACGGTAGCGGTAAGATCGTAGATGGCAGCCGTATTTGCAACGAACTGGGGTTTGAGTACCAGTACCCCGACCCGCTGGTCATGCCGATGGAGTAATGCGCCAGCGGTGAATCGCGTACCGTAAGGGGGTAGCGATGAAACCACTGCTGGATGTGCTCGTCATTCTTGATGCCCTCGACAAAGAGGGCAGTTTTGCCGCCGCCTCGGCGAAGCTCTATAAAACGCCGTCGGCGCTGAGCTACACCATTCATAAGCTGGAAAGCGATCTCAATATTCAACTGCTTGACCGCAGCGGCCACCGGGCGCGCTTTACCCGTACCGGGCAGATGCTGCTGGAAAAGGGGCGCGACGTGCTGCACACCGCCCGAGAACTGGAAAAGCAGGCCGTCAGGCTGCAGCAGGGCTGGGAAAATGCGCTGATACTCAACGTCGACGCCACCTTTCCGTTCCCGCTGCTGGCTCCCGCGATCGCGGCGTTTTATCACCAGCATCACGCCACCCGCCTTGAATTCCGCCGCGATACCCCTGGCGCAAACTGGCAGATGCTGATGGAAGGGCGGGCGGATCTTCTGCTCGGCGTGCTGGGCGACCCGCCGGCGCTCAGCGGCTGCGGCTCTGTTCTGCTGGGAGAGGTGGCGCAGGCGTTTGTTGTTGCGCCCCGGCATCCGCTTGCGCAGATTGCCGGCCCGCTGGGCTGGCGGACGTTGCGCCGTCATCGGGCGATTGTAGCCGACGGCGCGTGGCCGCAGATTGACGCTCAGGATAGCCTGGCGGTATTCGATCTTTCCGCCCGGCTGACGCTGCTGTGCGCCGGACTGGGATGGGGCTATTTGCCGCTATTTCAGGTACAGCCTTTCATCGCCCGCGGCGAGCTACAAATATTAAAAACGACGGTGCCTGAACCGGTCAATCGCGCGTGGATAGGCTGGAATGAAGATATTTGCGGCCAGGCGGGCGAGTGGTGGCGAAAGGAGATATTAGCAAATAGTGCTATCCATCAGGTCTATAATACTAAAATCGTATGAATATTAATCTGTTAGAGAATCGCCGTAATTATTAAGCCTTGTAACATCTTGTCATCGTGCCAGTAGTTGTTGCAAAATACGCGTCCTGAAAATCAGAAACTGGCCGACGCTTTTTTAAAGTGTCGGTTATTTTTTTGGTTGAAAGACACATCATTCAATACCAAGAGGCCGGGCTTCGTACCGGATAGATATTTACTAAAAACCGACAGTGGTTGTCGCTGAGGAATACAAAGAAATGGGGCAATTTTTTGCTTACGCGCTGGCGTTCACCGTAAAAGGGGATAACTATGTCGCATAACGCTACTCCAAAAACCTCTCGCGTGGAATTACGTAAAACGCTTACGTTGATTCCGGTTGTCATGATGGGCCTGGCCTATATGCAGCCGATGACGCTGTTCGATACGTTTGGTATCGTCTCTGGATTGACTGATGGTCACGTTGCGACGGCTTACGCCTTCGCGCTGATCGCCATTCTTTTCACGGCGCTGAGCTACGGTAAACTGGTTCGCCGTTTCCCTTCGGCGGGTTCCGCTTATACCTACGCGCAGAAATCCATTAGCCCGGCCGTTGGCTTTATGGTTGGCTGGTCATCGCTGCTGGACTACCTGTTCATGCCGATGATCAACATTCTGCTGGCGAAAATTTACTTTGAAGCGCTGGTGCCTTCTATTCCATCGTGGATCTTCGTTGTCGCGCTGGTGGCCTTTATGACCATCTCCAACCTGCGCAGCATCAAGACCGTGGCGAACTTCAACACCCTAATCGTTATCCTGCAGATGGGCATCGTGGCGGTGATTGTTGGCCTGATTATCTACGGCGTTATGCACGGCGAAGGCGCGGGCACGCTGACCAGCACCCGTCCGTTCTGGTCTGAAGGCGCGCACGTGGTGCCGATGATTACCGGCGCGACCATCCTGTGCTTCTCGTTCCTCGGCTTCGACGGTATCTCTTCGCTGTCTGAAGAGACCAAAGACGCAGAGCGCGTGATCCCGAAGGCTATCTTCCTGACCGCGCTGATTGGCGGCCTGATCTTTATCGGCGCTTCCTACTTCCTGCAGCTGTACTTCCCGGATATCTCGCGCTTTAAGGATCCGGACGCATCGCAGCCTGAAATCATGCTGTACGTGGCGGGCAAAACCTTCCAGTGGGGCGTGCTGATTTTCTCCAGCGTCACCGTACTGGCGTCCGGCATGGCCGCGCACGCGGGCGTTTCCCGTCTGATGTACGTGATGGGCCGCGACGGCGTGTTCCCGACGCGCTTCTTCGGCTACGTGCATCCGAAATGGCGGACTCCGGCGTGGAACGTACTGCTGGTTGGCGCGATTGCGCTGCTGGCGATTAAATTCGACCTCGTCACGGCGACGGCGCTGATTAACTTCGGCGCGCTGGTGGCGTTCACCTTCGTTAACCTGTCGGTGATCTCCCAGTTCTGGATCCGTGAAAAGCGCAACAAAACGCTGAAAGACCACTTCAACTATCTGGTTCTGCCGGTGTGCGGCGCGCTGACCGTTGGCGCACTGTGGATCAATCTGGAAGAGAGCTCCATGGTTCTCGGCCTGATCTGGGGCGGTATTGGTCTGGTCTACCTGGCCTGCGTGACCAAAAGCTTCCGCAACCCGGTACCGCAGTACGAAGACGTTGCCTGATCGCGTTTGGTGATGTGAAAAGCCGGAGGGAGACCTCCGGCTTTTTTGTTTCTGGCGTTCCGCAGGCCGGGCAGGAGCTCGGGTAACCGCTACTCAAAGCAGGCGCTGCGCTCCCGGCACTCGTCGCAGCTTGGCGACCGGCAGATAACTTCCCCCTGCTGGAGCAAACAGCGCTGACGGTAAAAGAACTTTTTCCAGCGCATATTGTGTTCGTTCATCGCCACCAGCTGCGGAAAGCAGTCGATCATCAGCAGGCGCAGTTCGGCGCGCGACGCAAGGCCCAGATCCTGCCAGAGATGGTTAAACGCCAGCGAAACCTCGGCGATAATCTGCGCCATCGGCCCGGCCTCCTGCTGCATCCAGCCCGCCAGCCACGCGCCCAGCTGCTGGCGCTCCTCTTCGCGGGTAGCGTTGAGTTCGCTCATCAGGCGGCGGCGGGTTAGCGCCTCGCCGTCCAGCGGCGTCTCCGCCTCGCCCAGGCGTCGCCGCAGCGCCTGCCAGTCGCGCGGGCTAAGCCCCATGCGCAGCGGAAAGCTGCCTTTCCCCGCGTGGTACAGTAGCCATAAGCGCCGCAGCCAGTCGAGCGGCGGCATCAGGCGACCCCCTTATGCGGTAGCGCGGCAGGCCAGCTCCCCCGGCGCTGCTGCCACCACGCGGGCAGCACTTCGGAGACCGGCCGCCACGCGCCGTCAACGCACGGTTCAATGCCTTCCTGTTCCAGCATTTGCCACGGCGTATGGCCGATACGCACGCAGAATACGGCTTTAACGTCCGCCAGCAGTTCGAGGATCGCCGCGAACCGGGCCGCGTTATCCTGCGGCTCGCACTCTTCGCGCCCCTGACAATATTTAGGCGTAAACCGTTCGTTGACCAGCACCATGCCGGCGGCCGAGAGACTGTAGATAGAGAACCGGTCGGTGTGGCCAAAGTGGCAATCAATCACGTCCCCGCGGCTTGACGCCACGGCGACCAGGCAGGCGTCATCGGCTTCAGATTCGCCGCGGGTGGCAATGCTGGCGTGCAGCTGCGCGCGCTGGTGGAGGATTGGCAGCCAGGCCGGGAGGCTCTCCGGGGCCGGAAGCTGGGTAAACTGCTGGCTGCGGTCTTCGCCAAGCATCCCGATGGCGTCGGCGCGGCACTGGTGGCAGTGGGTCATCTGCGGCATCACTTCTCCGCACCGGCTGCGGGTGGCGGCGAGCGTCTCTGCGTCCGGCTCCGGCTGGCCGTTGAGGCCAAACACCGTGCCGTGCTCCGGCCTGGCGATCAGCGGCATAATATTATGGATAAACGCGCCGCTGGCCCGCAGCGCGCGGCTCACGTCGGCCATGCCGCTATCGTTGATGCCGGGGATCAGCACCGAATTTATTTTCACCAGCACGCCCTGGGCGGTCAGCCTGCGCACGCCCTCCAGCTGACGAGCAATCAGAATCTCTCCCGCTTCGCGTCCGCTGTAGCGCTCGCCGTCCAGCCATAGCCAGGCGTAGATTTGCGCGGCAATCTCCGCGTCGAGGGTATTAATGGTGACCGTGACGTGGTCAACCCCGACGTCCAGCAGGCGATCCACGGCGTCAGGCAGCATCAGCCCGTTGGTCGACAGGCATAACTTCAGGTCCGGCAGCTGTTCGCGGATCAGCTCCAGGGTACGGAAGGTGCGGGCAATATTGGCGAGCGGATCGCCGGGGCCGGCGATGCCGACCACCGAAAGCTGCGGGATCGCCTGTGCGACCTGACGCACTTTGACGACCGCCTGTTCAGGCGTGAGCAGCGTTGACGATACGCCGGGGCGGGACTCATTGCTGCAATCGAATTTGCGATTACAGTAATTGCACTGCAAATTGCAGGCGGGCGCGACGGGCAGATGCATTCGCGCAAAACGGTGATGCCCATTACGAGAGTAGCAGGGGTGCGCGGCAGCTTTATCGGCCACAAGCGGCGTCAGGGCGCTGTCATCCGCCGGGCGGCAGGCTGGGCCGCCAGAAAAAGAGGAGCAGGAAGTCATGGTCATACCTTCGTGGTTGGGCGATACCTTCCTGCTGCAAATGCTATACCAGAGGGGATTTTTACAACCATATGAAAAATAAACGCTTTAACTGACGGCCGGCCAGGTAAAATTGTCGCAATTCCGCCGCGCTGGCGACAATGTCCTGAATCTCACATAACGCTTCACAGCCGCGGCATGGTGATATCCATGATCTGAATGCGATACGCTACCTGACGCGGCGTCATCCCGAGCAGCCGCGCCGCTTTGGCCTGCACCCAGCCCGCCTTCTCCAGGGCGGCAATCAGCCGCTGGCGCTCGTCGAGGCTGTTGTCGAGCCAGCCGTCTTCAGTCTGGCCGCCGTTGGGTAGCGCTTTCGGCGGGTTATCGCGATGGTTGAACAGAATCACGTCCCGGTCGATCAGGCCGCTTTCCGACATCACCGCCGAACGTTCGAGACAGTTTTCCAGTTCGCGGACGTTTCCCGGCCAGCTGTACTCCATCAGCAGGCGAATTGCCCCATCGCTGATGCGCAGCGTTCGCCCCTGGCTGTGGGCGATTTTACGTACCAGAAAATGCGCCAGTTCGGCGATATCCTCCTGGCGCTCGCGCAGCGGCGGCAGCGCGATAGGCATTACGTTCAGGCGGTAGTAAAGGTCTTCGCGGAAATGCCCCAGCCGCACCTCCTCTTCCAGATGGCGGTTGGTCGCCGCGATGATGCGTACGTTGACGCGCAGGGTTTCATCGCCGCCGACGCGCTCCATCTCTCCTTCTTGCAGAATTCGCAGCAGCTTGGCCTGAAACGAGGCGCTGCTTTCACCGATTTCATCCAGGAATAGGGTGCCGCCGTCCGCCAGCTCAAAGCGGCCTTTCCGCTGGCGCACCGCGCCGGTAAACGCGCCTTTCTCATGGCCGAACAGCTCGCTCTCCAGCAGATTGTCCGGCAGTGCCGCGCAGTTAAATTTGACGAATGCGGCGGCGGCGCGCGGGGAATTATGATGAATGGCGTTGGCGATCAGCTCTTTCCCGGTGCCGCTCTCGCCGCGCACCAGCACCGTGGTATCCCAGCGGGAGACCTGACGGATAATGTCCATAATCTGCCGCATCGCCGGGCTTTTGCCGACCATATTCTCCAGGCCGAAACCGCGTGAAGGGGTACAGGCGCGCGGGCGCTCAACTCGGGGGCTCTGCTGCGGCGGCTGCGGGGCGGAGGTCGGCAGAATCATCAGGCGAATCGTCTGGGCCACCAGATTGGCGACGGTTTCGAGAAAGCGCGTGCAGGCGGGTAGCCGCTCTTCCTGACGCGCCATCGGCTGCGCCGCCAGTACGCCGATGGGCCGGGAATGGGGGCCCATCAGCGGAACGGCGATAAACGGCAGGTCGTAGTCGTACAGGCTCAGACGATCGAGAAAGCGCTGGTCATCGGCGACGCGCGGCAGCACCAGCGACTGGCCCTGCGCCAGCACGGTACCGACCAGTCCTTCTCCCGGCCGGTAGCGAATTTGCGTACTGCCGGGCAGCGTCTGGTTTTCCGTTTGCTGCAGCGCCTCGATGCTCAGGATCTCCTGCTGGCTGTCGTACAGGCAAATCATCCCGTGCTGCATAAACGCATCGTTATGTAAAACGCTCAGCACCTCCTGCAGGGTTTTGCTCGCTTCGGTGGCGCGGCTCAGCACCACGCTTATCCGCTGCATGGCGGTAAACTGCTGGGAGAGATCGAAGCGCCTGACGGTGGTGTCCGAATCGGATTTATGGATCATTGCTCACCTCCGGTCAGGGTATCAAAGAGCGGGAATCGCAGAACGAGGCTGGTGCCTCCCTGCGGGCGCGAAGCCAGTTCAATCGCGCCGCGGTGGTAGGCGACCAGCGTTTGGATCAGCCGCAGCTCCATCCCTTTGCCGGGAGAGTTTAAGGCATCGGGTGAGTGGGCGTAGCGCACCTGCAGCAGCGGTACATTGTCGTTGAGATACAGCGAGAGCCAGCCCTCGTCCTCTTCGGCATAAAGCTCGATCTCCAGCGGTACGGAGGGCAGTTCAGCGGCGAGGGCCAGCGTCCGATCGAGCCATAAACTTAAGCAGGCCAGCATCTGGGTACGCTGGCCGAAGCCGACCAGATGCGGCGATGCCATGTCAACCCGCAGCCGCGCGCGGTCGTCAAAGCGGGTGCGGTAGAGGGCGTACAGGTCGTCAAAGAAGGGCTGAAGCGGCCAGACGGCGCTGCTTTCCAGCTCGAGAGAAGGGCGGCAGCGCTGCAGTCGCGCCATGGCCTCTTCGCCTTCGCGCCACGCCGCGTCCAGCGCCACGTTGCCGCTGCCTTCGCCGTTCAGCCGACGGGCCGCCGCCAGCATATTGATCGGGCAATTAAGCTGAATCAGCGCCGCGTCCAGCGACTCGCGAATGGCGGCCAGCAGCTTTCCGGCGGTCATCTGCTGCTTCAGACGGTCGAGACGGCCCTGCTCCTGCTGCTGGCGCTGCTGGGTGCAGTCGGCGATCACCACCAGCGTGCGCGCCGGGGCGCTGTCGACAAAATAGCGGCTGGCTTCTTCGCTTACGCCGGGCAGCGCCCAGCAGGTCACCGACAGCCAGCGGACCGCGCCGCGAACCACCACCGGCAGGATTTGCTCCGCGCCGGGCCCCATTTTGCGCGGTGAAATCTGGAGCTCGACCAGCAGCTCTTTTCCACCGCAGTCCGCACAGTACGTTTTGTAGGCGAGATTATCCATCACCACCCGATCCTGCTCATCCACCACGACCACGGCGGCGGGGATGTTGTTGAGCACCGCCTCCATCAGCGTCATATGATTGCGCAGCCGCTGTTCCAGGGTATAGCTGACGCTGATATCCCGCTGCATCGCCAGATAATGCTCCAGCTCGCCCTGGGGATTCAGCACCGGCGTGATGTCGATATCCACCAGATACAGGCCGCCGTCGCGGCGCTGATTAATCAGCTGGCCGCGCCACGGCTGGCGCTGAAGCAGGGTTTGCCACATCTGCTGGTAGATTTCTCGCGGCGTCTGGCTGCTGGCCAGCAGGCGCGGGTTTTGATTGAGCAGTTGCGCCAGCGAATATCCGCTCTGGCGGCAAAACGCCGGGTTGGCGTAGATAATATTCGCCCGGGCATCGGTGAGGGAAATGGCTACCGATGCCTGTTCGACCATCGTAAAAAATAGCCCCGGATGTTGTTGAGTCAGCGCACCGGCAATCGCCTCGGGTACGGCGTTATCGAGCATCATATTCAGGGTCATCGCAAACTCCTGTGTCGCAGTTATGACAATTTGTCCGACACCGTGACGAGAACGCCGCGGCGTTTGTCGAATTTCGATAACCATGCAAAGCGTGCGCCCTTATCGGCGAGATAAGCAGAAACATTGATCCGGTAGGGGAAAACCCAGCGCTTTTTTCATTTTAAGCGGCCCGCCGGCCCCGCTGCGGGCGGCGGGCGGGCGCGGAAGCGATCGTTTTGGGGCAGGGGTGAGCCGCGATAGTGCAAAGAAACCTGGCACAGCCTTCGCAATACCTCTGCGAGAACGCGTGTTTTCAACCCCCTTTCCGACAGGAGCGCAATATGGCGAACATTGGTATTTTCTTTGGCACCGATACCGGTAAAACCCGCAAAATCGCGAAAATGATCCACAAACAGCTGGGCGAGCTGGCGGATGCCCCGGTCAACATTAACCGCACGACGCTGGACGACTTTATGGCCTATCCGGTGCTGCTGCTGGGCACGCCGACGCTCGGCGACGGCCAGCTGCCGGGGCTTGAGGCCGGATGCGAAGGCGAATCATGGAGCGAATTCATTAGCGACCTCGACGACGCCAGCCTGAGCGGGAAAACCGTGGCGCTGTTCGGCCTCGGCGACCAGAAAGGCTACCCGGACAACTTCGTTAGCGGGATGCGTCCGCTGTACGACGCTCTGCGCGCGCGCGGCGCGCAGATAATCGGCAGCTGGCCAAATGAGGGCTATGAATTCAGCGCCTCTGCGGCGCTGGAAGGCGAACGCTTTATTGGGCTGGTGCTGGATCAGGATAACCAGTTCGACCAGACCGAAGCGCGTCTGGCGAGCTGGCTTGAGGAGATTAAACGCGCGGTGCTGTAGGCGTTAACGGGTAGCCGCGAGGCTACCCGCACAGGCCCGGCTGACGGGAAATCGTTTGTTCCAGCCACTGGCGCTGATGGCGCTGCTGGCTCTGCTGCCAAAGATAATCTCGCGCGCTCTCCAGCGCCTGCTGCGGCTCCATGGGCGCGGCGGGACGAATTGCTTCACACCATAAAAGATGCCACCCCAGCTCGCTGGCGACGGGGAGGCTCAGGGCGTTTTCCGCCAGTGAAAACAGCGCCGTCTCAAGCTGGGGATAGAGCAGCCCGCGGCTAATCCAGCCCAGACGGCCCTCTTCCAGGGCGCTTGGGCAGTGGGAATGGCGGCGAGCCAGCGGAGCAAACGCGTCCCGGGAGGCGTTGATTTGCCGATACAGGCCGAGGATCCGCTGGTGTACGGCTTCGCGGTCGCCATCGACCGTCAGCAGCAGGTGGCGGGTCAGACGCTGCTCCGGGCGCATAAACTGCGTCTGGTGGCGCAGGTACCAGGCCTGCACCGTGGAGAGATCCGGCTGCGGCGCCTGGCGGGCGATATCGGTAAAGCCGACCTCCAGTCGGGCGTGATGCAGCACGATGGCTGCGCGCTCCGGCGGCGTAAATTCCCCCTCGTCGAGCCAGACGGCAAGGGAGGCGGCGATATTCTCCAGCAGCGCCGCCGGAATATCGCTTTCCGGGACCCGCGCGACGATCGCCTGCTCCATGCGGCACTGACGTTGCCAGGCCTGTTCAAAAGCCGGCGTATCGGCCGGCTCCAGGGCCGTGGGGTCGCTATTCCAGCGGCTGCGCGCCAGCCGCTGCCGGGCAAAACGTTGCCATGCGTTCATTCTTCTCTCTCCTCTATAAGGGTGATGGCCCGCGCCGGAACCCTGAACCAGCGGCCGCTAAAGTCCACGGTGTAGCTGTCGCCGGTCTCTCCGCGATCGGTCGCCTCGATGCGTCCCCGCTGGCCGGCGCTCACGACCACATCGCCGTTGACCGCAAGCGCCATCCGGCAGGCGACGTTATCACCGTATTGCAAGTTTCCGGCCAGCCACGGCTGGGTGATGGGGATCAGCTCCTGTTCGCGGCAGCCGATGATCCGATCGGTTTCCGGAAAGTGGATCTGGTAGATAATTTGATCCTGCAAAAAAACGCCCCAGTCGCGCACAAAGCCGGTGCTGCCGCGCCTGACCAGCAGCGCGCCGGGGGCGAAGCCCGCCACGGTGCCGTCGTTACGAATCGCGCGTACGACGCGGACCTCTTCGCTAAAGGTGAATTTTGGTCTCATGTTCCGCTCTCCTGAAACTGTTGCTGATAGCTCTCCGCGAGCAGTCGTCGCGCCAGCAGCCAGTGAGCGCGGGCGTTTTCCTCCAGCCGGTTTTGCAGCGGCACCTCGGCGCGCAGTTTGCGGTGAAAGGTTGCCAGCACCGGCAGGCAGCAGCGGCCAAGCAGCTCGGGCTGGTAGGGGACGGCGAAAAACTGGAAAAAGGATTCGGCGGAGCGAAGTTCGTCCACGCCGGGAATTTGATAAAACCACTCCATCATTACCCCCTCGCCCGCAGGGCGGATTCACCGCACAGCTCGTCGTAGATAGCCACCAGCTCATAATCTTTCGGGCTGCGCTTCCAGTTCTCGGCGAAGCGGCGGATGGCGGGCAGCAGCTGGTTAATTTGCGCGGCGTTAAGGTGATAGCCCATCTGGTCAAATACGCCGTTGACCGCCTGACGCCCGGAGTGTTTACCCAGCACCAGCCGGTAGCTGCGGCCCATCAGGGAAGGGGCGATCGACTGATAGCTCTCGCTGTCGCGCAGCAGCGCCGCCACGTGGACCCCTGATTCATGGGTAAACACCAGCTCGCCGACCAGCGGCTGCTGCGGGTCGATGGCGCGCTGGGCGGCTTCGGCGACCCTCTGACAGAGCGCGGGCAGCGCCGGAAAATGCACGCCGGTCTTCACGCCGAGGCAGCGCTCCAGGCCCAGCGCGACGGTTTCCAGCGCCGCGTTGCCCGCCCGCTCGCCGAGGCCGAGGATCGTCGTATTCACGCTGGTGGCCCCGGCGCTTACCGCCGCCAGCGTATTGGCGGTGGCCATACCCAGGTCGTTGTGGGCGTGCATTTCGATTTCCCCGGACCAGACTTCGCGCAGGGCCGAGATTTGCGCCGCGGTAGTGAGGGGGTCGAGCAGGCCGACCGTATCGGCATAGCGCAGGCGGGCGGCGCCGCACTGCTGCGCGACCTCGGCGATAGCGCGCAGGGCCTGGACGCCGGCGCGCGAGGCGTCCTCGCAGCCGATGCATACCCGCAGACCGAGCGTATGCGCAAGGCGGATAAACATCGCCAGCCGCTCCAGCAGCACCGTTAGCGGCTCGCGTAGTTTGTACTGCCGCAGCTTATCTGAAGCCGGAATCGAAATATTCACCCAGTCAACGCCCAGATCGGCGCTCTGGCGGATTTCCAGCGCGTTCATCCGGCACCAGGTCATCAGCGTCGCGTCGGGCAGCTGGCGACGCACCAGCTGGATCCGCGCGATCTCCTCGTCCCCCATCGCCGGGGTGCCGACCTCCATCGCCGTAATCCCTGCGGCATAAAGCGCCTCGGCAATGGCGACCTTTTCGCTGGTGCGAAAGGCGACGCCGGGGCTCTGTTCGCCGTCGCGGAGGGTGGTATCGTTAATCAGCACGCGTCCCATCAGCCACCTCCGCCTTAGCCGTAAACCGGCGTGAAGACGGCGTCCGCCGGGCGCGGCTTGCCGTTGTGCCAGTAGGGCGACAGCGCGCGCAGCCGGTCGATAATCGGCGGCAGCGCGGTGACGACGTAATCGATCTCTTTCTCCCGGGTGTAGCGCGAGAGGGAAAAGCGGATGGTGCCGTGGGCGGCGGTATAGGGGATATTCATCGCCCGCATCACGTGGGAGGGTTCCAGCGAGCCTGACGTGCAGGCGCTGCCGCTGGAGGCGGCGATCCCGGCCTGGTTGAGCAGCAGCAGAATGGCCTCACCCTCAATAAACTCAAAGGCCAGATTCGCCGTGCCGGGCACCCGCGGCTGGCTACCGCCCATCACCATGACCGACGGCACGCTGGCCAGCAGGCGATGCTCCAGCCTGTCGCGCAGCTGGCCGATATGCGCCATTCCCGGCAGATGAATATTCGCCAGCTCGCAGGCCGCGCCCATGCCGACGATTCCGCAGATATTTTCCGTCCCGGCGCGCCGACCGTACTCCTGATGACCGCCGCGCAGCAGCGGGCGAAAGCGCGTTCCCCGGCGCAGATAGAGGCAGCCTACGCCTTTTGGTCCGTGAAACTTATGCGCCGAGCAGGAGAGCATGTCGATGCGGGTCTCGCCCACGGCAATCGGCATTTTGCCCACCACCTGTACCGCATCGCAGTGAAACAGCGCCCCTTGTTCATGGGCCAGCTCCGCCATTTCGGCGATCGGGAAAAGCACCCCGGTTTCGTTATTCGCCCACATCACGCTGACCAGCGCGACGCGCGGGCTGAGCGCGGCGCGGAACTGCGCCATGTCCAGCGCCCCCTCGCTATCCACCGCGATGCGATGGATCAGGTAGCCCTGGCGCTCCAGGTGCTCGCAGGCCGCCAGCGTCGCCGGATGTTCGACCGCGCTGGTGATAATTTCGCGCCGCTCCGGCAGCAGGGCGATGGCCGAGGCGATGGCGGTGGCGGTGGCTTCGGTGGCGCAGGAGGTAAAGATGATCTCGCTGGGATACTCCGCGCCCAGCAGCGCCGCGGTCTGTTGATGCGCGCGCTCCAGAGCCGCCTGGGCCGGTAGGCCAAAATCGTGTATCGACGAGGGGTTGCCGTAAAAGTCGGTCAAAAAGGGCATCATCGCTTCCAGAACCATTGGGTCCAGACGGGTGGTGGCGTTGTTATCGAGATAAACCTGTTTCATCTTGTCCCCCTAGGGTCAGTTAACCGCGGCTCAGGCCGCCACCACTTCCATATAACAGCCGGTACGTTCCATCAGTTTTTGCTGCAGCCAGGCCAGGGTCATATCGGTCATCATGCAGCCGCTACAGCTGCCGGAGAGGCTAACGGTCACCTGGTGGTTGGCGACGCTGAGCAGCGACATATCGCCGCCGTCGGCCTGAATATGCGGGCGCAGTTCAGCGATGGTCTCGACGACGCTCTGCCAGTGCGGATCTTTGCCGCTGGCCGCAGCGGGCGGCGTCTGCGGCGGCTGCGCGAGGATCTCCGCCAGCGCCAGCTCGATTTTTTCGTGGCAGGCGGTGCAGCCGCCGCCCGCTTTGGTGTAGTTGATCACCTCTTCAAGGGTGGTCAGGCCGTTGTTCTGCACCGCGCGGCGAATGTGTCCTTCATCGACGCCGAAGCATTTGCAGATCAGCTTGCCCTCCTCATGCTCCTCCTCCAGGCTTTCGCCGCGAAAGTTGGCGATGGCCGCGCGCAGGGCCTCCTGGCCCATCACCGAGCAGTGCATTTTCTCCGGCGGTAGCCCGTCGAGATAATCGGCAATCTGCTGATTGGTTATCTGCCCGGCTTCGGCCAGGGTATGGCCGATAATCAGCTCCGTCAGCGCGGAGGAGGAGGCGATGGCGCTACCGCAGCCGAAGGTCTGGAAGCCCGCTTCCTGGATAATTTCGCTTTGCGGGTCAACGCGCAGCATCAGGCGCAGCGCGTCGCCGCAGCTTAATGACCCCACATCGCCTACCGCGTTGGCGTTGTCCACCACGCGCGCGTTGCGGGGATTAAAAAAATGGTCTTTCACTTTCTCGGAGTAATTCCACATGCTGTCAGCTCCAGGGATGATGACGGAAAACGCCGGGGCGCGGTTCACCGCAGGAGTGCGGTGGCGTTAACGAACTAGCAAATGCGATACCAGAGAATAAAATGCAATATTTTCAATTTGTTATATTTTTCCCTGACAAGACGCGCCCGACAGTGTCGGGATGTTTTGTGGGCTTTGTCACACAAACGACACGGCTAGCGGCGCGGGTCCGGTTCCTCATGCCACTCCTGTTCCTGCAGCAGACGGGTAAAGCGCTCCGGGTCGCGCTGGCGCGCATTTTTGCGCTGCCCTTTGTCGTACCAGTAAAGCTGGATCTCCTGCAGTAAGCCGACGATGGTGGTATCGGCGGGAACGCGTTCGGCGCGGACGCCGACCTGCAACAGCTGACGAAAAACCGCGTCGCCAATCGCCACGCAGAACAGCGTGACGCAATCCTCAAGGGCGTGGATCCGCCTGGCGATCTTCTCCGTCTGGTGGCCGTTCTCAACGGAGAAATCAACCACCCGGATCAGGGTGACCCGATCCGCCTTGACGCCGTATACCACCAGCCGCGGCGTGGCGCCAAAATGCTGATCGACATGACGATAGTCGGAACTGGCGAAGGCGACCTTCATAGACCACTCATCGGAGTGGACCATATCAAACTGACGGTTAATCGGCGGCATAGGCGCCTCCTGTGGAGAGTGAAGATTCGGTGTTCTGGCGAAGCGGCGATCGGTAGCGGGCGAGGTGGTGATGGCGCTCGCGCATCAGGTTTGCCAGCTCGAACAGCGTATCGCGCATTCCGCAGTACCCCTGACGCACCCGGCGGAATTCACCGAGCTTGTCAAAGATCGGAAAACCCGCGCGTACCAGCGGCAGCGCAAACTGCTCCGCCAGGTCGCAGGCGTGGGAGTTGGCCACCAGCAGGTCGGCGGGTTGGGCGCACAGCAGCGTTTGCAGATCCTCCAGATCTCCCGGCACCACGCGTTCCACCGGCAGCTGGCGCAGGCTGGGATGGCCGGTAGGAGCCACCAGCGGGCCGGGCTGCATCCCCTGGCTGTTGGCGAAATCACACCACGCCGCCAGCAGATCGCCTTCCGCCGCTATCGCCATGCGCTGGCCCTGAAGCCACATATGACAGTCGATCATCGCATCCTGCAGCTGGCCGCGCTGGCGCTCCAGCCACGCGGGAACGGCGCGTCCGGAAATTTTCGCCAGTTGATGAATAAAAGCGTCGCAGCGATCGAGGGTCATCAGGTGCGGCAGGGCGATAACCTCGCCCCGGCAGCGCGGGGCCAGCAGCGATGACGCGCGGTGGAGGGAGACGCCAATGGCGAAGCTGCACAGGCTTTGTCCCATCTGTTCTATCTGGCGCAGCGGCGTCCCGCCCTGGGTCAGCGGCGAGAAATCGCCCTGCGCCAGGTGCCCATCCATCGATTGCGCCAGGTCCGGCAGGATTATCGGCTGCAGACCAAAGGCTTCGACGCATCGGCGCAGCCACTCGATATCGCCCGGCGAGCAGAGGTGGCTGACCAGCAGGTTGACCCGGCGATTGCGCTGAGCCGGGCGCGGCGTCGGCGCAACCCACTGCTCAATGACGCTCTCGAGCACCGCGCTGAAGCCGTTTTCCATGGAACCATAAAAATCCGGCGTGTTAACGGTTAATATCGCCACGCCCTTGTGCCGGGGATACTCTTCGCGAAACTGGCGAACCACGCGGGAAATGTCGCTGCCCTGAGCCTCAGACAGCCCGGTGCTGAGCAGCACGATAGCCTGCGGCGCGTTGCGCTGGCAGAGGGTGTCCAGGGCGGTGAAAATATTGCCGTCCGCGCCCATAATCGTCGACGTGGGGTCCATCGCCGTCGACTGCAGGGGAACCGGGTCGTGGAAGTGTTGAATAAAAAAGACTTTGGCGAAGGCGCTGCATCCCTGCGCGCCGTGGACCAGAGGGATGCTGTGTTCAATCCCGAGGCTGGCGAGGATTGCGCCGAGCGGCTGGCCGGTCTTGATCGGGCTGACCGCCAGCGGTTTATCGGTGCGGAAAATGTCTGCCATGGTGAACTCCTTAGTGCCACGGGGCGCGGGCATGGGTTTGCGGCCAGATGGGACTGTCGATGGTCTGACACAGCTGGCGGGCGAGGGTGACGATCCCCTTGTAGCCGGCGAAGGCGTGTTCGCGCTCCTGATTGATATCGAGAAACGGCAGCCTGGCTTTATAGGCGGTGTACATATTGCGTCCGCCGGCAATCATCAGGTCGGCCTGATAGCGATAGACCACATCCAGCAGCGTGCGGGCGTTGCCTTCTTCCAGCATTACCGCCTCTTCGCCCATCAGCTCGCGGATCCGCTGTTTATCCTCTTCGGTGGATTTACGCGTGCCGGTTGCCACCACGGTCATGCCCAAATCCTGAAGCGCCGAGACCACCGACCAGGATTTCACCCCGCCGGTATAGAGCAGCGCTTTGCGGCCGCGCAGCCGTTCGCGCCACGGTTGTAGCGCCAGTTCCGCCGTCTGTTCCTCCCGCGCAATCAGCGCTTCGGTGCGCTGGCTAAGGTCGTCATCGTCCAGCAGCGCCGCCAGCTGACGCAGGGCGTCGGAGGTGGCGCGGATCCCGTAGAAGCTGCCTTCGAACCACGGCGTGCCGTAGCGCTGCTCCAGGGCTCTGGCGACGTTAATTAGCGCCCGCGAGCAGACCAGCATATTGGCCTGCGCCCGATGCATGGTCTGGATCTCGGCGAAACGGCCATCGCCGGAGAGGCTGCCGAGCACGCGGATCCCCAGTTCGTCGAGCAGCGGCTGAATATGCCAGAACTCGCCGGCAATATTGAATTCGCCAATCAGGCCAATATCGTGACGCTGCTCCGGGGCAAAGGGCGTGCTCTCCGGCCAGGGCGCGGGCTCGCGCTGACCGATTACCCGTTTCACCATGACCTCGCCGGCCAGCCGGTTACCGAGATTTTTACTGCCGTAAAAACCGGCGGCGTCCATGGCGATAACCGGTACGCCGGTGGCGGTCTGCGCGGCCTGGCATACCGCTTCCAGGTCATCGCCCTCCATGGCCGGTACGCAGGTGTTGTAGATAAAGACCGCCGCCGGGTGATAGCGGGCGACGATATGGCGAACGGCGTGAAACAGGCGACGTTCGCCGCGGCCCATAATCACGTCCTGTTCGTTGAGATCGGTGGTGAACCCGAGCCGATTCAGGGTGGGGCCGGAGCTGGCGCTGCCGCGGTTATCCCAGGAGCTTCCGGCGCAGCCGATGGGGCCATGGACCAGATGCGCCACGTCGGCAATGGGCAGCAGGGTTATCTGCGCGCCGTCGAACGCGCAGCCGCCGGCGGTGGCGCCGGGTTTGGGCGCGCTGCAGCCGGATTTTTGTTTATGGTTGTGTTCACAGGCCGGTTCATCCAGCAGCGCCAGAATTTCATTTCCCTTCATAGTGACCTCGTTGACGGTGGGGGATGAGGGGGAAGATGCAATTCGCGCTCCATAAGCGGCGCCTTGATATTTAAAGAAAAAGGGTTGTTGGCTTTGCGACAAAGCCAACAATCGGACAAGGGATGGCGGTAAGTGATGCTTTATGGCCTATCTCGCTGGCATGGCTATTTGTTGCTGGAAGGCTGGCAGCGAGGGGGTTAGGCGCATCAAGAAGCCCGGAACAACCGTGAACGGAATATTCCCCTGAACGGAATAATGCCTGACCCTCACGCGGGAAGAGCGTCCATACGCGAAAAAAAGCCCGCGGGGTCAGCGGGCAACAAGCACAAAACAGGAATTAAAAAACGCGCGCCTCCAGAGGGTTCTCCTGGTTAAGCCGCTTCGCCAGCCACGGCGGCAAACGGCCGGCCAGCAGCGTATTGATCGCCTTGCACTGGGCATGAATCGTCGTCCCGGGCTGCGCTTTCATCGGGTGGATCCGGTGGCGGATCAGCCGGGCGGCGGCGGGCCCGCCGATCTCCTGACAAAACAGCAGCTGGCAGTCTTCAATCAGCCGGGCGCGCACTTCGCTGGCTTCCTGCTGGGTGGGCGCGGAGGGATAGCGGCGCAGATCGTGCAGCCAGCCGCCTTGCTCATCGAACGCGTAGATAAAAAACAGTCGCCCCTGGCCGAAATGGCCGTTAATCATCAGGCCATCCTGGGAGCAAAACGCCGCCAGCAGCTGCGGCGTTCGCTGGGCAGGGCGAACGATGCGTAAATGGATGGGCAGCGCGCCCTGCAGGCTCGCCATCACCCGCGACCAGCGAGCGGGGGACATCACCGCCGTCGCGGAGGGGAAGCTGGCGGCCAGCTGCGGCTGGGCCAGGGTCGCCAGCCGCGCCGGGGTCAGCGTCTCGCCGCACTCCTGCGCCAGCCAGTCGACAATTTGCGCCGGCTGCAGGTCCGGCAGGGACTGAAACAGCGCCAGCATGCGCCAGAAAAGGGTATCGTTGTCGGACATCTCCAGCTCCTTATATCAACGCGCCGCGCGTCGCGCGCAGGCTTATCGGAAAGGCGGGGCGCCCCGGCTGCGGATTGACGTAGTAGCGGCGTCCCCCTTCCAGCGAAATCGCGCCGCCCCAGCGTTCAGCGTCGTTATGCTCAATCTGCAGCACTCGCGCCTCCAGATCCTGTTTCGCGATATAGGCGTACAGGTCCGCGCCGCGTTCACGGAAAATCACGATGGGCATACTCCCTCCTGGCCCCGCGTGACGCGGGGCGCCTGATGGTTAACGGACGAGATCGAAACTGTAATCGGTTTTGCCCAGCTGGCTGGTATCGCTATCCAGTTTCTCCAGTACGGCGTTTACCAGCGTCGTCACAATGTTCATCGCCCCTTCATAACCCCAGGTTGTCTGGCGGTGCAGATGGTGGCGGTCGAACAGCGGAAAGCCGAGGCGGATAAGCGGTACTTCAAAGGCTTTGCCCTTCGCCAGGGTATCGCGCTGGATAAACTTGCCGTAGGAGTTGCCGATCATAAAGTCCGGCTGACGGGTGAACATCAGCGAACGGAAGTGCCACAAATCGCAGTTGATAAACACTTCGCTATCGCGCCCGTACGGCGAGGCATCAAGCATTTTCTTCATCGCTTTTTGCCAGCGTTTGTTGGCGTTATGGCTCAGGATCACCGTCGGCTCGCAGCCCAGCTCCAGCAGGAAGCGGGTGAGGCCCATCACGAAGTCCGGGTCGCCGTACAGGCCAAATTTCTTGCCGTGCAGCCAGGTGTGGGAATCGAGCATCATGTCAACCAGCCGGCCGCGCTCAAGGGTGAGGGCGTCGGCGATCGGCTTGCCGCTAAGCTGGCTGACGGTCATCAGCAGTTCATCGGTAGCGGCCAGCCCCAGAGGAATCGCGACCTCGGTGGCGGGCTGGTTCCACATCTCCTGCACCACTTTTTTGCTCTTCAGCAGCTGCCACGGCTGCAGAAGCAGCGTATCGATGGCGTCAGGAGCCTCTTTCATCTCCTGCTGCGTGGTGCCGCCGGAATACATCCGATAATGGCCGTCGGCGGGCGTGTCGAGAACTTCTGACGGATCGGAGAGCAGGCTGCACGGCACCGCCATCTGTTCCATCATCCGCTTTAATACGCGGAAGTTGCCGAGATAGGTTTCAAAGCCGGTCACCAGATTGAGCTTCTGCAGTTTGCCCGGCTGCCCCTGGTAGTCCGCGGTGAAGGTTTTGGCGAAGCCTTCAAACATGTTGTCCCAGCCGGTGACGTGGCTGCCGATAAAGCTTGGCGTATGGGCATGGGGCACGGCGATGCTGCTATCGACGAAGCCATCCTTTTTGGCGTTGGCGATAAACGCCTGCAGGTCATCGCCGATGACTTCCGCCATGCAGGTGGTGGAAACCGCGATGATCTCCGGCTTGTACAGCGCGCTGGCGTTTTGCAGACCCAGATTCATGTTGTTGTTGCCGCCGAAGACCGCCGCGTCTTCGGTCATCGAGTCGGAGACGCAGGCGATCGGCTCTTTGAAATGGCGGTTAAAATAGGTGCGAAAGTAGGCCACGCACCCCTGTGAGCCGTGGACGTACGGCAGGGTATTGGCAAATCCCAGCGAGCAAAGCACCGCGCCAAGCGGCTGGCAGGCTTTCGCCGGGTCAACGGTCAGCGCCTCGCGCTGGAAATTCAGCGCTTCATACTCGGCGGTGGTGGTCCAGGTAAAGACCTCCTGCACGCGCTGGGCATCGTGCGCTTCCTCCAGCTGCCGCTTATTGCGGAACAGCTCCTGGTATTCATCCTGTTCGAATAGCGGATAGCAGCTATTAATTTTATCAATCGTTTGGCTCATGGTGTTCTCCTCCCGCGCCACAAATCGGTGAACAGACGGGACAGTGAGTGGGCAATCACGCAGACTTCAGCCACGGCGCGGTGAGTTCGTTCCACGCCGGGTTGTTCAGGGTCATATCCATATCGCGGGCGAAAATGGCGAAACCATCGTAGCCGTGGTACGGGCCGGAATAGTCCCACGAGTGCATCTGGCGGAACGGCACGCCCATTTTCTGGAAGATATATTTTTCCTTGATGCCGGAGCCGATAAGGTCGGGCTTCAGCGCCTTAACGAACGCTTCCAGCTCATAGCTGCTGGCGTCATCGAACAGCAGCGTGCCCTCTTTGAGATCCGGCAGGGTGCGGTCGTAGTCATCGTTATGGGCAAACTCGTACCCGGCGGCGATGATCTCCATGCCGAGATCCTCGTAGGCGCCGATGACGTGGCGTGGCCGCAGGCCGCCCATATAGAGCAGCACCTTACGCCCCTCCAGGCGCGGGCGATATTTGGCGATAATCGCCGCCATCTGCCCCTCATACCGGGCGATCACCGCTTCGGCGTTCGCGCGAATGGTATCGTCAAACTGGTCGGCGATTTTGCGCAGCGATTCGGCGATTTTGGTCGGCCCGAAGAAGTTGTACTCCATCCACGGAATCTGATGTTTCTCCTCCATATGGCGGGCGATATAGTTCATCGAACGGTAGCAGTGAACCAGGTTCAGCTTGACGAATGGGGTGTTCTCCATCTCCACCAGCGTGCCGTCGCCGGACCACTGCGCGACCACCCGTAGCCCCATCTCTTCAAGCAGGATGCGCGAGGCCCAGGCGTCGCCGCCGATGTTGTAGTCGCCGATGATCGCCACATCGTAAGGGGTGGTTTCAAACGGCTGTCCTTCGCGATTGTTAAGGATCCAGTCGCGCACCACGTCGTTGGCGATATGGTGCCCTAGCGACTGCGACACGCCGCGAAAGCCTTCGCAGCGTACCGGGATCACCGGTTTATCCAGCGCTTTGCTGCTGGCGTTGGCCACCGCGCTGATATCATCGCCGATCAGCCCCACCGGGCATTCCGACTGTATGGTGATCCCTTTGGTGAGCGGGAACAGCAGCTCCATCTCTTCAATCAGCTTGCTGAGCTTTTTATCGCCGCCGAAGACGATGTCGCGCTCCTGAAAATCAGAGGTGAAGTTCAGCGTGCCGAAGCTATCGACGCCGCTGACCCCGGTGTAGTAGTTGCGTCGTCCGGCGCGGGAATACTGGCCGCAGCCGACCGGCCCGTGCGAGATGTGGGCCATATCCTTGATTGGCCCGAATACCACCCCTTTCGAGCCGGCGTAGGCGCAGCCGCGCACGGTCATCACGCCGGGTTGTGATTTGCGGTTAGAGATAATGCACTTGCCGACGCTCTCCATTTGCGGATCGCTGACCATCATGTGCTTTCTGCGCTCTTTTCGCGCGGTTTCCGGGAACACCTCCAGGACTTCCTGGATCAGCGCCAGATTACGTTCGCCCGTTGCGTTGGTCATCATTATTGTCCTGTGCTCAGGCCGCGCTTTCTTCGGCGGCGGTTTTACCAATGATGCTGGTGTCTTCTTCTTCCATGATGCCGAACTCCATCAGCAGCGACTCCAGTTCATCCATGGTGCAGGGTGTCGGCACCACTTTCATGGTGTTGTTGACGATCTTCTGCGCCAGGGTGCGGTATTCGTTGGCCTGCTGGCAGGCGGGGTCGTACTCGATCACCGTCATTCGGCGGATCTCCGCGCGCTGCACGATATTGTCGCGGGGGACAAAGTGGATCATCTGGGTCCCGAGCTTTTCCGCCAGGGCCATGATCAGTTCGTCTTCACGGTCGGTCTGGCGTGAGTTACAGATCAGGCCGCCGAGGCGCACCTTGCCGGATTTAGCGTATTTAACGATCCCTTTGGAGATATTGTTGGCGGCGTACATCGCCATCATTTCGCCGGAGCAGACGATGTAGATCTCCTGGGCTTTGTTTTCACGGATAGGCATGGCGAAGCCGCCGCAGACCACGTCGCCGAGCACGTCATAGAAGACAAAATCGAGATCGTCCTCGTAGGCGCCTTCTTCTTCAAGAAAGTTGATCGCCGTGATCACGCCGCGCCCCGCGCAGCCGACGCCTGGCTCCGGGCCGCCGGATTCCGCGCAGCGCACGTCGCCGTAGCCAATTTGCAGCACGTCTTCGAGCTCGAGATCCTCGACCGAGCCGACTTCCGCGGCCATCTCCATAATGGTGTTCTGTGCTTTAGCGTGCAGGATCAGGCGGGTGGAGTCCGCCTTCGGATCGCAGCCGACGATCATCACTTTCTTACCCATCTCCGCCAGCGCGGCGACGAGGTTCTGCGTAGTGGTGGATTTGCCGATACCGCCTTTACCGTAAATAGCGCATTGACGCATGGTCATGGTGACTTCTCCTGTGGTTGAGTGTTTGCCAGCAGAGAAGTGCAGGGAACATACCAGCCGTGCCTGTTTATTTATTTATCTGATTTTTATGAATTTATTAATTCATTGCCGCGCAGGGCGTAAAACAAAACGGCACAATAAGGCGACCAAATGTGGGAAACAGAACAATTCCGCCTGCCGGGGCCATTGTGGCGGTTTGTCGTCTGTTCAACAGCTTGTCGTCCCCTGTGTCTTGTTCCACGCAATCTCTCGGCGCGCTGCGTTGCCTTTATCTTCATAACGCGTTGAATTCGCGCTAACTCTTCGGTCACCCGCGAGCTGGCACAGGCTGTGCTTGAGGCAACAACTGGGTTTGCCGCTTATTCGAGGCGGCGAAGATGCCTCTCACCTTCGAGGATTGAACAATGTCCGGAAAAATGAAAACAATGGATGGCAACGCCGCGGCGGCCTGGATCTCTTATGCCTTTACCGAGGTCGCGGCGATTTACCCCATTACCCCTTCCACGCCGATGGCGGAAAACGTCGACGAGTGGGCGGCGCAGGGGAAAAAGAACCTTTTTGGCCAGCCGGTGCGCTTAATGGAGATGCAGTCGGAAGCCGGCGCGGCAGGCGCGGTACACGGCGCGCTGCAGGCCGGGGCGCTCACCACCACCTATACGGCCTCCCAGGGGCTGCTGCTGATGATCCCCAACATGTACAAAATCGCCGGTGAACTGCTGCCGGGCGTCTTTCACGTCAGCGCCCGGGCGCTGGCGACCAATTCGCTGAATATTTTTGGCGATCACCAGGACGTGATGGCGGTTCGCCAGACCGGCTGCGCGATGCTGGCGGAGAACAACGTGCAGCAGGTGATGGATTTGTCGGCGGTGGCGCATCTGGCGGCGATTAAGGGACGCATCCCGTTTGTTAACTTCTTCGATGGTTTCCGCACCTCGCACGAAATTCAAAAAATCGAGGTGCTGGAATATGACCAGCTGGCGACGCTGCTGGACCGGGCCGCGCTCGACAGCTTCCGCCGTAACGCGCTGCATCCGGATCATCCGGTCATCCGCGGAACGGCGCAAAACCCGGATATCTACTTCCAGGAAAGAGAGGCGGGTAACCGTTTTTATCAGGCGCTGCCCGACATTGTCGAAAGCTATATGGCGCAAATCAGCGCGCTCACCGGCCGGGAGTACCATCTGTTTAACTACACCGGCGCGGCGGATGCCGAACGGGTGATTATCGCCATGGGGTCGGTCTGCGACACCGTTCAGGAAGTGGTGGATACGCTGAACGCGGCGGGAGAGAAGGTCGGGCTGCTCAGCGTGCATCTGTTTCGCCCTTTTTCGCTGGCCCACTTTTTCGCTCAGCTGCCGAAAACCGTACAGCGCATTGCCGTGCTTGACCGCACCAAAGAGCCCGGCGCTCAGGCCGAACCGCTGTGCCTGGATGTGAAAAACGCCTTCTACCACCACGACGATGCGCCGCTGATTGTCGGCGGCCGCTACGCGCTTGGCGGTAAGGACGTTCTGCCCAACGATATCGCGGCGGTCTTTGACAACCTCAATAAACCGCTGCCGATGGACGGCTTTACCCTCGGCATTGTCGATGATGTCACCTTTACCTCGTTGCCCTCGCGCCAGCAGACGCTGGCGGTCTCGCATGATGGCATCACCGCCTGTAAATTTTGGGGCATGGGCTCGGACGGCACCGTCGGGGCCAATAAAAGCGCGATCAAAATCATCGGCGACAAAACGCCGCTCTACGCGCAGGCCTACTTTTCCTATGACTCGAAAAAATCCGGTGGCATTACCGTTTCGCATTTGCGCTTCGGCGACCGGCCGATCAATTCGCCCTACCTGATCCATCGGGCCGATTTTATCTCCTGTTCGCAGCAGTCCTACGTTGAGCGCTATGACCTGCTGGATGGGTTAAAGCCGGGCGGGACCTTTTTACTCAACTGCAGCTGGTCCGATGCGGAGCTGGAGCAGCATCTGCCGGTCGGCTTTAAACGCTATCTGGCGCGGGAAAATATCCATTTTTATACCCTGAACGCCGTGGATATCGCCCGCGAGCTCGGGCTGGGCGGGCGCTTTAATATGCTGATGCAGGCGGCGTTCTTTAAGCTGGCGGCGATTATCGACCCGCAGACCGCGGCGGATTACCTCAAGCAGGCGGTTGAAAAAAGCTACGGCAGCAAAGGGGCGGCGGTGATCGAGATGAACCAGCGGGCGATCGAGCTGGGCATGGCCTCGCTGCATCAGGTAACCATTCCGGCACACTGGGCGACGCTGGATGAGCCCGTGGCGCAGGCTTCAGCCATGATGCCGGATTTCATCCGCGATATTCTGCAGCCGATGAACCGCCAGTGCGGCGACCAGCTGCCGGTAAGCGCGTTTGTCGGCATGGAAGACGGCACTTTTCCCTCGGGCACCGCCGCCTGGGAGAAACGCGGGATCGCGCTGGAAGTGCCGGTCTGGCAGCCGGAGGGCTGCACGCAGTGTAACCAGTGCGCCTTTATTTGCCCCCACGCGGCGATCCGCCCGGCGCTGCTCAACGGCGAAGAGCAGGACGCCGCGCCGGCTGAGCTGCTGAGCAAACCCGCTCAGGGAGCGAAGGCGTACCACTACCATCTGGCTATTTCGCCGCTGGATTGCTCCGGCTGCGGCAACTGTGTGGATATCTGTCCTTCGCGCGGCAAGGCGTTAAAAATGCAGTCACTTGATAGCCAGCGCCAGATGGCGCCGGTCTGGGACTATGCGCTGGCGCTGACGCCGAAGAGCAATCCGTTCCGGAAGACGACGGTCAAAGGCAGCCAGTTTGAAACCCCGCTGCTGGAGTTTTCCGGCGCCTGCGCGGGATGCGGCGAAACGCCTTATGCCCGCCTGATAACCCAGCTGTTTGGCGACCGGATGCTAATCGCTAACGCCACCGGCTGCTCTTCAATCTGGGGAGCCAGCGCGCCGTCGATTCCCTATACCACCAACCACCGCGGCCACGGCCCGGCATGGGCGAACTCGCTGTTTGAGGATAACGCGGAGTTTGGCCTCGGCATGATGCTCGGCGGCCAGGCGGTGCGTCAACAAATCGCCGAGGAGATGACCGCCGCGCTGGCGCTACCAGTCAGCGACGAACTTAGCGACGCAATGCGCCAGTGGCTGGCGAAGCAGGATGAAGGCGAGGGTACCCGCGAGCGCGCGGACCGGCTCAGCGAACGGCTGGCGGCGGAAAAAGAGGGCGTGCCGCTGCTGGAGCAGCTATGGCAGAACCGCGACTATTTTGTGCGCCGGTCGCAGTGGATTTTCGGCGGCGACGGCTGGGCCTACGATATCGGCTTCGGCGGTCTCGATCACGTGCTGGCGAGCGGGGAAGACGTGAATATTCTGGTGTTTGATACCGAGGTTTACTCCAATACCGGCGGGCAGTCGTCTAAATCGACCCCGGTGGCGGCCATCGCGAAGTTTGCCGCGCAGGGCAAACGCACGCGGAAAAAAGATCTCGGCATGATGGCGATGAGCTACGGCAATGTGTACGTGGCCCAGGTCGCCATGGGCGCCGATAAAGATCAGACCTTACGGGCGATCGCCGAGGCCGAAGCCTGGCCGGGACCGTCGCTGGTGATTGCCTACGCCGCCTGCATTAACCACGGGCTGAAAGCCGGTATGCGCTGCAGCCAGCGCGAGGCGAAACGGGCGGTTGAAGCGGGATACTGGCACCTGTGGCGCTATCATCCGCAGCGGGAAGCGGAGGGCAAGACGCCGTTTATGCTCGATTCCGAAGAGCCGGAGGAGAGCTTCCGCGACTTTTTGCTTGGCGAAGTGCGCTACGCCTCGCTGCACAAAACGACGCCGCATCTCGCGGATGCGCTTTTTAGCAGAACCGAGGAGGATGCGCGCGCCCGCTTTGCCCAGTATCGGCGGCTGGCCGGTGAGGAGTAGGGGCCGGCGCGCAGGCTTTAGCTATCGTGCTGCATGACCTTAAGCAGCGTATCCAGCAGGCCGGGAAAGCGCGCGTCTAAATCTTCCCGGCGCAGCGAAATCAAATTCTCCCGCCCCTGAGGCCGCTGCCAGATCACACCGCTGTCGCGCAGGACGCGCCAGTGGTGGGTCATGGTCGACTTCGCCACATCTTCATGACGCAGGGCGTTACAGCTCTGCTCGCTGCCGTCGGCAAGGATACGGATAATCTCAAGCCGCAGCGGGTTGCCGAGAGCGAAAAGGACATTTTCGAGGCGAATTTGTTCACGTTCGGGGTGATTGGCGATCATAATATTCCTGTGTCGGCGGCGGCGCAGCTCCGTGAGCAGCAGCCTGTATCGGCGGCTGGCCGGTAATATACCGAAACTGCTTTTCTAAAGCCACGCGGGTCGTCGCAGCTTCACCAATAGTAACGATAGCAAAAATAGTTCGAATATACTCGTACAGTTGTACTATGATAGATGCCGTTATATGAACGGCGGCCAATTCCGGCCGCCTGTTAACAGTCACAATGACTAAGGACGCATCATGCCCCGACCCATCCCCCTCGAACGTTATCGCAACATCGGTATCTCCGCGCATATCGATGCCGGTAAAACCACCACCACCGAGCGCATCCTGTTTTATACCGGGATGAGCCACAAGCTGGGGGAAGTACACGATGGCGCGGCAACCACCGACTGGATGGCGCAGGAGCAGGAGCGCGGGATCACCATTACCTCCGCGGCGGTGAGCTGCTTCTGGCCCGGCATGGACCGCAGCTTCGAGCCGCACCGGATTAATATCATCGATACCCCCGGGCACGTGGATTTCACCATCGAAGTGGAACGCTCCATGCGCGTCCTGGACGGCGCGGTGATGGTTTACGACTCCGTCGGCGGCGTGCAGCCGCAGTCGGAAACCGTCTGGCGGCAGGCGAATAAATACCACGTTCCGCGGCTGGCCTTCGTCAACAAGATGGACCGCCCCGGCGCGGATTTTTTCCGCGTGGTGCAGATGATGATCGATCGCCTGAAGGCCAATCCGGTGCCGATTGCGATCCCGGTTGGCGCCGAAGAGCACTTCACCGGGGTGGTGGATCTCATCAAAATGCGCGCCATTTTGTGGGATGACGCCACCCAGGGGATGACCTTCAGCTATGCGCCGGTGCCTGACGACCTCGTGGAAACCGCCCGTCTGTGGCGGGAGAAAATGGTCTCGGCGGCGGCGGAAGCCAGCGACGAACTGATGGACAAATATCTCGAAACCGGTGAGCTGGACGAGGCGGAGATCGTCGCCGGTCTGCGCCAGCGCACGGTGAAGGGGGAAATCCAGGCGGTGCTGTGCGGCAGCGCGTTTAAAAACAAAGGCGTGCAGCGGATGCTCGATGCGGTGGTTGAGCTGATGCCGTCGCCGCTGGATATCCCGGCGATTCAGGGCGTGGATGAAAAAGGGCAGGCCGCTGAACGTCATCCGGGCGACGACGAGCCGTTCTCGGCGCTGGCCTTCAAGCTGATGACCGATCCCTACGTCGGACAGCTGACCTTTATCCGCGTCTATTCCGGGACGTTGAAAAAAGGCGATGCGGTGTGGAATCCGGTGAAAGGTAAGAAAGAGCGCATCGGACGCATCGTGCTGATGCAGGCCAACGATCGCCATGAGGTGGACGAACTGCACGCCGGGGACATTGCCGCCTGCGTCGGCCTGAAGGATGTCACCACCGGCGACACGCTGTGCGACCCGGATGCGGTGATTACCCTCGAACGGATGGAGTTTCCGGAGCCGGTGATTTCGCTGGCGATTGAACCGAAAACCAAAGCCGATCAGGAGAAAATGGGTATCGCCCTGCAGCGGCTGGCGGCGGAAGATCCGTCGTTTCGTCTGCATACTGACGAGGAGTCCGGCCAGACGATCGTTTCCGGGATGGGCGAACTGCATCTGGAGATTATCGTCGACCGCATGAAGCGTGAGTTTGGCGTCGAGGCGAATATCGGGCGTCCGCAGGTGACCTATCGCGAGACGATCCGCAAAACGGTCAAAGAGGTGGAAGGCAAATTTGTCCGCCAGTCCGGCGGTAAAGGGCAGTACGGTCACGTGGTGCTGACCCTTGAACCGCTGGAGCCGGGAAGCGGTTTCGTGTTTGAGGACGCGACCAAAGGCGGCGTGGTGCCGCGCGAGTACATCCCTTCAGTGGAAAAAGGGCTGCGCGAAGCGATGGGCACCGGCGTGCTGGCGGGCTATCCGGTGGTGGATATCAAGGCGACCCTGACGTTTGGTTCGTATCACGACGTCGACTCGTCGGAGATGGCTTTCCGGATGGCGGCGATATTTGGCTTCAAGGAAGGGGCGCGCAGGGCCGACCCGGTTATTCTTGAACCGGTGATGCAGGTGGAAGTGGAGACCCCGGAAGAGTACGCCGGGAATATCATGGGCGATCTCTCTTCCCGTCGCGGAATGGTGCAGGGGATGGAGGAGCGGTTCGGCAGCCAGATTATCCGCGCCGACGTGCCGCTGGCCGAGATGTTTGGCTATTCCACCACGCTGCGTTCCATGTCCCAGGGCCGGGCGACCTACAGCATGGAGTTCCACCACTACGCGGAAGCCCCGCGCAACGTGGCTGAGGCGATTATCGCCAGCCGCGCCAAAGGCTAAGCAACGTTCCCGGGTGCGACGCGAGGCGTCTTGCCCGGGCTACGAGTCCTGCCATTGTTTGTAGCCCGGGTAAGGCGTTAGCCGCAACCCGGGAATTTCTGCCAATCAAACAATATCCTGCGCGTACTGCCACAGCGCCTTCAGCTGCGCCAGCTTCTCTTTATCGTCCGCATACTGCTGGTACAGCATCTGCAGCTCATCGGCGTAGGCCTGCAAAAACTCAGGCGTAAAGACCTGGCGACGGTGCTCTAACCAGCGCTGCTGCTCGGCTTCATCCAGCGTGCCGGGATAGTTGCGCGCGCGATAGTTGAACAGCAGGCGCTCGATACGCTTATCGGCGAAGGTGATATCCAGCGCCGGCAGGTTGCGCGGCTCGGTTTCGAGCACGATTTTCATCGCCGCGCGGTCGGCATCGCTGAAAAAGCCGTTATACAGCTGCGTATCGACGTTATCGGACGGCACAAACGGCTCCGCTTCGGCAAAAATCGCCACCGCTTTCTCGCGTACCTGCGGATTAGCCCGCAGCAGCTGGGCGTTCTCCAGACAGCGCTGGATATTGATGCCCAGCCGGTCGGCATCCTGCGGACGCAGGGTGTTTTGCTGCGCCAGCACCGGGCATTTATTCAGGTGGACCAGCTTAATCGGCACCGCGGGCAGGTCGCCCAGCTCGCTTTTCGGCGTATACAGCCGCTCGCGCAGGGTGTCGGCATCGAGCTCCAGCAGGGGGGCGATGTCTCCGGCCAGGTCGACCATAATCACCGCGTTACGGTTGTCCGGGTGCCACGCCAGCGGGGCGACCAGGCTGGTGTTGCCGCGCGCCGCGCCGAACATGCCGGAAACATGCACCAGCGGTTTGATTTGCGGCACGTCAATCAGCGTCGCCAGCTTGCGCTTGTTGCGGTGGGCGTAAAGATAGTCGAACAGGCGCGGCTGCTGGGTTTTCACCAGCTTCGCCATGGCGATAGTGGCGTAAACGTCGGCCATCGCGTCGTGGGCGTTGCTGTGTTCGATGCCGTTAGCGACGGTCAGATGCTCCAGCCGGAAGCTCGGTAAGCCCTCTTCGTTTTCCGGCCAGTTGATCCCTTCGGGGCGCAGCGCATAGCAGGCGCGCATCACGTCCAGCAGATCCCAGCGGGAGTTGTCGTGCTGCCAGCTCCAGGCGTAGGGATCGTAAAAATTACGATAGAGAATGTTGCGCGTCACTTCGTCATCGAAGCGCACGTTGTTGTAGCCGACGATGCAGGTTTTCGGCACCGTGAACAGATCGTGAACGCGGCGGGCGAAAGCGGCTTCGTTGTCGCCTTTGGCATTGGCCTCCTGCGGCGTTATCCCGGTGACCATGACCGCCTGCGGCTGCGGCAGATAGTCATCGGCGAGTCTGCAGTAGAAGACTTCGGGTTCGCCGACGATATTCAGGTCTTCATCGGTGCGAATGGCGGCAAACTGCGACGGTCGGTCGAGCGAGGGACTGGTGCCGAAGGTCTCGTAATCATGAAATAAAAATCCGGGCTGGCTGGCGCTATCTTGCATAATCTGTTCATTATTCCTGGTGGCGAGCAGCCTTCATGGTAAACGATTTGCCGGGCCATCAGAAGGGTATCCCCTTTGTCCCGCGTCGGCGATGTCATATTTTCTTGCAATTAAACCCTGATTTGAAACGAGAAGTTCCGTAAAAAGGACGGCGAATCTGTCAATTTAGAGGATATGCCGTTGAAAGGCCGTTTTTTTATTGCTGTATCTTTGCTCGCTGCGAGCGTTTCCTGCGCATTTGCCGCCAATGATTTTCCCGTCAACGTGACGCCTCCTTCTATTCAGGCCGGTTCCTGGGTGCTGATGGATTACACCACCGGCCAGATCCTGACCGCCGGTAACGAGCGTCAGCAGCGCAATCCCGCCAGCCTGACCAAACTGATGACCGGCTACGTGGTCGATCGCGCTATCGACAGCCACCGCATCACCTTTGACGACATCGTCACCGTCGGGAAAGACGCCTGGGCGCAGGGTAACCCGGTCTTTAATGGTTCTTCGCTGATGTTCCTTAAGCCCGGCGATCGGGTCAGCGTACGCGATTTAAGCCGCGGGCTGATCGTTGACTCCGGCAACGATGCCTGCGTGGCGCTGGCGGACTACGTCGCCGGCGGCCAGCCGCAGTTCGTCGCGCTGATGAACAGCTACGTGGAAAAACTGCATTTGCAGGATACCCATTTTGAAACCGTCCACGGTCTGGACGCGCCGGGTCAGCACAGTTCGGCCTACGATCTGGCGGTGCTCTCGCGGGCGATTATTCACGGCGAGCCGGACGTCTACCATATGTACAGCCAGAAGAGCCTGACCTGGAACGGCATTACCCAGCAGAACCGCAACGGTCTGCTGTGGGATAAGACCATGAACGTCGATGGTCTGAAGACCGGCCACACCTCGGGCGCCGGTTTCAACCTGATTGCCTCCGCGGTGGACGGCCAGCGCCGGCTGATTGCGGTGGTGATGGGAGCCGACAGCCCGAAAGGGCGTGAACAGCAGGCGGCGAAGCTGCTGCACTGGGGGCAGCAAAACTTCGATACCGTCCAGGTTCTGCAGGACGGCAAGCAGGTCGGCGTTGAGCGTATCTGGTATGGCGATAAAGAGCAGATTAAGCTGGGGACCGATCAGGACTTCTGGTTAGCGCTGCCGAAGTCGGAAGTCTCGCGCATTAAGGCCAAATACGTGCTGGATAACAAAGTGCTGGAAGCGCCGATCGCCGCCCATCAGCGGGTTGGCGAAATCTCCCTTTACGATGGTGATAAAGTGGTGGCCCACTGGCCGCTGGTGACGCTGGAAAGCGTTGGCAAGGGCGGCGTGCTGTCGCGCTTTAGCGATTATCTGCATCAAAAACTGTAACTTCTCCGCCGCTCCGCCCGGAGCGGCATCTCGTAGCTGTTTGATTATTATGCCGCTTCGGTTGGCGCTTCGTTTACTTTCACTCCATTACCTTACCCGGTCACCCTTCAGGAAAAAGCCTGGCGCTTGTGCGCCATAAATGGAGCTGGGAAAATGAAATACTTTGCGCGTAGTGCGCTTTCTCTGGGACTGTTCGCCGTTTTTAGCACTTCTGGTTTTGCCTCCGGCCTCGTTCTGGCCGATAACGAATTCCGCAATGATTTAGCCTGGTTATCCGACCGTGGAACCCTCTCGTTGAGCCTGTCGACCTGGCCTCTGAGCGAAGAGGAGATTAAGCGCGCGCTGGCCAATGCCCATCCGACAACGTCCGCAGAGCGGGTGGTACTGGGTCGGGTAAATCAGCGATTAAGCGCGCTGAAAGCTGACGTGCGCGTTACCGGCTACAGCTCCACTGATAAGCCGGGCACGCCGCAGGGGTTTGCCCAATCTTACCCCGCCGACCAGTCGCTTTCTCTCGCCCTGAACAACAGCGGCGAATGGTGGGATCTGCACCTGCAGGGCAATGTTGAAGGCGACAAGCGCATCAGTAACGGTTCGAGCGTGAACGCCAACGGCGCGTACGGCGCGGTTAAGCTGTGGAACCAGTGGCTGGCGTTCGGGCAAATCCCCCAGTGGTGGGGGCCGGGCTATGAAGGTAGCCTGATCCGCTCCGATGCCGCGCGTCCCATGACCGGTTTTCTGCTGCAGCGCGCCGAACAGCGGGCGCCGGAAACCTCATGGCTAAGCTGGATTGGCCCCTGGCAGTACCAGCTTTCCGCCAGCCAGATGAACCAGTACGCCGCCGTACCGCATACCAAAATCTTCGGCGGCCGCCTGACTTTTTCACCGCTCACCTCGCTGGAGCTGGGAGCCTCGCGCGTTATGCAGTGGGGCGGCGAAGGGCGGCCTTCCTCATTCAGCAGCTTCTGGGACGGCCTCACCGGCAATGATAACACCGGCGACTCGGCCGACGATCCCGGCAACCAGCTGGCCGGTTTTGATTTCAAGCTGAAGCTGGCGCCCACCCTCGGCTGGCCGGTGAGCATTTACGGCCAGATGATCGGCGAGGACGAAGCCGGATATTTACCCTCGGCGCACCTCTATCTTGGCGGTGTGGAAGGGCATCACCAGTGGAACAGCAATGCGGTTAACTGGTATCTGGAAGCCCACGATACCCGCTCGAACATGGGCCGTACTAACTACATCTATAACCACTTTATCTATAAAGACGGCTACTACCAGCAGGGCTATCCGCTGGGCGATGCGATGGGCGGCGACGGGCGTTTATATGCCGGTAAGGTGGAGCTGGTAACCGAAGATAATCAGCGCTGGAGCGCGCGGTTGGTCTACGCTGAGGTCAATCCAAAAAACCAGCGAATCAATAAAGCCTTCCCGCGCGCCGATACGCTGAAGGGCGTACAGCTGGGCTGGAGCGGCGATGTTATGCCAACGGTACGCCTGAATACCTCCCTGTGGTACACCGACGCTAACCACAGCGCCAGCGACGATGTTGGGGCCAGCATCGGCGTTGAGCTACCGTTCAGTTTATAATCGTATGGCGGCGATTTTTTCATCTTCTTGCCGCGCGGATTTGTGAATTGCCGCACATACTGTGGGTGATAGCACTGCTAATTTATGTGTATATACATACAGTATTTTATCAACAGTGGAGGCAGCATGGACTATAACGTTAAATCCGTAGGCAAGAAGAAAATTGCTGGTTTTCATCTGGTCGGTCCCTGGGAGCAGACGGTAAAACAGGGGTTTGAACAGCTGATGATGTGGGTCGATAACAGCCAGGTGCCGGCGCAGGAGTGGGTGGCCGTTTACTACGACAACCCGGACGAAGTCCCGGCGGAAAAGCTGCGCTGCGATACCGCCGTCACGGTGGCGGACGACTACCAGATTCCTGAGGGTAGCGAAGGCGTGATGATGACCGAAATCGCCGGCGGGGATTATGCGGTTGCCCGTGCCAGAGTCGAGAATTTTGACTTTGCGACGCCGTGGTACCAGTTCTTCGAGAGCCTGATGGAAAGCAAAACCCATCAGATGGCGATGAAGCCCTGTTTTGAAGTCTATCTTAACGATGGTAACCAGGACGGCTACTGGGATATTGATATGTATGTCGCGGTCGAGCCGGCCGTGAAGTAGAACATTGTCCCTTCGTTTGACAAGGTTTATTACATTCGCGTGATGCTTGCGGCGAAAAAGCAGTTACAATTGGCCTTTTCGTTGTGTCGGAGTAGGTTGTGCGCGCGGATAAATCACTTAAGCCATTTGAAATTCGGCTGTATCGCCATTACCGCATCGTCCATGGCGTGCGAATAGCATTGGCCTTTGTGCTCACCTTTGTGCTGGTGCGCCTGCTTAACGTTCCTGAAGGCACCTGGCCCCTCATCACCCTGGTGGTGGTTATGGGGCCTATCTCCTTCTGGGGAAACGTCGTACCGCGCGCGTTTGAACGTATCGGCGGCACGATCCTCGGCTCGGCGCTCGGGCTGGTGGCGCTCAAGCTGGAGCTTATCTCTCTGCCCATTATGCTGCTGTGGTGCGCGGTGGCGATGTTCCTCTGCGGCTGGCTGGCGCTGGGCAAAAAGCCCTACCAGGCGCTGCTGATCGGCATCACCCTGGCGGTAGTGGTCGGCGCGCCGCCGGGCGACATGACCACCGCGCTGTGGCGAAGCGGCGACGTTATCTTCGGCTCCCTGCTGGCGATGCTGTTTACCGGTATCTGGCCGCAGCGGGCTTTCCTGCACTGGCGCATCCAGATGGCCAGCTACGTCACCGCCTTCAACCGTCTGTATCAGGCGGGCTTCTCGCCGAACCTCGTTGAGCGTCCGCGTCTGGAAAAGCATATGCAGAAGGTGCTTAACGACGTGGTGAAAATGCGCGGATTAATTACTCCTGCCAGCAAAGAGACGCATATCCAGAAGGCCATCTTTGAGGCGATCCAGACCGTTAGCCGTAACCTGGTGTGCATGCTGGAGCTGCAAATCAACGCCTACTGGGCGTCGCGTCCCGGCCACTTCGTGATGCTTAACGCTCATACGCTGCGCGAAACTCAGCAAATGACCCAGCAAACATTGCTGACTATCGCCCACGCATTGTATGAGGGCAATCCGCAGCCGATTCTTGCCAACAATGAAAAGCTCAACGAAATCGTTGCCGAACTGCGCCAGCTCATCAAAGAGCAGCAGGACGACAATTTCTCCGAAACGCCCATTCACGGTTATGTCTGGTTAACTATCGAGCTGGCGCGCCAGCTCGAACTGCTGTCGCATTTAATCTGCCGTGCGTTGCGTAAATAAAGACCAGACTCACGTGGTTTTTCCATCGCTTGCTTCGATTCAGCAGCGTTTAGGGTTATGATAACGGCAAAGGAAAAAACATTGTCATCAGCGGCTGCTAACAGTTATGTTAGCCCTATGTAGCAGTCGCTTTAGCGAATCCGAATCTCAAATATTAGGGGTATAAAAATGGAAACAACTAAGCCTTCTTTCCAGGACGTACTGGAGTTTGTTCGCCTGTACCGTCGTAAGAACAAACTGCAGCGTGAAATTCAGGACGTTGAGAAAAAGATCCGTGATAACCAGAAGCGCGTACTGCTGCTGGACAACCTGAGCGACTACATCAAGCCGGGCATGAGCGTTGAAGCTATTCAGGGCATCATCGCCAGCATGAAGAGCGATTACGAAGATCGCGTTGACGATTACATCATCAAAAACGCCGAGATCTCCAAAGAACGTCGCGATATCTCTAAAAAGCTGAAAGCGATGGGCGAAGCGAAAGTCGAAGATAAATCTGCCGAGTAAGCCCCGTTAATGCGCTCCGGCGGCGCTCGCCGCCGGAGTTCCTCTTCTTCCTCTTGCGTGACCTCACAGTTCCTTAGCAAAAACGCCCGCGCGACGCTGAACCTTTACCCAGGAATTTGGTATACTTCCGCCGTAAACATATTGATATCGGAAGGGTTTATCTCATGCTGTCCCTGCAACAGGTGCCGCCGCGATGATACTGATGACCGGCGACGCGCTTAGCGGCCAACGCCGCGATGCCGAATCTTTACTCAACTCTTTCGTTTCGGCGATCTTCATCGCTACCTCCCGGCTCTCCGACAACCAAATGGCCGTGCGCATTCAACACCACCGTGATACCCGGCTTGCCCACTGGCGGCTGGAAGAACGCGGGCAGGCTTTCTCCGCGCGGCAGCCGCGCGGATAAGTCAGGTCACGGTCGGTGGCGGGCGTGAATAACCGCTGCCGCGGGGTTTATCGACAGGAGTCATCACTCAATGATTAAGTCTTTTTTTACCGCATTATCATTTATCAGCCGCCTGCCGGTCCCGGCGCGTTTATCCCAGGGGCTGGAAATTGAACAATATCAACGCAGTATCATTACATTTCCCCTGGTGGGGCTGCTGCTGGGGGCGATTGCTGGCGCCGTTGTGATGCTGCTGCAGCCGTGGTGCGGCGGCCCGCTCGCCGCGCTGCTCGGCGTGCTGGCGCTGGCGCTGTTGACCGGCGGGTTCCATCTTGATGGGCTGGCGGATACCTGCGATGGCATCTTTTCCGCCCGCCGCCGCGAGCGGATGCTGGAAATCATGCGCGACAGTCGGCTGGGCACTCACGGCGGGCTGGCGCTGATTTTTGTGCTGGTTGCCAAAGTGCTGGTGGTCAGCGAAGTGGCGCTGCGCGGCACGTCGGCGCTTGCCGCGCTGGCTGCCGCCTGCGCCGTCGGCCGCGGTATGGCGGTGCTGCTGATGTATCGTCAGCGCTACGCCCGGGAAGAGGGGCTGGGCAACTTATTTATCGGCAAAATCACGCTGCGGCAGATGCTGATTACCATGGGGATCGCGCTGGCGCTGGCGACGCTGCTGCTCGGGGTCAACGGTCTGCGGGCGGCGCTTATCACTCTGGTGCTGGTTTGGGCGCTGGGTCAGGCGCTGAAGCGTACCCTGGGCGGGCAAACCGGTGACACATTAGGCGCGGCGATTGAGCTGGGCGAAGTCATATTTCTGCTGGCCCTGCTGTAGGCATTGCTTTCTTCCCGGTGGCGCTGCGCTGACCGGGCTACCAGTCCACCGCTGTCTGCGGGCCGGTGCCCGGACAGGCGCAGCGCGCCGCCTGCGGGGAATGTGCCGGAGTGATGAATAGGCGTGGTTTCTCCCCGGCTCGCGCTGCGCTTAGCCGGGCTACAAGTCCACCGCTGTCTGCGGGCCGGTGCCCGGACAAGGCGCAGCGCGCCGCCTGCGGGGAATGTGCCGGAGTGATGAATAGGCGTGGTTTCTCCCCGGCTCGCGCTGCGCTTAGCCGGGCTACAAGTCCACCGCTGTCTGCGGGCCGGTAGTCCGAACAGGCGCAGCGCGCCGCCTGCGGGGAATGTGCCGGAGTGATGGATTGGCGTGGTTTCTTCCCGATGGCGCTGCGCTTAGCCGGGCTACAAGTCCACCGCTGTCTGCGGGCCGGTAGCCCGGACAGGCGCAGCGCGCCGCCTCCGGGAAAATTATTCAGCGCACGTGCTTACAGCGCTTTTTGCCATACGCTCTGTGGCAGGAGGTAAACGTCCGCCGGTGCCGTCATGCCGTCGGTCACGATATGCTGAATGCCGCTGGCCATTACCGCCAGGGTCACGTCAAAGGCGTTCAGGCTATCGCCAAAGCCCGCGGTCAGGTTGAGCATTGAACCGTTCGCCATCAGATAAACGGTTTTATCACCCATCCGGTAAGCGTTGATACAGGGCATGACCTCTTCATGACGGAACTGGCGCAGGTACTCACAGTCAATCTCTTCCGCCACGTGACCCACGTTGAGAATAAACACCCCGTCTTTGGACTTATCCAGCGCCTGGCGGTTAACGACTTTTTTACCGCCGGTCGCCGTGGCCACCACGTCCGCGGAGGCAATCGCCTCCTGTAATTCAACGACGTGCCAGCCATCGTAGGCCGCCTGTAGTCTCCGCGCCGGGTCGATTTCCGCTACCATCACCTGGCCGCCGAAGGCCTTCGCCGCCGCCGCTACGCCCTGGCCAACCAGACCATAGCCGATGACCAGCACTTTTTTCTCATGCAGGGTCAGGTGGGTCGTCTGGAAAAAGGTGTGCCAGGCGGTCAGGCCGACCATATGACGGTTGTGCAGGCCCTCTTTTACCGGCAAATCATCCCAGTTAAAAATCGGGTAGCCGGGGCGAATATCGCCCAGGCGGCTAACGCCAGAGCCGGTCGCCTCAAGGCCCGCGACGATATTGCCAAACTCCCCGCGCTGATGCAGTAGGGTGGTAATATCCGCGCCCATTTCGCACAGATGCGTCGGCTGCCAGGCAATCGCTTTTTCCCAGGATTGCTGCCAGTCGGCGTCGCTCATATCCCGCCAGGCGCAGGCTTCCGCGCCGCGCTCCACCAGCCAGGCGACCACGTCATCCTGCACCGTCGTTGGGTTACAGGTGGTAAGAAAAACCTTCGCCCCTTTCTCCAGAATTCCCTGCACCAGGGGGATCATTTTCATATCGAGGTGCATACAGCAGGCGAGACGCACCTGGCTGAGATCCGGCAGGGCGGCGACCTGACGCAGGGTGCGCGGCATATTCTGACTGGCCCATGCGATCTCTTTCTCTAATTTTATCTTGTTATTCAACGTGTTTGACCTTCAATCCATAGAATGCTGATACCCAGAGGTGAGGGGATTTTAACGTAGCGCGCGCCGTTTTTACATTCACAAAATGAATGACGAAAAGCCACGACAAAGACATGGTTGTTAAAATAAGGTTAAAAAAAGAAAATGAAACATAAGTTCTTATTATGACGTAAGCGAGCTACACGATGTTAAGCGTTTTACCCGGATCGCTCTTTTCGCGGATCCGCATTTTCCTCGGTCGCCTCAAGCCGCACGCCCTGCCGGTTGCCAGAAAACATATTGTTCTGGCCTCTCTCGGCGCCGGGACGGGACTGGCGGTGACCAGCATGTTCAGCCACTGGCTGTTAGGCGAGGTCAATATCTGGTTTATCGCGCCAATGGGCGCATCGGCAGTGCTGCTGTTTGGCGTCCCGAGCAGTCCGCTGGCCCAGCCGTGGTCGATTGTCGGCGGCAACGTGCTCTCGGCGCTGATTGGCGTGACCGTGGGAATGGCGATCCCGAACCTGGCGCTGGCCTGCGGCGTGGCGGCGGGGCTGGCGATCGCCGGTATGTATTTCCTGCGCTGCCTGCATCCGCCGGGTGGGGCGGTGGCGTTAACGGCGATCCTCGGCGGGGCGGGGGTGCAGAGTGAAGGCTACCACTTTGTTCTGACGCCGGTATTGCTCAATTCCCTGATGCTGGCGCTGCTGGCCATCGTCTTCAACAACCTGGTGGGACGACGCTACCCGCACCCGCTGGCCGCGGAAGAGGTAAAGGCCAAAGCCGTACCGCTGGGCCTGTCGGTGACCCGCGATGATATTCATGCGGCCCTGCTGGACGGCCAGTTTCTCGATATCGATGAAGACGACGTGCAGGAGCTGCTGGAAAATATTGAACATAAAGCCAGACAGCGTATCGCCAGCGCCCGGCAATCCTGATGAGCTTTTCGGCTCTCTGGGGAACGCGGATTAACCCACGTGTTCCCCTTTTTATTGCCTTCCTCCCCGGCCATTAGCCTGAACCAGGCATTTTTCTCCCCCCGAAAGCAACAAGCTCTGCGGATCGTGACTGCGATCGACAAAATTGGCCATTCAATGAGCAAAAAGTTGACGCCCTTAACGAAATGAATATTTCAAAATAACTTGTTATGGATTTTTTAATCCGGTGGAGTATAACAAGTTGTTAAATAATGCACCCGGGTGCAAAAAGGTGCAAATGTATTCCTGATGCCAGAATCTGCCGTATCTGGATCGGCAATGTGATCTTTTTATTCATAAAAACAAAACGATAGAACGCTCATCCCTGACAGGACAACAAAATGACCGATCATGTGATAACTGAAAGTCGTAAAACAGATAATGATAAGAAAATCAGATTAATAACCCTCGTCTCAACCATCGGTGGACTGTGCTTTGGCTACGACACCGGGGTTATTTCCGGCGCGCTGATTTTCATGAAAAACGATCTTGGCCTCACTCCTCTGCAGGAAGGGCTGGTGACATCGTTTTTATTATTCGGCGCGGCAATCGGCTCTGTCGGCGGCGGCTGGCTGTCCGACCGACAGGGACGGCGGAAAAATATTCTGTGGGTGGCGGTGATTTTTATCTTTGGCGCCCTCGGTACCGCCGTCGCCTGGGATATGTCGTCGATGATAATCGCCCGCTTTATTCTTGGCCTGGCGGTTGGCTGTGCGTCAGTGACGGTGCCGATTTATATTTCCGAACTGGCGCGACCCGCGCAGCGTGAACGGCTGGTGACGGTCAACGAACTGATGATCGTCACCGGGCAGTTTCTCGCTTACTCCGTCAACGCTTCCATTGTCAATTTCTATCCCGACATGTCGCACAACTGGCGGCTGATGTTGGCCATTCCGGCGCTACCCGGCGCGCTGCTGTGGATTGGTATGCTGGTAATGCCGGAGTCTCCGCGCTTCTTCGTGCGTAAGGGGCAAATAGACAAAGCGGTTGCGGTGCTGAAAACGATTCGTCGGCCCGAAGAGGTGGAGCAGGAGATCCGCGATATCCAGCAGGTGAGCCAGATTGGCATCAACCATGGCCGATTTGTTGACGAGCTGAAGAGAAAATGGGTACTGCAGCTGATTTTGATCGGCCTGATGATTGTGCTGGCAACGCGCGTAACCGGCGTGAATACCATTATGTACTACGCGCCGACGGTGCTGAAAGCCACCGGACTTGGCGATGCGGCGGCGGTGACCGGCGCCGTGGCTAATGGCGTCGTCTCTATTCTGGCCACGCTACTGGGGATGCTGTTAATTGGCAGGCATTCCCGACGGAAAATGTTCTTTACCGGACAGATCGGCGTCACCCTTAGCCTGGTGTTGATTGGCCTCTCGTTCAAGCTCTTCTTCCATATGGAAACCGTCGATGGCGTCAGCGGCTTGCACGCCAACTTTACCGGTGCCAGCTACATCATTCTCGCCCTGATGCTGGTGTTCCTGACCTTTATGCAGGGTTGGATCGCACCGGTGTTCTGGCTGATGCTCGCGGAAATCTACCCGCTGCGGATGCGCGGTCTGGGAATGGGTTTTGCGGTATTCGGTTTATGGATATTTGACTTCATCATTCAGTCTATTTTCCCGATTTTACTCAACAGCTACGGCGGTGGAATGACCTTCGGCTTCTTCGCGGCTACCAACGTCATAATGCTGATTCTGCTGGTGAAGTTCCTGCCGGAAACCCGCGGGTTAACCCTCGAACAAATTGAACAAAAATTCAGATTCTGATTTAGCAACGTGGAGGAATATATGACAGTTAATATCGGTTTAATTGGTTTGGGTATGATTGGGCGCGACCATCTCCAGCGTTTCCAGACGGTTATCCAGAACGCCAGGGTCAGCGCCGTCTGCGATATCAATCGTAATGTGACCGACGCTATTGCCCGCGAATATGGCGCTCAGCCCTATTACGATGCAGTCGAGATGATTCAATCAGACGACGTGGATGCGATCTTTATTTGCTCTATTGGCCCGGTACATAAAGAACAAATTCTGGCGGCCATTAAAGCAGGTAAACCGGTGTTTTGCGAAAAGCCGCTAACCCCGACCGCCAATGAAGCCAAAGCGATTATTGATGCTGAAGTAGCCTACGGCAAACGTATGCTGCAGCTGGGCTTTATGCGCCGTTTCGACCCGGGGTACAACCAGCTAAAAGCCACTCTGGATAGCGGTGAACTGGGGGAAATATTGCTCATCCACTGCGCCCATCGCAACGCCTCCGTGCCGGAGAGCTACACCCTGGAGATGGCGATTAACGATTCGGCGACCCATGAAATCGATATTATCCGCTATCTGCTTAACGAAAATATCGTTTCGGTGCGCGTCGATAAACCGCAGAAGAAAACGCGCAGAGCCTGCGCGCATCTGCAGGATCCGTTGATTGTGATTTTTGAAACTGAATCCGGCGTACGTATTGATGATGAGCTGTTTGTTAACTGCGATTACGGCTATGACATTCGCTGTGAAGTGATTGGCGAAAATGCCATCAGCGCGTTGACCGAACAGGCACTTACCACCGTCCGTTCGGCGCAGGGTTATAGCCGCGCTATCCCCAAAACCTGTATGGAACGTTTCGCCACCGCCTACGATCGCGAGGTGCAGAATTTCGTTGACCGGGTAAACCTGGGGGCGGAGATGAGCGGGCCATCATCGTGGGACGGATTTGTCGTGGCGATGGTATGCGATGCCGGCCTGGCGTCGCTGAAGGATGGCGAAAAGCACGCCGTCTCTCTGCCGGAGTGTCCGGCGCTCTACCGCTGACCCATTAACGAAGGGAGAGGCGCATGTTAACTCTGAAACCAGAAGATATTTTTATTGGCTGTCGGGCGAATTCAAAGAAAAAGGCGCTGCGTATTGCCGCGGATTCCCTGCAGGCCAGCGGCTACGTCAGCGAGGGTTTTTTTGAATCAATGGTGGAGCGCGAAAAGGCGCTCTCTACCTGGCTCGGGGCGGGGGTCGCCATGCCCCACTGCAGCAAGGAGGGTATTGATCTGGTGCGGCAAACCGGTTTCCAGCTGCTTCAGTTTCCGGATGGCGTGGGCTGGGGGGAGGGTAAAGTGGCCTTCCTTGTGGTCGCCGTGGCGGCAAAAAACAATGAACACATTGATGTTATAGCGGATCTGGCAGACCTGCTTGATGACGAAGTGAAAACCACGCTGCTGGCCAGCGCCGACAGCAAAGACGCGTTTATGCAGATCCTCGAAGGACACTCATTTAAGAAGGATAGAATATGAAACTGGCACTCTGTACCGATGTTCTCGCCGGCCTGGCGTTCCCGGAAATGCTCGATCGCGTCAAGCAGTACGGCATTGAGGGCGTGGAGATGACCGCAGGCGGCTGGTCGCCTTGTCCGCATGTTAAAACTGAAGAACTGCTGGCTTCTCCGGCAGCGCTGGCGGCGTTTCGCGGCGAGCTGGAAAAGCGCGGAATGGAGATCGTCGCGCTGAACTGTTCGGGTAACCCGCTGGCCCCCGGCGCCCTTGGCGAGAAGCACACCGCCAGCAGCTACCGTACCGTCGAGCTGGCGGCGAAGCTGGGAGTGAAAAAGATAGTCATGATGAGCGGCCTGCCGGGCGGCGGGCCGGACGATAAAATCCCTAACTGGATCACCTCGACGGTTTCCTGGCCGGACTATATGCCAGGCGTGATCGATTACCAGTGGAACGAGGTTGCTATTCCCTGGTGGCAGGCTTTTACCCGCCATGCGGCTGAATACGGCATCGAACAGATTGCCCTCGAGGAATTCCCCAGCCAGCTGGTTTACAACCCGAGCACGCTGCTGCGCCTGCGTGAGGCGGTTGGCGACATCATCGGCATGAATCTCGATCCGTCGCATCTGATCGCCATGGGGGCAGACCCGATTGCCGCAGCCCGTAAGCTTGAAGGGGTGATTTATCACGTCCACGGCAAAGACGCGCGTATTGAACGCGGGCTGGCGGATGTCGACGGCTTACTGGAATACCAGCCGGTTACGCAGACCAAAACCCGCACCTGGAACTACGTGGCGGTTGGCTGTGGACAGGATTTGAAGTGGTGGAAAGAGTTCTTCTCGGTGCTGCGCATGACCGGATATAACGGTTATGTGTCGCTGGAGATGGAGGACCTGACGATGAGCGTTGAAGCAGGGCTACGGACGTCTATTGATGCCCTCAACGCCACATTAAGTCAGTGATAACGGGCCGCGTTTTCCCTCCGGGGGGCGGGAGAACGCGGCGCGTTTTTTGTTGAGCGGATTTTATCTTGCTGTATTTTACGTTCTATTGGATGTTTTTTATCAGGAACGTTAAAACCGAGTATGAGCGCCCCTAAACGACAAAAAGCGACCGCCAGCGACGTTGCGTTACTGGCTGGCGTCTCCAAATGGACGGTTTCCCGGGCATTTACCCCCGGGGCTTCTATCCAGCCCAAAACCCGGGAAGAGGTGATGAAAGCCGCTAATATTCTGGGATATCGACCAAATTTACTGGCGCGTAGCCTGACGCAAAAGAAAACGCATATTATCGGCGTGGCGGTAGACGAGCTGCGCAATCCCAATATGGTGCTACTGCTTAACGAAGTGACCCGCCAGCTGCAGAATCGCGGCTACATGGCGCTGGTGATTAACGTTACCGACGAAGAAAACACCCGCACGGCGATGGCGCTGGCTTACCAGCTCCAGGTTGATGGTATCTTGTTTATGGCCACGGTCCTGACGCCGGAACTCATCGCGATTGCCACTGAAATTCATCGCGTTCCGCTGGTGCAGATTGGCCGTAATACCGATCATCCGGAAATCCAGGTGGTCAATATTGACGGCTGGATTGCCGGAAAACAGCTTGCCGAACTGCTGCTGGCGCAGGGGCATCGCACTTTTGGCTATATGAAAGGGCCGGATACCGCCTCGCACCATTTAATGAGGATGGAAGGGTACGAAGCGGCGCTGGAGCAGGCAGGTTGCCGGCTTGATACTCTGCTGGTTGCCGGACAGTATTTACGTACCCGGGGATATGCGGCGATGAGCGAGTATCTGGACGCGACGTCCGCAGGCGAAAGAGTGGATGCCCTGTTCTGTGAAAACGATATTCTGGCGATAGGCGCGCTTCAGGCGCTGCGCGAGCGCGATTTAACGATGGGTATTGTCGGTTTCGATAATATCGATGAAGCGGCGGCGCCAGAATGGCAGCTTACTACTTACGATCAGCGGCGCGAGCGGCTGGTGGAAGAGGCGTTGAATCGGCTCATTGATGCAGCTGAAGGGCCGACGGCGACCTGGCGCACCGGGGAACCCATCGTGCGCCAGTCCCATCGCCGCCAGGGCTAAAGTTCGCCGGTGATGTACTGCGCCACGCCGCAGCCAAAACTCCAGTCCCCTTTGTGGTTGCTGATTACCGAGATCATCAGGTCATCGCCGCTCAGCCCGCAGTGCTCCCGGAGCTCAGCCTGCAGGGTGGCATAAAAAAGCTGCTTCTGCGCTTCGCTGCGCGGGCTGGTATATACCCTCACCACCACCACGTCCCGGCTTCGCGTCAGCCCCAGCCCGGTATCTTCAATAATCATATGATGAGCTTTGTTTTCGTGAACAATCTGGTAGCGATCGCGCTCTGGCACCTTGAACGCCTGCACCACGGCGCGATGTGCCGCATCCAGCAGGGTTTTGATCTCGTTTTCGCTGCGTCCTTCAATGATATCAAACGTCAGTAATGGCATAGCAGATGGTCCTTATTGTCGGGTTACCTTAGTGAGAGAGATGCTAACCCGTGCTGAAGCCGGCAAAAACCGCTATATTTGAACTCATTGTTTTTACCTGTGAACAATTACTATGCGCGAGATCCGCCCGGAAATTTACTGGACCCACCTGTACTGGCTTACGGTGCTGGAGGAGCAAAAAAGCTATACCCGCGCCGCGGAAAAGCTGGCGGTCAGCAAATCCGCCATCAGCCAGAAAATTAGCGAGCTGGAGCGGGTTACCGGTAAAACTCTGGTGCACCGAACCACCCGCAGCGTGACCTTAAGCGAAGATGGTCTGCGGCTGGTGGCGGAGCTGAACGAGCCGTTTGGGCAGATTCGCGAGATCTTTACCGGCACCTGCGACGAGGAAGGCGGCCCCCTGCGCGGTACGCTGCGCCTGACCGCGCCGGTGGCGTTCTCTCGACAGCAGCTGGTTCCGGCCATCACCCCTTTTCTGCACCAGCATCCGCAGCTTCATCTCCAGCTGGAGGTGACCGACCGACTGGTGTCGCTCGCCAGCGAGGGGTTCGACCTTGCTATTCGCCACTGTCGCCGCGAGCTGCTGCCGGAGACCCACGTGGCCTGGCCGCTGTGCCGTACGGCTACCCTGGTGGTCGCCTCGGCGGACTATATTCGCCGCTTTGGCCGCCCCGATTCGCCTGACGCGTTGCGTCAGCATCAATGCCTGACCTACCCGCGCGGGCCGCAAAGCCCGCACTGGACCTTTGAGCGCGACGACGAGCGGGTGAGCGTGAAGGTGCAGGGGCCGTTTGCCACCAATAACAGCGAATCCCTGCGCGACGCGGTGCTGGCGGGGCTGGGCGTTGCCTTACTGCCGGATTTTAGCGCCAGGGAGGCGATTGGCCGCGGGCTGGTTCAGGAGCTGCTGCCGGGATGGCGGCCGGTGGATGCGTTTGCGGAAAGTCTGTACGTCATTCGCCCCTACACGCCGCGCGTATCGCGGGCGGTAGAGACGTTTAGCCGCTATCTGAAGGCGACCTTCAGCTGATATTTTCCAGCTGCTGCGTCAGCGCCTCGCGAAAGCGGGGCATCAAATCGGCGCCTTCTGAAACCAGCTCCGCCAGGGTCACGGTTTTATCGGCGCGGTATTCCCGCCCGCTGCCAAGCCGGGCTTCGAAATCATTGGCCGCCCGGTGAGCCGCCGCCAGGTCGGCATCCAGCAATACCACCGCGTGCGCGAGAACCACATGGCCCTGGCCTTCCGCCATTGGTCGCCAGTACTGGGCCGTGCCGGCTATTTTTCGCACATGCTCGCCCTCGCCGCAGGCCAGATTATAGCGACCATCGCAAAATGAACCGCTGACCGCCCGGCAGTGGCTGGCCACGCCAAAGGTCGCCAGCGTGCGCTGCAACAGGCCGCAGAGGAAAAGATAAATCGGCTCTGCGGCTTCGCCCAGCGAGTGATAGACCGGCCAGGCCAGGCTGAGATTAACAATTCCCGGCCCCTGCGGCACCAGCCCGCCGCCGGAGCGGCGCTGCCAGACCGGCCATCCCTGGCCGGCGAACTGCTCGCTCACCGCCGGGAGTTCGGCAAATTTCCGGTAGCTTCCGGGCACCACAAACCCCTGCGGGGCCTGCCAGAGCTGAGCCACCGCCTCACCGTCGCCCGCCCGGGCAAACAGCGGCTGCTCGGCAAGGGTGGGATCGGCAAAGTAACCAACCGGTAGCTGCTGGTGGCTAAAGCGCAGCGGCCAGCAGGGTTCCTGAATCATGATTTCTCCTTATCGACGCTATTCGCCATGGCGGCTGGGTTTCATCAGCATCGCCGTAAGGGCGGAGAGCAGGCAGCCTGCGGTCAAGTAGATAGCGACGCTATGCCAGGCGCCGCCGGATAAGGTGACCAGGGCGGCGGCGATAAACGGCGTGAAACCGCCGCCGACAACGCTGGCAACCTGATACCCCACGCCGGCCCCGCTGTAGCGATAGCTGGCGCCAAACATTTCGGTAAACATCGGCTGCTGAACGCAAACCACCATATCGTGCGCAATATTTGCCAGCATAAGCGCGAAAAACAGGATCCAGAAGTATGACTGGCTTTCGAGCGCCATAAAGAACGGGAAGCCGCTGAGGGTGCCGATCAGCGCCCCGGTGATATAGACGCGGCGACGGCCAAAGCGGTCCGCCATCCAGGCGAAGCAGGGGATCGTCAGGCAGCTGATGGCGCCGACAAGCAGGCCAATGTTAAGAAACAGCTCGCGCGGCAGGCCGAGATTCTGCGTGGAATAGTTAAGCGCGAAGGCGGTGACGATATACATCGTCAGCAGCTCGCACAGGCGCAGGCCGATAATCATTAAGAACGCGCCCGGATGGCGGAACAGCGCTTCCACGACCGGCAGCCGCTTTTTCTTCGGCTGCAGCTGCTGTTCGCGCTGCTGCTGTTCAAATTCGGCAGATTCCGCCATGCCGTTGCGGATCCAGAGCGCCGCCAGCACCAGCACGACGCTAAACAGGAACGGCAGACGCCAGCCCCAGCTGAGGAACTGTTCATCGGTGGTGCAGGAGCTTATCAGCGACACCAGCCCTGTAGAGAGCAGCAATCCGACGCCGTAGCCCACCTGCACGCCGCTGCTGTAGAACGCCTTCTTATTTTTCGGCGCACTCTCTACCGCCAGCAGCGCCGCGCCGCCCCATTCGCCGCCCACCGCAAAGCCCTGGACGGCGCGCAGCAGGACCAGCAGAACCGGCGCCCACCAGCCAATCTGGTTGAAGGAGGGCAGCAGACCGATACAGGCGGTGGCGATCCCCATCATCCATACCGTCAGCATCAGCATGCGTTTGCGCCCGAGGCGATCGCCGAAATGGCCGAAGATAATGCCGCCCAGCGGGCGGAAGAGGAAGCCGACGCCGAAGGTGGCAAAGGCGGCGAGGGTACCCATCGCCGGGCTGATTTGCGGGAAAAATTCCCGGTTAAATACCAGCGCGGCGGTGATGCCATAGAGAAGAAAGTCGTACCAGTCGACCACGGCCCCGGCGAAGCTGCCCCAGGCCGCTCTGCGGGCGCGGTTGAGTGAACATGCCTCCTTGCCGGGGCGCTGAGAAATTAACGTTGAGTCCATACCTGTCCTGTCTGTTGCTGAGTTTTTAATTATTGGAATGAGACGCTTTCCGAATTCGCGCCTGTCCTGAGACTACCGCGCAGAAGGGCATGTGAAAAGATTTTTACCTGCTCTGGGCGTTTAAAGGCATAAAGCGTTTGCTTCGCCAGGGGATGAACGCCCTTGTAGCCCGTTCAGAATGCGAGCTTAGGACTTCGCTTATTGTTTTTAATTTTAATTTTTGAACCCAACGGGGACACCTTTTAAGAAATGACTTAAATGGTTTACAATTAACAAGTCTCCAATTTCGGAAGGGTGAGTTAAATGCGTTTAATTTTTGCAGCTTTATTTTGTGTCATGGTTTCGCCTTCCGCTTTTGCAGAAAAACTGCCAGCGCCTGTCGGCAAACCCGTTTTAACTATTTCCGGCCTGATTACTAATACGAATGAGGGCGATACCGCCGTTTTTGATGTCGCCGCATTAGAAAAGCTGGGGATGGAAACGCTGGTGACGACCACGCCATGGTATTCGGGAAAGGTCCGCTTTGACGGCATTTCCCTCAGTAAACTCATGGATTTAGTCGGCGCCAAAGGCAAGTCGGCCCGGGTGCTGGCGCTCAACGATTACACCACCATTGTCCCCCTGGACGACTTTCATAAATTTCCGGTAATTTTGGCTTTAAAAATGAACGGCGAATATATGCGCATTCGTGATAAAGGGCCCTTATTTATTGTTTATCCTTACGACAGTAGCCCGGAATTGCAGAATCAGATTTATTATTCCCGTTCGGCATGGCAGGTTTCGAAGATTATAATTGAGTAAGGGTTTGATCTTGAATCGAATACTCACTGCCATTATTTTGTCGCTCTTCATTGTGACCGGTTACATAACTTATCTGGTGCATGAGCGGCAAAGTGAGCTGCAAAAATTAACCCGTTATACTGATTCGTGGTCCGTTTCCCAGATAGTCTCCGAGTACATGCGCCTCGAGGCGCGACTCAGCGCGATGGGGCTGGGGGTGAAGGGAAGCGACCACGATGAGGTGCGCCTGCGTCTGGAAATTATGATGAGCCAGATTGCGCTGCTGCAGCAGGGTGATTTGGGAAAGTTTATCGGCAAAGATCCTCACCGTAAGGCGATAGTTAACAGCCTGATTGATCTTCTGGGCCGGCTGGATAAGCAGCTGGACACCATGACGACAGCGCAGCTGAAGCTGATGCTGCAGGAGATGAGTACCCTGGACGGGCCGTTGACCTCGCTCGCGTCCACCTCGCTCGCCCAGGATTTTAATCTGGTTAATCTGACCCACGATAAAATACAAAATCTCTATTACATCTATTCGGCGATTTCCATTCTGCTGATTGTTCTCTGTATCACGCTCGGGCTGTTGATGCTGAAGCAGAATAACACCCTGCGTCGCGCCCACGTGCGGATGAAATTACTGGCGACCGACCTGCAGGCCTCAAAAGAAAAGCTTCAGGTGCAGAACCGCCGTCTGCAGTACGATGCCTATCATGATTCGCTGACCGGGATGCCCAACCGTCTCTCTTTCTGGCAACGTCTGCAGGAGGTCGTCAATCAGGTGCGGCCCTATAACGGCTCGGCGGTCGTGATGCTGTTTGACCTGGATAATTTCAAGGACGTCAACGATACCCAGGGTCACGATGCCGGGGATAAGCTGCTGCAGGATTTGGCCAGCCGTCTCTCCTTTTTTCGCAAAACGTCAGAAACGCTCTACCGGCTGGGAGGGGACGAGTTTGCCCTGGTTTCCCATGATTTAACCGAAGAGATGGCGCTGGAGCGGGCGAAGGTGATCCGGGAAAAGATCAGCCAGCCGTATCAGATTTACGACTCGCTGATCCAGATTGGCGCCTGTATCGGGATTGTCATCTCTGACGGGGAAAGCCGTACCGACTATTTATACAAATGTGCCGACCTGGCGCTGTATGAAGCGAAAAAAGAGGGTTCCGGCAACGTTCAGGTATTCCGTCCCGGACTGCTTCAGCGCCAGCAGGAGAATAAATCCTTTGAAGATGACCTGATGCAGGCGCTGAACAAAGGTGAGTTCAGGGTTTACTACCAGCCGATAGCCGACACCATGAACGGTGAAATCTACGGCTACGAAGCGCTGGTGCGCTGGTTTCATCCGCTGCGCGGCAGCGTCCCGCCGACCGAATTTATTCCGGTAGCGGAAAAGATTGGCCTGATTAATCAATTGGGCGAATGGGTGCTGAGAACCGCCTGCGAAGCGGCCGCCAGCTGGTCGTCGCCGCTCAAAGTGTCGGTTAACGTGTCGCCGGTTCAGTTAATGAACAATTCACTGACCGATACCGTGGTAACCATCTTAAGAACAACCGGGCTGGATCCGTATCGGCTGGATTTGGAAATTACCGAGTCTGACGTCTTTAACGAAAATACCCGTTCTCTCGAGATCCTGAGCCAGCTGCGCGAGCTCGGGGTGCAGATCTCCATTGATGATTTTGGCACCGGCTATTCTTCGCTATCGCGGCTAAGCTACTTCCCGTTCGATAAGATAAAAATCGATCGCTCTTTTGTGATTAACATTCCCGATCAGAAAGATGACCTCGATATCGTGCGGCTGATTATCAGCATGGGTAAAAGCCTGCATATGCGCATCGTGGCCGAGGGTGTCGAAACAGAAGAGCAGCTGCAGTCCTTACGCAAATTAGGCTGTGACCTGGTCCAGGGGTATTTAATCGGTAAACCAGGACCGCTCAGTTCACCTGAAAATAAGTAATTTGCCTTTTAATATGGGCGGTTTTAGTTTATCTAAAATCGCCCATATTTATTTTTGAATAGATCTAATCCCTAATGAGTACAATAAGGGGTAGGAAAGCGCATCGGTAAAAAATAATACCCGTAATGATTAAAAGGGGTATATCATATGCAACATATTTTCCCATTTTCGACCGTATATGTGGTGCGTTAAGAGAGGCAAAATCATGCAGCGAATCATTATTCCTACCCACTATGTGCATACCCGGAGCACGCCGCTGTGGACGAAGCGGACGGCGCCGGCCTCAATCTGGAAGCGGCATCTGGATGCCGGTACCCGGCAGGGCGTCTATCCGCGCCTGTCGGTGATGCGAGGGGCGATACGCTATTTCGGATATGCCGATGAAACCAGCGCGGAACCGGTGGAAACCCTGACCATTGCCGAAGGTGAATTTGGCGTTTTTCCGCCCGAAAAGTGGCACCGCATCGAGGCGTTAACCGAGGATACCGTTTTTAACGTCGATTTTTACGTTGACCCTGACATTCTGATTGAGGGATAGGTAATATGATGAACAGTGAAAATAAAGGCTATTCGTTAGCGGCGATCAACGGGAATAATAAAGATAAAAAAGAAAAAGTGTATCTTAAACCGATGGCCCTTTATGTCCCTGATATCGCCACCCAGGCCGTGGCTGAGCTTATTTCCACGCTGTCGGTGGAAAACGCCGGAGGAAAGGGATTTATATTGACGGTGACCAACAATAATAACGGCGTCTCGGTCGATAGCGAGTTTGCTTCTCTGGCTGAGCTGCAGGATCCGCAGACGGCGGCCGATGCGGTAAAAGATCTGATTAATATTGTCCGCGGCTACGAGTCCGACGAAGAGACTAACGTCTGCGGCTGGTAGTCGTTTGCCGACGCAGAATCGTCAGCTGTCGTCTATCGTCAGCTGACGCTGGACGGCTCTCGGTGGCCTGCGTCAGCCGTATCCCGCGGTATTTAGCGGCGCGTAATATGTTTAACATTGTATTTGTTGGTATTCTGGTAAATATCGGATAAATCAACAATGGTATTGTTATGGGCATAGCTGATCGACTGCACCCGTAGCAGCAGGCTGTTTTGTGGAACCTGTAAGAGCTCTGCTTGCTCCCGGGTGGCCAGAACCGGGGTATAGCTGCGGTGGCTCTCCAGGATGGTGATATTGCACTCTTTCTTGAAATAGTTAAATTTCGATCTTTCCAGATTTCCAACGCTTAGCCAGGGAAAAATCGCCACCGGTATATAGCTGTTCTCAATCAGAATAGGTACGTCGTCAATCATCCGAATGCGTCTGACGTAATAGACCTTCTCTCCCGGCTCAATTTTCAACTGTTGTGCGATAGCCAAAGGCGCATCAAGCATCGTGAACTCAATGACCTTATTGCGATAGTTGGTGACGCCGCCGATGTGCATCTGGTAGTTGAAGCCGTCAAGTTCCCCGCCGCGATAATTGCTCTTACGCGCCACGTATGAACCGCTGCCGTGGCGTTTGACGATCAGCTTCTCACTTTCCAGCAGCGTGAGCGCCTTGCGCAGGGTCATGACGGAGACCTGTAGCTCCCCGGCCAGCGCTTTTTCACTCGGTAGCGCATCTCCCACCTCGAATTCATCGCTATTGATGCGATTTTTTAGCCTGTCTGCGATTGTTTTATATATCACTTATAGATTTCTCGTGGTGTGTTCTGTCAGCGGATTATAATTTTATCTTTTTAATAATTAACGTATTTTTATCATTGCGGGGCGTTGTTTTGTCTCTGTCATCTATTTATCTGCTTTTACTTATATATCTGTTGCCGCAAGAGAGATATGACTTTCATCACAGATGACGATTTCACCGCTCTGAATTATGTCTGCCGGCGCATAGGCTGAAACGCATGTATCGGGCGCTGACGGCCGATGTGCGGGACAGGGGGTGAGGATGATCGGGGTAAAAAAATTACAGGATTTTTCGAAGGCCATGATTGGGCCGGTTTTGTATCTGCCGGTTATTGGTCTGCTGATTGCGTTGTTTAGTATGACAACCAATAAAATCTGGGTCGCAGAAGAGAGCTCGCTTTATCTGCTGGGGAAATACGTTTCCAGCATGCTCTGGGCCATCATGAACAATCTTGGCTTCTTCTTTTGCCTCGGGCTGGCCAGCGGGCTGGCAAAAACCCGAAAAGCGGAAGCGGCTTTTGTTGCCGCAATGACCTGGTTTATGTACCTGGCGGCGAATAATAGTTGGCTAACCCTGACGCAGCGCCTGGCCGCCGGCAGCAGCAACGCGCAGCTCTACGGCAGCGGACAAACCTTTATTTTTGGCTTCCAGGTCATTGATATGGGCGTGTTTCTTGGCATTATCCTTGGCTGCGCGGTCGCCTGCATTCACAACCGGTTTGTCGACATTGAGTTTCGCGGCGCCTTCTCTATCTACGGCAACAGCAAGCTGGTGCTGATGATGATGATCCCGCTGGTCGGCGTGTTTGCCATCGCCACGGTGTACGTCTGGCCGATTGTTGAACACGGCATATCGGCGCTGACCGGGGTGATGAAAACCTTCGGCGCCGCCGGCGTTTTTCTGTACGGTTTTCTCAATCGTTTTCTTATCCCGACCGGGCTACACCACCTGATTTGGTCGCCCTTTGTCTTTACCTCCATTGGCGGACAGCTGTTGATTGATGGTCAGACGGTGGTGGGGGCAAAACCGATTTTCCTCGCTGAAATTGCTCATAGCGCTGGGCCGTTAAGCGACTCGGCGCGATTTCTCACCTACGGCATGGTGAAAATTTTCGGTACCGCCGGAATGGCCCTGGCCTTTTATACAACCGCCAGGCCGGAAAATAAGCAAAAGTTGAAAATCACGCTGATTCCTTTGATTGTGACTTCATTCCTGGTGGGGATCACCGAACCTTTTGAGTTCTTATTTATCTTTACCGCACCGTTGCTATGGCTGGTTTATTCATTACTGGACGGTTTTTTCCAGATGCTGGCGTGGCTGCTGGATGTGCGGGTCTGCGCCACCAACGGCATTATCGATTTTATTGTTTACAACATTCCGGCGGGAGCGCACCTCACGCGCTGGCCTGTGTTTGTCGCGCTGGGGTTAATGGAAACCGCGACGATGTTTTATATCGGTAAGTTTCTGATTCTGCGTTTCAAAATGCGTACGCCGGGCCAGGAGCAGCAGGGGGAGGGGGCTAACCAACCGGCAAGCGTAAGCGCGCCTGACAAGGCTTCCGGCGAGCAGGTCATTCTTGGCCTTGGCGGCAAAGAAAATGTCTGTTCGGTCGAGAACTGTTTTACGCGGCTTCGGGTTGACGTGCGGGACCCCGCATTAATTCAGGAACACATTCTGAAGACCAGCGGCGGTACCAGCGTCATTATCAAAGGCAATCACGTTCAGGTTATTTATGGTTTAGGGGTTAATAAAATCCGTAATGCCGTGAATCGCTATTTAGATGTACATGAATAATGAGGTGGAAGATGAAAAATAAATTCGTTGTGACCATAGCCGGCGGCGGCAGTACGTATACCCCAGGGATTGTTATGATGCTGCTGGAAAATATGGACAGGTTTCCGTTAAGCGAAATTCGTCTCTATGATAATCATCACGATCGCCAGCGAGTGATTGGCGAAGCCTGTGCGATTCTGGTGGCTGAACATTATCCGCACGTTGCTTTTAGCTTCACCACCGACCCGCAGGAAGCCTTTACGGGCGTCGATTTCGTAATGGCGCATATTCGCGTCGGCCTCTATGAGATGCGCGAGAAAGACGAGAAAATTCCGCTTAAACATGGCGTGATTGGCCAGGAAACCTGCGGCCCGGGCGGTATCGCTTATGGTATGCGCTCTATCGCCGGCGTCCTTGAGCTGGTTGACTACATGGAAACGTATTCGCCGGGCGCGTGGATGCTCAACTATTCCAATCCGGCGGCGATCGTTGCCGAGGCCACGCGTCGGCTACGCCCGACGGCCAAAATTATTAATATCTGCGATATGCCGGTGGCTATTGAAGGGTTATTCGCCGATATTCTCGGGCTGAAATCGCGTAAAGAGATGAACGTCCGTTATTTTGGCCTCAACCATTTCGGCTGGTGGACCAGCATTACCGATAAGGCCGGCAACGATTTAATGCCGGCGTTAAAAAACCACGTTGCCGAGCTGGGCTATTGCAGTCCGAAAGAGGATTTTCAGCATAAAGCGCCGAGCTGGATTGAGACCTTCAAAAAGGTGAAGGACGTTTTTGCGCTGGATACCGATACGTTACCCAATACCTATCTGAAGTACTATTTTTATGCCGACTATGAGGTTGCCCATTCAGACCCTGACTTTACTCGCGCCAATGAAGTGATGGCGGGGAGAGAGAAGGAGGTGTTTGATATGGCCAGAGAGATCGTCGCCCGGCAAAGTGCCAAAGAGGCGCATTTCCATGCCGGGGCGCATGCGACCTTTATTGTCGACCTCGCCTGCGCCATCGCCTTTAACACCCAGGAGAGAATGCTGCTGATTGTGGAAAACAACGGCGCTATCGCGAATTTTGACGATACCGCGATGGTTGAAGTGCCTTGCCTGGTGGGCGTTAATGGCCCCGAGCCGCTGGCGATGGGTAAGATCCCGCTGTTTCAAAAGGGGATGATGGAGCAGCAGGTGGCGGTTGAAAAACTGGTGGTCGATGCCTGGGTTGAAGGAAGCTATCAGAAGCTCTGGCAGGCGATGACCCTGTCCAAAACGGTACCCAGCGCTTCGGTCGCAAAAGCTATCCTTGATGAACTGATCGTCGCCAACCGTGGCTACTGGCCGGAGCTGCGCTGAAATGTCGCCAATGCCCGATGTTGTCCATCGGGCGTTACCGGTATCGCGATGCCGGCGCGATGCTCCGCCTCGCCCGAAAGCGGCAGAAGAAGCTCCGCCACGTTCTCCCTGCCTACCGGCGCCGAGAGGTAGCTGCCCTGAAAGCGGTCGACTCCCAACGCCTGCAGTTTGTTGAATTTCTCAAGGCTATCTACGCCTTCGGCAATACAGCGGCTGCCGGTCAGCTGGCAGTAGAAGATAAGGCTTCTGATCAGCGCCAGCGCGTGCGGATCGCGCTGCATATCGTTGACGATGCTCATATCCAGCTTGTAAGCGCTGAATCTCATCGTGCGCACCGGAAACATCACGCTGCTTTGCGAGAAGCAATCATCAAGCATGATAGGGAAGCCGCGCTTTTGCAGGCGGGCGATATTTTCGGCGATTTTGCCGTGACCGTTGAGGTCGGTATTTTCAGCAAACTCCAGCACCAGCCTCTGCGACCTGTGCGGCTGACGCAGCTGCTGGCGCGCGGTTTCCATCATGCGAAGCAGGTTCTCGTTGCCGGCGACGGCGGCGGGAATATTCACGGCGAAATAACACTCGCCGGAATGCTGATTAATATTCTGCACCGCTTCCTGAAGGACAAACGCGGTGAGCACCAGCCAGGCATATTCCGAGCGTATTTGCGGTAAAAAATCGCCGGCAGCCAGCACGCTGCCGTTTCGGTTCCAGCGGGAGAGGATCTCCATTCCCTTTACCTGATGGTGTTCATCGGTAATGGGCTGAAATACCGGAAAAATCTGGCGGCTGTGGATCGCATGCACAAGTTCACGCTCGAAAGCGGAAAGGGCGGCGATGCTCTCGCTTTTCTGGTCTCTTATCTGGCTGCCGGGAAAGCGGGCGGCCATTTCAGGGTGGTGTTCCACCATTTTTTTTAATCCTGCGGTTCTTTGATTGTAGAGCGTCTTGTGGCTGATGCCGCGGCGTTGAGCCTGAGCGCTGGCGCGGTAGCCGCAGAGTAAACCGAGGATAGCGTCCAGCTCTGGCCGGGTGATCCCGGCGGGGCGCTTGCCGAGCGCTCGCGTTTCATCCTCTGCCAGCTGCTCAAGAGAGGGGTATTCTTCGAGCACGGCGTCGCGCAGCAGCGCCGCCAGGCAGGGGACCGGCAAATCGGAAGCGGCGGCCCGTACGGCGGTAAGCAAACGCCGGTCTGCGACCTGATGCACCAGGGTGGGCCACAGCCAGCTTGCCGGGCTGCGGCTCAGGAACAGCATGGGCAGCGGCGTGGTGGACCGCGCCAGCAGCGCGGCGGCCCGCTTCAGGGTTGCCAGTAGCCCGGCGGGGCCTTCCGGGAGAAAAACCACCACGCGGCGAACGCCGGCAGGCAGGGGCGGCGTCTCCGTGGGCAGCACAACGGGCCGGGCTCCTCCCTTCGCTATTATCCCCCTCAGCCCCTCGGCAGCCAGCGAACAGGGCGACAGGATAGCGACGAGCGGCTGCCCGCCGCCGGGGGGCGGGAGATTATTCGTAAACAAAAGTCACTCCGATAATCGACTGCACGTTACCCGCGGTCACCTGCCCGCTGGTGCGCGCGTAGTTGGCGGTTAATCCGAGGCTGACCGCCGAGGTGCCTACGTTGCCTAACGACACCGTACTGTTGGCGGGTACGACGCTACCGTTACGCGTCAGCTGAACGCCCACCCCCTGGGCAGGGGACGCTGAGGCGGTATTGGTAAATATCGAGTTGCCCGCGTTCTCCGTGGTGCCGGAGAGGTAATAGCCGAGATTCTGGTTTTGCGCGCAGTAAACCGTCAGCGGAATGGCGGCGGATGCGGGATATTCCGGCAGCGTCACCGTCACATCGCGAGCAGAAACGTCGCAGCCGCCGGTTGGCACCACGACGTTATTGTTGGCGTAAATGTTCCACACGAACTGGAAGTCGTCGTTATCCTTATTGTTGGTCTGACGCAGGATCAGGACCGCGATCAACGACCCGGCGGAAATGGCGACGCCGCCTGCGCTACTGACGGGCGTCAGATAGAGGACGGTAGGCCAGGGGCTATCAACAATGGAGCTATAGGTCATACGCGCCGTTTCGCTGGTGGTTGGAAACGGGTAGCTGATGCCGTTATACCTGACGGTGCCGGAAAAGCTCGACAGCACCCCGCCGTAGGCCGAGCCGCGCTGCAGCGTTACGTAGTCGATCATGGAATCCGGAAAGTCGTTATGACAGAAAATCTGCGTCGAGAGATCCACCACCAGGTTCTGCCCGACGCTGACCGCCGGCGCGAGGTTCACGTAAACGTTCGCCGATCCGCCGCCGATGGGGATTGTCACCCCGGCGGCGGTTTTACAGGCGAACGACCAGGCGTTAAGCGACCAGCCCGCCAGCAGCAGCGTTAACAGCAGGGTGATTATCTTTTTCATTACTCTGTTCTCCTGGCTCAGGCGTAGGTATAGGTGACGTTAATCACCGCCTGAATAGTTCCTTGCGTCGCACCGCCGTTGACCGTCAGCGCTCTGACCTGTAGCGGGAAGCTGGCGGACTGGGTGGCGTCGTCGACCTGTACCTCTTTTCTCGCGCCGGTGTTCAGCGTGGTGCCGCCCTCATCCTGCAGCTCAAGCTGGATGTTGCCGGCGGTACCCTGGTTCTTGTAATAGCCGGTGGCGTCCGCCGTACCGCTGAAGCTGGCGGTGACCCGCGACGTGCCGACCGGGCAGTTGCTCAGGGTGAGCGCCACGCTGTGCCAGGGCGAAGCGGCGCCGGCGGAGACCAGGCTAAAGGTATAGAGATCGCCGAGATCGACGGTGGCGTTAACGGTGGAAACGGTACAGGGTTTGGCCACCACTTTACCGTTAACGGTAATGGTGACGTCGGCGGCCTGTAGCGTCGGGGAGGACGCCGCCAGCATCGCGGCCAGCAGCCATCCGGAATAGGTCGGGTTCATCAGCGCCTCCGGTTACTGAAATTCAAGCGTGAATGTTGCGGTTGCATTAACGTGTCCGGCGGTCACCGGTACCCGGGTGGCCATCAGCCGGGCGTAAAAGTTCAGCGTGTTGGTCTGGCCGGGGGTCAGCGTGGTCCAGGGGATCGCTGACGATGCGGCATTGAGCGGCAGCGCCGTCTGCTGCGCGTCAAGGATCTGCACGCCCATCCCCGCCGCCGCTGAGGCGCCGCCGTCGAGCTGTAGCAGGTCGGTATTGATGCTGTCGGCAACGCCAACAAAGCCGACCTTCACCGCGGTAACCGAGCTGCCGCAGGGCGACAGCACGATACGAAACGGCACCAGCGGCGTGGTCGCCCCAACCGCATGGAACTGCTTCGCGGCGTTATCCATCAGGTCGACGGTAAAATCTTTCGACTCACCCGCCACGGCGCAGGCGTTATCCCGAACGTAGCCGCTGATGGTGATGGTGCTGTCCGCCGCGCTGGCATTGTTGACCGCCAGCGATACGAGGGCGCTCAGCAGATACAGGGTTTTTCTCATCATGGTCTCCTTAGCGGCACTCGGCGGACAGCGGGATCAGCATCTGGTTCTGTTTTTCCGGCGGCAGGCTGTAGTCAGCCTCGCAGCTGGCGTTCGGACCTTCGCCCCATTTCGCCCGCACTTTGCCCGCCAGGGGCATCCCGCTCAGGTAGACCTGGCCGTTATCGGCGACGATGCTGCTGGCCTGGCTGCCGTCAGAAGTCACCAGCGCGCCGAAGGGAACCGGCTTACCGTTGTAGATGAGAGACATCAGCAGCTTGAGCCCGACGTGGACCTTAAACTCCGCGCGGACAATCGCGCCGTGGGTCGGCACCACGCTGGCCACCGCATCGTCCAGGTCGACGTTATCGGCCAGGCTGTTGGTGTCCAGCGCCACCCGGTTTTCCCGGTATTCGGTGGCGTAGGGCAGCACGGCGTAGCCGCGCCAGTCGGTCTGAACCCCGGTCTGGTTTTCCACTTTGACGTTGTCTGCGCCGGGGGCTTTGATCAGCACCACCGTGTCGTTCATCGGCTGGCTCAGGGTGACGCCGTCGGCGTGAGCCAGCACGCCGCCGCTCAGGCCGTAGTACAGCTGTTTGATGCCGTCGCTGCGGCTGTAGCCAACGTTGGCGTTGCCGTAGCCGCCGCGGTAGTTCAGCGCCGCGTAGCCGGTGCCGCCGCTGTTGCCCTCACCGCCGCCGGCGTAGCCGGTCTGCATGCTGTAGCTCAGGTTGTTGTCCTCCAGCAGCGTGCCGTACAGCCCGGCGAGGCTGGTGGTTCTGCCGTTCAGATCGTTGGACATGCTGTAGCTGGCGCTGGCGTGCCGCCAGGCCGACTTGCTGTCGGAACGCAGCCAGTGGCTGAACGGAATATTGACGTTGACCGCCAGCATCTGATCGCGCCCCTGCTGCCAGGCGTTTTTGGTCAGGCTGTAGCTGAGCGTCCAGTTGATATCGTCGATGGCGGCGTTGAGTCCTGCCTGGAGCTGCTGATCGGCCTTGCCGGTGCCCCAGTAGGTCTGGTGGCTGCCGCTCAGATAGAGCGTGGCGGTGCGCCCCAGCTGCTGGGTGACGCTAAGCTGCACTTTGCCGCGCTTGTTGTAAGCGAGGTTGTAGTAGTCGGTGAATTTTGGCTTCACTTCAATCACCCCGTCCTGGGTCTCGACGTTGTAGCCGCTCATCCGGCTGTAGGTGGTATCGGCGAAGCTGAAGTAGCCGCGCGTCGAGTAGCGGTAGCCCACCAGCTGAATATTGGTGCCGGTATCCGTCAGCGACTTGTTATAGAGGAAGCGCACCGACTGCCCCTGATGCTCGCTGTCATCGGGCAGGGTGGCGTTAGCCTGGGTGATATCCAGCGACAGCGCGCCCAGGTCACCCATGTTTTTCCCCACGCCGAGGTTAAAGGCGCGGTAGCGGTCCGCCAGCTGGGTGCCGCCATACAGCGTCCAGCCCGCCGGAAGGCCGTGCAGCAGGGTGCCCTGGAAGAACTTCGGTTTTTCCTGCTGATTGCTGCCGCTGCGGTACTCACCGGCGGTAACGGCATAGCGGGTATGGCCCTCGCGCTGGAGCACCGGAACGGACGAGTAGGGGACGGTGAACACCTGGCTGCTGCCGTCGGCCTCTTTGATGGTCACCTGCAGGTCGCCGCCGTTGCCCGCGGCGTAGAGATCGTTGATGGTAAACGGGCCGGGCGGCACCGTGCTCTGGTAGATCTCATAGCCGTTCTGTTTGACCGATACCTGAGCCGTGCCGCGGGCAATCCCGTGAATGACCGGGGCGAAACCCTTCTGGCTGTCCGGCAGCATATTGTCGTCGGAAGCTAGCTGCGCGCCGCGGAAGTTAATGCCGTCAAAGACGTCGCCGTTGGTGTAGCTGTCGCCCAGCGTGAGGCGCGAACGCAGTAGCGTAATATCACGCTCAAGCCACGAGTTGATATGCTGCCATTTGTTTTCATTGGTCGTCGAACTGCCGCTGCTGCTGTAGCTCCAGGTGGTGTTGTCGCGCAGGCGCCAGGCGCCGAGGTTCAGCCCGCTCTGCAGGTTCAGGTACGCGTAGTTGCTGCTGCCGCCGACGTCGTTGTGCACGTTGTTGCCGGTGAAGTTGTAGTTCAGTAGCCCGGCGTTAATTCCGTGGTCCCAGAGCTCAGGCGGAATATAGCCGCGGGCGCGGTTGCCCATAAACGCCTGGGGCACGGTCAGATACAGCCGCTGCTGCCCGGCATCAAAGCGGGTGGTGGCGTCTTTGATCATCTCGGTTAGCGGTACGCAGGCATCCGCCGCCAGCACGTCGATTCCGGCAATGGCCGCGGTATTCACGCCCATGCTGGCCAGCTGTCCGCGGGTCAGGCAGGGGGCCAGCCCGTGGCCCTTTTCAGCGGCATTAAAGGTGATATCGCGGGTGGTCATATACCCGTCATTCAGGTAGATATCCGCGCGATAGGTACCCGGCGGCAGCTCCTGGCCCTTTTCAAAACCGGACAGATCCGCCACGGCGGCGGGATCGTCCGCCAGAAAGCGTGGGTTGAAATAGAGCTCCGCCTGCGCGTAAAAAGCCGGTGAGGAAAGTAAAAGGGCAAGGGGGATCTGCGCGAATACGCGAGCAGATCCTGGAGTCATTCGCCGGGAGCCCAAGTGGTCGAGTCCATATTTCAGATGTGACATAGTCCCTCCGGTCCAAAGTCGCCCGGCCATCGTTATTTTTTTCGTTCAGGGGGAGAGCGCTGCTCCCCGGTCAGTTACTGCATGACGCCTTTCATACGCGGGGTGAGTGCGCCGTAGTCGTTAATCGTCCGGTATGTAATCTCGCGACCTGCATCGGACGGTAAACTGACGCTGGCTTCGCCCATCGGCGGGACCAGCGCATTTTTCAGCACCCGGGTTCCGGCGTTGAGCTCGGTGACCGTCTGGTAATAAGGGGTTGGGTTAATCAGCGTGAGTGAGCTTCCGCTGCGGCGGAACTTCAGCTTTTCCGCGGCCTGATCCGGCGGTAGCGCCAGTTTGGCCGGGCGGTAATAAAGCTTGATACGGCTGATAATCGCCAGCTGTAGCGTGTTTTCGCTGAGCTTTGATTTATCCATCGATGGAATTGCTTTGACGTTCATCCAGAACAGCGTTTCCCGGTCCTGCGGCAGCCGGCCATTGGTGGCATCGAGGATGCGCAGAGTATTCTCTTTCTTCCCCTGCATGGCGAACAGCGGCGGGGTAATGACAAAGCTCCCGTCTTTCGCGCCATCGGCGTTCTCTACCCATGACTGGATCAGATAGGTGCTGTCGTCGTTATTGGTCACCGCCAGCTGAGCCTGTTTCTGTCCGGCCGGATAAATCACGCGGGTCGCGCCCAGCGCCACGCCGGCCTGCGCCTGAGCGGTAAAACCGGCGGTGGAGAGCAGCAGGAGTCCTGCCAGTAAACCGCGCATCCCGCGCGTGGTAGCCCGTCTATTTTTCATGCTTATCTCTTTCTTTCTCACGGTGAATTCCTGTTACCGGCGCTGATTACTGGTAGGTCAGGGAGAACCAGGCCTGAGCATTTGCCGCTCCTCCGGTGACCTGATTCCCGGTGGAACGATATTTGGCGACAAAATGCAGCGTCGTTGGCCCCGTGTGCAGCTGCGTCCATGCCCCTGCGGGCGCATTGAGCGGGATCTGACTGCCGGTTTTATCAAACAGGGCAACGCCAATGCCGGTCGCGATCCCCGGACCCTCGCCAACCGAGAGGACGTCCGGATTTTTACCATCGGCGACGCCGTGAAACGCCACGCCAACGCGCTGGCTCACGGCGGTACTGCACTCCTGCAGGTGAATATCGAAGGGGACGGGGTTGGTGTCCTCCCCGGCCGAATGAAACCGATTGCTGCTGATTTGCCCCATCTTGACCGTCATCTGCCGGTCGCCCGCTTCAACGCGGCAGGACTCGGCAATGACTATCCCCTGAAAGCGCATGTTCCCGCCGGGCAGCATGGTGTCCCACTGGTTTCCTGCCAGCGCCAGCGGTGGGAGCAATAAAATCAACAGACCAGACTTCATTCTTTGCATCATTATCACCCTTACTCTTATTCGGATAACGGGCCGTCCTGGCCCGACGCGCTTCCCTGCCTGATGAAAAAATTACTCGTACTGCACTTTAAAGGTGGCGTCAGCGTTAGCGGTACCGGCAGTGGCTGCGGCAGTCGCGTAGTAGCGAGCCTGGAACGGGATAACGTTGGTGCCATCGTTCAGCGTGGTTTGCGCGCCGAAGGCGGCACCATCCAGCGCCAGCGGGGTACCGGTACGGTCAAGGATCTGTACGCCGACGTTAGTCGCGCCGCCCGCGGCGGAGTTCTGCAGGGCCAGTACCGTTGGGTTGGCGCTGTCAATCGCCGTGCCGGTAAACGCGACGGAGGCTTTGGTGGCGACGGTGGTATCACAATCATTCAGCTGGATATTGAAGCCGACAGCCGTGCTGGTGTTGCCTGCGGTCGCCAGCTTTGCAGAACGAACCTGGCCTAACTGAACGGTCTGGTCGATAGAACCGGCATCAACCGCGCAGGCCGCGTTAACCACTTCCCCTTTAAAATGCACCGTACCGCCGTTCACCGTAACGGTATCGGCCAGAGCCGCAGCAGAACTCAGGGACAGTGCTGAAATAACGATAAGTGCTAATTTGTTCATGATAAAACTCCTGTTTATGAATAATCCTGAAGCTATGCTTCACTTAAAAAAACATTTATTGTTGAAAAATAACTTTTGAAACGTAATCCTGTTTTTACAACCTAATTTATTCATCAGGTTGCGGCGGTGCGTATAAATAGTCTTAAGTTTCACGCCAAACTCTTCTGCGATCTCCTGGTTGCTTTCCCCTCTGCTTAACATGCTTAACATCTGCTTTTCACGCAGGCTTAGCCGGTACTTTGTATGATAATTTCCTGAGGTTTCTTTCTTTAAAAAGAAATTCAGGATGCTTCTGGTATTACTTTTTTTGTCCAGTACGGTTATTTTTTCAAATAGCTCGGACTTATAAAAAGCTAAGTCGCTGGAGGCGAAGGCAACAATGTTTTTATTTGAAAAATAAATCCACTCCGAACCCGAAAGGTCGTTAGAGTCCAAATCTATAATCAAAAAGAAATTGTCAATAAATTCTTCTCCAAGCAGTTCAATCAGGCCCAGAGTAAAATATTTATCCTTAGATAAAATATTAGTTGATAGATTCATATCTGAACGCGATCTCATCCTTGGGTTGACCTTTAACTCATCGTTAATAAAACCATTCAGCGAATTGAGAGTAATCTAACATCACCCGTCTCAATGAAGCATGCGGCTGAGGCTCTAAAAGATGTAACCACTGCAAAGTTATAATTTTGTGGGTGTTTTGTTTGTGATTTTCATTATAAATGGCGTTAAAGGTTTATAATTTGTTTTTTTATAGGTTTTTGTAAATTAAAAATGATAGGGTTGAGTTATCGTTAACCCCTGAACAATAGGCGCACTCTTTGTATTGGAATTTTCTTAGGGAACATTCCTTGATAAATGTCTGACATCTTTATCTTTAGCCAATCAGATTTCTTTTTATCTGCCTGTGCATATCCATTATAGAGATGTCCGGATTCTCGCTTTTACGCTGCCTTCAGGACGCTAATTCAGGCGGTGAAAATATCATCCCTGGCCATTTCATGTATCAGGTAGTTGATTGCGTGATGGTATTATTTAATCATCATTTATCTCCTCGGTTCTCACAGCTTCAGGACGCGTTCAGCTCATACATCCCGAATGATGTTCTGGTGGTCTATATTGTTTCAGGCGCAAGGTTAGCTCAGATGGGCCTGGTTACGCCGTGTGTTTCGATGAAGGCAATAATAGCATTGTGTTTTTTTTTAGTTATATGTATTCTCTTTTATTGGTTTTTAGGTTTTAAAATTCAATTTACAATAAAGTTAAGGTTATTATCAGTATGAAATACTGCGCATGTGCCTGATGTGCGGATTGTATGCGACTGAGGATTATTTGTAAGGCAGGTTTATGATCTACAAAATTCAAGGAACGATCCATTTCAGGAGCGATGACGGGCTGATATGGCTCGATGAAGACTCATGCGTCACGCTGACAGCCACCACAAGCCGCCTGCTTAAGTTCCTTTTAGACCATAGGGAGCATGTGGTTTACAGGAACGAGATACTTGAAAAAGTCTGGGATGCGCATGGGCTGAGGACCTCTAGCCATAGCCTCAATAAATATATTTCTGACCTGAGAGCCATCTTCAGGAATATGGGCTGTGTCGAGGAGATTATCGTTACCGTGCCCCGGGTTGGGTTTATGGTGTCCGCGAGCATACTGATTGAGAGGGTGGATAATTCAGCCCCCGCCATACGTAATGAAAACGATGCGGAAGCTATTGCGTTAAGCAGCAGCGGCTGTGCACATAAGGGAACACGTAAATTTTCTGCGGGATGGGCAAAAAAGTCTGGCTATGCGCTGCTTGCGCTATTTGTGTTGGTTATCCTTTTCTGGAGCGTGAGTGCCGACCGATATCGCCTGATTTTTGCGGCCAGCCAGGATGAAGGCTATTATCTGGGAAGCATTGATTCTTGCCCGGTCAGAACTTTTAACGCCATACCGAATGAGCAACAGCAAAAGATGATGGTTCTGGTCCGCCAGCTGATCGCAAAGCAGAAAATGGTGTGCTTAGGCAACAGCGTTTTTTACTTTAATATTTCGGAATCTGTATTAAAAGCCAATGAGGGAAGGGTTTTTTTGGCCCACTGTATCTACTCAAAAATAAAACCAGGTGCGCTGTATTCATGTGAGAACTACTATAGGCCTGATTATGAAATTCCTGAATAACGTTAAGGTAAAGAGCGTTTATGTTCTGTTGTCAATTTTATTTGCTGTTTTTGTTTGCGGCTGGCTGATAAATCATTTTCATCAGCAAAACGATTTTGATTGTTCCGCAAATTTGCGAATTGAATCGGGCTCATTTGGCTTTGATGCAAACTTTAAAACTTTCTTGCTGATGCGGGGAAATAACAGCGGCTATTTTGACGTTTCCGGAAAAGTGATCGTCGATAACGTCAAGTACAATGTCGAAAGATCGTATCATTTCATCTATGCAAAGAAAGCTAATAACATTTACCACTTAACCCAAACGACCATCTCGAAGCGGAAAGCCGACAATATGATCGAGGGAATGATGCAAAAAGTCTTTTTTAGTCCCGATCCGGACTCGGGACGCTATATTAAGATACAAAAGATGAAAAATGGCTGGATCGTCCGCAGCCTGTACTCACCGTCGTTTATTTGCGTAAATAATTGATATTAATAAGTTTTGGGGTTTTTCCTCTGTTACAGCCAGAGGAGTGAGGCGGTTGTAGAACGCGTGAGGGGGGTTACTAAAGAAGACGATCTGGCTGAAATGAGAGAGTAAGAAAGCAAAAAGCCCGCTCGAAAGCAGGCTTCTTAAATTTGGCTCCTCTGACTGGACTCGAACCAGTGACATACGGATTAACAGTCCGCCGTTCTACCGACTGAACTACAGAGGAATCGTGTGAACGGGGCGCATATTAACGATGACCATCCCCCTTGTCAAAGCCTGAATCACCTTAACTTGTTCGTTTGCTGACAATTTCAGCAGAGTGCCTGTTTTTACGGCATTGCGCCGCCGGATGCACCGTTGCGGTGCATTTATACCCCTAATGGGGCATACCGCAATCCGCTTACCGGGCAACAAAATCGCGGTTTGCTATCAGTATCCCTTATTACGCGGCCTGCAGCGGCATTTGCGTCCCTGCAAAAAAGCTGGCAAGCAAATTGCAAAACCTTCTGCATCTAAACGGCCAGTGTTGGTACTGGTGTTCCTTACAGGAGGCAAAATGAACTTAAGACGACTGAAGTATTTTGTGAAAATCGTCGATATCGGCAGTCTGACCCAGGCCGCTGAAGTCTTGCACATCGCACAACCGGCGCTGAGCCAGCAGGTTGCGACCCTGGAAGGCGAGCTGGACCAGCAGCTGTTGATCCGCACCAAGCGCGGCGTGACGCCGACCGAAGCGGGCAAGATCCTTTACACCCACGCCCGGACTATCCTGCGCCAGTGCGAGCAGGCGCAGCTGGCGGTTAACAACGTCGGTCAGACGCTAAGCGGCCAGGTGTCAATTGGGCTGGCCCCGGGCACGGCGGCTTCGGCCATTACCATGCCGCTGCTGCAAACGGTGCGTAACGAGCTTCCGGAAGTTATGGTCTATCTGCAGGAAAGCAGCGGAACGATCCTCAACGATAAGCTTATCGACGGTCAGCTGGATATGGCCGTGCTCTATGAACGTTCCCCGGTCGCCGGGATCGTCAGTCAGCCGCTGCTGAAGGAAGATCTCTACCTGGTCGGAACCCGGGATTGCCCGGGGCAGAGCGTGGATTTGACGGCGGTTGCGGAAATGAATCTGTTCCTGCCGCGTGATTACAGCGCCGTTCGCGCAAGGGTCACCGAAGCCTTCACTCTGCGTCGACTGTCGGCAAAAATTATCGGCGAAATTGAATCCATTACCACCCTGACGGCGGCTATTGCCAGCGGCATGGGCGTCACCGTTCTGCCTGAGTCCGCCGCCCGTTCGCTGTGCAGCGCGGCGAATGGCTGGATGGCGCGCATCAGCACGCCGTCAATGAGCCTGTCGCTGTCGGTCAATATGTCGGCACGCGGCAGTCTGTCGCCGCAGGCGCAGGCGGTTAAGGAAATTTTAATGTCGCTGGTGAGCCGTCCGTCGCTGGAAAACCGTGAACTATTGTTAGTCAGTTAGGCTATATTCCTGAATGGAATAAGTTGCTGGTTTTTATTATTTGTTAGCAGGGACAACAGACTTTAACAATAGTGCATATGTTATGTCTGATAGCCCGGAGGAAAGGGTGAACTTCCAGCAACTCAAAATTATTCGTGAAGCGGCCCGTCAGGATTACAACCTGACGGAAGTCGCCAATATGCTCTATACATCGCAATCGGGCGTCAGCCGTCATATTCGTGAACTGGAAGAAGAGCTGGGGATCGAGATTTTTATCCGCCGCGGCAAACGCCTGCTGGGGATGACGGAGCCGGGCAAAGCGTTGCTGTCGATTGCCGAGCGTATTCTGAATGAAGCCAGCAACGTTCGTCGCCTTGCGGACCTGTTTACCAACGATGCGTCCGGCGTCTTAACCATCGCCACCACCCACACCCAGGCGCGCTATAGCCTGCCGCCGGTGATTAAAGCCTTCCGCGAACTCTTTTCCGACGTACGTCTTGAATTAGTTCAGGGGACGCCGCAGGAAATTGAAGCGCTGCTGCACAACGGCGGCGCGGATATCGGCATCGCCAGCGAGCGCTTGAGCAACGACCCGACGCTGGTGGCTTTCCCCTGGTTCCGCTGGCACCACAGCCTGCTGGTCCCCAAAGATCATCCGCTGACCCAGGTGACGCCGTTAACCCTCGATGCCATCGCCCGCTGGCCGCTCATTACCTATCGCCAGGGGATTACCGGGCGTTCACGTATTGACGAAGCCTTTAACCGTAAAGGGCTGATGCCGGATATCGTATTAAGCGCTCAGGACTCCGACGTTATCAAAACCTACGTCGAGCTGGGGCTGGGCGTGGGGCTGGTGGCGGAACAGTCAGGCGACGCGCGGGAATCTGATACCTTTACGCGTCTCGATACCCGCCATCTGTTCGATGCCAATACCGTCTGGCTGGGCCTGAAGCGCGGTCAGCTGCAGCGAAATTACGTCTGGCGCTTTATTGAACTGTGTAACGCAGGGCTGTCGCTGGAGGAAATTAAACGTCAGGCGATGGAGCCGGAAGAGGCCGCAATCGATTATCAGATTTAGCAGGATGATAAATCAGATATGAAAGAGTAAACGAAGCTATAATTCATTCACGATTATCGCCACAAAGGAAGGGAAATTGTGCGGCGTGTGAAACTGCTTTGTTCTCTTATTATGATCCTCACCAGCCAGAGCGCTCTGGCGGTGAGCTACCCGTTGCCGCCGGAAGGAAGCCGCCTGGTGGGCAGCCCGCTGACCATCACCATTCCGCAACACAATACCCAGCCGCTGGAGGCCTTTGCCGCTCAGTACGGTCAGGGCCTGAGCAATATGCTCGAGGCCAACCCCGGCGTCGACGTGTATCTGCCGAAGTCGGGCTCCACGCTGGTGGTCCCGCAGCAGCTTATCCTGCCCGCTACGGTTCGCAACGGGATCGTGATCAACGTGGCCGAAATGCGTCTCTACTACTATCCGCCCGATGGCACAACGGTTGACGTTCTGCCGATTGGCATTGGCCAGGCAGGACGCGAAACCCCCCGTAACTGGGTCACCGCCGTGGAGCGTAAGCAGGAGGCGCCGACCTGGACGCCCACCGCCAATACCCGTCGTGAATACGCCAGCCGTGGCGAAAGCCTGCCCGCGTTTGTGCCCGCAGGGCCGGATAATCCCATGGGCCTGTACGCGATTTACATCGGCAGGCTCTACGCGATCCACGGCACCAACGCCAATTTCGGCATTGGCCTGCGCGTGAGCCAGGGCTGCATCCGCCTGCGTAACGACGACATCAAATACCTGTTTGATACCGTTCCGGTCGGGACGCGCGTGCAAATCATCGACCAGCCGGTGAAGTATACCGCCGAGCCGGACGGCAGCCGCTGGGTTGAGGTTCACGAACCGTTGTCGCGTAACCGCGCGGAGTATGAATCGGACCGGAAGGTGCCGCTCCCCATCACGCCGGCGATTCAGGCCTTTGTGAAGGGCGAGGGGGTGGATGTGAATCACGCGGAGCAGGCGCTTGAACGCCGTTCAGGGATGCCGGTGGAGATTGGTCGTGCAGCACTGCACGCCGGTAGCGGTTTTTAACCCTTTCCCTCACGCCAGGCGATTTCTTCCATCAGGATAACGCGCCCGCGGTTGCCGGGCGCTCTCGGTTGCCGTGGCGATTCACGTTCAGGGTTTAGCTTCATCGCATTGAGCTGATGCTTTAGCTAAAGGGATGTTTTTTAAAGGCGCTATGGGTTTCAAATAATTCGGCAACGGACCGGATATGATTAAAGTCTCCCGCATGAACCACGTGAGGGATCGTTGACTGAATAAAGGTCCAGATAACCGTACTCGTTACGGCCACCTGATCGGGAACCGCGGCCGCCGGACGCTCCTCCAGCAGCCTGTTCCACTCCCTGCAGGCTGCCAGCAGCTGAGTCGTGATGCGCGCTATCCACGGATTATGCTGCTTTTCCGCCGGGCGCAGATTGTGTTCATAGACATTTTGTACCGCCTTTTCACCCGCGGCGAGAATAAAGCCCAGCGTTTGCAGATCCCTTGCCAGCGCGTCCGGCGAGACCGGCAGCAGCTTGCGCCCCGGGGCGGCCTGGGCTTCAAAATAAGAGAGTATCAGCGACGAATCCATCAGGCGAATTCCGTTATCCAGCACCAGCGTCGGCGCTTTGACCGCAGGATTTATCCTGGAAAAGGCTTCAAAGCTGCTGAATACGGACAGCGGGTGACTTGCAAACTCGACGCCGTAGAGTTCAAGGGAAATCGCCACGCGCCTTACATAAGGCGAATCCATCATGCCAATAAGCTTCATCATGATTCCTGTTTTCCTGTGCTGGTGAAATAGGCTGAGGTTAATGCTTCATTGCCGGCGGTGAAGAAACAGTACAATAAATTCGTCATGGCGAATATCTTCAGTATCTTACGGGTTGGGTTAGTATTACTGACAGATTGTGGGTCACGTTTTACGCGTCAGGTTGTGGGAGCGGTAACATGGCGGATTTTCCCCCTATTGCGAGTTTACGTAGTTTTGAAGCCGTGGCGCGTCTTGGCAGCGTGACGCTGGCGGCGAAAGAGCTACACGTTACGCATTCAGCCATCAGCCAGCAGATTAAAGTGCTGGAGGAGATGGTCGGCCTCAAGCTGTTTATCCGTCACGGCCGCGGCGTGCAGATTAATGAAGAAGGGCGGCTCTATGCCTTACAGGTCCGCGAGGCTTTGCACCATATTGCTGATGCCACCCGGCTGGTGCAGGTCAACCCCCGCCGGCAGGATCTGACCCTGGCGATGGTGCCCTCGTTCGGCTGCCACTGGTTGTTGCCTCGCCTGGAACGATTTCGGGAGAAATACCCCCATATCTCGCTGCGAATACAGGCGAGCCTGGCGATAACCAGCATGCAGCAGGAAGGGGCGGATTTGGCTATACGCATGGGAAAAGGCGACTGGGAAGGAACGGAGAGCCATTACCTTTTCTCCGATCAGCTTATCGTTGTGGCCGCGCCAACCTATAACGGCGGCGTGCTCCCCCGTACGCCGTCAGAGATAGCGAAGAGCAACATTATCTTTTCCATGGAGTCGTGGAAAGCATGGTGTATCAACGCGGGGCTTGAAAGAGAGATTGTGCCAGGCGGTTTGTGCATCAACGACTCAAACCTAGTGCTGGAGGCAGTCCGGCTCGGTAAAGGTATCGCGCTGGAACGCCGCTCTTTAGTCCAGGATGCGCTCTCCAGGGGTGAACTGGTACAGCTTACGTCTTTCACCGCCCCTTATCCGTGGCCTTACTGGCTGGTTTCATCGCAGGGCGCAGAGCAGAAAAACGAAGCCGTTCTATTTAAGGCCTGGCTTGATGAGGAGGTTACCGCATGGCGCCAGCAAACTGGCGCGGTGGAGGAGAAATGTGCGCGAGACGGTAAACCTTAGCTCCCGCCGGAAAGGCGGGAGAATTTATAGCAGGATGTTACTTATCGATTAAATGAAAATCACCCTGGGTATATCTTAATCCGTGAATATTGTCAGGGGTAAAGATGCGATCGATGAGTTTAATATCAACATCGGAAATAGCCAGGCTGGCTGCGCCGGCATTATCCTGCAAATGTGCGATTTGGCGCGCGCCGGGAATGGGGACAATATCATCGCCTTTACTCATCACCCACGCGAGAGCGAGCTGGGCCAGGGTACAGCGATATTTATCGGCCACATCCCGCAGCTGGCTGAGTAGCTGCTGGTTTTTCCGCATGGCATCGTGCTGGAAGCGAGGAAGATTGCGCCGAAAATCATCCTCGGCGAAGCCGGACCGATCGGTGATTTTGCCGGTTAAGAATCCACGACCCAGCGGGCTATAGGGCACAAATCCTACCCCTAATTCGCGGCAAGTTTTGAGAATGTTTTCTTCCGGCTCGCGGGTCCAGAGAGAATATTCGGTCTGAACGGCGGCGATCGGATGAACTTCACAGGCCCGGCGTAAAGTATTGGCAGAGACCTCGGAAAGTCCGATATGGAGAATTTTCCCTTCCTTGACCAGATCTGCCATTGTTCCCACTACGTCTTCAACGGGGACGGTGGGATCAACGCGGTGCTGATAAAGGAGATCAATAGTCTCGACGTTGAGACGTTTTAGGGAGCCTTCTACCGCTTCGCGGATATGTTCAGGACGGCTGTCAACGCCGGCCATACGCTCAAGCCCCTGACCGCCAGGAAGAATGCGGAAACCAAATTTGGTCGCAATCTGTACCTTATCGCGAACGCCTTTGATTGCTTTTCCGATCAGCACTTCATTCTCAAATGGGCCATAAACTTCTGCGGTATCAAGGAAGGTGACGCCCAAATCAACCGCAGCGTGAATGGTGTTAATTGCCTGCGACTCTTCGGCTCCGCCATAGGCAAAACTCATTCCCATACAACCCAGACCTAATGCCGACACCTGAAATTTGTTCTTTCCCAGATAACGTGTTTCCATTTTATTTTCCTCACTCGTACAATGTGCTGAAATATATACTTCCCTTTTCCACTCACAACAATTAATCTCTTTCTAATGCAGTATTTTACGGATGTTAACAATGAAAAATATTCCCGAATTGCAACATGTAGAAATGCTTATTCTTATTGTGAAGCATGGAAGTTTTCGTCAGGCAGCAAAAGAGTTGAATATTTCTCCACCAACGTTAACTATTGCCATAAATAATCTGGAAGAGAAACTGGGCGCGAGGCTTTTAAATCGTTCTACGCGCAGTCTTTCCCTGACCGCTATCGGCCAGGAGTTTCTGAATGACGTTACTCCTGTGCTCAATGACTACAGGCGGGTGATTGATAACCTTAATGAGCACAGAGCAAAGCCGGAAGGGGTGGTGAAACTAAATTTGCCACGCATTGTGCTGGATCTCTTCTTTCAACGTTACTTCGCACCGTTCAAAAATGAGTATCCGGATATTAAACTTGAGTTATTCACCACGGACAGAAAAGTTAATATTATAGATTCAGGATTTGATGCGGGTATACGCTATACGCAAGATGTGCCTAAAGATATGATTGCCATACCCTTTGGCGAACCGCTATCTCTTATTCCAGTGGCGAGTGCGGATTTTATAAAAAAATGCGGCGCACCCTCTTCACCAAAAGATCTCGTTAATTTCAGATGCATTAATCGTTGCTTTCCAGGTGGGGATCTGTACCGCTGGGAGTTTATTAGCGCTACGAGCGTTATAACGGAAGTGGCTGTGAAGGGCGATCTGGTGATGGATTCCGATGCGGCGATGATACAGGCTGCGGAATCCGGGTTGGGTATTGCCTTTGTGTATGAGAATCTGGTTCAGGATAAAATTAAAGAAGGCGGGCTTGTCCGCTTACTGTCTGATTATCGTTATCCTGCCGATCGTTTTAATATTTACTATCCGAGCCGCAAACATATCCCGGTCCCCCTGAGAACATTTATAACATGGGTGATGTCGATGAATAAAAATATCCTGGAGCAATAGCATGTGAAACGGCGGGTGAAAATAGACGGGATGAAAAACTGATTTTATCACGCTATTTTGCACGGTCGATACGCCTGACGCTTCTGCGGCTTTATCGTCCGGTCGCCATCCCGCGCCGTTAACGCTGCCCGGTTCCGGGGCTGCACGGGTGCAAAATACCGCTAAACCCGTTGTAGCCCCGATCCTCCCGTTAGCCGCCGGGGTTGGTATCGCTGACGAAAATGGCGGCGATATGCCTGGCGTTTTTGAACCTCAGTTTGGTCGGCTCCCGCTTTGTCATTCAGTATATGACGAATTGCCATAACGATGAGATCTTCGTCCTTGGCTCTGTCTTCAGGGTTGCGGGCAGAAACAAAAGGAACGCCCCAAGCTTTCGCCTCAAAAATCATGAATAGTGTTTTAGTCTCCTCAATTTTCAGCCGTTTTTTGATGAGCTCACAACAAAAATGAAAGCCCCGCGCTGGCGATGTACTGCCTGAAGAGTGAAGTTTATTGATGCGGTATATCTCAAAGTATGATGCAGTCTGACCGGCATCCTGTCGACATCATAGGTGGGCTGAAAAACGGGGCACTTTACTGTCAGCGCTTTTGCGACAGGCAGGTCCTGGTGCCCTCCATGCTGGCTAGTACGCTTACCCGCCGCTGGCCCAACAGCTAAAGATTGATTGCTGAAGCGTTCGACTTCGAACCTGGAAAAATCTGGCCTTCACGCTGCCGCTGATGCTCCTCCGAAGCAGCTCCGATCCGGAAGCCGCCTCGCATTCCGTTTACCTGAACCGCCATAATCCTTTAAACCGCAAAAACAGTTTTCTATTATCAGCCTTCTTAATTACGCGTTTCGTTCCCACCTGTACTGTCCTCCGATGGATAACGGCTTTCTTCACGCTTTATTACGAAAAGGAAATCACCATGAATCTGATGAATAATTGTGCACCGCCTGCCGTAGATGTTATATTAAAATATAATATTCGGAGGTGCTCTATGTATACCACTCGCCTGAAAAAGGTCGGCGGATCCATCATGTTGGCGGTTCCTCCCGCCGTGCTCAAAACGCTGGAGCTGTCGACGGACAGCGAAGTCGGCATGACCATTAATAATGGCTGCCTGATTATTGAACCCCAGAAACGGCCTCATTATTCTCTTGAGGAGCTGCTGGCGCAGTGCGATCCGCACGCCGAAATGAGCGAAGAGGATCGGGAATGGATTGATGCTCCTGCGGTGGGCAAGGAGATCCTGTAGATGGACAGAGGGGAAATCTGGCTCGTTTCACTGGATCCGATTGCTGGCCACGAGCAAAGCGGAAAACGTCCGGTGCTTATCGTATCGAAGGCATCGTTTAACAAGCTGACCCGGTTACCCGTTGTTGTTCCCATCACCAGCGGTGGAAATTTTGCTCGCACGGCAGGTTTCACCGTTTCACTGGAAGGGGCAGGGACAAAAACAACGGGCGTTATTCGCTGCGACCAGCCCAGAACCATTGATATGGCTGCCCGGAACGGCAAGCGGCTGGAAAGCATACCAGACGCTGTGGTAAATGAAGTGCTTGCCAGGCTGGATGCAATTTTAAGTTAACGCAGGACGCAGAAAAGCAAAAAGCCTGCTTCAAAAGCAGGCTTTTCAAATATGGCTCCTCTGACTGGACTCGAACCAGTGACATACGGATTAACAGTCCGCCGTTCTACCGACTGAACTACAGAGGAATCGTTGTGGAGTCGTATCTTAGCGGCGAAAAAACTTTTGTCAAACATCTATTCGCCGTCCGAGGCTCAACTGGCGCATCCATCAACAAATTGTCGCCATTATCGACAATTTATCGGGAAAAATGCTTTGCAGGATTAGCTTTTCTCTATCATCATTTGAAATGTAGTTTCAACTTTTCTCACTAAGGTCTCCCTTGAACGTCACCGCCGCATTACGCCAGTCCGTCGAACGCACGTCCTGGTTTAAAAAACGCAAGAGCTATCGCGTCCTCTACTGGCGTGAAATCAGCCCGCTTGCGGTCCCCATTTTGCTGGAAAACGCCTGCGTATTGCTGATGGGCGTGTTGAGTACTTTTTTGGTTAGCTGGCTCGGTAAAGAGGCCATGGCGGGCGTAGGCCTGGCCGACAGCTTCAATATGGTGATCATGTCCTTTTTTGCCGCCATCGACCTCGGTACGACCGTGGTGGTGGCGTTTAGCCTGGGCAAACGGGACCGGCGGCGGGCAAGGGCGGCAGCGCGCCAGTCGCTGGCGATAATGACCCTGTTCTCGATTATTCTCGCGGCGGTCATCCATGCCTTCGGCGCGGAAATCATTAATTTTGTCGCCGGGGATGCGACAGAAGAGGTAAAAGCTCTGGCGCTGACCTATCTGGAGCTGACGGTGCTGAGCTATCCGGCGGCGGCAATCGCCCTGATCGGCAGCGGCGCGCTGCGCGGCGCCGGGACCACCAAAATTCCGCTGCTGATCAACGGCGGGATGAATATCCTCAATATTATTATCAGCAGCATCCTGATTTACGGCATTTTCTCGTGGCCCGGCATGGGGTTTGTCGGGGCGGGGCTGGGATTAACGATTGCCCGTTACATTGGCGCGGTGGCCACCATTTGGGTGCTAATGATCGGTTTTAACCCGGCGCTGCGCATTTCGCTGAAGAGCTATTTTAAGCCGTTTAACTTCGCCATTATCTGGGAAGTGATGGGCATCGGGATCCCCGCCAGCATTGAATCGGTTTTGTTCAACGGCGGTAAGCTGCTGACGCAGATGTTTGTTGCCGGGATGGGGACCAACGTGATTGCCGGTAACTTTATCGCTTTCTCCGTGGCCGCGCTGATCAACCTGCCGGGGAACGCGCTCGGTTCAGCATCGACTATTATCACCGGCCGACGCCTCGGAAAAGGGCAGATCGCTCAGGCGGAGCGTCAGGCGTGGCACGTCTTCTGGCTGTCGACCATCATTTTGACGGCGATCGCCTGGGGAACCGCGCCGCTTGCCGGCCTGATCGCCTCGTTCTATACCAGCGAAGAGGACGTCAAAGTGGTGGTGAAAGAGCTGCTGTGGCTGAACGCCTTCTTTATGCCGATCTGGGCGATGGCCTGGACGCTGCCGTGCGCCTTTAAAGGCGCGCGCGACGTGCGTTACACCATGTGGGTCTCAATGCTCGGCATGTGGGGCTGTCGCGTGGTGGCGGGCTACACGCTGGGGATTGTGCTGGGCATGGGGGTGATCGGCGTCTGGCTGGGTATGGTGCTTGACTGGGCGGTGCGCGGCGTTTTGTTTTACTGCCGGATGGTCAGCGGGCGCTGGCTGTGGAAGTATCCGCGAACGAAAGCGCAGGCCGACGAGACCCGCGCGCAGGTTGAAGAAACGTAACACGCGGTGGGCGAAACGGGACTTTTCGCCCAAAGTGGAGAATTATTCGGCAAACGGTTTGAAATGTGAAAACAGCCTTTGACAAGGTGGGGCGCCATCGATAATATGCGCCTCGTTCAAACGATTCCTCTGTAGTTCAGTCGGTAGAACGGCGGACTGTTAATCCGTATGTCACTGGTTCGAGTCCAGTCAGAGGAGCCAACTTCTTGTTTTCATGCTGCTTTGCGAATCCCTATTTGATTCAGTTCCAATAAGTTAGCGTGAAAAGTCTTCCCGATGTATTTTCGGTTTACCCTCCACATCGGGAGAATTTGGTGGTCAGATTTGGGGTTATGCTGGTTCGATGACGGCGTGACACCCAAATGTCTCTTAACGACACAAAAATCCGCAACTTAAAATCATGCGCAAAAGCCTTCAAAGTTTCTGATTCTCAAGGTCTGTATCTGCTGGTTAATCCAGGTAGTTCACGTCTCTGGTTTCTTAAATATCGCATCAATAGAAAAGAATCCCGCCTCAGCTTAGGTGCTTATCCTGATGTCTCTCTGTCTGATGCTCGTCAACAGCGTGACGGTATCCGTAAGCTACTGGTGCAGAAAATCACCCAGCACAACAACGCTCCGCTGAAAGAGCCACTGCGTTGCCAGAAGAAACCTTCAAGTCTGTTGCACTAAGCTGGCATAAAAGCAACAAAGCATGGTCTGAGAATCATGCCCTCCGTCTGCTCGACAGCATGAATAACCATATTTTTCCGATCATTGGGCATCTATCTGTCTCTGAACTAAAACCACGTCATTTTATCGACCTGCTGAAAGGGACTAAGAATAAAGGTCTGCTGGATGTTGTCAGTAACAGTCTGGTAAATGTCGGTTCTGGTTTTAGAAAATTTCGTTTTTGAGGAGCCTGACGGGTCCAGCGGGGATACGCTGGTCGCCGCTGCGGCGTTAGGGGCGCTTGTCTAGGTAGTATGCAGGGAAATCGTCATGGTTTTTTCTCCGTCTGTGTGTGATTTTCGTCTTCGTATCGCCTGAGGGTTCGCTTTCCTGGCATCGTTCTGTCCTGCAGGGGCGCAGCATGCGTGCCATTTACCCTTGCGGGACGGGTTGTGTTGGGAAACGATTAACCGGAAGCCGATACGAGAATGAAAAGCTCACAGGAGAAAAAACTTACCCCTGCATAGCCGGGCGTAGACCCCCTTACTCCGCAGTGGTGAAATAGGCTTTTGCTGTGCGCGAATAAACTATGCACCTTGCACCGCTTTGATTGGCTATGGACGGTGTGGCATCATCTTAGGGCTTACCTCATGAATACATTGTGGTAACCTGAACACCAGGTGTAGAAACACGGTCGAGCATGTGATGCTGGTAGATTCAGTGAAAATAATGAAGCATTACATTAACAAATTTTCTCAGGATGGGTTGGTCGAGCGGCTGGCAGCGTAGATGACGGCTGAATCTGGTATAGAACCATATGCTGCCTTTATCCATGCGACCTCGCGAAACATCAAAAACGCTGACTGAGTGTGGATACAGCATACCTAGAGAAAGATTACAGGACTAGCGATTGGTATTATAATGCTCGTAATCAATACGAACCGCTGTCCTCAGCGGAAAAAAGACTAATTTTAATACAGGGATAACCTTATCAATGAGGGTTATAGATTTTTTTTGTGGATGTGGTGGAGCTAGTAAAGGCTTTGAACTGGCAGGGTTTGAGGTTGCTCTCGGCATTGATTTTGATGAAAATGCAGCTAGTAGCTATAAAGCGAACTTCCCCAACACAAAGTTCATTCGGGATGACATTAGGAACGTCAAAGTAAAAGACGTTGCTAAGCTAGTACCAGATCTGAAGAGTTCTGAGCTGGTCTTTTGTGCCTGTGCCCCATGTCAACCATTTTCTTCTCAAAACAAAATTCGTAACTCAAGTGATAAACGAAGAACGTTATTGGGTGAGACCAAAAGATTTATAAGAGCATTTCGACCAGCTTTTATTTTTATTGAAAATGTACCAGGTATTCAAAGCATCAAAATAGAAGAAAATGGACCATTCTCTGATTTTTTGAATTTTATTAGTAGATTCGGTTACCAGTATGATTACAAGGTTGTTTCCAGTGAATTTTATGGAGTACCTCAGCAAAGAAAACGACTTGTTGTGTTAGCAAGACTAAATGACAAACCAATATTCCCTTCTTACTCACATGGAGTTGATAATATTCCTTTCGCTACAGTAAGAGACTATATTGGAAGTCTGCCTAAATTACAAGCAGGTGAGTCAGATAGTAATGACCTACTACATGCGGCTGCTGTTATCCAACCCATCAACATTAAGAGACTACAGCATACACCAGAAGGTGGTGACAGAAGAGATTGGCCTGATGAACTATGGTTGAATTGCCACAGAAAATATGATGGCCACACGGACGTCTATGGTCGGATGAGCTGGGATAAGCCATGTAAAACTTTGACTACAAAATGTACGAGCATTTCCAACGGTCGTTTTGGGCATCCGGATACAACTCAAAACCGCGCAATCACTTTCAGAGAAGCGGCTTGTCTTCAAACATTCCCAAAAGATTTTCATTTTCTTGGTAGTAATGTATCTAAATCAAAACAAATTGGGAATGCAGTACCTGTATTGTTGGCACAGCGAGTTGCTGAATCAATATTAGAGCAGGCAAAATCTAATAGGGAGGATGGGGGTTGTTAACCCAATTATAGAATGGCAAAAATTAAAACCAAAGCGCGAGCTTTAGACATGCTGGGTAGACAACAGATTGCAGGGATTCCAACTGCATTAAGCGAGTTGTTCAAAAATGCCCATGATGCATATGCTGACAACGTAGAAGTAGATTATATAAGAAAAAAAAATCTACTTATACTGCGAGATAACGGCTTGGGAATGAGCCGAGATGATTTTGAAGAAAGATGGCTAACAATTGGCACTGATAGTAAATTCATTGATGAAGACAGTATTGGTGCACCGACTACTGACGACAAAAAGAAGAAACGCCCTATTATGGGTGAAAAAGGAATTGGACGTTTAGCAATTGCGGCAATTGGACCTCAGGTATTAGTAATTACACGCTCCCGCAAAAATGATATATTAGGAAATATCGTTGTATCTTTTGTAAATTGGACGTTATTTTCCTTACCAAAGCTTAATTTAGAAGATATTGACATACCTATTATTGAGTTAAATCATGATGAGTCTTTGAATAAAAAGCATATCGATAACTTAATTTCACAAGCATTGAAAAATGTTAATAACTTAACAGGCAAGATTTCTCAAAATAAAATTGAGCAGCTTATTAAACAAATAGAATACTTTGATTATGATCCTGAGTTCTGGTCCATCGCTCTTGATAATTTAGATAAACAACTTAATCTAATTCCTTCACGCCCTCACTTAAATTTAGAAAATGAAAGTGGGACACATTTTATTATAGCGCCTGTTGATGATATATTATCTGACGAAGTTGAAGGATTTGATACCAAGAAACGTACTGATCAAGCCTCTCGTTTAGAGAAAGCGTTACTTGGTTTTACAAATACGATGTACGAGCATTCGCAAGTACCTATTATTGCCCGTTTTCGTGATCATACACTTCATGGCGAATGTATTGATAGGATAAGTGAGTCAGTTTTCTTTACACCAGAAGAGTTTTCGATTGCAGATCACCATTTTAATGGCAATTTTAATGAATTCGGCCAATTTGAAGGAACCATAAAAATTTATGGAGAAGAGAAATCTATTGTAGTACCGTGGGCAGAAAATAATAACAAAGAGGTTTTATGTGGTCCATTTAATCTCAATCTTGCTTATATTCATGGTACACAAAGAGATAGTAAGTTATCGCCTGAAATCTGGCAAGATTTAAGAGATAAGACAGATAAGTTTGGTGGGCTTTACATTTATCGAGATGGAATCCGAATTCTACCATATGGTGATTCTGATTTTGATTTCCTTCGTATAGAACAACGCAGATCTAAGAGCTTAAAAGAGTATTTTTTTTCTTATCGCAGAATGTTTGGCGCTATCGAACTGACTAAAGAATTTAACTGTGAACTTAAAGAAAAAGCAGGTCGAGAAGGTTTTATTGAAAATAAAGCCTACAAACAACTAAAAGCAATCCTTGAAAATTTCTTTATCTCAATTGCATCAGACTTTTTCAATGATAAAAGTGAACTTGCAGCTACCTTTATCGAAACAAGAGCACGCCAACAGCGTGAATACGAACTATTAAAGAAAAGAGAAAAACTTAAGACCACTAAAAGAAAAAACTTTGAAGCAGCACTTAACAAATTCTTCACCAAGCTTGATGAAGGAAAATTAGACTCTTCAATTCTCCAGTCAAATAATAAACTGGACACTCTCTTTAATAATTTCAATCAAAATACGGATTCAATAGATGATCTTGCCTTCTCTGTTGAGTCAGTAGTAAATAATGATTTTGGTAAGTTGATTAATGATATAGAAATAAATAAACCTACTGGCATTGGCCTTAATAAAAACTTAGCTGACCAATGGGATTTATATCAAGTCAGAAAAAATGAACTTATCAATAAGATTAGTAATGTTAAGAACAACGCAAATAAAATATTAGTTAGTTTCGAAGAGAAATATGGTGATAGGACTGGGCTAAGAAGAAGATTCAATGACTCGTTAGTAAATCAAGATGAGTATCAAAGAAAACTATTGAATGAAGCTTTTAATAAGGCCACGTCTATTCTTGAAGATTTGCAACAACAAGTAAAAAAAATGATTACCCATAACAGGGAAGTTGCAAAAAAAAATACAGATGAAGTATTCAATGCGTTCAACTCCACAAGTTTCCAGGGTGTTACAGTCGAACAACTTTATCGTATTAAAAATGAACTAGAAACAAAGATTGATAATTCCTCTTCAATGGTAATTGAAAATATTAATCTGATTACCGAAAGATTATTGACAGCAAAAGAAGATTCAGAGCAAAATATAACATCATCATCAGAACTTGTTTCTGTTCTGGAGTCAGAATATGAGCATATAAAAGAACAAAATGATAGGAATCTTCATTTAGCGCAAATAGGAATGGCTGTAGGAATTATTAACCACGAATTCAATCATAATGTTCTTTCTATTCGTCGCGGCCTCAATGAAATGCAAGTTTTCGCTAACCGCAGTGAAAATTTCAGAGCAATATATGATCGTGTACGTTCTGGCTTCGATCATCTTGATGCATATCTTAAAACATTTACACCATTGACTAGGTCGCAGTCAAGAAGACGGACGACTATAACAGGGAAAGCTCTTAGTGAATTTATAGAGTCGGTATTTGATGACCGATTTAAGAAAGAAGAGGTTCGCATAAGTTACACATCTAGTTTTATTAACCAAAGTATTCAAGCTTATACATCAACAATATATTCCGTATTCATTAATTTAATAGATAATGCGATCTATTGGGTATCGAAAGGCTCGGCGGATAAAAGTATAACTCTTGATGCTTCCAAAAATGGTTTCAAAATAATGGATAGTGGCCCAGGTATTCCTACTATCGACCATGAGAACGTTTTTGAATTCGGTTTTGGGCGCCGTATTGGTGGACAAGGAATGGGGTTATATATCGCTCGACAAACATTACAGCGTGATGGTTTTGATATTACTCTTGAATCTTATCAACCTAACACTGGTGCCGTTTTTATTATAGAACCGATACAAGATAAAGAATAATTTTGGAGTTATAAATTGGAAAATTCAAATTTCTTCGCATCTTCTAAGGAAATAGTAAGTAGATTTCTTAATAACGTTATCGCTGTTGACGATCAATTATCCTTTGGAAAAGCAATTACCACAATAGATAGTTCTGTTAATGATGATTTTGCAGAGTTTGATGCAGCTAGTAATGACGTTAGTGGGTTAGGTGTCGTACCACAAACCCCACTCATACCAGCCCCAATGGATAACCCACTGAATTACCAAGATTTATCTATTGCATTCTCAGATAAAGGAATAAATTGCTGCGCTTTTAAACCTGATCCATCGAGAGATGTAAATATCCCCAACGCATCAAACCGAATAATGACAGGTTCCAAACATACAGACATTACTATTTTAGACTGGCAAATGGATTCGCAGTTTAAAAACAATCAAGATAGTCAGGAGCGCGATGGTACACTGGCTATAGCAAGCATTGCAAAAATATTACAACATGATAAAGAGCAACAAGGTCGGTTACGACTTATCGTAATTTATACAGGTTCACCAGAACTTACAGGGATTACAAAAGTAGTTTCAGATCATTTGAATTCAAAAGGTTATTCTAATACCTTTGAAAGTACAAAAATCACATTTAATGATGACGTTTTTAAATTTTGTCATATCGAAGTCATAGAAAAAATGGTTGACGCTGCTCAATTAGTTGACAGAGTTATAACATTGTTTACAAAATTAACTATTGGATTACTGTCCAATGCTACTCTTTCCGCTATAGGAGAATTAAGAGAAAAAACACATCATATATTACACACATTCAATAAACAGCTTGATCCTGCTTACTTATCCCATGTTGTTGGCCTTTTCTCTTCACCTCAAGTGAGAGAAAAAGCTCATGAAGTTGCTTTTGACTACGCTACAGACATTATTTCAGAAGAAATAAAATCCAACCTTCAAATTAGTCAATCAATAACAAATAATTTAAACTTAACTAGAATTCATGATTGGGTAGATTATATTAATAGTGAGAACCGTGATGATTTATTCCAAGTTAAAATCAATGATGGTAATAACATTTCCATCACATCCGACAGAATCAAAAGACTTTTATCCACAGAATCGGAAGATACTCTATTAAATACCTTATCAGAAGCACCTGTCATTATGAAACGTAATGGTGAGACAATTGAAAAATTTAAGAAGGCCAAAATACAGATTAGCCTAAATGGTGTTGAGTATCTCCCTCATGAAAACTTAAGCGCAATTGAGTGCAAACGTAGAGATTTAAAATCACTAACCGACTCATCCCCACTTCCGACTATAAAACAAGGCTCTATCGTTAAAAAAAGTGACACTGAATTTTATATGTGTATGCAACCACTTTGTGATAGTGTTCGTATACAGAGCCCTACTAATTTCATTTTTATAAAAATAGATAGGATGACTGCGGCTAACCCTAAATTTACTCATGTGTTACGAAGTGCAGATGATACTTTTATGAAGTTTAAAATTAAACCCGGCTCTAAGGACATCCACATATTCAAACTCATTCCAGATATAACCACCAGCTCAATAAAAGTAATTAGAAGGGATAACAGACTTGTTGTTTGTTACATTAAAGATGATGAGCAACAAGCTGAATTATCATGGATTGGTGAATTTAAAAATAGTGTAGCCCAATCTATCGCTAATAGTCTCGCCTCTAATATATCTAGAGTTGGGTTAGATACAAATGAATGGCTGAGATTGAGTTGTTAAACTCCTATTTCATTTTCGAATTGAAAAATTCAAATTGGTATAAAGACTGACAGTATTTCATATAAATAACTGTCAGTCCGCCAATGTATGATATAAAAGCGAAGGCCTATTATGGCTAGTATTTTCATTCAGAAAACCATATTTGAATATTTCAAACATAGTGTAAAACTTAAGTGCTATAATATTTTTTCTTCCATGCTTCATGTTTCTCTTTTGATGGAAATAAGTAGTATCCTTCATCTGCTTGTTGAGTGAAAATATCAGAGTTAACAGCAACCAAATCACCAGAGTAGATCAGAAACCTTTCTTCCAAGAGCTTTACAAGAATGTCTGAAAAAGTTGGGAATTCCTCTGTGAACGCTAATATATCTATTTCTGACAAACCGCCTGCATCCCAAATTTCTTTTATAATGGACAACTCATCTTCTTTTAAATACAAAGGTGCCCATATTAAAAAATCATCCCTATCTTTAAGATCATTAGGGTTATATTCACAGAAGGTAAAATTCCATTTCTCTGATTTTTTATCTAATAACACTAATGGAGTCATATTTTCATTTTCCACAACCTCTTCAAGTTCTATTTGAACATCAAACATTTGTTTTATTTTATAAAAAATAACTTCAAGAATTAAAATCAAGGGGTTATTTTTACATGAAGAAGCAATACACCACCCTCTATTCTTTAAGAATAAATAATATGGATAACCATTTTGTTTCACTATTGAAAAACCATCACTAATCAATAAACTAGGTATTTTGAATGTTCGGAATTTTCCCATACTACTATAATAGTTATAAAATGACTGTCTGAAATTATATTCACTTTTATAACCATTATATCCAATTGCAATTCTGACAGGAGTTAGCTGATCAATAACTAAAGAGTGATAAATTGCACTATCCAAGATAGATAAACTATCCTTTTCATCATACCTAGGAGCAATCTTTCCCGTTATTCTCTCAAATGATTTAGCAGCATAAAAAGTAGAAAATGCAGGTGCATCTAATGTTTTACTTCTATAAGAAAAATATATATCATCAATCGTCGTTAATAGATCTATAGAATCCTTCAACTGTTCAGACAAAAGCTCTTTTTTTACTTCAAATATTGCCACAACATCTTTTACATGGTATCTTTTTTTATTGGTGTGCCTAATTACTTCACCTTCACCATGTACAACCATGCAATCAATTTGTCGCGATTGCCCACCATGTCCATCATGAATAAAACCATTCACAACAGATAGATTTAATTCTGAAGGTATTGCTTTTTTTAATATATCCTTTGTCAATCCTTCATACATTTCCCCTATAGTCGGAGCATGGATAATATCGGAATTATTCAATATATCACGTTCTGCTATCATGAAACACCTAAGCATTTCTGAAACATTATTAATTTCCATTTATCCAACCTTCATATTATATCTATGTTACTTAAGTTAACAGCTCTAATTTTATAGAACGTTAGCTACCTATTGAACTTTTCTTTCTTTGTGGCATTTTTAATAAAAACCTACTAAGTGCACAATAAATATTAGAACAAAGTACATACAAAAAATAGTACGACTCACTTGTGAGTTTTGATGGTCATCTTGGTGGTCTTGACATAAGAGACTTTTTAATTATCTTTTATATTAGCCAGTTACTGGCAAAGGCGATCCCAGTCAGAGGAGCCATATTTAAGAAGCCCGCTTAAGGAAACTTAAGCGGGCTTTTTGCTTTCCTATTCCATAGCCACGATGGTGGCAACGCCGGGGCACAAGAACATTCCCGGCGCACCGTCAGGGTCTTAAAACCAGGATACAATAAGGGAAATTAGCCCGATCGCGGCAGTCCAGAAAAAAAGAGTTGCTAATAAAATAAACAGGCGGATATTCCCTATGGTTAATTTCATAAAGCTGTCTTCCATACTTTTACGAAAATAGTACATTGCCGATCGCGATAGATAAGCATATTCATGGTTGCCTACTGTCGACATGCGCAATTTCATCTCTGGTAATTTAGTAACAAGGTATTTGTTGCAAACAACCTGTCGCTATTAAAGGATGATTCCAGAGTAGAGTAGCGCCCATAGGTAACTCTTTAATTATTTTGATCTCTCTCTGGCGCTGGCTATTTTGTGCCGCTTTTTTGTCCTATGTGAATTTATGTAATTAATTTAATAGGTTACGAGACTTAGTTCAAGTATTAATCAGCCCTCGGCTGGGCGTTTTATGACCACAGGGAAAATGATACTGACATGTTAATAAAATGTTTATTTGTTGATTTTCATAGTGGGAATAATATTGTGCGGATATACACGTATGGATGTGCTCTGAGAATTTTTTACCCCTAACAAAAATAAACGCTTTATTTTATAACGCTCAGTCCGGCTGGTGGCCGCGTAAATATTTCACGCGATCCGGACTGAGTGTATTCTGCTCGTATGATATCAGCGCTTAGCGGAACGGCGGTTCGTTGAAGGTTCTCAGCTTGCGCGAATGCATGTGGTCGCCTTCGGCGCGCAGCAGGTCAATCGCCCGAATACCAATCTGCAAATGTTCGGAAATGGCCCCTTCATAGAATCGGTTAGCCTGGCCCGGCAGCTTAATCTCGCCGTGCAGCGGTTTGTCGGAGACGCACAGCAGGGTGCCGTAGGGGACGCGGAAGCGATAGCCCTGGGCGGCAATGGTTGCGCTTTCCATATCGATAGCCACCGCGCGGCTGAGGTTAAAGCGCAGCGCTGAGGCCGAGTAGCGCAGCTCCCAGTTGCGATCGTCGGTGGTGACCACCGTTCCGGTACGCAGCCGCTGTTTTACCTCTTCGCCCGGCATGCCGCTGACCTGCTTCGTGGCGTCGTAGAGTGCGCGCTGAACTTCGGCGATGCTCGGAATAGGGATATCCGGCGGCAGCACCGCATCCAGCACGTGGTCGTCGCGCAGATAGGCATGGGCCAGCACGTAGTCGCCGATATTCTGGCTTTCACGCAGGCCGCCGCAGTGGCCAATCATCAGCCAGACGTCCGGACGCAGCACCGCCAGATGGTCGCAGATATTTTTGGCATTTGCCGGGCCGACGCCAATATTAATCAGCGTGATCCCCTGTCCGTCTTTGGTTATCAGGTGCCAGGCGGGCATCTGATGCTTTTTCCACGCCAGATCGGAAATCGCTTCCTCCGGCGCCTCCGTGTCCGCCGTTATCCAGATCCCGCCCGCGCAGGAGAGGGCGATATAGGGACTCTCGGGATCGAGAATTTGGCTACAGCCCCAGCGCACGAACTCATCGACGTAGCGGGTGTAGTTGGTAAACAGCATATACGGCTGGAAATGGTCAACCGGCGTGCCGGTATAGTGGCGCAGGCGCGCCAGCGAGAAATCGACGCGGCGGGCGTCGAAGTGGGAAAGTGGATAGTATTCCGTCGAATGAAACAGGCCATCGGCGGTTTCATCGCCAATTTGCGACAGCTCGGTGGTGGGGAAAAAACGCGTCAGGCCGGCGCTCATTGAGCGATCGAGCGTGAGTTCAGAGCCATCAATAACGTACGGATAGGGGATCTCATGTTGCGACAGCCCGACGGTAATCGCGGCATCGTAATCCTGATACAGCATGGTGAGCTGCTCCAGCAGATAGGCGCGAAACAGTTTAGGGTTGGTGATGGTGGTGGTATAGCAACCGCTATGGGTGAAGCGACCCCAGGCCCGGGTTTTTAACGCTTTATGTTCCGCTCCGTCCCACGATACCGACAGCTGCGGGTAAACGAACAGTCCTTCCGCACGGGCGCTATTCTCGGGGAGGATATTATGGTGAATATAATCGCCGAGGGCTTTACGCAGCGCATTGACCGATTTTTCATAGAGCGCTTCGAGCTGCGTAAGCGCCTGTTCTGGGGTCAGCCTGGCGGCTTTCTGATTCATGACGTACTCCTTGTTTCTGCTCTGCTGACGTTTTGCTTAGTATGTCACAGACTGAAAAAGGCGCAGGACAATTTAACCCGCTTAGTTGAGAAAGTACTGAGATTAGAACCAGTTGATGCTGGGGGATGTCGATTAATGCGCGGTGATATTCGCGATGGCGCCCCAGCGTTCAGCGCTGAAATGCGTGGCGTTGAGCACTTTTAGGGTGATCGACTTATTGTCGTTAATGCAGTACAGCGCGTTAGCCAACGGCGTCAGCTTATCGCCCTCCTGTAAACGTCGGCCGCAGGAAGTGAGTTCCGCAATGATGGTTAGTTGGCCGCTTTGCAGAACCGCGTGGGTATGTGTAGACGTCGAGGCCTCGCGTAGTTTCTTAATCCACCATTCCATTTGTTTATTCCTGACCTGTTACACTCCGGCGATAATTCATGTTTGCTCCTCATCTGACAATAAGAACAGGCGGTTGGTTTAGTCTATGTTTAATAAGTGAATCGCAGGATCGGATTCCTTCTGCATAATAGCCCACCCTGGCAGCTAAAGAGATAATTCGGACAGAAATATGGCAATGATGCGTTTTACCCGGCTGCTGAATAAGTCGGGATTAAGATTAGTCTCGGTGGCGAAAAAAGCCATCATTGGGCTGCTGGTGGTCGTGATCGTCTTTTTTATTGGCCGTATTTACGAATCGCAGCGCGGTCCGGCGCTGCACCGCTGGCATACCTGGACGGCGAATGAAATGAGCGCCAGCGAGATTGACCGCGCCACTTTTGCCGAATACCAGACGCGGGAAGCGGCGATTTTCCGCGATATGAAAAGCAGCATTACCGACACGCTGAGCGACGATGAAAAAACGGCCATTAACCGCTTTTACGCGCAAAGTCTGGTCTATCCGGATAAGTTTCATCCCGACTGGAACCGCTCCTTTATTCTCCTGCCGCAGGGCAAACCGCGCGGCGCGGCGGTGCTGCTGCACGGCCTGACGGATTCGCCCTACAGCGTACATTATCTGGCGCAGCGCTATCAGCAGCTGGGATTTGTTGCCGTCGCGCCGCGGCTGCCTGGACACGGTACCGCCCCCGGCGCGCTCACCGCGGTGGACCGCGAAGAGTGGATAGCGACAACCCGGCTTGCGGTGCGCGAAGCGACGCGGTTGGCGGGGGATGACGCGCCGCTGCACGTGGTTGGCTACTCCAACGGCGGGGCGCTGGCGCTGAAGTACGCCCTCGATAGCCTGGAAGATAAGTCGCTGCGCCGGCCGCAGCAGGTCATCCTGCTGTCGCCGATGATTGGCGTTACCGCGTTTGCGCGTTTTGCCGGGCTGGCCGGTTTACCTTCTGTATTTCCGGCTTTCGCCCGCGCGGCGTGGCTGAACGTCGTCCCGGAGTTTAATCCCTATAAATACAATTCGTTCCCGGTGAAGGCGGCAAGGCAGTCATGGCTGTTGTCGCAGGCGCTGCAGCAGCAAATCGTGCAGGAAGCGCAGCGTCAGCGGCTTTCTGAACTGGCGCCGGTGTTAACTTTTCAGTCGGTGATGGATTCAACGGTGAGCACCCGGGCGGTGGTGGATTCGCTCTATCGTTATCTGCCGGATAACGGTAGCGAACTGGTGATTTTCGACATTAACCAGGCGGCGAATTTGCGCGCGCTATTTCGTCCCTCGCTCTATTCGGCGGTGAATACGTTATTGCCGCCGGCGCCTCGGCCCTACGGCACCACGGTGATTACCAACGCCGCGCCCGACACCTACGAGACGGTGGCTCGCACCACGCTTGCCGGGATGCGAAGCGAAACCGTGACGCCGCTGAATATCGCCTGGCCGCAGGATATGTATTCGCTATCGCACGTGGCGGTGCCGTTCCCGCTGACCGACTCGCTCTATGGCCGCGAACCGGCGGAGAAAAATCGCTACGGGATCAGCATCGGCACGATCTCGTTGCGCGGGGAAACCTCAACCCTGAGCGTCGGGCTGGATACGCTGATGCGCGTCACGTCCAACCCGTTTTTCCCGTGGATGATGGCGCGCATTAACCATCATATCGCCTGTAGCGAGCAGGCGGATATCGCTGCCTGTCTCCGTTCGCAGGAGGCGGCCTCAGAATAGCGTGAGGTGCATCACGGTGCGGATGGCGATCCCGGCGATAGCGCCAATCGCGGCGAAGCGGAACAGGCGTACGAAGCGCGAGCTGACGCCCAGAAAGATGCCGATGCCGGGAAGATCGAACGTTTGCACTAGCAGGCCCGCCGAGGCGTTGATCTGGCTTACGGTCGCTTTACCCTGCTGGACGAGCTCGGAGACCACGCCGAAATAGGCCGTACCGCCGGCAACGCATTTGACCAGCGCCGGCAGCACGAAGTTAACCGGAATATTCAGCCACAGCAGCAGCGGCAGCAGCAGGCGCTGAAGCATCTCAATCAGGCCTGCCGCCTGCATAAATCCGACGATGGCCAGCGACAGGATCAGCATGGGCACCGCGCCGAGGGCCAGGCGGATGGCGTCGGCACCGGCGCTGTTGATAACGGCGATAATCCCCTGGCTATTTTGCTCCGCCTCAGGCAGCGCGTCGGCCCGCACGTTTTCAACCATCGATAGCCTGCGGCCGGCGATATGCCAGGTGACCGCGGCGGCGCACAGCCCGCCGACAATCGAAATGATGATTGAGGCCAGCCAGTGCAGGCCGAAGGGCGTTAACGGGTAGAAAACGTTGCCTTGACCCATGGCGAAAAGCATCGCCAGCGTGGCGGCCATATGCCGGTCCGAAGCGCCGCGTTTATCCATAATCGCGAGGGTCGCCAGCGGGGCGGCGAAGCTGACAAAATTCATTTGAATCAGGGCAAAAGCGCTCATCCCGGTTAAGCCGAACGGCTTAAGCAGCGGGGCGAGCCAGCGAACGATGGCGTCCAGTACCCCGCGGACCTCAAGATATTTCATCACGATGAGCATGACGACCATGATTGGCAACAGCGTATAAAGCGCCACATCGACGGAGGTTTTCCCCGCCGACATAATAATGCTGATGAAGTCCATCTATTTCTCAATCACTGCGGGCAGAAAGAATAATTAGCGCCATCATAATCCCAGCAGCAAGGAAATGAAATCACCGCGGCGGCGCTCTCTGTCCTGAAACGGGCGTTTAACTGGACTTGCAATTAGCCCGGGACGGTGCAGAAAATTTGTTGGTTGATATTTGCAAAGCCTGTTTTTTGTTCCCAAACTGAATGAACACCGGGCGACTTTCTTTAAGGATAAAACGATGCGACGTTGTCTGCGGCTAGCGTGGGGAATAGCGTTTATTTTCGCCTTGTCGGTACAGGCTGAAACGAAGGTCTATGGCGAGCAGCGCATCAGCGGCTGGTGGAGCTGGTTGAAAAACGACGTCTCGCAGACCTGGAATGAGCCGCAAAACTACGATTTATATCTGCCGTTTCTCAGCTGGCACAACCGCTTTATGTACGATAAAGAGAAAACGGATAACTATAATGAAATGCCGTGGGGAGGAGGTTTCGGCGTTTCCAGATATAACGCGGAGGGCAACTGGAGTTCGCTCTACGCCATGATGTTCAAAGATTCGCACAACGAGTGGCAGCCGATTGTCGGCTACGGCTGGGAAAAGGGCTGGTATCTTGATAGCCGTCGTGAATTTCGCCTGGGTCTTGGCGTCACCGCCGGGATCACCGCCCGCGATGACTTTGCCAACTACGTACCTCTGCCGATTATTTTGCCGCTCTTCTCCGCCAGCTACCGCCGTCTGAGCGTGCAGTTCACCTATATTCCCGGCACCTATAATAACGGCAACGTACTGTTTGCCTGGCTGCGCTACGGTTTTTAAATGCGCAGGCGGCCATGAGCTGAACCGGCGATCGTCAAATCGTAATCACTTTTTTGACCACCGAATTGGACAGCGCCAGCATCGAAATCAGTACCGAAGTGATAAACGTAAGGACAATCAGCATTAATTTTGTCCCCAGCGAGTTAATCGGGATAAACGTGGTGAGCAGGTGAAAAACGGAGTAGTGGAGAATATAGACGCCGGTCATCGTTTTGCTAATGGTGGCGAGAAGGGTCTCTTTAAACTCGCTGTTTTTGCGAAACCGCACGCCGTTGGCGGCAATAACCAGCGCAACCACCAGAATATAGATTTGTGAACCGGTCAGAATGAACGCATTTCTGTCGGCCTTAAACAGGGCGAAAAAGAAATGCCGCTCGTAAAACCAGGTAAAAAGATAAATAAACGGAATGGCGATCATCGCGCCTTTGACCACTTTTTCTCGCCTGAGCCAGTCGGCGACCAGCGGGTCGCTGAAGAGCTGACCGGTCAGATAAAACAGCAGCCAGGTCCACAGGCGGTACTGCGGCGCCAGGCTCAGCGCATGAACATTCGGGTACAGCGCGGACAAAAGATCGTAACCATACGAGAGCAGCAGCAGCGTGAACACCGCGGCAAAGAACGCTGTGCGTCTTTGGCTGAGCCACTCGATAACCGGGTGAAAGGTGTAAATGACGATAAACGCAAATACAAACCACGGCTGGATAAGATAGCCGCGCTGGTAGGGCTCCCAGAGATAGTACACCGTCATCCAGAACAGAAAGACGATCACCACGCTTTTGATTTTGCCCAACTGCCATTGTGAGTCGTGGCGAGACTGTGAATCCAGATAGCCCGCCACCACAAAAAACAGCGGCGTGGCGATAGTGGAAATAAACGTCAAAAACCCGAGGATCCAGTGATAGTCATAATCATAGCTATCCCAGGTGTTGTAAATGGTGAAGAAGGTCACCGCCGTCATGCATCCCAGCGTTTTAATAATATTTAATCCGGTACTGTTCATGGTTGTCGCTTCATATTCTGATTGTGGAAACAGGCGTAGATTACCGGCAGAACCAGCAGCGTCAGAATAGTAGCAAAACCCAGACCAAACATGATAACGACCGCCATGCTCTGGAAGAAAACGTCGAGTAATAAAGGCGCCAGGCCGAGCACGGTGGTAAACGCCGTCAGCAGGATAGGGCGCAGACGCGAAGTGGCGGCATCAATAATCGCCTCCTGCTGCGCTTTTTCCTGTTTCTGCTGTTCAATCTCTTCTACCAGCACGATGCCGTTACGGATCAGCATTCCGCTCAGGCTCAGCAGACCGATTAACGCCATAAATCCAAAAGGGATCCCGGTAATTAAAAAGCCCGGCGTAACGCCAATCAGCGCCAGCGGCACGGTCAGCCAGATGGCGATCGCATTTTTCAGCGAACTGAACATCAGGACGGTGATGACAAACATCACCAGGTAACCCAGCGGCAGGGTAGTAAACAGCCCCTGCTGCGCCTCGCTCGAGTTCTCCGCATCGCCACCCCACTCAATGCTGTAACCGTGCGGCAGAGCGAGCGCATCAATCTGCGGCTTCACGCGGGACAGGATATCCCCGGACGTCTGGTGGCTGAGCGGGTCGGGATCGGTCTGTACCGTCAGCACCCGGCTGCGATCGCGGCGCAGAATCAGCGGATCTTCCCATTCAAGGTGAAAGCCGCTGACCACGTTACTGAGCGGAATATACTGCTGGCGGCTCTGGCTCCAGACCAGCACGTTATTCAGGTGATTCGCGTCCTGGCGCTCGGCGGCGGGCGGGCGGACTATCACCGGCAGCAGGTCGGCCCCCTCACGGTACAATCCAACGCGGCTGCCGGAGAAGTTCATCTCCAGGGCGTTATCAATATCCTGCTTATCAACGCCCAGCTCGCGCCCAAGCGCGGGGGAGTACTGCGGACGAATAACTTTGCTACGGTTTTGCCAGTCGTTGCGAACGCCGTCGGTGGCCGGGTCCGCGGAGAGGATATCGCCAACCTGGCTGGCGAGCAGGCGCAGACGGTCGGGGTCCGGACCTTTAATCCGCACCTCGATGGCGCTGTCGCCGGAGGGACCGAACATCACGCGCTTCGTGCTGGCGTTCACCTGCGGGTAGTTGCGCGCAATATAGCGATCCACATGCTGCGTCAGGGCGGCAATGCTGCGCTGGTCGTCCATGCGCACCATGATCTGCGCATAGTTGCTATACTGCCGTTGCCCGCTGTAGGTGAGGATAAACCGCATGCTGCCCTGACCGACGGTGGCCACGGTGGTGACCACGCCCGGCTGGCCGTTAATGGTGGTCTCAATATCGCTGGTCATCTTTTCGGTGGTCGCGATATCGGTACCGTAGGGTAGCCAGAGATCGACAAAGAAAATGGGCGTGTTTGAAGAGGGGAAAAAGTTTTGCCGCACCGAGCCGAATCCCCAGATAGCGGCGGCCAGCAGCGCCGCCATGACGGTCAGCGTGATGGTTTTGCGCAGCAGAAGAGCACGCAGAGCCTGCTGGTACAGACGGTAAAAGCGCCCGCCGTACGGATTGGCGTCGGCCTGCGCCACCGGCTGCGATTGATTTTTAAACAGCCACCATTTAATCAGCACCGGGGTAATGGTCAGCGCCGAGAACCAGCTCAGCATGAGCGAAATCAGCAGCACCTGGAACAGCGATTTACAGTATTCCCCGGTCGAGTCCTGCGACAGGCCAATCGGCGCAAAGGCGAGAATGGCAATCACCGTGGCCCCCAGCAGCGGCAGCGCCGAACGGCGGATCGCGTAGTTAATCGCCATGAGCAGCGTTGACCCCTGCTGGCGGGCGATCAGCACGCCTTCGACGATGACGATAGCGTTATCGACCAGCATGCTCAGGGCGATAATCAACGCCCCCAGCGAGATACGCTGCAGCTCGATACCCCACAGGTACATGATCAACAGCGTACCGAGCACGTTGAGCGCCAGCGACAGGGCGATAATAATGCCGCTGCGTACGCCCATAAAGATCAGCAGCACGCCAACCACAATCGCCAGCGCCATCAGGAAGTTGGTGATAAAGCCGTTGACCGAATGGGCGACTTCCGCCGCCTGATCGTAGAACAGGTCAATGTTGATCCCGGCCGGTTTTTCCGCCGACATCTGCTCCAGCTTGCTTTCCAGCGCGCGGCCAACGTCAATCACGTTAACCCCGGGTATAAACGACACCCCCATAGTGACCGCCTGTCGACCGTTGGCGTGGTAAATGCTGGAAGGCGATTCGCTCAGCCCGCGCGAGAGCGTGGCAATATCGCGCAGCCGCGTCGCCGTTGCCGAGCCGTGCGGGCTGATTAACAGGTCGCCAAGCTCGTCGAGGTTGGCAAACTCGCCCGTGGGATGCAGGCGAATCGATTCGCTGCCGGATTTAATCTCACCGGCGTTAGACACCACGTTCAACCTGCTCAGTATCGCCGCCAGCTGGTTGAGCGTGATTCCGCGGGCGGCCATTTTCGCCAGCGAGATATCGATGTTGATCTGCTGGGGGATCGCCCCGCCGATGGCGACTTTGCCGACGCCGGGGACCAGCACCAGTTCGCGACGCAGCTGCTCGGCATAGCGAACCAGCTCAGGGTTGGTAAAGCTCTCGCCGGAGAGGGCAAAGAAGAAGCCAAAGACATCGCCAAAATCGTCGTTCACAAACGGAGCGGCGACGCCGGGAGGGAACTGGCGGGCGGCGTCGCCCACCCGGCGGCGCAGTTCATCCCAGATTTGCGGCAGCTCGCGGGAGTGGTAGCGCGAGGCGATATTGACGGTAATTTGCGACAGGCCGTTGGAGGAAATTGAGCTGACGTTGTCGAGATACGGCAGCTGCTGCAGCGCGTTTTCCAGCGGCAGGGTGACTTCTTCTTCCACCTGCTGCGCCGACGCGCCGGGATAGTGGGTGACCACCACCGCGGTTTTGATGGTAAACGCCGGATCTTCCAGGCGGCCAATATTCAGCAGAGCGAAGATCCCGCCGATGCCCAGCAGCAAAATGGTCAGCCAGACGCGGACCGGGTTGTTAATAAACTGGCGGGAAATATCCATTACAAACCTCGTTCACGCGTCCAGATACGAACCGGCTGTTGCGCATGTAATTCGCTGACGCCTGCCGCCACTACGCGCTCGCCGACGCTGAGCCCTTCGGTAATCACCACGCCCTGAGAGGTCACCGGGCCCACGCCGACTTTTCTCTCTTCCAGCTTGAGCTGGTCGCCGCTTCCCTGTACCACCCAGACGTGGGGCTCATTGCGCGGGCGATTATCCGGGTTAAACACCGCTTCAACCGGCACCACCACCGCGTTTTGACCGGCGCTGGCGGGCAGGTTCGCCAGGTTGATTGTCACCGTTCCGCTAACGCCGCCCACCGCGGGGAAGTCGGCCGGCCTCGGCATAGTCAGTATGATTTGCCAGGTGAGCGTGCTGCTGTCGCTGCTGCCGGTGTGTTCTTTGTAGTCGGCGGTAAACTGGCGATCCGGCATGGCGTTAATTTTGACGACAGGACGATACTGCGCGTTGCGAATATCCAGCGCGGTAAAGAGGTTTTCCGGAACGCTAAACACCACGTCGAGCAGATCGGTTCGCGTCAGGGTCACAATGGGCTGTCCGGCGGCGACAACCTGATGGTTACGTACCGGGACGTAAGCGGCAACGCCGCTGAACGGGGCGGTCAACGTCATTTGCGACAGCTCTTCGCGGGCGATTTTCAGCGCGGCGTTAGCGGCGTCGCGGTTGGCCCGCTGGATATCCATTTCCGCCTTTGAAATCGCCTGACGCCCGGCCAGCGTCTGGAAGCGATCGAACTGCCGCTGGGCGAGGGTGGCAGCGGTTTGCCGCTCATTCACCCGCTGCTGCGCTTCCCGCGCGCTGAGGCGGGCAAGGGTTTGCCCCTGAGTAATAGCGGCTCCCTGACGCACATCAAGCGATTCAATCTGCCCGCCGCGTTTGAAAGACAAATCGGTGGAGTCCCCGGACTCAATGCGGGCGGGAAATACGCGCTGCTGCGCATCACCGATAGCCACCACCTCGGCAACTTTGACCATCCGCGGTAACGGCGTAATTTCAGGCGCTTTCCGATCGCAAGCCGTTGTTATTAAAATAACAAGCGGAATGAGAGAAAAATAACGGTTCACTGTATTCCCCTCGAAGTAAAAGGCTATGTTTTACATATTATTCACAATCGCTGTATTTATTCAGCGAGGGCCGAGACAACGAAATAGGTAATTAACCCGGTAGCCGTACAGGCGATTATTGCCAGGGCAATAAACAGGCTCAGGCGAAACAGACTGTAACCGAACATCGTTCCTCCTTTAGCGCTAACGCTTAGCTAAGTAAATTCTTATCGTAATAATTATTGTGGGGCGACAGAAAGCGAACAAGCCACTGATAATGAGGATAGTCGTAGTAAAACGGAAATGTTAAAAAGAGCAAAAATTACGGCAATGGCGACGATTTTACCGGGTTTGTAGTCGAATTGTCTGGCTGCGCCTGACTCTGTGATATTTTTCAATATATTAATTGGCGACTTAATAATGTTTATCGTGGTGTGCTACGTTTAATTATACCTACACGTCTTGCAGATTTTGTTCTTGAGATCTTTTCCTCAGCGCCATTGCCCGGGCTGTTTTCACCACCTTTTTTTATAGGTAATAAAAGGATTGTCTCTATGTATAAAAATATCCTCGTGCCGGTTGATGTGTTTGAAATCGGTCTGGCGGACAAGGCCTTGTCCCACGCCCAATTCCTTGCGCAAAGCTCTTCGGGACAGATTCATCTGGTACACATCATTCCCTCTTTTTCTCCGGTGCTGACGCGCGGTTTTATTTCCGATGCACGAAAAATGGAAGACTATCTGATTAATACTGCTAAGGAAAAGCTGGCAGAGCTGATCAAGAAACTCGCGCTGACGGAAAAGGATATTCAGATTCACATTCGCAGCGGCAACATTCGCGATGAAGTGACCAAACTGGCCGATGAACTGAAAGCGGATGTGGTGATCATCGGTTCGCGTAACCCGAATATTCAGACGCATCTGCTGGGGTCGGAGGCGGCAGGAATCGTTCGCTATGCCCATGTTCCGGTTTTTGTGGTGCGTTAAGGGCGGCCTGAGGCTGTTCTGATTTCCGTTACAGGAGTGAGGAGATAACTATGAATACAGAAAAACCGGGCGGCCCGTTCTATCAGCTCTCCGTAGAAGAAACCCTGACCAGCACCAACAGCACTCCGGAGGGCATCAGCGGCGCCGAGGCGGCGACGCGTTTGCAGCAGTATGGCGAAAATGCGCTGCCGCAAAAGGCGGGAAAGCCGGCGTGGCTGCGCTTTCTGGCGCATTTTAACGATGTGCTTATCTATGTGCTGCTGGCGGCGGCGCTGCTGACGGCGGTCATGGGGCACTGGGTGGATACCCTGGTGATCCTCGGCGTGGCGGTGATTAACGCCCTGATCGGCCATATCCAGGAGAGCAATGCGGAAAAATCGCTTCAGAGCATTCGCAACATGCTCTCCAGCGAGGCGGTGGTTATTCGTCAGGGCAACCATGAAACGATCCCGACAACCGCTCTGGTCCCCGGCGATATCGTCGTCATCCGCGCAGGCGATCGCATTCCCGCCGACCTGCGGGTGATCGAAGCGCATAACCTGCGGGTGGAAGAGGCGATTCTGACCGGCGAATCGACGGTGGTGGAGAAAAGCACTGAGGCGCTCAGCGGCGAACTGCCGCTAGGCGATCGTACCAATCTGCTGTTTTCCGGCACCACGGTGAGTTCGGGCGGCGGAAAAGGCCTGGTGGTCGCCACCGGCGGCGATACCGAGCTGGGCCATATTAACCAGATGATGTCGGATATCGAAAAACACCGTACGCCGCTGCTGGTGCAAATGGATAAGCTCGGCAAAGCCATTTTTATCATCATTCTGGTGATGATGGCCGCGCTGTTTGTCTTCAGCCTGCTGTTCCGCGATATGCCGGTTTCTGAGCTGATGCTGTCGTTGATTAGCCTCGCGGTGGCGTCGGTGCCGGAAGGTTTACCGGCGATTATCTCGATAATCCTCTCGCTCGGCGTGCAAACCATGGCCCGTCAGAAGGCGATTATCCGCAAGCTGCCCACAGTGGAAACCCTCGGGGCGATGACGGTGATCTGCTCGGATAAAACCGGAACGCTGACCATGAACGAGATGACGGTGAAGGCCGTTATTACCGCCGATAACGTTTATCGGGTGGAGGGCGACAGCTACGAACCGGTAGGGAATATTCATCCGATCGATGAGCCCGATCCGATAACCGTTGTCCCCGGCACGCTGCTGGAACGCTATCTGCGCACCATCGATCTGTGTAACGACAGTCAGCTTATAAAAGACGAAAGCGGGCTGTGGAAAATTACCGGCGGCCCGACCGAAGGGGCGCTGAAGGTGCTGGCGGCGAAAGTCCCGCTCCCGACGGTCAACACCGAGCTGCGCAGCAAAATCCCCTTCGATTCACAGTATAAATATATGTCGACGCTGTACCGCATCGGCGATGAAGAGATGATTTTGATTACCGGCGCGCCCGATGTCCTGTTCCGTCTGTGTCAGCATCAGCAAACCGACCATGGCCTGGCGCCGCTCGATCAGCCTTACTGGGAAGCGAAAATCGAAGAGTACGCGCGGGAAGGGCTGCGGATGGTGGCGGCGGCGTGGAAACCGGCAGCCGACGGGCAAACGGAGCTTAGCCATGAGGATTTGCAGCAGGGCGTCATTCTGCTGGGGGTTGCCGGGATGATGGATCCGCCGCGACCGGAGGCGATTACGGCGATCGGCGACTGCCTGCAGGCCGGGATCCGCGTGAAGATGATCACCGGCGACCACCCGCAAACCGCGATGAGCATCGGCAAGATGCTGGGGATCGGCAATGCGGAAAACGCCATCACCGGCAGAGAACTGGAGGTGATGGACGATACCCAGCTCAGCGAAGCGGCGCAGAAATTCGATATTTTCGCGCGTACCAGCCCGGAAGATAAATTCCGCCTGGTGCAGGCGCTGCAAAGCAGGAAAGAGGTGGTCGGGATGACCGGCGACGGCGTGAACGACGCCCCGGCGCTGAAGCAGGCCGATGTCGGTATCGCGATGGGGATTAAGGGCACCGAAGTGACCAAAGAGGCCGCGGATATGGTGCTGACCGACGATAATTTCGCCACCATCGCCAGCGCCGTCAGGGAAGGGCGTCGGGTATACGACAACCTGAAGAAAACCATTCTCTTCATTATGCCGACCAACCTGGCGCAGGGGCTGTTGATCATTATTGCGCTGCTGGCGGGGAATTTAATTCCGCTGACGCCGGTGCTGATCCTGTGGATGAACATGGCGACCTCCGCCACGCTGTCGTTCGGCCTGGCGTTCGAAGCGGGCGAGAAGAACATCATGCGGCGTCCGCCGCGCGATCCCAAACTGCACGTAATGGACGGCTTTGCTATCTGGCGGGTGATTTTTGTCGGTTCGATGATTGCCGTCAGCGCCTTTGTGCTTGAAGCCTGGCTACAGCCGCGCGGCTATTCGCCTGAGTTTATCCGCACGGTGCTGCTGCAGACGCTGGTTACCGCCCAGTGGTTCTATATGCTCAACTGCCGGGTGGCGGACGGCTTCTCGCTGAGTAAAGGGCTGCTGGCGAACCGGGGGATCTGGATTGTCAGCGGGGTGCTGCTGGTGCTGCAGCTGCTGATTATCTACGCGCCGTTTATGCAGATGCTGTTTGGTACCGAAGCGCTGCCGTTCCGCTACTGGGTTATCACCTTTATTATCGGTTTTGTGATGTTCCTGATTGTGGAAGTCGAGAAGCCGCTGACCCGGAGATGGCGTACGGCCTGATATTGAGCATAACGCGGCATTCCCGGTAGCCCGGCTAAGCGCAGCGCGAACCGGGCTACCCGTGATGTGATGATGGGTTCCCCGGGCAGGCGCAACGCGCCGCTCCCGGGATAACCTCGTTGCTTGCAATTGAGATTGATATTAGCAATCATTATCACTACCGAGGGTGTGCTGGAAACAATCAACCGATGTCGCTTCGCAAGTTTTGTTTTGCTTCTCCGCCGAAAGGGCGGATTTTTATCGCCGCGCTGGTCTCCACGCTTTATGGCATTAACGCTTACGCCAGGCCGGATATGCGCCCGCTGGGGCCGAATATCGCCGACCGCGGTTCCGCGTATTATCACTTCAACGTTGCTTATTTCGACTCCCTTGATGGCGAACGGCATTATAAGGTCTGGACGGCGATACCGAACGCGGCGCCGCCCGCGCAGGGGTATCCGATTCTGTACGCCCTGGACGGCAACGCGGTGATGGACCGGTTGTCCGACTCGCTGCTTGAGACGTTTACGCAAAAAACGCCGCCCGTTATTGTGGCCATCGGCTATCAAACGAATTTGCCCTTCGATCAGCCTGCCCGAGCCTATGACTACCGGCCGAAAGTAGAGGAGAATCCTGCCGACGCCGGATGGGACCGACGGAAGAGCGGCGGCAGCGAGGCATTTCGCCAGCTATTAGAAAATACCATCGTGGCAAAAGTTGAGCGCGGGATCGCTATCAACCCTCAGCAGCGGGCTATCTGGGGGCACTCCTATGGCGGATTATTTATCATTGACGCCTGGCTGGCGTCATCCCGCTTCCAAATCTATTTTTCTGCCAGTCCTTCTCTGGGACGGGGCAACGCCTCGCTGTTAGCAAAAATGGCCGCGGCGAAGGCGGATGCGTTTAACCGGAAGTCCCTGTACCTGATGGAGGGGGCGGTTGCGACCCAGCGGGCCTCTTTCGCAGGGGCAGAAGAGATCCGGAGCAACGTTCTGCAGACGGTTTCCCTGCTCAAGAAAAATGGCGTGGCGGTCAACTGGTGGCCCTATCCCGGACTGTCTCACGGGGAGATGTTTAGCGCCTCGCTGCAAAGCGCGCTGCTGGCGATGAGCGGTTTTCCCCGGGGCTCGGGCAATTAGTCGAAGATGCATTTTCGCATACCGCCGAATGAGAGCAGGGCGCATTAACTGGCGAGCCCTGCTGTTTCGATGTTTAAGGCAGCTGACGATAGGCGTCGTCGGCGACCGGCTCCAGCCATTCGTTAGACGCACCTTCGGCAGGGACGGCAACGGCGATATGGGCAAACCAGCTATCGGCGGCCGCGCCGTGCCAGTGCTTGACGCCTGCGGGAATATTCACGACGTCCCCAGCGGTAAGCTCGCGCGCCGGTTGATTCCACTCCTGATACCAGCCGCGACCGCCGGTCACCAGTAAAATTTGCCCGCCTTTATGGTGGATATGCCAGTGGTTACGGCAGCCGGGCTCGAAGACCACGTTGCCGATAGTGACCCCTTCCGTGGAGAGCATATTCAGGTAGCTGGTACCCTGAAAATACTGCGCATAGGCCTCGTTTTTCTCCCCCTTAGGGAAGATACCGTTACCGTCAAATTGTTGGTTCATGATGTCTCCACATTTCAGTTTTGGGCTTTTAAGCGGCCCCTTACGACTCGTTGAACAAAGTGTAGAGAAGGTTTGATTAAATGATAAGATGCGCAAATATGAATACACTGGTGCACAAAATTCACCAATGATGAGCAAAGAAAAACTCAACGACCTGCAGGCTTTTGCCACGGTGGCTCACGAGCGCAGCTTTACCCGGGCGGCCGCGATTCTGGGTGTTTCCCGGTCAGCGCTGAGCCATACGCTGCTGGCTCTGGAAGCGCGTCTCGGGGTAAGGCTGTTAATCCGCACCACGCGCAGCGTCTCGCCAACCGATGCCGGGAACCGTCTGCTGGCCGTTCTGGCGCCGCGGCTGAATGAAATCGAAGCTGAACTGGCTTCTCTGCGCGCTTCACGAGATAAACCCGCCGGAACGGTACGCATTACCGCCAACGATCATGCCATCGTCACCGTCCTGTGGCCGCGTCTGCGGCCTTTATTAACGCAATACCCGGATATTCATATTGAGTTCAGCGTCGGATACGAGCTGACCGACATTGCCGCCCAGCGTTTTGATGCAGGCGTACGGATGGGCGATCAGGTGGATAAGGACATGATTGCGGTGCGCATCACGCCCGATGTGCAGATGGCGGTGGTTGCCGCCCCCGCTTATCTTGCCGGCAGGGCGGCAGTAAGACGTCCTGAGGATCTGATGGCGCATAACTGCGTTAATTTGCGTTTGCCCACCCACGGCGCGCTTTACGCCTGGGAGTTTGAAAAGGGAAGTCAAAAGACCAGCGTTCGCGTTGACGGGCAAACCGTTTTCAACAATACCTTTCTGATGATTCAGGCCGCGCTGGACGGAGCAGGGATTGCCTATGTTCCTCATGACTTAGCGGCGAAATATATCGCTACGGGGGAACTGGTACCGCTACTTGCCGACTGGTGCCCTCATTTCCCGGGATACTATCTTTACTACCCGGGCCGACAGCATCTTCCGGCGGCGTTTACGCTGGTGGTCGACGCGCTGCGCTGGCACCGCAGGGGGTGATCCCGGCTGCGCGATGGCTGCCGGGTTTCTTAAACAGGGATCCTCAGACCGGGATGGCGTTACTTATTGTTGGAATTGGGAACATGCTGCTGCATCAATTCAACGATCCAATCAATAAAAACACGCAGTTTGGCGTTGACATGGCGGTTCGGCGGAAACGCCAGGTACAATGGCATTGGACTGATACGCCATTGTTCAAATAACGGAATTAAAGCGCCACTGGCCCGATGTTTTGCCGCCATATAGGTTGGCAGCGCAATCACGCCTAAGCCAGCGAGCCCCGCTTCGAGGTAAGCGTTGCCATCATCCACGGCAAGTACATAGCGGCCTGTGATTTCAATATGTTCACTCCCACTGTGCAGGACCAGAGGATCAATCTTACCGGTGCGTGAGGACAAGAATCCCACTATGCGATGGTCGGTGTTTTCCAGCTCTCGCGGGTGCGCAGGGGCGCCAAGGCGTTCCGCATAGCCAGGGGCGGCGTAGACGCCGATTTGCAAATCGCCGACATGGCGCGCGATCAGGGACTGGTCGTTAATGTCGCCACCGCGCAGGACGCAATCCACGTTGTCGCCGATCAGGTCCACCACCCGGTCGCTGACGCCCATGTCGAACTGGATGTCAGGGTAGCGCGCGTGGAAAGCCGGTAGCGCCGGTATCAGGACGAGGCGGGCCAGCGGACTGGGCACATCCACCCGTAGCCGTCCCCTGGGCGTCATCGCCGCACTGGACAGGCTGTTTTCAGCATCCTCCATGTCCGCCAGCAGGCGGATGACGCGCTCGTAGTAGACCGCGCCATCGGCAGTCACGCCGAGCCTGCGGGTGGTGCGATGGAGCAACTTGACGCGCAGGCGCGCTTCCAGCTGCTGAATGAGCTGCGTCACCGTGGTTTTACTCATATGAAGCGTTTGGGCAGCCTTTGTGAAGCTCCCTGCTTCCACCACGCGAGCAAAGGCGCGCATCGCATCGAAACGATCCATTCCTAATCCTCCCTTTTCGCCGATTGTTTGGATATTACAAACAATGATGGACAAAGTCGCTTGTTTATCCGCCCGATCCTGCACTTGTAAAGTGTCCTTATGTTCACCGGGCTGATTTCGCCCCATTGCAGAGGTACAAACATGACGGCACGCGATGCAGTTTTCCCCACCGGTCGGCAGGCGCTCTATGAGCGCAATCGCTATTCACCGGCCATCAAATCCAACGGTTTTCTGTTCGCTTCCGGGCAGGTTGGTAGCCGCGAGGATGGTTCGCCAGAGCCCGAACTGAAAGCGCAGGTCAGGTTGGCCTTCGATAACCTTAATGCTGTCCTCGCGGCTGCGGGCTGCACGTTCGGTGACGTGGTTGACGTGACCCTCTTTGTTGTCGACCCCGAGTCAAATCTCGACGCTATCTGGAGTATCCTGCCAGAATATTGGGGGGAAGCGCCTTACCCTACGTTGACCGGGATCGGCGTGACGTGGCTTTACGGATTCCAGTTTGAGATTAAGGTGATTGCCAGGCTGCCCTGCGCGTGACGGGTTTTTCCGCCAGTCGAAAGATAAGACAGAGGAAAATTTATGAAAGCAGCGGTCTATGACGTGGAAGGCGCTCCCGGCGTCCTGAAATATGTCGATGTCCCGGAGCCGGTCACAGGGCCCGACGACATCCTGATTTCTGTCGAGGCTATCTCGATTGAGGGTGGCGATCTGATTAACCGCCGTTCAACGCCGCCGCCGCTTCCTTTATGGATCGGTGGCTACGCGGCCGCGGGCACAGTTGTTGCCGTCGGATCGAAAGTCCGAAGCCGTACGGTTGGGGACAGAGTCGCTGCTTTTCACATGCAGGGATCGCATGCGGAACGTTGGGCCGTGCCCGCGGAACGCACCTGGCTTATACCCGATGGGGTGGGAATGGCAGAAGCGGCGGCATTGCCGATTTCATTTGGTACCGCGCATCATTGCCTTTTCACGCGAGGCATGCTCCGGCAGGGAGAAACCGTTCTTATTCAGGCCGCAGCAGGTGGCGTGGGGCTCGCGGCCGTTCAGCTTGCCTCACAAGCAGGCGCAACGGTCATCGCCGTGGTAAGCGGAACGCAGCGACGAGGTCGGTTGCGTGAACTTGGTGCCGATCATGTTGTGGATCGTACAAAGGATAACATCGTGGACAGTGTCCGACAGTACACCCATGGCACCGGTGTTGATCTCGTCATCGATCCGGTGGGAACGACGTTGCCTGTTTCGCTTTCTGCACTCGCTCCGGAAGGACGTCTGGTCTTCGTCGGTAATGCCGGTGGCGGCAGTCTGACTGTCGACTTATGGCCGGCAATGCAGTCTAACCAGACGCTCATGGGGGTATTCATGGGACCTCTTTTTGCAAGACATGGAGTTCGAACAAGCGTGGACGAGATGCTGCAGGCTGTAGCAGCAGGGCGCGTCACGGTTGTCATTGATCGCATCTTCCCCCTGGCTAACGCTGCCGCGGCCCACGAATTTGCGGAGACAGCGAAACCGCTTGGCCGGATCGTGATGAAGCCATGACGCGCGTTTGACCAGGATAAGTGCGTGGCGGCAGGATGCTATTAGAAGCGTTTTTCGGATGGTACTAACTTTCTGATTTTGAGGCGTTAAGGGACATTGGGGGCACGCCGTCCTCGAATCCGCTTGACCTCAAAATTCTTCCGATGTGGAGGAGAAAATGAAAATAAAAAAGCCCGCTTCAAAAGCAGGCTTTTCAAATTTGGCTCCTCTGACTGGACTCGAACCAGTGACATACGGATTAACAGTCCGCCGTTCTACCGACTGAACTACAGAGGAATTGTGTGAACGGGGCGAATACTACTGGTCTCGGATTTTTGTGTCAACATTAAATTTAACTTGCTGATTCAAATGGCTAAATTTAGTGCAGGTCGTTGTTTTAGTGTACTGCCGGGCTATTGCCGTCATCCGGTGGGGTATTCTCACGTAATCTCTCCAGCGGATCCTGGCGATAGAACAGGCAAAAACGCTGCCAAAGCGCGGGAAAACGCGGGGCGAACAGCTCTGGCGCGCTAAAGAAGTACTCAGAGAGTACGGCGAAACATTCGCCAGGATCGGTGGCCGCGTAGGCGTCAATACTGGCGGCGCTTTCACCGACCAGATCAATCTCATCCTGAATATTGTTCATGGCAGCATGGAGATCGTGTTCCCAGCCAGCCACCTCGCGCAGGGGGATAAACGGCACGCCGCTCGCGCGATCGCCATTGCGGGTATCCAGCTTATGCGCCACTTCATGAATAATCAGATTGAAACCGGAAGCGTCGAAGGAGTCCTGAATGTCCAGCCAGTTTAGAACAATGGGCCCTTGCTGCCAGCTTTGCCCTGATTGCACGATTCGCTGGCTATGCACCAGGCCGATATCATCTTCCCATTCGTCGTCGACAACGAAGGGGGCAGGGTAGATAAGCACTTCGTGAAAACCATCTAACCACTCGATGCCCAGTTCGAGAACCGGCAGGCAAAACAGGAGCGCGATACGAGCGCTCTGTAGGGGAGTGAGCTCCAGCCCCTGTAATGCAACCAGACGCTTCTGTTGCAAAAAGCGGGATGCCATTTGCGCCAGCTGCTGCTGCTCATGGTCGGAGAGGTTGGCTAATACAGGGATGGCAAGCGCCTTTTCCCAGGGGATTTCCGCGTTGCCGGACTCTTCATCTACTTTCCAGGGCCATTTAAACATCATATTGCTCGCAAAGTCGTCACTTGAACTGAATTAAAGAGACAGGAACTATTAAAATGCCAAAGAACCTGGCATTATAGCAACCTCAACAGCGGAGAGATGCCGGAGCGGCTGAACGGACCGGTCTCGAAAACCGGAGTAGGGGCAACTCTACCGGGGGTTCAAATCCCCCTCTCTCCGCCACTATTCAACAAAATCAGTCAGTCGCAAAGCGCTTTTGATTTTGCCCTGCACGAATCCCTGCATTAAAATTTCTTTCTATCGCTCTGTTTTCTCGCCTCTAACGCTGTCTTTTTTACCATGTTGCCTCTTGCGGGGCATCCACTTTTATCCTCTTTAGTTCACAAGCTCACACTCTTTACAATAGCTTAGCCCGTCTTGTATCACAGATAACAAAGCAGTTAACTGCCCTTGCTACACTCGGATTCTGTAAGGATATCCTCAAGAGAAGGGATGATGGATGAAAAGAAGCGAACTCAGAAAAGCACTGGAAGCATGGTTGACTGTCGAGCGCTGTGAGGTGATAGAGAGACTTATGACCCAGGCCCGAGCTGCCGGGATAAAAACTATCCCGCGCGGATCTGGCGCGGGATCATATACAGGTATGCGTGGTGGCGAAAAGTTTCAGTAGTTGGAGGTTGAACTCCTCATCGCATCGCCCGTTTTTATAATGATGCAATCAGTGGCGCATTGCTCCTTTGCCGTCAGAATAACATTATCGGGAAGCCTGAAATGCATTGACTTGCTAATTAAGATTTGCTCCGCCATCCCCTTGATAGCCCAGGGAGCCGCAAGGGAAATATTGCCAAACTCGTCATAACGTTGTGTTTTAGTAAAGGCGTTATAGGCAGGATCTTGAATGTCAAAAAGAACATCCCCTGTAAATGTTTTCCCCACCTTGTAGGAAAGCGCGCTGGCTAATGCGTTTAACTCCGATTTTTGTGGGATAATGAAACCATTAAAGATATTGTATGATGCAGCGATCATCGCGAATACCGTCAATATGGGTAGCGCTTTTTTTGCTATGTTGAGTTTGCTTGTCAAGGCATCTAACCCAATAATAATAAGAGCGCATGTGAAGAATTCCAGTGCTATCAGTGACCTATATGCAGCCCAGTTTTCCTTGACTAATAAGTTTGGAGAGTAGGCGCCAATCCCCATGATAATAAACATGAGAACCTTAATCGGGCCTGATTTGCCTTTTATTATTGAAAGTAAACCTATTGCGCAAATTATTAATGAGAGCGTTGTGAAAAAGGTGCCTGGAGTTATATTAAAGTTGTTGATAGCGTTAATCAACGGTTCTTTTATAAACCATCGTAATTTCTCAAGTGTATTATTAGTTAACTCGGCACGTGCAATTGAGCTGCCATATAACCATACAGGTACAAATTTTGAAAACAGCAGGCTACCAAGCATGCCGATAAATAAAACTGCGCCACTGATTAGAACAATGTTGATGGAAAATGGTTTGTCTTTTTTCAGACAGTTATCAAGCATGACGAAAAATAAAAATGCCATCGCCGTTGGTTGATATATGGCAAAGGCAAACCATAAAATAATGACGGATGCTGCAAATCTTATAATTGTCGTTTTCTTATTGATGGGTTTTAATGTCGCATAACTTATTCCGGCAAGGAGTATGGAGAGTACAAAAGGGAAACATGTCGCCCAGGAATTATAAACCTGTACTGCGGGCGTCAGGCATATTAGTAAAGGGAATGCGATTGTTGTTATCTTACGCTCGAATATGTTTCTTTTTTCTATAAATGAAAAAAGGAAAAAGCAAAAAACAAATGCCGATATTACGGTAAAAAATCTAAGATAGGCAAGGTCATCGAGATTGTGAACTAGCGTAAAGGCAAGTCGTCTGGCAACGGCATACAAGGGTCTGCCGGATTGCATATCCCATTGAAACGGAGAACCCTTCCCTGAAAAAACATCGGAAAGTGTCGACCAGTCATCTGAAAATGCGTAACTAAATATAATCGTTGGGCTATAAACTAAGAAAATTGCCGCGAGGTAAAGCATTGCAATAATTTTTTTAGTGTAAGACGTCATCCGTTCGTCCTCAGTGTTCATTGCTCGCCTCTCATTTCGTGTTTTGCTACCTCTTCGATAAAATATTTGGGCCGATTTTTGGATTCCATATATATTTTCCCAACGTATTCGCCAATTATCCCCAAAGAAAGCATCTGGACACCGCCAAGGAAGAAAATCGCAATCATTACAGATGTCCAACCCGCAACGGTATTTCCCAGGAGCTTCTCAATGAAGGCATAGATTGCAGCTAGTGAAGATAGAAGGCATGTGGCAACCCCAGCGGCGGCGATCATACGTAATGGGGTAATTGTCAGAGACGTTATTCCTTCTAACGCCAGTGCTACCATCTTTTTTAAGGGGTATTTTGATTCGCCTGCAACCCTTTCATCTCTGCTATAATAAACGCTGCTGGACTTATAACCCAACAGCGGAATTAGCCCCCTTAAATATAAATTTTGTTCTTTAAAATCTTTTAATGCTGTCAACGCTGTACGGCTAAGAAGCCGGAAGTCCGCATGGTTAGGAACCTGATTGACACCCAGCCCTGACATCAGAGAATAAAATTTATTGGCTGTTGCCCTTTTGAATACTGAGTCACTACTCCTGTTGTCGCGTACGCCATAAACAATCTCAAACCCCTCATGATATTTGTCGATCATTTTCTCAATGCAACCTATATCATCCTGTAAGTCTGCATCAATACTTACGGTAACGTCCGTATCCGCGTTTGCCAACCCCGCCAGCAGGGCGATCTGATGGCCCCGGTTCCTTGATAATTTCAGACCGCGGACGAATGACTTTTCCTGTGATGTGGATTTAATTTGTTCCCAGGTGTTGTCTTTACTGCCATCATCGACAAAGAGGATATAACTATTTCGAGCGATTTTTTCTTTTGCAAGGAGGTTTTGTAATACCGTGGTAAGCCCCTCCAGGCAGTATGGAAAGGCCTCTTTTTCATTATAACAAGGAACAACGATTGCTAACGAAGGTATTTTGCTCCTCGTGTGGTTTATATTAATTTCTTTCATTTCATTGACCAGTATTTGTTTAGAATAAAACCAGCTGTTGTGTAAATCACCATGCCTACAACTTGCGCTGTATAAATAGCATTAGGTATGACAATGAAAAAAACTTTCATTGCTATTAAATTTAAAATGTAACAAAAAGCGCATGTGGATACGAATTTGATAAATCTCAGGGGACTCAATGTCGTTGAGAAAGTGAACTTCGCATTCATAACAAAACTGAAAATAATGCCAGCGACATAACCTGTTGCATTTGAAGGGTAGACTCCCACGCCGACATGCATCAGGCCAAATATAACAACTGCCGTAATGGCTGTATTTGCCAGGCCAACGATAATGTACCTGACCGCTTCTCTGGATATATTTTTTTTCAAGGTGTAATTAATCATTTGTTGATTTACATCAATTTTGTAAAGGGGCGGTTAAGAGACTGAATGCACGGTCGATATAAGCAATGAGCCCCTGAAATATAAGTATTTGACGCCAACTCGTGGTCGGTGTCAACCCGGGTTTTTATTACCGTAGACATATTCCTCGGCGGGTATTGTTTTACGTTTCTCTGGCCGAGCTTGTATGGATATGATAATGCCGAATGGCGGCGATATAAAAGCCGGAAAGCAATCGGAGGCGTGAGCTCTGGTGCGGTCATACCAGGCAGAGCTGCGGTATTAACTTGTCTACTGTTACGGTATTTATGCGCGGACGTTGCTGCGCTCAAGAAGAAAAAACAGTTTAAATCTCCCGGATAGGGCTGAGGGCGGGGAGTGAAAATATTGTGAGTTTTTTGTTTTTTATTGTTAATTATATCATTTGCATGATGACGTAATTTTCTTCCAACGTCTCCCGTCAAAAAGGATATCACGCCTCGAAGGGGCTACAATTATCATCTTCCTGATTTACTGCGGAGCAATCGTTAATAGATCGCAACGCCTCATCTTTCTGCCGTGTAGCGATATTCGCGATGCAGGACGAGGAGCCGTTGGTAAAAACGAAAAAACCCGCACGAGGCGGGCTTTAGATTAACCAGGCAGTCTTAGAACTGGTAGGTGATACCCACGGCGAACTGATCGTCGGTGGCTGCGCCACTTACCGCCGCGTCTTCATCATCGATCAGATTGAATTTGTATGCGGTGTAAACGTTGAAGTTTTTGTTGAAATAGTACCATGCACCCAATTCAACGTAGTTCATGATATCCGCATTAGTGTCTTCTTTGGCGCCCAGGTCTTTACCTTTCGCGTAGACATAGCCCAGGGATGGACGCAGGCCAAAATCAAACTGATACTGAACAACGGCTTCGATGTTCTGGGTGTGATTGGCAAAGCTGCCAAAAGTCGTTTTCTCCAGCGGAGTCATGTTACGGGATTCACCGTACATGACTGATGCATACAGACTATTTGCATCGTATTTAGCCGCCAGGTTCCAGACTTCAGCTTTTTCGCCTCTGCGGTCCGCAGCTTGTTCATCAGTACGGTCAGAGTTGCTGTAGGCGCCAACGAAACCGAAGCCGTCAAAGTTGTAGTTAACGGAGAAACCAAAACCGTCGCCGTTTGATTTTTTCGCGGTGGTATCGTTGTTTTTACCCTGATACTGCAGAGCAAAGTTCAGGCCATCCACCATGCCGAAGAAGTCGGTGTTACGGTAGGTTGCTACGCCGTTGGTACGGCCGGTCATGAAGTTATCGGTGTAAACCAGACCGTCACCACCCCACTCAACGAGCATATCAGTGTAACCCGCCGCGTCATAAACCACGCCGTAGTTACGACCATAATCGAATGAACCGTAGTCGCTGAATTTCAGACCGGCGAATGCTAAACGAGTAGCGCTGCCCTGCTGACCTTCCGGTTTGTCCGCTTTGATGTTGTATTCAAACTGGCCATAGCCGGTCAGTTCAGTGCTAATCTGGGTCTCGCCTTTGACGCCGAAACGCGCATAGGAGGTATCGTCAGAGTTGTTGTTGCCGCCATCATGGGTCATGATGTGTTCGCCAACCATTTTGCCGTAGAAATCCAGTTTGTTGCCGTTCTTATTATAGATTTCTGCTGCATTAGCCGCGCCAGCAACTAATAAAGCTGGAACCAGAATTGCCAGTACTTTTCTTTTCATTATACATTCCCTTTTGATTATAATTAATATGAATTGTGTCATTCCTTCCGGGGTGACTATTAAATACTAACGACGAAGTTCATTTTTCTTTAAATTAAAAATGTAAGTAAATTATATCTAATATTACAAAATGTTTCCGTTCTATTCATTATATTTAAATTGTATTGATGTTTGAAAATTTATTTATTGTATTTATGTCTTTTAATAACATTGAGTTATGATTGGTTTTGTATGATTTTTGTTGTCCATAAGCTTCATGTGCTCTATGTATTGTTAGATTGTATTTATATATTATATGTTTATTTCTCAATATCTGATTGCCGCCGCTTTTTTGTAAGGATAAAGCGAAGAGCGAGCAAGCAAATATGATATTTGAGGCAGGGAGGGTGGGGGTAAATATAGTCTCAGAAATTCAGTTATATTCATTAATTTGTATTATTTAAAAACGAAATGAATTCATTGACTATATGTAGCGGGCGATAGGGTCGTGCTCCCGACCAGGGCGCAAAATCGAACCCGTGAGAGAGGGATCTGCTGTTTTGCAGGCGTTTTCGCTATATAATGTGACCGATATCACATTTTTACCGGTGGGTGATAGGGGTTGTGAAGTAGATGGAGAACAAATGAATGGAAGATAAAGCGAAAAGAAGTCCTGGCGGGAAACTGGCGCTGTGGGCATTTTACGCCTTTTGCGGCTATTTCCTGTGGGCGATGGCGCGTTACTGGTGGGTTGTGGGGAAGATTGAAAGCGTGCCCGGCGCCACGATTGACGGCGAGCTCGGCTCAACGGCAGGAAAATGGATTGGCGCGCTGCTGGGTTTCCTTGTGTTGGGTATTGTCGGGACCCTTCTCGGGGCGATCGCCTGGTACACGCGTCCTAATCCGCAGATGTATGAACATCACGATTAAAATTGCTATGCTCGTTGCTGGCCTTATATCAAAGGAACGCGCATGGACCTTTATCACTGGCAGCAACGATTTGAAGCCTGGCTAAGCCAACATCACGGGCAAGAGGATGCTGCTCACGATATTTCACACTTCCGCCGGGTATGGGCTACCGCGCAGCAGTTGGCCGAAGAGACCGCTGCCGACCGCCTGGTGATCCTCACTGCCTGCTACTTTCATGACATTGTCAGCCTGGCGAAAAACCATCCTGAGCGAAGCCGTTCTTCTGCGATGGCGGCGGAAAAAACGCTGGCTATCCTTCAGTCCGCTTTTCCTGATTTCCCCCCGGAACGCTACGCGGCGGTTTTACACGCGATTGAAGCCCACAGTTTTAGCGCGGCGATTGCTCCGCAAAGCGAAGAAGCGAAAATCGTCCAGGATGCCGATCGCCTTGAGGCGCTGGGGGCTATAGGGCTGGCGCGCGTATTTGCGGTGTCCGGCGCGCTGAACAATAGCTTGTTTGATGCCCGCGATCCCTTTGCTGACCGGCGGGAATTGGATGACAAAACGTATGCGCTGGATCACTTCCAGTGCAAGCTGCTGCGTTTACCGAAAACGATGCAGACAGAAAAGGGCAGGGCAATGGCGGTGCACAATGCGCGTTTTCTGGTGCAGTTTATGGCCAAGCTGAGCGCAGAGCTTCGCGGAGAGCCGATGGCGCTTGATGCTGAGGTTTTGCAGCGCTTTGATCCACTAGCATAAAACTGGCCGCGCTATTTATGGTAACCTCTGCAAAAATAGTCGGGCTGGTTGAGGTTATGGCGCAAAATTTATCCAAGGAAAATCCCCCGTCTTTGAAGGTTGAACATACCGGAGAAGACGCGCAGGCGCTATTGCGTCAGCTAATGGCGATATACGATGTCAAAACGGTGGTCGCGCAGTTAATTGCCGTCGGCGAGCAGCACTGGAGCCCGGCTATCCTCAAGCGCGTTGCGACGGTAGCGCGCGCGGCAGGTCGTATCACCCGCCAGGAGCAGGCCCACCTGCGCACGCTCCTGCCGGAGCCGCCGGTGCATCATCCGCATTATGGGTTCCGCTTCGTCGATCTGTTTGCCGGTATCGGCGGTATTCGCCACGGTTTTGAAGCGATTGGCGGGCAATGCGTGTTTACCAGCGAATGGAATAAACATGCGGTGCGCACCTATAAAGCCAACTGGTACTGCGATCCTGAGCAGCATCGTTTCAATGAAGATATCCGCGATGTGACTTTGAGCCATCTCCCTGAGGTGAGCGAGGAAGAAGCCGCGCAGCATATACGCCAGACTATCCCGCAGCATGACGTTTTACTGGCCGGCTTCCCCTGCCAGCCGTTTTCTCTCGCCGGCGTGTCGAAGAAGAATGCCCTTGGTCGCGCTCACGGCTTTGCCTGCGAAACGCAGGGAACGCTGTTTTTTGACGTGGTCAGGATTATCGCCGCCCGTCAGCCGCCGATTTTTGTTCTGGAGAACGTCAAAAACCTGAAGAGTCACGATCGGGGGCGGACGTTTCGTATCATTATGCAGACGCTGGATGAGCTGGGGTACGAGGTTGCCGACGCGGCGCATACCGGGGCGGATGACCCTAAAGTCATCGACGGGCGTTATTTTTTACCCCAGCACCGGGAGCGTATTGTGCTGGTGGGTTTCCGGCGCGATCTCCAGCTGCATGAGGGATTTACCCTGCGCGATATCGCCACTCTTTATCCCACTCGTCGGCCGACCTTTGGCGAGCTGCTGGAGCCCGCGGTTGACGACAAATTTATTCTCACCAGGGTGCTGTGGAAGTATCTCTATCGCTACGCGCGTAAGCACCAGGAGCGGGGGAACGGTTTTGGCTACGGGCTCGTCGACCCAACGAATCCGCACAGCGTGGCGCGAACGCTCTCTGCCCGCTATTACAAAGATGGCGCGGAAATCCTCATTGACCGGGGCTGGGATCGGCCTCTGGGCGAAAAGCATTTTGATGACCCTGAAAACCAGCTTCGTCGTCCGCGCAGGCTGACGCCCCGCGAGTGCGCGAGGCTTATGGGGTTTGAGACGCCGCAGGGATATCGCTTCCGTATTCCGGTCTCGGATACCCAGGCCTATCGCCAGTTTGGCAATTCCGTCGTCGTGCCGGTATTTGCGGCGGTGGCGAAGCTGCTGGCGCCGCGTATTGCACAAGCGGTTGCCAGGCGTGAGCAAGAGATTAACCATGGCCGACGTTCACGATAAAGCCACCCGCAGTAAAAACATGCGCGCGATAGGCACCCGCGATACGGCAATAGAGAAACGGCTGGCTGGGCTACTGGCGGGGGCCGGATTCTCTTTTACCGTACAGGATGCCGCGCTGCCCGGCCGCCCGGATTTTGTCGTGGCGGACTATCAGTGCGTTATCTTTACCCACGGCTGCTTCTGGCATCATCATGATTGCTATCTGTTCAAGGTTCCCGCCACAAGAACCGCGTTCTGGCTGGATAAAATAGCCAAAAACGTGGCGCGCGATCGCCGGGATATCGGGCGACTGGCGGAGCAGGGATGGCGGGTGCTGGTAGTCTGGGAGTGCGCGCTGCGCGGGCGAAAGAAACTCAATGACGACGCGCTGGGCGAACGGCTGGAAGAGTGGATCTGCGGCGGCGGTCAGTGCGCGCAGATCGATACTCAGGGCATAGGTTTGCTGGACGTTACTTCTCCGCCCTACAGGATGTAATTTCACGACGCGCCGGGAGCAGGTATTTGCCGAGCGTCACCAGAACGACCGCGAAGATGATGATCCCGAGCGCCAGCCACTCTACGGCAGATAAGCTTTCTCCGGCAAAACCGGTTCCCAGCAGTACGGCGACCACCGGGTTTACGTAGGCATAGCTGGTCGCTACCGCCGGTGTTACGTTACGAATCAAATACATATACGCGTTAATGGCGATAAGCGAACCGAAGATAGCCAGATAGGCGACGGCAAAAATACCGGACCACGACGGCATCTGGGTTAATTTTTCTCCGGTTAGCGTGGAGGCAATCATCAGCACGACGCCAGCCGCCAGCATCTCAATGGCGCCCGCCATCATCCCCGTTGGAAGCTCGATTCGCGAGCCGTAGACGGAACCAAAAGCCCAGCTCATTGAACCGATAAGTATCAGCAGCGCGCCCCAGGGATTACCGTTCAGGTTGCCGCCGCTGTTGAGCAGTACGATCCCCGCGAGGCCAATAGCGATACCTAACCACTCAAGCTTACGGGTCGCAATACCAAAAAAGCGGCTAAAACACAGGGTGAACAGCGGCACCGTCGCGACCATGACCGCCGCAATGCCTGAAGGCACGTGCTGATGTTCGGCGAGCGTCACAAAGCCATTACCTACCGCCAGCAGCAGCACACCAATCAGCGCCGCGTTAAGCAGCGGCTTTCGCGCAGGCAGCTTATGACCGGTTGCCAGCAGCCAGGCGGTCAGCACCGCGCCCGCGGAAAGAAAACGCACGCCAGCCATCATCAGCGGAGGCCAGCTGGCGACGCCGACGGCGATAGCGAAATAGGTGGAACCCCAGATGATATACAGCGCAAACAGCGCCCCGATGAGCGGTAACAGCTGACGGGTAGACATACTTCCTCACGACGGTGCAGAGATAGAAAGGGGACGTATAGTAAACGTGAAAACTATCGTGCTGGCGAGCGCTTTAATTCGCCTGCTATGGTTAAATTTTTGTTGACTATGGACACCGGTGGGCGAAAAAGCGCTTTTGCTTCATACTTCAGGAGGAACAATCATAAATGAAGGAATGCAATTTTGGCGGGAAGTAGTCTATTAACCTTATTGGATGATATTGCCACGTTACTCGATGATATTTCGGTCATGGGGAAACTGGCAGCAAAAAAAACGGCAGGCGTATTGGGAGACGATCTCTCGCTTAATGCTCAACAGGTCACCGGCGTGCGGGCCAACCGCGAACTGCCGGTAGTCTGGGGCGTAGCCAAAGGCTCATTGATCAATAAAGTCATCCTGGTGCCGCTGGCGTTGTTGATCAGCGCTTTTATTCCGTGGGCGATTACGCCGCTGCTGATGCTGGGGGGCGCGTTTCTGTGCTTTGAAGGCGTCGAGAAGGTGCTGCACAGCCTGCAGGCGCGCAAACACAAGGAGGATCCGCAGGTTCGCCAGCGGCGGCTTGAGGCCCTGGCGAACCAGGACCCTATGGCTTTTGAACGGGATAAAGTGAAAGGGGCGATACGCACCGATTTTATTTTGTCGGCTGAAATTGTCGCCATCACGCTTGGGATTGTGGCGGAAGCGCCGTTGTTGAATCAGATCCTGATTTTATCCGGCATCGCGCTTCTGGTGACGGTGGGGGTCTACGGTCTGGTGGGGATCATCGTCAAGCTGGATGATATGGGCTACTGGCTGGTGGAGAAAACCAGCTCGCTGGCGCAGTGGACAGGCAAGGCGTTGTTGGCGATCGCGCCCCGTCTGATGAAAGTGTTGTCCATTGTTGGCACTCTGGCGATGTTCCTGGTGGGCGGCGGTATTGTAGTCCACGGTATTGCGCCACTGCACCACACTATTGAAAATCTGGCCCATGGGCAGAACGGGGTCATTGCCTCGCTGCTGCCCACGGGCGCCAACCTGGTGCTGGGATTCATCATTGGCGCCATCGTGCTGGCTGGAGTGAAAGCGATTGCCGCTCTGCGTCGTCCGGCAAAGTAAATGTGCTCCTGGTCATGCAAAGTGGTTCAGCTTCGTCTATGTTAAATCTGTTTCTTCCTGATACCGGAGGCAAAAATGGTCTTGTTGGTCAGTGATGAAGTCAGGCGTAAAAGCGGTGGCCCCCGAATGGTCGTTACCGGGTTCGCCAACGGCATGGTTGAATGTCGCTGGTATGACGGTTACGGCGTTAAGCGCGAGGCGTTTCGTGAAGATGAACTTATTCGCGGAGGGGGAGGGAAGCTGAACCGCTCCTGACCCGTTATCAGCGCCCGGCATTCGTCGGGCGCTTTCATATTAATGGTTGTTTTACGAACAGGGAGCGTGGATGACGTTTGCTTCTTTAACCGTGCTGCGAGAAAACGATGGATAAGCTGATGTGGGTGAAAAAATTGCGCCAGATTTTAAGCCCCGGATATGTGGTTAACCTCTGTTTTTTTATCGTCTTCTGCTTTTCCACGTTGTTGATATGGCGTGAGATCAAGGTCCTGGAAGAAGCCTACGTCGCAAACCAGCGCAATAATCTTGAAAACGTTTCCCATGAGTTCGACAGCCTGCTGCAGTTTAATATCGACAGAATGATTTTTTTTCGTAACGGGATGCAATCGGCGCTGGGAACGCCGCTGGATTTTGTCGTATTGCGCAAGGCGGAAGAGGATTATTTAAAAAAGCGGCATGATCCCCTCTGGTCCGTTGAGATTCATAACCGGCGGACGCTGCCGGTCTATGGCGTTGCCGATGCATTTGTCGACGGCGACGCGCTTCTCTCTCGCGATAATTCCTTTTCCGGCAATGAGCTCATGGCCACCCTTGAGCTGGGCTATATGCTGCGTCTGGCTAATAACAACCGTGGTTTTGCGAAACGCATGCTGTACGTGTCGCGCAATGGCTTTTTTACCACCACCGAGCCGCTGAAGAATGCGACACAGGCGCTGGCGCTGTATTCGCGGGCGACAAGCGCCCCCTGGTTTACCCGGCAAACGCAGAGGAATAATCCTGCTCGCGGCATCGTGTGGCAAACCTTTCCCGATGAGGCGTCGCAGCGCGAAATGCAGGTGGTGACGGCGTCTATTCCGCTTGATTTCCAGCGCTATTGGCTCGGCGTACTGGCAATGGATTTCTCGGTACAAGAGATGAAAACGTTTCTGGTCAATGCGATTAAAACGGGCGAAGAGGGCGAGTACCAGCTTTACGATAATCAGCTCAATTTGATTGCCTCTTCCGCGCCGGGCAACGTACTGACGCTGCTGTCGCCGCGGGAACAGGAGATGCTGAGCCGCGCGTCTTCTCATGAGAATCAGGGGGGGATTCGCCTGGTCACGCGTTATATCAGCTGGGAAAACTTACGTAATTTTGATGGGGTACTGATCCGTATCCATACGATCCGGGAAGGCGTCCGCGGTGACTTTGGCAGCATCACCATTGCTTTAATGCTGATGTGGCTCATGTTCACGCTGATGTTGATGATCTCCTGGCTGGTGATCCGCCGAATGGTGCGCAATATGAGCGTGCTGCAGACCTCCCTGGAGTGGCAGGCCTGGCACGATGCGTTAACCCGCCTATTAAACCGCGGCGCGCTGTTTGAACGCGCCACTGCAGAAACTCGCCTGAGCGAGCGTTTAAAGCGGCCCGTTGCGGTGATTCAGCTCGATCTGGATTATTTCAAAAGCGTTAACGACCTGTACGGCCATCACGCGGGCGATCGCGTGCTGTCGCTGGTGGCCAGTACTATCGCCAGCCATATTCGGCAAGGCGATCTTGCGGGGAGAGTTGGCGGGGAGGAGTTTTGTATTGTGCTGCCGAATACCGCGTTAAAAGAAGCGAAGGCGATTGCTGAACGGATCCGTATCCGGATCAATAGCCGCGAAATTTTGCTGGGTAACAGCATGTCTTTGCGTATTACCGCTTCGTTTGGGGTGAGCTGTAGCGAGGATTCGGGTGAGTATAACTTTGAAAATTTGCAGTCTGTTGCCGATCATCGCCTGTATCTGGCCAAGCAAAACGGACGCGATCGGGTCTGCGCCGAAGGGTAAAATTAATTCCTGATGTAAATAAATTGAATTGAAATCATTCACTACGGTTATTTTAGTGAGATTATTCTTAAAAAACGTTTGGCGGCGATCGGACGTTCGTGGAAGAACAAATGTCCGCAGTCCTTGCCTGGCGAGCGTTGCCAGCGTGAAGGGGAAGCTAAGCCACGTTTTTCAATAATTTGCTTCATGAATGTTTGTTGTCATGCAAAATAATTGAGGGTAATGTTTGTAGCGCATCGGATATCCTGGTGTAACGAATTTTCAAGTGCTTCTTGCATTAGCAAGCTTCATCCCGACTCCTGCGAGTCGGGATTTTTTTCGCTCAGAATTCAGCGGTTGGCTTCCGTGATGCTGAAATCATGGATATCGAGCTCAAAGGCCTCAGCCAGCTCGCGCCAGGTGTGGTAACCCCGGCCATCAATACTGACGTGGTGGGGATCGTCTTGCGTACGCTGAACTTCACTTTCGCTGATTTCATTAATCGCCGCCAGCAGGGCGTCAACGTCTACGCTTCCTGCGCCTTGATTTTCTTTGGCGGTTTTCATTGCGGGTACCTCGCTTAACTCAGACAGGGCTATTTAAGTATAGTCGGTCTACAAAAACAGCAGTTACCGGGCAGGACACTGCGCGATCGGCAGTTTTGTTCTACACTGGCTCAAAAATAGAGGAGATGAGTTATGCAGGTAAACGATCGTGTCACGGTGAAGACCGATGGTGGCCCACGTCGATCGGGTGTTGTACTGGCGATAGAGTCGTTTAGCGAAGGCGTAATGTATCTGGTTTCGCTGGAAGATTACCCGCTCGGGATCTGGTTTTTTAATGAGAACGGTCATCCCGACGGTATTTTCGTTGAGCGGGACGAGTGATTTGCCTCAAGTGAACTGGCGGCAGCGGCCGCCAGCGTCTTTCAACGCAGGTTGACGTGAATTCCGGAGGTGATGTTTTCAGCCAGTCGTACGATATGATAAATCACCTGTTTGTTGTGGGTATGAATTTTCTTTTTAATATTGCCCTTATGCGATGAGACGGTTTTGGCCTTAATGTTCATCTGCGCTGATATGTGCGAGGTTCCGTGCCCGGCCATCCACATCTGCAGCATATTTGATTCGGTCTGGCTTAAGGACAGCGTGGGGATATTAATCCGGGTGGGACGATAGTTCTCATATTTCAGGCGGATGGCAAGGATGTCGTCCAGGTCTTTTTCGGTTAGTGATTTAGAGCAGATAAGTAAGTTTTTGCGCACCAGCAGGTAGTGATCGAAATGTATATTCGCCAGCGACATAAAGATAACAAATAGCGTCGCAGGATACTGGCTAATGATTTGCCGGATAAGCTGGTTGCTCTCTTCATGATGAATAAAGCAGTCTTCGTTGATAAATACCACCGTCGGGCGGCTAGTCTCGCAGAGAGCCTTCAGGCTCTGCGCACTGTGTACTTCAGTGATATCGCGCTTCCTTACCCCTCTGCCCGTCAGGTACCCGGTTAATCCCAGCCGGGTGAAGCTGCACAAATCCATGATAATCGTTGACATGACCCATCCTCAATCAACACGTAACGATAATTTATTCCTCGCTGACAAGCGCGATGAAGTCCATTTTGTTAGCAATAAAAAACGACTGCTGCCGCGGAACCATTAGGCAGCCTGAACTATTCCGTAATAAGCCCCATAATTTGCCAGGAATATTCTCAAAGTAAAGGCTACAAATCGCTATGTGGAGGAAATAAAAACAATAAATACCCGTCATATATAAGTTTGCCATTTTAGCGGCTTTTTAAAATAGGATTATCCTTATATTGAATGGTTAAAATAACATCTGCTGATTTATGGGTTTTATTCGATGGGTTAGAATAACTTAACATTCGAAGGCTATTTTTTACCATATTGGGTGAGCCCGACGTTCGCCCTGCTGCGCTGTTGCCGAATCGCGAAGGGTGGCGAGCTTAACGCTTTAATGCCACAATGTTTTTTTATCGGTTTGTGGGATGGATGATGAAAAAGATAGTGTTTGCTGGCGCTCTGCTGGCTCTGGCCGGGTGTGTTCAGGTTGATAGCTACAGCGAGGTGGTTAAAGCGCCAGCGCCGGCTGGGCTGGAAGGATACTGGCAATCGGCCGGCCCGCAGAGTGAAATGATGAGCCCGGATGCGATTGCGAGCCTGATCGTCACCAAAGAGGGCAATACCCTTGACTGTCGCCAGTGGCAGCGGGTTATCGTCCTGCCGGGTAAAATAATGAAGCGTGATGATGCGGTTTATAACGTCACCTCCGCGTTGGATGTTTATCCGATTGAGCGCGAAGGCGATACCCTGAGCTACGACCGGATGACGCTCAAGCGGGTGGATCGTCTTACCCCGGAGTGTGAACAGGCATGGAAAAAGGCCTCGGCTGATAAAAGCGGGCAATAAGCTTTTTGCGGGCTGAAACCCTTCTCAGCCCGCGGCGTTTCTCTGTATTTTATAGCACCTCTTCGATAACCCAGACGCTGACGCTGCCGCCGTTACAGGTAAAAACCCCGTTTCCTTCATCGTCAGTTTCAATCACTTCCTCGCGGTTGCCGAGAAAATCGCGCCAGCGTTTATTACGGTAGTTTTCCCCCAGAGGAAGCGTTTTTTCTCCGTCGTCACCGTTGGAAAGCACCACCACGCAGCCCGGATCCTCCTCGGTGCCGCTGCGGCTGAAAGCGATACAGTTCGGATGATCGAACCACAGCGTTTGTACGCCGTGAGCAAAACGCTGACGGGCATCGATCAGTTCGTGTAACTGCTCGATAACCGGCATCTCAACGGCGTAGGTCTCGCCGTCGTCGCCGGTATCTTCGTAGCTGGCGCCGAACAGGTCGGCATAAAAGACGGACGGAACGCCGTTTTCACGTAACAAAATGAGCGCATAAGCCAGCGGTTTGAACCAGGCCTCAACCGGCGCCTCCAGCGCCTGCAGCGGTTGGGTATCATGGTTGGTCACCAGGGTTACGGCGTGGAACGGGTCGGCTTCCACCAGCGTACCGCTAAAAATCTGGCTCATGTCATAGTCGCGTCCCTGCCGCGAGGCTTCATGGAATTTCATCTGCAGCGGCGCGTCAAAGAGCATCGTCTTACCGTCAACCATGTCGATATACTGCTGGAGCTTATCGACTTCATGCGACCAGTATTCCGCCACAATAAACAGCGGCTTTGTCGCCACCTCCTGGACGTGGTCGATCCACTCTTTATAAAACCAGGCGGGGATATGTTTAACCGCATCGAGGCGGAAGCCATCGCAGCCGGTTTGTTCCATCACCCAGCGGGCCCAGTACTTAATCTCCTCTGTCACCGCTCGATTGCGAAAATCGATATTTTCACCCATCAGGTAGTCGAAGTTACCCATTTCATCATCAACCTGATCGTTCCATCCTTCGCCGGTATAGTCGTTGACGATTTTAAACACGCCATCTTCATCAGGATTCTCAATATGGTCGATGCCGCTAAAGCACTTATAATCCCAGATGAATTCAGAGTATTTGCCGGCGCGTACCGGGAAGGTGTAGCGCGTCCAGGCTTCACATTCCACAATCTCCTCGGCGATTTGCGTGCGGTCGTTTTGATCAACACGCTGAATACGTACCGGCTCTTTTTCATCCGCGCCCATTTTATGGTTGACCACGACGTCAAGGAGTACGGCGATATCGTGCTGGCGCAGGGCGGATATGGCGGCCAGTAGCTGGGTTTTATCGCCATATTTCGTGGCGACAGACCCCTTCTGGTCGAATTCGCCGAGGTCAAACAGATCGTAGCAATCATAACCGACAGAGTAGCCGCCGGAGGCGCCTTTGTAGGCAGGAGGCAACCAAATCATGTTAATGCCGATTTCGTTGAGGTTTGGCGCCAGGGCTTCGACTTCACGCCATAATTCGCCGCCGGTGGGGTAGTACCAGTGAAAGCACTGCAGTAACGTGGGGTTTTTCATCTTCCATGCTCCATACGTCATCAAGCTGACCATTGAAGTATGAGAGATATCCAGCAAAATGGAGATGTTTTCGATACGTTTTCACTATGCCCTAAAAGGCATCATATATAATAATTTGGAATAAGATGTAGCGTATCGATGTTGGTGACTAAGGTTAAACGCCTTACACTACAGCAAAATATCACTCTGTTAGGGGTATCTATGAAATTAGCACTTCTGGGTCGTCAGGCGCTGATGGGCGCAATGGCCGTCGTATTAATGACCGGCGTCAGCGTAAAAACTTTTGCTGCTGAAAATCTGCTTAATCAGGTTAAAGAACGCGGCACGCTACGCGTGGGTCTGGAAGGGACATATCCGCCATTCAGCTATCAGGGAGATGACGGTAAGCTGACCGGCTTCGAGGTGGATTTTGCTAATGAACTGGCGAAACATCTGGGCGTGAAGGCTGACCTTAAACCCACGAAATGGGACGGCATGCTGGCTTCGCTGGACTCTAAACGTATCGATGTGGTGATAAACCAGGTCACTATTTCCGATCAGCGTAAGCAAAAATATGACTTCTCGACGCCGTACACCGTTTCCGGGATCCAGGCGCTGGTGAAAAAAGGTAACGAAGGCGTGATTAAAACCGCAGCCGACCTGAAAGGTAAGAAAGTTGGCGTCGGCCTGGGGACCAACTACGAAGAGTGGCTGCGCCAGAACGTACAGGGCGTCGACATTCGGACTTATGATGATGACCCGACGAAATACCAGGATCTGCGCGTAGGGCGAATTGACGCCATCCTGGTTGACCGTCTGGCAGCGCTGGATCTGGTGAAGAAAACCGGTAACACCCTTGCCGTCACCGGTGAAGCCTTCTCTCGCCAGGAATCCGGCGTTGCGCTGCGCAAAGGTAATGAAGACCTGCTGAAAGCGGTTGATGGCGCCATTGCGGATATGCAAAAAGACGGCAGCCTGAAGGCGCTGTCGGAAAAATGGTTTGGCGCTGACGTCACGAAGTAACGGCCAGCGGTGAAAAAAGGCGCTCCTGATAGCGCCTTTTTTTATTTCGCGCGTCACAGCGTGCATAATCAAGGATAATTCAGTCAGGAGGTCTTATGTCACTGCAAAATTTAACCCTATTCCCGCGTCTGGAACTGATTGGCGCGCCGACGCCGCTGGAATATCTGCCGCGCTTGTCCGATTACCTTGGCCGCGAAATTTTTATCAAGCGCGATGATGTGACCCCGCTTGCGATGGGGGGCAACAAGCTACGTAAGCTTGAATTTCTGGCTGCCGAAGCGCTGCGAGAAGGGGCGGATACCCTGATTACCGCCGGAGCTATCCAGTCCAACCATGTGCGCCAGACGGCGGCGGTGGCGGCTAAGCTGGGCCTGCACTGCGTGGCGCTACTGGAGAATCCAATGGGTACCCGGGCTGAGAACTACCTGACCAACGGTAACCGCCTGCTGCTTGACCTGTTTAATACTCAGGTCGAAATGTGCGACGCGCTGACCGATCCTAATGCTCAGCTGGAAGCGCTGGCGACCCGCATTGAAGCTCAGGGCTATCGTCCGTACGTGATTCCGGTTGGCGGTTCGAACGCGCTGGGCGCGCTGGGCTATGTGGAGAGCGCGCTGGAAATTGCCCAGCAGTGCGAAGGGGCGGTCGAGCTCTCCTCCGTGGTCGTCGCCTCCGGCAGCGCCGGTACGCATGCCGGCCTCGCCGTGGGACTGGAGCAGCTGATGCCCAATGCCGAGCTTATCGGCGTGACCGTATCGCGCAGCGTGGCTGACCAGCTGCCAAAAGTGGCTGCGCTGCAGCAGGCGGTGGCAAATAGTCTGGAACTGGAGGCAAAGGCCGGTATTCAGCTGTGGGATGAGTACTTTGCGCCGGGTTACGGAATACCGAACGACGAAGAGATGGCGGCGGTGAAGCTGCTGGCGCAGCTGGAAGGTATCCTGCTGGATCCGGTGTATACCGGGAAGGCGATGGCCGGATTGATTGATGGTATCAGCCAGAAGCGCTTTAAGGATGAAGGCCCAATACTGTTTGTTCACACCGGCGGCGCGCCTGCGCTGTTCGCCTATCATCCTCATATCTAATGCAGAACACATAGAATGCAAGAGAGTATCCAACTGGTTATTGATTCCGCGCCTTTTCTGCTGAAGGGCGCGGTATTTACGCTACAGCTCAGCATCGGCGGCATGTTTTTTGGCCTCGTGCTGGGGTTTATTCTGGCGCTGATGCGCATGTCGCCCGTCTGGCCGATTAAATGGCTGGCGCGGATGTACATCTCCATCTTTCGCGGAACGCCGCTGATTGCGCAGCTGTTTATGATCTATTACGGCTTGCCGCAGTTCGGCATTGAGCTGGATCCTATTCCCGCGGCGATGATCGGCCTGTCTTTAAACACGGCGGCCTACGCGGCGGAAACGCTGCGCGCAGCGATTGCCTCCATTGATAAAGGACAGTGGGAGGCCGCGGCGAGTATTGGTATGACGCGCTGGCAGGCTATGCGCCGCGCGATTCTTCCTCAGGCCGCGCGCGTGGCGTTACCGCCGCTTTCCAACAGTTTTATCAGCCTGGTGAAAGATACCTCGCTGGCGGCAACTATCCAGGTGCCAGAACTGTTCCGTCAGGCTCAGCTGATCACCTCCCGGACGCTGGAGGTATTCACCATGTACCTGGCCGCTTCGCTTATCTACTGGGTAATGGCAACGGTGCTTTCCACGCTGCAAAACTATTTTGAAAATCAGCTGAACCGCCAGGAGCGAGATCCAAAATGAGTGCGATTGAAGTCAAAAACCTGGTGAAAAAATTCCATGGCCAGACGGTGCTTCATGGTATCGACCTTGAGGTTCAACAAGGGGAAGTGGTGGCGATTATCGGTCCCAGCGGTTCGGGGAAAACGACGCTGCTGCGCAGTATTAATCTCCTGGAGCAGCCGGAAAGCGGCACGATTCGCGTAGGCGACGTGACGATCGATGCCGGGCGCAGCATCAACCAGCAAAAAACGGCCATTCGCCGCCTGCGTCAGCACGTGGGCTTTGTGTTTCAGAATTTTAATCTTTTCCCCCATCGTACGGTGATGGAAAACATTATCGAAGGGCCGGTCATCGTTAAAGGGGAGGATAAAAATGAGTCCATCGCCCGGGCGCGTGAACTGCTGACGAAAGTTGGGCTTACCGGTAAAGAAAATAGCTACCCGCGTCGTTTGTCCGGCGGGCAGCAGCAGCGCGTGGCGATTGCTCGCGCGCTGGCGATGCGTCCGGATGTCATTCTGTTTGATGAGCCAACGTCGGCATTAGATCCTGAGCTGGTAGGGGAGGTACTCAATACCATTCGCCAGCTGGCGCAGGAGAGGCGCACGATGGTGATCGTGACCCATGAGATGAGCTTTGCCCGCGACGTGGCGGACCGCGCTATTTTTATGGATCAGGGGCGTATCGTTGAACAGGGTGAAGCAAAAGCGCTGTTTGCCAATCCTCAGCACGCGCGTACCCGCCAGTTCCTCGAAAAATTCCTGATGCAGTAATCGCCCCGCGCCGGCCGCATTCGCTCAGGCTTGTCTGACGGATGCGGCCGGGCAGCGCTGAATAACCGGTTTATCAGCAAAAAAAGTATGTCCGGATGGTGGTCATAAGCAACGACGATACATCTGTCAAGGTTTTGTGCCACGTCAATTGGCATAATTTTTTAACGTATCCGGTACTTTCGCCGGACGTAGTCTAATAAATGCGGTAGCTGCCATTTTTTATACATATAAGCAGGGTTTATGTGTTAGTTTTATGTATTTATAATAATGATTATCACTCAGGAGTTATTTGGTTAGTTATGAGGGACAATGATTTTTTCAGCTGGCGGCGGGAAATGCTGCAACAATTTCAGTCCGTTTCTGCAGGAGAGGGGGTTTATCATCTTCTCCAGCAGGAAGCAAAAGGGCTGGAATATGACTACTTCGCACTCTGCGTACGGCATCCCGTGCCTTTTACTCGGCCCAGGGTGACGCTGCAATCGACCTATCCTCAGGCCTGGATGGCGCATTATCAAGCCGAGAATTATCTGGCGATCGACCCGGTGCTGCGCAAGGAGAATTTCCTTCGTGGGCATCTGCCATGGAACGACAAGCTATTCCATGATACACCGGAATTATGGGACGGCGCGCGCGACCATGGATTACGCAAGGGCGTCACGCAGTGCCTGACGCTACCGAACCATGCTCAGGGATTCTTATCCGTTTCAGGAACCAGCCATAGCCAGGGACCCTTTGCGGAAGATGAGCTGGAGATGCGCTTAAGAACGCTAACCGAATTGAGCCTGCTGACGCTTTTGCGCCTGGAGGACGAGATGGTTATGCCGCCGGAAATGAAATTTAGTCGACGTGAACTGGAGATTTTGAAATGGACGGCGGAAGGGAAAACCTCGGCTGAGGTGGCAATGATTCTGTCTATCTCAGAAAATACCGTCAATTTCCATCAGAAAAATATGCAGCGAAAATTCAACGCGCCAAACAAAACCCAAATCGCCTGCTATGCCGTAGCGACGGGCTTAATTTGATCTCATGTGTTGTTCTGCGTGCCAGACGTAAGACCGGCTGTTAGTAATACCTTCAGCCGGTAATTGATTACTGACGATATGCCTGCTTAATTTGCTTAACGGTGCTGGAGAATACGGCAGCCTGAGCCTCATCTTCCATCTGCGCGATTTGCTTTTCCATTTTAATAATCACGCGGCCTGCATCAGCCTGACCCATGGCCTGCAGCATCAGCGTTATCATTGCTTTCAGACACGAAACTTCCTGTGCCAGTTCTTGGTTATTTTCCGCAGTGGAAAAATCTGGAGTGCTCATCTATATCCTCGGTTGCTTTCTGCGCAATTGCGCATGACTAAAAGTGAAGGCGGCGCAGTATACCACAAGCAAAGGAAAAAAAAGGAGTGCTTGATTTCTGTTCTTTCATCCGAGTGGTGAATGATTTAATTGACTGAATAATACGTATTCATGAGATCTAAGCGTGTTAATTTTTTCGTACGCCCCGTTTTCGTGTTAATAATTGTTACATATTCAGGCACATATTTATCGCCTACGCAATGTGTTGTGTTTTTACGTAATCTGTATGATGAATGTTAAAAAATAACTGTTGTACAACTCTATGTTATGTATGGCTTTCCAGCGGGTGTGCAGACAAATTTCCATAATTGCGTAAGAAATCTTTCCCAGCACATTTTTTGGCTTTCAAAATTAGGTTAAAACCCGGTAATATGTGGGAGATAAGCTATCAGTAGCGTTATCCCTAATTCTGGAGAATATTCCTTTGATCAACGTCCTTCTTGTTGATGACCACGAACTGGTGCGCGCAGGGATACGACGCATTCTGGAAGATATAAAAGGGATTAAAGTTGCCGGCGAGGCCTGCTGCGGTGAGGATGCCGTGAAATGGTGCCGCGCGAATCCCGTTGATGTAGTCCTGATGGATATGAACATGCCGGGTATCGGTGGCCTTGAGGCTACGCGAAAAATTGCCCGTTCCGTTGCTGATGCCAAAGTGATAATGCTGACCGTGCATACGGAAAACCCGCTGCCGGCGAAAGTCATGCAGGCCGGCGCTGCTGGCTACCTCAGTAAAGGCGCCGCGCCGCAGGAGGTTGTGAATGCGATTCGCTGCGTGGCATCGGGTCAGCGTTATATCGCCTCTGATATCGCCCAGCAGATGGCGCTAAGCCAGATTGAACCGGAGAAGGCGGAGTCGCCGTTTGCCAGTTTGTCTGAGCGAGAATTGCAGATTATGCTAATGATTACTAAAGGTCAGAAGGTCAACGAGATCTCAGAGCAGTTGAATCTGAGTCCCAAGACGGTGAACAGCTACCGCTATCGTATGTTCAGTAAACTGAACATACACGGCGATGTGGAGCTGACGCACCTGGCAATTCGCCATGGCCTGTGCAATGCGGAGTCGTTAGCAAGTCAGTGAGTGATGTTTTTGATGCAAAAGCTTTCCTGAAAACAGTAACCAGCCAGCCGGGCGTCTATCGCATGTATGACGCTGGCGGGACTGTTATCTATGTAGGCAAAGCGAAAGACCTGAAAAAGCGGCTGAGCAGCTATTTTCGCAGCAACCTGGCTTCGCGTAAAACCGAAGCGCTGGTGGCGCTTATCGCCCAGATTGACGTTACCGTGACCCACACCGAAACGGAAGCGCTGCTGCTTGAGCATAACTACATCAAACTATACCAGCCGCGTTACAACGTGCTGCTGCGCGATGATAAATCCTATCCCTTTATTTTCCTTAGCGGCGATACGCATCCTCGCCTGGCGACGCATCGTGGGGCGAAGCATGCGAAAGGCGAATATTTTGGCCCGTTCCCCAACGGCTACGCGGTTCGCGAGACGTTAGCGCTGCTGCAAAAAATCTTCCCTATCCGCCAGTGTGAGAACAGCGTCTATCGCAACCGTTCGCGGCCTTGCCTGCAGTATCAAATTGGCCGCTGTCTGGGGCCGTGCGTCGCCGGACTGGTGAGCGAGGAAGAGTATGCCCAGCAGGTCGACTACGTGCGCCTGTTCCTGGCGGGCAAAGACGATCAGGTACTGACTCAGCTGATTGCCCGCATGGAAAAGGCCAGCCAGGCGCTGGAATTTGAAGAGGCAGCGCGGATCCGCGACCAGATTCAGGCCGTACGTCGGGTAACGGAGAAACAGTTCGTCTCCAATACCGGTGACGATCTGGATGTTATCGGCGTCTCGTTTGATGCCGGCATGGCGTGCGTCCACGTGCTGTTTATCCGCCAGGGTAAAGTCCTTGGTAGCCGCAGCTATTTCCCCAAAGTGCCGAATGGCACCGAACTCGGTGAAGTGGTGGAAACCTTTGTCGGGCAGTTTTATTTGCAGGGCAGCCAGATGCGGACGCTGCCGGGCGAGATCCTGCTGGATTTTAACCTGGGAGACAAAACCCTGCTGGCGGATTCGCTCTCAGAGCTGGCCGGGCGCCGGGTTAACGTACAGACCAAACCCCGCGGCGATCGCGCCCGTTACCTGAAGCTGGCGCGCACGAACGCCGCGACGGCGCTGACCACCAAGCTTTCCCAGCATTCAACGATTACGCAACGTTTGCGGGCGCTGGCGACATTACTCAAGCTTCCGGCCGTCAATCGGATGGAATGCTTTGACATCAGCCATACCATGGGCGAACAGACGGTGGCGTCGTGCGTGGTTTTTGATAGCAACGGACCGCTGCGCGCAGAGTATCGCCGTTACAATATTACCGGCATCACGCCGGGAGATGATTATGCGGCGATGAATCAGGTCCTGCGTCGTCGCTACGGTAAGGCAATAGAAGAGAGTAAAATTCCCGATGTTATCCTGATCGACGGCGGTAAAGGCCAGCTTGGGCAGGCGAAGACGGTTTTTGCCGAGCTGGACGTGCCGTGGGATAAAAGTCACCCTCTGTTATTGGGCGTGGCAAAAGGCAGCGATCGTAAAGCGGGCCTGGAGACGCTGTTCTTTGAACCGGAAGGCGAGGGCTTTAGTCTGCCGCCGGACTCCCCCGCGCTGCATGTGATTCAGCATATTCGCGACGAGTCGCACGATCACGCCATTACCGGCCACCGTAAGAAACGGGCAAAAGTAAAAAGCACCAGCACGCTGGAAACCATTGAGGGAGTCGGACCCAAACGCCGACAGATGCTGCTTAAATATATGGGCGGTCTGCAAGGGTTGCAGAAAGCCAGCGTCGAAGAAATTGCGCAAGTACCGGGTATATCTCACGGTCTGGCAGAAAAGATCTTCTACTCGTTGAAACATTAGGAGCTCTGTAGCAACATAGGGCTAATTTTTACTTACAACAGATAGTTACCCGTTACTATGCAATTTAATATCCCTACGTTGCTTACTCTGTTTCGCGTCATTCTTATCCCGTTCTTTGTACTGGCGTTTTATCTGCCGTTTACCTGGGCCCCTTTTGCCTGTGCGCTAATTTTCTTCGTCGCAGCGGTGACCGACTGGTTTGATGGTTATCTGGCGCGTCGCTGGAATCAGAGCACGCGTTTTGGCGCTTTCCTCGATCCGGTCGCGGATAAAGTCATGGTGGCTATTGCGATGGTACTGGTTGCCGAGCATTACCATACCTGGTGGGTGACGTTACCGGCCGCTACCATGATCGCGCGTGAAATTATTATCTCCGCGCTGCGCGAGTGGATGGCCGAACTGGGCAAGCGCAGCAGCGTGGCGGTGTCATGGATAGGCAAAGTCAAAACCACGGCGCAAATGGCCGCGCTGGTGTGGATGCTGTGGCGCCCAAATATCTGGGTTGAATGGGCGGGGATTGGTCTGTTCCTCGTGGCGGCGGTGCTGACGCTGTGGTCCATGCTGCAGTATTTGAACGCTGCGCGCGGCGATTTGCTTGATCAGTGATCGTTTCGGCGCAATTTTCAGCAAACAACACAAGGTTTTAAAAAATATCGTTGACTCATTGCGCCAGGTAAGTAGAATGCAACGCATCGAACGGCAGCACTGTCTGACAGACGATAACAAAATCAAGTAATTAGCAAATTAGCTTGATGATGCGGGAATAGCTCAGTTGGTAGAGCACGACCTTGCCAAGGTCGGGGTCGCGAGTTCGAGTCTCGTTTCCCGCTCCAGTTTAAAACATCGGCATCAGCGGGTGTTCAAGCATTAAGGCGCGTTAGCAAAGCGGTTATGTAGCGGATTGCAAATCCGTCTAGTCCGGTTCGACTCCGGAACGCGCCTCCAATTTCTATCCCGAGCCCGGATGGTGGAATCGGTAGACACAAGGGATTTAAAATCCCTCGGCGTTCGCGCTGTGCGGGTTCAAGTCCCGCTCCGGGTACCATTGGGATAAAGCAGAATAATCAAAGCAATAAGCAGTGTCGTGAAACCACCTACGGGTGGTTTTTTTGTTTTTGTATTGCCATAACCTCGCTTTTGAACCTCAGCCCCACCTCATTCATTTTTGTCATAGGACAAAACCCGCATCTGTTGTTACTCTGTGTCGGCAATCTATCATTATCTCAATAAGTGGGGATGAAATGTTTACTGGCCTCTGCGCTTTTCCTCTGACTCCGTTACATCAGCATGGCGTTGATGAAACGGCTTTTGCCCGGATTGTCACTCGCCTCGCCGAATCTGCCGTCGATGCTCTCGGCGTGCTCGGTTCCACGGGAAGCTATGCCTGGCTCAGCCGCGAGCAGAGAATACAGGTTATCCGACAGGCCAAATCGCATGCCGGAGCGGTGCCGCTTATGGCAGGGATCGGCGCGTTGGGGACCGATCGGGTCCTTCGACTGGCAGAGGATGCGCAGCGGGCTGGCGCCAACGCGCTGCTCCTGCCGGCAATCGCCTATCAGCCCCTGACGGAAGAGGAGATTTTTGCTTTTTACCAGACCGTCACCCGCGAAGTCTCCGTGCCCGTCTGCGTTTACGATAACCCCGTGACCACGCACGTGACGACCTCGGATGCGCTTAAAGGCGCGATCGCTGCGCTACCGGGAATCGCTTCAATTAAAATACCGGGCCCCGCTAAAAATGACGTCGCACGGCGCGTTCAGAGCCTGCGGCGGCAGCTACCGGCTGAGGTGACGATCGGGATTAGCGGAGACGCCTGCGCGGCCGATGGCCTGAACGCCGGCTGCGAAGTCTGGTATTCGGTGTGCGGCGGCCTGTTCCCGTACGTCGCCAAAGAGCTGACGGCGGCCGCGACGCGGGGGCAGGCTCAGCTGGCGGAGGCAATAAGCGCCAGGCTGGAGCCGCTGTGGACGCTCTACAGGAAGTATGGCGGAAGCCTGCGGGTCACTGCCGCAGCGGCGACGATCCTCGGTCTGTGCGGTGAGGATTGTTTGCCGCGTCCCCTGCTACCGCTTTCGCCGGATGCCTTTCGTGAGATTGCTGAGACGCTGCGCAGCCTGAACCTTGAGTAGCCGGGTGGTTTTCTCTCGCTATTTCCGCTACTGTAAGCGCCATTTTTTACGACGATGAGCCTGTTTATGAAAACTGGACCCCTGAACGAAAGCGAAGTTGAATGGCTGGACGATATCCTGTCGAAATACGCGGTAGAAGGCACCATCATGGACGTTGCCGAGCTTGATGGGCTGCTGACGGCCATTCTCTCCGGGCCGACGGAGATTGAACCCGCGCAGTGGCTGCTTGCTATCTGGGGCGGAGCGGATAACGTGCCGCGCTGGGCCAACGATCGCGAGCGGGATCGTTTTGTGAACCTGACGCTGCAGCAAATGAGCGATATCGCCGAGCGCTTGAGCGATTATCCCGAACAGTTCGAACCGATGTTCGGCAGCCGCGAAGAGGAAGGGCAGGAGCTCACGATTGTTGAAGAGTGGTGCTTCGGCTATATGCGCGGGGTGGGACTGAGCGACTGGTCCGCGTTGCCGGCTGAGCTGCAGGCGGAGCTGGACGTGATTGCCCTGCACGGTACCGAGGAGCGATTTGAGGCGCTTGATGAATTATCCGCGGAAGAGTTTGTCGCCAGCGTTGAGCGAATTCGTCCTGCCGCCCTGGCGCTTTATAACTACTGGACTGAGCACGCGCAACCGGCGGAAGTTCAGCAGCCCATCCGGAATGAGGCGAAGGTGGGGCGCAACGATCCTTGCCCGTGCGGCAGCGGTAAGAAATATAAGCAGTGCTGTTTAGCCAAATAAAAGAAGGGGCCAATATGGCCCCCTTCTTTTTACCCCACCGCGGGCAGCAAGCCTGCGGCAATCGCGAACTGGATCGCGACGATGCCGATCCCGCAGAGCAGGACGAGCCACAGCGCCGCTGAGCCTCCCGCGACCCGCCATGCTGCATCAGGATGCTGTTTGCGGCTCTTCATGACCAGCAGCGCAGGCAGCATGAGCGCCAGCACGGCCAGCGCGACGCCCGCATAGCCTAACGCCATCACGAAGCCACGCGGGTAAAATAGCGCGAACGCCAGCGGGGGCAAAAAGGTAATCAGGCCGCTCTGTATCCGTCCACCGGCGCTGTTCTGGCGTTGAAACAGATCGGCCAGATAGTCGAATAACCCAAGCGCCACGCCGAGAAATGACGTCGCCAGCGCCAGATCGGCAAACAGATGCACCGCCAGCTCAACGTGCGGTGAGGCGACCACTTCGCGGATAGCTTCCAGCAGCCCGTTAAGCCCGGCATTTTTTGCCAGCAGCGCGGTAAAGACGGGAGAGTCAATGCTGCCGAGCGTCGCCAGCTGCCAGAAAATATAGGCGACCAGGGGAATAAAGCTCCCGATGACAAATACCCGACGCAGCTTGCGAATATCCCCGCCCAGATAGCTCACAATACTGGGTATGCTGCCGTGAAAACCAAACGAAGTAAAAATCACTGGAATCGCTGACAGAGCCAGTCCCTGCTGTAGCGGCAGCGTCAACAAATTTACCTGGTGAATATGCGGCAGCAGCAGAGCCAGCATAATGGCGAGAAAGATAATTTTTGCGCTGAACAGAAAGCGGTTAAAAAGATCGACCAGCGAGGTTCCGATACACACTACCGTCCCGCCGATCCCGGTAAAAATCAGGACGCCTGCCGCAGGAGGCAGTCGCCAGTCCAGCCACTGGTTGAGGCTGGAGGCCAGCAGCTCGCCGGCGCCGCTAATATAGGCGGCGGTGAGAGCGTACAGCAGAAACAGCATGCAAAAACCGGTAGCCCACTGCCCGTAGCGGCCGAGATAGCGCGCGGCCAGCGACCCCAGTCCCATATCAGCCGGCACGTGCTGATACACTTCCAGCAGCAATAAGGCGGTATAACACATCAGCGCCCACAGCGTTATCAGCAAACCAAACGTTACGCCGAAACCCACGCCCGCCGAGGCCAGCGGCATCGCTAACATCCCTGCGCCGATTGTGGTGCCGGCAACGATTAAAATACTACCCAGAGTTCGGTTCTTCACGCTTTTCTCTATCCATCACGGAATACACAATTAATTATGCCGCGCAGAGTATGTGAAATCAGTGAGTTCGTCAAATGAGGGTTACAGGGAGTGTAATGTTAACTTTACGATGTCAGGGGTTTGCGCGAAAGCTGCGCTGGCGCAAGAATCCGCCGCTCTGGCTGGTTTATTCTTCGGCCTTTACGGGAGGGGTTATGCCATCGATTCATGGTCACGAAGTGCTGCAAATGATGATTTCATCAGGCGAGTCTTACACTGTTGCTACGCTGGAAGCGGCGATTATCGACCGTTTTGGGAAAGAGGTTCGATTCCATACCTGCTCGGCGGAAAATCTGAGCGCGGCGGAGCTGGTGGCGTTTTTGCAGAAAAAAGGCAAATTTATTGCTGCTGAGGAAGGATTTAATACGCACGAAAGTAAAATTTGCCGCCATTGATACTCATGCGGCAGCGAACGCCGGGCGTCGCTGCCGTAATTATTAATTTTGTGTATCGAGCGTTGCCAGCTCTTTATCAATAAAGTACAGGCCTTCACCGCTTTTACCGGCAAGGGTCAATTTATCAATAACGGATTTAAACAGTTTCTCTTCTTCGTGCTGCTCAGCAACGTACCACTGCAGGAAATTAAATGTCGGATAATCCTGGCTGGTCATTGCCGCATGGGCCAGTTCGTTAATTTTCTGCGTAATCAGCTGTTCATGTTCGTAGGTGACGCGAAATAGCTCATCCAGGGACGCATATTCGGCGAAAGGTGAGGCGATAGCCGTGATGCAGGGCAGGCTGCCGGTATCGGTCAGATAGTCGAACAGGCGCTGCATATGGGTCATTTCTTCCTGCGCGTGGCGACGCAGAAACGCGGCGGCGCCTTCAAAACTGTGGTAGCTGCACCAGGCGCTCATTTGTTGATAAAGCAGAGAGGAATAAAGTTCGAGATTCATCTGCGCATTCAGCTTGTCGATCATTTCAGTTTTTAGCATCAGGCTGCTCCGGGAAAATAGAATTAAGGATTATTGTGCGCTCACTATAATTTGTTATTAATTTATTTGCAAAAAGTAAATTAATAAAATCATTTATTAATAATGCAAATGGGAATAACACGCATTGGCGATTTAAAAATAATGAGAATGGTTTTAATTTAATATTCCATGCGAAAAATCGTTGCGCCTAATTTAGCGGTGAAAATAGACCCGCCCGGCGGCCGCGGCGGGATTAGCCTGACGTGGGTAAGGGTGGGGGGATGCCGTACCAGCCGGGGACGGAAGTCAAAAGTGTGAGGCGAGATGCAATTTATAAAACAACTTTTCATAAAATTTGAAAGTATGTTCGTAAGGTAGTATTGTTCATAGCAACGCTAACGAACTATCGCGGGAGTGCCCGCAGAGCATTCAGGAGAGTAAAGCATGAAAATCGCACTGATGATGGAAAACAGCCAGGCGAACAAAAACGCCATCATCCTCAATGAGTTAAACGCCGTTGCTGAAGAAAAAGGCTTCCCGGTTTACAACGTCGGTATGAGCGATGAAAACGATCATCATCTGACCTATATTCATCTGGGGATCATGGCCAGCATCCTGCTGAATTCGAAAGCGGTGGATTTTGTGGTGACCGGCTGCGGTACCGGGCAGGGCGCGCTGATGTCGCTGAATATTCACCCTGGCGTGGTATGCGGCTACTGTATCGACCCTGCGGATGCCTTCCTGTTTGCGCAGATCAACAACGGTAACGCGCTTTCTCTGCCGTTTGCGAAGGGTTTTGGCTGGGGCGCAGAGCTGAACGTACGCTTTATCTTTGAAAAAGCTTTTACCGGCCGCAACGGTGAAGGTTATCCGCCGGAGCGTAAAGAGCCTCAGGTGCGTAACGCCGGGATCCTGAACGCGGTAAAAGCGGCGGTAGTTAAGGAAAACTATCTGGATACGCTGCGCGCGATCGATCCGGAGCTGGTGAAAACCGCCGTTTCTGGCCCTCGTTTCCAGCAGTGCTTCTTTGAGAACTGCCAGGATAAAGAGATCGAAGCGTTTGTGCGCCAGATCGTCGGTTAATATCCCGTCATGATGAGATGCTAAAGGCCAGCTCTGCTGGCCTTTTCTTTGGCTACTTCTTTTTGTTCGATACGCTGCTACCCGCCTCTTTGGCCAGATGCAGGCTATCAATCATGCCGACCAGGCAAATCAGCGCGATAAAAATAAACGACAGGCGGAAGCTGATGCCCGGCAGGTGAGAAAGCGTAAACCATTCGCTGAACGTTTCCCCAAGACGAATACCTATCGCGCCGAGCGTGATGCCCAGCCCCACGGCCAGCTGTGACGCGGTGCTGAACAGAGTATTGGCGTAGCTCATTTGCGCGGAAGGCACATCGGCAAACGCGAGCGTGCTGATGCCGGTAAACTGGATAGAACGGAAGACCCCGCCGAGATAGAGAATCACAAAGATCAGCCAAACCGGCGTTTGCGGCGTTAAAAAAGCGCAGGCCAGCAGCGACAAAACGTTTAATGCGCCGTTAATCAGCAGCAGGCGGCGAAAGCCCAGCCAGCGGATCAGCGGCGTTGTGAGGGGCTTGATGGTTAAGTTGCCGACGAACACGGCCAGCACCAGCAGCCCCGAGTGGAAGGGGTCCATACCAAATCCGACCTGGAAAAGCAGCGGCAGCAGAAACGGCACGGCGCTAATGGAGGCGCGGAACAGGGAACCGCCGTACATGGTGACCCGGAAGGTGGGGATCTTGAGCGCATCAAGGCGCACCATCGGCCATCTGGTGCGGCGGAAGTGCCGCAGCGCGAAGAGCATGCAGCCCAGGCCCAACGCCAGCAGCGCCAGCGTCTGCCAGCCCAGAGGCTGGCGATCGCCGAGCAGCTCCATGGCGGCGACCAGGCTAACCATCGCCACCGAGGTGGCAACAAAGCCGGAAAGGTCGAAGGGGCGCTGCTCATCTTCGCGAATATTCGGAATGATACGCAGCGACAGGGCGATAGCGATAAGCCCGAGCGGCACGTTAATAAAGAAGATCCAGTGCCAGCTGGCGTAGCGGGTGATAAATCCGCCCAGCGGTGGGCCAATAATGGGCGCGACCAGCGCCGGCCAGGTCAGGGTGGCAATCGCCTTAATCAACTGGTGCTTCGGTGTGGTACGTAGTACCGCCAGCCGGCCAACGGGCACCATCAGCGCGCCGCCTATCCCCTGAAGAATACGCATCGCGACGAACACATCGACGTTGGTCGACAGCCCGCAAAATACCGACGCCAGGGTAAAAATCGCCAGCGCGAGAGTAAAGATTTTCCGCGCGCCAAAACGATCGGCGATCCAGCCGCTGGCCGGTATCAGAACCGCAAGGGTAATAAGATAAGCGCTAATCCCGATATTGAGGTCGACCGCCGTCACGCCAAAATCTTTCGCCATGTCGGGCAGGGCGGTGGCTATCACCGTGCCGTCGAGAAACTCCATAAAAAAGGCGCCAGCCACCAGCAGCGCAGGTGCTGAAAAAGAACGGTCGTCCCTGGAAGAGGTGTGTGTACTCATTATTGTGTCGCTGCCATAGCAAAGAGAGCGCAGATTGGTCCGGAGCGTTCGGCTCTTCACTATCCGGTCCTGCTCATTTTGTTTAAAAATTAAATTATTTTGGTAAAAAATAGGTGATTTGGCGCACGTTTAGATTGATTTTTGTGATGTAAGTCATATTATAACCATCGAGGCATTAACACCTGCATAACAAAAATGGAGTCAACCATGAAACTGCGCAAAATCCTGAAGAGCATGTTCGAAAACTACTGCAAAACCTTCAAAGACGTACCGCCTGGCGCTATGTTCTGATAAAAAAACCTGCTGCGGCAGGTTTTTTTATATCCCGGGATTTAGGGTACTATTACGCTCCTGAAAAAAGGAGTGAAAAATGTCTCAACATCTTACCGAGCACGACGAGCTGGTCTCTGACGTGGTTGCCTGCCAGTTAGTTATCAAACAGATCCTTGACGTCATCGACGTCATCGCCCCCGTCGAGGTGCGCGAAAAAATGACCACCCAGCTGAAAGCCATCGATTTTGCCAGCCACCCGGCATCGGCTGACCCGGTGACCCTGAGGGCGGTACAAAAGGCCATCGCGCTGATTGAACTGAAATTCACCCCGCAGGAAGAAGCGCACTAGCGGCGTCAGCCCCGCCATCATTGTGATAGCGGGGCGTTATCACCTGTTAGTGGGAGACGGCGGTTTGAACGGCGCCTTCCTGCGTATCTTTAAACAGCCTGCTGTTGCCCCAGCACTCTTCGTACCGGTGGCCGACTAAATCTTCAACGACAAGGCGAACGTCCGGTGCGATATCGGCGATCTTACCGCCAGCTTTAATACGCGCGACTTCCTGCAGCACTACCAGATGCGCCTTGCGATCGAGTTTCATCTGCTTACTGAACACAATGGCTGCCAGCGCCAGCAGAATCACGCCCGCACAAAACACCACCGCAATCGCGGTGACCGCGCTCTCTGGCTGCGTATGCGCTTTCGACTGAAAGCCGTAGAAGCTGAGGATCGCCCCCATGGAAAAGACGATAATCGAGCGCAAAATTTTACCGGAGAAAGTCATGGCTCCCGCATAGATCCCTTCGCGGCGACGGCCGGTATAGATTTCATCGACATCCGCCAAAAAGGTGTAAACGGTCCAGGGAATATAGTACACGCCGCCGGTGCCGAGACCGAACAGCACAGTGATGCCAAACATCAGGACGGTGGCCAGGCTTGAAGGCAGGTGGAAGAACCACAGCGAGGTGTAGAGCAGCACGGCAAAGATAACCACGCTCAGCGCCAGAATATACGGCTTACTGAAGCCTTTCTTCACGCACAGGCCAATAAACAGGGCCGTTGATACCAGCTGGAGGATGGAGTTCAGACTGTTAAGCCCGGCCACCATCGCCGGATCGTGCTGCAGCACGAATATAACAAAGTAGGTGAAGATCGAGGCAAAAAGCCACTCGGCGCCGAAGCCGCAGAGATACATACCCAGGTGTTTGCGGAATACGCGCAGGTAAAACGTTGAGCGCATATCTTTCGCCAGCATGAGCAGAGTATTGAACAGTCCCTTTTTCTCTCCCTTGCTTATCTCCTCTTCGCGGGGACGCTCCCAGCTGCAGTACCACAGGCAGGAGATGGCCACGATAAGAATGACGCCGTAGGTCAGCCCGGTGAGAAAAAACGGGGTGGCGGATTCTTTACCATAAAGCAGGATGAACTGCCCGGGGATAAATGCCGCGAGAAAGTTGGCCAGTTTGCCGAAAATCGCTTTATAACCGGTAAGCTTCGAACGCAGTGAGAAATCGTCGGTCATTTCGGTCGCCAATGTTTCATAGGGGACCATAATCGAGGTATAAATGATTTCAAAGACGACGTAGGTGCACAGGTAGTACCAAAAGCCGAGGCCTTCTACCCACAGCAGCGGGTAGAACATCATCAGCGGAATGCCAATCAACAAAAAGAAACGGCGACGACCAAAGCGTTTACCCAGCCGCGTTTTGCCAAAGTTATCGGTGAGATAGCCCATCAGCGGATTACTAATTGCGTCGATAATGCTGGCGACGGAAAAAATAAAGGAGGCTTCGATCAGCGTCAGCCCACAGAAGGTTGTATAAAAATAGAGCAGCCATGCGCCGCTGATCGCCAGTGCGCCGCTTCCCAGTAAATTCCCGCCGCCGTAGGCTAACTGATGGCGTAACAAAATCGGTCTTCCCTGCAGCCCCTGTGGGGCTGAAGCCGTATATCTTGCCATTAAAGTAAACTCCGTGTTTTAAATTTTTGAAACAGTGTTTTTATATTATCAACCCGTAGTTTTAAACGTGATCCAGATCACCAATACCCTGCTAATTCCTCCGGCGGAGCAGGAATGAGATCTGGTTAAAAGTTTTTAATGCTTTTCTGGAATAAAAACGGCGCCGAAGCGCCGAAAAAGAAGGGGGACAGGGAACCTGCGATTAAAGAGAGCGCTGGCCCGAACAGGAGAATTCTGATGATTTATCGCCGGCGAGCATCCGCCGGCATGGCGTTATACGCGCTGTTGACTGACCAGATCCAGCAGGTGGCTATCGGTTTGTTGTACGCTGGTTCCGGCATTTTTCGCATGACGGATTTCTTCAAGAATGGTCTCCAGCAGTATGCCATCCTGATCCTGCTCTTCAGCAAGCAGCGTCAGAAAACGCAGGGTTGATTCATCGCTTTGCGCCTTCGCCTCTTCCGCCAGGCTGGAAAGTATCGTGCTGCGCTGCTGATAATCTTCGACGGTTTTGCTAAAGAGATCTTCCAGGGACGAACATTCAGTGCCGTAGGTTCCTTCCGCTTTCACAACGGGCCAGGCGCCTGATTTTTTCATAAAATCAAAGACCCGCATCATCTGCGTGATACTGGCTTGCGCTCGGTTACGGAGAAAAGTGGCGGTACCGTTCAACCGTTGCTGAGTACACCATTCGCTCAAATGCAGATACAAATTTGAGGTATAGAACTCAAGATTCATCTGGTTATTCAGCTTTTGAACCATTCCTGGTACGACCATACAAATATCCTTATTCACTTTGGAGGGGGCGGGCGTCATATCTTGACGCATCTACATCAGGGTCGCCTTAGAAATTACGGTGCACAGAGAGAGTCCTGAGTAATAGTATTCAGGATTTCTGCACAGCCGTTTGAATTAAATTTCTTATCTCAACAAATATAGAATAGCGCCATATTTGAATTAAGAAAACTCTCAATGAGTGATGTTTACATTTCGTTACAACATCCGTATTTATCTTGAAAAGAGGGGCTTTTGTAAGAATAAAGTCTGATGTTTAACGATCGCATATAAGCTTATTTTGCTGATTTTAAATGTTTTTATTTCCGCGCTTCATTAATTGATAGTAGTTCTAATGATTTTGTTGAAATTGGGTTTTAAAAATAATGATTAATAATTCTATTTTGTGGTAGCCTGCGAGTGAGAAAATGATGAGGTTAATTTAAAAAGATGCTGCTTTTGTAAACACATTATTGCTAACAGGCTATCTGAAGGAGTCGGAAATGAAAAAAGTTGCGGTGCTGCTGGCACCGGGTTTTGAGGAAGGTGAAGCGATTGTGGTGATTGATATTCTTCGTCGCTTACACCTCGATGTCGAACTGCTCTCCTGCGCCGATTCGCGCGCGGTGGTGAGCTATCACGATATCCCCATGGTGGCGGACAGCACGCTAACAGAGCGCGTCGGGATACTGTACGACGCGGTGGTTCTGCCCGGCGGCCCGCAGGGAAGCGTCAATCTTGCCGCCAGCCGGGACGTCGTGGCGTTTATTTCGGCCCACGATACCGCGGGAAAGCTGATCTGTCCGATCTGTTCGGCGGCAGCGAGAGTGCTCGGTGGCAACGGGCTGCTCAAGGGGCGACGCTACGTCTGTTCGGGAGAGTTATGGCAGCACGTTACGGACGGAGAGTACGTGGACCAGGCGGTAGTGGAGGACGGTAATTTGATTAGCGGTAAAGGCCTGGGACACGTTTTTGATTTTTCGTTTACCGTAGCCGCCCGTTTATTGGGGGATGAGGCGCCCGTTCGCAATCATGCGGAGCACATTTATTGTCGCTGGTAATCTCTACAGGGATAACTCTGCTGATGATATAGAGAATATTGCTACGGCATGCGCTAATTGTCTGACAATTAGCGCTTTTTTTATGTCATTTTTCGCTGTTTATATGCACGCAATTACTGTAATTCCGCGATGTGATTGGGCTCTCGTATGGAGAAATAATTTCCGGTTAATACTATTTAAACAACGGCACTCAGCGTTGAGATTTTTCTAATGCCTTGTTTTTCGTCCGATTAAAAATTTAAGACTTATTATTCCCTACATAAAAGCGAATTAAAGCTGGAGTTTACCATGCACAAATTTACTAAAGCGCTGGCGGCAATCGGTCTTGCCGCGGTTATGTCACAATCAGCTATGGCTGAGACGCTTAAGCTGGGTTTTCTGGTGAAACAGCCTGAAGAGCCTTGGTTTCAAACCGAGTGGAAATTTGCCGATAAGGCCGGTAAAGATTTAGGTTTCGATGTCATTAAAATTGCTGTGCCCGACGGCGAGAAAACCCTGAACGCGATAGATAGCCTGGCGGCCAGCGGAGCCAAAGGCTTCGTCATTTGCACCCCGGATCCGAAGCTCGGGGCGGCCATTGTCGCCAAAGCGCGCGGCTATGATATGAAAGTGATTACCGTTGATGACCAGTTCGTCAACGCCAAAGGCAAACCGATGGACAGCGTACCGCTGGTGATGATGGCGGCCAGCGAAATCGGCGCGCGCCAGGGGCAGGAGCTCTATAAAGAGATGCAGAAACGCGGTTGGGACGTGAAGGATACCGCGGTTATGGCCATTACTTCCGACGAGCTGGATACCGCCCGCCGCCGCACTACCGGCTCAATGGACGCTCTGAAAGCCGCCGGTTTCCCGGAGCAACAAATCTATCGCGTGCCAACCAAATCTAACGACATCCCCGGCGCGTTTGACGCCGGTAACTCCATGCTGGTTCAACATCCTGATGTTAAGCACTGGCTGATCGTCGGCATGAACGACAACACCGTGCTGGGCGGCGTGCGCGCCACCGAAGGCCAGGGCTTTAAAGCGCCCGACGTTATCGGGATCGGTATCAACGGCGTCGATGCGGTGAACGAACTTTCTAAAGCGCAGGCCACCGGTTTCTATGGCTCTTTGCTGCCAAGCCCGGATATTCACGGCTATAAAACCAGCGAAATGCTTTACAACTGGGTGACAAAAGACGTTGAACCGCCGAAATTCACCGCGGTAACCGACGTGGTGCTGATTACCCGCGACAACTTTAAAGAAGAGCTGGCGAAAAAAGGGCTGTAAGGCCAGTTGACCGGGCCTCTTGCCTTGCGCGAGAGGCTCTGTACAGAAAAGCGGAGTCGTTATGCAACAGTCTACCCCTTATCTCTCATTCCACGGCATCACCATGACATTCCCGGGCGTTAAAGCGCTGTCCGATATTAGCTTTGGCTGCTATGCCGGACAGGTGCACGCCCTGATGGGAGAAAACGGCGCCGGGAAATCCACGCTGCTGAAAATTCTCAGCGGCAACTACATACCCACCGCCGGCAGCCTGCAAATCCGCGGCCAGCAGATGACGTTTACCCACACCACCGAGGCGCTGAACGCCGGGGTGGCCATTATCTATCAGGAGCTGCATCTGATCCCGGAAATGACCGTGGCGGAAAATATCTACCTCGGGCAGCTGCCGCATAAAGGCGGGATTGTGAACCGGTCGCTGCTGAATTATGAAGCCGGCCTGCAGCTGAAGCATCTGGGGCTGGATATCGATCCGGAAACGCCGCTCAAGTATCTCTCTATCGGCCAGTGGCAGATGGTGGAGATCGCCAAGGCGCTGGCGCGTAACGCAAAAATTATCGCCTTTGATGAGCCGACCAGCTCCCTGTCTGCGCGGGAAATCGAAAACCTGTTTCGGGTTATCCGCGAGCTGCGCCAGGAAGGACGGGTCATTATTTACGTTTCCCACCGCATGGAAGAGATCTTCGCGTTAAGCGACGCGATTACGGTGTTCAAAGATGGTCGCTACGTGCGTACCTTCGACAATATGCAAGAGGTTAACCACGACGCGCTGGTACAGGCGATGGTGGGGCGCGAGCTGGGCGATATCTACGGCTGGCAGCCGCGTGAATATGGCAAAGAGCGTTTGCGTCTTGAACAGGTGAAGGCGCCAGGCGTGCGGCAGCCCGTCAGCCTTTCGGTGCGCAGCGGAGAAATCGTCGGCCTGTTTGGGCTGGTTGGCGCCGGGCGCAGCGAGCTCATGAAAGGCTTATTCGGCGGCAGCAGAATAACCGGCGGCCAGGTTTATATCGACGGGGAGGCCATTGATATTCGCAAGCCGGCTCAGGCGATTCAGGCCGGGATGATGCTCTGCCCGGAAGACCGCAAAGCGGAGGGGATTATTCCGGTCCACTCGGTGCGCGACAACATCAATATCAGCGCTCGTCGCAAGCATATTCTCGCCGGCTGCGTTATCAACAATGCCTGGGAAGCGCAGAACGCCGACCAGCATATCAAATCGCTGAATATCAAAACGCCCGGCGCCGAGCAGCTGATTATGAACCTCTCCGGCGGCAATCAGCAGAAGGCGATCCTCGGCCGCTGGCTGTCGGAAGAGATGAAAGTCATCCTGCTTGACGAGCCAACGCGCGGTATTGACGTGGGCGCTAAACATGAAATCTACAACGTTATCTACGCATTAGCGGCATCGGGCGTCGCGGTGGTCTTTGCCTCCAGCGATTTACCGGAAGTTCTCGGCGTCGCCGATCGCATTGTTGTGATGCGCGAGGGGGAGATCGCCGGAGAGCTGCTGCATGAACATGCGAATGAACAGCAGGCATTGAGCCTTGCCATGCCAAAAGTGAGCCAGGCGGTCGCCTGAGTAAGGAGTCTATGATGTCATCAGTTACCACTTCAGGTACTACCCGGTCGGCTTTTAGCTTCTCCCGCATTTGGGATCAGTTCGGCATGCTGGTTGTTTTCGCGGTGCTGTTTATTGGCTGCGTGATTTTTGTGCCTAATTTTGCCTCGTTTATTAATATGAAAGGCCTGGGGCTGGCTATTTCTATGTCCGGAATGGTGGCCTGCGGAATGCTGTTTTGCCTGGCATCGGGGGATTTCGATCTGTCGGTCGCCTCGGTTATCGCCTGTGCCGGTGTGACCACGGCGGTGGTGATTAACCTGACGGAGAGCATGTGGGTGGGGATCGGCGCCGGTCTGCTGCTCGGCGCGCTGAGTGGCCTGGTCAATGGTTTTGTGATTGCCCGCCTGAAGATTAACGCCCTGATCACCACCCTGGCCACCATGCAGATCGTCCGCGGTCTGGCCTATATCATCTCTGACGGTAAAGCGGTTGGGATTGAAGACGAGCGTTTCTTTACCCTCGGCTACGCCAACTGGTTTGGCCTGCCAGCGCCTATCTGGCTGACCATTGCCTGCCTGATTGTCTTCGGCCTGTTGTTGAATAAAACCACCTTTGGCCGCAATACCCTGGCGATTGGCGGTAACGAAGAAGCGGCGCGTCTGGCGGGCGTGCCGGTAGTGCGGACCAAGATCATCATTTTCGTCCTTTCCGGCCTGGTTTCCGCAGCGGCAGGCATTATCCTGGCTTCACGAATGACCAGCGGACAGCCGATGACCTCAATTGGCTATGAGCTGATTGTCATCTCGGCCTGCGTGCTGGGGGGCGTATCGTTGAAAGGCGGGATCGGTAAGATCTCCTACGTGGTGGCCGGGATCCTGATCCTGGGAACGGTAGAGAATGCGATGAACCTGCTCAATATCTCGCCATTCTCGCAGTATGTCGTACGCGGCGTGATTTTACTGGCGGCGGTGATCTTTGACCGCTACAAACAGAAAGCGAAACGAGCCGTTTGATTCGTCCAACTTTTCAGTTTAATCCTAATCCATTGCCAGCGCTCGTTGCGCTGGCAATGACTATCAAAAATGGCGAGGCTGGTCACACTGTCTATACTTACATGGCTACAATTATTTAACACCCAGCATGTTGCTGGCCATGATAAGGAGGAAACAGGGTGGCTGACCAGATTTATGTACCGCCTGCGTTAACCGGAAACTGCGCTTTTTTCTTTGACCTCGACGGTACCCTTGCCGGTATCAAACCCCATCCCGATCAGGTGGTCATTCCTGCCGATGTTTTGCAGTCGCTGCGCCAGCTCGTGCAGCAGCACAACGGCGCGGTGGCATTGATTTCAGGGCGCTCAATGGTTGAGCTGGATGAGCTTACCCGTCCTTACCGGCTGCCGCTTGCCGGTGTCCACGGGGCTGAACGCCGTGATATCAATGGTAAAACGCATATTGTCTCTTTACCGGATTCTCTCCAGAAGGCGCTCTCTGCGGAACTGACCGCGGCGCTGGATGACTTGCCGGGATGCGAACTGGAAAGTAAGGGGATGGCCTTTGCTCTGCACTACCGACAGGCGCCGGAGCATCAGCACGCAGTGCTGGCGCTGGCGCAGGCCGTCGTGCAGCGCCATCCCATTCTGGCATTACAGCCGGGTAAGTGCGTGGTGGAGATCAAACCGCGCGGAGTGAATAAAGGTGAAGCGATAGCCGCTTTTATGCAGGAAGCTCCATTCAGCGGGCGCAGGCCGGTGTTTGTCGGTGATGACTTAACCGATGAAGCGGGTTTTAGCGTCGTCAATCAACTGAGTGGTGTATCGGTCAAAGTGGGCGGCGGTGAGACCCAGGCGCACTGGCGCCTGCCGGATGTCGCCGCTGTTCATCTTTGGATTAGTAACATCGCGAATCATGGGCAACAACCAGATGCGCTAACCGACAGGAGAGATGGCTATGAGTCGCTTAGTCGTAGTATCTAATCGTATTGCCCCGCCGGATGACAAAAAGGCCAGCGCCGGTGGCCTTGCCGTGGGGATTATGGGGGCATTAAAAGCAGCCGGAGGACTGTGGTTCGGCTGGAGTGGGGAAATCGGTGACGACCAGCAGCCGTTAAAAAAAGTGAAGCAGGGGAATATCACCTGGGCTTCCTTTAACCTTAGCGAGCAGGATCACGACGAATATTACAACCGCTTTTCCAATGCCGTTTTATGGCCCGCCTTCCACTATCGTCTCGATCTGGTTGATTTTCAGCGTGAAGCCTGGGAAGGCTATCAGCGCGTCAACGCAACGCTGGCGGATAAACTGCTGCCGCTGATCGAACCTGACGATATCGTCTGGATCCACGATTACCACCTGCTGCCGCTGGCCAGCGAACTACGCCAGCGCGGGGTCAATAATCGCATCGGCTTCTTTTTACATATTCCGTTCCCGACGCCGGAAGTCTTTAACGCGCTCCCGCCGCACGCGGAGCTGCTTGAACAGCTGTGCGATTACGATTTACTGGGTTTCCAGACCGAGAGCGATCGCCTGGCGTTTCTCGATTGCGTATCGATGCAGACTCGCCTGACGACGCGCGACGGCAAAAAGCATGTGGCCTGGGGGAAACCTTTCCACACCGAAGTCTATCCGATCGGTATCGATCCGGAAGAGATTGCGCGGAGCGCAAAAGGGCCGCTGCCGCCGAAGCTGGCGCAGCTGAAGAGCGAACTGAAAAGCGTGCAGAATATCTTTTCCGTTGAGCGGCTGGACTATTCCAAGGGGCTGCCGGAGCGTTTTCTGGCCTACGAGGCGCTGCTGGAGAACTATCCGCAGCATCACGGCAAGATTCGCTATACCCAGATTGCGCCGACGTCGCGCGGCGATGTTCAGGCCTACCAGGATATTCGTCATCAGCTTGAAACCGCGGCCGGCCGCATTAATGGCCGATATGGCCAGCTGGGCTGGACGCCGCTTTATTACCTGAACCAGCACTTTGAACGCAAGCTGCTGATGAAAATCTTCCGCTACTCGGACGTCGGTCTGGTTACGCCGCTGCGCGATGGGATGAATCTGGTAGCGAAAGAGTATGTGGCCGCGCAGGACCCGCAAAATCCGGGCGTGCTGGTGCTGTCGCAGTTTGCCGGCGCGGCGAACGAGCTGCCGACGGCCTTAATCGTCAATCCTTACGATCGCGACGAGGTCGCGGCTGCGCTGGACCAGGCGTTAACCATGCCGCTGGCCGAGCGTATTGCCCGCCATTCGGCCATGCTGGCGGTGATTAAAGATAACGATATTCATCGCTGGCAGGAGCGGTTTATTGCCGATCTAAAGGAGATTGAGCCAGGAAGTGAGGAGAGCCACTTAGCGCGCAAGGTCGCGACCTTCCCCAAGCTCGCCTGAGACGATCGCGGTTAGCGCTTTCGGCGCTAACCTTTTTCCAGACACACCAGCAGCACGTCAACGCCGCTGCTGCCCACGATATCTTTCGCCGAACAGGTGGCGCGAGAGAACAGGCTCTGGTTGTGGTTGCCGCAAATCACCAGGTCAACGCGATGCCGCTGGCAAAAATCCTTCACATGGTGGGCAATCCCGCCGCTGGCGATAGTCATTTTCTCTATCGGGTAGTCGGCGTGGCGGGCGAGCTCGGCCAGAAAGCCGCGCGTCTCCTCCTGCATCACTTCGCGTAAATTTTCCATCATTGGCGCCGCAAACTGGTTATACAGCTCCGGGTCCGTTGCCAGGGTAATCAGGCTGACCTTCGCATTGACCGGACGGGCGATGGAGACGGCTTTCTGAATGAGGACCCGGCTTTCCGGGGTTGGCGCCACGGCGACCAGCAGATGTGAGTAGGGCATCAAGCCTCCTTGAGATACGCGAAACAACCCTTTTCTATTGTCTTTACTCCCATTCCTTAGCTTTCGCAAGGTTTATCCGCAGCGAAATAACGCGCCCAGATTTCACTCCGCCCTGCGCCATTTTTGTGGTCGCTTCGCAACTTTTGGTCCGATCTTTTGTATTAAAAGAAACGCTGTTTTATAAATCAGTGAGGCGCGTTCATCGACTCTTTGTGTTTTTGCCATTGAACGCTTTTGGCTGGCAAAAATGAAAAGGTAACGCCGTTCCCATGTTCTTAATGTAGCCATGTATCAACCCCCTTTTGGCTGAATGGGCCAAAACGCGGTTCGGAGTTCTCTAAAAAAAGACACAGGATTTACGGCGATGAAAACACGTAAAATCGGTTTGGTTAACTACCTTGCCTATGGATCGGGCGATTTCCTTGGTGCGGGAACGACCGCACTCACAGCAGCATGGCTGCTCTACTTCTACACCACCTTTTGCGGCCTTTCCCCTATCGAGGCGACGCTTATTTTTGCCACCGCCAGGGTTCTGGATGCGGTAATCAGTCCGCTGATGGGCTTTCTGACGGATAACTTTGGCTCAACCTGGCTGGGGAAACGTTTTGGCAGGCGTAAGTTCTTCATCCTGCTCGGCATCCCCTGCGTGTTTAGCTACTCCATCATGTGGGTAGGGGATATGGGGTTCTGGTACTACCTGCTGACCTATCTTCTTTTTGATATTGTCTACACCATGATTCTGGTGCCGTATGAAACGCTGGTACCGGAAATGACCGATGATTTTAAACAGAAAACCAAATTCTCCGGCGCGCGTATTTCTATGGCGCAGATGTCGGCGATTCTGGCTTCCTTCCTGCCGGGCGTTCTGCTGACTATCTTTGGTAAGGACAACGCCGTTTCTTTCTTCTATGCCAGCCTGGTGTTCTCGGTGCTGTGCGCCATGATGCTGACCTTCGTCTGGTTCTTTACCTGGGAACGCCCGCGTGAAGAGTGGACGGAGGCCGCGCTGCGCGCCGAAGAGGAGAAACAGAACCTGAGCCTGTCGCAGAGTCTTAACCGCCTGTTCATTGAGTTAAGTTCGACCCTGCGCATTAAAATTTTCCGTCAGCATCTGGGTATGTATCTGGGGGGCTATATCGCCCAGGACGTCTTCAATGCGGTCTTTACCTACTATGTGGTGTTTGTCCTGATGCAGGAAGCCTCAATGGCTTCTAACCTGCTCGGAACCATGGCGATCTTCCAGTTTATTGCGGTTATCGCCATGATCCCGCTGTGTATTCGCTTCGGGCCGGCGCCATCGTACCGCATGGTGGTGGTGCTGTTCGGCCTGAGTTCGCTCTCTTACGCGGTGCTGTACTACGCTGGCCTCAGCGATGTCTATTCGCTGCTGCTGCTGATATCCGCGGTGGCGGGCCTGGGCCGCGGCGGCATCAACTACGTTCCGTGGAACACCTACACCTATATTGCCGACGTGGACGAAGTGATCACCGGCCAGCGCCGCGAAGGCATCTTTGCCGGGATCATGACCCTGACGCGTAAAGCTTCCCAGGCCGGAGCGGTGATGCTGGTGGGGATCATCATGCAGATGTCGGGCTTTGTCTCCGGACAGAAAACGCAGCCCTATGAAGTGAGCCATACCATTCTGCTGATCCTCAGCGTGGGCACCTTACTGGTGCTGGCCTGCGGTTTCCTCGTTTCCCTGCGCTTTAAGCTCAATCTGCAAACCCACAGCGTCCTGCGCGCGGAAACGCTGAAAATGCGTGAATCCGGCCGCGCTCAGCCAGAACTGGCCAGCGCCGGGGATCGTGAGGTGGTGGAGATGCTGGCCGGGATGCCGTACGACGCCCTGTGGGGAAACAACAATATTGGTTATCTGAATCGGAATAAACCCGCCGCGCCAGCGCTGAAGCCGCGTTCAGCCATGAATTCGACATATAACAGAGGTTAAGGATATGAAAGTTTGGCCTGTCAAACATAGCCCACTACTGCGCCAGCCGGAGCGTTTTATCGCCCGCAATGAACTGCAGGCGCTGATTCAGAAGGTGACGCACAATCTGGTCAACATTAAGGACGAAAGCGGGCAATTTTTACTGCGGCTGGACGACGGACGCGTTATCGACACCAAAGGGTGGAACGGCTGGGAGTGGACTCACGGCGTCGGCCTGTACGGTATTTATCAGTATTACCAGCAGACCGGCGATACGGCGATGCGCGACATTATTGATGGCTGGTTTGCCGACCGCTTTGCCGAAGGCGCGACCACCAAAAACGTTAACACCATGGCGCCGTTTCTCACCCTGGCTTACCGCTACGAAGAGACGGGCAACCCCGCGTATCTGCCCTGGCTCGATAGCTGGGCGGAGTGGGCGATGAACGAAATGCCGCGCACTGAGTCTGGCGGCATGCAGCACATCACCCTGGCGGAAGAGAATCATCAGCAGATGTGGGACGACACGCTGATGATGACGGTTCTGCCGCTGGCGAAAATCGGCAAGCTGCTTAATCGTCCGCAATACGTAGAGGAAGCGGTATATCAGTTTCTGCTGCACGTGCAGAATCTGATGGACCGTGAGACCGGCCTGTGGTTTCACGGCTGGAGCTATGAGGGGCGGCATAATTTCGCCCACGCTCGCTGGGCCCGCGGCAATAGCTGGCTGACTATCGTTATTCCGGATTTCCTGGAGCTGGTGGATTTACCCGAGAACAGCGCGGTACGGCGTTATCTGGTGCAGGTGCTGAATGCGCAGATTGCGGCGCTGGCACGCTGTCAGGACGATAGCGGCCTGTGGCATACGCTGCTTGACGATCCTGACTCCTATCTGGAAGCGTCGGCGACCGCCGGTTTTGCTTATGGGATCCTCAAAGCGGTGCGCAAGCGCTACGTGAGCCAGGCGTATGCGGAGGTTGCGGAAAAAGCGATTCGCGGCATCGTGCAGAATATTTCAGCGCAAGGGGAGCTGCTGCAAACGTCGTTCGGTACCGGCATGGGTTCGAATCTGGATTTTTATCGCGACATTCCGCTGACGTCGATGCCGTATGGCCAGGCGATGGCGATCCTGTGCCTGACGGAGTATCTGCGGAAGTATTTCTGAGAAGGGCGGAATTTCCCCGGTGGCGCTTACGCTTACCGGGGCTACAATGATGCTGCAGGTCTGATGAGCGTGGCGCCATCAGGCGTTATAAAACAAACCCGGCTTTCGCCGGGTTTGTTTTTACATCCGTTCTACGGTTTCGATACCCAGGGTATCCAGACCCAGCTTCAGCGTTTTCGCCGTCAGCAGCGCCAGCTTCAGGCGGCTGTTGCGCGTCTCTTCGCTTTCGGCGCTCAGGATCGGGCAGTGCTCGTAGAAGCCGGAGAACAGACCCGCCAGATCGTACAGGTAAGAACACATCACGTGCGGCGTGCCTTCACGCGCGACGACCGTCAGGGTTTCTTCAAACTGCAGCAGACGGGCCGCCAGCTGGGCTTCGCGCTCTTCGGTGATGACCACCGGCGCCGCCGCCAGCGCGCTTTCATCGATATCCGCCTTGCGGAACACGGAGAGCACGCGGGTATAGGCATACTGCATATAAGGCGCGGTATTGCCCTCAAAGGCCAGCATGTTGTCCCAGTCAAAGATGTAGTCGGTGGTGCGGTTTTTAGACAAGTCGGCATATTTCACCGCGCCGATCCCGACCGCGTTCGCCAGTTTTTCCAGCTCATCGGCGGGCATATCCGGGTTCTTCTCCGCCACCAGACGGCGTGCGCGCTCCAGCGCTTCGTCCAGCAGGTCGGCCAGCTTCACGGTACCGCCGGCGCGGGTTTTAAACGGTTTGCCATCTTTGCCGAGCATCATGCCGAACATGTGGTGCTCCAGCGGGACGGAATCCGGTACGTAGCCGGCTTTACGCACGATGGTCCACGCCTGCATCAGGTGCTGGTGCTGGCGAGAGTCGATGTAGTAAAGCACGCGGTCAGCATGCAAGTTTTCGTAACGGTATTTTGCGCAGGCGATATCGGTGGTGGTGTAGAGATAGCCGCCATCCTTCTTCTGGATGATAACGCCCATCGGTTCGCCTTCCTTGTTTTTGTACTCATCAAGGAACACCACGGTCGCGCCTTCGCTTTCTACCGCCAGACCTTTGGCTTTCAGATCGGCAACGATACCCGGCAGCATCGGGTTATAGAGGCTTTCACCCATCACGTCGTCGCGGGTCAGGGTAACGTTGAGGCGGTTATAGGTTAACTGGTTTTGCGACATGGTGATGTCGACCAGCTTGCGCCACATTTCGCGGAAGTACTCGTCGCCGCCCTGCAGCTTAACGACATAGCTGCGCGCGCGCTCGGCGAAGGCTTCATCTTCATCGTAGTGTTTTTTCGCTTCGCGATAGAAACCTTCGAGGTCGGCCAGCGCCATTTCACCGGCGTTTTCCTGCTGCTGTTTTTCCAGGTACGCGATGAGCATGCCGAACTGGGTGCCCCAGTCGCCCACGTGGTTAGCGCGGATCACTTTATGGCCGAGAAACTCCAGCGTACGCACCGCGGCGTCGCCAATAATGGTGGAACGCAGATGGCCTACGTGCATCTCTTTCGCCACGTTCGGCGCGGAGTAATCGACGACCACCGTCTGCGCCTGCGGCTGAGCCACGCCCAGACGTTCCGATTTCAGCGCGCTGCTGACGTTTTCCGCGAGGAAGGCCGGATCGAGGAAAATATTAATAAAGCCAGGGCCGGCGATCTCTACCTTATTGGCAATCCCGCTCAGATCGAGATGAGACAGTACCTGCTCTGCAAGTTGTCGCGGCGCCATGCCCAGTTTTTTGGCAACGGCCATCACGCCGTTGGCCTGATAGTCGCCGAACTGGACTTTTGCTGACTGGCGGACCTGAGGTTCGCAATCGGCAGACGCGCCTGCCGCGATCAGGGCCTGACTGACTTTTTCTGAGAGAAGAGCCTGAATATTCACCGAAACACCTTACGTTAACACGCCGTCACCCTGATGGGGCGGCGCGGGAATGTGGACAAATTAGGGCAGGAGTATACTGCATTTGCACCCACGCGTCAGCACCGCGCGGAGGTTGCTGAGCCTCGCGCTCAACGAATAACCGTTCGCGGGACGCTGCCGGCGATTGCCGGTTGGTCGGTCGCGGAAAACGCGATAGATTAGCGCTTTTTAGCGAGTACCGAGGCTTACGATGGCGAACTGGCAGCAGATAGATGAACTGAACGATATTTCCGCGGACCTGCCGCGCTTTACCGAGGCGCTGAACGCGCTTGCTCACCGGCTCGGTCTCGATATTACGCCCCATGACGCCGACCATATTTCCCTGCGCTGTCACCAGAACGCTACGGTGGAGCGCTGGCGTCGCGGCTTTGAACAATGCGCTACTCTGCTGTCGGAAAATGTTATTAACGGTCGACCCATCTGCCTGTTCAGGCTGGATGAGCCGGTGGTCGTGGCGCACTGGCGTTTTAGCGTTGTTGAACTGCCGTGGCCGGGCGAAAAGCGCTATCCGCATGAAGGCTGGGAGCATATTGAAATCGTTCTGCCGGGCGATCCTGAAACGCTCAATACCCGCGCGCTGGCGCTGCTTTCCGATGAAGGGCTGGGCCAGCCGGGCATTTTTGTGAAGACCAGCGCGCCGAAAGGAGAGCGTGAGCGTTTACCGAATCCGACCCTGGCGGTAACGGATGGCAAAGTGACGATCAAATTTCACCCGTGGTCGATTGAGCAAATTGTCGCCAGCGAACACGCTGAACGATAACAGTGTGAAGCGACGCGGCGTCTGCCGGAAGAAATCGTGACATTCTGTAGTGCCTGCCCTATCGACGGAGAGAAGAATGACCTTACTGGAAGTCTGTTGTTACAGCATGGAGTGCGCGCTGGAGGCCCAGCGCCGGGGCGCCGATCGCATCGAGCTATGCGCCGCGCCGCAGGAGGGAGGGCTGACGCCTTCGCTGGGGGTACTGAAATCGGTGCGTGAAGCGGTGACCATTCCCGTTCATCCGATTATTCGCCCGCGCGGCGGTGATTTTTGCTATACCGCCGGCGAATTTGCCGCGATGCTTGATGATGTGGCCGCGGTGAAGGATCTCGGTTTTCCCGGCATGGTGATCGGCGTTCTGGACGCCGACGGTCGGGTGGATAGGGCGCGAATGAAAAAAATAATGGCGGCGGCGGGAACCCTGGCCGTCACCTTTCATCGGGCCTTTGATATGTGCGCCGACCCGCGCCAGGCCAGCGCTGAGCTGGCTGAACTCGGCGTTCAGCGTATCCTGACTTCGGGCCAGCAGTCTTCAGCCGAAAAAGGAATTTCATTAATCAGGGAACTTATTTCCCAAAGCGATACTCCTATTATTATGGCCGGTGCAGGCGTCCGCGCCGCCAACCTGCCGCTATTTTTGCAGGCAGGGGTAAAAGAGGTGCACTCCTCGGCAGGCCAGTGGTTACCGTCCCCGATGCGCTTTCGCAATCCCGGGCTGTCGATGTCTACGGATGCCGAAGCAGATGAATACTTACGCTACGCCGTCAATGGCGAAGCGGTAGCGGAAATGAAGAAGATTATTTCCGCACAGAGAGATTAAAACCCTAAATAATTCGAGTTGCGAGAAGGCGGCGACGCAGGGAATCCACAGGAGCTTACTCAAGTAAGTGACTGGGGTGAGCGACAAATCTGTCTGGAACAGATTTGAACGCCGTATCCCGGCGGCCCGTAAGGGCGAGGCTCATGGATGAGCCGAGTAACAAAGCCAACGCACATGCAACTTGAAGTATGACGGGGATAAACCGTTTTTTGCTGCACATCATGTCGCCCAATATGATGATTGCCCGTACCAGGCCCCTGCCCATTAAACAGGGGCCTTTTTTTATCCTGAAAACGCGTTAGCCAGGCTGCTTGTCGGCCCGCTTTTTCGCCGCCAGCGACTGTTCTGTTTCCGGTTTGGTGGCAATAAGCACCGCGCGCAGCGGGGCAGGGTAGCCTTCGCGGGTTTTGCTGCTATCCTGCGGATCGAGGAAGTCGGCCAGCGACTCGGTGGTCATCCACTCGGTGCGGCGCTGCTCTTCGGTGGACGTCACGCAGGCGTCGACGATGCGTACATCGATAAACCCGCATTTCTCCAGCCACTGCTTTAGCGCGGCGGCAGAAGGGATAAAGTAGACGTTGCGCATCTGCGCATAGCGATCGCCCGGCACCAGCACGGTATTTTCGTCGCCCTCGACGACCAGCGTCTCCAGCACCAGCTCGCCGCCGGGAACCAGCTGATCTTTGAGCTGCCACAGGTGATCGAGCGGGGAGCGGCGGTGGTACAGCACGCCCATCGAAAAGACGGTATCAAAGGCGTTCAGCGCCGGAAGCTGCTCAATGCCCAGCGGCAGCAGATGCGCGCGCTGATCGTTGCCCAACAGCTTTCGCACCGCTTCAAACTGGCAAAGGAACAGCTGGGTGGGATCGATGCCCACCGCCAGACGAGCCCCGGCGCCAATCATCCGCCACATGTGGTATCCGCTGCCGCAGCCGACATCAAGGATGGTACGTCCGGTGAGGTCGGAAAGGTGCGGCAGTACGCGTTCCCACTTCCAGTCGGAACGCCATTCGGTGTCGATATTCACGCCGTAAAGCGACCAGGGTCCTTTACGCCACGGCATCAGATTCTTCAGCAGGTTTTCAATCCGCAGACGCTGACCGTCGCCCAGCGGCGTTTCGCTCTCCGCGGTAACGCTATGCAGCAGATCCAGTCGGTAGGGCGAAAACTCGGGCAGAAACTCTACGGCCCGCTCCCATTCCCGGTATTTCCCGTGCAGCGCGTCACGCTGCCAGGCCGCCACCTGAGCGGGCAGCGTCTCCAGCCAGTGCGACAGCGGGCTTTTGGCAATCAACTGATAAAAGTTGCTGAAATCAATCATGCCTGGTCCCCGGATTTTACGGCGATTAACGATCCGAAGTTAAAGCACTGGAACCACAGTTCGGCATGTTCGAAACCGGCCTTGCGCAGGCGCGCTTTGTGGGTTTCGACGGAATCGGTGAGCATCACGTTTTCCAGCATGCTGCGCTTTTGGCTGATTTCCAGCTCGCTATAGCCGTTGGCGCGTTTGAAATCATGATGCATGTTGAACAGCAGTTCGCCGACGTTGTCATCTTCGAAGCTGAATTTTTCCGACAGCACCAGCGCGCCGCCCGGATTGAGCCCCTGATAGACCTTATCAAGAATGGCCTGGCGTTCGCCCGGTTCGAGAAACTGGATGGTGAAGTTCAGCACCACCATCGAGGCGTTTTCTATCGTGACGTGGCGAATATCGCCTTCAATCACTTCGACCGGCGTCGGCGCCTTATAGGCGTCAATATGGCGACGGCAGCGTTCGACCATGGCCGGCGAATTATCAACGGCGATGATTTTGCAGCCGGCATGCGCAATATTGCGGCGCACGGACAGCGTGGCTGCGCCAAGCGAGCAGCCGAGATCGTAAACCTGGGTATCCGGCTGAACGAAACGTTCCGCCAGCATGCCGATCATGGAAATGATATTGGAATAGCCGGGAACAGAGCGCTGGATCATATCCGGGAAGACTTCAGCAACCCGTTCATCAAAGGTCCAGTCGCCGAGACTGGCAATCGGCGCGGAAAAAAGCGTATCGCGGTGAGACATAACGTTAAACCCGAAAAATCGAAAACGGCGTATTGTGCGCTAACGGACGGAGAAAACCAACTCCCAGGGCATATACCAGAAGTTCGCCAGCACCATCAGCAACAACGAACACCACGTCGCGCTCATGCCGGAACGACGCCAGCGGTAGAGACGATGATGAAAGCCATAGGAGTGCATCAGGCGCCCGGCGATCAGTAAAATACCGCAGACGTGGACCATCCAGGTCTGCGCGCCGTTCATTTCCATAAACAGCAGCAGAATCAGGCCAATGGGAACATATTCCACCGCGTTCCCGTGCACGCGTATAGCAACCTGCAGTTCGCTAAAACCGCCGTCGCCGTAGCCAACGCGATATTGCGTCCTCAGTCGTACAACGTCCCAGGAAAACTTAATAAGCAATAACGCACCTAAAACCGCATACAGCGCGCTGACCATACTCAAAACTCCCTTTTATCGCTTCCGGTGGCTCAATTGAGGATAGCAGGATATCAGAAAAGAGAGGTTTGCTGCGGAATTGAAGGTGCCGCCCCTATTTCCGGTAGGGCGGCGCGCAGATCGCTCCACAGGGTGTCGACCAGTTCCGGCGCCTGGGCGATATCCGGGGTATGGAGGAATAAGTACGGCGTGGTTGTCTGCGCCCATTTTGGCAGCGTGCGTAACCACACGCTAAACAGCTCACGATTTTGCGCCATGTCATCGCTGCCGATAAAACGCACCATCGGATGGTGGGCCGTCACCAGCGCATGGACGGGGACTTTTGGCTTCTTTCTTTGTGCATCGAGCATCGCCGGGCTGCGGGCGACGGCGCTATGAACCGGACGGCTATCCAGGATTACACCTTTCTTATGATACACTTGTTCAATCTCTTCATAACCCATCATAAACCCCATGCCAAAAGCAATCTCATACATACGATTTTCTACAAAAATTCAATCGGTTGGTGATTCTACTAAGCGTCAAAGCAAGTACATTAACGATTGGTTGAAACGAAATCCCGATTACTATTTAGACGAATCATTACGTTTTCAGGATTTGGGTATAAGCGGCTTCTCCGGTGCTAATGCTAAGTCAGGTGCATTTGGTGAATTTCTAGCCGCTGTGGAATCTGGCTACATTGAAGCGGGTTCAGTTCTTCTTGTCGAGTCATTAGATAGAGTAAGCCGTCAGGACATCGACACAGCCGGAGAACAGCTTAGAAAGATTCTCAGGTCTGGCGTTGAAGTGGTGACACTTGTCGATAATGAGTGGTACACGAAAGAAAGTCTGAAAGATTCACTGTCCATGATTAAAGCGATGTTGGTCATGGAGCGAGCACATGAAGAATCAGCGATGAAATCTACCCGTTTAAGGTCTGTATGGGCTGCTAAAAGAGAACGGGCTGCTAAAGGTGAAATCATGTCTAAGCGTTGTGCAGCATGGTTAAAGGTCTCTGAAGACCGTTCACACTTTGAATTCATCCCTGAGAATGTGAAAGCTGTTCAACGTGTCTTTCAGCTACGGCTAGAGGGCTTGTCTCATATCAAGATAGCTAAACAGATGAATGATGAAGGTTTCTATACCCTTAACCAGCATAAATCCGTGAAGGGGGGCTGGTCTCAATCATCGGTCACAGAATTACTTTCCAACCGTTCAGTGATTGGTTTCAAAGTTCCTTCTAAATCAATGGCTGTAAAGGGGGTTTCAGAGATACCAAACTATTACCCCTCAATAATCACCGATGAACAATTCTACGCTGTACAGCAGCTTAAACAGGGTTCAGGGCGCAAACCCTCATCTGACCTACCTCTGCTAACGAATCTCTTCAAAGGCGTTCTCAGGTGCTCTGAATGTGGCTTTATTGTCGTTGTTGCGGGTGTCTCTGCTAAGAGGTCTGGTATATACAAATGCTCGATGAAGAGTGAAGGGCGCTGTAATAGTGTTGGGTTCAGCAGATTGCAGACTGATAAAGCCCTTGTTCAGGGGCTGCTTTACAACACTAACCGTCTTTCACTCAATCGTGATTCTGGCTCTGCTATTGGTACTCTTCAAAGTGAATTAGAACAGCTTCACAAACAGCGTGAGAGGCTTATTAAGCTGGCTATGCTGGCAGATGATACCGAATCTATGGCTAAGGTTTTGAAAGCCCTGAATAGCCAGATTAAGGACGCTGAAAAGGCTGTCTCAGAGGTTCACCAACGAGAGCAATCAAGCCAGCTTGAGACAATCAGCCACCTTGATTTGACTGTGAAGAAAGACAGGATAGAGGCTCAAATCATCATCAAGCGCATTGTGAAAGAAATCCGACTTAACACGGCTGGAAAGAAGTGTGATGTCTTCTTACACAATGGCTTAAAGCTGCTGAATTTCCCATTGGATAGGGTGGTTGATGGCGCTCAGTGGCTGGAGGTTTTACCGCTGATTGATGGTGATGAGTTCGACTTTGAAGGGTTCACTACCAAACCGCGACACTTAGTCTTAGAAGAGGCTCCAGAGTGGGTGAAAGAGATTGAAGCGCAACCTAATCAGCCGCTATGAAAAGTTTGCTTACATTCAAGTTTGTAACGGCTAAAATGTCAGTAACTGACTAAGCGAGAGGCTGGCTATGAACTCCCCCGTTTTACAATTGCAAGCACTAGCTGAAGACCCAAAAACAGAAATTCTAGCTGTATTGCTTAAGGCGAAATCTATCGCTGTAAAATTGAATCTGCTTGATTTAATTACGTGGGTCGAGCATGAAATCAATGGCTATCCCAATAAATCTGATGTTCCTGAATATCGTACAGGGCATGGAATTGTTAAGGGGTTTAATTATGTCCAGGGTAGATATTTGCCTCTCGATTTAAACGGTATGACAGCAGAGATGATAGACAAGATAACTACCTATACTCTCTATGAATCAATATCATCAATGGATAAGCAGGATAATAAAGGTGAGATGGTCAGGCTGCCTCTTAATCCGCGTCAGGTTGAAATACTGTTAGGTGCAGGTAAGGGTGGTATGGAGTTATGCTGGTTTTTTAGTTCTAATAAACTTGAGCATATTGTCACCACTGTGAGGAATAAAATTCTTGATTGGTCTCTGGAGTTAGAGAAGCAAAACATTTTTGGTGAAGACCTGCGTTTCAATCAGCAAGAAAAAGAGGTGGCTCCTGTGACGGTTAAATATATTTTCAACGATGTGTTTACAAATAATGGTGTGTTTGCTCATCAAGTTGAGGGTGACGTAAACCAGCAGAATACGATAACATCAGGCGATTTCTCATCTCTGGCTGAATATCTCGAAAAGTTGGGTGTTGAGAAGTCCGACATCAGGGAGCTTCAGGAAATTATATCTGATTCACCTGTTCCTGAATCATCTGAAAATTTAGGTGCTGGAATTGGTGGTTGGGTGGGTAATATGATTGGCAAGGCTTATGCTGGTGGCTTAAACATAGCTGGTGCTGCGGCTCCGGCAATTCTTACAAATGCAATTTGCCATTTTTTTAACATACCTGTTTGAATGCGTTAATAATGATTAAAGGTGGCCTTATGTATGTAAGGCAGGCCTTTTTATATATGGCAATTTTATAAAGCGAGGATGCTATGAGTGAAATTACTAAAGAGCCAGTAGAACAGGTCAAGCAAGCATTTAAAGACAGGATTTCAAGTCCTTTGTGGGGTTATGTATTTTTCTCATGGCTTGGTTTCAACTGGCAGAATATTGCCAAGTTATTTATGAGCAAAAGAGAGGTTGAAGTTAGGATTGCCGAAATAACCTCTCAGGAATGGTTTTTTGTTCACTACATCGTATTACCAGTGATTGTTGGTGCTGCTCTGGCTGCCGTTTCCCCCTATCTTCAGCAATGGCTGGCTGCGGCACACAAAAAGGCAGAAGATAAGAGGAAGGCTGATACTCTCACAGAAGAATTGAGGTTGATTGATGTGGACATGCTCAAAAAGGAAAAGTTAATTGAATTATCTAAGGTTGCTGAGCGAACTGAACAGACAGAAAAAGAGAAACTTGAGCGTCAGAAAGCAAGAAACGAAAGTAGGTTAGCTTTAATTCGGTTGAAAGAGGTAGCCTTAACTAAAGCTACAGCAGACCTCGAAAAGGCATATGAGGATACTCAAGTAAGGTTAAACAAGCTACTCAATGAAACGAAGAAAGTTGAAGAGTCATATAACAGCAAGGTCGAAGCCTTGAACGAAGCCTCAGATGGACTTAATAAGATGGGGCAGCTCTATCATAAGTATAATAAGCTGGCAACTCACGAGGACTTTGTATCATTCTTGAACGAGCTTAATAAGAAAAAACTTTTTGGCTTATCCCAGCTAGATAAAGACTTTAAATCGATGGCAGAAAGAGAAATTATCTATAATGAAATGAGAAAAAATGCTCATGGCAATGTTAATTCTGATGGCTCCGAATAACTGAACTTTACCTTCCTGTGTCGCTATGGTTAGCCAGATTTCCTTTTCGATTTCTGAAATTTCCATAGTGACCCCTCAATCACCTGTGAATGCTGAAGAGTAGCCGTTTAGATGGCTAAATTAACAGTAAAAAACAGTCTCTCAGAATAGTGTTATAACCCCTATAAACACCTGTATTTTCAATAGCTCTAGCCTATTAACTGTTTTAGTTCCGAAAAGAGATAAGAATCAGTATTTATATAACCTGTTTCAATGATTCAGTTTGTCTCAAAAGGAAGTGGTTTTGATACTGCTGAAAAGGGTCTCGAAAGGTGTGATTAGGTTGTCTCAAAAGGTTGATTTTGTTTTTTGGTACAGGTATTATTTTGAGACTAGGTTTTGAGACAACTTTCAGGGAATCACCATAATGTCATCTGTAATCGCTTATGTCCGTGTATCAACTTCTGACCAGACTATTGAGAATCAGAAGCAGCAGATTAAAGAAGCTGGTTATCAGGTTGGTAAGTGGTTCTCTGATGAGGCTGTATCAGGTGGCATTAAGGCTACAGAGCGCAAAGGATTCGGTGACCTGCTGAACTATGTCCGTGAAGGTGACACGTTGATTGTTATCGCTATTGACCGCTTAGGCCGTAACACTATTGATGTTCTCTCAACAGTTGAGACTTTACAGGCCAAAGGTGTGAAGGTTATCAGTCTCCGTGAAGGGTTCGACCTGTCTACACCAGTGGGTAAGGCTATGCTCACTATGATGGCTGGATTGGCTTCTTTAGAGAAAGACTTGATAGCAGAGCGCAGAACAGCAGGGATTAAACGTGCTCAGTCTGAAGGGGTTCACTGTGGAAGACCGATTAAAGCAACCGCTGAACAGGTTCAGGAACTAATTAGACAGGGGATGTCGCCAAAGCAGGTACAGGATGAGTTACAGATTAGTAAGGCAACTTTCTATCGACTGAACAAGTAACAATTAGATAGTGATTCACAGTGCCCCTTTATTGGGGCTTTTTATGTCTGTCGTTTATCAGGATCCCTGTAACGCATTCTAAGCAGTCTTTATTATTAACCTATGGGTCAGGGTTACCATCATTAAATAATCGCTTAGAACGCTGTACAGGCTCAGATATGTTCATTTTTTGCCATTGGTATGGAATCTTTGAAAAGGGCGCTACCAAGCAGAGGTATTCAGACTATCGAAAAATCTTGAAAGGTGCTTTAGATATGCTGGAAGTTTCCGGTAAAGCTGAAATAAAAATAGGGCTGGAAATTTTTTAGAAAAATAAAATTTGTGAAAATTCATCCACCAGCTTCAAAGCTGCTTTCACGGATCCCTATGTGATTAACTGTCAAAATACAAGTGTGATTAACTGTCAAAATACAAGTGTGATTAACTGTCAAAATACAAGTGTGATTAACTGTCAAAATACAAGGTGGAAACCAGAATCACCGATGAATGAAGTAAGGTGAAGTTAGAAGGGCTTCTTTAAAGAACTCTTAAAAGATACTCAGAGACAAGAAGATGAAAAACAAAGAACAAAAAGAATCTGTTAAGAGGTTTTTAGGGTAGCATAAAAAACAATCAATTACAATCGGTTGATGTAAATAAATCATGGTGATTCAGGGCGTTAGCCCTCTTAAAATTCCTTTTCAATCAATCTGTACAACCACCTTCTAACGCGGTTCAACGGTTCCCCCTTTGGGCGGGAGAACCTACCGCAAACACCCTATACCAGCCTGCATACGCAATCTCTGAAAAGTAACCATTCCCAAGCGCCTGAAAAGTATCCTGCCAGTTATATATATACCGGACTTCAATATCATTGATTTATAAGGGGTTTCTGTTGACTGAAATCTAAAGGCGCCTGTCACAAATTGTTAATGATGTTGACAAAATGTTAAATTTAGGTTAGTATGGTTTATTAGATAACGAATTGAGGTATCCACTATGTAATGTACAAAGCTAAAGTATTCAATGGAGTCAAGACTCCGGCTGGAAAGCCAATCACAGGTAAAGGCTTCTTCTCAGATGACCACGATTTAATAGATACCCCCGAATACCGCGAATCTCTTAAAAACACCCTCATCGAATTAGGTTATACCAGCTTCAATAAACCATTACCCGCAAGCACTAAACCTTACCGCAGAAGAGGAACACCCCGTAAGGCTATGGAGAATACACTTCAGCAATATTTTATTGATAAAGACTCAGTAAGTAACCTTCCTTCAAAAGTTGAGGATGTATTCACGGGTTGCGTTAATAGCTGTCCAGATAAGCTATCCCCATTTTTCTGCTTTAATTTAATGAAGCGATTGGGCGTTATTACAGCAGCCGCTGTAGAGGATGAAACAGGCTTTAGTAAAAGCTGGTGTAATGATATTACTCAGGCATTACAGTTAGCAATCATAATGATTGAACATTGCCATGATAAAGGCGAAATTCAGGTAATGTTTAACAGTGACTATGAAAACGATGAATTAGATTCTGACAGGGAAATAGAAGACATCCTTGATTTACACATTCAAAAGGCAGCATAACAATGAACCACACATTAACACATATTGGTGAACCAGCTTACCAGAAATTAAAAGCACTGGCTGAACACTTTGAAGTAAGTATTCCACAAGTAATCACTCTGATTCTGAAAGGGGTCATTTAAATGAACAAGACAAAAGCAGTCCGAATTAAAAAAACAGATAATCAACTGGTGAAACTGACCGCTGTCACCGCTGGAACAACAATCAGAAAGACTCTGGAAGGAATGATTCTGAAATCCTATGTGAAGCACATTGAGGTGATTAAATGAAAAACCGATTTTTGAATATGCTAAACAATCCTGCACCTCATCCTGATTAGACTGATGCAATCTTTAATTCAGTGAGTGAACCGGAGTTATGTTTAACCGTCCTGAAAACTCTTCCAGAGATTAACCAAATCACTATTGCTACATTCTTCAGCGGTCAAGGGTTATCACTAATGGGTGCTGCTCTGGTGTATGAAATGGTACTAAAAGCACACGATGCAATGACAGATTTAATCTGGAATGAATACGAGGTAACCAATATGACTAATGGCTAACTACACAGTTGATGAATTTATTATTCAGTTGGGCTTTAACGAAAATGTTTCAAAAAACCTCCAGCGCCTCGAAAGCAGAACTCTTAAAGTAGCTGAACGAATTGAATCACGATTAAACAAAGCATTTACCCCAAAGGGTAATTTTAACAGTGTGATTCAATCCGCGAATATCGCTTCAAAGAATATCAATAAAGCATTCTCAAAGAGCATGAGTTTTGATGAAGCTGGTAAATCCTCTGTGAAGTCTGTAGAGAGTGCTGCTAAGGCTTCTGCAAAGCGCATTAAAGATATGTATCAGGACGCTTACGGGGCTAAAGGAAAAGGCCGCTCAAATCCACCAGCCGGAAAGCCACAAGGCAGAGGCTCAGATTTAACAGCCGCTAATTCAATCCGTTCACTCGCTAATACTCAGTTCTATTCGAATCTGACAAGACGCTTAGAGGGTATGGGTTCAACCGGACAAGCAAGAGCGATGAAGCTCCGCCAGCAAATCCACAGTCTGAGAGATGATGCTTTAGCTAATCCTTCAGCCAATTTGAACCAGTTCCGTTTAGCTCTCCGTGCAGCCACTGACAGCGCTTCTAAATGGGCTTCTCAGAACCGTAAGCAGGTGTCTAATGCAGATGGCTTATCAAGCTCATTCGGGCGTCTGGTAAGCGTTTCAGCGGCCTTATACGGGACATTTGAAGCAGTCCGTAAGGTGGTTGAAACAGGTGTAGCCCGTGAAGGTGTGAATCTCTCCGCTGAAGCTGTCTTTAAAGGCCAATCGAAAGACGCTAAGACATTTGCCGCTCAGTTCTCTGACCAAATCGGACAGGGTGTCACTGAGACCTTGAAACAGTACACTGGCTTTGCTGCTGGTGCTCAGAATTCGTTAGGCTATCAGGGTACACAGGACTTCTATAAGAACGCTGCTGTATTCGGTCGTATTCGTGGGCTTGATGCTGAACAGCTTAAAGGCATCATGACAGCATTCACACAGATGGCATCTAAGGGACGTGTACAGGCTGAAGAACTCAGAGGCCAGTTAGGTGACCGTTTGCCTGGTGCTGAACAGATGTTTGCTGATGCTTTAGGTGTAAACACTCAGCAGCTTGATAAACTGATGCAGAACGGCAAGTTACTTTCTAAAGATGTCCTTCCCCGTGTATCTGCTCAGATGAAAAAGATGGCTGATGAGGCAGGGGGATTAGACCGTGTATCACAGATGGCTGTAACTGGTATCGGACGTGTAAAAGCAGCGATGGAGAATGACCTTAACAAGGCTTTCACCAGCTCTGAAAAGGGCTTAGGCCAGTTTAACGCCTCAGTAGCTAACATGCTCAACGATGCTTCCCCAATCGCAGAGGCTTTAGGTCACATCCTCGGAAAGGTGGCTTTTATGACCTCTGGAGCGGTTGATAGCGTTGATGAGTGGAGCCGTAAACTCTCAGCGTTAATCCTCAGAACTTCAGCGTGGTACGATGACTTGTCAGACGGTCAGAAAAAGTTAGTTGATAGTGCTGAACAGTTCGCTATCGGGGCTGCTGGTGTATTGGTACTGGTGAAATCAATTGCTGGTGTGGCTAACAAGCTGAAATGGTTAAGTGCTCTGTTAGGTGGTGGTGCTGAAGCTGGTGCGGCTGCTGGTGCAGGTGGATTACTCAAGGGTGCATCCCGTTTAGCTGGCCCTGTAGGAGTTGCCTTAGTCGCTCATGATGCTGTAGACGCTTCAGGAGTTGAACAGAAGTACCCAAATGCTGTAGGGACTGATAACCCGATTGCTAAAGCTCTTAACTGGCTTGCTAACCCTTCTAAAGTGTTGGGTGCTCAGGATGGTGACTCAATCACTAATAGCCCTTTCACACGTGCTATGGGTTCATTGGGTGACTGGCTTCAGGGTAATAATGCGCTGTCCGGTCAAGCTAATACATTTGCTGTACCGTCAATGTATAACCCTGCTCAGACAACTATCCGAAATGACCAGCGTATTAACATTAGTGTGAATATGGATAGTCAGAAGATTGGAACATTCCAGACACAGGTTTTAACTGGTGGCTTTGAAGACCTGAATATTAATGCTGAACATTTGAGTGATTGATAGCTGTTTGAGTTTTACAGATTCCATTTATCATGTGATAATTTTTTTTATCTGGTTTGCTTAATCAAAAAATCAACTGGTACAGGTCAAGAGGTATTTTGAGAAAGCAATGTAAAAGGGACTCTTCGGAGTCCTTTTTTATTTGTATTGAAAAAAGGTTCGATTATGAATGAAGACATATTACAAAGTAACAGGGAAGACCTGCCACACTGTCCATACTGAATTAAGAAAGATTGGTGATTTGATTAACCCAATCCCGAATAAGAAATATCACATCAAAAGAATGATGACTAAAGCTACTCGCTTATTACTCATTAAATCAATCAGTGAAAGAGTTAAAAATAACCGTTGACATTCCATTAATATATGACAGAATGGTTATATGAGTTAGAGATATTCACTATCCATCAATCACCGATTATTTCTGGCTCCTCAGTTTCCTTCTGTTTATCTTCTCAGGCATCCATCCCGAATGAGTGACGGGAATTCCTCTTGAGAAGATGAACAACCCTAATTAGATACCGTGTCGAGTTACATTAAGTTGGCTCTGACGCGGTTTTCTGCTTTCTTAAATCTAAGTAAACCAGACTAAGAGTAATTAATAATGACCACTTTAAATCAAGCTGTAAAAATTGAATCACCAGTTGCAAGTATCAGTCACCTGTTACCGTTTGAACAGAAAGAGCATATTGAACGTTTGTACTTTCCAAAGGTACAACAGGCTACTGACAGAATGAATAAAGCTGAGGCTGAATATCAGGATGCTGTAGAAACTCGTTCAGTGTTGATTAATCAGAAAGCTGCTGAATATCTTGCTAACCCGTCTGAAAGACACGGATTCATTGTGAAGCAGGTTTACCCGACAAACCAGCAGCAAGTGATTCAAAGCATGGCTGAACAAGGTTATATGGTTCATCGTGTATCTGTTGGAATGGTTACCTTTATCCGTATGCCAAAGAACGCTAAAGATAATCCTCTTCAGGAAATTACAGATAAAGCTACAGCAGAGGCTGAATCAACTACCGACAAGATGATTGAACGTCTGAAGGTAAAAGCCTCTGAAGCTGTCCACCAGCGAAATAAAGTCGTGATTGAAGCTCGTAAATCTCTGAATTCAATTAAACCCTTTGAAAGCTATTTAAACGTAATTGTAACTGAGCCTGAAGAGGTAACCGAATAATGAGTATTCCAATGAAAGGTCTATCAAAGCGTGGCAGGTATAATCATCTTACTGACTCAATGGAATTCAAATATTTCAACGGTCAAACAGAAATCAGTGAATCAACCTTTAAAGCACTCTGTGCAGGTAATAAGCCTAAACCAACTGTGAAGCCAGCTAAAGCGGTCACCACGTATAAGGTGAAGCCTAAGCCAACGATTGAACAGCAACGAGATGCAGCTTTAAAGGCTGCTATTAAACAGATGGTAAGCGGGGGCTGATAAATGGAAGATACGATTAACGCCCCGATTAACTATTACGATTCTGAAAAGCGTCTAATCGTTGGTCACAATCTGGTAGGTAAAATTCACCCCCAGCTATTTGGTAAGCTGGTTCGCCGTTCAAACGATGGTTCAACCCGTTGCCAGCAAGCCCGAATCACAGACTATTTAGAGGGGTTACTAACTAATGGCTGAAACCTTTATTAATCCTGATAAGCCGTGTATTCATTGCCGCTCACTTATCCGTTATGTGTCGTCCGGTCGCTGTGTAGAGTGCTCTAAAACACGCAGACAGCCGCCTAAACCAAAGCCACAGATTGTACGTGTAACCGCTTCAGCAGCAAGAGCACCGTTTCACTCTGAAGGTGGAGACAACCGAAATAACATCATTGTGAAGCTGTCTGAAGCCGCTTTAGATAACCTTGACCGTGTAGGCTATGAGTTGGTTCGGAAATACCGCCTTGCAGGTTACACGCAAGAACATATCCGAATGATTGCTCTGTCTCATCTGCTTGAAGCCGCTTAATCCTCGCTACAAGTCCCATCTTTACAGTGTATCAATAGAAAGGTCTCTTCAGGATCACGCGGTTGACGTTTCGCTGATGCAGCCCGCGATTGAGCTGTTGTTCCGCTTCCTCTTTGGCGAAAAACTCCGGATGCCTTACCTCAACGCCGTAGCTGAATTCGCGCGGCAGGCTGTCGAGGAACTGCCAGAGCGCGGGAAGATCCCGAGGGCCGAACGTGGCCGGCAGTTGCAGCCAGTATTGGCCAATGCGCGATGACAGCGGCGCCAGGCGGGTGAAAAACTCGTGGCTTAAGTCGTCGCAGTTGCGCAGCGATGCCTGGTGCGAAATGGTGGCCGGAAACTTGAAGCAGAAGCGAAAATCATCGTGGGTTTGTTCATACCAGCGGCTGACAATCTCAGCTTTTGGTAAAGCGTACAGGGTCGTGTTGCCCTCCACGCAGTTAAAATGGCGGGCATACTCTTCAAGGCTGGTGATACCCAGGCGCACCCACTTCGGGTGCGCCCATTGGGGAAGCCCAATATAGATCATAACGCGGCAAGTACCTCCTCGGTACTGCGCACGCGGGCAATACGCGGGAAGATGTGCGTCATGCTGCCCTGATGCTGTTCAGCCGTTGCTGCGCTGCAGGCGTCTTCAACGAGAATCAGATTGAAGCCCAGCTCCCAGGCGTTGCGCGCCGTCGATTCGACGCCGATATTGGTTGAGATACCGCACAGGATAATCGTATCGATACCGCGACGGCGAAGCTGCAGCTCCAGGTCGGTGCCGTAAAAGGCTCCCCACTGGCGTTTGGTGACTTCGATGTCGCTCTCCTGCTTTTCCAGCGCCAGCGGATAGGTCCACCAGTTTTCCGGTAGCGTATGGGCGCCTGCCTGGGCATCGACCGGCTGCTTCAGCGCTTCGGCGAAATCCGCCGACCAGCCAACGCGAACCATGACCACCGGGGAACCCTGCTGGCGGCACTTTTTGGCCAGACTCGCGGCGCGCTCAACCACGTCGTCAGCCCGATGCGGGCCGCCGGCAAACGGTAAAATGCCTTCCTGCAGGTCTATAACCACCAGCGCGGTTTTTTTTGCATTGAGTTCTAACATGATATCCCCGTATCTTCTTCTGTTGTCAGGTCGCTACAATACCGTTGCCGATCTCGCCCGAGGGTAACAAATTTTGTTAATTTTTGTGAGTACAAGCAATAAGCGCGCAGCAAAGCAACGCTGCGCGCTGCGCCGGGCTTATCGTGCGCCATAATTTCCAGTATAATAGCCGCCTTTTTTCATTCAGTTGTGACATCAGCTAAAGCTGCGACCTCGTCGCCTGCAAGACAGGCAACAATCCGCCTGCGGCTAAGTTAAGGGATATCTCATGCGTACAGAATATTGCGGGCAGCTTCGTCTGTCCCACGTAGGGCAGCAAGTGACTCTGTGTGGTTGGGTCAACCGTCGTCGTGATCTCGGTAGCCTTATCTTTATCGATATGCGTGACCGCGAAGGCATCGTACAGGTGTTTTTCGATCCGGATCGTGCCGACGCATTAAAGCTGGCCTCTGAACTGCGTAATGAGTTCTGCATCCAGGTCACCGGTACCGTGCGCGCGCGTGACGAAAAAAACATCAATAGTGATATGGCCACCGGCGCCATCGAAGTGCTGGCATCGGATCTGACGATTATCAACCGCGCTGAAGCGCTGCCGCTGGACTCCAACCACGTCAATACCGAAGAAGCGCGTCTGAAATATCGCTATCTGGACCTGCGTCGTCCGGAAATGGCGCAGCGCCTGAAGACCCGTGCGAAAATCACCAGCCTGGTGCGCCGCTTTATGGATGACCACGGTTTCCTCGACATCGAAACGCCGATGCTGACCAAAGCCACGCCGGAAGGCGCGCGCGACTACCTGGTCCCATCCCGCGTGCATAAAGGGAAATTCTACGCGCTGCCGCAGTCTCCACAGCTGTTCAAGCAGTTGCTGATGATGTCCGGTTTTGACCGCTACTATCAGATCGTTAAATGCTTCCGCGACGAAGACCTGCGTGCCGACCGTCAGCCGGAATTTACCCAGATCGATGTGGAAACCTCCTTCATGACCGCCGGGCAGGTGCGCGAAGTCATGGAAGCGCTGGTGCGCAACCTGTGGCAGGAAGTGAAGGGCGTGGATCTGGGCGATTTCCCGATCATGACCTTCGCCGAAGCCGAGCGCCGCTACGGTTCTGACAAACCAGACCTGCGTAACCCGATGGAGCTGGTGGACGTCGCCGATCTGGTGAAAGCGGTGGAATTCGCCGTCTTCGCCGGCCCGGCTAACGACGCCAAAGGGCGCGTTGCCGCGCTGCGCGTACCGGGCGGCGCTGCGCTGACCCGTAAGCAAATCGACGAATACGGTAAGTTTGTCCAGATCTACGGCGCGAAAGGGCTGGCCTATATTAAAGTAACCGAGCGGGCGAAAGGCCTTGAAGGCATCAACAGCCCGGTGGCTAAATTCCTCAACGCCGACATCGTTGAAGCGATCCTTGAGCGCACCGGCGCGCAGGATGGCGATATGATCTTCTTCGGCGCGGATAACAAAAAAGTGGTCGCCGACGCGCTGGGCGCGCTGCGTCTGAAGCTGGGCAAAGACCTGAACCTGACCGACGAAGACAAATGGGCGCCGCTGTGGGTGATCGACTTCCCGATGTTTGAAGACGACGGCGAAGGCGGCCTGACCGCGATGCACCATCCGTTCACCTCGCCGAAAGACATGTCCGCCGCCGAGCTGAAAGCCGCGCCGGAAGACGCGGTGGCCAACGCCTACGATATGGTCATCAACGGCTATGAAGTGGGCGGCGGTTCCGTGCGTATTCACAGCGGTGAGATGCAGCAGACCGTGTTCGGCATCCTGGGCATTAACGAGCAGGAGCAGCGCGAGAAGTTTGGCTTCCTGCTGGACGCGCTGAAATACGGTACCCCGCCGCACGCGGGTCTGGCTTTTGGCCTCGACCGTTTGACCATGCTGCTGACCGGTACCGATAATATCCGTGACGTTATCGCCTTCCCGAAAACGACCGCAGCCGCTTGCCTGATGACCGAAGCGCCAAGCTTCGCTAACCCGGCATCGCTGAGCGAACTCGGTATTCAGGTGGTGGCGAAAGAGGCAAAAGAGTCTCTGGAGAATAAGTAAGATGTCATTCAAGCTCCCCGTTTCCGTACTGGTGGTGATTTACGCCGAAGATACGAAGCGGGTGCTGATGTTGCAGCGGCGCGACGATCCCGCGTTCTGGCAGTCGGTTACCGGCAGCCTGGAAGAGGGAGAAACCGCGCCGCAGGCTGCCGCGCGTGAAGTTATGGAAGAGGTCGCTATCGATGTTGCCTGCGAGCAGCTGGCTTTGGTTGATTGTCAGCGTACGGTAGAATTCGAGATATTTTCTCATTTACGTCATCGCTATGCGCCGGGCGTTGAGCGCAATACGGAGTTTTGGTTCCGTCTCGCGCTCCCCCATGAACGCCAGATTGTCTTTACGGAACATCTGGACTATCGCTGGGTTGACGCGGCGGAAGCCGCCACGTTGACCAAGTCCTGGAGCAACCGGCAGGCGATTGAAGAATTTGTAATTAACGCCGCCTGAAAGGGCGCGCTTTTTTTTGGAGAGTTTTTTATGGCAGGTCATAGTAAATGGGCCAACACCAAGCACCGCAAAGCGGCACAGGATGCCAAGCGCGGTAAGATCTTTACGAAAATTATTCGCGAGCTGGTCACCGCCGCGCGTCTGGGCGGCGGCGATGCGGGCTCTAACCCGCGTCTGCGCGCGGCAATCGACAAAGCGCTGAGCAACAACATGACCCGCGACACCCTGAACCGCGCTATCGCGCGCGGCGTCGGCGGCGATGATGATGCGAACATGGAAACCATCATCTATGAAGGTTACGGTCCTGGCGGCACGGCGGTAATGGTTGAATGTCTGTCCGACAACCGCAACCGTACCGTGGCGGAAGTACGTCATGCCTTCACCAAAACCGGCGGTAACCTGGGGACCGACGGTTCCGTTTCCTACCTGTTCAGCAAAAAAGGCGTTATCTCCTTCGAGAAAGGCGACGAAGATGCGATCATGGAAGCGGCGCTGGAAGCGGGCGCGGAAGACGTTGTGACCTATGACGACGGCGCGATTGACGTTTATACCGCCTGGGAAGAGATGGGCGCGGTACGCGATGCGCTGGAAGCCGCCGGCCTGAAAGCGGACGCCGCTGAAGTCTCGATGATCCCGTCAACCAAAGCGGACATGGACGCGGAAACTGCGCCGAAACTGCTGCGTCTGATCGATATGCTGGAAGATTGCGACGACGTGCAGGAAGTTTATCATAACGGCGAGATCTCTGATGAGGTCGCCGCAACGCTCTAATGTTGCCGACCGTTAAACCACTAACCGGAGGCGCGTGATGGCCATTATTCTCGGCATTGACCCGGGGTCGCGCGTCACTGGTTATGGCGTCATCCGCCAGGTTGGACGCCAGCTGAGCTACCTGGGCAGCGGCTGTATTCGCACGAAAGTGGATGATTTACCGTCTCGCCTGAAGCTTATCTATGCGGGCGTGACGGAAATTATCACCCAGTTCCAGCCGGACTACTTCGCCATCGAACAAGTGTTTATGGCAAAGAACGCCGACTCGGCGCTGAAGCTCGGCCAGGCGCGCGGCGTGGCGATTGTCGCGGCGACGAATCAGGACCTACCGGTCTTTGAGTACGCCGCCAGGCAGGTAAAGCAGACCGTTGTCGGCATCGGCAGCGCGGAAAAGAGCCAGGTGCAGCACATGGTGCGCACGTTGCTTAAGCTGCCGGCTAACCCGCAGGCGGATGCGGCAGATGCTTTAGCCATCGCCATCACCCATTGCCACGTCAGCCAGAACGCAGCTCAGATCGGCGAAAGCCGCCTGAACCTGGCGCGCGGACGCTTACGATAACCTGAAATCAGGCTGGATATCTATCCAGCCTTTTTTTATGATACCGCATTAGACTTTCGGCCCTTAATCCAGGAGCTCCATGTGATAGGCAGACTCAGAGGCATCATTCTCGAAAAACAACCCCCGCTGGTTTTACTTGAAACGGGAGGCGTAGGCTATGAGGTTCATCTGCCGATGACCTGCTTCTATGAGCTGCCGGACGTGGGTAAAGAGGCGATCATTTTCACCCACTTTATCGTCCGTGAAGATGCACAGCTGCTGTATGGCTTTAATAACAAGCAGGAGCGCACGCTGTTTAAAGAGCTGATTAAAACCAACGGCGTCGGTCCAAAGCTGGCGCTGGCGATCCTTTCCGGCATGTCGGCGCAGCAGTTTGTCAATGCCGTTGAGCGTGAAGAGCTGGCGGCGCTGGTCAAACTGCCAGGGATCGGCAAGAAAACTGCGGAACGCCTGATTGTCGAAATGAAAGACCGCTTCAAAGGACTGCACGGCGATCTGTTTACGCCGGCAGCGGATCTGGTCCTGACGTCGCCGGCTGGCCCGTCTGACGATGACGCTGAACAGGAAGCGGTTGCCGCGCTGGTGGCGCTGGGCTATAAACCTCAGGAGGCCAGCCGGATGGTCAGCAAAATCGTACGCCCGGATGCCAACAGTGAAACGCTAATTCGCGAAGCGCTCCGCGCCGCGTTGTGAGGTAAGGGATGATTGAAGCAGACAGGCTGGTATCGGCGGACAGCAGCGGTTTTGAAGAGGCGGCCGATCGCGCAATTCGTCCTAAATTGCTGCAAGAGTACGTGGGCCAGCCGCACGTCCGTTCGCAAATGGAGATCTTTATCCAGGCGGCGAAGCTGCGCGGCGACGCGCTCGATCACCTGCTGATTTTTGGCCCGCCGGGGCTCGGGAAAACCACGCTGGCGAACATCGTCGCCAACGAGATGGGCGTTAACCTGCGCACCACCTCCGGCCCGGTGCTGGAGAAGGCGGGCGATCTGGCGGCGATGCTGACCAATCTTGAGCCCCACGACGTTCTGTTTATCGACGAGATCCACCGCCTGTCGCCGGTGGTCGAAGAAGTCCTGTATCCGGCAATGGAAGATTATCAGCTGGATATCATGATTGGCGAAGGGCCCGCGGCGCGTTCGATAAAAATCGATCTGCCGCCGTTTACCCTGATTGGCGCGACCACTCGCGCCGGCTCGCTGACATCACCGCTGCGCGACCGTTTTGGCATCGTTCAGCGCCTGGAGTTTTACCAGATCCCGGACCTGCAGCATATTGTCAGCCGCAGCGCCCGCTATATGGGACTGGAGATGAGCGAAGAGGGGGCTCTGGAGGTCGCGCGCCGCGCGCGCGGTACGCCGCGAATCGCCAACCGCCTGCTGCGCAGGGTGCGTGACTTTGCCGAGGTTCGCTACGACGGGCGTATCTCTGAGGAGATTGCCGCTCAGGCGCTGGATATGCTCAACGTGGATGCCGAAGGCTTTGATTATATGGACCGTAAGCTGCTGCTGGCGGTCATCGATAAATTCTTTGGCGGGCCGGTCGGCCTGGATAACCTGGCTGCGGCCATCGGTGAAGAGCGGGAAACCATTGAAGATGTGCTGGAGCCGTATCTGATCCAGCAGGGCTTTTTACAGCGTACGCCGCGCGGGCGAATGGCGACGGTACGGGCCTGGACCCACTTCGGTATTACGCCGCCGGAAATGCCGTAATCGTTGTCCGGCTATAAAACAGCAGACCTCAGGGGCCAGTAGCCCGGCTAAGCGGAGCGCAAGCCGGGGAAATAGCTGAAGCGGTATTGCGGTTTGATGTCCCGGCTTGCGGCGTGAAGGCCTTAGCCGGGCTACAACGTTCGCAGACGGCCGTGAGCCCATAGCCGTCAGCCGAGTTTTGATGGCGGCTGACGCGGGCGCATAAGCGTCAGGCGGCCGGTTTCTTGCTCATGCTGAAAATAAACAGCAGCGCGGCGCACAGCACCACGGAAGGCCCCGCTGGCGTGTCGTAGAACGCCGAGAAGGTCAATCCTCCGGTCACCGCAATCATTCCCACGCCAACCGCCACTCCCGCCATTTGCTCCGGCGTACGGGCAAAGCGGCGGGCCGTGGCGGCGGGAATAATCAGCAGCGACGTGATAATCAGCGCCCCGACGAACTTCATCGCCACGCCGATGGTCAGCGCGGTCACCAGCATCAATAGCAGCTTGACCCGCTGAAGCTTAACGCCATCAACAAACGCCAGATCCGGGCTAATGGTCATCGACAGCAGGTTGCGCCATTGCCAGAGCAGGATCGCCAGCACGATAACCACGCCAATCGCAATGGAGATCAAATCTTCCGGCGTCACCGCCAGCAGATCGCCGAACAGATAGGCCATCAGATCGACGCGCACGTTCGACATCAGGCTGACCACCACCAGGCCCAGAGACAGCGCGCTGTGCGCCATGATGCCGAGTAGCGTGTCTACCGCCAGGTGGGGGCGTTTCTCCAGCCACACCAGGCCGCCCGCCAGCAGCAGCGTCACCGCGATGACCGCATAGAACGGATTGACGTTGAGCAGTAAACCAAAAGCCACGCCGAGCAGAGAGGCGTGGGCCAGGGTATCACCGAAGTAAGACATCCGGCGCCAGACGACGAACGATCCCAGCGGACCCGCCGCACAGGCGAGCATCATTCCGGCCAGCCAGCCGGGGAGCAGTAGTTCAATCATTAACGGTCATTTCCCCGACGCAGTACAATCCGCCCCTGCAGGTCGTGGCGGTGGTTATGATGATGGCGATAGATCCCTAGCTGTTCCGCGCCGCGCTGGCCGAACATCGAGATAAATTCCGGGTGCATAGAGACCACTTCCGGCGCGCCGGAGCAGCAAATATGCTGATTCAGGCACAGCACTTCGTCGGTTTTGGCCATCACCAGATGCAGGTCATGAGAAACCATCAGTACGGCGCAATCAAGCTCCTGGCGCAGCTGGTTAATCAGATCGTAAAGCGCCACCTGGCCGTTGACGTCAACGCCCTGCGTCGGCTCGTCGAGCACCAGCAGCTGCGGCTGATTGAGCAGCGCCCGCGCCAGCAGTACCCGCTGGGTCTCTCCGCCGGAAAGCTTCTGCATAGGGGCGTCGATCAGATGCCCGGCCTGCACGCGCTTAAGCGCTGGCAGAATGTCGCGTTTGTGCGTTCCCGGACGTAAAAGCATAAAGCGGCTGACGGTCAGCGGCAGGGTAGCATCAAGGTGCAGCTTTTGCGGCACATAGCCGATCCTCAGATGCCCGTCGCGTTTGATAATCCCTTCCGAGGGTGCTACCAGCCCCAGAACCACTCTCACGAGGGTCGATTTACCGGCGCCGTTCGGCCCCAGTAAGGTTAAAATTTTGCCCGGCTTTAGCGTTAGCGAAATGTCAGACAGCACGCGCCTTTGGCCATAAACGACCGCGACGTTTTCCAGAGTTACAAGATTTGTCATATCAAATTAGAGGTTGCACAAGCCAGTGAATGTTATAATATCACATCCCTCTCATTCTATACGATGATTAGACGCATTATGTTACATAAAAATACGCTTCTTTGCGCTGGACTTAGCGCCGCTTTTTTGTTCGCCCATGCGCCGTTGGCCAGCGCCGCGGTTGTCACTTCCCTTAAGCCACTGGGCTTTATCGCATCAGCGATCGCTGATGGGGTAACCGAGACCCAGGTACTGCTGCCGGACGGGGCCTCTGAGCATGACTATTCGCTGCGGCCATCGGATGCAAAACGCTTACAGAACGCAGACTTAGTGGTCTGGATTGGTCCAGAGATGGAGGCGTTTATGGATAAGTCAACGCAAAGCATTGCGCCGAACAAAAAGGTGACGATTGCCGAGCTTGACGGCGTGAAACCGTTACTCATGAAAGGCACCGACGACGACGACGACCATCACGGTCACGACCATGGCGCCGGGGAAAATAGTGACGACGATCACCATCACGGCATCTATAACATGCATCTGTGGCTTTCCCCAGAGATAGCGCGCCTTTCGGCGGTTGCAATCCACGATAAATTATTGGAACTTATGCCGCAGAGTCGAGCCAAACTTGACGCCAACCTGAAGGATTTTGAGGCAAAATTAGCCGCAACCGACAAGCAGGTTGGGACCGAGCTGGCACCGCTGAAAGGGAAGGGATATTTCGTTTTTCATGACGCCTACGGCTACTTTGAAAAACACTACGGTTTGACCCCACTGGGCCATTTTACTGTCAACCCTGAAATCCAGCCTGGTGCGCAGCGTTTACACGAAATCAGAACACAGCTGGTTGAGCAAAAAGCAACTTGCGTTTTTGCTGAGCCACAGTTCAGGCCAGCGGTCATCGAAGCTGTTGCCAGGGGAACGTCCGTGCGCATGGGAACCCTGGATCCACTTGGAATCGGAATTAAGCTGGGTAAAGAGAGTTACCCGCAATTCCTGAGCCAGATGGCGAATCAGTATTCCAGCTGCCTGAAAGGAGAATAACGAGGAAGTGAATACGTGCAACAGATAGCCCGCGCTGTCACTCAGGCATTTAACAATCTGCCACGACCTCACCGCGTTATGCTGGGGTCGCTTAGCGTTCTTACCTTAGCGGTCGCCGTCTGGCGACCCTACATCTACCACCATCCCGAAACGGCTCCCATCTCCAGAACCATCGAGCTGGAACAAAGCGAAATTCGTTCGCTGCTGCCAGAGGCTTCGGAACCCATCGATCAGGCGCCTCAGGAAGAAGAAGCTATCCCTCAGGATGAGCTGGATGATAAAGCGGACAGCGATTCCGGCGGCCATGAATATGTGGTGTCGACCGGCGATACGCTCAGCAGCATTCTTAATCAGTACGGTATTGATATGGGCGATATCGCCCGGCTCTCCTCGGCGGATAAAGAGCTGCGTAATCTGAAAATCGGCCAACAGCTCTCCTGGACCCTGACGGCGGACGGTGACCTGCAAAGCCTGACCTGGGAGATGTCGCGCCGCGAAACCCGCACCTATGACCGGGTTGCAAACGGTTTCAAAATGAGCAGCGAGCTGCAAAAAGGCGACTGGGTCAATAACGTACTGAAAGGTACCGTGGGCGGCAGCTTTGTCGCCAGCGCTCGCGATGCCGGCCTGACCAGCACCGAAATTAGCGCGGTGATCAAAGCCATGCAGTGGCAGATGGACTTCCGTAAGCTGAAAAAAGGCGATGAGTTTTCCGTACTGATGTCGCGTGAAATGCTCGACGGTAAGCGCGAGCAAAGCCAGCTGCTTGGCGTACGCCTGCGTTCGGATGGCAAAGACTATTACGCGATCCGCGCTGAGGATGGCAAATTCTACGATCGCAACGGTACCGGCCTGGCGAAGGGGTTCCTGCGCTTCCCGACCGCACGTCAGTTCCGCGTCTCTTCGAACTTTAACCCGCGTCGTCTGAACCCGGTGACCGGCCGCGTCGCGCCGCATCGTGGCGTCGATTTTGCGATGCCGCAGGGCACGCCGGTGCTGTCGGTAGGGGATGGCGAAGTGGTGGTGGCTAAACGTAGCGGTGCGGCAGGTTATTACGTCGCCGTCCGTCATGGTCGCACCTATACCACCCGCTATATGCACCTGCGTAAGCTGCTGGTCAAACCCGGGCAGAAGGTGAAACGCGGCGATCGTATTGCGCTGTCGGGCAACACCGGCCGTTCTACCGGTCCGCATCTGCATTATGAAGTGTGGATCAACCAGCAGGCGGTCAACCCGCTAACGGCGAAACTGCCGCGTACGGAAGGGCTCAGCGGTTCCGACCGTACCGATTATCTGGCGCAGGCAAAACAGGTGATTCCGCAGCTGCGGTTTGACTAACCTTCCGTCAGTTAAAGCCGGTGCACGCTGTGCGCCGGCTTTTTCTTTTGTACGTTACTCAACGTATCGCTAAACTAACCCATTATCTTTATTAAGCGGAAATTCTGCGGATTGGGCATGGAAACGAAAAAAAATAATATTGAATTTATTCCAAAATTTGAAAAATCCTTTTTACTGCCGCGCTACTGGGGCGCGTGGTTCGGCGTTTTTGCCTTCGGCGCAATTGCCCTGACGCCCGCGTCTTTCCGCGATCCGATCCTGGGTAAACTGGGGCGTTTTGTTGGTCGTCTGGCAAAGAGTTCGCGCCGCCGGGCGCAAATTAACCTGCTGTACTGCTTTCCGGAAAAAAGCGAGCAGGAACGTGAAGAAATAATTGATGCCATGTATGCCTCCGCGCCGCAGGCGATGGTGATGATGGCGGAGTTAGGCCTGCGCGATCCGCAGCGGATTCTTTCTCGCGTCGACTGGCAGGGCAAAGAAATTATCGATGAAATGCAGCGCAACAACGAGAAAGTGATCTTCCTGGTTCCTCATGCCTGGGGAGTAGACATCCCGGCGATGCTGATGGCGTCCGGCGGGCAAAAAATGGCGGCGATGTTTCATAACCAGGGCAACCCGGTATTCGATTACGTCTGGAATACCGTGCGCCGTCGTTTCGGCGGTCGTATGCACGCGCGCAACGACGGGATCAAACCGTTTATTCAGTCGGTGCGTCAGGGATACTGGGGCTACTATCTGCCGGATCAGGATCACGGGGCCGAGCACAGTGAATTTGTTGATTTCTTTGCCACCTACAAGGCGACGCTCCCGGCGATCGGCCGTTTAATGAAAGTCTGCCGCGCCCGCGTCGTACCGCTGTTCCCGGTCTATGATGGTAAAACGCATCGTCTGACGGTGCTGGTGCGCCCGCCGATGGACGATCTGCTGGAAGCGGACGATAACACTATCGCCCGGCGGATGAACGAAGAGGTGGAAGTGTTCGTGAAGCCGCATACCGAGCAGTACACCTGGATCCTCAAGCTGCTGAAAACGCGCAAGCCGGGTGAAATCGAGCCCTACAAGCGTAAAGAGCTGTACCCCAAGAAGAAGCCGCATCAGGGGTGAAAATCGCAGCCAATGGGCTCACCGGGTTCATTGGCCGTATTGTTTGAGTAGCGCCAAATGATCGGCAACGAGCCGGTAACGATATTCCGGACGACCGGTGATGCCGTAATGGTTGGTGGTGTAGAGGATATTTATCTGCTCCAGCCAAATCAGATATTTGCGGCATGAGACCCGGGATATCTGCAGCGCCGCGGCCAGTTCATTGGTCGAAAAGTCACGCTCCTGCCAGGCGTCAATCCACTGGCACACCAGACGAAGCGTCTGCGGCGTAAGTCCTTTCGGCAAGCGGCGTGCGCTTTCCTGCTGCTGAACCCCGCTGCGCAGCAGGCTGTCCACATCGGCCTGGGCGTAGCTGGATTTCGCATACTTCAGATCGCGCTTTTTACGCCATGACAACAGCGCCTCCTCAAAGCGCGGAAACTGAAACGGTTTAATCAGGTAATCGACCACGCCATAATGCAGCGCCGTCTGAACCGTGCACCTATCGGCAGCGGAGGTAATCATAATGACATCAATATTTCGCGCATCGGCGCGTAGCGCGGGCAGCAGATCCAGCCCGTTCTCTTGCTGCATGTAGACATCCAGCAGCACCAGATCGACCTGCGCCAAATGGCTAAGCATCTCCCTGGCTTCGCGGACCGTGGGGGCCACGCCGCAGCAGTGGAAATCCGCCACCCGGCTGAGAAACAGCCGGTTCAGCTCGGCCACCATGGAATCATCATCGACAATCAGCACATTAATCATGCGGGGTTTCCCGGTGCGGCGGGAAGCCGGCGCGCTTCCCGTAATATGTGTCTGGGATGGCGATCAAAATGGCGATCGTTTATACGCGGTGTAGCGCGCTCGCCAGAACATTTTATCGATATTCGCGGCCAGCTGAGCCTCGTCAATCTGCGGCGCGACGCCATCCTGCTGAGCCGCGCGTGCGACCTCTGCGGCAATTGCCCGGGAAATCATCTCAATCTCGTCGACCGGCGGCAGTAATCCGCCGGCGTCGCGGGTGGCCAAAGGCGAGTGGGCGGCCAGGGTTTTACTGCAGGCGATAAGCATCCCTTCGGTCACGCGCGCCGCTTTGCTGGCCAGAATCCCCAGCCCCAGACCGGGGAAAACATAGGCGTTGTTGCACTGGGCGATATCGTAGGTCTTACCGTCATAGAATACGGGCGCGAACGGGCTGCCGGTGGCAATTAGCGCATTCCCCCGGGTCCATTCCAGCAGATCCTTCGGCTGGGCTTCGGCGCGGGAGGTCGGGTTGGACAGCGGCATAATAATCGGACGCGGGCAGTGCCGGTGCATCTCTTTGATAATCTCTTCGCTGAACAGTCCCGGCTGGCCGGATACGCCAATCAGCACGGTGGGATGGACGTTGCGTACAACATCCATCAGCGACAGGTGGGCCGCATCGGTATCCCAGCGGGTGAGATTTTTCCGCGGCGTGACGTGGTCCTGCTGGAAATCCAGCAAATCCGGCATCTCATCGGTCAACAGGCCTGGGCGGTCGACCATAAAGATGCGATTGCGCGCTTCCTGCTCTGAGAGCCCGTCATCAACCATCAGCGCAATGATTTTTTCCGCTATCCCGCATCCGGCCGATCCGCTGCCGAGAAACACCACGCGCTGATCGCGGATCCGCGTACCGGCGGCAGCGGCGGCAGCGATCAGCGTGCCTGAGGTCACGGCTGCCGTGCCCTGAATATCATCGTTGAAACAGCACAGCTGGTGACGATAGCGGTTAAGAAGCCGGGTGGCGTTTTTTTGCGCAAAATCTTCGAACTGTAGTAGCACATTGGGCCAGCGCTGCGTGATGGCATGGACAAACATGTCCATAAATTCCATGTACTGCTCGTCGCTTATACGCGGATGACGCCAGCCCATATACAGCGGGTCCTCAAGATGCTGGGCGTTGTTGGTGCCCACGTCCAGCATAATGGGGAGCGTTGATGCCGGGTGTATACCCCCGCAGGCGGTATATAACGAGAGTTTACCAATCGGGATCCCCATGCCGCCAATCCCCTGGTCGCCGAGGCCAAGAATGCGCTCGCCGTCGGTCACCACAATAACGTTGATATCATTGCGGGAAAAGCCCTGCAGCATCTCATCAATGTTGTGACGGTTAGGCCATGAAATAAACAGACCGCGTCCCCGGCGATAAATTTCAGAGAAGTGTTCACATGCTTCACCTACCGTTGGGGTATAGATGATTGGCAGCGTTTCTTTCATATGGCTGCGCAGCAGATTATAGAATAGGGTCTCGTTAGTATCCTGAATATTTCGCAGGTAGATATGGCGTGAAATATCCCGTTTAAACTGGCAAAACTGCCCCCACGCGCGTGCGGTTTGCTCTTCAATCGTTTCGACATTATGCGGCAGCAGACCCTGAAGATTAAACGCGGTCCGTTCACCTTCAGTAAACGCGAGACCTTTATTTAATAACGGGTTTTCCAGCAGCACGGCGCCGTTATAGGGCGTATATAAGGTTTCTGTGGCTAACATTTGATGACTCCTGAATATCATAATAAATAATTGCCGGAATTCTTCGGGCTTTATTTCAGTGATTAAGAGATTAAATAAATCATGAATCCTTCAGTGACGACGCCCACTGCGGTACCGAGCAAAATAGAGGAAGAGGCGGGCTCGATATAGGTATCGCTGCGCAGGGCAAACATCCCTGCCGCAATGGCGGAAGGCGTCGCGCCGATGATAATGACCTGCTGCATCAGGCTATGGCTGAGCCCGAAGGCGAGGCCGGCTACGGCCATCATGGCCGGCTGGAGCAGATTCTTGATGCTGATATTGGTACAGGTTTGAATATTGACCGTAGGACGTTCGCCGTAAAATAGCAGCCCAAGGGCGAACAGGGAGAGGCCGCCCGCCACTTTTCCCACCATCTCAATGGGCATGCTCAGCATGTGCGGCAGCTGTACTCCGGCAAGGCTGAGCAGTACCCCGGAAATCGGTATCCAGACAATCGGGTTTCGGACGGCTTTAAACAGGTTTTGCAGGATAAGCCGCAGCGGATTAGGCTGTTCCGCGTCAGCGCGGCCGCGCTTGTCATCCATGCGAATCAGGATGATGGTCAGGGGGATCATCAATACGCTGGTCACCAGGTTACCGATAAGCACGCCGAGAAAACCCTCCGGACCAATCAGCACCGCAAGCACGGGAGCGCCAAAGTAGGCCATGTCGGGGAACGCGCACACCAGGGACTGAATCGCGCTGGTTTTAATATCATGACGAAAAACATAGCGTGAGATCAGGAGCGTGAGGATATATGACCCCATCAGACCGATGACTAACACCGCCATAAAGGTGAAGTTTTTTATCTTATCGGGATGAGTATTCAGTGCGCCGATAAAAAGATGGAAGGGAAGCGCGAAACGAATGACCACCGTGGCCAGTACGGACGCATCCTCGCGGCGGGTATAGCCCAGCTTACCGCTTAGCCATCCGAGCAGCATGATAAACACCAGGGGAAAAAGGGATTCTAAGAGCAGTGAAGGCATAAGATGTCCTGAAAATATATTATCGGCTACGTTGTGTTTTTTTAATCTAGCGATCCCATAATATTTAAAAGGTGATAGTCATCACAGTCGCTGGGGTTTAAATAATTTCGCCTTAAATACTTTACTTACAAATAGAGAAAAAAGGACAGAATCATCACTTTATCTCTCTGCTATTCAACTATACCGATGCCGGTAACTTTAGTTTCCGGATAATAAATTAAATTACTTAAAATAAATATTATGCTTTAGTCACAAAGCACGACAGTAAAACCTGGATTTTATTTTTAATGTTAACGTCCTGTGCTAACGTTTTTTTGTTTCATTGGTATTTTGCCTGGCACTTTTTTATTTATTTGATTGCGCGCTTTTTATATTGCGTCGATACCCTACGTGACATCATTATTCAGGTAAAAATATGGAAAATAACTCACTCAACCACCCGATAGATAAAACGCTGCCGAGCGGGCAGGCGCCACGACTTTTATCCAATATTGAGGTCGGCGCCGTGCCGTTGGCGCTATTTATCGGGATAGCCGCAATTGTTGCCATCTCCGCGACCGCAGGCCTGCTGCCGAAGAACATGATTGGCGGTCTGGCGGTAATCATGACCCTGGGGTTCGCGCTGGCTAAAATTGGCCGGATGGTGCCAATCCTCAAGGAGGTTGGCGGCCCGGCCATTTTGTGCCTGATGACGCCGTCGGTGCTGGTCTATTTCGGCATGTTCGAAGCGCATACCCTCGATACCGTGCACTTGCTGATGAAAGAGGCCAATCTCCTCTATTTTGTCATCGCCTGCCTGGTCGTCGGCAGCATTCTGGGCATGAACAGAACCATCCTGATTCAGGGAATGGTACGTATGTTTGTCCCGCTGGTGGTGGGGACCGGGGCGGCGATCTTAACCGGCCTGCTGGTGGGCAGCCTGGTTGGCTACAGTTTCTACCACACCTTTTTCTTTATTATCGTGCCGATCATCGGCGGCGGTATCGGTGAAGGGATCCTGCCTCTATCGCTGGCCTATTCAGCCATTCTCGGGCAAACGCCCGACGTTTACGTGGCGCAGCTGGCGCCGGCTGCCGTGGTGGGCAACATTTTCGCCATCATCTGCGCCGGTTTTCTGGCGCGCATGGGGACGCGACGTCCTTCGCTCTCCGGCAGCGGAATGCTGATCCGCAGCCATGAAGATAACAGCGTCTTTGCGCAAAATCAGCGCGCGCAGCCCACGGATTTCCAACTGATGGGGGCCGGATTATTAATGATTTGCGCGTTTTTTATCGTCGGCGGTCTGCTGGAAAAGGTGGTGCATATTCCGGGGCCGGTGCTGATGATTCTGGCCGCGGTATTTTGCAAATACGCGAAGGTTATCCCGGCGGCGATGGAGCTGGGGGCGCACAGCTGCTACAAGTTCGTCTCCGCCGCGCTGGTTTGGCCGCTGATGATAGGCCTGGGAATGCTGTATGTTCCTCTGGAAAGCGTGGTCGCGGTCTTCTCGGTTGGCTACGTGGTGGTTTGCGGCTCAATCGTCATTGCGATGGCGCTAAGCGGCTTTCTTATCGCTTCTCGGCTGAATATGTACCCGGTCGAAGCGGCCATCGTCACCAGCTGCCACAGCGGGCTGGGGGGGACGGGAGACGTTGCCATTCTCTCGGCATCAAACCGAATGGGATTAATGCCTTTTGCCCAGATAGCCACCCGTATCGGCGGCGCGTCGACGGTGATTACCGCCACGCTATTGTTGAGCTGGCTTGCGTAGTTTAGCGGGCGAGGAGGCAAAAAAATACCTGCCAGCTGCGGCGCTGGCAGGTAGGTGGAGAGGCTTACTCGACGGTCAGAATGCGGGTGGTGTTGGTGCTACCGATGGTGCTCATCACGTCACCCTGAGTGACGATAACCAGGTCGCCGGTCACCAGATAGCCTTTATCACGCAGCAGCGTTACCGCGTCGTGCGCAGCGGCTACGCCGTCATTGACGCTATCGAAATGCACCGGGGTCACGCCGCGATACAGCGCGGTCAGGTTCAGCGTGCGCTCGTGGCGAGACAGCGCGAAAATCGGCAGGCCGGAGCTGATGCGGGAAGTCATCAGCGCGGTCCGACCGGATTCCGTCATAGTAATGATAGCGGTGACGCCCTTGAGGTGGTTCGCCGCGTACATGGCGGACATCGCAATGGCTTCTTCCACGTTATCGAACTGAATGTCCAGGCGGTGCTTGGAGACGTTGAGGCTGGGGATTTTTTCCGCGCCGAGGCAGACGCGCGCCATCGCGGCAACGGTCTCAGACGGATACTGGCCCGCGGCGGTTTCTGCCGACAGCATCACGGCGTCGGTGCCGTCCAGCACGGCGTTCGCCACGTCCATGACTTCGGCGCGGGTTGGCATCGGGTTGGTGATCATCGACTCCATCATCTGCGTCGCGGTAATGACCGAGCGGTTCAGCTGACGGGCGCGGCGGATCAGCGCCTTCTGGATGCCGACCAGCTCCGGATCGCCGATTTCCACGCCGAGGTCGCCGCGGGCCACCATGACAACGTCGGAGGCGAGGATCACGTCATCCATCGCGTCCTGATCGCATACCGCTTCCGCGCGCTCGACTTTGGCGACGATTTTGGCATCGCAGCCGGCATCGCGCGCCAGGCGACGAGCGTAGTTCAGGTCTTCGCCGCAGCGCGGGAAGGAGACGGCCAGGTAATCGACGCCAATTTTGGCGGCGGTGATGATGTCCGCTTTGTCTTTCTCCGTCAGCGCTTCGGCAGAGAGGCCGCCGCCCAGCTTGTTAATCCCCTTATTATTGGACAACGGTCCGCCGACGGTGACTTCGGTGAACACCTTCATGCCCTGAACTTCCAGGACCTTCAGCTGTACGCGGCCGTCGTCCAGCAGCAGAATGTCGCCCGGAACCACGTCAGCCGGCAGCCCTTTATAGTCGATGCCGACTTTCTCTTTGTCGCCTTCGCCTTTACCCAGGTTTGCGTCGAGGAGGAATTTATCGCCGATATTGAGGAAAATTTTGCCTTCTTTGAAGGTGGAAACGCGGATTTTCGGCCCCTGTAGGTCACCGAGAATCGCGACATGACGGCCCAGTTTCGCCGCAATCTCACGGACTTTATCCGCGCGGATCTGATGATCCTCCGCGGTGCCGTGAGAGAAGTTCATACGTACCACGTTAGCGCCTGCGGCAATAACCTTCTCAAGGTTGTTATCGCGGTCGGTAGCCGGGCCTAAGGTAGTCACGATTTTGGTTCTGCGAAGCCTTCTGGACATGTAATACTCCGTTGACTGAAACAACTTTGGTGTTGCGTGAACATGGATTCGGTAGCGCCGACGAGCAAAGTCGCTATACCGGAACATTACCGACGGTGTAATAGGATAGTGCTTTGTTTCTACTTTTATTGGTCATTGCTGTGTACGCTGAGCTCTTTATCAAAGCGCGATTCCTTGAGCGCTTCCTTGACCCTCTTCAAGTTATCTCTGAATTTTGCTCCCCGCCGCAGGGTGAAGCCGGTCGCCAGGACATCAATTACCGTCAGCTGCGCTAAGCGGGAGACCATCGGCATATAGATATCGGTATCTTCCGGTACGTCCAGGGTAATCGCCAGCGTTGATTCCCGGGAAAGCGGCGTGCCGGGGGAGGTAATCGCGATCACCATCGCATCGTTTTCGCGGGCCAGCTGCGCCAGCTCCACCAGGCTTTTAGTCCTGCCGGTATGCGAGATGATCACCACCACATCATCGTCATTACAGTTCATACAGCTCATGCGTTGCAGGACGATGTCGTCGGAATAGATCACCGGCACGTTAAAACGGAAAAACTTGTTCATCGCGTCGTGGGCGACGGCGGCCGAAGAGCCCAGGCCAAAAAAGGCGATTTTCTTCGCCTGCGTGAGCAGGTCAACCGCGCGATTGATCGCCGACATGTCGAGAGAATGATGGACCTGATCTAAACTGGCCATGGCTGACTCAAATATCTTTCCCGTATAGGACTCAACGCTGTCGTCTTCATCGACGTTGCGGTTAACATAGAGCGTACCGTGCGCCAGGCTTTGTGCAAGATGCAGTTTGAAATCCGGGAAACCGCGCGTTTCCAGGCTGCGGCAGAAACGGTTAACCGTGGGCTCGCTGACGCCGGCTTCCAGCGCCAGGGCGGCAATACTTGAATGAATGGCCTGCGCGGGGGTAGCAAGGATGACTTCCGCCACTTTGCGTTCAGATTTGCTAAGGTGTTCCAGCCGGGACTGGATTTTTTCCAGCATATTCATGGGTAATCGGGCGCTCATCAATGGAAGCGATTTCATTAATGGGTGAAATCATCAGGCGTTTTAGCAAGAATATACCCCTCCGTAGTCGGAAACGGTGAGGAATGACCTGAAAATATGTTGTTTTTTTTCATTACATGATCAGAGTCGTATTTTACTAACTGATAATCGGTCGAAACAACGAACAATATTAGCCGCATGCCCAAAATCTCAGCCTCTGTTTTCCACCCTGTGCGATTTAGCAGCGGGAACGGCCGCTGAGGGTTTCGGGAAATTCGTAAACACAGTACGATGCAGTGAAAGAAAATTACAAATACAACTATAGTCTGGCATAAGCACCGGGCTATCAACTAAGGAGAATGACATGGCGGTAACGCAAACGGCCCAGGCATGCGATCTGGTCATTTTCGGCGCGAAGGGTGACCTGGCGCGACGTAAATTGCTGCCTTCCCTGTATCAGCTTGAAAAAGCGGGCCAGATCCACCCTGACACCCGCATCATCGGCGTCGGTCGCGCCGACTGGGACAAAGACGCTTACACCAAGGTAGTGCGTGAAGCGATGGAAACCTTCATGAAGGAGAAAATCGATGAAGGTTTGTGGGAGACCCTGAGCGGGCGTCTGGATTTTTGTAACCTTGATGTCAACGATACCAAAGCGTTTACTCGTCTGGGCAAAATGCTCGATCAAAAAGAGCGGGTGACCATTAACTATTTCGCCATGCCGCCGAGCACCTTTGGCGCGATTTGCAAAGGTCTGGGTGAAGCGAAGCTGAACGCCAAGCCGGCCCGCGTGGTGATGGAGAAACCGCTGGGTACCTCCCTGGAAACCTCCCGCGAGATCAACGATCGGGTGGGTGAGTTCTTTGAAGAGTGCCAGGTCTACCGTATCGACCACTATCTGGGTAAAGAGACGGTGCTGAACCTGCTGGCGCTGCGCTTTGCCAACTCGCTGTTCGTCAATAACTGGGACAGCCGCACCATCGATCACGTCGAGATCACCGTGGCGGAAGAGGTGGGCATTGAGGGCCGCTGGGGCTACTTCGATCAGGCCGGGCAGATGCGCGACATGATCCAGAACCACCTGCTGCAAATTCTGTGCATGATTGCCATGTCCCCGCCGTCAGATTTGACTGCCGATAGCATCCGCGATGAAAAAGTGAAGGTGCTGAAATCGCTGCGCCGCATTGACCGCACCAACGTGCGTGAAAAAACGGTGCGCGGCCAGTACACCGCCGGTTTTGCCCAGGGCAAAAAAGTGCCGGGCTACCTCGAGGAAGAGGGGGCCAACAAGTCCAGCCATACAGAAACCTTCGTGGCGATCCGCGTGGATATCGACAACTGGCGCTGGGCGGGCGTACCGTTCTACCTGCGTACCGGTAAACGTCTGCCGACCAAGTGTTCCGAAGTCGTGGTTTACTTCAAAACGCCGGAGCTGAACCTGTTCAAAGAGACCTGGCAAGAGCTGCCGCAGAATAAGCTGACCATTCGTCTGCAGCCGGATGAAGGGGTGGATATCCAGGTGCTGAACAAAGTTCCCGGACTTGACCACAAGCATAACCTGCAGATCACCAAGCTGGATCTGAGCTACTCGGAAACCTTTAATCAAACCCACCTGGCGGATGCCTACGAGCGCCTGCTGCTGGAAACGATGCGCGGTATCCAGGCGCTGTTCGTCCGTCGTGATGAAGTGGAAGAGGCGTGGAAGTGGGTCGACTCCATCACTGAAGCCTGGGCTGCCGATCGCGATTCGCCGAAACCGTATCAGGCGGGTACCTGGGGGCCGGTTGCCTCCGTGGCGATGATCACCCGCGATGGTCGTTCGTGGAACGAGTTTGAGTAATCGCCAGCTCCTCCGTCAGGGTTATTTTACCGGTAACATGATCTGACGCAGCAAGTCGCGTAATTTTTAATCTTTTAAGCCCCGGAGGATTCACCCCCGGGGCTTTTTTTATTACACTGCCTGCAGATATTTTGCCCCTGAGCCCCAGTACTGGTGCCCTAAACCCCTAAAAGTACCGCTAAAGCGCTGCGGCCGGACAGATGAAATTTGAGGAGCCTTTATGAATTCTGAAATGTTACGGGTAACAAATCGCATCATCGAACGCTCGCGCGATACCCGCGAAGCCTACCTCGCCCGGATTAACCAGGCCAAAACCGACACCGTTCATCGCGCCCAGCTGGCATGCGGTAACCTGGCCCACGGCTTTGCCGCCTGCCAGGCGGATGACAAAGCCTCGCTGAAAAGCATGCTGCGCAATAACATCGCCATCATTACCTCCTACAACGATATGCTGTCCGCCCACCAGCCCTATGAGCGCTATCCGGAAATTATCCGCAAAGCGCTGCACTCTGCGAACGCGGTAGGCCAGGTCGCCGGCGGCGTTCCGGCGATGTGCGATGGCGTGACGCAGGGGCAGGACGGGATGGAGCTGTCGCTGCTCAGCCGCGAAGTGATTGCCATGTCCGCCGCGATTGGCCTGTCGCACAACATGTTTGACGGCGCGCTCTACCTCGGCGTCTGCGATAAAATTGTCCCCGGCCTGGCGATGGCTGCGCTGTCGTTCGGCCACCTGCCGTCCATCTTTATTCCTTCCGGGCCGATGGCCAGCGGCCTGGCGAATAAAGAAAAAGTACGCATTCGTCAGCTCTATGCGGAAGGCAAAGTGGATCGTATGGCGCTGCTGGAGTCCGAAGCCGCGTCTTACCATGCGCCTGGCACCTGTACCTTCTACGGTACCGCCAATACCAACCAGATGGTGGTTGAGTTTATGGGGATGCAGCTGCCCGGATCGTCATTCGTGCATCCGGATGCGCCGCTGCGCGAAGCGCTGACCGCCGCCGCCGCCCGCCAGGTGACCCGCCTGACCGGCAACGGTAACGAGTGGATGCCGCTGGGCAAAATGTTTGATGAAAAAGTGGTGGTCAACGGGATTGTCGCGCTGCTGGCAACCGGCGGCTCTACCAACCACACCATGCACCTGGTGGCTATGGCGCGGGCGGCAGGGATTATCATTAACTGGGATGATTTCTCCGATCTCTCTGACGTGGTGCCGCTGCTGGCGCGCCTCTACCCGAACGGCCCGGCGGATATTAACCACTTCCAGGCGGCTGGCGGCGTGCCGGTGCTGGTGCGCGAGCTGATGAAAGGCGGCCTGCTGCATGAAGATGTTCACACCGTGGCCGGCTTCGGCCTCTCTCGCTACACCATGGAGCCCTGGCTTAATAACGGCGAACTTGACTGGCGCGAAGGGGCGACCGCGCCGCTGGACGAACAGGTTATCGCCACGTTTGACAAACCGTTCTCTCGCCACGGCGGCACCAAAGTGCTGAGCGGTAACCTCGGACGCGCGGTCATGAAAACCTCCGCCGTGCCGGTTGAAAACCAGATTATTGAAGCTCCTGCGGTGGTTTTCGAGAGCCAGCATGACGTACTGCCCGCCTTTGAAGCGGGGCTGCTCGACAAAGATTGCGTGGTTGTCGTCCGTCATCAGGGGCCAAAAGCGAACGGCATGCCAGAATTACATAAACTTATGCCGCCACTTGGTGTATTATTGGACCGCCGTTTCAAAATTGCGCTGGTAACCGATGGTCGTCTCTCCGGCGCATCAGGCAAAGTGCCATCGGCGATCCACGTGACGCCCGAAGCGTACGATGGGGGCCTGCTGGCGAAGGTACGCGATGGCGATATCATCCGCGTCAACGGCCAGACGGGCGAGCTAACGCTGCTGGTCGATGACGCAGAGCTGGCCGCGCGTCAGGCGCATATTCCTGACCTGAGCGGTTCGCGCGTGGGAACCGGCCGGGAAATGTTCGGTGCGCTGCGTGAGAAACTCTCCGGAGCAGAACAGGGCGCAACCTGCATCAATTTTTAAGACGATTCGATTTATAGATCTGGCGAGAGAAAATCTGATGAAAAACTGGAAAACAACTGCAGAAGCAATCCTCACCTCCGGTCCGGTAGTACCGGTAATCGTGGTGAAAAAGCTAGAACACGCTGTGCCAATGGCGAAAGCGCTGGTTGCAGGCGGCGTACGCGTACTGGAAGTGACCCTGCGTACCGAGTGCGCGATGGACGCTATCCGCGCGATCGCCAAAGAAGTCCCGGAAGCGATTGTCGGTGCCGGTACCGTCACTAACGTTGAGCAGCTGAAAGAAGTGACCGAAGCGGGCGCGCAGTTTGCTATCAGCCCTGGCCTGACCGAATCCCTGCTGAAAGCGGCGACCGGCGAAGGCACTATTCCGCTGATCCCGGGGATCAGCACCGTATCCGAGCTGATGCTGGGTATGCAGTATGGCCTGAAAGAGTTCAAATTCTTCCCGGCGGAAGCAAACGGCGGCGTGAAAGCGCTGCAGGCGATTGGCGGCCCGTTCGCGCACATTCGCTTCTGCCCGACTGGCGGCATCTCTCCGGCGAACTATCGCGACTATCTGGCGCTGAACAGCGTACTGTGCATCGGCGGCTCCTGGCTGGTGCCGGCGGATGCGCTGGAAGCCGGTGATTACGACCGTATCACCAAACTGGCTCGTGAGGCGGTAGAAGGCGCGAAGTAATCTTCGCGCACTCACCAGAGGCCCGGTCTGCGACCGGGCTTTTTTTTATCCTGCGACCACGACCGCCGCCGCCGCCGCTTTGGCGCGCGCAACCGCTTCCTCAACGTTATCGGCTATCGCCAGCGTCACGCCCAGACGACGCGAACCGTCAATTTCCGGCTTGCCGAACAGACGCAGCTGCAGCCCCGCGCCGACCGCGGCCTGAATATTGCTGAAAGTGACGTTCTGGCTGGTTAGCTGCGGCAGGATCACCGCCGAGGCCGCCGGGCCGTACTGGCGAATCGTGCCAATCGGCAGGCCGAGGAAGGCGCGAACGTGCAGGGCGAACTCGGATAAGTCCTGTGAAATCAGCGTGACCATACCGGTGTCGTGCGGGCGCGGCGAGACTTCGCTAAAAATCACCTCATCACCGCAGACGAACAGTTCGACGCCGAACAGGCCGTAGCCGCCCAGCGCCAGCACCACTTGACGGGCGATTTCCTGCGCGCGTTCCAGCGCCAGCGCGCTCATCTGCTGCGGCTGCCAGGATTCACGATAGTCGCCATCTTCCTGGCGATGACCGACCGGCGCGCAGAAGTGTACGCCATCCGCGGCGCTGACGGTGAGAAGGGTAATCTCGAAATCAAAATTCACCACGCCTTCAACGATAACGCGTCCGGCTCCGGCGCGGCCGCCCTGCTGCGCATACTGCCAGGCGTCAGCCAGCTGTTCGCTGGAACGAATAAAGCTCTGGCCTTTACCCGATGAGCTCATTACCGGCTTGACGATGCACGGCAGGCCTATCCCGGCGACGGCTTCGCGGAAGGCGGGTTCGCTGTCGGCAAAACGGTAGGCGGAGGTCGGTAGCTTCAGCTCTTCAGCGGCCAGGCGGCGGATCCCTTCGCGATTCATGGTGAGCTTTGCCGCGCGCGCGGTGGGGACGACTTTCTGCCCGGCCTGCTCCAGCGCGACCAGTGTATCGGTGGCGATGGCCTCGATTTCCGGCACGATAAAGTCAGGCTTTTCCTGCTCAATCAGCGCCTGCAACTTTTCGCCGTGCAGCATATTGATGACGTGCGAACGGTGTGCGACCTGCATGGCCGGAGCGTCAGGGTAACGATCGACGGCGATGGTCTCAATTCCCAGGCGCTGGCATTCAATGGCCACTTCTTTACCCAGTTCGCCGGAACCTAACAGCATTACCTTTGTTGCCGCAGGGCGCAGCGCCGTACCTAATACAGTCATAACTCTCTTCCGCAGTAAAAAAACATGCGCCGCATTATAAACGAAAACGTTTGCGCATGTCTTTATGCGCGTCATTTGAGTTCGGGGAAGAAATTTGATATACTGTATAAAAATACAGTACTGAGAGGCTGCATCATGGCGGTTGAAATTAAATATGTAGTGATTCGCGAAGGTGAGGAAAAAATGTCTTTTGCCAGCAAAAAAGAGGCCGATGCTTATGACAAAATGCTCGATCTGGCGGAAGTACTGAACGACTGGCTGGTTGAATGCCCGCTAACGCTCGATGAAGAGCAGCGCGATAGCATGGCGATGTGGCTGGCCGAACGTAAAGACACCCTAAACCATATTTTGCGCTCCGGTAAGCTGCCGGAAGCCGAGGTGGCCGCCGAGGCGCCAGCCGATCGCGCAGAAGCAGAAGAGGGCGACAAGACCGACGACGTCGTCGAATCTGAAGCCCCGGCGCCGGCGAAGCCGCGCAAAGCGAAAGCGGCCTGAGCTACGCTGCCGCCGCCAGCGGTTCTGGCGGCAGGCTCCCGCGCTTCCCGGCGCGACATTTGCTCATCTTTAGCTGCCGATAACGTTTCCTGACGTCGCGTCGTTTAGGCTGGTGGTATCGCTTATCGCGCAACGAGGAAATGTATGGCTAACTGGCTTAATCAACTGCAGTCTCTGCTGGGTCAGCAGGGGCGGTCTTCTTCATCTGACGATCAATCAAGCGGCAAAAATTTACTCCTGCCGGGCGCGCTCGGCGGGCTGGCCGGGCTGCTGGTCGCCAGCAAATCATCGCGCAAGCTGTTAGCCAAATACGGCACCGGTGCGCTGCTGGTCGGCGGCGGCGCGGTTGCGGGCAGCGTTTTATGGAATAAATATCAGCAGAAGATGCGCGCCAGCGCGCAGCAGGCATCGGCTGATGTCGCGCCCGCACAGGCGCCATCTCCCGCACCGGCCGAACTCGACGCCCGCAGCGAACGGCTGATTATGGCGCTGGTCTTCGCCGCCAAAAGCGATGGACATATTGACGAACGCGAGCGGGCAAATATCGAAGAGCAGCTGCGTGCGGCAAACGTCGACGTCCAGGCCCGGGTGTTAATTGACCGGGCGCTGGCGCAGCCCCTCGACCCGCAGAGCCTGGCGCAGGGCATCAGCAGCGAGCAAGAGGCGCTTGAAGTTTACTATATCAGCTGCGCGGTCATTGATATTGACCACTTTATGGAACGCAGCTATCTGAACGCCCTCGGCGAAGCGCTGAAGCTCCCGCAGGAAGTGCGTGAAGATATCGAACGGGATATTCAGGCGCAAAAACAGGCCGTAACGCTCTAAATCCGCACGTTTCGCTTGCATCGCTGGCGACTTTTGCCACCCTTATATATTGTGTAGTCACGTCACCCTTCAGGCTGCTTTGAAGCAGCCTGAAAATTTTAGTACTCAATACAAGCCGCAGAAGAATAAGCAGATGCCACCAAAAGCGAAACGGATCCCCCATGCCATGACATTACATGGCGACACGCGAATCGATAATTACTACTGGCTGCGCGATGACGATCGCTCGCAGGCGGAAGTGCTGGATTATCTGCGCCAGGAAAATGAGTACGGCAAAAAAGTGATGTCTTCGCAAAGTAGCCTGCAGGACAGGGTACTCAAGGAGATTATCGACCGTATTCCGCAGCGCGAAGTGTCAGCCCCCTACAGCAAAAATGGCTATCGCTACCGTCAGGTCTACGAGCCGGGCTGCGAGTACGCGATTTATCAACGCCAGCCGGTAGTCAAAGAGGAGTGGGATGAATGGGACGTCCTGCTTGACGGCAACCAGCGTGCGGCCGGCAGCGAATTCTATACCCTCGGCGGATTAGGCGTTTCGCCCGACAACAGCCTGATGGCGGTGGCGGAAGACTATCTCTCCCGACGCCAGTATAGCCTGCGCTTCTTTCCCTTAAACGACGACCGGCAATTTGCGGAAGTGCTGGAGAACGTCTCGCCTGCTTTTGCCTGGAGTAACGATTCGCAGACCCTGTGGTACGTGCGCAAACATCCCACCACGCTGCTGCCGTATCAGGTCTGGCGCCACCGTCTGGGGACGCCGGCCAGTGCGGATGTTCTGGTGTATGAAGAGCAGGACGATACTTTTTACGTCAGCGTGCACAAAACGACTTCCCAGCAGTTTGTGGTGATCTATCTGGCCAGCGCGACCACCAGCGAAGTGCTGCTGCTCAATGCGGAAATGACCGACGCCGAGCCGGTCTGTTTTCTACCGCGGCGTAAAGATCATGAATATAGCCTCGATCACTATCAGCACGCTTTCTATCTGCGCTCTAACCGTGAGGGTAAGAACTTCGGCCTTTATCGCACTACCCTGCGCGATGAGCAGCAGTGGGAGACCCTGATCGCGCCGCGGCACGAAGTCATGCTGGAAGGATTTACCCTGTTTACCGACTGGCTGGTTGTGGAAGAGCGCCAGCGCGGGCTGACCAGCCTGCGTCAGATCAATCGTAAGACAAGAGAGTCCCAGGGCATTGCCTTTGACGATCCGGCCTATGTGACCTGGCTTGCCTATAATCCGGAGCCGGAAACCGCCCGCCTGCGCTACGGCTACTCCTCTATGACGACGCCGGATACGCTGTTTGAGCTGGATATGAATACCGGCGAGCGGCGGGTGCTGAAACAGCAGGAAGTCAAAGGGTTCGATGCCAGCCACTACCGCAGCGAGCATCTGTGGATCAACGCCCGCGACGGCGTCGAAGTCCCGGTCTCGCTGGTCTACCGTCACGAACATTTCCGCAAAGGTGCCAGCCCTCTGCTGGTGTACGGCTACGGCTCCTATGGCGCAAGCATGGATGCGGATTTCAGCGCCAGCCGCCTGAGCCTGCTCGACCGCGGCTTTGTGTTCGCTATCGCCCATATTCGCGGCGGCGGCGAGCTGGGACAGCAGTGGTACGAAGACGGAAAGTTTTTGTGCAAGAAAAATACCTTCAACGATTATCTCGACGTCTGCGATGCGCTGCTGGCGCAGGGCTACGGCGATCCGCGTTTTTGCTACGGCATGGGCGGCAGCGCCGGCGGTATGCTGATGGGCGTCGCGGTGAACCAGCGGCCGGAGCTCTTCCACGGCGTGGTGGCCCAGGTTCCCTTTGTCGATGTCCTCACCACCATGCTCGATGAGTCGATTCCGCTGACCACCGGCGAGTTTGAAGAGTGGGGGAATCCGCAGGATGAAGCCTATTACCGCTATATGAAAAGCTACAGCCCGTACGACGGCGTGCAGGCTCAGGCGTATCCGCATTTGCTGGTCACCACGGGCCTGCATGATTCGCAGGTACAATACTGGGAGCCGGCAAAATGGGTGGCAAAACTGCGCGAGCTGAAAACCGACGATAACCTGCTGCTGCTGTGTACCGATATGGATTCCGGCCACGGCGGTAAATCCGGCCGCTTCAAAAGCTATGAAGGCGTGGCGCTGGAGTATGCGTTTCTGATTGGCCTGGCGCAGGGGACGCTGCCGGGCCAGGCGGAGGTATAGCGCCGATTACTCCCCGAGATAGTGCTTCAGCGTCAGGCGCAGCTCGGGGCTCATGCGATCCAGGTTATTAAAAAGCCAGCGTAAATAGCCAGGATCGTTTTCCGCCACTTCCGAGACCGGCTTGCCGCGGTATTTGCCGAAGGTAAAGGTGGAGAGCAGCGCCGGGCGGCCGGTAATGGTCGCCATCTCCTCAGGCGTCCAGCCGGAGGTGTTGATGATATCGAGCAGCAGGGCCGCGGTGATATAGCAATCGTACAGCGCCCGGTGATGATGCAGTCCCGGTGGCGTCGCGACGCTGAGCTTGCGCGATTTATACAGCCCCATATTGCTGTACTTGATGCCTGGCCACAGGCGGCGCGCCAGCTTCATCGTGCAGATCCACTCGCCCTGCATTTCCGGCAACACCCGGCGGTCAAAGCTGGCGTTATGGGCGACATACCATGGACTGCCCATATACAGCGGCACAATCTCCTCGATCCACGGCTTATCGGCGACCATCTCTTCGGTGATATGGTGAATCGCCATCGCCTGCGGGCTGATAGGCCGGTCGGGGCGAACCAGGTGGCTCATGGGATTGGTGATGTGTCCGTCGACAATATCTACCGAGGCGATTTCAACAATGCCTCCCTGCAATCCGCAGGTTTCTGTATCGATTACGCGCAGCATGGCTCGCTCCAGGCCAAAGAAACCAGCGTAATAGAATGCGCGGGTCTTGCCAACGTGGATGTCCGCAGGGGACGGGAATTATTTCTGTTTCGGTTCATAGGGCAGGCGAGAGAGCGAAACGGAGGCCAGTCGATGGGCGATCAGACGTTCGCGAAACCAGCCGCGCAGATGCTCGGGCTGTTCTCTTTCGACTAAATCAGCCACCACCGGCATATTGTAGCGTTCTTTAAACGCGACGCCCGCCGCGGCGAGATCGACATTCACTTTGTCCATCTCCTCCTGGGATAGTTTAGCCAGGTTCTTTTCCATCGGTTTCTCCTCTGATAACGCCGCAAAAAGTACTAAGCACGCGGCAAAAAGGCAAGTCTCAGACGCTTAGCTCGACTGCGCCATTATACAGGGTTATTCTCTGTGCTACATACATAACAAAAAGGAATGACAACTATGCCAATCATCGCCGGGCGCGCGCTGCGTCTGTCTCTGTTTCTCGCCGGTTGCCTGACCGCAGCAGGCGCATCGGCCCACGCCCATCTACAACAACAGCTTCCGGCGGCCAATACCGTGGTGAACGCTTCACCGCAGGCGCTGACGCTGAACTTCTCCGAAGGCATCGAAACGCAGTTTAGCGGCGTAACCCTCACCGGGCCGCAGCAGAAGACCATCACCCTCGGTAAACCCGTCCGCAGCGACAGCAATAAGGCTCAGCTGACGGTACCGGTTGAGCAGGCGTTGACGCCGGGCGAATATACCGTTAACTGGCACGTGGTCTCCGTAGATGGCCACAAGACGAAAGGGCAATACACCTTTACCGTGAAGTAAGCCAATGCTGAGTGGAGTCTATGTCAGCTTACGCTTTATCCATTTCATTTCGCTGATCGTCGCTTTCGGCTGCGTCCTCTACGGCGCATGGTGGGCGCCGGTGGCCCTACGTCGTTTGATGATGCAGCGCTTCTATCCGCTGATGCGCTATTTATTATCAGCAAGCGCGCTGTCGGCGCTGCTGATGCTGATGGCGCAGGGCGGCTTGATGGGCAACGGCTGGCCGGACGTCTGGCAGCCGGCTATCTGGCAGGCGGTGGCCGGGACGCAGTTTGGCGGCGTGTGGGTATGGCAAATTTTACTCGCCTTTGTGGCGCTGGCGGTGGTCTGGCTGAAGCCCCGGCGACCGGGACGTTTGCTGCTGGTGCTGTTTTGCGCTCAGCTGTTGCTGCTGGCCGGCGTCGGGCATGCCGCAATGAACGATGGCTGGCTGGGGATAGTGCAGCGAACCAACCATGCGCTTCATCTGTTTTGCGTGGCCAGCTGGTTTGGCGGTCTGCTGCCGTTTATCTACTGTCTTCGCCTGGCGCACGGTCGCTGGCGGCAGGCGGCCATCTGCACCATGATGCGTTTTTCGCGCTACGGGCATCTGGCGGTTGCCGGCGCCATCGCCAGCGGCGTGGTAAATGCGCTGCTGATCCAGGGCGGACTTATCAGCGCCTCGCCCTGGGGGCGTATGCTGTTGTTCAAATGTGCGCTGGTGGCGGCAATGGTGGCAATTGCGCTGGTGAACCGGTATGTTCTGGTGCCACGCATGTCGGCAGGCGGAACGCGAGCGGAGCAGCTCATCGTGCGCACTACGCAGATAGAAATTGCGCTGGGGGCGCTGGCGCTGTTTGCCGTCAGCCTGTTTGCCACCTGGGAACCTTTCTGAATAAACTGGTTAAATCATGAAAAAAATCGTTCTGACAATGTTGTTACTGGCAAGTTCTGGCGCTGCGCTGGCGGCACCGCAGGTGATTACCGTAAGCCGCTTTGAGGTGGGTAAGGAGAGCTGGGCGTTTAACCGTGAAGAGGTGATGCTGACCTGCCGTCCGGGCAACGCGCTGTTCGCCATTAATCCCAGTACCCTGGTGCAGTACCCGCTAAACGACATCGCCGAACAGCAGATGAAAGACGGTAAAACCAACGCGCAGCCGATTTCTGTGATCCAGATTGACGATCCGCAGCAGCCGGGACAAAAAATGAGCCTGGCGCCCTTTATTGAGCGCGCGCAGAAGCTCTGCTGATCGCCGCCTGCATCCCGCTGTATTTACATGAAAAAAACCGCCATCCCCCGATACCGGGCGTGGCGGTTTTTTGTTGGCATCAGCAATTTTGATACGAATTATTCGTCCACTTTTGTCGCGGACTGGAAAACCTGACACGGTAAACTATTCTTATAAGGCAAGGCGACTTAGCCTGCATTAATGCCAACTTTTAGCGCACGGCTCTCTCCCAAGAGCCATTTCCCTGGACCGAATACAGGAATCGTGTTCGGTCTCTTTTTATCTGTTTTTCACAAACCGCAGATTCCATTGCAAAACCCCAGTCGCTTTTTTCGGGGCTTTTTTCTTATACCACAACAATAATTTCCTAAACATTTCTTTTACAAAAAATCGTCTGCTAACGTTTTAGTAGCTCACGGTCACCAGTACGGTATCGCTGTAGGTTCCCGCAGGCTGGTTGCTCTGGGTCGGGTTAATCTTGAGGGTGTAGTTCGCGGACTGCGCGGCGCCGGAGCCGGTTACGCTGAGATTGTTGCTTTCCGTCCAGGCGCTGCCGTTGGGCTGGTAAAACTGATACTGCAGCCAGGCGGTTGGTTGGTTCGCAATGGGCTGGCTCATCTGCCGCCAGTCGCCGACGCTGGCGTTAGTGCTGGCGAGGTTGACGGTGTAGGCCGCGTTTTTAGTGCAGCGGATGGCAAGCTGGCCGCTGTAGTGGCTAAAACCGGACGGAAGAGCGGCAGAGGCAAATTCGACGTCCGGCGCGCTGTCGATATAGCAAACATTGGTCACCTTCACCGACACGTTGACCGTAGAGGTCAGGGTTCCGTTATTCGGAATACATATCTTAATGCCCAGCAGATCGAGCCCGACGTAGCAGAATCGGTACACCCAGGTGATGGTTAACACATCGGTATAGGTACCGGCGGGGACGTTGGCTCCCGGCGTGGTTCTGAAGTAGAGCGGCATGGTGCCATCGCCTGAGTTAAATAAACCCAGCAGTTCGAGCAGCGTTGTTCTGGACCAGCTAATCACGCCGCCGTCCTGATAGGCCGGCGAGCACGAGGCGTCAGAACAGACGCTATAAGGGATGGCATCGCCCGCGCCATTAAGCAGCCGCGGAACGCCGTTGCTCTTGTTGGCCGACGCCAGAGTGGCGCTTAACGTATTGGTTGAGTTGAGCGCCACCAGTTCCGGGGTGCAGTAAAACCCCGCGCCGGCCATCACGCCCTGAGGCGCGCTGTTGAGCGCAAAGGAATCCACCGGGCCGATCGCTGGCGCACTGGTTTTGATGCTGCAGGCGGCCAGCGCGGTGCTGGCTTGCCCGAGCGCTAAGAGCATCGCGAATACGAGGATAATACTTTTCAACGTTATCTCCGCTGTTAAGAGGGGCAGCTGACCGGACCTATCCGCTGCGGAACCGGCGTTGAGGACGGAAGTTCGAACTGAATGCTGCAACGAAGCTCTCCGGCGTTTATTTTGACTTCGTTGTGGCGTCCAAGGTGCGAGAACCAGACCACGCCGTCATAGCCCACCAGGCCGCGCTGCTTGCTGTTAACCTCCTCGACCGGCGTACCGACCGGCAGCGGTTGCCCCCTGGCATCGACGAAGACGAGGGTTGCCGAGCGCACGCGGTTCACCGGGAAATCGACCAGCGCTCCGCTGCCTTCGCGCACGGCGATGCGTTTCTCCACCGTCAGAGCTTCGGTGTCCGTTGGCAGCGGTAGCGTATCGAGGGTGACTTTCCCCGGATACCACGCCGTCGCCCACGGGATCAGCAGATGACCATTTTTATCGGTCACGCCGACTTTGCGATTTTCATAATTCACCGCAATATTCGGGTAGTTGCCGGTGGAGACGACGATAAAGGCGTCGTTAATTTGCCGGGCGAAAAACAGACTGTTATCCATCAGCACCACCGAGCCCGCGGCCTCAAACCAGCTGTGACGATCGTCGCGCGACCCGTAGTAGCCTCCGCTCAGCGTTGACACGCGGTTGATCCAGGTCAGATCCGCCTGACTATAGTTATCGCCGCCGATCGAATGGGCGAGGTTCCAGCCCAGCCCGCCTTCTGCCGGAGCAGAGCGGCTGACGCTGATATTTTCTCCCCATTGTCCGGCGCTGGCGCGCTGGCCGCTTAGCTGGACGGAGGTTTGCGAATCGAAAGGGATGATGACCTGCAGCATGCTGGCGTAGCTACCTTCCTGCAGATCGCGGTTGACGCTCAGGCTGAGGCTGCTGCTGAGCCACAGGCCGCGGCTCCAGGAGAGGTTCAGCAGCCGGGTGCGCGAATTATCCTCGGCTTTGATATCAAAGTAGCCAATGCTAAAAGAACCGAGGGTTCGTCCCCACGGACTCAGGCTCAGCGTGGCCTGGTCTGACTGACGGCTGAGCGTGGCGGTAGACCCATAGGTGCTGAGGTTGTCGTAGCTGGCGCTGCGGCGGATATGTTGATAGCTCACTCCCCAGCTACTGCCATAGTAAGAGTAACCCGAGGTGAACTGGTTTCCGTCTCCCTCGCCACGGCTGGCGCTGCCCGACAGGCTGAGGGTGCCCAGATTCCCCACGCCGATATCGCTGCCAATGCCGGCATTGGTTAACCCTTCGCGGTCTTCGGTATGCGTAGAAAGCGTGAGCCAGTTGTTGAATCCGTAGCGATAAATAGCGCTTACCGCGCCGGCGCCATAATCGGCACTCCTGATACCGTAGTTGTTGCGCAGGGCGCCGAGGGTGAAATCAAAATCGCTCAGTCCTTCCCGCAGCAGGGTATTGGAGACATAAAAAGGGATGCTGGTGGAGACCTGGCGACCCAGAGCGTCGGTGGTCACTACGGTGGCTTCGCCGGCGCCGCTGATCCAGGGAACGTTGGTCAGCGTATAGGGGCCGCCATTGATTTGCGCAGAGCTGCTCTTATAGCCGTTGATAAACAGATCGACGCTCGAAGGAACCGCCGCGCTGCCGGATAAGTTAAGCAGCGGATATGTCACCAGATCCGGGCGAACGCTGAAGTTGCGGCTCAGGCGTAGCCCCCCCATGCGCACGGAACTGCTCCACGTCAGGGCGTTACTGACCACGTCCCCGGCCTGGTAGCTAATCATTTGGTCGCTATCGCTGTACTTCCACAGGGTGTCGTAGCGCATATAGCCCTGCTGCTCGTAGCCCGTCGAAGACCAGTTTTGCCGAATCACGGCGTTATTGGAAAGGACGCCCGGCGGGCCGAAAAGGCGCGTTTCGGTGAAGGTGCTGGTGGTTTGCGAACCGCCGGATGAAAAGAGGCTGTAAGCGTCGTAGTTAAATAAAATTCCCGGGCTGCTTATCGCGGTCTGGCCAGGTTGTTCCGTGGTCCCCCCGATGTGCTGCTCGGGGAGCCATTTGTCCGGAACCTGGAGCTTGAGGATCTGACCCGGCTGGTCATATTCCACTTTCACCGAGGGGAGCGTCGTCACATCAACCAGCGCGTCGCCGGTTTGCAGGGGAATATGCGCTTGCTGCAACACGCTGGCCGCGATCCAGTAGTGGCCAGCGTTGACCTTTACCGGAACGGCGCCGGCAAGAATATTGCCGTTGACCGATACGCTGAGGTACAGCTCGTACTCCTGCTTTTCGCCGTAGGATGCCGCAGGCGCAGGCAGGGAATCATAGGTCGCGGCGCAGGCCGTTACCGACGCCATCGCCAGCAGCCCCCCGGACGCCGTCCTTTTCAGATCTCTCATTTTTAACGATTCGCCGGAATTTCCACCGCCTGACCGTTATCCGTTAATTTCGCGAACAGATGCATTCCTGACGGCACGGAAGCGTTTCCGGCGCTCGGGAAACAGCTCTTTTTCTGCGCCAGAACGTAGCCGAGAAGACCATTAGCCTGGGGAATGCGCCCCTTACCGTTCGCGTTCGCCCAGTAAACCGCGCTGAGGCGCGCGTGCTGATTGCCTCTGTTTTCGATGCACAGCGTCTGGCGGTTATTTTGCTGCGAGAGCGACCAGCGCAGCGTGGCCCTTACCGGTTCGACTGAACCCGCGTTCTTTAGCGGCGTAACGCCCTGCCCATAGGTAAACAGCGGCAGGACATAGCGCATGCGCATTTTCAGCCCGGCGGCGTTCTGTTCCGTCTGCGCCGCGGGTTGCGCGGCAGGGATCTCATCGATAACAATGCGATAGGAGTGCTCTTTGCCGTTTGCGATGGGGGCGACGCGCATGAGCCGCACCAGCTGGCGCTGCCCCGGCGCTACCGTGGTAAAAGGCGGGCTGGCGACAACATCCCGCTGATCGGCGTAGACGTCCGCTGACGCTTTTTGATCCCAGGCAAACACGCGCAGCTGCAAATTAACCGGCGCGCTGCCGCGATTCTCCAGCCACAGTTCAGACCCTGTTTCGTGGCTTTCGATCGTTTGAAATATCGGCCATACCAGAACGGAGCTGGCGGCCAGCACGGATGAGGGAAGCAATAAAGCGAATATAAACGGCGCAAATCTACAGCGAATCATAGTTAACCTGTGAATTATCTAATAGGTCAGCGTGACGGTGACCGTGTCGGTATAGGAGCCCACCGCCGGGAAGCCATTCGTGGCAAAAAGGCGGCCATAAACCGTGTAGGTTTGCGTGGTGCTCGGAAAGGATGCGACGCTCAGGGCCAGCGTACTGCTGCCCCAAACGTTAGCGCGGTTGGCGTCCTGATAAAGCTGGTACGCCAGCGTGCTGCTGTTGCCGTTCGACATGTAGCGCTGAGTGGCTGAGCCGCCGTTGACGCCATAGTCGAGGGCGATTGAAATAGCGGTGCCGGGCGTGCAGGTCACGATGATGGAACCTGCGCCGGCGGTACTCGCGACATCCACGTTGCTGTAAAGCGATGACAGGGTGCCAAAATTCAGCGTGCCGAAGTCCGTCGTTTGGGAGCCGTCCCCGGCGCCCAGCGCGCAGCCTGCGGTTATCTGCGCGGAGACTTTGAACGTCTTTTGGGCAACGGCGGCATGGGCGCCCGAGGTAAAAAGCAGAAGTAATGTAAGCCACTCTGGTCGAAGCATGAAGCCCATTTTCCTTATGCGGTTACCAGGCTAAGGTCGCGGTGACAATGTCGTCATACACATCGGCTGTCGGCGCGTTGACGCTCTGGTCTTCGGGGCGAATGCGGGCAAAAACAGGAATCGCCTGTGGATTCCCTGTGCCAATGATAGGTATCGTGCCGCCAGGCAGGATTTCGTTATTGCGGGCGGCATCCGAATAGAGCCGATAGGCAATCTGCTGGGTGCCACCGGCGTTTTTCATATAGCGCAGCGCAGCATCGCCAGACTGGCCGCCGTCAAGCGTCAGGGTCGAGGCAAGATCCTCGGTGCAGGTCACGGTTAGGGCGTTTCCGCCGCCGCTGCCGGTGATCTCCGCATCAATGGAGTTGGCTAAATCGCCATAGGAGCCGAAATTAATGTTGCCCCAGCGGTTGTTTTCGCCATTGCGGACATTCGATACGCTGCATCCGCTGCCGAGCGTCACCTGGACGCCAATCTGGCCGCTTAAGGTTCCCGCTGCAGAAGCCGGTTGAAGAATGACTATGGCGCTCAGTAAGCCGCCCAGGAGACTGCGCGAGATCGTTGTGACGTTCATAGAGAACCTCTTAGTGGAAAGCCGCTGAAGAAAAACAACAATGTAGCGATAGACGTTGGTCACCGATTAAGTGCCGCGGTTTTGTTGGTTAACGTATAACTACTCCTGCAAGATATGTGTAATTTTGTATTTATGGCTGGTTATGTGTTTTTTATTGGATTGTTGTTCTGTGTTTATGCCTTTTATGTGGATTCAAACTCTTTTTGTTAATTAATTGTTGGTGTTATGTTTTTTAATTGTGTTTTGAAGGGGCGTGAAAATAGGGCGATTTTTTCTTAAATCACAATCTGGCGCAAAGTTTGCAACAAAAAATCTGGACAAAAAGGCGGGTATAGACACTGGAGGCGCCGTTGAGCAAGGGCGAGGAGAAAACACCTGCACAAAATCAGGCCCATAGTGCAGGTGAACTTTACGGGCCAACATCGGAAGTGACCCAGTATACACATTTGTATGACAAATGAAATAATAGATAAGAGACGGTTTTTCACTTTTTTGGCGGTTATTCTTCTGACCGCGCTATGGGTTATTGTCAGGGAGGCGAAGGGGGCGAACGGCGGCGTGAAAATAATGGGCAACGATTTATTCTGGCGCCACAAAAGAGGGGTACAGCCATGTTTCCAGAAAGCTCACCAGAAACCATATTTGTCCGCTAAAAATAAACCACAGAGCAGCGGTCAAAATAATCAACAGGATAGCCAGCAGGAGTAATTCTGTTTTGCTCATAACTTCACTAGCCGTCCGCAAGGAGTACAACGAAGTTATGATAGTAACTAAAGCGCCGTTGAAGATGCAAACGCCGTTGTGCTAAACGGCGTTGGCGAAGCGGCGGGAGAGCTAATCCATGAGTATCGCCATCTGAGCGGCCATATCATCCAGCAGCTGGAAGCGGCGACGATATTCGGCGCGTTTCTTACTGGCGATGCTCTCAAGCGTCTTTCTTTCCAGCTGCAGCGGCAGGCGCCAGCGCCAGGCGCCGTCGGCGACCCCATCGATAGAGTGCCAGAACTCATTATAGCTGGCGTGAAAATGGCGCCCTTTACTCAGCCGATAGCGCAGCGCGCGGAAGACGTGGCCGCTGTCGCTGACCCCGTAAATGTGATGAATGTTGCAACGCGCCGCCATTAACCAGATAAATTCCATCAGCAGGCGTTTCGGGAACAGGCCGTAACAGGCGCGGGTCGCCCGTTTAATCACTTCGTGCGGAACGGTGCTGCGCGGCCCCTGCAGGCCGCCGATAGTCAACTGCCATTGCTCCTGCTGGCGGGTGACGCTAAAGGTCGCGCTGGCAAGCACAATCTCATCGCTATCGCGCAGCCACAGCGTCGTTTCGCCCTCGCGTTCGGCTTTGCCCGCCGAGGAAGCGGAGAGCGTAAACCGGCTGTCGTCTTTGCCTGTCAGCTCAAGCAGCGGCACATCTTTCGCTGCGGTCATGGCCCCGGCGAGGCGCGAGGCGCCCAGGGAATCAACGAACTGATAGTGGCTGATAATGGCCTGAGCGCGCTGGCTGGCGTTTAACCCGCGGGTTAAATACTGGCGATGGACTTTGCCCGGCAGCGTCACCTGAGCGGCGAGCAGCTGATTAAAATCCGCACGCGCTGACAGGCTCTCCAGCATGCCGCGCGTTGGCGCATAAAATAATGCCGTGCGCAGTAAAAACTTAAGCCGGTAATGACGTTGTTGCCAGATGGGGGCGGGGGTGATCCGGCCCATCACCAGATCGGCAATGAGATTTGGGCGTCGCTCAACTACGCTGGCTGAATGCAGGCTGTTATCCGTCACGATGAATACCTCGGTGTTATTTAGCCTCTATTCTATGGATATATCGTGGGGAGCTTAATGCCCGGCCGGACTATATTTGGCTTTCGTTTAAAATCGATTGAGGTGCCAATTTACGGGCGGTGAAGCCGCAGGGTTTTCCTATAATTATGCGAGGAGGACGAAATATGTATCAGCGTATTTACGGTTGCGACTGGCGTAATATCTGGCTGGTGGGCGACCTGCACGGCTGTTTCGCACGCCTGATGGCGGCCCTTCGTGAGCGCAAGTTTGACCCTTACCAGGATCTGCTTCTTTCGGTGGGCGATCTGATCGATCGTGGGCCACAAAGCGCGGAGTGTCTGGATTTACTGCGCTATCGCTGGGTTTACGCGGTGCGTGGAAACCATGAACAGATGGCGCTGGAGGCGCTTGCCGACGGCGATATGAGGCTCTGGGAGATGAACGGAGGCGACTGGTATACGCAGCGTGCGGCGAGCCAAAAGCAACGCCTTACGGCGCTTATTGCCCGCTGCCGCCGACTGCCGTTGATTATTGAACTCCACAGCGGTGAGCAGGTGCACGTGATTGCCCACGCTGATTACCCCGCCGCGGTTTATCGCTGGCAGCGCGCTGTCGATGAGCACCAGGTGCTGTGGCGTCGGCAGCGTCTTACCGACCACCTCGCCGGGCGTCACGGCGCGATTGCCGGCGCAGACCATTTCTGGTTCGGCCATACGCCGCTGAAACGACGCTACGACAGCGATAACCAGCACTATATCGATACGGGGGCCGTGTTTGGTGGAGAGCTAACCCTGGTGGCGCTACAGCTGGCAGGCTAAAAATCGCTGTATTCTCGGGCGGGAAGCCAGAAACTATCGATAAAATCTTCTACCGGAAAGCAGCCGCCGTGGCGTATCCGCTGATCGTCCATGGCCGTTGTGCACTGCCGCTCGTTATCGTAAACATCGACAACGATATCTTCACAGCCGCCGTCCAGGTAACAAATAAACAGCACTAAGGCAAACATCCGAGCCTCATATCCTGAAAAACATAGCGTTAAGTGTAGGAGATGACGGAGAAGCGGGGAAATAAATAACCCGTCTCAGGCGACGGGTTCAATTGAGTCAGGCGAGGCGCATGACCCAGGCATCGGACTGGCGATCGTAGTGCTTACGGTAGAGGACGGAATGTTCACCATCAAGTATGGCGGGTACGCTGGTGTCCGCGTCCCATGCATCAAGCTGCATACATAAATCCGGATCGGATTTGCAGGGGATGCTTAACGTTCGCTCTCCCTGCTGTTCGCCGTGCAGTTCGGCGTCGTCTATCTCAAACGCGCCGATACGTACGTTAGTTTTGGCCATAAATTCACCCCGTTTGTCTGCTGAGTTGTGGTACGACCAGTTAAGGCCGCCATTTTTCAGCGTAGACAAACGGGCGTAAAGCGCCAGTGAAAAAATGCTGTTTTTCGACGCGCCATCACGCTTTTTTGCTAAAAAGCTTACCGTCACGCACCAGTTCGCGGGGATAGCTATTTTTTAAACGCGACCCGACTTTTTTCGCCAGCCCGATCGGCGCGCCCTGATAGGTGACAATCGCATCATCCTTCTGCGGGAGCGTTTCAGGATAGATATCGCGACCGCGATACCACTCTTCCGCTTCGGCCTCCGTCAGCGCCAGGGGAGCGGCCGGCGCGGCAAGCGCAATCACCGCTTCGTGCTGCCAGCGGTAGCCTTTGTTATGGGTTTCGGCGAGCCGGATGCCGATGCGGGAAAAGCGCACTTTGCCGAATAACGCTTCGAGCGCCTGTGGGAATAACCAGATTTCTTTATCGCGCTGCCAGAGCGTATGGTCGGCGGTCCACTGCAAACCGACGGCGGCGGCGGCGGCAATCACGGCGGCGGATTCGCGGGTTTTAAGCGGCGTGAAGGGGAATTTCCCCACTTTATAACCCGGCGCCGGAAGCGGATCGATGGCCGCGGTTTTACGTAAACGGGCGACGAAGAACCCTTCGCAGTCAAAAATCTGCGGGAAGACGTGCAGGAAGCCCTCCTCGGTGAGGGCTTCGCTGGCCTGCGGGAACAGTGAACCGAGCGGCACGACTTCTACCGCCTGCGGATAGCGCGCCAGCAGCCCGTTGACCACCTCTTCGTTTTCTTGCCGGTTCAGGGTACAGGTGGAGTAAACCAGCGTCCCGCCGGGGCGAAGGGCGTGAAACGCGCTGTCAATCAGCTCGCGCTGGGTCACCGCAATTTCCGCGTTGCTTTCCGGCGACCAGTTTTTCAGCGCATCGGGATCTTTACGTACTACCCCTTCGCCGGAGCAGGGGGCGTCGAGCAGGATCGCGTCAAAGCATTCCGGCAGCGCGGCGCCGAATACCCGACCATCGAAATGGGTCAGCGCCACGTTGCTGATTCCACAGCGGCTGATGTTGGCGTGCAGGACTTTAACCCGGCTGGCGGAATATTCATTGGCCAGAATGCCGCCTTCATTACCCATGCGGGCGGCGATTTGCGTGGTTTTAGAACCCGGCGCGGCGGCGACGTCCATCACCCGCTTCGGCATCTGTCCGTTGGCAAACAGCGCGGCGACCGGCAGCATGGAGCTGGCTTCCTGAATGTAAAACAGCCCGCTAAGGTGCTCGGCCGTGCTGCCCAGCGGCAGGTCGTCTTCATCTTCACGCTCGATCCAGAAACCCTCTTCGCACCACGGAACCGGCGTGAGCTGCCAGCGGTAGGGGGCGACCAGCTGCAAAAAATCAGCCACCGTGATTTTCAGCGTATTGACGCGAATGCTTCGCCGCAGCGGGCGCTGGCAGGCGGCGATAAAGTCGTCAAAAGAGAGATGCGTCGGCATTGCCGCACGCATTTGAGCGAGGAATTCTTCAGGAAGATAGACAGCGTTTTGAGCCACGGGGAGCGCACCACAACGAAAAAAGGGGGCGTAGTTTACCATAAAGGCTCCGGCGGCGGACACCGGAGCCTGTTATGCTTAGCGCGGCAGGGCGGTGCCCCATTCGCGCCACTCTTTCGGTTCGCTCTCCAGCAGCAGGAAGTGTTTGCCATCCTGCGCTTTCGGCGCCAGCGGCGTACCCGGAGGCGTCGCAAACGCGATGCCGCCGCGAATGAACTGATTAAAGGTACCGGTTTTCACCACCCCGCCAATCAGGCCAAAGTCGAGGCTATAGCCGGAAGCCAGCCAGAACACCGAGTTGTTGCGCACCAGATACTGATAACGCTTGCTGATACGCAGCTGTACCATCACGCGATCCGACATCGAACCGAGCATCAGACCGGTCACCGTGCCGACTTCGAGCCCGCGGAACAGCACCGGCGTGCCGATACCCAGCGAACCCGCTTCCGGTACTTCGACGATAATGCTCAGGCCGTCGATATAACGTGAATCGCTGATCGTGGTTTCCTGAATTTCGAAATCACGGCGCGGCGCACCGCGTCCCGGCTCGACGTTGATATAGGCCTGGAAAAGGGTATCCAGATGTTCGACGCCCGCCGCGGATATCTGCGGCGTAATTACCGAGAAACGCGTCCCGGCGCGGGCAAAGGTATTGACGTATTCCGGGTAAAGAACCGCTTTCGCCTGCACTTCGTTTTTCGCGGTAATTAAATTCAGCGACTGGATCTGGCCAATATCAATCCCCAGGTAGCGAATTGGCATCCCTTCGGCGATTTTACCGGCGTCGAAGGCGTGCAGGGTTATCTGCCCACCCACCGCGCGGGCGGCGGTTTCTGACGCATACAGCACGCGTTTGTTATCGATCCGCGCGCTAGCGCTGGCGCCGCTGAGGTTATCAAAGCTAATCGCGCCCTTCAGCGCGCGGGAGAGCGGGGATGCCTGCACCGTCAGGCCGCTACCGTTAAGCTGCACTTTCGCGCCGCCCTCGGCCCAGAACACGCTGTTGCTGGTCAGCAGATGGCGATATTCCGGCTTGATATGGATATTGATCTCAAAGGCGTTCTTGCGCGGCTGCACGGTGATGATTTCCCCGACCGCAAATTTACGGTACAGCACCACGGAGCCTGCCTGCACGTCCGGCAGCGTCTCGGCTGAGAGCGTAAGCGTGGTGGTCGGCAGATCGCTCATGCTGTTTTCCAGCGCCTTTTCCTGGTTCGCGTACAGCGGATAGCGGCTTTGCATCGCCCCTTTGTCGCCCGGGATAATGCGGATCCCGCCGCTGACCCATTCGCTGGCGCTGGCCCCGAGGAACTCCACGCCATCGATGCCGACTTTAACGTCGATGCGGCTGTTGACCACGAATTTGCTATCGCCGCGTACCAGAGAACGGTACTCCGGCATCACCGCCACCTGGAACGTGACGCCATCGGCGTTCAGCTTGCGCTCCAGAACCTGGCCAATCTGCACGCCGTGCAGAATCAGCGGCTGCCCGGCGTCGATGCCGTAGCTTTCCGGCGCGGTGAGCGTGACGGTCGCGACATCCGGCTCTTCCAGAATGGATTTATCGGCAGGCAGCACCGCAAACTGGTTGCGGGGTTCACCCTCGCCGGGGACCAGCTCGAAGGTGGTGCCGGTCAGCAGGGCGCTGACGCTGGGGTTATCCAGCGAGATTTTTGGCTTCTTCATCTGAATCAGCGTCTTCTCGCGCAGCAGGCTGACGACGCTCGGGTCGACGGTCATTTCGCCGGTCACTTTCCCGTCGGCATTGAGATTCAGCTTACTGAGCTGGCCGACCTCCAGGCCCTGGTACATCAGCGGCGTAGAGCCCGCTTTTAAGCCTGCGCCATCCGGGAGATCCAGTTTAACCACCACGCCGCGCTGGCTGTGCGCCAGGTCTTCGTATAAGTGATAATCCGTGTTTTGCTGAGCCTGTGGAGAATCATCCGGGGAATCAAAGGCGATAGCGCCGTTCACCAGCGCCGAGAGGCTGTCCAGCTGGACTTTCGCTCCGCTCAGGCTGACGTCCGCCTTCACGCCGGATACGTTCCAGAAACGGCTCTCTTTTTTCACCAGGTTGGTGAAACGCCGCTCGATCAGCACATCAATGGTGACGCCCTGATTGTTCGGATTAATGGCGTAGTCATATACCCGGCCGACCGGAATTTTGCGGAAATAGACCAGCGAGCCGCTGGTTAACGAACCCAAGTCCGCTGACTTGAGATGAATCATCAGCTCGCCGTTGTTGATGTGGTACTTCGGCTGGGTATCGAGGGCGACAAAGTGATCCTCGGGCTCGCCCTGGCCGGGCATCATGCCGATATAGTTACCGCCCACCAGCGCATCCAGGCCGGACACGCCGGCGAGAGAAGCCTTCGGCGTTACCAGCCAGAACTGCGTCTCCTTGCGCAGCGCATCTTTCATATCGCCCTTGACGCTGGCGGAAACCTCAATTTTGCTCAGATCTTTACTCAGCGAGATGTTCTCCACCGTACCGACTTCTACCCCCTGATAGCGGATAGGCGTGCGGCCAGGGACGATACCGTTAGCGGACTGGAAGTCGATAACGATCGTCGTACCGCGATCCTGGTAGCTGGTCCATATCAGCCAGCCGGCAATCAGCAGCGCGATGACCGGCAGCAGCCAAAATGGCGAGATACGGCGTTTAGTTTTAATTTTGGCTTCAGTCGGCGAAGCGGGCGTTTCCTGACTCATGTGCGTCCCAAAGTAAGCGGCTGTCCAGCCATTCAACAGCAAGGATAGTTAATATTACCGCGGCGCCAAAATAGACCGCGGCGGGCCCCATCGTAAACGCGAGGAGCTGATCGCGGTTGATCAGCGACATGGTTAATGCGATGACAAAAAGATCCAACATAGACCAGCGGCCGATCCAGGTAATCAGCCGCAGTAGCAGGATGCGGGTACGTAACCCCTGTTCACACTTGAATTGTATGCTGACCAGCAGCGTAAACAATACAATTACTTTGGTGAATGGGACCAGAATACTGGCGATGAACACGACGCCGGCGATAGCGACGTTGCTGCTGGCCAGCGACATAATGCCGGAAAGGATGGTGTCATCCTGACGCGCGCCGTTGACGTAGATAATCGAGATCGGCAGCAGGTTGGCAGGCAGCAGGAAAACCATTGACGCAATCAGCGCAGCCCAGCTCTTTTGCAGGCTCTGGCGGCGTCTGTGGCGCAGGGGAGTGTGGCAGCGACGGCAGCGGCCGCGCGAATCGCGATGGCCGGTATAATGGCAGCCGAGGCAAACCTGCAGGTTTTCATCCGGCCGCAGCGCCGGGCGCTGGGGGTAAAAACGCTCCCAGAGCTCCTCCACGTTCATATGGATAAGCGTCAGGATACTGAGCAGGGTGAGGGAGATATAGGCGATAAGCCCGATGCCCGGCTGCAGGAAGGCGTAATCCTGCACCTTAATGGAGGCGACGCCGATGCCGACCAGGTAAATATCCAGCATCACCCACTCTTTGAGCCGCTCCAGCATCAGCAGTATCGGGCGCAGATTCATGCCCAGCACGTTGCCCAGCCACAGATAGGCGATTGAGACCACCAGCAGCACCGGCGCCACGACCGCGCAAAATAGCACCATCGCCGCCGTGAGCGGATCGCCCTGGCCGGTCATTTGCCAGATGCCCTGAAGGACGTTAGCGTCGATACGCACGCCCAGCAGATGCAAACGCAGCAGCGGTTCGCTCCAGGCAAAAGGCATCAGCAGCAGCATCGCGATTGCCATGCTGCCCAGCCGGGTAAGCGACCAGTCGCGGCCATCGCGCACTTTGGCGTTGCAGCGGGGACACCAGGCGCTTTGATTCTTTTTAAGGACCGGTAAACGAAACAGCAGGTCGCACTGCGGACAGCGCTGATAGTGAGCGTGCTCAACGGGGGCGCTGACCGAGTAGACGATCATTTTTTTTGCTGGCGTAATCCTGGGTGTTTTTAGTGGCATTTATAGCTTACAGAAATGAGTGTATCTCTCTATCTTAACTCAGGAATGAATTCATCTTGAGCATGAATGCATTTAAAGCTTATTTTATTAGGCTGTAAGTGTAAGGTAGTAAGACAACTAAGCGACCAAATAATGAACAAATCAGAATTCTACGCGGATTTGAACCGCGATTTTCAGGCGTTAATGGCAGGCGAAACCAGTTTTCTGGCGATGATTTCAAATACCAGCGCGCTGCTGTTCGAGCGGCTGACCGACGTGAACTGGGCCGGTTTCTATCTTCTGGAAGGTGACACGCTGGTGCTTGGCCCGTTCCAGGGCAAGCTGGCCTGCGTGCGGATTCCGGTCGGACGCGGCGTATGCGGGACTGCCGTCGCGCAGAATCGCGTGCAGCGGGTAGAGGATGTTCACGCGTTTGATGGGCACATCGCCTGTGACGCCGCCAGTAATTCGGAAATTGTCTTCCCGTTACGGGTGAACAATCAAACTATCGGCGTCCTGGATATCGATAGCACGGCGCATTCCCGCTTCACCGCTGAAGATGAGCAGGGACTGGCAGAACTGGTCGCGCATCTGGAAAAACTCATTTCTGCGACTGATTATCAAAAAATATTCACCCGCGTCGCAGGATAATCAACGGATAACGTAGCATTTACCGATGACGTCATTATAATGACGCCTGTTCATGCCTGCGGCTTGTTGGCTACGTCCGTTGTAATCAGGAAATTTCATGGAAAATCAACCTAAGTTGAATAGCAGTAAAGAAGTCATTGCGTTTCTGGCCGAACGTTTCCCTCAGTGTTTTAGCGCTGAAGGCGAAGCTCGCCCCCTGAAAGTCGGTATTTTTCAGGATCTCGTTGAGCGCGTTGGCGGAGAGATGAATCTCAGCAAAACCCAACTTCGCGCTGCTTTGCGTCTTTATACTTCGAGCTGGCGCTACCTGTACGGCGTTAAGCCTGGCGCAGTCCGCGTTGACCTTGACGGCAACCCGTGCGGCGAACTGGAAGAGCAGCACGTCGCTCATGCCCGTCAGCAGCTTGAAGAAGCAAAAGCCCGCGTCCAGGCGCAGCGCGAAGCGCAGCAGGCCAAAAAACGCGAAGCCGCTGCCGCAGCAGGCCAGCCGGAAGAGGGGGCACGTCGCGAGCGTAAACCACGTCCTCAGCCTCAGGCGCGTCGTAAAGACGGCGCTGAGCAGCGTAAACCTCGCCCGGCAGCAGCAGCCAAAGCGCCGCGCGAAGAGCGTCATACCCCTGTATCAGATGTGTCTGTATTGACCGTTGGCCAGGCACTGAAGGTGAAAGCAGGCAATAATGCAATGGACGCCACCGTCCTGGAAATCACCAAAGATGGCGTTCGTGTACAGCTGACTTCTGGTATGTCAATGATTGTACGCGCAGAACACCTGGTGTTCTGAAACGGAGGCCGGGCCAGGCATGAACAAATTCTTTAAGCTCACCGCGTTGGCGGGCCTGCTGGTAATCGCAGGCCAGTCATTCGCCGTGGACGATATCACCCGGATCGATCAAATCCCCGTGCTGAAAGAAGAGCCGCAGCACGCGACGGTGAGCGAGCGCGTCACATCGCGCTTTACCCGCTCTCACTACCGGCAGTTCGATCTTGATAATGCCTTTTCGGCAAAAATTTTCGATCGCTACCTGAACCTGCTCGACTACAGCCATAACGTGCTGTTAGCCAGCGACGTGGCCCAGTTTGCCGCGAAAAAGAATCAAATCGGCGATGAGCTGCGCAGCGGGAAGCTGGACGTTTTTTACGACCTGTATAACCTGGCGCAGAAGCGTCGATTTGAGCGTTATCAATATGCATTGAAAGTGCTGGAACGTCCGATGGACTTTACCGGCAATGACAACTTCAACCTTGACCGCAGCAAGTCTCCCTGGCCGAAAGATGAGGCCGAGCTGAATGCGCTGTGGGATGCCAAGGTGAAGTTTGATCAGCTCAGCCTCAAGCTGGCTGGCAAAGATGATAAAGAGATTCGCGAGACCCTAACCCGTCGCTACAAGTTTGCCATTCGCCGTCTGGCGCAAACCAATAGTGAAGACGTTTTCTCGCTGGCGATGACCGCCTTTGCGCGTGAAATCGACCCGCATACGAACTATCTCTCTCCGCGCAATACCGAACAGTTCAACACCGAAATGAGCCTGTCTCTCGAAGGTATCGGCGCGGTACTGCAGATGGATGACGACTACACGGTGATCAACTCACTGGTGGCCGGTGGTCCTGCGGCGAAGAGTAAATCCATCAGCGTGGGCGACCGTATCGTTGGCGTTGGGCAGCCGGGTAAAGGCATGGTTGATGTCATCGGCTGGCGTCTTGATGATGTCGTGGCGCTGATTAAAGGTCCCAAGGGCAGCAAGGTTCGTCTGGAAATTCTCCCGGCGGGTAAAGGCGCGAAAACGCGGATTGTGACCCTCACGCGCGAACGCATTCGTCTTGAAGACCGCGCGGTTAAGATGTCAGTCAAAACCGTCGGCAAAGAGAAGGTTGGCGTGCTGGATATTCCGGGTTTCTATGTTGGCCTGACGGACGACGTCAAGGTTCAGCTGCAGAAACTGGAGAAACAGAACGTTAGCAGCATCGTTATCGATCTGCGCAGCAACGGCGGCGGGGCGCTGACCGAAGCGGTTTCGCTTTCTGGCCTGTTTATTCCATCCGGCCCGGTTGTCCAGGTTCGCGATAATAACGGTAAGGTGCGTGAAGACAGCGATACCGACGGCGTGGTGTACTACAAAGGCCCGCTGGTGGTGCTGGTCGACCGTTTCAGCGCCTCGGCTTCTGAAATTTTCGCCGCCGCGATGCAGGACTATGGCCGAGCGCTGATCGTCGGTGAGCCGACCTTTGGCAAGGGGACCGTCCAGCAGTATCGTTCGCTGAACCGCATTTACGATCAGATGCTGCGCCCTGACTGGCCGGCGCTGGGGTCCGTACAGTACACCATCCAGAAATTCTACCGTATTAACGGCGGCAGTACTCAGCGCAAGGGTGTGACGCCAGACATCATGATGCCGACCGGAACCGAAGAGCGTGAAACCGGCGAGCAGTATGAAGATAACGCGCTGCCGTGGGATAGCGTCAATGCGGCAACTTTCGTGAAGTATGGTGACCTGACGCCGTTCGGACCCGAGCTGCTGAAGCGCCACGATGCCCGTATCGCCAAGGATCCTGAGTTCCAGTACATCATGAAGGACATTGCTCGCTATAACGCGATGAAAGACAAACGTAACATCGTCTCCCTGAATTACGCGCAGCGTGAAAAGGAGAATGAAGAAGATGATGCGATTCGTCTGGCCCGCGTTAACGATCGCCTGAAACGCGAAGGCAAGCCGCTACTGAAAAAACTGGAAGATCTGCCGAAGGATTACCAGGAGCCTGACCCGTATCTTGATGAAACGGTTCATATTGCGCTCGACCTGGCCCATGAGGAAAAGGATCGGCCTGCGGTAGAGCCTCCGGCCAGTAAATAATCCCCCAACGGGCACACTAAGTTGTGCCCGTTTTTCTTTCTCGCCTTTCCCAACGTTCATTGCCTGATTTCAACAAAATGTCAACGCTTTTGCCCAGCGTCAGCAATATGCTACAAAATGTAAAGTTGTGTCTTTCTCGTGACTTAGCAGGGCCTGATGGTTGAAAATTGGCGTTCTACCCATACCATGTGGGTAATCGCATAGTGCGTTTTGTTAAATCGAGGTTAAAAGAAAATTATGATGCGAATCGCGCTTTTCCTGCTGACCAACCTGGCAGTGATGGTGGTGTTCGGGCTGGTGCTGAGCCTGACGGGAATTCAGTCAAGCAGCATGACCGGGCTGCTGATCATGGCCCTGTTGTTTGGTTTCGGCGGCTCAATCGTTTCGCTGCTGATGTCGAAATGGATGGCGCTGAAATCGGTGGGTGGGGAAGTCATTGAGCAGCCGCGTAACGAAACCGAGCGCTGGCTGATGAATACCGTCGCGCAGCAGGCGCGCCAGGCGGGTATCGCTATGCCGCAGGTCGCTATCTACCATGCGCCGGATATTAACGCCTTCGCGACCGGCGCGCGCCGCGATGCGTCGCTGGTGGCGGTCAGTACCGGGCTGCTGCAGAACATGAGCCGTGATGAAGCGGAAGCGGTTATCGCCCATGAGATTAGCCACATCGCCAACGGTGATATGGTCACCATGACGCTGATCCAGGGGGTAGTGAACACCTTCGTTATCTTTATCTCGCGCGTTATCGCGCAGATTGCGGCGGGCTTCCTCGGCGGCAACCGCGATGAAGGTGAAAGCAGCAACGGCAACCCGCTGATCTACTTTGCGGTAGCCACGGTGCTGGAGCTGGTATTTGGTATTCTGGCCAGCATCATCACCATGTGGTTCTCCCGCTACCGCGAGTTCCATGCGGACGCCGGTTCAGCGAAGCTGGTAGGGCGTGAGAAAATGATCGCCGCGCTGCAGCGTCTGAAAACCAGCTATGAGCCGCAGGAGGCCAGCAGCATGATGGCGTTCTGCATTAACGGCAAAGCGAAATCCATGAGCGAGCTGTTTATGACTCACCCGCCGCTGGATAAACGTATTGAAGCCCTGCGCAGCGGCGAATACCTGAAATAACCGTCGCGTCTGGCCCTGAAAACAAAAATCCGCAACCTTCGGGCTGCGGATTTTTTTATGCCGGTTTTGCGTTACAGCCTGACGCGCGGCTGCGTGACGCGTAGCCCGCTGACGGCGGCCGCGACGACGGCAAACGTTCCGGCCAGCAAAAGGGCGGTGTGGGTTCCGCTATCGCCCAGCAGGTTAAACAGCAGCGCCACCAGCGCGGCGCCAGTGCTCTGTCCAAGCAGGCGCGCGGTCCCCAGCATGCCGCTTGCGCCGCCGCTGCGATGAGCCGGCGCTGACGAGACGATGGTGTGATTGTTGGGGGACTGGAACAGACCAAAGCCCGCGCCGCAGAGCGCCATTCGCCAGATAATATCCAGGTCCGACGGCGCGGAGGGCAGTAAAGCCAGGCCGAACAGGCCGCAGGCCATGATGATTAGACCCATCGCGCCCAGCAGCCCGGCGTGAACTTTCTCAATCAAATATCCCGCCAGCGGCGCCATCACCATAGTGGCCAGCGGCCACGGCGTCAGGAGCAGACCGGTTTCCACCTCGCTACGCCCCATCATTGACTGCAGGAAGAACGGCAGCGAAACCATCGCCAGCATCTGGGCGCAAAAAGAGCATATCGACGTACAAATTGACAGAGAGAATAGCGGAATGCGCAGCAGGTCAACCGGCAGCAGGGGGACCGGCATTTTGAGCTGGCGGCGGACAAAAAAGAACCCGACAACCAGCATGGCCATAACCTCCGCCGCAACCAGCGCGCCTGACTGGCCCTGAGCGAACCCGCCGAGGGCGGTAATCAGTAAGCCAAAAGTGAGGGCATTCATGATGGCGCTCGGCAGGTCGAAGCGGGTAACCTTGCTGCGGCCGGTGTTAGCTGGCAGATAGCGCATCGCGAGAAGCAGTGAAATAATCCCCAGCGGAACGTTAATCAGAAACAGCCATTGCCATGAGGCCATTGAGAGAATCGCGGCGGCGATGGTCGGCCCCGCCGCGGAGGAGACGGCCACCACGAAAGAGTTGATCCCCATCCCGCGGCCGAGAAAGCGCTGAGGATAAATCAGGCGAATCAGCGCAGTGTTCACGCTCATCAGCGCCGCGCCGCCGAGCCCCTGCGCCACGCGCGCCAGGGTCAGCATTTCCAGGCTTCTGGAGAGCGCGCAGGCCAGTGAGGTAAAGGTAAAAAGCACCAGGCCGATTTTATAAATACGCCGGTAGCCGACCATATCGCCGAGGAAAGAGAGCGGCAGCAGCGCGATAACGATAGCGATTTGGTAGGCATTGACTATCCAGATTGAAGAGGCCGGGGATGCGTTTAAATCGCTGGCGATGGTCGGCAGGGCGACGTTGGCGATAGCGCCGTCCAGCACCGCCATCGCCAGGCCTAATACAATGGTCAGAATGGCGCCGTAACGCTGCGGTAAAGGCAGCCCATCGGAGATGTTTTTATCCATGTGAAGTCTGTATCTTATCGGGAACTATTAACTGGTTAATAATTTTAGCATTGATTATTCAGCGGCATGTCGCAGATTTGTAACGAATCGGCAGAAGAACGATTGCGGGTAACGGGATGCGAATTTATAATAAAAACCGGTTCTAATTTTTATAAAACAGTTGCGATGAGGTGATAAATGGCAGTTGCAGATTTGGATAAACAGCCAGATTCTGTCTCTTCGGTATTGAAGGTTTTTGGCATTCTGCAGGCGCTTGGCGAAGAGCGTGAAATTGGCATTACCGAACTGTCCCAGCGCGTCATGATGTCAAAAAGCACCGTTTATCGCTTTTTGCAGACCATGAAATCGCTGGGATACGTAGCTCAGGAAGGCGAATCCGAGAAATATTCTCTGACCCTGAAACTCTTCGAACTTGGCGCGCGGGCTTTGCAGAACGTTGATTTGGTGCGCAGCGCTGATATTCAGATGCGCGAGCTTTCACGCCTGACGAAAGAGACCGTCCACCTGGGCGCCCTGGATGAAGACAGTATTGTTTACATCCACAAAATCGACTCAATGTACAATTTGCGCATGTATTCGCGCATCGGGCGTCGTAACCCGCTGTACAGCACCGCGATCGGTAAAGTGCTGCTGGCCTGGCGCGATCGTGCCGAGGTTGAGCAGATTCTGGAAGGGGTGGAGTACAAACGCAGCACCGACAGAACTATCACCAGCACCGAAGCGCTGCTGGCGGTTCTCGATAAGGTCCGCGAGCAGGGGTATGGCGAAGATAACGAAGAGCAGGAAGAGGGGCTGCGCTGCATCGGGGTTCCGGTTTTCGACCGCTTCGGCGTGGTTATCGCGGGCCTGAGTATCTCTTTCCCGACGCTGCGTTTCTCGGAGGAGCGCCTGAACGAGTACGTGGCGATGCTGCACACGGCGGCGCGTAAAATTTCAGAACAGATGGGCTACAACGATTATCCGTTCTGACCTTGTGCGTAAATCGGGCTACAGCGTCTGTAGCCCGATCGTGACTAGCCGTTATCGACTACCGTGGCGCTTTTTCGCAGGATAGGGCAATCGGTAATGCCGATAATACCGCTGCTGGAATGAACATATTGTGCGGTACTGATGCCGCGAGCCGTGAGATATTTACACTGCAATCCCAGCCCCCCGGCATTCTCACTGCTGCCCATTAATACGCCGTAGCCGCTTAATAATACGCCAATCCACAAGATAGCCAGCACCACAATGGTACGAATGATCAATCGCATTGTTGCCTCATTATTTGTATTATCCTTGCGTCCATTCTGGCATGAACATCGTTTGAAACAAGTCTATGATTCCTAAACTTGCCTTTCGTATTACAGTTAGCCGCGGTTTAAGAAGGTCATGTTATCCTGGCGACATCTGGTACTGATGCGGAGTGTGGAGTGAAAAAATTACGCTGGGTTTTGCTGATAGTCATCATCGCAGGTTGTTTACTGCTATGGACTCAGATGCTTAACGTAATGTGCGATCAGGATGTACAGTTCTTCAGCGGCATCTGCACTATCAATAAATTTATTCCCTGGTAAGACATTTTTAATATGACTGATTTTCTTCTGCCGCGCGGGTGGTAGAATAAACGCCTTCTCTTTGAGGTGGTGAAATGAGTGAGTTACTAAATCCTGGGATTGTAAGCCTGGCATCCGTGGCGCTTTCAGTTGTGCTGTTGCTTGTCGGCCTGTTGTTATGGTTTTTTGTTAATCGCGCCAGCTCGCGCGCTAATGAGCAGATAGCGCTGCTGCAGGCGCTGCTGGATCAGCAAAAGCGGCAAAACGCGCTGCTGCGCCGTCTCTGCGAGGCCAATGAGCCAGAGAAGGAGAGTGCCGCAGAACCTTCCATCGCCGAGAAGGGGAAAGGCGACGACGACTTCATTCGTCTGGTCGCAGAGCGCTAATCTGATTGTCAGGTGTACATCGTGACGGTGTGCGCCTGTATCTCCCCCGGTGTATAACGTATCCTTATCGATAAATTCTCTTCCGACCGTAAACCTGCCCACCGGCAAGCGGAGGCGGCGCGTTTATGCTCTCTTTAATTAGTTTGTTTAATTCATCAAATAAAAGAACAGGAAAGACCTGACTGTCATCAGGCGTTCATTATTGCCGTGAAGTATAGACAATATTTTAAGTACTTCAATTAACGCGCTTCGATATTATGCCATGGGCCGGTAAAGCAATTTTTCAACTATCGATATGAGCTTTTAAATGCATCTTTATGCAATGATTTCTGACTCCCCCTAAAATTGGCAGTTTGGCTCTACGCGGGGCCCGGCAAGCTGAAGTCATTGAGCAATGGCGGATAAACTCCCAGGCAGGGGGCCGTCTCAGCGGCGCCAGCGCGGAGGGAGAAGGATAAGCCAGAGGAAGCAAAGTCGCATAAATGTGCAGGTGATCAAATGATTCCCTTATAATTTGTGCGAGCGATCGAGAGCCGTCTAAAAATGGCTTGCCATTATTTACGTAGTATGTGATAACACCTTTCGGGTTAAACGAGGTACAGTTCTGTTTATGTGTGGCATTTTCAGTAAAGAAGTCCTGAGTAAACACGTTGTCGTTGAATACCGCTTCTCTGCCGAACCTTATATTAGTGCCTCATGCAGTCATGTGTCAGTTTTATCTATGTAAGTGCCCCACGGGCGAAGAAAACAGTCTAAGGAATTTTGCAAATGGCAAAGATTAAAGGTCAAGTTAAGTGGTTCAACGAGTCTAAAGGTTTTGGCTTCATTACTCCGGCTGATGGCAGCAAAGATGTGTTCGTACACTTCTCCGCTATCCAGGGTAACGGCTTCAAAACTCTGGCTGAAGGCCAGAACGTTGAGTTCGAAATTCAGGACGGCCAGAAAGGTCCAGCTGCAGTTAACGTAACTGCTATCTGATTTAGACCACTGAATCTTGTAAGAAAGCCTCGCAGCCGCGGGGCTTTTTAGTCTTTATTGCAAATCATGTCATTTTTCCTCCCTCTGTTGCGCTTTGTTGCAAAACAACATCCTTATTAGCACTGTTTAGCAACCTGTTTTGTATATATCTGTTAAATCAGGTGGTTGCAAAATAATGATGGAGCTAAGGTGCAAAAGAACAAACTTAAGTCAGCCGCTAACTTTACCCCTTTACGGTTTGGGTTGTTATGCGTGGCCATTCTTTGCTGTATGGGTCTGCTGCTGGCCCGGGTAGGCTGGCTGCAAATTGTCTCTCCCGACAATTTGGTTAAACAAGAAGATATGCGCTCCTTGCGCGAAGAGCCTATCGACGTGCAGCGCGGCATGATTAGCGATCGCGAGGGCCGCCCGCTGGCGGTTAGCGTGCCGGTGAGCGCCATCTGGATCGATCCGCAAACAACTCTCGCAAAAGGCGGCGTCGGGTATGGCCCGCGCTGGCAGGCGATGGCGCAAGCTTTACACCTCAACCTTAGCGAGCTTGCCCATCGCGTGCAGGCGCATCCTCATGCGCGTTTTCTCTATCTGGCGCGTCAGATAAACCCGGAGCAGGCGGAGTGGATCGACAAGCTGCACCTGCCGGGGATTAATCTGCGCGATGAGTCGCGTCGTTTTTATCCCGCGGGGCACGTTGCGGCTAATCTGCTGGGCTTTACCAATATCGATAATCAGGGGATCGAGGGGGTAGAGAAAAGCTTTAATGCCCAGCTAACCGGTCAGCCCGGGCGCCGTCTGGTGCGCAAAGACCGGCACGGCAACGTCATCGAAAATATCACCGAAGTCCCGGCGGTCCCGGCCCACAATTTGCAGCTCAGTATCGATGAGCGTCTGCAAACGGTGACCGAGGACGCGCTGGATAACGCCGTGCGCTGGAACAAAGCGGAATCAGGGGCGGCGGTATTAATTAAAATTGATACCGGGGAAATCCTGTCGATGGCCAGCTACCCCGATTTCAACCCTAACAATCGCGATGACGCGAAGCTGGATGATTTCCGCAATCGCGCGATTAGCGATACTTTCGAGCCGGGGTCGACGGTTAAGCCGCTGGTGCTGATGACCGCGCTCCAGCAGGGCATTGTTCAGCCGGATAGCGTGGTGGATACCCATCCGTTTACCCTCGACGGTCATCGTATTCGCGACGTCGGTTACTACCCTGAGCTGTCCCTCACCGGCATTCTGCAAAAATCCAGCGATACCGGCGTTTCACATTTGTCGCTGGCCATGCCGATTCAACATCTTATCGATACCTATAAAGCGTTCGGTTTCGGCGACTCTACCGGTCTGGGATTAACCGGTGAAAGCGCCGGGCTGATGCCGCAGCGTCGCTACTGGGGACAGCTGGACCGGGCGACATTCGCCTTCGGTTACGGCCTGATGGTTACGCCGCTTCAGCTGGCGCACGTTTACGCAACTATCGGCAGCTACGGTATTGAGCGTCCGCTATCGATCACGCGTATCGATCCGCCGGTCATGGGCACCCGAGTGATGCCGGAGCAGATTGTGCATGAAGTCGAACATATGATGGAGAGCGTTGCTTTGCCGGGCGGCGGGGGCACCAAAGCGGCGGTGCGCGACTATCGGGTGGCGGTAAAAACCGGTACCGCCAAGAAAATTGGCCCTGACGGGAAATATATCGACAAATACGTGGCCTATACCGCAGGGGTGGCGCCCGCCAGTAACCCAAAATTTGCGCTGGTAGTGGTGATGAACGACCCCAGCAACGGTTCGTATTACGGTGGAGCAGTGTCGGCGCCGGTATTCAGCCAGATCATGGGCGATGTCCTGCGCCTGGAAAACGTGATGCCAGATGGGATGCCGCAGGGTTCTGAAAACCTGATCGTCATGCATCATGACGGCGTGCTGCCGCCTGCGCTGTAACGGTGGCCTGGAGGGGCGAATAGCGCTACACTTTCGCCCTTTCAGCACACCGGAGTTGCCATGTCTTACAGTTGCCCACTTTGCCACGCGCCGCTTGAGCGCCGCGATAATAGCTTTATCTGCCCGCAGCGGCATCAGTTCGATCTGGCGAAGGAAGGGTACGTCAATTTACTGCCGGTGCAGTTTAAGCGCTCCCGCGATCCGGGCGACAGCGCTGAAATGATGCAGGCCCGGCGGGCGTTTCTCGATGCGGGTCATTATCAGCCGCTTCGCGACGCGATCTGCGCTTATCTGCACACTTTCGCTCCGACCGATTTACTGGACATCGGCTGCGGGGAAGGCTACTACACGCACGCTTTTGCCGCCATCGCCAGCCGCAGCTGGGGTCTGGACGTGTCGAAATCCGCTATCCGCGCGGCGGCAAAACGGTACCCGCAGGTCAACTTTTGCGTCGCCTCCAGCCAGCGTTTACCGTTTGAGGATGCAAGCCTGGATGCGATAGTACGTATTTACGCCCCCTGCAATGCCGTTGAGCTGGCGCGCGTTGTCCGCCCCGGCGGCTGGGTCATCACCGCGACGCCGGGGCCTCGTCACCTGATGGAGCTGAAAGGGTTGATATACGACGAAGTGCGTTTGCACGAGCAAAACGCGGAAGAGATGGCAGGGTTTACGCTACGTCACCAGCAGCAGCTGGCCTATCCGATGCAGCTTAACGGCAGCGAGGCGGAAGCTTTACTGCAAATGACGCCGTTTGCGTGGCGGGCTAAGCCGCCGGTTCGGGAAGCGCTGCGTCAACAGGTGGGATTCGGCTGCCAGACCGATTTTGCCATTCACTGCTGGCAGCGCGACGCCTGAGGATCAGCCGGCGAAATGGCTCCAGAGGATCTGGGCGCCGATGCCAATCAGCACGATACCGCCGAGGATTTCCGCCCGTTTGCCGAGCAGCGGGCCGATAAAACGTCCCACCATCATACCGAGCGTCGACATTATCAGCGTGGCGCAGCCGATAGCCAGCGCGGTGGCGATAATGTTGACCTGCAGAAACGCCAGGCCAACGCCGACGGCCATGGCGTCAAGGCTGGTAGCGAATGCGGTGGTCACCAGCAGCCAGAAACCGTGGCGTCGCGGAGTTTCGCAGTCGTCGTCGTTGCCGCCGCGAAACCCTTCGATAACCATTCGACCGCCGAGAAACACCAGCAGCACAAAGGCAATCCAGTGGTTCCACTCGAGAACGAACTGGCTGGCAAGCATCCCCATTCCCCAACCGACCAGCGGCGTGAGCGTTTCGATAGCGCCAAAGATGAGACCCGTGCGCAGGGCTTCAGAAAATTTAGGTTTATGGAGAGTGGCGCCTTTGCCAATAGAGGCCGCGAAGGCGTCCATGGACATGCCGAAGGCAAGAAGAATTGTAGCGGATACATTCATGAGAGCGTCCTGACCGGGGATAATCCATATGACACATCGCCGCCCCCAGTAAAAATACGCAGCCCATCCTGAAGATGAGGCGCCGCGTACAGCAGCGATGCGTCTATGGTCTCGCCTGATTGAAGACGTTCTTCTTCAACCCGTACGTGCCACGTTTTGCAACGAGTATGTTGACACGTACATTTTCTGGCAGGCAGAAAATTGGCTACTCCCCAACGACGGGCGCAACCTTAACATAATTTTAGAATATAAAACAATAACGGAGTCAGGTTATTTTGCTAACCAAATGATAACGATTTTCATTTAAATTTAGAAGTGAATAATTCGTTAATAAATATCGGCGAATTAAACGAATGGAATATAGCCGCGGCTATATTCCATTCGCCGGGGAATGACAAAATATAGCGCAGGCTATATTTGTAACTCATTGAGTTGAAATGAGAAGTTTGTATATTTTTTCCAGGTCGTCGATATTTTGTACGCGAATTAGCAGGCGACGCTGCTCTAATTGCATGACCAGCACGCCATCTTCCGATAAATTCATCTCTTTAATACGCTTATATTCGATCCAGATATTGGCGAAAAAAAAGCCTTCTTTTTTGAAGATGATTTTGGGTGAACGGATCCAGAAAAGATATAACCCCATCAAGGCCAGGGCAGATAATAGCCAGGTGGTGATAAGTTCGCCCTGGCTGGCAATATTGTTATAAATCAGGATAGCAATGAGGCCGACGAAGATAATGCCATCGACGCGATTGCGGCGGAGCAGGGGGATAGCCAGCAAAACGGGGCCATTGCGGCGCGGCATGATGAACTGATCGTAAATCGCAAACGCGAGCAGAACGAGAATAAACAGGATTAACACCAGGTCCGTGATTGTCATCCATCCTCCAAATAAAAAAGCCGGGGGCAAGCCCCCGGCGCACAGCGTGTAGATTACTGGCCCAGCAGGCCGACAGCGTAGCCCGCGATACCGATGACGAAGAAGCCAACGATGATCCACAGGGCGTTAACTTTCTTGCGCAGCAGCCACATACAGGCGAAGGTCAGCAGCAGCGGCACCAGGCCCGGCATCAGCTGGTCAAGGATAGTCTGCACGGTGGTCACGCGCGTCTGGCCATCCTGACCGGTGATGGTGGAAACCACCAGCGGGATGTTCACGTGCGTCCACTTGTTAACCAATGCCCCCATGACAAACAGGCCGAGAATTGACGCCCCCTCGGTCAGTTTCTGCAGGAAGCCGCCGCCCATATCTTTAACGATATCGATACCTTTACGGTAACCGTACGCTACGCCGTAATAACGGGTCAGCAGACGCACCGCGTTAAACAGGATAAAGAACAGCAGAGGCCCGAGCAGACTGCCGCTCATGGCGATACCTGCGCCCAGCGCGGCGAACACCGGACGAACGGTACCCCAGAAGATAGGGTCGCCCACGCCGGCCAGCGGGCCCATCAGACCAACTTTGATACCGTTGATAGCACCATCGTCGATCTCTGCGCCGTTAGCACGCTGCTCTTCCATCGCCAGCGTTACGCCGAGAACCGGCGCCGCAACGTAGGGATGGGTGTTAAAGAACTCAAGGTGACGCTTAATCGCCTGTTTACGCGCATCGTTGTTCTCCGGATACAGGCGACGAATAGCCGGCACCATGGAGAAGCAGAAGCCCAGCGCCTGCATACGTTCGAAGTTCCATGAACCCTGGAACAGGTTAGAACGAATGAACACGCCACGAATATCACTCTGAGTCAGTTTTTTCTCGGTGGTATTTTTAGTCATATCAACCATTTCGCTCACCTGTTAGTCCAGTTCGTTGTCGAGATCGTTATTACCAGCAGCCTGCACAGGCGCACCCGCTACGCGGTTGTATTTCGGGCTCAGCTGGATGTAGAGCACCGCCATCACGGTACCAATTACACCCAGAGCAACCAGGTTGAAATCGGTGAACGCGGCGGTAACAAAGCCCAGGTAGAAGAACGGCATCAGGTAGCCTGCGCGCATCATATTGATGACCATCGCGTAACCGACGACCACGATCATGCCGCCCGCGATGTTCAGACCGCCGGTAACCACTTCTGGAATGGCGTTCAGCATACCCTGTACTTCGCTGGTGCCGACGGAAATCGCCACGATAACGGCAGGGATAGCGATACGCATGGCCTGCAGGAACAGCGATGAAACGTGCAGCCAGGATATGGCCGTCAGGTTTCCATTCTCCGCGGCCTTATCCGCCGCGTGCTGGAAGGCAACGGTGATGGTACGAACGATAATGGTCAGAACCTGGCCTGCCGCGGCCAGCGGGATTGCCAGCGCGATACCGGCACCGATGCTTTGATGGCCGGCGATAACCAGAACGGTAGAGATGATGGAAGCAAGGGCGGCATCCGGCGCAACGGCCGCACCGATGTTCATCCAGCCCAGGGCGATCATTTCCAGGGTACCACCGATAATAATACCGGTTTTCATATCCCCGAGAACGGCGCCAATCAGCGTACAGGCCACCAGAGGACGGTGGAACTGAAATTCATCAAGTACCGACTCCATACCCGCAATACACGCGACGATGAACACCAGCACAATCTGAAGAAAGGTAATCTCCATTGTACTTCTCCTGTTGATTAAGTCTTAAGTTGAAAATTGCGTTGCGATCCGCGGGGTGACTTATTTCACCTTGGCGATCAGATCCATCATTTTCAGTTTCTGGTCGGTGGAAACTTTGCGGGCCTCCAGTTCGATACCGCGGGCATTCAGCTTTTTGAACGCTTCGATATCTTTCTCATCGACCGAAATGGCGTTGTTCACCTGCGTTTTACCCTGGCGGAAAGCCATGCCGCCGATGTTGACGCTGGTGATTTTCACACCGCCTTCAACCACGCGTTCAACGTCCGTTGGGTTAGTGAACAGCAGCATAATGCGCTCGCCTGCGTATTTAGGGTTGTTATAGACGCGGATCATTTTCGCGACGTCTACAACGTGGGCGGTAACGCCCGGAGGAGCAACCTGAGTCAGCAGCGTTTTACGTACGGTATCCGCCGCAACTTCGTCGCTGACGACGATAATGCGGGAAACGTTGGTTTCTTTAGTCCAGCGAGTGGCGACCTGGCCGTGGATTAAACGGTCATCGATACGCGCAAGCCCGATAACCATGTAGTCGTTTGGACCCATTGGCTTCAATGGCGCAGCCGCTTTCGGGGCAGCCGCCTGAACCGGAGCAGGGGCGGCCTTTTCCACCGGCTTCGCTTTCAGCGCCTTAACGCCTTCGCGACCGGTTTCTACCGCCAGGGCAACCAGCTCATCGAACGACGGGTTGTCGTCACGCGCCATCAGCGTTTCGACCAGCATCGGAATATTAACGCCCGCGATGACTTCATAATGTTCTTTATCGACGACAATGCGGCTGGCCGCGTTAAACGGGCTGCCTCCCCATGTATCGACGAGAAATAACACGCCTTTTGCTGTATCCAGCTTTGCCAGCTGAGCGTTGTACTTTTCGATTAACGTTTCCGCGTTTTCGCCAGGGACGAAATCAATCCAGCCAACGTTTTCCTGTTCGCCCAGCAGCATTTCTGCCGTTTTTAACAGCTGTTCTGCAGCCCAACCATGTGTGCCTATTACAATAGCAATCGTCACTTGCTACCTCCTTTATAATCGTGAATGCATCATCTGTTCTGATACATCCTGAATCACTCTTGCGAACAAAATCGATTCAGTAAGGGTGTAAGATATAAAGTAATTACTACAGCGAATTATTTTAGACAGTGAAAAAATAATTAATGTGATGAAGCTCCGCTAATTATGCATCTGTTGGTAATTATTTTGCAGCGCAAAAAATACTCTTAGCTATTGCAAAGACAGGTAAATTTTTTCCAATTATGCTCTATATTTTGCTATGTTTACGTTCCGTTTAATTACTCAGGAGTATAGGGCATAGCCCGCTATATGGACCGTCACCGACGTCTTTTCACCTTCCGGCACGCGTTTGCCGCCGCCACCTGCTACGTCTTTTCACCAGCAACAAGTGTCTCGTCTGTGCATGACACAGCGATGACTACGCCTGCCGTTAACTGGAGCTGCTCATGGAATTCTTAATGGATCCCTCTATTTGGGCCGGTTTGCTGACGCTTGTCGTCCTTGAAATCGTACTGGGTATCGACAACCTGGTGTTTATCGCCATCCTTGCCGACAAGCTGCCGCCAAAGCAGCGGGACAAGGCGCGCCTGATCGGCCTCTCGCTGGCGCTGTTTATGCGCCTGGGTCTGCTGTCGGTTATTTCGTGGATGGTGACCCTGACGAAACCGCTTTTCAGCGTTGCCGATTTCTCGTTTTCAGGACGCGACCTGATCATGCTGCTCGGGGGGATATTCCTGCTGTTTAAGGCGACCACCGAACTGCATGAACGGCTGGAGAACCGCCAGCATGACTCCGGTCATGGTAAAGGCTATGCCAGCTTCTGGGTGGTGGTACTACAAATCGTGGTACTGGACGCCGTGTTCTCGCTGGACGCCGTGATTACCGCGGTCGGGATGGTTAACCACCTGCCGGTGATGATGGCGGCGGTGGTGATCGCGATGGCGGTGATGCTGCTGGCTTCGAAGCCGTTGACTAATTTTGTCAACCAGCATCCGACGGTGGTAGTGCTCTGTCTGAGCTTCCTGCTGATGATCGGCCTGAGCCTGGTGGCTGAAGGTTTTGGTTTCCATATACCGAAAGGTTACCTGTACGCCGCGATTGGCTTCTCGATAACCATCGAGTTCTTTAACCAGATTGCGCGCCGTAACTTTATTCGTCATCAATCGACCCTGCCTCTGCGCGCGCGCACTGCCGATGCGATCCTCCGTCTGATGGGCGGGCGTAAGCAAAGCGCCGCGGCGCATGATAGCGATAGCGCGTCCGTCGTGCCGATCCCCGAAGGCGCGTTTGCGGAAGAAGAGCGCTACATGATTAACGGCGTGCTGACCCTGGCCCAGCGTTCGTTGCGCAGCATTATGACCCCGCGCGGGGAAATTAGCTGGGTAAACGCCGAGCAAAGCGAAGAGGAAATTCGCCGTCAGCTGCTCTCTTCACCGCACAGCCTGTTCCCGGTCTGCCGCGGCGAGCTGGATGAAATCATCGGTATCGTGCGGGCGAAAGAGATGCTGGTGGCGCTGGAAGCGGGTGACAACGTTGCCGCTCTGGCTTCCGCCTCGCCGGCGATTGTGGTCCCGGAAACTTTGGACCCGATCAATCTGCTGGGCGTGCTGCGCCGCGCCCGCGGTAGCTTTGTCATCGTGACTAACGAGTTTGGCGTCGTACAGGGGCTGGTTACGCCGCTGGACGTACTGGAGGCGATTGCCGGCGAGTTCCCGGACGCTGACGAAACGCCGGAAATTGTCATCGACGGCGACGGCTGGCTGGTGAAAGGTTCAACCGACGTGCATGCGTTGCAGCAGGCGTTGGGGGTAGACGATCTGGTCGATGAGGACGAAGATATTGCCACGGTTGCCGGCCTGGTGATTGCCGTCAACGGCCATATTCCGCGTCCGGGCGACGTGCTTGAACTGTCACCTTTGCAGTTCACGATTGTTGAAGCCAACGACTATCGCGTCGATCTGGTACGGGTCGTCAAGCTGCGACAGTATAACGACGAAGAAGAGTAACGGTTGATGCCCGTCGGCCCTCGGGCCGCCGGGCATTTTTAAGCGTTCAGCTCCCGATGCTTTTCCGCCGCCAGCCACTGCGGAAAGTCCTCTACCGGCATCGGCCGGGCGTAGTAAAATCCCTGCAATAAATCGACGCCGTTGCCGCGCAGATACTCTTCCTGATCCCGGGTCTCTACCCCTTCCGCGACCGTCACAATCTTCAGCCGGTGGGCGAGAGCAATGATCATGTCGGTCACCGTTGCGTTGACGCTATCAATCCCAATTGCGCTGGTGAAGGATTTATCGATCTTCAATACGTCAGGACGCAGCTTTTCCAGCCAGGAAAGGGAGCTGTTGCCGGTGCCGAAATCGTCGATGGCCAGCTTTACTCCCTTAAAATGGAGATGTTCGGCCATATGGTGATCGCCATCCTGGAGTACGTCGCGTTCGGTGAGCTCAACCACCAGCTGCTGTACCGGATGGGCGCTAAACCAGTAGTGATGCAGATCGCGCAGCAGTTCGCCGTTGGCGAAATGGCGGGCGGCGACGTTGATGCTGATGTGAAAATGTGTGTCCTGCGGAAAAAGGGCTAATTTGTGGGCCGTTTGGGAGATGACATAGCGGGTGAGGGGAACGATCAGATTATAACCTTCGGCTATGGGGATAAACACCTCCGGCGAAATAGCGCCTCTGCGTGGATTATTCCACCGCAGCAGTATTTCCACGCCGCAGCACTGACGGGTGCGCAGGTCCTGCAGGGGCTGGCACCAAAGCGTGAACTCGTGGGCGGCAATACCGAGATTAATTTCCCGGGAAAAGCTCATTCTTCCCGCGGTCGCCAGCCAGGCGATGCCGGTCATTAACAGGCTGATTATCAGCGCCAGCGGCAGTTCGCCCGGTAGCTCATTGAGGGCGACCGCTGAGGCGCCCGGCCCGCTGACGTTAATGGTGAAGGGAAACTGCGTCGACGACTGGCGGTAGATGATTTGCTCGCCAGGCAAGGATTCCTGTTTAATCAGCCCGGAACCGCTAATAAAGCTTTTATCGCCAACGCTGAGGCCAATTCCGGTAATTAATGGCGATTTTGCGTTAAAAATTAACTCGCCCAGCAGCTCGATATTGATCACCAGCAGCACACCGTCGGCGCCGCTAAGCGAAGCGGGATACCACTGGATAAGTACCGGCGTCCCTTTAAGCAGCGATGCGTCGTAGCTGAAGGTAAGCAGGGCGTGGTTGGCGGGGAGCGCCGGCTGTAACTGGTGAACCGGAATATTTCGTTGGCCAAAAATACTCGAGCAATAGAGCAGGTCAGACTGGACCAGCGCGATGGAACGTACCGTTTGCAGCGATGCTGCCAGCTTACGTAACGTGAGGTGGACGTCCTGACAGGGCTGGTTCACAAGTTGCAGCAGCGTGGCGTGCTGGGCCGCCAGGGGCCGCAGAATATTATCCATTGCGGCCACCATTTTATTGGTGCTGAGCTGGACGCGCTGCTGATTTAAGCTACGCTGCGAAATAAATCGTATCACTAATGTTGTCGTCAGGGTCAGTAGCGCGACCAGCAAGCAAACCAGGATACGTTTCCTGCGGTAGGTTGTGATAACTTTTTGTGCAGTCTGCATGCGCGACGCCCTGTCGGCTAAAAGTGTTAATGAGAGTAACAGCCGTTATAGAGCAAGTGTAGTGGGCGCAGATAATAATATAGCGTGGAAAAAGAAGAATGCGCCCGGGGGCGCATTCTGTAGGACACGGATTAGTCGCACTGAACTTTAATCGCCAGGCCGCCGCGCGAGGTTTCCCGGTATTTGGCGTTCATGTCTTTACCGGTCTCGTACATGGTCTCAATGACTTTATCGAGCGAGACGCGCGGCTCGCTGGTGCGGCGCATGGCCATCCGGCTGGCGTTGATCGCTTTGACGGAGGCAATGGCGTTACGTTCGATGCACGGCACCTGTACCTGGCCGGCCACCGGGTCGCAGGTGAGGCCGAGGTTGTGCTCCATGCCGATTTCCGCCGCCACGCAGACCTGCTCGGGGCTGGCGCCAAGGATTTCCGCCAGGCCCGCAGCGGCCATCGAGCAGGCCACGCCCACTTCGCCCTGACAGCCCACCTCCGCGCCGGAAATGGACGCGTTCATTTTATACAGCGTGCCGATAGCCCCTGACGCCAGGAAGTAACGAATATAGATATCCGGGCTGACGGACTCGATAAAGTGGTCGTAGTAAGCCAGCACCGCCGGTACGATGCCGCAGGCGCCGTTCGTCGGTGCCGTCACCACGCGGCCACCGGCGGCGTTTTCTTCGTTGACCGCCAGCGCGAACATGTTGACCCAGTCCACCACGTTCATCGGATCGTGGGAGAGTTTATCGCTGGCAACCAGCATCCGCCGCAGCGCCGAGGCGCGACGAGGCACGCGCAGCGGGCCGGGCAGAACGCCTTCGGTATTCATTCCGCGATCGATACAGGCGCGCATGGTCTGCCAGATATTGGCAAAATAGTCTTCAATCTCTTTTTTGCTGTGCAGCGCCAGCTCATTCTGCATCACCATGCCGGAGAGCGACATGCCGGTCTCTTTACAGTAGCCCAGCATTTCCTGAGCGGATTTAAACGGATAGGGTACGGCGAGTTCGCTGGCGCTCTCTTTGCCGAAATGCTCTTCATCGACGATAAAACCGCCGCCGATGGAGTAATAGGTTTTGCTGTAGATTTCTTTCTCGCCAGCCCAGGCATGAATGGTCATGCCGTTTTCATGCAGCGGCAGGTTGTCGCTGCGAAAACGCATACCGTCATTCTGCGGGAAGTCGACCTCATGCTGCCCCTGGGCCAGCAGCAGGCGACCGCGCGTTTCAACGTCGCGGATAAATGCCGGTATCGCGTCAATATCGACCGTATCGGGCTGATTGCCCGCCAGTCCCATAATAATGGCGATATCCGTATGGTGGCCTTTGCCGGTTAATGACAGTGAGCCGTAGACGTCAACCGCCACGCGCGTCACTTCATTAAGCAATCCCTTTTCGACCAGGTCATCGACGAACTGTTTACCGGCCTTCATCGGCCCTACAGTATGGGAAGATGAGGGGCCGATCCCCACCTTGAACATGTCGAATATACTAATCACGCTAACACTCCTGACAGGGTTGTCGCGGGTGCGACAACGATGTAATCACTGCGCATAGTGTAAGAGGGAACCGGGTCATCAGCTTATCTATTCACATGAATTAAACTAATGGATAACCGCGGATTTACTAATGCTGAGAACGCCGTCTCAGTTTGAGTATAGCTAAGGACGGGCGCCTATCTGTAGCGCCAGCTCGCGAATAATGCCGGCGGTCATTCCCCAGACAAAATAATGCTGGTACCAGGAGAGCCAGACGCGATGCGAATTGCCGCGGCGATGGATATCCAGCGGATGGTAGCGCCCCAGGCGCAGCGCTTCGGCCAGCGGCATTTCGAAGACCGCGGCCACTTCATCCTGGCTGGCGTGATAGTGCAAATTGGGTGGGATAATCCCTACCACCGGAGTAACCTGAAAGCCGGTCACGCTATCGACCGGCGGCAGAACGCCAATCACCTCAACCGACTCCGGCGGGATCGCCACCTCTTCCTGCGCTTCACGCAGCGCGGCGGCGATTAGCGTTGCATCGCTGTTATCTACCGCGCCGCCGGGGAAGGCCACCTGACCCGCATGCTTGCGCATCAGCGGCGAACGCTGGGTCAGCAGCAGCCCCGGCTGCGGGCGGCGAACTATCGGTACCAGCACCGCGGCCTGGCGCTGGTTGAGCGCGTGGCGCGTGGGCTGCGGACGCAGAAGCTGAAAACGCGAGAGGAAATCGTCAAGTTCGAGGGCGCTGTCCGCCATGTTCTAGCTCTCCAGTTGATGCAGGATACGATTAACTTTATCAAAAGTTTCCTGATATTCCGCTGCCTCTTCGCTATCGGCCACAATTCCGCCGCCGGCGGAGCAGTAGAGGTGTCCCTGCCAGGCCGTCAGCGTACGGATAGTGATACTGCTATCCATGTTGCCGCAGAAGCTGAGATAGCCGATGCTGCCGCACCACGCGTTGCGCCGCTGCGGTTCCAGTTCATCGATGATCTCCATCGCTCTGACCTTCGGCGCGCCGGTGATTGAGCCGCCGGGAAAGGCCGCGCGCAGCAGGTCGGCGGCGTGCAGATGAGCGGGCAGCCTGGCGGTGACGGTGCTCACCAGATGATGCACGGCGGGGAAGGGCTCCACCACAAACAGCTCAGGAACGCGAACGCTACCGGGTTCCGCAACCCGGCCAATATCGTTACGCATTAAATCGACGATCATCAGATTTTCGGCGCGGTCTTTTGGCGAGTTCGCCAGCTTTTGCGCCTGCAGCGCGTCCTGCTCAGGGTCGGCCAGCCTGGGTAATGTCCCCTTGATGGGCCGGGTCTGAATGTCGCCTTGCCGGAGCTGAATAAAACGCTCGGGCGACAGGCTTAATACGGCCCCTTCATCCAGGCGAATAAAGGCGCTGAACGGCGCGCGATTGGCGCGGTTAAGCTGACGGAAGGCCTGCCACTCATCCCCGCGATAGCTCGCCGTAAACCGCTGCGCCAGGTTGACCTGATAGCAGTCGCCGCTGTGCAGATAAGCCTGAATCTGGCGGAACTTCTCGCCATACTCCTCGCGGCTCATATTAGCGCGCCACGCTGAGGTCAGGGTAAAGGTTGCAGCGACAGGCGCAGTCTGTGCTTCCAGCCACGCCAGGCGCGCCTGCGGATCGTCATAGCTGAATAACGATACCTCCCGGCGCTGATGATCGACGATTAACGCCCAGTCATAAATACCTACCGCCATATCCGGCAGTTCGATATCCGCGTCGGCCCGCGCCGGCAGATGTTCAAAACGACGACCCAAATCGTAGCCGAACAGTCCCAGCGCGCCGCCGAGAAACGGCAGATGCGGATGAGGCTGCGGCTGCAGGTTACAGTGCGCCAGCTGCTGATGCACCAGCGTAAGCGGATCGGCGGCGGAGGTTGAGACGGTTTCCCCTTCGCGTAGGGTGGTTAGTTGACCGTGAGTCACCAGCGTGGCGCGCGGCTGGGCGACAATGATGTCAAAACGGTTATGCGCATGTTCGGCAAAACCGGAATGCAGCAGCATCGCCCAGGGCTGGGAACTTAACGGGCTAAAATAGTATTCAGCGGCATCCGGGCGCCAGGGCAGGGAAATCATTGCGGGGGACAACATCGTCTTCTTCAATCCTGATCGTTACCGTCCGCTGGTATACGCGCGGACGGCGTGAAATAATTACGCCCCACAATGTAGCAGGAGTCAGTCATGTTTGCAGGTTTACCTTCGCTGAGCCACGAGCAGCAGCAAAAAGCAGTGGAACGAATTCAGGAGCTGATGTCGCAGGGCATGAGCAGCGGCCAGGCGATTGCTTTAGTGGCGGATGAACTGCGCGCCTCGCATACCGGGGATCGGATTGTGGCGCGCTTTGAGGATGAAGACGAGTAAATCCCCCGTTGCGATCAGATGCCGCTTTCCGGGAGCGGAAGGATCGCATCAGGTCGTTTCCCGGGATCGTCGTACAGCGTCACGTGCGTGACGCGATCGCCGCGCCAGAAGGTAATGTGCGTACCGGCTGGCGTATGGTGCACATTCACCTCCGTCAGCGGCGCGCGGTTAGCGAAATCCCACAGGCAGACGAAACGCGCCTGCGGCAGGTGATTGCGCATCACCAGATAGCTGAGATCGCGAATCGCCGGGTTATCGGGCGCCAGCCCTTGCCAGAGTTCACCATCGCCGGAAAGCCAGAGCGCAACGGTGTCTTTGTCGCGCGCAAAGTGGCGCGGCTGGCAGCCGTTCAGCGGGGTCATGGTGGCATTGGCCATATGCCGCAGCGGTCCGCTGAGCGAAAAAGGCTGCGGCGTACCGCTCTGGTCCAGCGCCCGCGCCGCCAGGTGCAGTGTCCAGTCAAGCTGCTGGCGATGCGGATTTTCCACCGTAGAGAGATCGATCAGTACCTCTTCAAGCCACAGCAGGCGACGGCGAAAGCGCACGCCTCGCCAGGCCGCCGCGTCCCACTCGACGCGGCTATGGCTGTTGAGCTCCGGCGGCGGCTTCCCCCAGTCAACCTCGCTATCCAGCCACAGAGAGTCGCTATCCATATGCCAGCCTAGCACCTGCGGATTGGCCGGAGGCTGGTTGGTCTGATTGACCGAAAGCGTATTGTGGGTGGCGCTGTTTTTGTAATAGTCATAGTGCATTTTCGCACCGTAGCCGGTGGTGCCCATATCCGTGAGCAGCCAGCCGTCGCGATGCCAGAGCATCAGCCCCAGCCTGTCGTAATGGTCGTGCTCGCCGCCCCAGGGGCTGTGCTTAATCAGCAGCGCCTGCTGCGGTCGCCGCCATAACGTCAGGCCGGCGCCGGGCGCAAACAGCGACTGCTGCGGGATCAGCGGCAGGGGCGTTTCCGGCAGGGGGTGTTCGCGCCACAGTAAGGTTTCACGCTCGTCGGGCGTCGTTTCGGTAAACTGCAGCACCGCGGCGTACTGCGGGTCACGCCAGATAAACCAGGCGAACTCGTAAAGATCCCGATGGTTGAGCTTCTCCTGCCCGGCGAGGCAGTCATTAAGCCGCGGGAAGGTGCCGTCCGGCAGCAGCAGCGACAGCGGGAACGTCAGCATCGCCTGATACCACGGGCCGTCCAGCAGGCTCCAGCGGGTGCCGCGCGCCAGCTTCTCAAACGCCAGAAAGCCCTGCAGCGCGTAGTAGTGATAGTGAACGGAGCCTTCAAACCATAGCCCCTCCGCCAGCAGGCCATTTTCCAGCTGCCAGCGCAGGCCGTACGGTTGGTTCACGGCAAACTCCAGCAGCGTCTCATCTTCGAGGATGAAACCCAGTACGCCAAGCGCCGCGCTGATTTTAACCTCATGGTTATGGATCTGCGGACTACGATGGTTGCGCAAAAACGCTGCCGCGCAGCGCAGCAGGTTTTCACTGATGTGCCGCTGCTCGCCGGGCGCCAGGCTGTCGCGAATGAAGTCATAACCCAGCGCCATTTCCAGAATGCAGTTGGCTTCGCACAGCGTCTGGGCGTTCATCTTGCCCGGTCCGTTGTTGGGAATATCGCCGTGGATCTCATAGCCGGGATAGACATCCGCGTAGCCCATCAGCAGCGTGCGAACTTTATCGCGATACGCCGTTTCGCCGGTCAGCCGCCATAACAGGCCAAGCTGCTGACAGGCGCTGGCGTTACGGCCATTCATCTCGCGCCACCATGCGCCATCCCACGGTTCACCGCTAAATATTTCCCCATCGACCGGGCAGGCATGCTGGTGGGGCGTATCCGCCCGCCACGCCAGGCGCACGCCGTGGCGCGGACAAAAGTAGTAGAGATTCCAGCTGGCGATCCCTGACTGCGGAATGCGAACCGCTGCATCTAATACCGGCTGAGCATCCTTCACCAGCCGTTCAAGCAGTCCGCTATTCGCGGCTGCACGTCCGACAATGTCGGGCCAGAGCCCGGAGAATTGTTTCATTAGCGGTTATCCCTGACCTCTGACGATGCGGAAAGCGGGGCGATGAGCGTAGTGATATCGTCGGGGTATTTCGCCCGCAGCCACTGCGCTTTGTCACGGAACAGCGGATCTTCCGGCCAGGCGTGCGCGGCGGTGGCGATATTGCGCAGCGCTTTCTTGTCATCCATTTTATCCAGGTCCTTCCAGGGCCACGGCGTATCGCTGTTAATAAACCCGGCGATGTATTGATAGCCTTTGCGCAGGCTATGGTCGTCGAGGGTGAAGTTCCAGATATCGACGCCCGCCTTCTCGCCGAGCCTTCCCAGGCGGTTGTAGGCTTCAAGGTTAAAATTGCTGTAGTGCCACGGGCGCGTGCGCTCCAGTTCGGCCATCTGGCGGCCTTCAATATCAAATTGTCCCGCAATACGCCGCAGCTGGGTGATGTACAGGCGCTTTTTCGCCTCGTCGGTTTTCCCGCTGAACAGGGCGAAGGCGGCGGCCTGCATATCGAAATAGCTGCCGTGATTGTTATGCCAGTTCTCTTCTTCAAAGCCGTTCTGGCTGGTGGTCATCCAGTGATAATAGTCACCAAACCACTGCTTCAATGCGCTAACGTCGTTTTCGCTCAGCGCATCGGAGGATTGCAGCAGGGCGATGGCGTCAACGACGTCAACCAGCGCGCGGCTATCAATAATGCCGATACCGCGTCCGGTATTGATGCCGGGAATGGCCTGGGCATGCTGCAGGTTGGGGGTCATGCGCGTTTTGGGATCGAGGAACCAGGTCTTTAACTGCGCCGCCGCCTTTTGCGCGTAGCGTTCGTCGTGAGAGAAGTACCACGCCAGCGCCAGCGTTGACACGTCGTTACTCATCTTCACCAGCCGGTTCTTATCGGTGGCGTCGCTATTGGCGTCAGGGTTGGTTTGCCCATCTTTGCGAATATAAGGAAGCCCGTCTTTGGTATCGGGATTCGGCCACCAGTAAGGCGGAAAGCTGTAGTAGTCGTGCTTATTGCCGCTGGCGGCGACCAGCGTTTTATCCATCACCGAGAACAGCGGATGATTGAGCGCCAGATCGGCTTTTTTTAGCAGCGCCGCTTGCGCCTGAACAAATAGCGGATCTTTCGCGGCGATCTGCTGCCGGCTAAAGGCTAAATCCTTTCCGTCTAGCGTATATGGCTCGGCGGCATACGAGGCGGCGCTCAGGCCGGAACAAAACAGCGCAATGCCTAACAAACCTCGGCGAGGTATTGAGTTCATCGTGATAACCCTTCTGCAAATATGAGAAAAGATAACAACAGAATTATACCTGACGCGTATTTAAAGAACGCGTGAAACAGGCGGTGTAATTAAAAACAATATATTTAAATATTCGATGGCGAGCAGTGTAAAAGACAAAGTGATTTTTTTTGTGATGTCCTTCAAGTTTAACGTTTTGGATAAATAATGACGCTTTTAATGCAGCGTACATCACGTTTTTTGCCGTTTTTCTCTGTTTTTTGAATCTATTAACAAAATTAGTAAAATTATAATCAATTGATTTATATGGTTATTTATTTTTTGTCACTTTTTTTGTCACTTCCATGTGTGATCTGTCTCAATTTTCTTGTTTTTGAAACGCAATTTCTTTTTTATACGGTTGTATTAGGAAATACATTTCTATCTAATGAATGGAAATAATTCTTGCGCCAGCTGTATTAACGCCTGAGCGATATTCAAATTCTTTTTCGTGTATTAATTGAGAATTTAATTACCTTTGTGCCCTACAATAAAGGATATGCCATCATGTCTGCCTGTAAATTACGTTCACTGTTACTTCTCACCGCACTCGGGCTCGGCGTTAGTCAAAGTTACGCCGCCACCACTCTCAACGTCTGGATCCGCGCCAGCAATGACTCGAAGAATATCTACAAACAGGAGGCGGAAAAATTTGAAGAAAAAACCGGTATCAAAATCGCGTATTTCAACGCCACCACCGACTTTGAACAGCGGCTGGCGCGCGCCACGGCGGGCAACGCCTTACCCGATTTGATTTTTAACGATGCGGCGTCGCTGGGGCAGTTCATCCAGCTGGGTATTGCCGAAGAAATTGACCCGCAGACGATCGCGGGCGGCGACCAGCTATTCCAGACGGCATGGAAGAGTACCCGCTATATCGACGGTAAGTACTACGGCGTGCCGACCTCGGCGCAAACTTTCGCGCTCTTCGTGCGTAAAGACTGGCGTGAAAAACTGGGGCTACCGCAGCCTAAGAGCTGGGATGATATCCAGACGCTGGCGAAAGCCTTCACCACTCAGGATCCCGATGGTAACGGCAAAAATGATACCTACGGCTTTATCGTTCCCGCTTCCACGACGCGCGGCTACGCCAGCTGGTTTATGAGCAGCTTTATCTGGCAGGCGGGTGGTGATTTCGTTAAAGAAGAGAACGGAAAATTCAGCGCTTCGCTCAATACGCCGGAAGTGGCTCAGGCGATGACCTTTATGCGCACCATGATGTGCGACAAAGTCACCCAGCCGGGCGCGATTAACGCCACCACCGCCGACGTTATTCCCTCCTTCCGCTCCGGGCAAAGCGGCATGTTCTTCAGCGGGCCGTACCATATCGCGCTGTTCGATAAAGACCCCGGTAAAGACAACTTCGAAGTGATCCCGGTGGCGGGGCCGAAAGGCGAAGCCACCCTCGCCGAGGGCACCACGGTCTTTATGATGAAGAGCAGCATACAGAAAGAGGCGGCGCGAAAATTTATCGAATTTATGATCTCTGCGGAAGGCCAGGAGATCGGCATGGGTAAAGGCAGTCAGCATATTCCGGTAGTGCGTCTGCCGGTGAATAAGAACGTCGACGTCAAAGCCGTGTATCAGGACGCGCGCTGGGAAACTTTCGCCAGACTTTACAATGAACAGGGACGCTACGTGCCGCAAATTCCCAACTGGACGCCGGTGCGTCAGGTGGCCGCCGACGGTTTTAACCGGATTTTTGCCGACTGCGGCAGCGATATTCCCGGCGAGCTGAAGACGCTCGACGGCAAGGTGAACGCTGAGCTGAAAAAACAAAATGTGCTGGCTAACTGAGGACATAGGTTATGACGCTGCATGAGACGAAGTCCTCGCCGATAAAGCAGGCCGCTTCGCCTGACTCGACCGGATGGCTGAGCGCAAAGCGTAAGCGGGCGCTGATCCCGTGGCTGTTTTTAGCGCCTGCGCTGATTATCTTTAGCTGGTTTAAGTTTATCCCGATGATTCAGGGTCTGGTGATGAGCTTTTACAAGGTTAACTTTAATCAGCCCAACGAGTGGGTGGGGCTCGATAACTTCACCCGCGCTTTTGCCGACGCAGAGCTGCACGCGGCGGTGGTGAATACCCTGCTTTACGTGGTGGTAACGATGTTCGCCGCGGCTATCCTGGCGTTTTTCCTCGCCATGCTGCTGGAAGGCCCGGCGCGCCATCTGCGCTTTATTCGAACCGCCATCTTTTTACCGGCGGTTACCAGCGCGGCGATCGTCGCCGAAATGTGGCGCATTTTGTTTAACCCGACGCCCAACGGCGTGGTTAACCACATCCTCAGCTGGTTTGGCGTCGCCGACCAGGGCTTTCTTGCCAGCTCCGATCAGGCGCTGGGCGTCATCATGCTGCTGCATATCTGGAAAGCGGTGCCCTACAACATGGTGATCTTTATTGCCGGCCTGGCGGGAATCAGCCGCGATTTATACGATGCGGCGAACGTCGACGGCGCCAGCTGGTGGAACCGCCTGCGCTACGTCACGCTGCCCGGCATGATCCCGGCGCTCTCGGTGGTACTGATGCTCTCCTTCATTCGCGGTTTCCGCGTGTTTGCCGAGGTGTACGCCACCACCGGCGGGGGACCTTCTAACGCCACGGAAATGGTCATGACCCACATCTACAAGCTGGGCTTTGAGCAGTTTGACTATGGCTACGCTTCGGCGGTGTCGTTCCTGCTGTTTACCTTCACCGTAATCTTAACCATCTGTCATTTGACGCTGAAAAAACGTATCGCCCGTTACTAAGGAGCCGCGATGTTAAGCAAACGTTGGGATACAGCAGGGCGCTGGTGCATCTACGCGCTGCTGCTGATTGTCTTTGTCGGGCCGTTCTGGGGCATCGTCGCCACGGCATTCAGCGGCGCGCCTGTGAAGCCGGGCGAGCTGCTGGCCTGGCCGCATCAGTTCTCGTTGGAAAACTTCATCTTCGCGTGGATGGATATCGGCGTCTGGCAGTATCTGCTGAACTCCATTCTGGTGGTGTTCTTCGGCACCGTTCTGCAGGTGTCGGTCAGCGCGCTGGCGGCGTACGCCCTGGCGCGGAAGAAGTTTCGCGGCGTAGCGCTGGTGAGCCTGGTGATTTTGTCCACCATGATGCTGCCGGAAGAGGTCATCGCCATTCCGCTGTACATGATTATCAACTGGCGGCTGCCGCTGATCGACGCCTCGCTCTACAACAGCTATCTCGGAATGATTTTACCGGTCGTCGGCTGGGCGTTCTCCATCTTTGTCCTGACCGAATTTATGTCAGCGATACCGAAAGAGCTGGAGGAGGCGGCGCGGATTGACGGCGCCAACGAATGGCAGATTTTCTTCCACGTCATTCTGCCGCTGGTAAAACCGGCGCTCGGCACGGTGGTGACCTTCGGCTTTATTATGATTTGGGACCAGTACCTGCTGCCGCTGATTGTGGTCAACCAGGACAGCCTGAATACCATTCCGGTGATCCTCGGTACGCTGCGTACCGATGAGAGCATCACGCCGAACATTTTTATCGCCATTACGCTGCTGGCGATGCTGCCCAGCATCATCGTCTATCTGGGTCTGCAAAAACATTTCAATCGCGGGATTATGTCCGGCGCGGTCAAAGGATAAGGGGTTAACGATGGGATCGGTTGTATTAAATAGCGTGCGCAAATCATACGGGGATGCCCACGTCATTAAAGATGTGTCGCTGACGATTCCGGACGGCGAGTTCTGCGTCCTCGTTGGCCCCAGCGGCTGCGGCAAATCCACGCTGCTGCGCATGATTGCCGGGCTGGAGGAGATCTCCGGCGGCGAAGTGCATATCAACGAGCGTAACGTTACCGAGGTGGAGCCGAAGCTGCGCGACATTGCGATGGTGTTCCAGAGCTATGCGCTCTACCCGCAGATGACCGTGCGTGAAAATATGGGCTTTGCCCTGAAGATGGCTAAGCTGCCGAAAGCGGAAATCAGCCAGAAGGTGAATGAAGCGGCGGCGCTACTGGGGCTGGAGCCGCTGCTGGAGCGCCTGCCCAAAGATCTCTCCGGCGGCCAGCGCCAGCGCGTGGCGATGGGGCGGGCGATCGTGCGTAAGCCGCAGGTGTTCTTGTTCGATGAACCGCTCTCCAACCTTGACGCCAAGCTGCGAACCCAGGTACGCGGCGAGATCCGCGAACTGCATCGTCGGCTGAAAACCACCTCGGTGTACGTCACCCACGATCAGATTGAAGCCATGACCATGGGGCAGATGATTGTGGTGCTGCGCGACGGGCGAATAGAGCAGGCGGGGACCCCGCTGGAACTGTACGACCGGCCGGCGAATCTGTTTGTCGCCGGGTTTATCGGCTCGCCGGAGATTAACCAGCTGCCGGGCGTCGTGGTCTTGAACGGTAGCGCCACCAGCCTGCGTCTGAAAGATGGCTCCCTGTTGGCTTTGCCCGCCGGTTTACGGGTCACCGACGGCCAGCAGGTGGTGTACGCCATTCGCCCCGAACAGGTCAACGTGGTTCATGAAGCGCGGGACGATGCGCTGGCGGCGAAGGTGACGGCGGTGGAGAACACCGGCTCGGATATGCAGCTCTTCTGCGATACCGGCGGCGGGGCGTTTACATCGGTGTTCAAACAGCGTCTGGCCGTAAAAGAGGGCGATAAGATCTGGCTGCAGCCGAAGCTCGCCGGCGTGCACCTGTTCGATGCGCAAAGCGGCCAGCGCATAGCCTGCCGGGAGGGAAATTAAGGTGGCGATGAAGCTGTACACCCTTGACGAAACCTGCCTGGAAAACGCCCGGGCGGGCCTGAAGCAGCCCTTCTCGCCGCTGCAGCTGGCGCTAAGCAAGCTGGTATCGGAGGCGGATATCCTGCGTCGGGAAGCGCCGGAAAGCGTGGTACATAAAAAGCTGCGCCCGGCGAGCGGCGACGCGCACGATTACTACAGCCTGGGGACCTACTGGTGGCCAAACCCGCGGCGGCCCAACGGGCTGCCCTATATTCGCCGCGACGGGCATATTAATCCGCAGTGTGAGAACAACGACACGGATACCTCGCGCATTATCCGCATGTGCGAACGGTGCCTGACCCTCGGGCTGGCGTGGTACTTCACCGGTCAGCGCCAGTACGCGCAGGCGGCGGCTGCGCAGATCCGCTGCTGGTTCCTTGATGCGGAAACGCGGATGAACCCGCATCTGAACTATGGCCAGGCGATCCCGGGGATTGTTTCCGGTCGCGGTACCGGGCTTATTGATACCCGCTTAATGTGGATGGTGGTGGACACCATCGGTTTGATTAACGCGGCGAGCGTGCTTGATACCGACGATATCATCGGCCTGCACCAGTGGTTCCGCGACTTTAACCACTGGATGTACTACAGCGACATCGGCCACTCTGAGTACGTCTGGCACAACAACCACGGCACCTGGTACGACGCTCAGCGGACGGTTAACGCGCTATTTTATGGCGATAAAGGGCTGGCGGCGCGGATCATCGAGCAGGGGATCACCCAGCGGATGGCGGCGCAGATTGACCAGGACGGCAGGCAGACGATGGAGCTGGAACGTACCATTCCGTTCCACTACTCGCTGTTTAATCTGGAGGCGCATCTGCTGCTCAACCGCTACGCCGAACACGTTGAGTTCGATCGCTGGAACGCCATCCGCGATGGGCGAGGCGTGAAGCAGGGGATTGATTACCTGGTGCCGTTTATCCGGGAACCGGATCTCTGGCCCTACAGCGACCTGCAGGGAATCGTGTGGGATAGCGCGCTGCGCGTGCTGCTGCAGTCAGTGCGGGGCTATGCAAAACAATCTGCCAGCTATCGTGAAGCGCTGAAATGTGTGCCGCAGGAGACGCTGCAGCTGAAGGAACAGCTGATGTGGTGTCCGGGCTGATAGAACAATGCTTCTTGCCTCCCGACGGCGCTGTGCCCGATCTGCCTGGCTGCTATGTAGCCGGATAAGGCGTTTACGCCGCTATCCGGGGAATGCGCCGGATAACGGCTTTGGCGCGGCTTTTTCCCGGGCGGCGCTGCGCGTGCCCGGGCTACGGGGCCACGGCTGTCTTACACGGCGGCGATGATTTTAATCTCGACTTTGTACTTCGGATTCATCAGCTTCGCCTGCACCGTACAGCGCACCGGGGCATGACCGGCGACGACCCACGCATCCCAGGCCTGGTTCATCGCCGCAAAGTCTGCGCCGTCGGCAAGAAAAATCGTCGCATCAAGAATACGCGACTTGCTGCTGCCCTGTTTCTCCAGCACGGCGTCAATCTGCGCCAGGGTATCGGCGGTTTGCGCGCAGGCATCGGCATCAAGGTTGGACGGCACGCCGGTGTAGTACAGCGTCTGGTTGTGAATCACCACATCAGACCAGCGGGCTTCGGCATCAATACGCGTAATGGTCATGTTTATTTCCTCTTTGTTCCGGTTCATTAAGCTGCGGCAAGACTGCCATAATGTTTCACCTGCGTCACTACCCGCACTGGCGAAAACGACTCCACCCTGACATAATCACTGTCCAAATAACCAGGGGGTAATGTGATCGACGATTTTGCAGCAGACGGCCAGCTGGCCAGCGCGATTGCGGGATTTAAACCACGCGAGCCGCAGCGTCAGATGGCTTTCGCCGTCGCCAGCGCGATTGAAGAAACCCGTCCGCTGGTGGTTGAGGCGGGGACCGGGACCGGGAAAACCTACGCCTACCTGGCGCCTGCGCTCCGCGCCAATAAGAAAGTCATTATCTCCACCGGCTCGAAAGCGCTACAGGATCAGCTCTACAGTCGGGATTTACCCACTGTCGCTAAAGCGCTGAAGTACACCGGTAAGCTGGCCCTGCTGAAAGGGCGTTCGAACTACCTGTGCCTGGAGCGGCTGGAACAGCAGGCGCTCGCCGGCGGCGACCTGCCGGTGCAAACCCTCAGCGATGTCATTCTGCTGCGTTCGTGGTCTAACCAGACCGTCGATGGCGATATCAGCACCTGCGTTAGCGTGGCCGAAGATTCCCAGGCCTGGCCGCTGGTCACCAGTACCAACGATAACTGCCTCGGCAGCGACTGCCCGTTATATAAAGACTGTTTTGTGGTGAAGGCGCGGAAAAAGGCGATGGATGCTGACGTGGTCGTCGTCAACCACCATCTGTTCCTCGCCGATATGGTGGTCAAAGAGAGCGGCTTTGCCGAACTGATTCCCGAAGCGGAAGTGATGATCTTCGACGAAGCGCATCAGCTACCGGATATCGCCAGCCAGTACTTCGGCCAGTCGCTCTCCAGCCGCCAGCTGCTGGACCTGGCGAAAGATATCACCATTGCTTATCGCACCGAACTCAAAGACACCCAGCAGCTGCAGAAGTGCGCCGACCGACTGGCCCAGAGCGCGCAGGATTTTCGCCTGCAGCTGGGGGAACCCGGCTATCGCGGCAACCTGCGCGAGCTGCTGGCGGATAACAACATTCAGCGCGCGCTGCTGCTGCTTGATGATGCGCTCGAACTCTGTTACGACGTGGCAAAGCTGTCGCTGGGGCGCTCGGCGCTGCTCGACGCCGCCTTTGAGCGGGCCACCGTCTACCGCGGCCGCCTGAAGCGGCTCAAAGAGACCAACCAGCCCGGCTTTAGCTACTGGTATGAGTGCACTTCGCGTAATTTTACTCTGGCGCTGACTCCGCTGACGGTGGCGGATAAGTTTAAAGAGGTGATGGCGCAAAAATCGGGGAGCTGGATTTTTACCTCGGCGACGCTCTCGGTCAATGACGATTTGCACCACTTTACCGATCGCCTGGGGATTGGCGAAGCGCAAACGCTGCTGCTGCCCAGCCCCTTTGATTATGCCCATCAGGCGCTGCTGTGCGTACCGCGCAATTTACCTTTGCCGAACCAGCCCGGCGCGGCGCGCCATCTGGCGGCGATGCTCAAACCGCTGATTGAGGCCAACGACGGGCGCTGCTTTATGCTCTGCACCTCGCACGCCATGATGCGCGATCTGGCGGAACAGTTCCGCGCCACCATGACGCTGCCGGTGCTCCTGCAGGGAGAAACCAGCAAAGGTCAGCTTTTACAGCAGTTCGTCAGCGCCGGAAATGCGCTGCTGGTGGCGACCAGCAGCTTCTGGGAAGGGGTGGACGTGCGCGGCGATGCGCTTTCGCTGGTGATTATCGACAAGCTGCCGTTCACCTCGCCGGACGATCCGCTACTCAAAGCGCGGATGGAAGATTGTCGCCTGCGCGGCGGCGATCCTTTTGACGAGGTCCAGCTACCGGACGCGGTGATTACCCTTAAACAGGGGGTGGGGCGCCTGATTCGCGACATCGACGATCGCGGGGTACTGGTTATCTGCGACAACCGTCTGGTGATGCGTCCCTACGGCGCGGTCTTCCTCGCTAGCCTTCCGCCTGCGCCGCGCACGCGCGATATCCGCCGGGCGGTGCGTTTTCTTGCGGTGCCGCCGGCGAGGTAATCCGGCGCAAAGTGTGGTAAGCTGCGCGCCATTTTGTCAATCTGCTAGAGCGAGAGCGCGACAACCCATGCGAATTTTAGCTATCGATACCGCCACGGAGGCCTGCTCCGCGGCGCTGTGGAATGATGGCACCCTCAGTGCTCATTTTGAAATCTGCCCCCGTGAACATACCCAACGTATCCTGCCCCTGGTGCAGGATGTCCTCAATGAAAGCGGAACGCTATTGACCGAGCTTGATGCGCTGGCCTTTGGCCGCGGGCCGGGGAGCTTCACCGGCGTGCGTATCGGCATCGGTATCGCGCAGGGGCTGGCGCTGGGGGCCGGGCTGCCGATGATCGGCGTATCTACGCTGGCGACCATGGCGCAGGGCGCGTGGCGGAAAAACGGCGCCACCCGCGTGCTGGCGGCCATCGACGCCAGAATGGGCGAAGTCTACTGGGCGGAATATCAGCGCGATGAGCAGGGCGTCTGGCACGGCGAAGAGAGCGAGGCGGTGCTGAAGCCGGAAGCGGTTCGCGAGCGGCTTCAGCGGCTGGAAGGCGAGTGGGCCACCGTGGGCACCGGCTGGCAGGCGTGGCCGGATATGGCTCGCGACTGCGGTTTAACGCTCGTCGATGGCGACATTCAGCTGCCTGAAGCGCAGGATATGCTGCCGCTGGCCTGCCACCTGTTTACGGCGGGAAAAACCGTGGCCGTCGAACACGCTGAGCCAGTTTATTTACGTAATGAAGTGGCGTGGAAGAAACTTCCTGGCCGCGAGTGAATCTCAGTAACTATATGTCTGAGAAGAAGGAAGGAGTCGCGTCATGGCGGGTCAAAAAAGGGTAGTGCGTTGGTTAGTCGCGGCAGCAGTCGTTGCTGCGCTGAGCGGGTGCGCTTCGGTGCCGGATGCCATTAAGGGCACCACCCCGACGCCGCAGCAGGATTTAGTCCGCGTGATGAACGCGCCGCAGCTGTATGTCGGTCAGGAAGCGCGTTTTGGCGGTAAGGTCGTCAGCGTGCAGAATCAGCAGGGTAAAACTCGCCTGGAAATTGCCACCGTTCAGCTTGACGACGCCGCGCGTCCGGAGCTGGGCGAAGCGTCGCGCGGGCGTATTTTTGCCGACGTGAACGGCTTTATCGACCCGGTGGATTTTCGCGGACAGCTGGTTACCGTGGTTGGCCCGATCGTCGGCGTCGTCGACGGTAAAGTGGGCAATACGCCGTATAAATTCATGCTGATGAACGCCACCGGCTACAAACGCTGGAACGTAGTCCAGCAGGTGGTCATGCCGCCGCAGCCGATGATGGACCCGTGGATGTTCGGCCCGCGTCCGTGGGGCTACGGGTACGGCGGCTGGGGCTGGTATAACCCCGGTCCTGCCGAAGTCAGAAACGTTGTAACCGAATGATTTTGTAGTCTTTGTAAGCAAAAAGAAACAGCGGCTGGTCCGCTGTTTCTTCGTTTTCAGTCAAATAAGAAAAATAAATAGTGACGCGCTTCGCAACCTGTACAACGGCTAATTAATAAACTGGTACGCTGAGTTAATATAATGTTAACAAAATGTTTGTTGATCAGGGGCTGTGATGACGACGAATAACTATTTCAGAGGTGATGCAGTGAAAAAGGTTTGGCTAAACCGTTATCCCGCGGACGTTCCTGCGGAGATAAACCCTGACCGCTATCAATCCCTGGTTGAACTGTTTGAACACGCCGTCCGCCGCTATGCCGATCAGCCGGCCTTTATCAATATGGGCGAGGTGATGACCTACCGTAAGCTGGAGGAGCGCAGTCGGGCGTTCGCCGCTTATCTACAGGAAGGGTTAGGCCTGCAAAAAGGCGACCGCGTCGCCCTGATGATGCCTAACCTGCTGCAGTATCCGGTGGCGCTGTTTGGTATCCTGCGTGCCGGCATGATCGTGGTGAACGTTAATCCGCTCTACACCCCGCGCGAACTGGAGCACCAGCTCAACGACAGCGGCGCCGCCGCCATTGTGATCGTTTCCAACTTCGCCCATACCCTTGAAAAGGTGGTTGATAAAACCCAGGTCAAGCACGTGATCTTAACCCGCATGGGCGATCAGCTTTCCACGGCGAAAGGGACGCTGGTTAACTTTGTGGTGAAGTACATCAAACGGCTGGTGCCAAAATATCATCTGCCGGACGCCATCTCGTTTCGCAGCGCGCTGCAGCACGGCTACCGTATGCAGTACATTAAGCCGGAAATCGTCTCTCAGGATCTCGCTTTTCTCCAGTACACCGGCGGGACCACCGGCGTGGCGAAGGGGGCGATGCTGACTCATCGTAATATGCTGGCGAACCTTGAGCAGGTCAACGGCACCTACGGGCCGCTGCTGCACCGCGGTAAAGAGCTGGTTGTTACCGCGCTACCGCTGTACCACATTTTTGCCCTGACCATGAACTGTCTGCTGTTTATAGAGCTGGGCGGGCAGAACCTGCTGATCACCAATCCGCGCGATATTCCAGGCCTGGTCAAAGAGCTGGCGAAATATCCCTTCACCGCGATGACCGGGGTCAACACCCTGTTTAACGCGCTGCTCAATAACAAAGAGTTTCAGCAGCTCGATTTCTCTTCACTGCATCTCTCCGCCGGCGGCGGAATGCCGGTACAGCAGGTGGTGGCGGAGCGCTGGGTTAAGCTGACCGGGCAGTATCTGCTGGAAGGCTATGGCCTGACGGAGTGCGCGCCGCTGGTAAGCGTCAATCCGCACGATATCGATTATCACAGCGGCAGTATCGGCCTGCCGGTGCCCTCCACCGAAGCGAAGCTGGTGGATGATGACGATAATGAAGTCGCGCCGGGAGAACCGGGGGAGCTGTGCGTGAAAGGGCCGCAGGTGATGCTGGGCTACTGGCAGCGTCCGGACGCGACCGCTGAAATTATCAAGGACGGCTGGCTGCATACCGGCGATATCGCGGTGATGGATGAAGAGGGCTTCCTGCGTATCGTCGATCGCAAAAAAGATATGATTCTTGTCTCGGGCTTCAATGTCTATCCGAATGAAATCGAAGATGTGGTGATGCAGCACGCCGGGGTTCAGGAAGTGGCCGCGGTCGGCGTGCCGTCCGGCAGCAGCGGTGAAGCGGTGAAGATTTTCGTGGTCAAGAAAGATCCGGCGCTGACGGAAGAGATGCTGATCGCTTTCTGCCGTCGCCAGCTAACCGGCTACAAGGTGCCGAAGCTGGTGGAGTTTCGCGATGAGCTGCCGAAATCCAACGTCGGGAAAATTTTACGTCGAGAACTGCGTGACGAAGCCCGTGCTAAAGTAGACAATAAAGCCTGAGCTAAGAGTGAATCGCCAGACGCCGGCTAAGCCGGCGTTTTTTATGGGCGCAAGTTAAGAGAGTATGATTTGAACTATCAGATGATCACCACCAACGATGGCCTTCGCGCCGTCTGCGACGCGGCAAGCGCGGTTTCCGCCATCGCGCTGGATACGGAATTTGTCCGTACTCGTACCTACTACCCGCAGCTCGGTCTGCTCCAGCTGTTCGACGGCAGCCAGGTTTCGCTGATTGACCCGCTGGTCATCACCGACTGGGAACCGATGCGTGAACTGCTGCTGAATAAAGATGTGACCAAATTTCTGCACGCCGGCAGTGAAGATCTGGAAGTATTCCTCAATGCTTTTCATTTGATGCCGCAGCCGCTGATCGACACGCAAATTCTCGCCGCTTTTTGCGGCCGCCCGATGTCGTGGGGCTTTGCGTCGATGGTGGAAGAGTTTACCGGCGTGGCGCTGGACAAGAGCGAGTCCCGCACCGACTGGCTGGCGCGCCCGCTGACCGAACGCCAGTGCATTTATGCTGCCGCCGACGTCTGGTACCTGCTGCCGATTGCCGGAAAGCTGATGGCTGAGACCGACAGCGCAGGCTGGCTCTCCGCCGCCCTGGATGAATGTCAGCTGATGCAGCAGCGGCGTCAGGAGATTCAGGATCCCGCCGAGGCGTGGCGCGATATCGGTAATGCCTGGCAGCTGCGTACTCGTCAGCTGGGCAGCCTGCAGCTGCTGGCGGAGTGGCGTCTGCGCAAAGCGCGCGAGCGCGATCTGGCCGTCAACTTTGTGATCCGGGAAGAGCATTTGTGGAACGTGGCGCGCTATATGCCCACCAGCCTCGGGGAGCTTGACAGCCTCGGACTCTCGGGCAGCGAAATTCGTTTCCACGGCAAGACGCTGATCGGCCTTGTCGAGAAAGCGCAGGCGCTGCCGGAAGAGGCGCTGCCAGAGCCGCTGCAGAACCTGATCGACATGCCGGGCTACCGCAAGCTGTTTAAGGATATTAAAGCGCTTGTGCAGACCGTGAGCGCCGAGAAGGGCGTCAGCGCGGAGCTGCTGGCCTCAAGAAGACAGATTAACCAGCTGCTGAACTGGCACTGGGGGCTTAAAAACGGCAACGGGCAGCCTGAACTGGTTTCCGGCTGGCGCGGAGAATTGATGGCCGATCGCCTGAATGCGCTATTGAGCGACTACCCGCGCTAGCGCCGAACGGCATAGTGAAAAACCGGCTTCGCACAGCGTTGCCGGTTTTTTTATACCTTCAGGCTCAGGACTTCGACTCTTCAGTTTCCGGCAGGGTCACGTTCAGCTCCAGAATCGAAATATCACCGTCCCTCTGCTCCAGCTGTACGCTGACCATTTCCGGGTCGATTTGCACATACTTGCAAATCACTTCGAGAATGTCTTTGCGCAGCTGCGGAAGATAGTGCGGTTCAGCGTCGCCGCGGCGGCGCTCCGCGACGATAATTTGCAGGCGCTCTTTCGCAATGTTGGCCGTGTTCTTTTTCCGCGAGAGAAAAAAGTCGAGTAATGCCATAATTTATCCTCCGAACAGGCGTTTGAGGAAACCTTTCTTCTCTTCTTCTACGAAGCGGAAAGGGCGTTCTTCTCCGAGCAGACGTTCAACGGTATCGGCATAGGCTTTACCCGCATCCGAGGCGTCATCCAGAATAACCGGTTCGCCCTGGTTAGACGCGCGCAGCACGGACTGATCTTCCGGAATCACGCCCACCAAATTGATGCGCAGAATTTCCAGCACGTCTTCCATGCTCAGCATGTCACCTTTGTTTACGCGGCCTGGGTTATAGCGCGTCAGCAGCAGATGCTCTTTAATCGGATCTTCGCCCCTTTCCGCGCGGCGGGATTTGGAGGCCAGGATGCCGAGGATACGGTCGGAGTCGCGAACGGAGGAGACTTCCGGGTTGGTGGTGATGATGGCTTCATCAGCGAAGTACAGCGCCATCAGCGCACCGGTTTCGATGCCTGCAGGGGAGTCACAGACGATAAAATCAAAATCCATTTTTTTCAGTTCTTCGAGAACTTTGTCTACGCCTTCGCGGGTCAGGGCGTCTTTGTCACGCGTCTGGGAGGCCGGAAGGATGTAGAGGTTCTCCGTGCGCTTGTCTTTAATCAGCGCCTGGTTCAACGTGGCATCGCCCTGGATGACGTTGACGAAGTCATAAACGACCCGGCGTTCACAGCCCATGATTAGATCGAGGTTACGCAGGCCGATGTCGAAGTCGATAACGACCGTTTTCTTTCCCTTCTGGGCCAAACCAGTAGCGATGGCCGCGCTGGAGGTGGTCTTGCCAACGCCTCCTTTACCCGAAGTCACAACAATAATGCGTGCCATAGAAATTCCTTGTTAAAAAGGGATTAATTCAACGATTGAATCGTCAAAGCGCTGTCGTCTAAACGTAGACGGGCCGCTTTGCCATAAAATTCGGCCGGAATGTTATCACTCAGCCAGTATTCCCCGGCGATGGAAACCAGTTCCGCCGAGAGGTTGCTGCAAAATATTTGGGCGTCTCTGTCGCCGCCGGCGCCGGCAAGCGCACGTCCCCGCATCATGCCATATACATGGATATTACCATCGGCAATAAGTTCAGCCCCGGCACTCACATGGTTTGTAACAATTAGATCACAGTGTGGCGCATAAATACGCTGACCGGAACGTACCGGCTGATCGATCAAGCGCGTTTTTGTGATCTGATTAACAGCTGGCGGCGGGGCAACGGGTTCTGGCGCGGCCTGACGGGTAATTTTTTCTTTCCCTTCGGTTAATAAAGGGATCCCGGCGCGGTCAATTTCGGTTTTCAGCCGAGGAAGTTTACATCCGCTTACGCCCATAATACGCAGACCGGTAGCCGCGATAGCCTCATGAAGAGGGCGCCAGTCGACGTCATCTTCAATGCTGCTGATATTCACCACCACGGGGGCATGACGTAAAAAGGCGGGAGCCTGGGCGATTTTGTCTTCTAACGCCTGACGAATAACCTCGGGATTTGCATCGTGCAAATGAATCACAGATAAGGTGAAGCTACTGCCCTTAAGTTCGATTGGCGTATTTGACATCCTGGCCTTACTCAATTTGCTGTTTATCACTCGCTGAAGTGCGGTGATATTCCGAAGACTAAAAGGCATGTTATAGTCACTCATATATAGAGGCAAGTGACCACAGGTCTAATTCCGAGTAAAACTATGTTTTGTGTGATCTATCGAAGTACTAAACGTGAGCAAACCTATTTATATGTCGAAAAAAAGGACGATTTCTCCCGCGTTCCTGACGAATTAATGTATAGCTTCGGTACGCCTAAACTGGCAATGATTTTACCGCTCGATGGGCGAAAAAAACTCATCCACGCCGATTTGGATAAAGTGAAACAGGCGCTGGCCGATCAGGGCTATTACCTTCAGCTCCCTCCTCCGTCTGAAAATTTACTCAAGAAACACCTGGCGGAACAGGGGAATAAATCTGATTAACCCACAGAGGGAAAACAATGTACCAACATCATAACTGGCAGGGTGCGCTACTGGATTATCCGGTAAGCAAAGTGGTGTGCGTGGGCAGCAACTACGCAAAACACATCAAGGAGATGGGCAGTGCGACGCCGGAAGAGCCGGTGCTGTTTATTAAACCTGAGACGGCGCTATGCGATATCCGCCAGCCGTTGGTGCTTCCTGAGGGGCTGGGGTCGGTGCACCACGAGGTTGAGCTGGCGGTGCTGATTGGCGGCACGCTGCGTCAGGCGACGGACGATCATGTGCTCAAAGCCATCGCCGGCTATGGCGTGGCGCTGGACCTCACCCTGCGCGATCTGCAGGGCAAAATGAAAAAAGCCGGGCAGCCGTGGGAAAAGGCGAAAGGCTTTGATAACTCCTGCCCGATTTCGGGGTTTATTCCCGCCGGCGAATTTCACGGCGACGCGCAGAATACGCCGCTGAGCCTGAAGGTAAACGGCGAGGTGCGCCAGCAGGGCACGACGGCCGACATGATTCATAAAATTGTGCCGCTGATCGCCTATATGTCGCGCTTCTTCACCCTGAAAGCCGGTGATGTGGTGCTGACCGGCACCCCGGAAGGCGTGGGGCCGCTCGCCAGCGGCGACGAGCTGGAAGTCGGTTTTAACGGGTTTTCGCTGACCACCCGCGTGCTGTAACGACCGCTTGCCGCCTTCTCCGGGCGGCAAAACTTGCATCGGCGTGCCAGACTGGTTATAAGGTGCACCCTGAACTGCAATGACGGACATCCCAATGAGCGAACAACCTTTCTGGCAACACAAAACACTGGATGAAATGAGCGATGCGGAGTGGGAATCACTTTGCGACGGCTGCGGACAGTGCTGCCTGCATAAGCTGATGGATGAGGATACCGACGAAATCTACTTCACCAACGTCGCCTGCCGTCAGCTTAATATCAAAACCTGCCAGTGCCGTAACTATGAGCGCCGTTTCGAATATGAACCGGACTGCATTAAGCTCACCCGCGACAACCTGCCTACGTTTGAATGGCTGCCGCCGACCTGCGCCTATCGTCTGCTGGCGGAAGGTCAACCGCTGCCGCACTGGCACCCGCTGTTAACCGGTTCGAAGGCGGCGATGCATGGCGAACGCATCTCGGTTCGCCATATTGCTGTGAAAGAATCCACGGTGGTTGACTGGCAGGATCATATCCTGAATAAACCAGACTGGGCGCAGTAGGCGCTCAGTTAGCCTTTCTTCGCGTGAAATAGCCCGCTTTCACCGTCGGCGTCATCTGCAACCCAAAAGTTAATATTGAACTGCGCGTCGTCGCTAAGCTCAATGCGGTGCCAGTACTGCGGCGGGCTGGTCGCGAACTGTCCGGCGTTGATAACGACTTTTGCTTCAGGCTCTGTCGCCTGTTCGTCGGCGAAACCATAATAGGTTACCGTACCTTCCATCACGCAAAGCTGGCCGAAAACACCCGCAGCGGTGTTGTGGTGCGTCAGCAGAGCGGCAGGGACGTTCTGTTTGGTAAAGAATGGGGTGGAGCGTTTTACCTTCCAGCTAGCGGGAATACGCAAATGAGACATCATGTGCTCCTTAGTTAACATCGATAAGTTGCATTTAATATGCAACTTTATGTGACCGACGTCAACGTGCAGGCAAAAAAAACGCTCCCGGAGGAGCGCTTTATCAGCAATCGTTCTTAGCGACCAAACAGATCGCGCTTTTTAGGTTTAAACGGCTGTGCGATAAGCACCAGCGCGCCGACAACCAGATAGGCGGCGAAGATCCCGACCAGCCACTGCGGCATTTCCAGCGTCAGGAATTCCCACTGGCGTACGGAGCAGTCACCGGTGGCGACAAATACCTGAGGCAGCCATTTATCCAGCGGCAGCCACGTGGGGAAACGAGCGGCGAAATCGCAGGTCTGGAAGGGGGATGGGTGAAGCTGAATCATGGTGTGTTCCCATGCCAGCTGCAGTCCGCGCAGGGCGCTGTAGAGCCAGATAATAATCGCCACATAGCGCAGAGGCGATTTTGGCGCAATGGCGCCGACAATACCGGCACCCATAATGCCAAAAAGCGCGCAGCGTTCGTAAATACAGAGTACGCAGGGTTGCAGCAGCATGACGTGCTGGAACCACAAAGCAACCAATTCAAGAACAAACGCGGTAAGCGCCATCAGGAGCCAGGCACCGCGTCCCCTTGAGCACTGGTTTAAATATCGCAACATAATCATTTCCCTGGAACATGCTAAATCATGGCAGTGTAAACGAAAACCGATGCGACGCCAGCAGCTAGTCTGAAAATATTACGTAAGCGAATATGGAATACCCGGATTTTTGATCCGGGTATTGCTTTTTATTTCAGCAGCTGAGGCGTCACCAGCCAACCCTGCTCCAGCATCCACTGGGTCGCCGGCATCAAGGTAAACTCGACGCACGCCAGGCCCACCAGGGTCAGGACGAGAGTATACGGCAGCGCCATCCACACCATACGGCCATAGGAGAGGCGAATCAGCGGGGCCAGCGCGGAGGTGAGCAGGAACAGAAACGCGGCCTGACCGTTCGGCGTGGCGACGGATGGCAGGTTAGTACCGGTATTAATGGCCACCGCCAGCAGCTCAAACTGCGGCAGGCCGATCGTCCCATGCTCCAGGGCCGCTTTCACTTCGTTGATGTACACGGTGCCGACGAAGACGTTATCCGAAATCGATGATAGCAGGCCGTTAAACAGATAGAACAGCGACAGCTGGGCGTGCGGCGAGGCCTGGAGAACAAATTCGATCACCGGGGCAAACAGGTGCTGATCGATGATCACCGCCACGACGGCAAAAAAGACCGTCAGCAGCGCGGTAAACGGCAGCGCTTCGGTAAACGCTTTGCCGATGGCGTGTTCGTCGGTGACGCCGGAAAAAGTCGTTGCCAGAACGATGACCGACAGGCCAATCAGGCCGACTTCCGCCAGATGCAGCGCCAGCGCGACGATCAGCCAGACGCCGATAATCCCCTGGGCGATAAGGCGCAGGCGATCCTGGCGGCTGCGGCTCTGACGGCTACGATCGTCAAACTCCTGCAGCACTTTGCGCACCGTTGGCGGCAGCGGTTCGCCGTAGCCAAACAGGCGGAATTTCTCCAGCAGCAGGCAGGTGAGCAGGCCGCATACCAGCACCGGTAAGCTTACCGGCAGCATGCGCATGAAGAATTCACCGAAGTGCCAGCCCGCGGCTTTGGCGATAATCAGGTTCTGCGGCTCGCCGACCATCGTCATTACGCCGCCGAGCGCGGTGCCGACCCCGGCGTGCATCATCAGGCTGCGCAAGAAGCCGCGAAACTGCTCCAGAACATCGCGATAGTGCTGCTCGATATGGCTGTCGTCGAGCATGTTGTCATCGTCCGGCCGCGCCGAAGCGGCTTTGTGATAAATACCGTAGAAGCCAACGGCTACGCTGATCACGACGGCGACAACGGTCAACGCGTCGAGGAAGGCGGAGAGGAAAGCGGACGCGACGCAAAACGCCAGCGACAGCAGCATCTTGCTGCGAATGCCGAGCAGCAAACGGGTGAAGATGAACAGCAGCAGCTGCTTCATGAAGTAGATACCCGCCACCATAAACATCAGCAGCAGCAGGACTTCAAGATTACTGGCCACTTCTTCGCGAATATGCCCGGGCGTGGTCATACCGATAAATACCGCTTCAATAGCCAGCAGGCCGCCCGGCAGCAGCGGATAACATTTAAGCGCCATCGCCAGGGTGAAGATAAATTCGATAACCAGCAGCCATCCGGCAATAAACGGATGAAGATAAAAGACCAGCGGATTAACGATCAAGAAAATGATGAGAGTGAGTTTGTACCAGTCCGGGGACTGACCAAGAAAGTTGCGCCACAGGGCGCGGCCATACGACATTTCCACGACAGACATCCTTTCTCCGTCAAATTCTGAAACATGATTTTATGCGTAACTATACGCAAGATTACCAGTTGCGCAAAACGAGACGCAACTTTCTTCGCATCACGTTCTTTAGCCACAGAAAGTGTGAAATGAAAAGTTGAAAATGAAACGGCGATCCCTTTTTAATTACTTTCTGGCGCTATCTGCCTTATGGTCGCTCTGGTATGATGAGTCGAATAGCAACGCTGTGTAATGGAAATCTTATTATGGTCATTAAGGCGCAAAGCCCTGCGGGTTTCGCTGAAGAGTACATCATTGAAAGTATCTGGAATAACCGCTTCCCTCCTGGTTCAATTCTTCCCGCTGAACGTGAACTTTCTGAACTGATTGGTGTTACCCGTACAACCTTACGTGAAGTGTTGCAGCGTCTGGCCCGCGATGGCTGGTTAACTATTCAGCACGGTAAGCCTACCAGGGTGAACAACTTCTGGGAAACGTCAGGTCTGAATATTCTCGAAACCCTCGCGCGTCTCGATCACGACAGCGTTCCGCAGCTGATTGATAATCTGCTGTCCGTGCGTACCAATATTTCGACTATTTTTATCCGCACCGCTTTCCGTCAGCACCCGGATAAAGCGCTGGAGGTTCTGGCGAGCGCGCGTGAAATTGAAGACCACGCCGATGCGTTTGCCGAGCTGGATTATAATATCTTCCGCGGTCTGGCCTTTGCTTCAGGTAACCCCATCTACGGCCTGATCCTCAACGGGATGAAAGGTCTGTACACCCGCATAGGTCGTCACTATTTTGCCAACCCGGAAGCGCGTAGCCTGGCGCTCGGCTTCTATCATCAGCTGGCGAAAGTATGTGAAGAAGGGCTTCATGAACAGGTTTATGAAATCGTTCGCCGCTACGGGCATGACAGCGGGGAGATTTGGCATCGTATGCAGAAGAATTTGCCGGGTGACCTGGCGATTAATATGCGCTAGACCCCGCCCACGAATAAACAACGCCCGGTTCTGTCACCGGGCGTTTTGCTTTTTTACGCGCTACAGCGGATTGGGCCGCGGCGGCGTGCGTTCCAGCAGCTCAACGCTACCATCGGCGTTTTGCTGCTCCAGAAGAACGTCAAATCCCCACAGGCGGTGGACGTGCTTCAGCACCTCGCGGCGGCCTTTATCCAGCGGCACGCGGTTGTGCGGCACGTAGCGCAGGGTGAGCGAACGGTCGCCGCGCAGATCCACATTCCATACCTGAATGTTCGGCTCGAGGTTGCTCAGGTTGTACTGCGCTGAAAGCTTCGAACGAATCTCACGATATCCCTCTTCATTATGAATGGCGGATATTTCCAGATAGTTGTTGTGATCGTCATCGAGCACGGTAAAGAAGCGGAAATCGCGCATGATTTTCGGCGACAGGAACTGGCTGATAAAGCTTTCATCCTTGAAGTCGCGCATGGCGAAGTGCAGGGTTTCGAGCCAGTCGGATCCGGCAATATCCGGGAACCAGTACCTGTCCTCTTCCGTCGGCGACTGACAAATACGTTTGATATCCTGGAACATGGCAAAACCCAGCGCATAGGGGTTAATGCCGCTGTACCACTGGCTGTTATAGGGCGGCTGGAACACCACGTTGGTGTGGCTGTGCAGAAACTCCAGCATAAAGCGCTCGGTGACTTTTCCTTCATCATAAAGATGATTCAGGATGGTGTAGTGCCAGAAGGTCGCCCAGCCTTCGTTCATCACCTGAGTCTGCTTCTGTGGATAAAAATACTGGCTGACCTTACGCACGATACGCAGGATCTCACGCTGCCATGGCTCCAGCAGGGGCGCGTTTTTCTCCATAAAGTAGAGCAGGTTTTCCTGCGGCTCAGACGGATAGCGGCGCGCCGCTTCAATGGTCTTTTCCTCTTCGCGCTTCGGCAGGGTGCGCCACAGCATATTCACCTGGCTTTGCAGATACTCTTCCCGGCTTTTTTGCCGCGCCTTTTCCTCCTGCAGCGAGATTTTCTGCGGGCGTTTATAGCGGTCAACGCCGTAGTTCATCAAGGCGTGGCAGGAGTCGAGCAGCTTCTCGACTTCATCAACGCCGTAGCGCTCTTCACATTCGGTGATGTATTTACGCGCGAAGATGAGATAGTCGATGATGGAGCTGGCGTCGGTCCAGCTGCGAAAGAGGTAGTTATTTTTGAAAAACGAGTTGTGCCCGTAGCAGGCGTGCGCCATCACCAGCGCCTGCATGGTGATGGTGTTCTCTTCCATCAAATAGGCGATACAGGGGTTGGAGTTAATGACGATTTCATAGGCCAGCCCCTGTTGCCCGTGCTTATAGGCCTGTTCGGTCTCAATGAATTTTTTACCAAACGACCAGTGCGGATAGTTAATCGGCATCCCGACGCTGGAGTAGGCATCCATCATCTGTTCGGAAGTAATGACTTCGATTTGGTGCGGATAGGTGTCAAGACGATACAGCTTCGCCACCCGATCGACTTCTGCCAGATAGGTTTCCAGCAGCTCAAAAGTCCAGTCGGGTCCATCGCTTAAACGGGTTGTGTCCTTGTTCATGGAATCAATCGTAGCCATTAGCGCGCCCTCGTTGTTGATGGTTCTCTCTGTACGGAAAACCTCTTAACAAGCATAGAACACGGCGTCGCAAACTGCGTGCATCCACATTTTCTTTTCTTCGCGATTTCACAATCTTATAGGCGTTTTTTTGCGGTTTAAACAGGATTTTATTCTGTAGAAAAATGAGGCGCAGCAGGAGATGGTAAACCGACGGGGGCAGAGCTGGCGCAGAACCCTGTGAGATAAGTCACCATAAATAAAGCGTATGTTGAATAATATTTTCATCTGAGTTATCAATTTGTAATCAGATGATTGTTCTTTAACGATTACGGAGCCGCTATGCGCGTCGTCATACTGGGAAGTGGGGTAGTTGGAGTCGCTAGCGCCTGGTACTTAAGCCAGGCAGGACATGAAGTGACGGTTATCGATCGTCAGCCGGGGCCGGCCGAAGAGACCAGCGCCGCTAACGCCGGGCAGATCTCTCCCGGCTACGCTGCGCCGTGGGCGGCGCCGGGCGTACCGTTGAAGGCGATTAAGTGGATGTTCCAGCGCCACGCGCCGCTGGCTATCGGGCTGGATGGCACGCCGTTCCAACTGAAATGGATGTGGCAGATGCTGCGCAACTGCGACACTCGCCACTATATGGAAAACAAAGGACGTATGGTGCGCCTGGCGGAGTACAGCCGCGACTGCCTGAAGGCGCTGCGCGAGAGCACCGGTATCCAGTATGAAGGCCGGCAGGGCGGCACGCTGCAGCTTTTCCGCACCGACAAGCAGTTCGAAAACGCGACCCGCGATATCGCGGTACTGCAGGAGGCGGGCGTGCCTTACCAGCTGCTGGAGGCAAACCGCCTGCTGGACGTTGAACCGGCGCTGGCGGAAGTGAGCCATAAACTGACGGGCGGTTTACGTTTACCCAATGATGAAACCGGCGACTGCCAGCTTTTCACCACGCGTCTGGCCCTGATGGCGGAACAGGCGGGCGTGACTTTCCGTTTTAATACACCGGTGGATGAACTGCTCTATGAAGGGGATCTCATCTCCGGCGTGAAGTGCGGCGCTGAAATCATCAAAGCCGACGCTTACGTGATGGCATTCGGTTCATATTCGACGGCCATGCTGAAAGGGCTGGTGGATATTCCGGTCTACCCGCTGAAAGGCTATTCGCTGACGATTCCGATCGCGCAAGAAGACGGCGCGCCGGTTTCGACTATCCTTGATGAAACCTACAAAATCGCCATCACCCGTTTCGACAGGCGTATTCGCGTTGGCGGAATGGCGGAAATTGTTGGATTTAATAAAGAACTGCTGCAGCCGCGGCGTGAAACCCTGGAGATGGTGGTGCGCGATCTGTTCCCGCGCGGCGGCCACGTTGAACAGGCAACCTTCTGGACCGGACTGCGTCCGATGACCCCGGACGGTACGCCGGTGGTGGGCCGCACGGCGTATAAAAATCTGTGGCTCAACACCGGCCACGGCACGCTGGGATGGACCATGGCCTGCGGTTCAGGCCAGCTGATCAGCGATCTGATCTCCGGGCGTACGCCGGCGATCCCGTATGACGATCTTGCCGTCGCCCGCTACGGCCGCGGCTTTACGCCGGCCCGCGCTCAGCATCTGCATGGCGTTCACAATTAACAAGGAGCTTTCATGTCTCGTCCTGTAAAGGCCAGCATTGATATGTCAGCCTTACGCCAGAATCAACACATTGTTCGCCGCGCGGCGCCCGGCTCGCGCCTGTGGGCGGTGGTCAAAGCCAATGCTTATGGCCACGGCCTGGCAAGGGTCTGGAACGCGCTGAGCGCCGCGGACGGTTTCGCGATGCTCAATCTTGAAGAGGCGATCCTGCTGCGCGAGCTCGGCTGGAAAGGGCCGATACTGATGCTGGAAGGTTTCTTCCATGCCGATGAGCTGGCGCTGTTTGATAAATACCGATTGACTACCAGCGTGCACAGTAACTGGCAAATCAAGGCGCTGCAGCAGGCGAAGCTGCACGCGCCCCTCGATATTTACGTCAAGGTGAATAGCGGGATGAATCGGCTGGGTTTTATGCCGGACCGTTTGCACATCGTCTGGCAGCAGCTGCGAGCGCTCGGTAACGTCAGCGAAATGACGTTAATGTCGCATTTCGCCGAAGCGGAAAACCCGGACGGCATTGTCGAGCCGATGCGGCGCATTGAGCAGGCGGCGGAAGGGCTGGATTGCCCGCGCTCGCTGGCGAACTCGGCGGCAACCTTGTGGCATCCGGAGTCGCATTTTAACTGGGTGAGGCCGGGGATCGTGCTGTACGGCGCCTCGCCTTCCGGCCTGTGGCAGGACGTGGCCAACACCGGGCTGAAACCGGTGATGACGCTAAGCAGCGAAATTATTGCCGTACAGAACCTGAAAGCCGGTGAAGCGGTCGGCTACGGCGCAACCTGGCGCACGGCGGAGGAGCGGCGTATCGGCATCGTTGCCTGCGGCTATGCCGATGGCTATCCGCGGCTGGCGCCGAGCGGTACGCCGGTGCTGGTTGACGGCGTACGCACCGTGACGGTCGGGCGCATCTCAATGGATATGCTGGCCGTGGATTTAACCCCATGCCCGCAGGCAGGGATCGGCGCGCCGGTTGAGCTGTGGGGCAAAGAGATCAAAATTGACGATGTCGCGGCCGCCTGCGGCACCGTCGGATATGAATTAATGTGCGCGCTCGCGCCGCGCGTACCGGTTGTGACGGTGTAACTTAGCCTGAGGCGGATCACTCCGCCTCATCTTCCGCCATCCGTACGCCGACCCGCAGTACGTGATCCTCTTCTTTTTCCGCCACCGTCCACACCATCCCGGCAAATTCCACCTGGTCGCCGACCACCGGGGCGGCGCCTAACAGGTGCTGTATGACGTCACCCAGCGACTGCTGGCGATCGCGAAACTCTTCTCCCCCGTCAATGCCGTAAATCTGCGCGACGTCGGCAAATCTGGCGCTGGCATCGAGGATAAAATCACCGAAGAAGCGCTGATCCAGCGCCACCGGCGGCGACTGGCTGAACAGTTTACCCAGCGCGGGCAGGTCACGTTCGCGGCCAATCACGCAGAGAATATCGCCTTCCAGCAGCCGGGTACTGCCGGTAGGGTGCAGGAGTACGTTGTCGCGAAACAGCGCGGCAATCCGCGTCTCCGGCGGCATATGCAGGTCGCGCAGCGCCGCGCCGACGCACCATTTTTCGGCGCTAAGCTGGTACACGAACTGCTCCCACGGGTTTTCCGGATGGATATCCAGCCCGACGCGGGAGATGGGCGAGCCGACCGGCGGCACCACCACTTTGGCTTTCTTCGCCGCCCAGGAGAGCGAGGTCCCCTGTAACAGCAGCGAGACCAGCACCACGAAGAAGGCCACGTTAAAGAACAACCGCGCATTCTCCAGGCCCGCCATCATCGGGAAGACGGCGAGAATAATCGGCACCGCGCCGCGCAGGCCCACCCAGCTGATAAATATCCGCTCGCGCAGGTTGAAGCCGCGAAACGGCAGCAGACCGGCAAACACCGACAGCGGACGGGCGATAAAGATCATCCACATCGACAGAATGAGCGCCGGGATGGCGATAGGCCACAGGTCGGACGGGGTGACCAGCAGGCCGAGCACCAGGAACATGGCGATCTGCGCCAGCCACGCCAGGCCGTCGAAGTTTTGCAGGATACCGTGGCGGTTGCGAATCGGCCGGTTGCCGAGCAGGAATCCGCACAGGTAGACCGCGAGGATGCCGCTGCCGTCCAGCGAGGTGGTGGCGGCGAAAATCATGATCCCGCCGCTCAGCGCCAGCAGAGGATAAAGCCCGGCCGGCAGCACAATGCGATTAATCATCTGCAGCAGCAGATAGCCGCCGCCGAGGCCGATAGCGATACCCAACCCGAACTGCTGCACGATATGCACCGCGAACATCCAGCTCAGGCCGGTCTCGTGCTGCTGAATCATCTCGATAAGGGTAATGGTCAGGAACACCGCCATCGGATCGTTGCTGCCGGATTCAATTTCCAGCGTCGAGCCGACGCGTTCGTTCAGCCCTTTACCGCCGAGGAGTGAGAACACCGCCGCGGCATCGGTTGAGCCGACGATAGCGCCGATCAGCAGCCCTTCAATCAGGTTGAGATGAAACAGCCAGGCCGCCATCAGTCCGGTCAGGGCCGAGGTGATTAGCACCCCGACCGTGGCGAGCGAGAGGGCGGGCCACAGCGCCACGCGAAAAGAGCTGGCCTGAGTGCGCATCCCGCCGTCAAGCAGGATAACCGCCAGCGCCAGGTTGCTCACCATGTAGGCGAAAGGGTAGTTGTCAAACGGAATGCCGCCGATACCGTCAATGCCCGCCAGCATCCCAATCGCCAGGAAGATAACCAGAATCGGGATGCCGAGGCGTGAGGAAAAGGAACTTAATAAAATACTACAGGTTACTAAAACAGAACCCAGGATAAACAGACTAATGACCGCAGCGGCGTCCAATGTTGACGTACTCCTTACCGGCGTGAAGATAAATTAAAAACTACACCATTTTAACAATCTGACGCCGATCGGGATATGCGTTAGAGGAATTTTTATTCCGCCAGAACCGGGTGGCCGCTGATGCTTAACGTGGTGATGGATGCGTTGTTTACCAGCAATGCTCTGGCGCCAAGCGGCAGGGTGACCGTACGCTGCTCGTGACCGAAATCCAGGCCGCTGATGACCGGAATGTTAAGCTGCTGGCGAAGGTAGTCGTATACCATAGGCAGATCGTATCCGGCATCGTAGTCGTTGGCGTTTGCGCCGGTAAAACTGCCGAGGATAATCGCCCGCTGGCGCGCGAGAATACCGCTGTTGAGCAGCTGTAATAGCATGCGTTCGACGCGGAACGGGTGTTCGTTAATATCTTCCACCACCAGAATTCCGTCGCTAATCTGCGGCATCCACGGGGTGCCGATAAGCGAGGTCAGCATCGCCAGGTTGCCGCCCCACAGCGTGCCGTCGGCGCGACAGTCCGGGCCTTCACCGTGCCATTCGAGCGTAAACGCCGGGTTGCGCAGCGCCTGCCAGAAATGGTGCTCGGTAAATTCGTTCAGCGTTTCAGCGCCGAAGTTTCCCGCCAGCATCGGCCCGCTAAAAGTGATTATGCTACCCTTTGCCAGCAGCCCCAGCTGGATGGCGGTGAAATCGCTGTGGCCGCAAATAAGCAGCGGATCCTGCTGCTGGCGCGCGATCAGCGCCTGCCAGTCAATCTGCGGCAGCAGGCGAGTCGCGCCGTAGCCGCCGCGTACCGCCAGCACGATGCGGTTTTTACCGGCGAGGGCGGCGAGCTGGTTGATATCGGCAAGGCGTTCATTCTCAGTTCCGGCAAAGCGCAGCGCCCGGCGGGGAATGACTTCCTGGTGTGCGACCTGGTGCCCGGCCTCCTGCAGACGCTGCACGCCGCGATACGCCGCTTCCTGGTTGATGCAGTAACCGGAAGGGGCGACGAGATAAAACTGAGACATGACAATTCCTTGCTAAGAATGAAAGGGTTATCATGCCGCCTGGAGCGTTTATTGTCATCTCCGTGCGGCAAACTTCAGCCAATAAGGATAGATGTGTGAAATTGAGATGGTGTGTTTTTTTATGTGTATTGTTGGCCGGTTGTAGTTCAAAACACGATTATCGTAACCCGCCGTGGAACCCGGAAGTCCCGGTTAAGCGGGCGATGCAGTGGATGCCAATCAGCGAAAAAGCCGGTGCGGCGTGGGGCGTCGATCCCCAGCTGATTACCGCCATCATCGCCATTGAGTCCGGCGGTAACCCGACGGTGGTCAGCAAATCCGGCGCGGTTGGCCTGATGCAGCTGAAGCCCTCGACCTCCGGTCGCGATGTTTACCGGCGGATGGGCTGGAGCGGGGATCCTTCGGTGAGCGAGCTGAAGAATCCCGAGCGCAATATTTCGATGGGGGCGGCCTACCTCAGCATCCTCGAAAACGGTCCGCTGGCGGGGATTAAAGACCCGCAGGTGATGCGCTATGCGGTGGTGGTCTCCTATGCCAACGGCGCGGGCGCGCTGCTGCGGACATTCTCGTCCAATCGCCAGGATGCGATTGAAGAGATTAACGATATGGACGCCGATGATTTCTTTGAGCACGTGGTGAAAAAGCATCCGGCACCGCAGGCGCCGCGCTATATCTGGAAGCTGCAGAAGGCGCTGGACGCCATGTAAAGGGCGCTCCCCGCAGGTTCAACTTGCCGGGGAGCCGTCGGCCCGGCCGATTCTGGAACTGCAAATTGATAAAGACGCGCGGCGGGCCCCCGCCGCGCGGAGGTTTACGGCGCGACTTTTTTCTCCTCTACCGCAGCCGGCTGCTGAGCGGCAGGCTGCGCCGAGACGTCCGCCGCTTTGCCGTTGTCGTCATTTGCCGCCGGTCGCGCGGTGGGGACGGAGTCACACGGCTTCTCTTTCGGACACACCAGGTCCAGCATCTTCAGGGTGACGCCGTTGGTCCAGCCAAAGCCGTCCTGTAGCGGATACTCTCCGCCACCGCCGCCTGTTCCGGTCGAGCTGACATCATATTTTTCCACCAGCTTCTGTTCGCTGTTGTAGGTGTGCTGAACGTTGCTGAGGAACCGCCAGCTCACCTCCATTGCGATTTTCTGCTGGCCATACTTTTGCAGGCCTTCAGCGGCGACCCACTGCAGCGGCGCCCAGCCGTTCGGCGCATCCCACTGCTGGCCGCTATTGACGGTCGTGGTGGTCAGGCCGCCGGGCTTGAGCAGTCGCGCTTCGGTGGCGGCGGCGACCTTCGCGGCGCGTTCGCTGGACGCGGCGTTAACGTACAGCGGGAACAGCGCCGCGGCGGTCAGCTGATTGCGCACCTTATGACTTTTCAGATCGTAATCGGCGTACCAGCCCTCTTTATCGTTCCACAGATATTTCTCCAGCGCTTTCTGACGGGCGTTGGCTAAGGCGTCATACTGCGCGGATTTAGCGCTATCCCCTGCCGCTTTACTGGCGCGGGCGATGGCTTTTTCCATGTGGAACATCAGCGAGTTCAGATCGACCGGAACAATCGAGGTGGTGCGGATGGTGCCGAGCTGCTGCGGGTTATCCATCCAGCGGGAGCTGAAGTCCCAGCCGGATGCCGCGGCGGAGCGCAGATCGCGGTAGATTTCCGTGGCCGGTCGGTTGGGATTGTTTTTGGCGGTCGTGACGTCGTCCAGCCAGGATTCCGGACGCGGCGTGTCGTTATCGTCCCAGTAGCGGTTGAGCAGGGCGCCGTCGGCCATCCGCACCACGCGCTTACTGGCGCTGCCGGGCTCAAGCGCCTCAGCGCCATCCATCCAGTACTGGTACTCTTTCTCCATTTGCGGCAGCCATTTTTTGAGCGCTTCATCGCCCTCGTGCGTGGCCAGCAGTTCAACCATAAACGGGAAGAACGGCGGCTGCGAGCGGCTCAGATAGTAGGTGCGGTTGCCGTTGGGTATATGGCCCCAGGCGTCGATCTCCGCGGCGAAGTTGGTCACCATATCTTCAATTTTATCCCAGTGGCCGCTCTCAGCCAGGCCGAGCATGGTGAAGTAGCTGTCCCAGTAATAGACTTCGCGAAAGCGTCCGCCGGGCACCACGTAGGGCTTTGGCAGCGGCAGCAGCGAATCCCATTTTTCGACGTCGACGGTACTGCGGGTCAGTACGGGCCATAATCCGTTGATATGCTGGCGCAGCGTTTGTCCTTTTGGCGGAACGTACTGGTCGTTTTCGCGAGGCAGGGTAAAGTTGAGTTCGACGAAGTGCCGCAAATCAAAGCTGGTCTGGCTTTTCTGCATACGATAATCGGCAAGGATCATCAGCGGGTCGCCGTTCGGAATGGCGTCAGCAAACGTTTTCTGGTCAGAAAAAAGTTTCGCGCTTTGCACATCGTTAAATAGCGGACCGAGCAGGATATCGGGTGATTGCGGGGTGGGACGGGTTTCTTCAGCCTGAGCCGTCAACGTCGCCAGGGCGACAAACGCGCCCCCTAGCGCCAGACGAAGAGCAAAAGGCAGGGTAGCGGGGCGACGGGAAACGGGACTCGTCATAGATTGTTCTCCTTATCATTGCAGACTATGTGCCACTGCATTCGGCCATCAGAAAACCTTAGACGAATATCCGCCGCTGCGCGTGTCCGAGGTAACATTTTACGTGAAAACAGAGTATTTACCGCCCACTGGCCGGCAGCCAACCGGCACTATTGTGCTAAGCACAATATTATAATCTTAATCATATGAAACTGGCATGATGTTATTTGTGTTATGAATGTTTTTGCGCAAATAAAAAACACCGTTCAATAGTAATGCCAGTAAATAGAAAACGGAACTGATGTTTATCTGTGACAATAATGGTCATATTTATCGCCTTTTAAAAATTGCGCAAAGGATGAAAACCTGTGATCTGTCAGACAGAATTCCCGGGATTAATATGACTGAAGGCTGACAGGATCACATAAATTAAAAAACATAAATAATTAATTAAAAAACATAATGGCGCCCGCATAGCGGATAAGTAAAAAATGCAGACATTACAGAAACCGGTTTCATTTTGCATAAAGGAGTGGTGTATGTCTGCTGGCGACAAAATTTCTGTCAGAGAGAAAATAGGCTATAGCCTGGGGGACGCGGCCAGTCACATTGTATTTGACTCGTCCGTGGCTATTCTGGCTTATTTTTATACCGATATTTATGGCCTGCCGCCCGCCGTGATGGGGACGATGTTTTTGCTGGTTCGTCTGCTGGATGCGATTACCGATCCGATTATGGGCGCGATTGCTGACGCCACCTCAACCCGCTGGGGCCGTTTCCGCCCCTGGCTGCTGGCGATCTGCGTCCCCTTTGCGGTGAGCTGCGTGCTGGTGTATTCCATTCCCTCTTTCTCCGACTCCGGAAAAATTGCCTACGCCGTGGCGGCTTATATATTTATGACCCTGATGTATACGGCGATTAATATTCCTTACTGCTCGCTGGGCGCGGCGCTGACCTCCGATCCGCGCGAAAGCCTCTCGCTGCAGTCCTGGCGTTTCGCTATCACCCCAATCGGCGGCGCGCTCGGTACCGCGTTTATTTTACCGCTGGCTGACTTTCTCTATCCCGGCGACCGCGCGACCGGCATTCAGGTCTCGATGGCCCTGTTTGGCGTTATCGGCTGCCTGATGTTTATCACCTGCTTCGCCACCACCAAAGAGCGCGTGCAGCCGATTAAAGAAGAGAACCTGAACGTAGCGCGGGACGTGAAAATACTGTTTCGTAACGATCAGTGGCGTATTCTTTCCGTTTACAATTTTATGATGCTGGTCGCCGTAGTGATTCGCGGTGGCGCCGTCGTCTACTATGTGAATAGCGTGCTGCATAAAGGCGCCGACGTGATAACGATATTCATGCTCGGCGGGATGTTTGCCTCCATGCTGGGTTCGGTGCTGGCCAAGCCCTTCGGGACGCGTTTTTGTAAGGTCCGACTCTCTTTCTGGATTAACCTGCTCACCGCCGCGCTGGGCGTGGTCTGCTTTATCGTTCCGGTGCAATTCTGGATTGCGGTGCTCGGCGTGCATATTCTGATTTCTATTATTCAGGGCGGCAACGGCGCGCTGCAGTGGTCGATGATTACCGACGTGAATAACTATGGCGAATGGAAAACCCAGCGGCGTATTACCGGTATGAACGTTGCGGCAAATATCTTTGTTATCAAGCTGGGCGTCGCCGTTGGCGGGGCGATCCTCGGCTGGATATTGGCCTATTACCATTACGCCGCTAACACCGCGGTGCAGCCAGCTTCAGCGGTGCAGGGCGTGGTGCTGTTGTTCACCCTGGTTCCTTCTGTTTTTTATGTTATTACCGCCGTCTCTATTAAATTCTACGGCTTAACGGAAAAGAGAATGAACGGCATCGTCGATGATTTAAACCACGGAACCTTCGCTGAATCCTGATTATTCAACACCGTATTTAAAGGGCTGTACAGACTATTTCTCTGGATAGCCCTGGTTTTACCCTGGATGAAACAAATAATAATGTAATTAGGGATGTTAATAATGAAAGTAAAGTATATAGCTCTGGTTATTAGTGGCCTGTTCTCCTCTGGCCTTTGGGCAGCGACAAATAATGCTCCTGCGGATATTGAAAAGCGTTTAGCGCAGCTGGAACAGCGCTTAATAAATGCTGAGCAACGGGCGGCCGATGCGGAAGCGAAAATTCAGACCTTAACCCGGCAGCAGGCCGCTGTGGCGAAAAGTACGCCAACCGTAAAAGTGGAATCCGCCGAGCCCGTCGCACCGGGCGCGGAGCCGACGAAACTGACGCTGTCCGGCTACGGGGATATCAAATTTTATGGCGATGTGGAATTCAATATGGATGGCGCCAGCAGCAGCGGTAGCCTGACTTCGGTAAAAACCACGGCGAATAAAGATTGGGCGCCGGGCAATAACGAACGCTGGGATATTAATGGCCGCCTGCTGCTAGGTTTTGACGGTATGCGCAAAATGGATAACCGCAGCTTTGCCGGTTTTTCCGTCCAGCCGCTGGCTGACCTGAACGGCAAAATGAATCTTGATGATGCGGTATTCTTTTTTGGCCAGGAGAACGACTGGAAGGTGAAGGTCGGCCGTTTCGAAGCCTACGATATGTTCCCGCTGAATCAGGATACGTTCGTGGAATACTCCGGGAACACCGCCAACGATCTCTACAGCGACGGCTACGGCTATATCTACATGATGAAGGAAGGGCGCGGCCGCAGCAGCAGCGGCGGCAACTTCCTGATGAGCAAAACCCTTGATAACTGGTATTTTGAACTCAATACCCTGCTGGAAAACGGCAGCACGCTGTTCCAGGACCAGCAGTATCACGGTACTGAACTGGAAAATGAGAAAAATGTCGCCTATTTACGCCCGGTTATTGCGTGGAACAGCGGACGCTTCTCCACCGCCATCGCCATGGAGAGCAACGTGGTGAATAACGCCTATGGCTATCACGATGCGAAAGGGCGCTGGGTCGACCAGTCCAGCCGCACCGGCTATGGCTATACGATGACGTGGAACGGGCAAAAAACCGATCCGCTGGATGGCGTGGTGACCAACCTTAACGTCGCTTATATGGATGCCGAAGATGAAACCGACTTTACCGCCGGGGTGAACTCCCTGTGGCACGGTGTTGAGCTGGGCTACATTTACGCGCATAACAAGATTGAAAGCTTTAATACCGCTAACTTTATCGCTAACTGCGACGATAACTGCTGGATCGCCGATCCGGGAAAATATGATATCCACACCATTCATGCGTCGTATCTGTTTCCGAACGTGATGAATATGAAGAACTTCAACATCTATCTGGGCGCCTACGCATCCTGGATTGAATCCCACCCGAACAACGGCGACGGCCAGGAAGACTCCCGCTACGGCGGCCGGCTGCGCTTCAAGTATTTCTTCTGAGCACAGCGGAGCCCGCATTTCGCGGGCTCTGTTCATTATGCTATTAAGCCTCCTGTCGGGGCATGAGTTAACAGGACAACACCATGTATGACAGTCAAGCGGGGACGCCGCTGGAAGGGTTTGCCGAATTTGCCGCCGCCGCCGCTGCCGAAGGCGCGGTGCTGTTGAGAAACGATGGCCAAATGTTGCCGCTCGCTCCCGAACGGCCGCTATCGTTATTTGGCCGAACGCAGATTGACTACTATCGCAGCGGTACCGGTTCCGGTGGGGCGGTTAACGTGGTGAGCAGCACAACCTTGCTGCAGGCGATGCGTGCGCGAAACGGGATGAGGCTGAATACGCAGCTGGCCGGACTCTACGAACGCTGGGTTGAACAACACCCCTTCGACAACGGCGGAGGGGGCTGGGCAGCGGAACCCTGGTGCCAGCAGGAGATGCCGCTGAGCGATGAGCAGATTCGTCAGGCGCGCGCTTTCTCCAGCCAGGCAGTGATTGTTTTTGGGCGTACCGCGGGAGAGGATCGGGACAACGCCGACGTGGAAGGTGGCTATCGGCTCACCGCCGACGAAATGAACCTGCTGTATCAGGTCTGCGGCGAATTTGATGACGTGGCGGTGGTGCTGAATACCGCCGGGCTTATCGATCTCTCATGGGCTGACGATCCGCGGCTGCGTCAACGCATTCGCGCGCTGCTCTACGTCTGGCACGGCGGCGCCGACGGCGCTCAGGCGGCCACTTCGCTGCTCTATGGTGAGGTGACGCCATCCGGCAAGCTGGTAGGCAGCATCGCGATCTCTCTCGACGACCATCCGGCATCGCCCTGCTGGGGGGCGGAAGCGCAAAGCCTCTATCAGGAGGATATTTACGTCGGCTATCGCTACTTCGAAACCTTTTGTCCGCAGCGTCTGCAGTTCCCCTTTGGCTTTGGTCTCTCATACACCTCTTTCACCCTGCAATCGGCGCGGGCGGAGACTTTTGGCGACCTGATCAAGGCGACCGTCACCGTGACCAATCGCGGGGAGCGCTTCGCGGGCAAAGAAGTGGTGCAAATCTACCTCCAGGCGCCGCAGGGCGCGCTCGGCAAACCGGCCAAAGCGCTGGTGGCTTTTGCCAAAACTCGCCTGCTGCGACCTGGGGAAAGCGAAACCTTAACGTTATCAATTCCGCTGGAGCGCTTTGCTTCTCTGGACGATAGCGGAGCGACCGGGCATCCACACTGTTACGTGATGGAGCCAGGGCTTTATCGTTTGCTGCTTGGTAACAGCGTGCGCGATGTACAGCCGCTGGCGGTTGACGGCGAGGCGGGGTACGCGCAGAAAACGCTGCGGATCCTCTCCTGCCATCAGCAGGTGCTGGCGCCGACGGTGCCTTTCGTACGTATAAAACCGGTCGCGGACGGCGATGATGGGCGCTATCAGATCGAGTGGGAGGACGTGCCGCGGCGGGAGATTAATCTGCGCGCGCGCATTGAGGAGCGTTTGCCAGAGGCTATCACCCTTACCGGTAACCAGGGACTGACCCTCAACGACGTGGCTGAAGGGCGTACCACGATGAATGCCTTTGTTGCTCAGCTGTCTGTTGAGGAGCTGGCCTGCCTGGTGCGCGGAGAAGGCATGTGTAGCCACAAAGTGACGCCCGGCGTCGCGTCGGCTTTTGGCGGCGTGGCCGACAGCCTGCTGGAAAAAGGTATTCCTCTGGCATCGACCGCCGACGGCCCATCCGGGATTCGCATGGATAACGGCGCAAAGGCCACTTTGCTTCCCAGCGGAACATTATTGGCCTCCAGCTGGGACCCGATCCTCGTGGAACGCTTATACGTGATGGAAGGCAAAGAGCTGCTGCGCAACGGTATCGACCTGCTGTTAGGGCCGGGGATGAACATCCAGCGCCATCCGCTGAACGGGCGTAATTTTGAGTACTTTTCCGAAGATCCGCTGCTCACCGGGATGATGGCGGCGGCGGTGGTTCGCGGCATTCGCAGCGGCGGCGGGATTGCCACCCTCAAGCACTTTGCCTGCAACAATCAGGAGTTCGCCAGAGCCAAAGCGGATTCGGTGGTGTCAGAGCGCGCGCTGCGTGAAATCTATCTCAAAGGTTTTGAGTATGCGGTGAAATCCGGCGGCGCAAATGCGGTAATGACCGCTTATAACCCGGTCAACGGCCACCATGCCGCATCCAACTACGATCTCACCACCACCGTCCTGCGCGAGGAGTGGGGCTTTCGCGGGATCGTGATGACCGACTGGTGGGCAACGATGAACGATCCCGTCGATGGCGGCGCGGCGAGCACCCACAACACCGCGGCGATGATCCGCGCGCAGAACGACCTTTATATGGTGGTCAATAATAACGGCGCGGAAGTTAATGCGGGGGGAGATAATACCCTGGCGGCGCTGGCGACAGGCGAGCTAACGCTCGGTGAGCTTCAGCGCTGCGCGATAAACATCCTCGACTTTATGATGCAGACGCAGGTCTTTAAGCGCGGGGAGATGCCGCGGGCGGGGATTATTCACCTGGCGGCGGATCCTGCGTGCGATGGGGCCTGTCCTGGCGCAATTAAAATCGCCGAGCAGTCGCGGCTGCGCTACGACGAGGAGCTGGTGCTGAGCGTTGAGCGAACAGCGGTATATGATGTGCTGGTGAGCGTTCACGCTAACGGTGCGCCGCTCGCACAAACCGCCTGCAACCTGCTGCTTAATGAACAATTTGTGGCGACGATCCAGACCAACGGTACGCTCGGTCGTGAGATTGTGCAGAAGCTGTGTCGGATTGAGCTACAGTCGGGGAAATATCGTGTAGGCTTTGATTTTATCAAGCCGGGTCTGGTGGTGGACTGGCTGGAACTCAAGCTCGTTAATGACTAATTTCCGTCTCAGGAGCCGCCGATGAACCGACGCCATTTTTTGTTTTTAAGCGCCGCCGCGCTGCTGGCGGGCGGTCGTCTTCGCGCCGCTGAAAGCCAGCAAACGATCCGCCTGTGGCCTGGCGTGCCTCCCGGCGGCGGCGGACCGGACGGCCCCGTCCGCTTATCGGCACGCGGCGCGCTAAGCCATATCGCCCAGCCTGAACTGACGGTATGGCGTCCCGCAGCGCCACGCGGCCACGGCGTATTAATTGCTGCCGGCGGCGGCTATCGACGCATTGAAATGGCGAAGGAGGCCTGGCCCGCCGCGCGCTGGCTAACGATGCGCGGCTATACCGCGTACGTGCTGACCTATCGTCTTCCCGGGGAGGGGTGGCAAGCGGGCGGCCTTGCTCCGCTGCAGGACGCTCAGCGGGCGCTGCGCCTGATTCGTCTGCGGGAAGCCAAAGTCAGCCTTCTGGGGTTTTCCGCCGGCGGACATTTGTCGGGAATGGCTGCCTGTCGCGCTGATTTTGCCTCTTACCCGCCGATCGACGGCGTGGACGACACCCCGCCCCGGGCCGACGGCGCCGCGCTGATTTATCCGGTGATTTCCCTCGAACCTCCGTACACCCATACCGCCACCCATCGGCTCCTCGCCGGGCCTCACGCCGCGGAGGAGGTCGATCGCGCCTGGTCGGTACAAACCTGGGTCAGCGGGCGGACACCGCCCTGTTTTCTGGTTCAGGCGGAGGACGATAATGTCTCCGATCCGCACAATACGTTGATAATGGCCGCCGCCTGCCGTCAGCATCAGGTCCCGGTCACCCTGTATCGTTACGCCAGCGGTGGTCACGGTTTTGCGCTGGGCCGGGCCGGTACGCCCAGCGTCGAGTGGCCCGAGCGCTACGCAGCGTGGCTGGCGGCGCGTTAGTATCGCGTGAATCGACTTGCCCCAAATTGGTGCGCTTTACGCGAAAAACAGGCCATAAATAAGCAAAGCGTCTGATTGTTTTTTATTCAATTCAGCGTCATGGCATAACAGCGTAACGCCGCGCCGCCGCGCTGCGTTACCTGGCATAATTAATGCTTATCTCTTACCGGGATTACCTCAAAGTGAGTACAACCGGAGGAGACGACCATGATAAAAATAACGCTTCCTGACGGGCATTATTATGATGAGATGCTTACCGCACAGGGAGAGCAGCGTCAGCACTATAACGCCTGGTGGCAATGGTTTCGCAGTACCGATCAATTCTCTATCCGGCAGAAGAAAGAGCAGGCGGAGCTGCTCTTTCACCGCATCGGCATCACCTTTAACGTCTACGGCGAGGATGAGGGCACCGAACGACTGATCCCTTTCGACAGCGTGCCGCGTATTATTCCCGCCGGCGAGTGGCAGCGGATTGACCGCGGCATCCGCCAGCGGGTGAAAGCGCTCAACGCTTTTCTTTACGATATCTACCATGATCAAAATATCCTTCGCGCGGGGCTGATCCCGGCCGAACAGGTGCTGGCGAACGAACAGTATCAACCCTGTATGCAGGGGATAAATTTACCCAATAACACCTACGCCCATATCACCGGAGTCGATATGGTGCGCAACAGCGACGGCCAGTATTACGTGCTGGAGGATAATCTGCGCACCCCCTCCGGCGTCTCCTATATGCTGGAAAACCGCAAAATGATGATGCGGCTGTATCCCGAAATGTTCGAACAGCACCATATTGCGCCGGTAGAACGCTACCCCAGCTATCTGCTGCAAACGCTGCGCGAAAGCTCGCCGGTGGACGATCCGTGCGTGGTGGTGATGACCCCGGGACGGTTTAACAGCGCCTATTTTGAACACAGCTTTTTGGCCCAGCAGATGGGCGTTGAGCTGGTGGAAAGCGCGGATCTGTTTATTAAAACCGGGGCGGTGTATATGCGCACCACCGAAGGACCGCGGCGCGTGGACGTCATTTACCGGCGTATCGACGACGCATACCTTGACCCGCTGGCCTTCCGCGCCGACTCCATGTTAGGCGTACCGGGGCTGCTGTCGGTGTATCGCGCCGGGGGCGTGGTGCTGGCCAACGCTATCGGTACCGGCGTCGCCGACGATAAATCGATCTACCCCTTCGTACCGGAGATGATCCGCTTCTATCTGGGCGAGCAGCCGATCCTGAGCAATATTCCCACCTGGCAGTGCCGTAAGGCGGAAGATCTCAGCTACGTGCTGAGCAATCTTGAACTGATGGTCGTGAAAGAGGTTCACGGCGCGGGCGGCTACGGCATGCTGGTTGGCCCGCGCTCGACCAAAGAGGAGCGCGATGCGTTTCGCCAGCGCCTGCTGGCGAATCCGGCCAACTATATCGCTCAGGACACCCTGGCGCTGTCGACCTGCCCAACCTTTGTCGACGAGGGGCTGGCGCCGCGCCATATCGATTTACGTCCCTTCGTCCTTTCCGGCCAGGAGATCCGCCTGGTTCCCGGCGGGCTGACGCGGGTGGCGCTAACCGAAGGCTCGCTGGTGGTGAACTCGTCGCAGGGCGGCGGCACCAAGGATACCTGGGTGATGGAGGATGATGAATCATGTTAAGCCGCACAGCGAGTGAACTCTTCTGGATGGCGCGCTACCTTGAGCGCGCGGAAAGCTATGCCCGGGTGCTGGACGTGACCTGGAAGCTGTCGATGATCCCCCGCCACAGCCAGCAGTCGCGGGATTTAGCCTTGCCGCTGAATCTGTCGCTGACCCATGAGCTGTTTCAGGCGCGGCACGCGCGTTTCACTATGAGCAACCTGCTTAATTTTTTCGCGCTCGACGGCAACAACCCGTACAGCATTTTCAGTTGCGTCGAGATGGCGTGGAACAACGCCCATGCGGTGCGCGGCAGCTTGTCGGCGGAGGTGTGGGAAAGCATCAACGCCACGCGCATTGAGCTGCGAAAGCTGCGCCAGCAGGGGATCGGCGAGCTGGGCAACGACGCTTTCTTTGAGTGGGTAAAAGAGCGGGTACATCTGTTTCGCGGGGCGATCCTCGGCACGCTGCTGCGTAACGACGCCCTGAGCTTTATCGGGATCGGGACGCTGATCGAGCGGGCATCCGCCACCGCGCAGCTGCTGTTGATTAAGGATCAGCAGCTGAACAGCGATCCCGATCCGGTACGCGAATACTACCGGCTGGATACGCTACTTAATGCGGTCAGCGCCCGCGAGGCCTACAACAGCATTTACCGCCAGCCGGTCAGCCGCGAAACGGTGATGGAGCTGCTGATCCTGCGCAACGATGTGCCGAGATCGCTGAGAGCGAGTATTTCAGACCTCGTCGGGCAGCTGGAACAGATTGCCAACGACCGCTCGCACTTGCCGCTGCGGCTGGCGCACCAGCTCAACGTCGACCTGCGTTTCAGCACCCGCGACGATCTGGCGCAGGCCGATTTACAGGTCACCCTTAATGCACTGCTGGCGCGGATTAACGCGCTTTCCGACAGCATCAGACAAACCTATCTGGAGGCGTTATGAAACTGGTTATCGATCACCTGACCCGCTACGGCTACGATGAAGAAGTGAAGTTTTCGACCCAGTATCTGCGCCTGACGCCGCGCAGCAGCGGTCGGCAGAAGATCACCGCCTGGACATTAACCCTGCCGGACGGTTCCGCCGTCGCCACCACCGACGCCTGGGGCAACGTGCTGCACGTGCTGACGCTGGATAATCCGCATAAAGAGATTACCATCCGCGCCAGCGGGATCGTCGATATCGCCGAAGAGGGGGACGACATCGGCGCGGAGCCGCAGGAGCTGCTGTCGCCGCTGGTTTTCTTGCGCTGTACGCCGCTCACCCGCGCCGACGGCCCGATCCGCGAATTCGCTCAGCGCTGGTATCAGCCGGAGGCGCAGGAGGAGAGCCTGAACCGGTTAATGGCCGAGCTGCTGCTGAGAATGCCCTATTCGCCGGGCGCCACCCAGGTGCAGGACTCCGCCGCCGATGCTTTTGCGCGCGCGAAAGGGGTTTGCCAGGATCACACCCACGTGTTTCTCGCCTGCTGCCGGGCGCTGGAGATCCCGGCGCGCTACGTCAGCGGCTACGTTTACAGCGATAACGCCGAGCACGTCGCCATGCACGCCTGGGCCGAAGTGTGGCTCAACGAGCGCTGGCAGTCGTTTGATATCACCAATAACACGCGCAGCCTGAATCAACATTTGCGGCTGGCGACCGGGCTGGACTATCTTGATGCGTGCCCGGTACGCGGCACCCGCCTCGGCGGCGGGGGGGAAATCATGTTAACTAACGCTGAAGTGCGCGAGCATTCGCAGCAGGCGCAGCAGCAATAACGGCAGGAACAAAAAACGATGACCTACTGTGTGGCCATGTGTTTGTCAGATGGACTGGTATTTGCCTCAGACTCCCGCACCAACGCGGGAGTGGACCATATTGCAACGTTTAAAAAACTGCACGTTTTCCATCAGGATGGCGAACGGGTCATGGTCCTGCAGTCGGCGGGCAACCTGGCCACCACTCAGAGCGTGATTAGCCTGCTCAGCGCCCGCATTCGCACCCAGCAGGAGCCTAACCTGATGCAGGTGACCTCGCTATACGACGCGGCGATGCTGATCGGCAAAACCTTACAGGAGGTGATTCAGCGCGACAGCAGCAATCAGCAGAACTGCGGCAATACCAACTTCAACTGCAACCTGCTGCTCGGCGGGCAGATCGCCGGCGAAACGCACCGGCTGTTTCATATCTATCCGGAAGGCAACTTTATTGAAGCCACGCGCGACACGCCCTATTTCCAGATTGGCGAGAGCAAATACGGCAAGCCGATTATCGACCGGGTTCTGACCATCGATACTCCCCTGGAGCAGGCGATGTGCTGCGCGCTGATTTCGATCGACTCCACCCTGCGCAGCAATCTTTCGGTGGGGCTGCCGCTGGACACCCTGCTGTACCGCAGCGGTAGCCTTAGCAGCGCCGAACAGCATCGGATCACCGAAAACGATCCCTATTTCAATACCATTCGCAAAGCGTGGTCCGAAGGGCTGCAGAACACCTTTCTGAAGCTGCCGCCGTTCACGCCGGGCGGCCACAATCAGGCGGAAAAATAACGCCCCGGCGTCATGCCGGTCATGGTGCGGAAGAAGTAGATAAAGGCGCTGTCGCTGGCGAAGTCGAGCGCCATCGCCGTATCGGTAATCCGCTCCCCGGTTGCCAGCATCTCGACCGCTTTCATTAATCGCCACTGTTGACGCCACTGCTGGTAGGACATCCCGGTATCGCGGCGAAACAGTCGGCTGATGGTTTTTTCGCTGGCGCCGCAGCGGGCAGCGAGCGTCCCAAGCGGCGGCGGCGGCGCGTCGCCGCAAACCATCGCCAGCCGTTTATCCTGCGGCAGCGCGAGCATCATCGGCTCCCGCGCGGCGGCGCGAATTTCCGCCTGGCACAGGGCGGCGAGATGCCGCGCTGGCTCGGCCTCCCAGTCGGTATCCCAGGGGCTGGCGCTGATGCGCTCTAATAGCTCGCGCAGCAGCGGCACCACGTTGAGTATCGCCGACTGCGTTGGCAACTGAGGGTAACGCTGCGGCTGAAACCAGACGGAACGATAGTCGACAATGTTTTTCATCTCCGCGCGATGGCTGACTTCAGCGGGGATCCACGCCGCGCGCCCCGGTGGCAGCAGGCACAGCAGGACGCTATCGTTGAGCGTTAAACGCACGCATCCCTGACGGGTAAACAGGATCTGTGCCATCTTATGCCGGTGGCTGCCGGAGTCGTGGTTACCGAGCGCCGACTGCACGCCAATCAGGCTACTTTTCAACGCATCCGGATCGAATGCCGCGTCAGCGTCAAGCCAGGCCATAATGTCTGATTTCCGATGTTTAAAGTCATTATGTTTATAATGTTCGATAAACGGCTTCCCTACAATAGCGCCTCTTGTTAATCAGGAGGTGGATATGTTGGGACGTGCCGCGCTGGTGCTGGTGACCGCGCTACTGATGTTTCCGCAAATAGCGGAAACGATTTATAGCCCGGCGCTGACCGATATCAGCGCCCGTTTTTCCGTGAGCGCGCCGCAGGCGGCGCTAACCCTTTCCGTGTACTTTATCGGTTTTGCCGTCGGCGTTTTGCTGTGGGGCGGATTCAGCGATCGCTACGGCCGGCGTCCGGCCCTGCTGGCGGGGTTAGGGGTTTACGCATTGGGATGCCTGATGGCGCTGTGGGCGACGGATTTTTCGCTGCTGCTGGCGGCGCGGATCGTCACGGCCGCTGGCGCGGCAACCGGTTCAGTGGTGACGCAGACGGTCCTGCGGGACTGCTATCGCGGGCGGCAGCTGGCGGGAATTTTTTCGTTTATCGGCCTGGCGCTGGCGGTGAGCCCGGCCGTCGGGGTCTATATCGGCGGCGGGTTGACCGCCCTCTGGGGGATGCGCGGCGTATTCAGCGCGCTGGCGCTTTTGGCCGCCGCGCTTCTGCTGGGCTGCCTGGCGTTGATGCCGGAAACGCGTCCGCAAAACCTCAGGAGAGGGCCGTTTCTTCACGTGCTGCGGCGGATGGTGGGCGATACGCGCGTTGCCCTGGCGGCAATCCTGGTGGCGGCATTTAACGTCAGCCTGTTCAGCTACTACAGCCTGGCCCCGTTTCTGTTCGCCCGATTCGATCTTGATGCCCTGACGTTTGGCTACAGCGGCATGGCGCTTGCCGCGGGTTCGCTGCTCGGCGCGCTGCTTAACCACCGGCTGCTGCGTCGGAATGTCTCGCTGGGGCGGATACTCGCCATCGCCTGCATTCTGCACTTAGCCGGCGGCGTCGCGGTGTACGTGCTGCGGGAATCAATCTGGTTTGTGGCGCCGGTTGCGCTGGTCACCCTTGCCTGGGCCATGGCGATCCCGCTGGTGCTGGGGTCGGCGCTGAGCGCCTACGGCGACTGTCGGGGCACCGCCGGCGCCTTTTTCGGCCTGTTTTATTATGTCCTGATTGGCGCCGGTCTGCTGGCGGCCGGGTGGGGGCAATCGCTGGGGGCGTCGCTGCTGGCGTGCGCGGGCGTGAGCATGCTCGCCGGGTGGCGATATATCATCGTGCTCAACGAGGGCTAAGGTGATTTTCTGGCAAAGCTAAGCGATTTAAATTCTTTGTTATTTAACGCGTTATCTCACATCTTCGGAGGATCAAACGATAACGCGAAAAGGCAGTGGCAGGAATGGCAAAAAGCAGGTCGGTCTATCTGCATCCGCAGCAGCGCGAGCGGATTCATCAGTTTTCCCGTAGCTGGCTGTGGCGCAGCGAGCTACCCACCTGGCTACTGATCGTTGCCGTCTACGGCGGCTGGTTTGCCTCGCTGGCCTGGTGGCGCGAGCTGGGCATTTTCCCCGCCACGCTGCTGCTCATCTGGTTCACCGCCTGGTATATGTCATTGCAGCATGAGCTTATTCACGGTCACCCCACGTCGCGACCATGGTTTAACCAGCTGCTGGGGACCCTGCCGCTGGCGGTCTGGTATCCCTACGGGCTGTACCGCGACTCGCACCTGGCGCACCATCATCATCATTTGCTGACGCAGCCGGTTGACGATCCGGAATCCTACTATTTTACGCCGCAGAGCTGGCAGCGTTTTGCCCCCTGGCAGCGCAGCCTTATTCATCTGCGCAATACGTTTATCGGCAGGCTGCTGGTGGCGCCGCTGCTGGATATTGCCCAGACGCTCGGCAGCGCGCTGGCGGCATTTCGACACCGGCGGGTGAACACGATAGCGATGTGGCTGGTTCACGGCCTGCTGCTGGCGGCGCTGTTCGCGTGGATGAATCATCTCGGCTTTTCGCCGCTTTACTTTGTGCTGGCTATCAGCTACCCGGCGCTGGCGTTGACCAAAGTGCGCTCTTTCCTTGAACACCGCGCCGCGGACGATCCGCTGGCCCGTTCGGTGATTAACGAGGCGGGGCTGGTCTGGCGAGTGCTGTTCCTCAATCTCAACTACCATTCAGTGCATCACGATTTGCCGGGGGTACCGTGGTACGGGCTGCGAAAAATCTATCTGCATAATCAGGCGGAGTATCAGCGGCGCAACGCCGGGTTTGTGGTGCGCGGCTACGGTGAATGGCTGCGGCATTTTTTTGCCAGACCGGTGGCGGTGAATGCCCATCCCGGCTTCAACCAGCAGGGTAAGGCGGATGAAGAGCATGAGTGAAAGGCTGGCGTTTCCGATGTACGCGGTGAATGACGAGGATACTCAGGCGCTCTGGCGGGCGGTGCGGCAGCTGCTGGCGGCCCGCGGCGTGGTGGAGGAGGATACGCTGTCGTATCAGGTACCTGAGGATCTGCTGACGCACTGGCGCCATCCGGCGCTGCTGTTGAGCCAGACCTGCGGTTATCCGCTGATGACGCGGCTGCCGGCAGTGCAAACGGTCGGCTGTTTTCACTATTCGGCGCCCGGATGCGAAGGGCGGAACTACCGCAGCCTGCTGGCGGTACGTGAGGCGGACGGTGATCAGACGCTGGCGGATTTTCGCGGGCGCCTGGTCGTGTGCAATTCGCCGGATTCCCAGTCCGGCTATAACGTGCTGTTAAACATGGTCGCGCCGCTGTCGCGCGATGGGCATTTCTTCTCGGCGGTCGCGTTTAGCGGCAGCCATCGCCAGTCGCTGCGTGAACTTCAGCAGGGGACGGCGGATATTGCCGCCATTGATTGCGTGACCTGGGCGCTGCTGCAGCGTCATCAGCCGGAGGCGCTGGCGGGGCTGGCGGTGATTGCGCGCAGCCCGCTCGCCCCGGGTCTGCCGCTGATTACGTCGGCGACGACGTCCGCAGCGACGCTGGGGCTGCTCAGAGAGGCATTGCAGCAGCTGGTGAGCGATGAACGCTACCGGCCGCTTTGCGAAGCGCTGTTTATCTGCGGCTACAGCGATATGCGGCGCGCGGACTATCAGCCGCTGCTGGCGTGGCGTGATGAGGCGGCGGCCAGGGGCGTCGTGCGGCTGTAGGCGCCAATTTCCCCGGGCCGCGGCGCAAGCGCCTTGCCCGGGCTACCCGATCGCAGACGGTTGTGAACGCGTAGCCCGGCTAAGCGCAGCGCAAGCCGGGGAGAAACCGCACCGAGGTTTCAGACACAGCCCCTTCCCCGGAGGCGGCGCGTTGCGCCTGTCCGGGCTACCGATCCGCGGGCGGCGGTGAACCCGTAGCCCGGCTAAGCGCAGCGCAAGCCGGGAAGAAAACCGCAGCAAAGCATCCGGCAGCGCACCTTCCCCGGAGGCGGCGCGTTGCGCCTGTCCGGGCAACCGATCCGCAGACGGTTGTGAACCCGTAGCCCGGCTAAGCGCAGCGCAAGCCGGGAAGAAACCGCACCGAGGTTTCAGACACAGCACCTTCCCCGGAGGCGGCGCATTGCGCCTGTCCGGGCTACCGGATCGCAGACGGCGGTGAACCCGTAGCCCGGTCAGCGCAGCGCCACCGGGGAACAGCCGCGCTATGAAGCCAGCGGTTTGCCATCCCGGCGGGCGAAGCGGTTTTCGACGACCGGCAGACCCAGCTTCTCGCGCAGCGTGCCGGTCGGATAGCGATCCCGCATCGCGCCGCTGCGCTGCAGAATCGGCACCACCTGCTCAACGAAGCGGTCGAAGTCCCCCGGCAGCAGCGGGAACATCAGGTTAAAACCATCGGCGGCACCGGCGCGCCAGGTTTCCGTCAGTGCGCTGGCGATCTCCTCGGCGCTGCCGATGAGCAGCCAGCTATCGGAGCTTTGCAACAGCAGCTTGCCCAACGCCAGGATCGACAACTGCGGATCGTAATCACGAATCAGCCTGAGGGCGGTGCGGATCCCATCAAAGGTCTCTTCCTCCGGCAGCGGCGGCAGCGGTTGGTCGACGGGATAAGCGGATAAATCCATGCGCAGATAGGAAGAGAGCAGGTCGATGGCCATCTGGTCGCTCATTAGCTGCTCGTTAAGCCGCTGGCGCTCTTCCTTTTCCGCGTTTGAATTCACCACCACCGGTAAAACGCCGGCGATGATTTTGAAATGCGCCGGATCCCGGCCGTGGCTGCGCAAACGCTGGTTCATCTCTTCGCGGTAGGCCAACCCCTCAGCGATAGATTTGATAAACACAAAATGCATATCTGACCAGGCGGCGGCGAGGTTTTTACCCGCCTCCGACGAGCCGGCCTGTACCAGGACCGGATGCCCCTGCGGCGGGCGAGGGACGTTCAGCGGCCCGCGCACGCGGAAGAACTCGCCCGCGAAATCAAGATGATGCACCTTGCTGGAATCGGCAAACAGCCCGCTGGCTTTGTCATAGCGCACCGCGCCGTCTTCCCACGAGTCCCACAGCTGAGTGACCACATCAATAAACTCACCGGCGCGCTGGTAGCGGCTGCCGTGCTGCGGCAGGTGGTCAAGGCCGAAGTTGGCCGCCTCCTCCTCCAGCCATGAGGTGACGATATTCCAGCTGGCCCGCCCGTTGCTGAGAAAATCGAGGGAGGCAAAATAGCGGGCGAGATTATAGGGCTCGTTATAAGAGGTGGACGCCGTGCCCATCAGGCCGATATGTTCCGTCACCGCCGCCAGCGCCGAGAGGAGAGTGATGGGCTCCAGCCGGGCGTTAGCGTAGTGGGTTAAGCCGCTGGGCACCGTGTCCCAGATAGCGATATGATCGGCGATAAAAATGGCGTCGAGCGTCGCGGCCTCCGCTTTACGGGCCAGATCGGCATAGTACTTGAGGCTGAAAATTTCCTTCTCCGGCGCCTGCGGGTGACGCCAGGAAAAGCGGTAGTCACCCTGGGGATTGAAGAAGAAAAGGTTCAGGATCATAGGATTATTTGGCATTTTCTCGGCTCAGTTGGAGGTGATGCCTTCCCTGGCATGGCGGCAATCAGTTGCCGTTGAGGTGCGTTTTGACCCACTGTTCGGCCACCGCCGCCGGATCTTTATGCTGCAGATCGACCTGCTGGTTAAGTTCGATCAGCGCGGCGTTGTTCAGCTTGCCGGAGACCTCATTGAGCACTTCGCTGATTTTCGGCGTCAGGCTGGCTTTGCGTACCAGCGGCACCACGTTCTGGCTCGGCTGCTCATGCTTATCATCCTCCAGGACCACCCAATCCTCTTTCGCGAGGTTGCCCTGAGTGGAGACGACCGTGGCGACGTCGATTTTGCCGGAGTTCAGCGCCAGACGGGTCAGCGGCCCGCCCATATCCAGAGATTTCACCGCCTTAAATTCAAGCCCGTAGACGCGCTTAAGGCCCGGCAGGCCCAGGGCGCGCACCGGGAATTCCGGCGGGCCGCCGATAGTCAGCTGATGGGCCACGGGCTGCAGGTCGGAAAGCTTGCTGAGGTGATATTTTTTTGCCGTTTCCGTGCGCACGGCCCAGGCGGTAATGGACGAGGCCGGGGAGGGGGTAAGTAGCGTAAAGTCCGCCGGCAGCGCTTTGGCTAACTCAGCGCTAACGTCGCTCTGGCTGGTAGCCAGCGTTTTGCCGTCATAATAGTTCAGCAGGGCACCGAGATATTCCGGAACAATATCAATTTCGCCGCTCTGCAACGCCGGAATAATAATCTCGCGATTGCCGAGATTAAGACGGGTTTTCACCGCAATATCGTTTTTCTTTAGCGCGCTGGCGTAAATATTGGCAAGGATTGAACTTTCGGTGAAATTCGCTCCGCCAATGGTGACGTCCTGCGCCAGGGCGTTAAAACTTAAGCTTAATAATCCCGCGGTGAATACCGAAAGACGCAAGCGGCGACGATACGCGGAAATGCTAAATAGCTGCTTCATAATACCTCTTTACCTGCAGGTGGTTTTTTGTTGTTGGGAAATTAATTTATTTGCGTGACCGGCGCCGGAACGATGCGCCGGGAGAGTAATGAAAAAAGCAGCTCGCAGCCGATGGCCAGCAGCGATACCACCAGCGAACCGGCAATGACCTGGGGAATATCGCGCTGGCCAAGTCCGTCGATCAGAAAACGCCCGAGGCCGCCAAGGCCGGCGTAGGCGGCGACGACGGCGGTCGCGATCAGCTGTACCAGCGCGGTCCGCAGGCCGGCGAGTATCAGCGGCGCGGCGAGCGGTATCCGCAGCTGCCACAGGCTCTGGAGTGGCGTCATGCCCAGCGCTTTTGCCGCATCGCACAGCTGACGGTCGGCATGATAAATGCCAACCCAGGCGTTGGTGAGGATCGGCGGAATCGACATCGCCACCAGCGCGGTAAAGACCGGAATATCATTAAAGCCAAACACAATAATGCATAAAAGAATTAAACCTAAAGAGGGAATGGCGCGACCAATATTAAACAGATTAATAATCACAAACGCGCCCTTGCGCCAGTAGCCGAGAATAATCCCCAGCGGCAGCGCAATCGCCGAGGCAACGACGATGCTAATCAGCACATAATAAAGATGCTCGCGCAGGCGAAGTAATATTCCCGCGTCGCCTGTCCAGTGCTGCGGTTGTAATAACCAGTGAAATGTTGCTTGCAGGATATCCATTAGCGGGCCCACGGCGTTAGCCAATAGCCGACGCGGGCAATCAGCGAATCCAACAGCAGAGATAGCACAACGCTGAGCACCAGGCTGACCGCGATAGGCGTGACAAAATTCTGGTTAAACCCGGCTAACAGAAGCTGCCCGAGACCGCCCTGGCCAATTAAGGCGGTGACCGTCACCAGCCCGACCAGCGTCACCGAAGCGATGCGTAACCCGGCGAACAGCGAGGGCAGCAGCAGATGCAGCTCTATATCGACAAAACGAAACCAGCGGGTATAGCCCAGCGCGCGCGCCGACTCCAGCACCGTCGCCGGGAGTTTCTCTATTCCGGCGATAACGTTGCGCAGCAGGATCAGCAGCGAGTAGAGCGTCAGGCCGATGATTGAGGTCATCAGCGACAGTCCGGTAAACGGCAGTAATAGAATAAACAGCGCCAGAGACGGGATGGTGAACAGTATCCCGCACAGGTAGATCAGCGGCTGGGCGGCCGCGGGCCAGCGCAGCGTCAGGCTAATCAATACGCCGGTGAAGAGGGTGCCGAAAAACAGCGCAACGATCACCAGCTGTACATGCTGCCAGAGCAGTTCACCGATCATGATTTTGTTGTCGAGGATCCACGGCCAGTCAATCATAGCGGCGAAGATCCACGTGGCCTTCCAGCACGTTCTGCAGCAGAGCGTGGGAGATGCTGCCCTGATATTCACCGTCGGTATCGACATGAACCACTACGCCGCCGGGCGCATCCAGCAGCGCGCTGTAGGCAAAGCGCAGCGTGTTGATGGCCGCCAGCGGCGCGTCGACCGGCAGCGTCCGGCGCTTTACCGGATCGAACCAGTTCAGCGGACGCCGTTTTTTGTCCAGCACCAGGCGCAGCGGACTGGCGACCGGCGGATGCGGGCTGGCGATGGGGGAGAGGCTCTCATCAATAAGCGGCACGTCATGGCGCGGGAGCTGTCCGACCTGAATTCTCCCCAGCCGCTGCAGATTCGGTTCGGGGCCGATAAAACGGCGCACAAAGTCGCTGGCCGGATGCGACAAAATATGGTCAGGCGTGGCGAACTGCGCCAGCTCGCCGCCCTCCTGGAAGATAGCGATTCTATCGCCAAGGCGAATAGCTTCATTGATATCATGGGTCACCAGGACGATCGTTTTGCGCAGGCGCTGTTGCAGCAACAGCAGCTCGTCCTGCAGGCGCTCGCGAACCACCGGGTCGATGGCGGCGAAAGGTTCGTCCATCAGGAGAATAGGCGGATCGGCGGCCAGCGCTCTGGCGATCGCCACGCGCCCCTGCTGGCCGCCGGAAAGCTGGTGCGGATAGCGGGGCAGGACGTTGCGGTCGAGAGACATCAAATCCACTAATTCGTCGATGCGCGCCTGGATATGCTTTTTGCTCCAGCCGAGAAGGCGCGGAACCGTGGCTATATTTTGCGCGACAGTACGATGCGGAAAGAGGGCGGCGCTTTGCATGACAAAGCCAATTTGGCGGCGCACCTGAATAATATCGGCAGCGGCAAGCTTAACGCCCTGAACGTATACGTCACCGGCGTCAGGAATATCCAGCTGATTAATCATCCGCAGAATGGTTGTTTTTCCGCACCCGCTGGGGCCAACGAAAGTGCACAGTTCGCCGCTATTAATCACCAGATTAAGGCCGCGAATAGCCGCATGCGCGCTGCCGGGGTAGGTCTTGCGAATATTATCGAGTTTAATCATAAAGCCGTTGCGCCCTGAATGTTCTTTCATGAAAAGCATGAATAGAGCACAAGCTACAGAGGCGGTGATTAACGAGCAAATATGATATTTGCATTTGCAATGCCGCGATTCGAATTAAAGCGTCGACGTCAATCAGCGTGCGGGAGAGATTCGGTAAAAGGGCTGGCGAGCGGGCGAGTTAAAACCCGCTGGGGCTTATCGCATCGATCCGCTCTCCGCTAACCGGATGCACGAAATGCAGTTCGCTGGCGTGCAGCATCAGGCGCGGCGCCTGTTCTGTTCCCGGAAGCAACAGACCGCCGTACAGATCGCAGCCCAGAATAGGGTGGCCAAGCCACTGGCAGTGGATACGCAGCTGATGGGTGCGGCCGGTTTCCGGCGTCAGCTGGACCCGCGTCACCGGCACGCTACCTTGATAGCGCAGGCGCTCAACCACCCGATAGCCGGAGCGGGCAGGCTTGCCGCGGCGCGGGCAAATCGTCATCAGCGGAAACAGCGCCGGATCTTTGGCTATCGGAGCGTCAACGGTTCCTTCATCATCCGCCAGATGCCCGCACAGCAGCGCGCTGTAGACTTTGCTCACCGCACGCTGGCTGAACTGCTGGCAGAGCGCGGCGTTGATGGCCTTGTTGCGCGCAATCACCATCAGTCCGGAGGTGCCGAAATCAAGACGATGCGCCAGAGTGCAGCCGGGAAACCGCTGTACCAGCCGATAATGCACCGAGTCGAGATTACGCGGATTTTTCCCCGACAGACTCAGCAGGCCTGAGGGTTTATCGATCAGCAGCAGATGGTCATCCTCGTAGAGGATGTCGATTTCAGCGTGGCACGGCGGGGCGATAAAGGTATCGATAATCGTAGACATCAGGCTGCACGGAGAGGAAGTGGATGCGGATGATAGCGAATTTCCCGCCGCCATGCGAGTTATGCGGTCACGGTATTCATAGACTTAATATGCTGCCAGAAGCGCTCGGCTGACTGGTTGAGCCGCGCGCCGGAGCGGTAAATATAGGCGCCGATCGGCAGCGACAGGCTCTCATCCATAATCGTCAGGCGGCCCTCCTCAAGCTCGCGCTTGATAGAGTACTGCGGCAGCCAGCCCACGCCGTCGCCGTTGAGGATCATGCGTTTTAACAGCTCGCTCATCGAGGAGACAAAGGTCAGCGAGAAGGTGATCTCCGGCTTGCGGTCGATCACCTGATTCACCTGGCGCCCCATATAGCTGTCGTTGGCGTATTTCATCAGCGGCAGCACCCCGCGGTGTAAATGAAAAAGCGGCCTGCCGTGTTTATCGCAGGGAGAAACGAGGTGCAGCGCCGAGTCAAAAATTTTGTGATTGATAAACGGATAGTTCATCAGCTCTTCATTATAAAATGACAGGATAAAATCACTTTTGCCTTCTTTCAGGTTGAACACCGCATCGTTGACGTTAATCGATTCAACATGAAAAGTTTTATTCTTTCGGTCGGTATAACCGGCGATGATTTCCGGAAGTAATAAAACTGAAAGCGACGGCGCCGCGTCGATTCTTATTTTCTGGGTGGTGTTGTTCAGCCCTTTAATTCGGCTAATCTGGAAGTCCATGTCGTCGAGCATATTTCGCGCATAGCCGACAAAAATCTTCCCGCGGTTGGTCAGCTGCAGCGGGTTTGCCGAACGGTCGAAGATGCTGAAGCCCAGCGACGCCTCGAGCGCCTGGATGCGGCGGCTGAAGGAGGACTGGGAAATATTGCGGCTTTTTGCCGCCAGGGTAAAGCTTCTGGATTCCTCAAGGGCAATCACATCGTAAAGCCATTTTACTTCAAGATTCGCCAGCACCGATCCGTTCCTCTGCCCTGCAATAATAGCTATGCAATTTTAGCATGACGTATAGAAACTATGCAATTAACATAATTATCTACAGGTGTTAACATTTTTTGCAGAGTTAGCTTATGACTTATTCGTGCAAACGATATTTCTAAAGTTCAGGCGACACCCTACACGAGCACGATTTTACATCGCCGGCTCTGGTCTGTTCATCCTGTTTATTTAATTTCACGATGGTTTTTTTATTAAAATAAATCCATCCGCTTAGCTGACAGGTTGAAATACCCTAATAGCATCTTATCCAGCCAATAGTTTGTCAGGAGTGCCATGTCACGTATTGAATCAGTAAAAGACGCTCTTCTTTCGCTCGGTATTCAGGAGAGCAGCGAGCTGTTTTATAACCCCGATTACGACTTGCTGATTGCGCATGAAACCAGCCCGGAATTAACCGGCGCGGCGCGCGGCGTCATGACCGAGTCCGGGGCCGTTGCCGTGGATACCGGGATCTTTACCGGGCGCTCGCCGCGCGACAAATATATTGTCAGGGACGATCTGACGCGTGACACCGTCTGGTGGGCCGATTCCGGCCTTGGCCGCAACGACAATAAGCCGCTATCCACCGAGATATGGGCAGATCTGAAGGCGCTGGTCGCCGGACAGCTGAGCGGCAAGAAATTATATGTCGTTGATGCGTGGTGCGGCGCCAGCCCGGCAACGCGCCTGGGCGTCCGCTTCGTCACCGAAGTGGCCTGGCAGGCGCACTTTGTCAAAAACATGTTTATTGCGCCGAGCGCAGAGGAGCTGGCTGAATTTACGCCGGACTTCGTCGTCCTCAACGGCGCGGGCTGCACCAACGATAAATGGCAGGAGCAGGGGCTCAACTCCGAGAACTTTGTCGCGTTTAACCTGAGCGAAAAAATTCAGCTGATCGGCGGCACCTGGTACGGCGGTGAGATGAAAAAAGGCCTCTTCTCGGTGATGAACTACCTGCTCCCGCAGCAGGGCATCGCCTCAATGCACTGCTCGGCGAACCGCGGTGAAGCGGGGGACGTGGCCCTGTTCTTCGGTCTTTCCGGCACCGGTAAGACCACGCTTTCCACCGATCCGCTGCGTCAGCTGATCGGTGATGACGAACACGGCTGGGATGATGACGGCGTGTTCAACTTCGAAGGCGGCTGCTATGCCAAGACGATTAATCTTGACCCGCAGGCCGAGCCGGAAATCTATCGCGCGATTCGTCGTAACGCGCTGCTGGAAAACGTGGTGGTCAGAGCCGATGGCAGCGTGGATTACGCCGATGGCAGCAAGACCGAAAATACCCGTGTCTCTTATCCGCTATCGCATATTGAAAACATCGTGAAACCGGTGTCGCGTGCGGGCCATCCGTCGAAGGTGATTTTCCTTGCCGCCGATGCCTTTGGCGTCCTGCCGCCGGTATCCCGTCTGACGACCGAGCAGATGCAGTATCACTTCCTGTCCGGCTTTACCTCGAAGCTGGCCGGTACCGAACGCGGCATTACTCAGCCCACGCCAACGTTCTCCGCCTGCTACGGCGCGGCGTTCCTGCTGCTGCACCCGACGCAGTACGCCAGCGTTCTGGCGGCCAAAATGGCGGAGGCCGGCGCCGAGGCCTGGCTGGTTAACACCGGCTGGAACGGCGAAGGCAAGCGCCTTTCGCTGCGCGACACGCGCAATATCATCAGCGCGATTTTAAACGGGACCACCGGCGAGCTGCGCGAAGAAACGGTACCGGTATTCGGTCTCGCTATCCCGCAAAGCGTGCCTGGCGTGGACAGCGCGCTGCTTGACCCGCGTAGCGGCTGGCCTTCTGCCGACAAATGGCAGGAGAAGGCCGAGAGTCTGGCGCAACTGTTTATGGACAACTTTAAGCAATATACCGATACCGATGCCGGCGCCCGGCTGGCGTTAGCCGGCCCAACGCTGACAAAATCAGCCGTCACCGCCTAAACTCTTTTTTCAGTGACCAACCCGGGCAGCCGCCCGGGTTTTTTACGTCAGCCCTCGCCGGGGGAGTGGCGCAGGAACTTGACTCTGCCTGGTTAGCGATTATAAATAAAGGGATGCAGGGCTAAGTATTGGGGCTAAATAATTTCATGACATCATTGTTATGAGAATTATCCTGGCAACCCTGCGGTGATGACTTCCCCGATACGCTGATATTAATAAATAAAGGAATGACTATGAAACTCTGGAGTAAAACGCTGATCGCTTCTGCCGTTTGTTTAATTCTCGCCGGCTGTGACGATTCATCAAAAGTTGATGCAAATCTGGATAAAGCAAAAGATAACGCGCAGCAAATTAAAGAGGCGGCGTCCGATAAAGCCGAAGCAATTAAGGATGAAGCGGATAAACACATTGATGCGATAAAAAAACAGGCGGCGGACGAGGCGAACAATCTCAGCAGCCAGGCCTCCAGCATCAAGGCGGAAGCGGATAAAAAAGCGGAAGCTATCGCTCAGCAAGCCCAGGCCCAGGCTGATGCCGTTAAGCAGGATGCCCGGCAGAAAAGCGACCAAATCGTGCAGGAAGCGGGAAAAATTAAAGACAGCGCGATTGTTGATGCCAATAACCTGGCCAACGATGCGGCGAATAAAACCAAAGAGATTAAAGAGAGTATCGCTCCCGCTAAAACCGCAGAAGAGGCGGCCGACTCCAGCCAGCCGTCATCGCACTAATTATTTATCCTCTTCCAGCCTTATCGCCACACTATCTTCAGCTCGTTGGTTCGCTGAAGATAGTGTGGATTCAGCCTGTTACCCGTGGTTCACCCAGACTAATTTTTCTACCGGGAAGCCGAGATCCCGCGCGATGCGCAGATACTCCTGCTTAATGGATTCCGGGATGGTCGGCGTGCGCGACAGGATCCACAGATAGCCGCGATCGGGACCGCTGACCAGCGCATACTGATACTGGCTATCCAGGGCGATCACGTTGTAGCCGCCGTAAAACGGGCCAAAGAAGGAGACTTTCAGCGCGGCGGTGGTTGGCGCCGCGGTAAAATACGCTTTACCTTCGCTCTCGCTCCATTTCTGTTTCCGCGGATCGTAACCGCGGTTAACCACGCTGATACCGCCATCGCTGCGCTGACCATACGTTGCGGTAACCCGCTCCAGGCCGCGTTCAAAACGATTTTCGAGCCGGGCAACCTCATACCATTTCCCCAGATAACGGCTTGCGTCAAAGTTATTTATCGGCTGGACCCCCTTGGGCGGAGTGGGGGATTTACAGGCGACAAGCGTCAGGGCGATAGCCACACCCGTCAGAACTGGCCATATCTTCATATGAATTCCTTTTGTGAACGCGGAGGAAAATAAGTATAGCGCAAGCGCGCGGGCCTTTATTCACGCCCCAGCGATGCACCTTATATTCAGATAATTCTATCACTTCGAATGGGCTGTTGCCCTGCTCGCTATTTTCCTCGTCCTGCTTCCGTTAAGGCGATTATCACAAAAAGTTGAATATATTTTAGCAGCCCAGGTGCTAACGTTTGAACGTTATTATTCACAACGGGAAAACATCGTGAAAAAATTATCCAGTCTGATTCTGTTATCTGCTATGTCTGTGGCTCCAGCCGCATTTAGCGCCCCCGTCGGGACGCTCAGCGTACATATTCTCAATCAGCAGACGGGTCTGCCTTCATCGGGCGTGACGGTCACCCTTGAAAAACAGCAGGCGAATAAATGGACAGCGCTGGCCACCGGCGTCACCGACAACGATGGTCGTATTAAATCGCTCTATCCAGCTGAAGGGGATATGCAGCCGGGGATTTATAAAGTGACCTTCAAAACCGGCGATGACTTCAGCAAACAGAAACTGGCCTCGTTTTTCCCCGAGATCCCGGTTCTCTTCACCGTCACGCGCACCAATGAAAAGCTGCATATTCCACTGCTGCTCAGCCAGTATGGTTACTCCACCTATAAAGGCAGCTAATCGCTACGTCCATCCTGAATAAGCAAAAAGCCTGCGCGCAAGCAGGCTTTCATCGGGCGACTATCGGGAGATAGCCGTGCTTAGTGATTCTGCTGGAGGATCCTTAAAAAATCCTCTTTATTAGCAATCAACGACAGCGCTCTGGCGATGACTTCATCGCTAAAGATCGACGCCACCTCTCTCAGCACATCGATGTGCTCGCTCTCTTTAGCAATCACGCCAATGGCAATAAACATGACGTTATTTCTGTCCCAGATCACGCCGTCAGGGAATTGATAAATCTCCACCCCCGTTTTGACAATGATGCTGGTGGCTGATTTAGGCAGGTGCGGCAGCGTAATGCCATTGCCTAAAAAGGTGGAGACCTGACGCTCTCTTTCAGCAAGAAACGCCACGCAATCTTCGCTGACGTACCCTCTGGACTTAAAGTCCGCGCCAATCATGGCCAGGACTTCTGCTTTATTTTTCGCCCGGCACGACAGATGGAGATTATCCTGCGTAATAGTATCGATCATAATCCGTTTTCCTTAGTGGCCGTATTGAATCCCGCTGCAGATTTATTTGCTGAAAGCTCCTCTTCCAGCTGCTCCAGCGATTTATTGGACGTTTCAGGCAGCGCCGCGATGACAAAAACAATCGCCAGGTAGTTAATCGCGGCAAAAATCAGGAATACCGGACCTAACCCGAGCTTGGCCTGCAATAATGGGAACAGATAGCTGACGATGGCGTTCATCACCCACATGAAAAATACCGATATGCCCATCGACAGTCCGCGGAACTTGAGCGGGAACAGCTCAGCCAGCACCACCCAGGTGATAAAGCCCATCGTTCCCTGCATAACGCCAACGAACATCGCGCCGAGCAGCCAGATGGCCGTGGCTTTGATGTCGCCGACCAGCGTGTAGTCTACGCCGGCAATGATAAGGTGCAGGGTAGCCATGATCGCGAAACCATAAATAATGATGGTTTTACGTTTAAAACGATCGACGAGGTACAGCACGCCAAATAGCATGCCGCCGACGGAGAACACGCCATTGAGTACGTTGCAGATGAGGGAGGTTCTTTCTGAGAATCCGGCGCTGCTGAGGATCTCAGTACCGTAGTACATAATGACGTTGACCCCGGTGGTCTGCTGCAGCGCCGCCCAAATGACGCCCACCAGCAGGAGTTTGAAAATCCATGGCGTCTGGAGAATGGTGACAAAGGCGTTCTGCGCATGAAGCTTTTTGTCCGCTTCGGCCTTAATTAAGGTGGTGATATCGTTGAATTCTTTGGTTGCGCGTTCCAGAGGGCGGATTTGCTTTAATATTTCCAGCGCTTCTTCATGACGGTTTTTACTGATCAGCCAGCGCGGGCTTTCCGGCGATCGCAGCATACCGATAAACAGGCAGATGGCGGGAATGGTCTGCACCATCAGCATATAGCGCCAGACGTCGGGGAGATGGCCCCAGAGGATGCCAATAATGGCGTTGATGGCAAATGCGGCGAGCTGCCCGATAACAATGGCGACTTCGTTTAAGCCGGTCAGTTTACCGCGCATTTCGGTTGGCGCCACTTCGGAAATAAAGGTGGGGGCGGTCACCGAGGCGCCACCCACGGCATAGCCGAGGATGAAACGTGAAATAAGCAGTACGGTGATATCCGGCGCCAGAGCGGACATTAATGCGCCGATGAAAAAGATGAAGGATAAAAAGAGCAGGTACTTTCTTCTGCCAAAGAAGTCCGCGAATTTTCCCCCGAATACGCTACCTAACGCGGCGCCGATCAGCAATACGCTCATGACCAGACCTTCGGTAGTCGGGGTCAGGGCCATATATTGTTTCAGAGAGGAAAATGCGCCATTAATAACGCCGGTGTCATAACCGAATAGCAGGCCGCCAAATGTCGCAACCAGGGTTATCTGGTGTAATCGTTTTCTCTGCTGTAGGTTCAGATTCATAATAAGAGACATTTTTATACCTTTTGTTTTGATTAACGGCACGAGATAAAAACGTGTCATCCCATCCCCGTCACGGCATGCCTTTGCGCCTGGCGAAGCACGGCCGGGATGAAATGTTTTTTTGTTCTTAGTGCAACTATTTAGCGCGATTGCTATGCGCTAAATAAAACCGATCAAAGAGGTTTCTTTTTGATTAATGATGAATCATCGGTAGATGCGGGGCTGGGGCCTCCGGGGTGGTTGACGTTCAGAAAGTCCCCGGTAGCGTGAGGGTGGAAAAGGGGCGGGCCAATATAAACGGTTCGGATAAGTCCTGATCTCACTTCCTTCATTGCATCCTCCGGGGGGTTAGGATTTCTGCTGCGCCATCAAGGCGGGCAGAGTGCGTTTAGTGAGAGATGATTATTACCGCTATAAGTGAAATAAAAATACAAACAGATCACATTTTGAAAGTTTTATTTCGGTTTGGTTTTGTGGGTCATGTGTAACAGCCTTGTGTATAGAATGGCTATTTTTATAATTAATTGATATATATGGCAATTTTTAGGATTGTTTACGGGGGGGTGGCCCGGTGGCAGGAAAATGAATTGTTAAAATTATGATATATATCACATTTGTTAACATGTTCATTTATGAAATTTAAATTTCATTATTGCGTCTGTTTTATTTTTTATTCGAAATCGGGGGGCGTCAAAAAGCTTCATCACCTCGATACGCGTTTTGCCGCAGGGTGACGGTTGCGCTCAATGCCCGGCGGCGGCAGGAGCTGCGGATGCACCGCTGGCGTCACCCTGGAAACACAATTGAGAACCGCCAATTATCATAGTGATACGCATGCTCTCGTTTTGATAATCAGCGGCGACCTCATGCGCTTTTTATTCTTTAACCGGCCGCTATTTTTAGATACGCCTCACATAACTCAGCCTCAAATAACCCTTTATTTATAGGTGGCATAGCCATTGCTTTAATCCGTTATCTTTCTTTGTGAGTGGAGACTGAAAAATATGGATACATTGCTAGTTGGCAGTGAGGTGCCCCGCGTAGACGGGCTCGCCAAGGTGACGGGTAAAGCGGTCTACGGCGATGACATTATTATGAACAATATGCTGTATGGCGTTTGTCGCTACGTGGATATTCCTGCCGGGCGCATCGATGCGCTCGACCTGTCGGAGGCGGAAAAAGTGCCCGGCGTCGTGCGTATTGCCACCTGGAACGATATCCCCGGTCAGCGCAAGCTGGGAGCGATTGTTCCCGATCATCCGCCGATTATCGACAAGGAGATCGCCTACCGCGGCGACGTGGTTGCCGTAGTGGCGGCGGAAACCTACGAGGCAGCCTGCATCGCCGTCGATAAAATCAAAATCACCTACACCCCGTGGGAGCCGATTACCTCCCCGGAAGAGGCGATGAAGCCCGGGGCGCGCCTTATTCACAGCGAACTCGATAGCAATATCATCAATCGCCACCACACGGCGAAGGGCGATATTGATGCCGGTTTTGCCGCCTCCAGCCATATCTTCGAACGTGAGTATGAGGTGGGGTTCCAGGAGCACGGCTATATTGAGCCGGAATCGATTACCGCCTACCTGGACAATAATGAACAGATCATGACCATCGAAGGGTCGATTCAGAACGCTCACCGCACCCGGGCGGTGATTGCCAAATATCTCGACCTGCCCCAGGCGAAGGTCAACATTAAGCGCTCCGTCCTCGGCGGCTCCTTCGGCGGTAAAGATGACATTATCGATAACGTCTCCTGCCGCGCGGCGCTGCTGGTGCACCTGACCGGGCGGCCGGTTAAGATCTCTTATAACCGCGAACAGTCGATGCGCGAGAGCTACAAGCGCCATCCTTATAAGATGAAATACCGCATTGGCGTGGACGACGACGCGCGCATTCAGGCGATTAAAATCGACATTATCGCCGATGGCGGCAGCTACTGCGGCCAGACGGTGTTTGTCACCTGGCGCAGTTCCGTGCAGGCGGCGGGCCCCTACAACATCCCTAACGTACGCGTCGATCTGGTGGGCGTTTACACCAACAACAACTATACCTCGGCCTACCGCGGCTACGGCGCGCCGCAGGTCATTTTCGCCAACGAATCGCTGATGGATGACGTGGCGGGCGAACTGGGCCTGTCGCCCGTTGAGTTCCGCCTGCGCAATATTCTCAAGCAGGGCGATACCAGCATGGCCGGGCAGGTCTTCAGCGAGCATACCGTCTCCGCGCGGGAGGTGCTGGAGAAGACGCTGCTCAAGGCCGAATACGAGGCCAAACGCGAGCACTACAAAAAGCTTAACGCGGAAGGCGGCCCGATCCGCTACGGGATTGGCTTCGCGCTGAGCCATCGCGGCTGCTCTCTGGGGGCCGAGGGGCTGGATGCGTCCTCGGCGCTGATTCAGGTGAATGCCGACGCCAGCGTGAACATCTCCACCTCGGTATCCGAGAACGGGCAGGGGCTGCAGACCACCATGTCGCTGCTGGCGGCGGAAGCCTTTGGTATTGGGCTCGACCGGGTGATGTTTAGCGAACCGGCCACCGCGATGATCGCCGACGGCGGCTCAACGGTCGCTTCGCGCGGTACCCTGATGGGCGGACAGGCGATTCTGAGCGCGGCGAACAAAATTAAACAACGCATGGCGGACGCCGTCAGGGAAACGCTGAAAGCGCAGAGCATCGACGATATCGCCTGGCAAAATGGCAAGGTGTTCAACCGCCACAGCCCGGAGCTGAGCCTCAGCTTCCAGCAGGTGTGCGATATGACCCGGGCTACCGGGGCAAACCTCTCCGCCTACGGCTGGCACGTGGCGCCGAATATTCACTGGGATGAAGAGAAGGGCTGCGGCAGCCCCTATTTCACCTGGGTGTACGGCTGCCAGCTGGCCGACGTGGCGGTGGATATGCGCACCGGCAAAATCACCGTCAATAACGTCGTCGCCACCCACGATGTCGGTAAAGTCATTAACCCGGTTGGTTTTAGCGGCCAGGTCTACGGCGGCGTGCTGCAGGGGATGATCGGCTACGGCATGCTCGAGGATTTCAACACCGAGCACGGCGTGGTGAAATCGGAAAACTTCGATACCTATCTGCTGCCGACCATCAAGGATATGCCGCACATCGATATCATTGCGGTGGAAAACTACGATAAAGCGGGCCCGATGGGGGCGAAAGTTATCGGCGAACCGGTACTTGAACTGGGCGCTGCGGCTCTCAATAACGCGGTGAGCTTCGCCATCGACCGCCCCAACCGGACCCTGCCGCTGACCCTCGAGCAGGTTCGCCTGGGTTATAACCTCAAGAAGCCGGAGCGCCAGAGCGAGCAGATGCTGGAGTCTGGCGATAAGAAACAGGTTCACCGCCTCAACACCCTGTCGCTGAGCGTCCCGCAAACCCTGAAAGAGGCCCTGACGCTGATGGACGGGAAGGGGGCAATGCCTATTGCCGGCGGCACCGATGTGCTGGTGCAGGCCCGGATGCTGTCCGGCGAGGTGCCGCTTGTCAACATTGCCGGACTGGCGGAGCTGAAAGAGATTTTTGACGTTGAGGGCGGGATCTCCATTGGCTCCGGCGTCTGCTTTACCGACCTGGTTAAGCATCCGTTGATTCAGCAGCGCTATCCGCTACTGGTTACGGCCTGTAAAACCGTCGGCTCCCTGCAGCTGCGCAACCGGGCAACGATCGGCGGCAATATCGTCAACGCCGCCCCGTGCGCGGACTCCATGCCGCCGCTCATTATCTACGATGCGGAAGTAGAGCTGCGCAGCGCGCGCGGAACGCGCCGGATGCCGGTCAGCGAATTTGTCGTGGGCGGCTATCGCACCCTTCTTGAGCCCGATGAGCTGGTTGTCCGCTTTATCCTGCCGGCGCCGACGCAGCAGCCGCTGATCAATCGCTATCTGCAGCTTGGCCGGCGCAATGCGTTGAACATTACGCGCCAGAGCTTAACCGGGCAGTTTATGGTCGATAAGGGCGTGGTTCGCCTGTGCCGTCTGGTGGATGGCGCGCTGATGGCCAAACCGCAGCGGTTGACTGAGGTTGAGCAGGCGCTCACCGGGAAGGCGTTAGACGCCGCCGCCATTGACTATGCGGCCGGGGTACTGCACGACAAGGTAGAAAAAGCCATCGGCGGACGCTGGTCTGCGCCTTATAAAGTCCCCGTATTTATCGATATGTTCCGGCAGATGCTGCAGGAAGTTATGACAGAGCAGAAAAAATAAGGAGCCATGAACATGAACCATATTGAGCTAAAAGTGAATGGCATCCGCATTGCCCGCGATGTGAAAGACAATGTCCGCCTGATCGATTTTCTGCGCGAGGAGCTGAAGCTCACCGGCACCAAAGAGGGCTGCTCGGTGGGCGAGTGCGGAGCCTGCACCGTGATTATGGACGGCAAATCCGTCTGCTCCTGCCTGCTGCTGGCCGCCCAGTGCAACGGGGCGGAGGTCACTACCGTCGAAGCGCTGCATCACGATCCGGTCGGTAAAAAATTGCAGAACGCCTTTATTCGTCACGGCGGCGTTCAGTGCGGCTTCTGCACGCCCGGCGTGTTGATGAGCGCCAAGGCGCTGCTGGATGCCAACCCGGCCCCCAGCGACGATGAGCTGAAAGAGGCGCTGGAGGGGAATATCTGCCGCTGTACGGGATATCAGCCGATCATTACCTCGATTAAAGCGGTGCTGAAATCCTGATCGCCGCAAGCGCCGCCGTCGCCAGCCGACGGCGGCGTTGTATTCGGCTTCAGGGGGAGGATGACGATGAGCAAAAAAAAGGATAAACAGTGCGTTATGCTGGCCGCCGGGCTCTCCAGCCGGATGGGCAAATGGAAAATGATGATGCCGTGGGGCGAGGGAACGATTCTCGATAGCGCCCTTGCCAGCGCCCTGGCGTTCTGCGATCGGGTGGTGCTGGTGACGGGGTTTCGCGGCGACGAACTGGCCGCGTGCTATCGGGATCATCCGGGCGTTGAGGTGGTCTTTAACCCGCAATATCAGGACGGTATGTTCTCTTCTATTCAGTGCGGGGTAGGCCATATTCGCGCTTCGCGTTTCTTTCTGGCGCTGGGCGATATGCCGGAGGTCACGCCGGGCGTCTACCGCCGGCTGTGGGCCAACGCCGACGCCGGGAGCTGCATTATACCGGCCTACGATCGCGGTAAAGGCCATCCGGTTCTTCTGCCCCAGCGGGCGATTTCTCTGATTCGTCGCGCGCCGCAAGGGGCCACCCTGCGGGACGTTATCGGTCAGATGGCGGCGCGCGTTATCCCCGTGGCGAATCAGGGGATTCACTGGGATGTTGACACTCCGCAGCAGTATCTTGAGGTCGCGCGCCGCTGCCGCAAAGATCTGGCCGCCGTCGGTTAGCGCTGGCGGAGGGAAGAAGAAAAGACAATATCGCCCCGGAGCGCACAGCGCCGGGGCGATATTTTTTACCCCGCGGCGCTTTCGCGCAGACGGGCTTTCAACTGGCTGTATTCCTCACTGACGTACCGTTCGGCGGCTCGCTGATCGGCAATACGCTCAACGTTAACGGCGCAGTACTTGTACTCCGGGGTTTTGGTTATCGGGCTGAGATTCTCGGTGACCAGCTCGTTGCAGGCGCCAATCCACCACTGATAGGTCATGTAGACCGCCCCTTTATTCGGCCTGTCGCTGATTTTCGCCCGGGAGATCACCTTGCCTTTGCGCGAGTTAACCCACACCAGCTCTTCGTCCTCAATGCCGAGCCGTTTGGCGTCGGCGGTGTTGATCTGGATGTAGCCCGGTTCGTCCGCCAGTTTGGCCAGCGCAGCGCAGTTGCCGGTCATCGAACGGCAGGAGTAGTGGCCCACCTCGCGCACCGTGGAGAGCACCAGCGGATAGGCATCGCTCAGCTTATCGACCGGCGCCTGCCATTCGCAGGTGAAGAACTGCGCCAGCCCGTTCGGCGTGGAGAACCGTTCCGCAAACAGATACGAAGTGCCCTGGTCCGCCTCCGACTCGTCGCGGCACGGCCACTGCACGTAGCCCAGTTCTCCCATCTTCTCGTAGGTCGCGCCGAAGAAGTTGGGGCACAGATGGCGGAGTTCATCCCAGATCTGCTGCGTGTTGTCGTACTTCATTGGATACCCCATCCGGGTGGCGATTTCGCAGATGATTTGCCAGTCGGTCTTCAGATCCCACTTCGGCTCCACCGCCTTGAAAAAGCGCTGGAAGCCGCGATCCGCTGCGGTATAGACGCCCTCATGCTCGCCCCACGAGGTCGAGGGCAGAATCACATCGGCCGCCGCGGCGGTTTTGGTCATAAAGATATCCTGGACGATAACCAGCTCCATCTCTTCGAAGGCCTGACGTACGGCGGAAAGCTCGGCGTCGGTCTGGAGCGGATCTTCCCCCATAATGTAAGCCGCCCGCACTTCGCCGTGCGCCACGCGGTGCGGCAGCTCGCTGATGCGGTAGCCAGGGTTCTCCGGCAGGCTCTCAACGCCCCAGGCGTTGGCGAACTTCTCCCGGTTTTCCGGGAATTTCACGTACTGATAGCCGGGATAGGTGTCCGGCAGCGCGCCCATATCGCAGGCGCCCTGGACGTTGTTCTGGCCGCGCACCGGATTGACGCCGACGTGCGGTTTCCCCAGGTTGCCGGTGAGGATCGCCAGGCTGGTCAGGGAACGCACCGTTTCGACGCCCTGCCAGAACTGGGTTACGCCCATCCCCCACAGAATCATGGCGTTTCCGGCGCTGGCGTACAGCCGCGCGCATTCGCGAATCTGCCTGGCGCTGATGCCGGTGATGGCTTCCACCGACTCCGGCGTATAGCCTTCGACGATGTTGCGATACGCTTCGAAGCCTTCGGAACGCCCGGCGACGAAGGATTTATCGTAGAGATCTTCTTCGATAATCACCTGCCCGATGGCGTTGAGCAGCGCAATGTTGGAGCCGTTTTTCAGCGCCAGATGCAGGTCGGCGATGCGCGCGGTTTCGATTTTACGCGGATCGCAGACGATGATTTTGGCCCCGTTGCGTTTGGCATTGAGGATGTGATTCGCCACGATCGGGTGCGAATCCGCCGGGTTATAGCCGAAAATAAACACCAGATCGGTATTATCGATCTCGGTGATGGCATTACTCATCGCGCCGTTGCCGACCGACTGGTGCAGACCTGCAACCGAAGGGCCGTGTCAGACGCGTGCGCAGCAGTCGACGTTATTGGTACCAATAACGGCGCGCGCAAATTTTTGCATGATGTAGTTGGTTTCATTGCCGGTGGCGCGCGAAGATCCGGTGGTCTGAATCGCATCCGGCCCGTACTTCGCTTTTATGTCGCTGAGGCGGTTTGCCACGTAATCGAGCGCTTCCTCCCAGGAGACGGACTCCAGCTTACCGCCGCGCCGGCGGCGGATCATCGGGGTTTTCAGGCGCGGGGTGAGGATCTGCGGGTCGTCAATAAAATCCCAGCCGTAGTAGCCCTTCAGGCACAGGGTGCCCTGATTATTTTTCCCCATCGCAGCGTCGGCGCGGGTAATTTTTCCCTCTTCTACCGTGAGCTGCATTTTGCAGCCGGAGGCGCAGTAGGGGCAGACGGTCGTGACTTTTTTCATAGCAGTGGTCCTTAAACTTAGAACAGCAGGGCATAGCTAAAACGGCCGTTCAGGCCCTGCGCGATACCCTGCTGCACGATGGGTATCGCCAGCAGCAGCAGGGTGATCAAGGCAAACAGGAGTCTGGTGAGCATCATTACCCCTCCTGCGCTTCTTCAGGCTGTCTCTCCTTCTGAACTTTGCGCAGCAGGAGCCACATTCTGACGGTTCTGACGGCCATGTTGCGCGCCGCCGAGCTTGGCGGGGCCGGATCGGGGACCGGCGTTTCGTGGTTAACGCGGAATGGCACGCTGCCGTTGAGGGTGAGGTTGGCGACGATAGCCGTCAGGGTGCCAATCGTAATCCCGCTGTGCAGAAACAGCTGAACCATCGGCGGAAACTGGGTAAACAGATTGGGCACCAGCACCGGCATCATGCCGAGGCCGAGCGTTAATGCCACCACCATACCGTTATTATTGTTGCGGTAGTTGACCTGTCCCAGGGTACGAATACCGGACACCGCCACCATACCGAACATGACAATGCCCGCGCCGCCGAGGATCGGTTTCGGTATCAGCACCACCAGCGCCGCCATCCTCGAGAACACACCCATCAGAATCAGAATGATGCCGGAGACCGACACCACAAAACGGCTGCGCACCCCGGTTAAACCGATCAGGCCGACGTTCTGCGCGAAGGCGGCGTAGGGAAACAGATTGAAGAAGCCGCAGATAGTGGTCGCGATACCGCAGGTGTTGAGGCCGTTGCGCAGCATCTTCGCGTCCACCTTTTTCCCGACAATATCCCCGGTGGCCATCATCGAGGACATGGTTTCCACCATCACCACCACCATCACCATCGACAGCAGGGCGACGGGGATAATATGAAATTCAGGTTTGGCGAAGGGCACCAGGGTCGGCAGATGGAGCCAGGGTGTGGCGTGGACGAGGCTAAAGTCGAGAGGCTTAAAGCAGCTCCAGAGTACGGTGCCGATGATAAGACCGATCAGCACCGACGTGTTTTTCACGACGCCGGAGGCAAAGGTGTAAATATTGAGAATAATCACCAGCGTGATTGCCGCCATCAGCAGCGAGAAGGGGGCGCCAAAGCCGCTCATTTCGCTGCTCCCGCCGCCAATCCACCCGCCTGCCACCGGCATAATAGACATGCCGATAAGCGTGACGATGCTGCCCATCACCACCTTGGGAAAGAAGCGGATGAGCTTGCTAATCCACGGCGCGCAGCAGAGGATAAAAATACCGGACACGATCACCGCCCCGGAAATACCGCCGATCCCGTACTCCTTACCGATCAACACCATCGGGATCAGCGCGGCGAAGGTACAGCCCTGGATAAGCGGCAGCCGACAGCCGAGCCACTTACCGACCCCCAGCGACTGCACGATGGTGGCCGCGCCGCAGATAAACAGGTCGGCGCTGATCAGTAAAATAATGTGCTCCGGCGGGAGCCCTACCGCATTACCCACAACGAGCGGAACCGCCACGGCGCCCGCGTACATCACCAGCACGTGCTGTAGCCCATAAAGAATCATTTGCGTAACGGGTAATATTTCATCGACCGGTGCGGTCGAGTTCCCGTTATGTGAGGCGGAATTGGCGATATCTTTCATGAAGTTGTTATCTCCTGTACGACTTCACTCTGTATAAACATGAACAGAGCCGAAGTTACGATTCGAAGGCCGCTGCCTCCCTGAGCCGATGCGTTCATCAGCGTGTTGCGCGCACGAGAAGTAATATGCGTAAGCTGTGCCAAAAATAAGCGCCTGGAGGATTGAAGGAGAATTGTGTGAAATAACTCACGAGAAAAAGGCGGGAATATCGACGCGCTGCGAAACTTCTCAAATAAATCTCGTGGTGAATAAACGCGCGCTATCACATTGAGACAGGGAGCGTCTCATTTTGGTATCACGCGCGATACGTTGAATTATCAACATGATTAAACCCTGAGCGCGGAGAATAATTTTTGTTCAGCGAGAGCGGATATATATCGCGCCGCTTAGCGGGAGTGGGCCTGTTTTTTTTGAGACGGCTCGCAAAAATAAGCACCATATGAATACCCTGAACAAAAGCGCCTGATTATTGCATTGCTTCCCGGTGAGTCCTGGAATAATAAAGGGAAGCAAATGAATAAATTTATTGTTGCCGATTCTGCAAACTGTATTGGCTGCCACGCCTGTGAAGTGGCCTGCGTCACCTCTCATCGCCAGGACAGCTGGCCCCGGCAGCGCAGCGACTTTCTGCCGCGCATTCGGGTGTTCTTCCACCGCCACGCCAGCAGCGCGACGACCTGCCGCCACTGCAACGACGCGCCCTGCGTCGGCGCCTGTCCGACCCAGGCGCTGCGCGTGGCGAACGACAGCGTTCAGTTTACAGAGGCGCTGTGCATCGGCTGTAAAAACTGCGTCATCGCCTGTCCCTTTGGAGCCATTGAGATGGTGGCCAACGATGACGACGCGCCGCAGCTGGCGCAGAAATGCGATCTTTGCAGCCAGCATCCTTCCGGTCAGCAGGCGTGCGTGGCCAGCTGTCCAACCCAGGCGCTGCAACTGATGGATGAGGCCGCCGTTAACCGGCTGCGTAGCGCGCGGCAGATTCGCTCCGCGCTGGAAACCCCGCTGGGCGCCGTTCGCGGCGCCAGACGCAGCGCGATACTCAATAAACCTCCGCGGGTGGGCGCGAAAAAAGTGCCCGCCGATGACCGCATGCAGCACTTCGGCGAAATCTATCAGCCGCTGAGCGAGTGCGATGCGGAGTATGAGAGCGAACGCTGTCTCTACTGCGCGCAGAAAGCGTGGTGCAACTGGACCTGTCCTTTACATAATCATATTCCCGATTTCATCCGCCTGGTGAGCGAGGGCAAGATTATCGAGGCGGCGGAGCTGTGCCATCAGAGCAGTTCCCTGCCGGAGATTTGCGGCCGCGTCTGTCCGCAGGACAGGCTGTGCGAAGGGGCCTGCACCTTAAAGAACGAAGGCGGCTCGGTCGCCATTGGCAACCTTGAGCGCTATATCACCGATACCGCGCTGGCGATGGGCTGGCGACCGACAATCGGCAAAGTAGCCCCGCGCCCGGAGCGGGTGGCGGTGATTGGCGCCGGGCCCGCCGGACTGGGCTGCGCCGATATTCTCGTGCGCGCGGGCGTGCACGTTGACGTGTTCGATCGCCATCCGGAAATCGGCGGCCTGCTGACCTTCGGTATTCCGCCGTTCAAGCTGGATAAAAACGTGCTTGAGAAGCGACGCGACATTTTTAGCGCCATGGGCGTCAATTTTCATCTCAACCAGGAGGTGGGGCGCGACGTGGCTTTTGCCGATCTGGTGAAAAACTATGACGCCGTCTTCCTTGGCGTGGGCACCTACGGTCTGATGGCCGCCGGCCTGGAGGGAGAGAACGCCCCCGGCGTGATTCAGGCCCTGCCGTTCCTGATTGCCAGCACCCGCGAGGTGATGGGGCTCGAAGAGAGCCCCGAGTATCCCCTGACCGACATTAAGGGGAAACGGGTGGTGGTGCTTGGCGGGGGAGATACGGCGATGGACTGCCTGCGCACCGCCGTTCGCCGCGGCGCAGCGAGCGTGACCTGCGCCTACCGTCGCGATGAGCTGAGCATGCCCGGATCGAAAAAAGAGGTGGTGAACGCGCGGGAAGAGGGGGTGAAATTTGAGTTTAACGTGCAGCCGCAGCGCATTCAGCTCAACCGCAAGGGGCAGGTCTGCGCGGTGGAGATGATCCGCACGAAGATGGGCGAGCCGGGCCCGGACGGCCGCCGCCGGCCGCAGCCGATCCCGGATTCCGGGTTTGAACTTAAAGCCGATGTGCTCATTATGGCGTTTGGCTTTCAGGCTCACGAGATGCCGTGGCTGCGCGGCCACGGGATAAAGCTGGACCGCTGGGGGCAGATAGTGACCGGCGGCAAAGGGCGCGGAACGACGCAAACCAGCCATGACAAAATCTTTGCCGGCGGCGATGCCGTGACCGGCGCGGACCTGGTGGTTACCGCCATGGTCGCCGGGCGGCAGGCGGCCAGCGAGATGTTGATGCAATTCACGGCCCGGGAGGAGATATGACTCGTTTTATCGTTGCCAGTTCGCAGGCCTGCATCGGCTGCAGGACCTGTGAGGTAGCCTGTGCGCTGGAACACGTGGCGCCGGGGGCGGAGTTTCATCCCCGCCTGAAGGTGATGCGCCTCGACGAGCTTAGCGTGCCGGTGATGTGTCATCAGTGCGAGAATGCGCCCTGCGTGGGCGCCTGCCCGACCGGGGCGCTGAGCATGGGGGCGGAGAAAGTGGAGGCCGACGGCGGGCGCTGCATTGGCTGCCAGAGCTGCGTGGTCGCCTGCCCGTTTGGGGCGATTACCATTGAGGTGGAGGCCGGTGTGACGCCGGTTATCGTTAAGTGCGATCTTTGCGGCACCCGGGAGCGCGGCCCCGCCTGCGTTGATGTCTGCCCGACGGCGGCGCTGAGTATCATGACCGAAGAGCAGCTCAGCGCGCTGCAAAAGCAGCGCAATATCGCCACCGCCGCGCTGCTGTCGCTGTAAACCTCGCGCCCGGCGGCGCGGAAGCTGCCGGGCAATTTCATACGCCCGCGTTCTGTCAGCAAAAAAAACCGGCCTGCCAGGCCGGTTTAGCGTTTTTACGCGGGCTACGCGGGGAGCGCATCCATTCGCGCCCACATTTTTTTCGCCACTTTCTGCGCTTCGCGGAATATCGGCTCGCAGTCGAAGCTGAACTGGCGATCCTCGTAGATCATCACGCCGTTCACCATGACGCTGCGCACGCTGTTTGCCCCCAGACCGAAGGCGATATGTCCGGCGATGTTTTCCGCGATAAGCGGCGTCGGCGCCATATAGTCGCAAATGGTGAGGTCCGCTTTATAGCCCGCCTCAAGGCGGCCAAAGCGGGCGTTGAAGTTGCGATTCAACAGTTCATTGCCGTTGCTCAGCGCCTTCGCGAAGCTGTCCGGCCACAGCGGCCCGCCGGCGTCGCGGTGTTTAAAGAAGGCAAACTTCATCTCCTCGAACATGTCGGAACCGATGCCGTCGGTGCCGAGCGCCAGATTGCGCATCTGCGGCAGGCGGGGGTTGTAGCCGACGTGGTTGTTCATGTTGGAGCGGGCGTTGTGCACCAGGAAGCCGTCCTGCGCGTTGAGCAGCTCGACGTCGGCATCGGAGATGTACAGGCCGTGGGCAATCAGCGTCTTACTGTTGATAAGGTCGAACTCCGCCAGCCGCACCAGCAGGTCTTTGCCGTAAAGGTGATGGCTGTGAGAGACATCGTAGCGGTCTTCCGCCGCGTGGATATGCAGGCCGCGGCCGGTGGCTTTTAGCGCTTCACGCAGCATCGCCAGACCTTCATCCGGCACGGTGAACGGCGCATGGGCGCCGATATGGGCCTCGACCAGATAAGGCTGGTCGCCCTTTTCGCGCGCGGCGTCGATCTCTCTGGCGAAGCGAATGTTCTCCTCAACGCTGTCGCGCAGCTCGCGGCTGCCAAAGTTGCGGTCGGTGGTTTCGAAGCAGGTCATCCCGCGCAGCCCGATTTTGAGGAAGGCGTTGCGCAGCTGGCTCAGGGAGCCCGCGATATAGTGGGGCGACGCATGATGATCGACAACCGCCGTGCAGCCGCTGCGCACGGCCTCCATGGCGCAGATCAGCCCGCTGTAGTAGAGCGACTCTTCGTCCAGCGCCCGGTCAAGGCGCCACCACAGGTTTTTCAGCGTGGAGATAAAGTCCGGGCTGGGGGCGATATTGGCCTGAATCCCCCGGGACAGGCCGGAATAAAAGTGATTGTGGGAGCAGACCATGCCGGGCATCACCAGCTGCCCGCGCATCTCTTTCACCTGCGCCTGTGGATAGCGCTGGCACAGGCCGGGGCCGACGGCGAGAATTTTATCGCTCTCAATGGCGATATCGACGTTCTCCCACACTTTCGCCGGATAGATCTGCGCGGCGGTGGCATTTTTCAGGATCAGGATACTCATACTTCAACGCCTCCGAGAAGATAGCTTTGGTGCTGATGAATATGGCTTATGATGCGGCACATGGCGTCCAGCTGGGCCGGTACCTCGTTAAACTGGCCGCGGTCGTTAATTTCCAGCTGCCACGTCTGGTCGTCCTGACGCACTTTGACGCTGGCGCCCGCGACGAAGAAGCCCGGATTGGTGCTGTTGACAAAATCCTGCTCCAGGCTGAACACGGTGATTTTGTCTTTATACGGTTTTCCCTGCCACGGGCAGAACTGAGCGCAGTTGCCGCATTCGTTGCAATAAGCGTCCAGATGCAGGGTCTGGAAGCGATTCTGGAAGCCCGGCACGGCCACGGAAATATTGGCGCGGTTCGGACAGACGTCGACGCACTTGCTGCACACGTAGTTGCACTCCAGGCAGCGGCTGGCTTCCTGCTCGACAAAAGCCTCGCGCTGGTTTTTATCCACCAGCGTGACGGCGATGGCGCCTTTACGCTGGTACACCTTCGCCGGATCGACGTTGTTCCAGACTTTGTTTCCGTAGCTGCTGGCGATATTTTCCCGGGCCAGGATCGCGTCCGTGGCCCGTCGCGCGTTGCCGATAGCGGAGACGATAGAAGAGGGGCCGCGCTGAACGTCGCCGATCAGGAAAACGTTCGGTTTGCTGGTCTCGCCATCGGCGTTGACCACCGGCCAGCCCTGCGGGTCGAGCGGGATCCCCATTGCCGACAGCGCTTCGCCGTCCTGCTGCTCGCCGATGGCGGTAATCAGAGAGTCGACTTGCAGGGTGCGAATCTCATCGGTCTCCACCGGGCGGCGGCGGCCTTTCTCATCCGGCTCGCCGAGCTTCATGACGCGTACGACGAGCGTCCCGTCGGCGTTAAACTGTTCCGGGTTGCATAGCCACTCGAAGTCGACGCCGTCGAGCAGCGCCTCATCGTACTCTTCGCGCCAGGCGGGCATCTCTTGCTGCGAGCGGCGATAGACGATGGTCGCGCTCTGCACGCCGGGTACGCGCAGCGCCGCGCGGGCGCAGTCCATGGCGGTGTTGCCGGCGCCGACCACGGCCACGCGTTTGCCCAGGTTCAGCTCGGCGCCGCGGTTAAACTCGCGCAGGAACTGCAGCGACTTATGCACGTTCTGGTTATCGCCGCCCAGCTTCACGCCGCTGTTTTTATCGGTACCGGTGCCGACCAGCACGTAACGAAAACCCTTCGCCTGCAGTTTTTCCACGCTCAGATGCGGATCGCAGCCGTACTCAATTTTGACGCCGTGGGCGACGACAAAATCGATATCGTGCTGGATAAGCTCGCCGGGAATGCGGAACTGCGGAATGATATTCTTCACCACGCCCCCGGCGCTGGCTTCGCGTTCAAAAACCGTGACCGGATGCCCGGCGCGGGCGAGGAAGTATCCGGCGGCGAGACCGGCAGGGCCTGCGCCGATCACCGCTACCGGGTGCCGGGAGCCGGATCCCGCGGGCTTATGCCAGCGGCTGCGGTACTCGTCCCAGCCTTTCTCCAGCGCCACTTTTTTCAGCTCACGGATGTTGAGCGCGCTGTCGTAATCCAGACGCGTACAGTTGTACTGGCACTGGTGGTCGCAGATATGACCGGTGATGGCCGGCAACGCGTTGCGCTGATAGATCAGCTCCAGCGCGTCGGCGTAGCGATGCTCGCCCAGCAGGCGGATATACTCCGGAATATCCTGCTTGATGGCGCAGGCCGTCACGCAGGGGGCGACGTAGCAGTCCAGCAGCGGCAGCGGCTCGCCGGTATCAATGCGCTCTTCCGGCTTCCACTGTTTCTGGGTGTAGTCCATGCTCACCGCTTTTTCCGCCAGTGCGTTGAGGCGCTCGACGTCGATCTGCGTCATGTTCCAGCCGTCGGCTTTCTCCAGCTCGCGCATGCACTCGCTCAGGCGCAGATATCCTCCCGGCTTCAGCAGGTCGGTGGCCATGGTGATAGGGCGAATGCCGGTGTCGAAAATCTCGCGGATGTTGAGCTGGCTGGCGCCGCCGGAGTAGGAGATCGGCAGCTTGCCGTCAAACGCCCGCGAGAGCAGGGCGGCTACGTTGATCGATAGCGGGAATAGCGCGCGGCCGGACATATACATTTCATCTCCCGGCAGCGCTCCCTTGTTGTTGACGGTGCCGAGGGTGTTGGTCAGCTTGACGCCAAAGCCGAGGCTGCGCGCTTTCGCCAGCGCCATCAGGCGCGTCAGCATCTCCAGCGCCCGGTCGATCTTAAGGTCGTGGTCAAACGACGCTTCGCTAAGGCCGATATAGCCGAAGCCGCAGGCGTCGAGGATCTGGCGAACGCGCGGATAGCCGAGCAGGGTCGGGTTGAGCTTCACAAAGGTATTGAGATTTTTCTCCGTCAGCATATAGCGGCAGATGGCTTCGATCTCGTCCGGCGGGCAGCCGTGCATGGTTGAGAGGGTGACGCCCTGAACCAGCCTGGCCGGCACGCGTTGAGCCAGATTGTCCAGCCCGTCTTTGCGCGCGCAGGTTGGCAGGCTGTCGATAAAGGTTCTATTTTGCAGCCAGCGGTTCAGGGTGTCGCGGTACTGGGCGAATTTAGGATGGGCGGAGGCGTCCATCATGTTGTCGATAAATTCCTGCATTGGCGGCTGCTTAATACCGTCAAGGTTGTAGCCGACGCTCATATTGAAAATAAACGACTTGCTCTCTTTATCGGTGCCCAGCGGAAAGACCTGCTCCAGCAGATGCAGCGTGAACCAGGCTTTCAGGTACTCATCCCAGGCTTTTTTGAGGGTAAATTCGGTGGACCACTCGGTGTTGAAGCACTCATCTTCGGCATCGATGCAGGGCTTTTCCAGCTCCAGGCGGTCAAGGATCTGTACGGTTTTCAGCTCGATAAACCGCCCGCCGGTTAGCCAGGCGGTAATAATGTTCTGCGCCAGCTGGGTATGCGGCCCGGCTGCCGGGCCGAGCGGCGTCGCGCAGCTTTCGCCGAATACGCCGATCGACCGCTGCGCCTGCGGCGTATAAAACTGTTGCTCGGGGATGCCAAAAATAGTCCGCTGACTCTGGTACTCGTCGAAAATGCGCGTTAAAAGCTCCTCAAACGGCACGGGACGCATTATATCTCCCATAACCCTCTCCTTAGATATCATTGTAAGATCGACATTGCCGGTGGTAATCATCCCGACGGATAACGAAAGAGGAGCAACAATCACACCAGTTATTCAAACCGCGGCGGTAGAATAATTAATTTGTGAACCAGGTCGAAACTCGACGCGAATGCGTGAATAATTCCACAGCGGGGAAATGAGAACTCAAATCAATACGCTTTATCATTCGGCGAGATTTCTCAAAATCAGATCCTGAATATCAGAATGATAATTTATGCCGACCGTTCGGCGGTGATTTCAGCGGGCGGCTTTCTTTTACCGCGGCGACAGAGGAAATATTCGGCGTAGGATCCCGGTTGCAGCGTCATTACGGCTAACGAAATGACCTGTCTCACAATTTGCGATGAAAAACGGCGGCTAAGTATAAATATTGCATAGTCGATACGGGTCGCTGCGACGCTATTTCAACGCCGGGTAAACTCTCAAACTGAGAACCCGGGAAATATCGCAGGTAAACAAATAGAGCCGTAAACATCGCCTTTGAGGTTGGTATGAATATTTTTGCAGAAGCAGCACGACTTGAGGAGCAGAATCGCCCCTTTGCCCTGGCGCAGATTGTCGAAAGTCGGGGCTCCACCCCCCGACACTCCGCTCAGATGCTTATCCGGGAGGACGGTTCGATTGTGGGCACCATTGGCGGCGGAATGGTGGAGCGTAAAGTCATCGATGCGGCGCTGGAAGCGCTGCGCGAACGGGCGTCGCGAATGTTTCACGGCCGCATGGCGCGCACCGGCAGCGACGCCGTGGGCTCCGACTGCGGCGGCGCGATGTCGGTTTACATCAGCGTGCACGGCCTGCGCCCGCGCCTGCTGCTGGTCGGCGCCGGGCACGTCAACCGCGCGGTTGCCCACGCCGCGGCGCGGGTGGATTTTGACATCTGCGTCGGCGATATCTATTCCGCCAGCCTTTGCCCCGACGCTTTTCCGCTTTCGGCGCGGCTGGTGCACGCTGCCAGCTTTACGGACGTAGTGGAGGCGATGGCGGTCCGGCCGCAGGATTTCGTGCTGATTGCCACCAACAACCAGGATCGGGAGGCGCTGGACAGGCTGATAACCCAGCCGGTGGCGTGGCTGGGGCTGCTGGCCAGCCGGCGGAAAGTGCAGGCCTTTGTCCGCCAGATGCGGGAAAACGGCGTAACGGAGGCGGATATCAGCCGTCTGCGGGCGCCGATTGGCTATGACATCGGCGCCGAGACGCCAAACGAGATTGCCATCAGCGTGCTGGCGGAGATCCTGCAGGTGAAAAACGGCGCGCCGGGGGGGCTGATGAACCAGGTGAGGCAAGCGTGCCAGCCGGATTGTCTGGCTGAGGCGGTGGAGGTCTGAGCTTCTGCGAGGAGAAATGTTGCCGGGAGGTTCCCGGCAACCCGTGGCGTACAGCTTATTGGCTAATAATGGTGCCCGTTTTTCCTTCAATCCCCTCTTTGGCTTTGCTCAGCATCGTGATCAGCGCTTTACGCCCCGGCCCTGAGCGGGCGAAGGCGGCGGCGGCTTCCACTTTTGGCAGCATTGAGCCTTTGGCAAAGTGCCCCTCTTCGATAAAGCGTTCGGCATCGCGCAGGGAGAGGTTATCCAGCCACTGCTCGTCAGGTTTACCGAAGTTGATCGCCACCTTTTCTACGGCGGTGAGAATGATCAGCAGGTCGGCGTCGATCATCTCCGCCAGCTTCGCGCTGGCCCAGTCCTTATCGATAACCGCGCTGGCGCCGCGCAGATGGTTACCCTCGCGAATCACCGGAATGCCGCCGCCGCCGACGGTGATCACCACGTGGCAGTCATCCATCAGCGCTTTTACCGTTTGTTTCTCGATAATATCTACCGGCATGGGCGACGCGACGACGCGACGGTAGCCGCGCCCGGCGTCCTCTTTCATGATGTAGCCGTTTTGGCTCAGCTTTTCGGCCTCTTCTTTGCTGAAGAACGAGCCGATGGGCTTGGTCGGATTAAGAAATGCCTTATCGTTAGCGTCCACTTCCACCTGGGTTATCAAGGTCGCCACCGGGATATCCAGCTGGCGCGTTAGCAGTTCTTCACGAATCGCGTTCTGCAGGTCGTAGCCGATGTAGCCCTGGCTCAGGGCCACGCAGACCGACATCGGCAGCATGGGCGTATGGGCCTCGGTTTTTGCCGCGGCCTCGAAGGCCTGGTTGATCATGCCCACCTGCGGACCGTTGCCGTGAGTGACCACCACCTGGTGGCCAAGGGCGATAAGATCGACGATCGTCCGTGCGGTGTGTCGTACGGCCTGCATCTGTCCGGCGAGATCGTCGCCCAGCGCATTCCCGCCGAGAGCGAGAACAATTTTTTTACTCATAGCTTCCTCTCATTACGTTTCTGTTCCGCTGACGGCCTGGTGAGCGGTGGAAAAGGGTTGTCGGCGTAAAAAGCGGCCCTGTCCGGCGATGCCGGTAAAGGTGCCGTTATCAAAGATCACTCTGCCGTGGGAGAGCGTCTGGCGAATCGCGCCCTGACAGATAAAGCCTTCATAGGGTGAATAGTCGGCGTTGTCGTGCAGCATGGCATGACGGATGGTGGTGGTACGCTGCGGATCGATGATAACCACGTCGCCATCGGCGCCGGGCGCCAGCAGCCCCTTCTGCGGCCACAGGCCAAACAGCTTCGCCGGGTTGGCGCTGGTGAGCGCCACAAAGCGCTCAGGGGTGATGCGCCCGGTCATCACGCCGTGCGAAAACAGCAGCAGCAGGCGGTTTTCCACCCCCGGCAGGCCGTTCGGGCAGCGGCTAAAGTCGCCGCCGGAGATCTGCCTGCGCTGCTGCGCAGAGAACGCGCAGTGGTCGGTGGCGACCGTGTCAATATCTCCATCATGGATACCGCGCCATAGCGCATCGTTGTTGCTGGCGTTGCGCAGGGGAGGGCTGAGCAGATAGTTAAGCGCGTCTTCGCGCTCGTAGCAGCGCTCGTCGAGCAGCAGATACTGCGGACAGGTCTCCACCCACACCGGCTGGTGGCGTCTTCTGGCGAGGCGCAGGTACTCTAGGCCCAGGGCGTTGGAAAGATGCACGATATACAGCGGCGCGTTTCCCGCCAGCTGCGCGAGGTTGATCGTTCGGGCGATGGCTTCCGCCTCGCACTCCAGCGGGCGGCTCAGGGCGTGATAGCGCGGCGCGGTTTTACCGGCGTTGATAAATTCCGCCCGGCGCTGGGCGATGGCGGCATCGTTTTCCGGATGCACCGTCGTCAGCGCGCCGGCGCGCTGCAGGTGGCGCATCGCCTGCAATATCTCATCATCGCTGAGTTTGTACTGGTAGGTCAGATAGAGCTTAAAGCTGCTGATGCCGCTATCCACCATCATCGGGATCTCGTCGAGAATGCCGTGGTTAACGTGCTGGATAACGCCGTGAAAACTGTAGTCGATAACGGCTTTATAGGCGGCGTAGCCGCGATAGACCTCGAACTGGTGGCGCAGGTGGCAGCCGACGGGCCCGAAGCCCATATGATCAACAATAGTGGTGGTACCGCCGCAGGCCGCGGCCCGGGTGCCGGTAAAGAAATCATCGCAGCTGCGGGCGAGACCCACATCAATATTGAAATGCGTATGAACGTCGACGCCGCCGGGCATCACGTAGCAGCCCTCGGCGTCAATCACTTCGCAGGGTTGTTCTGCCTCAATAGAACTGGCAAGGCGCTTGACGAGGCCATCTTCAATGAGCAGGTCCTGCTTTAGCTGTCCGTCGGCGTTGACGACGAGGCCATTTTTAATCAGTACGCGCATAGAAACCTCAACATACCGCCGCAGAGCGCGGCGGCAGACAGGACGAACAATTACTCCGTGGCCAGCCAGCTCAGCGGGATAGCGGCATACATCGCGGCGCAGGTTACCAGATGCGATTTCCAGGTTTTCTCATTCGGCGCATGCGCCTCCGGCTCTTTCCCAGGCCCAAAGCCGATAACCGGAATGCCGTGGCGGCCCATAATGGAGACGCCGTTGGTGGAGAAGGTCCACTTATCCACCACCGGCGCTTTGCCGAACAGACCTTCATAGGCGTTGCTCAGGGCGCGAACGGTGAAGTGGTTCTCTTCCACTTTCCAGGTCGGGAAGTAGCATTCGGTCGGGTAGACCAGGCCGGTCCAGGAGGGGCGTTCGTAGTTGTACATCGAGACCACCGCGGCGGCTTTTTTCACCGCCGGCAGCGCGCGGATCTCTTCCAGCGCGCCTTCCCAGGTTTCGCCCCAGGTCAGACGGCGGTCAATGGAGACGGCGCAGCTATCCGCTACCGCGCAGCGGCTCGGCGAGGTGAAGAAAATCTCGGAAACGGTCAGGGTGCCTTTGCCGAGGAATTCGTCATCGCCCAGCTTGTGCGAAAGCTGTTCCAGCTCGGTGAGAACGGGCGCCATTTTGAAGATGGCGTTATCGCCGCGCTCCGGGGCGGAGCCGTGGCAGCTGACGCCCTGAACCTCCACGCGGATCTCCATACGCCCGCGCTGGCCGCGGTAAATCTGGCAGTCGGTAGGTTCGGTGCTGACCACGAATTCCGGACGTATGCCGGATTGTTCAATAATGTACTGCCAGCACAGGCCGTCGCAATCCTCTTCCTGAACGGTACCGGTCACCAGCAGGGTATACTCATCTTCCAGGCCCAGATCTTTAATGATTTTACCGGCGTAAACCATGGAGGCCATTCCGCCCTCCTGGTCAGACGCGCCGCGTCCGCCGATCAGCTCATCGGTCTCCATACCTTCGTACGGGTCGAAGTTCCAGTTCTTGATGTTGCCAATGCCGACGGTATCAATGTGCGCGTCCATGGCGACCAGACGCGGGCCGTGACCGATGTAGCCCAGCACGTTACCCATCGGATCGATTTCCACTTTGTCGAACCCGACTTTCTCCATCTCCTCTTTGATACGGTGCACCACGCGCTTCTCATCGCTGCTTTCGCTGGGGATGGCGATCATATCGCGCAGGAAGCGGGTCATCTCTTTTTCGTATTGTTTTGATTTTTCCAGGATCGCGTTGAACGGAATTTGCTTAGCCATAAGGATGTTCTCCAGTTCTGAATACGGGGGTCCCGCCGGGCGGGAGGAATGTTGATCAATCGGCTACTGCGCGGCCGGATGTTTGCCTTCCCAGACGACTTCGCGATAGTGCTTAACGTCGGTGTCGCCTTCGGTGCTAATCACCAGCACCACGGAATCGCTATCCAGCTTGAGCTTGTGCATCAGCGCTTCGCGCTGCGGATGGAAATGAATCGCCGCCAGCAGGCCGAGACCGACGGCGCCGGATTCGCCGGAAATAACGCGCGGATCCTGGCCCGCCGGGTTTCCCAGCACCCGCATGCCGAGGGCGGCGACGGCGTCCTGACAGGAGACGAACTGCGTGGCGCAGTTGCGCAGCACTTCCCAGCCCAGCGGGTTGGGCTCACCGCAGGCGAGACCGGCCATAATGGTGGCCATATCGCCGCTGACGTTGACGATCTGGCCCTTCAGCGCAGAGCGGTAGAGACAGTCGGCCAGCTCCGGCTCGACGATAATGGAATGGAGATGCTTCGCGCCGTAGACATCGGCCAGGTAGCCCAGCACGCCGCCCGCCATCGCCCCCACGCCGCCCTGCAGAAGCACGTGCGTCGGACGGGCGATACCCATTGAGGAGAGCTGTTCTACCGTTTCATCGGCGAGGGTGGCGTAGCCCTGCATAATCCAGGTCGGAATTTTCGTATAGCCTTCCCAGGCGGTGTCCTGCACCACCTCCCAGCCGTTTTTCTGCGCGGTCTGCATGGTAAAGCGGACGGTGTCGTCGTAGTTCATATCGGTGACGATACACTCGGCGCCGAGGCGCAGTATGGCGTCAACCCGCTCCTGCGCTGAGCCTTTCGGCATATAGATGACGGCGTTCTGGCCTAACTGGCGGGCTGCCCACGCCACGCCGCGGCCGTGGTTGCCGTCGGTGGTGGTGGCGAACGTCATCTTCTCTTTGATGCTGGATTTGAGCGTTTCGAAGGAGAGATCGTTGATATCTAAATGATATTTTTCACACAGCAGCCGGGCGATAGCATAAGAGCCGCCGAGCATTTTGAAGGCGTTGAGGCCAAAGCGCCGGGATTCATCTTTAACGAGGATTTTTTGTACCCCAAACAGCGCGGAAAGTTCGTTCAGCGCCACCAGCGGCGTAGGCTGATAGCCGGCGATCTTTTGATGAAAGCGGCGAGCCTGCTGCGCCTGCTGGCGTGAAAACAGCGGTGAAATCTCTCCGTTAAAAAAACGGTTTTCGGCAATATCCATTTTCAGTGAGAAAGCAGACATACTCGATCCTTATCCTTTTTGAAATGCGAAAGTCGTGGGGCTGGCCCGCAGGCCAGCCTGGGGATTATTTGATGCGTTTCTGCGCTTCCTTGAGCAGCTGCTCCAGCACCTTGCCCGGGTTCGCGTATTTGCGGCAGACGATCATCGCGGCGATGATGTACGGCTTCCAGCTGGCCTCTTTGTAGGTCGGGATCCGGTACTTCTCGAAGACTCCCTCGGTGACTTCGCCCGCGTCGCAGGAGACGCCGGTGATATCCGCCGGCAGGCAGTGCATATACAGCGCTTCACCGTCGCGGGTGTGCTTCATCATCTCTTCCGTACAGTGCCAGTCTTTATGGCCGGCGTTCTGCTCAAGGCAGGCTTTCTCCAGCGCCTTCAGACCTTCATGGTCATTTGTGCGCAGCAGCTCGGTGCGTTTTTCCATTACCTTGTACGGCGCCCAGGATTTCGGATAGACGATATCGGCGTCTTTAAAGGCTTCCTCCATGCTGTTCACCTGGCGGAAGCTGCCGCCGGAGGCCTGGGCATTGTTTTTTGCCACTTCGATAACGTCAGGGATCAGGTCGTACCCTTCCGGGTGGGCGAGGGTGACGTCCATACCGAAGCGGGTCATCAGGCCGATAATGCCCTGCGGCACCGAGAGGGGTTTGCCATAGCTCGGCGAGTAGGCCCAGGTCATGGCGATCTTCTTACCTTTCAGATTCTCCAGCGAACCGAAGTGCTCGCGCAGCCAGGCGAGATCGGCCATGGATTGCGTCGGGTGGTCGATATCGCACTGCAGATTGATCAGCGCCGGTCGCTGCGGCAGGACGCCCTGCTTGTGGCCGTCGTCCAGCGCTTCGCCGACTTCGCGCATGTAGGCGTTGCCCGCGCCAAGGAACATGTCATCGCGAATGCCGATGGCGTCGGCGCAGAATGAGATCATGTTGGCGGTTTCACGGACCGTTTCGCCGTGGGCAATCTGCGATTTCCCCTCATCCAGATCCTGTTGCGCCAGCCCTAACAGGTTAAGCGCGGAAGCGTAGGAGAAGCGGGTACGGGTTGAGTTATCGCGGAACACGGAAATACCCAATCCGCTGTTAAACACTTTGGTGGCGATATTTTCAGCGCGTAGCGTTTTTAGCGCGGCGGCGACGTCCAGCACCTGTTTCAGCTCATCCGGCGATTGTTCCCAGGTCAGCAGAAAGTCTTTCTCACTGAGATGAGAGTTAAGTTTATTGATATCCTTAATCAGTTCGTTAACAGTTTTCATGTTTCAATCCTGGTCGTGAATGACGGCTTATTGATTGCTGTGCGGTCGGATATGCAGAGTTGCCGAATTAGCGACTGCCAGCGCTGTATTACCACTAACAATAAGCGTGCCAAATCCTCCGGGAGAGGCGGCGGAGAGGATTGAATAGTTAAGATTATGCCAGGTCTGTCACGAATTCAGGCGAGTTATCCCGGGAAGAGAAAGGTGAAAATATCCCCCCCGCCGTCCATTTCTGCGGGACAGGCGCGGGTTGCCGCCGTAAATAATGCGATTATCATCTTCACATTGCGCCAATATGATAAAAACCGCGGCAAATTTATCATAATGATAAGAAACTGTGATAGCTCTTGCATATTTAAGATAAGGTGGGGGAATTGGCCCTATCTATATCAACGCGGGTGGCTAAAAGGAGTGGTATCATTCCCCGCAGATAAATAAAGCCGCTTCGCTTGACGCCGAACAGGTGAGCAATAATAGAAGGCCGATAGACATGATACCGTCCAAAGCACCCTCCATTTTAATGCAGATTCAGCCTACAATTCAAAAGTTTGCAAGGATGCTATCCAGCGTGCTGCAGCTGGAGGTCGAGATTGTTGATAACGAATTATACCGGGTCGCCGGAACTGGCGCTTATAGTAAACAGATTGGCTATAAATTAAATTCAAATTCACGGCTTCTGCGTTACATTATTGAAACACAGACCGAGAAGGTCGTTACCCACTCCCGCTTCGACCCCCTGTGTAAAGACTGTAACAATAAGGAGAAATGCGAAGAGAAAGCCTTTCTTGGCACGCCGGTGATGTATCACGACCGCTGCGTCGGCGTTATTAGCCTGGTTGCGCTGACGCGCGAGCAGCAGGAACGTATAAATGCGAATATCCAGGAGTTTTCTGATTATGTTCGTCATGTCTCAACCATATTCGTTTCCCGCTTTTTGCAGGAGCGGGCGGTCGGCGACAATATCCATAAAATATTTTTAACCATGATCGAAAATATGGATCAGGGCGTACTGGTCGTGGGCAACGATCAAAGAGTCAAATTTGCCAACCAGGCCGCTTTGAAAATAATGAGCGTCACTCAGGGACAGGTGATTGGTAAGTCAATCCAGTTTCAGCCGTTGACCTTCGAAGATAATTTCAAGCACGGCCATATGCAGCACATTATCTCCTTTGACGATCGCAAGGAGCTCATTATCGGCCAGCTGCACGCGGTGCAGGATCAGTGGTTATTTTTAATGGCGTTCCATCAGTCGCACTCTTCGGCCGATTTCAGCTGCGGGCAGGAAGGGCCGCAGATTGAGGCGATGGTGGGGGAGTGTCGACCTATGCGGCAGCTTAAAAAGCTGATCAGCCGCGTGGCCCCGAGCCCCTCCAGCGTGATGATTGCCGGTGAAAGCGGGACCGGGAAAGAGGTGGTTGCCCGCGCTATCCACAAGCTCAGCGATCGCCATGCGAAGCCCTTTATCGCGATTAACTGCGCCGCGATACCCGAGCAGCTGTTAGAAAGCGAACTGTTTGGCTACGTGAAGGGGGCGTTTACCGGCGCATCGGCAAACGGTAAGACCGGCCTGATTCAGGCGGCCAATAGCGGGACGCTGTTTCTTGACGAAATTGGCGATATGCCGCTCACTCTGCAGGCCAAGCTGCTGCGGGCCATTGAGTCACGTGAGATTCAGCCGGTGGGCGCCAGCCATCCGGTTCAGGTCGATATTCGTATCATATCCGCGACCAATCAAAACCTGGAACAGTACATCGCGGAAGGGAAGTTCCGCGAAGATCTCTACTATCGTCTGAACGTGATTCCGCTGCGTCTGCCGCCGCTGCGCGAACGTCAGGACGACATTGAACTGCTGATTCACTATTTCCTGCATCTGCATACCGGTCGTCTCAATCTGGTTTATCCCGGCGTCGCGCAGGACGTGATCGATTTCCTTAAGCGCTATCGCTGGCCGGGCAATATTCGCGAACTCAGCAACCTGATGGAGTACCTGGTCAACGTGGTGCCGTCGGGAGAAATCATCGATATGTCGCTGCTGCCGCCGAATCTGTTAAGCAGCGGAGAAGCGGCGAGCCAGGCGACGTCGTCGGCTTCAGCGCCAGCGACCCTCACTCAGGAGGAGAATGTGACGGCGCTGGAGGAGATGGAGCGGCAGATGATCCGCGATGCGCTCTCTCGCTACAGTAATAAAAAGCAGGCGGCGGATGAGCTGGGCATCGGCATCGCCACGCTGTATCGCAAAATAAAGAAATATTCGCTGGCGGCGGGTCAGAACTGACGGGAACGGCGGGCAATAAAAAATCCACGCGAGCGCGTGGATTTTGTGGAGGGCATGACGGCGAAGAAACGCTTAGACGTTGAATCGTGATTTGATATTTATTGAATTGATATTTAATGTTTTTATTTTTGATTTTTATTTTCATACTCATGTCTGTACTCACTTTAGTTGATGCTGCTATCTGAGGCTAGTTACCACTGACCCTGGCCCAAATTCAGTGCAGTGCTAAATCAGAGCTAGATGGCCCCTTGATGACGTCGGGCTATAGATGATGTGAAGTCGTGTCGAAACCTTGATATAATGAGTACAGATTACACATTCGATAGCTGAGGAATCGCGATGAGCAATGACAAGAAAACGCAGGTGTATTACGTTAAACCGTCTCGCGCTGACATTGTTCGCTCGGTAGCAACGTCAACCGCCGTTGAGACGGGGCAGTCTTCTGAGAAGATCGAAGCTTCGCTTGAAGCGACGCGCAAAAAGTTCGCCCATCTTCGTCTTGCTGTTTAATCACGTCTTAACGCAGTACCGACCCAATAACACATCGGGCCGTAGTCCATTGACATACCTGCGTGGATAGCCGAAATATATTCGGCTTTGTTTTGCTCCCAGCTTTGATAATCCAGCGGCCTGTGTCCCCCCTGAACTGCCATCACATCAGCTAAAAGTCGTGATAAACGTCCATTGCCTTCCCGGAATGGATGGATGAGTATCAGCTCTACATGGGTTACAGCAATAGCCTCTATGATCTGTTCTTCGCTCATGTTAGTGCATGGTGTATATCGGGCAAGGTATTTAGCGTCGAATTCGTGTATTAGTTTTGGCAACTGTGCAGAGGGCGCGAACATAAAGCCCCCTTTGCTGATATTGACAGTCCTTTCTTGCCCGGCCCACTCATAGATGTTTCCCAGCCAGCGGCGATGCCAGCTTTTCAGCAAAGCAACGGTGATCTGCCCTGCTGGAAACTGCTCTTCAAAAATGCAGTGATAGAGCTTCTCTAACAGCACAAGCTCCGCTTCGTCCATCTCACCAGAATCAGCAATCCCCAGCTTATTTGCCAGAACTTGCTCATCGGAGTTTTTCTCATATTGTCCTTCACTGCCAGAGACACGGTATCGGCTCATGGGAACATCCTGCGCTAATGGGTGCTAAGAAATTATAACGCTGGGTGAGGAGAGTACAATGGTCGTATAATCAGATAGTTACAAAAATGTAGACTGAAATATAGTTTTTATAATCTGATGGGAAATTATCGTTAATAATCAGCATTAACAGACCAATACATCATGGTTTACGAAACATCAATAGTGCTGCGCGCGCTTCCTACCCATTCTTCAAGTTTATTTGCCCAGTCCTGCATCATAACCTTTCGCTCATCAAGATAAGTTGCATGGTTGTATGTGCGACGAACATTGTTGGTATCAGCGTGCGCAAGTTGGGCCTCAATAGCATCAGGTCGATAGCCCATCTCGTTTAAACGGGTACTTCCTGTGGTTCGGGTTGCATGCGGGCTATATGTACCACTCCAGCCGAGGCTTTTACGTAGCTGGCGCAGCGAGTGCGATGTCATTGGACCTAACGGATTATCCCTGCCCGGGAAAAGGTGCTGCCGATGCCCGGTTAATCCCTGTAGTGTTCTGAGCATTTTGATAGCTTGGGAGGGTAGGGGAATAACGTGTTCTCTGCGGGCTTTCATTCGCGCTGCCGGAATTGTCCACAGGGCGTTATCAAGATCGAATTCTGTCCATTCTGCTTCGGTGGCTTCTGCAGGACGCGTCAATGTCCACCACATAAGCCACATACAATAGTTAACCTGGTACGAGCCACGACTATTATCAAAACAGTTTAATAACTTTCCGATTTGCTGAGGATTCAGTGCTTGTTTGTGCTGTGTCTTATTGGCCGGAAGGGCCTTGCGAACAGGCCGTACAGGATCGCTATCAGCTCTAAGCGTTGCAACTGCTAACTCAAAAACTGATGAAACGGTGCGGCGAGCTTCAGCGGCAACTGTCGGTGCTCCTCGTTTAGCAGTTTCTTGAAGAATTCTAAGGATGTGGTGTGGAGTGACCTCTCTGATTGGGAGATTACCTATTGCGGGGAAAACCACACGTTCAAGCATATCCAGTCGGCGCGTTTTGGTAATTTCGGCCCAGTCTTTCATCTGCAACCACTCTTTAGCGATCAGCTTAAAGGTGTTGGAGACGTCGTTGACCTTGCGGATCTTATCTAACTGGCGAGCCTGTGTCGGGCTAACTCCATCTGCGACTTGCTTACGCGCTTGCTGAAATGAAAAATCCACGCAATTGCGTGGATTTTGTGGTTTTTTTCGATGTTCATGAGGTTCAATGAAACCTCATGAGACAACAAATTTTATTTAGACGTTGAACAGGAAGTTCATCACATCGCCATCTTTCACGATGTAGTCTTTACCTTCAGCGCGCATTTTCCCGGCTTCTTTGGCACCCTGTTCGCCTTTATAGGTAATAAAGTCTTCATAGGCGATGGTCTGCGCGCGGATAAAGCCTTTTTCAAAGTCGGTGTGGATTTTACCCGCGGCCTGCGGGGCAGTGGCGCCGACGGGGATAGTCCAGGCGCGCACTTCCTTCACCCCTGCGGTGAAGTAGGTCTGCAGGTTCAGCAGCTCGTAGCCGGCGCGGATAACGCGGTTCAGGCCCGGCTCTTCGAGACCCAGCTCGGCCATAAACTCATCGCGGTCGGCATCGTCCAGCTCGGCGATATCGGACTCAACGGCGGCGCAAACGGCGACCACCACAGAACCTTCGGCGGCGGCGATTTCGCGGACTTTATCGAGATAAGGGTTGTTCTCAAAGCCGTCTTCGTTGACGTTGGCGATATACATGGTCGGCTTCAGGGTCAGGAAGCTCAGATATTTAATCGCCGCTTTGTCTTCGTCGGTCAGATTTTTCAACGAACGCAGCATACCGGCATTCTCAAGGTGCGGCAGGCATTTTTCCAGCGCCGCCAGCTCGGCTTTCGCGTCTTTATCGCCGCCTTTGGCTTTCTTCTGCACGCGATGGATGGCGCGTTCGCAGGTATCCAGGTCGGAGAGCGCCAGTTCGGTATTGATCACTTCAATATCGTCAGCCGGGTCCACTTTATTGTTAACGTGGATAATGTTGTCGTTTTCGAAACAGCGCACCACGTGACCGATAGCTTCGGTTTCGCGGATGTTGGTCAGAAACTGGTTGCCCAGGCCTTCACCTTTCGACGCGCCTTTAACGAGGCCTGCGATATCAACGAATTCCATCGTGGTTGGCAGAATACGCTGTGGTTTGACGATTTCAGCCAGTTTGTCCAGACGCGGATCGGGCATCGGCACGACACCGGTGTTCGGCTCAATGGTACAGAAGGGGAAGTTGGCCGCTTCAATACCCGCTTTAGTGAGCGCATTGAACAGGGTGGATTTGCCGACGTTGGGCAAACCGACGATACCGCATTTGAATCCCATGATTTAAATCACCTTAATCTTTGGATAATCAACCTGTTACAGTGAACAGATTGCAGAAAAGTAAATAGCTTCGCCTATTATACACGGTGCGTGACAAAAATTCCGCACGCCGACCGGTTATTGCGCTTTAAAAGCGTGTAAACGGTTGGTCGCCTTGGTCAGGCCATCCTTCAGCCACACCTCGGTGCAGCGCGCCGCTTCGTCAACGGCCTCATCAATCAGCTTCTGTTCGCTGGCGGGCGGCTTGCCCAGCACAAAACCGACAACTTTATTTTTATCGCCCGGATGGCCGATTCCCACGCGTAAGCGGTGAAAGTTCGGGTTATTGCCCAGCTTGCTGATGATGTCCTTCAGGCCATTATGGCCGCCGTGGCCGCCGCCCAGCTTAAACTTAGCCACGCCTGGCGGTAAGTCGAGCTCATCGTGGGCGACCAGGATTTCGTCCGGGTTGATGCGAAAGAAAGTCGCCATCGCGCCGACGGCTTTGCCGCTCAGGTTCATAAAGGTCGTCGGCACCAGCAGGCGGACATCCTCGCCGGCAAGGTTAATCCGCGAGGTGTAGCCGAAGAATTTGCTCTCTTCGCGCAGCGGCGCGCGGTGGCGTTCAGCCAGTAAATCCACGTACCAGGCGCCGGCGTTATGTCGGGTCGCTGCGTATTCAGCGCCGGGGTTCGCCAGGCCGACAATTAATTTTATGCTCACTTTTTTATCCTGCTTGGATCGTTCTCTGGCGCGTAGTGTACTGTCTGCGCGCGCGGTTGACAAAATTCTGCCAGCGAAACGCACCCGCCACAGATAATCACGGGTTTGAATAATTAGAATTTGATGTTGTTCAGTGGGTTATTTGTAAACTTTTGTTGGCAAGATGTTCGCTTCTGTGATCGTCCACGCAATCGCTATATTGGCCATTGTCTATACTACACCTATAAGATTTGGGGATATTCCCATGCAACCCAAGGTTCCGGAGGTGACATATGAAACGCAGAAACGCTTCGTTACTCGGTAATGTGCTGATGGGGTTGGGGTTGGTCGTCATGGTTGTCGGCGTTGGTTATTCTATTCTAAACCAGCTTCCGCAGCTTGACCTGCCGCAGTTTTTCGCACACGGCGCGATCTTGAGTATCTTTGTCGGCGCGGTACTGTGGCTGGCTGGCGCCCGTATCGGCGGTCATGAACAGGTTAGCGACAGATACTGGTGGGTTCGCCACTACGATAAACGCTGCCGCCGCGATCAGCATCGCCACAGCTGAGTGAATTCCAGACCGCCAGCCGTTGTGAACGGCTGGTGCGCTTTCATGCCGCCCGTTCAGGCTGCCCGCCTGTTGGTGTCTCAAATTCTCCTTTCTCTCTTCGTCTTTCTTCGCCACCGTCTGCCTAATACAATTCCTGTACAGAACGCTTGACCCTGACGTCACGTCAGGCAGCAGAGTGGCGCCACTGGTAAACGAAAGGAGCAGTCATGTTAATTCAGGTGGGTGAACTGGCGAAGCGCGCCGGCATAACCGTCCGCACGCTACATCACTATGAACAAACGGGACTGCTGACGCCTTCGGCCAGAAGCGCGGCGGGTTACCGGCTCTATAATCTGGCGGCCGTTCAGCGACTGCATATGATCAAAGCGCTGGCGCAGGCCGGGCTGGAACTCGCCACTATCAAGGACTATCTCGACCGGGACGCCTTCTCGCTGTCCGACCTGCTGGTCAAGCAGATCGCCACCCTCGACCGGCAGCTGCAAACCCTCTCCACGCTGCGCCAGCGCCTGGCGCTGCTGCGTGAAGAGCTGGACTGCGGAGACGAGCCCGACCTGGAGTCCTGGCTACAAACGCTGGAGCTGATGAAAATGTACGATCGCTGGTTTAGTCAACAGGAATTACAGGTGCTGCCGTTCGCAGAGCAGGATGCGCAGCGTAACCAGATATGGCTGGAGCTGGTGGGTGAAGCGCAGCAGCTTATGGGCGAACGCTGTCCGGCCGATGAGCCTCGGGCGATTGCGCTGGCCACCCGCTGGATGGCGCAGCTGGAGCAGGATACCGCCGGCAGGCCGGAGTTTCTCACTCGCCTGAATGAGATGCACGCCGCCGAACCGCAGATGCGCGAACAAACCGGGGTGACGCCGGAGATGATTGATTTCATTACCCGTGCTTTTGCCGAAAGCAAGCTGGCCATCTGGGCGCGCTATCTGAACGCCGAAGAGCTGGCTTTTACACGGCAGCACTATTTCGATCGCCTGATGGAGTGGCCGGCGCTGGTGGCCGAGCTGCATCGGGCCTGTCGTGAGAAGCGGGAGCCTGCCTCCGCGGAGGGTCAGCAGCTGGCGCAGCGCTGGCTGGCGCTGTTCCAGTCTTACGCGGGAAAGGATCCGCACACGCAGCAGAAGTTTCGTTATGCCATGGAGCGGGAGCCGCATTTAATGAAGGGAACGTGGATGACGCCGGAGGTGCTTGGCTGGCTTCAGCAGGCGATTGGCGTAATGATGCGGCAGGCGCCGGGGCCTGCCGCCGGGTAATTAAATATCCGCCAGCGCGGCGCTGCGGTCCGGGTAGAAGCTCAGGCGGCCCGGAATCGGCTTAACGCCTGCCCGCGCCAGGGTACGCAGCGGCTGAAATTCCAGGTTCGACACGCGTAGCTCACAGCCTTCCGGCAGCTTATTCACGAAGCGCTGGAAGGCATCCAGCCCGCCGGCATCCAGCACCGGCACCGCATCCCACTTCAGCACGACGATACGCTTGCCAGCAATCCGCGTTTCCAGATCGGTAAACAACCCTTCCGCGGCGGCGAAAAACAGCGGACCAATGACGCGCAGCACCAGTACGTCATCGGGAACCTCAACGTTGACCGGCGCGAGGCGGGTCATCCGCGCGATCCGGCGCATAAACAGCAGGGAAGCCAGCACAATACCGACGCTAATAGCGATGACCATATCAAACAGGACGGTCAGCGACATACACATCAGCATGACGATAATGTCGTCTTTTGGCGCATAGCGCAGCAGGTTAACGACCTTGTGCGCTTCGCTCATATTCCATGCCACCATCAGCAGCAGCGCCGCCATCGCGGAAAGCGGCAGCCAGGAGAGCAGAGGGGCAAGCACCAGCAGCGCCATGATCACCAGCAGCGCGTGGATCACGGCGGAAACCGGCGAGGTCGCCCCGGCGCGAACGTTGGCCGCCGAGCGGGCGATAGCGGCGGTGGCGGTAATGCCGCCGAAGAACGGCGCGACGATATTGCCGAGCCCCTGGCCAATCAGCTCGCTGTTGGCCTTGTGTTTGGTGCCGGTCATGCCGTCCAGCACCACGGCGCACAGCAGGGACTCAATCGCCCCGAGCATGGCCATGGAAAACGCCGCCGGCAGCAGCGCCTGCAGCGAGGACCAGCTGAGGGTGAAGTCCGAACCGGGCATATCCCACGGCAGCACCAGCTGCGGCAGCAGCTGCGGAATACCGTTGCCCTGGCTGCCGTCGGCGAGAATATAGTGGAACTGAGAGCCGATGGTGGCGACGTGCCCGCCAAGCAGGTTGACCACGCCCATCACCGCGCAGCCCGCCAGCAGGGCCGGCAGGTGGCCCGGCAGACGAATCCCCAGACGCGGCCAGATAATCAGCGTGCCCAGCGTGACAACGCCGATGGCGGCATCGCCGGGGTTAATGGTCGGCAGCGCCATCGCCAGCGCGCCGACTTTCTGCAGATAATGTTCAGGCACGTGGGCCATCTGCAGACCGAGAAAATCTTTAATTTGCATGGTACCGATGGTGATACCGATCCCGGAGGTGAAGCCGAGGGTGACCGATAGCGGAATATACTCAATCAGGCGGCCAAAGCGCGCCAGGCCGAAAAGAATCAGGAAGATCCCCGACATCAAGGTGGCGACCAGCAGCCCGGCGAGCCCGAACTGCTGCGAGACCGGGTAGAGGATCACCACGAAAGCGGCGGTTGGCCCGGACACGCTGAAGCGCGAGCCGCCGGTTAAAGCAATTACGATCCCCGCCACCGCGGAGGTATAGAGACCGTACTGCGGCGCCACCCCGCTGCCAATTGCCAGCGCCATCGCCAGCGGGATAGCGATAATCCCGACGGTAATCCCGGCAATCACATCACGAGTAAACCGCGAAGCGGTATATTTTTCTTTCCAACAAGCGTCGATGAGGGCGCGGAAAGGCATCACATGTGAGGAAAATAATCTGTTCACAATAATGTTTCATCCATGAGCGCATCATCTGTCAACTAAATGGCAGGTGAAGGAGGCATCGGTCATTTCCACGTCATCCTTCGGGATGCCTCTGTGTTGGCTGCGTTCATTTACCCCGATCTCGTACTGCCTGTACGCTGCCGGAGATTCATTCACTTGCCGCCTTGACGCATGCCGAATGATTTTGTGGAGAATAAAAGGTTCAGAGACAAAAAAACCCGCCGCAGCGGGTTTTTGAGCCGGGCTCGATTAATGTTCGAACATAGCAGAGATAGATTCTTCGTTGCTGATACGACGAATCGCTTCGGCCAGCATACCAGACAGCGTCAGAGTACGTACCTTTTCCAGCGCTTTGATTTCCGGCGTCAGCGGAATAGTATCGCAGACGACGAATTCGTCAATCACAGAGTTTTTGATGTTCTGGATGGCGTTGCCGGAGAAGATCGGGTGCGTGGCGTAGGCGAATACGCGTTTCGCGCCGCGCTCTTTCAGCGCTTCCGCAGCTTTACACAGGGTACCGCCAGTATCGATCATATCGTCAACCATTACGCAGTCACGGCCGGCGACGTCACCGATGATGTGCATCACCTGAGAAACGTTAGCGCGCGGACGGCGTTTGTCGATGATAGCCATATCGGTATCGTTCAGCAGCTTGGCGATAGCGCGAGCGCGAACCACGCCGCCGATGTCCGGAGAAACCACGATAGGGTTATCCAGGTTCAGCTGCAGCATATCTTCCAGCAGGATCGGGCTGCCGAATACGTTATCCACCGGAACGTCAAAGAAGCCCTGAATTTGTTCTGCGTGCAGGTCAACGGTCAGAACGCGGTCAACGCCGACGCTGGACAGGAAGTCAGCAACCACTTTCGCGGTGATAGGCACACGAGCAGAACGAACACGACGGTCCTGGCGAGCATAACCGAAGTAGGGGATAACAGCGGTGATACGACCTGCCGAAGCACGACGCAGAGCATCAACCATAACAACCAGTTCCATCAGGTTGTCGTTGGTGGGAGCACAAGTGGACTGGATGATGAAAATATCACCACCGCGTACGTTTTCATTGATTTGTACGCTGACTTCGCCGTCGCTAAAACGACCTACAGCGGCGTCGCCAAGAGAAGTGTACAGGCGGTTGGCAATACGTTGTGCTAGTTCCGGGGTGGCGTTACCAGCAAAAAGCTTCATATCAGGCACGAGAAGAACCTCAGGCATGCGTCCAGTGGTGGATGAAATGGGCCAAAAACGGTGCGGGTGGGCACGATTTCATCCAGGCGGTGTATTTAAAGAGCCCGATGCAACGTCTGGAACAGGGTGACGTTGTCACCGTAACTCAGTTTCCCCGGCGTTTTCACCAAATTTGCTATAATGAGCAGAACTTAGCGCAGCGCCTGCTTGAGCGGAGAGATATTAACACCTCGCGCTACGAAGCCATGCAGCCATGCCGGGGCTTTTTCAAGCACCTGACGAGCGGCGGATTCAGTGTCAAATTCAGCAAACACACATGCACCGGTGCCAGTCAGGCGCGACGGCGCATATTCTAACAGCCAGGAAAGCGCTGCATCAACCTCACGAAAACGTTTTCTTGCGATAACCTCGCAATCATTGCCGAATTTACATTTTAATAACGTATTAATTGACCTTGACGGGGTATTGCGCGGGAGTTCCGGATCGCGAAAAATGATCGGCGTGGGAATGCTCACTCCCGGATGGGCCACCAGATACCACTTTTCCTCCGGTTCGGCCGGGGTGAGAATTTCCCCGACGCCTTCGGCAAAGGCCGCATGGCCGCGCACGAACACCGGCACGTCGGCGCCCAGCTGCAGACCCAACGCCGCCAGCTCATCTTCCGAGAGATGGCAGCCCCATAAGTGATTCAGCGCCACCAGTACGGTCGCGGCGTTGGACGAACCGCCGCCGAGGCCGCCGCCCATCGGAAGAACCTTGTCGATGCTGATATTGGCGCCGCTGCCCGCAGGAAGCTTCCCGGCCTGGGCTGCGGCCTGCATTAAAAGCCTGGCCGCGCGAATAATCAGGTTCTCTTCATCCGGCACGCCGTCAACCGGCGTCAGCAGACGCAGCTGGCCATCGTCGCGCGGTTCAATCGTCAGCGTGTCGCCATAATCCAGAAACTGAAACAGCGTCTGCAGGGTGTGGTAACCGTCGGCGCGCTGCCCGGTAATATACAAAAACAGATTCAGCTTTGCGGGAGAAGGCCAGCGGGTCATCATTTCACAATCCAGTTATCCATTTTCAGCTTGATGCGCTGACTGCCGTCGTTAAGCTCCATATTGGCCGGTAGCGAAGGTTTGGTGTCCGAGGTGTAGCCACCGTAGGTGACGTGCCAGGTTTTGCCGTTTTGCGTGTAGTTCAGCTCGCGCAGGCGGTACTGGTCGTCAAGCGAGTAGTCGGTGGCCTCGCCCGGCAGGCCAATAATCCACTGGCGCAGGCTGTTGAGCGGAATCGGCATGCCGGTCAGGCGGCCAATCATCTCTTCGGCATCGGTCGCCGTGTAGGTCTGGCCTTTATTGTCAATCAGCTGCACGCTGCCCGGCTGGGCGGTTAACGACAGCTCGGTGCTGCCGAGGGGGTTAGTCAGCAGCAGGCGGTAGCGGTCCTGGCCGGTTTGCTGCCAGAAGAAGCGGGCATAGACTTTTTGCTCATCAGAAAGATAAGCAAAAGCGCCGCGCGTCTGGAACTGATTAAGATTGCGGACATCTTGCTGGTGCTGACGCCACTGTGGAGAATCCGGGCTTTTACCCGGCCCTTTCGGAGCATTAATCGCACAGGCGGTCAGAACGAGGCTTGCCAGCGGCAACAGGCGGAACAGTCGATTCATAATGATGACAAATCCTTGATGTCTACAGTGAAATGCGGCGAATGGGAGAAACAGGCGGCCGATTTGTGTAGCGGGTTACAATTATAACCATTAATGCTAGCGTTGCCGGACGGTAGCGTCTACGTTCAAGTTGTCTGAAATCAAAAAATTACCGTTAATGGCTATTACAGATTAGCTATTACTCCAAAAGGGGAGCCTCTCTTTTATTGATTACGCGCATCCTGTATGATGCCTGCAGACTAACCTTAGCAACGCTGGTACTACTCCCTCACAATGACGCTTTTAGCTCTTGGCATTAACCACAAAACAGCTCCTGTAGCGCTGCGAGAACGCGTAACGTTTTCGCCGGATACGCTCGATCAGGCGCTGGAGAGCTTGCTGGCCCAGCCAATGGTGCAGGGCGGGGTGGTGCTGTCGACCTGTAACCGCACGGAACTCTATCTCAGCGTCGAAGAGCAGGATAACCTTCAGGAAGTGCTTATCCGCTGGCTGTGCGACTACCACGGTTTAAATGAAGACGACCTGCGCAAAAGCCTCTACTGGCATCAGGACAACGAGGCGGTTAGCCATCTGATGCGCGTCGCCAGCGGCCTGGATTCGCTGGTGCTGGGCGAGCCGCAGATCCTCGGGCAGGTGAAAAAAGCCTTTGCCGACTCCAGCCGTGGTCACCTGAACGTTAGCGAGCTGGAGCGCATGTTCCAGAAGTCGTTCTCGGTGGCCAAACGCGTGCGTACCGAAACCGATATCGGCGCCAGCGCGGTCTCCGTGGCGTTTGCCGCCTGTACCCTGGCGCGACAAATCTTCGAATCACTCTCCAGCGTGACCGTGCTGCTGGTTGGCGCCGGTGAGACTATCGAGCTGGTGGCCCGCCATCTGCGCGAGCATAAGGTGCGCAAGATGGTGATTGCTAACCGCACCCGCGAGCGCGCTCAGGCGCTGGCCGATGAAGTCGGCGCGGAGGTGATCGCCCTGAGCGATATCGACGAACGGCTAAAAGAAGCGGATATCATTATTAGTTCTACCGCCAGCCCGCTGCCGATTATTGGCAAAGGGATGGTGGAGCGCGCGCTGAAGGCGCGCCGCAATCAGCCGATGCTGCTGGTGGATATCGCCGTTCCGCGCGATGTCGAACCGGAGGTTGGCAAGCTGGCGAACGCCTATCTTTACAGCGTGGACGATCTGCAAAACATCATTCAGCACAATCTGGCGCAGCGTAAAGCCGCGGCGGTACAGGCGGAAACCATTGTCGAGCAGGAAGCCAGCGAATTTATGGCCTGGCTGCGCGCTCAGAGCGCCAGCGAGACTATCCGCGAATATCGCTCCCAGGCCGAACAGGTCCGCGAGGAGCTGACGGCAAAAGCGCTGGCTGCGCTCAATCAGGGCGGCGATGCGCAGGAAATCATGCAGGATCTGGCGCGTAAGCTGACTAACCGCCTGATCCACTCGCCAACCAAATCTCTTCAGCAGGCCGCCCGTGACGGGGATGATGAACGCCTGCATATTCTGCGCAACAGCCTCGGGCTGGAATAGCGCACCTTTCTCTCTTTTTAGGACAGGGTGAATTCACGCCTATGAAGCCTTCTATTGTTGCCAAACTGGAAGCCCTTTACGAACGCCATGAGGAAGTTCAGGCGCTACTCGGCGATGCCGCAACCATCGCCGATCAGGATAAATTTCGCGCATTGTCGCGCGAATACGCACAGCTGAGCGACGTCGCCCGCTGCTACACCGACTGGCGTCAGCTGCAGGATGATATCGAAGCCGCGCAGATGATGCTCGACGACCCGGAAATGCGCGAAATGGCGCAGGAAGAGCTGCGCGAAGCGAAAGAAAAGGGTGAGCAGATGGAGCAGCAGCTGCAGGTTCTGCTGCTGCCAAAAGACCCGGACGACGAGCGTAACGCGTTTGTTGAAGTTCGCGCCGGTACCGGCGGCGATGAAGCGGCGCTGTTCGCGGGCGATCTGTTCCGTATGTACAGCCGTTACGCGGAATCACGCCGCTGGCGCGTGGAAATCATGAGCGCCAACGAAGGCGAGCACGGCGGCTTTAAAGAAGTGATTGCCAAAATCAGCGGCGACGGCGTCTATGGGCGACTGAAGTTCGAATCCGGCGGCCATCGCGTACAGCGCGTACCGGCCACCGAATCCCAGGGGCGTATCCATACCTCCGCCTGCACCGTGGCGGTGATGCCGGAGCTGCCGGAAGCCGAAATGCCGGATATCAACCCGAGCGATCTGCGCATCGATACCTTCCGCTCCTCCGGCGCGGGCGGTCAGCACGTTAACACCACCGACTCGGCGATCCGTATTACCCACCTGCCGACCGGCATCGTCGTCGAGTGTCAGGACGAACGTTCTCAGCACAAAAACAAAGCCAAAGCGCTGTCGGTGCTTGGCGCGCGTATTCGCGCCGCGGAAGTCTCCAGGCGCCAGCAGGCGGAAGCCTCAGAGCGCCGTAACCTGCTGGGCAGCGGCGATCGCAGCGATCGTAACCGCACCTATAACTTTCCGCAGGGCCGCGTGACCGATCACCGCATCAACCTGACGCTTTACCGTCTGGACGAAGCGATGGAAGGCAAGCTGGATATGCTGATTGAGCCGATCGTTCAGGAATATCAGGCCGATCAGCTGGCCGCCCTTTCCGAGCAGGAATGATGACTTTTCAGCAGTGGCTGACGCAGGCCATCGTCCGCCTGAGCCAAAGTGAAAGCCCGCGCCGGGATGCCGAAATCCTGCTGGGTCACGTGACCGGCAAAGCGCGGACCTATATTCTCGCCTTTGGCGAAACGGCGCTGACGGCGGCGCAGGCCGCCGAGCTGGAAACGCTGCTCAGCCGTCGCGCCCGGGGCGAGCCGGTGGCTCATCTGGTGGGCCAGCGCGAATTCTGGTCGCTGCCGCTGTTCGTTTCTCCCGCCACGCTGATCCCGCGTCCGGATACCGAATGCCTGGTTGAACAGACGCTGGCGCGGTTATCCGACAAGCCGTGCCGTATTCTCGATCTCGGCACCGGCACCGGCGCCATCGCTCTGGCGCTGGCCAGCGAACGCCCCGATTGCCACGTCACCGCCGTTGACGTAATGCCCGACGCGGTGGCGCTGGCGGCGCGTAACGCTGAACATCTCGCTATCCCTAACGTCAGGATACTGCAAAGCCACTGGTTTAGCGCGCTCGCCGGTCAGCAGTTCGACATCATCGTCAGCAATCCGCCCTATATCGATGAAACCGACCCGCATCTTGCGCAGGGTGATGTGCGCTTTGAGCCGAAAACGGCGCTGGTCGCCGCCGATGGCGGTCTGGCCGATCTGGCGCATATCATCCGCGAAGGCCGCCGCTATCTGGCTGCCGGCGGCGTGATGCTGCTGGAACACGGCTGGACGCAGGGGGAAGCGGTGCGCGCAATCTTTCGCGCGGCGGGTTATGGCAATATTGCCACCTGTCGCGACTACGGAGACAACGAGCGTCTGACGCTCGGGCAATATCAGGGAGGCGTATGAATCTGTTTAACGCGGTACTGTATCTGCATATCGCCTGCGTGGTGGTTTCGGTGAGCCTGTTCGTGCTGCGCTACTGGTGGAGCTGGAGCGGTAACCGTCTGCTTGACCAGCGCTGGGTTCGTATCGCGCCGCACTGTAGCGATACGCTGCTGTTTCTCAGCGGCGCCGGACTAATGGCAATAACGCACTATCTGCCGTTTACCGAAGAGGGTACATGGCTGACTGAGAAGCTGTTTGGCGTTATCATTTATATCGCATTGGGATTTATCGCGCTGGGCCGTCGTCGCCAGCGCAGTCAGCAGAGCCGGTTTGTCGCCTTTCTGCTGGCCCTGGTGGTGTTGTTTATCATTATTCAACTCGCCATCACAAGAACACCGTTACTGGGGTAAGGCATGAGGTCGTTAGCTGATTTCGAATTTAATAAAGCGCCGTTATGCGACGGCATGGTCCTCATTTCTGAATTAATCCGCGACGATTTTCCGACGCACTATGTGCAGGATGAGCTGGAGCGGCTGCTGGGCCTGGCGCGTGAGGAGATTGCCGCTTCGTGGGACCAGGAGCGCCAGATAGAACGTCTGCTGGAGCTTTTCTATCATGACTGGGGCTTTAGCGATTCGCGCGGCGTTTACCGCCTGTCCGACGTGCTCTGGCTTGATAAAGTCCTGAACAATCGTCAGGGTAGCGCGGTATCGCTAGGCGCAATCCTGCTGTGGATTGCTCAGCGTCTGGCGCTGCCGGTGGTGCCGGTGATTTTTCCGACCCAGATGCTGCTGCGCGCCGACCCTGAAGAGAGCGAAGAGATGTGGCTCATTAATCCATTTAACGGCGAAACGCTCAACGAGCATACGCTGGAAGTGTGGCTGAAGGGCAATATTAGTCCGGTCGCCGAGTTGTTTAACGAAGACCTCGATGAAGCCGACAACGCGGAAGTGATCCGCAAGCTGCTCGACACGCTCAAATCGGCGCTGATGGAAGAGCGGCAGATGGAGCTGGCGTTACGGACCAGCGAAGCGCTGCTGCAGTTCAATCCGGAAGACCCGTACGAAATTCGCGACCGGGGACTGATATACGCCCAGCTGGATTGCGATCACGTGGCGCTGCAGGACCTCAGTTACTTCGTTGAACAGTGCCCGGAGGATCCCATCAGCGAGATGATCCGCGCGCAGATCAACACCATTTCGCACAAACAAATTACATTGCATTAGTCTGAAACCATTCCGGTTACACCCTGATAAGGCGAACTTATGAAACAAAAAGTGGTTAGCATTGGTGATATCAACGTAGCAAACGACCTGCCATTCGTGCTGTTTGGTGGCATGAACGTGCTGGAATCCCGCGATCTGGCGATGCGTATCTGCGAACACTACGTGACCGTCACGCAGAAGCTGGGCATTCCTTATGTGTTTAAAGCCTCTTTTGATAAAGCTAACCGTTCTTCCATCCACTCCTATCGCGGGCCGGGGCTGGAAGAAGGGATGAAGATTTTCCAGGAGCTGAAACAAACGTTCGGCGTGAAAATCATCACCGACGTTCACGAAGCCAGCCAGGCTCAGCCGGTCGCTGACGTGGTGGACGTTATTCAGCTGCCAGCGTTCCTTGCCCGTCAGACCGATCTGGTTGAAGCGATGGCGAAAACCGGCGCGGTGATCAACGTGAAAAAACCGCAGTTCGTGAGCCCGGGCCAAATGGGCAATATCGTCGATAAGTTTATCGAAGGCGGCAACGACAAAGTGATCCTTTGCGATCGCGGCGCGAACTTCGGCTACGATAACCTGGTGGTCGACATGCTGGGCTTTGGCGTGATGAAAAAGGCCTCCAATAACTCACCGGTTATCTTCGACGTTACTCACGCTCTGCAGTGCCGCGACCCGTTTGGCGCCGCTTCCGGCGGACGCCGCGCGCAGGTTGCCGAACTGGCGCGCGCCGGGATGGCGGTGGGTATCGCCGGCCTGTTTATTGAAGCGCACCCGGATCCGGAACACGCGAAATGCGACGGTCCGTCCGCGCTGCCGCTGGATAAACTGGAGCCGTTCCTCAAGCAGATGAAAGCCATCGACGATCTTGTTAAAAGCTTTGATGAGCTCGATACCAGCAAGTAATCGCTGCTGAAACGACAAAAGCCTGCCGGTTTTATAACCGGCAGGCTTTTTTGATCTCCCCGAACGGCATGACGCCGCCGGGGGAGGTTCAGGCAAAAATGGTCATCAGGTAGGCGGCGAACAGCGCCAGGTGCGCCGCGCCGTTTAGCACATTGGTACGCCCGGTAGAGAACGATATCTGGCACAGCAGCAGCGAGGCGACCATCACCACCATTTCCGGCGCGCCAAGGCCAAAGCGCAGTTCGTTGCCGGTGAGGAAGGCGATAAGCGTCACCACCGGTACCGTCAGGGAAATGGTGGCCAGCACGGAGCCGAAGAACAGGTTCATCGCCCGCTGGACCTGATTGTTCAGGACCGCTTTCAGCGCGCCAAGGCCTTCCGGAGAGAGGATCAGCAGCGCGACCAGGAAGCCGGTAAAGGCGACGGGGGCATTCATGCTGGTCAGCAGCGTCTCCAGCGGATTGGCGTTCATTTTAGTCACGGCGATAACCGCAACCAGGTGTACCAGCAGCCAGGCGGTGTGCCACTTGCTGCTATGGGCCGACGGTTTGCCGTGATGCGGGTCATCGTCGTCGCCGTCATCCTCGTGTTCGTAAACAAACAGGCTCTGGTGCGTTTTCGTTTGAATCAGCAGGAACACGCCGTACATGGCGGCGGAGATCAGCGCAACCAGCAGCGCCTGGCCAGTGGTGAAATTAGCCCCGGGCAGCGCCATGGGAAAGACCAGGACGATGATCGCCAGCGGAAAGAGGGCGATGAGGTACTGTTTAAGGCCGAACAGATTCATATACTGGGTGGCGAATTTGCGCCCGCCCAACAATAAAGAAAAACCTACCAGCCCGCCGGTAACAATCATGATGATTGAATAAAGCGTATCTCGCATCAGGGTCGGCGCGGCGTCGCCGGTGGCCATTAATGCGGAAATCAGGCTGACTTCGAGAATAACCACTGAAAGGCTTAAAATTAACGAACCATAGGGTTCGCCAAGGCGGTGCGCCAGAACGTCGGCGTGGCGAACAACGCTGAACGCGCTGCTCAGGATCCCGACCAGCGCCAGGATATTAATGGCAACGACCACTGGCAGTGACTGGCTGCTTCCCCAGAAAAACAGCACCGCCAGCGCCAGAACCGGAAAGGCGAGGGTGGTCTCCTTGTGGCGGGTTTTCACCGCCTCATGTGCATCGGTCATGAATTATCTCCAGGTGTGCAGGTGTTATAATTATAGATACTGTAAGTTAATAAAATAACAGACATTGATCGAACTACTTTGTTTTTTTACTTAAATTTACCACTCTGACCATGGAAAAGTGGTAGATTGCCATAAACTGCGGTTACTCTCGTTTTGTATTTATTATTCAGATAATTACTAAAACATCTTTCTCATTTATCCATCGCCTTGCCAGCCGGTAAATCGCCTGACAGACTGACTATTCACCCTAAATCTGGAGGTCGCCATGCCCTATAGCAACAAAAGTGAATTACCCGACAGCGTTCAGCACGTTCTGCCTGCGCATGCCCAGGAGATTTACAAAGAGGCCTTTAACAGCGCCTGGGACCAGTATAAGCATAAAGAAGACCGACGCGATGACGCCAGCCGTGAAGAGACGGCGCACAAAGTCGCCTGGGCGGCGGTGAAAAATGAGTACCAAAAAGGCGATGATGATAAGTGGCATAAGAAGAAGTAATCGCTTTTGCTACGTCATGTGCTGCCTGAGCCCTTGCCCGCGGCTCGTTCATTGCTTATTGTCAAATAAAGCTGGATAATAATTCGGCAATACTTCACGGATGGCACCAGATAATCGCCGGGAAGCGGGCAGTGGCGGAGGTAGTAGAAAGTGTTAACGCGTGATTTCTTACTGAATGCGGATTGTAAAACGGCGTTTGGCGCTATTGAGGAATCGCTTCTTTGGTCGGCAGAGCAGCGGGCAGCCTCTTTGGCGGCGACCCTGGCCTGTCGTCCGGACGATGGCTCGGTGTGGATCTTTGGCTACGGTTCGCTGATGTGGAATCCGGCGCTGGAGTATCGCGAGTCCTGTACCGGTACGCTACCGGGCTGGCACCGCGCGTTTTGCCTGCGGCTCACCGCCGGGCGCGGTAGCGCCACTCAGCCGGGTCGAATGCTGGCGTTGAAAGAGGGCGGGCGCACCACCGGGGTTGCCTACCGCCTGCCTGATGACACTCTCGAAGAAGAGCTGACCCTGCTGTGGAAGCGGGAGATGATCACCGGCTGCTACCTGCCGACCTGGTGCAAGCTGGATCTGGACGATGGCCGCACCGTCAATGCATTAGTTTTTATTATGGACCCGCGTCATCCGCTGTTTGAGGCGGATACCAGCGCGCAGGTGATTGCGCCGCTGATAGCCCGCGCCAGCGGCCCGCTTGGCACCAACGCTCAGTATCTGTTCTCGCTCGATCAGGAGCTGCGGAAACTCGGGATGTACGATGCCTGCCTCGACGATTTAGTCGGCAAGGTGCGTCATCTACTGGGGGAAAGCAGCCAGCCCGGGCTGGCTTAAGAGTATATCGCCCGGGTTTCCCCGGGCGTTTGCTATCAGGCGGGAACGTAGCTGATGGAGTGCTCCAGCGACTGGCTGTGGCTGTCGATGAGAACGTTCCAGGTGCCGCTGTAAGGCACGGTCAGATACGCGCTATCTCTGTCCTGCACGCTCAGAATATCCGCATGACTATCGCCAGGCACTTTGGCGCTCATCAGGTGAATGTGGCAGCGTTCGGAACAACGCACCACCAACGTATCACCGCCAAACAACGTTAAACTTGCTTTTACCATTGCCATTTAATCTCGACCCCGTTTCTGTCTACAGCATCCTGCCAGCCCATTAACCCGCGTGATATTGTTCACACTTTGCTCTGTGCATAACACCAAAGGGGAGGGGGGCAGATGCTGATTTTGATCAAAAAAAGGAATAAAGATTAAACAAAAATGACGTTGTGCCTGAAAGCATTCAGCTGACATTGTTTTCGGTTAACAAACGCCGCCAGCTTAATATTTAATCCCGTTGAATGGCGGATTTTTAGAAGGTCAGGACTTTATCCGCCGCCAGCGTCCACTGCGCCAGCTCGACGAGGGTGCCAATCTCCACGCCATCAATCAGCGGCAGCGCGCCGATCCCCCGGCCGTCAGCGCAGGTTTTACACAGCTTCACCGGCACGTTTTGCGCGGTGAGGATCTCCAGCATCTGCTGAATGTTGTAGCCTTCCGCTGGCTTCTGTCCGCGCAGGCCGGCGGTCACCGCATCAGACATTAAAAATAATTTCAGTTCGAGGTCAGACTGCTGCTCGCGCAGGGCGATAGCCAGACGCAGGCTATTGAACAGGGATTCGCTGCCGTAGGCGGCACCGTTAGCGATAATCACAATACGTTGCATAAGGACTCCTTCTATAAGGCACGGTTATTGCTTGGCTGAAGTATAAAGCGTTAACCCGGGGGAAGGGTATGAATAATGTGGCGGGTAATACACCTGAGGTGGTCGACTGGTTTGCGCGCGCGCGTCGCTTACAGAAGCGGCAGCTGCACCAGCTGGCGCAGCAGGGGGCGCTGGCAGGCCAGATAAGCGCGCTGGTGCATATGCTGCAGTGCGAGCGCGGCGCGTCAAATATCTGGCTATGCTCGGGCGGCAGACTATACGCGGCGGAGTGCCGGGCGGGCGCGGCGCTGGTTGATGAGCAGCTCACGCGGTTTTATGCGGCGCTGGAACCTGCCCGCGATGCCGCCAGCAGCGCGCTCTGCTGGCGAATTGCCTGCGCGGTGTGGTATCTGACGCAGCTTGTCGCGTTGCGTAAATGCGTGCGCGGCCTGGAGATTGCCGCAGAAGAGGCCACCGGGCAGTTTAGCCGCATTATCCGCCACCTGTTGAATATCGTTCCGCAGCTCAACGACAGTATCGACGATCCGCAAATCGCCGGGCGGATGGTCGCGCTTTACAGCTTTATGCAGGGGAAAGAGCTGGTCGGACAGGAGCGCGCGCTGGGCGCGCTGGGCTTTGCTCGCGGACAGTTCAGCGATGAGCTGCGCCAGCAGCTGGTGGACCGCATTGACGGCCAGCAGCCCTGTTTTGACACTTTTCAGGCTTTAGCCAGTTCGCCGCAAACCGTTCTGTTTGTTGAACAGTGCCAGGCCGGTCTGGAAATTGAACAGCTGCGGCGGGTCGCCTGCACCCGCCAGCCGCCGCCGGACGAGGGAGAAACGGCTCTGCGCTGGTTTTGCGTTCAGACCCAGCGTCTTGAGCAGCTGCGCGGCGTGGAAGAGCGGCTGATCGCAGACCTGCTTAACGCGGCCGATGCGCTGCTGGAGGGAGACGATCGGGAGGTCCAGGTGCCGCCCGCCGACTGGCAGGAGGACGGTATAGCCCTGCGGCTGGATAAGCAGCTGTTGCCGCTGGTGCGCCAGCAGGCCCATGAGCTACAGCAGCTCTCCGCCCAGCTCGCGTCGTTAAAAGATGCGCTTGAAGAGCGCAAGCTGATTGAAAAAGCCAAAAGCGTGCTGATGACCCACCAGGGAATGCAGGAGGAGCAGGCCTGGCAGGCGCTGCGTAAAATGGCGATGGACAAAAATCAGCGCATGGTTGAGATAGCCCGCGCGCTGCTGACGGTGAAGTCGCTATGGCAAGTACCACCTAAGGAGTAGATGCACAATCAGTGGGCATATGTTGCCAGCCGACGGTGCAGTTTTTGCCTCAAACGCCCCCGGCAAATGAGCCAACGCGCGTGAACCGGGCCTCCGCAAATCTGGCATTGGCTTTGCATTAAATAAAACGAGTGAATAAAGGTTTAGGGCAGCGGGCCAACGGCGGCACGTATGTCTAAGGATAAAGGCGTCCAGCGGTGCGTAAGCACCGCCGGACGCTTTTTTTTTGCGCGTTTCTGGAGCGGGTATGGGCGATACGTTTTCAATTTCACGGCGGCGTTTATTACAGGCGGGGGCGGCGCTGGGCGGCGCGATGCTGCTCCCCGGCATGATGCAGGCGGCATGGGCGGCAGGGTCGGATAAGCCGGAACAGACTACCGTGCGGGTCGGTTTTATTCCGCTGACCGACTGCGCCCCCTTAGCCATCGCTTCCCTGAAGGGATTCGATAAAAAGTACGGCATCACCCTCGTCCCGAGCAAGGAGGCCAGCTGGGCGGCGGTGCGCGACAAGCTGGTTGCCGGGGAGCTGGACGCCGCGCACATTCTGTACGGCATGCTCTACGGCCTTGAGCTGGGGATCGCCAGTAAACCGCAGGCGATGGCCAATCTGATGACCCTTAACCGCAACGGTCAGGCGATAACGCTCTCCAGCGAGCTGCAGGAGAAGGGCGTCACCGACCTGGGCGGGCTGAAAAAACTGATCGACCAGCAGGCGCCGGGCAGCTACACCTTCGCCCACACCTTCCCAACCGGCACTCACGCGATGTGGCTCTACTACTGGCTGGCGAGCGGTGGAATTAATCCCTTTGACGATATTCGCACCGTCGTTGTGCCGCCGCCGCAGATGGTAATGAACATGCGCATCGGCAATATGAGCGGCTTTTGCGTCGGCGAACCGTGGAATGCGCGCGCGATAAACGATCGTATCGGCTTCACCGCCGCCACTTCGCAGGATATCTGGCCGGAGCATCCGGAAAAAATTCTCGGCACCCGCAGCGAATGGGTTGAGCGTCATCCCAACACCGCGCGCGCGCTGGTGGCGGCGCTGATAGAGGCCCAGCGCTGGATTGACGCATCCGCCGAGAACACCCGCGAAACGGCGCGCCTTCTCGCCAGACGCGCGTGGCTGAACACCAAAGAGCAGTACCTCAGCGGGCGCATGCTCGGCGAATACGACAACGGTATCGGCCGCCGCTGGCAGGACGCGCACCCGATGCGCTTCTACGAACGGGGAGAAGTGAGTTTTCCGTGGCTCTCGGACGGCATGTGGTTTTTGACCCAGTTCCGCCGTTGGGGATTGCTGAAGTCGGCACCGGATTATCTGGCGGTGGCCCAGCGCATTAACCGGATTGACGTCTGGAAAGAGGCCGCGCAGGCGGTCGGCGGCATCAGCGCGCCGACGCAGGCGATGCGCAGCAGCACGCTGATCGATGGCAAGGTCTGGAATGGGGCCGATCCGGAAGGCTACGCCCGCAGTTTCGCGATTCAACGTAAGGGGGCATGAGATGAAACACGCATATAAACCGCAACCGCAGGCCGGCGCCGACAGCGCGCCCGGCGAAGTCATTACCCTGCCGCCGCTGCAGGTGCGCAAAACCACGCCTCCGCTCAGCCGCTGGCTGCGGGATGTCACCCAACGTCTTCTGCCGCCGCTGCTCGGGCTGGGATTGCTGCTGCTGGGCTGGCAGCTGGCGGCGATGAACAGCAAAGGCTTTCCGACGCCGCTCAGCACGCTGGATTCCGCGCTAACCCTTTTCGCCGACCCGTTTTATCAGGACGGGCCGAACGATATGGGCATCGGCTGGAACGTGCTGGCGTCGCTGCAGCGGGTGGCGGTGGGATTTGGCCTTGCCGCGCTGGCGGGAATTCCGCTCGGCTTCCTGATTGGCCGCTCGCTGTTTTTCGCCCGCATGTTTAACCCGCTGATCGCGCTGCTGCGCCCGGTCAGCCCGCTGGCCTGGCTGCCCATCGGCCTGCTGCTGTTCCAGAAAGCGGAACCCGCCTCCAGCTGGACTATTTTTATCTGCTCGATCTGGCCGATGGTCATTAACACCGCCGAGGGCGTGCGGCGCATTCCGGAAGATTACCTCAACGTCGCCCGGGTGCTGCAGCTGTCGGAGTGGACGGTGATGCGCAAGATCCTCTTTCCGGCGGTATTGCCCGCGGTGCTGACCGGGGTTCGTCTCTCCATCGGTATCGCCTGGCTGGTGATTGTCGCCGCCGAAATGCTCACCGGCGGCTTAGGGATCGGCTTCTGGATCTGGAACGAGTGGAACAACCTCAACGTCGAAAACATCATCATCGCCATCGTCATTATCGGCGTGGTCGGGCTGCTGCTGGAACAGGGGCTGATGCTGCTCGCCCGTCGTTTTAGCTGGCAGGAAAAATAGGGAGTCGCAGATGAAACCATTAATTCAGGTCCAGGGCGTCAGCCAGCGTTTTAACACCGCCAGCGGCGAATTCCTGGCATTGCAGAACGTCTCCTTCGACATCTACGAAGGGGAGACCATCAGCCTGATCGGCCACTCCGGCTGCGGTAAATCAACCCTGCTGAATCTGATAGCCGGGATAGCCCTGCCGACGGAAGGCGGCCTGCTGTGCGACAACCGTGAAATCGCCGGGCCGGGGCCGGAACGCGCGGTGGTGTTTCAGAACCACTCCCTGCTGCCGTGGCTGACCTGTTTTGACAACGTGGCGCTGGCGGTGGATCAGGTCTTTCGCCGCAGCATGAGCAAAGGCGAGCGCAAAGAGTGGATTGAGCACAACCTCGAGCGGGTACAGATGGGGCACGCCCTGCACAAGCGCCCGGGAGAAATCTCCGGCGGCATGAAGCAGCGCGTTGGCATTGCCCGGGCGCTGGCGATGAAACCGAAAGTGCTGCTGCTGGATGAACCCTTTGGCGCCCTTGATGCCCTGACGCGGGCGCATTTACAGGACGCGGTGATGCAGATCCAGCAGTCGCTGAATACCACCATCGTCATGATTACCCATGACGTTGATGAAGCGGTGCTGCTTTCCGACCGGGTGCTGATGATGACCAACGGTCCGGCGGCGACGGTCGGGGAGATCCTCGACGTCAATCTGCCGCGACCGCGCCATCGCGTGCAGCTGGCGGACGATAGCCGCTATCACCATCTGCGCCAGCAGATCCTGCACTTCCTCTATGAAAAACAGCCGAAAGCGGCATAGGGGGCGGCGATGAGGCGGCAACTGGTGATTATTGGCAACGGTATGGCGGCCACGCGCCTGGCGCAGGCGCTGGTGGAGCGCGATGCGCAGCGGTTTAGCATCACCCTCATCGGCGATGAGCCGTGCCAGGCCTATAACCGCATTCAGCTGTCGCCGGTGCTTGGCGCCGAAAAAGCGGCAAGCGAGACGCTGCTGCTGCCCGCGTCATGGTATCCGCGGCATAACGTGACGGTACGCGCCGGTGAAACGGTTACGGCGGTGGATATTGCGGCCCGTACGCTGCAAACCACCGCAGGCGAACTGGGCTGGGATGAGCTGGTGTTCGCCACCGGCTCACTGCCGTTTCTGCCGCCGCTGCCGGGCATCACCCAGCCGCACGTTTTTGCTTTCCGCACCCTGGCGGACGTTGAGGGCATCCTGGCCATCGACGGCCCGGCGGTGGTCATTGGCGGCGGCGTACTCGGCGTAGAGGCCGCCGCGGCGCTGCGGCGTCATGGTGACAGTGTCACTTTACTCCATCGCGGAAGCGGGCTGATGGAGCAGCAAATCGATGCTTTTGCCGGCGAGCAGCTGCAAATGCTGCTTGCCGAGCGCGGGATTCGCTGCGTGATGGAGAGCCGTATCGCCGCCATTGATGAACATCAGGTGCGGCTGGAGGACGGGCGCGCGTTTGCCGCCTCGCGGGTGGTGCTGGCGACCGGCGTGCAGCCGAACAAACGGCTGGCCGAGCGCAGCGGGCTGGCCTGCGCCCGCGGCATCCTCGTTGACCGCCAGCTGGCAACCGCGCAGCCGGGCGTCAGCGCCATCGGCGAGTGCTGTGAAATCGACGGTCAGACCTGGGGGCTGGTGGCGCCATGTCTGCGCCAGGCGGAGGTGCTGGCGGACCGCCTGTGCGCGACCCCTGGCGAGGATTTCAGCTGGCAGGACAGCGGCACTCGCCTGAAGGTCACCGGCATTGAGCTCTTCAGCGCCGGCGAGCTGCGGGCCGCCGAACAGGATGACGTATATACCAGCTGGGATCCGCTGGACCGCCACTACCGTCGCCTGCTGCTGCGCGACGGCAAGCTGCGCGGCGTACTGCTGCTGGGCGATTGCAGCAGCGCCGCGCCCCTCACCGCTCTGCTGGGGGCGCATGCGCCGGCGCCGGCAGAGTGGCTCTTCGATCCCTCTTCAACGATGCAGCCGCGCGCTGCGGGACAAACTACGATGACAAAACCTGTATTAGTGCTGGTCGGACACGGTATGGTCGGCCACCATTTTCTTGAGCAATGCGTCGACCGTCACCTTCATCAACAGTATCGGATTGTGGTGTTCTGCGAGGAGCGCTATGCCGCTTACGACCGGGTTCATCTGACTGAATATTTCGCCGGACGCAGCGCGGAATCGCTGTCGCTGGTTGAGGGCGATTTTTTCGCTCAGCACGGTATTGAGCTGCGCCTGAGCGAATCGGTCGCCAGCATCGACCGCGAAGCGCGGGTGGTGCGCGATGCCTTCGGCCACGAAACCCACTGGGATAAGCTGGTGCTGGCGACGGGGTCTTACCCGTTTGTTCCGCCGGTGCCGGGTCATAATCTCGAGGGCTGTTTTGTTTATCGTACGCTAGACGACCTCGACCAGATTGCCGCCCGCGCCGCAACCGCCCGACGGGGTGTGGTGATCGGCGGCGGCCTGCTCGGGCTGGAAGCGGCCAACGCGCTGAAGCAGCTGGGGCTGGAAACTCACGTTGTCGAGTTTGCGCCGAACCTGATGGCGGTGCAGCTGGACAACGGCGGCGCTGCGATGCTGCGGGAAAAAATCAGCCAACTGGGTGTCGGGGTGCATACCAGCAAGGCGACGACGGAAATTGTTCGCAATGAGCAGGGGCTGCAGCTGAACTTCGCTGACGGCAGCTCGCTGGCGACTGATATGCTGGTATTCTCCGCAGGTATTCGCCCCCAGGACGCGCTGGCGCGCAGCGGCGGACTGAACGTAGGCGAACGCGGCGGCATATGCATCGACAACCAGTGCCGTACCTCCGACCCGGACGTACTGGCGATCGGCGAATGCGCCCTGTGGGAGAACAAAATTTATGGTCTGGTGGCGCCCGGCTATCAGATGGCGCGGGCCGCGGCGGCCACCCTGGCGGGTGAGGCGGGCTGCTTTAGCGGCGCGGATATGAGCACTAAGCTTAAGCTGCTGGGCGTCGATGTCGCCTCGTTCGGCGACGCCCAGGGGCGCACGCCGGGCTGTCAGAGCTATCAGTGGACTGATGGGCCGCAGCAGATCTACAAAAAAATCGTGGTCAGCGCGGAGGGCAAAAAACTGCTCGGCGGGGTGCTGGTCGGGGATGCCAGCGACTATGCCACGCTGCTACAGATGATGCTTAACGGGATGGCTTTACCCAAACACCCGGAAAGCCTGATCCTTCCGGCGCGTGAGGGCAGCGCGCCAAAAGCGCTCGGGGTAGCGGCGCTGCCGGACAGCGCGCAGATTTGCTCCTGTCACAACGTCAGCAAAGGCGATATCTGCCAGGCGGTGAGCGGCGGCGCGGGCGATATGGCGGCGATAAAAAGCTGCACTAAAGCGGCGACCGGCTGCGGCGGCTGTAGCGCGCTGGTGAAACAGGTGATGGAGTACCAGCTTGCCGGGCAGGGCGTTGAAGTCAAAAAGGATATCTGCGAGCATTTTCCGTGGTCGCGGCAGGAGATCTATCACCTGGTACGCGTCAACCATATCCGCACCTTCGAACAGCTGATTGCCCGCTATGGACACGGCCACGGCTGTGAAGTCTGTAAACCTCTGGTGGCCTCGGTGCTGGCCTCCTGCTGGAATGAATATCTGCTGAAGCCGGCGCATCTGCCGCTTCAGGACACCAATGATCGCTACTTCGCCAATATTCAGAAAGATGGCACCTATTCGGTGGTGCCGCGCATGGCGGCGGGAGAGGTGACGCCGGACGGGCTGATTGCGATCGGCCAGATCGCCAAACGCTATCAGCTATACAGTAAAGTGACCGGCGGCCAGCGTATCGACCTGTTCGGCGCGCGCCTGGAGCAGCTCCCGGCAATCTGGCGCGAGCTGGCCGAGGCGGGATTTGAAACCGGCCACGCCTACGGCAAATCCCTGCGGACGGTGAAATCCTGCGTCGGTTCGACCTGGTGCCGCTACGGCGTCCAGGATTCCACCGGCCTGGCGGTCACCCTCGAACATCGCTACAAGGGGCTGCGCGCGCCGCACAAAATTAAAATGGCCGTCTCCGGCTGTACCCGCGAATGCGCGGAAGCCCAGGGGAAAGATATTGGGGTTATCGCCACGGAGAAGGGCTGGAACCTGTACGTTTGCGGCAACGGCGGCATGAAGCCGCGCCATGCCGACCTGTTCGCCAGCGATCTTGATGAAGCCACCCTTATTCGCAGTATTGATCGGTTGCTGATGTTCTACATTCGTACCGCGGATCGCCTGCAGCGCACCAGTACCTGGATGGATAACCTTGAGGGCGGGGTCGACTATCTGCGCGACGTGATCCTCGAAGACAGCCTCGGCATCGGCGAAGAGCTGGAGCAGGAGATGGCGCGGGTGGTCGAGAGCTACCAGTGCGAATGGCAAACCACCCTTAACGATCCGCAGCGGCTGGCGCTGTTCCGCTCCTACGTGAACAGCGATGAGCCGGACGAAAGCGTACAGCGGCAAACCCTGCGCGGCCAGCCGCAGCTGGCCCCGTTCGCGGCGCAGGCCGAACCGGCGCTGCCGTCCCGCCCGTGGCAGGCCATTTGCGATCTCGACGCTATTCCACAGCAGGCGGGGATTGGCGCGAGGCTCGGCGAGCGGCAGATTGCGCTGTTCCGCTTCGGCGACCAGGTGTATGCCCTCGATAACCTCGAGCCGGGCAGCGACGCCAACGTTTTGTCGCGCGGCCTGCTTGGCGATGCGGGCGGCGAACCGATCGTGATTTCACCTCTGTATAAGCAGCGTATCCGCCTGCGCGATGGCCGCCAGTGCGACGGCGGCGAACTGGCGGTACGCGCCTGGCCGGTCAAAGTGGAGAACGGTAAAGTGTGGGTTGGCAACCAGCAGCTGCTGGCGCGCGCGGAGGCCTCCTGATGACGGAAACCAGGACCACGTGTCCCTATTGCGGAGTCGGCTGCGGCGTTATCGCCAGCCTGAATGCCGATGGCCAGGTTACCGTACGCGGGGATGAGCAGCACCCGGCAAACGTTGGCCGCCTGTGCGTGAAGGGGGCGGCGCTGGGCGAAACCGTCGGCCTGGCGGGAAGATTGCTCTTCCCGGAAGTCGACGGCGAGCGCGCAACCTGGACTCAGGCGCTGGCGGCGGCGGGTTCGCGCCTGCGGGAGGTTATCGACCGTCACGGGCCGCAGGCGGTGGCGTTTTATGCCTCCGGCCAGCTGCTGACCGAGGACTACTACGCGGCGAATAAGCTGATGAAGGGGTTTATCGGCGCGGCAAATATCGATACCAATTCGCGGCTGTGCATGTCTTCAGCGGTTACCGGCTACAAACGGGCGCTGGGCGCTGATGTGGTGCCGTGCAGCTATGAGGACGTGGAAAACAGCGATCTGGTGGTGCTGGTCGGGTCGAACGCCGCCTGGGCGCATCCGGTACTCTATCAGCGGCTGGCGCAGGCGAAGCGCGACAATCCGCAGATGCGGGTGGTGGTCATTGATCCCCGTAGGACCGCCACCTGCGATATCGCGGACCGGCATCTTGCGCTGGCTCCCGGCAGCGACGGCGGGCTGTTTGTCGGCCTGCTGAACGCCATTGCCGCCAGCGGCGCCATCAGCGGTGATTTCAGCGATGCGCCGCAGGCGCTGGCTATCGCCCGGAACTGGGACCTCGACAAAGTAGCGCAGTTCTGCGGCCTGCCGCGACAGCAGGTCGCCGATTTCTATAGCGAGTTTATCGCCGCTCCGCGCGCCATCACGCTCTATACCATGGGGATTAACCAATCCGCCAGCGGCAGCGATAAATGCAACGCTATCATCAACGTTCACCTGGCGAGCGGGAAATTTGGCCGCCCGGGCTGCGGGCCTTTTTCGCTGACCGGACAACCTAACGCCATGGGCGGGCGCGAGGTGGGTGGGCTGGCGACCATGCTGGCGGCGCATATGAATTTTGAAACCGATGATTTACGGCGTCTGGCGCGCTTCTGGGGGACCGAACGTCTGGCGCAAACGCCGGGGCTGACGGCGGTGGATCTGTTCGCCGCCATTGGCCGCGGCGAGGTGAAAGCGGTGTGGATTATGGGCACCAATCCGGTGGTGTCGCTGCCGGACAGCCATGCGGTAAGCGAAGCGCTGGCGGCCTGTCCGCTGGTCATCGTTTCCGACGTCGCCGCCGCTACCGATACCGGACGCTTTGCCCATATCCGCTTTCCCGCGCTGGCGTGGGGGGAGAAGAGCGGCACGGTAACCAACTCCGAACGGCGGATCTCACGCCAGCGCGCTTTCATGCCGCCGCCGGGGGAGGCCAGAGCCGACTGGTGGATCGTCGCCCGCGTGGCCCAGGCGCTGGGCTTCGGCTCCGCCTTTGCCTGGCAGCATCCGCACGAGGTGTTCAGCGAACACGCCGCGCTTTCAGGATATGAAAACGATGGCCAGCGGGCGTTTGACATCGGCGGACTGGCGGATCTCAGCCGCGAAGCGTGGGATGCGCTGGAGCCGGTGCGCTGGCCGGTGAGCCGCAGTCATGCAAGCTGGGGTTTGCTCAAGGGGTGGCACCGCAGCGGCAAACTGCGCATGGTCCCGGTGACCCCACAGCCCACTCGGGCGGTCACCGATGCGTTCTATCCGCTGATCCTCAACAGCGGGCGGATCCGCGATCAGTGGCACACCATGACCCGCACCGGCGCGGTGCCGCGTCTGATGCAGCATATTAGCGAACCGGTGGTGGAAGTCGCGCCAGCGGACGCGACGCGCTATCAGCTGCTGGAAGGTGAACTGGCGCGGGTCCGCTCACCGAATGGGGTGATGGTAGCAAAAGTGACAATCAGCGCTGGCCAGCGTCCCGGGTCGCTGTTTGTGCCGATGCACTGGAATGATCAGTATGCTCGCCAGGGACGGGTGAATAACCTGCTGAGGGCGGTCACCGACCCGCACTCCGGGCAGCCGGAAAGTAAACAGGCGGCGGTAGCGATAGCCGCCTGGCTGCCGGCGTGGAAAGGCGAGCTTTTTGCTCGCCAGCCGGTTCCGCTCCCCGCCTCGCTGCACTGGCGGCGGCGGGCGGCGCAGGGCGTTATCCATCTTTCGCTGGCGGGGGATACCCGCTCCCGCGACTGGCTTGTGGGCTGGTGTCAGCGGCAGGGATGGCAGATGCAGGTAGCCGAAGGCGGCAACGTCTGGAACCTGCTGGCGTGGCAGGGGGGAGAGCTGATGCTCGGCTGGTGGAGCGACGCCAGCGAGCCGGCTATCGATGCCGAGTGGATTCACGCCGCGTTTCGCACCCCGCCGCAGAACGCCGCCCGGCGCCATGCACTATTGAGCGGCAGAAAAGGCGGCGATGAGATGCCGCGCGGGCGCATTATCTGCAGCTGCTTTAGCGTGGGCGAACGGGCGATAGGCGAAGCGATTGCCAGCGGCTGCCGTACGCCTGCCGCGCTGGGGGCGAAACTCAAATGCGGCACCAACTGCGGTTCCTGTCTCCCGGAGCTTAAGGCGCTGCTGGCGGCGAAGCAGGTTGAGGCCTGAGATTCAGCATATTCCTGGAATCGCGCGAGAGGCTGCGAGGGCGGGGAAAAAACGATAAACTTAGGTTTTGCCGCCACCACTTCGTGAGTAGACGTAACCGATTTGAGCTCTTTGTCGTTCCGCATAACCCCGTATTTACCGCTTCTCCTGCTGCTGGCAGGCGCGCCCGCCCGCGCGCTGCAGGATAATCAGGCGTTCTCCGGCGCGCCTGAGAGCTTACCCGACCTCGGCCTGGCGCCGCAGGTCGACGACGACGCAAAGCACTTTGCCGAGATGGCGAAGAAATTTGGCGAAGCCAGTATGAGCGATAACGGGCTGACAACCAGCGAACAGGCGCGAGTATTTGCCATCGGTAAACTGGGGAACGAGGTCAGCCACCAGCTGGAGAGCTGGCTTTCGCCGTGGGGCAACGCCAACGTCGATCTGCTGGTGGATAAAGAGGGCAATTTTACCGGCAGCAAAGGGAGCTGGTTTGTCCCTCTGCAGGATAACGGCGACTACCTTACCTGGAATCAGTACTCGGTCACCCAGCGGGATACGGGTCTGGTCGGCAATATTGGTCTCGGCCAGCGCTGGCGGATGGGCTCCTGGCTGCTGGGCTACAACTCTTTCTACGATAAAGCCCTGGACGATCGGATGGCGCGCGGCAGCGTCGGGGCCGAAGCCTGGGGCGAGTCGCTGCGCCTGTCGGCGAACTACTACCAGCCGCTCGGCGGCTGGCAGCAGGGGAGTAGCCTGACCCAGCAGCAGCGTATGGCGAGCGGCTACGATGTGACCGCCCAGGCGCGGCTGCCGTTTTATCAGCACATTAATACCAGCGTCAGCGTGGAGCAGTATTTTGGCGATAGCGTCGATCTGTTCCATTCGGGTACCGGCTACCATAACCCGGTCGCGGTGTCGGTGGGGCTGAATTACACTCCCGTTCCGCTGGTGACGGTCACGGCGAAGCATAAGCAGGGCGAGAGCGGCGTCAGCCAAAATGATGTCGGGCTGAAGCTGAACTATCGCTTCGGCGTCCCGCTGAAGCAGCAGCTGGCGGCCGATGAAGTCGCCGTTAGCCGATCGCTTCGCGGCAGCCGCTACGACAGCCCGGAACGGGATAACCTGCCGGTCGTTGAATATCGCCAGCGTAAAACGCTGTCGGTTTATCTGGCGACGCCGCCCTGGGATCTTCAGCCGGGGGAGACGGTGCAGCTGAAACTGCAGATTCGCAGCCTGCACGGCATTAAGTCGCTGAGCTGGCAGGGGGACACCCAGGCGCTAAGCCTGACATCGCCAATTGAGGCGAACAGTACGGACGGCTGGACCGTGATTATGCCGCGCTGGAGCAGCGAAGCCGGGGCGAGCAACCGCTGGCATCTTTCGCTGGTGGTGGAGGATAAAACGGGTCAGCGCGTCTCATCCAATGAGATCGCACTGGCGCTGACTGAGCCGTTGGTACGGGTACCGGCCGAGGGCGTGTCGTGGCAGCATCTGCCCTAAAATACGCGCTCCTGATGGACCCAAACCGCCGCTTCCACGCGCGATTTCAGCTTCATTTTCTTGAGCATATGCTTGACGTGGACTTTGACGGTACTTTCGGTGATATCCAGACGGCGGGCGATCATTTTGTTCGGCAGGCCCTGGGCAATCAGCTTGAGAATATCGCGCTCGCGCGGGGTTAGCTGGCTGATGTCGCGGTCCGAGGTGGCGCGATTAGCGCGCAGGCTGGCAGCCAGCACCGGGGTTAACGCTTCGCTGAGCACCATTTCGCCTGCTGCGGCCTGCTGCAGCGCCTTCAGCAGATCTTCCGGTTCCATATCCTTCAGCAGGTAGCCGTCGGCGCCGCGTTTCAGGGCGGTCACCACATCTTCTTCATGATTGGAAACGCTAAATACCACCACGCGGCCGGAAAGCGACTTTTCGCGCAGCTTGTCGAGGGTTTCCAGACCGTTCATGCCCGGCATATTGAGATCCAGCAGAATCAAATCGGGATCTAATGATTCCGCCATCGCAATCCCTTGCTCGCCGTTGCTGGCTTCGCCGATAACCTGGATGTCCGGGGCCATGCTGATCAGCTGTTTGACGCCGGTGCGCAGCATCGGGTGATCGTCGATGAGAAGGATGGTTGCCCGTTCCTGTTGACTCATGAAGTTCTCCTTATTGGATTGAAAACGATTTTTCAGGGATAAAAGTGACCACCACTTCGGTACCGCCGGTTTCCCGACGCCGAACCTGACAGTCCCCGCGCAGGCTCTGCGCGCGATCGCGCATGATAATCAAGCCGTAGTGGTTGCTGCGCTCCGCATGGTCCGGCACGCCGCGACCGTTATCGGCCACCGTTAGCCGGACCTGATTGTCCCGCAACGCCACGGTAACGCTGACGTCGGTGGCATTGGCGTGCTTCAGCGCGTTGCTGAGCGCTTCCCGGGCGATTTGCAGCAGATGAATGGCCTGATGCGATGGAACAAAACGCGGCGGCAGCTGATAATCCAGGCGTACCGTGAAACCGAAGTGGGCGCTGTATTCCCGGCAGCTGGCCTCCAGCGCCGGGCGCAGCCCCGGTTCGGTGAGCTGTAGCCGGAAGGTTGTCAGCAGTTCGCGCAGCTGGGCCCAGGAGGTATTGAGTTCATTACGGATTTGCCCCAGCAGCTGGCGGCTCGCTTCCGGCAGATCGTCGCCCTGCATCTGCAGGCAGCTAACCTGCATTTTCATACAGGAGAGCGACTGGGCGATGGAGTCGTGGAGCTCGCGGGCGATAGTGGCGCGCTCCTCCATCACGATAAGCTGCTGCTGGCGCTCCTGATGGCGATCGAGGGCGAGGGTGCCGGTGAGTTGTTCAACCAGCGTATCCACCAGCTGCTGCTGATCGTGGCTCAGATGCCGCCCGGCGGGCAGGGTGGCCAGCAAAATACCGTACTGATTATGGGCATCCGACAGCCGCCATTTTAAGGTGGTGCCGGTATCCGGCAGCGGCGGCAGATCGCGCGGACACAGATAGCAGCCTCTGTCGTCGCACTGAATATCGGAGTGGCAGGAAAACTCCTGATGGTTGTCTTCATCTTCCATATCGTAAACGCGAACTTCAATATCGCGCAGCAGGGTTAGCCCCTGTAACCCGTTAAGAACGGGCGAAATGCGCTCGCAGAGCGGCGCGTTCGAGTGCAGTCGGCGGTTGGCCTGCCACAGGAAGGCGAGGATCTCGTTTTTCTGCTCCAGACCGGCGGTTTTTTCCTGCACCCGGCGTTCAAGCACCGAATAGCTCTCCGCCAGCTCTTCAGACATATTGTTCAGCGCCATACCGAGCGTCGCCATCTCGTTGCGTCCGCTAATCTGCGCGCGCTGGGTAAAATCGCGACGGCTCACCGCTCGGGCCATGCCGAGCAGCTGTTTCCACGGGCGTAGCAGGCGGGCGCGCAGCCAGACGATGGTAAACACCAGCAGCAGCGCCATCCCCACGGCCATGATGCGCTGGATCCAGACCACGTGTTTAATCCGCTCCTCAGTGGTGTGATCGAAAGCGGTCACCAGCTGGTCGATGCGATCGACAAAGCCGGCGACATCCGTCGCGACCGAGGCCTGATTTTGCGCCCTGCGCATCCCCGGCGCCAGCTCCAGCTGCCAGTAGTGCTGTAACGCCTGAAGCTGGCGCTGCTGATCGTCATGGCGAGCGGCGTACTGCAGTTCCGGGCTAAAAACGGTTGCCGTCATTTCATCGAGCAGCTTTTGATCGCTTTCGCCCAGCGGTACTGCCGCCAGCAGGCGGTAGCTCTGCATGCGCAGCGAGCCGGCTTTGTTAATCGCATGCGCGCTGCCCTGAACGCCGTGCACCAGGCGAGAAGAGATCGCCATTCCGGCGACGCCGATGACCGTGGCTAACAGAACGATTAACGCGAGTTGATTAACCAGCGTTAGCGGCGTAAAAAGACGTTTCAACATGGGGTATGAGGCTCCTGACCGGCAAATCATCCGGGAGTGGCGCTTATTCTCGGACATCCCCTGGAGTATACCCATACCCCTAAAGGATTACCCCTTAATTGTCAGGGTGTGATGGATTGGTGGCAGACGTTCGGGCAATGCCAGCACTGACGTGAAAAACCACACTTTTTTACGCAGAAATAGCTACTCACTTCGGGTGATGCGTTTTTTTTAGCCAAATTAGCGCCAACTTTTCCTTTGATTTATATCAACTTACCGCCGCCTGTAACCCATAAGGTAGCCAGGGTTAATATGAATTATTAGAGGTGTCTATGAGTCACTCTTCAATCCCGGAGAAGACTAACAGTTCAGTCATTAGCGACTGGCGTCCCGAAGATCCTGAATTCTGGCAGCAGCGCGGTCATCGCGTCGCCAGCCGCAATCTGTGGATCTCCGTTCCGTGTCTTTTGCTGGCATTCTGCGTCTGGATGTTGTTCAGCGCCGTTGCCGTCAACCTGAATAAAGTCGGCTTTCAGTTTACCACCGACCAGTTGTTTATGCTGACCGCGCTCCCGGCGCTCTCCGGCGCGCTGCTGCGCGTGCCTTACGCGTTTATGGTACCGCTGTTCGGCGGACGTCGCTGGACCGCGTTCAGTACCGGGATCATGATCGTGCCCTGCGTCTGGTTAGGCTTCGCGGTACAGGATACCTCTACGCCCTTCAGCGTTTTCGTGATTATTTCTCTGCTCTGCGGTTTTGCGGGGGCGAACTTTGCTTCCAGTATGGCTAACATCAGCTTCTTCTTTCCGAAGCAGAAGCAGGGCGGCGCGCTGGGCATCAACGGCGGCCTCGGGAACATGGGCGTCAGCGTAATGCAGCTGGTTGCCCCTCTGGTGGTTTCGCTGTCGATCTTCGCCGTCTTTGGCGGTACCGGCAGCGAGCAGCCGGACGGTTCCATGCTGTATCTGGAAAACGCGGCGTGGATCTGGGTGCCGTTCCTGATTATCTTCACCCTGGCGGCGTGGTTCTTTATGAACGATCTGTCGGCGTCGAAGGCGTCGCTGAGCGAGCAGCTACCGGTACTGAAGCGCGCCCATCTGTGGATTATGGCGCTGCTCTATCTTGCCACCTTCGGCTCGTTTATCGGCTTCTCGGCGGGCTTCGCCATGCTGTCGAAGACCCAGTTTCCGGATGTGCAGATTCTGCACTATGCGTTCTTCGGGCCGTTTATCGGCGCCCTGGCGCGCTCGACCGGCGGGGCGATCTCCGACCGCCTCGGCGGGACTCGCGTGACGCTGGTGAACTTCGTGGTTATGGCTATCTTCTGCGGCCTGCTGTTCCTGACGCTGCCGACCCACGGCGAGGGCGGCAACTTTATTGCCTTCTTCGCGGTATTTATGGTGCTGTTCCTGACCGCCGGTCTGGGCAGCGCGTCTACCTTCCAGATGATCTCGGTTATCTTCCGCAAAATGACCATGGATCGCGTTAAGGCGCAGGGCGGCAGCGAAGCGCAGGCCATGCGTGAAGCGGCGACCGATACGGCGGCGGCGCTGGGCTTTATTTCGGCGATTGGCGCGATTGGCGGCTTCTTTATTCCAAAAGCGTTTGGTATTTCGCTGGATTTAACCGGCTCACCGGCCGGCGCCATGAAGGTCTTCCTGGTGTTCTATATCGCCTGCGTGGTGATTACCTGGGCAGTCTACGGACGCAAGCAGAAATAATATTTCTTTCTGAGTTTCTGCAAAGGGCGCAACGGTATTTGCGCCCTTTTTAGTATTTATTTCTTAGTTACAACATACTAATGGTGTGGGGTAATTTTAAAAGCCGCCTGAAGTCACAGAAAAAATGACTTAAGGGGTATCTACCCCTTAATACCATGGCGAATCGCTAATCCTTATTTTCTGCAGGCTTTTATGAAAAATATCTTTGTTAATCAATAAAATAAAAAATAGAAATAAATACCACTTTGGTGGTAATTACTGTGTTAACCCGTTTTTATAAGCCATATCGTCTTGATCGTTATCAATTCTCTCCCTCTTTCATAGCGTTACCTTCGCTGCAAATCCAGCAATGTCGATTTATCAGAGAGCCGTCAGGCTCCACACAGGAGAGACCCGATGAGTAAATTCCTGGACCGGTTTCGCTACTTCAAACAGAAGGGTGAAACCTTTGCCGATGGGCACGGCCAGCTTCTAAAAACCAACCGGGACTGGGAGGATGGATACCGTCAACGTTGGCA